>Ga0268293_101_pt1 | contig 1087033 bp, 962 predicted proteins | sample MetcoculturR22M_FD_191344 | JGI IMG/M metagenome (GOLD analysis project Ga0268293, IMG submission 191344) | Soil microbial communities from Anza Borrego Desert, Southern California, United States - Methanotrophic co-culture R2.2-M | ecosystem: Environmental > Terrestrial > Soil > Desert | place... | reverse complement strand
GGCCGACCGGGACAAACTCCAGCGGGCGCTGGCGTTGGCCCAGCGGTTCGAGACGGCGACCGAGCCCGCGTTCCTCGACACGCTCGGCTGGATTTACCGGCAGTTGGGCGAGTTGACGACGGCGCGGGGGCTGTTGGAAAAGGCCGTGGCGCAGGCGCCCGAGGTACCCATTTTCCAGTATCACCTCGGCATGGTGTACCTCCAGGCGGGTGATAAGGCCCTGGCCAAGGAGCGCCTGGAAAAGGCCGTAAGGACCGAAGGCGACTATATCGGTCGCGAGGACGCCCAACGCGCGTTGAGCCAGTTTTCCGGCGATTCGTCCACCTAAGCGGATGCGCGGGCCGGGAAGACTTTCAGGGAACGATCCGTACGTTGCTCAGGCCGGCGAAGCCGTCCGCTTGGGCAAGCGCTCCGGACCATGAGCCTCGGATTGCGCGGGGGCGTCGCTCTCGGGCGCAATTGCGAAGAGATCCCATTTGAATTTCGTGGCAAAGGAGCGATTGTCTTGTTCGCTCCAGCGAACGATGTGGCCGCAGCTGTTCGGGGCGCGCGGCGTGCCTGGTGCCGTGCGGTCGGGATCGTCGGTCATCGTGAGATAGACCTCGCAGGATAGAGGATGGACGGAAAGCCATTGCGGACGGTCCATCGCGGTCGCTCCGACTACATCTGCCGCCAGACGAGTATTCACTAGGACATCGGCCTGGTTCTTGAATACCGCAGATCGAGCTGCGGCAGCGGTTCGAAAGGAAGAATCGCCCAAGTCCAGAGCCAGCCAGTCGCCGGTCCCATCCTCGTTGAACCGTGCCGCGTACAAGGTTCCCTCGTCCAGCATGTCGCCGTTGGCGGTTCGCCGGTGGAACCGAGCCTTGGTGACGAATTTGTAGATGTACTCGTCCGGGTCGTCATCGCTCATGTACCAGACCAGCGGATGACCTTCCTTCACCGGTGCCAGCCAGGCGCCGGTATGGGCGAGCCGTCCCATGGCGGTACGTTTCTTGGGCGTGCTTTCAGGATCGAAAGGGTCGATCTCCAAAATCCAGCCCTGACAGTTTGGTTCGTTGCGATAATCTTCCGTGGCGTCGGCGCCTCTTGCCGAAGCATCGAAGCGGGCGTGCTCGCCGGTGCCGCTGTCGTCCTCGCTCCACTCACGGCGGACGCCGCCGGTATTGATGCCATAACGCGCATGTTCTCGCGGACGACCGGTTCGGTTGATAAAGTATATGGCCCAGTTTCTTTCGCAGACCAGATAAGTTCGCCAAGGCGTGAAACTATAGGCGCAATTGACGAAGACTCCGCGGGTTTTGGTTCCGTCCGGGCTGTACTCGGTTTTCAGCAAGCCGGAACCTCGCGCCGGCCCCGCAATGTCCACCGGCGTGCTGTCGGTGATCCGTCGATTGTATTTGCCGGGTATTACGCTCCATTCACCTGCGCCGTCTTTTTTGATTTCCATGATAGTCACGCTATAAGCGGCGACTTTTTTCGATATCGGGTCGACCGGACGCTTTCCGCCGATAATCGTGCAGGGATGCAGCAGCCGCTGGCTAAGATATCGGCGGTTAGCGCAAAGAAGGCCATGAGAGGTCAAGGTGGCGCGGGCCATCGGAAAAAGATACATCCCGTAATGCTCGGAGCCGATTTGCTGCTCCGGTTCGTCGCCGGGAGCGGGTTTGGCGTTGATTGCGTAATGGCTGCCTGCTAGCGGTGGACTCCAGAGAATGACCTGCTTTTCAGCGTGTTCGGCCGATGCTGTGGCGGTAGCGGTTCGCATTACCGGTGTCGCATTGAATACCGACGGATTGATGCGAAGGGACGGCTGTTCTCCGGGTTTTGACGCTGGGATTGCCAAGAGCGCGTTGAATGTGCCTGATTGCTCCAAAAGGCCGGACGAGAGGGCACGCGCCGTGCCACCTCTTAAAACCACGCTCTGAATCGGGCGCTTTGCCGAAATCGATCGGAAGGTGGGATTACCGGATCGGTAATTTGATGGCTTACCGCCGGCGCTTTCCCGCTGAATGTGAGATTGTCGGTCGCTCATCATTACACTGCTCGTAGCTTTAGCCCAACCAGATGCTTGAGAGCGTGACGATAGGCGAGCACTGTTACATATCGTTGACGATTAATTTACGGTGTCATTACTAAATGATGACAAGCCGTTGGATTGGTAGAGTCCATGGAGAGAAATGGGACGCGCAATAGCGCACCCGGCAAGGTGACAAATCGGCAGGGCGAGGCGCAACGCGACGAGCGGGCAGGCCAGGGACGGGCTGCCCCGGACTCGCGAGCGAAGCGGGACAGCGTAGCGTGGCGAGGTCGATTTACTCGCCTCTTCCTTGAGGCTCGTCCTCCGGGTCGTGCTTCGCACGTTCCGATTTGCTCCCGGCAAATTGGTGCACGGCTTGGCCGCCCATAGGGGCGAACCACAGAGATGTGGTGAGTGAGAAACAGGGATGTTTTTCATCCGCATTTCGAGCCCTTGAGCAAAGCCGGTATGGCGACGCGCGGCAGTTTGAAGACAGCTTCCAGATCAACAGCTACGATTTTTTTTGGTTTGAGTATTTAACGAATGGCTTTTGAATTCGGTTTGATTTTATTGTTGATTTTCTTGAATGGCATATTCGCGATGTCGGAAATGGCCATTGTGTCCGCCCGCAGGGTGCGCTTGCAGCAGTTGGCGGAGGGCGGGAGCGGCGGGGCGGCCAAGGCCCTGGAACTGGCCGAGCAACCGACCCGGTTCCTGTCGACCATCCAGGTCGGCATCACCTCCATCGGCATTCTGAGCGGCGCCTTGGGCGAGGACGCCATTGCCGAGCCGCTGTTACCCTACCTTGAGCAAATTCCGCAGCTCGCGCCTTATGCGGAGGAACTGGCGCTGGCGGTCACCGTGGTCGTCATCACCTATCTCTCCCTGATCGTCGGAGAACTGGTGCCGAAACGCCTCGCCCTCAATTTCCCCGAGTACATCGCCGCGTGGATCGCCAGGCCCATGCACGGACTGTCCCTGGTGTTGCTGCCGGCCGTGAAACTGCTCAGCCTCTCCACGGAACTGGTGTTGTGGCTGCTGCGGATCAAACCGAAAAAGGAGCCCACGGTCACCGAGGAAGAAATCAAGATCTTGCTGGAGCAGGGTACCGAGGAAGGGGTTTTCGAAGAAGCGGAGCAACAATTCATGGAAAACATCCTCCGCCTGGGTGACCGCAAGGTGGGTGCCATCATGACCCCGCGCAAGGACATCGTTTGTCTGGACCTCCAAAAGCCCTTCGAGGAAAACCGCAGGCGCATCCTGGAACACACCCACTGGGTTTTGCCCTTGTGCAACGACGGCCTAGACGATGTCGTCGGCTTCGTGAAAACCAAGGACCTGTTGGATCGTGTGCTTCAGGGGGATCGGCCGGACTTGCGCGCCATCGCGGTCAACGAGCTGTTCGTGCCGGATTCCCTGACACTCATGGAATTGCTGGAAGAGTTCAGAAAATCCCATCTCCACACGGCACTGGTGGTGGATGAATATGGCGAAATCGATGGACTGGTGGCCCTTGGCGATGTTTTAGAGGCTATCGTCGGCGATTTGCCCGCCGGGGGCCGGGCGGACCGACCGGACATCGTCCGCCGGGACGACGGTTCCTGGCTGATCGACGGCATGGTGGACATCGACCGTCTGAAGGAACTGTTCGATCTGGACGAATTGCCGGAGGAACGCGACGGACGCTTCAACACCGTAGGCGGTTTCGTCATGCTGCGGCTTGGTCGGGTGCCCAAGGCCAGCGACTGTTTCGAATTCCAGGACTTGCGGCTTGAAGTCGTCGACATGGACGGCAACCGCGTGGACAAGATACTGGTCTCGCAAATGCATGAACCCAGATCCCTATCCGCACATCAACCCTGAGCGTGTGTTCGTAAAGTGCTGCGCGGCCGCCAGACTTTGGCATACTCACTCGGCCCTCGTCCAGAACGCCGACAAAAACAGTCCATGCACTTCACCATCAAGGTCTTGATATCCGCCCTCCTGATCGCGGCCATTTCCGAGACGGCGAAACGGAGTAGTCTAGTTGCCGCCCTTATTGCTTCCCTGCCCGTCACGTCGATCCTGGCCCTCATCTGGCTCTATGTCGACACCGGGGATACCGAGCTGATAACCGAGCTTTCGCGGCAAATCGTCTGGCTGGTGCTGCCTTCGCTGGCCTTCTTCTGGATCTTGCCTCTGCTGCTGGAATGCGCGCTGAATTTCTGGCTCGCACTGGGTCTTGCGGCGATAACGACCAGCGTGTGTTACGGCTTGGCGTTATTGCTGCGGAGCCTTTTTCAATAGGCGTGGTTTATGAGCTGAAAGGCCAGGCCGCGATTTTTGTCCATATTGGCGAGACTTGGCGAGACGATCGAGCTCAATCCTTCGCCGAACGGTTCATCCTAACTTACGATACAGCGTACTCGGCCCAGTACCCTTGCCGGAACGTTCTTACGTTGCTCATTGCTTGACGGCAATTTACCCCGAGCGCATCCTTTAGGAAGTCTGGCTGCGATTCACGCCTTTCGGCACGATACGGATGACGATTCATGGAGAGGTGCGAACGTGCGATACAAACGAATGCTCGTCTTTCTGGCTATGGTCGTTCTAACCGGATGCGCGGTCAGTCCGAAACAGCATCCGGAAGCCATGCCCGCCTACCGGTTCTCCGAGAAGCTTTTCGAGCAGGGTCCGTATGGACGAAACGCCATCGTGTGTATGCCGGCCACCGTCGTAGGTCACCTTGTCGGCATCGGGGCAGCCGTTGCCGTTCTTCCGCTTTATCTGGTGGGCGGCCCCATCGATTATTTCATCACCCCGAAACCTCGTTCGGAACACCCCCCGCCGATAGCATCAGCGCTCAGCAATGCCTCCTGGTTCTTCGGCACTTTCGCTGGATTGATCGCAGGGACCCCTTTCTTGCCTCTTTCGTATCTCGCCGACCCGAATCAGTGTAAACGGATCATCCTGTATTGAAGGTTTAGGGTTTCGTCTTCCACTGCGACGAAGGCGCAAGTTCCTCATGCCCGCCGCCCCGGTGAAATCTTCTTTCAGCCGGTGGTTGTTGAGTTGTTTCAAGCCCGAAGACACACTGGACTTTTCGTGCTTGAAACCAAAAAGATGGGCTATCGAACGGCGGGTACTCTAACCGTAATTTCGAGACCTGGAAAATCACGCTCTATCGTCGTTTGGGATAACTTGTCCCGCATCGCGGCAACGAGGTTCGCACGGCCATCGAAGCCCGTGGAGCCATTCTCAAGGCACTGCCGCCCCATAGTCCGGATCTCAATCCTATCGAGCAGGCCTTTTCAAAACTGGGAAAATACCAGGGCTGCGTTGAGTTTCTTGGATAAGTCACGAAATAGTCACGTTGACGGTCGTGAAAGACCATCAAGGTTTGGCTAAGTGATTGATTTAATTGGCGCCCCGGATACGATTCGAACGTACGACCTTCCCCTTAGGAGGGGGACGCTCTATCCTACTGAGCTACCGGGGCGGAGCGGATTGATTTTGCCGTAAAGGCTTTTAGATCAGGCGGATAGCTTTAAAAAAGCGGCTATAGTGTACCTCTAAGACCCGCCCGAAGGCCAGTAAATTCATATTTTGCCGCGTGATTTCGACTGCATTCTCCCGCAAAGGCGAGGGGGAATACCCTTGAGCGTCCGGTCAATCGTTGGGATCGTCGCAGGCTTCCCGCAAGGCGTCCAACGCCGTAACCAGGGCAGTGAACGGAATCAGGGAGACTTCCGTAGATTCGTTGAGTTCCCGTCCGAATCGGCGCAGTTTCGCCAGGCGTTGTTGGAGACGCGGTCCGGCGAAAAATGCGGCCGGATCGCGTAATCCGGCGCGCAGCATGGCAAGGCTGAAGCGAACCGAGCCGGACTTCAGCCGTTCCAGTAATGCAGTTTGTACCCGGCGTTCCCAGCGGTTGCGGGGTTTTACGTCATCGAGCCGGGGAATCAGCCGTCTTAAGTCCAGATAGTCGGCGACCGCATCGTTCAGTTCGGCTACCTTTGAAAGCGGCTCGCCCGTGCGGGCGGTCAAGTCGACCAAGGCCGGAAAGTTGTGCAGCCGTTCCATGAGCGCCATGAGACGGGCTTCTTCTACAGTGAAGCCCAAAGCTTCCGAATCCGAGATACGCTGCTCGTAATCCGGGAGCTCGCTCGTTGCGAGACTTTCCGCCAGATAAGCTAGATGCTGTGCCAGGTCCGTGCGCCACAGGGCTACCGATTCGGGACTCGGATGCAGCGCTTTGCCTTTTTGCAGCGCCCAGAGGCAGAACGAGTTCAGAAGGCTTTCCAAACGCAGCAAAAGCTCGAGCTGCCGAGCGGCTGCGATTCGATCGTCCAGAGCGCAGATCTTGTAGCGCAACGTACGTCCGTCGAGTACACGGTCGAACAGGAGATAAGCCCTGACGGCTTGATTGAGGAGAGAGGGCTCGAGTTCGTCGACCCAAACCAGAAAGCCCGCGCCGGCCTGGTTGATGAGCGTGTTGCAGATCACCGTGGCGGTGATTTCCTTGGCGAGCGAATGTTCGTCGAGCGCTTCGGCGAAACGCTCCCGTACCGCGGCCGGAAAATAGCCGGCCAGGCAATCCCCGGCCCAGGATGCCGACAGAAACTCGGGGTTATCGAAGAAAGCCCGCTTCAAGGCTAGTTTGGCGTAAGCCATCAATACCGCGAGTTCCGGTCGGGTCAAGGCTTGTTGGGAGCGTGCCGCGATGTCCTTGCGGGACGGAAACGACTCCACCGCCGGGTCGAGCAGTCCAGCGTTGATCAGGCGCGCGGCGGCTTCGAGGAACGGTTCCGCATCCTGTAGGCAGCGTTGGTGGTCCAGCGAGAGACAGAGACTTTGCCAATAATTGTTGGCCAGGACCGAACGGCAAACATCGTCCTTGACTTCCGCCAGCCATCGGTCGCGTTCCTCCCGGTCGGCGATCAGTCCTTTGTGTTGCAGAAGATTCATGAGGATCTTGAGATTGACCTCGTGATCGGACAGATCTACTCCGCCCGAGTTATTGACCGCGTCGGTATCGATGCGCCCTCCGCTCAGAGCGTATTCGACACGGGCGAGTTGGGTGAAGCCGAGGTTGGCCCCTTCGCCGACGACTTTCGCCTTGATCTGGTTGGCGTCGACGCGGGTGCTGTCGTTGACTTTGTCGCCGACGTCCTCGTTGGTCTCGGTGCTCGCTTTGACGTAGGTTCCGATGCCGCCGAGCCAGAGCAGATCGACCGGAGCAGTCAGCATTAGCCGGATCAGTTCTTCGCCGTCGACCGTGGCGTGGTGTACCCCGAGCCACTCGCGGACGTCCGGAGAAAGTGGAATGTCCTTCGCATCGCGCCGGAACACGCCGCCGCCGGGCGAGATCAAGCCGCGGTCGTAATCGTCCCAGCTGGAGTAGGGAAGATCGAACAGGCGCTTTCGCTCTCGATAGGACTGCGCCGGGTCGGGACTCGGATCGAGGAAGATATGGTTGGCGCTAAAGGCGGCGCGCAGGCAAATCCTGTCGGACAGCAGCATGCCGTTGCCGAACACGTCGCCGTCCATGCTGCCGATGCCGATCACCGTAAACGGTTGGGTGTCGATATCCTGGCCCAATTCGCGGAAGTGCCGCTTTACGCACTCCCAGGCGCCGCGGGCGGTAATGCCGAGCTTCTTGTGGTGATAACCATGCGAGCCGCCGCTGGCGAAGGCGTCTCCAAGCCAGAATCCGTACTCCGAGGCGATCATATTGGCACGATCCGACAGCCGCGCCGTCCCCTTGTCCGCGGCGACCACGAGATAGGGATCGGCATCGTCGTGGGGCACGACGTCGGAGGGGCCCGACACGACGGTGCCTTGTAGATTGTCGGTCAAGTCCAAGAGCCCGCGAATCAGCGTGGAATACGCTTCCTGGACCAGCCGCTCGCGATCGGCCGGATCCCGCGCCGTCTGCTTGACGATGAATCCGCCCTTGGCCCCGTGCGGAACGATCAAGGAATTCTTGATCATCTGAGTTTGCATCAGATCGAGAATCTCGCTGCGGAAGTCGTCCGGCCGATCCGACCATCGGATGCCGCCGCGAGCCACCTTGGCCCCGCGCAGGTGAATGCCTTCCATCAGCGCCGAATGGACGTAGATTTCGAACAACGGCCTCGGCGCCGGCATGTTGATGATCCCGAGGCTGCTGATTTTGAAGGCGACGAAATGGTCCGGCTGATCCATCCTCCGGTAGAAGTTGGTCCGCAGCGTGGCGTCGATGAGGTTGAACAGATCGCGGAGGATGCGGTCCTCGTTCGAATCTTCCACCTCATTCAGCGACGAGCCCAGCTCCATGCGGATCGGCAGCATGGCTTCGTCCTCGCGCCGGGCGAGATCGATCCAGCGCCTGTCGGGCTTGAAGCGGCTCTCGAAATAGTGAAAAAGCAGCAAGGCCGTTTTGGGATTGTTGAGCAGCGCCTGATGAAAGCGGAAACGGCCGAAACGGCTGCCGAGCTGAAAATAGTAGTTTCGGTAAGCGCGGAATACGTCGATTTCCTTCCACGAAAGCCCTGTCAGCAGCAGCAAGCCGTTGAGGGCGTCGTTGTCCGCCCGTGCCGTCAGCAGTGCCATGAAGGCCTCCAGCAACGGCTCTTTGACGGGTATCAGGGAATCGAAACCGTCCGCGGCGGGCTTGACCGAGAAGCTGCGGATATTGATGCGCTGCGATCCGATCTCGCCCCTGAACTGAACCTGATCGACCACCCGTAAGTTCAGGTCCTGGAGGATCGGAATGATCTCGTCCAGGCTCCGCTCGCGCAGCCCGTAAAGCTGAAGGCGATGGAACGGATCGCCGAGTTGCCGGTCGGGTTCCCACAGGTCGACGGCTTCCCGGCCGGTTCGGATGACTTGTTCTACCTTGAATGCGTCACGAGTCGCCAGTTGCGGCGGAACGAGCGCGCGGTATTCGGCGGAGAAAGCCTGCTCATAAGGAAACGAGGGGGCAGTTTGATGGAATTCCCGAGCGGCCTGGTCGAGAAAAATTCTGAAGCTGCGTTCCCAGGGCATAGTCTTTTTCTCCTGCCGAATCGGAATGCCGGTTGTATTCTCGGCTGGGATGGTTGGAGTTTCGCCGCATCCGAGTTCGGCCGATTGATGAGGTCTAGGCCAGCCTCTTGTACATTTCCAACACGTTGCCGTTGTCCGCCTTACGGTAGCTGACCCAATCCATAAATGTACGCATAAAGAAAATGCCCCGGCCGCGTTCGTTTAAGGCATCGAGATTAGGAGGCGGTACGGCATTCAAATCGAAACCCTGACCATGGTCGTATACATAAATCCGGAGATCCTTGTCTCTTATGCGCATGCACACCCTAACGGTCTCGTTCGCGTCGCCCGGTGCCGCATGCTGAATGGCGTTGACCATCGCCTCGGTCAAGACCAGGTTGAGATGATAGGCAAGCGCATCGCGGTCGCCGGTGTAGACATCCAAAGTCTTGGCCACCTGTTCGGCGATATTGCCGATTAAACTCAAATACCGAGTTTGGTTCGGGACCACAATTTCGACGTTGATAATGTCGGTTTCGCCGCCCATCGAAATCTCCTGGCTAGTTGCTGCTCGGTACCTCCCCAAGGCTGGGATAGATATCGAACACCCGGTGCAAGCGGGTAAGCTCGAACATGGATTGTACACGCGGCTGGAGTCCCGCCAGTACGAAGCTGCCGGAACGCAAGGAAGCGTTCTTGTAACCGGACAGCAAAGCGCCCAAGCCTGAGCTGTCGATGAAACGGACGCCCGACAAATCGATAACCAAGCGCGTGTGACCGTCTTCCAAAAGCTTGAGGATGTAATCCTTCAGTTCGCCGGAGTTATGCGCATCGAGGCGCTCTTCCTTTAGGCTGAGGATGGTCCTGCCGTTACGATTTTCAGTCGAGATATTCATCGTTTGGCTCCAGCATCCGCAATTGTTTCTATAGGACAAGTTGCACGGAGAATAATAACGTGGAATTCATCGGCAAAGACATAGGCGCAAAGTTCTTGTAGGTAAGTTTTCGCGCCGAATACCGGCGCGGCAATCGGGTCGTGTTTCAGCGCCTTGTAATCCGGGGACTTGTGACGATTGCGAGTCGTATCGAGAGCAGATCTTGCAGCAGCTTACCGTTCACATGTTCTTATCGGGCCGGAACTACCGGCGTGAAACGATTGGTTTAATTACTTAGACGGCGGCAATGAGTTAAAAATTCACGGAGCCACGTTTCTTTGAAGTCCTCCAGATTCCAGCTCCGCCGGACGAGCAGCCGGTAATGCGCGGGCGGAACGATATAAACTTCCGCATCGGCTTGAATCCCCGTGCGGGTGACCACGGTCAGGGTTTCGCGCCGATAAAAGTCGTCCTCGAACGCGTCCAGATCTTTAAGCGCGCGTGCCGAGACATCTTCGTAGAGTACACCGTCGGTAAAGCTGCCCGTCTCTCTGCGAAGTCCTGGATAGACCCGGTTGCGAATACGATAGCGGGCAAAACCATGTAACCGGGCCGGTTGCGATGGGAAAACACTGCCGGTGACGGCTCGCATTACCTCCGGAACCTGGAGCGTGCCATAGGCGAAAATCTTGAACATGACGGCAGTACGTTGAGCAAAGAACGGAAGCTTAACCGGCCGCCGGCCCTGATCCAAGGGACTGCGCCCTTGGCCCAATGTCGTTGGAAAAGGAGTCAGGATTTTCTTGTTCGTCTTTGTCTTCGTCCTTCCGGCTCAGTAGGCTTGGTCAATTCCCACTGTGGAGACCGGAATCGCTTAAACAGAAACAGATGACAAAAGCCAGATTTTTACACTGCCCCTTACACGTCCTCACGACCTCCTGTAGCCGTTCCATCCTATTTACTCCTCCCTTCTCAGACTCTTATGAAACCCGACAACTTATCGGCTTGTAACACTCAATCAAGGTTACGCTTGTATCAATACAGGCACATGACTAACATTTTCCACCTCGAAGGTGCAATGGTTTGTGCCGCTTAGAGTGTTATTTCCAGTTGAGCATTACTATAGGAACAACTCATGAACATGAAACCTGAGCTAACGGAACGGCAGCAGAGAGAGCTCGACTATCATCGAGAACATGCGAAGAAACACGGAGCGATTCTTGCCGAGCCGTTTTCGTGGGATGTGCTTCTGAACCCCGGTCGTCGATGGTGGAACGCCTACTGGCAGATGTACGCCTACCTTGTGAGTTGCGATCTCAAGGGCAAGGATGTACTGGTTGTAGGATGCGGCTTCGGAGACGACGCTCTACGGCTCGCCAAACTCGGTGCAAAAGTAAGTGCTTTCGACTTGAGTCCGGACGTGCTCCAGATCGCGAGGACCCTCGCCGCTCGCGAGGGCTTGGAGATCGCCTTCGACGAAATGCCCGCTGAACGAATGAGGTACAAGGACGCCAGTTTTGACTATGTGATTTGCAGAGATATCCTCCACCACGTCAACATCCCCGAAACCATGAGCGAAATTGTTCGCGTGGCAAAGCCAGGGGCTCAGTTCATTGTGAACGAGATTTATTCACATTCTATAACCGAGAAGGTCCGCCGCTCCTCTCTTGTTGAGTCGTTCTTGTATCCGCGCATGCGACGATTGATTTATGGTCCCGAGAAGCCCTATATCACGGAAGATGAACGGAAACTCAATGAAAGCGACCTTGCCGAGATCACCAAGCCTCTGCAGGCGCGGCGTTTTGAGAAGCACTTCAACTTTCTGGTTACGAGAATTATCCCCGATCAATCTGAATTGTTTGCAAAGATCGATCGCATTCTGCTCATTCTATTTAAGCCGATGGCGCCATTTCTGGCCGGCCGGATACTTTTCAGCGCTCAAATCGTAAAGTAGTGCCCCGCCCCCTGCTTGCTGCAATGCCCGACTCGTCGTTCCAGCCGACCGCCTTCGGCGGCCGTTGGTCTCCAACGGGAAAAGGGGCAGTCCATGTGGGCTGGAAGAGCGAAGCAAATCCCGGCAAATCAGGTTTCACTCCCATTGGCCGTTGCGAATCGATGCCCAATCTATTAACCCGGCCTATAAATATAGGCCGGGTTAATCCGGGGCAGGGATGCCCCGGCGCGGCGACAAGCCGCGTGAGTCCAGGCCGGGCGTGTACCGGGCCTGGGCGGCGGCCCGAAATACCAGGAGGGTATTTACGGGCCTGATTAATAACAACCGGGAGAGCAAACATAAGCCTTCACAAATGCTTCCCTGATCAATTACCGGGGAGCTAACCCCGACCGGCCTCATCTCCCTCGCTTCGCTCTGCCCAAGGGGAGAGGGGTTTTTGCGACACCTTGCGGGAGAAGGCTTTTTCAGAGATTCCTCAAGGCTTGACCGCGGCGACCCAGGCGTCGATGTGTTCGGTCGTGATCGCGCCGCTGACCGGCAGACGGTTATGGCCCGCATCGTAGAAATAACTGCGGGGCAGCTCGCCGTACCAGGACGAGTCGATCTCGTAGCGCAGCCGCTGCGCATTGGAATCGCTGAAAATCCACGATTCGACCTGCTTCAGCTTGTGTTTCGCCAGCATATCACTCACTTCGCCGGCAAATTCGGCTTCGTCGGTGGAGACCATCACCAGATCCAGCTTCGGATGCTTTTTCATCGAGGCTGCCAGGGCGTCCAAATCTTTCATGCAACTGGCGCAGTCCAGGGACCAGAACATGAGAATGAAAGGTTTTCCCTGGCGGGTTTTCAAGATATCGCTGAGACTGCCGGCCCTGAATGGCTGCGTTTGATTTTCGGCGAATGACGGAGCTGAAAATAGCGTCAGGAACAGGCAAAGCAGAGCGAATAATTTTTTCATATGGGTATTCATAAGAATCGGAAGGGATAAGAGCGGATCGATTAATCGATGCGGATCAGGCGGTAACCCTTGTCTTGGCTATTCCACGATAGAAAAATCGCTTGGCCGTCGGTCAAGAGGAACGGAAAATCGACTTCGGCGTCCGATTCCACCGTTGCGACTGCCTCGGACCATGTTTTTCCGCCATCCCTGGACTGTTTGACCATCGCCCGATTCTTCCGGCCGTCGAACTCGTTCCAGGCGAGAATCACCCGATCGCCCGCGGCCAAGACGTCCGGATGTCCCGGCAATCGGTCGGGATCGCCCAAGGCCATGGGCTCTGAAAAGCTGCGGCCCCGATCGTCGGAATAAGCGTAAAACAGGCCCTGGCGTTTCGTTCCCTGGGTAAACCATGCGACGTGGTAGCGGCCGTCCCGGCCTATGGAAAGTGCCGGTCCATGAACCGGGCACGCTTCGATTTTCCAGCTGTCATTCGTGGCTCGTGTCGCCGCCCACTCGGCACGGCCGTCCTCGGGCTTTAGAAGGCCATGATCGCGGATGTTGCCGGGATAAATGAACCGGGTGATCAAAACCGGCCGCCCATCGGTATCGAAATCGACGGCGAGGCGGCAGCAACTGCAAACGTCGTCCACGATTTTTTGATTGGATTGAAGGGGCTTTCCGTTGGCGCCCAGGACGGTGTGAAAGATGTCGTTGCCCCGTGCTTCGTCGACGCCCTCGCGCTCGTCGTGCCAAAACGCGTGCAAATCGCCGCGGGGATCAACCGCCAGTACGGCCTGAAACGAGTTGGCTGTTCTAGCCATGTCGCTCAAGGGCTCCGGCGCGGTGAAATGCCGCCCCTGATCTTCGGAAATGCTCAAATAGGTGGTCCAAGGCTGCAAGCCGAAGGCCGGGTAAGCGACGTAGATTCGGCCGGCGGGATCGACGGCGATCTGCGGGCGGTATTCGCTTTGCGTCCTGATCGGCACGCGCTCCGGGTTGATTGCTACCGGGGGACTGAAGGTTTTGCCGTAATCGCTGGAAAAATCGACGTAGACGCGGTCGGTGGTGGGCACGACGCGCCACAGCCGTCGGTCGGGGCCGAAAGCCGCCGAGACCGGAAGCTTTATGTCCATGCCGCGATAATGTTCAAATCCGTCCGAAATCGGCTTTGGTCGCGAACCTATGGACGCGCAACCGGACAAGACCGCCACGGACAAAGCCCAGAAACACAGCGAGGCCAGATGATTGCGGACGCCGGAGAAAGACCTCGTCCGAATCGATCTTCGTTTGAGTCCGATCGACAACACGCTTGAAATCAAACCCCCGGTTCGCAAATTAGCCGCCCCATCTGCACGTAACCCTGGTTCGACCGGCGATGCGGTAACCCGGTTCCGCCGGGTAACCGTTCGACTCGGTCGCGATGAGGGACATCGTACGAAAAGCCATGTTTAAGGTTTCGCTGCCCGCAACAACACCAGCCGGTGAAACATTAAGGAAGCTCTGAACAAGTGGATTCCGGTCATGCCCTTCGGCAGGCTCATCACGAACGGAATCAATACGTTACCGTTCGTCCTGAGCCTGTCGAAGGACTTAATCAGAGATTCCTTAAAGAACTTGGCCGCCGTTATCGAAGTCCTTTGGCTGCAAAGGCCGATGGTCAAAGTTACGGCATGCATTTCTTGCTTCTTGCTCCGCGAGTAAAGAAAAACTCTTTGCTTCGGTAAATGTTGAAGTGTGTGTTTTCGCGGGTCGCCAAGGCTTTTGTAAAAGGCCGGTCAAATGGGCGGAGCATCACGCAGAAATCGAGCCAAGCATGCCGAACCCGTTGCGCGGCGCAAGGTTGCTTGGCGCTCGGTTCCGAAGCCATCCGTAAAACTGCGGCAAATCACGCAGTCAGGTGTGTGAAATGACGCACACATATTTTCTTGATGTCTCTGACGAGAGAGCGTGGGCTACATCTCGGTAGGGCTATCCGAGCAGGGCGCCCAATTCTTCCGGATCGACCGGCTTTACCAGGTGATGATCGAACCCCGCGGCTTTGGTGAGAGCTCGGTCTTCTTGCTGGCCATAACCGGTGATGGCGATGATCAGCGCTTCGCGCGTCTCCGGACGTTCACGCAGTCTGCGGGCTACTTCGTAGCCGTCCATGCCCGGGAGGCCGATGTCCAACAGCACGGCCTGGGGCCTAAATTCGGATGCCAAATCGAGAGCGGCCGGCCCATCGAGAGCGGTTCGGACGTCATGGCCTTCGAGTTCCAGTAATAAAGCCAAACTTTCGACGGCATCCGTGTTGTCATCGACCACGAGAATACGCTTGGATTTGGTGTCTTGGTCGGTCATACATCAGTTCCTTTTTGTCACAGTTCGGAAATGCCGGGTAACACAATACGATCTAACCGGGGGCTTTCATAGGTCGAGCGACGCGTCTACACAAATAAGACGTGAATAGCCGGAGCAATGCGGAGCCGAACAAAGGGGAATCTTTATCGGGCCGGCAAGTCTTATGAAGAGCGGGAATTTCCCCGGCAAGGCGGCCAAGATACCGTGCTTCTGGAAATCAGTCCGTCGACCATGGGAAGTTCATACAAGAAGAAACAACAAGAAGAGAACGGATATGTTTTTGCCATTTTATTTCCCCAGTAAGGAAGCGCTCAAGCTCGTCATCGTAGGCGGCGGCTATTCAGGGCTGTCGGCGCTGATTACGATCCGTGAATACCGTCCCGACGCCGAGATCGTCTTGATCGATCGCCGGCCTTATCACCTTAAGATTACCCATCTGCACGAAAGTTTTCGCCGTCCTCTGACGGACTTCAAAGTGTCTTTCGCGGCCTTGGAGAAGCGGTTCAATTTTCGCCATGTCATGGCGGATCTGAGATTCGACGATACGGCGTTGAAACAGTGGCAAAGCGACCGGGTCATACCGGTCGGGCAGGAGGAGATCGGGTTCGACTATCTTCTGATCGCCACCGGAGCGGGTTTCAAGAAGCTCGAGAAACCTAGCCGAGTGATCGATCTCGACGATTTCATCGAAAAGCCGGGGCCGGAGGTCCTGCAAGAGAACTTGGCGGCTGCGAACTCTTCCGCTCCGTGGATTACCGCGGTCGGAGGCGGTGCGACCGGCATCCAGTATCTGTTCGAGATCGCCAATTTCGTGCGGGAGCGCCGCATTCCCTGTCGGCTTCGTCTGGTGGACTCCGAGCACAGGGTGCTGACGCAGTTCAATGCGAAATTGGGGCAGTATGCGGAAGCTCGAATGGCGGACCTCGGAATCGAGCATGTGACAGGTCGTTTTTTCCGCGCTCAGGAGGCGGATCGTGTCGTGCTCGAGGAGGTTGAGACGGGCGAGCTGTCCGAACTCGATTCCCAGCTGAGCCTGCTTTTCGTCGGCAAGAGCGCCAACATCCGTTTGCACGCCAATTTTTTCGGCCAAGTCGTTGTGGACGGAGACATTTTGGACCGGGTTTTCACCGCCGGCGACTGCTCGTACTATCGCTCATTGGGATCGAACGCCATGACGGCTCAGTCCGCCGTGCGCAAAGGCAAGTTGGCCGCTCGAAACATTCTCAGGCATTCGGGGCTCGTCAAATTGCTGGAGCCGTATCTGCATCGCGATCTGGGCTATCTGGTCAGCCTGGGGCCTCAGGATTCCGTGGGATGGGTGGCGTTGGAACGCAATGTGGTCGGGGGATTTCCCGCAGCGGTCGTGAAAGAAATCGTCGAAGCGCAATACGATCTATTGCTTGCGGGCATCGATACCTATGTGTTGTGACCGGCTGGAGGAAAGGTGGCAAGGCGTATATTTGCGGCGCTGTTGTCAAAGCGTGAGCAGGTGAACTGGATTCATATGGGATATCGGTGCGTCCAATAATGACGCCAGAAAATTCAGGAGGCGCAAATGATGTTTGGCTCAAGTCAGCCCGTAAAAGCCAAGGCGACCACGGTCATCAACAAACCCGTAGAGGAAGTTTTTCATTTTATAAGCGACGAGTTCTTCGAAAATTACCCGAAGTGGTCACCCGAAGTCGTCGAATTGAAACCCTTGTCGGAAGGGCCAATGCGTCTTGGCACTCTGGCGCGGCAGGTTCGAGTCGATCATGGGCACCGGACCGAATCCACGTTCAGGGTGACTGATTATCAACCGAACAAGCGGCTTTGCTTCAGCGGAGTGTCCAGCCCTTTCCGCTGTGTCTATGATTTCGAGCAAAAGAGTACGCAGTCGCCATCCACGCAGGTCGCGTTTACCTTTGAGTTATCGGAGCTCGAGCTGTTCATGCGTCCGTTCGAGAAATTGATTCGAGTCGCCGTGCAGGATGGTGCCGAGCAGACGGTGAAAAATCTAAAAGGCCTCATCGAGGGCCATTCGTGAGTCAAAAGGAATTTGGCGAGGTTTTTCGATCAACAATAAGCGGAAGCGAGAGATTGAAGTGAAGAATTAGGAGGAACCGATTATGGCCTTCATTGTGGAAAAAGATCCGGGACTGATCCCGCAGGTGCTGGCTAAGATTCTTGATTCGTGCGTCAATGGCGTAACGCTGGCCGACCCGGATTTGGACGATATGCCCGTCGTTTATGTCAATAAAGCCTTCGAAGAGATAACGGGATATGACCAGGGAGAGATAGTGGGGAAAAACTGCCGGTTTTTACAGGGAAACGATAGAGATCAGGACGCTCGTACCCAGATCCGCGAAGCGCTGGCGAACGCTCAGCCGGTTGAAGTGACGCTCCGCAATTATCGAAAGAACGGCGAGCTCTTTTATAATCATCTCGCACTCACGCCGCTCTTCGATCGAGACGGGAAGGTGATTTATTTTCTCGGGATTCAGTACGATGTGACCAACCAGGTACGGGCCGAGGAAGAGATCAAGCGCCTGAGCGAAAACTTGGAGAATGTCTCTAGGCTGACGAAATAAAAAAGCCGGCGTCTTTGCCGTGTGAAAGACGCATGAGCGATAAGACGGTATCGTCGAGAGGTGTCCCGGCGCTGTTCGCGTTCGGCCGCAAATGTGCGTGTCGCTAGGCCGACGCCGTAAATGCAGATTATGAGCAAGTTAAGGTTTTGATATGGCGGTTATTTGCACGAGCGTTTGCGTCAACTATACGCCCAAAGAAATGTACGATTTGGTGAACGACGTTCAATCCTATCCCAGCTACCTTCCTTTGTGCAGCAATGTAAAGCTGCATTCAAAAACACCGAATGCCCTCAGGGCTACCATCACGCTGTCGAAAGGCAAGATCAAGTTTTCCTTCACGACGGAAAATTCGATGGAGGACAGCAGGCATATCCGGATGAATCTGGTCGAAGGGCCGTTCAAGCACTTGCGCGGGCATTGGCGTTTCGAGCCGAGTGCGACCGGCGGTTGCGAGGCGACTTTCCGCCTAGATTTCGAGTTTGCCAACGCCTTGCTGGGAATGGCCTTCGGCGGCTTTTTCAAGGAAGTGACCGAGTCCTTTGTCGAAGCTTTCTGCCGCCAGGCGGCCAAGAAATATGGCGAGCGGGAGACTCATCCGCCCGAGTCTCTTCATGGCCATGGAAAGCTCACATAAGAGACAACGGCACCTCGCCGCATGCGCGGTGCAACCCGGTCCTTGAACCTTAACTGCGCGGTCCGGCTGAAAGTCGGCGATCCGGAACCTCGAAGCGGTAAGTTTCGCCGTGACTCAGATATCTCACCCGATCATCGAGACCGGCGGCGGTTACGGCCTTCTTGAAGTCTTCGAGCGGTGATTTGAAAACCCGGTAATCGTTGTAGTGGATAGGAATCGCCTCGCGAGGGTTAACGATTCTTATCGCTTCAATGCCCTCCTTAGCGTCCATCGTGACCAGGATGCTCATAATCCGGGTGCCGCCGAGATGAAACAGTCCCAGATCGATGTCCGGATGGCGAATGGAATTCTTGGCGGTGTCGACATGAGAACGGAACTCGATGAGTGCTAATAATGAAAAGACCTCAACGGGGCTCTTCTTATTTTAAAAAATGCTTGAATATATCGAGTCGAAACTATAATATGACCTCACTGCCGTCGTGTCCCCCTCAAGGCAGTAGCTAGATTCACTACCTCAACGAACTAGCGAAGGAAGACTTATAGGGTCGGCCCGAGCCTCCTCAGCCGACCTTTTTTTTGTGGTTGCAAATCGATTCGCGAAATCCTCTGGTCGAAGGTGCTGATTCGTGGAGGGCAATCAGGCATGATGGGTCGCTTCTCAGTGAAGCTGAATAATTTGCTTTTCTGGATAAAGGCCAAGATGGATGAACGGATGGTCCTGCTCATGGCCGGCTCTATCGTCATAATGCTCTATGGCGACGTCGTTCTGGGTTGGATCGGATCGTTATTGCATTACGCGATCGAGGTATTGGAACTGGGCCTTGAGCACCTGATCGAAGCGACATTTCATGTATCTCAACGCACAGCACAGATCCTGACGGCCTGGACCGGGCTTTTCCTATTCCTGCTGCTCGGCTGGTTCATTTTTCGTAAGACTGTAAGCCTGTTTCGCGAATGGATTGCGCTAAGGTCGGACCGCTTGAATCTACATCAAACCCGAATATCGAACCGGCAAAGACTGGCCATCTGTGCCAGCCTGCTGATCGCCGTCATTCTTGCGATCTACTTTCAGTTCTGATCGAAAGGCGCACGGCGGACCGAGCAAAAATCGACCGTTCGCGGACCGGTTAAACCTGATCCGCCTACGTCCTTAATTTCCTACCAAGTCCAGAAACGCCGCTTCGTCCAATACCTCGACACCGAGTTCCTGGGCCTTAGCCAGTTTCGAGCCGGGATCGGCTCCGGCTATCACGTAGCTGGTGTTCTTGGACACGCTACCGGTGACCTTGCCGCCTAGAGCCTGAAGCCTGGCTTTTGCTTCCTCTCGACTCATGGAGGACAGCGTGCCGGTGATGACGAAGGTTCGGCCCTGGAGCGGTTGCTCGGTTTTTACCTCCGCGACTTCTTCCCAATGCACCCCGGCATCGAGCAGAGCTCGGACCACCCCGACATTGTGCGCTTGCCGGAAGAAGGTATGGATATGATGGGCCACGGAAGGGCCTATGTCGGGAACATTCTGCAGTTCTTCCTCGTCCGCGGCCACGATGTTGTCGAGGGTGCGAAAGTGAGCCGCCAAGGTGTGCGCCGTGACTTCGCCGACTTCCCGAATGCCCAGCGCAAAAAGGAAGCGGGACAGGGTAGTATGCTTGCTCCGTTCCAGCGCATTGATCAGGTTCTCCGCCGATTTTCGCCCCATGCGCTCCAGTGCCGCCAGCTGTTCCGCGGTCAGTCGGTAGAGATCGGCGACCGTCTCGATCAGCTTGTTTTCGAGAATCTGATCGACCAGCTTGTCGCCCAGGCCGTCGATGTCCATAGCGCGGCGCGAGGCGAAATGCTTGATGGATTCCTTGTGCTGCGCGGGGCAAAAGAGGCCGCCGCTGCAACGGGCGATGGCTTCGCCGGGCTCCAATTCCACCTCCGCGCCGCACACGGGGCAGTGGCTAGGCATTTGGAAGACCGGGGCGTCGGCCGGGCGGAGTTCCGGCAGGCTTTTCACCACTTCCGGGATTACGTCGCCGGCGCGCCGGACGACGACGGTATCGCCGGCCCGAATATCCCGCCTGTGCACTTCATCCGCATTGTGCAGCGTCGCATTGGTTACGGTGACGCCGCCGACGAAAACGGGTTCGAGCCGCGCCACCGGGGTCAGGGCGCCGGTGCGTCCCACTTGAACCTCAATGGCGATGACTTTGGTGGTGGCTTCTTCCGCGGGGAATTTATGGGCGATGGCCCAACGCGGCGCGCGAGCGACGAAACCTAATGCGCTCCGGTCCGCCAGACGGTCCACTTTGTAAACCACGCCGTCGATTTCGTAGGGGAGATCGTGCCGCCGGGCCAAGAGGTCCCGATAGTAAGCAAGACAGCCCGCTATGCCTTGGACCACGTGTAGTTCCGGACTGACGGGAATGCCCCAGGACTTGAACCGGTCCATCAACTCTTTCTGGGTATCCGGCAGCTGGTCGCTCGGAAAGATGCCATAGCCGTAAGAAAAGAAGCAGAGGCGGCGTGAGGCGGTAATCTTTGGGTCGAGTTGGCGGAGGCTTCCGGCGGCGGCATTCCGCGGGTTGACGAAGACCTTGTCGCCGTTTTGCCGCGCCCGCTCGTTCAAGGCGAGAAAACCCTTTTTCGGCATGAACACTTCGCCCCGCACTTCGAAGCGTTCCGGCCAGCCGCTGCCCCTGAGCCGCAGCGGAATGTCGCGGATCGTGCGGACGTTGTGGGTGATGTCTTCGCCGGTCTGACCGTCGCCGCGCGTGGCCCCGCAAACCAGGACGCCCTTGTCGTAGATGAGGCTGACCGCGAGGCCGTCGAGCTTCGGTTCTACCAGATATCCGATGTCGTTGCGTCCGAGTCGCTGGCTCACGCGGCGATGGAAATCCTCGGTGTCCTCGTCGCTGAAGGCATTGTCCAGTGACAGCATGGGGATTTCGTGGCGTACCGCGGCAAATGCTGCCACCGGCGGAGCGCCGACCCGCTGTGTTGGGGAATCGGGGATGGCAAGTTCCGGATACTGGTGCTCGATCGCCAAGAGCTCCTGCATCAGGCGGTCGTACTCGGCGTCGGAAATCAGCGGCGAATCGAGCTGATAGTAGCGCAGATTGTGGAATTCGATTTCTTTGCGCAATTCGTCCGCGCGACGTTTAATCTCTTCCGGCGCGTTCACGGCTACTCGTAAGCTTCTTCCAGGCGGTTGCGCATCTGGGCGATTTTTTCCCCGGTCAGCGGACGGCGGGCGTCGTCCCACTCGATCCCGTCCAATCGAACGGCCAGCTCATGGCAAGTGTTGACCAAATCGTCGAACACGCCCAAGGGATCGTCGACCGTGGCGGGTTGAAAGAACAGGACCACGCCGGGGCACTCGAACGACGCCATGTCGTCGACGGGGAAGGTGCCGGGTTTCACGAGGCTGGCCACGCTGAACAGAGGTTTGCGGAATTCGCGGTCATAACGGTGAAAGATGCCCATCTCGCCATGGACCAGGTCGAGGTCCAACAGAGCATTCTTGAGTTCGTCACCCGCAAAAACGAACTCGTCTCCCGCCACCACGCTGAGTTGTATCAGAAACGGGGCGCCCAAAGCGGCGGTTCTGTCCGCTTCTCTCTGCGTTGTTCGCGGCGGTTCCTGCGGCGCCTCGATCACGTCTTCCGCCTCGTCTTCGAAATCGAATTCATTATCGGAAAAATGCCGCTCGTTTCGATTCAGGACGCGAACGCTTTCGAATTCTTCCTCATCGTAATCAGGCGACTCCTTATCGATCGAAGGGTCGAAATCCAGTTCGTCGAACTCGCCGCGCCGTTGTAGAAAATCCAGGACTTTTTGCTTGTGGCGTCCCCAGACATAGATGCCGGCGATGACGATGACGCCGATCACCAGCAGGACCAAACGTACGGTATCTCTATCCATCTCCTTTCCTCAAAGGCACTTGACAGCCTGCAAACAAGGAAGCCGCCAATGGCGGCCAAGTTATCTCGTGCGGAAAACCGGCCCGCACACGGCACAGGAACTCAAACCGCCGACATTTCCACCGCCGCGTCGATATCGACCGCGACGATGCGGGACACGCCGGGTTCTTTCATGGTAACGCCGGCCAGATGCTGGGCGATTTCCATCGTCACTTTGTTATGCGAAATAAACAGGAATTGTACCTTTTCGGACATTTCTTTGACCAACTGGCTGAAACGGCCGACGTTGGCGTCGTCCAGCGGAGCGTCCACTTCATCGAGCAGGCAGAAGGGCGCCGGGTTGAGCTCGAAGATGGCGAACACCAGCGCTACCGCCGTGAGCGCTTTTTCGCCGCCCGATAGCAGGTGGATCGAGCTGTTCCGCTTGCCGGGCGGCCGCGCCATGATGCTGACGCCGGATTCCAGCAAATCGCGTTCGGTGAGGTCCAGGGATGCCTGGCCTCCGCCGAACAGCTTGGGAAACATGCGTTGCAGGCCGGCATTCACCTTGTCGAAGGTCTCTTTGAAGCGGGCTCGGCATTCCCGATCGATTTTCTCGATGGCTTCTCTCAACGTGGTCAGCGATTCGATCAGATCCTGGTGCTGCTGATCGAGAAACTTCATGCGTTCTTCTTGCGCCAGGTATTCTTCCATCGCCGTCAGATTGACCGCGCCGAGCCTGATGATTTCTTCCCCCAGTTCGGCGACTCGCTTCTGCCAGATCTTTTCATCCGCGTCCTCGGGCAATTCGGCTAAAACCGCGTCCGGTTCCGCGCCCAGTTCATCGAATTGCTCCTGCACCGTCTGTCGGCGCACTTCGTTGGCCTGGAGTTCCAGCTTGGTCTGTTCGAGGCGCTGTTTGAGGCCGTCCAAGTCCCTCTGATTACGGACCCGAGCTTGGTCGACGCGGCGAATTTCGGCTTCCAGGTCGCCGACGCGCTTGCGTAAATCCGACAGTGTCCGCTCGACCTCGACGCGCTGCTCCAGCAGTTCTTCCAACCGGGCTTGTTCGTCCTCGACCGGTGTTTCTGCTTCGTTCATCTGTGCGCTGACGGTTTCCAGCCGTCCCAGGGACTGGTCGTACTGATTTTGGGCCCGCTCAAGGTGTTTTCGGGTTAAACCTTCAGCCGACTTCAGGGTTTCGAGACGGGTTTTGAGTTCGTGGACCCGGTCGCGCGCCGCTTTCAAGGACGCATCGGCGTTGCCGAGAACATTTTCCAGCGCCTCCCGCCGGGCGGCATGATCCGCGGTTTTCGGTTCCAGCTCGGCAAGCCGTTCTTCCGCCTCGAGCAAGGCAGTCTTGGCCTCGGCGGTTTCTTCGACGATTTGAGACTGGTGTTCTTCCAGATCGTCCAGCTCGTATTCGAGCTGCCGGAGACGCTTCGCAGCCTGCTCGCAGCGTGCCGTGGCGGCGCTCAACTCGGCCTTGAGACGGGTTTGATCGGAGCCCAAAGCACGCTCCTGAGACTGCAGGCGCTCGCGCTCGTGCTCGGCATCCTTCACTGCTTGATCGGCTTGCGCGAGATCGTGCTCCAGTATCCGGCTTCTCTCCAGCAAGTTGTCGCGCCGGGCTTTGAGTTCCCGCAGGTCGCGCTCCCGCTTGATCATGCCGGCCTTTCCGTCCTCCGGCTTGTGGACGGCCAGCCAGCCCCGGCCGAGGCGGATGCCGTCCGGAGTCACCACCGATTCGTGGTCCGCCAGCCGCTCGCTCACGGTTTTCGCTGCCGCAAGATTTTCCGCGCAATATACGGCACCGAGCAGCGGACCGAGATCCCAGGGCGATTGCACTTGTCCGATGAGTTTCTCTGCGGCCGGCGTGGCAGCCCCATTCGGCGAGTGGGTTTCAAAGAAGCTCAGCGACTCGCCGGGAAGTTTGTCCAGATGCGGCCAATAGACGGCCGGTCCCTCGACGCACAGGGCTTCGAGATGGCTGCCGAGGACGCTTTCGACCGCCGTCTCCCAGCCGGAACGCACGTCCAGGTGTTCGGCCAGGCGCCCGGCACGATCGAGATCGCGTTCGGCCAGCCATGTCCTGACTGCGGCGCGGTCCTTGCCCATGGCGTGCTGTTGCAGCGTTTCCAGCGAGCTGATCTGGCCCTGTATGGCATGCACTTCGGCACGGCTGGCGTTCAGTTCGTCCTGGCAGACTTTCGCTCGCTGGCGTTCCTGCTGAATTCGTTCGACCAGGCTTTGCAGCTGCTCGTGCAGCGCCGCGCGTTCGGCTTCCAGTTCCGCCAGATCCTGTTGCAGCGCTTCCAGCCCCTCGGTTTGCAGCGTGTCTTCGAGCTCGTCGCGCTCGGTTTCCAGCCGCTCCCGCCGGGACTGGAATTGTCGCTCCTGTTGTTCCAGTTGCTTGAGCCGCGATTTCTGAAGCTCAGCCTGGCCTTTGCAACGGTTGATTTCGCCGCTCAGCGATTCGAAGGCCTGGCGCAGGTTTCTGAGCGCCCGGTCCGATTCGTCTCGGTGTTTGACCGCTTCGATTTCGGCGGCCAAACCCCGATCAAGGTCGGTCTCGACTGACGCGAGCTCTTCCCGCACGGCTTCGAGTTGGTGTCGATCGTTTTCCAGGTCGCGCAGCGCCTGTTCTTTTTCCCCTTGGAGCCGGGTTTGTTCCTGACGCAGGGTTTCGCGCGTCTTGTGCGCGTGCTTGATCGCCTGGTCGAGCCGGCTGACTTCGGAGCCCAGCTCGTAAAAGCGGCCTTGATGCTCGCCGAGTTGGTGTTGCAGCGCTTCGTGCTGGTCTCGATATTGCTCCAGCGTTTCGTTCAAGCCGTTGCCTTCGCTGACCAGTTGTCGGAACAGCTGTTCGGATGTTGCCAGGGACTTTTGATGATCGCGCAGGAGCTCGTCGTATTTGCGCCAGCGGATGGCGAGCAGTTGCTCTCTGTAGCGCCGTTCCTCCTGCTTGAGGGCCGTGTACTTTTCCGCCTTTCTCGCCTGCCGCCGGAGGTTGTCCAGTTGTTTCGCCACCTCGTCGCGGAGATCCTGCAGCCGGTCCAGGTTTTCCTGGGTGTGACCCATGCGGAGTTCGGTTTCGTGACGCCTTTCCTTGTACTTCGAGATGCCCGCCGCTTCCTCGATGATCTCCCGCAGTTCGTCGGGCTTGGCTTCGATCAGCCGGGAAATGGTGCCTTGCTCGATGATGGCGTAGCTTCGGGAGCCGAGCCCGGTGCCGAGGAACAGGTCGGTGATGTCCTTGCGGCGGCAGCGGGTGCCGTTCAAGAGGTAGGTCGATTGCCCGTCCCGCGTGACCTGGCGCTTGATGGAAATTTCCGGGTATCTGGCGAATTCGCCCGGCGCCTTGCCTTCGCTGTTGTCGAAGATCAGTTCCACCGAGGCCATGCCCACCGGCTTGCGGGTGCTGGACCCGTTGAAGATCACGTCGGCCATGGTGTCGCCGCGGAGATGCTTGGCCGAGCTCTCGCCCATCACCCAGCGCACCGCGTCGATGATGTTCGATTTGCCGCAGCCGTTCGGTCCGACGATGCCCACCAGATTGCCGGGAAGCGGAATCGGCGTGGGGTCGACGAAGGACTTGAAGCCCGCGAGTTTGATCTTGTCCAGCCGCATCAGAGGGTGTAAATGAGTTTTGCAGTACGAGACGACAGCAGGAAAATGATGGTGGGCGCGATGGCGGGCAAGTCCGTTAGTCTGGTTTGTAATGGAACCGGGCGCTATTATAGCGGACTAAGTCACGGCGTCATTCCGTACTTGTTTATGTCCTGTCTGTGTTCCGCCACTACTGCGCATCGCGCATTTCTGAAGATCCTTTACCGTTCTCCTATGCCATCAATACCTAGCAAAGACCTCGAAACCTTCGATAATCCGCAACCCGGCCGCAATTACACTATCCGCATCGAGATTCCGGAGTTTACCTGCTTGTGCCCCAAAACCGGCCAGCCGGACTTCGCCACCATTCTGATCGAGTACGTGCCGAACCGATCGTGCGTGGAGCTCAAATCGCTCAAGCTTTATATCTGGTCTTTCCGCGAGGACGGCGCGTTCCACGAAGCGGTGACCAATCGAATTCTCGATGATCTCGTCAGGGCCTGCGCTCCGAACTTCATGCGCGTGACCGCCCGCTTCAATGTACGTGGAGGTATCTACACCACGGTTGTCGCCGAGCACCGCGATTCGGCGTGGGAGCCGCCGCGGCTGGTCAATCTGCCGTAAGCGACGGATTGCGGCGCCGGGCGATGAAAAGCACGTTGGCAAACGGCGTGCCTTCGCTCATCGGAACGGTCTCCACGAAAAATCCCAAAGCTTCGAGCAAGCCTTTCCATTCCGTCTCGCTGCGGTAATGATAGCGTTGCCGAACATGGCCCCGCGCCAGCGCGCACAGCCGCTCTGCGGTTCGGGTGGCTTGAAACCGTAGACCCGAGCCGGCATCCGTCTCCCGCATGACCAGCGCACCGCCACCGGGCAGTACGTCCGCTATTCGCTCGAGCAGCGCCTCCTGTTCGTCCGCCGCGAGATAAAGCAGAAGGTCCAGCAGGACAGCCGCTCGGCAGGCGGGCAAGGCTGCCGAGCGCACGTCGGCGACGGCGATTTCCGCCTCGTCGCCCAAGGCCAGCCTGGCGGCGGCTACGTCGTTCGGACGCAGATCGATGCCGAAAAATTGCGCGTTGCTCAGCGGAATCAGATCGAGTCTCCGAGCTTCCGACAATAGGCTCATGAGAATGCCTCTCCCGCAGCCGAGATCGAGAATCGCGCCGCTTCGGGGAAGCCAATCGGGATTGGAAAGGAGATAGGCGTACACGGGATCGTGCCGCAGCTTGCCGCGCACGAATCCTTCGGTGAAGCGGCCCGCCGCCCGATAGCGGCGGGCGGTTTGTTCGGCCAAATGGCCGAAATCGACGATCACTGCGCGTTTTTAAATGCTCAACAGCTCGCGCTTGATGGCATTATCGAAATTCTGAATCCAGCCGTTGTAATTGCTGTGAATCTTGGTGCCGTCGTAGTTCAGGTTGTTGCTGTTCTTGTAACGGATATTGTATTTGTCCTTGCTGTAGGTGATGTCCACTTCCGCCATATGGGAGCGGATGAACAGCGTTCCGATGAGCTGTCCCGGCTTTACTTTTCTGACCTGCCAGCCGAGTCCGGCACCTGCCCGAATGATGGCTTTCTCGACGTCCTCGGCGGTATAAGGCTTGTTGCCCGTCACCATGACCGGCGCGTCGTAGACGTTGTATACCGGAGAAGTCCGGCAACCGGCCAGGAGAACGAAAGCGGCGACGAATAAGGCGACGAGTGCGGGTTTGAGTCTCATTGTTTTTTCTCTTTTTGTTGGTTGACGGAAAATCCCAAGAGGACGCTAAGCACGAATCGCTGTTCCGACGATCCTTTATCCCCCCAGATCGATTGTGCAAAGGATCCGCGTTCAGGGCAACAATCGTTCACATTAAGTTAGCGTCGATCCCGAAACTTCTATGTGGGTAACAGCTTTTTAAAGCTTGGAGTCGTCATAGCGGAACGGGAATCAGGTTCAGCCGAGCGACTTCGTCCAGCAATCTCGGCAAGGCTTCCAGTACGACGGGGCGGCCGTTCCGGTCGCGGGCCGAAGAGCCATCGTGCAGCAGCAAAATATCTCCGCCGCGGAGGTTTTTGGACAAACGCCGCACGATCTTTTGAGGGTCGCCGAACACGGCATCGTAGCCACGGCGTGTCCATGAAACCAAGGTCAGATCCAAGCTGCTCAGCACGGGTTGCAGCCACGGGTTGCGCATGCCGACGGGGGCCCGGAAGTAGCGCGGTGAGGCGCCCGTGAGAGCTGTTAACGCCGCTTGCGCTCGCCCGATTTCCGCCTTGAAACCGCCGACGGCGCTCAAGGCGAAGGTATGCGCATGGCGGTATGTGTGATTTTCGATGCGATGGCCTCGCGATACGATGTCGCGAACCAGTTCCGGATACTTTTCGGCTCTGGCGGCGATGCAAAAAAAGCTGGCTTTGGCTTGGTAACGATCCAACAGATCGAGCACTTTCGGCGTGGTTTCGATGTCGGGTCCGTCGTCGAAGGTCAGTGCGATTTCCTTGCGTTCCGCTCGTTCGGCGGGGAGCCGGGTGAGGTTCGGGCCGAGCAGCGGGCTGGTAGGCCAAAAGCTCGCGCCGAATACGATCGCGTGATTGGCTGCGAGGGCCTCGACGAGCAGCGTCGATCCATCGGGCGCAAGAAGCGCGGCGGACCCGCCGATGACTTGAAAAGCCGCGGAATAGCGCAGAAAAGGCGAGGGAAGCCAGTGGCGGACGGAGTGCATCGGCGTTATGTGTATCGAGTCGGAGAGCAAAGCTTGAGGATTAAAACCGATTTTCTTATCCGTGGGGAGATGCCCGCCGCTTGATCAACGATATTCCGGGGACCTCCATGCTTGCCTGGCCGAGCGGATCAGGCTTACGCTCTCGTCAAGAAGGTCTCGAAGCTTGTCTATATAGAGAAGACCTGCTTTTCCGATTGATAGAAATGAATAGACGAAAACTGATCAAGCTCTTGTTGGGCTTGGCATGTCTGGTGGGGTTCGGTTTGGCGCGGGCGGCGAATTCCGCAGCAGTGATTTTGGACGATTTCGAAACGCTGAGCGGCTGGACCGCCGTGGCCGCGGAAGGCACTCATGTGGAATTGGCTCAGGATACCGGCCGGACCGGCATGGGTCTACGCCTCGATTTCGATTTCAGGGGCGGTACGGGCTTTGTTACCGTGCGCAAGAAGTTCTCCATCCCGCTGCCCGAAAATTACGCATTCACGTTTTATACGCGGGCGGAAGCGCCGGCCAACAATGTCGAGTTTAAGATCATCGACCCCTCCGGGGATAACGTCTGGTGGCGACGGCGCTTCGATTTCAAGTTGCCGGTGGACTGGCAACAGTACCGCGTGAAAAAACGTATGTTCGACTTCGCGTGGGGACCGTCCAATACGCCACTCAAGCAGGTTGGATTCGTCGAGTTCTCGATCACGTCGAGCACCGGCGGCAAGGGATCGATTTGGCTCGACGATTTCCGCTTCGAGAAGCGCGAGCCGATTACCGCCTACAATCTCACGCCCAAAGTCACGGCCTCGACCACCGCCAAGGATCACGACCCGGAGTCGGTGCTGGACGCGAAGCCCGAAACCTCATGGCAAAGCGGCGCGCTCGCGGAAAGCCAGTGGCTGCAGGTCGATTTTCTGAAGCGCCGCGAATATGGCGGCTTGATCATCGAGTGGGACCGCGACGATTACGCCACCGCTTATCAGGTTCGGATTTCCCAAGACGGCAAGCTATGGCAGCCGGTGTACACGGTCAGTCTGGGCAACGGGCGCCGCGATTACATTTATATGCCCGACGCCGAATCCCGCTATTTGCGGCTGGAGTTGCAGAAAAGCAGCCGCGGCCGGGGATACGGCATCAGCTCGCTGACCATAAAACCGTTCGACTTTTCCGCCTCGCCGAACGCATTTTTCGAAACCATTGCCCGTGAAGCGCCCCGCGGTATCTACCCGAAATATTTTTACGGCGAGCAAAGTTATTTCACCGTCATCGGCGCCAACGGCAGCGACAAGGAGGGTTTGCTGAACGAGGAAGGGGCGCTGGAAGTGGATAAGAACGCATTTTCCATCGAACCCTTCTTATACACCAAAGGCAAGCTCGTTACCTGGAACGACGTGTTTCCGGTACAGGAGCTCGAGCGCGGTTATTTGCCCGTGCCCTCGGTGACCTGGCGGTCCGATTCGGTCGAAATGAAGACGACGGCTTTCGCCGCCAGCAAGCCCGGGCAGGCGCTTTATGCGCGCTATCGGGTGGAGAACAACGGCAGCGAGCGTGAGCAGTTGAAGCTCTTGCTCGCGATCCGTCCGTTTCAAGTCAATCCGCCCTGGCAGGCCTTGAATATGGTGGGGGGCGTGGCGCAAATCCACGATATCGCGCTGGACGGGCGAATCATCCGGGTCGACGAGAATCGCTCGGTAATCCCCTTGACCCCGCCTCATCACTTTGGTGCGACGACCTTCGACCAAGGTTCGATTACCGATTTCTTGATGGAAGGCAAGGTGCCGCAGCAGACCGAAGCTCACGACCCCTTCGGCTATGCGTCCGCCGCCTTGGAATACGAGCTGGATTTGCCTCCCGGCGCGTCGCGGGAGATTTATCTGGCGATTCCGTATCAGAATCCGGAGGCCATTCTGGAGGCGGCGAATATAGTGGAGGGGAACGGCAGTGCCTTCGGTCGGGCCCGGTTTCGGGATGCCGTCAACTTCTGGGAGGCCAAGATCGTCCGCGCCGATCTGATCGTTCCGCCCGAGGCGCAAAAGCTTCGGGATACGGTGAGGAGCAATCTGGCCTATATCTTCATCAACCGGGACGGCGCCGCGCTTTATCCCGGTTCTCGCTCCTACGCCCGCTCCTGGATTCGCGACGCGGCCTTGATGTCCGCCGCCTTGCTCGGCATGGGGTATACCGAAGAAGTACGGCACTTCATCGAATGGTATGCCGGGTTCCAGTTTCCCAACGGGAAGATTCCCTGCTGCGTCGATCACAGGGGGCCCGATAGCGTCCCCGAGAACGACAGCCACGGCGAGTTCATTTACGTTGTCGCCGAATACTACCGTTACACGCGCGATATCGGTTTTGTATACGAGATGTGGCCGACGATCGTGAAATCGGTGCACTATATCGAGCAGTTGCGCAATCAACGGAAGAGCGAAGAGTACAAGTCCTCCGATAAATCGATGTTTTTCGGCATGATGCCCGAATCCATCAGTCACGAAGGTTACAGCGCCCATCCGGTACACTCCTACTGGGACGGCTTTTGGACCTTGCGCGGGCTCAAGGATGCCGCCGACTTGGCCGTGCTGGTCATGGACGAAAACAATGCCGCGCATTTTGACGCTTTGCGGGACGATTTTCGCAGCGACCTGTACCAATCCATCAAGCGCACCATGGCCAAGCACAAGATCGCCTTCATGCCGGGTTCGGCGGAGCTGGGCGATTTCGACGCCACCGCCACGGCCATGGCGGTCGCGGTCGGCGGCGAGCAGACCAATCTTCCGATAGAGGCGCTGAACAAGACCTTCGACAATTTCTACGACTATTTCAACAAGCGGCGCGACGACAAGCTGGAATGGATCGCTTACACGCCGTACGAAGTGCGTACCGTAGAAGCGCTGGTCCGTATGGGGCGGCGCGAGCAGGCGCTGGAGCTGTTGAATTTTCTGCTCAAGGATCAACGTCCCGCCGACTGGAATCACTGGGCGGAGGTCGTCTGGCGCGATCCCAAGCATCCCAAGTTCATAGGCGATATGCCCCATGCCTGGATCGGGGCGGAATTCGTGCGGGCGATGCGCGCTCTGTACGCGTATGAACGTGAAAGCGATCAAGCATTGGTTCTGGCGGCAGGAATTCCGAAAGCGTGGCTGGAGGGTGGCGGCGATGTGGGCGTGAAGCGTTTGCCCACGTGGTATGGAACCTTGAACTATACCTTGCGCCAGGAAGAACCCGATAAATTGCGGCTCGTGCTCTCCGGCGATCTCGCCCTGCCTCCAGGCAAGATCGTTCTCAAGGCACCCGCCGACCAGCCCATCCGGTCGCTTACCGTCAACGGAAAACCGGTCGATACGTTTACCGCCGATCAAGCGGTGATCGGCGAGTTTCCGGCGGAAGCGACGGTGAACTACGGGGCGGCAATTACGCAGCAAGCCAATTGATTTCGATTTTTGACCTAAGGAGTCCGCATGAGCTTCGATCCTAACCAGGCCGGTCTCGATCGACCGAACGATTCGGTCCCGGCGTCGCGCCTTCTGTCCAACGGACGCTACACGGTATTGCTGACATCGGCCGGCACCGGGTTTTCGATGCTTGGCGGCCACGCGCTGTCCCGCTGGAGCGGAGACCGCGTCGAAGACGGCGAGGGATGGTTCATTTACCTCCGGGATTTGGATAGCGAAGACTGGTGGTCGCTCGGTTTGCAGCCGACGGGGATGGAAGCCGATGCACGGACCGCTCGTTACGAGCCGGGCCGGTTTAGGCTTCAGTGCGAGAACAGCGGTATCGAGGCCGTTTTGGATGTGTGCGTCAGCCCGGACGACGATCTGGAGCTGCGCCGAGTCACGCTGCGAAATCGTTCGAATCGGCCCAGACGGATCGAAATCACGAGCTATCTCGAAGTGGTCCTGAATCATCCTGCGGCCGATGCGGCGCACCCGGCTTTCTCCAAGTTGTTCGTGCAAACCGAGTTCGTGGCGGAACGAGAAGCGCTGCTCGCTCGTCGCAGGCCGCGCAGCGCTCATGAGGTTTATCCGTGGTTGGTCGGCGCGGCGTTCGGGCCGGGTGAATTGGAGTACGAGACCGACCGGATGCGCTTCCTCGGCCGGAACCGGACGCCGGCGGAGCCGCAGGCGCTTCGTGAAACACAGCCGCTGTCCGGCGGGATCGGCAACGTGCTCGACCCGGTTTTCGCTCTGCGGCGCTGCTTGGAACTTGCTCCCAACACGCAGGGAGATGTGGTGTTTCTGTTCGGCGCGGCCGAAGACAGGACGCAGGCGCTGAAGCTCATCGAGCGTTGCTCGGCGGAAAAAGCGATAAATACTATCTACGCCCGCGCCGCCGAAGGCGAGCGGGAACTCGTCCGGCGGCTCGACATGACCGGAACGGAGGCGGAGTTTTTTCAATCCCTCGCCGGTGCGTTGCTTTACGGCGATCCGAAGCTTCGGGCTCCGGAGTCGGTGCTGCGGAGCGCCTGCGGTCCTCTTGTGCGGCTCGACCGCTACGGCTTGCCGTTCTACCGGCCGATCGTTCTGGTACGGGCCAGTGACAGTCGCGAGGATTCACGGGTTGCCGAACTCATCAAGGCGCAGCGCTATTGGCTGGCGAAAGGCTTACGTTTCGCGCTGATGATCTTGAGTCCGGACAAGGGGGCCGACTTCGGTGGGTTGGGCGGGCTTGATCAGGACATCTTTATTCGCGCGGAAAAAGACATTGCGCCGGCCGATCTCGATTTGCTGCTCGCCGTTGCGCGCCTGGTGGTCGATGAAAACGCACCGTCGCTTCGATCGGAGCTTCCGGTTCCAAGCGCGAGAGCGCGGCGCGCCCTTTTGCCGCCGGAGACGCCGAAACTCAAGGCCGGGCTCGAAGCGCTTCGATTTTTCAACGGATATGGCGGTTTTGCCGCGGACGGCACCGAGTACGTGGTTCGTTTGGATTTGACCGACGGCGAGTTGCAAGGGCCGCCTCTTCCATGGATCAACGTAGTCGCCAATGAACACTTCGGCTTTCTGGTCAGCGAGCGGGGAGCGGGTTATACCTGGCATCGGAACAGCCGCGAGCATCGGTTGACGCCTTGGTTCAACGATCCCGTCAGCGATTCGTTCGGCGAAGCGTTATATCTCCGGGACGAGGAAACCGGCGCGTTCTGGTCTCCCTTGCCGGGGCCTCGTTCGGCACCCGCCGCTTACGAGGCGCGCCACGGGTTCGGGTACAGCCGGTTTACCAGCACCTACGATGGTTTGGATCAGGACGTCGTACTGTTCGCGGCCCGCCACGATCCGGTCAAAATTTTCCGATGGCGTCTGACGAATGGGGGCGCTAGCCGCCGCCGCTTGTCGCTGTTTTCATACCAGCGCTTAATTCTGGGCGGAACGCCGCCCGACAGCAGCCGGTTCGTGATCACCCGCCATGATCCGGAGACGTCGGCACTGTTCGCTATCAATCGCCAAGCCGGAGAGTTTTCCGACGGCGTCGCCTTCGCGGCGGCGGTAGGGCAGCCGGGTGCCATGTATTTCACCGCCGATCGGGAGAGCTTCATCGGGCGGAACGGCAGCCCGGAAGCCCCCGCGGCTTTGCTCGCACGCGCATCGCTCGATGGACGGAATGGCGCTAATCTCGATCCGTGCGCGGCGCTTCAGCTTCAAATCGACTTGGAACCGGGGCAAACCTTCGAATGTGCGTTCCTGTTGGGCGAAACCCTCTCCGAGGACGAATGCCGATCGATCATCGAACGCTACCGGCAAGCTAGCGCCATCGAGAACGCCTTGGCCGAAGCCCAAGGTTTTTGGCGCGATTTTGTCTCCGGAATTCAAATCGAGACGCCGTCTCCCGCCATCGATCTAATGGTCAACGGCTGGCTGGCATATCAGAACCTGAGCTGCCGGATCTGGGGGCGCTCCGCGTTCTATCAGTCCGGAGGCGCCTTCGGTTACCGCGATCAGCTTCAGGATGCCTCGGCGCTGATCTATCTGCGCCCCGAGCTCACTCGAGCCCAGATTCTGCTTCACGCCGCGCATCAGTTCGTCGAGGGAGACGTGCTTCACTGGTGGCATCCCGAACCCCTGGAGCGGGGATTGCGCACCCGATTTTCCGATGATCTGGTCTGGCTGCCATATGTCACGGCGTTTTATATCCGTCACACCGGCGATTGGAGCGTACTGGACGAATCCGCGCCGTTTGTGACTGCCCGTTTACTGGCGGAGGGGGAGGACGAGGCTTATCTGAAACCCGACGATGCCGGTCAGGTTGCGGACATCTACGAACATTGCTGTCGAGTGCTGGACCGCTCCCTGACCCGGGGCGCGCACGGTTTGCCCTTGATGGGCACGGGCGACTGGAACGACGGCATGAACCGGGTGGGCCGCGAAGGGCGCGGCGAGAGCGTGTGGATGGGATTCTTTCTTTACCACGTTCTCGAAGAATTCCTGCCGATCTGCGAGAAGCGCGGCGACCAGGCGAGGATCGAAGCTTACCGGGCTTATCGAGAGCATCTTTACCAGGCGCTCAATGACGCGGGATGGGATGGCGACTGGTATCGACGCGCCTATTATGACGACGGTACCCCTTTAGGCACCAAACACGGCGATGAGTGTCGAATCGACGCCTTGGCCCAGGCGTGGGCGGTGATTTCAGGCGCGGCGCCGGCGGAGCGGGCGAATCGAGCTTTGGATGCGGTCGAGGAGCACCTAATCTCCGATCATAATGGTCTCATTCGTTTATTGACGCCGCCCTTCGTCAACACACCGCATGACCCGGGCTACATCAAGGGCTATGTGGCCGGCGTGCGCGAAAACGGCGGGCAATACACCCATGCCGCGTGTTGGGTGGTGCGCGCCGTGGCAGAACTCGGCCGGAACGACCGGGCCGCGCGGCTATTGGAAATGCTCAGCCCGGTGAGCCACGCGCGGACGCAGGAACAAACCGATGTTTACCGGGTCGAGCCCTACGTAGTCGCCGCCGACGTTTACGGCGAACCGCCGCATGTGGGCCGCGGCGGTTGGACGTGGTACACGGGGTCCGCGGGCTGGATGTACCGTGTCGCCTTGGAATCGATTTTGGGATTTCGGGTGAAGGAGGGCGCTTTCATCGAGCTCAAACCCTGTATACCGGCCGAGTGGCCGGAGTTTGTGATCCGCTATCGGCATCCGGGCAATCCGACGCGCTATACGGTGAGGGTAACGAATCCGAATAAAACGCCTCGGCGTGTTCTCAGTGCGGATCTGGACGGACGGCCGGTGCCGGTCGAACAGGAAACGGCACGAATTCCTTTGCTATCGGACGGGCGGTCTCACGACGTTGTCGTGATCTTAGGCTAATGCCTGCGCCAGGCTGCGAATCAGGCATATGGCGGTTTCCTCGACGGTGCGGCCGAACGCGATGACGCCGTCTTCATGGCCACCCATGGCGATGACCGGGCTTTTCGAAGTTCGAACCAGAAACCCGACCTCATGGGCCATCTCCGGCGTGCCGTAACCGACTTGCCGGTCAGTCACGGGAATGGCCAAGGCTTCGGCCTTTTCCCATAATTCGGGCGAGTGGACATGCAGTACGCAATCGATCCCGCTTCCGCTTTGGTAAACCGCAGCATGGGTCAGGGCTTCGGAAGAGGGCGCTATCGGTCCTTCGGCGATGATGAGGTTTTGCTCCAGATCGAATCCGGTGACGAGACAGTAATGTTCGCTAATGAGCTTGGGCTTGCCGCCGGTCTGCGTTCCGCTGATAAGGAAGGCGGTTTCACCGCGGCGAAGGCTGACGTTGCCGTAGGCCAGGCCGTCATACCGACGAGAGTCCTGCCCGGTGAGTCCGAGACGATAGAGGATGGTCCGCCAGGCATTCAGTTCGGCGACGATTTCCGAATCTACCGGCGGAGCCGTCGTGTAATCGAGGCGATACTTGACGACGCCTTCTCTGTCCTGTTTCTGATCCATCTTTAAATCCATAGCCTTGGCCGAACATATTTATTACTACAGGCCGGACGAAAAAGCGAAAAACGGCAAAATCCGCTATGCGTCCAAAGAACGAACAGATGAAAAAATATTCGCGCGTTTTATAATAGAAAGCTTGCATCCGATCGGCGGGGCGAGTTTTTGGATCGAATCTTGAAGGGAAGCGGGACCGAGCCGGAAATTCCTCGGCAAACGGAGTATAATCCGGGCAGATTTTATGTGCGAATGTGGCGAAATTGGTAGACGCGCTGGATTTAGGTTCCAGTGGGGCAACCCTTGAGAGTTCGAGTCTCTCCATTCGCACCAAATGTTCAGTAAGCACCAAGAAGCCAAGCTTCCTAGCATAAATATCCGATTACGGATATCAGAGTTCGGCGCATCAGCCAGCAATTTAGGCGATTGTGCTTTTCGAGCCAGTCCCTCCGATACTTTTTTCCATTCTTGAGGTAACAGCGACATGCAAGTTTCTGTCGAAACGACATCTGAATTGAGCCGGAAAATGACCGTACAGGTGCCGGAAGAAGAGATCCAGGAAAAAATAGCCTCACGCCTCAAAACTTTGGCGAACAAGGTCAAGATCGACGGTTTCCGTCCCGGCAAAGTGCCTCAAAGTCTGGTAAAAAAGCGCTATGGACAGCAGGTCCGGGAGGAGGTCCTTTCGGATCTGATCCAATCGAGCTTTTATGAAGCCGTCCGGGAGGAGAGGCTCAAACCAGCGGGAGTGCCGCAGATCACCGCTCGCCGAGTCGACGAGGGCAGTGGGCTGGAATATGAAGCGAGCTTCGAAGTGATGCCGGAGTTCGTGCTGATGCCGTTGGAGACATTGGAGGTCAAGCGGTTCGTTTCGGAAGTGACCGAGCCGGATATCGATGCCATGATCGAACGTCTCAGAGAGCAGCGGAAGAGCTGGCAAGAGGTCGAGCGCGCGGCGGCAACGGGGGATCGTGTTACGATCGCCTTTGAAGGCAAGATCGGCGATGAGTCGTTTACCGACGGAAAAGTTGAGAATCTGCCCGTTGTCCTGGGCACGAACCAAATGATTCCAGGATTCGAAGATAAGTTGGTCGGCGCAGTGGCCGGGTCGACGCTCGAATTCGAATTGCCGTTTCCGGCCGACTACCCCAACCAAAAGCTGGCCGGCAACACGGCGCAATTTGCCATCGAGCCGCTGAAAGTCGAAGAAAGCTTATTGCCCGAGGTGGACGCGGAATTCGCAAAATCCTACGGCATCGAGGAAGGTGGCGTGGAAGCTTTCCGCAGCGATATCCGCGCTAACATGGAGCGCGAGATGAAGCGGGCGCTGCAGACGAGAACGAAATCCTCGGTGATGGATGCTCTGTTCGCCAAGAATGCGATTGCTCTGCCCAACGCCTTAATCCAAGATGAGCTTGAGCATTTGTTGGCGCCCTACCGGCAAGCGGCCCAGAAAAGGCGGCAGGATCTCGATGAAGCCAAGCTGAAGGAGCAGCTAGAGCCAGTGGCGAGACGAAGAGTCGCCTTGGCGCTGATCCTCGGGAAGATCATTGAAACTAATAATCTTGTCGTGGATCAAAAGCGGGTGCGTTCGACCGTCGACGAATTGGCCGCGAGTTATGAGAGCCCGGAAGACGTGGTGCGCTGGTACTACGCCGAGCCGGAGCGGCTTCGCGAAGTGGAAAACGTGGTCATGGAGGATCAGGTGGTGGATTTGGTATTGGACAAGGCAAAGATGACCGAGGAAAAGATCGCGTTTCAAGAGTTGATGCAGCAGGTTACCGGCAGTTCCTCACAAGCGGCGTAACTTTAACCCGAGAGATCTCATGATGTTTACCGGCGATTTTGATAAAACCGTCAATACTCGGGCGACGGGGTTGGTGCCCGTCGTTATCGAGCAGTCGGCGCGTGGCGAACGGGCGTTCGATATCTATTCCCGCTTGCTCAAGGAACGGGTGGTTTTTCTGGTTGGGCAGGTCGAAGACTACATGGCCAACCTGATCATCGCTCAACTGCTCTTTCTGGAATCGGAAAATCCGGACAAGGACATCCATCTTTATATCAATTCTCCCGGCGGCATAGTCACCTCGGGACTGGCGATTTACGATACCATGCAGTTCATCAAACCCGACGTCAGCACCCTGTGCATCGGTCAGGCGGCTAGCATGGGAGCGTTGCTGCTGGCGGGCGGCGCGCCCGGCAAGAGATATTGTCTGCCCCATTCGCGAGTCATGATCCATCAGCCTTTGGGCGGCTTCCAGGGACAGGCCAGCGACATTGACATTCATGCCCGCGAAATTCTCGCGACCCGCGACAGACTGAATCGAATATTGGCGAAACATACAGGTCAGCCGTTGGAACGAATTCAAGTCGATACCGATCGTGATAATTTCATGAGTGGAGAAGACGCAGCGCAATATGGTCTAATCGACAAGGTGCTCGCTAGCCGAGAACCGGGTTCTAGCGGTTAAACGCATTGGAATTCGAGTTCGAAGGACTAGTGGACGTATGCCGGTAGCGGTTGGTTCGCGTAGGTTGCTACAACAGTCATCTGACGAATAAGAGGTTTGCGATGAGTGATGATAAGCACGGCAAAGACGGGGGCGGGAAACTTCTTTACTGCTCGTTTTGCGGAAAAAGCCAGCATGAGGTCAGAAAGCTCATTGCCGGTCCGGCTGTGTTCGTCTGTGACGAATGTGTCGAGTTGTGCAACGATATTATTCGCGAGGAGCTTCAGGAAAATGTTGCCGCTAGCGTAGATAAGTTGCCCAAACCGAAAGAGATCAAGGCCGTACTCGACGAGTATGTCATTGGCCAGGAGAAAGCCAAGAGGATCTTGTCGGTTGCGGTCTACAACCACTATAAGCGGCTCCGGGTGCATAACCACCTGAAGAAGAACGATGTCGAACTGGCCAAGAGCAATATCCTCTTGATCGGCCCAACCGGATCGGGAAAGACCTTGCTTGCCGAGACGCTCGCCCGGCTGTTGGACGTGCCGTTCACGATCGCCGACGCGACGACGCTGACCGAGGCGGGTTACGTCGGGGAAGATGTCGAAAACATCATCCAAAAGATCTTGCAGAAATGCGATTATGACGTGGAGAAGGCCGAGTCCGGTATCGTCTATATCGATGAGATCGATAAGATTTCCCGTAAGTCGGATAATCCCTCGATCACCCGCGACGTGTCCGGTGAAGGTGTGCAGCAGGCTCTGCTGAAGTTGATCGAGGGCACTGTGGCCTCGGTACCGCCACAAGGCGGACGCAAACACCCTCAGCAAGAATTTTTGCAGGTCAATACGGCGAATATCCTCTTCATCTGCGGCGGAGCGTTCGCCGGACTGGAAAAAATCATTCGTTCACGCTCCGAAAAGGGCGGCATCGGTTTTTCCGCGGAGGTCAAGACCAAGGACGAACGCCGCAATGTCGGCGAAGTTTTGGCGGACGTGGAGGCGGAGGACCTGATCAAATACGGCCTGATTCCGGAGTTTGTCGGTCGTTTGCCGGTGGTGGCGACTCTGGAAGAATTGGATGAGCAGGCATTGGTTCAAATTCTGACCGAACCGAAAAATGCTCTGGTCAAACAATACAAGAAGTTGTTCGAGATGGAGGGTTGCGATCTGGAGATTCGCGAGGACGCCTTGCGGGTGATCGCGCGAAGGGCAATGGAACGGAAAACCGGCGCACGCGGTCTGCGAACGATTCTCGAACACGTGTTGCTGGATACGATGTACGAATTGCCTTCCGCCGAACATGTTTCCAAAGTTGTGATCGATGAAAAGGTTATTCGCGGCGAATCGGACCCGTATCTGATTTATCAAACCGAAGAAAAGCACTGCGCTTCGGTAGAGTGAAATATCTTTCGAGTGCTATCGATGCCTTGCGGCGAGCGGGCGTCGGTAGCCGATTCAGGGTTTTGTTATGCGGCCAATTTTCAGATCTTGATCGATGGCCGAACTTCACTGTCTGACTAATGGCTGATAGCTTCTCAGTCTTAAAGCTCGTTAGGGCAGCCTTCAAGTTGAATTTGCGTTCTTGCTCGCCTGTCGGCACAAACACCTGTTTGCATTCACTGATCCTAATGGTAGCGGTCGCTTATTTCAGCGCGTAAGCGTCACCGCGCATTGATCTACGCATTTTGTATAGAAAATCGTTCGGATTCGGGAATCTCGACGATACATTCGCATCTAAGTAGTTTTTCGTACTTACCCGGACGGGATCGCAGAATTTTTGCTGATCTCTTCATCTGAAGTTTTTGGCCAAATCAAATAGTCCCCGATTTTATCGGGCTTAGTCTTGTTTTTTGCCCGAAGCTTACCTATATACTCAGTAACAACGCGTACTCACTAATATCCATGGGTGGCTAATGGAAAATACCTCGCTTGAAAATCGTGCAAAGCCGGAAAAGATGGTACCGGTGCTTCCCTTACGGGACGTCGTAGTCTATCCCCACATGGTCATACCGCTCTTCGTCGGCAGAGAGAAGTCGATTCTGGCCCTAGACTCTGCCATGCGGGACAACAAACAAATCTTGCTCGTAGCGCAGAAAGAAGCCGAACTGGATGATCCCAGCTTCGATGACCTGTACCAGATCGGCACTTTATCTAACATCCTGCAATTGCTGAAGCTTCCGGACGGCACTGTGAAAGTGCTCGTCGAGGGTAGCGAGCGCTGCAACGTCGATAAGTACCGTGTCGCCGACAAGCACTACGTAGCCGTAGTTTCGCCGCAGCTGGACGAGATCAACATCACCGATCAAGAAATCGATGTGTTGATGCGCACCGCCATCAACACCTTCGATCATTACGTCAAGCTCAATAAGCGGATACCGCCCGAAGTGTTGAATTCGCTTGCCGGCATCGACGACCCGAGCCGGTTGGCGGATACCATCGCCGCACATATGACCATCAAAATCGAAGACAAGCAGTCGATTCTGGAGATGAGCGATGTGACGGCCAGGTTGGAGCGTTTGATGACGCTCATGGAAGGCGAGGTGGATATGCTGGAGATGGAGAAGCGTATCCGCGGGCGGGTCAAGCAGCAGATGGAAAAAAATCAGCGCGAGTATTACTTGAACGAGCAAATGAAGGCCATCCAGAAGGAGTTGGGGGAAATGGACGATGTGCCGAACGAATTCGAGGAGCTATCGCGCAAAATCGAAAAGGCCGGCATGCCTGAGGCGGCTCGTACCAAAGCCGAGACGGAGTTGAACAAGCTCAAGTTGATGTCGCCGATGTCTGCCGAGGCTACGGTAGTCAGGAATTACGTCGACTGGATGGTCAACATGCCGTGGAAGAAGCGCACCAAGATCAGTCACGACTTGCAGCGTGCCGAAGAAATTTTAGAAACCGAGCACTACGGTTTGGAGAAAGTCAAAGAGCGTATCCTCGAGTATCTGGCCGTTCAGCAGCGCGTCAAGAAACTAAAAGGCCCAATATTGTGCTTGGTTGGACCGCCCGGTGTGGGCAAGACTTCGCTCGGTCAGTCGATTGCTCGAGCGACCAACCGGAAGTACGTTCGCATGGCCTTGGGCGGGGTTCGTGACGAGGCCGAAATTCGCGGCCATCGCAGAACTTACATTGGCTCGATGCCGGGTAAAATCCTGCAGAACCTTTCCAAGGTAAAGACCCGCAATCCGATGTTCATGCTCGACGAGATCGACAAGATGGCGATGGATTTCCGCGGTGATCCTGCTGCCGCATTGTTGGAAGTTTTGGACCCGGAGCAGAACCATACTTTCAACGATCATTACTTGGAGGTCGATTTCGATTTGTCCGAAGTAATGTTCATTGCAACGGCGAACACTTTGAATATCCCGGCGCCGCTTCTGGACCGCATGGAAGTGATCCGCATCGCTGGCTACACCGAGGATGAGAAAGTCAATATCGCCATGCGCTATCTGATTCCAAAGCAGGTCAAGAACAACGGGCTTAAGGACAGCGAAATTCATATCACCGAATCGGCGGTTCGAGATATTATCCGCTTCTATACTCGAGAAGCCGGTGTTCGTAGCCTTGAGCGCGAAATAGCCAAGATTTGCCGCAAGGTCGTCAAGAGCTTGGTCCTCAAACCGAGCACCAAGAAACTGAACGTGACTCATCGTAACGTGGATGACTTTTTGGGCGTCAGGCGTTATCGCTACGGACGAGCCGAGGAGAAGGACCAGGTCGGGCAGGTTACCGGCCTGGCCTGGACCGAGGTGGGAGGCGAGCTTCTTACCATCGAATCGGTCGTTATGCCCGGAACCGGCAAGCAAACCTATACCGGAAAACTCGGCGAGGTCATGCAGGAGTCGATACAAACCGCTGTCACGGTAGCCCGGAGCCGAGCAGAAACGCTGGGTATCGATCCGGCGTTTTATCAGAAGCACGATGTGCATATACACGTGCCGGAAGGGGCCACGCCCAAAGACGGTCCCAGCGCCGGTATCGGTATGTGCACGGCTTTGGTTTCCGCATTGACTCAAATCCCTGTGAGATCGGACGTTGCCATGACGGGCGAGATCACGCTTCGCGGGGAGGTTTTGCCCATCGGAGGGCTAAAGGAGAAACTGTTGGCGGCGCATCGGGGCGGTATTTCGACCGTCTTGATTCCGCAGGAAAACGAGAAGGACTTGGCTGAGATTCCAAAGAACATTAAGCAGGATCTCAAAATCGTCGCGGTTCGCTCTATCGATCAAGTCCTCGAGACCGCACTAAAACACATGCCGGAACCGTTGAAACCGCCGGTTACTCCCGAATCCGAGGGTGTGACTAAATCGACGGGTACGGCAGGCATGATCGTTGCTCATTAGTCCTAATTGGAGGGAGTTGCTTTTTGCGTGTTCAGAGAAATGCGACGGATCGCTAAAATTCGCTGAATCCCAGACGCTATGCGGCTTGACAGTGCTTTTTGTCTACTGCTACATTTCGGCCGGCGAGTTCACGCGTAGCCAACAGCATATAGGAATGGACGAAGTCTTGCGGCCATGTGAAGAACTTAGATTCAACATCATCGATCAAAGGGGGAAAGAATGAATAAAGCGGAACTAATTGATGCGATCGCTAAGTCGGCGGACCTGACGAAGGCCGATGCCGGGCGCGCACTCGACGGTATGATTGACGCTATCACGATAGCTTTAAAAAACGGCGAAACCGTTTCACTCGTGGGTTTTGGTTCCTTTGGGGTTAAAGAGCGTGCCGAGCGTCAAGGCCGTAATCCGCAGACGGGAAACACGATTACCATCAAAGCTGCAAAAATTCCCTCATTCAAGGCTGGTAAAGCACTTAAAGATGCTGTAAGCTAGTCGACTCTTTCGGGTGCTTAGCTCAGCTGGGAGAGCATCGCCCTTACAAGGCGAGGGTCGTAGGTTCGATCCCTACAGCACCCACCATAAATTGGAGCGGTAGTTCAGTTGGTCAGAATACCGGCCTGTCACGCCGGGGGTCGCGGGTTCGAGCCCCGTCCGCTCCGCCAAATTTCAAAAAACCCGCGCCCCTGAGGCAGCGGGTTTTTTTTTGAGGGCAGGGGGCTGCCTGTCTTTTCGTTTAATGATTGCTCTTAAAGCCGTATCAGGTTCTGCATATGCTTCAAGCGATTCGTGATCGTGCCCAAGGTATCTTCGCATGGGTAATGTTGATTCTTGTCGGTGTGCCGTTCGCTCTATGGGGAATTCAGAATTATCTGGATTCCGGCAAGGAGCAGCCACTGGCTGTCGTCGGTGACAGGGATATTTTTGAGCGCGAGGTAAACCAGGCCTATCAGCAGAGTCTTGCGAATCTGGTGGGTTTGGCGGAGGTCGACGATAGGCAGCTCAAACATGAAGCTTTAGAGCGGCTGATTCGAGAAGAAATCATTGCGCAAAATGCGGAGGCTAAGGACCTTGCCGTCAGCGACAGCGCCGTGCGCGACTTCATCCAGACGCTCCCTTATTTTCAAACCGAAGGCAAGTTTGATAAGGAAAAATACAACATCATGCTGTCATCTCAGGGCTTGAGTTCTGCCCAATTCGTTGCGCAGGTCAGAAGAGCTTTGTTGATGGAGCAATACCAGCGCGGATTGCTTGACAGCGCATTTGTAACCCCGAATCAAATCGCTTCGCTCTTTCGGCTCAGAAATCAGGAGCGTGAGGTCGAATATCTCAAAATACCTTTGAAGAAATCGGCTCGCACTATTTCCGATGCGGAAATCGAAGATTACTATCGGAAACATCTTCAGGCTTACCAAAATCCCGAGCGTGTATCGATCGAGTACATCGCCGTTCGTCTTGACGATATCGCGAAGGAGACCCAAGTCACCGAAGACGACCTGCGCAATCTGTATGAAGAGCAGAAGTCTGGTTTCGCGTCCGAAGAAAGGCGCAAGGTCAGCCATATCCTAGTCGCGGTCGATTCGGAAGGCGGTGAAGCCGCCGAGCAGGCGGCTTTGGCCAAGATCAATCAGATTCAAGACCGTTTGGCTAAGGGCGAAGATTTCGCTAAGGTCGCAAAGGAAACGTCGGATGACCCGGTATCCGCTCAGAACGGCGGCGACTTGGGTTTCATTACCAAGGGGGCCATGGAGCAAAATTTTGCCGATGCGGCATTTGCTTTGAAGCAGGGTGAGTTATCCAAGCCTGTCAAAACATCTTTCGGCTATCACTTGATCAAAGTAACCGAGTTGTCTCCGGCTAAGGTCAAGCCATTCGAGGAAGTAAAAGACGAACTGCTGAAAACGTTCCAGCGCAATGCGGCAGAAAACAAGTTTTACGAACAGGGACAAACGCTGACGGAGCTCAGCTATGAACATCCCGACAGTCTGGAGCCGGCCGCGAAAGCCCTCAATCTGAAAATCGAGAGCACCGGATACTTTACGCGTGAGGCAGGAGACGGTATCGCCGCCGAGTCCACGGTAAGAGCAGCCGCGTTCAGTGAGGACGTTCTGAACGGACGGAACAGCGATCCGGTCGAATTGGGGAGCGAGAAAGCAGTCGTTTTGCGGATAAAAGACCATCAACCGGCGTCCGATAAGCCCCTCGCAGAAGTGAAGGAAGATATCGTTGGCAAATTACGTGCCGAGGACGCAAGACAGGAGACCCGCAAGCAAGCGGAAGAACTTTTGCGCCAAGCGCAGCAGGGTGCTCCGCTTACGGGTTTGGCCAAAGAGCACGGTATGCAGGTTTCCAAGGAGTCGAATCTGCGCCGCGATGCAAAAAATGTATCGCCAGTGCTGACGAATGCCGTATTCAAGGCTGCTCGACCGTCAGCCGAGCAGCCCGTTATCTCAACGGTGGAACTTGAAAACGGCGATCAAGTCGTCTTTAAGCTGATCGCCGTCAAGGATGGCGCTTCGCAAGGAGATCCCAAGGAAGCGGACGCTGCTCGCCAGTTCCTCGCCAAAAACGCCGCGCAGCGCGAATTTTCGTCCTTTGTGGCACAATTACGTGAACTCGCCGATGTTTACGTCAAGCCCGAGGCTGAAAACTGATCCGGATCGATTCGAGCTATAGCTGCGAAATTTTGAAGCCTTTCGATTGCAACAGGTTTAGGAGGCCGTGTTCACCGACCAGGTGGCCGGCTTCCAAGACAACGAAATAAGTTCTACCATCGGCCGCCAATTCCCCGATTTTCTCCGCCATCGCTGCGCTTCGATCGGTGAACAAGAGCTTGAAGAGCTTGTCCGAAGCCGGAAGACTATCGAAGCGGCGACGCACGATCAGCTCAACGGTCGAGGAATCTCCGCTCGTCCAGGCTTCGATCATCGATTTGAAATAGTCGTCCCCACGTTCAATCTCATTTAGCGATTGCAGGAGTATTTGCTCCTGTTCAATCTCGGACAAGCCATCCAACAGTTTCGCTTGTTCATCTACCGAGTCTAATTGAAGTACCGGCTTTCGCATCTGCGCATCCTTGACAAAGCCTTTTTCGATGCTGAGCTCTTGCGTATAGCCCGCCTGTTTAGCGGCTAGGCTCATCAAACTCAGTGACGCCATCCATGGCTTCTGGGTGAGAATCGTTTCCTCTGCCATGCCCAAAGCCTTAGAGAGCTTGAGCACTCTTTCCCAGGTGGCGGCTTTGATGTGGTCTCTTAAATCGGAATTGTCCGTGTACGCGCCTCGGTTTGCGGCGATGGGAAGTAGTTCGGCCTGAGGCAGCGCAGCGACATCGGCTCCGACGATCAGCACATCCGACCCCGAGAGGGCGTCCGTTATCGCTTCCGGGAGGGGATACATATCGCTCGCGCCATAAGGAAGGGCGCCCATGAGGTAGACCGTGCCTTCCGCAATTGTCGCCTTCCAAAGAAAGTGCGGCTTGTTATCGCTGGCTGCTAGTTGAGACAAGCCGGGCGGCAGTTGAGCCGACGTCAACTCCTGACATGGTCGGTCTTGATAAAAGACCTTATCTTTCTGATCCAGACACTTATAAACATCGGCGAATATCGAGGTCGGCAGCAACGCGAGCGCGAAGACCAATAGGTTGGAGCGGGTTACGAGATGGAACATAGGCGTCATTCTTCCCAGTGATCAAAAGGTCGGCGAAGCGATTCGATGACATCCAAAATGTAGCTCAAGTGTCCAGCTTGACAATTTTTGACCAAAGTATGGGAGACGAAGACGGGGCGAAGGTATGTTATGACGGAAAGACCGACCTGGTCACGTGAACCGTCGCTCCGTTGAGGGCGGGATGTAGCCGTCGCGTGTCTTGAGTCTCGATGATGAGCCACTATGGTGAACTCTTGAGTCCCGGTTTCGATCAAAAATTAATAGCGCAAACGACGAACTCTGGTGGCGCTCTTGCTGCCAGCCCGGACGTGAACAGCGTATAAGGAGGAGTATGAAAATCGCGCAGGTAGCGCCTTTGTATGAGAGCATACCGCCAAAACTTTATGGCGGCACCGAGCGCATCGTGCATTATCTTACCGAAGAGCTAGTAGGCGCCGGACATGATGTTACGCTCTTCGCCAGTGCTGATTCGGAGACGAGCGCCAAGCTCGAGCCGATTGTTTCCAAGGCACTGCGTCTCGACCAAGATGTACTAGATCCGTTACTACCCCATCTCTTGATGTTGGATCGGGTGCGCAGAGCGGCCAGTGAATTCGATGTCATTCACTTTCATACCGGTTGCCTTCATTTTCCGGTATTTCGCGAATGCTCGACCCCGCACGTTACCACCTTACACGGACGCTTGGACATCAGAGAGTTAGATGCCCTCCTCGAAGCCTTTCGGGACATGCCGTTGATCTCCATTTCGGATTACCAACGCACGCCGGTCGGTTGGGGGAATTGGGTAGCTACGGTTTATCACGGATTGCCGGAGGAGCTTTATACGTTCCGTGCCGAGCCGGGCACCTATCTGGCATTCTTGGGGCGTATTTCCCCGGAAAAGCGCGTCGACCGAGCGATCGAAATTGCAATTCGTGCCGGCATGCCGCTCAAGATCGCAGCGAAAGTCGATAAGGCCGACCGCGAATATTTCGACCAGGAGATCAAGACCCTTCTCAATCATCCTTTGGTGGAGTTCATCGGCGAAGTCAACGAGCGAGAAAAGAATGAGCTGCTCGGCAATGCTTACGCCTTGCTTTTTCCCATCGATTGGCCGGAACCTTTCGGGCTCGTGATGATCGAGGCGATGGCTTGCGGTACGCCTGTGATCGCCTTCAGGAACGGTTCGGTGCCGGAAGTTATGCGGCACGGAACGACAGGTTTCGTTGTCGAGAATCTTCACCAAGCGGTATCGGCAGTCGAACGGGTAGGCGAGATCAATCGGGCAATGTGTCGACAGGCGTTCGAAAATCGCTTTTCCGCCCGCCGCATGGCGAGCGACTATATTCAGATCTACCGACAGCTCGGTGAAAAGTGTAAGCAGAAAGTCTCTCCAGCGCTAAAGGTTCTCGGTATGGACGTCATCGAGAAGGACCTCGGTCGCCTTTCTATGCTGGGCAAGCAAACGATCTAGTTTTTCGATTCCTCGAACGGGTGATCCATGGACGATCCGGCTTCCACCGAAAACCAGTGGTATGTCGCTGCCACCGCACCACGGGGCGATGAACCCTCTCGAGTCTTAAAAGCGGAAGATATGTTCGGTATCTTCGATCGTCACGGCGATATTTATCAGGTGAGTTCGAGCGAGCAGGGACTTTACCAAGGCGGGACACGCTATCTTTCTCACCTGGAGCTGCGAATCAACGGACAACGCCCCTTCTTGCTCAATTCCACCATCAAGAAAGACAACAGTTTGCTGGCGGTCGACATGACCATGCCCGATCTCTATGAGAGCGAAGTCCTAGTCATCCCGAGAGGCAGCGTGCACGTGTTCCGATCGGTGGTGTTGTTAAGCCAGGCTAGGCATGAGCATTTGCGTTTGGTCAACTACGGCGATCGAACGGTAAATTTGAACGTCGAGTTTCGGTTCGCTGCCGATTATCGCGATATATTCGAAGTGCGCGGTGTCCATCGACCGGCCCGAGGAACAATGCTGACGCCGGACATTAAGGACGATGCCGCGATACTCGGTTATCGCGGATTGGACGGCGAAATGCGCCGAACTCACATCCAATTCCATTGGCGACCCGATCAGCTCAATGCCTCGAGTTGTAGCACAGCGCTTCGGTTGGGAATACGCGACGAGATTCATCTGCACGTCTCGGTAAGCTGCGCTTGCGACGATGCGAGCGTATCGCAAGGTGATTATTACCAAGCGATCGATAGGATAGGGGCGGACACTGCAGCCTCCCGGTCGAGCGTCGCCCACATCGTGACTTCGAATGAACAGTTCAACGATTGGCTCGGCCGGTCTGCCGCCGATCTCGATATGCTGGTCACGGAAACGTCTCATGGACCTTATCCTTACGCCGGAGTCCCGTGGTTCAGCACGCCTTTCGGTCGCGACGGCATCATCACCGCGTTGCAGACGCTGTGGGTTCGGCCGCAACTCGCGAAGGGCGTAATCACCTATCTTGCCGCGACCCAGGCTGAATCCTTGGAACCCGAACGCGATGCCGAACCCGGCAAGATTCTTCATGAAGCGAGATCCGGAGAAATGGCCGCTTTAGGAGAAATTCCGTTTAAGCGTTACTACGGTACGGTGGACGCCACGCCGCTCTTTATCGTTCTTGCCGGCCACTATTATCGGCGTACCGGCGACCGGGCTTTCATGGAAACGATTTGGCCTCACATCGAAAGAGCCCTGGACTGGATCGATCATCATGGCGATTGGGACGGCGACGGCTTTGTGGAATACGCCCGACATAGCGCAAACGGGTTGATACAGCAGGGCTGGAAGGACTCCAACGACTCGGTATTTCACGCCGACGGAAACCTGGCGCCGGCACCGGTCGCGCTTTGCGAGGTGCAGGGATACGTCTATGAAGCTAAACTGCTGGCGGCCGAACTGGCCGAATTGCTCGGCCGGGGAAAATGGGCGCAGCGGCTGCGGCAGGAGGCTGCAGCGCTGAAAAAACGCTTTAATGAAGCATTTTGGCTCGACGAACTCGATACATTTGCGCTCGCACTGGACGGCGACAAACGCTGTTGTGCGGTGCGAACCTCTAACGCAGGCCATGCCTTATTCAGCGGGATTGCGGCTCCCGATTATGCTCGTCGCACCGCCGAGACGCTGTTGGCGGTGGAATCTTTCAATGGATGGGGAATTCGCACGGTCGCAGAGGGGCAGAGCCGCTACAATCCGATGGCGTATCACAACGGTTCGGTTTGGCCCCACGATACTGCCATCGCGGCCATGGGCCTGGCGCGTTACGGTTTCAAAGACAAATCCTTGAAGATTTTGACCGGTTTGTTCGAGGCCGCCGTGTTTCTCGATTTGCATCGCTTGCCTGAGCTTTTCTGTGGGTTCTCCAGGCTTCCGGGGCAAGGCCCAACTCTCTATCCGGTAGCCTGTTCTCCGCAGGCCTGGGCCAGCGGAGCGGTATTTCAGCTCTTGCAAGGCTGTCTCGGCTTGAGCTTTTCACCCGAAAAACCGCAGATCAGGTTTTATCATCCGCGACTCCCGAATTATCTCAACTGGCTCAGGATCAGCAACTTGCGTTTTGACGATGGCGTCATTGACTTAGCCTTGACTCGCCATGCCCACGATGTGGGCATCAATGTAGAACGCAAGGAAGGCGATATCGAAGTGACCGTCGTGGTCTGATGCGGATGCCTCGCATCCCGACGGAAGTTTAACCACAACAGTGGGCGGCTAATACACCGAATTTAGGGCCTAGCCAGAAGCTGCTTCAGCTCTCCGGCATTATGTTGTGCGAAGTTTCCGAAATTGTTATTGAAAATGACGTGTGTTTCTCGCGCCTTTGCGGCGAGCTTCTCGATGGACCCCGCCAATTCCTGCAATTCGTCGGCCGAATAGAGATAGTTGAAGCGATCGGCGGACGACTCGAGCCCTTTCTGACTCCAGGTCTCGCGGTTTCGGCCGTGCATGCGGACCACCGCTATTTCCGGGGAGGTGGTTTCCCAAACCGAAGGAATGCTGCTGGCAAATCCCTGCGGCTCATCCACGACGACGTGCGTCAATCCCCGGCTCCGTTCGAATTCGAGCACGTCCTCGCGATGCCTATCGTCAAACCAGGATCGATGACGGAATTCCACGGCAATGCGAAATCCTTCCATTACTCGGGCGCAAGCGGCGATATGCTCGAGATTGCTTTGCCGATAGACGAACCACGGCGGAAACTGAAACAGTACGACGCCAAGCTTGCCTGCATGTTTTAAAGGTTTAAGGGCTGAGCGAAACCGTGACCAGAGTTCGCCGCGGAGTTCCTCTGGCAGGTCGCCATAATAAATGTTCTTTTTTTCGACCGGCCCCAGGGCTGCACGAATATCCACTGGAAGCACTTTCGGCGGCGTTTGATGTTGCGTGAACAGCCGAAAGCTTTTGACATCGAATACAAAGCCCGGCGGAGTCCGTTCGACCCATAGGGCCGCATTCCGCTCCGAGGGCAGGGCATAATAGCTGCTGTCGACCTCGACCAGAGGAAACTGACTGGCGTAATAACCCAGCCGATCCGCAGGCGTCTTGATGTGGGCCGGATAGAACAAGCCGGAGTCGATCAGATTTTTGTCGGCCCAAGAGGCGGTGCCTACCAGAATCATCGCTTCCCTCGACTTTGAATGGCATGAGTCGCGCCAATTACGGCATACGACAGCAAATATCCGCTTTTACCGAAATGCGGTAATGTCGGCTGAAGCAGGTATCTCGATATTTCGACAAGTATTCCGGTGGAAAGTCATCCCTTCGGCGCCGAGGCGGCGCGATTTTGCTCAATGCCGCGCTGCCATTATTCCGGATGCCATGATCCTGACTATCAATATAACCATTGGCGGATCGCGGCATATTGAAAGGCAAGGCTCTTGTGTACCAGCCTGAGCACTCCCCTGTGCCAATCGACGACGGTTTTTTCGAAAAACCAACGCGGCAACAGGCGGAAGGCCTGCAGCGCAACCGTCCCATACTGGGTGGCCAGAGAAAAAATACTAGTGTCCACCGTGGAAAGTAGCGCCATGGACCGAACGCATGCCTTATCGCTGGTGCGCCAGTAGGAAAAGATGCATTCTCTGAGCAGTAACGCCTCGGGCGTCTGGGCCAGAAACGCTTCGCGCAGTTCTTCCGCCAGGGTGCGCCGGGTCAATTCAAGACGGCCGCAGCGGCGAGAATAACGTCGCAGGGCCGTTGCGATATCGAGATTCGACTCGCTAAGCGCATCCCGCAAGATCAGCGCATCCTTTACCGCCGCAGTAATCCCCGAAGCGGTCAGCGGATGGCAGCAGCCTCTCGCGTCCCCGACCAGTGCGGCATTACCTCGTACGCTGGCATTCGGGACGATGCAGAAATTGGCTGCCGCCAAAGGTTTGCTCGTGGCCAGGACGCGTTCGATATCGAGCCTGAACAAGGGAGGGAAGAGACCGAGGTGCGTCTTGATCGATTCCTTCGAATCGGCGCCTTTCAGCACCTCGAACATGACCCTTGCCCGTCCTCCCCCGATCGCATAGGCATAGGCGACGCCGGCGGAATTCAGAAAGATATTGCCGTAGCCGTTATTGGGCAGATGGGTGTCTTCCACTTCGATGCCCATCATGCCGGAATAGCGCCGAGTCTCGTGAGAAATTCCGATCAATTTGCGCACTCTGGACATCGGTCCATCGGCGCCGAGGAATAACTGAGGGCGAATTCGTATTTCCTCGCCGTCGTTACTTCGTACCATCGCCGTGAACGACCCGTCGGGATTTTCCTCTATCCGTGTGACCCGTGCGCCTATCCAGGCCGTAACGCCGGGAAACCGCTGTACGGTTTCCAGCAGATGATCCTTCAGGATCCGGTGCTCGATCGCCCGTCCCAAATGGCGAGTTCCCGGCTTTTCGCCGTAGCGTAAGGTCACCGAGCTTGCGGGGTCGTCTTTATCGGCAGGGAAGATCGCGAAGCCTTTTACCGGCGAACCGGGCATCGATCGGTCGCTCAGCAAGCCGAGACGACACAGGCCATCGATGCCGGGCGGATGGATGAGCTCTCCGGCGAGGCGCCTGCCTTGGGCCGGGCCGGGTTCGATGATCAAGATGCGCAATCCCAATTGCGAGAGTGCCGCAGCGGCCGCTGCGCCGCCTACGCCGCCTCCGGCGATCAGCACATCGATATGTTCCTGATAAATGACTCGTCCTTGCATAATGCTTTTCCGATAATTGGTGAGAGCAGCCCGGGCGGGCTGCGCCTCGAATGTTGAACTTCACAGAATCCACCGACGACAATCCCTTGCAGTGCGATTTCAAGGTCCCGCTGATATTTGCGAGGGCCTTTTTATCGGACTTTCGGTCCGAATTTCGGAGCTGAGCCGGAAGATTACATCTTCCGACGCCAAGTCGAAAAAATGCCCTGAAGACTCCGGCTATGGCGGGCTCGTCAGGCGCGCATAACGGGCCATCGCCCAAGTCGGGAAGTAGGTGTGATAGAGGCGATAATCCAACATCGCCGAGCCGAAGAAAACGCCGTTAACCGCCTGCCGCGGCCAACCGCCGTCCTCCAGTTGCCGGCTCATCAGCCATTCGAATCCACGTTTGATCGATTCATTATCGTACGGCAGGATGTCGAGCAGTGCGAGCAAGGCCCAACTCGTCATGACCACCTGACTTTGCTCGTGCTCGACGTAGCGGCCTTGGAGACAGCTCGAATAGTGCTCGCCCCAGCCGCCATCGGGCCGCTGCTTCCGGACCAGCCAGAGGGCGGCCGACTGAAGTGCCGGGTCCGAGGCGGACACGCCGGCCGCCCGCAGCCCCTTGGTCGCGTGATATATGGCATAGGTGTGATTGATGCCCCAGAATCCCGGATAGGATCCGTCGGCAAGCTGACGCCGGCGCAGGAAGGCTACGGCCTTGCGTATCGCTCGCTCTATCTCTCCGCCTGGAAAATCGGAATAACGCTTGCGGTAATGCGCGAGGGCGGCCAGCGCCGACCCCGTGCACTCGATATAGGAAAGTTCGGTCATGCACTGGCCGAACATTTCGGACGGATTGACCATTTCGAGCAGCTTGCCGCCGCGCCGGCGTTCGTAGGTTCCGAAACCGCCGTCCGCATTCTGCCGCGACAGAATGAAGATCACCCCCTGGCGGAGGCGCTCGGGCTCGAGCGGCGACGCCACCGTGTACTCGGGATGTGCGTAGAGCGCGAGCAGGGCGCTCAAGGCTTCCGCTGCGCAGTCGCTCACCGGCCAACGGTGTTGCCCGTCGGAAAAGCACCAGCCGCCGAGCGCCGGGTCCCGCCAGGCGCCGTCGTAATCCGGAAGCTCCTCGGTTATCTGGGCACCCCAGAGAAAATCGTGAGCCCGCTCGAGCGCTTTTGCCGTCCCTTCGACAGCCGACGGTCCCTCGACCAGAGCCTGGACAGCGAATGCGGTATCCCAGGTGTTGGAGCGAGCTCCCGCATAACGGATGCCTTCCTCCTCGTCCTCCCAGCGCCAGTCCTCGACGCCTTCGAGGCTGGGCAAAAGGTCCGGATGGTTCGGATCGCGAGCGAAGATGGCCAGACAGTTGAGGAGTCCGCTCACGGGAGATATCCCCTGATAGCGTGTAACCCGCTGCTCGTAAAGTATCCGGTCGAAGCACAGGTCGAGGCCTTTCCGCCGGAGCGCCCGGCTATGGCGACGCTGGTAAGCGGCTAGCAGCTTGTAAATCAGGCGCAATACCGGGCTGATGGGGACATAGACATCGCTCGCGGCCAGGGTGTCTCGCAGAGCGGCGAAATCTATGGTTTCGTAAGGCTCCGGGTAGAGCTCCCGGCGCAATTCGCTGCGTAGCGTGTCCGGCAGGTTCGCGCGAAATCGCATGCCGCAAAGGAAGGCCATCCCGAGGTAGATCTGGCGGGTGTGGCAGTAATAATGTCGCGGGTGTATCGGCAACCATTCCGGCATCAAGAAAAGTTCCGGCGGGACGGCATTGAGTCCCTCGTAGGCATAGAGGTCCAGCATGGCCAGCCAGAACTTGCCCCAAGTGGGAATACCCTTTACGCCATCGGGCTGGGTATGCAGCCAGCGGCGCGCCTTGACGAGCGTCGGCGAATCGGCGGGAACGCCGAGCAGCCTCAGGGCAACATAGCCAAGAGTGGTAAAGAAGACGTAGCCAGGCGATTCGGGGTGCATGCCCCAGGAGCCGTCATTCAGCTGGTTACCTTCGAAATGAATGACGATGCGTGCCTTTTCCACGTCGCTGTAGGGGCGGGCCGCTATGGTACGCACGATGACGGCCTGGGCGAGAATCATGGTGCACCAGACCATTTCCCCTTCCCAGTCGCCGCAGGGCCGCTGCAGATCCAGCAAACGCCGCTGTGCGCGGCGGCTGGCTTCCCACGCGCATCTGAGAGGCGGAACGGGCGTTTCCGTCCCGGTGTGCCCGCCGACGGTTTCATTCCATTGAAGCTTCACGAACGTTGTCCAAGACAAATCATTGACCGGCAAAGCACGAGGACCACGTTGTCTCCTTCGGGCGCTTATCGATGGCGCATGGAAAAATACGTTACATCGCGTTGATTGTGCGGGAATATCGCTCCTGCGTCTAGTTGCTTCGGACGAAGTCACTCGATACGGTTCCACTAAACCCCGAATAGTACCGTGCGCGCCATGGCGACAATGCCTTTCAATTTTTTGCCGATGCCTCGGCTTGTATGAATGGGAGCGACCCCGGGGAGCGGCTGACCTTTCGCCAGTTTGCTCAGCCTCTGCTTTACGGAAAGATCCAGTTTGCCGTCGGCCGCCAGTTCCATGAACATCGCCTTGACATTGCCGAGATCGAAGAAGTCGCGCTGCCAGCACCACTGATATCCTCCGCCGTAGCGGAACCAGGAACCGCCGATGCCGGCGACTTCGTAATCGCTGCCGTCTTCCCTTTTCACCGGCGCGACTTGGCGCCAGATGCCGATCACCTCGCCCTGTTTTTCATCGATCAGGATTTTCTCGTAGGGGTAGCGCCATTTCTCGAATCCCTCCATGTGCGCCCCGAGCGCCCACTCCTCGATCTGCTTTCTGCCTCTGGCGATGAATTCTCGGTTTGGTCCCATGTTCCAGCCGTATTCCGCATCCTCGGTGTACATCACGCCGAGGTGCTTGATCCAGTTGCCCTCCCGCTCGGCTTGACGATTGGCGGCAAGCCAGCGTTCGACCATTTCTTCCAGCTCTTCACGAGGATAGGCAGGCATTTCGGCTCCTTTCGGGGTAGTCCTTGCACGAATAAGGTTTGATGTATATGAAAAAAATGATTTCATGAACACCTTGATCGCGAAGCATGATACTAATCTTTTCAACCGGCGGACGATAACGCCATCGACTAGGACTCGGCAATGGCCAAAGGGCAACTCAAAGAGCCCCCGAAACTCTCGGGCGCGTTCCCGCTCGCGGGGCATATTTTCAGTTTCGGCAAGAATCCGCATGCTTTCATGATGCGGCTGCGCCGGCAACTGGGAGACGTGGCCGAATTCAAGCTCTTCCACCAAAGTATGGTGCTGCTGACCGGCACGGAAGCCAGCGAGGCTTTCTATCGCGCTCCCGACGAGGTGCTTGACCAGGGGCCCGCCTACAAGATCATGACTCCGATTTTCGGCAAGGGCGTGGTTTTCGACGCGCCCATCGCAAGAAAAAACCAGCAGCTACTAATGCTGATGCCGGCACTCCGGGACAAGCCCATGCGGACCTATTCCGATATCATCGTCGGCGAGGTCGCGACTCTGCTCGATCGCTGGGGCGATTCCGGCGAAATCGATCTGCTCGAGTTCACCAAGGAACTGACGATTTACACGTCCAGCCATTGCTTGTTAGGAGCCGAATTTAGATACGAGCTGAACCGAGAGTTCGTCGAAATCTATCGCGACTTGGAGCAAGGCATTCAGCCCATCGCCTACGTCTTTCCCGATCTGCCGCTGCCGGTCTTCCGCCGCCGCGACAAGGCTCGGGCGCGGCTTCAAGAATTGGTGTCTCAGATCATGGAAAAGCGCGCGCAGCAGTCGGAGAACCGAACCAATGTCTTCCAGATGCTGATCGACGCGAGCTACGAAGACGGGAGCAAACTGACCGCACACGAGATTACCGGCATGCTGATCGCCGCCGTTTTCGCGGGCCATCACACCAGTTCCGGAACCACCGCCTGGGTGTTGATCGAGTTGCTCCGCCACCCCGAGCACATGAAGGCCGTCATTGCTGAAATCGAGGAACGATTCGGTATTGACGGCGCGGTCGATTTCGAGTCGCTGAGGCAGCTTCCCAAACTGGAAAACGTCATCAAGGAAGTTCTGCGCCTGCATCCGCCGCTGATCATTCTCATGCGCAAGGTGATGCAGGATTTTTATGTCAAGGACTACGTCATCAAGGCCGGCAAGTTCGTCTGCGCGGCGCCCTCCGTTACGCACAGAATTCCGGAATTATTCCCCCAACCCGACCGGTTCGATCCGGACCGGTACTCGCCGGAACGAGCCGAGGACAGGGACCTGTTCGGCTGGCAGGCTTTCGGCGGCGGGCGTCACAAATGCTCGGGCAACGCCTTTGCCCTGTTTCAAATCAAAGCCATCTTCTGCGTGCTGCTGAGGCGTTATGAGTTCGAACTGGTGAACTCACCTGAAAGTTACCGGGACGATTACCGAAAAATGGTGGTCGAGCCAGGCTCTCCTTGCCTTGTCCGCTATCGGAAACGGCAAAATTCGGCCCTGATCGGCGCCCGAAAAGAGACTATGCGTGCTCGAAACGACGCAATCGCCGAGCGTTTTAGGATCGTTGTCGACCGCGATCTATGTAAGGGTCATGCCCATTGCGTGGCGGAAGCGCCAGAAATCTTTCTGGTCGACGAAAAAGGCCGTCTTGAGGTGCTCGAGAAGCGGCCATCGGTGGCGCTGATCGAGAAAGCGAGGGCTGCGGAAAAATACTGCCCGAATCAGGCGATAAGAATACTGAACGACTCGGAATCCTGATTCGAGGCATGACCAAGCTCGTACCCAGCGAAGTTCCGGTGAAAGCGACAGGCGACCCTACATCCCGTGTTGTCGAACACATTCTCACCCATTATCGGGGGCTGTTCGCGACCCTCGTCCTTTTGCCGGTTTCGGCGTTGTATGGCGCGTATGTCTCGGTTCGCGACCGCATCGCCTTCCGCCTCAAGAGCGCTCCCGCGAAGCATGATCAAAAGGTAAAGAAGGTGATCGGGCAGATCGAGGCATGGAAGCGGGACGGTTGCCGGGAAAAGCTGTGCACCGCGCGCTCAGGCTGGAAATCCATGAGCGAGTTGGTGCCCAAGTACAAACTTTTCCATCGAAAGATCGACGTCAGCCTGTACGACATTCTCGAGATCGACGAAGAACGCATGCTTCTCAGGGTGGAGCCGCTGGCCACGATGGGTCAGATTTCGCGAAGCCTCGTGCCTCGCGGATGGACCTTGCCCGTCGTCCCGGAATTGGACGACTTGACGGTGGGCGGTTTGATCATGGGCTTCGGGGTGGAAAGCAGCAGCCACAAATACGGGTTGATTCAGTACATCTGCGAATCTTTCGACATTGTGACGGCCGAAGGGAAGCTGCTCCGGTGCAGTGCGTCGGAGAACCCGGACCTTTACTACCTGATCCCTTGGAGCCACGGCACACTGGGCTTTCTGGTTGCCGTTCAACTCAGAATAATCCCTGCCAAAAAATACGTCCGGCTTCACTATCGTCCCGTTTACTCACTCGACGATATGGTCGACGTTTTCGAAGCGGAGAGCAGGAATAAGGAGAAAAATGACTTCGTGGAAGGGTTGGTCTACAGTCGCGACACCGCAGTCATCCTGTGCGGCATGATGACCGACGAGAAGGGGGCCGACGGACCGTTGAACGCCATCGGACGATGGTATAAGCCATGGTTCTACAAGCACGCACAAACCTACCTCACGGAACGAAAAGAAGGGTTCGAGTACGTACCGCTCAGGGATTATTTTCATCGACATACTCGAAGCTACTTTTGGGCGATGGAAGAAATCATTCCCTTCGGCAATCATCCGCTTTTCAGATGGCTATTGGGATGGGCGCTGCCGCCGCGGATCGAGCTATTGAAGTATACGGAAACGGAAACGACCCGAAGGCTTCGGGAAAAGCATCACGTCGTTCAGGATATGTTGATGCCGATCCGATACTTGGCCAAATCCATTCAATATTTCGACGATCATTTCGAACTCTATCCATTGTGGCTTTCGCCCATGGCGGTCTACGAGAACGAGCGGAAGCTCGGGTTCATACATTCCTTCCGAGGCGAGGGTGACATTCTGGGTGAGCTTTATGTCGACATCGGCGCGTATGGCACACCGAAAAAGGACAATTTCAACAACGCCTCCGCCTTGCCCTCGCTCGAAAAGTTTGTCCTGGACCATCGGGGTTATCAGGCGCTGTACGCCAGAACGACCCTGAGCCGAGAGAATTTTAGAACCATGTTCGATCACAAAGACTACGACAGATTGCGGGAGCAGCTGCCGTATTGCAAGCTGGCCTTCGATGAGATTTACGACAAGGTATCGTCAAAAGGCCGGACCTCGCCGGTCGAGCTGAGGCGTATGAATAAGGTGAGGCCACGGCATCCACGGTAATTCGGCTTTCAAAACGCCGTTTACTTGAAGACCAGGCTCTTTACCAGAGAACGCCTGTTGCATTCGGTCGTGCAGAGAACTGGATGAGTCCCGATGTGTAAACGTCGATCGCTTCAGGAGAATTACAAGGCGACTAACGCCATGCGCTACGGATGAGGTCAAATGGCTGCGTTTTCGGATAAAAATATCAAGGGCCTGGCAGTCACAGGTGTTAATTATCGGCGCTACGAGGGAGGCAGTGATCCCAGTTTCGGTGTCCAAGTTACCGCCGCCGGCGTCAAAACGTTCTTTTATCAATACACACTTCACGGGCGCAGACGTTTTCTTCGCTTGGGCACTTACCCTGTACGACGCTCTATCCTGGGAAGAGATCCGGACGATTTGGAACACGGACGGCTTCCATTTGCCTTATCGCTTGGCGATTCGTCTATTGTTGGCCACCGGTGGACAACGGTCAGGCGAAGTAACCCGCGCTGCCTGGTCGGAATTCGACCTTGATGCCGGTCTATGGCTGCTTCCTGCTGCTCGTGTGAAAAATAAACGTGATCATCTCATTCCGCTCACCCGACTCGCCCTAGATATTCTGAATGACTTGCGCAGCATCTACCCTGAAAGCAAATGGTTGTTTCCCGGTCGCCACAATCCGTTATCTGTGAAGCCTTGGAACGAGTCCACTTTACCGCATGCCGTGCAGGACTTTTGTACGGAAACAGGGATGGTGCCCTGGACCCCAAAGGATCTGCGACGTACCGTAAAGACGCGGATGGGCGAATTGGGGATCGATAAACTGGTGCGGGACCGAATTCAGAATCATGCATTGAATGATATTTCGGCGAAGCACTATGATCGATACGACTACGTTGCAGAAAAGCGGGCTGCCCTTGAAGTTTGGTGCCGCCAGCTCGAAGAGTTAACCACTCGAGGTAGTGCCTCTCACCAGGTGGTCGAATAAGACTGTACCGGCTCCGACGTGTCCCGCAACTCATCGCGGGCTGCTTGCACATCCTCGGGACTGACGGGTTTCATTCTGGTGCGCCGTTCCGGAATGAACCGCCCCGGTTTTCCCGGAGACAGTTAATGTTGAGTCAGGCCGCGATGACCGACTCGGCCTATTGGCGATAATACGCCTGTTCCAACTCCGCCGGAGGCCCATGGCCGATCGGCTCCAGCAACCGACGGTGATTGAACCAATCCACCCATTCCAGGGTAGCGTACTCGACCGCATCGAGGTGTCGCCAAGGCCCCCGGCGATGGAGGCCCTCGGTTTTGTATAGCCCGGGGCGCGCATCAGGCGCTCGACCGTGCAGCGGGCCACCCGAATGCCTTCGCGCTCGGGTTGTCGCCAGACTTTACGGGCGCCGTAGACCTGGAAGTTCTCCTCGTATACCCGGCGGATTTCCCTCGAGAGCTTGATGTCACGCTGCGCCCGTGGCGGCAACCGGGCTGGGTCCACCTGTCGCGTCTTGTGCTCGTGGTAGGTCGATGGGGCGATCGGCAACAGGGCGCGGATCGGCTCGACCCCATAGGCGACCCGGTGTTTGTCGATGAACGCCACCCTCATTTCAGTTGGCGGTCGAGCTCCTTAAGCGAAAAAAGCCGCCGCCTTACGCAGAATCTCGTTGGCCCGTTTAAGCTCGCGGTTTTCCCGCTCCAATGCCTTGAGCCGATCGTGCTCCGAACCGCACACGCGCCCTCTTGCCCGGAGTCGCGTTCCGTCCGACGCACCCACTTGCGCAACGTTTCCGCGGCGCCGCTCCTCTTGCCCGCGATCGAGCAGATGGCCGCCCACTGCGATTCATACTCCCCTTGATGTTCAAGGACTAGGCGGACCGCCCGCTCTTAGGTCTCTGGTGAAAATTTCGATGACTTTTTCATGACTCCATCCTCTCGAGAAACGGAGTCTCCGGAAATCCCGGGGCGGTTCAGTGGCCCGCAATTTCCGGCCGTTCTCTCGTTGCCCATGCTGTTATGTCACAGAACGGCCTCCATTTTGTCACGCATCGGTAAGCAGATTGAAACGTGGTACGCCTATGATCCAGCGCGACCTTCACCGTGCGCCACACGTTTCTTGTGATCAACCCGACGGAGACTAGATATGAATGGCCTATGGCAAAGAAGAACTGCCGCGATTATTTCTATTGAATTGATACTGTCACTCGGGACATCGACCCTTGCATGGGGCCGCAATGACGACGCGAGTACTTCCACTCGTGCCGGTATTGTCCTTACCGAGGGAGAGTTCCTGCCGACCGGCAAGCGCATCACACCGGATGCCGCCCCTCATGCCCTCTTTCAGCCGCTCAATCCCGGCCTACCCACACGTCCCGATTTCCTGGCCGATCACGCCGTCGATACGACCGTCAGCCCCGACGGCAGCACTCTGCTGATCCTGACCAGCGGCTATAACCGCAATAACAGCTCCACCGGATCCCGAGTGGCAAAAGAATCCATGGAATATGTGTTCGTCTTCGACATAACCGGGCTCGCACCGGTTCAGAAACAGGCGATCCTGGTGCCGAACACCTTCAACGGTTTGGCCTGGAATCCCGGCGGACACGAGTTTTATGTGTCCGGTGGTGTGGACGATACGGTTCGCGTGTACACGCGGAATGCGGGGCAGTGGTCCGAGGCCGCGGAAATTCCGCTGGGACACGCCAACCAGGGTGCTGGTCTGAATATTCGGCCGATGGCTGCGGGCTTATCCGTCAACGCCAAGGGCGACCGGTTGCTGGTGGCCAATTATGAAAACGATTCCGTGAGTCTGGTCGACCTGAGCACGCGCACCAAGATCGACGAGCTGGATCTTCGCCCCGGCAAGACTGATCCTTCCCGAGCCGGCACCCCGGGCGGAACTTATCCCCTGGCGGTGTCTTTCAAGGGAAATGAGAAGGCCTATGTTTCGTCCCAGCGCGATCGCGAACTGGTCGTTCTCGACGTGGACGACAGCACAATGGCCGTACGCGGACGCATCAAGACCCAGGGGCAGCCCAGCAAGATGACGTTGAACAAAGCCCAGGACCGGCTCTACGTCGCCAGCGACAACAGCGATACGGTGCTGATCATCGATACCGTCGAAGATCGGATCATCGAGGAGATCCTGACCACCGCACCCGAGCAGGTTTTCCCCAAAGCGAAAAGATTCAAGGGCGCAAATCCCAACAACGTTGCGCTTTCGCCGGATGAAAAAACCTTGTTCGTCACGAACGGCGGCACCAACTCGGTGGCCGTCATCCAGCTCGGACGCGGCGGAGCAGAGAAGTTAAATAAGGCGGGAGACTACGACGATGCTCACGATGACAAGAGCCGGCTAATCGGTCTCATCCCCACCGGATGGTATCCGAATGCGGTCGGCGTGAAACCGGACGGCAGCACGCTCTACGTGGTGAACGGCAAAGGGGTCGCCGGACCAAACACCCAGGCCTGCCGCAACACGCTCTCCACCGCGCCGGGTTCTCTTGGCGCCTGCAACGCCGCCAACCAGTACGTCTGGCAACTGGAGAAAGCGGGCTTTCTAACGCTGCCCGTTCCGGAGGGCAAGGATCTGGCACGGCTCACCTGGCAGGTCGCCTACAACAACGACTTCCCCACCGTTCACGAGCACGCCAGATGGGAAGACACCATGGCCTTCCTGCGCAGCCGGATCAAACACGTCATTTATGTGGTCAAGGAGAACCGCACCTATGACCAGATCCATGGCGATCTGGAAAAAGGCAACGGCAACCCTGGCCTTGCAATCCTGTCTCCCTACAGTCCCAACCACAACCGGCTGGCCCGCCAGTTCGTGACGCTCGACAATTTCTACGACAGCGGCGAAACCTCGGGCGTCGGCTGGAACTGGACCACGGCGGCGCGGACTACGGACTTCACCGAGAAGACCCAGCCGCCCAACTACGCCGGGCGCGGCCTGAGCTACGACTGGGAAGGGGCCAACCGCAACTTCCCGGTGTCGTTCACGCCGGAGGAACGACAGGCATCCGGATTGACCGATCCCGATATGCTCGCCGGCAGCGCCGACGTGGCGGCCCCGGACTCACGGGATGGCGAAGCGGGCACCGGTTATTTGTGGGATGCCGCCCTGCGCGCCGGCTTGACGATACGGAACTACGGGTTCTACGTGACCAACCTCCCCGGTGCCCCGGTGGTCGACAAACCCTTCGAGCAAGGCGTCAAACAGGCGGTGGCTCTGAAGCAGGCATTGAAACCGTACACCGACGAATATTTCAGAGGTTACGATCAGAACAACTCGGACTTTTACCTGTTTAAGGAATGGGAGCGGGAGTTCGACCATTACGTCGAGAGTGGCCAGCTTCCCAATCTCTCTTTAGTCCGGTTGCCCCACGACCACTTCGGCAATTTCGCTACCGCCCGGTTCGGCGTGAATACGGTGGAAACCCAGATGGCGGACAACGATTACGCGGTGGGCCGGCTGGTGGAGAAAGTCGCGAAGAGCCGCTTCAAGGACGATACGCTGGTTTTCGTCATCGAGGACGATGCGCAGAACGGTGGCGACCACGTGGATGCGCACCGCAGCATCGCCTATGTCGTGGGTCCTTACGTCAAGCAGGGTGCGCTGGTATCCACCCGCTACACGACGGTCAGCATGATCCGAACGATCGAAGAAGTTCTGGGCCTTCCGCCGCTGGGCATCAACGACGGTCTGACCGCGCCGATGGCGGATCTTTTCGACAAAAAACAGGAATCCTGGAGCTACCAGGCCGTGGTCCCGGAAATTCTTTACAGCACCCAGCTCGAATTGCCGCCACGCGATGCCGCCCTGATCGCCTCGGCGCCCAACTGCTCGGGCATGCCCAAACGGGATGCGACCTATTGGATGGCTGCCATGAGTCAGCAGGACTTCTCGGTGGAGGACCGTCTCGACGTCGACGCCTTCAACCGCGCGCTCTGGAAGGGTTTGAAAGGCGAAAACGCGCCTTACCCGGCAGACCGCGACGGCGCGGATTTGCGCGAAAATCGCGCGGCGCTGCTAAAGGAGCATTTCGCGGCAGCGACCCGGCACTGTGAGGCCCTTCCAGTCGCTTCAAATCATTAGCCGTTGGCCGCGCATCCGGTACGCAGCGATGACAGGGGCAGGCCCCTGTCATCGTTCCGGTTTTTCTCCGGACGGTGACCCGCGCCCAAGAGGCAATGTTCGTCGGGGGGAGATATTAACCCGGCCTATAAATATAGGCCGGGTTAATCCGGGGCAGGGATGCCCCGGCGCGGCGACAAGCCGCGTGATTAATAACTTCCCCCGTACCCACCACAACGTTATTGGAAATTCACATGCAACCCAGAATAAAGATCATCGCCGGCCTAGTGAGCGGCATCCTGTCCGTCGGCCTTCTCGGTTTCGGCAATGCCCCTCACGCGGCATCCCCCGACCTGTTGACCCGCCCCGCCGGCCCCAGCCCCGACGGTCTGACGGGCATCACCCCCAATAACTGGCAGGTTACCCCCGCCGGGGAGAAGATCCGGGTCGGCCACGTGCCCCTGGGCATGATCCTCAGTCCGGACGGCAACGACCTGCTGATCAGCAACAACGGTTACGGCCAGCACTCCCTCATGCGCATCGACAGGGCAAATCTCGCCATTCGCGATAACCTTCCCTACGACGCGCCGGAAGGCCTGTTCATCGGACTGGCCTACAGCAAGGACGGCAGGCGTATCTATGCCTCGGGCGGCCATACCAACCTGGTGCGCGTCTATGAGGTGACGGAGAGCGGCATCGCCGAAACCGGGCAAATCCAGGTGGATCCCCGCCGCAAGGGCGGCTTCATCACCGGCATTGCCCTGTCGGCCGACGAGAGCCGGCTGTTCGCGGCCAACCACCAAGGCGGGGACGTGGCGGTTTTAGACCCCATCGCCGGCACTGTCACCCACCGCATCCCGATGGGTAAAAGCGCCGACCCCTACAACGCCAGCATGTTTCCCTACGGTGTACTGCTCGGGGCCGACGGCGAGAAGCTCTATGTGTCCAACTGGAAGGAAGGCAACGTCGCCGTTGTGGATGTGAATAACCCGGATTCCGCTGCCGTGACCAAACGCATCGCGGTGGGCCAGCACCCTAACGCCATGGTCTTCAGCCCCGCCGGCGACCGGCTGTACGTGGCCAACGCCAACAGCGACAACGTTTCCGTGATCGACACCGCCACGGATGCCAGGCTGTTCGATATCGACGTGCGGCCCTACAAGAACGCCCCGTCGGGCAGCACACCCAATGCCCTGGCCGTTTCCCCCGGCGGCGAGACCCTCTACGTGTTGAATGCCGGCGAGAACGCCGTGGTGGTGGTCGATCTGGAAGATCAGAAAAAGGATCCGGAAAAACGCTATCGGGTAAGGGGCCGCATCCCCACCGGCTGGTACCCGACGGCGCTCAGCATCAGCCCGGCCGGCGACAAGCTCTACGTCGCCAACTCCAAGGACGTGGGCTTGGGCCAGAACGCCTATCCTCAGACCTATATCGGCGACCAGATGATCGGCTCGCTATCGGTGATCGACGTCCCTGACCAGGGCACGCTGGAACGCTACACCCGCCAGGTCAACGAGAACAACATGGTGGCCCGCGGCAAGGCGGTAACGGCGGGCGGCGAACTCGGGGAAGCCCATGCCCACTCCGGTATCCTCAAGCAGCTACCCATCCAACACGTGGTTTATATCCTCAAGGAAAACCGCGCCTATGACCAGATCTTCGGCGATCTTCCGAAGGGCAATGGAGACCCCAGCCTGCTCATGTTCGATGATCGGAGTGCCCCCAACCATCGCCGTCTGGCCCGCGAATTCGTGCTTCTGGACAACACCTACTGCGATGCGGAGATCAGCAAGGACGGCCACGAACGCTCCATGGGAGGAAACGCTACGGACTATACGATGAAGGTCTGGCCGAGCGACTACTCCAGCCGCGGCACCCTGATCAACCGGGCACTGATCGCCATCACCAATGTGCCCGGCGGCTACCTGTGGGACGCCGCCCGGGCGGCCGGCATCAGCTACCGCTCCTACGGCGAGTACGTGATCAACGGCAAGACATACCCCGACGGCAGTTACGAGCCCGCCACCACCCGCATGCCCGCCCTGGTGGACCACTTTTCGCCGATGTACCGCACCTACGACCTGAAGCATATGGACATCAAGCGGGCCGAGGTGTGGCTCGAGGAGTTCGAGACCCATAAGAAGAACGGCGGCTTCCCCAACCTGTCCATCATCAGCCTGCCCAACGATCATCTCGCCGGCACCAGCCCGGGTTATCCCACGCCCCAGGCCATGATGGCGGACAACGATCTGGCCCTGGGACGCATCGTCGACGCCATCTCCCATTCCCGATTCTGGCCCAACACGTTGATCATGGTCATCGAGGACGATACCCAGGACGGTTTCGACCATGTCGATACCCACCGCACGCCGGCCTTGCTCATCAGCCCCTACGTCAAGCGCCAAGCCGTCGACAGCACTCACTACAGCACCGTATCCATGATCCATACCGCCGAGGTATTGCTGGGTCTCAAGCCCATGAGCCAGTTCGACGCGGCCGCCAACACCATGGATCGCAGTTTCACGACCAAGCCCGATTTCACGCCTTACGAGCATGTCGTACCGGCCCAGGATCTCTTTGAAATGAACCCCGCGTTGGCTTCCCTGCAAGGGGAAAAGCGCCAGCTCGCGGAGCGTTCGATGAAACTCGATCTGGCCGAAGTGGACGCCGCAGACATGCGCGAATACAACGAGATTCTTTGGAAGGCGATCAAGGGCAGCCAGCCTATTCGGCCTCTGAGCCGCCAGCCGCGCGAACCCGGCATTCGGGAAGTATTGCTGGTCTCACGGACCGACTAACAACGTCAGCCACACAAGCCGACCCTCGCGCAGGGTCGGCATTCTTGCCCGTGAACCAGATCCCAACCGAAGTTCCTGTTCTGACGCCCGCAACGGGCGCAATCGACCTCCCGTATCCGCCTTGTGAATCCCTGTCCTGCTTCGTCGGAACCGATTCCTATCCCTATCCCGGAAATGAAGCCGCGGCGCTCCTTTTCATTCTGCGCGCATGTTCCCTCGTCCTGAGAATGCAATTAACACGAATTTGTAACCGAGTTGTAAGCACGTTGACACGCTAAGCCGGTAAGTTCCACAGGTGCCGAATCTAAGGACATTTTGCCCGCACGAGTAGCGGCATGGATGCGCTGGACAAACGCCGCGTTGGCATTTTCGACCGGATCGATGCTGGGGAGATCCGTTCACCTCTAAGTACATTCCGCAAATATTTGCGGAATCTCGACTGATTGGCTTGATTGGCGGGGTTGTCCTGCAGGTTGCCTATGCCGCAAGACTTCCCTGAATGTACTTAGAGCGTTTTCCATCCCGGTGTACGGATTCGTGCCAGGAGGGGAGAACGTAGGTCGGCAATCCCTTGCCGACAAAGCCCTTCGCCGAGCCGATACGTCGGCAAGGGATTGCCGACCTACATATCCGAATCCCTTCACCGATTCGGAAAACGCTCTAGGCGGCTGATGTCGTGCGCGCCGCTGGAAGGACGGACAGTCTGCGTTCCGGTGAGTGCATTGGCAGGACGTGCGTGTACTGAAGCCAAGACGAGACGAACAGACAGATACCTTACGGTATCACTGTTCCGGGAACCAACAAGTAGAAAAATGCGATGAACTTTGTGCGTTCTGGTTTGGCGCTGGCCATCCTCGTGTGCGGTTACGCACTCGCAGATCAACCGCCGACGATGCCTGCCATCGTAGTCACCGCGACTCAAAGCGAACGGGATTCCTTTTTGGTCCCGCAGGCGATCTCCGCCATCACACCGGAATTCATCGACCACTCACTGGAATCCACGACCCCCGATCTGTTCCGATTCACGCCGGGGGTATACATCCAGAAGACCAATCAGGGCGGCGGTTCGCCGTTCATCCGTGGCCTGACCGGCAAACAGGTGCTGATCCTGGTCGACGGCGTCCGGCTGAACAACTCGTTCTATCGGTTCGGTCCGCACCAGTATCTCAATACGATCGATCCGAACATCATCGAACGCATCGAGACCGTGCGGGGGCCGTCCTCGGTACTCTACGGCACCGACGCGCTGGGTGGAGCCATCAACATCATCACGCGCAAACGCTCCGACTTTTCCAAACCGCTCGGCTATAACGGCCTGCTCTCCGCCCATTACGAAAGTGCCGCCGACGCCGGCGTGTTCCGTGGCGAGGTGGAGGGCAACTGGAACCAGCTCGGCTTGATCGCCGGGGCAACCGGCAAGCTGTATGACGACCTCGACGGAGGCGGAAATCTTGGCCGACAAGTTCCCAGCGGGTACGACGAAAGCGACGCGGACCTGAAACTGAACTACCGACTGGACGAAAATCAGGAGCTGATCTTCGCCGGCCAGTATACCCGCCAGTTCAACGTCCCCAAGACCAGCGAAGTGACCCTGGGCGACAAGCTGAAATTCGATTACGAGCCCCAGGAGCGCCGCTTCGGGTACCTGGAATACCGGGCGCGTCAGCTTGGGGTCTTCGACGGCGTACGTATCAATGCCTCCTACAACAACCAGCGCGAAGGGGAACAAGTGATCACGAGGCGCAACTCTGCCATCGAAACGCTGGAACTCACGGATGTCGACACCGTCGGACTCTCCCTGCAGCTGAAGAATCGGATTTTCGGCGTCCATGGCCTGACTTACGGGGCCGACTACTACCATGATGATTATCAGACCCGGAAAGTCGAGCGAAACCGGGTGACGGAGTCGGAACGCAAACTGACGCCCGGCACGCCGGATGGCGCGACTTACGAACACTGGGCTTTGTATCTTCAGGACGAGGCGCACCTCCTGGATTCGCTTGAAGGCGTATTCGGCGTGCGCTACAACCGATACGAAGCCCGCGGCGAGGTGACCGATCAGAGCCTCCGCTTCGAGACGGATGCCGTAGCCGGCAATATCAACCTGGGTTACCGGCTCACGCCCGCTCTCAACCTGGTGGGCGGGCTGGCGTTCGGCTTTCGCGCACCCAACATGGAGGACTTTTTCGGCCGGGTGGACTTCTTCAGCGAGATACCCAATACCTCGCTGAAACCGGAAGAATCCTTCTCCAAAGAAATCGGCCTCAAATATCGCGATGAGGTCCTAAGTGCCGAGATATTTTACTTCCATAGTGACTATGAAGGATTTATCGATCGGGTTACCGTAGGCCGGCGGGCCGACGGCGCGCCGATCCAGCAGCGCCAAAACATCAATGACGCCGAAATCCAGGGCGTGGAGGCCAGTGCCGAATATCCCTTGAATGCTCAATGGCTGGTCGGCGCAACCCTGACCTGGACCGAGGGACGTGACGCGAAAACGAAGGCCCCGCTGCGACGGATTCCCCCGCTCAACGGTGCGGCCCGTCTGGTCTACTACCCCATGGATCGCCTGTGGATCGAGGGTTCGGTCTGGTGGGCCGACAATCAGGACCAACTCGCTAAGGGAGACATCGAAGACCCGCGCATCGGTGCCGGAGGAACGCCAGGATACACTGTATTCAACCTCAAAGCGGGTTATACGCCGCATCCACAACACGAGTTGTTGGTGGAACTGGAAAACCTGACCGACAAGAAATACAAGTCGCACGGATCCGGCATTTTCGCTCCCGGACTCAACGTTTTGGCGACCTACCGATTTAGGTTCTAGCCCGCGTTTGTTCATCATCGCGTTGTGGGTATTGATGCTCCTCCCGCCATCGGCCGCTCAACCGATCCTGGTGCATGCGACGCTCAAAACCGCGGTACGGGATTCGGCATCTAGGTCTCGATGTGTCCGGAAATTTCGATCGCAAGCCATGAACACTTGGACGATCACGCTCGGCGTGCCCGAACACCGCTTCGGAGCAGGATGACAACCAGCGCAGCCGCGCTGAATATCGCCCCGGCAACGAAGGTGAATGCGGCGCCGAACTGGTCCCACAGCAGTCCGGCTAACGCGCTGGCCAGGAGCATGGCGAGTCCGCTCATGAGGTTGAAGAAGCCATAGGCCGTGCCTCTCAAGTCCGCTGGCGCGGTATCGGCCACCATCGTCGCCAGCAGCCCTTGGGTGATGCCCATGTGCAAGCCCCACAGGGAGATGCCGAGCCAGACCCAGGTCCAGTGGTCGCTGTAAGCCAGCGCGACGTCGGCACCGACCAGGACGACCAAACCCAGCGCAAGCAATTTAGCGTGGCTCATGCCGTCCGAGAGCTTGCCGAAGGGATAGGCCGACAGCGCATAGACGACATTCATCCCGATCAGCACCAGTGGGGCGAAGGCAATCGGCAGCCCGCCCTGTTGGGCACGCAGGATGAGGAAGGCTTCGGAGAATCGCGCCAGGGTAAACACCGCCCCGATCCCGACCACCCACCAGTACGCTGCAGACAGCCGGCGCAGGTTTTCCCGTCGGATCGGATTGATGGCACGGTGTTCCGACTTGTCCCTTTTCGGCTCCTGTACGCCGAAGAACAGCAGCGCGACGGCGAGAAACCCAGGAATGATGGCCACCCAGAACACGGCGCGGAAGTCGTTCGCCCAGACAAGCATCAGCCCCATGGCGAGGAGCGGGCCGAGGAAGGCGCCCACCGTGTCGAGCGACTGGCGCAGGCCGAAGGCCGCGCCGCGCACCTCGGGCGGCGCGATGTCCGCCACCAGCGCATCGCGGGGCGCCCCGCGGATGCCTTTGCCGACCCGGTCCATCAGCCGCGCGGCGAGCACTAGACCGGAACTCGTCGCCAGCGCGAACAGGGGCTTGGATACCGCGCCCAGACCGTAGCCGAGGACGGCCAGGGGCTTGCGTTTGCCCCAGTAGTCCGACAGGGCGCCGGAGAAGACCTTGACGATCAGCGCGGTGGCTTCCGCCGCCCCCTCGATCAGCCCTACCACAAACGCGCTTGCGCCTAGGGAGGTAATGAGAAAGACCGGCAGCAGGCTATGGATGAGCTCGGACGAGATGTCCATGAGCAGGCTGACGAAACCGAGAGCCCAGATGGCCGCCGGGATGCGGGCGCCCGACGGCGATGCTATTGCGGATTGATCGAGTCGATTCATTCGCTGATGTGTTCAAAAAGGGATCACGCCACGGAATACGAGCGATAACGGGACGTTCATGCGGCTATTCAAGGATATTCACCTGGCCAGTCGTCGGTCCGCGACGGCCCCGGATCCGGGGCAGCACCCACTCGTCCCACGGGTCCTTCTGGAGGTGGACTTCGTAGTACCGGGCCTCCTTCTCCCATCGGAGCCAGAGCGAGTCTTCGGCAGTGATGTCGTTACTCATGGCGGCCCGTTGCGGACTTAGGAAAGGATATACAGGCTGATGAATTCACCTGCAAGATCGATTCCTGATCAAACTCTTCCCGATAGCGCTTCGCACGATCATTTCCGCTTATTTATTCAGCAGAACTTTCCGTAATTGATGCCAAAAGTGAAAAGTCTTTGCCGCCAATTCCGGCCGAATCAGGGCTGACTAGGCAGCAATCCGGCCATCTAACGCGTCGTAAACTGGAAAGTTTGATGCCCCGGAAGAATCGAGGATTCCGGCTTACAACCCCAGCAGAGATCCTTGGAAGCCACACATTAGCGACAGATTAAGTGTCGTCATATCGCAGCGTCGTTCCCACTGGGCCGACTTACAGTCATCTTCGAAGGTTTGGGCGATTCCTGGCAGCTACCTCTCTGCTGACAGTAAACCTGAAATCCACGTCGTCTTATTAAGTCGGGAGTGGTGGTATACTGGTGGCATATTACCACCAGGAGGCAGCCATGCCTGGCATCACTCTCAAGAACATCCCCGACACGTTATATCAGCGGTTAGTGGATATCGCTCGACAGCATCATCGAAGTCTTACGAAAGAAATTCTTTTCGCTCTCGAACGGCATGTTCAACAGCCGTCCCACGACAAAACCGAACTGCTGCAGCGCATTCGGGCGGTACGTGACCGTTACCCCCCGAATATTAGTGAAACCGATGTGGATAGCTGGAAGCAGGCCGGCCGGCCATGATTTTGGTCGATACCAATCTGCTTGCTTACTTGCTGTTGCCAACCCCTCATACGGCTAAGGCCGAGGCAGTTCTGATCAAGGATCCCGATTGGTTCGCACCCCAACTTATCCATTCCGAATTCCGCAATGTTCTCCTCGGCGCAGTTCGTCGCGATAATATCGCCCGGAGTGATGCCGATAGTTTTTTGGCTCGAGCGCAAGAAGTCATTACGGTACCCGAAGCAGCCATCGACGGACCTGCAGTGTTCGATCTTGCAATAGAAAGTGGCTGCAGCGCATACGATTGCGAGTTTGTGTGGCTCGCCCGCTATCTGCGAATCTCGTTGGTAACGGCAGACAAGAAAGTGCTGCATGCGTTTCCGGGACGGGCGGTAGCAATCGAACAATTCCTGGGTACAACGACCCCGTGAAGTATTGAAATGGACAACGGTGGATGCCACCCCAACAGAAGTGTTCGGTGCATTAGGTCGAACGCAGAAACCAGCGGTGAGGACACCCGGACAACGTCTCCAGTGTGATGAAAAATCAGAATGTTAAACGTATTTAACTTTCGCGATACCTTGATCGAAGGGTATCGCACCTTCTCTCGCAGTTTTGTTCGAATCGAAGTCACCGATATCCGCGATGAAGTCGAGCGGCAATATGCAGAAGGCCGTTATTGGCCGGAGCCACTCATCCAGATCAACCCGAACTATCAGCGCAAAGGGACTGTCCAGCAACTCGCTGCAGAAGGACTTCTCCATAAGGTCTGTGCAGAGATATTTCAAATCGGGAAGACTGAAGGACAAGTCCTGCCGTTACAGCTTTACGCCCACCAGATGCAAGCAATTGCCAAGGGCCAAAATCGGCAAAGCTATGTCGTCACAACCGGCACCGGTTCGGGCAAGTCGCTTTCGTTTTTCATCCCGGTGATTGATCGGATACTTAAGGCTAAGGAGCAGGACAAGACACCGCGCACCCGTGCCATCGTCATCTATCCGATGAACGCGCTGGCAAATAGTCAGCTCGAAGAACTCGATAAGTTTTTGCATGATTACCCGGATGGACAGCGGCCGTTCTCGGTAGCCCGTTACACTGGACAGGAGACACAGACCGAACGCACCGCCATTGCCGATAACCCGCCGGACATTCTTCTGACCAATTTCATGATGCTGGAGCTCATCCTGACGCGTTTCGACGAGGATGACCGACGCGTGGTCGAACATTGTCATGGCCTGGAGTTCCTGATCCTCGATGAGTTGCATACATACCGCGGTCGGCAGGGGGCGGATGTCGCATTGTTGGTTCGTCGCCTGCGAGAGCGTTTGCAAGCCGATGCCTTGGTCTGTATCGGCACCTCGGCAACCATGTCGAACGCAGGTAGTCACGCCGACCGCAACAAAACCGTAGCAGAGGTGGCCAGCAAGCTCTTCGGTGTCAGCATTACCGAGCAGGATATCATCGGAGAGACATTAGAGCGGGTAACGGACCCTCTCAAGGACGTGTCTTCCATACAGGCGCAACTCTATTCGGCAGTGACTCGGCAGGTTTTTGAGTGGGGTGATTTTGACGCGTTTCGATCCGATCCCCTGGCAATTTGGGTAGAACTCAATCTGGGCATTGAACTCCCGGACGATGAGCCACCGCGCCGCGCCAAGCCCATGACGCTGCAAGCAGCCAGCCAGAAACTGGCCCAGGACTGCGGAAGCACCGTTGAAGAAGCGCGTAATGGTTTACAGCGTTTTCTGATTGCCGCACACGAGGTCCAGACCCCGCAAGGCCGGCCACCTTTTGCCTTCAAGCTCCATCAGTTCATCAGCGGCCCCGGTAAAGTGCTCGCCACGCTCGAAGCGCAAGGCAAGCGCCACATTACGCTGGATGCCCAACGCTTTGCGCCGGGCCGCCAAGACGAAGGCGTTCAGCTGTACCCTGTGCATTTCTGCCGTGACTGCGGTCAGGAATACCACCCTGTCTGGAGGTCAAGGCAAGACCCTGCCCGCTATCGGCCGCGAGAGATCGACGACATCGCCTCGGAGGACCGGGACGACATGGCGTATGGATTCCTATGTCCCGTTCGGGCAAGCCAACAGTACCGGGGGCAATTGGAGGACTTGCCGGAAACCTGGCTGGATCTCAGTCGAGCCGAACCCAAAGTCAAACAGAATTACAAGAAAGCCGTGCCATATCGGGTAACGGTCGATACGCAAGGCAGCGAAGGCGGCGGCGAACAGTACTGGTACATCCCCGGCAAATTCCGCTTCTGCCTGAGCTGCGGTCAAGTTCACGAAGCCCACGGCAAAGACATCAACCGCCTATCCAGCCTCTCGGGTGAAGGCCGCTCGTCTGCAACCACCATCCTCACACTCAGCGCACTACGTCAGCTCTTTACCGAGACCGAGTCCGCACTCCCGGGACAACCCGATCCACGCAAGTTGCTCGGCTTTACCGACAACCGCCAGGATGCTGCCCTGCAAGCCGGGCACTTCAATGACTTCGTTTTCCTGCTGACTTTGCGCTCCGGACTGATCGGCGCTTTACAGGTCAGCAACGGCGAGTTGAATGAGGAGCAACTGGCGGATGCGGTCTTCAAGGCGCTGGGCTTTGACCAACTCGATGAAGCGACCCTCGTCGAGTACCTGCGCACGCCAAAGCTCATGGGTCTAGCGCGGCAGGAAGCACAACGGACGCTGCGCTTCATCATCGGCTATCGGCTGCTGCGCGATCTCCGCCGCGGTTGGCGATTCAACAACCCGAATCTCGATCAACTCGGCCTGCTCGCCATTCGCTACCGTAGCCTGGACGAGTTTTGCGCCGACGATTCGGCATTCACCAAGAGCGCCACGCTCGCCAAGCTGAGTGCTGGCCATCGTGCGGCTTTGTGTCAACTCATCTTCGATGCCATGCGCGGCAGTCTCTGTCTGGAAAGCCGCTATCTGGATGCCGTCGAGCAGGATAAGGCCCGCACCAGCGCCTATTCCTACCTGAACGACCGTTGGGCTTTTGCGCCGGACGAACAACTGGAAACCGCGAAGTATCTGATTCTCGGTAAACGCCCGGAGTACAGGGGTAAGCCACGGACCGACCTCGTTACCGGAGGGCCACGCTCGCGCCTGTTGCGCCGAATAAAATCGGCCGGCTTTTGGAAACAAACCGCCTTCGCCGGCCAGATTCCGCTATGGAAAGATCCGGAGTGGACTGAACTGGTTGAAGCCTTGCTTCAGGCTGCCAACCTATATGGCTATGTGCAAAAACACCCGATCGAGCAACAATTGGTCGGTTGGCGTCTGAATGCGGCGGCGCTGGACTGGCGCCTGACCGCCGATGAGATGCCGGTCGAAGACAGCCGCGTCAATTTATTCTTTCGCGAACTCTACCTGAATGTCGCTGATTTGCTGCGCCGGCCCGGCCACCCTCTGTTTGATTTCGAAGCGCAGGAGCACACCGCGCAGGTCGATGCGTCCCGCCGCCAATGGCTGGAGCAGCGTTTCCGCTACACCGAAAAGGATCGCCAGGACTGGGCCAGTAATCCGGCGCACGAAGCCCCGCTGGAACGGCTTCCCGTCATGTTCTGCTCGCCCACCATGGAACTGGGCGTCGACATTTCCGCGCTCAACACGGTCTATCTTCGCAATGTGCCGCCCACACCGGCCAATTATGCACAACGCAGCGGCCGGGCCGGGCGTTCCGGCCAGCAAGCCCTGGTCATTACCTACTGTGCCTCGTTGAGTCCGCACGATCAATGGTTCTTCCACCATGCCGACGAGATGGTGCATGGTGTAGTACGGGCGCCTACACTGGATTTGGTCAACCGCGATCTGGTTGAAAGTCATCTTCACGCGGTCTGGCTGGCATGCGCGCAAGTCGAACTGGATTCCAGCATCGCGCCCATGCTCGACCTCGATCAGCCGGACAAGCCGCTGATCAAGCATTACTACGACTGCCTCAATGACCCAGCGGTGCAGGAGCGGGCGCAAGAAGCCGCGGCTCGCGTTATCGATCAGCTTCGAAATGAACTCGATGGCAGCGACTGGTTCTCGCCGGCCTATGTTCGGCAGGTGATCGAACAAGCACCGCAACGTTTCTCCAAAGCCCTGGAACGTTGGCGTGTGTTGTACGAAGCCACCCTCACGCAGATGAACATGGCCGATCAGGTCGTCAAGAGTCACACGGCTTCTCACGGCGAGCGGCAAAACGCCCTACGCCGTTATGGTGATGCTGCACGGCAACGTACGGTGTTGCTCAAGAAAGATAATACCCAGAATTCTGATTTTTACACCTATCGCTACCTGGCCAGCCAGGGATTCCTGCCTGGGTACAATTTCCCCCGCCTGCCGCTGATGGCCTGGATTCCCGCCAGTGGCAGCAAGGGTGGTACGGGCCAGGATGACGAAGGCAGCATGGTCAGTCGCCCGCGTTTTTTGGCGCTTTCCGAGTTCGGCCCGCGCAGCCTCATCTACCACCAGGGTCGGACGTACCGCGTAGTGCGAGCCAAGCTCAATGTGGGGTCGGCCGACCACGTCACCGGAAATAGCCAGTTGGCCACCATCTCATCATTGATTTGCAGCCAATGTGGCTACGGCCATCTGGGCGAACCCGGCGGCGCTCACCCCGTGGTCAACACCTGTGAAAACTGTGATGCTCTGCTGACCGAGCACGACTGGGTACGCGAGCTTTACCGCATCGAGACCGTCGAAACCGTGCCCGTCGAACGTATTTCCATCAACGACGAAGAGCGGCAGCGCCAAGGCTTCGAGCTCCAGACCACCTATCGTTTCCTACCGGGGCCGGATGGGGTCGTCCAAAAGCGCAAGGCAATCGTCACAAGCGGTGACGAGATATTAGCCGAGCTGACTTATGCGCCGGCTGCACGCCTGTGGCGGATCAATCGCGGCTGGCGCCGCCGCAAGGACAAGGAACAACTCGGTTTTTACATCAATCCGATCACCGGCACATGGAGCAAGCAGGATGCCCCCGACGACAGTGACGAGGGCGGTAACGATGAAGCCCTGCTCGACAAGGTGCCTAATCAGCGCATCGTCCCATTCGTCGAGGACCACCGTAACCTGCTGATCCTGGCGCCGCTGCATCCATTACCAATTGAGACCATGGCCACCTTGCAGGCGGCGCTCAAGCGCGGCATCGAGATGACGTTTCAGATCGAGGAATCAGAACTGGTGGCGGAACCGTTGCCCAAGGCCGACCAGCGTCAGGCACTTTTGTTCTATGAAGCGGCGGAGGGTGGCGCAGGTGTTCTCACCCGGCTGGCCAGCGAGCCCGCCAGCCTGGCGCAAGTCGCTAGCAATGCCTTGCAGCTCATGCACTACAGAGCGCCGCAAGGGCTGTGGCAGCTGGACGAGTTATCGAGCTTGGAGCAGACCGACACCCTGGGCAACCGCATCTGCGAGGCCGGGTGCTATCAGTGTCTGCTCTCATATTTCAACCAGCCGGACCACGAGCACATCAACCGCCGCGATACCGATGCGCTCAAGCTGTTGGTGGCGCTTGCCAATGCCGAGGTGCAACCTCCCAAGCCGGCGCAAAGCGCCGAACCGGCCGCCACGGCCCGAATTGGAGACGATGGCCGACTCGACCAGTGGCTGCAGGCACTTGCGGATGGCGGCTTGAACCCGCCGGACGCGACCCAGGTTACCGTCAATCAGGGCGCCGCCACTGCCGCCGGCCAGTACAAAGCTACCCGAGCACTGGTTTTTCTTGAACCAATATCGCCCGAGCTACAGAGCCTGCTGACCGATAAAGGCTGGCAAGTGCTCGACTTTTCCGATCCGGCCCAATGGCCCGCTCAATTTTCCACCCATGCCGACGTGTTCGGCCCGCACGAAAAACAACAATGACCACTCTCGAACACGACTTCATGCCCGGTAATCTCGTTCGCGCCCGGGGCCGCGAATGGGTGGTGCAAAGCGAATCGCGTCGCGACTGGCTGCGCCTGCGTCCCTTGGGCGGTGCCGACGACGACATCGTTGCCCTGATTCCCGAACTGGAATTGCAACCGGTCGAGCCCGCCACATTTCCCTGGCCGGAGCCCGATCAAGCCGGCAATCACGCCGCCGCCTTGCTGCTCCGCGATGCCCTGCGCCTCAAACTGCGCGCCGGCGGCGGGCCGTTCCGCTCATTCGGCAATATCGCCGTCGAGCCGCGCGGCTACCAATTGGTGCCGTTGTTGATGGCCTTGCGCCTGACAACTGTGCGTCTGTTGATTGCCGACGACGTGGGCATCGGCAAAACCATAGAAGCCGGCCTGATCGCCCGCGAATTGATCGATCGTGGCGAAATCGCCCGTCTGGCCGTGCTCTGCCCGCCGCATCTGGTCGAGCAATGGCAAAGCGAGCTGGAAACCCGCTTCAATCTGCATGCGGTAGCGTTGACGGCCAGTTCGGCTTCGCGCATCGAGCGCAACCTGCCTCATGGCATCAGCCTCTTCGATCATTACCCCGTGGTAGTGGTCAGCCTGGACTACATCAAGAGCGAGCGTCACCGGGAACATTTCCTCGCCATCGCGCCGGAATGCATCATCGTCGACGAGGCCCACACCTGCGCCGCCAGTGGGCAGGGCAAACAATTGCGGTTTGAATTACTGCAACGGCTGGCGCAAGATTCGCACCGCCACCTGCTGCTACTGACGGCCACCCCGCACTCCGGCGACGAAAGCGCGTTCTACAACCTGTTATCGCTGCTCGATGCGCGCTTTGCCGCGCTGCAAGGCCGCCTATCCTCCGGCGATCCACTGCGCCAGGAACTGGCCCGTCATTTCGTGCAGCGTCGCCGCAAGGACATCGCCGAATGGCAAGCGGAAACCGGCGACGGCCGAGGCTTCCCACGCCGCATGAAAACCGAGGTCACCTACCCGCTCAGCGGCGACTGGGGGGCATTCTTCGATAATGTACAGAGCTACTGCCGCGAGCTGGCCGAAAGCATCGAGCAGTCCGGCGGCGGCAGCGCCCGCCTGATCTGGTACGCCACGCTCGCCCTGTTGCGCTGTGTCGCTTCCTCGCCGGCGGCTGCGGTCAAAGCCCTGACCACCCGCCTGGAAGGCGGTGTGGGAACCGACGAACTGCTCACCGATGAGCGCCTGCACGATGGCCAAGCGGACGATCTCGGTAGCAGCGACCTCGAACCCCCGGCCCAATTGCAGGACGCCAGCCGCCTGCAAGCCCTGATTGCCGAGGCGCAGCGCCTCTCTGGCAAAGCGGGCGATCCCAAGCTCGCCGCGCTGATCCGGCATCTCGAAGCCCTGCTGGAAGACGGCTACCAGCCGGTGGTGTTCTGCCGCTACGTCGCTACCGCCCACTATGTGGCCGAGCACTTGCGCAAAGCCTTCCCGAAAACCGGCGTGGAAGCCGTGACCGGCGAATATACCCCGGAGGAACGCCGCGAGCGGGTCGAGGCGATGGAGGAAAACGAATCGCGCATCCTGGTCGCCACCGACTGCCTCTCCGAAGGGATCAATCTCCAACACCTGTTCACCGCCGTCATCCATTACGATCTCGCCTGGAATCCCACCCGCCATGAACAACGCGAAGGCCGTGTCGACCGTTTCGGCCAGCGCGCCGGCGAAGTACGCTGCACGCTGCTCTGGGGCCAGGACAATCCGGTGGATGGCTTCGTGCTCAACGTGATTCTGCGCAAGGGCGAGGCTATCCAGCGAGAGCTTGGCGTGTTGGTGCCGCTGCCCGAAGACGAAGTGCGCATCAACCAGGCCTTAGTCAAGGCCGCGCTGATGAAACGTAGTGAAACTCAACGCCAGGGGCCGCAGCAGATGAGTTTCGACTTCGGCGAGCCCGAGCGGATCCTCGCGCCGCTGGAAGCCCAGTGGAAGGACGCGCTGGAAAAAGCCAAGGCCAATCGCACGGTGTTTGCCCAGCGCCGCATTCGCCCTGACGAAGTGTTGCCGGAATGGCAAAAGCAACAAGAAGCCCTCGGCACCCAAGCGGATGTTCGGCGCTTTGTGCAGAGCGCCTGCGCCCGCTTGAATGCCCCGCTGGAGCCGGCGCCCAGGCAGCAATTCCGGCTATTGCCCCAGCATCTGCCTGAAGCGCTGAAGCAGCGCCTGGCCGACGAAGGCATTACCAAGCCGCTGCTCATCGATTTTCACGAACTGCACCGCAGCCATCCGCTGGTCTCAATACTGGCCGAACATTTGCTGGAAGACAGCCTGACCGGCGAACGCCCGGTCGCCGCCCGCTGTGCCGCCACCCTGACCGAGGCGGTGGACGTGGTCACCACGGTGTACCTGCTGCGCCTGCGCCACCAACTCGGCTACGTGCGCCGCCGCGAACCCTTCCAGATGATGGCCGAGGAAACCGTGGCGCTGGCCGTGCGAGGCCGTAGCCAGCCGCAATGGCTCAGCGACGACAGCGTGGCCCGGCTGCTCGAATGCACCCCCAGCGGCAACCTGCCGGCGGAAACCCTGCGGCGCGAAATCCGTACCGCGCTGGATTTTCTCGCCGGCCACCCGCGGCAACTCCAAGCGCTGGCCGAGCAGCGCGCCAAGGCCCTGCTGGAAGATCACCAGCGCGTGCGCGAAGCCGCCCGCGATATCGGCCAATACAGCGTCCAGGCCTGCCTGCCGGTGGATGTGATGGGCGTTTATGTATTGTTACCGGACGCGCTGTGAATGGCGAGTGGTGGTCGAATGCGCTATAAATGTGACCATTCTAGTCATGCACGGGAGGCTATCATGCATACCTGGCCGCTCAATGAAGCCAAAGCCAAAATGTCGGCGCTGCTCCGGGAAGCCCAGCACAGCCCGCAGGAAATCACCTCGCACGGCAAATCCGTTGCTGTCGTGCTCTCGCGCGAGCAATTCGACCAACTGGCCCAACGACAAAAATCCCTCGTCGAGTTCATGCGTCAATCCCCCCTTTGGGGCGATGAAGATCTTGCTCTGGAGCGGGACCGCAGTCTCACGCGAGAGGTCTCGTTTTGAGCTATTTGATCGATACCAATGTGCTCTCCGAACTGCGGCGCAAGAATCCCAACCCGCGACTGGTCGACTGGCTGGCCGCCAAACCCGCCAGCCAGTTATACCTCAGCGTGTTGACACTGGGCGAAATACGCAAGGGCATCGAGGCATGTCCCGATGCCTTCCGTCGTCAAATTCTGCTCGACTGGCTGGAAACCGAGCTTCCTGCATTTTTCTTCGGCCGCGTTTTACCCATCGACGCGGCGATTGCCGATCGCTGGGGGCGCGTGCTCGCCCGGGCAGGCCGGCCCTTGCCGGCCATCGACAGCCTGATCGCCGCGACGGCCCTTGAACATGACCTGACGCTGGTCACACGTAACATCCGCGATTTTGAACAGATCCCCGTCGAACTGTTCAATCCCTGGGATAGTCCCTGATCTTTACCCACCGCCCTCCAACATGAAGCGCATCCGCAAGACCGCCGGCGCCCTCAGCCTGCCGACGCTCACCCTCGAAGGCGGCCTGTTCCTCCCCGACCAGTTGGAAAAAGCCGCGCTCGGCGTCGCCCAGCACCAGACCGAGGCCGATTACGCCATCCCGAAAGGGCTCAAGCTCAAGGATGAATACGGCCGCGCCTTTCAGATCGCCTGTGCCGAGTGGAAGCACTTCGCCGTCCAGATGGAGCGGGCCGATCTGGACACGGCCGCTATCACCCAGAACTTTGTGCGCGAACTGCTGCGCGATGCCTTCGGCTACACCCAAATCCAGCCTGTATCCGATATCGCCGTGGCAGATCGCCGCTACCCGGTGTCGCTGCTCGCGGGCCAGGTGCCCATCGTCGTCGCCCCGCACCCGTTGGGGCTGGATGAGGCCGACCCGCGCTTCGCCATCGCCGGCAGCGGCAGCCGCAAGAAATCCGCCTTCCAGGCCCTGCAGGAGTTGCTCAACGCCAGCGCCGAACACTGCTGGGGCATGGTCTGCAACGGCAAGCAACTGCGCCTGTTGCGCGACGCCGCCACGCTCACCCGCCCCAGCTTTCTGGAAGTGGACCTGCAAGACCTGCTCGGCGGCCAGCGCTTCGCCGAATTCGCCAACGTCTGGCATCTGCTGCATGTCAGCCGGGCACCCCAAGCGGCGAATAGCGAATGGCGAGTGGTAAATGGTAAGAAGGAGGATCATTCGCCACTCGCCACTCGCCACTCGCCGACTTCCCATTCGCCACTCGCTACTCGCCATTTACCGCTCTCCTGCATCTGGGAACAATGGCGTGTCGCCGGCCAGGAAGAAGGCGCCCGCGTGCGCAAAGGCCTGAGCCCGGCTGTCACCGAAGCCCTGCGTACCTTGGGCGAAGGCTTTTTGCAGCATCCCGGCAATGAGGCGCTGCGCGCCGCTCTCCACACCGGCGAACTCAGCAAGGACGCCTATTTCCAGCAACTCTTGCGTCTCGTCTATCGGCTGATCTTTTTGTTCAGCGTGGAAGAGCGGGGCTTGCTGCATGGCAACGACGACAGCCAGGAGGCGCTTGCCGCCCGCCGCGCCTATGCCGAAGGCTATGCGCTGGCCCGGTTGCGCGATCTCTGCCTCAAGCGACGCGCCCGCAATCGCTTCGACGACCACTGGCAGGCCGTGCGCATCGTCTTTCGCGGCTTGGCGGATGGCGAACGGCGATTGGCGCTGCCGGCCTTGGGCGGGCTGTTCGCCGTGAGTCAATGCCCCCATCTCGACGCCGCCGGTCTCGACAATGACCACCTGCTGACCGCCCTGAAACACCTGCGCTGGGCGAGTCACAACGGCGCCCCGGCGCCGGTGGACTACCGCAACATGGGGCCGGAGGAACTGGGCAGCGTCTATGAAAGCCTGCTGGAATTGGTCCCGGACATCGATCTGCCGGCCCGAACCTTCGGGTTCGTCGGGGTGGCGAATAGCGAGTGGCGAGGAGTGGCGAATAGCGAATGGCGAGTGGTAAATGGTAAGGAGGAAGACCATTCGCCACTCGCCACTCACCAATCGCCGACTTCCCATTCGCCACTCACCAATCGCCGACTTCCCATTCGCCACTCACCACTCGCCATTCAGCCACGAAGGGCAACGCCCGCAAACTAACCGGCAGCTACTACACCCCCGACAGCCTGGTGCAAGAGCTGATCCAATCCGCGCTTGATCCCGTGATCGAACAGCGCCTCAGTGAGGCGGGGCGAATGGCGAACAGCGAATGGTCAATGGTTTCTCCCCAATACCGTGAGGTGTTTATCCACTATGCAAATCCAAAGTTACCGGAATCTGGAGGTTTGGCAGCGCGCGCGCAAACTGGTCACGGAAATTTATCGGTTGACCGAAGCCTTCCCGACGAGCGAGCGGTTTGGGCTGATCGCCCAGATGAGGCGGGCGGCGGTGTCGATTCCGAGCAACATTGCGGAAGGATGGGGGCGGCATTATCCGGCGGAGTTCACTCAGTTCCTCAGAACCGCCAACGGGAGCAGGGTCGAATTGGAGACACAACTGATTTTATCGACCGATCTGGGGTTCAGCACGGAGACCGACCTAACGCCGCTGTTGGAACAAACCACGATTCTCGGCAAACAGCTACTGTCACTGGAACGCCGCTTGAAGGGGCGAATGGAGAATGGCGAACGGTAAATGGAGAGAACAGTGACCATTCGCCACTCACCACTCGCTATTCGCGATTATGGGAAGAAACGCCTTCCTCCATTCGCCATTCGCTATTCGCCACTCACGCACTACTGAGTCTCCGCGTGATCGACCCTGCCTGCGGCAGCGGTCACTTTTTGCTCGCCGCCGCCCGCCGCTTGGCGGAAAAGCTTGCCCAGTTACAAAGCCCGGAGGGTGCAGTTACACCTCAGGACTACCGTCATGCCTTGCGCGAAGTCGTGGCACGCTGCATCTTCGGGGTGGACCGCAACCCGATGGCGCTGGAACTGGCCCGCACCGCCCTGTGGCTGGAAGGCTATGAGGAAGGCCGGCCGCTGTCCTTCCTCGACCACCATTTGCAATGCGGCGATGCGCTGCTGGGCCTGACCGATCTGAAGGCGCTGGAACAGGGCATCGCCAAGGACGCCTACAAGCCGCTTTCGGGCGATGACAAGGACGTGTGCAAGCGGCTGGCCAAGGCCAACGCCGTCGGCCTCAAGCAACTGGAACGCGACCTCAAAGGCAAGCAAACCCGGCTGCGCTTCGACGACGCGGATAGCCTGGCCGCCTTGCAAATCCTCGAAGCCCTGCCGGAGAACAGCACGCAGGACATCGCCGCCAAGGAAACTGCCTACCGCGATTTCTTGCAGCAGGCGAAGGAGAGCCGTCTCGCCCACGCCGCCGATCTCCTGCTGGGCGCCTACCTGCTGCCCAAAACCGCCGACCGGGAAACTCAAATCCCTACCAGCGCCACGCTGTATCTGGCCCTGTTGACCGATACCCTCGACGCCGGCCACCGGCGGCAATTGGCCGCAGCGCAGGCCGTTTGCCGCGAAGCCCGCGTGCTGCACTGGCCGCTGGCCTTTCCGCAGGTGTTCGCGACGGGGGGCTTTGACTGTGTGTTGGGCAATCCGCCCTGGGAACGGATCAAGCTGCAAGAGGAGGAATTCTTCGCCACCCGCCACCGCCACGTGGCCGAGGCGAAAAACAAGGCCGAGCGCGCCCAGCGCATCCAATGGCTCTCGGAGGGCATGCTGGCCCGCCATCTCTATCCGCAAATGGATCATCCGCCCCACGAGTGCGAGGCGGAACAGCGCCTGTACGCCGAATTCATTGGCGCCCGCCGCACCGCCGAAGCCGCCAGCCTGTTCGCCCATGTGAAGGGGGAAGACGGTGGTCGCTATCCGTTGACCGGAGTGGGGGATGTGAACACCTATGCCTTGTTTGCCGAAACCATCAATCAGATAACGGCGCCTCGGGGCCGTGCAGGTTTTATCGTGCCAACAGGCATCGCCACAGACGACAGCACCAAAGCTTATTTTGCCAATATCACCCAAGCTGGACGCTTGGTGAGCCTGTACGACATTGAAAATCGTGAAGCAGTGTTCGAAGACGTGCATCGCAGTTACAAATTTTGCCTCCTTACGCTAGGGGCTGCCGAGCAGGCGGAGTTCGTCTGCTTTGCCACGCAAGTCGATCAGTTGAAGGATTCTCGCCGCCGCTTCCGTCTCACTCCGGACGAATTCCGCCTCATCAACCCCAATACGCTCACCTGCCCGGTGTTTCGCAGCGAACGCGATGCCGAACTCACCAAGAAGCTCTACCGCGCCACACCGGTGCTGATCGAGGAGGGCAAGCCGAATGGCAATCCGTGGGGAATTTCCTTCATGCGTATGCTGGACATGGCCAACGATAGCCACCTGTTTGCCGATGCCCCCAGCCCCGGCCTGCTGCCGCTGTACGAGGCCAAGATGATCCACCAGTTCGACCACCGCTGGGCGAGCTACGGTTCCGACGGAAACAGCGGCGATGTCACGCTCGACGACAAAAATGATCCGAGTTTCACCGTCACCCCGCGTTACTGGGTCAGCGAGGCGGAAGTCGAACAACGTCTGAGCGATAAGAACTGGTCACGCGGCTGGCTGATGGGCTGGCGGGATATTTGCCGGGCGACGGACGAACGCACGGTGATTGCGTCGGTGGTGCCGAGGGTTGGGGTGGGTAATCAAATGCCGCTCATGCTCTTTGCTGAACGGGAAAACAACTCGGCTTTTGCTGCATTACTGGGTAATCTTTGCGCCTTGGCGTTCGACTTCGTAGCTCGCCATAAAACCGGCGGCACGCACATGAACTACTTTATCTTCAAGCAGCTACCCGTGCTCCCCCCCGACCGCTACACCGAAACCGACCTCGCCTTCATCGTCCCTCGTGTCCTCGAACTGACCTACACCGCCCACGACCTCCAAGCCTGGGCCATCGATCTCGGTTACGAAGGCGAACCGTTCCCGTTCGATCCCGACCGCCGTGCCCAATTGCGCGCCGAACTCGATGCCTATTACGCCCGCCTCTACGGCCTCACCCGCGACGAACTGCGCTACATCCTCCACCCCGCCGACGTGATGGGCGAGGACTACCCCTCCGAAACCTTCCGCGTGCTCAAGAACAACGAAGTGCGCGCATTCGGCGAATACCGCACCCAACGCCTGGTGCTGGCGGCGTGGGATCGATTGGAGAAGGGCGAATTGTCATGAAGGCTTTGTCACCTCCTTCGGATAGCCGTGGCGAAACCTATAGACATACTTACCATCATGGTAAATACTAGGAAAAACCTGAGCGCTTATGCCGGTACGCCGCCGTCGGACGATCAGGCCGACCGCCGCATCCCCGACGGCCCGCTGTACACAAGGGAGGAAGTGCTGGCCATACTGGCTACAGGCGAGGCGGCAATTAAGCTTTGGACGCAAAAGTGCATGCGTGATGTCCAAAAATACGATATGGAGCCCGCCGATGTCGTCGATCTGGTGAAAATCGCTTTGAATGGTGGAAAGTTCAAAGGGAGCCAGTGGTGTACCAACAAACCGGGCGGCGCCTGGGCGGCTTGCGACAGTTACCAACTGTTCTTTCGGCAATGGATAGAAACCGCCAACAAGCACATGGATGTTGAATATTATGTGAAATTTGCGATTGGGCGCTCCGGCAACATGATGTTGATCATCTCTTGCCACCCGCCCGAGGAGAGGTAGCCAGTATGAACCCTCAAACCAAACTTTGCCCGCTATGCGAAGAAGGACAACTGCATGAGCGCATGGACTTCAGCGAGGTTGAATACAAAGGACAACACGCATCGTTGCCTCTGTACTTTGCCGAGTGTGATGCTTGCGGATCGGAGCAGGGTAGCGCCGAGCACATCCGCCGTAACAAACGCGCCATGATTGCCTTCAAAAAGCAGGTGGACGGTCTGCTGCCTGGTGCAGAGGTGCGTGCGATCCGGGAGCGCTTGGGTATTACCCAGGCGCAGGCCTCGCAGATTTTCGGCGGCGGGCCGGTGGCGTTTTCCAAATACGAAGGCGACGATGTGATGCAATCCGAAGCCATGGACAAGTTGCTGCGGCTGGCGTCTGAGGTGCCCGAGGCATTCGCCAAGCTGGCGCGTGATGCGGGCGTGGAGATACCTGCGGTCGCCGCGCGTTCGGCCGACTGGCAAGCCGTGGATTGGCAGCCGGATCAGTCCAGCCTGGCGACGCCGCGAAAAACGCCCCGCCTGCGCGTGGTTCACAGCTCGAAACCCGAACCCGCCGCACACTACGAAAACGCCGCATGATCAGCGCCGACCTGCAAAAAGCTATCGATGGCCTGAAGATTGAGGACGTCTATCTGCGCGGTGCTTTTGCCCATTGCAGCGACGATTTCGACCCGAAATACGCTCCCGACCTTGCGGCATTGACGGTACAGCAGATGCATGCGGTCAAGCAGTCCACCCTCGTCGAGGTGGAGGGAGAAGGGCGGTTGCTGCGCGTGTTTATGGTGCTAGGCACGCGTTGGATTGAGCCATTACGAGAGGCCGAGGACCCCAAGGTTCTCGCGGTCATCGAAGCCGAGTTCGTAGCCGAGTATCGCCTGCAAACCGAACTCGCCCAGAGCTGCATCGATGAGTTTGCGCTGAAAAATGCCAGCTACCATGTCTGGCCCTATTGGCGCGAATACCTCGCCTCGCAATGCGAGCGCATGCGCCTGCCGCGATTGGTGCTGCCTGCAGTTCAACTGCCCCATCACCGCCATAATGATCCAGCGGCAGAGTAAGCCGCCTTGATGTATTGACCGTGAACCCGCTGCAACGCGCCCTAATCGAAAAAGTCGGCGTCGACAACGGCTTCGAACACACCCTGGTAGCCGACGAGCATGACGTCACACTTGCATCAGCGCGGCATCCCACCCGTTCCACCATCTCTGTGCTGGACGCCGGCTTCGGAGTCCGTTTCACGTCCGGTGCCGCCGCGTTGTTACCGGAGTTATCGCGTGGCTTCCCCCAAGCTGTCCGGGATCGGGGCGACTTCGTAGTGGGCAATGAGGCTGCGCTCGCCGCGCTGTTGCGCCGAGCGGCAAGTTTGTCACGCGCATTGCCCACTCAGGCCGCAACCAGCTATCAGAAGGCGCTGGATGAGGAGTTGTCGGCTTTGCCCCCGGGATTGGCCGGGACGGAAATCGAACGCATGGTTCGCCAGCGTGTGGGGCAACAGAAGTTCCGCGAAGCAATGCTGGAATATTGGGGAGGGGCCTGCGCGGTAACAGGAGTGGCTGTCCCTGAAGTTCTGCGCGCCAGCCACGCCAAACCTTGGGCGGAATGCGAGTCCGATGCCGAGCGTCTGGATGTGTTCAACGGCTTTCTGCTGACCGCCAACCTTGATGCCTTGTTTGACCGTTTCCTGATCAGTTTCGATGAAGGAGGCCGGTTAGTGTCATCTCCCTCTCTTGCAGAGGCCGATTTAAAGCGACTTGGAATCGTGCCAGGCTTGGAACTGCGCTGGGTAGCTCCTGAGCATCAAAGCTATCTAAGCTTTCACCGCGCCCGATTCTTGCTTTCTGTCAACCAAATAGCTGATTGCCAAGCGCTCGCTTCTGCGACGCAATAATGCAGGGCGGGGTTGAGGTGAGTTATGCTCGAAAGTTGACGGGGCGGCAAAAAATCCTTGGCCACCGCTCCGAGCAACGTGGTCAAGATCATGTTTCCGGGCTTGTTCGGAGAAATTTGAGGGTTCGAAGAATTCAGAAGCGTTGAATTCATGAGTCACGGATAGAGATCGGATAGTTAAATGGTTTTAGGTCGCACAAATCTGATCTGAAGAGTATTTTTGCGAGAGGCTCTATGCCTGCTAACGGCATGGTAGCCCTTGGAGTTTTCACCATGAAGCTTCCGATCTTTGGATGGTTCATGCACCGGTCGTCAGCAGCCCCGGCTACGCTGCCGCCTGAACCAACTGATTGCCAGCCAGCCGGCGCTTTGCCGGTTTTATCTCCCCAGGAGCTGCTGCTCAGTCGCCGACAGCATGTCAACCTTATCGAGGAGTTGGCGGGAGCAACCCGGCATCATTTCCAAGGCTATTTTGTCGCTACCATCAACCGATTTGCCGAATTCGTACAGCAGCTTCCCGCCTCGGAAGCTCATCATCATGCCCATGCCGGCGGCATGCTCGATCATGGATTGGAGGTCGCCGCGATCGCGCTGAAACTGCGGCAAGCCTATCTGTTGCCGCCCGGCGCTGTGCCGGAGGAGATAAACCACAAGCGCGATTTGTGGACCTATGCCGTTTTTACGGCGGCCTTGCTGCACGACCTGGCGAAACCGGCCGTCGACCAGGTCGTTACAGTGTTCGATGAACGCGGCAAAGACTCCGGGCAGTGGGACCCCTGGATAGGCAATCTGACGGACGATCCCCGTGCTCGGTGGTATCGCGCGGAATTCGTGCCGAAGCGCCAGTATCGATTGCATGAAAAAGCTTCGCTGCTATTGGTGAATCGAATCATCCCCGCTGACGGCTTGGCTTGGCTCGCCGGCGACCGCGAGGCGTTTTCGGCGTGGCTTTCCTGTATCGGCGGAGATACGGCGGGGGCCGGAGCGATCGGCGAGATCGTCAATAAGGCCGATTCCGAATCGGTGGCGCGGAATCTGGGAGCGGAGCCGGGACAGCGAGCAGCATCCGGTTCCGTCGTTCCGTTGCATGAGAAGCTGATCGCCGCCTTGCGGTTTCTGATCGACGAAAAGGAACTGCCGCTCAACCGAAACGGCGCGGCCGGATGGCGAGTCGGTGACGATCTCTGGATGGTCAGCAAGCGCACCGTCGATGCCATACGTTTGCATCTCGTGCAATCAGGACACACCGGCATTCCGACCCAGAACGACCGTATCTTCGATGTCTTGCAGGAACACGGCGTTCTGGTGGCCTGCAACGATCGCGCGATCTGGCGTGCGATGGTCAACGGCGATGATTGGGGCCACGAGCTGACGCTGATTCGAATTCCGGTTTCCCGGCTTTGGCCGAGTCGGGATCGCTGGCCCGACGAATTCCCGGGTACCGTCAACCCGGTTTCCCCGCCTCAATGCCAGGCGCCGGTGCAGGTGGATAAAACGCTGGAAGGCACGGTTTCCGGCGAGCCTCGATCCACTCCAACGCCGGAGATTCTGAAATCCGTGACTACCCAGATGAATGCCAGCCCCAACCCATCCGGCTGTTAAGCCGATCACGAGAACTTTGAGGTAAAGTCACCTTTGTCTTCCACTTCACCCGATGATCTCGGTGAAGCCTTTCTATCCTGGCTCGTTGTGGGAATTGCCAGCAAAAAACTGGATTACAACAATCCGGGTACCCGGATTCATGTCGTACCGGAAGGCGTGTTGCTGGTCAGCCCCGGTTTATTTCAGGATTTCGCCAAAGAGCCCGATGCATCCGATGGCTCCTGGGACAAAGTGCAGAAGCGTTTCCTGAAGCTGGGCTTGCACGAACGGACCGCGAACGGCATGAACGTCCACCGCTATATCGTGACCGGACAGAACCGTTCGACGGCGATCAACGGGATTCTGGTGCGGGACGTGGGACGAATCTTCAGGACCACCAATCCCCAGCCGAACCCGCATTTACGGCGAGCGTCTTAATGAATCTACTGTTTGGATTGAATGATCCGCGGTCGATTTGCGCTGATCAGTTCGTCGGACATCCTCGCCGAGTTTTTCCGCCTGGAGGAACGTCATATCACCGATCTTCTCCGGCTCTTCCTCCTGCACGCGGGGGCGGAGCAGGAAGTACACGTTGCCCTCGTCGAGTACGGTCGACTTGCACCCCTGTCATAAGCCCCTCCGGAATTTGATATATCGCAACTCATTGGGCCGGATGATAGGGCCGGTGTTGCTAGTAGGTCCGCAAACGAAATCGTACCGCTTCAAGCCGGTCTAATATTGTACCGACCGAATTCGGCCTATCTCGAACGCAACGATGATGCCTACTCTGGTTCTGGTGGCGCTCACCGTGTTCTTCTTGGCCGGCTGCGATTCCCTTCCGCGCGACAGTGCCGGGGCGCTAAACCGCGTGCGCGGTGGCGAATTGCGTGTCGGCGTGGCGGACAACCCACCCTGGGTACGCTTCGAGGGCGGCCGCGTCACGGGACTCGAACCCGAGCTGATCGAGGCTTGGGCGAAAGGCCTCGGTGCCCCCGTGACCTGGCGGAGCGGCGCAGAAGCGGAACTCATTGAAGCGCTGCATCGCCGAGAGATCGATGTACTGGCGGCGGGGCTCGACAGCGAGACGCCTTACAAATCCAAGCTCGGTCTTACGCAGCCTTACATTGAGATCGAGGATCGATACGGAACCGAGAAGAAACACGTGCTCGCCGTGACGCCGGGCGAGAGCGCGCTGCTTTTTTCGCTGGACCGATTCCTTGCCGCCCAGGACAAAGCCATGTTGCGACGCCGTGCTCAGCAGGCGCAGCAGGAGAACGCGCAGCCATGAGGCCCCTCGATGCTTTTGACCTGCCGCCCGAAAAGGAACGCGACCTAAAAAAGGCGCGGCGGTTGGAAACGTGGACATTGATCTATATCGCCTCGTCCACGACCTTTCTCGGTCTCACCATGGGCACCTCGCAAGCCATGCGGACGAGCTTCTTTGAAGACGCGTTTTCATCGGTGCCGGCGATCGCCTTTCTCGTCTGCACGCGCATCGCGTGCCGCAGAGCGAACGAGGATTTCCCTTACGGTTACCATGGCGTCGTCTCGATCGGCTATCTCACCGCCTCGCTCTCGCTCGTCGGTCTGGGCGGGTTTTTGCTGGTTGAAGCCGTGACCAAGCTGATCGCTGTCGAACGCACGACGATCGGCGGGATGACGCTTTTCGGCCATACGCTCTGGGCCGGCTGGCCTATGCTCGCGGCAATCGCTTACACGGCGATACCGAGCGTCTTTTTCGGTCGCGCGAAACTCAAGCTCGCACCCCAAATCCATGACAAAATCCTTTACGCCGACGCGAAGATGATGAAGGCCGACTGGATGGCGGAGACGGCGACGGCCGTCGGCGTGCTCGGTGTCGGCCTCGGTCTGTGGTGGCTCGATCCGGTGGCAGCCGCGCTGGTTTCCGCCGATATTCTCAAGGACGGCGTGGTCAACGTGTACGTGGCCGTACACGACCTCATGGAGCGCCGCCCGATGAAAACCGATCGCTCGGGTCCCGAACCGCTCCCCGATGAGTTGCGCGCATGCATCGAAAGGCTCGACTGGGTCGCCGGCGCCACGGTCAGGCTGCGCGAAGTCGGGCACGTATTCTTCGGCGAAGTGTTCGTGACGCCGCGCGGTTCGCCCGAGGACTTGCCCGCGAAGATTCGTCACGCTGTGGCGGATGCGAAGTCGATCAACTGGCGGCTCCACGACGTGACAATCACGGTGCTGGACCGGCCGCCTGAGTGAGCCTGACGCTTGCCGGAGGAGGAGATTGCATGTCGAGGGCAGCGCCACTTTCGGAATTTCGGCGCCCTCGCGCAATTTTCGCCCATCCTAGAAATCTAGGATGCGGCCAGCCAGATACGTAGGTCGGCAATCCCTTGCCGACAAAGCCCTTCGCCGAGCCGATACGTCGGCAAGGGATTGCCGACCTACGTTCTCCCCTCCTGGCACGAATCCGTACACCGGGATGGAAAACGCTCTAAGTACATTCAGGGAAGTCTTGCGGCATAGGCAACCTGCAGGACAACCCCGCCAATCAAGCCAAACAGTCGAGATTCCGCAAGTATTTGCGGAATGTACTTAGGTGCGGCCAGCCGGCTTATGTCCGTCTGCTGTTGTTTTTCCGAGATGATCAGATCAAATCAAGTCATGCTCGACGGCATACCGGATCAGGTCGGCGTTATTTTTGACGCTGAGTTTCCGCATCAGGCGCGTTTTGTGGGTGCTGACGGTTTTTTCGCTGAGGGATAACGCGTCGGCGATGTCCTGAACTCGCTTGCCCGAAGCGAAAAGACGGAGAATCTGCCGCTCTCGCTGCGAAAGTGCCGCGTGAGGAAATTGGTCCGGCACCATAGTGAAAACGATTTTTTCAGCCAGCGAAGACTCTATGAAGCGTTGACCGCTCGCTACTCTTCTTATGCCGGCAACCAAGATGCCCGGTTCGCAGTCCTTGGTGATGTAACCCGCGGCGCCGGCTTTGATCGCTTCTGCGGCGATCTGTTCCGAGGTATGCATGGTCAGGATCAGTATGGGAAGCGATGGTCTGATCTGCTGGACGCGTCTAATCAAGTCGACGCCTTGAGTGCCCGGCATGGACAAGTCCAAAACCAGAACGTCGATATCGGTACAGCGGCACTTGTCCAAGACTTCGGACGCATCCGCGGCTTCATCCACGACCGAGAAATTGACGGTTGAAGACAAAATATGAGTTATTCCATGGCGAATGATAGGGTGGTCGTCGGCTACCAGGATCTTGATCATCAATCATTCCGATTTTCAAAAAGGAGAACTTCTAGGAGGAAGCCGAATCGCAAGCCGGGTGCCTTTCCCGGGTGTACTATGGATGTCGAACTTGCCGCCCAATGCCGACACCCGTTCCCGTATTCCCAAAAGGCCAAAGGACTTGGGTTTGTGCTCGGCCGTCACATCGAAGCCGCAGCCGTCATCCTGTATTTCGACGCGAATATGATCATTCCGGGAAACCAGGAGTACGGAAGCGTGGCGGGCATTGGCATGCTTTGCCACATTGTTCAGCGATTCCTGGGCGATACGGAATATCGCGATAGCCAGTTGTTCATCAAGGACGATATCGCTCATTGTGGTTAAGACACATGGGATACCGGTGCGGGTCTCAAACTCTTTGACCAGCCATTCCAGTGCGGCTGCAATGCCGAAGTCGAGTGCGCTGGGGCGCAAATCGGTCGATATGTTGCGTACGACCTGAACCGCTCTATTTACCAAGACGCCCAAGGCCTGGATCTTTTTTGCCAATTCGGAGTGGTTTTGAAGAAAGTTCATTCGTATGAAGGAAATATCCATCTTCATGGCCGTCAGGATCTGGCCCAGTTCGTCATGGATTTCCCGAGCGATCCGTTTTTTCTCTTCTTCCCTCAAATTTTCCCTGTGAGCGGCCAGGCGTTGCAAAAGTCGCCGGGAGTCGCGGATTTCTTGCTCCCGTTCCCGCAGCATGAATTCTGTTTTCTTGAGGACCGTGATGTCTCGGCAGTTCAACAGCACGCTGTGCACTGTGCCATCTGGCGAGAGCTCAGGTACATGGCGGGACTGAAAGTGCTGTTCGCCGTCAGGGGACGGCAGGACGAACTCGGCGATTTGTTCCTTACCGCTGGCGAAAACGTTTTTTAGCGGCGACTGTAGGCATCTCACCAGATCGTCAGGTAATTCGAGGTCCTCATACGTCTTGCCCGGAAAGCTCGACGCCGGTCGGCCCAGAACGCGTTCTATGGCCGGGTTGACATAAATAAAGCGCAGAGCTCGATCGAAGCGAGCGATGATATCCGGCGAATTTTCCACGAGTGCCCGAAATTCTCGCTCGCGCCTATCCAATTCGCTTTTTAGGTACGCTCTCTCGGTAATGTCCCGTGCAATGATCAGGAAATGCCGCTCGTCCTTCGATTCGAGTTCGTCGATGGCCATTTCAACCGGAAAGAAGGTGCCGTCCTTACGCTTGCCTTGCCAAGAGCGGAATCCGGAGCCGTGAACTTTGCGCATCTCGGAATTCCGATGATTTTGGATAGGAGCGTAGTGTTTTTCGGCCTGTGTTTCCGACATCAGTTGATCGGTGCTGAGCGGCAGCACTTCGTTCAATCCGTAACCGAACATCCGGGTTGCAGCCGGATTGAGGATCTCGATTCGTCCGTACCGGTCGGTGACGATCACTCCTGATGGCACACGGTCCAGAATTTCGTGTAAATAGAGCTCGGCTCGCAGCAAGCGTTTCGACAGTAGCCGCATCCGATGTCCGAATAGAGCGAAGAGCCCTAAAGTGGCTATGACGAGAGTGAGATTCACTTGAGGATTGACTGGAGAAAGCGAGTTTCAGGCATGTTCGGAGTTATAGCTCGCGTTTGCTTGCTTGCGATAGGCGATGGAGAAACGTCTGTGGACGTTGATGGATTGCCATACGGTCGAATATCGGCCGTCAGGCCGACGCGGTCAGCGGCGACAGCGATTTCGGAACCGTAAACTCGAGCGTTTTGCCGGTCCGCAGCATCGCTTCGACTTCATCGGCGGGCGTCGGTTTACTGAAGTAATACCCCTGTATTTCGTCGCAATGGCGGGTCTTCAGGAACTCGGCTTGTTCCGGCGTTTCGACACCTTCTCCGATCACCCCGAGATTGAGGCTATGGGCCAGAACGATGATGGCTTCGACGATGCGTGCATCATCGGGATCCTTGGCTAGATCGCGTATGAAAGACCGGTCTATCTTGAGATAGTCCAGCGGAAACTGTTTCAGATAGCTCAAGGAGGAGTAGCCCGTTCCGAAGTCGTCGACCGCCAACGAGATACCGAGTTGCTTCAACCGGCCCAGCACATCGGCCGCTATGGACCGGTCGCGCATCAGCATGCTTTCAGTGATTTCCAGTTCTAGGGTCTGCGGCGGAAGACCCGTTTGTTCGACGACGGCGGTAACGACCTCGACCAGATCCGGCTGTGCGAATTGGCGTGCCGATAGATTGACGGCCATTCGGTTGAAGGCTAGCCCTTTATCGCGCCATACTTTTGCTTGCGCGCAGGCAGTGCGGAAAACCCATTCGCCGATCTGAGCGATTAGACCGGTTTCCTCCGCGATCGGGATGAATTTGGCCGGTGCAATGAAGCCTTTTTGGGGATGCTGCCAACGTATCAGCGCTTCGACACCGCAGATTCGACCGGTGACAAGACTGACTCTGGGCTGATAATGCAAGGTGAATTCGCTTCGGTCCAAAGCCGTGCGCAGGTCGTTGACGATGTCCAGTCTTTCCCGAAGACAAGCGCCCATTTCGGCAGTGTAGAACCGGAACTTGCTCCGTCCTTCGTCCTTAGCCTTATACATGGACATGTCGGCATTGCGCAACAGTCCGTGAACATCGTCGCCGTCGCCGGGATAAACGGTAATACCGATGCTGGCGCTGATAAGAATATGGTGGTGCTCGATCCTGCAGGGCTGCGCAATGGCGTCCAGCAGTAATTGCGCCTTTTGCGCCGCGCACGAGGAATCGGTGATGTGGGGCAGGAGTACCGCGAATTCGTCGCCGCCCAGCCGCGCTACGGTATCTTCCTCGCGCAGGGCTTCTCTAAGGCGGCCTCCGATCAGCTTTACCAACTCGTCGCCGAAATCGTGTCCCAAGGTATCGTTCACATCCTTGAAATTGTCCAGATCGACCAAAAGCACTGCGACCAAGCTGCCATTGCGGAATGCTCTCAGCATCGCCTGCTCCAGCCGCTCGCGAAACAGGAAACGATTGGGCAATGCGGTTAGAGGATCGTGGGTGGCCTGAAATTTCAGCATCGTCTCGTACTGTTTCTGATCGGCGATGTCGCGAGCCACCGTCGACCAGTAAGCGACCCGCCCGTCGTTCCCCTTGTGGGCTATGATGACCTGGGAGAGCGGGATTTTGTTGCCGAACCGGTTGACCAGTTCCGTTTCGCCCCGCCAGACGCCGCTCTTCTCCGCCTCCGCAAGTCCTCCCCTCAGTAACGTATTGAATACTTGAGGCGGGTGAAACTGTTCGATATGCAGGGCGGAGATGTCTTCCTCCCGGCCGAGTCCCAGCATCGCGCGTCCGGCCTGATTGATGTAGATCGGTTTGTAGTCGGCGTTGACGATACCGATAAGATCCGAGGTCCCTTCCAGAATCGCCACGAGTCGGTCTCGCTCCTCCTCGCGTTGTTTTCGTTCGGTGATGTCGCGTACGGCGACGATGGTCATCAATCCTTGTTCGGTATGCAATGGACCGAGCGTTACTTCGGCGGGAAAATCGGATCCGTCGTTGCGGCGTCCGCATACTTCCCGTCCTGCTGATAAGGTTTGCTGTTCCTCGCGATCAGCGTGCGATCGAGCAGAGTGCTTAACCCGGCAAATCTCAGGAATCAATGTTTCTATCGACCGGCCGATGAGTTCCGCTCGCGGACAGGCGAAAATGGCCTCCGCTTTGGCGTTGGCCATGGCGATGCGACATGCGCTGTCGGCCAGCAAAACCCCGTCCGGCTCGAATTCCAGCAGATCCTGAAAACGTGCCTCGCTTTTCCGAAGCGCCTCGCGGGAGGCCTGGAGCCGCAGATAAGGTTCGTGCACGCCTTCGACGAAGATTCCCCGGTAAACGAGAAAATAGGCGATCGCTTTGTAAACATGACCGACAAAATTGCACAGATCGTCGACCGCCCGATATCGCGAGAAACACAACTCGCTCAAGGCCGTAACCGCCGAGGCGCCCATCAAATACGCCAGAACCCGGGGCTGCGGTCGGCGCAAGCGATAGAGCAGAACGAGAGTGACAGTGAAATAGATGAGCGTCAGTGCATATTCCGCCTTCATTTTGAAAGGCGTTAAGCCTTGTCCTGACAGAAACGTCCGCGGCCAAAAATCTTCCCGGAATAGGCCAAGCCAGACGATGAGCGAAGTGAACGCCAGGCATCCGGCCAGTATGGCGCATCGAAATGAAAGCCGCTTCATCGGGCGCCAAGGCAGCAAGCCGGCGGCCAGGAACGTAACGGCAGCCAAGTAGCGTGCGGCCAGCCAGAAATTGATGGCTTTTTCCGGGCTGCTCGGCGTAATGAAATTCGGCATTCCCGGAAACGACAGTACGTGCATCAGGTCGAGCAAACCGACGGTCAGAAAGCCGCAGGCGAGGATCGGCAAAGTCAACGGACGATTCTCCTCGTAGGCGTTCCAGCCGATACCGAATACCATTGCGGCGATCACGATGGCGGGAATCTCCACAAGCGTGTGAAGAGCGGAATAATCGGCGAAACGGACGCCGTGTTCCTGTACGCACAGCCAGAGTCCGAAGGAAAACAGGCCGAGAGGAAGGAGCAGCAATACAATCTGCCTTACCGTCTTCTCCGTATCGGTACCGAATACGAATACCGAGTGCCCGGACCGATCAAAGTCTATGTCTGTCATAACTTCCGTTTCCGAGGATGATGCTAATCACGATGTAGGGTTCTAAAGACCAATCGTTCAGAAAACACCGCGGTGATGGCGATGTTCGTGTATGGAGCGAGTAACTTACCGGCTCGCACCATAATCCAGGATCGCTGACGGGATATCCGAAAGCGCGATGCTGCATTCCACCGCTCCGAGTCGCACGGCCTCTTTCGGCATGCCGTACACGACACAGGTTTCTTCGTCCTGAGCCAAGGTTCGGCTCCCGGCCTCGCGCATCTCCTTCAGGCCGCGGGCGCCGTCGTCGCCCATGCCGGTCATGATCACCCCGAAAGCATTTTTTCCGGCGGTATTGGCCACGGAGCGGAACAACACGTCCACCGACGGGCGGTGCCGATTGACCAGCGGGCCGTCAATCACGTCCACGTAATAAAGAGCGCCACTACGTTTGAGCAGCATATGGCGGCCGCCGGGTGCTATCAGTACCCGGCCGGGCAAGACCCGGTCGCCGTTGGCGGCTTCTTTGACTTCGACCGCGCTGAGCTTGTCCAGGCGGTTGGCAAAAGCGGTGGTGAATTTTTCCGGCATGTGCTGAACGACGACGATGCCGGGACAGACCCGAGGCAGAGCCGTGAGCACCGCTTCCAGAGCCTGCGTGCCGCCGGTGGAGGCGCCCAGGGCGACCACTTTGTCGGTTGTCTGCGTGAGAGGGCGATGAGAATAGGACAGCACGGCATCGGCTGTATGCTTGGGTTCGGCCTTGTGCGGCAGGCCCGCGAGCGTCAGCCGCTTGAGATCGGCCAGGGCCGCGGACTTGACGGCGTGGATCAGTTCTGCGGCGATGCTTTGCAGATGTTGCTTGATTCCCAGCTTGGCTTTGGCGACGACACCCACCGCGCCAGCGGACAAGGCTTGCAAGGAGGTTTCTGCGCCTTTCTCCGTGAGCGAGGAACAAATCACGACCGGGGTTGGGTGTTCCATCATGAGCTTCTTCAAAAAGGTGATTCCGTCCATGCGGGGCATTTCCACATCCAGGACGATGACGTCCGGCCACCGCCGTTTCATTCGCTCCATGGCGAAGAGGGGATCGGAAGCCGCGCCGATGACTTCCAGGGCGGGATCCTGGCTCAAGATATCACTGATGACCTGGCGCACTACGGCCGAGTCGTCCACGAGCATGACGCCTATTTTTTTCATCGAGATTCGTTCTCTCTTCTCGCCGTGGAAAATTCGATGAGCTCCTGGCGATGTTCGAGGCGGGTCTCGCCGCTCCAAAGTTCGAATGCCAGCTTCCTATACCCAACGCCACCCAAGTGTGCCTCGTCGATCCGGGAACCGAGGCGATTTGCCAGGTTTCTTGCGGCTTCCACGTTGCGTGCGCTCACGTTCAGGACGGCGGGTACGGAACGGTTCGAAAACATGTTTCCGCCGCCGAACAATCGAGCGCGGTATTCGGACGACGGCGCTCCGGCGCGCAAGATTTCCCGGCGAAAGAGTTCCATAGCCTCGTCGGCATAGCGTCCGTCCGGTTCCGACGCCCGCCCGTGGCCGCGGGCCGGCAACATGTAATGGCACATGCCGCCGAGGCAGAGGCGCGGATGCCATAGAATCACGGCCACGCAGGAACCGAGCAGGGTAACCAGGCGCACTGCTCCTTGCCCGAAGTAGAAGTCGCCCGGACGCAAATGGATTTCCTGAAATCCCGGGGGCGAAACGGCGCTGCATCTCATGGTTTGCGGTAAATGGTAGGGGCGACGGGTTTCAGAGTTTCATCGACACCGTTCAGGGTTTCCGCATGGCCGACGATAAAATGGCCGCCGGGTTTCAACGTCTGGATCAGCCGGGTCACTATCCGTCGTTTTGCCGCCAGGTCGAAATAGATCATGACATTGCGCAGAAAGATGGCGTCAAACTCGCCGATCTTGGGGAGCGGTCCGTTCAGATTGATCTGAATGAATCGCATGCGGCTCTTCAGCGGGGTGTCGATGAGAAAAGTGCCTTTCTGAGAGCCGACTCCCTTGAGGCAATAGCGGGTCAAATGATCCTTGGGGATGTGTCTGGCCCGCTCCATGGGATAATGGCCGAGCCGGGCTTTTTCGAGGACGCGCCGACTGATGTCGGAGCCCAATACTTCCCAGGGACCGCTACCCAATCGATCGGCCAGCACCATGGCGATGCTGTAAGGCTCTTCGCCGCTGGAACAGGCCGCACTCCAGACCCGGAAGGTTTGAGCCCGGCGGTGGGAGCCGAGGATGTGGTTCTGCAAAAAATCGAAATGCCCCGGTTCGCGAAAGAAATAGGTCTCATTGGTGGTCAGTAGGTCGAGCGCGTGCTGAAGCTCCTCCGCCTCCCGTCGGTCGGTCAAGAGGCGAAAATAGTCCCCGTAACTGGTCAATCCGTGCTGGGCGAGACGCCGGGCCAATCGTCCGCATACTAGGGCTTTTTTCGCCGGCGACAGATGGATGCCGGCGATGTCGTAGAGGAGCTTTTGGTATTGGCGGAATTCATGATCGCTGAGGGTCAAAGCGTCCATGGTTCAAGAACGGTCGTTTTTCGGATAGACGATTTTGGTTTTGCGGCTCGCTCCTGCCGCCGGGAAGTTCGATGGCCGATCGGGACCGACCGGGCCGTCTTGCCGCCTATTCCCCGTTTCCATGGTCTCCTTGTCCCATCTCGGCGAGCAGAGCCATCTCGTCCACGGACAGCACCTTGGCGAGATCCAGCAAGATGACGAAGCGGCCGTCGAGTTTGCCCATACCGGCGATGAAATCGGTGCGGATCTTGGCGCCGAAGGCCGGTGCCGGCTCGATTTCGGCCGGCGGAAGCTCAACGACCTCGTTCACGGCATCGACGGTCACCCCGATGTCGTGGCGTTCTTCCTCGTGTTGCACCTCCACGATGACGATACAGCTTCGCCGGGTCACCTCGGCCAGGCCGCGGCCGAAGCGCGCATGGAGATCGATGACCGGCACCACCGCGCCGCGCAGATTGATGACGCCGCGGATAAAGGTCGGCGTCATGGGTACCGGCGTGACATGGCCGTACTCGAGGATTTCCTTGACGTGAAGAATATCTAGGGCGAACAGTTCTCCGCCCAGTTGAAAAGTCAGGTATTGCTGTGCGCTGTCCGATTCGTGGTCGATCTGCGGCGACGACTTTTGGTGCGCAATGATATTCGCCATAGCGGCTCCTCGTTATTCGGATGCTTGTCTTAAAATTTTTCGAATTCGTGCTGGCTCATGGCGTAGGTTTCCAAGAGACGTGGCGCTTGGGCGGGTTTGGGTTGACGAACGGAGGGCTTGGCCGGCGCGTCCCGGTCCTCGCCTTGTGCCAGCCTGAAGAATTCCATGAGCTGTTGCAATTGCTCGGCTTGGCTGCTCATTTCCTCGGCGGTGGCGGCAAGCTCTTCCGAGGACGAGGCGTTCTGCTGCGTGATCTGGTTGAGCTGCATCATCGCCGTGGCGATCTGGTTCACGCCGGCGGATTGTTCGTTGGAAGCCGCGGTGATCTCCTGCACCAGATCGGAGGTCTTGGCGATGGAGGGCACGATATCATCCAAGAGCTTGCCGGCTTTCTCTGCCAGTTTCACGCTGCTGTCGGCCAATTCCCCGATCTCCTGGGCGGCGACTTGGGAGCGTTCGGCCAATTTCCGCACTTCCGCCGCCACCACGGCGAAGCCCTTGCCGTGATCGCCGGCGCGGGCGGCTTCGATAGCGGCGTTCAGGGCTAGGAGATTGGTTTGGTAGGCGATGTCGTCGATGATGCCGATCCTCTGGGCGATCTGGCGCATCGCTTCGACCGTGGACTGAACCGCCTCGCCGCCTTCCTTGGCCTCGGTGGAGGCTTTGCCGGCCATGCCGTCGGTGACCCGAGCGTTCTCGGCGTTCTGGTTGATGGAGGCGGACATCTCTTCGACGGCGGCGCTGGTTTCCTCGACGCTGGCCGCTTGTTCACTGGAGGCTTGGGACAGGCTCTGGGCGGTTGCCGAGACTTCTTCCGAGGCGCTCGACAACTGGCCTGCCGCGCCGCGCACATCGGTGATGATGGCCGAGAGCTTATCCACCATGAACTTCATGGCGGCAACCACGCTGGTGGTATCGCCGTGCCGGGTCTCGACGGTGGCGGTAAGATCACCACCCGCCACCCGGCGCGCCACCTCCGCGACATAGCCGGGCTCGCCGCCAAGTTGCTTGGCGAGGTTGTTGACGAGCCACAAGCCGACCAGGGAGCCGATGAGAATGCTCGCGACGATCGTACCGATGGCAAAACTGAAGACGACGCGATAGCTTTCTTGCGCTTTGTCGAACTCCTGTTCGGCGACGGTCAATTGCAGATTGGACAGATCGGCGATCTTATCGGTGACCGGATCGATCACAGCGTAGAGCGGGCCATCGAATTCGCCGAGTTGTCCCACGATATTTCCGGTCTTGGCATCCAGTACCTCGAGCAGACGATCGATCTTTCGGTCGGACTCGCTAAACATCGACTTGACCGCGCTGACCAGTCTGCTCTCCTCTTCGGTCATGCGGGTAGCGGCGTAGGCGTTCCATTCCGTCCGGATGCGTTCGTTGGCACTGCGTATCCGCTGCCGGGCGTCTTCTGCGGTAATCAATCCGGCATTGGCCTTGTTGACCGCATCTATGATGTGGACGGCATAAGCGTCGGAAATCCTCTTCAGCTTTCTGAGAGGCACGACGCGGTCGTTATAGACGGTATGGAGCCCGGCGTTGCTTTGCTTCATGCCGGACAAACCGTTCCAGCCGATCATGATCTGAAAGGCGCAGAGCAGGAAAACCAGTCCGAGTAACCGGGTTCTGACGGTGAATCGATGGAATGCAGTCATTTTTGTTCTTCCTTTTTGTCGTGTGGGAAGTGATCGTTGTGTGTTTGCGTATTGCCTTCTCGTGCTTCTGAGCTGTCGTTTGCCGTTGGCTAGAGAAGGGTTCGCTTTCAGGCTGCTTTTTGAGCTTCCAGACCGGCGGCATACTGGATCAGCGAAAGCACATCCAGAATCAGCGCCACTTCGCCGGAGCCCAGGATGGTGAAGCCGCTGACGCCGCGCACCTTGCCGAATAGCTTGCCGAGCGGCTTGATCACGGTCTGGAACTCGCCCATTAGTTCGTCTACCAAAAGCCCCGCCTTTTGCCCGCCGAAGTGCGTCACGACGATGTTCTGACGGCGGGAGGTTTGGCCGTGTATCTTGAAGTGTTCGCGCAGGTTGAGGATGGGCAATACCTCACCCCTAAGATTCACATAGCAGCCGTGGCGCTGTTCCCGTTCATCAAGCTCTACGCATTCCGATACCACTTCCAGGGGAATCACATAGGAGCAGCCGGCGACGCTCACCAAGAAGCCGTCGATAATCGCCAGGGTCAAAGGCAGGCGAATGCGTACGGTCGAGCCTTGGCCCTGACGACTGTTGATTTCCACCATGCCGCGGAGCGCTTCGATATTGCGCCGCACGACGTCCATGCCGACGCCGCGTCCGGACAGGTTGCTGATCGTGTCGGCGGTGGAAAAACCGGGCTCGAAGATCAAGTTGTAAATCTCTTGCTCGCTCAGGTTTTGGCCGGCGTTCACCAGTCCCCGCTCTATTGCCTTGCTCAATATTTTGTCGCGATTCAATCCTCCGCCGTCATCGGTCACTTCGATGACGATGCTGCTGGACTCGTGATAGGCGTTGAGCCGAACCGTACCCTTTGCCGGCTTGCCGGCAGCGACACGCCTATCGGTAGACTCGATTCCGTGGTCGATCGCGTTGCGCACCAGATGAGTGAGGGGATCGCCGATCTTTTCCACCACGGTTTTGTCCAGTTCGGTTTCAGCGCCGCTGATCTGGAGTTCGATGTCTTTGCCGAGTTCTTTGGAAACATCCCGGACAATGCGATTGAAGCGGTTGAAGGTTTCGCCAATCTGCACCATGCGCAACTGAAGGGCGCCGCCGCGGACTTCCTCGACCAGGCGCAGAATGGTGGAAAGCGCTTCTTGCAGTTCGCTGTCGTTCGTTCTCTGCGCCAGCAGGGATGCCGTCGCGCCGGCAATGACCAATTCGCCCACCTGATTGATGAGTTGGTCCAGCTTTCCGGAATCGACACGGATGAATCGGGATTCGCCGATTTTTGCATCGCGGATTTTCTTTTGTTTTTCAAGAGCCGCTTCGACGACCGGTTGTTGCAGCATGCCTTCCTGCACCAGTATTTCGCCCATGGGCGGATGTCTTCGGGTTCTGGCGTCAATCTCGTTTTGCAGGGCCAGCGCTTCTTCGATTTCCCGAGGGGTGACGGCATCGGCTTCGATCAGGATCTCGCCCACCTTGTCCGCTTCTGCTTTGAGAGCTTCGATGCGTTCTATGGCGACTTCGGCGAAAGCGGGCGGCGGGGTGATGCGGATATGGCAATCCTCCCGTACGAACTCGAAGACGTTTTCGATGGTTTGTTTGTCCGCAGCGCTTCTGAAGTCGATTGCGAAACCGAGGTAACAGCTCTCCGGATCCATGAGCTCGGCGGGCGGAAGCCGTTCCGTCTTGGTTGCGAGATGAACGATTTCCCCGAGATTGCAGAGGTAGCGTATAAACGATGCCGGGTCGAAGCCGTTGCGCAGGACGTTTTCGCCGAAATCCACGACGATGCGCCAGCAGTCGCCGGACACGGCAGCTTCGCCGCAAACCTCTACCGGTGCGGGCGCTTTGGCCGGGAGGCGACCGGCATCGTTGCTAGCATCGGATGTCTCAAGATAGGCGCGTAATCGATGGAGCAGCCCGACGCCGTTGGACGTTGGGTCGACGTCTGATTGGGAGCCCGCCGCTGCAGCCTTGATGAGCACCGAGATTTCGTCGCACGATTGGAGTAAGAGATTGGTCAAATCCGGCTGAGTCAGGATTTCGCCGGCGCGCATCCGATCCAGCACGTTTTCCACGACATGGGTGAAGGAGACGATGCCGTCAAGACCGAACAAGCCTGCCGAACCTTTGATGGTATGGGCAGCGCGAAAAATCGCGTTCAGGATATCCGGATCGTCCGGCGTCTGTTCCAGCCCCAGGAGCCCTTCTTCCATTTCTTGGAGTAGGGCGCGACCTTCTTCGATGAAGACCGGTAGTGCTTGATCCAGGTTCATGACGACCGTCCTCCCGCACCGTGCGCGGCGGTGATGACCAGCGGATCGCCGAAGAACCCCGCCAGGTTATACAGCTCGATCAATTCCAGAACAGCCGGGCTGTGCAAGGTCAGGCGAAGATTGCCGCCGGTACGATCGGTTTCCCTCTTGGCCAGCATGAGAAGTTGAAATCCCGCTGTGTCGATTTCGCTGATGCCGGATAAGTCGATTTCCAGTTCGTTTCCGGATTGCAGCATCGTCAGGAGTGGCTGTTTGATCTCCGCGGCATGATAGATGGTCAGTTCGCCAGAGAGACGCAATGCGCCGCCGTCTTCTGTGAATTCGATGGCCATGGCTAACGCTCTCTTAGGGTGCGATCAATTTCGATACGGCATCCAGCATTTGGGCAGGCTGGAATGGCTTGACGACCCAAGCCTTGGCGCCGGCCGCCTTGCCTTCGGCCATCTTGCTTTCTTGAGACTCGGTGGTGAGCATGATCACCGGAGTGAACTTGTAAGCTGGGAGCTGTTTCGCTTCTCTGACGAAGCTTATTCCGTCCATATTGGGCATGTTGACATCGCTGATGATCAGGTGGATTCGTTGCCCGTTCAGCTTGGTCAGGGCATCTTGGCCGTCGCGGGCTTCGATGACGTCATAGCCCGCTCCTTTCAGGGCGATGCTCACGACCTGGCGAAGCGAAGCCGAATCGTCGACGATGAGAATGGTTTTGGCCACGGAGCTACTCCTTATGGATTAAAAGAAGGTAATGTTTGCGGATCGATCGGAACTGACAGGCTGTACGCCGGGGTGGTGCCGGCGTTGCTCTTCGGTGGTATAGGTTTGCGCCAATTCCTTGAGCCAAAGCTTGGCATCGATCGTTTCTTTTCCGGATGCTTCGGAAATACATGCATGGAGCTTTTCCAAATCGTCGCGCACGTGCCCCAGAATTTGGCTAACCCGGTCCTGGAATTGCAGCGAAACCAGAATGTCCGATAGCTCGTTCTTGATCTCTACGCTTTTTCCTTGAAGGATCTCGGCGGATTGGCACAAAGCGCCGCCCGCCTTGCTGAATTGGTCGAGAACACGGTTGATCGCGGTCTCGGAATCGGTCAGCAATTTCACGTCTTGATTGGCAGTTTTTTCGGAAAGCTCCAATGCCGAGGTGATGGCCTCGTTGATGACATTTACCCGTTCGCTGATCCGTTTTCCGGTTTCTCCGGAAAACGTCGACAATTTCCGTACTTCATCCGCGACGACCGCAAATCCTCTTCCGGCCTCCCCCGCGCGTGCGGCTTCGATGGCCGCGTTAAGGGCCAGCAAGTTGGTCTGCCCGGCGACATTGGCGACTTCCGCTGCCATCTGTTTCAACTCTTCCGTGAAGTGGGACAGTTGCAGGATTTCGTGCATCGCCATCCGCCTCATGTCGAGAGCGGTCTTTAAAGAGGCGAGAACTGAGTTCAATTCGTTTTGGCTCTGCGTTAGAAGCGAAACCATGCCGCTGTCGCCCGCTTGTCCACCGATATCCAAGGCCGCTTCTTGCGAAGCGATCACCGTGGTTTGTAGGTCGTGCGCAATATCGGCAAAGCGGTCGCTGAGTATGACTATGGCCTCTTCCATCTGCGACCGCCCCATCTCGATCTGGCCGGACCACACGGGCAATACGGCCGTACATAATTTGTCCAGACTGTGGATGTGTTCGCGCTGCTCTTTCCGTTCGGCCAACAGAATGGCATTGCTTTCGCTTATCGCCGCCGCTAACCCTCGCTCGGATTGCGCGGCGAGCAGACGAACCGGCAGCAGCGCCATGAGTAGCAAGATGCCGCCTCCGATCAGGCTGCCGGCGCTCCAATTTCCTATCAGCGTCGTTATGAGAAAACCGCCCATCCCAAGGCAACCCGCATAACACCATAAGGCTTTGTTCGGTAAATGGTCGGAGGTGGAGAATTCGCGGGTGGCGTATAACTCCTTTTCACTGTGCATCTGTGTTTTCACTCCTGGTGGTTTTCGATTTCCGAATTACCGTGTCCGTGTTACATGCCGGCTCTTGTCACGTCCTAGAACCGTTTTCATTAGTCAAAATAAAGCTCGCACCCTCGGTAACTGCATAGCGGTTAAAGAGGGCGTTATTTGGGTAAGGTTGTTATTTCAGTGCTGGGGATAAGAGGATTCGCGGCAAACTGCCACTATGTATCCCTAAAGGTCGACACTATCGGCACTCCTTATCGAGTCGGATATGTGGCCATGCGTGCATATGACACGATTGTCTATGACGCTGAGCACAGCCGTTTGTGTCGGCGGGAAGAGTCCAAGATGGCCCGTGCTGGGGCTGCTGTTCGAAAATTTTCCCGGTACATCGACTTGCGGCCGCAGCCTTGATTTCCGTGACGATTCCGGGGCTATATTCAAACTAATCAGACCAGGCGGTCGTAGCCATTAGCAATTGAAACTTTCCCGAGCATTTTTCCAGCGAATGTAAGTCTGGTACGGATATCACAGAATGAAAGTAAGAAAATTCTGATTTTTTTGTAGGAAAAACGGAACTGGATGTAGGGGTGTCGGATGCTTGCCGTCTCGAAGGTATGGTTCGCCAAAGCGTGCAGGCTAAGGGAGGGAGAGAGGGGGTGAGTCCGTCAAGGTGGTGTAACTTCCGAGGGTGAACTCCGGCTCACTCTCACAACTGGATTGCAGCGTGCGCCCATCCAAAATCGCAGCCTTCGGCTGCGGTTTTCGCCCCTGAGCCAGGCGCAAAACTTCGCGGAGATCGTGCACGATCGCCTCGAAGCAGCCCGCCGCGAGCCAACGCCGGGTCTGCCGATAGACGGCTCCTCACGGCGGCAAGTCATGCGGCAACATCATCCGCCAGGGCTCACCGGTCCGCACCAACCAACGCAAGCAATTGACGATTTCGCGCAGATCGTGCTGGCGTTGGGGCGCGGCCGCCTTCATCAAGGTTAAATAAGGGACCGCGAACGTCCATTCGTCGTCCGAAACATCGCTGGGGTAAGGTTTTCGAGTCATCATGCTCGTAATAACCACTTCTCCAGCAAAAAGTTCATAACACGCTCTAGAGCGTTTTCATCGCGCCCGTACGGCAAAACCAGCTTGGCGGACGTCGTTGGCGCCTTCGGCTCGGGTGAATGGATTCAAGCATTCGTAGGTCGGCAATCCTTTCCCAATCGCAAACGGTCGCTTTAGTCGCGACCCTTCCGACGAAGACGCTCGGTCGGGAAGGGCGGCTTCGGCGCTCCCGAAGACGCCGTTTGCGATTGGGAGGGATTCCCGACCTACTCGCGAGTGCCCGTACAGTAGATATGAAAATGCTTTAGCTGGCTGATGCTCAAACGCGAACGGTAGAAATGGCCGTTAAGCAATCATTGGGCGCGCTATATATCTGTCCGGCGGCAGTTCGGCCGAAGCAGCCATTCGGCTCGCTCAATACCGCTTATTCATGAGCGTCCGCTTCCTTTGAGGCCGAGCGAGTGCTTCGTGCCAACCCCTGCGGTTCGACCATACGTGGACCCGATGGCGGCTTCCGAGCGGTCTTACGTACCCGCGCACCATTGGGCAAGTCTCGGCCGAAAGCGAGCGTTCGGCGCAAATTGGCAGGGACGTGGGCCGTGAGCCTCAAAGTGCCGCGAGCATTTCCACCAAAGCTCTGAGCCCGATCACTTCAACATCCGCCTTGATGGGATAGCGGTCGCTACCTCCATACACGACAATACGTCGATCCGGCCGCAGATCATCGCAGGCGATCTGGAAGCCTTTTTCCAACTTTGGAGACAGACCTCGCTTGATTTCGATAGCCCACAGGCCTTGGCCCGGCATCTCCAGTAGCAGATCGATCTCGGCGCCGACGGCGGTGCGGTAAAAGCTTGGCAGTGTTTGCCCCGGTGCAGCCGCGAGCAGATTTTCGATGACAAAACCTTCCCAACTCGCGCCAACAGCGGGATGGCCACTGAGCGCGTTATAGTCCGTCAACCCCAGCAGGGCATGGGCTATGCCGCTGTCTCGAAGATACACCTTTGGGGACTTGACCAGGCGTTTGCCAAGATTGGCGTGGAACGGCCGCAGGCAGCGGATCAGTAACAGATCGACCAGTAAATCGATGTAGCGTGTTACGGTTTGCGCGCTGATCATCAGGGAGGTGGCAAGGCGCGAGGCATTCAACAGGTCGCCCTGCTCATAGGCCAACATCGTCCACAGGCGCTCGAGGGTCTCCGCCGGTACCCGTGGACCGAATAGCGGAATTTCCCGCTCCAGATAGGAACGGATGAAATCCCTGCGCCAACGCAAGCTTTTCCGATCGTCCGCCGCGAGAAAGCTGTTGGGAAATCCACCCCGCACCCATAACCGAGCGACGTCTTCGCCATTGCCGGCCGAGGTTTCCAGAATATCGAATGGCCCCATATTGACGTAAGCGATCCGGCCCGCCAAGCTCTCGCCGGATTGGCGGAGCAAGCCCAGGGAGGCAGACCCCAGAATCAGGAAGCGCCCGGTTCGATAGCCGCTGCGGCGTCCCTCATCGATCAGTCCGCGCAGGCTCTGGAACAAATCCGGCATTCGATGGATCTCGTCCAGAACAACCATGCGGTCCCGGACGTTTCGCAGGAATAATTCCGGATCGGTCAGTTTGGCGCGGTCTTCCCGTGACTCCAGATCCAGGTAGACGGAAGGACGCTCCTGCGCCAGGGTCAAGGCCAAGGTGGTCTTGCCGACCTGGCGGGGGCCTATCAAGGCGACGGCGGCCTGGTCGCTCAGGGCTTCTCTTACGATGGGCAGAATACGGCGAGCAATCATCCTTGCATATTATCCATCATGTGGATGATATACAAGGATTGATAAATTATTGGCGAGCCATGATCTGACGAGATCAGTTGGATCGAAGCCGCTTTCTAGTCCCCAACAACTCAAACTCGCCTCCTACGACCGGTTCTTTCCCAACCGGGACACCATGCCGAAAGGCGGCTTCGGCAACAATACCTCGATCCTGGTGCATCGCAATGAACTGAAAATCGCGTTGGCGCCCGCCTCGATAGAGCCAAGCATGAGTTCAGATGGATTTCCGATAGCCACCGAAGTGCCCTATACGGCCAGAAACAGAGGTTGCTCTCACCGTCTGAAATTTGGCCTCAACGACCATTCGTCTTGACCGATACCGGTCGTTCACGAATGTCCCCTTCCTTCAAACTCGAGCGAGCAGTACGCGCCCTTAGGATACAGTCGAGTAAATTTCTTGAGAGACCGTGTATGGACCGGAAATTAAAGGGAAACCCGCCGCTCACGCTGTGGAGTGCCCAACTTTGCCGAATAGTCCCCTTTGTACTTGTAGGCACAAGATGGCCGCGGTTATGGCTAGCATCCAACGTCCACCCATTTCGTTAAAGATCATCCACGTCAACGTCAGGGGTTCATTGCGCACCACATGGGCCTGCTGCGCCATGTCCTGAAGCTGGATTTCCAGCGTTCCCAGCAATACAAAAGGGCCCGTGAGGCCGACGACGAATATCGATGTCGGCACGCCCAATACCAGCAACACTGCGCGTTCGACCCAGCGCCGCGTGGGCCAGGCCATCAGGAGGGACCCTTCGATGACCACCGGGACCAGGGTATGCATCAGATGGGTTCCCGTCGTCAGCTCTAAGCCCGCCGGAATCTGCTGGCCGCCTCCCAGAGGCAGCGGCTGCAACAGCCAGGCCTCGAGCTGGATGAGAACATCGTGATTGTCCGCGACCAGTTTGAGCGACGGCGCGTATTCGGGGGCAACCGACAGGATGACGAACCGGAACAGCGGCAACATCAGTTCCGCCAAGGGTGCGCTGAGGTAGATTCCCAAGGCCGACAATCCGAGCCAGGCCGCCACGGCTCTCGCGGAGAGCTTGAGCCAATCAGCGCGGTGCATCGGCGGATCGCAAGGCGCCCGCCGCCCACCCGGCGAAGAACAGGCAACCGATCACGATGATCAATGTGGGTGCGAGATAGGTGTGGATCAACTGAAACCAGTCGCGATGATGGGCGATGACGAAATAGAGCCCGCTGATCCGGATCAGGTTGAGGCCATACATCAACGAAACGCCCAAGCCGATCCCGATCCATTTGCGCGTGATCGTCGAAGGGAACGCTAAAATGGCCGAGATCAGCAGAAACAACGCGCCCGCGCCGTCACAGCCTCGGACGATTTCCAGGTCGGCCTGTGGTGACACCAGCCGATTCTGAACCGCCGACACCCGTTCCATGGGCGCGAGCAGATTGATCAGATCCGCGCAAAGCGTACCCAACCCCCGGTGATACAACTCTCTGAACACGTCATCGGGTATCTGGAAATAGGCATAGTGAAATGCTCCATACCATCCGAGGAAGAGCAACAGTTGAAGCCACCCGTGCGTATACATTGAACGTTCGTGAGACCGAAGCGTTGGCATAGGAAGCTTCATTAAAAACTACTCCATTGTTTTACAACGGCTGGGGATGAGTCATTCCAAGGATGCGTCTTACGTCATCAGGCTTGGTTTTGTAGCAACGAATCATCTGCTCACAGTAGTCGCCGACAGTCCGAATTACCAATGCGCCCGAGCTCAGCTGTTTTAAAGTTGGGCGATCGGCGACGTCATGGATGTCGTAATCCAGTGGGTCAAACTCGTTTGCCTTGAAATCCGAAACGAAGCTGGCCTTCAGGTCAACTCCGAAGACAGAATCAGGAGAAAGTGAAGCCGGCGCGACATTGAAGAGACGAGCAACTCTCATCAATGCGGACTCGCGAATTTTGCGTCTATTTCTTCCACGTTATTTTCTCGCTATTTACCACTGCCGAAAAACGAGGGCGCGAGTGGCTGCGGCTTCTAGAGCCCGTAGGCTGGGTTGGAGCGTTGCGAAAATCCGGCACCGCCGAGCCTTGAAACGCTGGGTTTCGTTCCGCAACCCAGTCTTCTACGCGGGCTTGGCGAACGGCAATGCCGATTGGCGACAAGACCATGACAATCAGACCCCAGACCGGGACGAACGGTACGTCCGCATCGGCGGCTGCTACCAAGGGGTCGCCACCGGTGTGATACTCGGCCAATTGGTGATGCCGTCCGTGCAGAGAATGCTTACGGTGGACTTGGTAGGGGATCGGGCGTTTTGGTCGGAGCCAACGATTGACGTAATCGGTTGTAATTGACCGTGCCGTTCGGATCGCCTTGTTCGGCGCTCAGTTTGAACAATTCGAGCGCTTTGACGATGTTTTTGGGAACGCCTTTGCCAAATTCGTAGGCCAATCCCAAATTGTTCTGCGCGGAGGAGTAACCTAAATCGACCGCGATCTGCCACAAACGAACCGCTTCGGCGGGATTCGCTTCGACACCCTGGCCGTTATCGTATGCCAATGCCAGATTGTTCAACGCATTGACCTGATTCTTTTCGGCCGCCATCCGAAACCATTTCACGGCTTCATGGTAATCCTTGTCGACACCAAAGCCGTTTTGGTAGGCCCAGCCGATATTGTTTTGAGAAATCGCATCGCCTTGCTCCGCCGCCTTCCGGTACCATTGCAAAGCCTTCTCGTAATTTACGGGTACGCCGACCCCATTGGTATAGGCGTGGCCCAGCGCGTGCTGGGCTTCTGCCAAGCCTTTATTGGCAGCCAACTCGTACCACTCGATGGCCCTTAGGTAGTGTACTTGGCCAAAGGCGCCGATACGGTAGAGGTTGCCCATGGCAAATTGAGCTTGAGGATATTCCTTGATGGCCGCCGACTTGATCAGGCGTAGCGCTTCTTGCGGGTTCTTATTGACCCCGACGCCTTCCGCATAAGCCACGCCCAGATAATACTCGGCTTCCGCGTTGCCGTTTTTCGCATGTTCCTGGATGAATCCCAGTGCTTGGGCATACTTGCCTTCATTTAACAAACGCAAGGCCTCATCCAGGTTGCCCGCAAGCAGGGCAGGCGCGAAAAGGGACAAAAACAAGCTCAGTATTTTTCCATTCATCGAGTGCGTCCCAAAGTTCGGGGGAGAGTAAGTGTCTTTTGCCATAGATCGCTGGCGTCTACTGCACCGCATCCCAGCCGCAGAAGAAGGGAATCGAATACGATATCGCCTTTGAAATCGTCTCTGCCCCCGATTTCTGCGGTACATTTCTTTTCTTACACTCAATATCCTGGGTAAAAAAACTCATATTCTCCTGTCCGCATTCGATGAACAATGTCGAAAGGATTCACGACTACTCCTATTTCTGCTTTTTGATTTTCACCCTCCAACTTTCCGACGTGCCTAAACTCCTCGTTCATTTTCCAAATCGAAAGCGTCCTTCTCAAACTGATCGAGCTCGGTTTTTGATAGACCAAATCGTGTTGGTTCCAACCCACTCGGATCGACCGCCATAATCGGATTCCCCCCGACATAGGCATACAGGTTCAAGCCCCCTTCAAAGCCGATGGGGTCCTCCGAGATGAACCGCCCGACCGTCGCATCGTAATACCGCGCCCGCATGTAGTACAGGTTCTGGCCCTCGGCCACCGACAAGAGCACCTTGCCTTGTTATGTTTCTTTGTGGCTTATGCAAGTTGTGCTGGAATTCGAATCAGTTTCCCAAAGTCAGTTTTCCAGATATCAAGTTCATAGAGGTTTCCGTCCTGATCGAGATTCAGTGAGGCAAGAACCTCGACGCCGTCCTCGTCCGTAAATTGACATTCACTTGCCCGTCTCCCAAATTTCCGATCTTCCACCTACGATCCGTCAGGAAACAGTCGTAAACTCCCCATGCCGCCGTCTTCCATCTCGGAAACTCTTAGTTTCGCCCGCCAATCTTCACTCAGCACACCGATCTGAGCTTTCGAGAGCAGAAATTCAAGAAGCCTAACTTCATCTTTTGATGGACTACGGAGCACCATGAATCCATTCTACGTTAAGGTCCAGCCGAGCCTTGAAACGCTGGGTTTCGTGCCTCAATCCAGCCTACGGGGCTTATAACTTCTGCCACAAACTCTCCTCTATGGTCACCAAGTCACGCTGCTCTCCTTTCACATACTTCAGATTGAAGCTATCAATGGATGATGGCCAAGGTTCGTCATAACTATAACCTTCAAGCATATCAAGAACTCCATCCTTAACATAAAGCAGAAAACCTGCCCCGCTCGGCAGATCTGGAATTTCTCCAATTACATCACCAAATTTAACGTCAAGCCCTACTGTGCGACGCACATCTTCAGGCACGGCCAAGGTCGTATAGAAGCCAAATCCCGTAAACTCGCGCTTTACTACTGTGCACCGTGCAAGTTGCTGTCGTAGCTGATTGAATAACGGAAAATCACCATCAAGCAGCTTCTCGAGTATTGCTTTCTCGAATCTAGATAGTTCATTTTTCATGGCACGAACGCGGTCCCAATCTTTACAGCTCCATCAACAATATTTCCTCGAACGGTAATGGTTTCAGTGCCAACTTTTACGGTCGTTTCAAAAACTCCCGTTAGCCCCTGAGAACGAACGGCGGATTCGGTCGCCTGCTGGATAGCATTGAAAGCCTTCTGTTGTGAGCCAAACTGGTTTACCACACCGCTCAAATTGTGTCGTTCTTGCCCAAAAATATGCTTCAACTTGTTAGGATCTACACCCCTCGCAACATCGTCTAAGTGCTTCGCCGCAGCTCCGCCCAGAATTCCCAACAAACTCCTGCCGCCGCTATACAGGAGCTTGGCCGCTGCGGCACCGCCGCCAATCAGATCAAAGGGGCCAACCGTCGAAATCGCGCAGCCATTGCATTCCGTGGCCGCCAACCCGCTTGGGTCCACCAGATTGATGGGATTCCCCCCGACATAGGCATACAGGTTCAGTCCGCCGTCGAAGCCGATGGGGTCTTCGCTGATAAACCGCCCGACCGCCGCATCGTAATACCGCGCCCGCATGTAGTACAGGTTCTGGCCCTCGGCCATCACCGCGACCTGCCCCGCGTACTGGAACGGCTGGGGAACCGTTTCGGTCGCCGCCATCAGTCCGTAGGCTGGGTTGGAGCTTTGCGAAAACCCGGCACAGCCGAGCCGTGAAACGCTGGGTTTCGTGCCTCAACCCAGCCTACGCGGGCTTCACGTCGTAGCCATATTGCCGGGTTTTGTTTTCGGTGTCGTCATGACCAACCGGTGTATTCTGGAATGATGCACCTCTTTATGTCGGCAGCATTACACACATTTGCATTGGCGCATCTCACATGTTAGTTCACGCTAATGCGCCGTAATTTTGCCGAAGGCGTTCTGCATATTCTGGTGGAACAACCCGTTCACGAAAACAGTTTGGCATGGCAGTTTTCAGAGCCCATTCGACATCATGCCCTAAGCCATGTTGCACAGACTCTCGGCAACCTAAGATGCAAACTTCCAAGCTACGCTCACCCCAGACTGCCCATTTCCCTGACTGTGCCAGCCACACAACCTTCTCGGAGTTTGCTAACAAGGAGTCGGCTGGGCTCTCGTCAGGGTACTGGTTAAGCAAATTCCAATATTCGTCAGCTGACGCAGACACCGGAAGCACTGCCCAATTGAAGAAGCCAAACTCATTCTTGTAGTAATCTGTTGGATCGGGGTCGAGAACTGCTACGAGCAACGAAACATCACCACAAGAACGGCAGAGGGCCTGAATTGCAGGCCAAAACGTCGCAGACATTGCCCAATCAAACTCTTCAAAAGCGAAACGACTGAACCCCTCACGAAAAACTTGCTCGGGAAGTCTCGCTTCTATCCGACAACACTTTTCGACCTCCGCCTTGTACGCTGCAAAGGTTTGATCATCCGCGATAAACGTACTGGTCAGCATCACGGCGCTCCCTGTTCAAGTCGAATTTTTAGATCAATAGAACTGCTGCCGGGCTTGTAATAATCCGCAGTTGGGCTGCCGGTTGACTTAGCTCCGTCGCGCAAAATGTATTTCGCACCATCCTTCTCAAGGATGATGGCTTTGCCATCCTTGCTCACAGATCGCGTGAAACCCGAATCGATGAGATTTTTCTCAAACTCCGACTTCGTTACGTCGGTTGCTCGATTCGCGTAACGACTACCCGCACGAGTCACGTCATAATAAAGTGACGATGCTCCCTTAGCCAATCCATTAAGCAGATTGCTAACTTTACTAGTCGGTAAGGCAAAGCCTATAGCAATATCAAAAGCATCTTTTTGAAATTGAACGATTTGAGCTTGCGATAGGCGCGCTCCTTCGGAGGGACTTAGCCCGCTCGGATCGACCAGGGTAACCGGATTCCCCCCGACATAGGCATACAGGTTCAAGCCCCCTTCAAAGCCGATGGGGTCTTCGGAGATGAACCGGCCGATGTGGGCATCGTAATACCGCGCCCACATGTAGTACAGGTTGTCGCCCTCGGCCATCACCCCGACCTGCCCCGCGTACTGGAACGGCTGAGGAACGGTCTCGGTCGTCGCCATCAAGCGGCCGTAAGGATCGTAGGCATAGGTGTTGACCGTCTGTTGCCCGGCGTTGCTGAGCGCCACCGTGTGGCCGGTGCCGTCGAAGTGGTAGACGTAAAGGGCGTTGGTCTGGGCCTCGACCAGGGCGGTGAGCCCGAGGCCGTGGATGTAGTACCGTTTGATGGTGTTGTTTTGGTCGGCCTCGGCCAGGAGGTTGCCCGCGGCGTCGTAGACGTATTTCGTGACGGTGCCGTTCCGCGTCGCCCGGATCCGGTTGCCGACCCCGTCGTAGGTGTAGCTCGTGGTGCCGCGGCCGGTCAGGCGGTGGGCGGGGTCGAAGCTGAAGGTGGTCGCGCCGTTGCTTTGCAGCTGGCCCTCAAAGTCGTAGCTGTAGGGGGTGGCGGCGCCGTCGAGCTGGGTGCCGGTCAGCCGGGTCTTCGGCGTGTTGTAGCTGTAGGTCCGGGTGAGATTGATGAGCTGTTCCGGGAGCCTGGGTTCGGTCACCAGGGCCTTCGTGCGGTTGCCGTTGGCGTCGAGGGTGTATTGGTATTGAGCCAGGGTCTGGCCGTTGGCGGTGTGGGTCAGCTGGGTCAGGCGGTCGGCAGCGTCGTAGCCGTAGGTCGTCTGGCTGCCGTTGAACCGATTCGTTTGGGTCAGCCGGCCGGCGGCATCGTAGGTGTAGCTTTCGGTCTGGTTGAGCCCGTCGAGGGTGACGGTCTGCAGCCGGTTCAGGGCATCGTAGGTGTAGCTCACGGTCTGGTTGCCGGGATAGGTGAGCCGGGTGAGGTTGCCGGCGTCGTCGTAACCGTACCGGACCTCGAAGCCGTTGGGATCGGTGTGGGCGGTGAGGCGGCCGGCGGCATCATAGGTGTTGCTGGTCGTCCCGCTCGGATCGGTCATGCCGGTCAGGCGGTCCAGCGCGTCATAGGTGAAGCTGACCGTCTGGTTGCCGGGGTAGACGATCTGGGCGAGCTGGCCGCTTGGGGTGTAGCTCGTCGTGACGGTATCGCCGTTGCGGTCGGTGTGGCTATTGAGACGCCCGGCGTTGTCGTACCCCGAGGTGTTGAGCTTCCCTAAGGGATCGGTGCGCTGGATGAGCAGACTCCGTTTGTCGTACTGGAATTGGGTGACGGCCCCGGCCGGGTCGGTGAGGCTTAAGAGCCGGCCGATGGCGTCGTACTGGGTGGCGACAGCAGGATGCGTGCCGGTCTTCGCGGTGGCCGGATGGCCGTTGCCGTCGTAGGTGTAGTGGGTGACGGCGTTCTTGGCGTCGGTGCGGCTTTGTACCAAGCCGGCCGCGGTATAGGCGGTGGCGCTCTGTTGATTGAGCGCATTGCGCGCGGCGATCGGGTGGTGCTCGGCGTCATAGTCGATCTCGGCCGCGTGGCCGAGGGCGTCGGTGACCCGGATCAGTCGCTGCTGGGCATCGTAGGTGAAGCCGGTGGCCTGGTTCAAGGCGTTGACGGACTGGACCCGGTTGTGCTGGCCGTCGTAGCCGTGCTGGGTGACCTGGCCCAGGGGATCGGTCTGTTGGACGACATGACCCTGGCCGTCGTAGCGGGTCCGAACGATCTGGCCCAGGGCGTTTTCGACGGCGATCGTGCGGCCGGTGTCGTCATAGGTGTAGGTGGTGCGATGGCCCTCGGGGTCTTCCTCGGCCGACGACCGGCCGGTGTAGTGGAATCGGTACAGCGCGGAGCCGGTCTGCCGCGGAGAGGTCTGCTGGATGACCCGGTGGTGGTCGTCGTAGACGTTGCTGACGATGACGCTGTTGACCGGATCGGTCACCGTCACAATCTGGTGATTGGCGTCATAGCCGTATTGCCACAGCTGGTTCTCGGCATCGCGGAATTGGGTCAGGTCGTCGCCGGTGTAGCTGTAGCTGACGCTCCGGCCCTGGTTGTCGGCCACCTGGGTGAGCCGGCCGTTCGTGTAGGTCAGGGTCAAGGTGCGGTTGTAAGCGTCCTTGACCTGGGTCAGCCGATCGTTGCCGTCATAGGTGAAGCTTAAGGTATTGCCGTCGACGTCGGTCAGCCGCTGGATTCGGTTTTGAGCGTCGAAGGCCAGCACGGTGCCGAAGCGCTCCCTGAGTTCAAAGGTGCCGTCGGCCAGCTGGACCAGCTGGGTGGTGACGCCCGGCGGCGCCACGTAGCTGCCGTCCGGCAGCTGCCGGTAGCTCAAGGATCGGTCGCCGAGACGCACGCTGACGCTGGTGTCCAAGAGTTGATCGGTGGCCCACTGCGCGACCAGGGCGCCAACGGTCCAGGCTTGAAGACTCGGCTGGGTGGGCGCCATCAGGTCGCGGGTCACAACCGCGGCGACGATGAGGGCGGCGGCATCCCGGGGGCTCCTGAGGCCCAGGGCAGTCTTGACGTCGCTGTGCCGGCTGAGGCGGAGATGATAGCCGTGGGTCCAGCCACGGCCGAGGCCGGCGCTCGCCTGATTGACCTGCTGGCTGTTGTAGTAGCGGGCCAGGCTCAGGCCGCGCGCGCCTGCACCGCCCAGGCGGAGATCCGCGGCCTGGTTGAGGTAGGCGCCCGAGCCCAGATCGACCGGATCGGCGCCCTTGGGGGTCGGGACGTTCCCCGGCGGCACCTGCACCGGGGCGTAACTCGCCTGCGCCGCCGGCGTGCTCACGGGCCCCAGAAAGGAGCCGTAGCCGCCCTGCAGGCCGCCGCCGATGATCATCCCGAGGCTCCGCTGGCTGCCACTCACGCGGTAATCGATGTAGCCCTTGCCGTGCCAGGCGTTGAGCGCCACCTGGCCGTTTTGCGGCAGAATCAGCGTGGCGCCGGCGTTGACGGCCGTTTGCAGGTCGGCGAGATCGTTGGCGCTGTAGCCGCTCAGTTGGCCTTGAATACTGCCGAAATTGCCGCTGTTGGCCAGAAAGAACTTCTGCCCGCTCTGGTTGTTGAGGGCGAAGATCTTGACCGTGGACAGGGCCGCCTGCGCGGCGCCCTGCGATTGCTCCAGCACGCCGTGTTCCAGCGCGCTGGCGATCAGGCCGGATGCCTGGAAGGCGCCCGATACGGCGGTGCTGCTTTGCGGCAGGACCGGGGAGAACTGGGCCTTGACGTCTATGAAGTAGCCGTCCTCCTGGCCGACGATGCCGAAGCGGTGATGCTGAAGGATCCGGTGGTCGCTCACGGCGCCGAGCAGATCGGACGCCAGCTGGGTCTGCTGCATCCAGCCGAGGCCGATGACGTTGAGGGTTTCCGAGAGCACCTCGCGCGAGCCGTTCGCCGCCCCGTGCAGGGTGAGCTGGTCGAGGTAGCGTTGCCGCTCGGCCAAAAGGCTGCTGTCGCGGTCGCCGCCGAAGGCCGAGGCCAGCACGTAGGCGCCGGTCCGTTTCAACGTGAAGGTCGCGCATTGGTCCGCGAAACGGGCACCCGTGAAGCACGGGTTGCTGACGCTGGCGCTGTAGGGGTGGTCGACGGTCAGGGTCAGATGGGTCAGGTCGCCGGAGGGCGTGCCCTCGGACAGCAGCAGGGTGTCGTCGAGATACAGCTCGGCCACGGGGGTACTGACCACGGCGCCGGTCAAGGCCACGGTCTGCGAGCCGATGGAATTCCCCTGGTAGGTATAGTTGAAGGTCAGGCTGGCATTCTTGCGGCCCGCGCTCTGGCCGACGCCGGTGAACTTGACCTTGACCTGGACGCTGCCGTTGGCCGGAATGTTCTGCGTGCCGCCGCCCGAAACGAATTGGAAGGCGCCGGCGCCGGTGCCGGTGATCGTGCTGGTGACCTGGATGACCACCGAATTGGGATTGCCGGGCGTCCAGGTAAACGTCGGCCCGTCCTGGCCCGGCGCCACCGTGCCGAAATCGGTCGCGCCGGCCGGCGGCGGATCGATCGTGGCACTGTCGCCGGCATAGCTGAGACTCAGTTTTTTCCCGGCGATCTCGGGGATGTTCAGCGTCGTATCGAGGCCGCCGTGTTGCAGGCGGACGGTGTGGATGTAGCCGGAGGGAATGTCGGTCCAGGGGCTTTGAGTCGGGGTGCCGGGAAACGGCAGCGCAGCCGGCAGGCTGGCGCTGTCGTCCGGGAGGATGCCCAAACCGCCGGCGATGTCGCGGACCCGCGCATTAGGGTAGTTTTGCTGGAGCTGCGCGGCCAGTTGCGTGGTCAGCGTATTCAGCGCGTTGTCGAGGGCGCCGGCATCGAGGCTCTGGATGGAATGGCTGCCGGTGATGCCGCCGGCCGCGCTCAGTAACGCCGCCGGGTCGTAGCCCATGGCGGCCGCCAGATCGATGCCCGCCAGCTTGTCGCTCGGTTTGAACGCCGGGTCCAGGGCGACCGTGTTGCCGTTGATCGTCGCCACCACCCAGACCCGATCCAGCGTGAAGCTGGTCCCGTGGTTGACGGCCGGAATGCCGCCGGTGGCGATCATCGTGCCGATCACACCGGCATTGGCCTCGGTGCCCAGCCAATGGGCCAGGTCCAGGCCATCGGCGGCCGACACCGGGATGGTCATGCTGCCGTACTGGAACTGGGCGGTGAACCCGGCGGCCCGGAGCAGCGCCACCAGCAGGGCGGCCTGGTCGAAATCGTTGCCGCTGCGTTCCTTCAGCGTGAGGTAGGGGCCTTTCAGCGCGCCGTAATACGGCACGTAGGCGAAATGATTGCGGACGAACTGGTAAATGCGGCGCGGATCGTTGTCCAGGGCCGCCGCCAGCTGGCTGAACTCGGTGGCGGCCGGCACCAGGCCCTCCGCCGCCGCGGTGATCTCCGCGGCCGCGCGGGGCGCGGCGGTCGCGCCCAATAGGTGTTGCCGCTCAGCCTGCCGGTCGCGCTCCTGCGCCAGGGTCTGTTCGCGTTGGGCGACCACGCGTTCGGCCGATTCCGGCGAGACGAGCTTGGCGCGCTGGTCGATCCAGCCCTCGGGCGCGGCGAAAGGCTCTGCCGAGACCAGCCCAGCCAATGTGACGAACGCCACGAACGGCACCCAGAGGGCCATCGGGGCCACCCCGCTTCTTCTGGTTTCCGGCTTCATGTCAAAGGCCCCGGTTTTTCTGGTTCAGTCGAGCGGCGATGCGCCACAGCGCCACGGCCATCAGGAGCAAACCCTCGGCCGGCACCGCGGGCACGCTCGCATGGGCGGTGCCCGAGTTTTGCTGGTTTTGCAAGGGATCGGTATTGCCCTGATATTCAGCCAGGTTGGTGATCCCGTCGCCGTCGGTATCCTGCGCCGCATCGGCGGGATCGAGCGGGTTGAAACCGTACTGCGCTTCCCAGGCGTCGGGCATGCCGTCGCCGTCGTCGTCCGGGTCGGCGAAGTTGGCGATCAGATCGCCGTCGGTGTCCGGGCTGTTGCTGACCCCCTGGCTGGTAAAGTTGCCGGCCTCGTCGTACTGGAAGGCCAGCGCCGGGCCGTCGGACCGGGTTGCGCTCACGAGCCGGTTGAGGTCGTCATAGGCATAGTTGATTTCGACGGCACGAACGCTCGGCAAGGCCAGCCCTGACAGGAGACCCGCGCACAGCGCTAACCGAAGGTTCCGGTGGCGATCCGTGGACCGGCACTGGGGATTGAAGGCCAGGACGATTCGGTGAGATCGCCGTTCGGGCCCTGAAGAGGAGTGACGCGTTGCGCGCGTGTCTCGTTCCATAACGCCTTACCTTAAGTTTTTGAACCGGTATTTCGAGGCGCCATGGCAAAACAAGGGCGACTAGGCCCAACCCCCCATAAAACGCATCGTTTAAGTTTTGTGTGAATCGCCGGTCGACGAAGGCGGCGATATCGTTACCGGGGTTGACCCCTCCGGCCGATACCCCTTGTCCGTTGAACCGCGGCGGACGGCGCTCGTACGGTTCCCACCGTTCGGTTGCGTCCGTCACCCGCAATTGCGCCAAATTCACCGCTAAAGGCGATCTTAAAAGTCGCCGCGTTACAGGGTTGTGTCAGTGGATGGTGAATATTCACATCCATTGCTGTGACATAGTTCACTGATTTTTCCCAGGCGTTTTGGCTTCCGCGCATGGGAATACGTCGCTCTTTCCTAGAAGTAGCCTGTGTATCTGATGGCCCACGGGCTGGTCGTGGCCGTTACCACTCCCATCTTTTGATGATTGTGTCCGCCAGTCGAGGCAATCATATTTGCAAATAATCCCGGTCCGCGGCGAAGGATTGCAGGCCAGCCCGATGGATTGCAGGTTCTCGGGTTTTCCATTGCAGGTCACTACAGTTAGAGTCGATTCTGCCGGCCGAATTCGCCGCCCGCATCAAGCGCGTCGGCATCGTCAACGCGATGGACGACGAAAACTTCGCGGCGGCCGTCAAGGCGACCGGACGCAAGAAATTCATCATCGCCGGCGTCACAACGATGTGTGCACGGTCTTCCCGGCATTGAGCCTGGTACGCGAGGGCTATGAGGTTCAGGTCATCGCCGATGCCGGCGGTTCGCCGAGCCAGATCGGCGACGACATGGCTCTGCGCCGCATGGAGAAGAACGGCGTCACGCTGTCCAGCACGAACCAGGTGATCGCGGAACTTGCGGGCAACTGGAGCACCCCCGAAGGGAGCGCGATCGTGCAGCAGGTGGTGATGCCGGCCCTACAAGGCTGAGGGAGACGAACAACGCTTACTCAGCGGGGGATGTTGGTAGTTGACCTGGATCAGTGCGCCGAACGTCCCGGCGCCCCCTGAGGTGACTTGGCTACATCATCACCGTTTCCTGCCTTCTCACGCGCAAGGTCGGAGGCTATTTGGGCCAGCCCGCCCATGAAGAATCGTTTGAAGTGCTCAATGGCAGCGTCCGGTTGATTGGCGATAGCCTCTTGTGGTGCCGCGTGTTCCAGCATTTTGGAGCTCCCGAGCAGAAGCAGGGCGAACGGCGCGATGATGGCGAGTCTGCTGCGCGCGACCGCAGGGTGGTCGGGAGGTACCCCTAGAATCTCGCTGATGAACGCGGTGGCGATTTGCATTTTGGGGAGGAGTTCCCTCTCCAGGAGGATTGGAAACGCGGTGGAGGGGTGGAGTATTTCCCGACCCAGCACGCGCAGGGCCCAGTTGGAAGACATCGGACCAAGAACCGCCCGTAGCATGCCGTCGATGAAGACGCTCAGCTTGTCTTCCGGACGCCCCGGGGCTTCGGAGATCTTCTTCAGGAACTCCAAATCCATCAACCGGTGATGGGCCTCCACTAGGACTTCGGCGTAAAGGCCATCTATGCCGCGGAAGTAGTAATTCACCGCTGCCGAATTGACTCCTGCTCGTTCGGCGATTTCCTTGCCGGTGGCGTAGGCAACCCCTTTTTCGGCAAATACCTCGCCTGCAGCCTCGAGGATCTGCCACCTTGTGGCTACGCCATCGTCCCGGTGACCGGGCAATTTTCGATTTCGCTTCTCTTGTTTCATGGAAAGAGCATACCGGGAAAAGCATGTCTTATGAACGTAAATTTAAATTTCAAATTCGAATTTGACAAAAGTGGTGACTGCGCCCATTCTTATGCCATGAACACGAAAGCTCGCATCATCATTCCGACAGCTCTCATCCTGGTAACTCTAGGCGGCGGATGGTGGCATATCCATCGCCCTTCCGCAGAGGGCTTGCTGACCGTGTACGGCAACATCGACTTTCGCCAAGCCTCCGTACCGTTTAATGGAACCGAGCGAATCACCGAGATCCTAGCGGAAGAAGGCGATGTGGTCCGCAAAGGGCAGGTGCTGGCCCGCATGGATACCAGCCGGCTGGTGCCCCAATCGATCCAGATCGAGTCCGCGGTAGATGCTCAGAAAGCGGTCGTGGAGCGCCTCCGAAACGGCAGCAGGCCGGAGGAGATCGAACAGGCTCGGGCGAACCTGGTATCCGCCAAGGCAGACGCCGACAACGCCAAGGCTCTCTACCGGCGGCGGAAAAATCTGGTGTCGAGTGCGGCCATCAGCAAGCAGGATTTCGATGCGGCAAAGTCGGCCGCCGATGTGGCGGCCGCGAAGGTGGAGGTTACTGAGAAGGCACTCAGGCTCGCGGTCATCGGACCACGCCTGGAAGACATCGCCCAGGCCGAAGCCCAGCTCAAGGGCTACGAGGCGCAGCTGGCACTGATTCGCCGGCAATTGGCCGACGCCGAGTTGCGGGCGCCCTTCGACGCCGTGATCCAGTCGCGGCTGATGGAGCCGGGAGAGATGGCGTCCCCGACGAAACCGGTGTTCTCGTTGGCCACCATCGGGACAAAATGGGTGCGGGCGTACGTTCCCGAGCCGGAGCTCGGGCGTGTGCATTCCGGATCCCGCGCGAAAATCCTGGTCGACAGTCTTCCCGATCATCCGCTCGAGGGTTGGGTCGGCTTCATCTCGCCGGTCGCGGAGTTCACGCCGAAAACGGTGCAGACCGAAGACCTGCGCGCCAGCCTGGTTTACGAAATCCGGGTGTTCGTCGAAGATCCCCAGAACGTGTTGCGCCTGGGCATGCCGGCAACAGTGAAGATTCCGCCGGATGCAGACGGACCTGCCCGCGACCGGGCACGGCAATGAGCCTGCAAGGCCTGACGCATCCGGTGGAAATTCGCGGGGTTCACAAGACATTCCAGCGTGAAACGGGCGAGACCGTCAAGGCCATCGACGCCTCGTCCGACCCGCAGGCCATACAGGACCGCATCGGTTATATGCCCCAGCGGTTCGGCCTCTACGAAGATCTGACCGTCCAGCAAAATCTGGATCTGTATGCCGAACTGCACGGCATCAGCCCAGCGGCGCGCATGGCGGTCTATCCCCGCCTGCTGCAGATGACCGCCCTCGGCCCGTTCACCGGTCGCTTGGCGGGAGCGCTCTCCGGCGGCATGAAACAGAAACTGGGCCTCGCCTGCACTTTGGTCCGTCCGCCCGACCTGTTGTTGCTGGACGAACCGACCGTGGGCGTCGACCCGTTGTCCCGCCGAGAGTTGTGGGAAATCGTGCGGCGTCTGGTGCGTGAGGAGGCGTTGACGGTCATCGTCAGCACTTCCTATCTCGACGAGGCCGCGTTCTGCGACCATGCCGTGGTCCTGCATCAAGGCAAAGTGCTCGCGGAAGGGACACCGGAGGAGATCACCTCTCGGGCGGAAGGGCGCGTGTTTTTCGCCACCTCCTCCGAGGGCTCCACGGCCCGCTCTCTGCAGGCACGCCTGTTCAAGCATCCAGGTGTGGCGGACGCCGTACCCGAGGCGGGGAAGGTTCGGGTCGTTACCCGCTCGTCGCGCGTCCCTCAAGATGATGGCGGAGAGGGCGGCCTCGAGTTTGAACCCGCAGCCCCGCGCTTCGAAGACGGCTTCATGGCGCTGTTCCGAGCCGCGGTCGGCGAGATCCATTCCCCATCCATCACGCTGGGCCGCCGTCCCAGCGAGGCGGTCGGCGTTCCTTCCGTGGAAGTTCTCGATCTGGTTCGGACCTTCGGCGACTTCGTCGCCGTGAACCATGTGTCCTTTCAGGTACGGCGCGGGGAAATCTACGGACTGTTGGGGCCGAACGGGGCGGGCAAGAGCACCACCTTCCGCATGCTATGCGGGCTGATCCCGGCCACTGGCGGGCGCCTCCGGGTAGCGGGGGCCGATTTGAGGACCGCCCGTGCCGAGGCACGGGCGAAACTGGGCTACGTCGCTCAGAAATTCTCGCGCTACGGCGACCTTTCCGTGGATGAGAACCTGGATTTCTTCGCGAGCGCCTATGGTCTGCGCGGTTCCAGAAAACGCGACCGCATCGCCTGGGCGAAAGACCAGTTCGATCTCGGCCCGATGTCGGCCTTGCCGAGCGGAAAGCTGCCGGGGGGGTACAAACAGCGGCTGGCGATGGCCACGGCGCTGCTGCATGAACCGGAAATCCTGTTTCTGGATGAGGCGACCAGCGGTGCCGATCCTCTGGCTCGCCGCGAGTTTTGGGGCCGGATCACGGCCCTGTCGGAACAGGGGGTGACCGTCGTCGTCACGACCCACTTCATGGAAGAGGCCGAATATTGCGACCGTGTGATCATCATGGATGGCGGCATCGCCCTGGCGGAAGGCTCGCCGGCGGCGATCCGCGCCCAGGGGGAGCCCCGAAGTGGGCAGCTGCCCACCATGGAGGATGCCTTTATTGCCATCGTCGAGCAATCCCGGCACAGCGTAGGGAAGGCGGCGCAATGACCGGCCAGGAGCTGATGGCGCGAAGCCGTGCCCGGCGGGTATGGGCATTGATCCGCAAGGAAACCTGGCAGATCCTCCGGGACCCCAGCGCCATCGCCATCGGCGTCGTCCTGCCGATCGTGATGTTGATCCTGTTCGGCTACGGGCTTTCCTTCGATCTCAAGCATCTCCCCGTCGCAGTCGTCGTCGAGCACGCTTCCGAAGAGACCTCCGCCGTCAGCGCGGCGCTGAGCCTTTCGAGCTATTTCCGGGTACACCCGGTCAATACCATGGCCGAGGCGGCGAGGCTGATGACCGAGCATCAAGTCAGCGCCGTCGTTCGCTTTCCGCCCCATTTCGCACGGGATGTGGCGCGCGGCGAAGCCGATCTGTTGGTGGCGGTCAACGCGACGGACGCCAACACCGCCCGCATCGCGATCAGTTACGCAAGGGGCGCGGTAGCGACCTGGCTGGCTCGCGAGATCGCCGAAGGCCGCGCCGCTGCAGGCGGCTCTGCTATCGCCATCGAGGGCCGGCTGTGGTTCAACGAGGCCAACGAGAGTTCCTGGTTCCTGGTTCCGGGCCTGATCGTCCTGATCATGACCTTGATCGGAGCCTTGCTGACCTCCCTGATCATCGCCCGGGAATGGGAGCGCGGCACCTTCGAGGCGCTGTTCGCGACCCCCGTTCGTCCCGTCGAAATCCTGCTGAGCAAAACCGTGCCCTATTTCGTCATGGGCATGTTCGGGCTCGTCCTTGCGGTTGCCGGCAGCCAGTTTTTGTTCGCCGTCCCCTTGCGTGGGTCGCTTTGGCTGCTGGTGCTGGTCTCCTCGCTCTACCTGCTGGTGGCGCTCGGTATGGGACTGGTGATTTCGTCGGCGACCAAGAGCCAATTTCTCGCCAGCCAGATCACCTTTCTGGTGACCTTCCTGCCAGCGACCCTGCTGTCGGGCTTCATCTTCGACATCCGCAGCATGCCCTGGGGCGCCCAGATCGTGACCAGCATCTTTCCTGCCCGCTATTTCGTCAGCTCGCTGCAGACCCTGTTTCTGGCCGGGGACGTGTGGCCCATCATCCTGCCCAACGCGCTCGTCCTCGCCGGCATGGCCGCACTGCTCATGGCCATGGCCGCCAAGGCGACCCGCAAGCGCATCGACTGAGGTTGCCATGACCGACTCCTTATTTCGCATCCTCGCCCTCATCCGCAAGGAGCTTCTGGCGATCCTGAAAGATCGCAAGAGCCGGGTCACGGTGTTCGTGCCGCCCATTTTGCAGTGCCTGATTTTTGGCTACGCCGCCAGTTACGATCTGAACCATGTCCCCTATGTGCTGCTCGATCGCGATCACAGTGCGGCGTCGCGGGCCTTCATCGCCACCCTCGATGGTTCGGGCACTTTCGATCGTATCGCCACGCTGCAAAACGCTTCCGACATTGCCGACCCGATCACGGATCGCCGCGCTGTCCTCGCGGTGATCATCGACCGGGACTTCGAGCGCCAATTGATGGCGGATGGTACCGCCAAGGTCCAGGCGATCGCCGACGGGCGCAACACCAACACCGCCGGAACCGCGCAAGGGTATGTGAGCACCCTGGCCGCGAACTTCGTGCAGAGGTGGCGCCAGGAGAACGGCGTTACGCCGCCGCCCGGCATCAAGGTGACGCCCCGGGCGTGGTATAACCCCAACCTTGAGACACAGTGGATCATGATTCCCTCGTTGATCGGGACGATCACCATGATGATGACGATGAGCCTGACCGCCATGTCGGTGGCTCGCGAACGGGAGGCAGGCACTTTCGAGCAATTGCTGGTGACGCCTTTCCGTCCCTACGAGATCATGGTCGGCAAGGCATTGCCCTCGATGATCGTCGGGCTGATTCAGGCCACCTCGATCCTGCTGGTCGCCCAGCTATGGTTCCAAATTCCCTTTGCGGGCTCCTACTTCGTGCTTTACCTGAGCCTTGCCGAGTTCCTGGCGGCATCGGTCGGGATCGGCTTGTTCCTCTCCTCCGTCGCCCGAAACATGCAGCAGGCCATGATCGGTACGCTCGTGGTAATGATGCCGTTCATGCTGCTGTCCGGCTTGACCACGCCGGTGATGACCATGCCGGACGCATTCCAATACCTTACCGCCGTGAACCCGCTCCGTTATGCCATCAGCATGACGCGCCAGATCTATCTGGAGGGTGCCGGCATCGTCCAGCTGCTGCCCGAAATGCTGGCACTTCTGATGATTGCGGCCGTGACGCTGCCCATCGCCGCCTGGATGTTCCGCAACAAGCTGGCTTAGTGCGGACACAGTAAAACGGCAGGCGATGGTCTGGATGAAAAAACGCACAACAGATACACAACGACATTGAACACCAAGCTCCAATTTTCACTGTCACTATTCGCAATGAGCCTGGCGGCATGCACGGTAGGTCCAGATTATCGGGCGCCTGTTCCGGCCGTTCCGGATCGATGGCACGCAGATGAGAAGATCGGCGCCGATCTGCTATGGGCCAAACCGGAAAATTTGAAGGCATGGTGGCGAGCCTTCGGCGATTACGAACTGGATCGCCTCATGGATCGAGCTTTGGCGCGCAATCTCGACGTGAAAATCGCACTGGCCCGAGCCGAACGGAGCAGCACCCGCGCAGAACTGTTTCCGTCGGTCGATGTGACGGGGGGCGTGCAGCGCCAAGATAACCCGATGCCCGGCCTGAGGCCGGGCATACGCTACAACCTGTTCGAGATCGGCTTCGATGCCTTGTGGGAAATCGATCTGTTCGGACGCCAGCAAAGGCGCCTCGAGGCGGCCTCGGCGGAACTGGAAGCGGCCGGTGACCAATACGCTCAATCCCTGGTGACGTTAAGCTCCGAGCTGGCGCGCAGTTACATCGACTACCGCAACGCTCAGGCCCTGCTGGCCATCACCCGATCGAACCTGGACAGTATGCGGCAGACCGTGGCGCAGACCGAAAGGCTGCTGCAAGAGGGCATCGGAACCCGCCATGATGTGGTGCGCGCCAAAGCCCAAGCGGAGACCACCGAGGCGCAGATTCCCACCCTGGAAGCCGGCAAGACCGCTGCCCTGCGTCAATTGGAAGCGCTGACGGGCCAGCAGCCCGGTGCGCTGGCCGCCGAGCTGGATGCGCCCGGTCCCTTTCCCGAAGCACCGGGGCAAGCCATGCTCGCTTCGCCCGCCGATACCATCCGCCATCGGCCTGACCTGCGCGCCGCCGAGCGCCAGTTGGCGGCCGCTACGGCGATGCAGGGGGCGGCTATCGCGGAGCTGTTTCCGAAAATCTCGCTGTCGGCGTTTCTGGGATTGCGAAATACCGATATCGAAAGTTTGTTCAAGTCCGCGGCGTTTTCCTATGGCAACGCCGCCAACCTGGTGCAGCCCTTGCTCAACTTTGGCCGCATCAAGGCAGGAATCAAGCTGGCCGAGGCCAAACAACGGGAAGCCTATTTTGCTTACGAAAAGGGTGTGCTGGAGGCGCTCAAGGAAACCGAAACCGCGCTGACTCGCTATCTCAAGGAAGAGATCCGACGTCAAACGCTGGCACGCGCGGTGGAGGACCAGCAAGAGGCGGTGCGTTTATCCCAACTGCGCTTCGAAGCCGGCGTCATTTCCCTGCTGGACGTGCTGGTTGCACAACGCGCCCTGTATGCGGTGGAAAGTGAACTCGCTAATTCACGAGCCCTCACTGCCGTTAATCTGATTTCTCTGTACAAATCTCTGGGAGGCGGGGCTAACGCCACGCCGCCGCTGGTTGCTGCCGACGGCAAGAAATCATGAGTTTGTGAGTCATCGGCGCGCCTGGCTCGAGAGGGGTAGGGTAACGCATTTTGCTGGCCGGTGGTTCTTTATCAGCTCGGCATGTCCGGCTGAGCTTAACCTCAACCTGGCGTCAGACCAGCCGGCTTAGATGCGTCAGAGTAGAGTCGATTTAAGCCTTTTCTGATATGCCCGACGTGTGCTCTAAGCTTCAACCTGACACCCCGTACCCTTGGCGTCAATGCCGTTAAGTTAAGACGAATGACGTCACCCCGGCAGGGAAGGGTGGCTTCGGTGCTCCAATCGCAAACGGTCATCCCAGGAGCGCTGGGATGACCCTTCCAATCGCAAACGGTCGCTTTAGTCGCGACCCTTCCAATCGCAAACGGTCGCTTTAGTCGCGACCCTTCCAATCGCAAACGGTCGCTTTAGTCGCGACCCTTCCAATCGCAAACGGTCGCTTTAGTCGCGACCCTTCCAATCGCAAACGGCCTGGCCGGGAGCGCCGGCCACGCCCTTCCCGAAGACACCGTTTGCGATTGGAATGCCGGGGTCCAGACGCTACGGATGGCAGAGGCCTCTCACTTCCTTGTGCACTGGATTCATGCCGCACAGTCCCTGTGCGGCACCCTACGGGCGCTTCGCGTGCAAATCGGCCTCGCCACGCTACGCCGTCCCGCTTCGCTCGCGAGTCCTGGGCAGTCCTTCCCTGGCCTGCCCGCTCGCCGCATTGCGCCTCGCCCTGCCGATTTGTCCGGCACAAATTTGCCAGGAGCAAATTTGGACGTGCGGAGCACGGTCCGTAGGACGAACCCCAGGGATGGGGTGAGCAATCCCTGCCGGAAGGGGCGTTCTGGCGCTCCCAGAACGACCGTTTGCGATTGGAATGACGGCTTAACTTAACGGCATTGACCCTTGGCGTACAGGTTTTTCCGTTTTCTGCACCGGCCCCATAAAGCGCTGGGACTGCAATCCGCGCGATTTCAGTTAAGGGACGATCATCCCAGCCGGCTTTTAAGCCGGGTCAGCGTCTCCATCCGCTCATGCAGGACGGCAATAATGCGCGGTGGTTTTTCTTCCGGATGGATATAAAAAATATAGTGGTGTTCACAGCGGCTCACCCTGACCTGGGGATACCGCTCGGAAAAGCTGCGCGAAGGCACGGTCCGGGCGGCGATCTCCCGAAGATGCTTGTCCAGCAGCCCGGCATAGCGTAGGGCTTGTCTTTGACGCCATTGCTCTAGCGTGTAACGGGCAATCTCCCTGAGGTCTTCCTCAGCGGGGGCGGTTAATTCATAAGGGAGCATTCCCTTACCGCGCTTCCCGATGGATTTCCTCGAAGATCTGTTCGACCGATTTGTGGACGGCGGCGTCTTTCGCAGCCTTGATCCGTGGTTCCAGGAAGGCTTCCAACTGGCGAAGCGCTTCGTCTTCATCCGCTGCCGCGATATCCGGTAACACGCGCTCCAGAACATAATCCTTGATGCTCTGACCGCGCAAAGCCGCCACAGCCTTGAGCCGTTGATGTTGTTCCGGGGTCACTTCAATCGATAAACGCATCATGTCCTCCTGCTGGATTAAGGCACTGTCTAGCTTAGCGTGATAAACAACATTAGCACAAATGAACATTTGTTGTTTAGATTATTCCTGAGCAATCCGCCGCCCGTTTTCCGGCGGATCCGCGCCAGGTGCCTATCGAGGGCCTCTTAAGCCGCTTGCCGGCACACATCGAGACCCAATACGCCTCCGCGCCAGCACTGAATTTAGCATGCGACAAGTTTCCCGATCGCGAGCGATGAGAGACCGCAGGCCTTAAATGCCGGCCAGGTAATCGCGGACCATTTGAATCAACAGCCAGCCGAGCATCAAGATCACCGTGACAAAGATCATCGCGCCGAAGAACTCGATCACCCGGAGGATGCCGACCTACACGAGCATGACGGCGTGATACGGCAGCGAGAGGACTCTAGCGACCGCGCGAGCGCCGGTTCACGTCATCCGCCCCGCCCGAGCGATGGGCGCGACCGCCGCGATCGCATCGGTGCGCGTGGGCCAGACCAGGCGTGGACCCTTCAGCGGCGACTGTGCGCGGCGCGCCGTTCCCGACCGAAACGGGACAACGTTCGCCCTGTTCAGGCCTGGCTTTTTCGCCATGGTTTACCCCTGTTCTATGATCGGCGCTCGCGCGTGGGTGACCGGACCTTTGAGGCAGGTCGTCATCACTGTGGCCGCAGCCCCTCCCACGTCGCCGGCTAAGAGGCTGACCCCGACGAGGATGGCCAATTGCTCGCGGGCACTGCGTTGCATCGCCATGCCCGCTGACGCGCTTCGGATGGCGCTGTGGCGCCGGCAACCGCCGCGCGGCCAACTGCTGCATCATTCCCAACCGGGCGTGCAATATGCCAGCCGGGTGTTTCGGGGCCTGCTACAGGCGTATGGCATGACCGGCAGCATGATTCGGAAAGGTGGTTGTTGAGTGGGGTGTCCGCTGCTACTTGACCAGGTCAGCCTATATTGCCGAATAGGAAGATAGATAGAAGGATAGATCAAGAAAATAAAGGATACTTTGTCAGGCAGGGGACGTGTGGTACACCGTAACGGATGATAAACAAAAACCGTTTAATTGTTTGGTGGGCATAAAGGAGAGACCGATGTTAAGCATCGAGAAGGCAAAACGGGAGGATGCTCGGGCGGCCTGGGAGATAAGGAATACTGCCGTCCTCAATCAATGTGCTGGCCACTATTCCGGCGATGCCCTAAAAGTGTGGACTGGTGGTATGTTAACGGAGGATTTCATAGATCACGTCGAGAAACATTTCTACGTGGCGAAGTATCACCACCAAGTGGTTGGCACGGGCATGATCAATATCGATACCGGAAAAATTGACGCCGTATTTGTCCATCCAAACCACATGAGAAAGGGCATAGGAAGGGGGATTGTCACATTCCTTGAGGAGATCGCCTTAAGCCATGGGTTGGAGACGCTAAATTTGGAGTCGACGTTAAACGCCGCGGCGTTTTATCGAGCATGCGGTTTTAAAGGAGATGAGATTGCTACCTATGTCTCACCACGAGGTATATCACTAGACTGCATCCCTATGATTAAGGATATCTCGCCCAACAATCGCTTGCAGCCGACGTCGGCGGCTGAAGCGGGGCGATAGGCGCCAGAAAGATGTCTCGCCTTTGCATCATTTTTGACCTTGACGGCACGCTGGTGGATAGCGAGGGCCTGTGTAATCAAGCGTTCTTGGATCTGCTGCCTGAGATCGGTGAAACCCTCGAGTCAATGGTCGAACGATACCGGGGGACGAAACTGGCGCTGATACTCGCTGATCTTGGGGCTCGCATCGGTCGACCGCTACCTCCGAATTTCGAGGCGACCTATCGCGCTCGAGTCAGCGAGCTTTTCCGGACCGACCTGCGCCCTACACCCGGCACTATCGAGATGCTTGAGACGCTCAGCTATCCCAAGTGCGTTGCGTCCAGCGGCCCTCCGACCAAAATCGCCGAAGCCCTGCTTTCAAGCGGCCTTTCGAAATACTTCGGCGACCATGTGTTCAGTTCCTATGAGGTGGGTTCGTGGAAACCGGATCCGGGGCTGTTTCTCCACGCGGCACGGTCAATGGGATACTCTCCCAATCAGTGCATCGTCGTCGAAGACAGCCCTGTCGGCCTACAAGCTGCGGCAGCCGCTGGAATGACGGCGATCCACTACTTGCCTGGGTCACAATACAGCGAAATGTTCGGACAGTCTCATGCAGTCGTTGGCCGTATGGCTGACCTTTCTAGGCTCATCGATGCTGCATCCCAGGGCGTCTAACCTGGGGTTCGAGCGGAACACAGCGGCTGGCGCCGGCGTGCCCGCTAAACTTCGGTTTACAGCCGGAAAGGAGGAGTTACGCCTATGCGCCACCCAGTAGTTGTTGCTGCCACCTGGATGGTTGGCGCTTTACTCTCATTTTCCGCGATGGCCGTTGCGGTACGCGAACTTTCCGCGAACTTTGGCACGTTCCAACTTCTTGCCATCCGCAGCCTCATCGGCTTGGCTGTTATCTCGGCCATACTCACTAGAGTCGGTTGGACGCAGGTCTCGTTTCGGAACGTTAGAATACATCTCGGGCGGAACTTCGTTCACTTTTGTGGGCAGTTCGGTTGGTTCTATGCCATTGCGTTTGTTCCGCTGGCGGCGGTGTTTGCCATTGAGTTCACCGTGCCGCTCTGGACGGTGGTATTCGCGGCACTACTGCTGGGTGAGCGTATCTCCCCGAGTCGGGGGCTGGCGGTTGTTCTAGGCATCGCCGGTGTTTTGGTTATCCTTCGTCCCGGCTGGTCGGTCGTTCATCCGGCGGCGCTTGTAATGCTGGCCGGCGCCTTTGCGTATGGACTGTCTCATACGCTGACCAAGAAGCTGGCGGGGCGAGATACACCGCTGTGCATTCTCTTTTACATGATGTTGATTCAGTTGCCTCTAGGTTTGGTGCCAGCGGTGTTTACTTGGGTTACCCCTGCAGCAGCACATTGGCCTTGGCTCATCGTGGTCGGCATTACCGGGCTCAGTGCGCACTACTGCATGGTGCGGGCACTTTCCCTGGCGGATGCCTCGGTAGTGGTGCCCTTAGATTTCCTGCGCTTACCACTCATAGCGCTGGTTGGCTACGCGCTTTACGGTGAGCGTGTAGATGAGTATTTGGTTTTGGGCGCGGGCTTGATACTGGCAGGCAACTTTATCAACCTGCATCGGGAGCGGAAGAAAATTAAGCCGCTAGAGCCCATTCCGCAACCACGAGCCTGATTTTGCTCTAACGAGTGCGTCAAGCCGACAAGCCCTCTATGGCTACGCCGTTCGGGCCTTGCGGCTTACGTTGGCATTATTGCTTCGGTAATTAAAAGGCGATTTTCAGCAAGCACAGATCAGCGCAAGTGATTGATCTACAGTGCTACAGGAATTAATTGGAAATTCATCATCAGGAGGAGGGATGAATTGTGTATCAAATTTCGATTGTCATCTTTGATGAGTTTACGGATATCGATTTTTTCTTAATGAGAGACATCCTGGGACGGACAAGAACAGACTGGAAGGTAAGAGTTCTTGGAACAAAAAGCACCCACACGTCTACGCTGGGTATGACGGTAAAAACCGATGGCCATGTATCAGAGGCAAATGCCTCTGACGTGGTTTTGTTTGTTAGTGGTTATAAGGGTGTGCCAGCCGCATTGGAAGATGAAGAATTCATGTCTTCCTTCAAATTGAATCCACAAAAACAACTCATCGGCTCCGTCTGCGCAGGCTCTTTCATTTTATCCCGACTTGGTTTATTGGAGGGTATCAAAGCGACAACGCATCCAGATGCTAAGCCGGGTCTTGTGGCTATGGGTGTCGATGTTCAAGACAAAGCGCTGGTAGTGGAAGGCAATATTGCTACGGCGGGCGGGTGCTTATCGGCGCTATATCTGACCGGGTGGTTGGCTGAACGTTTGTGTGATGAATCCAAGCGGCGCGAGATACATAGGCAGCTCGTTCCGGCAGGGCAGGCCCGCATTTTTGAGGAGCTCATTAAGTCATCCATTGAGGCTGCGAAGGTAAGCGAATCGCATAACACAATGCTCCAGCCGGCGTCAGGGCGCGACGCAGCCTTTCTCGGCTGAGCTTGGAGTTAGGCACCAAGAAGGTTTGGCCCCTGTCATGGCGGAACTGATCGAATTCGAGACTAAGCGGCTTCGTTTGCGGCAGTGGCGGGAAAGTGATCTTGAACCTTTTGCCGCCATCAATGCCGATCCGCAAGTGATGAAGTTCTTTCCCAAACCTTTGGAGCGTCGGGAGAGTGACGAGATGGCGGATAAGATCCGCTCGCTCATTGAACTGCGTGGCTGGGGATTCTGGGCTGTCGAGGTTAAAGGCGGTGAACCTTTTATCGGCTTCGTCGGACTGCATGTGCCAGCCCCGGCATTGCCATTCTCGCCGTGTGTAGAAGTTGGTTGGCGGCTTTCAGTAACCCACTGGGGCCGAGGGTACGCATCCGAGGCCGCCCATGGTGCGCTGCAGATAGCATTCCTGAGGCTCGGCCTGCCCGAGGTTGTTGCCTTCACCACCGTGGGCAATCAGCGGTCTCGCCGGGTCATGGAGCGTCTTGGCATGCAGTATAGCCGCGAATTCGAGCATCCGGACATGCATGATGACAGCATGCTCAGGCCCCATGTACTGTACAGGCTTCACGCTGCGTGCTTCAGGAAGGCCGCCAGCAGGCAAGAAATTGAAGAGAAAGGCAAAAGAGCCTAACTACCGCTTTCGGGCACCACCGGGGTCAGGTCTTCCACGCCCACACCCTGTCATCTCCCCCCATGGCAAGACCTCTCCGCATCGAGTTATCCGGCGGCCTCCATCACATCACGTCCCGTGGCGATAGGCGCGAGGACATTTATTTTTCCGATATCGACCGCGAGGCTTGGCTGGCGTTGCTGGGGCAGGTTTGCGCGCGGTTCAACGGGGTTTGTCATGCTTATTGCCTGATGTCCAATCACTATCATCTGGTGATTGAAACGCCGGAGGGCAATCTCGCCCGAGGCATGCGCCAGCTCAACGGGGTTTATACGCAAATGGTAAACCGAACGCACGGGCGCGTCGGGCATGTTTTTCAGGGGCGATACCAGGCGATTCTGGTGGAGAAGGACAGTTATCTGCTGGCGTTGGCTTGCCGAGCATTTGGGATCATCTGCAAGGCCAGATTTATCTGGGTAGCCCTGAATCCATCGAGCGCATGCAATCCGGCCTTGCGCCGGATCAGCCGCTGGATGAAATCCCCCGCATGCAACGGCGGCCGTTGGCGAAGCCCTTGGCGCATTATCGAACGGAATAGGCCGGCAATCCGCGCACCGGCATGGCGCTGGCCTATCTCACCGGCGATTATGCGATGAAAGCCATCGCTCGGGAATGCGGAGTTCGTCGATCTCATCCAAGACCACGGCATTCGGATCAGCATGGGTGGCAAAGGCCGCTGGGTCGACAACGTGTTCGTCGAACGGCTGTGGAAAAGCGTGAAATATGAGGAGGTCCACTTGCATGCTTACGACACGGTTTCCCAGGCACGAGAAGGCTTGCAGCGGTATTTCAAGTTCTACAACGAACGTCGACCCATTCATCGCTTGACGGCAAGACCCCCGATAGCGTGTACTTCAATCCGCTGCCCATTCAACAGGCAGCCTAAACCGCAGAAGCCCACTTAGGATCGGGAAAATTCTGTCCAGAAAACCGGGGCCACCGCTGATTTCCAGTTCGAGCCCATCATTTCAAAAAATCGAAGCCGGGCTCATAGGGCAACAAAAAGCAGGTTTTTCTACAGCTTCGTTAGACTGCAGGCTGCAACTGAAGAGAAGGTGAAGTATGCGAGCCTTTGCACAAAAACAGAATCAAGCTCAAAAGCCGGCATCCTCAAGCCTTGCCCGGCCTCGGAAGACGATACTTGGGCCGCATCATCATGAGCATCATATCCTCCTTCTGCAGCGCGCGATCGGGAATCAAGCCGTACAGCGGCGGTTAGAAGCAAATACGGTGAATGTCGAAGGAGACTCGACTACTACCAAAATTGCCCGCTTCGGTCACGATTTCAGCCGGATACCCGTATACGCTAAAGTGCCCATGAAGACACAGACAAAACTGACGGTTAAGACTCCAGAAGACGTATACGACCAGGAAGCGGACCGGATTGCCGATCGGGTGATGGCAACGGCAGCGCACTCCGTCGTTATCGGCGCGCCACCAGGTATCCAGCGCTTCGGCTACGGCTTTTCAAGGCTGCGGGTGCATTCCGGCATCGGCACTGCTCCCGGGGAACTGGACCACCCACCCCTCCGCATCAGCGCGCGCATACCCACCACCTTGCCCGCCGCGACACCCGCATGGACAAGGAACGGCGAAATAAACCTCGGTCCCGCCGGTCTGTTCATGCCGCCGCGGGAGCAACTCCGGATGCTGCGTCACGAAGCCTTCCACCGGCTGCATCAGCGCATCGCGCCCGTCAGCGATGCACCGGAGGCGCGCCTGCGGGCCGAGCGGCTCGCGACCCAAGCGGAGACGGGCGCGGCGCTGCTTCCCGTTGCGTTGCCACCCGCGCCCGCGCTGCTGGCCTTCCCGCCGCAGAAGTATACGCCGTGGGACAGGGTCTGGATCGGCAACGACGCCATCATCGGCGAAGTGACGGAGGGAGGGGTCGCCGCGCGCATCTTCCTGAGCTACAAGGACCTCGGGATCACGAAGGCGCCGGAATCGCAGACCTACCACTGCGGCAAGCACGATCCGGCGCCGATCCCGACGCTGGTCAAGCGGATGCGAGCCGCCGCAAAGCAGGCCGCCGTGCTCAACGGCAAGATCACGGACAGCACCTACTCGCTGAGGACCAGCGTGATCGCCATCTCGAAGGGCGCGAACAGCGCATTCCGCGTGTTCGGAGGCCAGGGCGTGCTGGTGATCAAGCAGGAGGATTCCTGGGAGGGAACCATTGCCCACGAGGGCTCGCACGGGATCTTCGCCTTCCACCTTGGCGACCGCGTCCCCAAGGGCGCGCCCGACCTGCTGGCCAAGGGAGTGGCCGAGCTCTTCCTCGAGCTGCAGAACACCGCGCCGGTTTCGCTCCCCAGCGCACCGTTCGATGCGAAGCACCTGCCTCCGCTGAAGGACGACGGCAAGACCACGACCCATCCGGCGGGGCTGGTGATGGTCGCCGACACCCTGTGGGCTGGCGGCGGCGGACATCCTTGGGACAACGCGGACGAGTTCTTCGCCAGCGCGTTCGGCATGTATCAACAGAAATCGCTGTTCGACCAGATTGTGCGGCACTACGGCAAGGCGGATCCGAAGATCCCGCCACTGGCGAAGAAGCTGTCGGCCCTGCTCGCCGCGGTCGGGGACCCGAAGGCCGTCGCGGGACTCAAGGTGCCGTCGAGCACGAAGGCGGTCGATGCGGAGCTGAAGCGGATTCAACCCACGCCGGAGGTCGTCGCGGGGCTCGACGCCTCCGTCGACCTGCTGCTCGATCCCACCACGCTGCGCGGACCACAGACGATTTTGTGCCCCGGCGCTAAGCCGCCCACGGCCGGAACAGGGGCGGCCAGCCAGAAAGCGACAGGGCCATGAAAGCCATGCTACCCAGAGCGAGCTAGGGATTTGCCCTCACTCAACAGCTTGTTCCTGCAACGCAAGTGTCCATGCGGCTCCAGCGGCGACTTTTCCAGAGTTCTTGGGCGGAGTACATCGCCACAGCCACGACTGCGCCTAACAACGGCATCAACCCGACGCCCCGACGCTGGCTTTTTGGGAAGTAGTCTGTGGTCCTGTCCCGTCCTTCTGTTGCCGAAACCGGGCACGGTCGACCGTGGTATCGAGTTTCACCGTCGCGCCCAGCGGCCAAAGAACGCCGAACAGCCGTTCGTCCGCCTCCTGATCAGGCGGCGAATCCGGGCTATCCAAGGTTTCATCAGCGCTCACGCCCGGTACAGACGTTTCTCCCACCGGCACGCGAACGCTCGGCGCTGTGGCTTCGGCCCGCGGCTCCAGATCGATGGGATCGGGCTCCGGCAGGGGCGATTGCTGCTCGGCCGGCAATTCGTCGATGGCCGCCAGGGCCATGGTTGCCAGCGTGGCACGGACCTCGACGACCAGCCGTCCGCCGGCCAGGTAATTGGTCGGATAGATCCGGGAGACGCCGAACTCACCTTCGTAGCGGCCCTCGTCGTACTGGTCCAGCAAGGTATCCTTGACGGCGAATTCGCCGATCTCGGTCACCAACCGTCCGACGGAAAAGGTGCCGTTACGGCCATGGATGGCGCGGATGTACAGGGTTCCGCTGAGTTTGATCATGGGGATAGCCTCCGGTTGAATGAAAAACGGAGGCAGCCCCGCGACGGGGTTGCCCCCGTCGGGTGGATGAAAACGGCTTACGCTGCCGTCGGTTCGGAGTGAGCGGACGCTTGGCTCCTGGCGGGCGCCTGATAGACCGGCTGACCGTCGACCTTGGCCCAGGCGATATAGAGCAGCCGGGCCTTCAGGCTGACGCCGGTCTGCCCGGCCTTCTCGCCTTTCTCGTAGGTAAAGGTCTCGGCATAGAGATCGCCCAGCCTGAAACCGACCAGCACAGCCTGGCGCGCCTGGATGGCCGGCATCAATTGGCAGACGACTGCTTGTGCGTCCTGGCCGCTCACCCGGCAATCGAAGCGGGTATATTCGACGGCATCCGCCGCGCCGTGTATAGCGGATACCTCGACCGCCAGAAACGGCTGGCCGCGTCTGATCGGTACCTCGCGCACGCGGTTCAGATAGCCGATGCCGGTGATATGAAGGTCGAAGTATTTCTCGTCAGGTGGGTTCATGGGGTTTCTCCTATTGGCATGAATGAACCGGAGAAATCCCGACCCGACCGGGGTATGGGTTCCCCCGGAGAAGGTAGAAGATGCCTGCGGCGCTCCCGAAGGAACGACCATCGTTCGAGCAGGCCCGCGATGGTGAAGGGTGCGACTAAGCCGCAGTCGCTACGGTTGGAACTCGTCTAAGCCAAGGTCACGAACAATACGAGCATCATTAATACCGTCGCCTTGACGATATGAGCCTGGACCTGCATCAGCGACAGCCGCTCGCGGCGCCAGCCGATGTATTGCATCAGACTCACCCAGGCGGTCCACAGCAACAGCCCCACGGCCAGCGTCTGTAGCACCAAGGCCTTTACCGCTCCGAGGCCGATGCCGGCACCGGTGGCGAATGCCGCCGAGGGCGAAAGCGGTGGGTGGGGTGACGAGGTTATCCCGATCGTGGCCCCCGGTGCGGGTGTGGCCGAGCCGGCGGAGGGGGCACCGGACACACCCATGACTGCCGAGACATCGAACCCGCCCAAAGCCGAAAGATACGTGGCGATCGATGTTCCGTTGCCATCCCGGACCGAGCCGGTTCCGCCCGAACTCAGGAAGCGGCGCAGCCCGCCGACGCCGACCAGGTGAGCGCCGGCGAGCAGGCCTGATGGTGTGATCAGGACGCCGCCGACCGTTTGTCCCAGATAGCCGTCGAGATCCAGGTTCTTGATCTGCGACCACTGGGCGGCACTGTAGGCGGTCACCGCCTGAGTCTGCACCGAAGGGCGGCTCAGGAAATCGGCCGTATTCCGGACGCCGTCCTTCCCGGTCCAGCTTCCCCGCCAGTCGTTCTTCGCGGTGCCGTCCGGCCGGTAATAGCCGGCTTCGGCCAAGGCCTGCTCGCCCATCTGGTAGAGACCCAAGTACCCGAAATCATTGCGGGCACCGGCGTTGTTTCCGGACTCCACCCTCGCCAGCTGGCCCAGATAATCGGCATAGTTCCCTGCCGCCAAAACGATGCCTGACATAACCGCTAATGTGACCAACGCCGTGCGCCAGGCTTTCGGACAAAGATGGCGGTTTACGCCCACGTCACGGCCCTCGGCGACGCTCATCGATCGATTTCGCGCAGGCCAGAGCCGCATCGGTGACCGGCGTATGCGATCCCAACCGACGCGAGCGGCCCTGTTCATTCAAAACCAGCCCGTAATCCAGGGACGGCAAGACGATGACGCCGTACAGGGATTCGGCGTCGCAGCGGTGCGGCCTGCACAGATCGAACAGGACAACGTTTACCCCGTCGTGTTCGAAAATGCGTACCGGACGCGCGGGACCGCTGAGCTTTCGGATCCACGGGGCCTCGTTCCGGCTGAGCGCGGCGTGTTGTCGGCCGATCGCGGGGACCGACTCGATCAGGTGCCAGGGCAAACCGGCATACGGCGGATTCCCGGCGTAGCGCAAAACGCCGCCCCCTGGACAGGCGTCGCGCCGGGCCAATTCCTGCTCGGTCGGCAGCAGGTTCACGCGCTCATCCACAGACTCATTGGCCGCCGCCGCGTTGGACAGGGAAATCAATGCAAACGGCCATTCGATTCGCCAGAGCCTCATCAATCATCTCCTTCAACGCGGTTCATGCGATTTTGGATCAAGGCCTTCACGCGTCCCGGCCACGCGATATCGACGAACCGCACGGGTCTGCCGTCGGTGCCCGCCGAGGTCAATTCCAAGGTGCCGATGTTTACCAGACGCTCGAACAAGGACTGTCTGAGGGTGATCGAGCGGATATCCTGAAACCGCAAGCCCACGGTATCGCGGGCAACCAGACCTTCGCGGGCTTCGACCCCGGTCTCGGAAACCACATAGGCGGCCGACAGCCATTCGGTCCACAGCCAGAAGAGCAGGGCGCCGGACAGCAAACCACCCATGAGTGTCAAGCCGTTGAGCGTCCAGGTCAGCCCGGTGTTCAGCGCCGAAGGATCGACCGGCAATAAGCCCAGGAGGGAACTCAGCAGGCGGTGCGGAATAAATGCCAGCAGCACGCCGATGCCCAATACCGGCAGCCAAGCGGCATTCGCTCGCAACACGGCGGGTCGGAATACTCGTGCGGCTCTTTTTTCCGAATCCATCTTCATCGAGTGCCTCTCGGTTCGCTGCAACAACCCGCCAGGACGCGCGGCTTGCGCCGTCGGTTCGTTTGATCGGCGTGCCGAAACGGCTTCGGCACGCTGAAACTCCGGTTCGCACCGAAGGATGAAACCGCCGTCGGGACAACTTTCCACCGCATAGCGCCTCCCCGATTCGTCCGACAGCAATTCGCGCATGCGGGTCGCGAGGCCGAACGAACGGAACGGCAGGCCGTCGAGGTTGTAGATGACGTCGCCGATCCGCATCGGGGTTCCCGTTACTCTTCGCCGAAATCGCCGGGCGTCTCTACGGGCGCACCGGCACGCGGCCGATACGTGACGGATTCGATGCACACCGGATCGATGGCGATGCGACTGGCCGTCAGCCGTAATGCGCGATGCTCGGTGCCCTCCGCGTCCTCCCAGGATTCCTCCCGCAGCTGGCCATCGACCTGAATCCGGGCGCCTTTGCGGAGCACTTTGACCGCCGATTCCGCACGGGCTCCCCACACGCTGACGCTGAGCCAGAATCCGCCCTCATCCTCGAAGGAACCGTCGTCTTGCGGCACGCTGCGATCGAAGTAGACGCGGAGATCCGCCACCGACCGATCCTCGCCATCGACTTGGACGGTGCGAAGCACGGGCGCCTGACCGAGATTGCCGACGCCGGAAAACTGATTGCTCATGCCCTGGACTCCTGAGGAATGCCGCTGTTTGCAATGAGCCATAGATGCCCGATTTTTCGCCCGATGACCACCCAAAACCGATCATTCGCCGGTGACCGGTTTCCGCTTCTTGAGCCGGTTTCAATGTATCAAGGCGGTCGTGAAGGAGGTTGAAAGCGAAATGTGCCAATACGGCATCTGTACGGAACCTTGTTGGAAGTTCCGAGGTCATATAAACTCGATCCGTATAATTTCCGTATCAATGATTGAGACCGCCATGCCTACTGCGACCACACCCTACGAGCGCATTGACCTCAGGACCTCGCCCGAAATCAAGGAACTGATCGTTCGCGCCGCAGCCACGGCCGGCGTTTCCGTGAGTGCCTTTCTACTGGGCGCCGCGCAGGAGCGCGCCAAACAAGTTCTCAGCGAGGCGGAATTGATGACGCTGTCGCCGCGTGACTGGGAGGCTTTCTTTACGGCTCTGGACCATACCGACAAGCCCCGCCCGAAATTGTCGGCCGCCATGCAACGGCATCGTGAATGGCAATCCGAACGTGAATCCTCGTGACGGTTTTCTACCGGAAGCGATCGAGGCGCTTCACGTCCATCATGATCGGCGAAGCTTTACCTGCGGCGACCCGGAACTGGACGGCTATCTCAAACGCTTTGCGCGTCAACATGCCGAAACCAAGGTCAGCCGAACCTACGTCGCCGTCAACGGTGCTGCGATTCTCGGTTATTACAGTCTGGCCATGTCGGCCATTCGCAGGGATCAGTTGCCGTCCCGGTATCAATCCCGCTTTCCGAATTACCCATTGCCAGTAGCTCGTTTGGCCCGGTTGGCGGTCGACCATCGCTATCAAAATCGGGGCTTGGGCGAACTGCTATTGGCCGACGCGCTGTCCCGGTGTCTCCGTCTCTCGGAGGAAATCGGCATGGTCGGCGTTGTGGTCGATGCCAAGCATGAGCACGCCAGGCGCTATTATGAGCGTTTCGAATTCGAACGATTCCCCGATGCCCCGCTCACCTTGTGGTTACCCACGGCAGCCATCGCCAAACTGTGAACCGGCACATCGAATTAAGTGTGGACGCGAGGGGTTAGTATCGACCTATACCCTGTCAATCTTCGCCGCGGGTTAGGGCCATGATCTCATCCGTGCTCATTGGCGATCCGCGCCCAGGCGCTGGCCAACGCCTCGATACTGGATGTGTTCATGGTGTCCGTCATGGTTCGATCCCATAGCGGTTTTCGTCGTCGGCATCCTGGCGCACGGCGGATAGTTGCTTCAGCAGCCCCGGCAGCGCCGTTTGCACCGTGTCCCACACCATGTCGAGGTTGATGTCGAAGTAGCCGTGGGCGATGCGGTTACGCATGCCGCGCATGCTGCGCCAAGGCACCTCGGCGTGCGTGTTCGCAAACTCGGCGTAGCCGTCCATTACCTTCGTAGCGGCTTCACCGATGATGATGAGGCTCATGATGACGGCCTGCTGGGTGCGCTTGTCCGCCAGAAAGTCATCTTTACTCAAGCCTTCGACGAAGCTGCACGCATCCGTCGCGGCCTGCCGCATGTGGTCGAGGTAGTCGGGCAGGCGGCTCTCGCTCATACCGGCTGGGCTTCCGCGAGCACCTTGGCCCGGACCTTCGGCGGCAGGTCGGCCGGGGTCAAGAGATCAACATGGACGCCGAGCAGCGCTTCCAGCTCGTCCTGCAAACCGCCCAGATCGAACAACGTCGCGCCGGGTAATGCATCCACCAACAGATCGAGGTCGCTGCCGTCCCGGTCGGTGCCGTGCAGTACCGAGCCGAAGACGCGCGGGTTCGCCGCGCGGAAGCGGCTCGCCGCTTCGCGGATGGCGCTTCGTTTGAGGTTGAGCGCAACGGATGGTCGCATGTGACACCTTTCCTTATCTCAACTCGTTGAGACGGTAAGAAACCGATAATAGCATTTCAAGAACGATTTTCGAGAACAGCAAAGCGGGACTCGGGCGAACTGCTATTGGCCGACGCGCTGTCCCGGTGTCTCCGTCTCTCGGAGGAAATCGGCATGGTCGGCGTTGTGGTCGATGCCAAGCACGAGCACGCCAGGCGCTATTATGAGCGTTTCGAATTCGAACGATTCCCCGATGCCCCGCTCACCTTGTGGTTACCCACGGCAGCCATCGCCAAACTGTGAACCGGCACATCGAATTAAGTGTGGACGCGAGGGGTTATTAACCCGGCCTATATTTATAGGCCGGGTTAATCCGGGGCAGGGATGCCCCGGCGCGGCGACAAGCCGCGTGAGCCCAGGCCGGGCGTGTAACCGACCTGGGCGGCGGCCCGAAATACCAGGAGGGTATTTACGGGCCTGATTAATAATTCAATTGGCGCCCCGGATACGATTCGAATGTATGCCCATCCCCTTAGGAGTCCCGGTATGCTGCATTAAAGAAAGCGCAAGTTGATCGCAAATTTGACAACCTTTCCCGTCGCCACTGTTTTTGAAGCGTTGTGCAATGTAGGCAGGCTGAATTTCATAAATCAGGAAACTGCGTTCAATCAAGTCTGACTTCCATTATCGTTTGGACGAATTTGAGAGGGTCATAATGAGCGAAAAAGCATTGGTAACCATTACAGATGCCGCAAAGATCATCTCCGTGAGTCGCGCGACGGTCTACAGAATGATTCAGGCCGGCGATTATGATCAGCAAATTGCACAAGGAAAGAAGTCCAAGGAAGACGTACCGCAAGCGATTCGAGGCTATTTAGGGTGTCGATTCCCCAGAATGATCCGTTTGGGGCCTCGTTGCGTGCGCCTGAACCGGGCGGAAGTGGAGGCATGGATAGCTTCGAGAGCCTCCCAAGGCGTGTAACGTCATGCACTACGGCGATGGGATGGGAACTGAGGTGGGCTACGAAACTAGTCGTAACTTATTGATTTGGCGGAGAGGGAGGGATTCGAACCCTCGTGCCGGGTTTCCCCGACCATCCGATTTCGAGTCGGCGCCGTTATGACCGCTTCGGTACCTCTCCCCGGAAAAGGCTGATATGATACGACACTCTTGTTGAGAACTAAATGGTGGGGGACATGAATTTGTCTGAAGTCATGCCCTTCGGCCTAAACCTGAAAGACACCTTGGGCCGAAGTTTAGATCATGCGAAAAATGTAGACGATAAAAACAAATTCATAAGGGGGCGACAAAAAATATCAGCATTAAAGCAATCCAACGTTTTCCGTTTCCTCGCTTATCTCTTCTTCACGGCTTCTTTCTCGGGGTGTACTCAAGAAACATCCCGGCCTTTAACCCAGTTGGAACGGATCAAGCAATCCGGTGAACTGCGGGTCGTAACCCGGTACGGGCCTTCCACTTACTATGAAAGTGTCAATGGAGCGGTTGGTCTGGAGCATGACTTGGCCGAGCTATTCGCCAGGCGCCTCGATGTCAAAGTGAAATTTATAGTGTCGGATTCGGCCAAACAGGCAATCCAGGCCATTGATGAGGGAAGAGCGGATATTGCGGCGGCGGGACTGCTTATCGATGAAGTGCGGAAAAAGAAACTACTCTTTGCGCCGCCTTATCGCGTTCTTACTGAGCAAGTCTTGTATAGCGACGGCCGTCCGCGGCCGAACAGCATTGCCGATTTAGCCGGTGGCGTATTGGAAGTTTCGGCCGGTACCAGCCATGTCACTACTCTCAAAGCGCTGAAGCGCAACTATCGAGACCTTAATTGGCAAGTCAATTTCGATCAGGACGTTCACGAGCTTCTATTTCTCGTCAGTGAAGGATTGGTCGACTACACCGTCGCTAATTCGGATCAGGCGTTGATCATGCGCCGCTATTATCCGAAGCTGCAAGTCGCCTTCGATATCGGCAAAACCCGGGAGCTAGCCTGGGCTTTGCCCATGTCAGAGGATGCCAGTCTGTACGACGAAACCGTTCGGTTTTTTCGGGAGATCAAGGAAGACAAGACGCTGGATCAGTTGATCGACCGTTATTACGGCCATGCGGAAGCATTCGACGTGGCTTTGGACAGTTCTCTACGTCGCGATTATTTGACCCGTCTGCCCAAGTTCAAGCGATGGTTCGTGCAGGCGGGCAGACGTTATGACATCGATTGGCGCCTTTTGGCGGCCATTGCTTATCAGGAATCGAAATGGCGCAGCACGGCCGTCTCCGCCGAAGGTGTGCGCGGCATGATGATGTTGACCGGCGTCACCGCCAAGGAGCTGAAAGTAACTGATCGATTTAATCCGGTCCAAAGCATTTTGGGCGGCGCGTCTTATTTTCGGCAGACTTTGGCTAACATTCCGTCGCAGATCGAAGACCCGGATCGTACCTGGTTTGCCTTGGCGGCCTATAACCTGGGTTATGGCCACATCGAGGATGCCCGGAATCTGGTGGCGCGGCGCGGTGGCGATCCCGACAAATGGATCGAAATCAAGAAAGTGTTGCCTCTGCTCGGGAAGCCGAATTGGTATCGCAAAACCAAGTATGGTAAAGCGCGTGGCGCCGTGGCCGTTCATTATGTGAACAGCATACGCCGGTACTACGATCTGCTGGTTTGGCTCACCGAGGAAAATGCAACCGGCAAGATGGCGATGGGACCGGAAAAGTCCCGGGCCGAGGGCGTTTAGCGTCGTTCCTGAAAAAAGCGCTTGAGGAGGGTGCCGCACTCCTCCTTCAAGACGCCGCCCTGATATGCGACCTTATGATTGAGGAACTCGGTATCGGCTAGCTGCAACGCGCTGCAAACGGCGCCTCGCGTGGGATCCGGGGCGCCGAACACAATCCGTTTCACCCGGGCGTGAATGATGGCGCCCATGCACATCACGCAAGGCTCCAGCGTCACATAAAGAACGGTATCGACCAGCCGATAGTTACCAAGATTCGCGCCGGCCGCCCGAAGCGCCATAATCTCGGCGTGAGCGGTAGGATCGTTCGTGCCGATCGGGCAGTTCCGGCCTTCGGCGACCAATGCATTGTCCTTGACCAGCACTGCGCCCACCGGCACTTCGCCCATGTCGCCGGCCTGTTCGGCAAGCGCCAGGGCATGGCGCATCCAGTCTTCGTCGCTGGGAGCCATGGACAGGGGATCATTCCCACTCAATGGTGGCCGGCGGTTTGCCCGAGATGTCGTAGGTTACCCTTGATATACCGGGTACTTCGTTGATGATCCGGCGAGAGACGAGATCGAGAAAGTCGTAAGGCAGATGCGCCCAGCGGGCGGTCATAAAGTCTATCGTTTCAACGGCGCGCAGCGCGACGACGAAATCGTAGCGGCGTCCGTCGCCCATGACGCCTACCGACTTAACCGGGAGAAACACAGCGAAGGCTTGGCTGACCTTGTCGTAAAGTTCGTGCCGGCGAAGCTCTTCGATAAAGATCGCATCGGCGCGGCGCAGCAAATCGGCATAGTCCTTTTTGACTTCGCCCAGAATGCGCACACCCAGGCCGGGGCCGGGAAACGGGTGGCGATATACCATTTCATAAGGTAGGCCGAGTTCCAATCCGATCTGTCGGACCTCGTCCTTGAACAATTCCCGCAGCGGTTCGATCAACTTGAGGTTCATGTTTTCCGGCAAGCCGCCCACGTTGTGATGGGACTTGATGACGTGGGCTTTGCCGGTCTTGGAGCCGGCGGATTCGATCACGTCCGGATAAATCGTGCCTTGTGCCAGCCAGCGGGCATCGGTGATTTTGCCTGCCTCTTCGTCGAAGATTTCGACAAACAGTCTTCCGATGATTTTTCGCTTTTGTTCCGGGTCGTCGACGCCTTCGAGCGCGTGCAGGAATCTGTCCTCGGCATTGACTCGAATGACGTGGACGCCCATATGCTGCGCGAAGGTCGTCATGACTTGATCGCCTTCGTCGAGGCGCAGGAGCCCGGTATCGACGAATACGCAGGTGAGGCGATCGCCGATGGCTTTGTGCAGGAGTGCCGCGACGACCGAGGAGTCCACGCCGCCGGAAAGCCCGAGAACCACCCGGTCGCTCCCTACTTTGGCGCGAATGGTCTGCAAACTGTCCTCGATGATATTGCGCGGCGTCCATAGGGCTTCGCAGCCGCAAATATCCAGCAGAAAACGTTCAAGGATGCGCTTCCCCTGCCGGGTATGGGTCACTTCCGGATGAAACTGGAGGCCGTAGTAGCCGCGCGCGTCGTCGGCCATGCCCGCAATGGGGGCGCTTTCGGTAGAGGCGATAAGTTTGAAGCCGGACGGTAATGCCGTTACCTGATCGCCATGGCTCATCCAAACATCGAGCAGACCGTAACCTTCCGGCGTCGTGTGGTCTTCGATGTCGGATAACAGGCGGGAGTGACCGTGGGCGCGAATCTGCGCATAACCAAATTCGCGGCGGGTGCAGGCTTCCACCCGGCCGCCCAGTTGCTCGGCCATGGTTTGCATGCCGTAGCAGATGCCCAGTACCGGCACGCCCAGATCGAACACGATGGCGGGGGCGCGGGGAGTGTCCGCCAGTGTGACGGTTTCCGGTCCTCCGGAGAGAACGATGCCCCGAGGCTGATACTCACGAATGAATTGCTCGCTGCAATCGTACGGATGAATCTCGCAATACACGCCGATCTCCCGGATGCGGCGTGCGATCAATTGTGTGTATTGCGATCCGAAATCGAGAATTAAAACTTTTTGGGAGTGGATATTCAAAGCCATGGACATGTACGTTTGCTTTTCTAATCGAGCCAGTAATTGGGTGCTTCCTTGGTAATCGTCACGTCGTGTACGTGGCTTTCCCGAACCCCTGCAGTAGTGACTCGAACGAAGCGGGCATTGTTGCGCATGGCTTCGATGGTGTCGCAACCCGTGTAGCCCATGGCCGAACGTACGCCCCCGATCAGTTGGTGAATGATGGCGATCAGGCTGCCTTTATAGGGGACACGGCCTTCGATGCCCTCGGGTACGAGCTTTTCGGCATCGGTGCTTTCCTGGAAGTAGCGATCGCTCGAACCCTGCTGCTGGGCCATGGCACCCAACGAGCCCATTCCTCGATAGGATTTATATGAACGCCCCTGGTACAACTCCACTTCGCCGGGGGCTTCTTCGGTGCCGGCGAACAGTCCGCCGATCATGATCGAGTAGGCGCCCGCGGCCAATGCCTTGGCGACGTCGCCGGAATAGCGGATACCGCCGTCAGCAATGAGAGGAATCCCGGATCCCTTCAGCGCTTCCGCGACATTGGCCACGGCCGTTACCTGTGGGATGCCTACGCCGGCCACGATGCGGGTGGTGCAGATGGAGCCGGGGCCGATGCCTACTTTCACCGCATCCGCTCCCGCCTTGACCAAATCTCTTGCCGCTTCGCCGGTGGCAATGTTTCCGCCGATCACCTGCACTTGCTTGAAGTTCTGCTTGACCCAGCGCACGCGGTCCAAAACGCCTTGGGAGTGTCCGTGAGCCGTGTCGACTACGATGACGTCGACGCCGGCTTCGACCAGCGCGGCTACTCGCTCTTCGGTGCCGGGACCGGTGCCGACGGCGGCGCCAACACGAAGGCGCTCCTGCTCGTCTTTACACGCCTGGGGATAGTCTTTGGCCTTTTGGATATCTTTGACAGTAATCAGTCCCCGAAGCTGAAAGTCGTTGTTAACGACCAGCACTTTTTCGATCCGGTGTTTATGGAGGAGGTGGATGGCTTCCTCCTTGCTGGCGCCTTCCTGCACCGTGACCAGCTTTTCCTTTGGCGTCATGGCCTTGGTGACCGGCTCGTCGTAGCGGGTTTCGAACCGCAGGTCGCGGCTGGTGACGATGCCCACGAGATTTTCACCGTCCACAACGGGCACGCCGGAAATTCTTCTCGAGCGGGTCAATTCCATGACTTCGCGAATAGTGGTATTCGGAGAAACCGTGATCGGCTCTTTGATTACCCCGCTTTCGTACTTCTTGACGCTTTGAACCTCATAGGCTTGACGGTCGACCGTCATGTTCTTATGGATGATGCCGATTCCGCCCTCTTGGGCCATGGTAATGGCCAGGCGGGATTCGGTTACCGTGTCCATGGCCGCGGATAGCAGAGGAATATTGAGGCTGATATTGCGGGTAAGTTGGGTTTTTAAGCTGACGTCGCGCGGCAGTACGGCCGAGTGAGCAGGAATAAGGAGGACATCGTCGAATGTGAGCGCTTCTTGAACGACATGCATGGTTTGCTCCCGCCAACTAAAATTTACAGATTCTATTGTAGATATCTATATGTTGCAATATCAGGTCTAGGTTTGAAGATGGAGCTCGAATACCTCGCGGCGTGGTTCTAATGTGAGTGTTGCGAAAACACAGGGGCTCTTCGGTTGAGCTCCATTTCCGAATCGGGATCGATTCCCTGTCCAATCAACGCGAAAACGGTCTGTGCCATGGCAGCCTGTGCTATGGGCTCAAAAAATGCGGCTTTCAGAGTCCAGGCGAACGCGGCGGTAAACACGTATTGCCACAGGCCGATGGATACGGGCAGCGCGCCGGCGATGTTCTTGATCGGGATCAAAAGTACCGCAAAAGCGACTGCAAAGCCCAAGAGCTCAAAAAGGCTCAAGTAAAGACGGTTCTTGAACAGTGCCGAAAAGTGCTGAATGTGAGCCGCCAGCGCATTTCGAGCCGAGCGCCGAGGATCGGCCGTATTCGTGAAGAAAAGCCAAGCCAAAATCGCTAGATCGTTGGCGGAAAAAATCCGACCCGCGATCCAGGTTAACGCTTGGGAGAGTCTCGGATTGTTCATCTTGTCTAGAGCGGGACCTAAATAGGTTTCCGGAAGTTTTTGCAGGGTTTCCTTAACGGAGAGATCCAGTTCCATCAATCCGGAAGCGCTGGGAAAGCGCCGTGCTACGAGCTGTTTCGCATAATCGATCTGGGCTTTGCCTTCCGGAATGGATTGTCCCTTGGACTGCTCGGCCAACAAAGCCAGATTTCCCGCCTTGATGTGATAAAGAAAGGTTGCGCGAAGCTTATACATTAAAAACGCACATCCGATGAATCCGGCGACGGCCCCGGCCGAAGCGAATGCGGTTGGATTCTGGCTCAGGGAACCCAGACCGATAGCGGTACCGGCACCGGCCGCCGTCATAAAGACATAGGCAAACGCTATCGCTAAGCATGCCAGCAGTCGATAAAGGACGAACGGCATTGATTTTTCAATGGTCCGCGTCGCGGCCAGCAAATTGAGGTCCGGCATCTCTTCCTCCAAGGTGGTTTTTGATTTTTGAGTTTTCTCGGGCAGGTCAAGTAGTTCGAATCTTAAGGAAAAACGGGGTTGTTTTTCCATAAAGTAAAAATCCAGTTGTATCGGTGATTCGTTAAGATTTGCTCATCCGTCTCGATTTGCGCGGTGTCTTTGTCTTGGTCGTCGGCAGGCCGGTGTGCTGGGTTCGGAACGGCAGCGCCTTGCGGGCGATTCGAGTGCCTTCATGTTGATTTCCGATGCCTTCGGGCTGCCATGTCGGTACCAGATGATGCTTGCCGTTTCCGATCAGGTCTGCGCGTCCCATGCGTTTCAGGGCTTCCCGGAGCATCGGCCAGTTGTTGGGGTCGTGGTATCGGAGGAAAGCCTTGTGCAGGCGCCTTTGCTTAAGATTCTTGGGAACAAACACCGTTTCGCTGGTGCGTGTGACGCGGTGCAGCGGGTTCTTTCCGGAATGATACATGGCGGTTGCGGTGGCCATGGGGGAGGGGAGGAAGGCCTGAACCTGATCGGCCCGAAATCCATTGCGCTTGAGCCAAAGTGCGAGATTCAGCATGTCTTCGTCGGTGGTACCCGGATGGGCGGCGATGAAGTAGGGGATCAAGTATTGCTCCTTTCCGGCCTCCTTCGAGTATTTGTCGAACAAAGCCTTGAACCGGTCGTAAGTGCCGATGCCCGGTTTCAGCATCTTGGACAAGGGGCCCGGTTCGGTGTGCTCCGGCGCGATCTTCAAATAACCGCCGACATGATGGGCTGCGAGTTCTTTGACATATTCAGGCGAAGTCACGGCGAGGTCATATCGCAATCCCGAGGCAATCAAGATCTTCTTGATGCCCGGCAGTGCGCGGGCGCGGCGGTAAAGCCGGATTAGCGCCGTGTGGTCGGTATTCAGGTTTTTACAGATGCCGGGGTATACGCAGGACGGCCGGCGGCAGGCAGCTTCGATCGCTTTGTCCTTGCAGGCGAGCCGGTACATGTTCGCGGTCGGTCCGCCAATATCGGAGATGACTCCGGTAAAGGCCGGCGAGGTATCGCGAATGGTCTCTATTTCCCGGATGATCGAGTCTTCCGAACGGCTTTGAATAATGCGCCCTTCGTGTTCCGTGATCGAGCAGAAGGTGCAGCCGCCGAAACAGCCGCGCATGATGGTCACCGAATGCTGGATCATCTCGAACGCGGGAATCTTGCCGGTTCCGTAAGACTTGTGGGGAAGGCGCGAATAGGGCAGGCCGTAGACGCCGTCCATCTCCTTGGTGCCGAGCGGAATGGGCGGCGGGTTGATCCAGACGTCGCGGTCCCCGTGTCGCTGCACGAGCGCCCGAGCGTTACCGGGATTGGTCTCCTGGTGCAAAACGCGCGAGGCATGAGCATAGAGGACGGGATCGGCTTTGACCGCTTCATATGCCGGCAGGCGGATGACCAATCGATCGCCGGAAGTTCGGCGTTTGGTCAGGCGGATCAGCGCTTCGGACTTACTGCCGGAAGTTTCCTTCGTACATCCGGGTGATTCCCCGTGATAAGGATTCAGTTTGGGAGCCTGATTTCCAGGCGCATCCACGGATGTGGAGTCGAGTTCGGTCCATCCTGCGGGTGTCTGTTTGCGGATGAACACGGTTCCGCGAATATCGGTCAATTGGTCGATGGATTCTCCCGCTGCAAGCCTGTGGGCGATCTCCACCACCTGGCGTTCGCCATTGCCGTATACGAGAAGATCCCCCTTGGCATCGAGCAAAACCGAGCGGCGCACTGTGTCGGACCAATAATCGTAATGGGCGATCCGGCGGAGGCTCGCCTCGATCCCGCCCAGAACGATCGGCACATCCTTGAAGGCTTCTCGGCACCGCTGCGAATAGACAGTGACACAACGGTCCGGGCGTCTGTCGGGGGCTCCGTCGGGTGTGTAAGCGTCGTTCGAACGGACGCGGCGGTCCGACGTGTAGCGATTGACCATGGAATCCATGTTGCCGCCGGTGACGCCGAAAAACAGGTTGGGCTTGCCGAGTTCTCGAAAATCGTCGGCGGATGTCCAATCCGGCTGCGCGATAATGCCGACTCGAAAGCCCTGAGCCTCCAGCAGCCGGCCGATGATCGCCATGCCGAAGCTTGGGTGATCCACGTAAGCATCGCCCGTTACAATAATGATGTCGCACGAGTCCCAGCCCAAGGCGTCCATGTCGCCGCGGCTCATGGGGAGTTGCGGTGCTGTTCCGAAGCGCTTGGCCCAGTATTTTCGGTAAGAAAAAAGATCGGGAGTAATGTTCATCGCGAACTAGCGAAGAAGACAAATGAAAGGAATCGAACAGGAGAGAATCGAGAGCACGACTCCCCGTACAGTACCTGAGAATTTAACTGGGGATTCTAACGCGAAAATCCCGCCTTAGGCGCTAAAAAGCCGATCGGCCGGCTTTTCGTTCACAAAAATCCAAGAACGAAAGATGGGCGAAGCCTGTAACGAAAATCGAATGGTTTCTAAGGGAGAGGCTAAGGTCTTAATGGCGCGCGTGCCTTGGATTCGCGGATAACGCCCAGTCCCCAGATGCCCCATGATGCCGTTTTAAGCATCAATAAAGGAATAGCGACGGCTTTGAGCCCCCAAAGAACAACGGCTAGCGCGCTTGCTCCGGATAGGCTCCAAGCAAACACACCCCAACGTCCACCGACGACGACTCGAAGAAGACGCTTAGATGTATTTTGCAATTTGCTCATAGATAGATGGCATCCAGCAAGCGGGGGCAGTGTACCATGCGGCATCGATCGGTAGAGTGGCGGTAAAGTAGAGATCCGCAAAACGCCTACTGAATGCGTGCTCAAGAAAATCCTAGCAAGCGAATTTAATATAAGCAAATAAATTGTTAAGAATACGTAATCAATGCTTATTTCCTTCACGCATTAAAAAGCCACTGCCTGAGAGCGTGGCTCCAGGCAGTGGCTGTAGACGCAAACAGTGCTTAGAAAACTAAGCTAAGACGCCGTTAGCGTTGTGCCGGTGGTATATCCGGGCAGAGGTCTTTGCCGATCAGGTTCGAGATGCTCGCAAACACCTGCAGCAACACGCCCATGATGGCCAATGCCAGCCAGCCGAAGATCACGAAGCCGTAGTGCAAGGGCGCTACGAACAACTCTTCCATAAACCAGAAGGTGTGACCCCATTCGTTCAAGCCGACGTTCGGCAGAATCATGAACGGACCGGTCCACAGAATCAGGTACGCCAGCGACAAGCCTTTCGACGTCGAGAAGTACGGCAGGCGGGTATGCGCATACAGGAACGCGCCACCACCCGTGATGATGTAGATCGGATAGCTCAGGTAGAACTCGATGATGTGCGACGGCGTGAAGTCGGTGTCGCGAACAATCGTCTGGTGCCAGGTGCCGTCCTGCTCGGTGAAGTAGCTCGCACCCCAGTAAATGGCCCATGCATACGCAAACAGCCAAATCAGGTGCGTCATGTTCCGGCGCAGTTCTTCCCGCGGCGCCAGTGCCGCCAGGTTGCGGTCACGGGTCTTCCACAGGTAGCCCCACAGAACCGAGGCGGTGACCACTTCCAGTACGATTTCGGTGTACAGGAAGTTCATCCAGTACGTCTCGAATTCCGGTGCGAACGAATCCAGACCGGCGGACCAGCCGTAGACCCCTTCATACCACCGAACCCAAAAATAAAAGACCGTGTACAGCATGAACGCAAAAGTCAGCCACTTTACGTTAAGTAAGGGTTGCTCTTTTGCTTCCACGCCACCTGCTGTTGTAGCAGCCATAGTTTTACCTCCATTGCTTGTTGTTAATTACCAATGAATGCCAGAGTACGTACGTGACATCTCTGACCCCGATTTAGAGTAAAGCTGCACAAAAAAATTCCGATCCGTAGGAAGAAATTTTTAACTGTGCGGCTTCTGCGTTGAAAATACGGAGAAGCCCTTCGAAACCCTAAATACAGGGCCTATCCCGATACTTTTCGGCGTACGGCAGGTTTGTCGGAACGCCCAACCGCAGCCAATAGTATCGAGTCAATACTGTATGCTCGGCTCATAAGTGATGTCAACTAGGATGTGTCAATTATTTTTCGACGAAGTTGATGGCAGGATTTGGTGCCGATCGGATCGGGCTGACAGGCTCGGATCGTCGATTTTTACGCTGAGATGTTGCGGGGTCTGGCTGGGTCGCCCAGCTTTATCACCAGCGGCAATCAGATAGACGTCCATGACACCGTAGTAGCTGATCACGAAGCGTTCGAAGAATCGAGCCAGCGGGCTATGGATGTTTTCTCGTTCAGTGATGGTCAATACGGTGCCGTCGCCATCTTCCGCAAGTTCGTAAATCCAAGTACCGTTTGAAAAACAAGCTAAAAGAGGTGATCTGCCAGCGTGGCGACGGGCTCGACTCGTGTACTTTGCGTATTCGGTTTGTCCATTATGCGGAAGTGGGCGGGTTTTTCGTTCCGTGATCAGGATGATAAGATCGGCCTAATGTAAAGCGGATTGTTTGTGGCTCATTCATAAGCCAGCCATGAGAAGGGAGGCGCTTGATCGGCGAGGCGGTAGTACCGGCGCAGCTATTGGTACTGATGCAAGTCCACCGCAAGACCGTCGATCCGTGTTTTATGAAATCCGTCAATCATGCGACCACAGTTATTCCCTCTATGAAGCCCCGTTATTCCTATTCGGCGGGATCTCCTATTCCGCATGGAGTTCATTTGCACAAAGGCGGGGTGAATTTCTCCCTGTTTAGTCGGCATGCGACCCGCGTTTGGTTGCTTTTGTTCGAAGATGTGCATGCCAGCAAGCCGTTTCAAGTCATCGAGCTCGATTCGCAACATCATAAGACCGGCGACATGTGGCATATCTGTGTCCTGGGGGCAGGAAGGAATCTAGTTTACGCCTTTCGCGTCGATGGGCCTTTTGCACCTGAACAAGGACATCGTTTCGATTCGACGAAAATGCTGCTGGATCCATACGCGACGGCGCTTGCCACGCCGCTACAGTGGAATTTTGCCGGTTTTTCTTCTCATGCCAAACCAACTGCGCTTGCTGCTTCCGAGCGAGAAAATCCGGTGGCCGCCAAAAATCTTGTTACCGGCAACGGCTTTGACTGGGAGGACGATCGACCACTTTATCATCCATGGTCTAGCCTGGTGATTTACGAAACGCATGTGCGCGGTTTGACGGTGCATCCATCGTCCGGCGTCAGAGCGCCGGGCAGTTATCTTGGCCTTATCGAAAAAATTCCGTACTTCAAACGGCTCGGGGTCACGGCCGTTGAGCTAATGCCTTTGCAGGAGTTCAATCCTAATGAGGTTACCGCGGTCAATCCTCTGACCGGAGAGAGGCTCCGCAATTACTGGGGCTACAACACTATCGCTTTTTTCGCGCCTTTCGAGGGGTATGGCAGTCGTCTGTATCCCGGCTGTCAGGTCGACGAATTCAAGACGATGGTCAAAGCCCTGCACAAAGCCGGAATCGAGGTGCTGCTGGATGTTGTGTTCAACCACACGGCGGAAGGCGATGAAACCGGACCGACGCTCAACTTCCGCGGTCTGGACAACAGCATTTATTACTTGCTGGAAGACGATAAAAGTCGCTACAAGAATTTCTCCGGTTGCGGCAATACCATGAACTGCAACCATCCCGTGGTTCGCAACTACATTCTCGACTGTCTGCGGTATTGGGTCGTGGAAATGCACGTGGACGGTTTCCGCTTCGATCTGGCCTCTATTTTGGGGCGAGACCGCAACGGCCATCTGGTGGCCAACGCGCCGCTCTTGGAGCAGATTGCCGAGGACCCGATTCTGCGCGACGTAAAGCTGATCGCCGAGGCTTGGGATGCGGGCGGCGCCTACTTGGTCGGACGTTTTCCCGGAGAGCGCTGGTCGGAGTGGAACGGCCAATATCGTGACGACGTGCGGCGCTACTGGCGCGGCGATCTCGGCACGGCCGGAGCTTTTGCCAGCCGATTATGCGGCAGCGCCGATCTTTACGAGCATAGCGGGAAGGCGACGGTTAACAGCATCAACTTCGTGACCTGTCACGACGGGTTTACGCTGAACGATCTGGTGAGCTACGAGTACAAACACAATCTGGCCAATGGCGAAGAGAATCGGGACGGTTCGAACGATAATCACAGCGCCAACTACGGCGTGGAAGGTCCGACCGACGATCCGATCATCAATCGAATTCGGCTCAGGCAGATGAAGAACTTCATCGCCACGCTTTTCGTTTCCCGCGGGGTGCCGATGATTTTGGGCGGAGATGAGTTCTGTCGCACTCAACTAGGCAACAACAACGCTTATTGCCAGGACAACGAGATTTCCTGGTACGACTGGAGGTTGCTGGCGCGGAATCAAGAATTCTTCGAATTCGTGAGGAATATGATCGCCTTTCGCGCGCGCCACCCGGTTCTGTCGTCGGAAAGGTTCTATAGGCCAGAAGACGTGAGCTGGTTCAATCCGTCCGGGCAGGTTCCCGACTGGCATTCGGAGAGCGCGGTGGGATGTCGGATTTATGCGGAAAAAGAAGGAGGGCAAGACCTTTGTCTGCTCTTCAATCCGCTGACCTATGCGACAAACTTCGTACTGCCGGATCTGCCGCACGATTCGGCTTGGCTTAGGGTGATCGATACCAGTGCCGCGCCGCCTTTCGATATTTGCCGGCCGGGCGACGGCATCCCGTTCGGCGGAAACTCATCCATTCGGATCGAGGAGCGCAGTATGATCGTGTTGCTTGCGGAGCGTAATCGCTAGTCTGAAAATGAAAACGGCCGGCTGTCCCGGCCGTCTTGCGTTTCTAAGACATGTACGAAACATTCACGGCGTTACCGTTTGAGTGGCCGAAAACTGATTTCCTTTATTGTCTCGAATTTCGGCTTTCAACTCTCCGGCCGTTTCCGGCACGAAATAGAAGCGGAAATTCGGGTCGGCGCTGATGGCGATATCGGTCTGTGCCGTGAGAACCGGTTTGTCGTTGAAGCTGACTTTTAGTTCTTCCACGAAGTGAGCCGGCTTGATCATCCGGGTCAATTGATCCATCTGCAGGCCGGTGATGTTCGGATGACTGATGAGCAGTTGAGCCAAATTCGGCTGTTGCAAGGCTGCTTTTTCATTGTCCAGCTTGAACTTCATCTTGCCCATGCGTGCCATGGCTGCCTCAAGATCGGTGCCTATGGGGGCCGAGCAGCCGCCGCTCGCTTTGACGAACACTTTGTTCATATGGAGCTTGCCGTCATTGGTCTCGGCGATGGCGCGAATATGGGTGTAGGCGTTGACGCGTACCCGCATGGCCAGGTCGGCTTTTCCGCTGTCCGGTGTGAAGTGGAAGTTGGCGGAGAATGGAACCGGGTTGTTGTCGATGATCAAGGTCACGGTCTTGATGTATCGATCCTTGGTCTGCGGAATCTTGCTGTTGATCTGGATCGGTACCAAGGCCGGATCTTCTGCGCGATAAGGGGCGGTCAATTCGATGATTTGGTTGCCCTCTTCGATTGCGCGGTCGCCGAAAAATTTTTGTCTGAGTCCGCCGTTCCAGGCCGCTTCTTCCTCGCCGGCGGCGAACGCGGAGCCGGTTACTGCTAGTAAGTAGGCCAAGGCTAACCATAGGCCTTTGTTTAACGCTATCAATTGTTTCATTGAGTTACTCTCCGGGTAAGTGTTCGGGGATTTAGTCGTCTTCCCACTCCAGTTCGGCGAATGCAGTGGAAATATTCCTCTTATGGAACTCGTCGAACAGTTGCCAGTCATCGCGGGCCGATAAACCGACGTTCTCCATGGCATCCTCCATGGTTTTGTCATCTTTGATGAACGCTCTGATTTCGGACTGCAAAGTCTTGAGATAGCGCTCCTCGGGCTCCAATGCTCCAGGCCAATCGGCCGAAACCGGGCCGTGTCCCGGTATTGCCAGCTTGGCATCGATCGTTTTGAGTTGCTCGATCGTCGCGAGCCAGCCATTGAGGCTTCCGTCAACCACGGGTAAATGCCCCATGAACAGGAGATCGGCAAGCCAAAGGGTCTTGGTTTGAGCATCGTAAATGCTGAGATCGTTGTCGGTGTGGGATGTCTTGTGGGCCCTCAAAAGCAGCGTTCTGGCGCCGAGCTCTAGCACGAGCGTATCCCGAACCGGATGATCGGGCGGCACGAAGTTCTCGATCTTTAAACTGAAGCCGAGATCGCGCTCGGCCTTTTCCTGATAAAAGGGCGCGCGCATGGCCATGGCCTCGGCAAGCTTGTGATGGCCGATGAAACTGACGCCGGGCTGTTTGAATGCGATATTGCCGTAGATGTGATCCGGATGGACGTGGGTGTTGATGACGTAGCAGATCGGAATCGTGGTGATGGATTCGATGGCGCTTCTCAAGGCATGGCCTTGCTCCGGGCTGCCCCCGGTATCAATCACCGCCACGCAACGCTGGCCGACTATGAAGCCGATATTGGCGATCTCGCCGCCGTTGTGGCTATCCGGCAGTTCGTGGACGCCCTGGTGAACGTAAATGCCCGGCGCGACCTGCTGAAGCGAGAGTTTGGGGATGTCGGTCTGGGCAGGGGCGTTTAGCGCGGTGAGCGATAGGATAAGCGCAATAACTGGAACTTTCATTAAGGTCTTGTGTCTTTTTCGTTGGCGATCAATAGATCGAGCAAAGCGCGGCTGGCCCGCGACCGCATTTTCGCTTCGGGCGCGATGATGTTCAACTGCCAGCGGAGGCCATCGGGCGGGTTGATCCGCCGTGATACCAAGCTGTTATTTTCATGGCGCATGGCCTGAATGGATGCAAAACCGATACCGAGTCCGGCCCGGACAGACTCTTTCACGCCCGCGACGCCCATCACCTCGATATTGACCGGCGCCGTAATATGCGCTTCGGCCAACGCGGTTTCGACGACTTGCCTCGCACCCGATCCCGGTTCGCGCCAGATGATTTGGTAGCGGGTAAAAACATCGAGAGGAACGGCCTCCGGATAAATTTCCGCGATTTCATGATTCTGGGGGACGATCAGCACGATTTCGTCCTCTTTCCACGGCAGCATGCGGAATGGCGCGGATAACTGCTCGGTCGCGACCGGGCCTTCGATGAAAGCCAAATCCAACTCCGGAAGATTTTGCACGATTTCTTGGGTATTGCCGGTATTGATATACACATGCACGCCGGGGTAGTCGGTTTGGAGTCTCACGACGTATTCGGGTAGGTAATAGCTGGCGATGGTCATCGTCGAGCCGATGCGCAAGGTTCCGACGTTGACCTGCTGTAAGCGGCGGATGTAGTCCTTCGCCTCGCGATAGTCGCGTTCCATGCGTTCGGCGTATTCGAGTAGACCTTGGCCTGCCGGTGTCAAAACGATTTGATGGCCGACTCGCTCGTACAGCGGTTCTCCGACGGCATCCTGAAGTAACTTCAGCTGCCCGGAGACGGCCGGTTGGCCTAGGTTCAGCTGTTCAGCGGCTCGAGTGATGCTTTTCAGCTTTGCCACGATCGCAAAGGTCAGGAGAGACTGCAAGTTCATACATGATTCTGCATAAATATGCGTAACATCATGAAAAGTAATGGAAAATTCATGAATATCGATTTGAATTTGATGGACCCATCCGCTACAGTCGCGTACACCGATTCGACTACCCGCTAGAACGCGTTGTTTCTGCCGATGTTGAGGGCGCTGGGCCCGAGAACGGCTGTTTCCGAAGCACTATATTAAAGGTATGCACCGTATGACCACAGCTCCGGTTGCTTTTAAGAAAGTCAAGAAAAATAAGAGGATGGCGCCCAAGGGGCGCCCGATCGACCTCAAGGCCTTGGAGGAGATTCGTGCCTTGCTCGGCGAAGCGCCGCGTCGCCGGGATTTGCTGATCGAGCATCTGCATAAGATTCAGGATGCCTACAAGTATATTTCCGCAAAACATGTCGTTGCCTTGGCCCATGAGATGAAGCTTTCTCCAGCCGAGGTGTATGAGGTCGCTACCTTCTACCATCATTTCGATGTGGTCAAAGAGAACGAGACGCCTCCTCCGCCCTTGACGGTGCGCGTTTGCGAGTCGGTTTCCTGTGAAATGGCCGGCGCCAAGCCGTTGCTGGAAGCACTTCAAAAAGGGCTGGGAGAAGGGGTCCGCGTGATTCCGGCACCATGCGTCGGACGTTGCCAGCATGCGCCGGTTGCCGTGGTGGGGCAAAATCCGATCGATAATGCCAACGAAGAAACAGTACAGCAGGCGGTTGTCAGCAGGGCGGTCGAAGCCGAGGTCCCGGCTTACATCGATTATTCCCAGTATATCGCTCAGGGCGGATACCAAACCCTGAAGGCATGCATCGAAGGCAAGCGCAACCGCGAGTGGGCGATTAATGCCATGGAGCACTCCGGTTTGCGCGGTCTGGGTGGCGCCGGTTTTCCGGCGGGACGCAAGTGGCGGATCGTCAGCAGCTATCCGGGGCCGAGGCTTATGGCAGTGAACATCGACGAGGGCGAGCCGGGCACTTTCAAGGATCGCCATTACCTGGAAAGCGATCCTCACCGTTTTCTCGAAGGTATGCTGATCGCCGCGTGGGCGGTCGACATCAGCGAGATCTATATCTATCTTCGCGACGAGTATGCCGCCTGCCGCAAGATTCTTACCGAAGAACTGGCCAAGCTGCAGAGCAATCCGCCTTCCGCAACACACCTGATTCCGCCGATTCATCTACGGCGGGGGGCCGGCGCCTACATCTGTGGCGAGGAGTCGGCAATGATCGAATCCATCGAGGGCAAGCGCGGCATGCCGCGGCTCCGTCCTCCCTTCGTTGCCGAAGTCGGTTTGTTTGGCCGTCCCACGCTGGAGCACAACATGGAGACGGTGTTCTGGGTGCGCGACATTCTGGAGAAGGGACCCGAGTGGTTCTCTTCGTTCGGGCGGCACGGCCGTAAAGGATTGCGTTCGTTCTCGGTCAGCGGGCGCGTGCAGAAACCGGGGGTTCATCTGGCCCCCGCCGGTATCACCGTGCGCGAGCTGATCGACGAATACTGCGGCGGCATGCTGCCGGGACACGAGTTCTACGGCTACTTCCCCGGCGGCGCTTCCGGCGGAATTCTGCCGGCATCCATGGGCGATATTCCGCTGGATTTCGACACCTTGAATCAGTACGGCTGTTTTATCGGCTCCGCTGCCGTCGTCATCCTGTCCAACCAGGACAGCGCCAAGGCGATGGCGATCAACGCCATGAAGTTTTTCGAGGAAGAATCGTGCGGTCAATGCACGCCTTGCCGGGTCGGTACCGGCAAGGCGGTCAGGCTCATGCAAAAGGACCAATGGGACAAGCCCTTGCTGGACGACATCTCCAAGGTGATGACCGATGCATCCATCTGCGGCCTTGGTCAGGCGGCGGCAAATCCCTTGCAGTGCGTGTTCAAGTATTTCCCCCAAGAGCTTGAAAAGTAAGCGAGCTGAAATCCGTAGGAACGAGATATGGTTGCCAATCCCAAAGATTTAAAGACAGCGAAGACCGTCGGATTCAAGCTCGACGGCGAAGACATTCAGGCTTTCGAAGGCGAAACTATCCTTCAGGCGGCCAAGCGGCAGGGTAAGGAGATTCCGCATCTGTGTTACAAAGACGGCTACCGGCCGGACGGCAATTGTCGCGCCTGCGTGGTGGAGATCAAGGGCGAACGTGTCCTGGCGCCGTCCTGTTGCCGTTATCCGCAGGAAGGGATGGATGTATCGAGCACGAGCGAGAGGGCTCGCACTTCTCAAAAGCTGGTGCTGGAGCTTCTGCTCTCCGATATGCCGGAGCAAGGCAAATCGCCTTATAACCCTCATTCCGAGCTGGATTTCTGGGCAGACAAGCTGGAGGTCGGGAACCCTCGATTCCCCGGTCGAGGGCAGCCGGCTCCCGATTTTTCGCACCCCGCCATCGCCGTGAATCTGGACGCCTGCATCCAGTGCACGCGTTGCGTGCGGGCCTGCCGCGAAGAGCAGATGAATGACGTGATCGGCTACGCGTTCCGCGGGCATCACTCCAAGATCGTTTTCGATCAGGACGACCCGATGGGCGAGAGTACCTGCGTGGCCTGCGGTGAATGCGTGCAGGCGTGCCCGACCGGTGCCTTGATGCCGTCCAAGAATGTCGGCCTGGTTGAACCCGACAAGAAGATCGATTCCACCTGCCCTTACTGTGGCGTCGGGTGTCTTCTGACCTTCAACGTCAAGGACAACAAGATCCTTTACGTCGATGGACGCGACGGCGATACCAATCACAGCCGTCTCTGCGTCAAGGGTCGGTTCGGTTTCGATTACGTCCACAATCCCTTGCGCCTGACCAAGCCTCTGATCCGCAAGGAAGACGTGGCGAAAACCACGGAACTGCTCGATCCTAAGGACATCGAGCAGGTCTTCCGTGAGGCGACCTGGGAGGAAGCACTGGATTTCGCTGCTTCCGGACTCCGCAAGATTCGTGACGAGAAGGGCCCCCAAGCTTTGGCCGGCTTTGGCTCGGCCAAAGGCAGCAACGAAGAGGCTTATTTGTTCCAGAAACTGGTGCGTACCGGCTTCGGCACCAATAACGTCGATCATTGCACCCGCTTGTGTCATGCCTCGTCGGTTGCGGCTTTGCTGGAGTGCATCGGTTCCGGCGCGGTATCGAATCCGGTGGAAGATGTCGCGAAGGCCGAGGTCATCGTCCTCATCGGGTCCAATCCCACGGTCAATCACCCGGTTGCGGCCACGTGGTTCAAGAATGCGGTGCGGAACGGCACCAAGCTCATCGTGATGGATCCGATCCGCACGGAAATTTGTCGCTTCGCGACCTATTCGCTGCAGTTCCGTCCGGATACCGACGTGGCCTTGCTCAACGCGATCATGCATACCATCGTTGCGGAAGGCCTATACAACGAGGAATACATCCGAAAGCACACCGAAGGCTTCGAACAGCTGAGAGAGCACCTGAAGGACTACAATCCTGACCTGATGGCTCCCGTGTGCGGCATCCCAGCGGAAACCATCAAGGAGGTGGCTCGTCTTTATGCCAAGTCCAAGGCGGCGATGATCCTCTGGGGAATGGGGGTGTCCCAGCACGTCCACGGTACCGACAATGCCCGTTGCTTGATCTCTCTCGCTCTGATGACCGGCCAGATCGGCCGTCCGGGCACCGGTTTGCATCCGCTGCGCGGACAAAACAACGTGCAGGGTGCGTCCGATGTGGGACTTATCCCCATGGTCTATCCGGATTATCAGCCGGTCGGCGATGTCGAAGTCCGCGCAAAGTTCGAAAAGCTGTGGAGTACTCAACTCGACCCCAAGCCAGGCCTTACCGTGGTCGAAATCATCCATGCCATCCATGATGGCAAGCTGAACGGTCTCTATATCGAGGGTGAAAACCCGGCCATGTCCGATCCCAATCAGAACCACGCCCGCGAAGCCTTGGCGATGCTGGAGCACTGCGTGGTGCAGGACATCTTCCTGACCGAAACGGCCGGCTTCGCCGACGTGATTCTGCCGGCCTCGGCTTTCCCAGAAAAGACCGGGACCTTTACCAATACGGATCGCCGTGTTCAGTTGGGACGGCAAGCCATCGACCCGCCGGGCGACGCTCGACAGGACTGGTGGATCATTCAGGAAATCGCGCGGCGTATGGGGTTGGACTGGAATTACTCCGGCCCTAAGGATGTGTTCAACGAAATGCGCCAGGCGATGGGCAGCATCGCCGGTATTACCTGGGACCGGCTGGAGCGGGACGACTCCGTCATCTACCCGTGCGAGCAAGAGGGTGATCCCGGTGAACCGGTCATTTTTGTGGATGAGTTTCCGCGCAAGGGCGGCAAGGGATTGTTCGTTCCTGCGGTATTCAGCCGCGCGAACGAACTGCCCGACAATGACTATCCGTTTGTCTTCATTACCGGCCGGCAGCTCGAGCACTGGCATACCGGCAGTATGACCCGGCATGCGAGCGTTCTGGATGCGATCGAGCCCGATCCGGTTGTCTCGATTCATCCGCTCGACTTGGAAGCCTTGGGCGGCAAGCCGGGCGAATTGATTACCATCGAATCGAGGCGCGGCAAGATCTCCGCCTATGCGAGGGCCGATACTGGGTTGCAGCCGGGAAGCTTATTCATGGCCTTCTGTTACAACGAAGCCTCGGCCAATCTGATCACCAACGAGGCGTTGGATCCCTACGGTAAAATACCTGAATTCAAGTTCTGCGCCGTCAAAGTTACACCCGGCGGCAAGTTGTCCGAACGGATCAGTTAATCGATAGATTGATCTAGGGCAGCCCTGACGGCGGATTTGTCGTCAGGGCTTTCTTGCGTGTTGCCCAAAAAACCCGTCTAACCGTGCTGTGCCGGGCTTCGCAGCAGTTCTTGCATTATTGACTTTTAATCCGAAATACTTCAACTTACGCACGCAGACGGGCTTGTCGGGGAATTTCCACGAGTACCTTAGGGAATGTTTCCTTACGCAACATAAAATCCGTCCTATTGTTTTTAGGGTAACTTATCGTTAACAAAACGTACTCTGTGTATACAGAATACGAGGAGGAAAAGAGATGAAAAAACCCGTGAAAAGTTGGCTGGTCGCAACGTCGGTCGCATCGTTGCTGGCAGCCCCGGGGATTTCCCAAGCCAATACCGAAGTCGAAGCCCTCACGAAGGACCCCAAGAACTTCGCGAGTTGGGGCGGGGATTACTATGGCATGCGCTACAGCGCGCTGGACCAGATCAATAATAAGAACGTAAAGGATCTTCAGCCTGTCTGGACTTTCTCGACCGGCATGCTGCGTGGTCACGAAGGTGGCCCTCTCGTCATCAATGATGTGATCTATATTCAGACGCCTTACCCGCACAAGGTTTATGCGCTGGATCAAGGCACTCAGTCCGTAATCTGGGAGTACTCTTACTCACCCGATAAGGATGTCGATCCCAACCAGGTTATCTCGGTCATGTGCTGCGACGTGGTAAACCGTGGTCTCGCGTACGGCGACGGCAAGATCTTCCTGGCTCAGGGTGACGCTACGCTGGTTGCCTTGGACGCCAAGACCGGCAAAGTGGTGTGGAAGACCAAGAACGGCGAACCCAAGCTCGGCATGACCAGCACCAACGCTCCGCTGGTGGTAAAGGATAAGGTCATCACCGGTATCGCCGGCGGCGAGTTTGGTGTGCGCGGTTTCCTCGCGGCTTACAACATCAAAGACGGCACCTTGGCTTGGAAAGCCTACAGCATGGGTCCGGATTCCGACATCAAGGTCGATCCGGAAAAGACCATGACCTGGACCGACGGCAAAATGGCGCCGGTCGGCAAGGACTCCAGCGTGAAAACCTGGGAAGGCGATCAGTGGAAGCTCGGCGGTGGCACCACCTGGGGCTGGTACAGCTACGATCCGAAACTCAATCTGGTCTACTACGGCTCCGGCAACCCCGGTACCTGGAATCCGAGTCAGCGTCCCGGCGACAACAAATGGTCGATGACCCTCTGGGCTCGCGATGCGGATACCGGCGTGGCCAAGTGGGTTTATCAGATGACCCCGCACGACGAATGGGACTATGACGGCATCAATGAGACGCCCTTGATCGATCTGAAAATGACCGACAAGAACGGCAAGGAGCACGACAAGTTGATCGTCCACTTCGATCGTAACGGTTTCGGCTATACGCTCGACCGTGAAACCGGCGAGCTTCTGGTTGCCGAGAAATTCGACAAGGCCGTCAACTGGGCCAGCCACGTCGACATGAAGACCGGCCGTCCGCAGGTGGTCGACCAATACAGCACGCACAAGGGCGGTCCCGACCACAACACCACAGGGATCTGCCCGGCCGCTCTGGGTAGCAAGGACCAGCAGCCGATCGCGTTCTCGCCCCGGACCAATTTGGTCTATATTCCGGGCAACCACGTGTGCATGAACTACGAGCCTTTCGAAGTCGAGTACACGGCAGGTCAGCCGTATGTCGGCGCGACTCTCACCATGTTCCCGGCCGGTGTTGACGCCAAGACCGGCGAGAAGAACGGTTCGCATAACCTCGGCGTATTCACCGCCTGGGATCCGACGACCGGCAAGATCGTTTGGGCTAAGGACGAACCGTTCTCCGTATGGAGTGGCGCGGTTGCAACCGCTGGCGATGTCGTGTTCTACGGCACCTTGGAAGGCTACTTGAAAGCGGTTGACGCCAAGACCGGCCAAGAACTTTACAAGTTCAAGACCCCGTCGGGCATCATCGGCAACGTCAACACCTGGAGCTACAAAGGCAAGCAGTATGTCGGCGTTATGTCGGGTCTCGGTGGCTGGGCCGGTATCGGTATGGCCGCTGGCCTCGAAGGCGAAAGCGAAGGGTTGGGTGCTGTAGGCGCATACCGTAGCCTCAGCAACTACACCAAACTGGGCGGTGTATTCACCGTATTCGCTCTGCCTAACAAATAAATCTAAAGCGTTAGTTGTATAGTACGCCCTGGCTGATTCGTCAGCCGGGGCGTTCTTTTTGTAGTGGTTTTGAATGCCGAATTTTTACGTTTACTCTTGGTCTTAAAGACGTTTGTTCAAGCTATAAAGGAGTCCTTCATGACCGTTAGGTGCGATACCCGTCGGGCAGTGGTGCTTTTGGCGTCATTGTTGATGCCTTTTTCCGTGGCTCAAGCGGATAAAGATGCTTTCAAGGTTTGCGCAGACCCGAACAATCCACCTTTCTCAGATAAGAACGGTCATGGTTTCGAGAACAAAATTGCCGAGCTGTTCGCTAAGGAGTTGGGAAAAAAAGTCGAATACACCTGGTTCCCGCAGCGGATCGGCTTCATTCGGAATACTTTAAAAGCGCAATTGCCGGACTCCGACGAATACAAGTGCGACGTGGTGATGGGCGTGCCTACCGGATATGAGCTCGCCGCGACTACCAAGCCTTATTACCGTTCGACGTATGCCTTGGTTTACCGGAAAAATCGCGGCTGGGACGACATCAAATCGCCCGAAGATCTTGAACGTCTTCCGGACGAACGGAAGAGCAAGCTGCGCATCGCCATGTTCGATGGAGCGCCAGGCACAACCTGGCTATTCAATCATCAACTCGCCGATCAAGGGATACCTTATCAAAGCATGTCGGGAGATGCGTCGGTCAATACCGCTCAGATTCTTGCGAAGGATTTCTCTGAAGGGAAAATCGATATGGTCATCGTTTGGGGGCCGATCGCCGGTTACCTCGTCACTCAAGGGAAACCTGGGGCTTTCGGGATGATACCCATGAAGTCGGAAGAGTCGGTCAAATTCGACTTCCCTATCTCGATGGCCGTCCGCTTTCCCGACAAGGAGCGGAAAGAGGAGTTGAACTCTTTGATCGAACGAAACGCGAAGAAGATCGAAGCGTTACTACACGAGTATCGCGTGCCCTTGGTCGATCAGAATGGAAACCTGATCGAAGCGGCAAATAAAAGAAAAAAATAAGATATGGCGGGAGGGGCAGGGCGGTGAAGCCTTGCCCCTGCCTCGTTATGACGGTTCCGGTAAACCGGGGTTTTTCAGCTTTCTCGCCGCATGTGCGGGAAGAGAATGACGTCGCGGATCGAGGGCGAATCGGTGAAGAACATTACTAACCGGTCTATGCCGATGCCCTCGCCCGCGGTCGGCGGCAGCCCGTATTCCAAAGCGCGGATATAGTCCGCATCGTAGTGCATCGCTTCTTCGTCCCCGGCATCCTTGTCTGCAACCTGTTTTTTGAACCGCTCCGCTTGATCTTCCGGGTCGTTCAGCTCCGAGAAGCCATTGGCGATTTCCCGTCCTCCGATGAACAGCTCGAATCGATCGGTCACGAATGCATTCTGATCGTTGCGGCGGGCCAGGGGCGATGTTTCGGTGGGATATTCCGTGATGAATACCGGACCCATCAGTCGATGCTCTACGGTTTTCTCGAAAATCTCGGTCTGGAGTTTGCCTAGACCATCGCCCGGGGTGACGAGATAACCCAGGCGCTCCGCAACTTGGGCCGCCCGATCGCGATCGGCGAGATCCTCAGCCGTCAGGTCCGGATTGTAGCGAAGAATCGATTCGAGTACGGTCAGCCGTTCGAACGGCTGCGCCAAATCGTAACTTTGACTCTCGTGTACGACGGTGGCGCTTCCGAAGAGCTTAACGGCTAGGCCGCGCAGCATTTCCTCGGACAAGTCCATCAAGTCCCGGTAGTCTGCATAGGCCTGATAGAACTCCAGCATCGTGAACTCCGGATTGTGCTTGGTGGACAATCCTTCGTTGCGGAAGCTGCGGTTGATCTCGAAAACCTTTTCGAACCCGCCGACGACGAGGCGCTTCAGGTAAAGCTCCGGCGCGATACGAAGATACAAATCCATATCGAGCGCGTTGTGATGGGTGATGAACGGCTTGGCCCGAGCTCCTCCCGGAATCACTTGCATCATCGGGGTTTCCACTTCGAGAAAGTCCCGCTCGAGCAGAAACTGCCGAATAAACTGAACGATGGTGCTGCGCATCTTGAACACTCGCCGCGAATCCTCATTCATGACGAGGTCGACATAGCGCTGCCGGTGGCGGGTTTCTTCGTCCGTTAGGCCGTGAAATTTCTCCGGCAAGGGGCGCAGTGATTTGGTAAGAAGGCGAATGCCCGTGGCTCGTATGGACAGCTCGCCGGTCTTGGTTCGAAACGCCGTTCCCTCGACGCCGATGATATCGCCGATGTCCCAGTGCTTGAAGGCTTCATATTCGCCTTCCGGCAGGGCATCCTTCTGCAGGAAAATCTGAATGCGGCCGGACATGTCCTGAATATGGGCAAAGCTCGCCTTGCCCATCAGTCGCTTGCCCATCAGTCGCCCGGCGGCTTTCACCCGGATGTTGCGCGTTTCGAGGATGGCGCCATCCTCGTCCCCGTATTGGTCATGAAGTGCCTGTACCAGTGTGTTGCGCCGGAAATCGTTGGGGAAGGCAATGCCGCTCCGACGCAATTCAGTCAGTTTTTCCCGCCTCTGAGCGATGAGTTTGTTTTCGTCGAGTTGTTCGGTCATACCGTTTCTTGTTACGAAAATGTTTCAGGGAAAGCTCCGCTTGAGCGGAGTAAACCAGGCTGTTTGCGGTGGGCCGGGCATACTCCGACCGCCTTTAAGCCTCACAGGCCGCTTTTCAAGCTGGCTTCGATGAACATGTCCAGATCGCCGTCCAGCACGGCTTGCGGGTTGCCGGTTTCGACCCCGGTGCGCAAATCCTTGATCCTTGATTGGTCCAGTACGTACGAGCGAATCTGGCTGCCCCAGCCGATGTCGGACTTGGAATCTTCCAGTTTTTGCTTTTCCGCGTTGCGCTTCAGCATCTCCATCTCGTAGAGCTTCGCCCGAAGCTGTTTCATGCATCGGTCGCGGTTGGCGTGCTGGGACCGTTCGGTCTGGCACTGTACCACGATGCCGCTGGGAACGTGCGTGATGCGCACGGCGGATTCAGTTCGGTTGACGTGCTGTCCGCCGGCGCCGCTGGCCCGGTATACGTCGGTGCGGAGATCGGCCGGATTGATTTCGATATCGATCGTGTCGTCCACTTCGGGCGAAACGAATACCGAGGAGAACGAGGTATGCCGACGATTGCCGGAGTCGAACGGTGATTTTCGGACCAGACGGTGCACGCCGGTTTCGGTTCGCAGCCAGCCGTAGGCATATTCGCCCTCGAAGCGGATGGTAGCGCTCTTGATGCCGGCAACGTCACCGGGCGACTCTTCGATCAGTTCGGTCTTGAAGCCGCGGCGTTCGCCCCAGCGAAGATACATGCGTTCCAGCATTTCCGCCCAGTCCTGGGCCTCGGTGCCGCCGGACCCCGCCTGAATGTCGAGGAAGGCATTGTTCGGGTCCATTTCGCCGGCGAACATGCGCCGGAACTCGAGATCGGCTACCAGCTTTTCGAAGCGTTCGAGATCGGCAGCCACGGTGTCCACGGTTGCTTCGTCGTCTTCTTCCACCGCCAGTTCGAGGAGTTCCTCGGCGTCGTTCACGCCCTGCTCGATGCTGACCAGGTTGTTGACGACCGACTCGAGCTGCGTGCGCTCGCGTCCCAGATTTTGGGCCCTTTCGGGGTCGTCCCAGATCTTTGGGTCTTCCAGTTCCTTTAAAACTTCGTCCAGCCGCTCCCGTTTGGTATCGAAGTCAAAGGTACCCCCTAAGAGCTGCCTGGCGGCTCTTCAAGTCTTTGATTTGGTTGTAGAGGGGATTGAGTTCGCGCATGGTGAATGGTTTTCAGTATCCGGCGAAAAAACCGCGATAGTACTACAGATGAGCGAGAAGAAAAACGAGCGGAAGCGTGCGGCTCAACTCGGCATCAGTCCCAGCGCTCGTCGCGCACCTGAATCATGCCGTTTGCGATGCGGACTGGAAAGCACGGGAGGTCCTCATAGGCCGGGGGCTTGAGGACTTTGCCGGTCTTTAGGCAGAAGCGGGCGCCATGGCGAGGGCAGACGATTTCGCAGCCTTCCAGCCGGCCGCTCGCGATCTCGGCGCCATCGTGGGTACAGACATCCTCGACGGCATAATACTCGCCGTCGATCATGAACACGGCGACGTCGGTTCCGTCGACATCCACGACGACATGCTCGCCGTTTTGAAGACTGCCTTCACGGGCGACATCGATCCAGTCGGACATGAAACGACTCTCTCTTTATTCGGTACTGACGGTGTCGGCTTCGTTCTTGAGAGCCGCTTGCAACGAATGCCAGGCCAGGGTGGCGCATTTCACCCGGGCCGGGTAGGCGCGTACGCCCGACAGGACCGCCAGTTTGCCGATTTCTTCCAGGTTCACGACGTCGTCGTTCTTGCCGGTGGTGATGCGATGGAACAGATCGAACAAGTGCTGGGCCTCGTCCTCGGTGTGGCCTTTGACGATTTCGGTCATGAGCGAGGCCGAGGCCGTCGAAATGGCGCAGCCCGAGCCTTGGAAGCTGACGTCCTCGATTACGCCGGCGTTAACTTTGACGTAAAGCGTGATCTTGTCGCCGCATAATGGGTTGAACCCCTCGATCTTGCGGTTGGCGTCTTCCATCACCCGGAAATTGCGCGGGTTGCGGTTATGGTCGAATACGACTTCCTGATAGAGATCCCTGATCTGATCCAGCATTAGCCGAACACCTCGATGACTTTTCGAATACCGTCCACCAGGATATCGATTTCCTCGAAGGTATTGTAGAGCCCGAAGGAGGCGCGGGCGGTCGCGGGCACGCCGAAGAAGTCCATCACCGGCATGGCGCAATGGTGTCCTGCCCGGATGGCGATGCCGAGGTGATCCAGAATCGTGCCGATGTCGTGGGGGTGTATGCGCTCCAGCGTAAACGACAGGATGGCGCCTTTCCGTTCTGCGGTGCCGACGATAGTCAATTGCGGAATTTCGAGGGCCCGTTCCGTGGCGTATTGCAACAACTGGTTCTCGTACTCGGCGATGGCATCCATGCCTATGGTCTCGAGATATTCCACCGCCGTGCCCAGGGCGATCGCGTCCACGATGTTCGGCGTGCCCGCTTCGAACTTGAAAGGCAGGGTGTTGTACTCGGTTTTATCGAAAGTGACGCGGCGGATCATGTCGCCGCCGCCCTGATAAGGCGGCATCGCCTCGAGCCATTTTTCCTTGCCGTAGAGAATGCCGATGCCGGTCGGACCGTACAGCTTGTGCCCGGACAGGGCGTAGAAGTCGCAGTCCAGGTCCTGGACGTCCACCGCCATGTGAGGCGCCGCCTGCGCGCCGTCGAGAAGCACCGGAATGTCCCGGCTATGGGCCAATTCGATGATGGCTTTGACCGGGTTGATCGTTCCCAGCGCATTGGACATGTGGCAGACCGAGACCAGCCGGGTGCGCGGCGACAGGAGTTGCTCGAATTCGTCCAGCAGAAGTTCGCCGGTTCGGCCGATCGGAGCGACCTTCAGCTTTGCGCCGGTTTGTTCGCACAGCATCTGCCAGGGGACGATGTTGGAGTGATGCTCCATGGCGGTGATGAGGATTTCGTCGCCTTCTTTCAAGGTGCTGCGGCCGAAACTTTGGGCAACCAGATTGATGGCTTCGGTGGTGCCCCGCACGAACATGATTTCGTGGCTGTGCTTGGCATTGAGAAACTGCTGTAGCTTCTCGCGCGCACCTTCGAAGAGATCGGTCGAGCGCTGGCTCAGGGTATGCACGCCGCGGTGAACATTGGAGTAGTCGTTCTCGTAAACCCGGCGGATGCAATCGATAACTGCTGTGGGCTTTTGCGTGGTGGCGGCGTTATCTAGATAGACCAGCGGTTTACCGTTCACCGTTTGGCGGAGAATCGGAAAGTCCTCGCGAAGTTTCGCGACGTTATAACCGACCGAGTTCGGCCGAGTTTTCAGGCTGGCCGCGCTTGGAGCGGAATGTGCTGCGTTCTGCGTCATAGCGGCTTGGGAAGCGGAAACCTTGTTCATAGCCAATCCTTTCGGATGTCGGATTGCGGCAGAAAAGACAACAGTTCGCTTTGAACCAGTCTTTTGAGACTGCTTAACCGTATCTTTTCGACCATTTCATTGGCAAAGGCGAAGGTAAGCATATTGCGCGCCGTCGGTTCATCCACGCCGCGCGATTCGAGGTAAAAAATGGCCTCCGGATCGAGTTGCCCTACCGTCACGCCGTGAGCGCATTTCACGTCGTCCGCGTGAATTTCCAGCTGCGGCTTGCTGTCGATCTCGGCGTCTTCCGACAAGAGCAGGTTGCGGTTGCTCATTTCGGCGTCGGTTTTCTGGGCTTCCGGGTGAACGACGATGCGCCCGGAAAAGACGCCCCGCGCGCGATCCCCGGCGATGCCGCGGTAGGTTTCGCGGCTGGTGCCGCAGGGTGCCCGGTGATGGATCAGGGTCTGGGTGTCCAGATGCCGCCGTCCGGTCGCGAGGAACAGTCCGTCCAGTTCGCACTCCGCCGCATGGCCCAATTGAGCGTGAATCTCGGTACGAGCCAAAAGGCCGCCGAAAGCAAGATGATGCTGGCGGAGTCGGGCCGAGCGCGCCTCTCGCGCGTAAATGCCGCCGAAGTGATAGCTCTTGGCGGTCTCGCTCTGAAGCTTGTAATGGTCGAATCCCGCATTCTCGCCCACCGAGATTTCGGTGACCGAGGCCGTGAGATAGCTTGAGTCTCCGATACCCGCATACGTTTCAACGAGGCTGGCTTCGGCATTCTGCTCCAGCGCGACGAGATTGCGGGTCACAGACAGTCCGTCCGGGCGTGTCGAGAAATGGATCACCTGCAAGGGTCTGTCCAGAACCTTGCCGGCCGGGATGTGCACGAATGCGCCGTCTCTGAAATACGCGGTGGTGAAGGCGATAAAGCCGTGAGCTACTTCCGGAACCACTTGGTTGAGTAAGCCCTCGATCAGATCGGGATACTGTTCCAGCGCGTCGGCCAGAGATGTCGCGATTACGCCCTCGGGAAGGTTGGCAGTCACGGAATGTTCGGCGGAATAAACGCCGTCGACGAAGACCAGCAACCACGCACCTTCCAGACGGAGCCGCGCCAGAGCGTTCGTATCCGTCGCGCCTGCGGGCGCGCCCACAGTCGGCACGAACAGCTTCTTCTCCAGGGTGGCGACATTGGTGTACTTCCACTCTTCCTCGCGCGGCGAGGGAAAGCCGCTGGCGGAGAAGCGGCTTTGGGCCTCTTCCCGCAGCCGGCGCAGCCACGGCAGATGCTCGCCCGGCAGCTTCGATGCCAATTCGCGATAGTGTTCGACGTAGTGCTGAGCCGCGCTCATGTCAGGCACCCGCAGACGTCAGTTGATCGACCCAGCCGTAGCCTTTCTTTTCCAGTTCCAGCGCCAGGCTGGCGTCGCCCGATTTCATGATCCGGCCGTGGGCGAGCACGTGAACCTGATCCGGCTTGATGTAGTTCAGCAGGCGCTGGTAATGGGTGACCAGGATGAAGGAGCGATCCGCCGAACGCAGGGCATTCACGCCGTCCGCCACCAGCTTGAGCGCGTCGATGTCGAGCCCGGAGTCGGTTTCGTCGAGAATGCACAGGCTCGGTTCGAGCACCGCCATCTGGAGGATTTCGTTGCGCTTCTTTTCGCCGCCGGAGAAGCCTTCGTTGACGCCGCGGTATAGGAACTGCTCGTCCAGATTTACTGCCTTGATCTTCTCCTTGACCAGTTTCAGGAAGTCCATGGCGTCGACTTCGCTCAGGCCCCGATGTTTGCGGATGGCGTTCAGGGCGGCCTTCAAGAGATAAATATTGCTGACGCCGGCGATTTCCACCGGGTATTGAAAGGCGAGAAAAACGCCTTCACGGGCGCGCTCCTCGGGTTTCATCTCCAGAAGATTCCGACCGAGATAGCTCACGGTTCCATCGGTGACTTCATAACCCGCGCGACCGGCCAGCACGTGGGACAGCGTGCTCTTGCCGGAGCCGTTCGGTCCCATGATGGCATGGACCTCGCCGGGCCTGATGTCCAGGCTGATGCCTTTGAGGATGGGTTTGTCGTCGACCCGGACGTGGAGATTCTCGATTTTGAGCATAACTGACTTACCTGAGGTTTATTCTGTTGGATGGATCGACCGGGATACTAGCCTACGCTGCCTTCCAAACTGATTCCCAAGAGCGCCTGGGCTTCCACGGCGAATTCCATGGGCAGCTCCTTGAACACTTGCTTGCAGAAGCCGTTCACGATCATCGATACCGCGTCCTCGGCGGACAGGCCACGCTGCATGCAGAAGAACAGCTGGTCCTCGCTGATCTTGGAGGTGCTGGCTTCGTGCTCCACTTGCGCCGTGGGCTGCTTGACTTCGATGTAAGGGAAGGTATGCGCGCCGCAGCGATCGCCGATCAGCAGCGAGTCGCACTGGGTGTAATTGCGCGCGTTCTCGGCTGATTTCAGGATTTTCACCAGGCCGCGATAGCTGTTCTGGGCACGGCCGGCGGAAATCCCCTTGGAGATGATGGTGCTGCGGGTGTTCTTGCCGAGATGGATCATCTTGGTGCCGGTGTCGGCCTGCTGGCAATGATTGGTTACCGCAACCGAATAGAACTCGCCCACCGATTCGTCGCCGCGCAGGATGCAGCTCGGGTATTTCCAGGTGATGGCAGACCCGGTTTCCACCTGGGTCCAGGAAATCTTGGATTTGCGGCCCCGGCAATCGCCCCGCTTGGTGACGAAGTTGTAGATGCCGCCGCGGCCTTCTTCGTCGCCCGGATACCAGTTCTGCACCGTCGAATATTTGATCTCCGCGTTGTCCAGGGCCACCAATTCCACCACCGCGGCATGCAGTTGGTTTTCATCCCGCATCGGAGCGGTGCAGCCTTCGAGATAGCTGACGTAGCTGCTATCTTCGGCAATGATGAGAGTGCGTTCGAACTGGCCCGTTTTCGCGGCGTTGATGCGGAAATAGGTGGACAGTTCCATCGGGCAGCGCACGCCTTTCGGGATGTAGACGAAGGAGCCGTCGGAGAACACCGCCGAATTGAGCGCCGCGAAGAAGTTGTCGCCGGGCGGCACTACGCTGCCGAGGTATTGGCGCACCAGGTCGGGATGGTTCTGGATCGCTTCCGACATGGAGCAGAAAATCACGCCCGCTGCCGCCAGCTTTTCCTTGAAAGTCGTCGCCACCGATACGCTGTCGAACACGGCGTCGATGGCTACGCCGGCCAGCCTTTCCTGCTCGTAAAGCGGGATGCCGAGCTTGTTGTAGGTTTCCAGCAGCTTCGGGTCCACCTCGTCCAGGCTCTTCGGCTGTTCCTGGGACTTCGGCGCCGAGTAGTAGCTGATGGCCTGATAATCGACCGGTCCATAGTGGACGAAAGCCCACGTCGGCTCTTCCATGTTCAGCCAGTGACGGTAGGCTTCCAGCCGCCATTCGAGCATGAACTCGGGCTCGTTCTTTTTGGCCGAGATGGCGCGTATCACGTCCTCGTTGAGGCCGGGTGGAAGGGTATCCGCCTCCAGGTCGGTGACGAAGCCCGGCGCATAGTCCTTTTTGATGAGTTTATCCAGGGTTTTCGCTGTCGCAGACATGATGTTTACTCCGCGCCTTTATCTCGGCTGATAGTGAAGGGTGCTGACCGGGATATGGATTTCCTCGGACGCTTTAGTCAAGGGCATGACCATATCGGCCAGGCTGACCGACTCCAGGGCGGTTCGGATCGCCCGGTTGATGACGCCCCAATGGCCACGAATCTGGCATGACGACGACTGCTGGCACTGATCGTGGTCGAGGCCGCATTCTGTCAAGGCGATCGGTCCTTCGAGGGCGTAAATGATAGTCGCCACGCTGGTCTTGTCCGGCGATCGGGTCAACTGATATCCGCCTTTGGCGCCGCGCGTGGATTTGAGGATGTCGGCTTTGGTCAAACTCTTCAGAATCTTGCTCACCGTCGGGATCGCGACTCCGGTCGAATCGGCCAAATCGGTCGCGGCATAAGTGCGTTCGGGTTCTCCGGCCATATGTCCCAAAACGATGATGGCGTAATCGGTTAGTTTGCTGATGCGAAGCATGGCGCTACCTTTCTAATTAAGGACCATTTTAGTCCTATATAAATCCCAAGTAAAGTAGTAGGCTTTTGTTGAACCCGGCTGTTTTCTGGACCTCGAAGGATATACAGATTGCGGTTGCACAATGTTGGAGCTCAAGGCGCCATCATTCGGCGTTATACTGTTGCGAACCCGCACGTAATTGCGCCATTAAGGCACTTTTATTGCCAGCAAGGAAAAAATGAGATGAACAAAGTTTGCCCAACCTTGGGGATTTTTTTTCAGTTTGCTGTAACCGTTTTAGCTCTCGGCACCGTTGCTGCGTCCGCCGTTCAGGCCGAAGCTCCTGAGCTCATCCCGGATACGCCCGCCGTCCACATACAAAGTCTTCTCAAGGAGGGTACGCATCCGAAGCTGCGCTGGGGCAAGTTTCCTGACTACAAGGCGCAACTGGAGCAGTTGTATTACCAGAACGGCCTTACGCCTTTATGGCTGAACGAAGGAAGGCCGACGCCGCAGGCAGAGACGCTGGTGGCGAGCTTGGCGGAGGCGGACAGCAAAGGGTTGAACGCTGCGGATTATGACGCCGAGCTGTTGGGCAAGTGGTTGAGCGAGTTCGATACGACGTCCGCAAATCCGCGGGAAGTCGCTTCCTTTGATGTGGCTCTGAGCCTCGTGGCCATGCGTTACGTATCGAATCTGTATGTCGGGCGCATCAATCCGAATAACATCGATTACGGACTCAACGTCGAGCCCAAGAGGGTGGATCTGCCGAATCTGATTCAGAAAATCGCTCAGAGCCAGCAACCGGCGGCGATGATCGATGCTTTGGAGCCCAAGTTTCCTATCTATGAGCGGCTCAAGGCGGCGCTGCCTCAGTATCAGCGGTTAGCAAAGGAAATGACCCCGGTCCAGTTTTCTTTTCCGGCGAAATTCAGTCCGGGAGATCGCCATAAGGATGTGCCGGCGCTGAGACATTTGTTGCTCGCTCTTGGGGATTTGAACGAAATCAAACAGGGTTCCGCCGGCTCCCTGGTTTACGGACCCGAGCTTGCGCAAGCGGTCAAGCGTTTTCAGCAGCGCCACGGGTTGACGGCGGACGGCATTATCGGAAAAGGTACGCTGAATCAGCTCAATTTCCCGCTGGCCGACCGATTGCGGCAAATTCAGCTCGGGCTGGAGCGTCTTCGCTGGTTGCCCGAACAAATCCGCGGCAACTATCTTGTCGTCAACATTCCGTCATTCCAGCTGTTCGGTTTTCGAAACGGCTCCGCTTTCGGAACGTCCGATCTTCAGATGAACGTCATCGTCGGGGAGTCCGTCGACGGACGTCATACGCCCGTCTTTCACTCGGATATGACGTATATCGTCTTTCGGCCGTACTGGAATCTGCCGTACAAGATCACGGTCAAGGAAATGCTGCCGCAAATTCTCAGTAACCCCGGATACTTGGCGAAGAACAGCCTGGAGCTGGTCCCGAATTTCTCGCCGAATGCGCCCGTTTATGAGCCAAGCTTCAGAAATATCGAGATGCTGACGACTGGTACTCTCAAGTTGCGGCAGAAGCCGGGCCCCAAAAACGCCTTGGGTTTGGTCAAGTTCGCGTTCCCTAACCACAATAACATCTATCTGCACAGTACACCGTCCAAGGGATTGTTCAAGAAAGCCAGGCGCGATTTCAGCCACGGCTGTATCCGAGTGGAAGATCCGGTTGCTCTGGCGGAATTCATTCTGGCAGACCAGGGTGAATGGACCCGCGAACGGATCGAATCGGCCATGACTAGAGACAAGCCGAAAACCGTCACCTTGAAGCAGGCCGTACCGGTTTACATCTTCTATTCGACGGTGTTGGCGGACGAGTCAGGCACCGTGAGCTTTTACGATGACATCTACGGCCACGACCTGATTCTCAGCGACCTGCTAGCGAAGGGCTTCCCTTACCCCTCATGACGAGGAGGGGAGCGAGCGGAGAGAGCGCTCTAAATCGGATTTGGAGCGCTGAATCTATTATCGGGCAAGGCTACCAGGAACGAACTCTGCCGGTATCCAAATGAACGAAATCGGAGCGGCGGTAATAGCCGACGCCGCCCTGTTGTAGGGCGAGCGCTGCCTTCTGGATCGTGCGCGTACTGATATCGCTCATGCGAATATCGATCGCCTTGCCTTCCATGTGCAGGCTGTGTTCGGCCACGCCATGGCTGGTCTTGCGCAGCATCCGGTTCGTTTCCGGAGAACGGTATCCCGAGACCACCTGAAACGTGCCGCGGCTCCCGGTGAATACCGAAACCGCATAGAGCAAATCGATCAGGCCGGAATCCATCGGATGGACGCTATCTGTACGATGGTCCCGCAGAAAATAGTTGAACTGCCTCAAAGTTCGGCGGTCGTAATACTGTTGCGGGCTACAAAGGAGCGTCAGTTCTTCGCCGGTATTTAAATTATGAAATGAGAGCTTGCGATCTTTACTGAAGATTTTCGCAAGCGCATCGGTCGAGGGTAAAAGCAAAGCTCCGACAGCAGCCATTCCGGCACGCGTCAAAAATGCTCGCCGGGATATGCTGGCGTCGGATATTCGATGCCTATTATGAGAATTTGTGTTAGTGCTCATATGCTAAGTTCCCTTTTTTAAATAAGGTCTTCGCATAGGCATCGAAGAATTCTCCGTAGTCCCTTCTCCGCCACCAATGCGCGGAGGCGGGGAACTCGTCGATGCCCGGGTGAACGGCAACCCGCCCACCGAAAAACGCGAACTTTACTTTTCGTGCCTTACGGAATCAAGCTTTAAAACTACCTCCTCATTTAAAGCATAAATCGCGCCATTCGTGAGTAGCCGCTAAGTGCCTGTGATTCAAAGCTCGGCGGCTCTGTCGATACTGTCCCGGTCTGGTCGTTAAATGCTTCTTTTCTCATAAAGAAATATTGATGGCATCAAAATCCGCTGCCCGATCATGGGCAGTCCGACCCGAATCAGTGCTTTCACGAACCAACTGGCACGTCAAAAAACCGGCGGATTTTGCAGCGTCCAATTCCCCTTCAACGTCCGAGAGGAACAGGATGGAGGCGGGCGGCAAGCCAATCTGCCGAGCAATCTCCCGGTAGGAATCGGCATCTTGCTTGGGGCCGATCCGAGTGTCGAAATAACCGGAAAACAGCGGCGTCAAATCGCCGTATTCGGTGTGTCCGAACAGGAGTTTTTGGGCGTGGACGGATCCCGAGGAAAATACATAGAGATCGATGCCCTGAGCTTTCCATTCCCTTAGCTTGCGCACGGCGTCCTCATAGATGTGACCGCAATAATCCCGTTTGCGGTATCCCTCTTCCCATATCATCCCCTGCAATGCTTTGAGGGGCGGTGACTTTCGATCCTCATCGATCCAGCGAATCAGCTGTTCTGCGACTTGTACCGTGCTCAACTCCATTCCGCAGAGTGAACGCACCTCGTCCAACAGCTTCGCTACATCCGGATTATCGGCATGATGAGCGACGAAACTCATCATACGCTCGCGGGAGTAGGGGAACAATACATCTTTGACAAAGGATATCGATGATGTAGTTCCCTCGATGTCAGTCAAAATCGCGCTAATCATACGTACTGGGTCAAAAATTGTTCGAGTTTGGGAAAGGTGTCGGCAATATTGGCGCCGGTGAATCGAGCGACCCAGCCTTCTGGAGAAGTGAATAAGCGGATTGCCTTCAGATTCGGATTCTCGCCCATGTCGAACCAGTGCTTGACATGCGCCGGGACGCTGATGAGGTCGCCTTGCTCGCACAGCAGCACGTATACCTTGTCGTTGGGATGCAGATAAAAGAGGCCTTTTCCATCGACGAAGAAACGCACCTCGAAATCGTCGTGAGTATGTTCGCTGAGAAACTTGGTGCGCAGTTCCGCCTTCTGCGGATGGTCCGGGCGTACGCTGATGACGTCGACCGAGCGAAATTCGTAGCGGTCGATCAGCCGATCGATGGATGGACGATAGGCCGCGATAATGGACTCCTGATCGGCGTCGGGAGACAGTTCCTGGTCGGCGGTCCAGCGCTCGAACAGCACACCGATTTCCCAAAGCTTCGTGGCGATGGTTTCCGGTTCTCGGATCACCTCGGCATTTTCCGGCCGATTTTCGGGATGAATGGTCAGTAAGCTCATGGCGTTCTTACTCCGTGTAAGCGACTCTCGATATCAAATAAAAATTCCAGCGCGTCGACATGACGCAGAGCGTCCTTCACCGAGGCTCCCCAGGTATAAAATCCGTGACCTGCGATTACATAACCGTAGATGTTGCCATGGAGTTCGATGTATTCGTCCACTTTCAGCGCCAGCCGCGGAATGTTCTGATCATTGGGGAATATCGGGATAACGATTCGAGTTTCATGCGTGTCGATTCCCGGCAGGGCTTTCAGCAGTTCGTAGTTCTCCAGCACCAGTTCGTCGCGGAAGAATCGCGAAAGCAAGGTGGCGCTCGGGGTGTGCGGGTGCAGCACGGCACCGACATCCGGATAGCGGCGATAGATCGAGGTATGCAGCAAGGTTTCGGCGGAGGGTTTTTTTCCGTCCAGCGATCGGCCTTCGGCATCGATCAGCATGATGTCGTCGGGGGTCAGTTCGCCTTTGTGGCGTCCGGATACGGTGATGGCGACGCGTCCGTCGCCGAGGCGGGCGGAAAAGTTTCCGCTGGTTGCGGGTGCCCAGCCCCGGCCGTGAATATAGCGCCCGGCTTCGATCAGTTCACGGGCGCGCTGCTGGAATTCGTCGTGCATGGATGATGTCTGCCGTGCAGCAAAGCTCGCCATTGTAGTCGTCCCGATGGGCCGGCTCAATCCGGAAGATTTCTCAGAGATTGTTGAGAAAATCTGCTTCGCAGCCCGAGTTCGCGACGAAGGGGTATGAGAAATGTGGGCTAAATACAGGTCCAAAGCCGCTCGCGAAGTCCGGAGAATCGTCCGGGAACGCGCTTGATGGCGTCTTCCAGAATTTTCTGCGAGCCGTGTATTTCCGCTCGATGCCGCGCTCGGGTAACGGCCGTGTAAATCAACGGGCGGTCCAGTACCGGGCTTTCAAGGTCCGGTAGCGCCAGCACGATCTCGTCGAATTCGGAACCCTGGCTTTTGTGAACGGTCATGGCGTACACGGTTTCGTGTTCGGGAAGGCGTGTCGGCGAAAATCCCCGGATGTGGCCGTCCGCATCCTCGAAAAAGACCCGAAGTCCTGCGCCGGTTTCCAGCGCGATGCCGATATCGCCGTTGAACAGCCGGAGGTCGTAATCGTTGCGGGTCACGATCACCGGACGACCGGGATACCATCGGCTTCCCCGGCGCAATCGCCGTTGCACGTAAAGTTGTTCCTCGAACCTGCGGTTTATGCCCGCCGCTCCGCTATCGCCTTCCCGATGAGCGGTCAGTACCCGAAAACGGCCGAAAAGGCGCAGAACGTCCTTTGCTTCGTCGCCCGAGTCGACGGCTTCGAAGAAAGCTCGATAGCCGCCTTCCATCCTTCGGACCAAATCCACTCCGCCGACCCGTGTCCGCTCCCAATGAATCTCGGGGTGGCGGCCGCCGGCGAGCAACGCGACCGCTTCTTTCGCGCGCCCGGCATTGATCATTCGCGCCAATTGGCCGATGCCGCTCTCCGACCCGAAGCGATGGCTGTGGGTGAGGAGCGCGATACAATCGGACAGGGCCGGTGTGAACAGATCGCCCGACGGAATCTTGACACCCGAGGCTGCGTAAAGTTGATCGCAAAATGCCGGGCTGTAGCCGGACGATTCGCACAGATCGCCGAACACCGCGCCGGGTTCCACCGACGCCAATTGATCCTTGTCCCCCAGCAAAATCAGCCGCGCGCCTTTCGGCAAGGCGTCGATCAGCTTGGCCATCAGCGCCAGGTCGATCATCGATGCCTCATCCACCACCAATACGTCCAGCGGCAGCGGATTTTTCCGGTTATGGCGAAAGTAAACGGAGTCGGGCTTGGTGCCCAGCAGCCGATGCAACGTGGAGGCGGTTTCGGGGAGAGCGTCGAGTACGGCTTGCGGCACCGGCAGTTTCGCTTTCTGTTCGCGTATGGATTCCTGAAGCCGCGCCGCCGCTTTGCCGGTGGGCGCGCTCAGCGCGATGCGCAGCGGCTTTTCTCCGGCCTGGGATTGGAGTGCGGCGAGTATGCGAACCACGGTAGAGGTCTTTCCCGTTCCGGGGCCTCCGGAGATGACGCAGAACCGCCGCAACGTCGCCACGGCCGCAGCCAGCTTCTGCCGATCGGGCACCTCGGTGTTGTGCGCGAAAAGCCGGTCCAGTTCGGCGCGAAGCTCGGCCAAATCGATTTCCGGGCATGGGCTCTCTGCGAGAGATATCAAGTTGTCCGCCAATGTCTTCTCGTAATGCCAGTAACGCGTCAGATAGAGGCGGTTGTCCGCGTCGAGGATGAGCGGCGCGAAGCTGCCGGGAGCCCCGACCAGCTTGGACTTTCGGAGCAGCGCCAGCCAATCGGCGAGACCGGGCAGCGTAACGATGCCCTCGCCGTCGTCGGGGGCTACCTCGGAGCCGGCATAGTCGCACAGACGAATACAGATATGACCTTCCGCGACGGCCTGGTAAGCCAGCTGTGCCGCCCAGATGACCGCTTCGTCGGGATTGCCGTCGAGCCGGCCCAAGTAAGTGGCGAACTGCTTTCCGAGCGTCGAAAGCTTCAAGAGTTTCTGGGCGGCCGAGGCCGGTGCGGCCGGTAAGGAACGTGCGGAAGAACGCAACGAGGCAGCGCGGGCTTCGGAGTTCATGACCTTATTATTCGAAATGGGGAGATGGCCTATTTTCGCCGTATTTTTCTTTATGAACAGTATCGGCGTTGGCCAAGCGACTAGACGGGGGTGTTGTCGAGCCGCAGTTTTGCGCTACGACGTCCCCATCAAGAGGCTGTCCAAAGCCTCGATCAATGCCTCAGTCGGCTTGTCCCAAAAGATTCCGGTTTTTCTCTGCGGCGCGATACCCCTCAGAAATAGGTAATACGCTCCGCCAAAATGGGTTTCATAGTCGTAGCTCGGCAGCCTTTGCTTGAGATATCGGTGCAGGGCGACGGTGTAGATGAGGAACTGGAGATAATAATGCTCGCGCGCCATGGCGGCGGCGAGGCGGTCCGGAGCGTAATCGGCATGGGTGTTGCCGAGCCAGTTGGATTTCCAGTCGAGCAGGTAATAGCGGCCGGCCGCTTCGAACACCAGATCGATAAAGCCTTTCATATAGCCTTCGATATGCTTGAAGTCGAGCAGCCGGGCGGCTTCGGCATAGCGGCGGTCGCGTTGAAATCGCGGATCGGCGAGAAGTTTCCGCAAAGCTTCGGAATCGCCCCCCCGCAACGCATAAGTGAATTCCATTTCGACCAGGCGCTTTTCTTCCGGCACATCGGACAGCTTGAGCCCGCTGTCGTCGAGCGGTGTTTCGAGGGCGGTTTCGATGGTCTGCCGTACGGTCGGCGTCCAGCCATCTCCGATGCCGTGAGCTTTCAATTTGCGGCGGACGAGTTCGGCTAGCCGTTCGGAATCCCGGCAGGCAAAATCCCACTCCTCCAGAATCGCGTGCAGGCAAGATCCGGCCCGAGCGCCACGCGGAAAGGCGAATATCGAATCGCCCGGCGCTTCCGGTAACTCGGATTCCGGCAGAACGTCGTAATCCGGCGCTTCGCTGTGCCGCCCGGTGGTCAGGGCCGAAAAGCTGCTCATGCGCCAGTTCGGGTAAAGCGGCGGACGCCGGAAGGGGCGAACGGCCAGGGTTGAATCGTCCTCCCGTTCCGAGCCGCGGTAGCGGACCGGACGGGTTTCGACGGAGCCTAGGCTAACGCAGCCGGGCGCCCGTTTCGCGAGGCCGCGGATGTCGGCGGCGATAAACCCGGTATCGGCTTCCAGCAGTCTTGTCTCCAATGCCGCCAGCGGATCGTCCTCCGGCGCCGTCGAGCCGCCGTGCAGCAGCCAGGCCATGGCGGTCGAGTGAAAGCCTTCGCTTTTGTCCCGCCCGTTCCGGACATTGCCCCAGACGACATAGCAGCGGTAAACGGCGCGCGTGAGCGCCACGTAAAGAAGACGCAGATTTTCCGACATTTCTTCCTGAACGGCCTGACGGCGGTTTTCCTCCAGCTTCGCCGAGCCGAGGTCCAGTACCGATTCGCCGTCGGCGTGCAGAAGCACCGACTGAGCCTTTCGCTGCCGCAGCCGTCCGTCCCAGAGAAACGGACAGAATACGATCGGGTATTCGAGCCCCTTGCTGGTGTGTATGGTCACGATCTTCACGCGCTTGGCGTCGCTTTCCAGTCGCAACAGCGCAGTTTCGTCGTTCTTAGAGGGACTCCGGATAGCGCGGCCGAACCAGCCCAGCAGCGTATCGATACTCGATTTTTTGCGGCTCTCTACCTGCAGTAGTTCGGCCAAGTGCAGGAGATTGGTCAGCCGCCGCTCGCCGTCTCGGAATTGCGGCAAATGATCGGTGATGCGGGCGTCTTCGAACCAGCGGCGGAACATCGGCATGAAGCCTTCGCTCAGCCAGACGTGATGATAGGTCTGGAAGCGGTCGAAGATCGCTTCCCAAGCATTCTCGTCCTTTTGCAGTTCCAATATCGCGTTGGCAGTATGATTCATGAGTTCCGTCGCCAGCGCGGCCTTGATCAGCGGCTCCCGCCCGGGCTGGGCGACCGCCTGCAAGATCCGTTCGAGTTCCGCCGCTTCGGGAGTCGAGAACACGTTCTCCTGCCCCTGGCGCACGCTGGGTATGCCGCAGGCCGACAGCGCGTCCTCGATCAAGCGCGCCTGGACGTGGGTGGAGACCAGTACAGCGATGTCGCCCCCGTCGAGGCTTCGCTCGCCCAGGCGCGCCTTGCCCTCGCTTGCGGCGTTGAGCAGCCGGGCGATTTCGAAGGCGGTCGCCGAGGCGGTCAACCGGCTTGCCGCGCCTTTCGAATAGGGCTTTTCCTTTCCTTTGTCGTCTTGCTCCGGCGGCAGCAAAAGAAAGCGGAACGGCTCCTCGCCGTCGTCTTCGATATCCAATACTGCACGCTGCCGTGCGGCGGGCCTTACCTCCGGATAGGGGATCTCGTCGAGCAGGAAAGGCTTCGGATGGCCGACGAACAAGGCATTGACCGCGGCGATGAGATCGCGCTCGGAGCGCTGATTGGTCTTCAGCGTGCGGCGGGTGATGCCTTCGTTGCTCCGCGCTTCGAGGTAGCTGAAGATGTCCGCGCCGCGAAACCCGTAGATCGCCTGCTTGGGATCGCCGACGAAGAACACCGGCGAGCCGCCGTCTCCGTAGATGCGGCGGAAGATGCGGTATTGGATCGGGTCGGTGTCCTGGAATTCGTCAATCAGGGCGGCCCGGTAGCGGCGGCTGACGGTTTCCGCCAGGCGTTCGCCGTGTTCCGAATCCAGCGCGCTGGCCAGGCGGTTCAGCAGGTCGTTGTAGCAGACGACTTGCAGCGCGCTCTTGCGCTGGTCCAGTTCGGCGTCGCAGAACTCGATCAGGCGCCGCTTGAGGCACTGAAGCCGGATTTCGAAATTTCGGCGCAGGGCCTCGTCCGCCTCGACCACGGACCGGCAACGTTGAAAAAAAGGATGCCGCGGTGGCTCGCAAGCTTTCTTGACGGCAGAGGCAAGGGCTTCGGGCGTCAGACGTTGAAGACCTTCCGGCAGATCGAGCAAGGGCGGGACTTCGGGTAAAACGACCGGCTGCGGAGTCTGTTCCGATGCCGGCCATCGGCCGAAAAATTCGGCCGTTTCGGCTAGCCAGTTCCGCAAGCTTTCGGGTTTGGCGCGGGTGCGATTGAAATTCGGATAATCCAGCAGCAGCGCCTCGATGGCAGTCCTTTCGGCATACCAGACTTCCGCCGCTTCGAGCACCGCCTGCCCGAACCGCGCGATGTCGTCCTCCTCGTCAGCCGGTTCGACGGGCCCGGCGATTTTCAGGAACGGCTTGCCTACATGGGGCTGAATTTCGCTCAGCCAGACATCGGGCGATTGATTTGTTTGGGCCAGATAATCGGCCCAAGCTGCGGAGGCGAGATAGACCTCCCGTCGCCAGAAATCGTCGACGATTTCCAGCAGCAAATCGGTTTCGTCCGGCATCAGCTCGCAATCGAAATCCGCTCCCGACTCGAAGGCGCTTTCGTTCAAGAGGCGCTGGCAGAATCCGTGGATGGTGTAGACCGCGGCCTCGTCGAACCCGCTGATCGCATAGCCGAGAAGGCGCCTGGCGGTCTCGGTCCGGTCGCCGTACAGTTCGATGATGCGGCGGCAGAAATCGTCGTCGCTTTCGCCGGTTTCGAAGGCGGAAAGGACCTCCCTCAACCGCTTGCGGATGCGGTCCTGAAGCTCGGCAGTCGCCGCCTTGGTGTACGTCACTACCAGAATCTGATCGACGCTGAGGCCAAGCTCCAGAATCAGCCGAACGTAAAGCCCCGAAATCGTCCAGGTCTTGCCCGTCCCGGCGCTGGCTTCGACCAGATTCAGCCCGGCGAGCTCGGCGTCGTAGATGTCGAGCTCGGGGGTATGGTCGGTGGATAGCTGGCTGGAAGGGAGCATGGGCGATTTCGTTTAATGCCGTAGAGCGCGGTGAGGAACGAGCCGCATCCTACGCCACGAAGCACTTCTCCGGCAACGACGAGAAAGATTGCGGCTAGAGCATTTTCATACCGACTGTACGGGCATTCGCGAGTAGGTCGGGAATCCTTTCCCGACACCACGTCTCGGCCGAGCGTCTTCGTCGGCAAAGGATTGCCGACCTACGAGTGCTTGAATCCATTCACCCGAGCCGAAGTCGCCAACGACTTCCGCCAAGCCTGTTTTGCCGGACGAGCGAGATGAAAACGCTCTAAAGCAACCGTTTGCGATTAGAAGGGTCGTCTTGGTGTCCCCAAGACGACCGGGAAAGCTGACGCCGTGTGTAAGGAGGGTAGTATTTGCCTTTAACCGCCGGAGTAGTGTTCGACGATCTCGACGCGCCGGTTTTTCGCACGTCCTTCTTCCGTTTTGTTCGAAGCGACAGGCGCTATCATGCCGGCGCCCGCGGGTGTCAGGCGGTCGCGAGCGATGCCATGGGCCGACACCAGCGTGTCCGCCACGGCCTGGGCTCGTTTCTGGGAAAGCGACAGGTTGTAGTCGAATGCGCCCTTGCCGTCGGTGTGTCCGACGATGAGGACCTTTAACTTAGGGTTTTCTTTCAGAAGCGCCGCCAATTGCGCGATCTGCGGTTCCGATTCCGGCTTGATCTCCGCCTTGTCGAAATCGAAGTAGATGCCGTAGATCGCGATGCGACCGTCGCGCTCCAGCGCCTGCTGCATTTCGCTGGCCTTGACCAGCGCGATCTTGTCGGCCTCCATCGGCTTCGATTCGACGACCGTCACGGCAACATGCGGCGTCAGAGGCCGGGATTTGGTCGCTTTCGTCTCGACCCCGAGCATCCCGACGGTAACCCGGCCTTCCGGCGCATCCCGCTCAGCCAGCAAATAGACGGTGGTATCCCAGGTCGTCGGCATGCCGGTCTGGCCGTTCCCGGCCTCCCAGAAGGTTGGGACCGATCCGCCGGGCGAACATTCCTTCGCGCCCTTGCAGAAGAAACGAATCGTGAATCCCTTCGAGCTCAATGCCGCCTCGTAATTGCGCATGACCTCCAGGATCGAGCGATCCGCGGGGCCTTCATATCGAATCGAGGTGAGCTTCCCGGACACGCCGATCTGCCATGCCTCGGGCTTGTCTTTTTGGCCACGCTCCAGCGGTTTGAACGGCAGCTTCAATTCTTCGTAGGCTTTCGTTTCGTAAAACGTGACAACCGACCCCTCGTAACGTCCGACCAGGGCATGGTCGGCGGAACCGGCCAAATCGGTTTTCTCGGCTTGCACCGTCCCGGCAAAGAGGGCCGGAACCGCCAAAAACAAAAACGAAATCCCCAATGGCAATCTCATGAGTTCACCTCGATTTTTCCGCCCGATCGGGCATTTGTAATTATCCGAGTTTCCAGCGCATCCGCCGGCAAAAATGGCCGCCACCAGCATGAAATCCAAGCCTTGGTCGGCGCCGTCCTCGTCCGGTTGAAAACAAGATTAGATCATTTGTGCGGTGACTGATTGTTCAGCGGCAGTTCGTAGGATGTGCCGACGATAGGAGGCGCATCGTTCGCGGTCGATGCCTGTCCTGAGCCTAGTCGAAGGGCGGTTCGTTTCTCACCGCATTCTACGGCCCTTGTTTGATCAACCGCCACCGATTGATGAAATCGTCATCGCCGCGTGGCAGCGTCCATACGCTGTGCAGGTGATCCGGCAAGACGGCCCAGGCGTCGATATGGAATGGCCACTTGGCCCGAACCTCCCGCACCACAGTTCGGATTCGGTCGATGTGCCGGACGAGCCAATTTTCGGGTAACGTTCGAGCGGGTGGACCGTGAAAAAAAATAGGTACCACCAGGTACGCGATAACGTCGATAGTCGGCCATCGGAATTCATCTTCCGAAGAGCAATAACCTGGAAGAACAATAGCAGGCCGAGGAAGTATAGGACTCACGATGGGTTTTCCAATCATCGCTCCATGGCGGCGCAATACGCGGGCTGGATGTGAATGTTAGGCTATAGATACAGCAACTCATCACGCTCCTTCCTCCATCCATGCACCATATCTGCCCATTCCGCAATATTTTTATTGTGCTCTTTTGCTTGCCGGACTTTCTGCTCATAGCTTCGACGAGAGGTTTCGGCGGCGAACCAGTACCATAGTGCCGCAGAGATAAGTGCCATGACGGCGTCACGGAAATGCAGTGCCAATGCCGCGATTGCCAGAGTTGAAACTATAACTAAAGTATTGTTCCGGTTGGGAACAACAATAGATATAGCATCGGCCTGATAGTGCTCAATGTTGGCGTCAAGTAATTCAATAGCAAGTTCACGATATTGCTGTCGTAAATTAACGTCTTCTATCCGCTTTGCGATTTCAGAAAATCCCAATTCTTCTTCTGAATCGCTTAAACCAATCAAGGGATAGACAACGTTTTCGGCAAACTCGTTATACTTGTTTTGCGCAGTCTGAAGGCGCTCGGAGGTACTTCTCATTGTGGTAGATTCTGCGTTTGATAGCCTAACGCCATGCTCGGCTGCTTGATGGAGCCGTGATTTTTTGTGCTGTTTAAACACAAAAAGCGCCGTGGAATTTGGTCAGCTGCAGCTTTTGTTATGCATTATTTATCTCTCATATCAGTAAAATTAGTTTTACATTGGGGGCAAGCCCAAACTCGCCTTCGCATTTCTAAATTTGCAGTTTTTACTAAATGTATGGCTTTTCTATCGCCTTCTATGCACTTGGGACAATATAGTTCTTGATTTTCGTTACTAATATAAAATGGTGAATTAAAGGTGAGGGTTAATAGCAATTCATCGAATTTATTTGCATATTCGAGCTCTTTTTCTAATTTGAAAATAATCTCATTCTTCCTAACTATTTCTTCTCTTACTTTAGCTAGCTGGGTTCGTGCTTCAACAAGGGAGTCAACTAGAGTAGCTAGCTTTAGTTTTTGTTCAGCCTCATCTAAGGTAATACCAGCATCTTTGATAAGCTTCGCTATGTCACTTGCCGTTTTGATGCTGGATAAAATGCCACTTATTACTGCAATATCTGGCATAAATGATTATCCTTTAATCTTTTTTCCCCAACTAAAAGTCAACCTCAAAAACGAAGTCGAATCCGGAATACGAAAATAGTTAATGTGTTGCTTTACGTCAATTTTGATGTCTAGCCCATAGGCTGGATTGGAGCCTTGCGCAAACCCAGCGTTTCCATGCCTCAATCACCGGGTTTCGTTCCTCAACCCAGGCTACGATCTCCAGGCACAATCATCGAGATGCCTCTTTCGTCATCGCCGCCAACATCGGGCTCATAAGCTCGACAGCCAATACCTCGAATCTTTCATCCAACGGATCGCTGCCCCGGTAAACCGTCTGGTAATAGGAATTCACGCTTTCGCCGGACTGGAATTCCGAACCCTCCCAAATACTCTGCGCCTGTCTCAGGGCGTTGAACCGGATAGCCTCCGAATCGCCGCCAAGTCTGGCCGGCGGGTCGTGCATGCAGCGGGCGTAGGCATAACTCGATTTGGGGAAGAAGGGCAGCGGGGCGGATAGACCCTGCCAGTAGGCGCTGAGCAGTTTTGCGAGTTCGTTTTCGGGATCGTGGACCGCATGGAATGTGAGGGTTTGCTTGGGTGTGTGCAGGATGGATTGCGGCGTCACGTTTTCCGGGGCGATCAGGCAAAGCATCAGGTGCCGGAGCCAGAGGTCGAAGAGCTGGCGGGGGCTCGGCTCCTCGAAGCTGTAGTCGGTCAGGCCGCTAGCGCCGACTTCGGCGAGGGAGCCGATGAGGCGCAGGCCGTTCGCTTCGAAATCCACCGGCAGAGGTTCGAAGTGCGGTTTGACGAGGTCCGGGAGCAGTTTGACGGCGAAACTTTCGACCAGCCGTTGCTCCTGGCCGTGCAGCGCTTCGCCGAAGCGGCCGTGGGGCAAAAGGCCCTGGGCGTCGGCGAGCAGCAGCGCGCTCCGCGGTTTTCGGTCCAGCGCCAAGGCGTTCAGGAGGTTCTGGCGGACCTGGTTTCTCGTTCGGTAATCGAGCGCAAAAGGTTCGCGGACTTCGAACTCCGTTGCGGCGTCTTCCAGAACCAGGTTCAGCCGCCGACGCAGAAGATAACGGGCGGGGTTGCTGAAGAAATAAGCAAGGCTTTCCGGATCGACGGTTCGCCATTCCTCTTCGGGTTCCGGTAGAGGGCCGGCAAACAAGGGCGCGGGCTCCTTGTTGCCTCGGCCGATCAGTCGCGCCGCGGCTAGCCAAGTCGACGAATAGCCCGGCAACCTTGCGTCGCCTTTGAAGTAGCCGGGATCGAACGGTTGCAGCGGGTGCTGGGTAACGAGATGGGACTCGATGTCGCCTTCGGCCAGCTCGCAGCTTTGTTTCGCGACGTCGATGAGTTCGGACACCAAAGGGGAAGGCGGGAGTTCGGCGTTGTCGCGGACGCTGCGGCCCACATAGCTGAGATAAAGTACCTCGCGCGCCGACAGCAGCGTTTCCAGAAAGAGATAGCGGTCGTCCAGCCGGCGCGAGCGGTCTCCCCGGCGGGGATGCTTCGCCATCAGGTCGAAGTCGGGGGGATGGCGCTGACGCGGAAAGCTGTCGTGGTTCAGGCCGAGCACGGCGATGACCTTGAACGGCAGGCTGCGCATCGGCACCATCGCGCAGAAGGTGACCGCGCCGGTCAAAAAGCCGCCGGTGCTCGATGGCTGACACAGGCGATCGGCGAGCCAGCGCTTGATCACCCGTATCCCGACCGGCTCGCGGAAGCCGGCTTGTTCCGAGAGTTCCCGCAGCAGATCGAGGGTGCCGCGCAGCTGGAGCAGCAGCGTTTCGTCCTCGTCCCGCGGATCGAACAGCCGATCGATGAACGCGTTCAATCGTTCGATCCACTCCGTCACCGGCTGCTTCGCCTTGAACCGGTCCGCCCATTCGAACAGGGTTTCCAGAAATTCCGCGAACCGCTCCAGGATCAAGACCCGGCTGCCTTCGATGTCGTCGTAAGGCAGGGTTTCGGCGAACAGCGGAAAGCCGTCGCCCGCCAGTTCCTGCGGCAGGGCATAGCCCAGCATCAGGCGCTTCAGGCCGTCGCGCCAGGTGTGGCGGGGAATGTCCGGCAACCGGTATTCGGTCTTGTGGGTCCCGTCCCGTCCCCAGCGGGTGCCGACCGACCGCGCCCAGTGATGGATCATGGGAAGATCGTCTTCGCATAGCCGGAAACGGCGCTGTATGGCGGGTTGCTCCAAAAAGCCGAGCGTCGTGTCCGCCGCGAATCGGCTCTCCGGCAAATCGAGCAGCGCGAGAAAAGTCTCCAGGAGCGGCTGTTCGTGGGTCAAACCGCGGTCGGCGATGCTGAAGGGGATTTGCGGCGCATCGTGGCTTTCGGCGAATACCGCTTCGATGTAAGGCGTGTATTGCTCGATGTCCGGCGTCAGCACGGCCACGTCGCTCGGTTTCAATTCAGGATCGGCGTCGAACAGTGCCAGAAGCTGATCGCGCAGGACTTCGACTTCGCGCATCGGACTGTGGCAGGCATGGACTTGCAGCGAGCGGTCATCCGGCCGTAGGGCCAAGCGCCCGGCGCTGCGGCGGTCGATCAGTTCCAGGATGTCGGCCTGGAGTATGTGCAGCAGCGAATCGCGCGGCGGTTCCGCCCGAAACAAGCTGTGCAGCTCGGAATGCTCGGCCACGGAATCGAAAAATTCGCGGCCTTGTTTCCCTAGCGATGCCAGCAAGGGATGCCCCACTTCCAGGTACAGATCTTCCGGCGAGCGTTCTCCGGCCACGCGGCCGATTTCCCGTTCATCCCGGATTTCGCCCCAGTATTCGCGGCAGGGATTGAGCGCGTATAGATTGATCTCGGTATGCCTGGCGAGCGCATTCAGCACGTCCAGAAAGGCCGGCGGCAGCGAGGAAACGCCGAAGATGGCGATGCGCCGCGGAAGCCGATCGGCCGCCGAGTCGGATTCGAGCGCCGTCAGCAGTTCGTTCATGAAACGGGCGCGATGGGGCGCAGCTTCCCCCATGCTCAGGTCGCGCCACAATAGGGCTTGCCAGTCCTCGTCGCCGTCCAAGGCGAGCGTTTCGCCGCGTTCCCAGGCGGCTATCCAGTCGGCCCGGTACATCAGATATTGATCGAACAGATCGGCGATCCGCTTAGCGAGTTGGAACCGGCGGAGTTCGTCTCCGTTTTGGAGATACCCGGACAGGCGCGGAGTTCGCTCCAGATTCGCGGTTCGTCCCAGCCAGTCGAAGATGCGGAAGGTGAGTACCTCGGAAGAGAATGCCGAACGCCTCGGGAGTTCGCCGAGGAATTGCCGAAGCAGGTCCCAGATGAACGAGGCCGGCAGCAGAAAACGGACGTTGGCGCAGATGCCGAGATTGTCCGCAAGGCGCAGGGACAGCCAGCGTCCCATGCCAAGGCTTTGAACGATGACGATTTCCGGTTCGAAGGGGGAGGCCGGCGGTGTGCTGTCCGCCGTCAAAAGTTCGGCGAGAAATTCCAGCTTGTCGGAGTGGTAGAGGCGAAGCACGGGGCGGTCAGTTAGGTTTCGTTCTTAATACCCTCACCCTAGCCCTCTCCCAGCGGGAGAGGGAAAGATCGGTATTGCCATGCAAATAGCGGATTGCGCTTGGGCCCGCCTCGTGGGAAAGGCTCCGGCTTACGAGGTGCAGCGCCGTAGGCTGGGTCCAGGAACGAGACCCAGCATTTTCAGGAGATCAGATGCGAGATCGAACTGGGATTACGCAAAGCTCCATTCCAGCCTACGGACTTTGCCATTCCTGCGGCGCGGGGATGCCGGTTTACGCCTTGCCCAAGTGAGGCCATTGATAACCCTTGACCAGACCTTGCCAGTAAATCACCGGGATGATGTAACGCTTCAACAGATACATGCTGTAGCGCTCCTTGCCCTGGTCGAAGGGAAAGGTTTCCTTGGGCTTCAGGTCGTAGTCGAATTCGGCCAGGATCAGCTTGCCGTAACCGGTGATCAGCGGGCACGAAGTATAGCCGTCGTATTTGGCTACCGGCTGTCCGCCGTTCATGACCGACAGGAGATTCGCGGTCAGGATCGGGCTTTGCGCCCGGACTGCCGCCGCCGTCTTGGACGTGGGCAGGCTGCTGGCATCGCCCAGGCTGAACACGTTGGGGTAGCGGACGTGCTGCAAGGTGTCCTTATTTACGTCCACCCACCCGCCTTCGTTCCCGAGCGGACTTTTCTTGAGGAAGTCGGGAGCGCTCATGGGCGGAACCACGTGGATCATGTCGTAGGGCTGAACGACGCTCTCTCCGGTATCGAGATTCTTGAACACGGCCTCTTTCGACGCCGGGCGCAGTTCCACCAGATTGTGCTTGAAATGAACTTCGATATTGCGCGGTTTCACCACCTGTTCCATCAGGCTGGCGGCGTATTTGGGCGCGCTGAAGATGGTGGGCGTGGCGCAGTAGTAGACGACGCGGGATTTGTCACGCAGGCCGTGCTTGCGGAAATAATCCTCCGCCAAATACATGATTTTCTGCGGTGCGCCGGCGCATTTGATGGGCGGCGGCGGAAAAGTGAACACGGCGTTGCCGCCCTTGAAGTTCCGGATGTTTTCCCAGGTGGTGTTCACGGTGTCGTAGCTGTAATTGCTGCACACCCCGTCCTTGCCTACCGCTTCCTTTACGCCCGGGATCTTGTCCCAGTCGATCTGTAGCCCCGGACAGACGACCAGGTAGTCGTAGCCGATTTCCTTGCCGCCCTCGGTTTTCAGCGAATTGTTGGCGGGATCGAACTCCGCGGCGGCATCGCGTATCCAGGTGGCGCCTTTGGGGATCAACTCGGCCATCGGTTTGACCGACTGCTCGCGAGTGACGACGCCGCCTCCGACGAACGTCCAGAAGGGCTGGTAATAATGCTTCTCGGACGGCTCGATGATGGCGACATCCGTTATCCCGGCATGCAGCAGACGGGCGGCGATGCCGAGCCCGGCGGCGCCGCCGCCGATCACTACGACACGATGATGAATCTTGCTATCCATGGGGTCTTCCTCTTGGGTGGATGAGTTTTAGAATTTATTAATCGAGATTTCTTATTTTCAGATTCATTCTCAATGATTTGGCTTGTCCGCCCAATTCTGCCTTGCATGGAGGTCCTTTGACAATGTATTCCGGTTTTGGACCGGCTGTCGGCCTGCGCGAACGTCGCCCCGCCCGGATTAGGTAAGTCTTTGTAATGGCTGAGGCCAATTTAACCTGCTATCTTCATGTGGCGGAGGAACAACACGCTTTGGGAGTTCAGTCGCGCTTTAGTTTGTTCATCAATTACAAGGAAACAATAATGTTTAAGAAACCGTCTGTAATTACCGTTTGCGTCGCTACCGGGATGATCTTTTCGGCCTCTGCTTCTGCGGATATCGTGATCAAATCGGGAGTAGGGCGCACTCAAACGGTTATGGAAGCCTCGATTCATTACGACGATTTGGGAAATGACGATATCGATTGGCCGGCGATAGCGCCGAATTACGAGGGAGATACCCAGCTCGGAGAAATGGCCGTAAAAGTAGATAACAAGACTACGTTGGTATGCGCCGTCTTGGGGAAAGGATACGATCTACAGGTTTTTACGGACGGCTCCGGAGCGCCCGTCATGCTTCCGACAGGACAGCCTCTCGTGGTGCCCGGCCATCTTCGCCATGTCATCACGTGTACCGATTCGTCGGGTTCGGAACTGTCGCGGTTGAGCACCGATGGCGATACGCCTGTCAGCTTTTCTCCGGTAGCATATCCTTGTAAATGGGCGGTCACGGAAATCATGTATGTCAAGGCGCCCGTGCTCACGGTGGGGCCAATTACCGCTCCCGGAAATACTGGAATGTTCAGTGGCGTTACAGGCGGCACCCTTACTGTAAAGGGTACGATCAATGCCTGTACCGGCCAAAATGTATTCACGAGTATTACCGGAACGCTTGCCAATTAAGCATGGATTACTAATCTCGATTTCATAATGCCTAAGGGATCGGCTTAGCCGGCTGATACAGATTATGCCGATCCCCCCTTTTCTGGCTCTGTATCTGAATACCCGTTCCCTTGCCGCAGTTGCTCTCTCCGCGTATCGGCCGTAGTGCTGCCGGCGTTGATCTCGCTCTTGGAGCATTCAGCCATCAGTCTCCTTTCGTTTCCAAGCGTCCGAATTTTGGCGCCTTGCTGGCTTTTGTCTTGCCGTAGTGCGACGAAAAGCGTTCAGGGCTTGCTAATGCCTTGTCGGTGCTAAGCTTTTTTTGTGGGCATCATTGTTGCTGAAGGCAGCAGAAAACTTTGGAAAACCGCGATGGCGCAACAAGACAAACTGGATTTAGGCGAAGAAAAGAAGAAGTCATCCAAGAGCGTTATTTTTATCGTTCTCGGAGCGATGCTGGGAACGCTCCTTGCCGTGTTCGCAGCGCTTTATTTTTGGGGGATCTTCCCACCGAAGCAGAACGAGAATGAGGCGGCTGCGGAATCCCGTGACGGCGGGGCGCTCGCGCTGCCGATGATCTATTTCGCTATCGACCCGGCTTTCGTGGTCAATTTCAAGAGCAATCCGGATGCCCGCCTGCTCCAGGTTGGCCTTAGCGTCGCTTCGAAAAATCAAGCCGTGATCGACGCGGTGAAAAAGCATTCGCCGATGATCCGCAACAACGTGCTTTTGCTGCTGAGCGGCCAGGAGCCGGCGGGGCTCAAGACGGCCGAAGGCAAAGAGGCGCTCAGGGGCAAGCTGCTCGAGGAAATCAACGCGGTGGTTTCTAAGCAAACGGGCCACAAGGAAGGCGCCGAAGAGGTTTTTTTCACCGGATTCATCATGCAATAGCCATGGCCGTTCATGATCTTTTGACTCAGGAAGAAATCGACGCGCTTCTGCACGGCGTCGACGACGGAGATATCGGAACCGAATCGGAGATCGATTTTCGAAGCGGCGAGGTACGGACCTACGACTTCACCAGTCAGGACCGCATCGTGCGCGGGCGGATGCCCACTCTGGAGATGATCAACGACCGCTTCGTCCGTCATTTCCGCATCAGTCTGTTCAATTTGCTGCGGCGCTCCGCGGAGATTTCGGTATTGGGCGTTCAGGTCCTGAAGTTCTCGGAATACGTGCACAGCCTGTTCGTTCCGACCAATCTGAACGTCATCCGGCTCAACCCCTTGCGTGGGCGTGGTTTGATGGTCATGGAGCCGACCCTGGTGTTCACCGTCGTGGACAATTTTTTCGGCGGCAGCGGTCAGTTCTACAACAAGATCGAGGGACGCGAGTTCACGCCGACCGAGATGCGGGTCATTCAGATGCTGCTCGAGCTGATTTTCAAGGACATGAAAGAAGCCTGGGCGCCGGTCATGCCGATCGAGTTCGAGTATCTGGGTTCGGAAGTGAACCCGCAGTTCGCCAACATCGTGAGTCCCGCCGAGGTCGTCGTGGTCTCCACCATACATATCGAAGTGGAAGGCGGGGGAGGCGATCTGCACATTACCCTGCCGTATTCCATGATCGAGCCGATCAGGGAACTTCTGGATGCCGGTATTCAGGGGGATAGAAGCGATGATTCGGACGACCGTTGGCGCACGGCTCTGCAAGCGGAAATCCTGGATGCCGAAATCGAGATGCACAGCACCTTGGTCGAAAAGACCTTGTCGTTGGAGGACATGTTGCGGTTGAGAGCCGGCGACGTGATTCCGATCGAAATGCCGGAGACCATTACGGTCGTCGTCGACGACATCCCCGTATTTCGCGGCAAGGTCGGGATCTCGCGGGGCAATTACGCAGTGCAGATTCTGGAGAAGATCAGCCGCGCAAGCGGGGATAAAGAACGCTTAATCGGGGTATTGGGAAGCGGAGTTGAACGAGCATGAGCGACGAATTGGAAGAATCGATCGAAGGCGCTGACGGGGGCGACGAATCCGAAGATCTAGCCGACGATTGGGCCGCCGCCCTGCTGGAGCAGCAAGAGGCTGCCAAAAAAATGGCGGAGCCTCCCCGCCAGCCGGCGGCTCCGAAACCCGAACCCGCGACCTTCGAAGATCTCGGGAGATCTCCGCCGGCGGCGGACGTGGCAAAAATCGAGGACATCAACCTGGACGTGCTGCTGGACGTTCCGGTGACCATCGCGATGGAGATAGGGCGCACTAAGATCAACATCCGCAATTTGTTGCAGCTGACCCAGGGCTCGGTCGTCGAGTTGGACCGGCTGGCGGGCGAACCCATGGATGTGCTGGTGAACGGCACGCTGATCGCTCACGGCGAAGTGGTGGTGGTGAACGACAAGTTCGGTATTCGTCTCACCGATGTCATCAGTCCCGCGGAGCGGGTGAGAAAGCTGAAATGAAGGCCCATGTCTTTGCGGTGGTTTCGTCGCTGATGTCGCCGGTTCTGCTGGCCGACACCGCTTCCGCCGTACCCAAGGCCTTGCCTTCGGTGGATATGGCGAAGAGTCTGACCGGATTGCTGGCGGTATTGGCGGTCATTTTCACTCTGGCCTGGCTGCTGCGGCGATTCGGCAGCTTTTCCCGGCTCGCGCCGGGAAGCTTTCGCGTGTTGGCCGCGGTTTCGCTGGGATCTCGGGAGCGGGTCGTGTTGTTGCAGGCAGGTGGGAAACAACTGGTGCTGGGGGTAGCGCCAGGACGGGTCGAGACCCTGTGCATCCTGGAAAATTCGGAAATCATCCCGGTCGAGAGCGGAATGCCGTCGGCCGGGGCCTCGTTCGCCGAACGCTTGCACGAGTTGACGGGGCGGCGATCATGAACCGTCGGCCGTACTTCGCTCTGACGTTTCTCGGGATGATCGCGGCTCTATTTGCGTTGTCGATTCCCTCGGCGCAAGGCGCTCCCGGCATCGAGGCTTTCACCGTGGCCGCCAACGGCCAGGGCAGCCAGACCTACACGGTCACGATACAGGTTCTGGCGCTGATGACGGCGCTGACCGTGCTGCCCTCGCTGTTGCTCAGCATGACCTCGTTTACCCGCATCATGATCGTCCTGGCGATCTTGCGGCAGGCACTAGGCGCCGGTCAGACGCCCAACAATCAGGTACTGCTCGGCATTTCGCTGTTTCTGACCCTGTTTACCATGCTGCCGGTGTTCGAGCAGGTGAACGAACAGGCCCTGCAGCCTTATATGAAAGAACAGCTGGCGCCGGGCGCGGCCCTCGAACGAGCCGCGGTTCCGTTCCGCCAGTTCATGCTCAAGCAGACGCGGGAAACCGATTTGGAGCTTTTCGCGCGCATATCTGGCAAGCAGGACATCGCCAGTCCCGAGGCGACGCCATTTTCCTTGCTGGTGCCGGCCTTCATGACCAGCGAGCTGAAGACGGCTTTTCAAATGGGATTTCTTTTGTTCCTGCCGTTTCTGATTATCGATCTGGTGGTGGCCACCATACTGATGTCGATGGGCATGATGATGCTGTCGCCCATGATCGTTTCGCTTCCCTTCAAGCTTTTGCTGTTCGTCCTGGTGGACGGTTGGGCGCTGGTGGTCGAGACGCTCGCGGCGAGTTTTTTCGTCGAGTAGGTCTTTACAGCAGGTATTAGAGCGTTTTTCATCCCGGTATACGGATTCGTGTGGGGTGGGAAGAGCGTAGGTCGGCAATCCCTTCCCAATCGCAAACGGCATCTCTGGGAGCGCCAGAGCTGCCCTTCCGACAAAGCCCTTTGCCGAGCCAGTACGTCGGCAAGGGATTGCCGACCTACCTATGGGGCTCCCTTACACCGAATCAGAAAATGCTATAGGGAAGAGATGCCGGGATTACCCGTCATTCCGGCACGGATTGCTCGCCCCTTCCCTGGGGCTCGTCCTTCGGACCGTGCTCCGCACGTCCAAATTTGCTCCAGGCAAATTTGTGCCGGACAAACCGGCAGGACAGCCGGTTTGCACGGCGAGAGCCGCTCGGAGGGTGCCGGGCAGGATGGCCCGGTATGACAAACCGGCAGGACAGCCGGTTTGCACGGCGAGAGCCGCTCGGAGGGTGCCGGGCAGGATGGCCCGGCATGACAAATCGGCAGGATTGCCGATTTGCACGCGAAGCGCCCGTAGGGTGCCGCACAGGATGGCCCGGCATGACAAATCGGCAGAGGATTGCCGATTTGCACGCGAAGCGCCCGTAGGGTGCCGCACAGGGACTGTGCGGCATGAATCCAGAGGCCAAGGATGGCGAGGCGTCTACGTCCCTGTAACCTGGACCCCGGCATTCCTTGCCGGGGTGACGATATGGTTTGACTTTCATTACGAACAGTAAATGACACCCGAAACCATTGCCGCCCTGGGCCAGCAAGCCATGACCGTCACCATGCAGATCAGCGCGCCCATGCTGCTGGTGGCCCTTGCCGTCGGACTCGTGATCGCCCTGTTCCAGGCCGCCACCCAGATCAACGAGATGACCCTTACGTTCGTGCCCAAGCTCATCGCCATGGCCATCGTGCTGATGCTGGCCGGACCCTGGATGCTGCAACTGCTGATCGATTACACCCGGTCGTTGATTCGCAGCATACCCAGCCTGATCGGTTGAAGTCTGTGCAGTTCAGCGAAAGCCAGCTCCTGACTCTGGTCGCCGGCATCGCATGGCCTTTCTTGCGCGTTAGCGCGCTGTTTCTTGCGATACCGATCTTTACCGGCCATATGGTGCCGGTCCGTGTCCGCGTCATGCTGGCGGCGTCCGTCACCTGGCTGATCTCGCCGATGTTGCCGGTCATGCCCGATGCGGAACTATTCAGCTTGTCCGGTTTCTGGATCGCCGTTCAGCAATTCCTGATTGGTCTCGCAATCGGTCTCGTTCTGCACCTGGTTTTCGAAGCCGTCGTTTTCGGCGGGCAGAGCGTCGCCTACAGCATGGGACTGGGTTTTGCGTCCATGGTCGATCCGCAGACCGGCGTGCAGGTTCCGGTCATCGCCCAGTTTTATCAAATCTTGGCGACGCTGCTGTTCCTGGCCATGGACGGACATCTGATACTGATCCGGCTGCTGGTCGACAGCTTTCAAATGCTGCCGGTCGGGTTCGAAGGTTTGAGTGCCGACGGAATGCGGCGGCTGGCGCTCTGGGCGAGCCGCTTGTTTGCTGCGGGAGTTCTGTTTTCCTTGCCGCTGGTAACGGCCTTGCTGTTGGTTAATCTGGGGTTCGGCGTAGCCAGCCGTGCGGCGCCCCAGCTCAATATTTTCTCGGTCGGATTCCCGGTCAGCTTGGGGTTGGGACTGTTTCTGATCGGCATTACCGTGCCGGACGTCCTAGGCCTTTTTTCCGGTTTTCTCGATGAAGGCTATCTACTGATGAGCGCGATTCTGCAGTAGGACTAATTCGATTCGGTATTCGAATGGGCATTAATCGTAGGGTGGGTTAGCGCAGCGTAACCCACCGATCCGAGGTCGCTCGGTGGGTTTCGCTTCGCTCTACCCATCCTACAAAAATGAATTCCTGTTGAAAGCGATTTGGAATAACCCACCCTTACAAAAGTTAATTCCGTAATTGAAAGCGATTTGAAATAAGGTGTCATGGCCGAGGAATCCGATCAGGAACGAACAGAGGACCCTACCAGTAAACGCCTGAGCGATGCTCGGAAAAAAGGTCAGATTCCGCGTTCCCGCGAATTGAACACTCTTGTTCTTCTGCTGACCGGTTCGGTAGCGATATTCGTCTTTGGCGGCGGCATGGCGCAAAGCCTGTGGCAAATCATGGAGGGAGACTTTCGTCTGAGTCGCCGCGACCTTTTCGATCCTGCGGCGCCGCTTGCCCATCTCGGCCGAGACTTGCTGGCCGCGGGCCAGGTTCTGCTCCCGATCCTCGGTCTTGCCGTTCTGGCTGCCCTGGCCGCTCCCATGGCGCTGGGCGGCTGGAATTTCAGCGGCGAGAACCTGATGCCCAAGCCGGAAAAGCTCAATCCCATGAAGGGCCTGGCTCGCATGGTCTCGGTTCAGGCCCTCGCGGAAGTCGTGAAGTCGGTTCTGAAATTTCTCTTGATCGGTTTTGTGACCGCCGGACTGCTGACGGCTTATTTCGACGATCTCGTCGGTCTCGGCCGCGAGGCTTTGCTTCCGGCGGCGAATCAAACCGCGCGCCTCGTCATGACGTTTATTTTGTGGCTATGCGCTTCGCTGGGGCTGATCGCGATCGTGGACGTGCCCTTTCAGCTCTGGAACCACAAGCGCCAGCTGAAAATGACGCGCCAGGAAGTCAAGGACGAAATGCGCGAAGTCGAAGGCAAACCGGAAGTCAAAAGCCGGATTCGCAGCTTACAGATGGAGCTGGCGCGGCGCCGAATGATGGACGAGGTGCCGAAGGCCGATGTCATCGTGACCAACCCGACCCATTACGCGGTGGCCCTGAGATACGACCAGGCCGGCATGAAAGCGCCCAAAGTCGTCGCCAAGGGCGCGGACCTGGTGGCGGCCCAAATCCGGAATTTGGCCGTGGGTGCCGGTGTGCCGCTCCTGTCCGCGCCGCCGCTCGCCCGCGCGCTCTATGCGTCCACCGATCTCGACCGCGAAATTCCCGCCGGTCTCTATTTCGCGGTTGCCCAGGTTTTGGCTTACGTCTATCAACTCAAGGCGGCCCGGGTTTTCGGCGGCGACATTCCGACGCCGCCGACCGAATTCAAGATCCCGGAAGAATTCTTGCGCAAGGCTGCCGACGCGTAAGCCGCATACTGCCTGTATTTTTTTCAGAGGGTCCAGCTCTGCGGCCGGTCGGCACGAAACGTGATTGCCTTCGCTGTCACTGAAGGTTACGCACGGGTTTCGTCATGGCCGCAACAGTTTTGGAACGAATCAAAGTCGCCGGCAAACTCGGCTTGGGCGCTCCTCTCGTCATTCTTCTCATGATGATGATGATGGTGCTGCCGCTGCCACCGTTCATTCTAGATCTGCTGTTCACCTTCAATATCGCGTTTTCGCTGCTGATCCTGCTGGTGACGATTTATACGCTGCGCCCGCTGGATTTCGCCGTGTTTCCGTCGGTCCTGCTGGTCGCCACGCTCCTCCGACTGAGCCTCAACGTGGCCTCGACCCGCGTGGTCCTGCTGGAAGGGCATAAGGGTCCCGACGCGGCCGGCAAGGTGATCGAGGCATTCGGCGAATTCGTGATCGGCGGCAACTACGCCGTGGGTCTGGTGGTGTTCATCATTCTGGTCATCATCAATTTCGTGGTCGTTACCAAGGGCGCCGGGCGCGTGTCGGAAGTCAGCGCACGGTTCACCCTGGATGCGATGCCCGGCAAGCAGATGGCGATCGATGCCGATCTCAATGCCGGTCTTATCAATCAGGATGAAGCCCGGACGAGACGCCAGGAGGTCTCGCGCGAGGCGGACTTCTACGGATCGATGGACGGTGCCAGCAAGTTCGTCCGGGGCGATGCCATAGCCGGCATCCTCATCTTGCTCATCAACGTGGTCGGCGGGCTGATCGTCGGCATGCTGCAGCACGATCTGGCGTTTTCCGAAGCCCTGCACAATTACACGCTGCTGACCATCGGCGACGGTTTGGTGGCTCAGATCCCCTCGCTGTTGCTGTCGGTCGGGTCGGCCATGATCGTGACCCGTGTGTCCAGCAGCAACGAGAACATCGGCGCCCAGTTCAGCGCTCAATTTTTTGCCGATCCGAGGCCTCTTGCGCTTTCCGCCGGCGTGGTCGGACTCTTGGGCCTGATTCCCGGCATGCCGAATCTTGCCTTTTTGCTCCTGGCCGGCGCCATGGGCGCGTCGTCCTATTCCATTTCCAAGCGTCAGCGGCGCGAGCGCGAATTGGCGGAAGCGCGCGTCGCGGCCAGGCCCTCGGCCGCCGCGCCCGAAGTGAAAGAGCTCGGCTGGGACGATGTCGTGCCGGTCGATCTCATCGGGCTGGAAGTGGGCTATCGGCTCATCCCGCTGGTCGACAAGAATCAGGGCGGGCAGCTCATGTCGAAGATTAAGGGCGTGCGCAAGAAGCTGTCCCAGGATCTCGGATTCCTGATCCCCTCGGTGCACATCCGGGACAACCTGGACCTGACTCCCAACGCCTACCGCATCAGCCTGCTCGGCGTCACCGTCGGGGAGGCCGAAGTGTTTCCGGATCGCCTGATGGCCATCAATCCGGGGCGGGTTTACGGAACGCTGAAGGGCGTCGAGGGCAAGGACCCGGCTTTCGGACTGGAGGCCGTCTGGATAGAACCGGATCAGCGCGACCACGCCCAGACGCTCGGTTATACCGTGGTCGATCCCGGTACCGTGGTGGTCACCCATCTCAGCCATTTGTTGCAGTCCCACGCCCACCAGCTGCTCGGACATCAGGAGACGCAGCAGTTACTCGACCTGCTCGCCAAATCGATGCCGCGGCTGGTCGAGGATCTCACGCCGAAAACCCTGCCTCTCAGCGTCATCGTCAAGGTGCTGCAAAACCTTCTTCAGGAGAACGTGCCGATTCGCGATATGCGGACCATCGCCGAAACTTTGGCGGAGTTCGGCGGCAGAAGCCAAGATCCCGGCGTTTTGACGGCGGTGGTGCGTGCCGCACTCGGACGCCTAATCGTCCAGAAAATCAGTGGCATGGAGAAGGAAATCCCGGTTCTGACCCTGGATCCGGACCTGGAACAGTTGTTGCAAAAAATACTTCAAACGGCCGGACACGAGGGCGCCGGCATCGAACCGGGCTTGGCGGAGCAGCTCCACAAATCCTTGGATGAGAAGACGCAGAAGCTGGAAATGGAAGGACATCCCGCCATTCTGCTGGTGTCCTCGCCGGTGCGGCCCTGGTTGGCGCGCTTCGTGCGCCATTCCATCCCTGGGCTCAATGTTTTGGCTTACAACGAGATCCCGGAAGACCGGCAAGTCAGGGTGGTGGCCAGCATCGGCCAGCGCGGTTGAGCCGCCGCGCACAGTCCCGCTGCGCTTGCCGGAGTCGTTAGCAAAGTTTTGGGGACAGCTTCCGAAAGACTAGGACATAGGCATGAAGATCAAACGATATTTCGCACCCGATATTCGTCAAGCGATCCGCATGGTCCGCGAAGAGCAGGGGCCGGACGCCGTGATTTTGTCCAACCGCAAAGTGGATGGCGGGGTGGAGATCGTCGCGGCTCGGGACTTCGACGAGCAGCTGTTATTGGATCGTGCGAAATCGGAGTCGCGCGGCGAATCGGAGACGGGCGACGCCGAACCGGTCGCGAAAGCCGAAACGGATACCCGGCGGCGCGCCGAGGACGCCTTTCGCGAGGCTCTTGGAAAGAGCTCGGCCGCACTGGGAGCCGGTTCGGCAGCGACGAGCCTTCGCAAGCCGGCTCCTTCCGTATCGGGCAAAGATATTCGCACAAATCGCCACCCCGGCAGGGAAGGGGCGAGTACTCCCTGCCGGAATGACAATCTTGGAGCTTGTGTAGATACCCATGCCATATCAGGGCGGAGCGAACAGGGCGGTCCTGCGGTCGAACCCGCTGCCGGAAAGCCGGCTTCCCGGCCCGAGCGAGAATCTTCTGTCGAAGCCGTCGTTTCCCAGCCGGCTCCTGCCAAACCGAGCGTCGATGCCGACGCGCTGAAGGAAATGCAACGGGAACTCAAACAGATGCGGCGCGTGATCGACGCCCATTTGAGTGAAACCGGATGGCAGGCCGCGGCGGGCCGAAATCCGACCCGACTGGATCTCTTGCGTCGTTTCGGCGCGCTCGGGTTCTCCAAGAAACTCAGTCTGGAACTGGCCGAGCGCTTGGGCGGCGTCGCCGACGCCGACGTCGCGTGGCAAGCGAGTCAACATGTCTTGGCACGGCAGATCCCGCTGGCCGAAGACAACCTGCTCGATTACGGCGGCGTCGTCGCCCTGGTCGGGCCTACGGGCGTCGGTAAGACGACGACGATTGCCAAGCTGGCGGCCCGGTTCAGACTCAAGCACGGACCGCGCCAAATCGCGCTGATCACCACCGACAACTACCGCATCGGGGCTCATGAGCAGCTCGGGACTTACGGCCGCATCCTCGACGTACCGGTCCGGGCGGCTTCCAGTATCGAGGATCTGCGTCAGCTGCTGTCGAGTTTCTACGATAAGCGCCTGGTACTCATCGACACCGCCGGCATAGGGCAGCGCGACCGGCGCCTGGCCGAGCAAGCCGCACTGTTCAGCCGCACCGACATGCCCGTCAAATCCTATCTGGTCATGTCCGCGGCCAGCCAGCTACGCGTGATGCAAGAGGCGGTGGAGGCCTTCAAGGTCTTTTCCCCGGAAGCCTGCATTCTGACCAAACTGGACGAAACCGGCCAACTCGGCGCCGCGGTGTCCACGGTGGTGGAGAACCGCTTGCCGGTGTCCTTCGTGTGCGACGGACAGCAGGTCCCGGAAGACCTGCACGTGGCGAGAACTCATCTATTATTAAACCGGTGTTTTGCCGAAAGGTCCGAAGCGGAGACTGTCGGCGCTCCGATGCCTACCTACGAAGACTGGATAGTCCATGCGAATGTTTGATACTGATCAGGCCGACGGAATTCGACGTATGGCACAGCCCAGGCCGGTGCGTGTCTTGGCGGTGAGCAGCGGCAAGGGCGGGGTCGGCAAAACCAATGTCGCCGTCAATCTCGGGGTCAGCCTATCCGAGCTCGGTCGGCACGCGGTTCTGCTGGATGCCGATTTGGGACTCGCAAACGTCGACGTGCTCCTAGGTTTGCAGCCCAAATTCAATCTGTCCCATGTGTTGAGCGGCGAGCGCAGTTTGGACGAAATCCTCGTAGAAGGGCCGTCGGGGCTGAAGATCGTGCCGGCCTCGTCCGGTATTCAGCGCATGTCGGAGCTTACCACTGCGGAACAGGCCGCCGTGATTCGCGCCTTCGGGGAGATGAACCAGGACATCGACGTGCTGCTGGTCGACACGGCAGCGGGTATTTCGGGGGGGGTGGTCAACTTCGCGCGCGCCTGCCAGGACATCATTCTGGTGGTGTGCGACGAGCCTACGTCGCTTACCGACGCTTATGCCTTCATCAAATTGCTGAACCGGGACTACGGCGTTCATCGGTTCCAAATCCTGCCCAATATGGTCCAGGACTATCAACAGGGTCAGGCGTTGTTCGGCAAGCTGTGCCGGGTGACGGACCGCTATCTCGACGTGACGCTCGATCTATTGGGCGTGGTTCCTCGCGACGAGCAATTGAGAAAGGCGGTTCAAAAGCAAACTCCGGTGGTCGTCGCCTATCCGCACAGCAAAGCGGCGCGGGCGTTTCGCGCCTTGGCGCTGAAAATGGATGCCTTGCCGATTTCCGGCCAAGCCAGTGGGCGGCTGGAGTTTTTCGTAGAGCGGATGATTCAGTACCACAGCGCAGCAGCCTTATGAGCGGCATCGCCTTGTACGCATCGGTACAGGCGCCCGGATTGGACGCCATCGTGGGGCAGCACGCGTCACTGGTCAAACGGATTGCCTATCATCTCATGAGCCGGCTGCCGTCCAGCGTGCAAGTGGAGGACTTGATCCAGGCCGGCATGGTGGGCTTGCTGGAAGCAGCCCGCCAGTACGATCACGCTCAGGGCGCGAGTTTCGAAACCTATGCCGGGATCCGGATCCGCGGCGCGATGCTGGATGAGCTGAGGCGCTACGATTGGACGCCGCGCTCGGTTCATCGCAAGGCGCGTGATGTGGCTGAAGCAATGCGTAGCATCGAGGCCAGGACCGGACGCGACGCCCGAGATGCGGAAGTCGCCGAGCATTTGGGACTGTCGCTCTCCGAATACCATCAGGTTCTTCACGATAGTTTGAGCTGTCGCATGTTCAGTTTCGAAGAGTTGTTGGAGGCCGGCGATTCGGCTTTGGACGACTGTGCGGATTCGGCCGCGCCTCCGGTCGAGGTATTGACCCAGTCCGGATTTGCCGAGGCTTTGGCGAACGCGATCGCGGGATTGCCGGAGCGCGAGCGCTTGGTGATTTCGCTCTATTACGAAGAGGAACTCAACCTGCGCGAAATCGGCGAAGTGCTGGGGGTCAGCGAGTCCCGAGTGTGTCAGTTGCAAAGCCAGGCCATGTTGCGCCTTAGGGCGAGAATGCAAGGCTGGCTGGATGCGGAGCAATCCGCCGGAGCCCGTTCGAAGGGAAGGCGAAAAGCCGCGCAAGTCTGAGGCCCCGATGAATCGATAATAAAAAATGGTTAACCGGAACGAGGTGAGCGTCCTTGAACAAGAACATGAAAATCCTGGTTGTGGATGACTTTTCCACCATGCGAAGGATCATCAGAAACCTGCTGCGGGAGCTCGGGTTCAACAATATTTTCGAAGCCGACGACGGGCAGAGTGCTCTGCCCAAATTGCAGTCGGGGGGAATCGATTTTCTGATCACCGATTGGAATATGCCCGGAATGACGGGTATCGATCTGCTGCGCGCCGTACGCGCCGATCCGAACCTGGCTCAGTTGCCGGTGTTGATGGTGACCGCCGAGGCGAAGCGTGACCAGATCGTGGAAGCGGCGCAGGCCGGCGTAAACGGCTATGTGATCAAGCCGTTTACCGCGGCCACTCTGCAAGAGAAGATCGAAAAGATCTTCGAACGCCTGGAAGCCTGATCGAATCTTTGGGGGCGGCTAATGACTGACAAGCAACCGTCCGCCGATGCGCGGATCGAACAGGCTCGCGCACTTCTGGCGGCATTGGAGCGCGGCGACGACGAGTCGGCCGACCGTATTCTCGATGATATCGGCCGGGTCCGGGAAACCCTGATGTTTCAGGAAGTCGGCAAGTTGACCCGCCAGCTCCACGACACGCTGGCGAATTTTTCCCTGGACGAAAGAATCGCGGATCTCACGGAGAAAGAAATTCCCGACGCCAAAGAGCGCCTCAATTACGTCATCACCATGACCGAGCAGGCGGCGAACACCACCTTGAATGCAGTCGAATCCATCTTGCCGTTCGCCGAAAGTCTTCGCGAGCAGTCGAACGAACTCAGCGCCCAGTGGCAACGCTTTCGCCAGCGGGAAATGCCTTATGAGGAATTCAAGTCCCTGACTCAAGACCTGGCGCAGTATTTCGACGTTTCCGCAGGGCATTTGCAGACCATTCAGCATAGTCTCACCGAGGTGCTCATGGCGCAGGGGTTTCAGGATCTCACCGGCCAGATCATTCGGCGCGTGATCAAGCTCGTTCAGGATCTCGAGCACAGTCTGGTCGAATTGATCCGGATTTCGGGACGGCGCTTCAAGCCCTCCGGCGATAGCGTGCCGGAAACCAAATCGGAACCACTCGGCCCGGCTGTTCCGGGGGTGGACAAGAATACCGTGCAGAATCAAGACGACGTGGACAGTTTGCTGTCGAGTTTGGGTTTCTGAAGGTAAGGCGCAATGGCGATCGATCTCGATGACGAAATCGTTCAGGATTTCTTGGTAGAAGCCGGGGAAATACTGGAAAAGCTCAATGCTCAACTGGTCGAGCTTGAGCAGTCACCGGACGATTACGATTTATTGAACGCCATTTTTCGCGGTTTTCACACCGTGAAGGGTGGAGCGGGGTTTCTCAATCTTGTCGCCTTGGTCGACGTTTGCCACAACGCCGAAGACGTATTCAACGTGCTTCGACAAGGCGAGCGGCGCGCCGACCCGGCCTTGATGGACGTCATTCTGGAAGTATTGGACGTCGTCAACGCCATGTTTCGGGACATCCGCTCCGGACACGATCCCGAACCGGCCGACCCGTCGCTGATCGATCGGCTGAAAGTTCTCGCCCAGCCGGGAAGCGATTCTACTCTTGTCCCGCCGGCTCCGGCGTCGGTGGAGCCCGAATCCGTTTCGGCGGCCGAACCCGAGAGGCTTCCGTCCGCGATGAATGTTGTGGAACAGGCGCTCGCGGCGATGCTGGAACCCGGCCAAGACGACGATCCGGCCGGGGCGGAATTCGAACCGTTGCCGGATGCGGCGGAGGAGCCGAGCCGGCCCTCGCCCGTCTCGGCGGTTGACTCGAACGGCTCGACTTCGGATGAAATCACCGAAGAAGAATTCGAGCGTCTGCTGGACGAACTTCACGGAAGGGGCAAGCATGGCGGTGTGCCCGATGCGCCAGCGCTAAACACTCCGAATGCCAAATCGCATGATGACATCACCGAGGAAGAATTCGAGCGCTTGCTGGATGAACTCCATGGCAAGGGCAAGCACACCGGCATGCCGAGCGCCGTGGTTCCCGAGGCGCCGAAACCTGTAGCCGAAAGTGATCGCATCACTGAGGAAGAATTCGATCGCCTGCTGGACGAGCTTCATGGCAAAGGCCAGCATGGTGGTGTACCGAAGCAGGAGAGCGCGCGTCCAGCGGCTCTGTCTTCGGCACCTATGGAAGCGCGCAGCGCGACAAGGGAACCGGCCAAGACCGTCAAGCCACAGGCGGCCGCGGCAGTTGAAACCACGGTCCGCGTCGATACCCAGCGTCTCGACGAGATCATGAACATGGTCGGCGAGCTGGTCTTGGTTCGCAACCGCTTTCAAACCCTCAAGATCGCGCTCAATGACGAGGAGATTGCCAAAGCGGTCGCCAACCTGGACGTGGTGACCTCGGATCTCCAGCTGTCCGTCATGAAGACGCGCATGCAGCCCATCAAAAAGGTATTCGGCCGCTTTCCCCGCGTGGTGCGGGATTTGGCCAGAAGCCTCAACAAGGAGGTGCAGCTCGAGTTGCGCGGCGAAGAAACCGATCTCGACAAGAATCTTGTCGAGGCCTTGGCAGATCCATTGGTGCATTTGGTTCGCAACGCGGTCGATCACGGCATCGAGACCCCCGGGGAGCGGATCGCAGCGGGTAAGCCGCGCGAGGGCTCGGTCGTTCTGACCGCGTCTCAGGAGGGCAATCATATCGAATTGACCATCGAGGACGACGGCAAAGGCATGGATCCGGACGTGCTCCGGCGCAAGGCCGTGGAAAAGGGACTGATGGACCAGGAGAGCGCCGCTCGCCTGGACGACAAGGATTGTTACAACTTGATTTTCATGCCCGGCTTTTCCACCAAGTCCGAGATTTCCGATATCTCCGGACGAGGTGTCGGCATGGATGTGGTAAAGACCCGAATAGCCCAGATGAACGGCTCGGTAGCCATCGATTCGAGCAAGGGAAAGGGCAGCCGCATCACCATCAAATTGCCGCTGACTTTGGCCATCATGCCGACTTTGATGGTCAAGCTGAACAATCAACCATTCGCTCTTCCGTTGGCGAACGTCGTCGAAATCCTAGACCTCGACCTCAAGAAGTCCAATACGGTCGATGGGCAGTTGGTGGTGCTGGTCCGGCAGCGTGCGTTGCCATTGTTTTATCTCAAGGAATGGCTGGTTCCGGGCTACCGGCATGATAGAAATCAGGACGGGAAATGCGGCCATGTAGTGGTGGTGAATGTCGGGGGACGACATGTCGGCTTCGTGGTCGATCATTTGGTCGGACAGGAAGAAGTCGTCATCAAGCCTTTGGGGGCGAAACTTCAAGGGGTATGCGGAATGGCCGGTGCGACGATTACCGGCGACGGAAAAATCGCCCTCATTCTGGATATACCCGGTTTGATGAAACGGTACGCCTCCTTGCATTAAGTCTATGACAACTAAGAGGTTTTCATGACAATCAGGGTTTTGGTGGTGGATGACTCGGGCTTCATACGCCGCAGACTGACCGAAATCCTCAACGCCGATGGCGACATGGAGGTCGTAGGAAGCGCCGCCGACGGCGCCGAGGCCGTGCAAAAGGCGGCATCCTTGAATCCGGACGTCATCACCATGGACGTGGATATGCCCGTAATGGATGGTATTACCGCGGTGCGCGAGATCATGAAAGATCGGCCCACGCCGATTCTGATGTTTTCCGCGTCCACCAAAGCGGGCGCCAAGGCTACCTTGGATGCTCTCGAGGCCGGCGCAATGGACTTCATGCCCAAACAATTGCAGGAAATCAGCGGAGACCAGGACTTGGCCAAGCGCATTTTGCGGCGGCGCGTTCGCGATTTGGCCGAGCATGCGGGGAGGCTGAGGCGGCTCCGTCGGCCATCGAGGCCTGTCGCCGCTCCGGTCGTTGCCCGGCCTCCGGCCGCCAAAGCGCAACTTCGGGATTTCCGTTTGCTGGTCATCGCCGCTTCTACCGGCGGCCCGGTGGCTATCCAGAAAGTTCTGACGCAAATTCCGGAGACCGCGTCGGTCCCCATTCTTTTGGTCCAGCACATGCCGGGAAATTTCACCGGCAGCTTTGCCGAACGCCTGGATCAGCTTTGCCGAATTCGGGTCAAGGAGGCCCAGAACGGCGACGAACTGCGACCCGGTGTCGCTCTTCTGGCGCCCGGCGGCTTTCAGTTGGAGCTGAGCGAGCACGGGGCGCGGAAAACCGTCGTCGTTCGGGAGAGCGGAAGCGGGGAACATTTTCGTCCCAGTGCCGATGTCACGTTTAGCTCCATAGCCAAGAACATGCCCGGCAAGGTTCTCGCCATCGTGCTGACCGGCATGGGATCGGACGGAAAGCTCGGAGCGGAAAAATTGAAAGCCAAGGGCGCGGCCATCTGGGCCCAGAACGAGCAGAGTTGCGTCGTTTACGGCATGCCGAAAGCGATCGTCGAAGCTAACCTAGCCGATTGCATCTACGATCTCGATGAAATGGCCGGCGAATTGAAGAATCTTTAGGCATGGACCCTTTAAGCATTATCGGAGTCACTCTCGGGCTCGCCGCCGTTCTAGGCGGCAATTGGCTCGAGGGTGGGCATATCCAGTCACTGCTGAACGGCCCGGCGATAGTGATCGTGTTCGGCGGTACGCTGGGTGCGACCATGCTGCAGACGCCGCCGGCAGCGTTTTTCTATGCCGTCAAAATGCTCAAATGGGTCTTCATGACGCCGCCGATAGATCATAAGGAACAAATCAAGAAAATCGTCAGCTGGAGTGCCTTGGCGCGGCGGGAAGGTCTGCTCGGCTTAGAGACCTTCATCAGCGCCGAGAAAGAACCGCTGGCGAAGAAAGGGCTTCAGTTGCTGGTCGACGGCAACGAGCCCGAGGCCATAAGGGACAGCTTGGAGGTGGAAATATACGCTCGCCAGCAGCGGGATTTGGGCGCGGCCAAGGTATACGAGGCGATGGGCGGCTACGCGCCGACCGTGGGAATCATCGGCGCGGTCATGGGGTTGATTCACGTGATGCAGAATTTGTCCGACCCCAGCAAGCTGGGGAGCGGCATCGCGACGGCATTCGTGGCGACGATTTACGGCGTCGGTCTCGCCAATTTGATCGTTCTTCCCATCGCCAACAAACTGAAATCCCGAGCACAGGCCAATAACCAGGCGCGGGAACTGATTCTGGAAGGAATCATTTCGATCGCGGAAGGCGAGAACCCGCGGAATATCGAAATGAAGCTGACCGGTTTCCTAGACGGATGACTAACGTATGTCGCGGCGGAAGCATTCGGAAGAAGAGCATGTGAACCTGGAGCGCTGGCTGGTTTCCTATGCCGATTTCATTACACTTTTGTTTGCGTTTTTTGTCGTCATGTATGCAATTTCTTCGGTCAACGAAGGCAAGTATCGGGTGTTGTCGGAGTCGCTTTCCGCGGTGTTCAAGGAGCCGGGGAAGGAGCACAACCTCGGGCATACGCTGGAGCCGATTCAATTCGGCCAGTTGAAGAAAGGACAAGACCTTTTGGGCGAACCCGCGGCGTCGGACGGTTCGGCATCGTCCCAGGACAAGACTCGGCCGATGCCGGAGAATCTCGATGCGGAATACGCCCAGCTCGAGAGCCTGGCGGATCAGATCGAAGCGGCTTTATCGCCGTATATTCAGGACGATTTAGTTGCCGTCAAACGCCATGAGCTGTGGGTGGAGGTCGAAATGAAGAGCGGGATGTTTTTCTCCAGCGGCAAAGCCGAACTTTCTAAGGAATCGCTGCCCATACTTTACCGAATGTCCGAAATTTTCCGCGAAATCGACAACACCATTCACGTCGAGGGTCATACCGATAATCTGCCGATCAACACTCCCGAATTTCCTTCCAACTGGGCCTTGTCGTCCGCCCGCGCCGCCGTGGTGGTCAACCAATTGATGAGCAACGGCATCGATCCGCGCCGCATGGCGGCGATAGGCTACGGCGAGCATCATCCGATTGCCGACAACAGGACGGAGGAAGGACGCTACCAAAATCGGAGAGTGGTCATCGTTCTGATGTCCCACGGAGCGGCTCGTTACAAGCTTTCTTCCGGGGACCGAATTGAGGATTTCGGCGCTTCGCAAAAGCCGGTGTCTACGGAAGCGCCCATCACTCCGACGGAGGTTTCGAAGCCATGAGAATCTGGGCCGTATCCAACCAGAAAGGCGGCGTCGGCAAGACCACGACAGTCGTTACCTTGGGGGGGATTCTCGCGTCGCGGGGGTACCGAACTTTATTGATCGATCTCGATCCGCACGGTTCGCTGACCAGCTATTTCCGAATGAACCCGGATCAAATCGATGTCAGCGTCTACAACCTGTTTCAAGACGCAATTGCCAAGAAAAGCTTGCTTCCGGGTCCTTATATCGCCTCTACGGATTTCGAAGGGCTGTCGGTACTGCCGGCCTCGACCGCTATCGCGACCGTAGAGCGGCAGGGGGGCGCCGGCGGCATGGGGCTGGTAATTGCCAATAGTCTGGCAGCCGTTCGGAAGCAGTACGATTTCGTGCTGATCGACAGCCCACCCATGCTGGGTGTGCTGATGGTGAACGCACTAGCCGCCTGCGAACATTTGTTCATTCCGGTGCTGTCCGAGTTTCTCGCGCTCAAAGGGCTGGAGCGCATGCTGCACACCCTGGAAATGATCGGTAAGTCTCGGAAAACGCGATTGGATTACACGGTCGTTCCCACTTTGTTCGATCGGCGTACCCGCGCGTCGATACAAACCCTCAGGGTGATGCGCGAGCGTTATGGGGATCAGGTCTGGGATTCCGTGATTCCGGTCGATACCCAGGTGCGGGAAGCGAGCGACGCCGGAATTCCGCTGTCTTATTACATGCCCAAGGCCAAGGCTGTCATCGCCTACACCGAACTGCTCGAGCATATGTTGTCGCAAAATCGATCACGCTCGGTCGAGCCGGCTTTGGCAACCGCATGAAAGCCGATCGCCTAGCCCGAAGCACTACGGGATGGCAGGATCAAGTACTCCTTTTCTATCTGCGGAACCTGCTGAATCAAACCTACGGCCAGTCGGAAGCATTGCCGGCCGAGCGCACGGATTCCGACTCGGTAGCGGCATCCCAGCCCGTCCTGTCTGCTCCCGCGGCTTTGCCCGACTGGGCGCAATCGGAATTTCAAGTGGTTTATTTTCGAATCGGTCATACGGTTCTTGCCGCGCCGTTGACCGAGGTGAGGAGAATCGAACGCCTTGACGATTCGACGCGAGTGACGGTCTTGCCGGGAAAGCCAGATTGGTTTCAAGGGCTGACCCGATTTCAGGGCGAGATCATTCAACTGGCGGACACGGAGCTTCTCATAGGCGGCAAGCGTTCCATCTCCTTAGAAGATTCCCATCGTCATGCCTTATTACTTAATGAAGGGCGGTGGGGGTTGGTGTGCGGCGAGATCGTCGATATGGTCCGGCTGCGCGAAAGCGATGTCCGCTGGCGCGTAAACCGATCCCGGCGAGCATGGGCGGCCGGCACGATTATCGATCGCTTATGCGTGCTGGTGGATCCGCACAGCCTGATTCCGGCCGGCCGATCCAAAAATCTGAGAGTTTTACGATAATGCTAGAGGCGAGAGGGTAATATGAGCGAAGCGTTGGCAAGACGCAGCGACCCGGTGAATCAGTGGGTCACATTCCGTTTGGGCGAAGAAACTTACGGCATCAACGTAATGCAGGTACAGGAGGTGCTGCGTGTCACCGAAATTGCGCCGGTTCCGGGAGCGCCGGATTATGTGGTGGGTATCATCAATTTGCGCGGAAACGTGGTGACGGTAATCGATACCCGGCGGCGCTTCGGGCTGCCTCCCAAGCAGCCGGACGATGCGTCGAGGATCGTCATTATCGAGGCGGACGATCAAGTCATCGGTATTTTGGTCGATAGTGTCGCGGAGGTGGTCGAACTCAGAGCCTCCGAAATCGAATCGGCTCCCAGCGTCGGCAATGAAGAAAGCGCCCGATACATTCAGGGCGTGACGAGTCATAATGGCGACTTGCTGATTCTGGTCGACCTGAATCAGTTCTTGAACGACGAAGACAAGGCGCAGCTCGATCTGCTTTGATCCCGCCCACCCTGGGAGGGAGAGCTTTTTCGAAGAATGGCGAGATAGGGTTATGGTCGAGATTCATCCCGTCGAACACGTCGGACCTTTGCCGGCGGCGAACAAGGTCAAAGGCGACGAGAATCGCAAACAGCAAAAGCCCGATTCACAAGAAAAGAAAAAACCGGGACCGGCGAGTGATGATTCGCTGCCCCATATCGATGAATACGCCTGATGGATTGGCATCTCCCCTATTTTATTCTGGTCGGGCTGATCGTCGCGTTGGTGGCGGGAATGCTCATGCTGACCCGTGCTTGCCTGGCCCTCAGGCGCGATTATGCAACGCTGGGCGCACGGCTCGTACAGCAGCAAAACGACTTGATCGGGCTGTCGGCAGCCGCCGTGCAAGTGGATCGGCGTATGCTGGATCAAGAACGCCGGCTTCGAGAGTGCGACGAGAGACTGGCGTCGCTCTCGTCGCAGGATACCGGCTACCAATCCTATCGAGCTGCAATCGAAAGACTTAAGGACGGCGTCGCTCCCCAGGAGCTGGTGTCCCAGTTGGGCCTTTCCCTATCCGAGGCAAACTTGCTGGCGCATCTTTATGCGCAGCGACAGGGTCAATAAGTCGAGCCGGCTGTCGAGAACGATTCTCACGCTTCTGAATCGAATACCAGGAGCTCGATTCGAAGATTATGTGTTGCTCAGACGCAAAAACGTAGCGCGATCGCAACTAAGCGTAGCGTTCTGATTGGCGTTTTATGATATAGTCGCGACGATTTCGATTTCGGACTTATGGGAAAGACAATGTTTCTTCAATTTTTCCTGGGATTGTTTCTAATTGCTTTAGCTCCGTTGTCCGTTGCAGCGGAGGCCCCTACGGAAGCCAAGAAAACCGTAGACTTGCTCAACAACACGTTAATTGACGTTATGAAGGATGCGAAACAATTGGGATATCAAGGACGTTACAAAAAGCTAGAGCCGGTGGTCAAGCAAGTGTTCGAGTTCGAGGCTGTTTCCCAGATCGCGCTTGGAAATCACTGGAAGAAACTGGATAAAGAACAGAAAAAGGCTTTTATTGAGAAGTTGACCGATCTAAGTATTGCCACTTATGCCGCTCAGTTTAACGGCTACTCGGGGGAAGAATTCAAATACGATTCCGCCCAAGACATGAAGAGCGATCGCGTGCTGCTACGCTACTTTCTTACTTCGCCGGATGAAAAGCCCATCAAGTTCGAATACATCGTGAACCAGTTCGGCGGGCAGTGGCACATCATCAATATCATCGTGGACGGTATCAGCGATTTGGCGCTCAAGAAGGCCCAATATACCAGTGTCATCGACCGCGAGGGATTCGACAGTCTTCTGAACAAACTGTCCCAAAAGATCGCCGATTACTCGAGTAATAATGCGACGTCCGGATAATGAGGCGCCGCCGCAGGCCGTGCAAATGCGTTCGAGGCGGTTCTTTCTTATCTTGGATTACAGTTCGTAACAAAAAATGCCCGTCACGTGAGTGGCGGGCATTTTCGTTTGTCCCTAAGGCGTTTCAGCCACGCAACTAGAATAGAGTGCTTTTCCTGTTTCGGCTTCAGAACAACGGTTCTCGGTAGACCAGCAATATCGCGCCGATCAGGAACATCGCCACGATGGATATAAATCCCGCAATCTTTCCGTCCACATACCCGCCGTAACTCACGTTGGGTTCCGCCAAGCGCAGTTCCAGCCAGCGCCCGCTCGCCATGATCACGGCCAGGAGCCCCATTGCGGTGTGCGTGGACTGGATGAGGTATTCGCTTTTCAGCTCGAACTCCGCATGGGCATGGGTGAGCAGCAAAATGCCGCCGAACGCGCACAAGACCGGGAACGTATAGCGTAATCGGTCGGCGTTCCGATTGGTGCGCGCGCGCATCTCCATAACCCCCAATGCGAAAGCCAGAAGGGTGGCGATACGATGCTGGAACACCTCGCCGTTGCCGAAGGTGCTTTCCCAAAAGCCGATCGGGCCTAAGGGCCAAGTCTCGGCGTCGCTACGGAAGAAGAGAAAAATGCTCAATCCTACGAAGCCCAGCGGCCAATACCTCGCCCATTCGAACCGCCTGTAGTAGGAAAGCATAGCGACCAATCCCATCAAGGTCAGGAAGACTCCGGACACGTTGTGATTGTAATCCGACCATTCCGTGGCCGCGGGTGAGGGAACTTTGTCGACCACCGCCACACGCCCCGGCTCACCGGCCAGGAGTTGCTCGTGCGTGGGCGAGGTCAGGCGCGGCATGCGCGGGGTGAACATCTCGGCGACTTCGGAGACGGTCGCGGACAGTTCCTTGATATCTTCCGACGGCGGCTGCGAGGACAGGGTGGCGGCGATGAAAAGTATCCCTACCAGTATGAAGGTCTCGGCCTCGATGTAATGCGGAACCTTGTTATTCAGTCCTTCGGTTTGGCGGTGTCTCAACCACTGCCGACCGGCCCGGTGATTCAGATAGGCGAAGCCGAGCGCGACCATGAGAAGAACGACTTTGGTGACGACCAGGCTGCCGTAACCGGTGCCGAAAAGGCCATCCCAGCTGCCGACGTAAGTCCAGGCCAGGGGAAGCCCGGTCAACAGAAGAACGACGACGGAACTGACGCCGAGCAGCGCGAAACGGGTGATCGCGATGGGCCATAGTGCTTTTGCCTCTTGAGATTCCCGGCTCATGTGCCAGAGCGACAAAAGTTGCGCAACGCCGCCGAACCACACGGCCGCCGCAAACTGGTGGAGAACGGTCATGGTCATGAGCTGCTCCCGATATTCGAAGCGGCCCACGCCATGCACCAGCCAGGCGCCGGCAATCACCATGGGAATCATCGAAATCGCAGCGAGATTCCACAAAAACCGCTTATCCGGTATTTGGCGCAACTGGCCGGCGATGTAGATCAGACCCAAGGCAAGCAGGAAACGTATCAAACCGGCCTGGAACTGAACGGTGCCCATATAAGCGTCGGCCGGAAAATCGCCCAAGACCGATGCCAGAACCACGGCTTTGATGATCAATTTGAGCCCTTGGGTGATAGCTAGGGCGATGGCGCCGGCGCGCAGCAAGCTAACGGCTCGGCGGACCACGGATTCATGCGCGGCGAATCCGGGCGACCATACTCTGAGGATAAACGCACTCCAGAGCAGGCTCCCCACTACTAACGCGTAGCTGATCAAAATCAGCCCGCCGAGGAAATCATCGATGAAATTGGCCAAACCTTGCATGTACATAGGGGTTACCGCGGTTCAGAGACGTGGAAACGAATGACATTTTCCGTGAAGTGTCCATCCGCAGCGAATACCTTGTATTTCAAGGCATATTCGCCTGGCGTCAGTGCGGGCACCTGGATGCGCATCTCGCCCGGTTTCTTGCCTTTTTCGATTTGTACCGGATGGAAGACATCGCCTTTGCTGACCAGAAAAACTCGGGACAAAGGCAATTCCACATTGGAATTGAAAAAGAGTACTACCGTCGTCGCGTGATTCGGCTGAATCGGGTTTTGGGTCAGAGAGGATTCGGTGACGACGGCGTGCGCCCAAGGCCGTTGGCCATAGGCCAGCAGCAAAGACATGGAAAACAGCAAAACGGCAAATTTACGGCTGCGAGAAGAGAGTGGTTGGTGCATGGTGGTGCCGGTGTTGGTCGTGGATGATGGAAATCAGCCCGCTTTGGACTTAAGTGCATGGCTGGTAAGGTTTTTCCCAAGGTCCCAGATGGCTCCGGGAACCTTGTGGCAATCGGCGATGACATCGTCGAGAGCAGTGAGGACCCACAGCGTATCGTTTTCGTTAATCACCAACGGAGGGAGAAACTTCACCACGTTCATGCCATGCCCGGCGACTTGGCTCAAGATACGATGGTTCTTGAACAGCGGAATCGTGATCATTTGGCTAAACAGCCCTTTATTGGCGGTTTCCAGGAGGTTCCATGCGGCCTTTAAGGAGAAGCTCTTGGGAGAGCCGAACTCCAGAGCGATCATCAGTCCCTTTCCGCGGACTTCCTGGAATAACTCGTACTTGTCGACCAGGTTCTGCATTCCGGCCAGAAGTTTTTCCCCGAGATGTTCGGCATTCTCCAGCAGCTTTTCATCATCGATGACCTTGAGTGCAGCGAGCCCCGCCGCCATGGCCATATTGTTCTTGGAGAAGGTTGAACCATGAACTACGGCGCGATCCATACGGCTGAAGACGGCATCCATGATGCTCTTGGTCATCGCCACGGCGCCCACCGGGATGAAACCACCGGACAGTGCCTTCGCCATCAGAATCATGTCGGGTTTCACGCCCCAGTGCTCGATAGCCCAAAACTTGCCGGTGCGGCCGATGCCGGTTTGGATCTCGTCGGCGACAAAAAGCGTTCCGTATTTGGCGCACAAGCGAGCCGCTTCCGGCAGGTAGTCGTCGCTCGGCAGGTTGACGCCTTTTCCCTGGATCGGCTCGACGATAAAGGCCGCGACATCTTTGTTGCGCAAGGCCTCGTCCAAAGCCTTGATGTCATTGAACGGAACCGTGACGCATTCCGGCAACAAAGGACCGAAACCTTCGCGGAAAATCTTTTCGCCGTTCAGTGAAAGCGCGCCCATGGTGAGGCCGTGGAACCCGTGATCACAGTAGACGATTTTTTCCCGCCTGGTCGTATAGCGGCTGAATTTGATCGCCGCTTCGACGGCTTCCGCACCGGAATTGCAAAAGAACATCTTGCTGAGATTGTCCGGGCAGCGCTTCAGAATTTGCTCCGCGAGGAGACCGCTCAGCACGGATACGTCCATCTGTACCATGTCTGGCAATTCGCTTTGCAGTACGTCCTGAAGCGCCTGAATGATCTCGGGATGATTGCGGCCTAGGGCAAACACGCCGAAGCCGCTCAAGAGATCCAAATATTCGTTATTCTGATCGTCATAAAGATACGGGCCACGGGCTCTGGTGTAGATGCGGTCATAGCCGATGGCCTTGAGCACCCGCACCATTTGGGTATTCAAGTAATTTTCGTGGAGTTCGAAGTTCTTGCCGCGATGGGTGGCCAGCAAATCCGCAATGTAGGTGGACATCAAGACCTCGGGAATTATCTAGGGCTAAAAAGACGCTCGAATTTTACACGGATCAACGCCGGTGGGAGACTCTCAGCGTACTGAAGGCGGGCAGCACGACCAACGCGCAGATCAGGGTGAGCATGAGGCCGATGGTCAGGATCATTCCCATGCTGGCGGTGCCTTGATGAGCGGTAAAGGCTAGGCTGCCGAAGCTGAATACGGTCGTCAGCGAGCCGTAGAATATTCCTTGTGCTTCGCTGGTACTGAGCAGGTTTTCATCGTTCGAATGCAGATAGTGTAGACGGTGTGCCATGTGAATGCCGTTGTCGACTCCCAGACCGAAAAGCAAGGGCAGGGCGATGATATTGGCGAAGTTGAACGGGATATCGAACAGCACCGTCGAGGCGGCGGTAAATAGGGACGCCAGCAGCAGCGGCAGCAGGACCAACAGCGTGTCCTTCAGATTTCGTACGATCAGCAGCAACAGGATCGTGGTGGCGACGAAGGCAATGCCGAACGCTTGCTGAAAGGCGTTGATGGCCTCGTTCATGGATTCGAGATAAGCGACCGGCACGTCGGTTACATTCTTGTCGACTTTTTGCGCCTCAAGGATGAATTCGCGCAAGTTCTCGAGATCGTTCAAGTCTTTATTCGGGAAGATTTGTAGACGGTACAGTCCGTCGGCGCTGACCCAGCGATTTTTCAGGTCGGGAGGTAAGGTCCCCATGGAAATCGGATGGGCCTGAAGGCTTTCGCGAAGATTGGCGATGGTAGCCGGAAGCGGGCCTAAAATGCTGTCCTGAAGCCGGCCGAGCATCGCTTGACGCGTGCTTTCGTCGGCGGTTTCCAGGCGGGCGTGCAACTGCGTCAGAGCTTCGTCCAAGGCTTTGATTACGCCGTTTTCACCTGCCGCAGCACGGTCCCGCAACACCTGATGAAAATTCTCGATGACCTGGGGATCGACTTTCTCTCGCGTGGACGGGGGGAAGCTCTCGAGTTGAGGACCCATGATGAGCGACAAATCGCTGATAATCGCGAGCTTATCGTCCTGATTCTCCGGAATGAAGTCGAAAATGCTGACAACCTTGTCGACTGTTGGCAAGGACTCGAATGCGGCTTTCTTGGCTTTGACCTCGGCTTCGCTCCGTGCCAGGGAAGCCAATGTCATGGGGGAGGTGTCTTCGAATTGCAGCAGATATTTAAAGGTCTTGACCGATTCCGTATTGGGATCGCGCAGGTTGATCGGATTGAAGTCCACGGTGACGTCACAGAGGAGACCCACGGAGATCAAGCCAAGAACAACCGTGGCCGTGCGAATCGATGGGGCATAGCGGATCGGCCAGTTCGAGGACAGGAACGATGCGCCTTTCTTTTCCTTGCGCCGACGTGGCGGCCTCAAGGGCATGATCTTCAACAGCGCCGGCAGTATGGTGAAGGTCGTCGCCAGAGCGATGAACATGCTGGTGCCGGCGATAATACCGAGTTCCGCGACTCCGGAGTAGTTGGTGGGGATGAAGGCATAGAGGCCGGTTGCCGCGGTGATGGAGCAGAGAACGAGCGAGGAGCCGGTGGATGTCAAGGTTTCCCGCAACGCTTCCCGTTGGGAGACGCCGCGCAGGACCAATTCCCGGTAACGCAGACAGAAATGGGAGGAATACGCATCGCCCATGCCGATGAACAAGACTGCGAAGCCGATGGAGATCAGATTGAGCTGGCCGATGGCGACGGTAGCGAAACCGAGCGAAAAAATCAGCCCCATGGTCAACGCGACGAAAGTGGCGAACATCAGCTTGAAGGATCGGTAAGCGACCCACAAGGTGGCGGACACGAGAATAAGGGATGCGACGCTGGCGATCGAAACCCCGGTTCCGACGGTCTGCATTTCCTCGTGCTCCAGCACCACCTCGCCGGTTTTGCGGACGCTGACATCGGCAAGATCGCCCTGCAGTACTTCTGCCAAAACTTTATCGATAGCCCCGATTGCTTTTTCGGCGGGCAGCAATTCCTCGAAATTGAGGACCGGCGTGATATTAATAAACCGCTTGGTGACCCCGAGCCCCTCATCTCGGGTGAGCATCAATTGCTGCCACGACAGCCGGTAAGGCTTGCCTTCGCTCGTTGCAACGACCGCCTCGCGAATTTTCTCTAGCAAAGGATTCAGTTCGATTTCGAAGCCTTCTTCCGAAGCCTTCAAGGCCTCGCCCAAGATATCGAGGAGACCGCCGAGACTGTTGTTTTCGGAAATCCGGCCGATAAAAGGTTGGGCATTTGCGAGTTGGGCGGACAAATCCTCCAATTCTTCTAAATCCAAATATAACAAGCCGTTCCTAGCGAAAAATTCTCCCTCGTCCGGAATATGGACCGACTTGATTTCGGTCCTATTTTGTCTGAGTTTCTCGCCGATCAGTTTGACGGCGTCGGCGGTTTCCTCCGGCGTTTTTCCCTCGACCAGGAGAATGATGGTACTGACATCCTGAGGGAATGCTTTTTCCAGCTTGATGCGGTTTTTCTGGAATGGCAGCTCCGTCGAAATCATGTCCGCCGTGTTCGTGTCGAACTTCAGGTTCTCCATGGTGTACTGGAGCGTAAAGCCGGAGGCGATCAGGAACAGCAATGTGACTAACCACGGCCGGTTGAGGAAGTTTTCTTCCCACCAGTGGACGACACGAATAAAAAGGTTCTCGGCGGTTCTGCTCATCGACGTTTTAGTTGCGAGAATTAACGGTCGGCGGACGGCGTAAGAGAGATGTCGGTTCTCAAAAGATGCGCCGTTCGGCGAAGTGTATTTGCGGCTGCGTAAAAAGCCTTCCCCAGTCGGGCCAAGGCAACGAATTCGGCAGGATGAGCCAAGGCATATCTCAGGAGCTTCGGAATGTTGACGTCGCCGCGTTCATCTACGGCGACGGCCACGGAGTTGGGAAGGTTCATGCATGCCGGATCGGCGATGGCTCTAACTGCTAGAAAAGGTACGCCCCGGGCGTTTGCGACCGAGGCTACGGAGGCGCTTTCCATATCGAGTGCAACTGCGCCTTTGCTGGCATGAAGTTCTCGTTTTTCCGCCGCGTTCGCGACGACCTTGAGGCTTCCCAGCAGAAGGCCCGTCGTGACCGGCAGCATCGGGGCTAAGGCTTGCCGAACCCGGTCGTGCCATTCGGGGCAGACCGCATGCTCGATGCCGTCCGGGCTTAAGATTCGATCGGGCAATACCAGATCGCCTGCATTCATGGAACCGTCGAGGGCCGCCGCACAGCCCCAGCTGATTAAGGCATCGACCTTGTGTTCGAGAAGTCGGAATGCGGCACTGCGCGCATGATTCGGACCGGAGCCGGAGACGACCAACCGATGACCGTCCGGCAGTTCCAGCAGGTCGTCAAAGCAGACGCGCTGCCGGACGAGGGTACGAGCCTCGGCCGGCAGCGCAATCACAAACCCAAGGGACTTCACGCCGTGCCGTAGCGCTCGTTACGATAACGCGCCAACGCCCACAGCGGGAAAAATTTGTCGTAGCCGTGGTATTTGAGATAAAAGACCCGCGGGAAGCCCGGCGCGGTGAAGCATTCGTCCTTCCAGAAACCATCGGCGTTTTGCGTTCTGACGAGGTAATCTATGCCGGCCTCGACTTCGGGCGAATCGGTATCGCCTGCCGCCATCAGCGCGAGCAAGGCCAATCCGGTCTGAAAGGCCGTGCTGGTGTGAAAACGGCCCCGCCGTTCCGGGCTGGCGTCGTGATAGGTCAAGTTGTCCTCGCCCCAGCCGCCGTCCGGGCGTTGTACGCTCTTCAGCCAAGCGATGGCTTTCTGTATGCTCGGGTCGGTCTTGGGGATGCCTGCCGCCTCGAAGCCTACGAGTACCGACCAGGTGCCGTAGATGTAATTGGTGCCCCAGCGACCGAACCACGAGCCATCGGCTTCCTGTTCTTTTCTCAGATATTCGATCGTACGATCCAGCGCCGGTTTAAGATCCGGGCGTTGTTCCAGCATCTTGCCCAAGAACATCGCGCAGCGTCCGCTGACGTCGGCGGTGGGCGGATCGAGCAGGGCGCCGTGATCCGCGAACGGAATGTGATTCAGGTAATAATGCGTGTTGTTCGCATCGAACGCACCAAATCCGCCGTTGTCGGATTGCATGCCGGCAATCCAGTTGGTGGCGCGGCGAATGTTCTCGTCGAACTCGTGGTTTTCGGCCTGAGCCAAGGCTTGGGCGACTACGGCGCTGTCATCCACGTCGGGGTAATAAGTGTTTTCGAACTGGAAAGCCCATCCGCCGCCTTCCAAATTCGGCCGGTTGATACGCCAGTCACCCGGCTCGTCGGTCAACTGCTTGCTCGCCAGCCAGCGTAGCCCGCGAGTTAGTGCGTCGTCGATCTCGGGATCCTTCTCGAACCTGTTGACTTCCTGCAGTGCCAGGCTGGATAGCCCGGTGTCCCAAATCGGCGATACGCACGGCTGGCAATAAGCGCTGTTTTCGCCGACGACAAGCAGGCGTTCGATGGCCTCCTTGGCTATGCGGCGATGCTCGTTTTTCGGTGGAAAACCCAAGTAGTCCATGGCTTCATAAGCGTTGACCATGGCGGGGAAGATGGCGCCCAAACCGTCTACCCCGTTCAATCGTGCCATGAACCAATCGCGTGCTTTCTCGGTGGCTTTTCGCCGCATCGCTTTTGGGATGAGCGGTTCCATCAGGCGGCCGATGCGTTCCAGCGCCAGAATGCTCTTGCCGAGCGGCGTCTTGACGTGGCTGAAATATCCTTTTTCCTTTTCCGGATCGACAGTAAAGAGTTCGCGAATGCCGATCTTTCTTGGGTTGCGCGCTTTAACCTTGTAGCTGCACAGGATGAACAAGGGAACCATCACTGTGCGCGACCAATAGGAGACCTTGTCCAAGTGGAACGGAAACCAGCGCGGCAGCAGCATGATTTCCACCGGAATGAACGGCACGGCGCGCCACGGCACTTGCTCGAACATGGCCAGCATGATGCGGGTGAAGACGTTGGAGCGTGCCGCGCCGCCTTGGGCCAGAATCCATGCTCTGGCTTTCTTCATATGCGGAGCGTCGATGTCGTCGCCGGCCAGTTTCAGTGCGTAATAGGCTTTGACAGTACAGCTGATATCGCCAGGACCTCCGAAGAACAACGGATAGCTGCCGTCTGCCTGCTGGTTGGCGCGCAGGTAGTTGGCGATCTTGGCCTGTAATGCTGCGTCGATTTCGTCCATGTAGTGCATCATCAAGATGTACTCGGATGGAATCGTGCAGTCCGCTTCGAGCTCGAACACCCAGTAGCCGGACTGGTGCTGCAATCCGAGCAACTCCTTTTTGGCGCGACGGATAGCGTTATCCAAGGGTGATTCGTTATAAGGCTGGAGGAAAGCCGTATCGAGAGCGGAAAGTGCAGTCGCTTCTTTCAACATGAGCAAGGAATCCCCTGTTTGTGGTTGGCTTCTCACGTGTCGGTATGGTGACCGAGGGCCGGGAGCTGACGGCTGCTACGTTGCAAGCCGGATCCTGCAAGGAAAAATGCGGTATTGAGCAGGATATCGCTCGAACGCAGCAGACGACTTGTCAGAACGGTCGCTTTCACTGCCCGGCGTGTAATCTTGACTTGCGATGAGTCGCTGAAATAAAGGTTTTTGTTGATTTTGCGCAGGGTCAGCACTGCCATCCCCAGCGCCCACAGACAGAACTCGCGAAGACCGGTCTCGCGCGAGGGTATATACAAGGTATAGGCAAGCGCATTCTTCAGATGTCCGTGTGCAATTCCAATCAGATGCTTGAATCCCTCGCAGAACTTGGGGTCGTTATGGCCCGGTTTAAGCTTGCGTAAATCGAATCCGCACTGGCCAAAAATATCGCGTGGCAGCCAACAAACGCCGCGGGCATGGTCATCCCAAAGGTCCTTGAGGATGTTGGTCATTTGCAGACCTTGCCCGAACGATACCGCGAGCTTCATCATCTCGTCGCGATGGGCGGCGATCTCGGGGGAGTAGTGACAGAAAAGCTTGGTCAGCATTTCCCCGACCACGCCGGCCACGTAATAACAGTAGTTGCTCATTTCCTCCATGTTTGCGAGACCGTATCGCAGGTCTCGGTCCTGGAATTCTGCCATGCCATTCGCCATGATTTCGACGCAGGAGGCCAGTGCTTCCCGTTGCGGCGGATCGAAGCTGTGAGTAATGGCGATGACCCGGGGAATCAAGTGGATAAGTTCGTGCTCGGCCGGACTGGTGACTGTCGAAAGGCGAGGGCCGAGTTCGTCTCGAAGCAGTTCGGCGGCCTCGTTGCCTTGGACCACGCGCACGAATTGCTGACAGAACTTGCGCTTTTCCGTGGATGAAAGTGCCGTCTCATCTTCGATGGTGTCGACAATGCGACATAACAAGTAAGCATTCGAGACCGGCTTGGCTAAGACCGGCGGCAATTGCGGGATAGTAAGCGCAAAGGTGCGGGAGACACCTTCCAGTAGGTGAGACTGCAACGCGTCGTCGTCGCTCATCACGCTTGGATCCGAGGAAAAGCTTCCGCTCGTGCGGACGAGTGTTGCTCCGTTCAAGTTCTGAAATTCCAACCAGTTTCTAGATGCGATGTTCCGGCCAGTTCGTCTTGAGATAAGGCAGCAACGGTTCGCTGGGAAAGCAGCAAATTCTAGCCGGATTGCCCCGATCGTCAAGATGTGTTGTATTTTAACGAAATTTAGTTGAGGAAAATACAACTACAAGCTAGGATGTTGCATTAGAATTAATGCCTGGACCAACCCGAATTAACCTGCTTATCAACATGACAGGTGGTCTGATGAATTCCAAAGTGCATTGGTCAGGAATTTAGTTATGGTTTATAGTCTGCGGCGCTGTGCTCGTTGTGGTGGAAACACGAATACAGGCTAATTTTAAGTGAATCGAACTTGTTAAATCGGGGGAAGGTGAATGAGCGTTCCAATAAGGCAACAACTCAGCGTAGCTAAGTATCTTCTACAACAAAAATTAAATGGAAACAAACGTTATCCGTTAGTGTTGATGCTCGAACCTCTGTTCCGCTGCAATTTGGCGTGCGCCGGTTGCGGTAAGATCGATTATCCCGATGATATCCTGAATCGTCGGCTGAGCATCGATGAGTGTTTGGCAGCTGTTGACGAATGCGGCGCGCCCATCGTTTCCATCGCCGGCGGCGAGCCTCTGTTGCATAAGGAGTTGCCGCAGATCATCGAAGGCATCATTCAGCGTAAGAAATACGTCTATCTCTGTACGAACGCGCTGCTTCTCAAGAAACGAATCGACGATTACAAACCCTCCCCCTACCTTACTTTCTCGATACACTTGGACGGCAATCGCGAACGCCACGATGCTTCAGTCTGCCAGAACGGCGTGTTCGATCGGGCTACCGAAGCCGTGGAAATGGCCATTGCGCGCGGGTTCCGCGTCACCATCAACTGTACTTTGTTTCAAGGCGAGAACGCCGAAGAAATTGCCGGATTCCTCGACTACTGCAAGAAACTCGGAGTCGAAGGCACGACCATCGCGCCGGGCTTCAGCTACGAGCATGCGCCGTTGCAGGATATCTTCATCAAGATGCGCGACAGTAAGGAATTGTTCCGCAAGGTCTTCAAACTAGGCCGCGGCCGCAAGTGGAAGCTGAACCATTCGAGCCTGTATCTGGATTTTTTGGCGGGCAACCAAGCCTACAACTGTACTCCTTGGGGTAACCCCACCCGCAATGTATTCGGCTGGCAGAAGCCTTGTTATTTGTTGGTCGACGAGGGTTACGCTCCATCTTTCAAGGCATTGATGGAAGAGACGCCCTGGCATAAATACGGCAACTCCAAGAATCCGAAATGCGCCAATTGCATGGCCCATTGCGGATACGAGGCGAGCGCCGTGGAAGATGCCGTCAGAAATCCCTTGAAAGCGGCGTGGGTTGCTCTATTCGGGCCGCGTAGCGATGGACCGATGGCGCCCGAGCCGGTGCCGGAGTACGATGTGGAAACGGTTGGCGCCAAAGCGCGGCCGGCCATCCGCATCCAAGCCATCGACTGATTTCTCTTACATAGGCCGGCGGCACAGGTTTGAGCCAAAGTGCCGCCGGCCTTTTTCTATTTCTTCTTCTTTAGATTTGTTTATCTATCCTGACTCATTCCTGCGAGGCAGTTTTTGCCGCGGGCGCAGAACGCCGCCTTCCCTTTGCTTACAGCCAGCGCGGTACTCGGCGTTGGTATTCCAGATAGTTCTCCGCGAAGAGGCCGGCTAACTTGGTTTCTTCGTAAGGAATAAAGTGCCGGTCGATCACGAAATAGAAGCCTATCGGAGCGATAAACATCGATAGCGAGCCGACAAAAAAGGCGAGTCCGGTTAAGGCCGTTAGTATCCCTAGATACATGGGGTTACGGGTCCAGCAATAAGGGCCATCTTTGGCGAGCGCCGTAGGATCGTCGGTGGGGATGAATGTGGTTCGGATAAGGCGGAATTGAAACAGCGCCGAAGCGCTAGTGACGATGCCTACGGCGATAAGTATGATTCCCAGGCTGGGTATGCTGAAGGACGGGAATCCGGAGGTTACCGGGACTAAGCCGAAACCTAGACCGACAAGAGTCAAGGCGATGACGGGAGGCGGAAAACGAAGGATCTGCTGCATAATCGAAATGCCTCACAAGATTGACGGGTAGGCGGATGATACGTTAGGCCTCGACTTACTGAAAAGCCTATCCGTGATTCAAGGTTTTCTGTCATCGAAGAGCCGGGGCCGCGCGCCTCAGCGCGGGAATGGGTCGAGCTCGTTTAATCGCCAATGGATGTCCGTTGCCCGCGCGCAGAGCGCGGCGCTGATATTTTCGCCGAGATCTAAACTTCGAAGGGACCACTCATCGGGATTACCGCACGATTCCGGAATCGTTTCCCAGCGAGGAACTTCGCCGGAAGCGAGGACGCATCGGGTAAGTCCGAGTCCCAAGCCCCGGCCTACCGCTTTGATAAACGCTTCCTTACACGTCCAAACATCGAAAAATGCGGCCAACCGGTGAGAGGGGGGCAGCGAACACCAGCGGTTGCGTTCGGAAGGAGCAAAACAGCGCTCAACCAGACCTTCTATGTGGGTAAGCGGACGCCTGATTTCAAGATCCACCCCAAGTGGCATGTCCACGCCCACGGCAACGAGGGCCTGGTCTCCCGAGTGGGAAAGATTGAATACCAGCCCTCGGTCGGGTTCTGTCCCCGCGAGACGGGGTTTGCCGTGTTGGTTGCGTTCGAACTGAACGGTATGCGGTGCAATGCCTAAATAGCAAGACAGCAAGCATCGCAATGCCCCTTGCGTGGCAATGAAGCGCTGCTTATGAATATCGGAGCGGAACTGCGAACAGCGATCACGTTCGGCTGGAGCGAGCGCCTTCCAAAACGCATCACGATTAACGGGCATAACGCCGAGATTCAGGTGCCAAACGTGGATTTCTTTGCCTTTAGGATGCGCGATGGCATCGATTCGGGAATTCATTATGTGCAAGTTGGTCGGGTAAAGCCGCGTTACGGAGTAACCAGCGGCTGGAGTCCATCTATAACCGTTTCGAACTTGATTTTCGCGTATTGGAGTTCGCTTTCTTCGAACGGTCCGGGATTCGGGATGGCTTTCACGGCCGGCAAAACTTAAAATTCGCTCCTCATTGCGAACTCGTCGGCTCGTTTTTTAGATGTCAGCCGTACGATTGGAATTCCGAAATCTTAACGTAAAGCATAGATTAAGAAAAAATGAGCCTATACCGGACTGAATTTCGGTTGGGCCGTGCTTTTGGACTGAGGCGGCTTGATCGATGAGAAGAGCACTCATTACCGGCGGTAGCGGCGCCATCGGCGCGGCGGTTGCTCGACAATTGGCCGCTGACGGTCTGCATGTGGTGGTGCACGGTTTTGGAAATCGCGACGGAGCGTGCCGCGTGGTCGAAGACATCATGGCGCAAGGCGGATCGGCAGAAGCCGTTTTCTTTGACGTTGCCGATGACGAATCGGCTAAACGGGCTTTGGAGACGCTCTTGGAGGCCGGCCCTATCCAGGTCTTGGTGAATAATGCCGGCATCCATGACGACGCGCCGCTGGCGGGTATGCGCAGGGAGCAGTGGAGGAACGTTCTCGAGGTTTCATTGACCGGTTTCTACAATGTCACCCAGCCCTTGCTGCTGCCTATGATCCGAACTCGGTGGGGGCGCATTATAAGCGTCTCGTCGGTAGCTGCACTCATGGGGAACCGGGGGCAGGCCAATTACGCAGCCGCGAAAGCGGGATTGATAGGTGCCTGCAAGTCGTTGGCTCTGGAAGTTGCATCTCGCGGAATCTCGGTGAACGTGGTTGCGCCGGGAATTATCGAAAGTCCGATGATTTCAGAAGCCTTCAATCCCGAATTGATCCAGCAACTGGTGCCCATGAAGCGCGCCGGAACGCCAGAGGAGGTGGCGCATCTGGTCGGCTTTTTGGCCTCGGACAAGGCGTCCTATATTACGGGGCAGGTGTTCTCCGTCAATGGCGGCATGGCATGAATCCGGATCGGACCGGCGGCAGAAACGCGGCATATGCCCTGGTGATTCCGGCGTTCAATGAGGCGGCGACCATCCGGGAGGTCGTGGGCGCAGCGCTTCGGTACGTGCCGCGCATCATCGTCGTGGACGACGGCTCGACCGACGGGACTTCCTCGACACTGGACGGGCTCGATATCGAATTGCTCCGGAACGAAACGAATCAGGGCAAAGCGGCTAGTCTTTGGCGTGGCTTACAGCACGCATTGCGAGATGAAAGCATCCTTGCCGTAATGACGATGGACGGCGACGGTCAACATGATCCGGCTGAAATTCCCAGGCTGCTTTCGGCGGCGTATCGGTTCCCGCACCATATCGTGATCGGATCCAGGCTGTGGAATAGGGCAGCCATACCGTCGGCACGCTACCGCGCCAACCGTTTCGCCAATTTTTGGATCGCTTGGGCTTCCGGGCAACCGATAGAGGATAGCCAATCGGGGTTTCGGATTTATCCCGCCGATTTGATCCGCTCGGTGAAATTGTCCTGTACTCGAGAAAGGAGTTTTGTATTTGAGAGCGAAATTCTGATCGAGGGGGCTCGCATGGGGTTTTATGCCATGCCGGTGCGGGTCAGTACCGTTTATCGCGCTAATGCGCGTCCCAGCCATTTCCGCCCGGTGACGGATATCCTCAGAATTACGCGCATGGTGGCGTGGAAGCTGATCACGAAAGGACTTTATTTAAAGGGACTTTGGCGCAGCTTGACCATGCGCCCGATAAGCTGCGAGCAGTGTGGCTCGTAGCGGATTTTACGGAAGCGGAATATCGGATAATGGCGATCGATTCGGTTCAGGGTGGTGTTCAGACGACCGAGCAGGTGCTCTTTTTTACCCTGGTACAGGTCGCAATCATCATTATTGCGGCGCGCGTGGCGGGCTATTTGGCCAGGCGGGTCGGCCAGCCTCGGGCCGTGGGCGAGATCGTCGCCGGGCTCTTGCTCGGTCCTTCGCTATTCGGCGTGCTCGCGCCGGAAACGTTCCAGCTGATATTTCGGACTGCCGACACGACGCCTATCAGCATTATGAGTCAGATCGGACTGATTATGTTGATGTTTCAAGTCGGTCTGGAATTCGATTTCTCACAGCTCAAATCGCGACAAAACCAGCGGGCGGTCGGCCTAATCAGCGTGATGGGAATTGCGGCGCCATTCACGCTCGGACTGGTATTCGGCTATGGGTCCGCTCCCCATCTCGCCTCCGGAATTTCGGCGTCGGCGTACGCCTTATTCATGGCCACTGCGTTTTCGATTACGGCGGTGCCTATTTTGGGGCGCATCATGATGGAGTTCGATCTGACGCGCACGCGGATCGGGGTAATCACCATCTCGTCGGCTGCCGTCAATGACGCGGTCGGGTGGACTTTGCTGGCGTTCATATCCGCTGCGGTGACCGCGCATTTTTCCATTATCGGCATGTTGGCGCAGGTCGGCTCGCTTCTGCTTTACGTCATTGTGTGCTGGTCTGTGGTGCGGCAAGCTCTGCGGTTCATCGTACGTCGTTTCGAATTCAATCATCAGGCGTTGCCGCAAGACCTGATGGCGATTCTCCTGGTTATTGTGTTCACTTCGGCCATGTTGACCAGCAAGCTCGGAATTTTTGCCATCTTCGGCGGATTCATGATGGGCGTGCTGTTGCATGATCAGCATGAACTCGTGGAGGCATGGAAGCATAAGGTCGCGGATTTGGTGACGGTGTTTTTCCTGCCGATCTTCTTTACGTATACCGGCCTGCGTACCGATGTGGGAGGATTGGAAACCGCTGAGCTCTGGTTTTGGTGCGCAGCGCTGGTTTTTCTAGCGGTTTTGGGTAAATTCGGCGGCTGTTACGTCGCGGCTCGGATTTCCGGCTTGAAGAGACCGGAGGCGCGGAACATCGCCATCATGATGAATACGAGGGCGCTGATGGAGCTTGTCGTCATAAATTTAGGATTCGAGCTCGGCGTGATTCCTCCTCAGGTCTTCACCATGCTGGTGCTCATGGCGATCGCCAGTACGATCATGACGGCGCCGGGGCTCCGTGCATGGCTGCCGTCCATCGGGCACGCGATCCCGGCGGGGCGGGATGCGTGAGCCGTGAGCCGGTTTTTTATGGCCGCGAGCGGCGCTTCTCCAAACTTTCCCGCCAGGACTGCGACAGCGCCTCGACCCGGAGGGCTTTCTCGATAATCTCTTGTTGGCGCGGTCCTTTTACGATAGCGAGCATCGCATCCTTGATATTCAATCGCTCCTCATCCTCCTGGAGGCGAACAATCGTGTCGCCGGAACGCACCTCGCCCTCCTCAAGTACTCGAAAATAAAATCCGGTTCGGCCCGAGCTGAGAAAAACATTTACAAACGAGGGATCGCCCATTTTGATCCCTAGTTTGAAACAAGGGACGCGCGGTTGGGTGACTTGAACCACAATCTTGCCGATTCGAAAGACGTCGCCGATGTGTACGGATTCATCGGGCATTCCGCTGACAGTGAAGTTTTCGCCGAACTGCCCGAAAGGCAGGGACGGCTTCTCCAATTCTCGTTCCCAAAAGCGGTAGTTTTCTACGGTGTAAACATATATCGCTTTGTCCTTGCCGCCATGGTTCTTGAGATCGACTTGTACATCGCCCTCTAGCCCGAAGGCGCCGGCTTTGACCGGACCCTTCGTGGGCTCTTTGTAAATGCCAGTGAAAATCCGGCGGCCGTCGTGTTCGACCTGTTTCGGCTCGGCTAGGCTGATTGCCAAGAGTTCCATCGGCACCTCGTTGAAAGTTGGACTGATGCTAATCCGATCCCGGGACGCTCGCTCGCCTTACCGGCCCGAAAGATCGTCTGTGGCACGGAGTCGGTCCCAATTCGCGTAAGCGAGAGATATGGACCGCCGTGGGATAGCCTTTGTGGACGGCGAAGTCGTAGCCGGGATGCAGGCTGTCGAGAATTTGCATTTCCCGGTCCCGAAATACCTTGGCCAGTATCGATGCGGCAGAAATCGCCGGCACGGTGGCGTCTCCACCGATAATGGCTTCGCCCGGACAAGGGAATGCCGGATATTGGTTGCCGTCCACCATAGCCCAATCCGGTTTTATCGGTAGAGCGTCAAAGGCCCGGCGCATCGCCAAGAGCGACGCCTGGAGGATGTTGATTCGATCGATTTCGCTTGCTTCGGCTCGGCCTACTGCCCAAGCGAAAGCTTTGGTCCTGATGGCTGCGGCCAGATCTTGGCGGCGCTGCGGCGTCAGCTTTTTGGAATCGGCCAGCCCCGAGATGTGAAAACGATCTTCGATGATCACCACCGCCGCCACTACCGGTCCGGCGATACATCCGCGGCCCACTTCGTCGCAACCGGCAATCAGTGCCATGGCATTCGATTCGGAACGAGCCTATCCGCCGTCTATCAGCGGATGATGCTCCGGCCGGTTTGCTTGAGGAAGTCCACCATTTTTTGAATCTCGGGCGTTTCGGAAGTCATCTCGTCGAGTTGCTGGATTGCCTCGTCGAGTTTTAGCCGGGACTTGTACACGGTCTTGTAGGCTTTGCGAATCTGCCGAATCGATTCGGGATTAAAACCTTGTCTCTCCAGTCCCACCGTATTGATCCCGTGGGGTTTCGTGGGGCAGCCACCAACCATGACATAAGGCAGAATGTCGCGCGTAATGACGCTGCCCATGGCGGAAAAGCTGTGTTGCCCGATCTTGCAAAATTGGTGTACCAGCGAAAAGCCACCCAATATGGCGTAATCGTCCACGCGGACATGGCCCGCGAGCGAAGCGGCATTGGCCATGATGACATGGCTGCCTATGACGCAGTCATGAGCGACATGGGTGTATGCCATCAGCAAATTGTCATCACCGATACGGGTAGTTCCTTGATCTTGAACAGTGCCGCGATGAATCGTGACGTACTCGCGAATGACGTTGCGATCGCCGATATCGAGATAGGTGACTTCACCATGATACTTTTTGTCTTGTGGGTCTTCCCCCACGGAAGCGAACTGAAAGATCCGGTTATGTTTTCCGATACGGGTCGGCCCTTTGATTACCGCATGAGGACCAATTTCGGTGCCGGAGTCGATTCGGACATCGGGTCCGATGATCGCGTAGGCTCCTACACGGACGTCGTTCGCTAGCTCACAGGAAGGATCGATAATAGCTGTGGGATGAATCAAGACTCCTGCTCCGCCGCCGCACACATGATTTCCGCACTGGCTACGAATTCCCCGTCGACCTCGGCACGGCAGGAAAACGCCCAGATATTCCGCTTGTGACGCAGATAAGTCGCTTCCAGCATCAGACGGTCGCCTGGAACGACCGGGCGCTTAAAACGAACCTTGTCCAGGCCGACAAGGTAGTAAACCATCCCTTTTCCCAAGACATCCGGTGCGGTTTCCGATGCAAGCAGGCCGGTCGTCTGAGCTAGCGCCTCGATAATCAAAACCCCGGGCATGATGGGCAGTTCCGGGAAATGTCCAGTAAAAAAAGGTTCGTTATAGGTCACATTCTTGAAAGCCAAGAGCCGCTTGCCGGGATCTACCTCAAGAACCCTGTCCACAAGAAGAAAAGGATATCGATGAGGTAGATACTCTTTTATTTTTTGAATATCCAAAGGCGCTTTTCCTTTTTCGGGTATGGATGAGATTACAGCTCAGCCGAATTAATTTTTATAGCTATCTCTGAGTTTTTTCTCGACCTTGCTGGTCACGTCAACCGTTTCGCTGGCAAATACCACCCCATCCGTCAAAAGGAGGTCAAAGCTCTCGTCCTTGGCCAGGGATTGAATGGCTTCGAAGATCTCTTTCTGCAATTGGGTCAATTCTTCGTTACGGCGGAGATTAAAATCTTCTCGAAACTCGTCTTGCAAGCGCTTGGCTTCGCGCTTACGGCTGATGATTTCTTTATCCATTTTTTGCCGTTCGGAATCGCTCATTATCGCGGCATCCTTGGCGAGTTTTTCTTCCATCGATTTGATCGCTTTCTGCTCGGTAACCAGTTTCTTGTCGCGCGGTGCAAATTCCCGTTCCAGCTCTTTCTTGGCTTTTTCCGCCTGCGGTGCCTTTTCCAATAACCGAGCGACATTGACAAATCCAATTTTGAGTTCGGCGGCCTCAAGGCTCATGCTCGCCAATAAGCCAAGCAGTGCAAAACCAATGCTTTTCTTTAACATGTTCTAAGTCTCACTTCGAAAATTCGGTTAATGGAAAGGTTATTGATGGAAGAAATATTGAAGCTTAATAGTCTTGGAATTGAAATTCGCCGAGTTGTCTCTCACGGATTATACAAGAACTGTTCAGCGCCCAGCGACTCTCGACATCGTCTTGTGCCGTGGCGGGATCGTCAGAATCCGGAGCCGAACGAGAACTGAAAGTTTTGAACATCGTCTCTGCCACTAGCGTTTATAGGTTGCGCGATACTGAAACCCAAAGCGCCGAAAGGTGACAGCCACTTGGCCGAAAGTCCCGCGGAGTAGCGGATTTCACCTAAATCATAGGTACCGTCAAAAACATTGCCGGCATCGATGAATGTCCCCAGACGGAGGTTCTTGCTGTCTTGCATGAAGGGCACCGGGAAGAAGAGTTCGGCGGTGCCGACCAATTTGCTCGATCCCCCGAAAGGGAGGTTGCCGCCGAGCCCCTGGTTGTTGGGCTTGGTGAGCGGACCCAGTGTATTGGGTCGAAAGCCCCGGACAGACTGAGGACCTCCCGCGAAATAATGTTCGAAAAACGGCAGGCTTCCGGTATCGCCGTAACCATCGCCATAAGCGATTTCACCCTCCAGCATGAAGGTCAGATCCTTCGCGATCGGGAAATAGTGCTGAAGCTTATAGCTGGCTTTATAGTAATTCAGGTCGCTGATAGGCACCGATGCCAGTATTGAAAGGCGCTGGGATCCACCCTTCGTCGGAAAGATGGCTCGGTTCAGGGTGTCGTGAACCCAGCCGGCCGCCATCGTCAAGGTGTTGTACTTGTCGCCGTTTTCTTCGATAAAGTCGAGAATCTCCTGCGACGATCTGGATGCGGCATCGAGCTTCGTGTGTTCAAGATCCAGGTTGAAGCGCAGACTGTCGAATTCGTTCAGCGGAATACCGAGGTTGGCCCCCGCGGAGGCGACGTCGGTGTTGTAACGAGCAAGGTACATTCGCGACGCATCGGTGTTTCTGTAGCTGAGATCGAAACCGCTGCTGATGCCGTCCAGGGTCATGTACGGATTGAAATAACCGAGTCGATAAATCGTATTGACGCTGCTGTTGTTGAATGTGAAATTGATCCTTTTGCCGGTGCCGAAGACATTGTCCTGAGTAATGTTGGCATTAAAAATGATGCCTTGCGCCTGGGAAAAGCCGACGCCCGCCATCAGGTTACCGGACGGTTTTTCCACGACATTGTAATTGACGTCTATCTGGTCGGTGGTTCCGGCGACGGCCGGCGTTTCGACGTTGACCTCCTGGAAATAGCCCAGCCGCTCCAGTCGGGTTTTGGATCGCTCGATCTTGCTGGTGGAAGCCCAAGCCGCCTCCATTTGGCGCATTTCGCGCCGCAGTACTTCGTCCCGTGTCTTGGTGTTGCCGTGAAAATTGACGCGGCGAACATAAACCTGTTTGCCGGGATCGACGAAGAAGGTAATCGAAACGGTTTTTTGCGCCTCATTGATGTCGGGCACCATGTTGACGTTCGCAAATATATACCCTTCATCGCCCAAGCGATCGGATATTGCCTTGGAGGTTTCCGTAGCCAGCTTGCGCGAGAAGGTATCGCTCGGGCCGATCTTGACCAGCGGTGTCAACTCTTCGGGCGGAACGATCAGTTTGCCTGTCAGTTTGACTTCGTTGACCGAGTAGACCTCGCCCTCTTTGACATTGATCGTAATATAGATTTCTTTCTTGTCGGGCGTAATGGAAACTTGGGTGGACTCGATTTCGAAGTTGATGTAGCCCCTGTCCAAATAATACGATCGCAAACGCTCCAGGTCGGCGGAGAGTTTTTGCTTCGAGTATTGGTCGTTCTTGGTGTAGAACGAAAGCAGGTTCGGCGTGCTGAGCTCGAATTGTTCCAGGAGCTCTTCATCGTCAAAGGTATTGTTGCCGACGATATTGATCTGTTTGATCTTGGCGACCTTACCTTCGGAAATCTTGATGTTGACCGAGACTCGGTTGCGCGGAAGGTCGGTCACAACCGAATCGATTTTCAGCCCGTATTTTCCGCGGCTGTAATACTGTCGGCGGAGTTCCTGTTCGACTTTATCGAGGATTTGGCGATCGAATACTTTTCCTTCGGAAAGTCCTACGCCTTTTAAGGCTTTTGTGAGGTCTTCCGTGCTGATGTCCTTGTTGCCTTCGATCTTCACATTCGCGATGGAAGGACGCTCGTCGACGACGACGACCAAGACGTTTCCGTCCTGTTCCAGTCGAACATCCCTGAAGAAGCCCGTCTTGAACAAGGCTTTGATGGATTCCGCCGACTGCCGCTGGTCGAAAAGGTCGCCGACTTTGACCGGGAGGTAATTGAACACAGTACCGGCTGAAACTCTCTGCAACCCCTCGACACGTATGTCTTCGATCACGAACGGTTCGAGCCCCCAGGCAGAGAAGGAACAGAAAATCCCTAACAACAGCAATTTCGCTAGTTTGTAGCGGTTCATGGATTAGGGGAGTTGGGATCGCAGGGGATGGTTGGTATAAGTAGCTCGGAAAATCTAATGGATATGGCCCATTACACGCTTGCGATCAAATCCATGACGATCCTGGCGAGTTCAATCTTCGCTGATGGAAGGGAATCCAAAATCCTTGAAGTCCAAGGCGATGACATCAGGCTTCCCGCAAGTCTTTCTCCACCTGCTCGATACTGATGTGCCGGATATTCTTGCCTTTGGCATAGTAAATAACGTATTCGCAAATGTTACAGGAGCGGTCACCAATGCGCTCCAGCGACCGGGCCGACCACATGATATCGAGCGACACCGGAATGGCTCGGGGATCTTCCATCATATACGTGATCTGCTGGCGCATGATGCTTTCGTATTCCCGATCCACCATCCTGTCTTCCTGAACGACGCGCAAGGCCTCATCGACGTCCATGCGCGCGAAAGAGTCCAACGCCTCTCGAAGCAATCCGCGCACATGTTTCGCCAGTTGCTCGACCTCGGTCAACTGGTTCTTCTTCGGATAATGGCTGGCAAGATCGATAGACAGCCGGGCGATGCGCTTGGCTTCGTCCCCGATCCGCTCGAGGTCGGTAATGGTTTTGATGACCGCTACCACTAACCGCAAGTCGCGGGCGGTGGGTTGGCGTAGGGCGATGATTTGAGTGCATTCCTCATCAATCGAAACTTCCAGGGAATTAACCTTGTAGTCGTCGGTGATGACACGTTCGGCCAGCTCTACATCGTTATTCACGAGTGCGGTTACGGCCGACTCGACTTGTTCCTCGACCAGCCCGCCCAGGGTGAGCACCCGATTGCGGATGTCCAGCAGCTCGTGGTCATACTGCTTGGAAATATGCTGATGCAAGTTGTCGGTATCGAAGAAATTGGTCATCGTGCTGGGTGATCGGGGTTATCGACGGCGGAGATGTCTCCGTCCCGCATTCTATCAACTCATTCCGGCGCATGAAAGCTCGTGCGCCACGGTCTGCCATCCCTAAGCGCCAAATGGGAAAATCCAGTTTTCATCGGATATGCCGCGAAATGTAGCCAGTAATTTCGGCCCGATCATGGTAGAGCTGCTTGAACACGAGAGAATAATCGTTAAGTGTTCTTCCTAATCGTGCTTCGATGATTTCGCGACAGCGCTTGACCTCTTCGTAACGCTTATTCATCGGCAGCTTCAGGTTGAATATGGCTCTTCGGCATAAGCCCAGAGCAGTCCACTCGCCGATCAGGGCAGCGATTCTGGCAGGCTGTTCCACCACGTCGCAAACCAGCCAGTCTACCGGCTTGGGAGGACGATAACGAAATGCGTCCATCCGCAGGTGTTCCACCAGACCGGTGTCCAGCAAGGCGGGTTCGAGTTTTCCGTTATCGACCGCGGTGACTTTGATATGGTGCTTGACCAACTGAAAAGTCCAGCCGCCCGGTGCTGCACCGAGATCGACCGCCGTCATGCCGGGGCTAAGGCTCTCTTTCGGATCGTCGAGAAAAGTCAGAAAGGCTTCTTCCAGCTTGAGCGTGGATCGGCTTGGTGCACCGCGGGGAAATTTCAGGCGGGGAATGCCCATTAACCAGGGACAAGAGTTGCCGGGTATCGAAATACCGACATAGGCGGCGATAGAGCTAAGAAAAAAGAGGTGCAGGCGGGGATCTGATGGGCTGCCGAGCAATCCGCTGTCTTTAAATGCGCGATCGAAGGGTGCTGCGAATTTGCGCAAGAAGACCGCGAGCGATTTTGCTTCGTTGGTGTCCGCGGTTTCGAGGAATGCCTCTGAAAACCGGTCTCCCAAGTGCCGGGCCGCTTGCAGCAAGGGCTGCGTGCGGTCGGCGACGGGAAGCTCGGTAAAGGGACCCAACGCAAAAACCAGTTGCCGTGCAAAGATTAGATCTTTGAGCCGAAGACCTCTGTCGTGTAGCGAAACGGCTTCGGTGGCATGCGGTATGAATGCCACGAAGCCGCTGTCGGGCTTCGCCTTTACATAGCCGGATACCCCGAGTTCGCCGGTTCGCTCCAAAATTTCGGCGGCGCATTCCTTTTCAAATCCGCCGCGGCAATAGAGTAGAACGGAGCGGGGAATATCGGTGTTTAGGGTATTCAAGCCCAAGTTGCTTCTAATTGCCCCAAGGATGTTCGATAAGTTTCTTTTCCCAGTCCAGGGACGTCTTTACGATGAACGGCAGGTCGTCGTAGCGCGGTGTCCAGTCGAGCAATTCCCGTATCTTTCCGACCGCCGCCACCAACTGAGGCGGATCCCCGGGACGCCTTGGCATTTCCTCCACCGTGATCGGCTTTCCGTTCACTCGATTCACCGCGTTGATGACCTCTCGGACACTATAGCCGTGTCCGTAGCCGCAATTCAGCGTGGCCGAGTCGCCACCGTTGCGCAAATAGGTCAAGGCTTGAATATGAGCGTCGGCGAGATCGCTGACGTGAATGTAATCCCGCACACCGGTGCCGTCCTCGGTCGGGTAGTCGGTACCGAAAACGCATAATTTTTCCCGCTTGCCGACGGCTACTTCCGCCGCGACCTTGATCAGCAAGGTCGCTTTGCGGGTCGATTGGCCGATCCTGCCTTCCGGGTCGGAACCGGCCACGTTGAAATACCGCAGGATGACATGTTTCAGGTCCGTTGCCGCCGAGAGGTCCCGAAGCATCCACTCGCTCATCAGCTTCGATGCGCCGTAGGGATTGATCGGTGCGGTCGGCGACGACTCGGATGCGTAGGGTTCGTTAGGAATGCCGTATACGGCGGCGGTCGAAGAGAAAATGAAATGTTTAACGCCGACATCGCGGGCACATTCCAGTAGATTGCGCGTATTGCAGGTATTGTTGCCGTAATATTTCAGCGGATCGGATACGGACTCCGGAACGATGGTGTGGGCGGCGAAGTGAAGTACCGAATCGACCTCGTAGTCGCGCAAAATTCGCGATACCAAGTTCGTGTCGCCCGTATCGCCCTCGACGAAATCTCCATACAGCACGGCTTCCTTGAAGCCGGTGGAGAGATTGTCGAGCACCACCAGGCGTTCCCCCATTTCACCCAATTGCTTGACCACATGGCTGCCGATATAACCGGCACCGCCCGTGACTAAAACGCCTTTTCTTTCCATATCGTGCTCCTCGTTGGTGGATTGGTGGGGTTTGTGATCATGGTGAACGGCGCGCTTCTCAGGATCCGATCGCTTGATGGAAGCCGTGAAAAGGTTCTACGTCCACGGTTTGGCCGGCTTCGATTCCCGCGTTTTCGACGGGAAGAACGATGAAGCAGTTGGCCGAACTCATGGAGGTCATCTGTGAAGCGCTTTGACCGCCCAGGCCGGTCACGGTGAAGATGCCGTTCGGGTCGCGGCGATAAATGCCGCGCTGGAATTCCAGTCGCCCGGGTTGTTTATGAAGACGATTGGTGCAAACGGCCCGGAGCCGCAAGGGTTCGACGATCGATGCGCCCATCAGGCGCAGCAGTGCGGGGCGAGCCAGTTGTTGAAACGTCACCATCATGGATACCGGATTTCCCGGCAAACCGAAAAAAAAGCTCGAATTGATCCGGCCGAAAACGAAGGGCTTTCCGGGTTTGATGGCGACTTTCCAGAAATCGATGTGGCCGATTTCTTTTACGACTTCAGTGATGAAATCGGCATCGCCCACCGAGGCGCCACCGGAGGTGATGACGGCATCGGCTTGGTTCGATGCTTCCAGCAGAACGCGTTGGATTTCTTCCTTGTTATCTCCCGTCACGCCCATATCGATCGTTTCGACCCCCAACCCGGCTAACAATGCATCCAGCACATAACGGTTGCTGTCATGAATTTCGCCGAATGCCAGCGGTTCGGTGATAGGGCGGAGCTCGTCGCCGGTGGAAAAAAAAGCGACGCGCGGTTTGCGGCGGACGGAAACCGAGGGACTGCCGATCGACGCCAATAGTCCCAATTCGGCGGGGCCGAGACGTTGTCCCTCGTCAAGAAGCCGGTCGCCGGATCTTATTTCTTCCCCGCGAGACCGAATGCATTCGCCCGGCTTGGTTTTTTCGGTGACTCGAATTCGATCCCCGTCGCGGTGTGCGTGCTCCTGCATGATCACGGCATCGGCGCCTTCCGGGAGCGCGGCGCCGGTGAAAATCCGCACGCACTCCCCGGCCGAGATCGGAGCCGAATGAGGCTGGCCTGCCCAAGCGGTACCGACGACGCGAAGCACGGGTGTTTCCTGGATTTCATCGGCTCTTAACGCGTAGCCATCCATAGCCGAGCTGGAAAAAGGAGGAAGGTCGGTCGATGCGTAGACCGTTTCCGCCAAGATACGGCCGAGCGCCTGTTTCAAAGGGATCTGTTCGATTCCCGCCGCGGGCGATATGGCATTGAGCATCCGATTCAGCGCTTCGTCCAATGCCAAGGGTTGCGACTGTTTCTCGGAGCAGCAATCACACTCGCGCATGGGCAAGAAATTCCTGGTAAATGAAACGGGTAATTTGTTCCGGATCGTTGATATCGAGTCTCGGTATGTTGGGCTCAACCGCCGGTTCGGCGTCCGTTGCGATCGCGATGATGGTGTCGTCGGCGGGAAACAAAAGAGGTTTGCCGAGAGCAGGACGGTGCAACTCGATTTTCGGGAAGCGTTCTCGCTTGAATCCTTCCACCAAGATCAGGTCCAGGCCGGTCTGGTCGAAATAAGCCAACTCCTCGGCTAGCGTCGGTTCTCGGATTACCCGGTGTTCCGTGATGATGGCGCGGCGGTGCGACGAACTCAGCATGACCGGGCTTGCTCCGGCCCTCCGCAACTCGTAGCTGTCTTTGCCGGGATAATCTATTTCGAAGCTGTGATGACTGTGCTTGATAAGCCCGACGCTAAGCTCGTTCAATCGGAGCAGCGGGATGATCTTCTTTAAAAGCGTGGTCTTGCCGGTGCCGCTGAAAGCTGCAAAGCCTAGTATCGGCACCTGCGCATTGCGGAAATTCAGCATTCAGATGGAGCGATAGACGGATCGCAAATGAGATGAGAGGCAAGTCGACGATTTTGCCGGGCGCCAGTGCACAGACTCTCACATTCCAATGGGTGTCCGCTTCGGAAATGCGATTCAGGGTCTGTTTTCCTCATCGCCCGGCTAGGACACACGATAGTAATCTTTGTACCACCCGACAAAATTGGAAATCCCGGTTTCTATGGGCGTTGCCGGCCGATAGTCTACATCACGGATAAGATCGTCCACATCCGCGTAGGTGTCGGGTACATCGCCGCTTTGCATGGGAAGAAGGTTTTTTTCGGCTTTCTTGCCGAGGCAATCCTCCAGAACTTCGATAAAACGCATGAGTTCGACCGGCTGGTGATTGCCGATATTATAAAGGCGGTACGGCGCCTTGCTGGTGCCGGGATCGGGGTGGTCGCCGTTCCAATTCGGGTTGGGCGCCGCGATGTTGTCAAGAACTCTGACTACGCCTTCCACAATATCGTCGATATAGGTGAAGTCGCGGCGGTGATGTCCGAAATTGAAGACGTCTATCGGCTTACCGGCCAGGATGTTCCGGGTGAACATGAACAAAGCCATGTCCGGGCGGCCCCAAGGGCCGTACACGGTGAAAAAGCGCAGGCCGGTGGTAGGCAAGCCATAGAGGTGGCTGTAAGTGTGCGCCATCAGTTCGTTGGCTTTCTTCGTGGCCGCGTACAGGCTCACCGGGTGGTCGACGTTGTGGTGGACCGAAAACGGCATGGCGGTATTGGCACCGTAAACGGAGCTGGACGAGGCATAGACTAGGTGCTCGATCTCGTGATGCCGGCACGCCTCCAACATATTGCAGAAACCCACCAGATTCGCATCGATGTATGCATGAGGATGCGTCAGCGAATATCTCACCCCGGCTTGAGCGGCAAGATTCACCACGCGCTGCGGCCGGTGATCCGCAAACGCCTGATTCAGACGCTCGCGGTCTTCCAGGGCGATGCGGATTTCCGTGAAGCCGGGGTGACTTTTGAGCCGGGCGAGCCGCGCTTCCTTGAGACCGACATCGTAGTAATCGTTGACGTTATCAATGCCGATAACCTCGTCCCCGCGTGCCAATAGCACCTGCGCCAGCGCTGCGCCGATAAATCCCGCCGTTCCTGTGACCAATACTTTCATTGGCGATGTCCCTGTGAATTATAAGTAATCATCTACGATGTCGTGGGGCAGTGCGTACTTGACATCGAACAAGACGCCGTCGGGTTTTGCCAACGCCCGAATGGCTTGGACGCCCATGGCTTTGAATTCCCGGTGGGCGACGGCAATCACGACGGCATCGTACTTTCCGGCCGGAAGCTCCCTGACGAGATCGATGCCGTATTCTTCCTTGACTTCCTCGGGATTCGCCCACGTATCGTAAACATCGACCCGAGCATTGTAGCTCTCAAGTTCTTTGATGATGTCCGTTACCCGTGTGTTCCGAATGTCGGGGCAATTTTCCTTGAAGGTCAATCCCATGATGAGAATGTTTGATTGACAGACTTGAAGGCGCCTCCGAGTCATTAGTTTGACCAATCGACTGGCGACATACTCGCCCATGCCGTCGTTGATGCGGCGACCGGCCAGGATGATTTCGGGGTGATGCCCGATTTCTTGGGCTTTATGGGTCAGGTAATACGGGTCGACACCGATACAGTGCCCGCCGACCAGGCCTGGACGGAAGGGAAGAAAGTTCCACTTGCTTCCAGCAGCCTCGAGAACCTCTAACGTGTTCAAGCCCAACTTGTTGAACAAGATCGCCAACTCGTTGATGAGCGCGATGTTCACGTCTCTCTGCGTGTTCTCGATGACTTTCGCCGCCTCGGCGACTTTGATGCTGCTGGCTTTGTGAGTGCCGGCCGTGATGATTTTTCGGTAAAGCTCGTCGACGAAGTCGGCGACTTCCGAGGTCGAGCCCGACGTGACTTTCTTGATGGTGGTCACGCGGTGTTCCTTATCGCCGGGATTGATGCGTTCGGGGCTGTAACCGCAGTAGAAATCCCGGTTGAAGCTCAATCCCGATCGAGCCTCCAGGATCGGTACGCAGACTTCTTCGGTTGCTCCCGGATAAACCGTGGATTCGTAAATGACAATATCGCCTTTCGAGAGAAGCTTGCCGACCGTGTCGCTGGCTTTTTCCAGGGGAGTCAGATCCGGACGTTTGTGTTCGTCAATGGGGGTCGGGACGGTAACGATATAGACGTTGCAGCTCAAGAGATCGGCGGGATTGGCCGTATAGCTCAGTCGTTTTACGCTGGCGAGTTCTTCGGCGTCGACTTCGAGCGATCGGTCGAGTCCGTCTTTCAATTCCGCAATGCGCTGGGCGTTGATATCCAGGCCTACGGTATCGAAGTGCTTGCCGAATTCCACAGCGAGCGGAAGTCCTACATAGCCCAGTCCGATTATGCCGATCTTCGTTTCAGCGAGCGAGCGCATCATGCCTCCAAATGAGTGAGAAATCATGGAAATTCAGCGAAAGCTTAGATTATATTTTGGGAGTCTTGTGACGACTAAGCCTTGACAACGCGCATTCAGTCCCATGGTCGGCCGGTATCGGATTTGGTATCGGATTTAAAGCGAGACGATTTCATGAAAGACGGAACTGTTTGCGACGCCGATAACGCAATGTCGCCTTCAATTCTAAAGGACGGTCATCGAAGCGGGAAGTTTTTCGAGTCGTTCGATAAGCGCCTTGCATTGTGGGGATGCAGATGAAATTGGGAAATGATTGGCGACGTTGACGTATTGTTCTTGTTCGGCCGTTTGCGGTAAGCATCGTTTCCGAGCGGTAGCCTTAAAAGGCCGGCATGCATCGTAAGCTCGAATTCCTGAATGAAAAATCCAAAATCAGGTGCGCTTTTAGTACGAAGCGAATGTGTTAAAGTTGTGGCCCGATTACGACCGCAAGCCGAATATCTATCGGCTTGTCGACTTGGGGTTTGGAAGATCGCGGAGACAAATGCACTTTAAGGTCTCCGCCGAGCGTAGCCCGGACTAGTCTCGAGTGCATTCGTCTTTGGGGTGAGTGTTGAGGCATAAGAGAAATCCGTGCGCTAGGGGGCGAGCATAAATAAGAACAGTTCACTCGGTATTCATCGAGTAAGCCAGCACTGATTTGCCGCGCAATCGCAGTCTTGAACATTGCTTGAGTATGACCTCGATACAATTTTTCTTCGAAATTGATCGGCCGATTCTCATCCCGTAGCTCTGTCGGAATAAGGCAGCTTCGTACGCTCTGGCAGCAACTATCTGATTAGGAATCGGCAAGATTTATGATCCGCGTTTTTCGCCATTATATTTCAAGCATTTATGTCGTTATTTTCCTGCTGGACTGCGGTATTTTCTTTTCGGCCTTTTATATGGGGTCGGTTCTACGATTTTTTCCGGATTTCCAAAGCAGCCTTTCGGCGATCGAACTGACCAATCCGTCCGCGCTGTTCTGCACGTTCATGCTGGCAAGCACTACCGGCATGGGGCTTTATCAACGAGCACAGCACGGAGGCGATGCGGGTTTGCTGCTTCGCGTATTGGCCAGTTTTGTGCTCGGTACGGTTCTGATGGGTTTGGTCTTTTATGCCATTCCGACGATTTTCGTGGGGCGAGGCGTATTCGGCTATGCATTGCTATCGGCCCTGGTTTTAACGCTGTTCTCGCGTTTCCTGTTTCTAAAGTTCGTGGACCGGCAGGAGCTTAGGCGCCGGGTGTTGGTTTTAGGGGCCGGTTACAACGCGAACATGATTCAAGAGTTCGAAAACAAAGCGTCCAATCCGAGCTTTCGTGTTATCGGCTTTGTGCAAATGGGTGGAGATGTCAGTCGGATAGAACCTCACCGCCTATGTGCGTTGGAAATGCCTCTCAACGAATTCGCCATCGCGCACGATATCGATGAGATCGTTGTCGCGCCGGATGATCGCCGGGGAGGGCTTGCCGTAGACGAGATTTTGGACTGCAAGATGAATGGTCTGGAAGTGGTGGATCTTTTGCACTTCTTCGAGCGTGAGGCGGGGCTGATTCGAGTCGACTGTCTGCATCCCAGTTGGCTGGTTTTTTCCGACGGGTTCCGGTACAGCGGCTTTCAGCAGCTTTCCAAGCGCGCATTCGATGTATTGGCAAGCCTTGCTTTACTCGCGGTAAGCTGGCCCATCATGTTGCTGACCGCTTTGGCGATTGTGCTCGAGAGCGGTTGGCGTGCGCCGGTGTTTTACCACCAGGTGCGCGTTGGGAAAAATTGGCGGTTGTTCAAGGTGATAAAGTTCAGGAGCATGCGCACCGATGCCGAAAAAGACGGCAAAGCGCGCTGGGCAACACGGAACGACGATCGTGTCACCCGGGTGGGGCGATTTATCCGAAAGACTCGCATTGATGAATTGCCGCAGCTGTTCAACGTCCTGAAAGGTGAAATGAGTTTCGTCGGACCTCGTCCGGAGCGGCCTGAATTCGTAGAAAAGTTCGCAGAAACCATTCCTTATTATTCGGAACGCCATCGGGTGAAGCCGGGCATTACCGGCTGGGCGCAACTGTGTTATCCGTATGGGTCGAATTATCAGGATGCCATCGAGAAGCTGCAGTACGACTTGTATTACGTCAAGAATTACAGTCTCTTTCTCGACTTTCTTATTATGTTGCAGACGATCGAAGTGGTTGTTTGGGGGAAGGGCGCTCGCTGAATGCCCGCTTAGAAAAGTTGGTTCCGGATATTCTGACTACGCTTATTCGCGGAACATTCTTATTTAACGCAGAGGACGCATGACTGTCGGCGCCGCCAGCTATCTGGCAGGTTTCTTCGCTTATCTTTTTTTAAGCGCGTTATTGCTCGTCAGCTGGCGCGGCAATGTTACCGGACGTTGGCTGGTCCTGGCATCATTCGTGACCACGGCCTGGTCCGGCGTTCTGGCGATACAGGAAATCTTTCACTTTTTCCCCGCGGCAGTCGTTTGGTCGGTCGAAATCGTCCGCACCTATGTCTGGCTGCTCTTCCTCAGCAAGCTGTTCAACCCGCTTAAAGATGCCGGCGCCGATTCGAATTCGACAACGTCGAGAATCATCAATCGGGGCGTTCATCTGGCGGTAGGGTTCCAGGTGGTTTATGTCTGGATTTCTCCGGGGTTGGAACGATACTATCCGGACGTTTTTCAGCCTGCGTTTCAGCTCTGCGGCCACGTCGGCTTGGCCTTGATCGGTCTGGTATTGGTCGAACAATATTTTCGCAATATCCGGACCGATCTTCGGTGGCGGATCAAATTCCTGTGTTTCGCGTTGGGAGGAATGTTCGCCTACGACTTTTATCTTTACTCGGACGCCTTGTTGTTCCAGCGCATCAATCCAGATCTATGGCTGGCGCGCGGCGCTGTCTCAGCCCTGTTGCCTCCCCTCTTCATCGTTTCTGCCGCCCGTAACCCGCAGTGGTCGGTGGATGTGTTCGTTTCCCGTCAGGTCGTCTTTCATTCCGCGACTCTGCTCGGGGCCGGCATTTATTTGTTGCTCATGGCGACTGCCGGATATTACATCAAGATTTACGGCGGGGAATGGGGAACCGTCGCGCAAATCGTTTTTCTGGTCGGGGCGTTCTTGTTGCTCGCATTGCTGCTTTTTTCGGGGCAGATGCGGGCCCGCACGAGAGTTTTTCTAAGCAAGAATTTCTTTAACTATGCCTACGATTACCGGGAGGAGTGGCTTCGAATCATTACGATGCTCTCGGATACCGGCTCCGGGTTAGCGCTCGAAGAACGCATAATCGTGGCTTTGGGGCAAGCCGTGGAGAGTCCTAGCGGTGTGCTTTGGGTCCGGGAATCGAACGGGCATTTAGTCTGGCGGGCGAGCTTCGGAGAACCGGAGCTCGATGTCCCTCTGGTCGATGGGGGCGATGCGGTAATTCGCTACATGGAAGATAAGGAGTGGATCGTCAATTTGCCCGAGATGGTGACGATGCCGGAGGCTTATGACGGACTCAACCGGCCTATGTGGCTCGAACCCGCTTCCGACGCATGGTTGCTGGTGCCGTTATTTCAGCAGAAACGGTGTATGTCGGGACTGTTGCTGCTGACTCGTCCTCGTACTCCGATACACTGGAATTGGGAAGTCATAGACCTATTGAAGACCTCCAGTCGGTTGGCTGCAAGCTATCTGGCGCTCGAGGATGCCGGCCGGGCTCTGGCCGAAGCTCGACAGTTCGAAGGTTTCAACCGGCTTTCCGCTTTTATCATCCATGATTTGAAAAACCTTATCGCGCAACTAAGCTTGGTGGTGCGCAATGCGGAGCGACATCACAACAATCCCGAATTTATGCGAGATGCCATCAAAACGGTGGATCATGCGGTCGGGAAAATGAGCCGGCTGATGTCCCAATTGAAAAACTCCGGCTCAGCGCAGTCGGAAAAGGTGATTGACCTCGGGGCGCTTGTTCGTGAGGTGCTGGAGTCGCGGAAGGCTCAGGCGCCAATTCCCACGTGTGATATGTTTAGGCAGTCGATCCTGGTTAGAGCCAATCGCGACCGCCTGGCGTCTTCTTTCGAGCATATTATCCAGAACGCTCAGGATGCCGCCGGCAAGAACGGTCGGGTGCATATTCGAATGAAGATGAGTAAGAGCGGCCATGCTGCCGTTGAAATCGAGGACAATGGACGAGGCATGGACGAAGAGTTTATCCGTACTCGCCTGTTCAAGCCTTTCGAAACCACGAAGGGAGTGACCGGAATGGGCATCGGTGCGTACGAGAGCCGCGAATATATACGTTCTTTGGGTGGGGAACTCAGCGTGACAAGCGAACCGGGCAAGCGCACGCTGTTCAGCTTCTCGATTCCCGTCGTTTCCAATTCCGACGAGCTTGCCTTAAACGAGGTGAATTCCGCTTGAGCGAGCAAACGCTGTTGATCGTCGAAGACGATCCTGGGCTACAAAGTCAACTTCGCTGGAACTTCGAGCAATACAAAGTTCTGATGGCGGACGACCGAGAATCCGCAATCGCGGCGGTCAAGCGTAATCAACCGGCGGTTGTTACGCTGGATCTCGGATTACCCCCGGATCCGGGCGGCGTGAGCGAGGGTTTCGCGGTGCTCAGCGAGATTCTGTCCATCGCGCCGACAACCAAGGTCATCGTCATTACCGGTAACGATGATCAAGTCAATCCGGTCAAGTCCATCGGGCTCGGCGCTTACGACTTCTATCAAAAGCCGATCGATCCGGAAACCTTGTCTTTCGTGGTGGAGCGGGCATTTCGCCTTTACAGCCTCGAGGAAGAAAACCGGCAGTTTCGGCGGATGCACATCACTAACCCGTTGGAAGGCGTCATCGCGGCCAGTCCCGAGATGCACGAAGTTTGTCGCATGATCGAGCGTCTGGCGCCGACCGATATTACTGTGCTGCTGTTGGGTGAGAGCGGTACCGGCAAGGAGGTACTCGCACGCGCGCTTCATGCGTTGAGCCCGCGTTCGAAAAAGCCTTTTGTTGCCGTCAATGCGGCTGCGATCCCGGATAGCTTATTGGAAAGCGAACTGTTCGGTTTCGAGAAGGGGGCGTATACCGGCGCGACTCAACAAACCAAGGGCAAGTTCGAATTGGCCGATGGCGGAACCTTTTTTCTCGATGAAATCGGCGATATCCCTCTATCGCTACAACCGAAGCTCTTGCGCGTGCTGCAGGAACGGGTCGTCGAGCGGGTCGGAGGACGGCAGCCGATCAAAGTCGATGTGCGCTTGATTTGCGCCACCCACCAAAATCTCTCGAAGCTGATCAGTGAAGGGAAGTTTCGAGAAGACCTTTATTTCCGCATCAACGAAATGATCATCAACATTCCGCCGCTCAGGGAAAGAACCGGAGATGTGGCGGTTTTGGCGCGCGCTTTCCTGGACAAGTTTGCGCAGCAAATGCGTCGTGCAAACATCCTCGGTTTCAGCGATGGAGCGCTGGCCGCCATGGAAACCTATCATTGGCCCGGAAATGTTCGGGAGTTGGAGCATAAGGTCAAGAGAGCGGTGGTGATGGCCTCGGGTCCTCTCATTGATGCCAAGGATATGGAGCTTGCACCGGGCGAATTCAAACGGCGCTTATGGAGTTTGCGGGAGGCTCGCGACATGGCCGAACGGCAAGCGATTTGCGCTGCCCTGAGCGAAGCCGGCGAAAACGTCACCAAAGCGGCTGAAATCCTCGAGATTACACGCCCAACGCTTTATGCACTCTTGAGCAAATTCAATCTTAAGATTTAGGAGGTTGATATGGCCCGCACGCTTCAGGCGCTTATCCTGCTAACGTCGGTCATCGGTCACGACTGGGCGAGAGCCGAAGTGGACCTGCTCAAGCAGGCTCAGGATTACATCCAAAAGGGTGAGATTAAGGCGGCGGTCATTCAGCTGAAAAACTTGCTGCAGAGCGACCCGGAAAATGCCGACGCGCGCATATTGATCGGGGAGTCGTATCTCAAGTTGGCTGATGGCCCGTCGGCGGTTAAAGAGTTGGAAAAAGCCCGAGACTTGGGGGCGTCAAAAGAAAAGTGGATCATTCCCCTGGCGCGGGCCTATCTGTTGCAGGACAAGCCGAAAGCCGTTCTGGACCAAATCAAGCCGGAAGACGATTTGACCGGTACGATTCGCGCTCAAGTGTACGGCATTCGTGGTTTGGCTCAAATCGCCCTGCGGGAGCCGGAGCAGGCAAAGGAAAGCTTCGATGCAGCCCTGAAGTTCGACTCGACGGCGAGCGACGCCTTGTTGGGACTTGCCATGCTTGAGGTGCAGCAAAAACAGTACAAGAAGGCGATCGAATACGCCAATCAGTCCATTGTCAAGGATCCCAAGAATGTAAGCGGATGGATTATTTTGGGAGAAACCAAGCGGCTGGATGGCGACCTGACCGGGGCGGCCGATGCCTTCACCAGGGCGCTTGAGGTCCAGCCTTTCGACATACGGGCACGGCTCGGGCGGGCTACGGTTTATCTCGCCTCGGGTAAGGCGGACGATGCGCAAAAAGATGTCGATGCGGTTCGAAAAGCGGCGGGAGATGTGCCGTTGGCGCTGTATCTTCATGCGGTCATAGCCTTTCAGAAGAAGGAATTTCAAGAGGCCGAAGACGCCCTCGTCAAAGTAACCAACGCGCTTCCGAATCATCCGCCCAGCAGGCTGCTTTTGGGCACGATCGCTTACCAACAGGGGAAATACGAGTCCGCGGAGAACAATCTTTCTCAATTTCTCGGAGCCGTTCCAAAGCATCTGCCTGCGGCAAAGCTGCTGGCCGCGACACGGATGAAATTGGGACGCGCCCATGACGCCATCGAACTATTGAAGGGAGTCGAGGATCAGGCATCCAACGATCCACAGTTTCTCGCTCTTCTCGGCAGCGCTTACCTCCAGGGCAAACAATACGACTCAGCTACGGAGTATCTGGATCGAGCCTCCGAACTCGCTCCCGACGTAGCGGCGGTCAAAGCGCAGTTGGCCCTAGGGCGTATCGCGTCCGGGCAAATGGAACAGGCCGTGGTCGATCTCAAATCCGCCGTCGACCTGGATCAAAACCTGTTGCAAGCGGACGTCATGTTGGTCCTAGCCTTGATCCAGCAGAAGAAGCCGGATGAAGCGATCGAGGCGGCACGAAAACTGATGAGCAAGATGCCGGGCGACCCAATGCCGGATAATTTGCTTGGCACCGCCTATATGTCCAAGGGCGATACGGATAAGGCGCGCGAGCACTGGACGGCGGCATTGAAGCTCAATCCCGATTATGCTACCGCCGCGCTTAATTTGGCGAAGCTTGAACTCAGGGGCAACAACCATGATGCCGCGTCCCAACGTTATCAACAGATTCTCCAACGCGACCCGAAAAACTTGGCGGCGCTCATCGGTCTGGCTCAGATCGCCGAAATGCGTAAGGACTATCAAAATATGGAGAAACATCTCAAGGAAGCCCGCGAAAGAAATCCAAAGGTGTTGCAGCCGTCGGTGTTGCTGTCCCGATACTTCCTGGCACAGGGTAAGCCTTTGCAGGCGTTGGAGGTTGCTCGCGATGCCGAAGCCAATAATCCCGATCACCCATTGGCGCTTCAAAGTCTGGGCTTGGCTCAATCGGCCAATGACCAGGGAGCGAGTGCCATCGCCACGTTTAAGAAATTGGTGAGCAAGGTTCCGGGGAATCCGGAATATCGCCATCAATTGGCCCAAGTCCTGTATAAAAAGGGCGAAAAGCAAGCGGCTAGGGTCGAATGGGAAAGTGTTTTGAAGCAAGCTCCCGATTATATGCCGGCCCTCTTAGCTAAAGCGGAGTTCAACCTTCAGGACAAGAATTACCGAGAAGCATTAAAAATAGCGGAAGATATCAAGGCCAAGCACCCGAAGTTAGCTGTGGGCTTCCAAATGGATGGCGACATTCGGTTCGCTCAGAAGCTGTTCAAGGAAGCGCTCGCGTCTTATGAAAAGGCTTTCCAATTGGCTCCGAACTCGGCCTTGGCGCGGCGGTTGTTTCAGACGCGCCATGCTTTGGGGCAGGATACCGAGGCGTTTGACGGGCTGACTCATTGGCTGCAATCGTCCCAAGACGACGTCGAGTCCTGGATGATGCTAGCTATGGCTTATCAGGAGGCCGGGAGACGGAAAGAAGCCGTGGAGGCTTACGAAAAAGCTCAAAGCCTGAAGCCGGAAAACTCGCTCGTCCAAAATAACCTGGCCTGGTTGTATCAAGAATTGGGCAGCGACAAGGCTTTGCCTTTAGCCGAAAAATTGCTCCCGGCATCCGAGAATCGTCCGGAAGTCATGGATACGGTCGGGTGGATTTTCGTCCAGAACGGAAAACAGAAAGAAGGCCTGAATTTACTGCAGGACGCTGCCGTGCATGCACCCCATGTGGCGCAGATTCGTATTCATTTGGCTGAGGCTTTGGCTAAGTCTGGGCGGAAAGACGAGGCACGCAAGGAACTGGAGCGCCTGTTGAAGGAGAAGAAAAATTTTGCTGAACGGGAAAAAGCCGAGATCCTGCTCAAGGGAATGTAGTGTCGCAACCGAGCGGGTAAAAAAAAGCGCGACACTTTCTCGGTGCCGGAATGTGCGTTGCCCGGGCGAGAGCGATACGGGCCGGCCCGAATGTTGCCCGAGAGAATTCTTCTGCGCTGTGGCTTTTCATGCTAGGGTCGGTCGTGGCGAGAAATCAAATCTCACCCTTTAACTATTGCTAGAACGTTAAGTGGCTCTGCTGATGCAAAAAAATACGTTAACAACGATTCTCTTCGTACTTATTCTTTCTGCCCCTGTCACGATTTACGCCGCCGAGAAGGCCTATGTCACCGACAGATTGGAAGTTCAGTTGCGCCGGGGTCAGAGCTTACAACACAAGATTGTAAGAATGGTGCCTTCGGGCACGGCGGTTAACGTGCTCGAGAAAAATCCCCAGACGGGTTATTCCTTCGTGCGGTTGGACAGCGGTGAGGAGGGATGGATACTCAGTCGGTATCTTTCTGATCAGCCAATCGCTATCAACCAGCTGGACGAAATGACCAAAAAACTCGAGACAGCATTGGAAGAAAACAAACGGCTGAAAAGTGAACTGTCTACCGTAACATCAGGGAAACAAAGTACCGATAAGACAGCCCAACAACTTCAAGCAGAGACTACCCGCCTGAACACCGAACTGATGGCGATACGTCAGGCCTCTGCCAATGTTCTCCAAATCCAGGCCGAGCGCGATATGCTGCGGGAAAGCGTTATCAAGCTTGAACGGGAATTGGATACGATTCGCCGGGAGAAGCAGGCTTTGGATGAGGATCATCGTCAAGATTGGTTTATGATCGGCGCCGGAGTGCTTTTCGGGGGCATCGTGCTCGGAGTGGTCCTGCCGCGCATGAGCTGGCGCAAGAAAAGTGCTTGGGGTTCGTTCTAGCGCCTGTAATGATTTCGGCTTAACGGATTGAATTACAGAAGCAGGCAAACCTGTCGAGACTACCCACGTTTGCGCCGAATGCTCGATTCTTCGGATCATCCTTGAAAGTTCATAATGGCCTCTAAGCCGCCAGTCGATTTGTTACTGTGTTACAAGCCGTAAATCGGCTAAGTCCTGTTGTTGGAGATTACTGATGAGCGATAAAGAAACCCGTTCCTTTTCATCCCAGGTCGTCGACGGCATGGAACGGGCGCCGAGCCGGGCCATGCTGCACGCGGTCGGTTTTTCGGATGACGATTTCAAAAAGCCCCAGATCGGCATCGCGTCCACCTGGAGCATGGTGACGCCGTGCAATATGCACATCAACCGTCTGGCGGACGACGCAGCCCGCGGTGTGGATCAAAGCGGCGGCAAGGCCGTGATCTTCAATACCATCACCATTTCGGACGGCATCTCGATGGGCACGGAGGGCATGAAGTACTCGCTGGTGTCCCGAGAAGTCATCGCCGATTCCATCGAGACGGTCGTAGGCTGTCAGGGCTTCGACGGTGTCGTGGCCATAGGCGGCTGCGACAAGAATATGCCGGGTTGCCTGATCGCGCTGGCGCGCCTCAACCGTCCCGCGGTATTCGTCTACGGCGGCACCATTCTGCCCGGCTGTCTTGGCGATAAGAAGCTCGACGTTGTGTCCGTATTCGAGGCGGTCGGCGCCCGCGCCAATGACAAGATCGGTGACGCTCAATTGAAAGAGATCGAGGCCAAGGCCATTCCCGGTGCGGGCTCGTGCGGCGGCATGTACACCGCAAACACCATGGCTTCGGCCATCGAGGCGCTGGGCATGAGTCTTCCAGGCAGCTCCGCCCAGGCGGCGGTTTCGCCGGACAAACAATCGGATTGTGAAAGAGCCGGCCAGCAGGTGCTCAAGCTCCTGGAACTCGGCATCCGCCCCCGCGACATCATGAGCAAACCGGCTTTCGAGAACGCCATTACGGTCGTCATCGCGTTGGGCGGGTCCACCAACGCGGTGTTGCACCTCTTGGCCATGGCCAACGCCTGCGGCGTCGATCTGACGCTGGACGATTTCACCCGCATCGGCGAGAAAGTACCCATGCTGGCCGATCTCAAGCCGAGCGGACGCTACGCCATGGCGGAACTGATCGAAATCGGCGGCATCTTACCTTTGATGAAGATGTTGCTGGACGCGGGACTTTTGCACGGTGACTGCCTCACCGTAACGGGTAAAACACTCGCCGAAAATTTGGCGGACGTGCGTCCGTATCCCGATGGGCAGGAGATGATACGTCCCCTCGATAACCCGATCAAAAAGGACAGCCATTTGGTGGTTCTGAAAGGCAATCTCGCGCCCGAGGGTGCCGTTGCCAAAATCACCGGAAAGGAAGGGCTTTCCTTCACCGGGCGGGCGCGGGTCTTCGACTGTGAGGAATTGGCCCTGAAGGCGATTTTGGACGCTACGGTACAGAAAGGCGATGTCATCGTCATACGCTACGAAGGACCCAAGGGCGGTCCCGGCATGCGCGAAATGCTTTCGCCTACTTCCGCCGTCATGGGCAAGGGCTTGGCCAAGGATGTGGCGCTCATCACCGACGGGCGGTTTTCCGGCGGCACCCACGGTTTCGTCGTCGGTCACATTACGCCTGAGGCCTATGCGGGCGGCCCTCTGGCGATCGTTCGTAACGGCGACACCATTACCATCGACGCCGAAAGGCGCGAAATCACATTGCACCTCGGCGAGGACGAAATACGCTCTCGGCTCGCGGAGTGGCGCCAGCCCAAGCCGCGCTATACCAAAGGGGTGCTCGCCAAGTACGCCAAGCTCGTATCGTCCGCCTCCCAAGGTGCGGTAACCGATATGAATCTGGAGGACATCTAAGGTCGTGAACCGGGCCATTCCGGAAACGCTCGAAATGATCGGGGCGCTCATCGAGCGCCCCTCGGTCAGTTGCACAGATCCCCATTATGATCAAAGCAATCTTGCGGTCATCCATCTTTTGGCGGAGTGGCTGGGCGGACTGGGCTTTTCTGTCGAAATCCGTGCTATCGGCGATCGCAAAGCCAATCTGATCGCAACCCTGGGCAGTCGCGAGGATCCCACCGGACTAGTCCTGTCAGGTCATACCGATACAGTTCCTTGCGATCCCGAATTATGGTCTTCGGACCCTTTCAAGGCCGTGGAAAAGGATGGTCGTATTTATGGCCTCGGCAGCGCCGACATGAAATCCTTCTTTGCGCTGGCCTTGGAGGCGGCAAACCGCTTCGAAGCCAAGGACTTTCGACATCCTTTGGTCATTCTCGCGACCGCCGACGAAGAAAGTTCGATGTCGGGAGTGAAATCCCTGGTAGCGGACAATGTGAAACTCGGGCGTTACGCCGTCATTGGGGAGCCTACCGGTCTCAAGCCGATCCGCATGCACAAGGGCGTCATGCTCGAATCCATCGTGGTGAGGGGAAAGGCCGGGCATTCGAGCGATCCCTCCTTGGGCGCGAACGCGATCGATGGCATGCACGCCGTACTGTCGGAATTGCTGGCTTTCCGTGCCGAGCTCAGGGCTCGGCACCGCAATCCGGCGTTCAAAGTGGATTATCCGACGCTGAATCTCGGTTCTATCCACGGCGGAGACAATCCCAACCGCATTTGCGCGCACTGCGAAACCCAGATCGACATTCGCCCGTTGCCGGGAATGGAGCTCGAGGATTTGCACGAGAAGCTGGTAAAACGGCTGGAGCCGGTATTGGCCCAAGCCAATGGGCTTTCCCTCGAAATCCGCCGCATGTTCGAGGGATTGCCGCCGTTCGAGAGCGATGCCAACGGGGAAATCGTCCGGTGTTGCGAGGAATTGAGCGGCTACGATTCCGGTGCCGTCGCGTTTGGCACCGAGGCCCCGTTTCTGAAACGGCTCGGGCTGCAAACCGTCGTCATGGGACCGGGCCATATCGAACAGGCCCATCAACCCGACGAGTATCTTCCGATGACTCATATCCGTGCAGGAACCGATATCCTGAGCCGTTTGATCGAACGGTTTTGCATCCGGCCCGAGGCTTGAGCGGAAAATGCCTTCATCGACTTCTCCCGACGTTTTCGTTCGCTGGTTTCGCGATTCTTCGCCCTACATCCATGCTCATAGGGGAAAAACCTTCGTCGTGTCGTTCGGCGGGGAAGCCGTTGCCGATAGCGGATTCCCTAACGCGATCCACGATTTCGCCATGCTCAACGGACTGGGTGTGCGCCTGGTTCTGGTGCACGGGATTCGCCCCCAAATCGACGCCCGTCTGAGATTCCGTGGCGTCGAGGCGAATTATCATCAAGGACTTCGCATCACCGATAAAACGGCGCTCGAATGCGTCAAGGAGGCTGCGGGAACGGTTCGGGTGGAAATCGAGGCATTGTTGTCGCAAGGCCTAGCCAATTCGCCGATGGCCGGTGTGCGTATTCGGGTAGCCTCGGGCAATTTCGTCGCGGCCAAGCCGGTGGGCGTTCGGGATGGCGTGGATTTCCAGAACACCGGCGAAGTGAGGCGCATCGATGTCGACGGGATTCGCGGAGCACTGGACCGGGGCGATATCGTGTTGCTCTCCGCGATCGGTTACTCGCCCACCGGCGAGGTGTTCAACCTCAATGCCGAACAGGTCGCGACATCGGCCGCCATCGCCCTCAGGGCCGACAAGCTGCTGCTGTTGACGGAACAAGACTGCATCTCCAGTTCCGACGGGAAGCTGATTCGGCAGCTTACCACCGGCGAGGCCGAGGAATTGCTGAAAGACGAAAGCGCCTTAGCGAACAAGGAGGTTATTCCGCACCTCAAAGCTGCGGTCAGGGCGTGTCGCGAAGGTGTACAGCGCGCTCACTTGCTCGATCGCCACATCGACGGCGCCGTACTGCTCGAATTGTTCACCCGAGACGGTATCGGAACGCTGATTAGCCGAACGCCGTTCGAAACCATGCGCCCGGCGAAGGTTCAGGACGTTGCGGGGGTGCTCGATCTTATCGCGCCGCTCGAGCAAGCCGGCGTACTGGTGCCGCGCTCCCGCGAACGGCTGGAAACCGATATCCACGATTTCGTGGTGATCGAGCGGGACGGACTGATTATCGGCTGCGCCGCGTTGCATGTGTTCCGGGAAGAACGGATGGGAGAATTGGCCTGCCTCGCGCTCCATGACGACTACCGCGGCGAAAAGCGGGGCGAGCGTTTGCTCGAATATCTGGAGGCGAAGGCCCGCACCCTGCATCTGAATCGGCTATTCGCGCTAACCACTCAAACGGCGCACTGGTTCCGGGAACGCGGTTTCGAACCGGCGAACACTGCCGATTTGCCCGAGGCGCGCCGGGCATCTTATAGCCTCCAACGCGCCTCCAAGGTATTGATCAAGCCGCTCGAGCTTTCGCGATCTTGAGTTATTAATCAGGCCCGTAAATACCCTCCTGGTATTTCGGGCCGCCGCCCAGGCCGGTACACGCCCGGCCTGGGCTCACGCGGCTTGTCGCCGCGCTAAGAAAACCCTGCCCCGGATTAACCCGGCCTATATTTATAGGCCGGGTTAATAATCGTCCGGGTCTTGCCGAGCGAGTCTTATTTCTCGCGGATGAGGTCGTAGATATTGAGGTAATCCTGTCCCGGATTCTTCCACGAGAAATCGTAGCGCATGGCGTTCTTCATCAGTTCCCGGAAGTGATCGGGATAGTCGTAGTAACAGCTCAACGCCCGTCCGAGCGCCGATTCCAGCCCGCTGTAATCGTAATCCCTGAACACATAGCCGTTGCGCTCGTTCAGCGGTTTGTACGAATAATCCTTGTCGAATACCGTGTCCGCCAGGCCGCCGACTTCCCGCACCACGGGCACGGTGCCGTAGCGCATGGCGATCAGCTGGGTGAGACCGCAGGGTTCGAACTGGCTCGGCACCAGCATGATATCCGCGCCGGCGTAGATGAGATGCGACAGTTCCTCGTTGAAGCCGATTTCGATGTGACAATCCGGGTTATCGTTCAGTTGGTGTTTCAGGCTCCAGAAATAGCTGTTGATCTGTCCGTCCGGACTGGAGCCCAGCAGCACGAACTGGCCGCGCCGGTGCAACGTATAAAAAATGGCGTGGCGGATGAGTTCCAGCCCTTTCTGGGGGTCCAGCCGGCCGACGAAGGCGACGATCGGTTTTTCGTTGTCGGCGATCATCAGGCGGTCTCGCAGCGCCTTCTTGTTCTTGTATTTTTCCTCGATGTTGTCGACGCCGTAGCGCTGCGCGATATGATGGTCGATTTCCGGATTCCACACGTTGTAATCGATGCCGTTGACGACGCCGCCGTATTTTACGTGGTGGATATGCAGCGTGGGTTCAAGGCCGAAACCCTGGCCCTGGTCCTTGGCTTCGTTGGCATGGCGCGGGGAAACGGTCGTCACGAAGTTGGAATAGACCACGCCGGCTTTCATCAGATTGATCGCATGGGGATTGAAATTGTCCCGCAGCCGGTCGTAATGGAAATAGTATTCGGGCCGGTTGAGGCCGGTCGCGTGGAGCACTTGCGCGCCGGTGACTCCCTGGTGCTTGAAATTGTGGATGGTGAAGCACACCCGCGGGTGGGTCATGCCGAGGAATTTATAGATCTCGAACAGAAACACCGGCGCCAGCGCCGTCTGCCAGTCATGGCAATGAATGATGTCGGGATTCTTGCCGGATTTCCAGAGAAACTCCATGGCCGCCCGCGTGAAGAACGCGAAGCGCAGAACGTCGTCGTTAAAGCCGTAAATGCAGCCGCGGTTGAAGAAATTGTCGCTGGAATGCGGCTCGATGAAGAAGCACTTGCGGCCATGCACGAATCCGAAATAGACGGTGCAATGAATGGCGCCGCCGTACCAGGGCACCCACAAGTCTTTGTAGGTTTCGCACAGGCCCCAGATATGGTCGTAACGTAGGCAATCGTATTTGGGCAGTATGATTTCGACGTGATTGCCGCGGATTTCCAGTTCGTTGCCGAGTCCGAACACGACATCGGCGAGGCCGCCGACTTTGGCGACGGGCGCGAGCTCGGGCGTGATCTGAACGATAAACATCGACGGAATCGCTGAAACAGGCTGGTGTGGCATCGGTTCGGGTTCAGGCGCGAGCTGAGCCTGCGACGCTGATCGCGGTTCCGGTTCCACCGGCACGGATTCCGGTTCGGGCGGGGGCATTTTCTCCAAGGGACGGAACTCTTCTGGCGTCGGCGTCGGAGCCGGAATTGCACTAGCTGTCTCTGAGGGCAATAGCTCCGCAGTCTCTAGGCGTTCGGGGGCTATCGGCTCAGGTGCTGACAGCGAATCGGCGGCAGAAATCGGAGCGGGCGGTATTTCGTCAGAGTCCTCTGATTTCTTTGAATGTCGTGACCATGCCTCAGCTTCCGTAACTTTCGCGGGAGATTCGGCTGAAGCGAGTTCGACCGGCTTCTTTTGATCCGCCCGACCGAGCTTCGCGCTAACCAGCTTCACTTCCGGTTCGGCTTTTTCCGGCTTTTTCCCTGAAGCTTTGGGCGCGATTTTTTCGGCCGGCGCCATGGCTGCCGCGAGGGAAACGGTTTCTTTCTCCGGCTCGTGGCGAACTGCTTTCCCGGATGCCGGAGTCTTGGACCTCGTAGAAGGCTTCGCGCGAACAACGGAGGTCTCCGACGGCGAACGCGCGTTTGCAGCTTTGGATCGAGTGGCCTTGGCTTGGGATTTTTCCTTTGTCGCGGGCTTCTCCATGGCTTTTCCGGGTTTTCCTTTTTGGGACTCGGAAGCGTTTACTTTCTTATCTTGAGGCGGGGTCTTTTGGGTCATGAGGTTGCGTCCGGTTGCCTAACATGAACTCGACAAGGCTAGTTTAAGCGATCCAGGGTTTCGAAAAAAACGCCATGTCGGCTCAAGTTAGGAGTTAGCCTATTTACTCGGGTGGCCTGTGCGTCGCGAAATCGGGGTGATGACGGCCACGGATTATTGGATGGAATGATTGCCGAAGATCGGCCTCTCCACCGGTCAGCCCGCATTTTGCGTTACTTTGGTTGCACTTTCGATGCGGGCAGAGAGCGTCACTGCGTTACCAGGACCCGTCCCATTCCCGGTGTCAGCTCGAACTGGAAAGGCGTCGGCAAGTAATCCAGGGGCCATTCCGGCGAGACATCGAACAGCGGCGGTTCGCTTTGAACAAGATGGTACAGATTGTCGGAGAAGAAATTCTGCCGATTCCAAGCGTCCTTGTTCATAATGATCAATGCCTCGCTACGCTTCCGGCTGGCGGTTTTTCGCATCAGCAAGATTTCCGGATTGGAATGGTCGAGCACTTGCGTGGCGCTCTCCTCATCGAATATCTGATGCCGACTCTTGATTCCATTGATCTGTTTGATGTAGCCGGTCAAATCGATATCCGTTTTTTCCCAGTCATCAGGCGTGGTATCGACGACGTGGAGCGGCTTTCGGAAGCCGAATTCGAATCCCATGGGTATCATCACACCGGCGGAAAACAGCGCCGAGAAGAAATAGCGCTGTTTGACCGCATCGACATTCTGCTGGAACTCCGCGAATGCGCGTGCCGTATCGTGGCTTTCGGGGAAACTGACGGACGGTACGATTTCACGTGTGAGCCGGTATTGATCCATCAGCCAGGAGCCGGAAAAATCCCACCATTTCGAGCTGTTGAAGATAAAGTCGAAACCGGCTTGCGCGGTTTCCCGGGTTTGATCGGCACTACAGCCCAAGGTCTCGGCCAGGAATACGGTTTCGGGGTGCGCCCGTTTGGTTTCTTCGATGAGCCGTGCCCAGAAACGGCTGGGTAACTGGTAAGCCGCATCGCAGCGCAGTCCCTTAAAGCCCAGGCCGACCAGGTATTCGACGATTTCGCGGCAGTAACGGTACAGACCTTCCGGATCGGACGTATGCTGATGATCGAATTGCGCGAGATCGCGCCAGACGACCTTTTCTCCTTCATGCATACAGAACGGGTGGGCGATGCGCCTGCCTTGTTTGACGAACCACTCCGGATGCTGCTTGAGCAAAGCCGAATCATAGGCACAATGATTGATGACCAAATCGACGATCATGCCGAGCCCCAGGCTTTCGGCTTGACTTGCGATCTCGCGCAGTTGTTCTTCCGGCGATTTGGAAGAGCGGGCATTCAGCAACCACGGATCGATTTGAAAATAGTCCTTGATGGAATAAAGGCTGCGGGATCGTCCGAGCTTCTGGACGGGATTGACGAAGATCCAGTCGAATCCCATATCCGCCGCTCTTTCCAGATGCGGCTTCCAACGATTCAAAGGACCCGCGAGCCGCGGGAAGAGGTTATAGATTTTCATGCGTTTTGGAGAATTGCTCGGCGCGAGGTAAATAATCTAGGTCGGGGGCGGATGGCCCTATATCGAATAGACCGCGGTAAGCGCAGCGGGGTTCATCCACCCTCCCAGGCTCGGGACTTCCCGGAAGCCCTTTTGCTGCGGTTTCGGTCGCCGGGTTTGGAAAAACTAAAGCATTTTCATATCTACCGTACGGGAACTCGCGAGTAGGTCGGGAATCCCGTTTGCGATTGGAGCGCCGAAGCCGCCCTTCCCGACGCCGCCGTTAGGGCAACGGGTTCGTCGGCAAAGGATTGCCGACCTACAAATACTTGAGTCGATTTACCCTAGCCGAAAGCGCCAACGACTTCCGCCAAGCCTGTTATGCCGTATGAGCGAGATGAACGCGCTCTAAAGGAACGTCGGACAAGCTTCGATAACTTTCGAATGTCGGCTTAGAAAAGGGATGCCGATTGGCATCCCTTGTGGCGGTTTGCTCGACTTCGGGAAAGCGGCGGAGCCGACGCGTCAGACCATGGTCCGGGCGATTTTGAATGCCTCGCGGAAATCGTAAAAAACGGGCTCTTCCTGGGTCAGGAGCGAGCGGAGCAAATGCTGTTGCAGCTTGTACTTGTAATCGCCGACCGCCAATGCACCGATGCCGACGGCACCCGGAGAGTTGACTGCATGCTTGAGCGGAGTGCCCAAATCGGTCCGCTTGACGCCCTCGATACCCAATGGCGGAACCGCGTTCACATCCGCCGCAACCTTGAGTTGGTTCGCTTCCGCCAGGGCGCTGGCTTTTAGAACCTGCACTCCGGCCTTGGCCGTGCAGAACACGACATCCGCCTTGTGAAGCAAGTGGGCCTTGTCGGCCTCGGATGCCGCACATGTGCCTTCCAGGCGAGTTTGGAACAGGCGCCCGTAGGTATCGGCCTTTTCCAGTGCATTGTCGAGCGACGCGTGATCGATGATCGTCGTTTCCGCTCCGCACAAAGCGGCAATAACCCCGGTAGCTATGCCCACCGGGCCGGTGCCGCCGAACACCACGGCATTGCACCCTTTCAGCTCCATGCCGTGTTTCTCCTTGAGTTGTTTTTCAGCCACTGCGACTAAAGCCGCCGCCGTGGTAAAACCTCCGCTGGGGTCGGCCAGGACGGAAAACTGGAAGGGCGGCACCATGGCCTTTTGGGTAGCTTCCAACATACTCACGGCCAAACCGATATCGCGTCCGCCGATAAACATGCCCGTTCTTTTTACGCCTTCCGGTCCGCGCGAAAAGATGGCGTCTTGCGTAAGGCCGTTGATTTCCTCGAGCTTTACGTTGTTGAGCGGAATAATCATGTCGAAATCCGCATCGACCGCCATATTGATATCGAACGGGCTGTTATGGGGCATCGGATCGAGCATGTATAAAACACTGCGTTTGGACATGTGTTGGCTTCTCTACGTCAGTAATAAAGATACTTGGTCTTAGGTAGCTTAGTCGTCATGCATGGATTTCATGACGGCAATGCCGCGCTCGACAACCGTTTTCCAGGCTGCTTCGAGTTCGGGATTGAATTTTGGATCGCTTTCGGCGACGGTCGATATCAGGGCAGAAACCCAAAAATCATAAAGATCAGGTTCTATATTAAGTCTGCTTCTGGAATGGGATTCACCGAGCTGAATCATCTTTTCCGCCGTGACGGGGCTAGGCTCGTGAAAAAACAGAATCAAATGCCTGATGCCGTGATCCAGCAAACGCCTCTGAGCTTCCCAGTCGGCTTTCCGAAATTTTTCCGCAATTCTGGGCGATGTTGCGATAAAGGCATTATAAAAGTCATCTATAAAGGTCCCGGTTAGTCGGCATCGTGTATAGCTTTTGTCCACCATTTCCTTGAGCAATCGATCATTATCGGCATCCGTGATTTTAATGGCTTCGGCGGTATTATTCATTATTATGCTCCTCTTGGCTGATCCAGTTAACTATTGTTTTTATATGGATAATTAAATACCCTCGAACCCGATAATTGTCCCTAGCCATCGGATGGTCGAATAATTAATTACCAACCGGATAATGGCCACTCAGTATGTGGCCATTGAATCCATAGTAAGAAATAGCATATTAATGAATTTCTGCTTTGACGCTTTAAAGCTTCTTTGCGTATTCCCGAGCCACTTCGAAAGCATCGTTATAATCTAGGAAAACCGGCTTATCCGATTGTCGCAACTGAAAGCGCATTATATTCAGCAGTTTGTGCTGGGTTTGGTATTTCACGTTACCGATAGCCAAGGCTCCAACGCCGACGGCGCCGCTACGGGAACCCTCAATTTCCGTGCCCTTGTGGTGAGGGCCGAGACCGGCGATTCCCGACGGCGGAACCGCATTGACATCGGCGGCGACTTTGAGTTGCGGAGCAGAGGCGACCAATTCCGCGCTCAGCACTTCAATTCCGGCTGCGGCGGTAGCAAATACCACATCGGCGGTTTTGATCAGCTCCGGTTTGTTGGCGTCTGCATCGCCTTGAATATCGGTTTGACCATTACCGAATTCGGCATTGCATAGTTCCGCGATCTTCTGGGCTCTTTCCAGCTGGCGGCCGATGATTTTTACGTTGGCTCCGGCCTTGGCGGCCAACACCGCGGCAATCTGTCCGACCGGACCCGTGCCTCCCAAAGCGAGTACATTCTTGCCCTGCAAGTTGGTTTGATGGCGCTTTTCCAGTTCCCGCTCCGCCATGGCGACCATGGCTGCGGCCGTGGTGAAGGCGCCGCTAGGGTCTGCAAACACGGAGATCACGAAGGGCGGAACCATGGACTTCTGAGCGGTGCGGAGCATGTCCATGGCCATTTTTACATCTCTTCCGCCGATGAAAATGCCGGTTCGTTTCACGCCGCTCGGACTTCTGGAGAAAATCGCATCTTGCACGAGGGCGGTGACTTCGCCCAGTTCGATATGGAGGTACGGAATGGCGGAAATCCAGCCGGCGTCCAAAGCCATATTGACGTCGAACGGGCTGAGATTCTTTTCGGGGGTGAACATATGCAAGATGAACGGTTTTTCCATGCGTGGGTCCTCTGTAATTTTTTTAGTGAGACAAAGGTTCGGTCTTAAATGTCTCGCCGAGACGGGCGCGGACTGGCCGCGCCAGCATAACACAGTTCAGGCGTCGGGAAACCGTCGTCGGGCGAAGGGGCCTAAGAGGTGCGGGCGAGCGGTATTTCAGCAACTGCGCATGTACTGCTGCGGTCCGGGCGACGGTTATGCGGCTGGGCGGGCAGGACGCGTAAAATTGCCCCTTGGCGTATTTCCGGCGATAACGCCGTTGACAGTTCCACGCTTAGGTCGTTAGCGGCAAAACAGGTGTTTCGGTCTATTTCTTTCGGGCGCAAACAAATGACCGGCAAGAGCGATAACGACGCTGGCGTCAGCTTTCCGGAGACGCGGCGGATGTCGCCTCGACAATCTTTTTGAGCTTCCATTCGCGGTGTTTGTTCATGATGTCGACGACTTCCAGGGGATCGTCAGTAATCGAGATTTGGGTCAAATCGGCTTTGTCGACCAGTTGATTGGCGAGGACCGTGTTATTGATCCAATCGATCAGTCCTTTCCAATAATCCGAACCGAACAAAATCAAAGGCACGGGATGGATTTTGTGCGTTTGCATCAGAGTGAGCGCTTCGAACAGTTCGTCCAGGGTATTGAATCCGCCGGGAAAGCAGACATAGCCCATGGAATGTTTCACGAACATGAGTTTACGCACGAAAAAGTAGCGAAATTCCAGCCTGAGGTTTTGATAAGAATTCGATTTCTCTTCGCCGGCGATGTTGAGTCCGATCGAGCGCGCTTTCTTGAGACGGGCGCCTTTATTGGCAGCCTCCATGATGCCCAGTCCGCCGCCGCTGATGATCGCGTAGCCGTGGCTCGCGAGAACCTCGGCCACGGTTTGTGCGGCCTGATAGTACGGGCTGCTCGGCTTGATCCGGGTGGAGCCGAAAATCGATACGGCAAAGCGAATGTCGGAAAGCTTGTCGAAGCCTTCGGTGAACTCGCTGATGATTCTGAACATGCGCCACGATTCGCTGCCTTTGAGATCTTCGATCATAAACCTGTCCTGGAATTGAAAAGGGATGGGGCTTTAGAAGTATGGCAGCGAATGGCGAAATTTCACCGATATCCCATAGCAGGCATCAGCCGGGATTTTCGTGCAAGTGCTTGTCGCGATGGAAGGTTTCGGTCCGAGCGAAGGCCGAATGCGGAGGCTTTTTCCGTTGATTAGCGGCGCATCCGGCCAAAGCCCTCAGACCGTGATCAGAAGGCGTACGGAATCCAAGCGCAAATGCGCTCCTTGGATGCAATTGTTCATCTCGATGGCGTTCTCCTTGAGCTGATCCAGCTCTTCCTGGCGCACGTTCGGATTGACCCGCCGCAGGGCTGCAAGGCGCTTGAGCTCGGTCGTCATCGTATCGAGCATTCTTTTTGCACTTTCGCCGATGACGCCGGGCATCTGCGCTCGCGCCTTCTTTTCGGCATTCTGGATTAACCGATTGATGAGCTTTTGTCGGCTTTTAACCAGTCCCAGCGCGTGCTCGCGATCGAACTGCTGGGGCTGTTCGGCAAGACTTTCGAAGGGTAGGACACTGAGATCGTTGCCGTCCTGGTCGAATAGGAAGCGCAGCACCGTGGGCGGAAAGAATCGGCCGATCTGCAAGCGCTTCGGTGCGGTGCATTCGACCAGATAGACGGTTTCGAGCAGCAGTTGCCCGGCCTCCAGTTCGGGGTTCCGGACCAGACTCAGCGCGGCGTTGCCGTGCTCGCTGTTGAGGATGAGGTCCATGGCGCCCCGAACCATCGGGTGCTCCCAAGTCAGGAACAGCATGTCCTCTCGCGCCAGACCGATACTCCGGTCCAGCGTGACCGTCACGCCGTCTTCGGGCAATTCCGGGAACTGGGTGCGCATGTGCTCGCCGGGCCTGAGGATGTGGCAATGATCCGAATGTTCCTCGACGGCAACCCCGTAAGCGTCGAACACATCTTCCAAATAAGGCCAGAGATCGTTTTCGCGATCCGTTTCTTCGATGAGCCGGACCAGCCGCTCCGCGGCGTCCCTGCGGCACGAGTTCAGTTCCAGAAGCCGATCACGGCCCTGATGCAATTCCTCCTGGATCGCATCGGCCAGCTTCCGAGCCCGCTCGACCAGTTTCATTTCGCCTTCGGGATCGGGCGCCTGCAACAAGGCGGCAAGCTGTCCTCCGAGTCGGCCGAACACGGGAAGTCCCGCCGGGCTGGGCTGGCTGAACGCATTCAGTCCCTCGTTATACCAGCGGAACAAGACGCTTTGAGCACTGCGCTCGAAATACGCGACGTGTATGCGAATGGTTTCGGACTGCCCAATGCGGTCGAGGCGGCCGATTCGCTGCTCCAGCAGATCGGGGTTGAGCGGCAAATCGAACATCACCAGATGATGGGCGAATTGAAAATTTCGTCCTTCGCTGCCGATTTCCGAGCATACCAGCGCCTGAGCGCCGTTCTCGGTATCGGCGAACCACGCCGCTGCCCGGTCGCGGGCGACGATGCTCATCTGTTCGTGGAAAACCGCCGTGCGCACGCCCCGGACTCGAAGCGCGTCCTCCAAATCGGTCGCGGTTTTGGCTTTTGCGCAAATTACCAGCACCTTGGCCGACTTGAGATTCTTTATGGTTTCGATCAGCCACTCCACCCGGCTGTCCAGACGCCACCACTCGGCGTTATCCTTGCGACACCGGGCGTACAGGGTTTCCGGGTGCAGAAGGTCCTCGATCTGGGGTTGAGTCTCGGTCAGCAGCCGGCTGTAGGCCTCGGGCAGCGGCAGGGGATGAGCGATCAGCTCCCGCCCGGGAAAACCCTTGACCGTGGCCCGGGTATTGCGGAACAGGACCCGGCCCGTGCCGTGGCGGTCCAGAAGGAGCTGAATCAGCTCGCTGCGCGCATTCTCCGTGCGTTCCGGATCGTCCAGCCGGTCCAGTAAATCGTCCGCCAAATCCTGCGAGATGAGGGATTTCAGTTGGCTCAGGGTCTCCCGGTCGAGCTCCGGATCGTCCAGCAGATGGTTGATCACGTCGGCCAGCGATTCGTACTGCATTTCCTCGAACTGGAACCGGTCGTAGCTGTAGAAGCGGTCGGGGTCGAGCAGGCGCAAGCGGGCGAAATGGCTGCGCTTGCCGAGCTGCTCCGGTGTCGCCGTCAAAAGCAGGAGGCTCGGCACCGATCGGCCCAATTGCTCGACAAACTGGTATTCCGGACTGGCTTTCTGTTCCGACCATTGCAGGTGGTGCGCCTCGTCGACCACGCACATGTCCCACCCGGCGGCGAGCGCGGCTTCCTGGCGTTCTTCGTCGTCCATGAAGAAATCGAGGCTGCACAGTACCAGTTGTTCGCTCAGAAAGGGATTGCCGTCTTCGACTTGCCAGAAACGTTCCTCGTCGAACAGGGCGAAGCGCAAATTGAAGCGCCTCAGCATCTCCACCAGCCATTGATGCAGCAAGGGCTCCGGCACGATGATAAGGATGCGCTCGGCGCGTCCGGTCAATAGCTGATGGTGGATGATCAATCCCGCTTCGATGGTTTTGCCGAGCCCGACCTCGTCGGCCAGCAATACGCGCGGAGCTTGGCGATGAGCGACTTCGTGGGCGATGTATATCTGGTGCGGAATGATGCTGGTGCGCCCGCCGAACAAGCCTCGCACCGGAGACTGCTCGAGTTGGCCGATTCTTCGCAGCGTTTCATAGCGCAATCGAAACAGCCCGGAAGGGTCGAGTTGGCCGGTGAAAAGCCGATCCTGAGGCTTGTTGAACTGCATAAAATGGTTGAGATCGACTTCGTCCAGGGTTCGCGAAGTGCCGTCCTCGGCCACGCCTTCGTACGTGATCAGGCCATTTTTTTCCCGTACTTCCGTAACCTTGAGTTTCCAGCCGTCCGCGCTTTCGATGGAATCGCCCTTGGAAAATCTCACCCGCGTCAACGGCGAGTTGTCGACCGCATAAGTGCGGCGTTCGCTGCTGGCGATAAAGAGCAGAGTCACACGGTTGTTTTCGACGTTCAACACAATGCCCAAGCCCAGCTCGGGCTCGGTCTCGCTAATCCAGCGCTGTCCAGGGACGAAAGTCGGCAACGTTATTTCTCCTCAAGGCGTAACACGGAATCACAATTATAGGATTGTAACAGGGCGGTCCGAATTGCCGGTTACGGCTCCTGCCTCCAATATGAGCGGGAACGGGTGCCCAAGTTTCCGACAAGTTTCGGAGTTTGACGACGGCGACCCGAAGCGGCCGTGAGCGAGTGACCGAAGGTCGTTCTGGCCGCGGCGGACGCTTTTTCGGAGATCGTGAACGGAAATAGCGTGAAGGGCGGGGCTTTTGTTGTTCGATTCGGATGTTCTTACCGAGAGGGCAGGCGGCCGGCCCCTCCTACTCGCCTTGCTGGGCATCGCTTGGCGCGGCTTCGTCCGACCGTTGTCGAGGCTTGCGAACGACGGAAAAGTGCGACCTGGCGACGGCCCTGCTATCGCCGGCGCGCACTCTATGTTCGACCGTGTAGGTGCCGGACTTCATATACGAAGGGACGGTCAGTTCATTCGTGGCCGTGTTGGTACCGGTTCTGGCCAGCTTGAAATCGGAGCCTTCCTGGCCGATTTGCCTGCCGCCCGCTTTCAGCACCCAGCCGAGTTCGACTTCCGCATCTCGGGTGCCGGCGGGAAGCGTCAACTCATACGTCGTGATGAATTCCACCCGTTCGCCGGGGTTGACCTGGCGTGGAGTCGACCTGGCGCTTTCGATCTTGACCGCTGTTTTATCCGCTACCGGAGCCGGTTGTTCGGCTGCTCCTGCATTCGTCGCCTGAGCACCCTCCGCCGTGGCCTCTTTTGCTTGGGCGGCCTGGGCTTTGCGCGAAATCAGTTGTCGCCTGAGGGTTTGCACCTCTTCGGTATCGCCCAGCGTCGCCGCGGCTTGATCGATATAGACTTGCGCCTTATCCCATTCTTCTCGATTGAGGGCTCGCCATGCGCGTCCGACGGTTCTGCCGGCGGCTTGCTTGCGCCGGTCGCTTTCCTCCGCGTCGGATATCTCGGCATCACCCTGTGCTTCAGGGGTTTTTGGAGCACTCGGCGATTGAGCGGCTTGCTTGTGATCGGGAGAAATCGCCGCAGTCTGCTCGGCGGACTTTTGTTCGGCACTGGCTTTGGAACGCCCCTTTTCGGCTTCGGCTCTGCGGGTGTCGAGCTCTTGGCGCAAGCTTTCGGCTTCCGGCAGAACAATGGCGACTTCGTCGATACGCGTCTGCGCAAGCTTCCAGTCCCGGCGGTCCATGGCTTCGCGGGCCGGCTGGGCGAACCGATCGACGATTTCTTGGATGCCTTGCTTTGCCTGCGGCTGGTTGGGATCTAACGCGAGCACCGAGCGATATTTGGCGAGGGCATTGTTGTCTTTGGGGCTGATGAGGCGGCCCGCCCTGATGTCCTCGCCGGCCCGAGCCAATAGCTCGAACAGCGCGTCGATCTCAGCCGCGTGCTGCTCGGAGCCCGCTTGGGCACCGGCATTTTTTTCGACGGCCGATCCTTCGGGCGGCGAAGGCGGAGTGGCCGGAGCGATTTCTTGCGGCACGGTTTCCGCGGATTGATCAATACCGGCCGGATCGTTTTCGCGAACGGTTTGCTCGGCGTCCGACGATGCGGTTGCTTGCTCGTGCTCCGAGAATAGGCCGCGACTCAGCCAAACGAGTCCGGCGGCGACGATCAGCACGATTGCCGAGATGGCCGGAATGCGCGAGCGAGCGGCATCGGATGTCGGCCGGCGCGCCGGCGCATCGGCCGGGTTGGCGGCCACGGTTTCGGCTTTCACCTCCGGCTGCTTAGGCGCAGGCGCATCTTCGACGGGAAGCTCCGGCGCCAGGGAAAATTCCCGCCGCCATGCGGCGATACTCTGCGGGCGCTTAGGCGGATTCAAGCTCAGGGCGTGGTCGACCGCGCGAAGCAAGCCTTCGCTGTAGCGAGGTCCGCCGACCTGTTTGGCGGAAACGAAAATTTCTTTCGAGGCCAAGATGATGCTTTGGCTGCGTTCGAGCGCATCGGGCGGGGCAATGCCCGCGATGCTCCGATAGAGCGTCGCACCAAGGCCGTAGATATCGGTCCATGGCCCCAGCTGATCGCCTTTCCCATAGTACTGTTCAATGGCGGCGTAGCCGGGGGAAAGCATGCTGGGGAGGGCCTGTGTTTTTTCTCCCAGCGACTGACGCGCAGACCCGAAGTCCAGCAGCACGGGACTCCCGTCCTTCCGGAGCAAGATATTGGCCGGCGTGATGTCGCAATGGATAAAGCCGGCGTTATGTATTTTCTCCAGGCCATTCAGGATAGGGATCAAGAACCTGAGGAGTTCGCCTTGCTCCAGGGTCCTGCGGCGCTCGAGGACGGCGTGCAGGCTTTCGCCCTCCTCGTAGCTCATCACCATGTAGGCGGAATTATTGGCGACGAAAACGTTGAGCACCCGGACGATGTTGGGATGCTCCACCTTCGCCAGCATGCGCGCCTCGTTGATGAAAAGCTCCAGTCCCGCGAGATACTGCTCGCCGCAATCCTCCGTGGCCGGCCGGATCAAAGCGGCGCCGTCTCGAACGGCAAGCTTTACCGGGAGATATTCTTTGATGGCAACGTGACGCTCAAGAATGGAGTCGTGGGCGAGATAGGTGATTCCGAAGTTGCCCTGACCCAGAACTTGTTCTATGGAAAACCACTGCAGGCGATAGCCTGGATTGAGTGCATTCTGGCGCATATTCTGTGGCATAGCAGTGCAGACGAAAGCGGGGCTAAGCGGCTTCTTGCGAGGCGTGAGACGAGGATGGCGGGCGAGTAAATCGAGTAGCCCCCGGAATCGTCGGGTTTTACATTGTGCCGATTGGAAAAAGATAAGGCAACCCGGAATGGCGAAAAGTCAAGTGTGGCGTGGCGTACAGCCCGTTCTCCGTTGTGTCTCAAACGCCGGCGAGTAGGGCGCAATAGCGGTCCCGCCTATTGCGCCGCAGAAGCGATGATTGGAAAAGCCATCGTAAATCCGATGTTCCCACGGTCTGCTATTGTTCCCTGGGTTATTGGCTTTTCGGATGATGAATCCCGATGCCTGATTATCGACGTTATCGTGTACCCGGTGGAACCTATTTCCTCACCGTCAATCTGCTCGAACGTTACCCGAATGATTGGCTCGTCCGGCACATCGACCTGCTTCGATCTGTGATACGGGCGGTTCGAATCAAATGGCCATTCCATATCGACGCCTGGGTAGTCTTGCCGGATCACCTGCACGGCGTGTGGACGCTGCCACCCGGCGATGACGATTTCACCAATCGATGGCGATTGATCAAACAAGGCTTCTCCAAAGCCTTGCCATCGACCGAACGGCGCTCAAAGGTTCGCGTTGCCCGTGGCGAACGTGGGATATGGCAACGCCGGTTTTGGGAACACGCCATCCGCGACGAGGAGGATTATTCGGCTCATGTGGATTATTGCCACATCAATCCGGTGAAACACGGTTATGTCCAATGCGTGTCGGAGTGGCCGTATTCGACGTTTCACCGGTACGTCGAACGAGGTGTGTATCCGTTAAATTGGGCGGGTGGGCCGGAATCCGATATGGATGTGGGCGAGCGGGTTTGAAACCCATTCGGCGCATTACGCTAAAGCTAATGCGCCCTACGCGGGCTGGTGTGCGTCTGGCCTTTGTGGGTAAACAGCGTTCATGGTTGGAGACGTGCCTAACGTTAAAGCTCAGCCGACGTCGGCTGGAGCGACTTGTTGGGTGTATGCTCTGAATTCATTGACGATGCTTCTGATTATTGCCGAATCCTTATACTCAATAGACTGATCAAGGACTGCGTTTGGAAGGCCCTGAGTAGCAAAATATGGCGCCTCAATGAATGGGATGTTTTTTGCCGAGCAAGCCTTTTTTACCTCGGTTCTCGAAAATTCGTATACAGCACTCTTACCTGTAGAAAAAATCACAGCGCCGACTCTACTTGCCACATTCAATCCAAATATTCCGGATACATGAGACAGGATTTCATTTTCTTGTACAGCCGCCCTTAACGAATTTTTATTTTGTAGAGCATTAGGGATCGGTTTGGGTAGTGCGTTTGTAAAAAGAATCGGAGACATTTCGGCCTCAACGCAACTCTGCCGAAAATGCCCCTTCCAATCAGTTAATCTTTGAATGAAGCCATATGCTCGATTCCAAAACGCGGACCCCGATGACACAGTTTCATCATAGAGGCTGATTCCTGGAATAATTTCTGCTGATCCATTGTTTTCCCTCCCAAAAACCAAAATCAAAGGGAATTGCTCTTGTTCGGTACGACCAACTGCAACTACTGCGTAATCTATGGGCAAGATTTCGGTCATAGATTGCTTACACCCAACGACGGAGTTCAGGCGCGCCGCTTTTCGGCGTCGCCTGGAACGATTTATTAGCGGTCACGGCTTGACCTCCGTGACGATAGATTCTGGCGGCAATAGACCGAGTGGCGTGTAAAAGTGGCTTACAACGAGCGCCCAAACGCCCCCACTCGCGATCTCAAGGTGGGACATATCTGTCGCGGACAAGACCAACCCTGAGGTGATATGCGCGAGGCCCTTGTTTGCCGTGTGTAGAATCCCTGCAAGTGCTGCTTCTGCTTCAGATTGCCCTCCTTGATACCGAGATATTGCCTCTTGCGGCGTAACCATTGGCAATGGTCCGTTTGAATTGGAGAAGTGCTCAATTACCACATCGTCTTTCTTGGTCTTTTTAGGATCTCGGCAGATGAGCTTTGTCGAGTCTCTAGGATCTGCTTTCAGGCCAAGAAAGTCCAAAAGTGCACGACAATGAATGAGACCCGCTTCAAGCACAGGATTTGTGAATGCATTCGAGTTACCCGTTATCCTGAGCTTTTCATCGAAGTAGATCTTCATGGACTTTGGTGCATCCCAGGAGCTTCGAAGGCGGACAGCGATATTTGCTGCATCTACGGCCTGTAGCCGATATGGAATGATGCGATTGATTATGTCGTCGTGACTGAACATATTTGACCGCTAACAAGTGAATAATTGGACCTGTATATCACGCGGTTCCAAGGTGATATACAGAAGACTGATCCCTGATTATGTAATACGGGAGCCACGATTACTCAGGTAAAGTCAAATCATCACTGTAAGCATAAAACGTCGCGAAACTATGTTTAGTAAGGCGGAATAGCCTACCCGCGTATTCCAATCGCAAACGGTCGCTTCGGGAGCGCCGAAGCGCCCCTTCCAATCGCAAACGGGCATCCAGGGAGCGCCTGGATGCCCCTTCCGCCGAATGATTCACTTCCAATCCAGCTTGTCGCTCCAGGTCAGGTTGTCGTCGACCCAATAGCCGAAAATCCTTTTGTCGTCGCCGGGGGCGGGTTTGAGGTCGAGGACGAACAGGGCGCGGCCGACGCTGCGGCGGCGGTAGCTGGGTTTTGTTCTCCTCAGGAGCTTGAGGAGCCAATGTCCGGCGTTTTTCTCGACGACCTGGTCGCGCCAGGTGCCGAAATTGATGTAGGTATAGTTTCGGCCCTTGTCGACATCCGGCTCTTCTTCCAGGGGATTATGGGTGTGGCCTTCGCCGTGGATGTGGAATCCGTAGATTCGATTTTCGGGCAGGAAAGCCGGGAATTTCTTCATCTCTTCGAAAGTGACCGCCTCTTCCCGGTGGTGGCTGCGGAACCAGGCGAGTATTTTCATGAACCATTCGATCGCCTTGAGTTCGAGCGTGCGGTGCAGCTTGCTCGCGACACCTAGCCACCAGCGCAGAAATTTCAGGCCGATGCGCCGTTTCCGGGGGGAGCTTTCATAGGTGAAGTCCCAGCTCAGCCACTCGGATACCGAGTCTTGCAGGAGCTTTTCTATGGTGCCGGCGAGGTCGGGCCGCTCCTTGAGCTTCCGGGTTTCTTCGATGATGCGTGAAACCGCCGCATAGCTCGGCCGGTAAAGATCGAGTTCGTCGAGGACTTGTTCCAAACGGGTCACCCCGAGGCTTTTCGCTTCCGCCCGTGCTATGCGTTTCCTGTCCTCCTCGGCCAAGGCTTGCTTCGCTTTCCAGATGAACCCGGACAGAACGCCCGCCGCGACCGTATCGCCGAAGCAGGGATCGGTGAACGGCCGATAGCGGAGTTGCCGCCAGGTCTCTATCTGCCAGCCGTTCTCGATGGACCATTCGGGAAGGGCGCGGCAATTGTCCCCGTCACGCCATTGGCCGTGGGTGACGAACAGGCGGAAGCCGAGGTCCGCATAGTAGAACGGAAACCAGGGGGCGCTGTCGGGACTCTTGAACAGGTTTTCGTCGCCGTACATCCGTCCGACCTTCAGTCGATAGTCTTCCGGAATGTCTTTCAGTTGCCAGCCCAGGCATTCTTCGTAAAAGAGCTTGAGCGCATCGGGCGCGGACAGGATTTCCTTGTCATGATTGCCGAGCAGCACCAGGACGTCGACCTTTTTGACGCCTTTGGCCGTGAGCGCGGCCGGCAATTCCTGGAGCATTCGGAAAAATTTGCAATGCCCGCCGGCATGCCCGTCGTGCTGGTCGACGATCCCTTGCATGATCGTTTTGACAATGGCGGGAAAGTCCGGATGATCGCGTTCCCAGGGGTAGACTCCTCGCTCCGCCCAGTGCTTGGTGCGGATCATGTCCACCACGTCGCCATCCAGGACGAACACCAGTTCCTCGATTCCTCGGTCTTCGCACAGGAGAGTGATCTCACCGAAGAAATCGTCCCAGTCGTCGCGGCTTTGCACGCCCACCGTGCCGTCGGTGAAATGCACGTCGCTGATGCAGACGCACAGGCGGTTCGGCCTGTTCGGGTCGCTGATATCGATTTCGTGAAAGAATTCGAGCGCTTCGGATTGGCTCATGATCGGTCCTCCGGGGTTTGTTGTTATTCGTTTTCAGTCCCTGAGGGATGGCCCTGGCTTTCCCTGGCGCGGGCGGAGCGGTTCGGGGCTATCCGTACACGTCGTACAATTCGCCGAGAACGAACCGGGCGAAGCGGGCGACGACCTTGAGTTCGTCGGTCACGGTTTGGGTTTCCGTCGCCCGGATGCCGCCGAGCCAATCCTTGACGCCGCCCATCGACAAGCACAGCGTTCCGGTGCCGAGCGGACTCCCGTCCGCCGCAAACAGGTGCGCGGAAACGGTGGACAAATCCCGCCACATGTCGGGACCCGGATCGTCGTGCAGAATCTGCTCCGCAACTAGCCCGTAACGCCGGTTTTCGCTCTCGAAGCGGAGTTCGTAACCGATGCGCCGGGTTCGATTCGGCAGGCTGGTCAGGGAAAAGCGGCTATCGGCGAGCAACACCATCGGCCCGAAAGCGGGGCTGCTCAGATGGCCGGTGATCCGCGCGGCATGCTCGGGATCGGCGAGAAAAGCCTCGAGATCGGCGATGTGGATGCACAGTTCGATCTTCAAATCCTGTTTCGATTCCGGTTGCTGCGCCAAGGAGATTTTTCCCTGAAAACACTTCCGGAAGCGGATTCCGGGCACGGGATCTTTCATGCGCGAGGGATTGCTCTGCGCTTCGGCGGTCGTTCCGGGTATCGCGCGCAGATAGGATTTTCCGTCGGCATAGCCCATTTCGATCAAAGTGGCGTGGTCGATCTTGCCGAGATATAGGTCCGGGTCGAGCGGCAAGGGATATTCCGGCTTGACGACATGAACCCGGATCGCACGGGTTTGGCCGTAGGGGCTGTCGCCGTGTTCGATCCGCCGGTTGATCTCTCGGACGGCCTCCAACTGGCTGTTCAGGGCGGCGTTGGCGCTCATTTCCAGCATCTGGACGTACAGATGCAAGGGGCCGCCCCGATAGGTGCCGGTATTGCCCAAACCCCACAAGACCCAGATTTCCTCCGCGCCGTTTTTCACCGTTTCCGTCAGGTTCGCGTCCTGCACGAAGCCGGTATCCAGGTAGATGCCGCCGTCCTTCCGCACCGGGGGAAAAACGCCGGGCAGGGACATGCCGGCAATGATCATGTCTTCGTCGATGTCCCGGTGGGATATCACCTTGACCGCCTTGTTCGCGTAATCCAGGACGTTATAGCTGGCGGAGAGCGAGTCGACGGCGCGGATACGGGCGGTATCGATGCCGAAATGTGGCAGCACTTTGGTGCGAAACCCTTTCGAATCCCCCAGTCCTTCCAGGTTTTCCACATTCAGATAATCCTTGAGCGGCAGGAAGGCGATGGTGTCCTTGAGATTGAGCGTGCGCCAGCGCTGGCAGATTTCGGCCGGCTTCAGCCCGGACAGCAGCATGGACATGTTCAGGCTGCCGCCGGACGTGCCGTCGAAGTACTGAAACTCCAGGCCCGCCTCTTCCAGAGCGAGCAGGATGCCCGCCTGATAAGACAATCGAAGACCGCCGCCCGGAAGGACCAGTGCCCGTTTCGGCTGTCCGGACTTCAAGGGGGCGGTTAGCGGAACCGTGTTGGCTGAGTTCATGGCCGGCCTCCTCAGCGGTTCAGGTTGCCGAAGGTCTGTCCGACGATGGGAGCGGTGGGGGCGGGCGGCCAGGTTTCGTCCAGGGGCAGGTTGATGACGCTTTCCATACCCTCGGGTGCGGTCGTCGGCGGCTGGTCTTGGTGCAAGAACCAACAATCCATATGATCGTCCAGAGTGCCGACGGCATTGGGGATGAACGCCGTCATCAGCGGCTTGTCTGCGATTTCCAGGGTTTTCAAGGGTTCCGCACGCGGATGGTCGCCCAGCACCAGTCGGGCTTTGGCCCAGTTGAACAGGCATAGGCCCGCTTTACCCTGGAAATAGATGTAGGACTTCATCAGCATGCCGCGGAACGCGCAGTAATTGACCGTGTTCATGTTCAGCGGGAGGGGCGTAGACGAGGGCCGGCCGATTTCGATATAGGTCACCAGTTTGCCGTCGAGATCGTACTGGCTGCTGACGGTGTCGTCGCCGATCTTGAAATCGAGGTTGGCCTGATGTTTCGGCATGCCCCAGATTCCCTTGCCGCCCTTTACCGAAATCTTGGTGGATACCGGCAAGTCGACCACGTACTGCCCGCTGCCGAACCAGTTCATGAACAGCAGCGGCAACAGCGACGGCGCGGGTTTCAGGCCATGGGTGCAGGCGATGCCTATGCTGTATTCGACGTAGGTGCCGATATTGGTGCCGAGATAATTGATGACGGTGACGACCAAAAAGCCCTTGCTGCCCACCCGCAGCGGATGGACTTCCGCCGGCAGCAGAGCCTTCGCCTTGTCCGGGTTGATCGGAAAGACCGCCATGAGGACGGGCGAGGGCGCACATTGAACGGGCAGTTGGAAAGGGATGTTGTCGACCAGGGAGTGTTGCCCCGAGATGGCTTTGATGCGTTTTGGAATACCCATTGTGATTACCTTGTTGTTGTTCGTTATTTGGCTAGTTCTTGAATCATTAGAGGAAATACGTCGGTGGCGGCGTTCTTGCCCATGAAAACATCCAAATGGCTGTATTCGGGCAGCACGTGCAGCGCGTGAAAACCCGGCCGCAGCGCGTCGAAGTATTGCCAGGATTTTCTCTGGCTTTCCGGCAGGAAACAGCGGTTCTTCTCGCCGGCGAAGAATACGAAGCGCGCGTCGGTTTTCGGCGGTGAAGCGGCGAAATCCGACGGCAAATCCGGCAGGCCGTCGACCGAGACCAGGTTGCCTTTTTTGACGCAACGGGCCATTTGCTTGAAAAAGCGTAGCGGCACGTTGCCGAACTCCTGATTGATCCAATCCTCGTGGACCAGGTCGGTCAGGTTTTCGTGCCGCCACAGTGCGGGAAATCCGCTGCCGTAGGTGAAGCTGACCATCTTGCACACGGTGCTGTCGCACTCGTGGTGGACCAGCTTCACCAGGCCGGTAATGGTTTTGGCGATCAGGGTCGGCGCCTCGACGCCCCAATGCGGATTGACGTAAGGGGTTAGTGCGTTGACCACGGGCACGGCGAAATTCAGCTTGAATTCCGACCAGTCCGGGACCACCGGATGCAGCGACACGGCGTTGCTGACGATGGTGGTGACTTCCGGCACCAGTCCGGCGATAGCGGACATGGTAAAAGTGGTCGAGCCTTGGCAGTGGATGATGGCCTTGACTTTCCGCTGCCCGGTCTCTTCCAGGATCTTGCGCACCGCGTGAGGGTGGTCGTAGAGGGCGGCGTGATCCAGAGTCCATTCGTTGGGAGGGAAGTCGATGCTGGCGCGCCAATTTTCCAGCCAGACGTCATATCCGGCTTCCACCAGCGCATCGACGACGGTGGGCTGTCCGGGCGCGCGGAAAATGTTCGCTCGCACCCCGGCGCCATGCACCACGATGACGGGCTCCCGCGTGGGAGCCCGGTCCGCCGAGCGGACGTTGATGAGGTTGAGGGCCAGCCCGTCGCCGGCCGTGAACGGTACGATGCGTTCCGTCAAAGACATGGGACGCTCCTTCCCCGAAGGCGGGGTTCAGGGTTGGATGAAATCCGCGATGCGTTCGGCCAGCGCGGCAATCGTGCGGGACGGGTTGAGGCCCACCGCCCTCGGAATGATGGCACCGTCGGCTACGTACAGCCCCGGATAGCCGAATACCTCGCCCTTGTGGTCGACCACGCCGTCGGCGATGCTGGTGCCCATGCGGCAACCCCCCAAAGGATGCGGCGTAATGAGATCTTTTAGGATTTCCCAGGTCGCCGGGACGATGGCCGTGCCCCCGGTGGCTTCCGACAGCGTCTTGTGCATGTCGATCAGCGCCTGAACCGCGCCCTCCGATTTCTTGATGTTCCATTCCAGGTCCATCTTGTGGCGGAACGGCGGAATCCAGCTGCGGGAAAGTTTCAGCACACCGTCCGAGGCGTCGACCGCCTGGCCGAACCAGGGCATGACCGCAGACAGCGGATCGCTGCCTTTGTTGAGGGATTTCAGAACCGAGAAGAAATGGCCAAAGTGGTGATCCTTGCTCAAATCCTGAAGGGAATCCTTGAGCAGGTTGGGGAAACCGCCATCCTGCACCCAGAAGCGTTGTTTACGGAAAAAGCCGTCCAGGAAATCGATGGCGCTGGTGATGGTGGGGCCGCGGGTCGGCGAAATTTGGCGGTTCTCGTAAATTGCCGGAGTCAGAAAATCGCCGTTGGAACTCCAGCCGACGCCGAGCATCGGGCTCAGCTCGGGCAGGGTGCCGTACTGATCGCGGCAGCGCAGCAAAAGCTCGTTGCTGCCCATGGTACCGGCCGCGACGATCACTTTCTTTGCGTTCAAATGGCCGGGAACCAGCTTTTTCTTCTTCGTGTCGATTACGTCGAAGTCGACCCGGTAGCCCGTGTTGCCGTGCAGGGGGGTGATGCGCTGAACCAGGTGCAGGGGCTTGACCTCCGCGCCGTGCTTTTCGGCGAGAGGGATGTAGTTTAGGTCCAGTGTGTTGCGGGCCTTGACCTGACAGCCGATGTCGCAATTGCCGCAGTGAACGCAGGTCCCCTGTTCCAGGCCGAATGCGTTGACGTGCGATTTCGAGTGCTTGTCGTCGAAGGCGTCGGGCTTGTCGTAGCTGAACTCGGGATCGAAATTGACGGCCAGCGGCATTTTGCGAAAACGCGCCCTATAGCCGCAATTTTCCGCCGCTTCTTTCATGAGCTTCATTTTCGGCGGCCATTGATTGTCCGGCACTTCCTGGACGTTGAGCATCTTGCCGGTTTTTTCGTAATAGGGCTTCAGTGCGTCGTAAGTGATTTCCGCCGGCCAGCCTGATTCGAACGCGAACGGTTCGGCCTCGACGAAGATATTCGCGTAAATCAGCGAGCCGCCGCCGACGCCGCAGCCCTGGGCTACGGCCATGTGCTTGTAGAATCGGATGTCGATCCAGCCGTTGTCCTTTTCGGGTTCTTCGTGGGACCACCACCAAGCATCTTTCGGCCCGCGCGGATAATCCTTCACATCCCAGCGGCGGCCGCGTTCCAGAATGCAGACCTTCATGCCTTTTTCCGCCAGACGGCAGGCGGTGACCGCGCCGCCGAAGCCGCTGCCGATCACGATCACATCGTAATGCAAAGTGTCGTCGACATTCTTGTCGAAGACCTGCCTACCGAATTTCGGGATGACGTAGGCATCCCACAGCTTGCCGGCGAAGAATCGGCCGAACTTTTCGACCGCGGCGGCCTTTTCGGCCAGGTTTTCGGCGTTCGGCACTTCGATGGTCGACAACAGGTCGGCCAACTGTTTGATGCCCAAGGTCAGAATGCCCGCGCCTATGACCGGGCCGGTCTTGTCCTTGCCCTGATGCAGCGTGGTATAGAGGGTCGTGGTGTCGGACCACAGATCGAAACCGGAATCGTCCCTGACGTCTTTATGGCCGGCGAGGTAGTAGTCTTCGCCCTGATGATGGAAGGCCAGCTCGTAGACCATATAGGTCATGTCGGGATTGTCGGTGGGCTTGAACAGGTTGAAGACCCCGGTGGGCGCCTCGATGCCCATGCCGAGAGGCGGGAAATCGATGGTGCCTTTCAGAGAGCCTAAATGATCGGGATCGCTGACGAAACGGTCCAAATCGTCGATACCGACCTCCGCGTGCATGGCCAGAGTGGTCCCGTCCTGTTTTCCCCGCTGCGCGCCTTCCGCGGTATCGCTCGCCCCCAAAGCAAAATACCCCGACATGGTTTCCTTAAAGGTCAAGGATAAGATCGTCATCATTATTCTCCTTCTCGTTATGGATGATGAATGTATTGTTATAGGTCGGCCCGGAAATGCTTTTTCGGCATTAAGGGTAATCCGATTTAACCCCCGAGTCCGTCACACGATCTACGATTCGAAACTCTCCTGAAAAAAATGAATAATAGTCCGGCTTACGAAAAACGACATCTAAATATTGAAGATAATTGGCCTGACAAGGCAAAAGGCCTTTGTAAACAACGAACCCTTGGTTTGTGCCAGTGCTTTTTATCCCTTATCCCACCAGACATTAAATATCAGCCGGAAGCGGTTTGGCGCGAGCGGAACACTGAAAAGTGCGGCATATCTATGAGCCGCATGAATTCTGTCGGCTTGCGGCCGCTTCCATGCTAAATGGGCTATACGCTTGTGAGTAGGCTTCAGCCCGCGATTGGCAGGCGCACCGGATCACGGGCTGGCCCGCAAGAGCTAACCGTTAGCGATGCGCTGTTCAAGATAAGACGGGGTCGCCGGCGTGCATTTCCTTCCCTAGATCCGAGGCAATGCCTTTATTAACCCGGCCTATAAATATAGGCCGGGTTAATCCGGGGCAGGGACGCCCCGGCGCGGCGACAAGCCGCGTGAGCCCAGGCCGGGCGTGTACCGGCCTGGGCGGCGGCCCGAAATACCAGGAGGGTATTTACGGGCCTGATTAATAGGTTAAGCCATCATGCCGGCAGGGAATCACGCCGGACTATCCTACGCCCATTGGGAAAATGCGCAAATCCGTTCCCGGCGGATTGGTCCGCCACAAATTTGCCAGGAGCAACCATTCGGTCGGGAGCCGAATGGGGCAAACGAAGTTTGCCTAGCGGGCCAAAGCCGGGGACGGCTTTGGTCAATTGGGAAGTGCGGAGTTCGGTCCGAAGAACGAGCCTCAGGGACGGGGTGAGCACAAAACCGTCGGGAATTGGTTTTGGACTGCCCGCGGCGGGGCAAGATTCGTGGAATGCGGCTTTATTGCCGCTGCATCCTCAGTTCACCTTTTTGAAGAAACGAGTTTCCTGAACAATCGTGCTTTAAAAGTCCCGGAAGCGAGGCGAATACTCGTCTCGTTCTAATGGTAGGGGATCTATTGCCTCCTAAATCCGTAATGGCTCACACGGAATTAACCTCGTCGAATTCGATCGAGTTTCTGTTTGTTATGCCCGTGTTTACCTTAGTGATTTAGTATTTAAACGAATATTTAAATACTATTGGAATTTCATCAACTATACTTTTTCGCTTCTCCCTTTACCGATTCCGCACCATATTATCGGGCGCTTTGCAGTCCGGGTGGTGCCAGATTCGGGTTATGGTCGATAACGTACAGGAACCGGACCAAGGTTCCCCGTTCGGCGTGGTCCTTGAACCAACCGTTTTCGGCCATACGGGCTTCGCAAAGGAATTCGTTGCCTTCGGCAGCGAACTCGGGTTGCAGTGTCCGGGAGAACTCGTAGTTCTTTATCCAATGATTTCGGATGTTTGCGGTGAAGTCATGCTGGGTATAGCGGAACGACAAGCCTTGTAAGGTTTCGGCCATGCGCGTGTGACCGGGGAGCAAGATCGTGTCGGGATCGTTTTCTTCCTTTGCCTGAAAGGCGGCGACGATCATCCGGCCGCCGGGGGCCAGTTTGGCGTTGAGCTTCGCCAGCGTGGCACCGTAATCGCCCATGAAATAAATGGAATCGATTGCCAGGATGACGTCGTAATCCCCGCCGGGGAGCTCGTCGTGGATCAGGTCGACGCATCGGAAATCCAGCGCGGGCGCTTTTCCCTGCGTTCTGCGTTGCGCCTGAGCGATGGCGACATCCGAATAATCGACTCCACGTATGGTGCAGGCGGTGCGCTGATGGAGATACTCCGTGATGTATCCGTTGGAGCAGCCGACTTCCAGAACCTTCTCACCCGGCTTGAGCAGCGAAGCCAGGAAATCCATCTCGTCCGTGTCCATCATGCCGTGCTGGCACAAGTCCCGGCCGTAAACCGCCTCGCAGAAGCGCGAATGGGTCGGGCTTTCGGCTGCACGCCGAAAATATTCGTTGTACCAGGCTTTCGAAAACATCTGGGCCTGACCCATGTCGGCCGTGTGGTTCATCAGTTCGCCCATGCTCTGATCCATACGTATGCTCCGGTGTTATTTAATTAGTGAGTTCTAATATATCAGGCGTGCTCGGGATTTGTCCCGAGAGCGTTACCTCTTGATGTCGGCAATGGCGCTAGAACTGGAAAAACGGCCACTCGGGTTCGAGTCCGAGCATGATTTGTCCGACTGCCTCCAGCTTGCCCGCGTTGATGAAGCCATGCTGGGTGATGACGTGGATGTCGCGGAAGTGCTTCGAGAACTCATATTCTTCTCGGATTCCCGAGGCTCCCACGATCTCGTGGATGAGGTCCACCGCTGCCGCGGATTCGAGAACGGCGTGGGTCATCGCGAGTTGCATTTTGGCTTTGAGCTCTATCGTGACGGATCTTGCAGCGACGGCTTCTTTCCAAGCTTCCTCGAACGCCTGGTAGAAATAGAGTCGGCCGGCACCGAGTTTGGCTTCGGCTCGTGCGAGCTGCGATTGAACGACGGCCTGATTCTTGAGCGTCTTCGTTCCATACGCGGGCGTCTTCCGGGTGATGAGCTCGACCGCTTCATCGATGGCCGCGCGTGCGATACCGAGCGCCGGCGGGACGAGGGCGGCGATCGCCGGCCAGACCGTCAGCCGGTAAAGCGATCCCTGATAGGCGCTGCCCGGTTTCTCTAACGGTCGCCATGGCGCGGCCCAGTGCTCGGGGATGAATACGTCCCGCATCTCGACATCATGGCTGCCGCTGCCGCGCATGCCCATCGTGTTCCAGTTGTCGACGATTTCGGCTTCGGGCGCGGGAACCGCGATCAACAGCATTTCCGGATTGCCATCGGCGGCCACGCGCAGTTCGCCATCATCGTAGATATTCGCAAAGCCGAGAAAGGCCGTCGCATGGTGTGCGCCGCTCACGAAGGTCGTGCGTCCCGAGATGCGATAGCCGCCCGCGACCGGAACGGCCTTGCGCGCAGGGTTGAAGGAGCCGACCGGAATTGCCTCGAACCCAAAAATCTCCTGCGCGGCCTGGTCGCCGAACCATGGGGCGAACATATCGTGGGCAACGGCGATTTGCAGATTCCAACCCGCCGCACTGTCGATACGGGAGACTTCCTCTATTACGCGAAAAGCAGAGATCGGCTCGACCTCAAGTCCGCCGAATGCCTTCGGCCGCCACAATCGATAGAGGCCCGCCTCCTGCATCGCCTTCGCCACCGGCATTGCCAGTTTGCGCTCGCGTTCGGCCGCCGGTGCATATTGGCGGATGATCGGTTCGATCTCTCGAACCGTTTTCAGCAGGGAATCGACTGTGGGCATGAACGCCTCCTCTGTTTGCGTCTTATCGAATGCGGGCGCGGATCGACCGCTTCTCCGAGCCGCCGGAGTATATCAAAGGGTAAAAGGGCGGACGGCAAGGCGGTACCTCGGTGAGCGGAACGGTGGCCGATCAGGAGCGACGGAGCGAGGCGGTGAAGTTCGCGGGATGTGGCTCGTTTTTCACCCACATCCCGCGACTCTTGGCTGGAAGTCGGACGACGGATCGTTCGAAACGCTTACGAATTACAAATAAGCGTCACCATAGGAGGTGGATTTTTCGAAGTTCTCCCACACATAGGCCGGTTCGACCAGGCTCTTGGTCGGAATCGGACTGGTGATGACGTCGAAAACGCCGGATGCGGTCCTGCCGAGCGTGTCCAGCGTACCCATGATCAAGCCGCCAGCGCTCCCGACGACGGGATTGGTCTTCTTGCTTGCGCCTACGATATTTTTCGGAACTTCCCCAATCCCGGTAAACAGATTTGCAAATCCCCTCGTGAACTTGTCGCCTACCTCGGAAAAGTAGCCGTCCGCGTGACCGGCCGGTGCATGGGCGGCGATCGCAAGAGCTACGGTCAAGGTAAGGGATTTTACGTTGCGCATGGTTGTTTCCTCAGCAAGTCTTGTTGTTATATAGTTTCGTGACGAAACTAAAGTGTAGGGGGGCGGAATTGCTTAAGTCAACAGCCATGGCAACCGGCCTGGTCGCCTCGTGCGAAAGGCTTGCAAGGCCGGGCTCAGCCTTCGGCCGATATGCTGGATTGATACCGAAGCCAGTTTTGGTTCGTGTCCCGGTCGAGTTCGTCAATCCGACGATCGATGGCGCCGATGACGTAACGCGAATACGGGCCGAGATGCAGGTACATCGCCATGAGACTGACAGCGAGACGCAAGGCCTGCGGGTTGGTTTTGGCGCAGTTCATGAAGGTCTGCCAGAATGCGTCGCGCAATTCCGGCAATTTGTTGAAAACCTTGTTGACCGTTTCGACGGCGCCGACTTTTCGCCGGGCGTCCCCTTTGGGTAAGTCGCGAGGACGATCGGATCGGTCCAGCAGGCTGACCAGCCGATTGATCCGTCCGACGTAGGCGACCGGGTCATACACGCGCTGGAGAATGCGCCGGTAGTCGTCAAGCACATCCCGGAGCGGGCGCAAGGTGTCGAAATTCAAACCACTGGTGCATTGGTCGCCGGCGTCCACGTCCGGCATGATGTCATGGCCCGGATGGAGGCGCCCCTCCCGCTGTAGCCGCCGGGTCAGCTGTGTATTCGGCAATGCATAAAGAAGCCCCACCATGCACACCGGAATCGCCGCCGCCTCGATGAAATCCGCCATGGCATCGGCAATCGAGTGCTTTTCGCTGTCGAATCCGACGATGAACCCGGCAGTAACCATCATGCCGTAGGAGTAAATCTTGTGGATGCTCTCGACCAAGTCGCGGCGGGTGTTCTGCCTTTTCTTGGTCGCGATCAGAGTCTCCGGGTCCGGACTCTCGATGCCGATGAAGACGAGGAAGAAGTTCGCCCGTTTCATGAGTTCGAGAAGCTCGGTGTCTTCGGCGAGATTGATCGAGGCTTCGGTCGAGAATTCGAAAGGAAAGTCATGGGCTTCCTGCCAGGTTATGAGTTCGGCCAGGAACGCCTTTACCACCTTCTTGTTGCCGATCAGGTTGTCGTCCACGAAATCGACGTGCCCCCGGTAACCCATTGAATAGAGTGCATCGAGTTCGGCGAACACCTGCGCCGCGGTTTTGGTGCGCGGCACCCGTCCGTAAAGCTCGATGATGTCGCAGAACTCGCAGGTGAACGGACAGCCCCGTGAGAACTGCAAACCAACGTAAAGATAATGCTCGAATTTGAGCAAATCGAAACGCGGGATCGGGCTCTTCGTGACATCGATCTGGAACTTGGGGGCGGTGAACATCCCCGATCGTTGTCCACTCTCCCAGGCATCCACGAACGTCTGCATAATGCCCTCGGCTTCTCCGAGAACCAGGAAGTCCGCCGAACGGTAAACGTGCGGACTCGAGGTCGCATCCGGCCCGCCCACGACCACGGGCGTGCCCATGATGTGGGCTCGTTCGATCAAGTCGAGCGTATCGGGCTGCTGGGTAATCATGCCCCCCGTCATCACCATATCGGACCAGGCGATATCCTCGTCGCTAAGCTCCTCGGTGTTCCGGTTGACGAGACGGATATTCCATTCTCGAGGCAGCAATGAAGCTACGGTAACCAAGCCAAGCGGAGCGGCCGGATAACGTGCGCCCACCAATTCGCAGGCTTCGGGGTAATTCCAGAACGATTCCGCTTTGAAGCGCGGATAGATCATCAAAACATTGCAGGAGGCCACTTCCTTCATGATGTTCTCCGATCCATGGAAATTAGCAGGGGGCGTGGGATTTGACCCAACAGTGCGCTTCTGAAAGATACCTGTCAAGGTCCAGATTCGGTCTGTTCGCATGACGTAAGTGGCTTTCTGTCCGGCATGTGTTACAGCTGAAAGCAAGACAGAACGCCCGCACGTCATTGTCTTGACAAGCGTTCAAGCCGGGTAGAGTGGGAGGATTCAGCTCCGGAAAACGTTTCGGTAGAGTGGGGCGGCGAACGAGACCGACATTCGCAAGGGCTGCAGATGCCGGTTTGAGCTCGGATTCTGCACGGTTGCATTCTGGATGACGGACTGACTCGTCCAATCGGAGCAAAAAGCAAGAATCTCTTTTCGTCGGCTTATTGACGGATGATGTTCTTAAGCACAAAATCTTACGTTTGTCTTACATTGGGTATGCGCCATGGAGACCACCAAACTTTCGAGCAAAGGCCAAGTGATCATTCCCAAAGGGTTTCGAGCGGCCCACGGTTGGGAAGCAGGGCTGGAGCTGGTTGCCATCGAGGTTGGCGACGGCATTCTGCTCAAACCGAAAGTGCCTTTCGAGGAAACCGTTCTCGACGAGGTTGCGGGCTGCTTGCGGTTCGAAGGGAAAGCCAAGAGCGATGAAGAAATCGATCAAGCGATACGCCAGCACGTAAGGAAGGAATGGCGTGATAGCGATTGATGCCAATATTGTCGTACGACTTCTCACCCGGGACGATCAGGCTCAATACCAGGCCAGCTACCAGCTCTTCCGGACGGCCGAGATCTTCATACCCGATACGGTGATCCTGGAAACCGAATGGGTGCTGCGTTATGCGTACGACTTTAAACCCGCGGAAATCTGCTCCGCATTCAAAAAGCTATTCGGGCTCAAAAACGTTCATGTAAACAATGCCCAGCTTGTCGCGCGGGTGATCAACTGGCACGAAGCCGGTCTGGATTTCGCCGATGCTTTCCACTTGGCGAATAGCGAGCGGTATTCGTCCCTGAAAACATTCGACGAACGGTTTATCAAGAAGGCTGGCGGCTTGTCGGACTGCTTGGTGGGAAAGCCCTGATTCGCCTGTAGGCTGGGTCAGAGAAACAAGCCCCAGTTTTTAGAGTGTTTTTCATCCCGGTGTACGGATTCGTGTGGGGCGGGAAGAACGTAGGTCGGCAATCCCTTGCCGACAAAGCCCTTTGCCGAGCCGGTACGTCGGCAAGGGATTGCCGACCTACATATGGGGCTCCCTTACACCGAATCAGAAAATGCTCTATAGGCCGCGAACGCAGAGTGAGCTGGGGTTCCGCAGAGCTGCATCCGGGCCTATGGACTCTGTAGGTAGCTCAGAGTCTGGCGGACCATTTCATCAACGTACCCGATAGCGGAATTCATGCTTGGGCGATAAAGAGTTGGATGTGCGCATTGATTTCGCAGTGACAACTGCCCGTGCAGAACTCGAAGAGTTGCTCTCCCAATGAATTTCACATCCTTACCGACATCGAGAAGCTGAGCTTCAGCTATCTGTTCTTTAAGATCGGAAAGATCCTTGAAGCTCCATTTAGGCCGTGCAGCGCGAATATCCGGCTCGTGCGTTAGAAAGAGCGTCTCAGAAAAGACATGGAAGTGGCCTGCCCAAGCCAGCACAATTCCTGACCGGTAAAGCCGCAGTTCCAGGCAAGTTACCGCTTCCTGAAAATAGTCTTGAACGTCAACAGGCGCTACTCTTAATTTCTTGATGAGATCTTCAAGAAGCACTACACGAGAATGGGACTGTTCGTGTGTAGCGAGAATGGAGTGTGCCGCCCTCTTTGCCTTGAGGGCGCGTGTCATCCAAGACTTATACGGCATAAATGGCTAAGCCTTAGGCGATAATAAGTGTTCCTTTAGCGCCTTGAATAATTTTTCGTAGACCTCTGCATTTTCGGTCTCAGGAAGATGTAGTTGTATGTTGATTGCTATCTGGGGAACAGCCCCACCATTCGCAATCAATGTCGACACAGTTGTAGCCGGAGCCTGCGGTATCGCCGTTACCGCCAGTGTAGGATTCGTCACAGAGGAACCGAGATTTTCCAATTGTTCTCCTTCGTCCATCGAAATGCTCGCGACAGACAGCTTTCCATCTATTTCTTGAAGAAGTCCTGCTGCTAGGAGGACGTCAACAACACACCGTGCGCCCGTCCGGTTTCCGTTGTTGTTCTTTTGCCCGGAAACATAAAGTATGTGATCGGAGAAATCCTTTTCGGACATACCACCCTTGATTCGTATAGTAGTTACGAGGCTGGAGACCTTCTCGTTAGTCTGCACTGCCTCCTTCCAGTAGCGGCGGCTATCTTCAATCTGTTTGTGCTCGAGAGCCCTGCCAAGCCGCTTACCAAGGTCCGTTGCCGTCTTCTTCATTCCTCCCGTGATCAGCCCGATGTCTGAAAGAAATTTGTTATTTCGGCTAATAACAGTGACATGAAGTCCAGTCAATTTTGACAAGGAACCAAGGTTTGCATTTTCAGGCGCATGACTATATCCCTTAAGGATTTTCTGAACCTCCTCAAAGGAGGAGCCCGGAAGGTTAAATTCTTCTGCCACGAAATGTTCTCCAGATATTTCTGACGGGAAGGCTCTTACGTTGAATGAGTTACCAAGAGCTGGCTAATGGGCGCAGCGATTGATGTATAAATGGACGTTGCAACACCGTGTCTTTGAGCGGAGACGCAGTGACTTGAGAAATTTCCCCTTTGGATCAATTTACAGACCTGTCGTCGTTTAATACCGGTTTTATTATTTTAAAGTTTAGTTTAGAAGGTTAGGCATTCCTAATGATATCTCGACTAGTCGAGGGGCGGGTATTGGGAAGGCCCGGAGACCATTATTCCGACTTCCATCACTGATACCGCAACGCCTCGATCGGCCGAAGTTCGGCCGCCTTGCGGGCGGGATAAAACCCGAAGAAGATGCCCACTGCCGCGGCGACGGTGAAGGCGAGCAGGATGGACCAGAGGGTGACGACCACGGTCATGCCGCCCAGGCTGGCGGCGAGCCAGGCCCCGGCGAACCCGATGGCGGCGCCGATCAGGCTGCCGGCCAGGGAGATGATCAGGGCTTCCAGGAGGAATTGCAGCAGAATGTCCTGCCGCCGCGCGCCGATGGCGAGGCGGATGCCGATTTCGCGGGTCCGTTCGGTCACCGAGACCAGCATGATGTTCATGATGCCGATGCCGCCCACCAGGAGCGATACCGAGGCAATGGCGCCCAGCATGACCGACATGGTGCGGGTGGTTCCGGCGGCGGTTTGGGCGAGGGCGGTCAGGTTGCGGACCGTGAAATCGTCTTCCTGGCCCGGCCGGATGCGGTGCCGGGTGCGCAAGAGTTCGATCAGGCTTTTCTCCGCGCGCGGCATCGCTTCGCTGGAGCGGGCTTTCGCCATGATGAACCGGACCATCCCCGGGAACGGATTGCCGAACAATTGGCGCTGCGCTGTCGTCAAGGGCACCATCGAAGTGTCGTCCTGATCGCGTCCGTCGAGACTCTGCCCTTTGGGTTCCAGGACACCGACAACGAGGAACGGGCTGTTCTTGACGCGGACCGTCTTGCCGACCGGGTCCTCATTGCCGAACAGGTTTTGAACGACGGTCTGCCCGAGCACGATCACCCGCGTCGCCGAGCGTACGTCGCTGTCGGTGAAGACGGTGCCGGAAACCGGATGCCAGTCGCGCACTTCGAAATAGGCCGGGGTGGTGCCCATGATGGAAGTCGCCCAGTTGTTGGGGCCGTAGATCACTTGCGCGATGTTGGAATAGGCGGGTGCGACTGAGGCGATCTCGGGCAGTTCGCCGATGGCCTGGGCATCGGTGACGGTGAGGGTGGGCACGGTTCCGCCACCCATGCGCACGCCGCCCGAGGTCGACGAGCCCGTCAATATGATGAAAAGATTGCTGCCCATCGAGGCGATCGCTTCGCTCACCATGGCCTGGGCGCCCTGTCCGATCGCCATCATCAGCACCACGGCGCCGACGCCGATGATCATGCCGAGCATGGTGAGCGCGCTCCGCAGCCGGTTGGCGCCCATCGCCTGCAGCGCTTCTTCCAGTAGGGTGCCGAACATCATGAATGTACTCCTCCCAGAATCTCTTCCACCGGACCGTCCTCGGCGATATGTCCGTCCACGACATGAATCAGGCGCTGGGCATGGCGCGCCACGTCGGGCTCGTGCGTCACCAGGACGATGGTCAGGCCCTCGTTTCGATTGAGTCGTTCGAATAAAGCCATGATTTCTTCGCTGGTATGGGTGTCCAGATTGCCGGTGGGCTCGTCCGCCAGAATCAGCTTCGGCGAATTGGCCAAAGCGCGGGCGATGGCTACCCGCTGTTGCTGTCCGCCCGAGAGTTGCGGCGGCCGATGGCCGACACGGTGGCCGAGGCCCACTTCTTCGAGCAGCTTCCGCGCGCGCGCCTCGCGCTCTTCGCGTCCCACGCCGGCATAGAGAAGCGGCAACGCGACATTGTCCTCGACCGTCTTCCGGGGCAGCAGGTTGAAGCCCTGGAAGACGAAGCCGATGGTGCGGTTGCGCAATGCGGCCAGTTCATCCGGCCCGAGTCGGGCGGTATCGGTGCCGTTCAACACGTAACGGCCGTCGCTCGGAATGTCGAGGCAGCCCAGGATGTTCATCAAGGTCGATTTGCCGGAGCCCGAAGGCCCCATGATGGCGACGAACTCGCCGGCATCGATCGTGAAGTTCAGACGATGCAGCACGGGTACGGTTCCGGAATCGCCGACAGGATATGTCTTGACCAGATCGACGACTTCGATGAGTGACGGAGGCATACCCTTAATGCATCCTGACCCTAAAGGAGCCGCCGGTACCGCCGCCCTGAGCTTGTCCGGCTTGATGCTTTCGCTGGTCTTCCGTTACCAGCGGATCGTCTTCCTTGAGATCGCCTTCGACCAGTTCCACGAACTTGCCGTCGGCGATACCGGTGCGCACCGGGACAGCCACCGGATTTCCTTCTTCCAAGCGATAAACCGCCTTCCCCTTGGGCTTGGGGGTTTTCGTCTCTTCTGCGCCTTCCGTCGGCTCGTAGCGTAGCGCGGCCACCGGCAGCCTGAGTACATTCTTGCGCTCGTCGACGACGATGGTGACGAAAGCCGTCATGCCGGGCATCAGGATCTCGTCAGGATTGTCGACATCGATTACGACGTTATAGGTCACGACGTTTTGGAGAACCTGCGAGTTCAGACGGATCTGGCGCACGGTTCCGACGAAATCCCGTCCCGGAAACGCGTCGACCGCGAAATGTACGGTTTGGCCGACTCTCACCTTTCCCACATCCGCTTCGGCGACCGTGGTGTCGATCTGCATCTTCTTCAGGTCCTGGGCGATGGTGAAAAGGGTAGGGGTCTGGAAGCTCGCGGCTACGGTCTGGCCCACATCCACGTTCCGCGACACCACAACGCCCGATACCGGCGAGACGATCACGCTGTAGCGCAGATTGGTCTCGTCGCGATGCACCTGAGCGGTGGCGGCGGCCACTTGCGCCCTGGCCGCACCCAACGCCTGTATCGCCGCATCCAATTCGGCGCGGGAGATATAGTCCTGCCCGAACAGGGCGCGAGCACGCCGCTCGTTGGCCTCCGCCAGCTGCAAAGATGCGCGGGCATTGGCCACGTTGGCGCGGCTCTGATCGAGCTGGGCGCGGAACAGGGCCGGGTCCAATTCGGCAAGCACCTGGCCTTCGCGGACTCGATCGTTAAAGTCGGCGTGGAGCGTCTGGACCGTACCGGACACCTGGGTGCCGACGTTGACCAGCACCACGGGATTCAAGGTTCCATTGGCGGAAACGGTTTGCTGGATATCGCCCCGGGCGACCGGAGCCGTGCGGTAGGCGGAGGCATCGGCGGCATACCGGTTCTTGTTCCACAGTACGAATCCGCCGGCGACCAGGGCCAAGATGAGCAACAAGATTAAGAGTTTCGAACGCGACATCATGAACCTTGATTAAGGGAAATTGGTCTTTTTTTCCACCGCCCGCGAACTGGCGCCGATCTCGGTCGGATCCAGAGCGCCTATCGCCTGCGCGAGGCGGGCTTTGCCGATGTGCCAGTTATAGCGGGCCTGGACGTGCTGCAAGCGGGCATTGGCAAGATCGGCTTCGGCGTTCAGAAGTTCCAGAATGCTGCCCGCTCCGGCTTTATAACGGCCCAAGGCTACCTTTTCCGCCTGGGTCGCGCTTGCCAAGAGATCGTTCGTGCTGGACAGCGTTTCCCGCGTGGTATTCAAATCGAAATAGGCGCGCCACACGTCGAGAGCGATCGTTTGATCCAATTGATCGCGGGTGGCTTCCTGGACCGATACCTGTTCCTCGGCGCTCCGAATCTGGTAGGTATTGGCGAATCCGGTGAATAGCGGCACGCTGAGTTGCAGACCGACCGACCAGCTTTGGAAGCTTTGCGAGATGCTGGAATCGCTGTAGGCGTAATTGCTCACCAGCGAAACAGTCGGCAGGCTGCCCGAGCGCGCCGATCTCACATTCGCCTCGGCCGCTCGGACCTGGGCCTCGGCCGCAGCCAAATCCGGACGCAACGCTTTCGCTTCTTCGATCAAGGCTTGCACGTCGCGTTCCCGTTCCGCATCCGGCTCGATGAAGGCGGGCGGCTCGATGTCCAATGACGCATGGGGCTTGAGGCCCATGGCGTTGGCCAGAACTCCCAAGGCATTCTGCGCGTCGCCGGTGGCTCTCTGGCGGTTGAGTTTGGCTTGCGCGTAGGCGGTTTGAGCTTGCAGCTTGTCGGCGAGAGCTGCCGCGCCGACCTCGTAACGAAATGCCGCCGCCTCGAATGCTTCCTCGCTGGACCGTTCGGAAGCTTCGGTGGCTTCGAGCGCCGAGCGGGCCGCGAACAACTGGTAATACGCTTGCACTGCGGTGAATAGCACGTTCTGCAGCGTCGATGCGTGGCTCCAGTTGGCGGCATCGAGCGCCGCCCGCGCATTTTCCAGTCGCGCGGATCGGCCGCCGAAATCGAACAGCAGATAGTTGAGGCTTACCGAGGGCGTGATCCGGAATTGTTCCCTGCCCCCGAAGGTTCCGCCACTAACCCCCGTTCCCAGGGGGAAGCCTTGCAATTGGCTTTGGGATACGCTTCCGGAGCCGGTCTGGCCGTATGAGGCCGTGGTGTTCAGGTTGACGGTAGGGAGGTAGGCGGCTTCCGCCACGCCGAACTGGGCCGCCTGAACCCGTGCGTTCGCCCAGGCTTGGCGGGTTTGCGGATTGTGGCAAAGCGCCTGGTCGATGATTTCGAGCAAGGACCAGGCTTGGCCGGCGCGTGCATCCGCCGGGCAGGGATCGCCCAGTCCGGGTTTCCGGACCGATCGCGCCGGAGTCGGCGCCACGGCTTTGCGAGTGTCCAGGGGATCTTCGAGAAACGGCGGACGTTCCGCCGCCGGCAAATCGTCGGCCAAGAGCATGCCGGCCAACAATAAGAATCTCAGCCCGGACGCGGGGCGTGGTCTGGCATTCATGCGTTCTTAGCGTTCGGGTTTTTCGAGCAAGCGCCGGCGTCCCTCACCCGATAATTCGGGCGCGGCCGTCAAGATCACCGTGTGCAGCGTGGTTTGCAGGGCGGTCATAGCATGGTCGCTTCGCTCCAATGCCGCTTCGAGAAGGTGCCGGTCGAACGGCTCGGCTTGGAGCGTCCGTCTGACCTCGTCGCGGGAGGCGCGCACCGCCTCGATGCGAGATACGAGTTCCGGCCGCTGCGCATCCAGGATGCTGCGGAACGTCGAGGCATCGTGCTCCGGCAATCGTGACGTGAACCGTTCTTCGAAAGATTCGATCGACAACCACGGACGCCGGTGCGTGTGTTTATAGGTGCCGACGCCGAGCCAGGCTGACAGAAACACGTTGAGTAGGAGCGAGCCCAGAAGAATCCAGGCGGTGGTTCGGGACGACAAGCTGAAAGGCTTCATCGATCGCTGAAATCCTCTTGCATGGGGGTAAGGGCAGCCGTGTTGAGCCAGTCCTCGGAGGTCGTGCCGTTGATTCCGCCGTACCAACCCAAGAGACAACCCATGATGAGCGCGAGACCGAAGGTGGCCACGCCCGGCCAATACGACGCAAACGGCCAAACGACGATGTCGGTCGGCGGCGCGATAGCGGAAACGGGCTGCTGCGGCAATGCGAGGGCTCGTTGGCAGATATGTTGCGCAAGCTGCTCGGATGGCGTTTCGATGCGCCAGAGATCGAGCAGACGGTCGATGCGCTCGGCCTCGGTGCGTTCTGCTCGAAAGCGCGAAGAGCCCGCCAGCCGGCGCCAGATCCCATGCGGCTTTGTCGGCCAACGCCGGGTATCGGCGCCGAAGGCGGCGAAATGATGTTTGAGGCGGGTCAATAGCATCGGACTCCTCCTAAGTTCGGATCAATGGGGCCAGACGTTCGCGTAGTGTGCGGCGCGCCCGGACCAGCAAAGCTTCCAAAGCGCCCACCGAGATCTCGAGAATTTCGGCGGCTTCGGCATTGCTGAACCCCTCGTAATAACACAGAACCAGGGCGCTCCTCTGGCGCATCGGCAGTTCCTCGACCGCCGAGGCGATCTGTTCGGCCTGCTGTTGCTGAGTCAGCACGGATTCCAAATCTGCGGCTTGGATAAGCGGTTCGTCGTCGCCCCAGGGCTCGTATCGGTCCCTGCGGCGGCGATCGATGCACAGATTGACGACAATCCGTCCCAACCAGACGGCGAAAGTGCCTTTTTGCGGGGACCACGCCGCGGCGTTTACCCAAACCCGCAGAAAGGCTTCCTGCACAACTTCCTCGGCCTCGGTCGATAGCCCGCTGATCCGCCGCGCCAGCGCATACATCCGGGGCGTGTGGCGATGGACCAACAACGAAAATGCGTCGTGATCGCCTTGAGCGACCCGACTCATGAGGATTTCGTCGCGGATCGATGCGGTATCGCCGTTCTGCTCCTGTCGGCGGGACTGAAATCCGGTTCCGGATGTCATGATCGAGCAGGACAAATCGTTCACGACCAGTTGCTGTTTAGGTACGCCGATTCGATCGGAACGGCGGTGAGTGGATCGGCGTCCCCGATAGGCGAGCATCGTAGGTCGGCAATCCTTTGCCGACGCATGTATCGGCAAAGGATTGCCGACCTACCAAAAGAGATTGGTACCGGGGAAATTCGCGAAAACGCTTTCATATCTCTATATACGCAGGTACGGGAAAAAACCTGCGCGCGCTGAAATATCGGAAAACGGGGGCAGGACGGTCAGAAGAACTTCTCGTGCAGAGACAGGATGACTTCCATCACGATGAGAATGACGATGTACCACTCCACGCGGAGCGTCTGGCGGCTGTTGACCAGGTCCAGATAGGTTTCGGCGGTGCGGGAGATCAGTTCCAGCTTGCGCGATAGCGCCAGATCCCGATCACGCAGTTCGTATTCGTAGGCCAGCCTCTCATAAAGGCGGTCGAGTTCGATGTCTTCCCAGGTGATTTCCGGCTTTTCGGTGACTTCGACGCGGCCCACGGTCCGGGTCAAAATCAACAAGACGTTGCCGATTTCGTTGAGTATCTCTTTCTTGTCCCGGGCGGGGCCTAGGCCCTGGCTCAGGCGTTCCGCCAGCCGCTCGACGCGGTCGAAGACCTCTCCGACGCTGCGTTCGTAATAACCCAGCACGCAGCTTTTCGCCAGCACGTGGGCGACGACTTGCAGCCGGCCCGTAGTCGCTTCGGTAAGACTCAATCGCCCATTTGTATCGAAGCGCTCGGGCCGGTCGGGATCGATGATGATGTCTACCTCGTCCGATTCGGGGTGCGCAAACGGATTTTGGACCGACGGTGCCAGGCGCTCGAGGATTTCCGTTTCTTCGGATCGGGTGAGACCGACGAGCACGACGACGCCGAAGCGAAAAATGAGGCTGTAACCCCTTGGACCCACCAGCATGGTCAGCGGTCCCACGGCGAGCCGACTGCCGCGCTCCAGATCCCGAATATCGATGCGGGTCCCGAGAAACCAGGCCCGTGCGCGTAAAAGTTGGGCGGCTTCGGTCGCCTTTTGAATGTCCTCCGTTTGCACCGGCTCTGGTCCTTATAGGCTATTCATCGCGTTTCGAAGCGGTATGCCGCTCGCCGAATTTTTCGGCGACCTGCTTGTAATAACGGTCGTGCAGCGCCAGGTTGCCGCCGCGCATTTCTCCCAGCCGCTGCACGAGCAGATGCAGCCGATTTAAACCCTCCCGGTATTGCGCCGATGAATCGTCGCACAGCTCGATCAGTCGGCCGACGTCTTCGATCTCCCGCCGCAAACGCACTTCCTCGGGAACATAGCCGGCGTTCTTGAGAACCCGGTACGCCATGCGCAGATCGGCAGGCACCAGGGCCAGTTCCTCTTCGTCGGGTACGGGTTTGCCGGCGCCGGGCAAATCGTTCAAATCGCCGCGCGCGATGGCCTCCCGGATTTTTTCTTCCGCGATTCGATCGAGAAATGCGAGCGTACTCATGGGGCTATGGAAAAACCTTAGTGATGCCTCTCGTGAATTTCCCGGTGCAGTGCCTTGTATTCCTCGGAGAGTTTGTGCTCCGGCGCGTAATGGATCAGCGGCTTGGATTCGCTATGGGATTCGCGCACCTTCACCGAGGGCGAAAGCTTGGTCTGCAATACCGGATGGCCTTCCGAGATCAGCTGGTTGACCAGTTGCTGAGGCAAATTGGCGCGGCCCTGGAACTGGTTGACGATGATGCCTTCGATTTCCAGCGCGTCGTTGTGGTCCGCCTTGATCTCGCCGATCACGGCCAGCAGGTTGTACAGCGCTTCCCGCGAAAAGGCGTCGCAATCGAAGGGAATCAGGCAGCGCCGGGCGGCGATCAAGGCCGATCGGCTGTAGAAGTTGAGTACCGGCGGCGTGTCGATATAGATGCGCTCGAATTCGCCGAGAGCATCCAGCGCCTCGCGCAGCTTGTAAATCTTATAACGGGATTCGAGCCGGCTCTGCAGCGGTTCCAATTCGGGATGCGAGGGCACCACATAGAGGTTAGGGAACGGCGTTTCGTGTATGGCGCTATCCAGCCCGGTGTTCGGGCTCTTGCCGAACAGGTTCAGGCTTAAGGTGTCCTTGAAGAAGTGGGCGATGCTGGCGTCCGGATCGGCCACCTTCTGGCCCAGCAAATAATGGGTGGAGTTGCCCTGGATATCGAGATCGACAACCAAGGTTTTCTTGCCTTCGGCGGCGCTGATGGCGGCGAGATTGCAGGCAATCGTGGACTTACCGACGCCCCCCTTTTGATTGAAAATAACGCGGCGCATAGGAATTCTCTTGATGAATGGGTAAAAACTGTCCAGAAAAGTATAGAGAACAATAGCATCCGATAGCTAGGGAAACCCCGAACAAATGAGGAAGCCGTTTGTGTCCGGCCCGCGTCTCGCACCCTTCCAATCGCAAACGGACCTTTAGTCGGTCCCTTCCAATCGCAAACGGACCTTTAGTCGGTCCCTTCCAATCGCAAACGGTGTCTCTGGGCGCGCCAGAGCTGCCCTTCCGACAAAGCCCTTCGCCGAGCCGATACGTCGGCAAGGGATTGCCGACCTACATATCCGAATCCCTTACACCGATTCGGAAAACGCTCTCTGGGAGCGCTAGAACGACCCTTCCAGGAGCGCCGGAGCCACCTTTTCAATCGCAAACGGTCGCTCGGAAACGCCGAAACCCGATCAAAGAACCGCGAGCCGATAAACGAGACCCGCCATGGCACAAATACCGATCAGAGGAATAACGCCCAGCTTGAAGCGGAGCAATGCGATCGCCGAGGCTAGAGCGATTCCCACGGACAGCCAATCGACAGGGCTGTTCAGGCCGTTGGGCCAGAACAGGTGATAAGCGAAGAACACGGCAAGATTCAATATCACGCCCACCATGGCGGCGGTTATGCCGGTCAGGGGCGCGGTGAACTTGATGTTGCCATGGGTCGCTTCCGCCAGCGGCCCGCCCAGCAGGACGAGCAGAAACGACGGCAGAAACGTGAAATAGGTCGCGATCACCGCCCCGGCGGCACCTCCGAGCAAGGGCGCGCCGTCGATCAAATCCTTACTCCAGCCGGCCAGGAAGCCCACGAAGGTAACCACCATAATCAAAGGACCCGGCGTGGTTTCTCCCAATGCCAGCCCATCCATCATTTGGGGAGCGGTCAGCCAGTGGTAATGCTCGACCGCCCCTTGATAAACGTAAGGCAGCACCGAGTAGGCGCCGCCGAAAGTCAGCAGGGCGGTTTTGGTGAAGAACCAGCCCATCTGAACGGCATCTCCCTGCCAGCCCCGATCCTGATCCAGGAGCGCCAGGATTCCTCCCCACGAAATCAGTCCGACGATCGCCAGGGCCATCAGCCTCGGCCGGGACAGCCTGGCGTGATCCGGCGTCGGCGTGCGGTCGTCTATGATCGATGGACCGAAGTTCTTGTCGGGGTTGCCGTGATCATCCGCGGCCCGGAAAAATCGCGGCGCGAGACGTCCGCCCAGGGCACCCAGCAGGGCCGCAGCCAGAATGATGGCGGGGAAAGGAACGGAGAGCACCGAAATGGCAAGAAAGGCCAGCACGGCGATGCTCCAAAGGACGCCGTTTTTCAGTGCCCGTGAACCGATGCGATAGGCGGCGAAAACCACGATCGCCACCACCGCCGGCTTGATGCCGTAGAGCACGCCGGCAACCGCCGGCAGACTGCCGAAAGTCATGTAAATCCAGGACAGCAGGATCAGAATGGCCAGAGAGGGCAGGATGAACAGGACGCCGGCGGCGATTCCGCCTCTGAGGCCATGGAGCAGCCAGCCGATATAGGTGGCCAGTTGCAAGGCTTCCGGCCCCGGCAGGAGCATGCAGTAGTTGAGGGCATGAAGATAGCGCCGCTCCGAAATCCAGCGCCGCCGTTCCACCAGTTCCTGGTGCATGATGGCGATTTGCCCGGCTGGCCCCCCGAAGCTGATGAAGCCCAGTTTCAGCCAGAACCGCAAGGCTTCGCCGAAGTTGACGGTGGGATTTTCGTTTGTAGCGAGGTATTCGATCGGGCCGTTTTGCTGATCCATTATTATCCGAGAAACGGCAGTTGGACGTGACGGAGTGTGCGGCGGGCGGGTCGCCTGGCAAGGCGCGACGCCGCCGCGGGGTAGTCTCCCGCAAGAAGGAGCAACGCCGCCAGGTGGCCCGCCCGCCGTGCAATCGGGTGCGTAGCGGCTTCACCCAAAAGGTGAGATTGATGCAGGGCGGGACGTTCAGGATTCATCGGGCTTTTCTGGTGCATCGAAGCGGTCAACTGCCGTTTCTAGGATTATTGGTGCCGAAACCTTGGGCGACCCAATAACGGCCGCGACATATTTTAACCGTCTATCAACCGGCGCAGCAGTTCGAATCCTTCTTCCCAATCGTCCAAGCCGCTCGATGCATTGATATGTCCGCACGGCGCGATCTCGACAAGTTGGCTGCCCCAAGCCGCCGCACAACGCCGAGCGTAATCCGGGCTGCCGTAGGGATCGTCGGGACTGGCGACGACCGTACTCGGGAATGGGAGGCTCATGCGGGGCACCGGCGAAAAGCCTACGGCTCCACTTGGAAAAGTCGCCAAAGAGGGATCGGGAGGTGCGACCAGCAATGCGCCATGAATCGAACGCCCCATCTGCTGGGCCCAGTGGGCAACGAGGAGACACCCCAAGCTGTGTGCAACGAGTACGGTGTGCGGTCCGGATTCCGATACGGCGATTTCGAGTTGCTCGATCCAGTCGCCGCAAACCGGATTATTCCATTCTTTTTGTTGAACCCGGCGGAACTCGGGATGCTTGATTTCCCATCGGGTTTGCCAGTGTTCGGACCCGGAGTTGCCGATACCGGGAACTATGAGTACCGGGTTTTGAATGCGAACCTCAACTATCGGTACAACGTCTCGTCGGACGGGCGCAGGTCGATAAGCCATGTCGATGATCCCCGGCTACCGATTGACGGCTTCCAGCGTCGTTTCCCGCTTCGTGTTGCCGTCGAATGTCCTAAGGCGCTTCGGCTGTAAGTAAACTTTATCGCCTTCGCTCAAGCCTTTGCGGCCGAACTGGTCGCGGGTCAGTTCGACTTCCACGGACCCGCGATCGTCGATGCGTTCCAGTTCGATGCGCACGGTGGCTCCCAGCGGACGGATATCGCGTATCTTGGCGGCGATGGTGCCGGTGCCGCCGCCGTCTCGCAGGATCTCGATTTCATGGGGCCGTACGTAGAAGATCGCCGATTCCGGATGATCGGAGCCGCCGGTGAGGTCCACCTCCGTTTCGCCAATACGGGCATGGCCGTCGTGGATGCGGCCGTGGAACAGGTTGACGTCGCCCAGAAAGTGGTAGACGAAGGGCGTTTCCGGGTGGTCATAAACTTCGTCGGGCGTCCCGATCTGCTCGACCCGGCCCTCGTTCAGCACCACCACGCGGTCGGCCACTTCCAGAGCCTCTTCCTGATCGTGGGTGACGAACACGCTGGTGACGTGCAATTCGTCGTGCAAGCGTCGCAGCCAGCGGCGCAAATCCTTGCGGACCTTGGCGTCGAGTGCGCCGAACGGTTCGTCGAGGAGCAGCACCTTGGGTTCGACCGCCAAGGCTCGGGCCAAGGCGATGCGCTGGCGCTGGCCGCCCGACAACTGGCCGGGATAACGGTCGGCCAGCCAGTCCAGCTGCACCAGGTTCAGCAAGTCGTGTACCTTGCGCCGGATTTCGCTTTCCGAAGGTCGCTGACCTCGCGGCCGGACCCGAAGACCGAAGGCGATGTTCTCGAATACCGTCATGTGCCGGAACAGGGCGTAATGCTGAAACACGAATCCGACTTGCCGTTCCCGTACGTGGCGGTTGGTCGCATCCTCGCCGTAAAACAGGATAGAGCCCGAATCGGGTGCCTCCAGCCCCGCGATGATGCGCAGCAAGGTCGTCTTGCCGCAGCCGGAAGGCCCCAAGAGCGCCACCAGTTCGCCGCTGCCGATGTTCAAGGTAATGTTCTTAAGAGCCTTGAATCGGCCGAAGGATTTTTCCACGTCGTTGATTTCTATGCTCATATCGGAGTGCTCCTGGATTTTTGTAGAGCGGCTTAGCAGGGATGGACCTTCTGATTCGGCGGGTTACGCTGCGCTAACCCGCCCTACGACCTACCATCGATCGACGGTCTGCTGTTTGATGCGCCATTCGAGAATGCTCTTGGCCGCCAGCGTCACCAAAGCCAGCAGCGCCAGCACGGAAGCCACCGCGAACGCCGCGGCGCTGTTGTATTCGTTGTACAGAATCTCCACGTGCAGCGGGATGGTGTTGGTCATTCCCCGGATATGGCCGGACACCACCGATACCGCGCCGAATTCGCCCATGGCGCGCGCGTTGCAGAGAATCACGCCGTAGAGCAGGCCCCATTTGACGTTGGGCAGGGTGACGCGCCAGAAGGCCTGCCAGCCGGAGGCGCCCAAGACGATCGCGGCTTCCTCTTCCTCGGTGCCCTGCGCCTGCATGAGCGGAACGAGTTCGCGGGCTACGAACGGAAAGGTGACGAAAATCGTGGCCAGGACAATGCCGGGGACGGCGAAGATCAGCTTGATGTCGTGCTCTTGCAGCCACGGGCCGAGCCAGCCCTGGAGTCCGAACAGCAGCACGTAGATCAGTCCCGAGACCACCGGCGATACCGAGAACGGTAGGTCGATCAGGGTCATCAACAGGCTTTTTCCCGGAAATTCGAATTTGGCGATAGCCCAGGCGGCAGCGATGCCGAACACCAGGTTCAGCGGCACGGCGATGGCCGCCGCCAAGACCGTTAGCCACATGGCGGAAAGCGCATTGGGCTCGATCAGCGCGGCTCCATACGCAGCCCAGCCTTTGCCGAGGGCTTGGGTGAATACGACGGTCAGCGGCAAAAACAGAAAGCCGAACAGAAAAGCCAGGGCCAAAGCGATCAGCAGCCAGCGGACGAGCGCCGGCTCGCGATTCGTACGGCTGGCGGTGCGGGTTCGGCTGATCGATGAAGGGAGGGCAATCGAAGACATTTGGTATTCCTTGCAAATGTTAAGCGCGGCGCAGTTGGCTCCAGCGCTGGAGCCCGTTGATGGCCAGCAGCAGGCCGAACGACACGATCAGCATGGACACGGCCAAGGCCGTGGCGCCGGCGTAGTCGTACTGTTCCAGCTTGGTGATGATGAGGAGCGGCGTGATTTCCGAAACCATAGGAATATTGCCGGCGACGAAAATGACCGAACCGTACTCGCCGACGGCGCGGGCGAAGGCCAGGGCAAATCCGGTGAGGAGCGCCGGCAGCAGCGTCGGCAGGATAACCTTTTGAAAGGTCTGCCAGCGGTTGGCGCCGAGGCTGGCCGCGGCTTCCTCCAACTCGGTCTCGAAATCCTCCAGGATCGGCTGAACCGTGCGGACGACAAAGGGCAGGCCGATGAAGGTCAATGCGAGAATCACGCCCAGCGGCGTGTACGCGATCTTGATCCCTAAGGGCGCGAGGAGCTGGCCGATCCAGCCCTTGCTCGAATAAAGGGTTGCCAGCGCAATGCCGGCCACGGCGGTCGGCAAGGCAAACGGCAAGTCGACGAAGGCGTCCACGAGCTTTTTGCCGAAGAAGTCGTAGCGGACCAGAACCCAGGCCACCAGCAGCCCGAATACGGCATTGATGCAGGCACCGGCCAGCGCGGCCCCGAAAGTCAGCTTGTAAGAGGCCAAAACCCGCGGGGCGGTAATCACTGTCCAGAATCCGTCCCAACCCAGCGTGGCGCTCTTCAGAACCGTTGCCGAGAGGGGCACCAGCACGATGAGACTCAAGTATGTCAACGTGAATCCCAGGGTTATCGAAAAACCGGGCAATACTCCATGTTTTTTCAGCATCGCCAAGAGAGCTCCCATCAGGTGTGAGGTTGTTTGCTTGTACGATAACAGCGCACGGTTATTCTCAAAAATAATAAAAATGCTTGTTCTTATAACCAGAAGTCATTATTGGGCAGGTACAACCGGCCAAGGTCACTCAATGAAATCGACCTGGCTTGGCTATCTGATCGCACGGCAATTGGAGTGTCACCTTGCCGCAGAAATTTCGGAAGCAGTTTTGGCTCAACGCAGCCGCATGGGTCGTATGAGAGATTCTTGGCAGCGCGATGATCTCGCCCGCCGGTTGTGTGGGACACGCTACCGAGCGGGTGAGAGCGATTCGTCACCGCAGGCACAGGTGCCTGGTCCTCGTGCCGACGGTAGATCCGTCCGGGCTTGGTTTGCTTCCACCACCGGCACGATCCTATGGGCATGTTCTCGTGACAGGCGAACCGGCGGTGGAAGAGCCACCGCTTGCGCATTGATCTGAGTCTTCAAAGCATCATAAAAAAAAGCAAGGGTTCCGCCGCCCCGGTGTCAGAAAATTTTACAAGTCATGGGCCGGTCGCCGGTAGCGCATTTGCTATCACGAAATTAAGAAAAATCAAACTTTTACGAAAGATCAGGTCAGGTTTTTGGCAAGGCTGAGCTTTCAAAGCTAACTGCATATCAGGTTTCTACGAAACATCGAAGGATCCGGATGTTTCAGGGACTTTACGGCGCCAATTTCCGTGTTACCTAGAAAGTGTATTGAAGAACAAATAGATGAATGTCTGGCACAAAAATTGACTGAACTGTGGCAGCGTCTGGAAAAGGCGCTTTGTGCGCAATCCGGCCGTTCATCTTTTATTAGGATTGCGTCCCGGCGAGGGGCATTCGTCGAGCGAGACTCGCGGATCTCAAGGACGCGGCCGGGCGAAATAATCGGCATTTGCTGTCTTCACGCCTACATACCGACAAGGATAAGGATGATGTCGTATGAAAACGATTGCAGGAAAAGTACTAGCCCGCATTTCTCACACCCCTTCCAATCGCAAACGGGCCTTTAGTCGGCCCCTTCCAATCGCAAACGGTCGCATCGGGAGCGCCGAAGCGACCCTTCCTACTGCGGACGCCGCCCAATCGCAAACGGTCGCTTTAGTCGCGACCCTTCCACTTACTGTGACACGCCGTCTTTGCGCTACGCCATCCGGCTGCGCACAAAGTCCAGGGCAGCCTTCCTTGGCCGCCCGCTCAGCGGGCCCATCCTTCACCGGAGGATGGGCTTCTCCGCCTCGCCCCTCTCGCTGGCTCGACGTAGTGTCAGCTACGCCTTCGCCGTCGCTCAGTCCGTGCGGCGCGCCACAGCGGCGTCTCGACGCCCTCGCGACGAAAGGGTGTGAGAAATGCGGGCTAGTCTGGTGGTCCTCAATAGCGCGAGCGTCGCCAGGTTTCAATCAAGCTTATTGAAAAGCTGTCTCGATTTCCCGATCGGGTTTTGATCGGCCTCGGCCCACCACATCGAGGCTTTCGACATTCCGCTATTGCTGCCGGTCAATAGCTGTTTTAAGGAGAAAACGAATGTCAACAACGGAATATTTCCTGTCTTTAGAAAGTTTGCCCGACCAGAATATTCAGCACCCGACTAATCCTGAATCTACGGGATTTAACCGCACATTCATTCGTCTGATCGCAATAGCATTGATAGCGTTATGCATGGCGGTCGTATTGGGGGTACGCTGGAGCAATTTTACCTATTACTGGTACCAGCCGTTCGTGAATGCCTACTCGATTACGGTTGGAGTATTTATTATTTCGCGCTTCGTGCTTTCCGTTTTTTATAAACCGCCGAAGGATGTCGGTATAGCGCCTACAGTCAGTATCATCATTACCGCTTTCAACGAAGAAGAAGCGATTTACCGAACTGTCGAATGCTGTTATTCCGTCGATTATCCGCCCGAGAATTTCGAAGTGATTGTCGTCGACGATGGATCGACCGACGGTACATTGAGGGAAGTCAGTCGCGCTCAAGAACGCTGGCCGCAACTCACGCTGGTGTCCTTCGATCGCAATAAAGGGAAACGCGAGGCGATGGCGGCCGGAGCCCGCGTATCGAGCGGGGAAATCCTGGTTTATGTGGACTCGGACAGTTTTGTCCGGCGAGATGGGATAAAAAAAATCGTCCAGGGCTTTGCCGATCCCACGGTCGCCGCGGTAGCCGGACATACCGAGGTCGCAAACGTCGCAGAAAATGGCCTCACCCGGATGCAACAGGCACGCTACTATGTGGCATTCCGAGTTATCAAGGCCGCTGAGAGTATATTCGGCGCCGTTACCTGCTGTCCCGGTTGTTTCTCCGCTTACCGCCGTAGTTGTGTGATGGAGGTTCTCGATCGCTGGCTCAACCAGCATTTTCTCGGCGTTCGCGCTACCTTCGGAGATGACCGCAGCTTGACCAATATGCTGCTGCGCAAATATCGCGTGATTTACTCGGGAGAAGCGATTGCTACGACTATCGTCCCCGAAAAGCATCGGAAATTTCTCAAACAGCAGCTGCGCTGGAAAAAGTCGTGGTTCCGAGAAAGTTTAATCGCCGCGACTTTTATGTGGAAAAAACCTCCGCTTGCAGCCGTCGCTTTTTATGCCCAATTGCTGTTCCCGATAGTGGCTCCCATCCTGATACTTCGTATGTGTCTATGGCTGCCGATCGCCAATAACGATTTCATATCGCCGATGGTGTACTTTCTCGGCACGGTAATGATAGGGCTTATGTTTTCGGCTTATTACCTTTTCTGGAAATCCGATAGAAACTGGATTTATGGCCTTTATTTTACGATTTATTACATGATCTTCTTGGTTTGGCAGATGCCGTATGCGATTGCCACTCAGCGAAACAACGGATGGGGGACGCGGTGATGGCCACGAAGCAAACAGTTGTCGTAAGCGAGTTTCCCAGCAGCGCGCACCCGGTCGGACATTGGCGCAATCTGTTTTGGTGGATAGCCTTGGCCGTCACGGTGACAGCGATTCTGCAAGGTGTGGAATACATGTCTAGCGCGTCGTCCTCACCCCCGCCGGCCCCGATTATGGCTGGACAGGAGAGAGAAGCGTTCGTCGCGCTGGTGTTCGGCAAGATCAGCTCCTCGCGCGACTCCGCGATTCCGACGGAGTCATTCCGGGCTGATATGACAGCTTTGAAAAAGGCCGGTTATTCCACGGTGCGGCTCGCACAAGTGCGCCGGTGGCAGCTTGATGACGAGGCTGCGCTGCCGGAAAAACCTCTGTTGCTGACATTCGACGAAGCGTACAGGGAAACCCTGGAGACCGCGGACGAGGTGTTCGCGTCCGTGGGCATGACGGGAGTCGTATTCGTCAATCCGAGCTTGCTGGATCAGGCCAATATCCACATGGTTTCTTGGCACAGACTCAAACAGCTGGTCAAGAGCGGTCGCTGGGAAGTGGGCGTATCCGGCTGTCAGGATTCCGGTGTTGGAGGCTTTACATCGACCGAAGTTCTGGCGCAGAGATACGCCCGAGAGCGCAAGGTACTGGAGCAGAGGCTCGGGCAGCCCATTATCGCCGCGGATTGTTCGCGTGCCTGGAACGCGGATCAGAGCGGCGAAGCCGACATCTGGCCCCAGACCTTGAAAGCGGCGTCTCTTTCCGTGGGTTTTGTTACCGGTCTTTGGGGAGCCAACTACCGGGATGACCCCTGGTCCGGTCTCAGACGAATTCGGGTGTCGAAGGAGTGGAGCGAAGCGGATCTGCTCGCTCGGCTCGAAGCCCATGCACCGCGCCGGAAGCCTTTCATCGATCACTTTCAAGCCGCTCGTTCTGCCCCGGACTGGGTGGTGGACAGAGGCGAAATCGCCATCGAGGATGGCGCGCTTCGGGTGGCCAGCAAGGAGGGAGAGCAGGGGGCGCTGGTCATGCTCGGCGGCACGGAGCATTGGCAAAATGCCGGCGTGGAAGTGCAACTCGAGGGACAACCGCAAGGTCAATTTTGGATTTCCTTGCGGCAACGACAAGGCGAGCCGTTCGTCCGGCTGGGCGTTTCCGAGGGGCTGGCTCTGCTCCAGGCACGCAATAAGGACGGTAGCTTCAATCAACTCGCGAGTCGGGAAGTGCTTTCAGGGACTATCACCTTAGCGTTGCGAGTCGTTGATTCCCGAGTGGTCGCATCGGTAAACGGACGTCCGCTGTTAAAGCGGCCGGCCGAGATGCCTGCGGGATCCGATTACGGTCCCTTAACGCTCGCGGTCTGGAACGAAAGCGATGAGGATCCGGCGGGCGCGGGCAGCGCATCCGTGCGCCTGAACTGGGTAAAGGCAGAACCGTTGCCGCAAAAATACGGGATCGTGGCCGCGATACCCGGGGCAGCCGCCTGGACAAAGCTTCGCCGCGAAGTCGATGATCTTTACATGCTCAGCCCAAAGTATTTCACCTGGGCGAGCGGGGGCACGCATAAAGAGGTAGAGAATCGCGACCTTGCCGTGGAGATCTTCGCCCGCCATCATCGGCTCAAGTTTTTGCCGGCCTTGATCCTTGAGGACAACATTCGGTCATCCGAGACCGTCGCGCTGGCCGAGCAGGCATTGAATTGGGCGGCAGACCCAGCATTCGACGGCCTGAACATCATAATGAAACGCTCCACCGCCGGGGATCGGCAATCGAAAGACTTTCTCGCCAATCTCGACGCGCGCATGGCGGCGAAGGGCAAGATCTTGGCCGTCACCATGGTTGGCGACATAGGGCAGGACGTATTCTCTCTCAGCCGCGACGACTTGGTGCTGGTGAGGGATGGGGGCAACATAGTCTCTGAAGATGAATATACCGTGGCTTCTGTGCCGTGACGGCAGTCGGAGCCACGGGAAACGTGGCGCAGAAAATTTCCAATGGCACAGATCTTGGCAAGCAGATGAAACAAATCATCGGATTCATCGTATTGGACAGCCAGCGGTAAAGTATGGCTATAATCGGATAGGCAGTCGGCTGGACACGGGCTGTCGGTACGAGTGGATGAGGGTAGCGGTGTCGGCTATCCAAGAAGAGGAGGTCAAATAATGAAAAGCTTGTCGATCTTAAGGACGATGACTGTGGGGAAGACTTCGGTTGGAGCAGTAGGCAGGCCAAGGAGGAAAAGGAAAGTACTGTCGATTCTCGATCTACCGCTGGCGGGGCTGCCGCCTATCGCAGCCGCCATACTCCTCGCCCGCGATGCCTCTCGCGGCGTCTCATCATTACCATTCTTATTCTCCGGGCGGGCACGCAATGTGCTGCCTCAGCGCACGCCCCCTGCCGCTGCGCGTCCGGTTTCCGGGGACTCTTGCCGGGCGGCGCCTCATGGATCGATTGCCAGCGTCCGGCGACGATCCCCCCGGCGATCTTGTATGACTTCAGCGCTCGGGATTCAGTGAAGTCCATCTCTGCGCTTGCGCATCCGCGGCGGCTAGCCGTCGCGGATGCGCAAGCGAATGACAACGGCCGGATTGCCGTTGGCTTTTCATCGCTGTGTGATGCTTGCTGTATCCGCGCGGTGAATCCGGCTCCGTTGCTCGATACGAATTCAAACTAAGAAGAGTCAGCGTGTGATGTTAGGGAACTGTCATTTCTTCGGCCCGTCGGCCGCAAGCCTCATCTTCGAACGTGTATTGCTCAGCCTGATCGCCCTCGTATTCGCGGCCGCAGTCACGGCAGAGGAGTCGACTTCCGAATCCGCCGACACGGTTTTGAACCATGCCGATGCGTTCTATTCCGAGAAGAAGTATGAAGACGCTCGCCGCGAGTACGAGCGGGCGATCGCGATCGATAAAGGCTCGGTGGCGGCTTGGCGGGGGCTCGCTTGGAGCTATTGGGCGCTGGGCGAGAAGACGCGTGCTTATAAAATCTGGACGGATCTTTTCGCGGCCTTTCCCGACGATGTGTCGATTCTGTTGGCTCTGGGCAAGGCCTCTGAGCAGGATCGCCATTGGGACCGGGCACTTGATTATTATTCGCGGGTAATGAAAAACGATCCGGAAGAGGAACAGGCTCATCTCGGAAGGGCTCGGATTTTTTTGGCCCAGCGAGCGTATAAGCCTGCCGAGCGGGAGATTCGGGCCGTGATGAAGCGTGCTCCTGCGGATGCCGCAGTGAGCTCGCTTCTTGCCGATGCCTTGATAGGCCAGCAGCGGTACAAAGACGCCGAGGAGATCTTGAGACCCTTGGTAAAGGCGGAACCGGTGCCGGCAAACCAGCGGCGTCTTGGCCACACCCTGGCCGAGCTCGGCCGATATGAGGAAGCGGCCGAATATTACAGAAAATGTCTTCAGATTCAGCGTGACGATGATTTGGTCGCGGGTTGGCGTCAGTTGGGCTCAAAGCTTAGGCGGCTCGGACAGCATCAGCGGGCCTATGAGATTTGGCGCGGTCTTTTGAAGGATTTTCCGGGCGACGTACCGACTCTTTTGGCGTTCGGCCGGGCTAGCGAGCAGGACCAGCTTTTGTCTCAGGCGCTCGATTATTACGCGCAGGTGGTGCAAAAAGCACCGGGGGACGAAGCGGCGCACCTCGGCAGAGCAAGGATTTTCTCGGCGCAGAAGGATTATGCTTCGGCCGAGCGAGAGATCAGGTCCATCCTGGATCGCTCGCCCGAGAATGTGGAAGCCAAACTGGCTCTCGTCGAGAACTTGACCTCTACCGGAAATCGGAAGGAGGCGGAGGCCATTTTACGATCGCTGGTGGAACTTGATCACGCCCCCGAGCATTTGCGCCGCCTAGGCACCCTATTGGCCGATCTCGGGAGAAATGAGGAGTCGATTGCCTATCTGAAACAGAGTCTGCAGGCTTCGCCCGACGATTATCTGGCGACATTGAGTCTTGCCCACGCGTATTGGAATGAGCATCGGTACGATGAAGCCGTCGAAGTCCTGAAACGCTATTTGGCAACCCATCCCGAGAAGGATGTCGCCCGCGCGAGGCTCGCCGAGCACTATACCGCGCTCGGTAATTGGGAGCGGGCGGAGTCGGAGTGGAGATTCCTCGTTGCCAAGCATCCGGAAGACAGTAAATGGACAATCAGGCTTGCTCGGCTTCTGGTTTGGGCAGGGCGTCATGAGGACGCGGTACGGCTCGCCAAGCAGGTCCTCGAGCAAGAACCGGACAATGTAAATGCCTTAGGCCTGATTGCAGATGATGCCGTCTACTCCGGAGACACCGAGGCTGGCGTTCGCTGGCTTACGCGGCTGACCGCCGTCGCGCCATCTCCGGACCGGTTGATCCAGCTCGGAAATCTGCATCTTGAACTGGCTGGGCGCCTCGACAAAGAGGGTAAGCAGGAGGCTTCTGCCATTCATTACGCGGTGGCGCTTCAGGAATTCGAGCATGCCGTGGCACTGGATCCGATCAAGAGCGGAGGGCCGATAGAGCTCATAGAGGCAAAACGTTTGCGGGGACAGATCGCCGAGGCCGTCGAGCTCGCCGAACAGCTTCATGCGAAGTATCCGAATTCTGGCCGTACGCTCCATCAGCTGGTCAATGCGTATTGGGGGCAGGGCGATTTTTCTGCCGCGCGCGATATGCTTGAAGTGATGGAACCTCTATATCCGGGCTAAGTCACGCTACAGCAGAATCTGGCCAAGTTGACGTTTTATAGCGGCGAACAGGGCCGCGCATTGGAGGCGCTGAACGCACTTTATGAAAACACCGAATCGCCGAGCATTCCGGTTCTTCTCTATCACGGTATCACCGGCTCGAATCGAGAGGATACGGTGCCACAGAGGCAATTCCGAGACCAGCTGATCGCGCTCAAGAAAGAAGGTTATCAATCCATCACCATGGATCAGCTTCTCGATTTTCTCGAGAAAAAAGATGCGAATCTGCCCCCTAAACCGATACTCATCACCTTCGATGATGCTCGCTCGGACAGTTTTCGGAATGCGGATCCGGTTCTCGCGGAGACCGGATTCAAGGCAACGATGTTCGTGCCGGTGGCGGATGTTGCCACCCGCGGCGCCTATACCGTCGCCTGGCCGGAAATCAGGCGCTACTTTGCGACGGGACGTTGGGATATGCAATGTCACAGTACCGAAGGACAGCACTATGTGCCCGTCGATAAGGACGGCCATTTGGGAAGGTTTCTGGTCAACCGAATGTGGCTGGACGGGGAGGGCCGACTGGAAACCTATGAGGAGTACGCCGCTCGGATCGAAGCGGATTATCGCGACTGCCGGGATGTTCTGAGTCGGGAAGTGCCGGGTTCGAAGATTATCGCCTTTTCGTTTCCCTACAGCGACCAAGGACATAAATCGCTGTCCAATGAGCTTGCCGCTTTCAATCTCAACCGGCAGCTTCCGGAAAAATATTTTCGGATGGCCTTTCACGTGGAGAATGACTATCTCCTGACCAGGAATTCTCCTCGATTCTATCTCCCACGGTTTGAAGTTCCGCGCGAGTACACCGGAAACGATCTTGTTGCGCGCTTGAAGGCCATTGATCCTATCGCATCGACCTCTAATGAGTTGGCGTTGCTTTACGCCAGTGCGGGCCGATATTCGCAAGCCATGGAGATCTTCGATCGGTTAGGGCGGGAAGGGGCGATGGACGATGCGGAACTGCTCGTCAGGACGGGAAAAGTGCTTCGGTGGAGCGGAGATCATGCGGGTGCTCGCGAGCGTTTGGAGAAGGCGGCGGTTCTTCGTCCGAATGACCCGGTGATTCGCTACGAGCTAGCCGAGCTAGACCGCCGTCTCAGACCCATTATGCAAATCGAGGGACTGTACTTTGAAGACAACTCGGATCGGTCGTACTTCAGCATTGCGCCATCCGTGAATTACGGTATTTCGGACAGACTTTCCTTCTGGGGCTATTACAGATACATCGATTTCGATCAGACCGTCGATTTGAGGCCGTCAGGAACGGGCGGAGCGCCGGTGGAAACGGACTTTCAGGCGGTAGGCCACCAATTCGAGGGCAAACTGCGGTATGAGCTGAACGAGCTGGGGCCGCGTTCGGCGATCGCATTTTCGGCGGGGGCTGCCGGTTTCTCGAGCCGATCGTCTCCCGCCGGTTCCCCAGACTCCTCTCCGACCTACCCGTTGGGCTCGATTCATTTCAATACCGGCATAGGCGATAACGTCGATTTCTCGATCGGAGCCGATCACAGCTATGTCAACACGGCGGGCGCCATAGCCAACCATATCTCGTTTTTCAGGGCCGTAGGCGGATTCAAGCTCAGGGCCTTGGATACGCTCAGCTTAGCGGCCAACCATTATTTCTTCTCTTATAGCGATAACAACGAGCGTAACCGGACTGAAGTTCTTATCGAAAACAGGTTTTGGAAAGATCCGGACTTTAGCATAGGCGCACAGTTCACCTTCGACGATACGCGTAAAATGAGCGACTTGTTCTGGACACCGGACAACTATTTCGGATTGATGGCGCCTTTCAGCTTAAGAACCCGGCTCGGCGATGCCGTCTCCGCAGAGGTCACCGTGGCTCCGGGTGTTGGCAAAGAAGCCGGCACCGATTTTAGTTTTCAGCTGAGTGCGGGTGGCAGTGTCAAATGGAACGTGGCCGACAACTTTAGTTTGTATGTAACGGCTTCGAGGTACGAGGCTGCGACCTATTCTAACTTTGCTGCCATCGCCGGCGCCTTGATCGAGTTTTGACACTCATTCCGACGGGCTGTATCTGAAGGATTTTTATCGGCTTCAAGGGACAATTGACTAGGAATAGGATCAATCAGACATGGACGCAGTGAGCTTGTTCAAACCTTTAACCATGTTCGTTGCCGCGGTCGGGATGATTGCTGCACCTTCGGCCTCGGGATTTTCGGACGGATTCGATAGCGATGTCGTGCTTTATGAGACGGCCGACATGAGCGACAGTAACGACAACGATTGGTGGCTGAACTCCGGGGCCTATTTCTACCGGTCAGGCGGAATAGGAATGACCGTGCAGGGAAAGCTTGCCGACGATGATCAGTGGCGGTTGCTGTATGCCACGACCAATCCTGTCGATACCGATGATGGATATCGGCCACAAAATATATTCCGCCTAGTCACACGATCGAAATTCAAGAATTTTACTCAACAAGTCTATTTCAATATCGAGCGGATCAATGCGTCGGGTAGTCCGAATCGGAACGAATCCAATGGAGTATTGTTTTTTCATCGATATCAGAACGGCGATAATCTGTATTACGCCGGAATACGTGTCGATGGTTATGCGGTAATCAAGAAAAAGCTCAACGGGAAATACTATACGCTGAAAACCGTAGGGATCTATCAGGGGGGATATGACCGCGTTTCTAAACCCAATCTTATTCCTACCAACCAATGGATTGGTTTGAGAACGGTTATATCGGACAATGCTGCCGGCAATGTCATCATTGCGCTTTATCTGAATGATCCTCTACTCGGGGCCGACTGGACCAAGGTGCTCGAGGTCGAAGATACGGGCTCTCCGGTCGCTCCGCTTCTGAACGAGGGTTATGCGGGCATCCGTACCGATTTCATGGATATCCGATTCGATCATTACGAGGCGATCGAGAAACAGGATATGGCCGACGCCGTCCACCGCAACGAGAGCACGACGCTATTCCATGCAATCGGCGAGGCTCCGCTCCACCCCCCGAACGGCATTCCGTTCGTAGTAGCTTCCTTTGACCAAATCGGCCTGTAGCAGCTTCGCCACATCGGCATCGGCCTCGCTGTTGACGCCCTCGATCAATAACTGCGTATCAAGGCGGCGAACAGCCGACAGCAGGGAAGAGCGCCGTCGGTAATTCTCGGCATCGCGGGCCAATTTCGGGAAAAATCGGGTGTCGAACCGCACGAAATCTGGCGTGAAGCGGTAGAGGAATTCGATGCAATACCGCTCAAGGAAGCTTTCGCCGGCGCGGTCGTCGAATTTGATCGCGGTCGAGTAGCCGCGGTCGCGGTAGTTTCTCAGCCTTTCGAGCAACAGAATCAGATGGCGGTCGTAGATCGGGCTGATCTGCAGCGTGATGACCACGCGGCGGGTCGAGAGGCCGCAGCGTCGGATGATCTCTTCGAAATAAGCGCCATGGTCCCGTTTCACGGCGAGGACATGGCGCGGGTGCACGTGCAGGAACAGGTGTCCGTCCTGGTGGGCGACCGGCAGGTAGTTGAGCATGTGAACCGTGCGGGTCAGACGGTCGAGGTTCACGATGTTGAGAGCTTCATCCGCGGCCGGGCCGTGAAGCGGCCGATTCGAACCATTCGTCTCGTCCGGCACGAACGAGGATGCGTCGTGGCCGATTGCCAGCGACGGCGATTCGGCAAGCCGCACCGGCTGGAGAATACTGCCGACATGCAGATCCCCGAGATATCCTTCGACCCGCGTACCTTTAAGCCGGAGCGGCGGACTGTTAAGTCCTTGCTCTTCGGCGAAGCGCTGATTGAAATATTCCACGAGTTGTCGCAGAGGCATGGGAAAGCTCCTTTGCATAAGGAAGCTCTGAACAAGTGGATTCCGTTCATGGTTCGACAAGCTCAGGACAGGCCTGTCGAAGGACTTAATCAGAGATTCCATAAAGTAACCACAGAGGCGGCAGACGGTCCCGGTCTGCCAGCGGGTTTAAGGCTCCCGCGGTCGGCAAGTAGGTCTGGAATCCTTTCCCGACGCTGTTGTCGGCAAGGGATTGCCGACCTACTCAGGCAAACCGGAAAACGCTTAGCGTCCTGAGCCGTAAATCTGATCGAACACGCCACCGTCCGAGAAATGTGTCTTTTGGGCTTTGTTCCAGTCGCCGAAAACGTCGGAGATCCTGAACAGTTCGATCTTTTTGAATTGATTGCCGTATTTGGCCAGGATCTCCGGATCGCCGGGCCGATAGAAATGCTTTGCGGCGAGATCCTGGCCCTCCTTGCTGTAGAGATATTCCAGATAGGCTGTTGCGAGCTCTTCCGTGCCGTGGCGCTTGGCCACCTTATCCACCACCGTAACCGGCGGTTCGGCCAGAATGCTGAGGGACGGCGTGACGATCTCGAACTTCTGTCTGCCGTGTTCCGTGCTGCTGGATCGGCTGTATTCCTTGAGTATCAAATGGGCTTCGTTTTCCCAGGTGACCAGTACGTCGCCGATTTCCCGCTCGGCGAACGTAACGGTCGAGCCGCGCGCTCCCGTGTCCAATACCGCCGCATTCTTGTAGATCTTCTGCACCAGGTCCTTGGCGGCTGCCTCGTTTCCGTGCTTTTTCAGTCCGTAGCCCCAGGCGGCGAGATAGATCCAGCGGGCGCCGCCCGATGTTTTCGGATTGGGCGTGACCACCGAAACGCCGGGCTTGGCGAGGTCGTCCCAGTCCTTGATGCCCTTGGGATTTCCCTCGCGCACCAGGAACACCATGGTGGAGGTATAGGGGGCGCTGTTATTGGGCAGACGCGACTGCCAGTTTTCCGGAATCAGCTTGGCTTTTTGATACAACTGGTCGACGTCGTAAGCCAGGGCCAGCGTCACCACGTCCGCGTCCAGCCCGTCGATTACCGCGCGAGCCTGCTTGCCGCCGCCGCCGTGGGATTGTTTGACGGTAACCGTGTCCCCGGTCTTCTCGCGCCAGTACTTGGCGAAGGCCGCGTTGTATTCTTCGTAAAACTCACGGGTGGGGTCGTAGGAGACATTAAGCAGGCTGACGGCGGCGGCTTCGGTGGTGGACGAAGCGGCCAAGGCTATGCCGAGCAGAGCGGTGTTCAAGGTGTTTCTTAAATTTTTGAGTGTCATGAGGCTGGCTCCTTTTAATAAGAGAACTGGAATCGGGTGAAAAAGATCTTTTCGGTGGGCCGGTCGCCGTTGCCGGCTGCGCCGCCGTCGAAATGGGTCTGCTCGTAATCGGCCATGACTTTTACGTTATTGTTCAAATACCAGTTCAAGCCCAGCGCCCAGGAGGTCGCCTTGCTGACGGATTGGGCCGGGTTGGCGAAAAAGAGCGTGCTGGTCGCACGCGGATCGAAATCGCGAAAGGTATCGTCATCAACATCCAGCTCGCTCCAACGTCCCGCGACTTGCCACGCGCCCCATTGGCCGTTGAACGGATTAAACGCATGGCGGGGCTTTACGCCGTTGAAGCTGCTGTCCTCGCCGGTCAGGACATAGGAGAGCGCCACCTGCCAAGCGGTATTGTCCTGCCTCGTCTTCGCATTGATGGTAGGGCCGGTGATTGTGGATCGGCGGAGTTCCTGAGATGAGATGGCATATTCGCTGAGCAGTCCGAACGGTCCCCAATACCAGTACAGCTGCGGGTAGACCCGATAGTGATAGCCGTTTACCGAGGTGGCCGTGGCCGTGCTGTTGGCTTCGCTATACCTCAGGATTCTTTGCTGTCCGGGGCTGGTAAGTCCGGGGATGCTTGTTTCGTTGCGCGGGTGTCCCCAACTGCCGGCAACGCCGAGACCGAGTCCTTCCAAAGGTCCGATGCCGCTGTGCTGGAAGGGATGGGCGAACACCCGTCCTTGAAACTCGAAATCGTCATTCAAATCGGTGTCGATGAATCCATTGTCGCGAGCGCCATTGAATACGCCCAACTGATAGGTGATGAAGTCGTTGAAATTGTGCGGACCGCCATACTGGGTGGTGTAGCCGGGTTTGGCGAATTCGCCGTGCAGCAGAACGCCGACGTCACGGTTCGGTGCCAATTGCGTGGGGTAAGCGCGTTCGGCGAAGGTCAATGCGGTGGCCGACTGCAAACGCTCCAAGCTGATCGGCGCTTTTTGTTTGCCTACGTTGAGACTGGCGAAAGGCAAGTAATGGAGATCCAGGTAGGCGTCGAAGAGCCGGGATTGACCTCCGCCGAAGTCAGGCGCAATGCGGAAGTCGGCGTATTTGAACAAGGTGCCGTCGAAGTTCAAGCGTGCTCGGCGGATGGTGAACTTGTCCGCGATGGCATCGCCCGAGGAATCGTCCATGAAGATATTGCCGTCGGCCTGGACGTAGCCGCGTAACCTGAGTTGGTGGTCCCCATCCGGCGAGGTGATTCTGAAACCGGCGGAACCGGCTTCTACCCGCGGCGTTTTCTTGGCGTTGGCTTCGGTGACCTCGTGTTCGACTTCCAGTTTGCGTTCCAAAATTTTCACCTTTTGATCGAGCGCTTTCACGTCCGGCTCGGATGCCGTTGATGTGGATGCGGGCTTCTTCGAACGCAGCTTCTGGTTTTCCGCCTCTGAGGCTTCGAGTCGTCTTTCGAGTTCCAGGATGTGGCGTTCCAGCTTTTCGAAACGCTGTTCGGCAGTAATGGCCGAAGCTTCGGGTGCGAACCCCAGCCAGGCGCTGCCCACCCCCGCCGCCCACAGTAAAGACCATCGGTTTTGCATGATCGTGACCCCTTATCACATTCAGGCAGTTCCGGTGATCCGGTCAGCGTGCCGAGTCGTATTTTTCTTGTTGAACCTCCGGTGAACCGGTGGGCTGATTTCGATAATGGAAAAAAGAATGTGTACTGCTGATCGCTGTCTTAGTCCGCGGACGCGGCGGGACAGGCGAGATTGAGGCGAAGCTTTTCCTTGCGTTCGATCTGGACGATGCGTCCGTCATGCACGATGATCTCGACCGAGCCAAAACGTAGCCCCTGCAAGGCTTCCAGGATCTTTTGGGTTGTCAGCGATGTTTGTGAAGCTTGATAAGGCAAACGGTTGTTGAGCGTCATAGCGCAAGCCTTGGCTATTTTCCTGTTTAGTCTTTATCCTACGGTTCCGCGTTCGGGCGCCTTGATTCCGTGTGCTTTGTGAGGGACAAGGCCATGCTTCCGAATCGTCGTTGGAGGCATGTTAACAGCGAAGGTTAAAACTAAAAAGAATAAAAGATATAAAACTTATAACTAATTATAATAATAATAAAATCCAAGCTGTACGGCGGCAGTCGAGGCAGGCATGTGAGGAAATGAGGCAAGCAGACGGAACAAAGAGCCGAACGTTTCCGGCGAATAGATCGGCCGCGAGGGTTTGATTATTTGTTTGATCGCTCCTTCATCTCGGTACCTTGTTCCATAAGTTTTTGGATATGTTCCTGCATCATATCCGGATCGTGCGGGGACGTCCGAATCTGGAGGAGTTTGAGGTGCTCCAATTTGAGACGCTCCCGCTCCTCGTCAGTCTTGGCATCTCGAATCTGGTGCATCAGGTCGTGCATTTTCAATAGATACTCTTGCCGCTCTTTCAGACGTTTTATCTGTTGTTCTCCTCCCTGGATTTCAGGCGAACCCGCCTGTGGTCGAGCCGGTTTTTCTTCCGCCAGAAGGAGTGGATTCAAGACGCACAAGCCCAGGATAATCGCCAGGGCTTTTCCTGTCTGTTTCATGATCATGCTCCGTTTTTCGGGGATGTCGGCGTCGTTTCATCACGTCTTCCTGACTTAGACGGCGCCGAAACGGCGCGATTCGATTTTGACGAATGTTTGAAAAAGTTCTTTTGGGGGAAAAAACTTGGGAAGGCCCCGATGATTTTGTCGAATGTCGAATAATTATCGAGCCGATACTGGCATAATAGAAATCTGGAGACCATGCGCCAAGGCGGCTCTTTTAGGGCAGTCGATTGCCGAATTTCATCAGTCGGTCATAAAACAAGCAAAACATCCACATCGATGACCAAAAACAAAATCGGCTCGAACGGATTGGCCGGAACTCCACGATAACCCACACTCGCATTCATGCTGACTCAGTCCTTATCGCGCGCTGATTATTCCGGCTCTCTGATCTTGTGCGTTCTTGCGTTGGTGAATTATCTGCTGTTTTACGTGATCAATATCACGCTGGCGCGCAACCTTTCGGTTCGGGATTTCGACGATTTCAGCGTAGCGCTGTCCGCCATCACCATTTTGTCCACCGTGGCCACGCTCGGACTCGACAAGTATGCATTGCGCTGCATTCCGGTTTATCGGGAGAGAGGAGATTGGACGCGCAGCTTGGGGTTTTGGACCTTCTCCCTGCGTACGATCGTACTTTTCAGCCTACTCCTCGCCTTCATTGGGTTGATGCTCGGCATCGCCTCGGGAGCGAATTCTCCCATCGCCCTGGTCATTCTCGTCCTGTTCTTGCCCGCCATCGCCCCCGCCTTGTTTCTGGTCGAGGTGGTTACGGCGAACGGCAGGCAAATCGAGGCGGTCATGATCTACCGCTTGCTTTTGCCGACCAGCTTTCTTTTTTTCGTCTACCTGATTTTTCTATTCGATTTGCCGATGACGGCGGTCGGCGTCGCCTGCGGTTATGGCTTGGCCTGGCTATGGACCCTGAGTGCGATACACCAGTTGGCCCGGCTCACGATGCCGGAAGATACGTGGCGGGCTCGGCCCGACTTTTTGAGGGCCAAATGGGTGCGGCGGGCGGTGCCGCTGTTGCTGAACAGTTGGATGTTGAGCGTGATGGCCGGATCGGGAGTGATCGTCTTGGAACTGCTCTATCCGTCCGATGCGATCGTGGGCACCTATGCCGTCGCCGCGCAGACCGGCACCTTCATCGTGCTTCTGGCCAATACGGCGAACCGGTTTTATCTGCCGCTGACGTCGATGTTCATGGAGCGCGCGGACGGCTTGTCCTTGCGGCGTTTGATGCGGCACAGGCTAATGGTGGTGGGCGGGCTGGCGATCGCTTTTCTGACCGTCGTCGTGGTGCTCGGACAAACCATTCTCGACTGGTTCGGCCCCAATTTCAGCCATGGCTACGAAGCGCTGTGCGTGCTTGCGGTGGGCGCCTCGGTCAACGCCATTTTCTCGGATTCGCCCTATTACCTACAGTTTATGAAGCAGAGCCGCAGCGTATTCGTTTCCACCAGTTATGCGGTAGTCATCAATCTGGTACTCGGTTTTTATCTGTCCGAGCGATTCGGCGCGGTGGGCGCGGCTTACGGCTACTCCTTGTCGATGTGCTTTCTGTTTGTCCTCTTGCGTTATCAGACGCGTCGACACTTGAATGCCGTTGGCGGACAGATCGCTTTTTGAAGCGAGCCTCGCTCTCTGGGCTAGAATACGCAGCCTGAACGACCGGCTGCCGCCGAATCATGGGCCGGGGGACAGAATCAGAGCATGGGTATCTTCGCGCCTTTGAGAATCAGACCGTGAAACCATTTTCCTATCGCTATGCCCAAGTAAGGGGCTGGGCGCTGCTCGGCCTTTTGCTGTTGGTGCTCGTCCTCCTCGGCGGCATGATTTGGCGCAACCTGGAGCGGTTTGAAACCGTGCGCGCCTACGTCGGCTACGCCCATCATATTCAGGAGGTCGCATTCAAATTGCAGGACGCGCTGACGGGGTACTTTACGACCGGGTCAAACCGCCGCTTGCATGCGCAACAGCTTTCCGAGCTTTCCACCCGGCTTGCGGAACTGGCGCGGCATGATTATCACGTCGCGGCCGATACGCCGAACAAACTGACCGAAGTCAGCAGACTGATCGTCGAAATCAGCCGGGAGCGCTTGCCCCCGGAGAGCCAGGAAGCGCTCTTGCTGCGCGCACTCAAAATAACCAGCGCCATGCTGGACCAAGAGACACTGGAGCGGGAAAGATTGGTGGAGGAGATCGGCCAGGCGACCCGTACCGAAATCTCGCTGGTATTCGGAGTACTGGCGGCCATTCTGCTGTTCGGGGGAGTGTTCTTCCGCCGCCAAATCCTGGCGCCGCTGAACAATCTCAAGGAACTGCTGCTGCGCCTCGCCCACGAAGATTTCACGCCGATCGAAACCGCGCGGATCGACCCGCTCTTGCTGCCGGTGTTCAATAGCTATAACGATATGGTCAAGCGTCTGGCCGAGCTGGAGGAAGTCAAGCGCCACCACGCGGAATCCCTCGAAGCGGAGGTGCGCGCGGCCACGCGGGCCTTGCTGGAGCAACAGGCCAGTCTGTCCCGTACCGAACGATTGGCGGCGGTCGGCGAGCTGGCGGCCGGTATCGCCCACGAATTGCGCAACCCTCTCGCCGGCATCCAGATGACCTGCGTCAATCTCCGCAACGAGATCGACGATACCGAACAGGCGGAGAGAGTCGATTTGATCATCGCCGAGCTGAAGCGGATGGGACGGCTCCTCAACGAACTGCTCGATAATGGCCGACATACCCCGGCGCCCGTTGCCGAATGCGACGTCGGCGTGTTGATCCGCGAATTGGTGACGCTGACCCGTTACCAGATCCAGCCCAACATCAGGCTCGATTGGAGCGCATCGAACGATTTGGTCTGCCGGCTGCCGGGATGCCGTCTGCGCCAGACCTTGCTCAATCTGATTCTGAACTCGGCGCAGGCTATCGGAGATCAAAACGGAACGATAGAAATTTGTGCCTGTCGAGGGGATGACCACGTTCTCCTCACGGTGACCGACGATGGGCCTGGGTTTCCCGAGGAGATCCTGCAAACCGGCATTCGTCCTTTCGCAACCGGGCGGCCCGGCGGTACCGGCCTCGGGCTGGCCATGGTTCAGCGGTTCACGCGCGATCTGGGCGGGCAGCTGGATATTTCGAATGTCGAGCCCCGTGGAGCTCGGGTGAGTTTAACGCTTCCTTGTCAATGGGTCTGAGTTTGCCGTGCTGAATACCTTGCTGATCATCGAAGACGAGGCCTTGTTCGGTTCCGAACTGACGCGCCACTATCGCAAGGCGGGTTGGGAAGTGGAATGGGCCAAAGACCTCAAGGATGCGAAAGAGTTGCTGCTGGAACAGGGATTCGAGCCGATCTTGATCCTGTCCGACATGAATCTGCCGGACGGCAACGCTCTGGATTTCATGGAATCGCTTCAAGGGCAGATCGCCAATACCGAATGGCTGCTGCTCACCGGGTATGGGAGCGTGCCGGATTCGGTGCGGGCTTTGCGCCTGGGTGCGTACGACTTCCTCGAAAAACCGTGCGAGATGTCGCGGCTCGACTTGGTGATCGCCGCCGCCGCCCGCAGCGCCCAAGCCCAAAAGCGCCTGGCTCAGCAAGTCCGCCAGCGCTATCGCCGTTATTCGCCGGAGGCCTATGTCGGCAAGAGCCGAGCGGCGCAGCGGGTGCGCGAGATGTTGACGCGCTTGACCCAAGTGCCTTTCAGCGCCTTGATCATCGGCGGCGAAACCGGCACCGGCAAGGGCCTCGCGGCCCGCATCCTGCATTATGGCGGGAAACGGGCGGAAAACCCGTTGATCGAGCTCAATTGCGCGGCGCTGCCGCGCGAGCTCCTGGAATCCGAACTGTTCGGGCATGAGGCCGGCGCATTCACGGGCGCCCTGTCACGGCACCGGGGATTGATCGAACAGGCCGAAGGCGGCACCTTGTTCCTCGACGAGATTGGCGAGATGGCTCCGGATCTTCAGTCCAAACTCCTCAAGGCGATCGAGGACCGGAAAATCCGCCGGCTGGGCTCGGAGAAGGAAATCTCGGTCGATGTGCAAATCCTCGCGGCAAGCCATAGGGATCTGGAGGACATGGTCAAGCGCGGCGAATTCCGCGGCGATCTTTACCATCGCTTGAGCGTGTTCAAGCTCACCCTGCCGCCCCTCAGGGACATCAAGGAGGACTTGGAAGATTTGGTGGAGCTTTTCGTGGCCGAGTTCAACGCCAAGGCCGGCAAGCACGTCAAGGTGGTTCCGGAAGCGGCCTGGGCGGAATTGCGGGCGCACGACTGGCCCGGCAATGTACGGGAATTGCGGAACGTCATCGAGCGTTGCGTGCTGTTCGCCGAGGGGCCGCTGTTGCCGGTCGAATGGTTGCAGCTGCGCCGGCACGGCGAAAAAGGAATGCCGGGCATCGATGCCGCGAGCGCGGACGGATTGTTCATTCCGCTCGACGGGAGCATGGCGTTGGACGATATGGATTGTTACATCATCCGAACCACCCTGGAGCGCCACGACGGCAACGTCACCGCCGCGGCCCGCGCCCTCGGCACGACCCGCGAAACGCTGCGCTATCGCATCCGGAAGTACGGGTTGAAAGAATCGAGCTGATCCGGCTATCGGCTTTCAGCACCGGCACGAGGCTAACGCGTCCCAGTGCCGGTACAGGACATCGCATTTTTGACTGGTTTTCGTTCCGTTTCCGGTTTCTGCTGGCCGGTTTGCCGGAGCACTCTAAGTTCGATTGTACGGTGAGGGAGCCGACGTAGTGCCGGCTTTCGGCAAGCGTCTTGAATCCCTCTCGATTCCCCTGTGCAAAAGAGGGCGGGCGGAATGGTTTTCATCCCGCCCGTTGCCGTGTCCGCACAAGCATGATGAAAACTCTCGCCCCGAACGACTGGGAGAAGTTCATTCGGTGACCCGGATGCGGTTCAAATACACCGCCTAAGCGGGTGGTCTTGAACCAGTCCACACTCAAATACCTCGCCAAATAAGTCATTTATATGAAAAATCAATAAGATAGAATTTTTCTGCATCTGGCATGGAAGTCGCTTCACCGGACTCGGTTAATGCAGTTTTGTGAGTGCGACTATGGTTTCGATCCAAGCTTTGCGCCGGGTGCCCCGAACCGGTCTGCCGGGGCTTAGAGACCATTGGCGATCGGATCTCGTATCCGGCTTTTTGGTGTTTCTCATCGCTTTGCCTCTGTGCCTCGGCATCGCCATGGCCTCCGGATTTCCGCCCATGGCGGGGATCATCAGTGCCGTGATCGGCGGGGTTGTGGTGTCCAGGATCAACGGCTCTCACGTCACCGTCAACGGTCCCGCCGCCGGACTCATCGTAGTGATCCTCTCGGCGGTCCAATCCTTGGGCCAAGGCGATGCCATGGCGGGTTACCGCTACACTCTCGCCGCCATTGTGATGGCCAGCGTTCTGCAAATTCTCATGGGCCTCTTGAAAGCCGGGAAGCTCAACGCCTATTTCCCGGCCGCGGTAGTGCACGGCATGCTGGCCGCCATCGGGATCATCATTATGGCCAAGCAAATCCACGTGATGCTCGGAGTGAAACCGGAAGACGGCGAAATACTCTCCGCGATCGCCGGGATTCCGCGCAGCGTGATGGCCGCCAACCCTGAAATCGCCCTGATCGGATTGCTGGGGCTGGTTATTTTGATAATCTGGTCGTGGGTCAGAAATCCGTATCTCAGGATGATCCCGGCCCCCCTGATCGTCATCGTCGTCGGCATGGCCCTGGGCCGGTATTTCGACCTGGAGCACGAACATGTCTTCCTGTTCCTGCCGCACCACGAGTACACGATAGGGCCGAGGTTCCTGGTCTCGATTCCGGAAGACGTTCTGGCGAGCTTTTACTTTCCGGACTTTTCGAAGATCGCGACGGTCGAGTTCTGGGGAGCCGTGATGTCGATCGGCCTGATCGGAAGCCTCGAATCGCTCCTGAGCGCCACGGCCGTTGACAAGCTCGATCCTTACAAGCGCCGTTCGGACCTGAACCGGGATTTGACCGCGGTAGGCGTGGGGAACCTGCTATCCGGACTGATCGGCGGGCTCCCGATGATCGCCGAGATCGTCCGTTCGTCGGCGAATATCAACAACGGGGCGAAGACCGGCTGGGCCAACTTTTTTCACGGCCTCCTGCTGGGCCTCTTCGTGGTGTTTTTTCCCCATGTCATCCATGAGATTCCGCTGGCGTCTTTGGCGGCGCTTCTGGTGTACACCGGCTTTCGCCTGGCTTCGCCCCGCCAGTTCGCCAAGACCATGGACATCGGCAAGGAACAGTTGGCGCTCTTCTGCGTCACGATTGTGGGCATTCTGACGACCGATCTATTGGTGGGGGTTGCAATCGGCATTGCCGCCAAGCTGATGATCCACATCTTTCGCGGCGTGGAACTCAAGCACCTGGCCAGGCTCGATTATGCGTTGAAGCAAACATCGCGCGACACTTATCACATCAGGATCGGCGGCTCCGCGATCTTCTCCAATTTTCTGGCGCTCAAGCGCGTGGCGGCGGAATTGCCCGTCGGTCAGACAGTGATCTTCGATCTGGCGGATGCTTACCTCATCGACCACACGGTGATGGAGTTCCTCGACCAGTTCCGCCGCGACTATCGCGACCGCGGCGGCGAATGCCATCTTGCCGGTCTCGAAAACCACGAACCCTACGCCGACCATCCCTTGGCCGCACGGCGAAGGCGGCGGCCCATGGGGCGCCGGATCGTCTTCAAGATCGTCAAGAGCAGCTGATCCGGGAACGAAATGACCGCCATACCCCTCGCTCCGCTATCGATTCCGTTGGTCCGGTTCGCCGAGCCTCTTACCAAGGCGCTGGAAACCGAATACCAGGCCGAACGCATCATCGCGGCGCTGCGCCGCTGTCCTCAACGCAGGATCGAATTGGATTTCACCGGGCTTACCGATGCCAGTTTGGCGTTCTGCGACGAATTTTTCCGGCTTGCGGAGCGCGAACTTCCGGAAACCTGGCTGGTGCCCCGGCATTACGTTCACCCGTATCCGTGTCTGGTTCACGAACTGGTGAGCCGTTTGGAGCGATTGCGTGAAAAGACCTGGATCAAAGGGTGCGAATCGTTCATGACCGGAGCGGATCCCGGTCAGCGAGGTCATCGAACTTCCGCTGTTTGAGGCTCCGATGCTCGTAAGCGCCCGCCCTAGAGTTTTTCCCCGCGGTTTAGCGGTGCGGATTGGGAAATGCGTGGGTCGGCAATCCTTTGCCGACAAAGCCCTCGTCGACCCAGTGTGTCGGCAAAGCATTGCCGACCTACTGCCGCACCGACCGGAAAAACGCTCCGATTGCGTCTCTTATTTCAACGCGGGCAATGCGCCTTTGCGAGTGCCGATGTAACCGATCACCGCGCGATGCAGGGCGTGCCACTTCTCGTTCAGCTTCGCGATCACGAGATCCTTGTCGTGCCCTGTGTAGTTTTTATTTACTTCCTCGCCGGCGTGCTGGAAATTGCTCATGATGTAGGAAAAGCCGTGGGCATTTTCCACGATCTGTAAACCGGCCGCTTCCGCGCCCATCGGCGTGGAAAGGATGCGCGCCAAGCGGCGATTGTCGACGTTGTAGGCCCAGACGTAGTTATTGTTGCGGCGGCTGGTGTCTTCGCCGATAAAAAGCGTGCGGCTCGCGGGCGAAAACTTGAGATTGTCCGGTCCGCAAACCTTGTCCTGCTCGCAGCGGTTGCCTTCGGCATCCTTTCTGTCTTCGCCGTTGTCATTCTTGCCCAGCCACCCGCCCAGGAGTTCCGGCACGGATCTCATGGCGGACGCCACGAAGCGGCTATCGATTCCGGCTTCATGGCCGTCGGTCAGCTTGAGCTCGTAAACCGCCCCGCCGTCGTTTTGAGGCAGGCGAATATCGCCGGTGCCGTCGGCCATGCCTTTTTCGATACGCGAGATGGCGACATACGCCTTGCGTCCGCTCGGATCGTGGGCGACGCCTTCCATTTTGGAGAATTCGGTCGTGGCTCCGAGATAGGCCGCGTAACGGCGGGTTTCCAGAAAAGCCGCGGCTTTTTCCATATGGGGCTTGAGCCGCAGCCATTCGGTGCCGGTGTAGGTGGTGACTTTCTTGTAGCCATGCTCATGGGGGTCGGTATTGCTGGCGTCGAATATGTCGGCGAACTTGATGCCGTTATCGACCAGGGCCCTGATTTCGGCATCCGCGGCCGAGCCCAGCTTGATCCAGGTCAGCTTCGCCGCTCCTCCTTTCGACGCCGTGGTTTGTTTCCATTTGGCGGCGTAAAGCGTGCCTGACGACAGATCCTCGGGGTGGTCGGCGATGAACATGAACAGCCCGGTATTGACGCCGTCGTCGCCCATGTAAGCCGTGCGCCGGTCGGGCATTATTTCGGCCAATTCCCGCGAAAACCGGCCCAGGACGTAGTGCTTGACGGCCGATGCGGTTCCGTTGGCGTCGATCTTTACCTCCGGCACCAAACCATAGTGATAGGCATTGGCGTGTGCGGCATCGCCGAAGTAATACCGGCTGAACGAGTCGATGTCTGTGGTGTCGTCGCTGTCCTCGGTCTTGGCGCCGCCGCCCCGAACCTTGGCGTCCGGTTCGTATTCTTCGCTGCCGAGATGCGTGTTCCAGGGCGAAAGCGAGGCGGCGCAGGCTATCCAAAGGCCGTTCACGCTGCCGAAGCTGATGTTGTGGTAATCCGCAACCGTCAGGGCGCCGGTGGATTTGTTTTGATCGAGCTTGGCAAAGCTCGCGGTCGCCGGCAGCTTGCTCCAGAAGCGTCCCGATTGCCCGGCGGGCGGCAGTTCCTTGTATTCGTACTGGGTGACCAGGGCCAGGGCTTCGTTTCGAAGAGGATCCTGGGCCTTCATGCCCGGTATCGCCATCAGGGAGTTGCCGTCCGGCGAATCCGAGGCGATCTGTCCGTAGGTATCGGTCAGCGGGTGATCATGGTAGTCGTACAAACCGCCTACGGTATGTCCGGCGATCGAATCGGCGGTGCCCATCAGTTCGTGATAACTCAGATCGTAAGTCCGGCTCTTGCCGTTCCGGTAAATCACTTTCATCCGGGCTTTGCTGTAAATGTCCGTTTTCTCGTCGGCGGTGACGGGAGCAGGCATCCCGATGAATTCGACCGATTTGACGGTTGGGCCGGCGTCGGCCGAACCGGCGAAAGTCAGCAGCGAGAGCGCTGACGAAACGGCTACGGTGAAAGCGTTCATTCTTGGCGTTATTCGAAAAATGTTTAACCCTAGTCGACGAATGTTAAATTCTTGTGACAATAAGCCGGACAGGTGAGGCATTTGCCCTATGGTGCAGGCATTTCCCGCAAAAGGCGCGCCATAACCCGTTTGCGCATGCGATTTCTGGCTGATCCGGTATGTGGAATGAAACGTGCTTGTAACAATCCGCGGCTTGCTTCGGCAAGCCGTCTGATTCGCCTTTTTAACCGACTGATTAGGGAGTGGATTGCTCATGAAGACATTTATCGGTGTGATCACAGGGATTCTCATCTTTTTCGGCGGGACTGCCGCGCAGGCCGCCCTGCTGGAAGGCCAATCGGTTTATTTCCAGTTTGCGGACGAGGACCTGGATTACTTCGGGACACCGTCCATCGACGGCGATACCCTGAGCTTCGCCTTTTCCGATCGTTTTGCCGCCTCGGCTTCCCAGCGCCTAAGGGAAACCATGGAATTTCAGGTCATCGCCAAGGACGGATTTCTGATCGATCAGTTTCACTTGGCGGAGGGCGGCGACTACGCACTCGCCGGAAAGAACAGCAGCGTTTCGGCCAGCAGTCGGCTCCGGCTCGACGACTTTACCAACGACGAACTGTTCCGCGACTCGGGTGAAAAATCCTTCCGCCTCGGCGGCAGCGGCGGCGAAAAGGCGGGCAGCTGGACCACGCTGTTCGAGCAGTCGATTGCCCGGAGCGAAGAACTGGACATCCTATTGACGACGATGCTGGGGGCCGTTCCGGTGGGCAGTCAGGGTGAAGCCTGGATCGATCTGAACGCGATCCGCGTGACCATCGGCGCGGTTCTGTCCGGCGGCGAACCGGCCCCGGTGCCTTTGCCCGCGGCCGTGTGGCTTTTGGCCTCCGGACTCGCCGGTTTGAGCGGCGTGACGGCCGCCAAGAAGCGCTGCAGCGTGCTTTTACGCGCATAACAAACATCATCGGCCGATAAGCGCCGCGTGTATCTTGGGTACGGGAGGAATTCGGCCAAAAGTAGCGCGGGCCGGGCCCATTCCGCTCTTGGCCGCGATGCGGGAATGCATCGCAAGATCCACACGCCGACCGAGGCAAAGGGATTGGACCTGCGGTCGCTTTCGTTCGATATGCTTGAAATCATCCTTGCTCGCGCCTGCGGACGCGCGGGACTGCCGTTTCTGGGCTACCGGTAAAGTGCTTCGCTTTGGATGAATCGCCGGACCGGCTCGGGAATCAAATAACGGGCGCTCTTGCCGGTTTTTACGGCTTCCCTGATGCGGGTCGCCGAAATATCGAGCTGGGTGACCTCGACGAAATGGATTGCTCCCGCCGGCTGAGGGCGTATGGCACCTGGCTGTTCGGTACGGCGTTCTGCGATGCGCGATGCCAAATCGCCCGCAAAATCGGGCGCCGCGCCCGGCCGTTGCATGACGACGATATGGGCGAGATCGAACAGCTCCCGCCAGCGGTGCCAGCGGGGAAAGCCGAGGAAGGCATCCAGCCCGACGATCAGGCACAACGGCCGAGCGCCGATCTCCGCTCGAATGGACGCAAGCGTATCCACCATGTAGGACGGCCCGGGCCGGTCTAGTTCCCGTGTATCGATACGGAAGCCGGGCTCGGCGTCGTGCAGGGCCAGCTCCAGCATCTTAAGGCGATGCTCGGGTTCGGCCTCCGGCGCAGCGCGGTGGGGCGGCAAACGGCAGGGGACGAAGCGGACCTCGTCCAGTTCGACCGCTTCTTTGACTTCCAGGGCCGTCCGCAGGTGGCCGTAGTGGATGGGATCGAAGGTTCCGCCGTATATGCCGATCATGAGCGCTCTTGGGGGGAGAGGCCGTAGCAGTAGGCCGGGAACCCTTTCCCGACATATTCGTCGGCAAAGGATTGCCGACCTACGATACTAATCCGCCCTAGGTGTTGCAAGTCAGGCGCGGATATGCCCATCGCCCAGAACGATGAATTTCTGGGTGGTCAATCCTTCCAGTCCTACCGGGCCGCGGGCGTGCAGCTTGTCGGTGCTGATGCCGATTTCGGCGCCCAAGCCGTATTCGTAACCGTCGGCGAACCGGGTGGAGGCGTTGACCATTACCGAGCTGGAATCCACTTCCCGGAGAAAACGGCGCGCGCGGGTGTAGTCCTCGGTCACGATGGCGTCCGTGTGTTGCGATCCGTGCCGATTGATATGATCCAGCGCCTCGTCGAGGCCCTCGACCACGCGGATGGACAGGATGGGCGCGAGATATTCGGTGTCCCAGTCTTCCGCGGTTGCCGGCGTACAGTCCGGCAAGATTTGCACGGTTCTAGGGCAGCCGCGGAGCTCCACGCCCTTTTCCCGAAAGAGGTGCGCCAGGTCCGGAAGGAGAACGGGCGCAATCGGGGCAGCGATCAGCAAGGTTTCCATCGCATTGCAGACACCGAAGCGCTGGGTCTTGGCATTCAGAGCAATCTTGATGGCCTTGTCGAAATCGCAGCGGTCGTCGATGTAGACGTGGCAGATGCCGTCCAGGTGTTTGATGACCGGGATGCGGGATTCTTCCGTGATGCGCTCGATGAGGCTCTTGCCGCCGCGCGGCACGATCACGTCCACGTGGCGTTCCATGCGGATCAGCTCGCCGACCGCCGCCCGGTCGGTGGTTTCGATCAGTTGCACGGCGTCGCGGGGCAGTCCCGCTTGCTCAAGACCGTCCCGTATGCAGTCGGCGATGGCCTTGTTGGAATGTATGGCTTCGGACCCGCCCCGCAGGATGCAGGCGTTGCCGGATTTGAGGCAAAGCGCCGCGGCGTCCGCGGTCACGTTGGGGCGGGACTCGTAGATGATCCCGATGACGCCCAAAGGCACCCGCATCCGGCCGACCTGAATGCCGGAGGGTCTATAGGTGAGGCCGGTGATTTCGCCCACCGGATCGGAAAGCGCGGCCACTTCGCGCAGACCTTGAGCCATGGCGTCTATGCGCTTTTCGGTGAGGTCCAGCCGGTCGAGCATCGCGCCGTCGAGTCCTCTGTGGCGTCCGGCCTCGAGATCCTTGTGATTCTCCGCCATCAGCAATTGGGCATTGCTTTGCAGGGTGTCGGCGATGGCCAGGAGAGCGCTGTTCTTTGCGGCGGTCTCCGCACGGCTCATCGAGCGGGCGGCCTCGCGAGCCTGCTCGCCCACCCTAAGCATATAAGTTTGAAGGTCGTTTAACATGGGTCGTTCAAGGAAAGGTGAATAATCGAAAGCGGTGAGCTATGAAACGTCAATGAGGCTTCGCCGTAATGCGTGTTCCCGAAGGTGCCGTGAGGCTTACGCAGACGGACAACAGTTCTTCCCAGGGGTCGCCCGTTTCCATGCCTTTGATCACTCTGTCAGCCTTGGCGCTGAGCAAGAGGGTCCGGTGAATGCTGTCGCGGTTCAGGCGCTGCAGTGCCTGGAGCACGGTCGATTTTCGTTTGTCCCACACTTGGCATTTCGCCAATGCCGATTCGGTCGAGGTGCCTTGGGCGACCAGAGCCATGATGTTGCCGATCAGGCGAACGTCGCGGGTGAGCGCCCATAGCGCGACCGCAGGCGCCACGCCTTCCGCCTTGAGTCCCGTGAGTACGCGGTAGGCTTTCTGAGTGTGACCGCGCAAGACTTCTTCGGCCAGATCGAAAACATCGTAACGGGCGCTGTCGGCGACGGCCTTGACGATCTGGTCGTCGTCGATCTTGCCCTTGCCGTACAAGATGTGCAATTTTTCGATTTCCTGGGCGGCCGCCAGCAAATTGCCTTCGACGCGGGCGGCCAATATGCGGATGCCCGAGCGGTCGGCCAACAGACCTTTCGCGTTCAAGCGCCGGTCGAGCCAGCGCAGCAATTGCTCGCCCTCCAGGGGCCAGACCTGGACCACCACGCCGATGCGGTCGATGGCCTGGTACCAGCGGCTTTTTTGTTCGGCGCCCCCGATTTTCGCGCTGCTGACGATGAGGGCTGCGTCTTCCGCGGGCCGCTCGGCATAACGCGCCAGGGCTGCCGCCGCCGCTTTGTCCGGCTTCGCGGGAAGGCGCAGGTCCAAAATGCGCTTTTCGCCGAAGAGAGAAAACGAATCGGCGGCCTCCTGCAAGCTGCCCCAGTCGAAGCCGGTATCGGCGTAGAACAATTCACGGCTGCCGTACCCGGCGGCACGCGCTGCCTGCCGTATCGCGTCGGCCGCTTCCGCAAGCTGCAGGGGCTCGTCTCCGCTCAGGAAATAAACCGGAGCCAGACGCTTCTTCAGTTGCTCTCCCAGCTGCTCGGCGGATAGTTTCACGACTTGTCCGCAGGCGGGCGGCTCAGTGCGTAAGCGACTCGGCGAAACAGGAGTTGGGCGGCCTCGCGCTGCATCTCCTGTTGGATTTGGTATTCCTCCTGGGTTTGACTGAGCGGGGAGGTCTGATCGTTGAAATAATCCCGTTTCAGCTCGAGCTCCTGGCGCGGCAGCAGTATCTCGCCCTGTGGCGTCGACACCTCGTAGACGACCCGATAGCTCAAATCGAACAGGTTGGCTCGGCCTTGCTTGCTCAGACCGATCGGGCGGCGGTCCTGCCTCGCCTGGACGATGTGGATCACCGCGCCGGCCTGGCTGGGAGCCGCCGCGAGGTTGCCCCCGGAATAAGACAAAATCTGCGAAAACTCCTGAACGAACAGGTCTCCGCGCCCCAAACCGTCGATGTAGAAGGTTTTAGCGACCATCGTGGCCGGCAAGCTGCCGCGGAGATGGAATCCGCAAGCCGAGAGCAATAGGGCGAAAATTGCCGAAACCGCCGCTTTTGCGAGAGACCGTCTTGTCATTGGCTACACCACGATGTTGACCAGCTTGCGCGGAACCACGATAACCTTTTTGACCGGTTTGTCCTCGACGAAGCGCTGCACGTTGGGATCGCCGAGCGCGGCGGCCTCGACGGCGTCGTTGGCGGCATCCACCGGCACGGTGATTTTGCCGCGCAGCTTGCCGTTCACCTGAACCACCAGCTCCACGGTGTTTTGCACCAGCGCCGATTCGTCCGCTCTTGGCCATGCCATGGTCGCGACCGTTTCGGGATGTCCGAGCTCGTGCCACAAGCGGTGGCAAATATGGGGCACGATGGGAGACAGCATCAGCACCACGAGCTCCAGCGTTTCCTGGCGCACCGCGCGTCCCCGATCGCTCGCATCGTCGAACTTCGCCAAGGCGTTGAGCAGTTCCATGTTGGCGGCGATCGCCGTGTTGAAGGTGTAACGCCGGCCGATATCGTCGCTGACCTTGCGAAGGGTCTCGTGCGTCTGGCGCCGCATGGCCTTTTGCGCCTCGTCGAGCGCCGTCTTGTCGAGCCTAGGGGCGGGGCCTTGGTCGACATGGACGGCGACCTGTTTCCAGAGGCGCCTCAGGAACCGGAATCCACCTTCCACGCCGCTGTCCGACCATTCCAGCGACTGCTCGGGCGGGGACGCGAACATCATGAACAAGCGCGCCGTGTCCGCGCCGTAACGATCGATCAGCGCTTGCGGATCGACGCCGTTGTTCTTGGACTTGGACATTTTTTCGGTGCCGCCGATCGTGACCGGCTGTCCATCGGCCTTCAAGCTCGCGCCCAGCGGCCTTCCCCGCTCGTCCAATTGCACGTCCACTTCGGCCGGGTTGTAGTAGTGCTTCTTGCCGTCGGCCTGCTCCCGGTAGAAGGTCGGCGCCACCACCATGCCCTGGGTGAGCAGATTGGTGAAGGGTTCGTCGCTGTCCACCAGGCCCACGTCGCGCATCAGCTTATGGAAGAAGCGCGCGTACAGAAGATGCAGGATGGCGTGCTCGATGCCGCCGATGTACTGATCCACCGGCAGCCAGTATTTGGCGCGTTGATCCAGCATGGCGTCGTGGCTGTCCGGGCAGGCATAGCGGGCGTAGTACCAGGACGATTCGACGAAGGTGTCCATGGTATCCGTCTCGCGCTCAGCCGGGCCTCCGCATTTCGGGCAGGTTGTTTGATACCACTCGGGCATTTTCTTGAGCGGAGAGCCCACATCGATCTTGACGTCCTCCGGCAACACTACCGGGAGCTGATCTTCGGGTACCGGCACGTCGCCGCAGCTCGGGCAATGGATGATCGGGATCGGGCAGCCCCAGTAACGCTGGCGGGAGATGCCCCAGTCGCGCAGGCGGAACTGGGTGCGCTTATGGCCGAGGCCCTTGGCCTCGAGATCGGCGGCGATGGCGTCGAACGCTTCGAAATGATCCATGCCATCGTATTTTCCGGAATTGATCGTCAGCACATCATCCGGAGATTTGGATGCATACCACTCTTTCCAAATCTTGGGATCGAAATAATATGCCTCGTATTCTTCCTTTGGCCGCTTCGCCTTTAATTTGTCGGTATAGACAACGGTATTTTCGAAAACCTGCTTAATGGGCAATGAGTATTTGTTCGCAAACTCGAAATCCCGCTCGTCATGCGCCGGCACCGCCATCACCGCGCCTTCGCCGTAACCCCATAATACGTAATTGGCGATCCATACCGGCAGTTTTTCGCCGGTTAATGGATGAATGACGAAGCGGCCGGTCGCCATGCCTTTCTTTTCCATGGTGGCGAGCTCGGCTTCCGCCGTGCCGCCGTGTTTGCATTCCTCGATGAAGGCTTCCAATTCCGGATGGCCTTCCGCGGCTGCCAGGGCCAGCGGATGTTCCGCCGCCACGGCGACATAAGTCGCGCCCATCAGGGTGTCGGGGCGGGTGGTGTAAACCTTGAGGACGTCACTGCCGTCCTCGTAGGGAAAATGCACTTCGCAGCCGTGGCTCTTGCCGATCCAGTTGCGCTGCATGGTCTTCACCTGTTCGGGCCAGCCCGGCAACTGGTCCAGCCCGGCGAGCAGTTCCTCGGCGTAGGCGGTGATGCGCATGAAGTACATGGGGATGTCGCGCTTTTCCACCGGCGCGCCCGACCGCCAGCCGCGGCCGTCGATCACTTGTTCGTTGGCCAGCACGGTCTGGTCCACGGGGTCCCAGTTCACCGGGGCGACCTTCTTGTAGATCAGGCCTTTTTCGAACAGCTTGGTGAACAGCCATTGTTCCCAGCGATAATAATCGGGCTTGCAGGTGGCGATCTCGCGGCTCCAGTCGATGGCGAGCCCCAGCGACTTGAGCTGCTTGCGCATGTAATCGGCATTGGCGTAAGTCCACGCCGCCGGAGCGACCTTGTTCTGCATCGCGGCGTTTTCCGCCGGCAGTCCGAAGGCGTCCCAGCCCATCGGCTGAAGCACGTTCTTGCCCTGCATGCGCTGATAGCGGGCGATCACGTCGCCGATGGTATAGTTGCGGACATGGCCCATGTGCAGCCGCCCGCTGGGGTAGGGGAACATGGACAGGCAGTAATACTTTTCCCTGGCCGGGTCTTCGACGGCGCGGAAAACGCCCTGGGCTTCCCAGGCGTCCTGGGCTTCTTGTTCGATGGTCTGCGGCTTGTAAATGTCTTCCATACGCGGGGATTTCGGTCGCCGAATTAAACCTTGTAGGATACTAAAGCACTCGCCGGTACCGCAAATGGGCGCGGGCTTCGTCGGCGATCCTCGTTTTGTCCTGAAAACCGGATTTCGTAGGGTGGGTTAGGCGCGCATAGCGACAGATTTGGTATTAGTCACTGTGCCGCGAGCGCGCCGTAACCCACCAAAAGGTGTGGTCCACGCCCCCCCCCGGTGGGTTACGGCGCGCGGAAACACCGAAGGAACTTTGCGGACTCGGTGCGATGCGCGCCTAACCCATCCTACGAATCCGTACTTCGGAACAAACACGAGTTGCCGGGACTCCTGAACGGGATACTCCGAATAAGCCTTTTGACAGATTGTCTTATGCCTGTTGTACGTAGCACACTTTATGGATTCGTTTTCCGGACATCGTCCGACAGCCTTTTCGGGAGAAAAACATGCGCACATTGATCGCGGGCTTGGTCTTATTACACGTGCTCTTGCTGAGCGGATGCGGATACAACACCCTGCAGCAGCAAGACGAGCAGATCAAGGCGAACTGGTCGGAGGTCGTAAACCAATATCAGCGCCGGGCGGACCTGGTGCCCAATTTGGTCAACGTGGTGAAGGGTTACGCAGGGCACGAAAGGGAGGTGTTGACCCAGGTGACCGAGGCGCGTTCCAGGGTCGGGTCCGTTCAGGCCACGCCGGAACTGTTGAACGATCCGCAGGCCTTCTCCCAGTTCCAGGCGGCTCAGGGCGAATTGTCCGGCGCCTTGTCGCGATTGATGGCGGTGGCGGAGAACTATCCGCAGCTCAAGGCGGACAGTTTGTTCCGCGATCTGCAGGCGCAGCTGGAAGGTACGGAGAACCGCATCACCGTGGCGCGCAATCGCTACATCGCGGCGGTTCAGGACTATAACGTCACGGTCCGCTCCTTCCCCACCAACATTACCGCGCGGATTTTCGGCATGGAGGTCAAGCCGAATTTCACGGTGGAAAACGAACGCGAAATCTCTCGGCCGCCCACGGTCGATTTCGGCACGCCGGCCCCCGCCCCCGCCCCCGCCCCCGCTCCGGCCCGGTAGGCGAACGTCGATATCGATGCCGAACATGCTTCCGGTTTGGATTCTTGCCGTCCTTCTGGCGTTTGTCGGGTCCGAGGCTAGGGCCGAGGTTGCGGTGCCGGCGCTACAGGCGCGCGTTACCGATCTGACCGGGACCTTGAAGCCGGACGAAAAGGCGGGACTCGAAAGCCGGCTGTCAGCCTTCGAGGCTGAAAAGGGCAGCCAAATCGCGATCTTGCTGGTGCCCACCACCGAGCCCGAAACCATCGAGCAGTATTCCATACGGGTGGCGGATGCCTGGAAGCTGGGCCGCAAGGGGATAGACGACGGCGTCCTGATCCTCCTGGCCAAGCAGGACCGTACCGTTAGGATTGAAGTGGGGCGCGGGCTCGAGGGCGTGATCCCCGATGCCGTCGCCAACCGGATCGTGGAAGACGTGATGCTCCCGTTTTTCAAACAAGGCGATTTCTACGGCGGCCTGTCCGAAGGCATCGATAGCCTTTTCGCCCTGATTCGCGGGGAGCCTCTGCCCGCGCCAGCCGATGGCGAAAGAGTTCCGGATGAAGATCTGGGCGGCGTTTTCGGACTTTCGATTCTGGGCGGCATCTTCGGTGGCCGGATACTCCGGTTTCTGTTCGGCCCCTTTCTCGGCGGGCTCATTGCCGGCGCGGGCGCCGGACTGCTGGTCGCCGTTTTCGGTTTGCCGATCCTGTTTTCGCTGTTCGTCGGTTTCTTCGTCTTCATGGCGGTGTTCGGAGGCATCGGCCGGGTAGGGCCGGGCGGCTGGTACGGCGGGCCCGGCGGATTCGGCGGCTCCTCCGGAGGCGGCGGTTTCCGAGGGGGCGGTTTCCGAGGGGGCGGCGGCGGTTTCAGCGGCGGCGGAGCTTCGGGGCGCTGGTGATGTTCAAGCATTTCGGTCGCATCCTAAAGCATCTGTGTTACGGACCCTGGCGGCTTCGGCGGGTCCTGCCGCGCCACGCGCTTAAAGCCATCGCCGAGGAGATCCGTGACAGCGAGACGAAGCACGGCGGAGAAATCCGCGTTGCCGTGGAAATTTCGCTCGATTGGCGGCGGCTGCTGCGGCGCGAGACGCCGAGGGAAAGGGCCTTGGAAGTGTTTTCCGATCTCCGCGTCTGGGATACGGAGCGGAACAACGGCGTTTTGATTTATCTGCTGCTCGCGGATAGGGACGTGGAGATCGTCGCCGATCGCGGTATCGACCGGTTGGTCGGAGCGGAAGCTTGGGAGCGTATCTGCCACGAGATGGAAGCGGCTTTCCGGAAAGGCGACTTCGAGGCGGGTATCGTGGCCGGGGTTCAAGCCGTGGGCTCTCATTTGGAAAAGCACTTCGCGGGACCGGATCTGCACGGCGACGAGCTCGCCAATCATCCGGTCATTATTGATGGTTGAGTTTGCTCGGCCGCTCCTGTTTTGAGTTAAGGCTCAGGCTCGTCGTTCCGGCAGGGAATGCCGGAACCCAGACGTTCGGGACGACTTGCGGAGTAACGTCCTTGTCGACTGGATACCGGCACTCCCTGCCGGTATGACGGCTTAGTTCAACAGCATTGTCCCGCGCCGGGTACGGACTTTTTCCGGTCAACCGGCTAGTTGCCGATTACTATTAACGGATCACTTCATTTGCCGGAGACCACTCATGACCGACGCATTGTTAATCGCCAAAGGCCGGGATTCGCTTTCACTGCTGCCGTCCATGGCCAACCGCCACGGCCTGATCAGCGGCGCGACCGGCACCGGCAAGACCGTTACGTTGCAAGTTCTGGCGGAGCGTTTCAGCCGCATCGGCGTGCCGGTGTTTTTATCGGACATCAAAGGCGATTTGTCCGGTTTGAGCCAGCCGGGCGTGGCCAGCCCGAAGATGGTCGAGCGGCTCTCGTTGCTCGGCATCCAGGGCCATGAATTCGCCGGATTTCCGGTGACCTTTTGGGATGTTTTCGGCGAACAAGGCCATCCGGCGCGGGCGACCATTTCCGAGATGGGGCCCTTGCTGCTCTCGCGCATGCTTAATCTGAACGAAACCCAGGAGGGCGTGCTCCACCTGGTTTTCAAGATCGCGGACGACAGCGGAATGCTGCTGCTCGATCTGAAGGACTTGCGCGCGATGCTTCAGTTCGTGGGCGAAAATGCGGGCCAATTCACCACCTCGTACGGCAACATCTCCGCCGCCAGCATCGGCGCCATCCAGCGCGGTTTGATGGCCTTGGAAAGCCAGGGCGGAGACCGGCTGTTCGGCGAGCCCTCCCTGAACATCGACGATCTGATGCAAACCGCGCCGGACGGGCAGGGCGTAATCAATATCATGGCCGCCGACAAGCTCATGCAGGCACCGAAAGTCTATGCAGCCTTTCTGCTCTGGCTGTTGTCCGAACTGTTCGAGCATCTGCCGGAAGTGGGGGATCGCGACAAACCCAAGCTGGTGTTTTTCTTCGACGAGGCGCATCTGCTATTCGACGACGCTCCGGAGATTTTGCTGGACAAGATCGAGCAAGTCGTGCGCCTGATCCGCTCCAAGGGCGTGGGCGTTTATTTCGTGACGCAAAATCCTCTGGACGTTCCGGACAAGGTTTTGGGACAGCTCGGCAATCGCATCCAGCACGCGCTTCGGGCCTTTACGCCGCGGGATCAGAAAGCGGTTCGTTCGGCGGCCGAAACCATGCGCGACAATCCGGACCTGGACGAGAAGACCGTCATTACCGAGTTGGGCGTCGGCGAAGCCTTGGTTTCATTACTCGACGAAAAAGGCCGTCCGCATATCGTCGAGCGGGCCTTCATCCTGCCGCCTCAAAGCAAGATCGGCCCCATCGATGCCGCTCAACGAAAGCAACTCATCGGCGAGTCGCCCATCGCGGGCCATTACGAAAAAGCCGTGGACCGGGAGTCGGCCTACGAAATGCTCAAAGCGCGTGCCGCCGAGGATCTCCAGCAAAGGACCGAAGAAGCCGGTCGTCCTGCTTCCGGTTCGGCAGCCGGAGGCATTTTCGATACGCTCGGGAGCATTCTGGGCACTCCGTCGCGCGGTAAGGGCAAACAACGGCAAACCGCGATGGAGGCCTTCGCCAAAAGCGCCGCCCGAAGCATAGGCAGCGAACTCGGCCGGCAGCTTCTTAGGGGCGTGCTGGGGTCTTTGACGGGAAGAAAAAGGTAGGGTGGACGTTATCAGGTATACCAAAAGGTAGGATGCGGTGAGGGACGAACCGCATCGTTCGCGATCAATGCGTTTCGGGCACTCAGTGCATCTTACGAACTCGTTATCGGGCAGGCGGCAATAAAAATATCGGCTTGCGGCTATTCTTAACGACGGCTCAGTTTACATGTGGGTCCCGGTCGGCCAGTTTCGGCCGACCGGGACTTCTCGCGAGGCGCCGAACGAACCCGCGTGATCCGTGCGGCCATAGAAGAGTTGACGAGGAGTTAAGATGTTTTACGAAGTGAAGCCTTTGGTGCTGATTCTGATCGGGGCCGCCGTGGTCATGAGTCAGACCGCCTTGGCGATACCGTTTGCCGTACTGTTGATCGTTCTCGGCGCATTCATTATGGGCATGCGTTTCATCTATCGCTCCGAAAGAGTCAGTAGAGCAAAAACCGCTTCACGGCAACGAAAGAATTTCTGACTTACCGGGCAATCGGCATTTCGTTCCGCAGAGCCGCAGAGACCGCGGCTGTTTGGTGGGTTAATTCCAAATCGCTTTCAATAAGGCATTCATTTTGTAGGATGGGTAGAGCGAAGCGAAACCCATCGATGGTGGGTTACGCTCCGCTAACCCACCTACAATTAATGGTCACTCGAATGCCGAATGGAATAAGATCGATGCCTAACCCGCGCGCTTTCGAAACGGTGTACGATTCTGCCACCGGTTTAGGGCGCCGCCATTAATCTCGCCAGTCCCTTCCGCATTTCCTCCATCAACAACATTCCCAATGCAAACGGCAGAGTAAACAGCCAGACGTCGAGCTCTATGGGCGCGGTGCCGAAGATGTTGTTGCCCCAAGGCGTGTAATCGATGAACAGGATCAAGGCGATTTCCAGCAGAATGCCGACCAGGATTAATCGGTTGTTGAAAAGGGGAGAGCGGAACAGGGGGCGGTCCGGATGTTTGCACAGAAAGACGTTCATCACCTGCATGACGATGATGGCCGACAGACAGGCCGTGGTGGCTCGGAGATAAATCGGGTTGTCTCGGGCCAAGGTTTGGCCGTACTGCCAGCCGGCTCCATGGAGCACGTAGAAAAAGGCCGCCATGGCGGCGAGGGCTTCGAGAACTCCGAGGAACAGGTAGGCACGCGTGAGCAACGGCCAGGTGAGCAGTTTTTCCCTGGCCGATCGGGGCGGCTTTTTCATGCAGACGGGGTCCGGGCGATCCGCTCCGAGTCCCAGGGCCGGCACCATATCGGTGCCGAGGTCGACCGCCAGAATCTGGATGATGGTCAGGGGCAGCGGAATGCTGAACAGGGCGAAAGCGAGGTAAGGCACGAGTTCGGGAATGTTGGACGTGAGTATGTAGGACATGAACTTGCGGATATTGCCGAATACCGCCCGCCCTTCCTCTATCGCGCTGACGATGCTCGCGAAATTGTCGTCCAGGAGAATCATGTCGGCGGATTCCTTGGCCACGTCGGTTCCGGCAATGCCCATGGCGATGCCGATGTCGGCGGTCTTGAGCGCCGGGGCGTCGTTGACTCCATCGCCGGTCACCGCCACTACGTGCCGTTTGCGTTTCAGGGCGTCGACGATGCGCATCTTCTGGTCGGCGCCGAGCCGGGCGAAGATGACTTCTTCTTTGTCGAGCGCGAGCTGTAGCTGCGTGTTGGAGAGCCGCCGCAATTCGTCGCCGGTGATCACGTGGGGGTGATTGCCGCGGAGCAGACCGATTTCCCGGGCGATCGCCTTGGCGGTGTGAGGGTGATCGCCGGTGACCATGATGACCTTGATGCCTGCCTGAAGGCATTTTTCGATGGCGGACGGTACCTCGGGACGGGGCGGGTCTTCGAGGCCGACCAGGGCGGTCAGTATCAGGTTCTCTTCCAATCGATCGTGATTATAGGTATCCGAGATTTCGCGATGGGCAAAGGCGAGGATGCGAAGTCCGCGTTCCGCCATCGTTTCTTGGGCATAGACAAACCGGCGGCGCATTTCCTCGGTCAGCGGCACGATTTCTTCGCCGATCTGCACGTCGGAGCACAGCGGCAGCACGGTTTCCAGGGCGCCTTTGGCGTACAGCCGGTTCCCCTCCGGCGTGCGGCTCAAAATCGAAAGGCGCTTCCGGTCCGTGTCGAAAGGGATCTCGTCGATTTTCGGATAGGCGGCGGTATCGTTCAGGAACCGTTCCGCCATCCGCACCAGCGCGATCTCCATGGGATCGCCGAGTAGCTCCCGCTTTCCGTCGCGGCTCGTTTCCTTGAGGTTCTGGCAGTTGCGCGCGCACTCCCAAAGTCTCGGGTAGGTTGCAGCGAGTTGTTCGTCGATATCTTCCGGATGACAGACTTCATTGCCGAAGAAGATTTGTCTCGCCGCCATGCGGTTTTGCGTCAGGGTGCCGGTCTTGTCCGTGCAGATGACGGTGGCCGAGCCCAATGTTTCGACCGATGGCAGGTGGCGTACCAAGGCATTGCGTTTGGCCATGCGCTGGGTGGCCATGGCGAGGGAGAGGGTAACCGTGGGCAGCAGGCCTTCCGGTACGTTGGCGACGATGATGCCGATGGCGAAGATGAAATCCTGCCAAAACGACAGGCCGGCCGCCCGCCCGATGAAAAAGAAGACGATGCCCAATGAGACGGCAAGCATGCCGACGATCCGGCTCAGGCGGAGGATTTCGTTTTGGAGAGGGGAAACGGGTTCGCCTGCCGTTTGAGTGAGGTGGGCGATCTTGCCGAATTCGGTGTGCATGCCGGTGTGGAAGACCACCGCCCGGCCTTCGCCGGAGACGACGGCGGTGCCCGCCAGCAGGACATTGCGAGCGTGAATGAGCTCGTCCGTCGCCGAGGGCCGCGCGTCTCTGGCTTGGGGTAAGGCTTCGCCGGTTACCGTGGCGTTGTTCACCCTCAGGGCAAAAGCCTCCAGAACCCGGCAGTCGGCGGGTACGTTGTCGCCTTCCTGCAGCAGGATCACATCGCCCGGCACGATGTCCGAAGCATCCGCAAGGCGCACGCTGCCTTCGCGCATCACCTTGATTTGCAGCGGCAGGAGCTTTTGCAGCGCGGCGATGGCTCTTTCGGCCCGGTATTCCTGCCAGAACGAAAACAGCCCGTTGACGAGGATCACGCCGATAATGGCGAAACCCAGAGTTTCCATGCCTTCCCCCGGCGCTTTCCAATCCCCGAAAAACGCCAATGCCGCGGCAAGCCAGAGGAGCAGGGCGAAAAAGTGAGTGAACTGCCTGGCGAAGCGTAGTGCGACGGATTCCCGCTCGAACTCCGTAAGCCGGTTGGCACCATATTCACGGAGCCGGCGGGCCGCTTCGGTTTCACTTAGCCCTTCGGGTTGAGTATGAAGGCTTGTCAAGGCCTGATCGGGTTGGAGATGATGGATTTTCATGCCGCCTTTTGGGGTGAACCGATCCAGCAAACGCCTTGGCCGCCGTAGGCAATTTCGCGGATTTTCGTCAAGCGGCCGAAATATGTACAGAAAAAGAACTTATATGCTATAAACCCCGCGCTATCACGCCGATGTTTCAATACGCGGACAGTTAGAACCCACTCAACTAAACAGTCGGTTTACAGAGTATGACCAATCAACAATTCGATAAGACTCGCTTTTCTGTTCTGAGAAATGGTTTTTGCGCCTTCTCTATCGCCGTGGCTGGGCTATTGGCCGGCTGCGATGCCGGTCCCGGCGGCAGTTCTTCTGCGCCGGCCATGTCGGAAGCGAAAATCAGCGGGAACGTTCAGGATCAACACGGTCCCGTTACGGATGCCAAGATCGAAGTGCGGGACAAGAACGGTCAGTTAGTGACGACGACGGAGGTTACGAGCACCTCGAACCAGTACTCGATTACCGTCCCCGCGGGCACTGCGTATCCCATCGTGCTGACCGCCACTCCGAACAATCCGGCGCCGGGTCGCGGTCCGGTCAAGGCCGTGGTAACCAGTTCACTAGCCGACCGTATGGACATCACCGACGTCACCACCATCGTGGTCGATTCGGCCATGACCTTGGGCGGCTTGACCGAAGCGAACATCGCCAAGGCGTCCGGCGGCGCGATCGGCTTGCGCCAGCGCCAAGGCGCGAGCGCGGCAGCGGGCGGCGGCGGTGCGGGTCCCGGCCAGAGCGGCGGCGGCGTCAGCCGTGGTGGGCACGGCGGGCATGGCGAGCATGTGCCTTCCGGTTCCGGCGCATCTCCGTCCGACAGCAGCTCCGACCAACAGCAGCCGGCGCAGCAGTAATACGGTGTAATCGACTTTAGCCTTTCGGCCGGGATGCTTTAGCTTTTTTAAAGACTCCCGGCGATTTTCCCGAAGCCGGCAGATGAGCTCGACGGAGCCGTCTGCCGGTTTTCTTTTTGGTCGCGGCTCGGACCTTGTTGAAACGGGCAGGCCGCGATTGGAAGGGTCGCGACTAAAGCGACCGTTTGCGATTGGGAAGGGATTGCCGACCTACCTATCGGGCTCTCTGACACCGACCAGAGAGGGATACGGGAAGCGGGAGTCCCTACAAGCGTATGGGCTTTTTGGGCAGCGTGTCGGTAGGTGAGAGTTCCGGCAGCACGGGCAAGCGGACCACAAATTCGCTGCCTTGGCCAGGACCGGGACTGGAGACGCACACGGTTCCTCCGTGCAATTCCACTAAGCGGCGGACGATCGTGAGACCAATGCCGAGACCGCCTTGGGATCGATCAAGCGTGCGCTCGGCCTGGGTGAAGAGATCGAAGACCTGGGGCAGTATCTCGGCCGGTATGCCGAGACCGGTGTCCCGCACGCGAAGCTCGATGTCGGAGCCGTCCCGATTTGCGGTGAGCCAGAGGGCGCCCCCTTTCGGCGTGTATTTGGCGGCATTGTTCAGCAAATTGCCCAAGACTTGGATCAGCCGGATGCTGTCGCCCTCCAGGTATACGGGAGCGGAGGGGAGAGTGACGGTGAAGGCGTGTTTCCGTTCATCAAGGAGAGGTCGCGTGACCTCGATGGCGCGGGCCACGATATCGCTCAGCTCGATCGTGTCTTTTTTGAGTTCCACTTTGCCGCGCGTGATGCGGGAAACGTCGAGAAGGTCATCCACCAACCTGACCAGATGGGCCGTCTGCCGATCGATTACATCCTCCGCCCATTGATGTTGCGGATGTTGCGGACCGATCCGCCGCAGGAGTTCCACCGCATTTCGAATCGGGCCCAAGGGGTTGCGCAGTTCGTGGGCCAGCATGGCCAAGAATTCGTTCTTGCGGTGGTCGGCTTCTTGGAGTGATGTTTGGGCCTGTATCAGATCGTCGATATCCGAGCATGAGCCAAACCACTTGATGATGTGGCCGGCCTCGTCGCGGATCGGTTGGGCGCGACACATCACCCACCGGTACTCGCCGTCTCGATGGCGGAGCCGATGCTTCATCTCGTAAGGTTCGCCGGTCTGGAGGCAATGCTTTCGGCGTTCATTGACCAGTTCCACTTCTTCGGGATGCAAAGCCCGCATCCAGCTGAAGCCCTTTTCTGAGTCGCACGGCTGTCCGGTGAATTCATGAAAGCGCGGGTTGGTGTAGTCGACCCGCCCATCCGGACAAACCGTGAAGACGATATCCGGCACTGTCTCGGCTAGGGCGCGGAATCGCTGCTTGCTTTCGCGCAGCGCCCGCTCCACCCGCGCGCGCTGGACGATCTCCCGCCTTAAGGTTTCATTGGCTTGCACCAGTTCGGAGGTGCGCTCCTGCACCCGCGTTTCCAGTTCGGCGTAAGCTTGGCGCAATGCTTCCTGAGCCCGCTTCCGCTCGATAATCTCATGCCATTTGCTCAAGGTGCACTTGACGATATGCGGCATGGCGGACAGGGTGGCCTCGGACTTGACGAGATAATCCAGAGCCCCGGCCTTCATCGCCTCGACTGCGATCGCCTCGTTCCCGTAGCAGGTCATAACGATGACCGGATAAGACGTATTCGAGCCTTCCTGCGGCAAAAGCTCCGTACCTTTCCCGTCGGGCAGCCGCAAATCGGTGATCACGAGATCCGGTAGGGCGACGGCAAGCGCCTCCCGCGCCTCGCGGAGATGGCGTACCACCGTCAGACGAACGGGTTCGCCTTGAGCCTCGAATGCTCTCTGTATGAGCTCGGCGTGGCTAGTATCATCCTCGGCCAAAAGGATGTGAAGGATGGTGTCGGCTATCGGCGCGGCTGCGGATGGCTCAGGTTTCATGAACAGTTCGGTCGGACCAGGGGTAGTGATTCCAGGCCAGCCAATAAAAGCCCAGATCTTCCATCATCCGGGTGAAATTCTCGAAATCGACGGGCTTGACGAGATAGCTGTTGGCATGCTGGCCGTAAGCTCTGGCGATGTCTTGCTCGGCTCGTGAGGTGGTGAGAATGACGACCGGCAGATTCGCAATGGACGGCGATGCCCTGATTCTACCCAGGACTTCAATGCCATTGATGCGGGGAAGGTTGAGGTCTAGCAGGACGACGTGCGGCCTCGGGCTGGTTTGCGGATCGGCATACGCGCCCTGTCGCAGCAGATAATCCAAGGCTTCCGCGCCCTGGCTGACATGATAGATCCGGTTCGCCACGCGGTGTTCCTGAAAACAGCGGATGACCAGTTCGGCATGATCCGGATTGTCTTCGACCAACAGGATATTCAGGACTTCTCCCTTCATGCTGGATCCCTCAGGGAAAAATAAAACGTGCAACCCAGCCCTTGACCTTCCGAGTCTACCCAGAGACTTCCGCCGTGCACCTCGACGATTCGCTTGACGATCGCCAGTCCGATTCCGGTACCCTCCGTATTGGGATCGAGCCGCTCGAACAGGCCGAAGATCTTCGTATGGTAGCTTGGCTCGATTCCGATACCGTTGTCACGTACAAAATAGACGATTTCTCCTTCTCTTGCTTCCGCGCCGATCTCGATCAAGGGTTCATCCTGGTCACCCATGAATTTGACGGCGTTTTCTATCAGGTTGAGCCACACCTCGAAGATCCGCTTCGGATCGCCGACCGCGTCGGGCAGACCGCGGCTGATCTCGGTCCGCAGTTTACGCCCGGGAAGCCGGTCCCTGACAAGCTCGACCGCCTCATGGACGAGAGCGCGCATCGAGACCTTTTCGGGCGGATTCGCGACGCGGCCGATGCGAGACAGCTCCAGCAGATCTTCCAGCAAGGTCTGCATTCGGCTCGCCGCCGCACGAATTCGCCGGATGTCTCCGCGCATACGCTCGAAATCTCCCCGCGTCGCGCTTTGTTCCAGCATGCCTGAAAATCCCTGGATGGTAATCAAGGGACTCTTGAGATCGTGCGAGGCGGTGTAAATGAACCGCTCCAATTCCGCATTTTTTTCGGTCAGCTGTTCGAGGAGAGCAGCCTGTTGTTCCTGGGCTTTTCGGCGTTCGGTCACATCGCGAATGATTCCGGTGAACAGGCGATGGTTGCCCAGAGGGGTTTCGGCGACGGTCAGTTCGATGGGAAAAGTGGATCCATCCCGACGCAGCCCGAGGACTTCTCGGCCGATGCCGATGACCCGGCGTTCCCCCGTTCTGAGATAGCGGGCAATGTAGGCGTTGTGTTCGTCGCGGTAAGGGGAGGGCATCAGGAGAGTGATGCTCTGGCCTTTTACCTCCGCTTCGGTGTACCCGAACATGCGCTCGGCCGCGGGATTAAAGGTCTCGATGAGCCCCCGCTCGTCGATCACGATGATGGCGTCGACGGCGGTCTCGAGAATCGCGCGCAACCGCACCGTCTGGTTCGCCAAGGCTTTCTCGGCGAGTTTGCGGCGACTGATGTCGTGAACCGTAGCCAATACGAAACGACCTTGCTCGGCCTCTAGGAGAATTAGGCTTATATCCGCTGGAAATTCGGTTCCATCCTTGCGCAAGCCGAAAAGATCCAGTCCTTCCCCCATGGGGCGGGAGCGGGGATGTTCGGCGTAACCCGCACGCTCTTCTCGATGCCGCCCGCGAAACCGTTCCGGCATGAGGTCTTCGACCGTGAGTTCCGCCAGTTCTTCGCGGGCATAGCCGAAAAGTTTCTCCAGCGCGGGATTGGAAAAAAGGATTTTTCCCTTGATGTCCGTAATCGCCATGCCATCCAAAGAGGACTCCAGCCATACACCGAAGTTCTTTTTTTTCAGCAGGAATTCCATCATGAAATGCCCGGAAAATGGTAAGAAACCCTTGATCGGTGAATCGATCAAGTGATTTTAAGCCGGTTGCAGTAAGAAAATTCTTATTTTTTAAAGGGTAATCAGTCCGTGGCGCAAGGCTAGATGGGTGAGTTGCACGACATTCGCAAGCCGGAGTTTTCGCATGAGATGCGTTTGATGCACGCTGATGGTCTTGGGGCTGGTGTGCAAGAGTTCGGCGATTTCCGCCACGGAACGACCCTGGGCCAGATGGCGGAAAACCTCGAATTCGCGCGGCGTCAAGAGCTCTACGGGCTTTTGCGATTGAGTCGACGCGGCTCGTTTCAGATGTTTGTCGAAGAAAAAGTCGCCGCTGAAGACGATCCGTGTCGCTTCCACGATCAATTTGGCCGCGCTCCGCTTGCCGATATACCCCCGGACGCCGGTTTCCCGCGCGCGCTCGATGAGCACTTCGCTTTCATAAGCGGAAAACATCAGAATTCTCGCACGGGAATCGCGTTTCAGGATCTTGCGGGCTGCTTCGAGTCCGCTGATGCCGGGAAGGGCCACGTCCATGACGACGATGTCCGGCTGGTGTTTCAGATAGGCCTGATAGGCCTCTTCCCCGTCTGCCGCTTCGGCCAGGACGGTGATATCGGGCGCTTGCTCCAATAGGCGCCGGTAGCCGCTGCGCACTACCGGATGATCGTCGACTAGCAGTACGGAGATCATGGTCTGGCTTGGCTAGGAATTTCGATCGCTACGCAGGTTCCCTGTCCGCTCTGGCTTTCCAGGCTGAAGAGTCCTCCAAGCGCCTCGACCCGTTCGCGGACGCCCATCAATCCCAGTCCCCGCTTCGTTTCCCGGGACGATAAACCGACGCCATTGTCCTTGATCAACAGGCGCACGGAAGCCGACTCGCCGGGCACAGGTCCAAAATGCCGCTGACACGATTCTCCCTGGCACGCGATACTCTCGCAGACCATGACTTCGGCTTGCGTCGCCCGGGCATGCCTGCCGATGTTATTCATGCACTCCTGGACGATTCGATACACCGTAATCTTAAGCGTTTCATCCAGGACGCCGAGATCGCCGATGATGGTCAGTTTCCAACTGATGTCGCGATAATGCGATCGGTATTCGTTGACCAATTCTTCGAGGGCTTCGGCCAGTCCCAGTTGATCGAGCAAGGGCGGACGCAGATTCTCGATCAGGCTGCGGACGGTGTCATGAAAGCGGATCAGCAAGGCTTCGACGGTTTGAGCGCTGTGATGGATCTCCGGGTGGCTTCGTTCGCTGAGCGAGGACATCATCGCGAGGTCCGCCTGCATGGCAGTCAAATATTGCCCAAGCTCGTCGTGCAGTTCGCGCGCTACTCTCTTGCGCTCATCTTCCTGGGCCTTGAGCAATTTTCGGGTCAGCTGGCGGTTTTCATTCAGCAACCGCCTGGTTTCCTGCTCGGCTTTACGCCTTTGCGTTTGCTCGCGCGACTGGATCAGAGCGAGTGCCAGGCTATGCGCGAAAGTGGTGGCCAAAACCTCGTCCTCCTCGGAAAAGGGCTCCCCGTTGAGCTTGTCACAGAGATAAACGCGGCCGTACACCTTGCCATCGTCGGCGATCGGCACCGCGAGAAGGCTCTTCATCGGCGGATGGCCGGGCGGAAATCCCGCCGATCGCGGATCACGGGCCAGGTCGTCGAGCCGCAACGACTGGTTTGTTTGAACCACTACGCCGAGCAGTCCTTTCCCTTCCGGCCAGCGGCCGATTCGTTCGATCTGTTCCTGGCTGACGCCGGTGACGAAAAAGCCGTCCAGCTTTCCGTTTTCGTCAATAATCCCGACGGCGCCGTACCGTGCGCGCAGCAGAGTCGCCAGCACGTTGATGCCGCTTTGCGCCATGTTTTCCTCTCCTTCGACATGGGCCATCAAAGCCATCAGCGTGCGGGACGCCTGATTCAGTTCGCCGAGTCGCGTCGACCACAGGCGAAGCTGCCGCTGCTCCTCTTCGAGTTCGGCCGACAGCTTTTGATAGTGATCGAGCAGCAACTCGAGCAAACGCGGACGGGTAACCGCTCCGACGAAGGCGCCGCTATCGTCCGTAACCGGCAAGATCCAGTGGTTCTCCCGTTCCATGAGAGCGAGCGCCGCGACGATGGATGTATCCCGTCCGATGGCCGGCGGTATCGTTCTCGGGAGTAGATCGGCAAAGATTCGGTGAGGCGATTGGGCGATTTCTTCACTGGTTACAAAGCCCAGAAAACGGTCGTTTCCGGAGGAAAAGACGGCGAAGAGGGCCGGCGTAGAAGTTGGGCCGAGTCTGGGGCGTTCTTCGTCAGTGACTTTGATCAGCCCGTCCGCCAAAGCGTCCAGGATGGTCGGTTGCACTAAAACGTTTCCTCTAGGTGCAATTCCGTTTCGACATCGAGGTGAAGAATTTCGGTGTCGTCCATGAAGGGCTTGATTCGCTGGAGCACGAATTCGATGAGCTGTTCCTTGGGGACACGCCGCAGAACCGCTTCGCGTACCAGAATGTCGCTGATGACCTCGTCCTCCAATTCGAGGTGAGCGAACGGATAAGTCATTAAAAGCTCCAGGGATTTTCGGATGGCTTTGCAGCCTATGGTAGCGCGGCGCCCCAACACCAAGCCTTCGTGAACGGGCGGAATCTTGAATTCTCTGATGCGAGCACGCAGGGTATATTTGGTCGTCAATTTATTGTCTTGCACTGCTGGTCTTCTGTTTGCTAGTCAACCGTTATAAGACTCCTAGCGCGGAAAAGTCACCCCTTCCGTTTAAAGAGACTTAGATTAAGTCAGCGACTCCAGAACGTAAATCTTCGGGATCGATAACTTTCATCATTCCAGGGCCGAATAGGGTGAAAATAAGCAAGGGGTTCGGTTTCTATTTTCGGGATGAACATCCGATGAAGCGTTCAGGAATCCCTTGAGCCTAAGAAGGATTTTTCGATATTAAATACCCACAATATCGCTAACGAGAGGCAATCAACAGTTCCGTGACGGCAGATGTTAATACTCATAATCGTTCGGTGTCCGCCTCGGAGTCTTCTATCTTGCTTGGATCGAGCTCTCGCAATTTAGTTTAGTGCGACCAATGGCGACTGACATCCGACGAGGTATTGAGCGGCCTGAATGAATAAACGTCGAGTTTATTCCATTCGACATTCGAGTGAACATTCATCGTAGGATGGGTAGAGCGAAGCGAAACCCATCGATGGCGGGTTAGCCCTTAGTCTCCGCTCGGGACAGGCTCCGCGTAACCCACCGAATAACCTACAAAAATCAATTTTTTATCGAAAGCGACCTTGGAATCAGAGGTCGAATCATCGAAGAAAATCCGCGTTGTTGGCGGGAGCAATCGGGCAAAAAAGGAGCGGCAGTGAAAATAGCTGCCGCTCCTTTAAAGTACGAAAGCGTGGCTGTTACTGTTTTACGGCATTGAGATGGGTCATCGCTTCTTCGGCCGCTTTTCCGGCTATGTCGGCATGCCCCATCTTGCCGTGTTCGATCGCGCCGTCCAGGCTTTTGATTGCCGCATCCAAGTGTGGATTGGGGTTTGCTTGATTCGCCGCCGTTGCGTGAGTTTTCGCGGCTTCCGCGTGCTCGGCCACACCTTTGGCATCGCCCTGTTTGCCGCTATCGACGGCGGCTTGGGCATGCTTCATCGCTTCCCCTTTGTGATCTTCGGCGGCAACGGCGGTGAAACCTAGCGACAATGTGAACAGGCCGGCGAGTAATCCGGACAAGATTTTTCCACGCATAACCATTTCTCCGTTAAAGGGTTGTTCTTCTTGAATGCCCCAATATGGGGCGGGTTACAAATATCACGACGTCAATTTCAAGTCCATCGTTAATACGAAAAACGGCAGCCACGAATGGAACGCCATCCGGTCTGCCGTTTTGTCGCGACAGCATGAAAACTATTTTTTGGCCTGTTTGAGATGGGTAACCGCTTCCTCAGCGGCCTGCCCTGCCATATCGGCGTGGCCCATTTGGCTGTGCTGAATCGCGCTGTCCAGACTTTTCATCGCAGCGGTCAGATGCTCATTGGGATTTTGCTGCATGGCGGCCTCGACATGGGGTTTTGCGGCTTCGGCGTGTTTGCCGACGCCTGCGGCATCGCCCTTCTTGCCGCTGTCGGCAGCGGCTTTTGCGTGCTTCATCGCTTCCTTGACATGGCTTTCCATACCCTCCGTTTCGGCCTTGCCTTTTCCTTCGGTTCCGGTCATCCCGGTACCGCCGGGATAGGGTTGACCGCCTCCGCTACTTTCGCCGGTCGTCCCGCGAACGCCTGTTCCGCTTTGGCCGGTTTCGGTTTGCGACTGCGCATAATATGCGGCGCTGTCTCCGGATCGTTCTGCGGCCGCAGCCGGACTCAGTGTTTGCGTAGTTATGCCGGCAAGCAGACAAAGCAAAATTTTGGAATACATTGCTTTTTCCTCCGTGAAAAATGTTCGGACGGCTAAATCGCCGTATCAGCGGGCGTGGCACAGGCCATACCTATACTCCACGGTCATTGGGGAGCCCTCGGTTGCCGCTTTTCTCGGACGAGAAAGGAATGCGGCAGGGATCAAGGGCTGATGCGCTTACTCGAAATCGCCGCTCCCGGTTTCGGGTTCGGGCATTTCTTCGGGCATCGACGGTTCCTCGGAACCCGGCGTCGGACGTTGGGGAGTTTTGCGTTGGCTCGGTTCAGAGGTTCCGCTCTCGGTGCCTCGGCGTTGGCCCGATTCCGGCGTGCCGCGTTCGCCATTCTTGCGTTTGCCCGTGCCGGACATCCCTTTTTCGTTATTCCGGCGCTTGCCGGCGCCCGACTGGCCGTTATCGTTCCCTTCTCGCCCGGCCGCCTCTCTGACGATCTCTATGACATCGCCTTTCATAGTGCCGTTTTGGAATTCTGCCTTAACGTAAGCGGCGATCCCTATGGGTCGATCCGCGGCAAGGGCCGGATTCAGGCCGAGCAATGAGATAAATGCGCCTAAAAGTAAGCCGATTAGAAATTTCGAGCGCATGGCGTGCCTCCTTTGCACCAAAGTTCGTTCCATGTTCCCGGCGCGACCGGGAAAGTCATTGTTAACACACGGTAGTTTCCCAGTCTCTAGGGAAATTTACTAAGAACCGTGGGCTAATCCTGTAACTCCGGAAAACTCGTCGAGATGAAGTAAGAGCCTTCCGGCGTTAACGCTTGATGTGGCTCTTGATCATGATGCAAGTGTTGGCCAGATAGCTGAAGTCGTTGGAGGCCAGGAAATTCAGGACCTCGGCATTCTCCGCTCCGGGTTGCAGCCACACGTTCCTTAGACCGAGATCGAGACATTGCTTCAGGACGGACAAGGTAGCCTCGGGCGGTATGACGAAATTGACCAGGGTCGGTGTGCCGGGAAGTTGCGCAAGATCCGGATATGCGGGATCGCCATCCACCGACGCGCGATTCGGGTTGACCGCATAAACTTTGTATCCTTTGCCTTTCAGATCGCGATAGATGGCATGGCCGAATTTTCGTTCGTCGTCCGTCGCGCCCACTACGGCGACGACGGTGTCCGGTGCATCCAAAAGGTCGAGCAGAGCGTCGGGTGACAATGCCGTTGTCTCACTGAAAATTACGAATCATTAAACTGCCGATCAATGGCAGGCGCTTCGGAAGCCGGCAAACGCACGACCACGTCGATCTTTTCGCCGAATGTGCGCGAGACGATCTTTCCTCCGGCTTTCTCGACATGATAAGCGAGCGGCTGAAGTTTTGGATAATCGATCCTCAATTTGAGTTCGGCATATTCAACATAGGGCACGAGGGAGGCTTTCTCCAGGGCAAGTTTGGCCGTGCCGCCATAGGCGCGGACCAACCCGCCGGCTCCCAGCTTGATGCCGCCGAAATAACGAACGACCGCGACCAGCGCATTGACGAGATCGAAGCCGGACATATGCGCGAGTATCGGCTTTCCGGCCGTTCCGCTCGGCTCTCCGGCGTCGTTGAAATGGGCGATGATGCCGTTCTCGGTCTTGATCCGATAGGCGAAGGCGAGATGGTGCGCCGTCGGATGAGCGGATGCGATTTCGTACAGCCGCGACCGCAGCTGCGACTCGTCGGTGCAAGGCAGGGCGTAGCCGATGAAGCGCGAGTGATTGACGGTGAAGCTGGCTTCCGAACTTTTTTCGATGAGATACATGGATGAGAAAGATCGAACCGGTGAGTCTAATATCGTGCCCCAAACCCATCATACCGTAGCCGGCTTTAAAGCTTTAACAGAGAGACTTCCATGAAACCGGTGTTTCATCCCGCGCTGGTGAACGACGTGTTCGGCGATCCGGCGGTTTATGTCGATTTTCTGTTCGAGAAGCGTGCTCTGCTGTTCGATCTGGGCGATTTGCGAAATCTGGCGACGCGGAAAATCCTCAGGGTTCGGGATGTGTTCGTTTCCCATGCTCACATGGATCACTTCTTCGGTTTCGATTGGTTGCTGCGCCTGTGCCTAGGGCGGGAAATCCGCATCCGGTTGTTCGGGCCGGCCGGTTTTCTCGGCCAGGTGGAAGCCAAGCTCGCGGGTTATACCTGGAATCTGGTGGAAAACTACGACACCGATTTTACCTTGGATGCGACCGAGGTCTTGAGCGAAACCGAGGCGCGAAGCGCCCGTTTCCGCTGTCGGGCCGAATTTCGCCGCGAAAATGAGCACGAATGGACTATCAGGGACGGCGTTTTGCTCGACGAGGAGAACCACACCGTCCGGTTTGGCCTGTTGGATCATAAGATCCCGTGTCTCGCTTTTGCGCTCCAGGAAAAGCTGCACGTCAATATCTGGAAGAACCGCCTCGACGATCTGGATCTCGAGCCAGGGCCCTGGCTTCAAAGTTTCAAGCGCTCGGTGCTCGACGGATTGCCCGGCGATACGCCGATCACCGCCCGGCGGCGCGGACGGGGCGAAATTACGTTCCGCCTGGACTATCTGGCCGGAACCATCGCCCACATCTCGACCGGACAGAAAATTGCTTACGTGACCGATGCCGTCTATCACGACGCCAATGCCGAGCGCATCGTTCAACTGGCCAAGGGCGCCGACCAGTTCTTCATCGAAGCGGTTTTCGGCGAAGAACTCGTCGAGCGCGCCGCGCAGAAATACCACCTGACCGCCCGCCAAGCAGGCAGCCTGGCTCAGCGCGCCGGGGTCAAGTTTCCCGTGCCGTTCCATTTCTCGCCGATCTACCACGACCGCGAGTACGAACTCAGGGAGGAGTTCGAGCGGGCGTTTCGTGGCTAGACCTATTCACCCTTTTTGAAACAAGTTCCTTAAACTCTCCGGCCCGCCTCGTTTCTAAGGGATATACCCCACAGTCAAGGAGGAAACATGGCTGTCAAGCTCGCGGTCATTTACTACAGCGCCACCGGAACCACTTACCGATTGGCGCGCGGTATCGAGGAAGGGGCTGAGCAATCGGGCGCCGAAGTGCGTTTTAGGAGGGTGCAGGAGCTCGCTCCCGAGGATGCCATTGCGTCCAACCCTCTTTGGGCCGAGCACCGGCAGGAAGCTCGGGATGTGGAGGAGGCGAGCCTGGACGATCTGGTGTGGGCCGATGCCATTGTTTTCGGGACACCGACCCGCTACGGACTGCCTACCGCTCAACTCAAGCAGTTCATCGACAGGACGGGACCTTTGTGGACTCAAGGACAATTGGTGAACAAGATCGTCTCCTCGTTTACCAGTACCGCGACGCCTCACGGCGGGCAGGAAACGACGATCGTCGCCCTCAACAATACCTTCTATCACTGGGGCGCCATCATCGTCGCGCCGGGCTACATCGATCCCATACAGTTCCAAGCCGGGAATCCTTACGGTGTATCGTTCACGAGCAACAACGGGCAGCTCAAGCCGGACGATGTGGCCATGGCCGCGGCAAAATTTCAGGGCAGGCGCGTGGTCGCGGTAACGGCGCAGTTCCTTGCTGGTCAAAAACAGTAGTAAGCCGACCGGAGCCGGTTAAATGGCTCAGCGAGCGGTTGGGGAAACAGCCATGGTGAAGCTTCACGACAAGGAAACCGGCGCGTTCGTCGGAGAAATCAGCGACCAACAGCTTCAACAGTTGATGGATGTATTGGAGGAAGAAAGCTCGATCGACAGGGACTATTTCGTCAATCGAGCCCAGCTGGAGTTTTTGGAGGAACAGGGACTCGATAGAGCGTTGATCGGTCTGCTGCGGACGGCTTTGGGTAACAGGGAAGGCATGGAGATCGTTTGGGGGAAATCATGAATCGAGGGGTCGCTTGGGCGTATCGCAAGCCGCCTTCGATACGGCTGCGATTGCCGCGGTGACTTTTCAACTCATCAAATCGTGCGACTGGTGTTCCAGTTCCAAGGAGGCAGTATGCAAAGCAAAGCTAAGATTCTCGGCCACCCGGCCCATCCGATACTGATCGTATTTCCGCTCGGGTTGCTGTCCACAGGTGTTGTCTTCGACATCATTTATCTGATGACGGGTTCGCCGAGTTTTGTGACGGTCGCCTTCTGGATGATCGCGGCAGGAATCATAGGCGGGCTGATTGCTGCGCCGTTCGGCTTGATCGACTGGCTGGCCATACCGCCCAATACCCGCGCCAAGTATATCGGACTGATGCACGGTGTCGGCAATGTGGTGGTACTGCTGCTTTTCATCGCCAGTTGGTGGCTCCGGCGGAATATCGATTTCCCCGGAGCTTGGGCCTTCGTTCTGTCGTTTGCCGGTTTCGCATTGGTCTTGATCACCGGATGGCTGGGCGGCGAATTGGTAGACCGGCTGGGCGTCGGTGTCGACGACGACGCCGATCTGAACGCGCCGAGCTCTCTGCACAAAACGCACTGATCAGATGGGACCGGGCAAATCTTAATACCGGCCCTGTCGCTTGTCCAAACTCAGATCGCCGGGGCCATGGGCAAAAATAACCATGAAGCCTCCGGCGATCGCTATGTTCTTCAAGAACATGATGGTTTGCACCTTGTCGCCGAAATTAAGGTGGAAGAGCAAGGCCGCCGCGATGGAGAAACCGGCGAGGGCTAGGGCAAACCACCGCGTGTACCAGCCGATCATGATGGCTATCGCGCCTCCGATTTCCAATGCGATAACCAGCGGCAGCAGCATGCCCGGTACCCCCATCGATTCCATGTAGGTTTGGGTTCCGGCAAAACCGCCGATCTTGTTGAAGCCCGACAACAGAAAGATGATGGACATGAAAATTCGTCCGATAAGTTCTGCGTAACGAGACATATTTGCGGACATGCGGCCCCCTTTGAATTAGTGCGTACGTTGCCAGATAAGCTCTCCGTTTCGATATACCACTTTAATGCGGTGGAGTGGAATAGTGTGCGTTTCACCTTCGGAATCGGTGAGTTCGAATACGCCGGGGCGATCCCCAGGAAAGTCGATCCGTTTTAACGGTGTCACCACAATCGTCTTTTCGATGCGGTCGTAGTAGCCGATAGCGAATTCGGCCCGCGCGAAGTCTTCATCCCAGCGGATGCGGTTGAGTAGATCTCGGATGGGAAGCATCGCCGTAATCTGTCGTTTCGATCGCTCTTTATTAATCAGGCCCGTAAATACCCTCCTGGTATTTCGGGCCGCCGCCCAGGCCCGGTACACGCCCGGCCTGGGCTCACGCGGCTTGTCGCCGCGCCGGGGCATCCCTGCCCCGGATTAACCCGGCCTATATTTATAGGCCGGGTTAATAGACCGTTACTCGGGTCGTGTGGCGGGCAGAACTTTCGCGGCCGATTAAAATTAAACCTGTTGAATCGAATTTAGTGAGTAACCCCATGCAGAAAGCCTTGGTCGAGGCGCTGGATCGGGCGCCGATGGGCGTTGCGATTATGCGGGATCGGCGAATTTTATGGGTGAACGAACGTTTGGCCCAGTGGTTCGAATTGGCGCATCATTTGGACGGATGGGCCCCGAAGACTGCGGAGGATATCGGGCTGGCCGTTCTGTTCGCTGGCGACGATAGGCTTTGCGTCACGCGCGGTGGCGAGCAGTTTTGGCTGCAGCGCGAGTGCGCCGCTCTCGCTGACGGCAGCGAGGCTTATTTTTTCCAGGATGTGACCGAAAACGTGCGGATCGAAACGGCTCGCGGCCGTCTTCAAGAATTGGTCAACACCCTGCACACCAAGGACTCGGAAACGGGGCTTCTGAACCGGAACGCGATTCTTCAGGCTTTGGAAGGTCACGTGAGCCGCAGCCGGCGCTATGGCAATGCCTTGTCGGTGATTCGCGTCACCCTGCAGCCGCCCCGTGGCGCATCGCTGCCGGAAACCACGCTGCGCGAAATCGCTCAGGAATTCAATGCGCAGCTGCGATGGGCCGACCAAATCGGCCGCCTCGATGAGACGGCTTTCCTTTTGATTCTTCCCGAAACCGTCCGCACCGATGCGGAAGCGCTTGCCACCAAGTTCGGCGCAGAACGCGTGGCCTTGGCCGGCGCGGAAATGTGGCGGATCGATTGCGCGGTCGCCTCCTGGCAAAAAGGAGACGACGCGCGAAAACTCATGCAGCGTCTTCATTCCGAGCCATACGGACCGAAATTATCGTGACAGCGACCACTTTGCGAGCGATAAGGCTCGGCGGACCCGGCGAGGAAATCGATCGGAAGAGTTTGGCCGCCATCGTTCGGCGCTTCCAAAACCTGCATCGGCTTCAGTTGCAGCGCATTCAGGAATATCAAACGCCGCGTCAGCGGGATTTTCTCGATTTGTTGCCGCTCTTGTTTCACTGCAATCACCCGATGCTGCCCGGTTACGTCTCGTCCGAGACGCCGGCCGGCATCCAGGACTATGTTCCCGCGCGCCGGACGCTGCTCGCCGTCAGGCGGCTAACCAAGAGTTTCGAATACAAGCGGCGCGCGCTGACCGAATATCCGATCCATGGCATATACCTGATGGGCAGTGTCAGCAGTGTTGCCTATTCCAGGAAAAGCGACCTCGATATCTGGCTGTGTCATTCGGGCTCGTTGGACGAAAGTCAACTGGACGAATTGCGTCGCAAAGCGGCCGGCGTGGAAAAATGGGCCCAATCCCTTGGATTGGAGGCCCATATCTTCTTCATCGATAGCGAACGGTTCCGTCTCGGCATCGGCACCCCGATTTCTTCCGAAAGCTGCGGCAGCGTGCAGCATCATCTGTTGCTCGAAGAGTTCTACCGCACCAGCGTCTGGCTGGCCGGTCGCGCCACCGCCTGGTGGCTGGTGCCGCCCGACCAGGAGGCGCGGTACGGAGAATATCTGAACCACTTGAGAGAAAAACGCTTCGTCAACGAAAACGATTTCATCGATTTCGGAGGGCTTGAATATATCCCGCCCGACGAATTTCTCGGCGGCACGCTGTGGCATTTGCACAAGGCGATCGATGCACCGCACAAGTCATTGCTCAAGCTATTTCTGATGGAGAGTTACGCCAGCCAGTATCCCCACACCCGATGGCTCTGCGCCCGGTTGAAGGCGGCGGTGTACGAGGGGAGTTTGGATGACCGCGAGCTCGACTCATATATCCTCATGTATCGGGACGTCGAGCGTTATTTTTTGGCGGGGGGGGAGCGCGAGCGGCTGGAGTTGGCGCGGCAATGCTTTTATCTCAAGCTCAACGAATTGGTGAGATTTGGCGGGGGCACGGAAGCGGAGAAACGCCGTCGGCAAGAGATTTTGACCGCCATGGTCCACGCCTGGGGATGGCCGCGTCAACGCATCCGGGATCTGGACGAGCGGCGTCACTGGACCGTGGTCAAGGCTTTGCAGGAGCAAAAAGTCATCGGCCACGAATTGACCCGGAGTTATCGAACCGTGAGGCAGTTCGCGGCGGAGCATTCCGAGATCGGAGGTCCGGCCGGAGAGGAAATCAAGCTTTTGGGGCGCAGACTTTCCGCCGCTTTGGAGCTTAAACCCGGTAAAGTGGAAAGGCTGAGCCTCGATAGCGGCGACTGCATCGAACCTAAAGATTTCTCAGTGCACGAAGTCCGCCTGGCGGACGGCGAAATGGGATGGATCTTATACTCCGGACGGGTGGCATCTGCGGATGCGGGCAAGGCGCCATATCTGAAAAAGGCGCGCAGCCTGGTCGAACTTTTGGCCTGGCTGTCGTTCAACGGACTTTACGATCGGAGCGCCAACCTCTTTCTGGAAACCGTCGAAAGCGCATTGACGCTTTTGGAACTCAAGAACAATTTGCGTGCGTTGAACCGTTTTCTCGCGTCGCACCAGAGCGAGCCGGAACATCTGGACGACTACGGCCGAGCCCCGCGCGTGATTGCCGCAGCGTTGTTCGTCAACCTGGGGATCGACGTCGATGCCGAGCGCCGCGACGGAATCAGACTGGCCAGCGATCGTCATGATGCGCTGAGTTATGGCTACGAGCGGACGAACCTGATTCATCAAGTCGATGCCGTCATTTTGACGTCGTGGCGGGAAACCCTGGTCAAGCGTTACCAAGGTTTGGTCGGATTCCTCGATTGTCTGGCGGATCTCATCAACGAATCGCTTTCCAATGAATCGCACGTCGAGTGCTTCTGTTTCGTTGCCGGGCGGGCCCGAACCATCGCCCTGAGAGTTCAGGAGCTTTATCGGGATTTGAGGGCGGTGTTTTCGAGTCCGGACCGATCGCTACGCTATATCCTGCGGGGCGGTTCGGAATTCTACCTATTCGATAATCAGGGGACGAGCGTCCGTTTTTGGGGCGTACCCGATGTGGATCGCTTGTATAGCGAGCTGTCCGCTCCCCGATCTATGTTTTCGCCGGTCATTTTCGACCGCGCCGCCCTCGAAAATGACCCTTTGCCTTTGATATACGCTCATAATCGGCCGGGAGTTATTCAAATCTTTTGCCAACCGGAGTCCGGGCAGGTAAAGGTTTACATTCTGGACGAGCGGGGTTCGTTGTTCTACCGTAGCCACGAGGCGGTCGGACCCCAGCTCTTGCTGGGGCCTTACGCCTCGTTTCTCGGCGACATCTTGCAGCGCTATGTACTGGCCGCCGGCGGGATCGAATATTACGTGGTGGAACATCAGGCGTTCGGCGGATACAGCGTGAAATCCGCCGGTTTCCAGCCCAACCCGGACAGTCGCATGCTGGAAATTCGAGTATTCGCTCAAGAGACCGCGCCTGGCCGCGTGGCCTACACCATTTTCTGCAACGACTCGGAGTTTTCTTCCATGGATGCGGGACAGGACGTATTTTCCATGGCGGCGGCCCATATCATGCGGCTTCGTCAGAGCGGGGAACGCTATCCCATCTATATCACCGACATCGACTTGCCGCTTTCCATTCTGGGCGTGGACACGCCGGAAGAGCTGCAAACCGTTCACTTTCTCAAATTCAAAGAGAAGGTCGAGGAACGCTTGAATGCCTGATTATCTGTTATAAAAAAAAGTGTTTCTATTCTTTTTTGTAATTTGAATCCCGTCTAAAATGGGCCGTTTTTCAACGGCAACGATCTTTCCCGAGGCAAAAAAACGGTTATGGGTGGACAAGCTTGGCTCGCGGTCGGCGTGGTTTTGGGGTGCTTAAGCTTGATGCTTTTCACGTCCGCCGCGCCTGAGCTGATACTGCTGGGCGGAGTCGTGATGCTACTCGTATCCGGTGTACTGACGCCGGATCAAGCCTTGAGCGGTTTTTCCAACGAAGGCATGATTACCGTCGCGCTGATGTACGTGGTGGTGGCGGGTATCCGGGAGACCGGTGGCGTCGATATGCTGGTCCAGCATGTGCTCGGGCGCCCGAAGTCCCTGCGGGGGGCGTTGCTGAGGCTGATCGTGCCGGTCACGTCGGTTAGCGCCTTCATGAACAATACGCCCTTGGTGGCTGTTTTTCTGCCTGCCGTTCTCACCTGGGCCAAGCGCCTGCAAATCTCGCCTTCGAAACTGCTGATTCCGCTGAGTTACGCGGCGGTCGTCGGCGGAACGATCACTTTGATCGGCACCAGCACCAACCTGATCGTCAACGGGCTTCTACTGCACAGCAATAGGCCGGGGCTAGGATTGTTCGACATCGCCTGGGTTGGTATTCCGTGTTCGATTCTCACGATGATCTACATTTTGTTGTTGGCGCCCAAGCAGTTGCCCGAGCGCAAACCCGCCAGCGCCGTGTTCGAAAATCCCAAGGAATATACGGTTGAAATGTCGGTCGAGGACAATGGAGCCTTGGTGGGTAAAACCATCGAAGAGGCCGGTCTTCGCCATTTACAAGGGCTCTATCTGGTCGAAATCGAACGTGGCGATGAAGTGTTGGCGGCGGTCGGACCTTACGAGCGCCTCCAGCCCGGCGATCAACTGGTTTTCGCGGGCGTGAGCGATTCGGTGGTGGAATTGCAGCGGATCAAGGGTCTGCTCCCGTCGGCCGATAAGTCGTTTACCCTGGAGGACAGAAAGCACCGCGAGCGCGTATTGGTGGAGGTAGTCGTTTCGCCGCAATGCGCGCTGGTAGGCAAAACCATCAAGGAAGGCCGTTTCCGCATGGTCTACGGCGGCTCGGTGATCGCCGTGGCGCGCAACGGTCAGCGTATCTCCGGTAAAATCGGCGAAATTCGCTTGGAGCCGGCGGACACGCTGTTGCTCGATGTCCGCCCGCCTTTCCTGGAGCGGCATCGGAATTCCAACGATTTTCTTCTGATAAGTCAGGTATCCGAGTATTTGCCGGTTCGTCACGAGCGTGCAGGCATGGCCTGGTTGATTTTGGCCGCCGTGGTGCTGAGCGCTTCTTTCGAATGGTTGAGCATGCTGAAAGCGGCCCTGCTCGGTGCGGCCGCCATGCTGCTGACGGGGTGCTGCTCCGTGCCGACCGCCAGGAAAAGCCTGGACGGTCAGGTGTTGCTTGCCATAGCGGCTTCGTTCGGTCTCGGCAAAGCCCTGGAGGTATCCGGTGCGGCATCGGGAATCGCGCAGGGTTTTCTGAATCTCGCCGGAGACAATCCGCTTTTGGTGCTGGTGCTGTTTTATTTCTTGACCGTCGTGCTGACCGAACTGCTCAGCAATAATTCGGTAGCGGTATTGATGTTTCCCCTGGCTTTGGCCATTGCCGACAAACTGGATGTCAGTTTTTGGCCGTTCATCGTTGCCGTAATGGTCGCGGCGTCCATGGGCTTTTCTACCCCGATCGGCTATCAGACCAACTTAATGGTTTACGGTCCCGGCGGTTATCATTTCAGCGATTTCGTTCGCTTCGGCGTTCCTTTGAACATTCTGATGGGGATCGTGGCGCTGAGTATCATTCCCTGGGTGTGGCCGTTTCATCCATAGCACCGGCCGCACGTTTCATTCGGTTTTTTCTCATGACGTTTCGATACATCTCTTGTCTGCTGATCATCTTAAGCTTTACCGGCTGCGAACGAGCGGTCGAAACCGAGCTTTCCGGGGCGATTCAGGGTACGACCTACCACATCAAGATGGTGATGGATAAGGTCGAGGCGACGCCGGAACAGGTCAAGACCGACGTCGAAGCCGTGTTCAAGCTGGTCGACGAAAAACTGTCGAATTGGCGCGAGGACTCGGAAATTTCCCGAGTGAACCAGCAGAAAACGACCGACTGGATTTCGGTCTCTTCGGAAATCATCCGGCTGGTGGCGATCGCGAAGGAGATCAACCAGCGCTCGGCAGGCTGCTACGATCTTACGGTAAAGCCCTTATTCGATCTGTGGGGTTTTTCCAAGCACGAAAACCGGGTGCCGGAACAGGGCGAAATCGACCGGACCTTGGCTCATGTGGGCATGAGCAAATTGGAAATCGATGCGGAAAACGGGCGTATCCGCAAATCGGATCCCGAACTCACCATCGATTTGTCGTCCATCGCGCAGGGCTATACCGTGGCCGCCGTGGCCGATCGGCTCGAAAGCCGGGGGATTCACAATTATCTCGCGGAAATCGGCGGCGAGATGAAGGTCAAGGGGCGCAAAGCCAACGGGGCGGCTTGGCGGGTGGCTATCGAAAAGCCCACGCCGCTGGTGCGGGAGGTCCAGCGCATTCTGGACATCCATCAGGAAAACGGCGCGGCCGTGATGACGTCCGGTACGTACCGAAACTTTTTCGAATCGGGCGGGCAAGCTTACTCCCATATCATCGATCCGAAGACCGGTCGTCCCGTGACCCACAATCTGCTGTCCGTCACCGTTCTGCATGACGATCCGACTTTGGCGGATGCCTGGTCGACGGCTCTGTTATGCGTGGGTGAAATCGAGGGAGCCCGGATTGCCGAAACGGAGGGACTCAAGGCCTTGTTCATTTACCGGGACGGTCAGGAACTCAAGGAGCATATGAGCAGCCAATTCATGAGTGCTCCCGCGCCTTAGTTTTTTTAGATCCCTGAGCCCCGCCGCTTCGGTTCGGAAGTACGTTCCGTGCGCGGTTCGGCCATCATGTGCTCGCCGAAATAATACAGGATGTGCGAGGCGCCCAGGTAAACCAAGGCGAAGACGAAGATCTGGCTGATGGGCAGGTCGTTGAGCATGGCGTACAGCTCGACGCCGCCTGCGGTCAAAAGAAAGATGAGTCCCATAAGCAGCGCTTCGACGCGGCTCCCCCGGCGATAACGGAAGTACCACAGCACTATCTGGCTGATCAATAGATAGCCGACGACGATGAATAGGTTGTTCCGCATAGGGCCGTAGAATCCCTCCGCTTCCGGAATGACGAGGTTGAGATTGCCGAGGACAGCGATACCGCCCAGGATCGACAACCAGACGGCAAAATGGAAATTGAGGGTGATCGCGCGGTTCATGGATTTTTCCGATCGCTTGTTGAATGGCTCGTTCCTTCGAGAGAGCGGGAAGGCGATGAGTTCCCGACCCTGTCAAGACGGTGGAACCACGTTTGCCGTATTGTTGCGGCCGCGTCGTTTACTCGGGTTCAGTGTGGTTTTTTCGTAATAGAGCGGGAAGCACGATCAGGAGGCCGAGGAGCGTAAAGCTGAGAATCACTTCCGGCGACCAGATATCTTTGATGTCGCTGATTTCGCCCAAAGCCTGTCCCAAGTTGACGTAAACGAAACTGCCGGGAATGACGCCGATCAGCGTGGCGAGGAAATAGGTGCGGGCAGTAATGTTGGTCACGGCCGGCGCCAGATTGACCAGCCAGAACGGAAAAAGCGGAACCAGTCTCAGGAAAAGCAGATAGCGGAAAGCGTCGCCCTCGAATCCTTTCACGATTTTCGTAGCCATCGGAGACTTCGACAATTTGGCGCGGGCGAGATCGGCAAAAACGAAGCGTGCCGCCAAAAACACCAGCAAAGCGCCCAGGGTCGACGCGATCACCGTCACCAAGGTGCCCAGCCAACGTCCGAACAGCAAACCCATCGTCAGCGACAGTATCGCTCCAACCGGAATGCTGAATGCCGTCGAAGCGACGTAGAGGGATGCCGAGGCGAGCAGCATGAGTAGGTAATGCCGCTCGGTAAATTCTATGAGCCGATCACGATTTTCCTTGATGAATTCGAGGCTAAACCATTGATTTCCTCCGAGAGCGAAGAAGGCGGACAGCACGGCGACGAACAGCAGGACCAGTCCGATTCTGCCGTAGAAGCGCTTTAGTTGGTCGGGCATGACGCGTTCTCCGGGGGAAGCCGAGGTAAGTATACAGGCGGTCGGAGTAACGCGAAAATTGGGCGACAGACTGCTTCGCCGAGTCCGTTTTCAAGGAAGCGCTACTGAACTCGACGGGTATTCGCGAACCATTTTTTTCAGGCGCGATGGCCGAAAAGAATGGTATCCGTGTTTCCGCCGGCCCGCCCGGCGGTCGGGCAGGCCGGCAAGTGAAATTACCGCTTCATTCCGTTTTTCAGCGCGTTGAACAGGGCATTGCCTGCAACCGTGTTATCGCTGCCTACCAAAACCATGATCATCAAACCGCCGTCCGTCTTCAAACATTCAACCACTCCGGTGATATGTTCGCTCCATGAGCGGACCGAGTCCTCGTCCTTGCTGATTCTGCCTGCTTTCTCGGCGTTTAATATCGATTCGCCCTTGTTGACGCAATCGGCTTGACTCATGGTTCCTCCGTCCAGGTGATCCCACCACATGCTGGGTGCTGCTGCGGAGGCGTTGAAGGGCAGGCTGCTCATCAACAAGCAGGCGAAGAAGGGAATAACGAAGTTTCTTGTGGACATGGGAAAATCCTCCTTGGTTCTGTCCGGTGAGGGCCGAATCGGTCGGTGACCCTCATTCCTAGAGACTTATTAACCCGGCCTATAAACATAGGCCGGGTTAATCCGGGGCAGGGATGCCCCGGCGCGGCGACAAGCCGCGTGAGCCCAGGCCGGGCGTGTACCGGCCTGGGCGGCGGCCCGAAATACCAGGAGGGTATTTACGGGCCTGATTAATAAACCACCACCGCCCCGGTGGTTTCTATCCTGGGCAGCATTCGCTCGGCAGTCTCGGGAAGTATGCGGCGCCTTGCCTAGCATCTTAATTAAGCCACCGAGGAGTATTTCATTGCAATGATGAACGCTCGTTCTATTGATCAAAATTCTTGAGGAATAGATGACTGAGACCATGGATCGCATCGTTATTGACGGTTCCTACGGCGAAGGCGGCGGGCAAATTCTTAGGACCACGCTCTGCCTGTCCACCATTACCGGCCGTCCGGTACGTATCGAAAACATCCGTGCGAGGCGGAAAAAGCCGGGATTGGCTGCCCAGCATCTGACGGCGGTGTTTGCGGCGGCTAAGCTTTGCGATGCCGAGCTGAGCGGGACCGAATTGGGTTCCAGGACTCTGACGTTCACGCCGCGGACAAAGCCAAAGGCCGGCGACTATCTCTTCGATGTCGCGAAAGCGAGGCAAGGCGGCAGCGCGGGAGCAGTGTCGCTGGTACTACAAACGGTGCTGCTGCCTTTGGCGTTGACCGAAGGCGGCTCACGGGTCGAGTTGCGGGGCGGAACGCACGTGCCCCTGAGCCCGCCGTTCGATTATCTTCATGACGTGTGGCTCCCTTATTTGAAGCTCATGGGCGTACGCGCCGAACTCAGTCTGGAACGATCCGGCTGGTACCCGGTCGGAAAGGGTGAAGTGCTGCTGGAGACGAGAGGAACCGGAGTAGGAACGAGAAAGAGGCTGCACTCTCTTAATGTGCCGGATCGAGGCGAACTCGTGGAGATTTCCGGCCGGGCGCTTGCCGCCAATCTTCCCGAGCACGTGGTCAAACGCATGGCGGACCGAGCAGAGACCATACTGCGACGAAAAAACATGTCTTGCGAGATCGACGCGGTTTCCGTTCAGGCGGCCTGTCCGGGGGCGGGGATTTTCCTCGTCGCGCGCTACGAGCGTTCTCTGGCCGGTTTCAGCGCCTTGGGCGAGCGGGGGAAGCCGGCGGAGCAAGTCGCCGAAGATGCCTGCGCAAAACTGTTGGAGCACCATCATACGAATGCCTCGGTGGACGAGCATCTGGCGGATCAATTGGTGTTGCCTTGCGCTCTGGCCGACGGCGAGTCCGTTTTTTCGGTCGATCCGATGACCCGGCATCTTTCGACCAATGCGTGGGTGGTGGAGCGTTTCGGTATCGCCGAAGTCGAATTGATATCGACCTCGGCCACCGCCGGTTTGGTGCGCGTCTTTCCGAATCCGTGAGTACCCGCTATGCCCATCCGTAACGCCGACATTGCCGCGATCTTCGAGGAAATCGCCGATCTTCTGGAAATCGACGGTGCGAACGTGTTTCGGGTCCGCGCCTATCACAACGCGGCCCGCATACTCCAGGAATTGGGCAAGGACGTTCGCGCGATGGTGCAAAAGGGCGAGGACCTGACCGAATTGCCGGGCATCGGCGCCGACTTGGCCGGCAAGATCAAAGAAATCGTCGACACTGGCCACTGCAAGACGCTGGACGAGCTTCACAAACGGCTGCCGCCGGCCATCGCGGAACTTTTGAAAATCCCCGGATTGGGTCCAAAGCGAGTCAGAGCGCTCTACCGCGAACTCGGTATTCAAACTCTGGCTCAGCTTCGGCGTGCGGTACGCGATCATCGAATACAGGCACTTCCCGGCTTTGGTGAAAAAACCGAGATGCACATCGCCGACGCGCTGGAGGCTCATGGTGGCGGAGCCGGGCGTTACACGCGCGTCGCCGCCGAGCAATACGCGGCGCCTTTGCTCGATTATTTGAACGGGGTTCCCGGCGTCGAGCGGGTTGTGATTGCCGGCAGCTATCGCCGTGCCAAGGAGACGGTGGGCGATCTCGACATCTTGGCGGCGGCGGAATCGGGAAGCCCCGTAATGCAGCGTTTCGTCGAGTACGAGGACGTTGCGGAGGTTTTGTCACAAGGTCCCACGCGCGGCAGTGTGTTGCTGCGCGGCGGACTGCAAGTGGATTTCAGAGTGGTTCCGGCGGAAAGCTACGGCGCGGCTCTGCATTATTTCACCGGCGGCAAAGCGCATAACATCGCCATTCGGCATTTGGGGCAGGAGAGGGGCCTAAAAATCAACGAATACGGGGTGTTTCGAGGCGACGAGCGGGTTGCGGGCGATACCGAAGAATCGGTCTTTGCCGCTGTGGGATTGCCCTTTATCCCGGCGGAATTGCGGGAAGATCGGGGCGAAATCGAAGCGGCCCGAGCGGGTAGTTTGCCGAAGCTGGTTGAACTGTCCGATCTCAAGGGCGATCTTCACGCTCATACCAAAGCATCGGACGGTCACAATACTATCCCGGAGATGGCTGAAGCCGCGAGAAGCCATGGCCTGGAATATCTCGCCATCACCGAGCATTCCCGCCGGCTGACGGTAGCCCATGGGCTGGATCCGATCCGCTTGCTCAAGCATATGGACGAGGTCGATCGGCTGAACGAAACCTTGGACGGCATCGTTCTCCTCAAGGGCATCGAAGTAGACATATTGGAGGATGGCGATCTGGATTTGCCGGACGATGTGCTCAGCCGGCTCGATATCGTCGTCGGTGCGGTACACAGCCGATTCGATCTGCCCCGGAACAAACAGACCGAGCGGATTCTTCGCGCGATGGATCATCCCTATTTCACCATTCTGGCGCATCCCTCCGGGCGATTGATCGGTCGCCGAGAGCCCTATGATGTCGACATGCTTCGCATCATCCGCAAGGCCAGAGAGCGAAGGTGTTTTCTCGAGCTCAACGCTAATCCGGAGCGCCTCGATCTTGCCGATACTCATTGCAAATTAGCCAAGGACGAGGGTGTGCTGATCAGTCTCAACTCCGACGCGCACAGCACCCTGGACTTCAGGAATCTGCGCTACGCCGTCGGACAGGCCCGACGCGGCTGGCTGGAGTCCCGTGACGTGCTGAATTCCCGCAGCTTGAAGGAACTGCGTCTGCTGCTTCGCCAGACCTTTTAGCGTCCGAAACGAGGCGCATCGTCTCCCGAAAAGTGAGAGCTCATGACAAAGCGGTTGAACTTTTATCCATAGGGGCGGTCACAACGATTAAGTGTCAGGAACGACGCGAACTACTCATCTCCTCCCTTTGAGTAGTGTCATTCGCCCGGCATCCCCCCCAAGCCGGGACTTCGCTCCGAGGTATGTCCCCCCATTTGCCTCGGAGCTTTTTCTTTTTATGGGGCTTTGGCCTCTTGCGATTGAGGTATCTCCAGCCAGCGGTCCAACACGGACCAGGCTTCCTCCAATCCAAACCGCTTGAGTGCCGAAAAGAGCTGAAGGCTGACCGTTAATCCCTCTTGCGCGTTCAATTCGGCTTCAACCTTGCGCAAGGTTTGGAGCGCAGCCCCCCGGCTGAGTTTGTCCGCCTTGGTCAAGGCGATGTGCAGCGGAAGCTTCCAGTGATGGCACCACTCGATCATGCGGTGATCGAAAGGCGTCAGAGGATGGCGGATGTCCATCACCAGAAATACCCCGCGTAATGATCGGCGCTCGCTGAAATAAGACTCCAGAGCCTGGCGCCAGTTCTTCTGGATCGCCTCGGGTACCTGGGCATAGCCGTAGCCGGGGAGATCGACCAATCGTCTCTGATCGTCCACTTGGAAAAAATTGAGCATCTGGGTCCGCCCCGGCGTTTTGCTGACCCGCGCCAGCGATTTCTGCTGCGTGATGACATTGATCGCGCTCGATTTTCCGGCGTTGGAGCGGCCCGCGAAGGCGATTTCGAAGCCTTCGTCCGGTGGCGCATTTTTTACGCTCGGCGCACTCGTCAGGTACCGGGTATTTTGATAAGCGGTTTTCATGAGAATCGAATCGGGAAAGCTGTTGACTTTTGTAGTCTACCTGTATTTGATTGGCGCTCTAAAAAACGAGCCGCAGGTCGGCGTGAGAGAACTTTATTTGGTTTGCCAGAGCGAGGAGTCAATGATGGGGAAGTGTGCATTATGGGTTTGTTTCATTTTGTTGAGTGGTCATTCCCTCGCTTATGCTCAAGGAAATGCGGCGGCAGGAAAGGAAAAATCGGAGCCCTGTGCCGGTTGCCATGGTGACGACGGAAACAGCAATGCGCCTATATTTCCCAAGTTGGCCGGTCAGCATGCTTCATATCTTGCGAAGCAGTTGCACGAATTCAAAAGCGAGAAAAGAGCCAATCCGACCATGACCGCGATGGCTGAGCCTCTGTCCGACGCGGATATAGACGACATCAGCGCTTACTATGCCCAGCAAAAGACCACGCTGGAAAAGGCAGAGGCGCCTAATCCGCTAGGAGAGACGATTTACCGCACCGGCAATGCCTCGTCCGGCGTTCCGGCTTGCGCCGGTTGCCATGGCCCGGACGGCGCCGGCAATCCGTCCGCGAAATTTCCTGCTCTGCGCGCCCAGTACGCCGCTTATCTCGAAAAGACTTTGAGTGATTTCAAGGCAGGTGCTCGAGCCAACGATGCAAATTCTATCATGCGCGCGATCGCGGCTAAGTTGAGCGACGAAGAAATTACCGCTGTGTCCAGTTATACGTCGGGATTACGATGAGATCCGCCAGTCGAAATCGCTCATTTTTCGGTATTGTCGGCACATTTTTTATGGTTTTCGGTTTAAAATCCCTACCATTGGGCGAGTCCGGGCGAAAGTTCGGCTCGATTCTCGATCATTTTTGCGGTTCGGATCATTTCAGAGCGGAGCTTGTTTAATGAAATCGGCGTTGAGTTTGCTGGCTTGCTTGGTGTTGTTTTCGGCTACGGCTTTTGGAGCGGCTAAGGCGGAGGAGTTCAAACAAGGCGTCGATTACGAGTTGGTGAATCCGCCGCAAACAACTGTCGATCCCTCCAAGGTCGAGGTCATGGAGTTCTTCTGGTATGGCTGCCCCCACTGCTATCACTTCGAACCGGATTTAAATGCCTGGCTGAAGAAGAAGCCGGATAACGTGGTTTTTATTCGACAACCTGCCGTTTTCAATGCACGCTGGGCGGCTCACGCCAAGGCATACTATACGGCCGAAGCGCTCGGGGTACTCGATAAGGTCCATGCCGATTTGTACGACGCCATCCAAAACAAGAAGCAAGCTCTGGAGAGCGAGACGGAGTTGGCCAAGTTCTTCGCCGACCATGGCGTCGCCGACGGCGATTTTCGCAAGGCCTATAAATCGTTTGCCGTGGATACGAAGATGAGGCAGGCCGAAACCATGGCGGCGCGCTACGGTGTGACGGGAACGCCCAACGTCATTGTCAACGGGAAATACCGAATCGCTCCTCAGCAGGCCAAATCGTTTCCTCGGATGATCGCTATTATGAACGATTTAATCGAAAAGGAATCCAGTGGGGCAAAGGGTGCCCAATAATTGTGTTTACATGAAAGAATCAACATTATGCAGCCGGGGTTACCGGCGAGCAGGTTGGGGGTATCGTGTCACTTAGTACTGTCATGACATCTCGGGCTGTTGCGAGTTCTTTGGAGGCTACCGCGCCGATTAACAAGCGGCGTGTCAGATTCGCAAGTTTCAATATTCAAACGGGCATCACAACGTCCAGTTATAGGGACTATATCACCGGAAGCTGGCGGCACATCTGGCCCTCTCAGAAGAGACTTCCGAATCTGATTCGAATCGCTCATCTTCTCAAGCCTTTCGATATCGTTGGTCTTCAGGAAGTCGACGGCGGCGGCGCACGCAGCCATCACATCGTTCAAACCCAATATCTCGCGGAAACCGCCGGTTTTGCCTATTGGCACAACCAGGTCAACCGACGCATCGGCAATCTGGCCCTGCACAGCAATGGGCTGTTGAGCCGCATCAAGCCCGACTTCATTCATGACTATAAGCTCCCTGGCCTGCCCGGTCGGGGCGCCTTGCTGGCCCGCTTCGGGGCGGTGGGCGACGATGCGTTATATCTGTGTATTCTGCATCTGGCGTTGAGCAGGCGTGCCCGGCTCAAGCAGATCGCGTTTATCAGCGAATTGATCCGCGATCTGTCGTATGTCGTTTTGATGGGAGACCTGAACTGCGAGCCGAATTCGCCGGAGCTCAATCTTTTAACTTCCGCAACCGAGCTCTGCGACCCGATGTGTGAGTTGAAGACATTTCCGAGCTGGCGCCCGCATAAAATGCTCGATCACATTTTGGTAACGCCGAGTCTTCAAGTGACGAATGTCCAGGTGATCAATTTTGCCTGCTCGGATCACCTGCCCATCGCGATGGAAGTCGAATTGCCCGATCAGTTGGCGGTCGCTGCCTGAGAGGCCGCACCGGAGGTAGGTCGGCAATCCCTTGTTGCGGGCTATGTGTGCATTTTGGATGTAAGCCGCAGGTCGACAGCAGGTTTGTCGGCACAGGATTGCCGACCTACGACTTATTTTGGCCTGACTTCTGAGGGCGCGCCGAGTTTTCAATTCACACCGCTGCGGCGAAAAATGTACTAGCCCATCCCATCCGCACCCGAGACTGTCGCATTCATCACAAATAGTCCTTCGTAAGCTCGCTCGTCTTTCTGGGTGACGGTCAGTGTCAGCAGATTCCCGCAATAGCCGAGCCAGCCTCCGGCCGAGGCGAAGCCGCCCGCGACGCGGTAAATTCCGGGCGTCAGCGACAGGAACGGCAACGTTAGCCGTAACTGTCCGCCAGCCGGTTTAAGTGAACCCCGGTTGCCCTCCATTTCGGAATAGATGGAAGCGAGCAATATGCCGGTCTGGGTCCAAAATTGGAGCACCAAGCCGGCGGATTCCACCGGTACCGCGGCAGCATAGCTCAGTTCAAAATCCACGGATTGCCCGGTGAAAACCTTCACGCTGTCCGTGTTTTCCTGTCCTTTGACTGCTAACGTTCGTATCGAAGCCGCTCCGGTAAAATCCGCCGGCATCTCGGGAGCGTTTTCCAACGGTTTGAGTTGCCGATTGAGATAGCCTATCGATTCGTAATACTTGAGAAACAGCTGGTCGGTTTCCCCGAACGCCAGCGCCTCGCCATCGAAGAGGAGCAGGCAGCGGTCGGCCACATGCCGAATATTCATTTCCGAGTGGGATACGAATAGAATCGTCGTCCCGTTGTGTTTAAGGCTGTTGAGCCGCTCCAGGCAACGCAACTGGAAGGCGACGTCGCCAACGGCCAGGACTTCATCGACGAGCAGGACATCGGTCGGGACGCAGGTGGCGATCGAGAATTCGAGTCGTGCGTACATGCCGTCGGAATAATGCTTGACCGGCGCGTCGATCGACTTTTCCAGTCCGGCAAAGGCTACGATGTCGTCCAGTTTGGCGTCGGTTTCCCGTTTGTCGAGTCCCAGTTGCGCACACTGGATATAAATGTTTTCCCGGCCGGTCAGCATGGGCTGAAGCCCCGTGCCTAGGCGGATCAAGGACTTGATCTTACCGCGCATGGCTATGCGGCCTCGATCGGGCCGGTAATCCCGATTCACCAGTTTCAGCAGCGTGCTCTTTCCGGCTCCATTGGGGCCGATGATTCCGATGCATTCGCCGACCCGTCCGGCAAAGGAGACATCGCGTAACGCCCAAAACTCTTCGCTTCGCAAACGCTCCAACGGTTTCAGGCGGAGCATGCTCCGGGATGCGTCTTGGAAGCCATAGAGCAGATCGGCTTTCAGTGACCGGCGAAATTTTTTTCCGACGCCATCGAACAGAATTGCTGGCTGAGACACGGTTGGTCTGGATTGTGAAAACAAGTAACGCGTCAGCGATTAAAGGCTTGATGTAAGGCTGTAAACGCGATGCTTAAGCCGGCTGTCCGTTTAGTGCGTACGGCAGGGACCCGGTCCGTAATAGCGTTTCAACCATCGACTCAACCCGTCGAGGCCGGGGAAGAGCATCCGTTCGGTGACGTTGTCCTGATCGAGTTTGTCCCGTACTTCCCATTTAATTTCTTTCGGGATGATGATGCGGTAATAAAGGGCTGGATGATTCAAAAGAAATTCGCTGAGGACCAAGGTTGCGCCGGGCATTGCCGACATGATCGCGCCTTGGTTGACGATGCGGGCGTCCAGCGACGGCGGCTCGAAGAACAGCACGAAGCGGCCATTCTCGGCCAAGCGGTCGAATTCGTCTAGAGACTGGATGAATTCCAGCATTTCGACCGAGAACAAAAATGCGGATTCGCGGTTGAGCACTTCGCGAAGCTTTTCCGGCAACAGGGATCGGGCCTCGACGACATTGATGCACCAGATCGCAGCATCCCGGTCGTAATATTGCTCCTCGGCCGTGGCAAAATGCACTGCGACCTTAGGCGAAATGGTCCAATCCAGAAGGCGGGTCGGCAAGCCGTAGTGCTGAGCAACGGCCAACTGCACCCAGAGCGTTTCCGCCGGTATGGATCCGGGCTCCGCATATTTCCGGAAGCCCCGCAACATCGGCTTCTCGACGTTGATGTAATCACCCCCGAGCCGCAACAGGCTGTTTTCGAGTCCCCAAGAGGCGTCGGCCAAGCCTCGGTAGACGAGATCCGATCGATAACGTTGAAGAGCATTTTTCGGGATGTCGTACAGAGCCCGCATCAGCTCGGACCAATTCGCGACTCGAATGTCGTTCATGACGTTTTCCATGTCGGGGGGAGCAGGCGATGGTCAAGAGATATCGATTCGTATCGTAGAGCACATTCTAGTTCGATGTACCGACTATGGGGTACACTTCCTTACGCCCATCTTGCAGATCGCTTAGGGCACCTTGGTGTAGGGCGCATTAGCTTTAGCGTAATGCGCCGAATGGGACGGCTCCCCATGCGGCGGAATACGCGAGTACGCTATTCCGCCCTATACCAGCTTCGACAGGGCTCAGGACACGCATCGTTCTTCGCAGGCCCAGCCCATCCTATACCGGCCATCATTGGAAAACGGAAAGCCGCACAAAACAGGATTCCACTAAACGGCCGGAACAATAGCATGCCGCGCTTGTGTATACTCTACGAAGCAGCAAGATGCGTGTGTCTCAACGGAGGGAATCCGGATGGCTGCTCTGTTGGTCGCAAAACACATCTCTTTTACTGAGCCGCGCTCGAAACAAGCTCTTCCTCCACCGGCTCCATAGCCTCCCCGGACGGATTCTGCTCGATCTGAGCGACCACTTCGCTGGAAGCGAACATCAATCCGTTGCGATAGTAATGGCAGGCGGCGGCGAAGTCGTTTTGCTGATGCAGCACGTCACCCAAGAGCTGGTAGGCTTCGACGCTGGGTTCCACGTTGAGGCTTTTTTCCAGGTAGTCTTTGGCCTTATTCCAAAGCTTGCAGTGGATGGCGAGTTTGCCCAGTACCCTGAACAGAACGGCATCTTTCGGATGCGGTCCCAGCCAGGTTTCCGCATGCTTGAGCTGCTTTTCCCGGTCGGATAGCTGGATGCAACCGTAGAGAACTAGAAGGGTCTCGTCCCACTCATCGCCGAGAGCGCGGCGCAGCTCGTCCTCGATTTCCTCGCCGGCACCGGCTTCGATCATGGCGGCGAAATAGAGGGACTGAATTCCCGTGGATGCGCGAATGTGCTCGGGAACGGTCGCCCAAACCTCCCGCAAGGCGGTAACGTCGCGAGATTCGGATTTTTGTCTGATCAGAGCGCTGTAGGTTTCCGTTTCGAGCAGTTTGACCTCCGCTTCCATCAAAACCTTGTTCTTGTGCAAGGCGGGAAGCAGGCTGCGCAAACTTTCCCAATCTTCCATTTGGGCATAGGCTTGGTGAGTCAGCCTCAAGACAGCGGCGTGGCTCGGGGCGATCTTGTTCAGATGAGTCAGAGACTCCAACGCTTCCTCGAATTGCTTGTTGGACAACTGCAATTCCGCGCGGGTCAGGCCGACCGCTAGCTCCGACTCGGGCGCGATTTCACGGGCCAGCTTCAAATATTCGTCCCGCTGTTCGACGGCGCCTCGTGCATGTGCGGCCCGTGCGGCGGTCAGATAGTTGATGAGCGGCGCGCCGCTGTCTGCGGCATGGCGGATCAGATTCCGCTCCGCCTTCTCCCAATTGCCCTCGGCCGTTTCGATGAGCCCTGTGATCAAGGCTTCCTGGGAACGCTTGTTACGAAGTTCGCCACCGCGCTTTTTGAGGACTTTGGGAATGCTCATCGCCTGCAAGACGACGCGGACCAAAAAGTAGAACAGAACGAAAGCGACGATCAAAGTGACCAGGATCACGAGTAGCGAGGATTCCAGCACCCAGCGATCGTAGCCGATGATGACATAGCCCGCGTCGCCGGCGATCAATCGGCGGTGAACGAAAAAGCCCACTCCGACGGCGATCGAGACGGCGATCAGCACATAGATGAAGGCTTTTTTCACGGCTGTGCTCCCGCAGGTTGTGCCTCGCCGGATTGCCTTTCCCCAGTGGCCTTCGTCTCGGCCTGCTCGGCTTCCAGACGTAGCTTTTCGATGTTCCGCAAGAGAGTTAACGACTTGCTGATATCCGGGAATGGCATGCGAATCGGCTGGTCCGCCAGTGCGCTGATTTCCGCGGCGACCTCCTGGGTTTTTTTCGCGTCGGGATCGAAGTGCTCGTTCAGCCACTCGCGCGCGGAGGCCAGATTGGCTTTGTACATCTCTTCGTCGCCTCGGAGGAGCGCCGCTCGGCCCGTTTCCAGCTTGAGCAGCAGAACTTGACGTAGCGCCTCCGCCTGTTCCGGATGGAGAACGGCATTTACCGGCCGATCGGTGCGGCGTATCGTTACCAGGTCCTTGATATTGTCCAGCGCGGAACCGAGCGGCCCTTCACCTTCAGCCCCCGCGGCGGGTTCGGCCGTTTCGGGGGTGTCGTCGTGTTCGCTGACTTTGCCCGCATGGGGTAAGAACAGGGGAATATCCTTGGCCTTGCTTTCAAGAGCCAGCAGTCTGGAGGAAAGTCCTACGATATCCGGAGCGTTGAGCCGCCGGAGAGTTTCGATTTCCTCGGCCAACGCTTCCCGGACTTTGAACACCGCCGGATCGCCGCTGTCGTGCAGGCGCTGGTCCGCGGCCTCCATGGCAGCAATTACGGCTTTCACGTCGCCGATCAGGTGAAGTTTTTGGTTGGCGATGCTCAGAAGGTACTCGGCGTCCGCTACCAACAAATCGCCACGGGTCTTGTTGAGCTGTCGTTGGATGCGCTGAACCGATTCATTCAGTTCGTTCCGCGTCAGGTTCAATCTCTCGTTGAGCTGGGCGGACTGATCGCCGATCAGCCGCTCGAATTTCGAATCCTCCGTCGTCACCTGAGATTGAAGGGTGGCGAGCTGGGAGTGCAGTGTGGCCATCTCGGATTGCATCGCGCTCAACTGCCGCGTGAACTCCATGATTTGCTGGTCCTTGCTGGTCAATTGGCCGCCCAGACCTTCCTGCTTGGAGCGTAGCTCTTGAAGAAAGTACCAGCCCCCGGCGGTAAGACCCAGTATGCCGAGCAAGATGAGATAACCGATCCACGCGAAGCTGCGGGATTTCTTGGGGGGGGCGGCAGATGTCTTTACGGCCTCGGTTTCCGCTCCATTGGCGGGCTGGCCGGTGGCCGACATCAATTCGTTATTTACGTCAACCAATGCTGTATCCCCGTAGTATTGAACCTTAATAGCTTTTATTGGAGAAAGGACTCGAAATCAGCGGGCCGATTATCGGCTGGCCGGGCGGTCTTGAGCGGTTCTCTTCGTTTCGACATGACGAATTATCGTCTCCGCTATGGCTTGATCGCAGGCCGGCTCCGCACTGATCACATGACGCCAGCCTTGATCGCGAGCCAGTTTTTCGACGCGCGAGCCGATCACCACGAGCGGGGTATGCTCGGCGAACTCGTGTATGGCCTCGCCCAAGAGCTGCGTAAGATTATTCAAAGCCTCTCCGCTGGTGATGGTTACAATGTCGATACCGCCTTGGCGCCTCAGGTCAATCCAATAACCGATATCCGTCGCGGGAAGAATTCTGCGATAAACTTCCGCGTAAGCAACTTCCGCACCACGAGCCCTGAGTGTTTGCGCAAGATGCTCCCGTCCGCCTTCGCCCCGGACGATCAATATCGATTTGCCGGATACATCAGTCATTTCCGGCGACGCCAAGAGCGACTCGCTATTAAACTGCGGTTTAGGTATCAGGTCTACCCGAATTCCGGCCTTGGTCAGCGCTTCCGCAGTAGTCTGGCCGATAGCCGCGATTCGCGCCGGCCGCGGCGGATTGAACGACCCGCCGTGAATCGCCAGAGTGAAGCGGACGGCGTTGGGGCTCGCGAATATCAACCAATCCCACCGGTCTTGCCGCGATAAAAGTTCCGCCGCTGCGGTAGGATCGCCGACAGCGACGATTTCCAGCAACGGCAGCCTCATTGCATGGCCGCCGGCGGCTTCAATTAGAGCGCACAGGCCATCGGCTTGTTCCCGCGGTCGGGTGACCAATATGCCTATGCCGGCTAGAGGGGCATTCGTCGAGCTTGCCATGTCAGGCATAGAGTGCGTTCAGGATGCGATCGGCCCCGCGCGATAATAAATCTTCGGCCAAGGCTATCCCTAAGTCCTGCGGATCGGCGTAAGAACCTTCGATTTCGCCTTGAATCAGTGATCTTCCGTCAGGCGTGCCGACCAGCCCACGCAGTCTCAGATGTTCCCCGGACAATTCCGCGTATCCGGCAATGGGCACCTGGCAGCCACCGTTCAGGCGCTCGTTGAGCGCTCGCTCTGCCGTGACGCAGATAGCCGTTTCCTCGTGGTGCAATGCTTTTAGACACTCGTTCAGCCAAATGTCATCCCGGCGGCATTCGATGCCGATGGCGCCTTGGCCGACCGCGGGGAGGCTGGTCTCAGTCGAAAGTATTTCCGTAATCCGATGGCTCAGGCCGAGCCGTTTCAATCCCGCTGCAGCAAGGATGATGGCGTCGTACTGCTCGGTCTCGAGCTTATTTAGGCGGGTGTCGACATTGCCCCGAAGATTGAGCGTTTCGCATTCGGGGAGACGGACCTTGATCTGGCATTGCCGGCGAAGGCTGGAGGTACCGATCTTCGCGTGCGGAGGCAGCACATCGAAGGACGGGTAACGCAGGGAAACAAAAGCGTCGCGGGGATCCTCGCGCGGCAGAATGGCGGCGAGATGCAGGCCGTCGGGCAGTTCCGCCGGCACGTCTTTCATGGAGTGGACGGCCAGATCGGCCGTTTCTGCCAGCAGCCCCTCCTCCAGTTCCTTCACGAACAAACCTTTGCCGCCCACCTTGGCCAGCGGGGCGTCGAGCAATTTGTCGCCGCGCGTGACCATTTTCACCAATTCGACTTCGATATCGGGGCATGCGGCCCTCAGGCGCGCCGCGACGTGTTCCGCCTGCCATACGGCCAGGGCGCTTTTGCGGGTGGCGATGCGTATACGTTGTGGCATCAGTATCGACCGTGCGTAAATTAAGCCATTGTATCAAATCAGCCGTCCTCACCAATCGTAGCGAGTTGTTTTAGCTGGCTTCTTACGGAAGGCTGGTGCCGACGGCTTATTTCCAAGGTCTCGGGGATGCCGCGCAGACGAAGCGCCGTGCCGCCGGAGGACGATTTTTCCAGTGCGACGATATGGTCGATTGCCACCAAGGCGTTGCGGTGAATCCGAATGAAGCTCTTTCCGAATTCTTCTTCCAAAGACTTCAACGAATCGTCGATCAAGGTTTCTCCGTCGGGGGTCCTCACCGTCGTATATTTTTGCTCGGCGCGGAAATAAAGCACCGTGTCGACCGGAATCAATCGTATGTCGCCATGGCTGTGGATGCATAAATGGCTACGGGTCGATTGTCCGGCAGGTAGGGCGGTCTCGAGTTTATTCCACGCGGTTTCGGTAAATCGTTCCGCCCTTCGCAAGGCGGCGGCCAGACGGTCCTTTCGCACCGGCTTGAGGAGATAATCGACCGCGCTGACCTCGAATGCCTCCAATGCATGTTCGTCGTAAGCCGTCGTAAAGACCACGGCCGGCGGCTGAGGCAATCGGGCGAGTTCGCGTGCGGTTCCGATGCCGTCGATCCACGGCATTCGGATATCCAGCAGAACCGCATCCGGCTGGATCTGAGCGGCGAGCCTCAAGGCCTGTTCGCCGTCGGCCGCTTCTCCGACGACGATCAATGACGAGTCGATCTCGCCGAGCAAATCCCGCAAACGGCTTCGAGCCGGCGCCTCATCGTCGGCGATCAGGATTTTCATGATTCTTCGGAAGATAAGGAAAGACGATTCGAACTTGGTAGCAATTGTCGACCACGCTGGTGAGGAGGCGCGCCTCGCCCGGAAAACAGGCTTCGAGACGAGCGCGGAGATTGGCCAGAGCTATCCTTGCACCTTGGCGCGAGCGGCGCGCATCCGCTTCCGGCAGAGTGTTTTTTACCGTCAGAACGAGATGCCGTTTCGTGAGTTGACCGCCGATCTCCACTTTGCCGCCGCGCTGAGACGGCTCGACGCCGTGATAAATCGCATTTTCCACCAGCGGCTGAATGCTCAGGGGAGGGATCAGTGCGTCCTCCGGAGCGTCCTTCAGACGCCAGTCGATGCGCAGACGTTCGCCGAGACGCTGCCGCTCGATGTTGAGATATTGGCAAGTCAGGCCCACTTCGTCTTTCAGCGCCACCCATTTGGTCTCTTTCTTGAGTACCGCGCGGAACAACTCGGCCAAATCCAGCAGAAGTTCTTCCGCCATTTTCGGATCGTTCCGAGTGAGGCTGGCGATGGTGTTGAGACTATTGAACAGAAAGTGAGGGCGCATTCGCGCCTGTAGTGCATCGAGCCGGGCTTCACCTTCGGCCCGGATTTGCAGACGCCAGCGCGATTGGATATAGAGGTAACGCAGCCAGGCCGCCGTAATGAGACTGCTGGCCCCGAGAATTTTCAAATAGTAGACACCGTCGAGGTTTTCAAAGGAAATGGCATGTCCCGGATTCAACGGGCCGTCATGGCCTAGCCAGGCAATCAGAAATGTCGCGGTCTGGATGACGGAGAAGGTCGCCGCTCCGCACCAGAGGGCGTCTAGTCGGGCGAGCCGCGAGCGAATACTGCAAAGGACGACTCCGCTGGTCAGCGCGATCCAGACGATGAACAGCGAGCGCAGCCCCAAGTCGGACCAGAAGCCGTAATCGGACGACGAATCGGCGAGCGTCAGAACGAAAGCCAGTAATTCGGCCGAAACGACTAGCATCAGGGCGGTCGAGAGGCTGCAAAAGTCGGGAAGAAAGGACTCGGCCGCGCGGCTGGTCGCGGCCCCGGTACCGCGGATGGTCGGCGATGCTTCCCGTCGCCCGGGACTGTCCTTAGGCCGTATAGACTTCACTTGCTCGGTTTTCCGCCGCTGCATCAATGATCAATTGTCCGACGAATGTTCAAAAAGTCAGGCTGTGGAGTTTGTTGCTCCATAAGAGTGTAGAGGTCCGGGAAAAGCTTGCTGGAGGAAAACATCGGAATTTGCTGGATAAGTGGCTCGAAGCGGTCGAGAGGGGCGGTCGCAAGCGTCCTGAACGGCATTTGCGATAGGCTTGCGTGCTGCGTCCGAAACGATGGCGCACAGGCTCGCCTTGCTTTTGGATACACTCAGTCCAGTCGGCGCACTCGCCGCTTCCAAATAACACGATCAGGACGGCGAGGACTGCTCTGTGGTACCGTTATTGGGTTCCGCTATTTTTTACGGGCGTGCGGCACCTGGTGCCCAAGTGGCCCGTATCTTGCCTTTCGGAAAAATTTTTGTATCTTACGCGCGCTATGACTCAACTCATTCAAGTCGAACAACTTTATCGCTATTACGGCGATCACTGCGCCGTCAACAACGTTACGTTCAGCCTGGAAAAGGGCGAAATTCTGGGATTTCTCGGCCCCAACGGGGCGGGCAAGTCGTCCACCATGCAGATGATCTGCGGCAATCTCGCGCCTACCTCCGGGCAGATCCTCATCAACGGGATCGACATACTGGACAATCCCAAGGAGGCCAAGCGGGAGCTGGGCTATTTGCCCGAAATACCACCGGTTTATCGGGAGCTGACGGTGGACGAATACCTGGACTACTGCGGGAAACTGCATCAGATTCCCCGGGAAAAAATCCCGACAGCGGTCGATAGCGCCAAAGAACGCTGCGGCTTGACTGACGTCGGCGAGCGATTGATCGGGAATCTGTCGAAAGGTTATCAGCAGCGGGTCGGTATCGCCCAGGCGATCCTGCATTCCCCGTCGGTCATCATTCTCGATGAGCCGACCGTGGGGCTGGACCCGATCCAGATCCGGGAGATTCGCGAACTGATCCGCGAGCTCGGCAAGCAGCACGGGATTATTCTCTCGACGCACATCCTTCCCGAAGTCCAGGAATCCTGCACCCGCGTGCAAATCATTCACAAGGGCAAGCTGGTGCTCAGCGACAGCATCGAGGGCCTGGAACAGCAGATGCGCGCCTCCAGCGTGGTGCTGGAAACCCGTTTAGGGGCCGATCTCATGAAGCTCTATGCCATCGACGGCGTTCAAAAAATCGACGACCTCGGAGAGCGGCGCTATCGAATCTTTCACGACAAGGACAAAAACCCGGCCGAACGGATCTCCGAAGCAGCGGTATCGCTGGGTTGGGGACTGCTGGAACTGACCCCCGAACGGCGCAGCATGGAAGAAATCTTCATAGACATCACCCAACACACTCCCGTTATGGAGGAGCAAGCCGCATGATGGCCTTAGTCATCGCGGGGCGAGAGCTCCGCACGCTGTTTCTTTCGCCTTTGGCCTGGTCGATTCTGGGCGTGATCCAGATCATTCTGGGCTACATGTTTCTGGCGCAGCTCGACTACTACGTGATGCTGCAAGCCCGCATCGCCGGCATGGAGGATGCGCCCGGAGTCACCGACCTGATCGCCGTCCCGCTGTTCGGTAATGCCGGCGTCATTCTCCTATTGGTGACGCCGCTCCTGACGATGCGGCTGATCAGCGAGGAGCGCCGCAACCGCACGCTGAGCCTTCTGTTTACCGCTCCGGTGTCGATGACCGAGATCATTCTCGGGAAGTATCTCGGTGTGTTCGCCTTCCTGCTCATCATGGTCGCGATGATCGGTCTGATGCCGCTGTCGCTGCTGGTCGGGGGCGGACTGGACATGGGCAAGCTGGCGGCCTGCATCATCGCCCTCGTGTTGCTGCTGGCCGGGTTCGCCGCCGTGGGGCTATACATGTCGGCGCTCGCCAGCCAGCCGACCATCGCCGCCGTCAGCACGTTCGGGGCATTGCTGCTGCTGTGGATCATCGACTGGACCGGCAACTCGGCGGGCGGCGTGCTCGAATATCTCTCGATCCTGCGCCATTACGAGAGTTTGCTGAAAGGTCTGGTATCGACGACCGATCTGATTTATTTCCTGCTCTTTACGCTCACGTTTCTCGTTCTGAGCGTCCATCGTCTGGATAACGATCGCCTGCAAAAATGAAGATCAACCGCAAGACGCACCTCGAACTACGCCTGCAAAACCTTCTCTTCACCTTGCTGTTTCTGGCCGTCGTCGGCCTTGTGGCCTGGCTGAGCACGCGCTACACGGCCCAGTTCGACTGGACCGCGGGAGGCCGCCACACTCTCTCCGAGGCCAGCCGCAAGGTCTTGGACCTGATGAAAGAACCGGTAACGATTACCGCGTACGCTCGGGAAAACGCCCAGCTGCGAAACCAAATTCGCGACCAGGTCGGACGCTACAGCCGTTACAAGAATGACCTGACGCTGAATTTCGTCAATCCGGATACTCAGCCCGATAAAGTCAGGGAGCTGGGTATCACCATGGACGGCGAAATGATGGTGGATTACCAGGGCCGCACCGAAAAAATTCAAAACGCCGAGGAGGCCACCTTGACCAACGCCTTGCAGCGATTGGCCGTGGCCAAGGAAAGGCACGTGGTCTTCCTCGAGGGCCACGGGGAACGGTCGCCGCAAGGCCAGGCCAACCATGATCTGGGCCAGTTCGGCGAAGAACTGGAGCGGAAAGGCATCACGGTGTCGATGGTGAATTTGGCAGTGACGCCCGACATTCCGGACAACACCAACGTGCTGGTCCTGGCGGGGCCGCGAGCGAACTTCCTTCCCGGTGAAATTACGCTGGTCCAGAACTATGTGAAAAACGGCGGAAATCTGTTGTGGCTGACCGACCCCGGCGAACTGCATGGCTTGGATCCGCTGGCTCAGCAGCTGGGAATCAAGTTCCTGCCCGGAACCGTGGTGGATGCATCCACCCAGCTCTTCGGCATAGACGACCCCACTTTCGCCCTTGTCGCGGAATATCCGGCGCATCCGATCACGTTCAATTTTCAGACCATGACGCTGTTTCCGGCCGCGACGGCGCTGGACAAAAGCGCAGACGGAGATTTCCAGCGGGAACCTCTGCTCAGCACTCTGGCTCGCTCCTGGACCGAGACCGGAGCGATCGAAGGAAAAATCCAGTTCGACGCGGACAAAGGCGAGCGCAAAGGCCCGCTCCAGATCGGTTACACCTTGACCCGCGAGATAAAACCGACGGATAAGACGGAGCCGGCCGCTTCGGCAAGCAAGTCCGAAGCAAAGCCGTCTGAAGCTAAGCCGAACGAAGGATCGAAGGCGGAACAAGCCGGACAACCGGAAGCCGGGGCGGCCAAGGATGCTGGTGAAAAGCCGTCCGAACAGCGAATCGTCGTGATCGGCGACGGCGACTTCCTGTCGAATGCCTTTCTCGGCAACGGCGGCAATCTGGATCTCGGCCTCAACATCGTTCATTGGCTGAGCCAAAACGAGGCTTTGATCAATATTCCAGCCAAGACGGCGCCGGACCGGAAGCTGGAACTGTCGCCCGTCGCTTCCGGCGTGATCGCCATCGGTTTCCTGATCGCCTTGCCCGCCGGGCTGATCGGCACGGGAGCTGCCATTTGGTTTAAACGCCGGAGACGTTAATGAAATCGAGACTGATCCTGAATCTAGCGCTATTGATCGTCATAGCCGTCCTTGCCGCCGTTGCATTTTTCGAGCCCGGCAAGGAAAAGCCCGAGACTACGCCTCTCGCGGCTATCGACGAAAATGCGCTTACCGCCATCACCTTGCAGAATAAGGACGCCATCACCTTCGAAAAGCAAAACGGGCACTGGCGCTTGACCAAGCCGTTTTATGCCCCGGCCAACGACATTCGCGTCCGGCAGCTGATCGGCATCGCCGAGGCCAACAGCGAAGCGCAGTACCCGGTAAGTGCCGAGGACCTCCCCAAATTCGAGCTCGACAAGCCGAAAGCCACGTTGATTCTGGATGCGACCACGATGAAGTTCGGCGGCTCGGATCCCATCAACATGCGGCGTTACGTGCAAATCGGGGATACCCTGCACCTGGTCAACGACGATTTCTTTCATCACCTCACCGCATCCGCCACGGATTACGTGGACAAGAAGCTCCTGCCCGAAGACGCGAAAATCAAAGAGATTTTCATACCGGGCTTGAAAGCTACCTTGGGGCAGGACGGCAAATGGATTCTGGAGCCGCCGGCCGAACCCAATCAAAGCATTTCGGATCTCCTCAACGCCTGGAATACGGCGAGAGCCATCGATGTGAAGCGGGTGGAACAGCCCGCTCAAGGCGATGTAATCCGAATTACCCTGGCCGAGGGCAATCCGGTCGAGTTCTTCATCATGCAGCGGGAGCCGGATCTCCTTCTTGTCCGACCGGATCTGGGGCTTCAGTACGAAGTGACCGGAAACGCCGCAAAACAGCTGCTCAGCCTGCAAAAACCGGAACTCAAGCCCGAGGAGCCGAAACTGTCCCCAGCCGAAGACGAGGAGACCGAGGAAGAATCTCCAGCGGACGCGGAAGAACAGCAAGAACCGGCAGAATCGGCAGAGCCGGGCGAAGAAGGGGAAGAGGCGGCGGACTGACGCTTCTTCAAGCTGTCGGACGCTGCCCGATAACGCCGCCATGCCCGAACTGCCGGAAGTCGAAACCACGCGGCGCGGCATTTCGCCTCATCTAACCGGGCAGACCGTTCAGGCGATAGTCGTTCGCCAGCCTCGGCTACGCTGGCCGGTTCCGCCGGATCTGCCGGAAAAGCTCGATCGTCAGACCATTCGGACGGTCGAGCGCCGAGGCAAATACATCCTGATCGGCACAAACCGCGGAACGCTGATCGTTCATTTGGGCATGTCCGGAAGCCTCCGCATCCTCGCCCCGGACAGCCCGCCCAGAAAGCACGACCATCTCGACTTCATCCTCGCCAACGGAACCTGTCTCCGCTTCCACGATCCGCGCCGTTTCGGCTGCGTCGTCTGGACGGAAGACGATCCTTCGACTCATCCCCTCCTGGCCGAACTCGGGCCGGAACCCTTAAGTGAATACTTCGATGCGCCCTATCTTCATGGAAAAGCCCGTGGCCGCAGCGTGTCCGTCAAATCCTTCATCATGGACAGCCGCATCGTGGTGGGTGTGGGCAACATCTACGCCAACGAAGCCTTGTTCCGGGCCGGCATCGATCCGCGCCGACCGGCCGGCCGCATAGCTCTGCCTCGCTACGAAAAACTGGTCGTATCGATACGGGAGGTCCTTTCCGAAGCGATAGAACAAGGCGGAACCACGCTACGCGATTTCGTCAACGAAACCGGAAGTCCGGGGTATTTCCAGCAAACCCTGCAAATTTACGGACGGACCGGCGAACTATGCCGCCGATGCGGCGAGCTTATCCGAACGCAGCGGCTAGGGCAGCGCTCAACTTATTGGTGTCCGAACTGTCAACATTGAGATACGCGATCGTGCATTGAGAACCGTGCGCTCGTTCTTCCGCGCAAGGAAGATTTCGTAGCGCATACGTACCGATATCTCTCGAATGGAAAGGAGACAGCCCATGCAAATCGGTATGATCGGTCTGGGGCGAATGGGTGCCAACATGGTGCGCCGGCTGATGCGGGGCAATCATTCCTGCGTGGTTTGGGACAACTCGCGAAAACCCGTTGAGATGTTGGCTTCGGAGGGTGCCATAGCCGCCGACAGCCTGCGGGATTTGGCGGACAAACTGCTCAAGCCGCGCGTCGTCTGGCTAATGATTCCGGCGGGCTTCGTCGACGATTTGATAGACAAGCTTTCGCCCTTGCTCGAAAGCGGAGACATCCTGGTCGACGGCGGCAATTCTCACTATCGCGACAGCATGAATAGAGCGCTACGCTTGAAGCCGCGCGGCGTCCATTACCTCGATGTTGGCGTCAGCGGCGGCGTATGGGGCCTGGAGCGGGGTTACTGTCTGATGATCGGCGGCGACGAGGAGCCCGTTCGAAAACTGCATCCGATTTTTCGGGCTTTGGCACCGCCCCAGGATGCGGCCCCGCGTATTCCGGAACGCGAAAACACCGGGTTGGCCAGCGCCGAGCAGGGGTATCTACATTGCGGTCCCAATGGAGCCGGCCACTTCGTCAAAATGGTTCACAACGGCATCGAATACGGTCTCATGGCCGCTTATGCCGAAGGCTTCAATATTCTGAAGAACGCCGGAATCGGCTTCGAACGCCAATCCCATGATGCCGAAACCGCGCCCTTGCGCAATCCCGAGTATTACCGTTTCGATTTCGATCTGCCCGAGATCGCCGAATTGTGGCGGAGAGGCAGCGTGGTTCGGTCCTGGATGCTCGATCTGGCGGCATCGGCCTTGCTGCAATCACCGGATTTGGAGAGATTCTCGGGACATGTGTCCGATTCCGGCGAGGGGCGGTGGACGGCGTTCGCCGCCATCGACGAAGGCGTCCCCGCTCCCGTGTTGAGCGCCGCGCTGTTTCAGCGGTTCTCGTCCCGCGGACGCAGCGAGTTTGCCGACAAGTTCCTGTCCGCCTTGCGCTGGCAATTCGGAGGACATCAGGAAAAATCGTGATGCGAGCGACAGCGCGACTTGGCGGATTGGCCAGGCCGTTTGCGATTGGAAGGGACCGACTAAAGGTCCGTTTGCGATTGGGACAGGATTCCCGACCTACTATCCCCTGGACCGCTAAACCGATCCTGAAGATGCTCTGGCTCCTTGGTGAGCCGCTCGACGGCTCAATGTAGTGTGGCGGGTGGGACCGCAGGCGATCCGGGCGGCACGCCGCAACCATGTCTCGCCTCCTTCGCAAAGTAGGAGGCGAGAAATACGTTCAATCGCGCGGTGCGTGTGCGCCTGGGAGATCAGTAAGGACTCTGGCCGGTAACATTGCCGGCGGGGCGGTAGTTGCAGACCCACACTTGGGCGTTGTTGGTGCAGACTGCATAGCCGCAGCCGACTTCGGTGGTTGCGGCCCACACCAACTGGGTATAGTGGCCGCACATCCTGCCGGGGGCGCAGCTGTTGGTCTCGTAGTTGTAATTGGCCTTTTCGGCTGCCCACGAATTGACAACCTGAGCCGGGGTAAGCTGCTGCGGTTCGGTGCGGCCATCGGACCACATCACCGGGCCGGCCCAGTAGAGGTTTTCACCCAGTTCTCCCTGATCACTGGCAGGGCTGTGGGGCAGTTCGCGCGGACAGCCCTGCTGCTCCAGCGTGGCGGCGTAGTCGGTGGCGATGGTGGCGAGTTCGTCCGACCAGACGAGCGGCGGCACCCCGTCGGCGGAGCGCACCTGATTGTGGGCGGTGATCGTGGCCACGGCATCGGCGGGCTGAGCAGCGAGGCCTGCGCCGCTCCACAGGATTAAGGCGGAAATGATGAAAGGCGGGTTGCGAAAACGGCACATGACGTACTCCATTACGTGAAGGATGATTACCAACCGTACCGCGACTTGGCCGTCGCTGAGCACGATTCATGGGCAGTATCTGCCTTGTGACAGAGGGCAATCACGGATGTTCCGATCAGTGACGGATTTATCGCGTTTTACTCTCCGTGATGCCTTGCGTCACGACCGTCCGCTGCTATCCGAGCGCCGATTCGGTGCGGGAGGGCGTGACGCTCTGGGCGTTACGTCAATCGAGAAAATTCTCGACATCACGGCATGGCTAAGAGCACGAAGAACGAAGCTGCTCTGAATCTCCCTGCGTCGACGGCGATTGAGCCAGGATGAGATCCCGCAGCGAACGGCGGGCCGAAGCGGTCGTCGCCGAGGCATTTTCCAAATCCTCCGCGATTTTCGCGAGTTCCGGCAACGTGAAAGCAGCATGGGACGAAAGGGCGGTATCCTCGCGTTTCGTGCGCATGGCCGTCAGAATGTCCCAGACGGTGATTCCGGCGATATCGCGGGCCGGAATGAAGCTTTCATCGCCTTTTCCCGCTTCCACGACCAACCCGCCGGCTTGCAGTATGTCCAGGCTGTCTTTTACCGTTTCCCACGGCAGTGACAATCGCTCCGCCAACTCGTCGATGGTCCTGGGTTTATCCGCATGAACGAAACGCTCGCCGATCAAGTACATGACGGCGAGTCCGACCCTCTCTTTCAAGCGGTTGCTGAGCTGAAAGAAACGGCTTTTTCCCAGCACGTAATGGGGATGCTGGAAATAGAAGGCGGCTTGCCCGCCCAGCAGGAGGATCAGCCAGCTGAGATCGAGCCAGATCATGAACAAAATGACGATGACCAGGCTCGAATAAATGGCGTGGTAACTGGTCGAGCCGACCACGAACTTGGCGAACAGCAGGCCCGCCAGCTTCCATACCACGCCGCCCACGGTACCGCCGAATAACGCGGCTCGCCAAGGTACCCGCGTGTTCGGAATGTAAATGTAGACGAACGCGAACGCCACGATGATCATCAAATAAGGGAGGAGCTTGCCGCCCAGATAGAACAGGGTGCCGAAAGGTTCTTGGGCGATCAGTCGCCGGACTGCGCTGGCATGGGGCATCGAGGCCGTGAGACCGATGGCCGAAAAAATCAGCACCGGACCGAGCAGAATCACACTGAGGTAGTCGCTGGCCCGGCGGGCGAAGCTGCGGGCCTGTGTGACTCGCCAGATGTGATTGAATGCGGCTTCTATTTTTTCCAGCACCGAAATAATGGTGTAGATGAGCACCGCCAAACCGACGAAGCCGAGCACGCCCACGTTGACCTTGGTCACGAAGCCGAGAATGGCTTTCGTCAAATCGCCCGCCTTATCGCCCAAAGGAGCGAGCATTTGCAGCAAGAACGGCTCGAGCTGATTGTTGATGCCAAAGGCCTTCAGGAGCGAAAAGCATAGGGCGAGACCCGGCACGATGGCCAAAAGCGTGGTGTAGGCGAGACTCGTGGCGCGATAATCCAAGCCTTCGCTACGAACGGCTCCGACTAGCGCTTTGATCCAGGCGGACACCAAAGCCGCCAAGCCGCGGAGCCGGTGGAAAGAGTCGAGTTTTTGGCGCGCCTGCTTGATGGGGTTGAAAAGCTTGATTTGCATGCTGACCACGATCTTTGTTAGGCATTAGACAGTTTGGAGCAGCCGGAAACAGTGATATGGCAACTGGCCGCGGCAATATTATCGTGCGGATAGCCGCCGTTCTGCTCGCAGTCATGCTGTCGCTCGTACCGTCGTCGACACTCCGGCAGCCCCCGGAGCGAGTTTCGTCCGGCGACGCGATGCCTTTTTCGTCTTTCTCGAAAACGCTGCGAAAAATTGCGGACAGGTTTCCGGAGGACCGTTCCGACCGGTCCTTGTCTTTTCCGTTCGATCACGGGATTCATCCGGACGTCCCCATGGAAATCTGGGAATTCACCGGCCAAATGAACACGCCGGACGGTCACCGATACGGCTTTCTACTGAGCTTTACGCGGCTCGGTCTTCAGCCGGAACAGCCCGAAAGGCCATCGGCCTGGGCCACCCGCGACGTGTATCGGGGGCTGTTTGCATTTCTCGATGCGAGCAACGGCCATTATCGGGCATCCGAACGTTTTGCAAGAGCGGCACTGGGCATGAGCGGGTATGATCCCGTTTCCGGGCTGGTCTGGCTGGACGACTGGAAGCTAAGGGTGCCGCTGGGAGAAACCACGTCCTTCACCTTGCAGGCCGACGCCGACGGGACGCAACTCAACCTCCGATTGGAAGCCCGAAAGCCCGCTGTCGTGCCGGCTGGGCAAAGCTTCCCGGCTGCTGCGGGAGGCCGTCTTCGCGCATATTTGCTTAGCCGTATGGCGATATCCGGAACGGTTCGGTTGGGCGAGCATCGACATAAGGTAACCGGCGAGGCCTGGCTCAGCCGCAGTTGGGGAAAACTAGCCCCGCCGGGCGGACAACTGGTCCTGAACCGCTATCAATTGCAGCTCGACAATGGCCGTGAGCTCCTGCTTTTCCAGCTGAGGCGCAAGGACGGCAGCGCGCCGCCAGTGTCGAGCGGGCTCTTGATCGAATCCGATGGCCGCGCTGTTCCGATTTCCGGAAACGACGTTCGGCTCGAGCCCGCCACCTACTGGTCTAACCCCTCGGGAGTTCTTTATCCGGTAGGCTGGATCGTGAGGCTGCCGAAGCTCGAAGCCGAACTGCGCCTTTCTCCCTTAGTCGAAGATCAGGAAATCGTCCGGTCCGTTCGCGCCTGGTCCGGCGCGGTCTCGGTGTCCGGAACCGGGCCTCGCGGTAAAGCGCTTTCGGGGCGGGGTTTCGTCGAATTGGCCGGCTATTGACGGTTTGATTCCCAAAAAAAGAATTTTTCCGCTAAAAAAAACAGCTTGTGAGTCGAACATGCCGAATGCCAAAACATCGTCCGTCGCTTCGATCGTCTTTACGGCTTTCTTGCTGGCGGCCTGCGAATCGAGGGAACAGACGAACGCCGTCAGCTATTCGCCCGCCGGACCCGTTCCTGCCGAACAGCAGCGTCCGGGCGATCCGAACAAAGGTTACGAGGCATTGCTCAACGCGCCGTACATCACCTGCGGCATACCCTATTCGGCTTACAAGCAGACGGCCTCCCCGCCCGACCCGATGACCTTGATTCCGGGAAGACCCGGCCGGAATGCCGAGTTGCCCTATTATCAGACTGGGTATACGACGCCTCGCGGCGTGGAGCTCGTGGTGAACAATTGCCTGTCCTGCCATGCCGGTTTCTTCGCCGGAAAGCTGGTCATCGGCCTAGGCAACGAAAATCTCGATTTCACCGAGGACCGTACGGCTGCCGCAGAAGGCGTCGGCGCATACGTGGAGGACGAGGCCGAAGCGGCGGAATGGCGGCGCTGGGCGGACCGAATCCGTGCCATTGCCCCTTACATGATCACCGACACGATGGGCGCGAATCCGGCCATCAATATGACGTTCGCGCTGATCGCTCACCGGAATCCGGAAACGCTGGCATGGTCGCCGGAACCGCTGATCGAGCCGCCGCCGAAATCGGTCGCGCCGGTCAGCGTTCCGCCCTGGTGGCGCATGGCGAAAAAGAACGCCTTGTTCTACAACGCCGAGGGAAGAGGCGATCTCGCACGGGCTATGATGGTGGGCGCCATATTCTGCGCCGATGACGTCGATATCGTGCGAAATATCGATGCCTACGCGCCGGATATTCTGGCTTATTTCGCATCGCTCAAACCGCCGCCGTGGCCTTTCGGTCTCGACGGCAAGCTGGCCGAACAGGGGCGCGCCGTATTCGAGCGAACATGCTCCGGCTGCCACGGTACCTATGGCGAACAGCCGATTTATCCCAATCTGGTACTGGGACTCGACGAAATCGGCACCGATCCAGTGTTGGCGCAAACCGCTGTCGGCGGCGCATCGGACCGGTTCATCGCATGGTTCAACGGCTCCTATTACGGCGAAACGGCTCGCGCCGCTCCGGCGCCGGGTTATTTCGCTCCGCCTTTGGACGGAATCTGGATTACCGCTCCTTACCTCCACAACGGATCGGTGCCGACCATCGAAGCCTTGCTCGACAGTTCGAAACGGCCGAAGTATTGGACGCGGTCGTACGAGTCGTCCGCGGCCGATTACGATCCGGTCGGCCTGGGCTGGCGCTACACGGCGCTGGGGCAGGGGAAAGCCGGTACGGACGACCTGCGGGAACGGAAAAAAATCTACGATACGACCTTGCCCGGCCACTCCAATGCCGGCCATGTTTTCGGCGACGGCTTGAGCCCGGAAGAACGCAAGGCCGTGCTCGAATACTTGAAGACACTATAGAAGCCCGGAACTTGCTTATGGCTGAAACTGCCGAAGTCTCGTCAGCAAAGGATTGCCCGCCTGCAACGGCTTATTTCGAGATATAGGTCAGAATGTCGGGATGCTTCTGATTGTTTTTTGAGTCCAAAAAGTGCATTACATACGAACTCGAACGTCCGCCCGAATCATCGGCGGACTGCCGGCGGGGTGTGCCGGTTCGGGAAATGGGAAAAAACAATCAGCAAGAAGGAAGTGAAGCCATGAAACTCTATTCCATCGGCCACAGCAACAGAAGCTCTGACGAACTGATCGATATGCTCAAGAGGCATGGCATCGGGTGTCTGGTCGACGTACGCAGCAGGCCCGGTTCCGCGCGTTTTAGACAATTCAACCGTCCTACGCTGGAACGGGCTTTAACGCAGGCCGGCATTCAGTATCAATGGGAAGGCGACAATCTGGGCGGATGGCGATCGGCGACACCGGACGATGTAAAACACAGGGTCTTGAATCCGGGATTCCGGTCGTATGCCGCCTATATGGAGACGCCGGATTTCCGCGAAGCCGTGGAACAAATACTAAGGCTGGCACGAATCTGCCGGACCGCGTTCATGTGTGCCGAGAAAGATCCGTCGTGCTGCCACCGCTCTCTGATTTCCGATTACCTGACGGTGCGCGGACACATTGTCGAACATCTTATCGTGCCGAACGAAAGCTGTAGGCACGACCTGCATTCCGCCGCACGAATCGTCGGCTCGCGACTGATCTATGATCGAATTCAGCAAAACCTGGAATTGTTCGCGCCGGATGTTACGTGAGTACACCTGGCGGCCGAGGCGCATAAATGGGCAAGAGCGCTTATCCGCCCCGTCGAATCTGCTGCCGGATCTGCGCCAGATAGCGCCGAAAGAACGAAAACGCCGCATAGAGCAGCACCGCGTAGAGTATCCACTCCTGTAGCGAGACGCCGGTCGGATCGTCGTCGAACACGACGATGCCGACCAGGGCGACCAAAGAAAGGGCAAAATAGTTGTACATAGGAGGTTCCTCACAGAATGTATGAAACGCAAGTCGTTTTCGGTAAGCAGGACATCTGGGGAAGGGGAGTCTCCATAGAACCCGAAGCCGATCTTTATCGTGTTGAAACGGCCTTGCCCCATCCGTTGATCGCGAACCGGAAAAGCCCTTTTTTGACAAGATATGTCGAAGTTCGCATCTTAGACAAATTGCCCGCAGGGTTATTCCTGCACGGGATGACACCGACAAACGTCATCGCGCCGAATCGAACATCAATATGCAGTAAGCCGCATGGAAAAACGCTTTGCTGAGATTGCCCGCCCGCCGGTTCTCCTGATCCACGGCGGCGCCGGCTCCCCGGAATCCGATCCCCGACTAAGCGAGAAACGCTGGACTTTTATCGGCGATTTGGCAGCGTCGGCATGGGCCGAGATTTGCCGAGGCCAATCCGCCGTCGATGCCGTGACGGAAACCGTCAAGCGCTTGGAGGAATCGGCTCTGTTCAACGCCGGCTACGGCTCGGCCTTGCAAAGCGACGGACTTGCGCGTCTCTCGGCCTCGCTGATGGACGGCGAGCGCCTGAAATTCTCGGGCGTCATGCTTGCGACTCACTTGGTCCATCCCATCAAACTTGCCCGGGCGCTCCAGAACCGGGCGGAATCGGTGCTCGGTCCCTTGGGAGCCCAGCTTCTGGCCCGGGAACTCGGCATGCCGCCGCAAAACCCGGTTCCCCCGGAGCGGGCGCGGCGCTGGGCGGAGTATCTGGAGCGGCAGACCGGGCCCTCGGTCGGCGCCGGAACGGTGGGCGCGGTGGTCCTGGACCAGCGGGGCCGTCTGGCGGCCGCCACGTCCACCGGCGGCGGCCGGTTCAATTTTCCGGAACGAATATCCGATTCGGCGACGGTGGCGGGCAATTATGCCTCCGGCTACGCCGCCGTCAGTTGCACCGGCATCGGAGAACAAATCGTCGATGACGGCGTCGCGGTGCGTCTCGAAACGCGTGTTCGGGACGGCCGCAACATCGTGCAAGCCTCGGAAGCGACCTATCGCGAAGCCGTCGAGCGGAAGCGCGAATACGGTTGGATCGCCGTGGACCACAGCGGGGCGTGGAGCATGTGCTGGACGACCGAAACCATGCTCTGCGCCGCGATGAGCGCGGACCGTCCGAGTGCTGTCCTGGGTCGGCCATGATCTCGCCCTTTCGTCTACTCCGCCGGCGGCGGCGCCGCAAGTTGCTTCAGCGGGGGCTGATATCCGAATCGACCTGGCTTTGGTCGCTCGCGGGGCTTCGAATTTTCGATCTCTTGAATAACGAAGAACGGGAGCGTCTGCGTCAATTGTCCACCCTTTTCGTTCACGAAAAGATTTTCGAACCGGCGGGCGGGATGATTCTGGACGACCGGGTGCGCACCCGAATCGCCGCGCTGGCTTGTCTCCCTATTCTCAATCTGGACTTCGACTGCTACGACGGATGGCGTACGGTGGTGGTTTATCCCGGCGGATTCATACGCCCTCGCTCGGAATTCGACGCTATCGGCGTCATGCACGAATGGGAAGATGTGTTGACCGGTGAATCCTGGGAGCGCGGGCCGGTCATATTGTCGTGGGCGGACGTGCAGGGTTCCGGACATTGCGAAGGCTATAACGTCGTCATCCACGAAATGGCTCATAAGCTGGACATGCTCAATGGCGCAGCCGACGGTTTCCCGAACTTGCATCGCGGGATGGCGCGGCGGGTTTGGACTGACGCGTTCACGGCCGCGTTCGAAGATTTCAACGATCGCGTGGACCAGGAGGAGAAGACTCCCATAGATCCTTACGCGGCCGAAGCGCCCGGAGAATTTTTTGCGGTGCTCAGCGAATACTTTTTCGAAGCGCCAGACTTGGTGCGCATGGAATATCCGGAAATCTACGACCTCCTTGCGCAATTCTACAGACAAGACCCGGCCGCGCGATTTCGTTCATCATTACCGGCAGACCCATTTCAGACTCGCGATGCACAAGCGCCGCGCGAAAGCCGGCAAACCGGCCATAACCCGCTGCGCGAAGCGCTTGCCGACGCCGTATCAGGAGACGACCATGGACGTTTTGAAAACGATTAGCGACAAACAGCTCCTCCGGCTGATGGGCGAGGCCGCAGCCTCTCCCAGGCTTCGGAAAAACCTGAACATTCACCGCGACCTAGAGGACCCGATCCAGCGCCTGTTCAACGCCATGGAGCCCGGAACCTACGTCCGCCCTCACCGCCACGCGCGCCCGGACGGATGGGAACTGATGCTGGCGGTGCGCGGCGCGTTTTCCATCATTACCTTCGACGAAAAAGGAACCGTCCTGGAGCGCATCGACCTGAGCGCCGCGGGAGGCGATATGGCGGTGGAAATTCCGCCGTACACCTGGCATGCCGTGGTCGTTCTGGCACCCGAGACGGTCATGTTCGAGGTCAAACCGGGCCCTTACCGCCCCGTCGAGGACAAAGATTTCGCTGCTTGGGCTCCGGAGGAAGGCGATCCGGACGCGGAGCGGGTCGTGGCCTGGTATGAAGTCGCCAAGCCTGGAGATCGCCTGCGGTTCCAGGAATCGGCGAAAGCGCAGTGAAGATGCGGAGAGGATTAGAGCGTTTTTCATCCCGGTGTACGGATTCGTGTAGGCGGGAAGGACGTAGGTCGGCAATCCCTTCCCAATCGCAAACGGCATCTCTGGGAGCGCCAGAGCTGCCCTTCCGACAAAGCCCTTTGCCGAGCCGGTACGTCGGCAAAGGATTGCCGACCTACATATGGGGCTCCCTTACACCGAATCAGAAAATGCTCTAGTAGCTCGGCACCGATAAGAAATAGAAGCGGTCTCCGGACTTTTTTGCGCCACTCAAGATCTATGTCGTAGTTTGAGGGCACGCCACAAAACGTCTTCGAATTTCGATAAGGAGAATATCGTGATGTCACGTTCGATCTACCGCGCCGCCATTCTTGCTACTTTAGTCATGTCTGCCCTCGTAGTGCAGGCGCAGGACCTCGAATCGCCGGTATCGAAAGATCAACATCTGCCGGAAGAGCACTCCGGTTCTGAACAATCGGCCGCCGGTCAACCCGGCAAACCCGACGAAGTCACGCGCACGATCGAAATCAAAACCCTGGACAGCATGAAATACGATCCCTCGTCGCTTACGATAAATCGCGGAGAAACATTGCGCCTGATCGTTAATAACATCGGCCGACTGACGCACGAGGCAACCATCGGTACGGTTGCGGAGCAGGAATCGCACGCCGGGGAGATGCATGCCGCTCCCGACACGCCCCATGACAGCCCGAATTCCGTGACCGTAGAGCCGGGCCAAACGAAAGAGTTGGTTTGGCGGTTCGATCGACCCGGCCGATTCGAGATCGGCTGCCATGTTCCGGGACACTACCAGGCAGGGATGATCGCCGAAGTTACCGTCCGCTAGAGCCTCGGGAGAGCGCCAGCAATGACCACGCAATCAGTTATCACAACGCAACGCGCTCTATCTGCCCGTGCGCGAGCCTACGATAAGCCGACCGCTGTCGGCGGCGCGACGGGGTTTTGGTGCGGTGCTGAATCGACCGGCGGGTGCGTTCCCCCCGAGCTCTTGTGACGCTTTAGTCCAGCCGGCGTACTCGCTACGCATTCGGTCCTCAGCGACTCCGCACGGCAATTCCGTGCGGGTCGGCGCGCTCCTCATCGTCAGTATCGTCGACGTTCGAGACGGGGGCGATTAGCTTCAGCATTCCGCTTTTGCCGCCTCGTTTGACCTCGATCACCCCTATGCCGGGCGTCTGTCCCTGAGCGTTATTGAGCTCCGGATTGTTGCCGGTGAGCGGGAACGGTCCGCGCAGCGTCGCGTACACCCAATCGCCGCTCGGCGATATTCCGAGAATGTCCGGTGCCGGGTCCCGCGATACGACGCCAGCCAGTTTTATCTCGTTCACTACGTCGTCAGTTTCCGTATCGACCACGATGATCTTGTTGGCGGCGCGGTCGGCTACCCAAAGGTAACGTTCCTGCCGGGTGGCAAGCAGCCCATGCGAATCCACGTCTTGTTGTCCGTGATCGAAGACCACCGTCGGCGCAGGGGTGTCTGGCTTCGGATACGGATTTGGCGAAGGCGAGAACGCGCTCACCGGCAGAGCATAAAGTACGGATTGGAACCCGAGTTCGGCTCCACCGCCGCCGCCCGAATTGAAGTACATCTTGTTCCCCGTCTGGGCCGCCAGGAGACCGGCGGGTTCGATGGTCGAGGTCGTATACTCACCGGCGATAGCCATCGGCGTGGCGCGCGGATCGATGACAAACAGACCGCCGCCGCGAAGCGTGACAAACGCCAAGTTACTGGTGGAGTCCGGCAGCGCCAGGATGGGGGCGTTGTCCGGCCGAACACCGTCCTCATCGGCGGAGCCGAACTGTTTGAGGGCTCCGCTCGGCGTCGTCCCATCGGCAAGATTCAGAGTGGCGCTATGGTCGAGGGTAAAGGTGTTGGCTGCGTAATCGGTGTTGATTCTCTGTACGAGTTTGCCGTTCTGGTTAGCGACCAGAATATAGGCCTCATCCGGCGAAGGGACGGCTGCGTGAGCTTGCTTGCCTACATCGACCAGGAAAACCGGCTTTCGTGTTGCCGCCTCGATGATGAGAACATGTCCGGTGGCCACAAACGAGATGATGGCATGCGTGTGGGACGCATTGAAGGTGATGTAGTGCGGTCGACGCGGTGTTGCCGTGTCGTCCAGCCGCTGTGCCAATTTCGCTAGTTCGAAGACCTCCGGTTTTGCCTTGGACGCCGCATTCCGGGACAACTTTCTGCCATCGAATATGTACAGCTTGCCGCCGATGTCGTCATCGGGAATGGTGCTAGGCGGGAAACCCGATTGGTCGATCATCCAAACCTCGTGATTCGATTTGTCGGGTGCAGAGACTCCAATGGGAGAAAAGGCAGATAACGTTAGAAACAAGGCGACACCGAACGTGGTGGGGGGAAATCTATGGCGCATGGCGTTCTCCTGAACGGAGGCTGGTCATTTTTCCTTTTGAGAACCGAGGTTACTCATCTTGAGCGGAGGTGAATTTTCGACCCGATCTAATTTCTAACGACAACTTGCCGTCGCACGGGTTCACCCGAATCTGGGACGTTCCGGGTTTGGGTGTTTCGAATCCTGAAATATCCGTCCGTGGCGTATCGCGGACGAGACGCTCGCCCCGGTTACGGTAACGGAACCGACGAGCCACTTCGTGAAGGGCAAAATCAGCAAATTTCCGCTATGGGGGCCATCGACGGACTCCGGACCGAGGTAAATCGGAACTCCATGTCCCCGTATAGGTGCAAGACGCTTCCTTGGATAGAAGCGTGTTACCATTCGGTCTCGACACCACAGAGAAGGGAACCAACGTGAACTCGGGAAAAGTGCTAGTCACCGGAGCGACCGGCCATCTCGGCGCCAATCTCGTACGCCGCCTGCTGGCCGACGGAGACGAAGTCCGTGTCCTGATTCGGCAGGGCCGCGACAACGGGGCCTTGGCGGGACTCGACGTCGACCGAGCCTATGGCGATTTGCGGGATTCCGAGGCGGTCGACGCGGCTGTGCGCGGCTGTTCCCGCGTCTATCACTGCGCGGCGCTGGTCTCGACCATAGCCGGGAATGGTGCCCATAAGCGGGAAGTCTTCGATACCAACGTCCTGGGCACGCGGCACATTCTGCAAGCCGCCGTCCGCCACAGCGTCGACAAGGTCGTGGTCTCCGGATCGCTCAGCGCCACCGGGTACGAACCGGACCGCCCCAGCCACGAAGGCATGCCGTTCTATCCCTTCGATCGCCATCTGCCCTACGGTTTCACCAAGCATCTGGCGGAACACGAGGCCTTGCGCGCCCACGCGGACGGCCTCAACGTGGTCGTCGCCACCTCCTGCGCCATCGTCGGTCCGCATGATTACAAGCCGTCGCGCATGGGACGCGTGCTCATCGACTACGCCCATGGCCGGCTCAAAGCCTATATCCCCGGCGGCTTCGAATTCGTCTCCACCCGCGATATCGCCGAGGGCCATGTGCTCGCCATGCGGAAAGGCCGTTCCGGGCAGAAGTACATCATCAGCACCGCTTACGCCAGTGTGGACGACCTGATGGCTCTCTACGGGCAGGTGACCGGGCGACCGTCCCCTGGACTGCGCTTGCCCGCACCCGTCATGGCCGCGCTGGCGGAAGTGGCCGACAAGACCTGGTTCCGGATCTTTCCCAACTCGCCTCGGCGATTCACGCCTGCCGCGGTGCGCCTGCTCTCGATGCGGCGCCGGGCGGATCACGAGAAGGCCGGACAGGAATTGGGCTATCGGCCCACCAGCCTGGCCGAAGCGATTCGGGAAGCCTACGAGGATTTCGTGCGCCGCGGTGTCATCACCCCACCTAAGTGAAACGGCTATTGGTCCCCGTTATCCACCCTTGGTCATATGGAGAGTACTGACGATGAGGAATGCGCAAGACACATCCCGGCAATCGCCGCCTGATTTCGCGGAAGCCAAAAACTCCCGGCAAAAGGCCCGTGCCGCCGGCCTCGATCCGGACCGCTGGTACGCGGTGGAATACGACAGCGCCGTCAAGAAAGGGGAGGTGAAGGAAGTCGTGTTCTGGAAGAGGTCCATTGCCCTGTTCCGCGGCAAGGACGGCGGGCTCGCGGCCGTGCAGAACCGCTGTCCGCACCGCCAGCTCAAGCTCACTCACGGCGTTGTGGATCGCTGCCATCTGCGCTGCGCCTATCACGGCTGGACGTTCAACCGGGACGGCTGGCTGATCGATTATTCCCATGACAGCTTCGGCAGACCGCTCATCAAGAACCGGTTGCGCACCTACCCGGTAAGCGTCCGCTACGGCCTGATCTGGCTGTTTCCGGGCGATCCGGCCCTGGCCGGAGAGCGAAAGATCCCCGAAATTCCGGAACTTACCGGAGACCGTCCATGGGCCAATTTTGCCGTGGATTTCATCTGGCGTACCCACCATTCCATGGTGATCGACAATATCTGCGACTTCGCCCACGCCTTCCTGCATCGGAAATACCGTCCCTTCGTCGACGCCAAGCTCACCCATCACGAAGCCGACGAGGACCGGGTTTACCTGACCTACGACGCCCACATGGCCGCTGGGCGGTTTTCAGGGATTTTCGTCGATCGTAACCGGGTCAACACCCGGTCCATCGAACTGTGCTACGAGTATCCCTACCAATGGACTAACACCGGCGACAGCATCAAGAACTGGTCGTTCCTGCTGCCTATCGACGAACGGACCACTCGCGTGTTTTTCCTGTTCTATTTCGACAGCGTCAAGATTCCGCTGCTTTCCGTGAAAACGCCGAAGTGGCTGACCCAGATGGTGCTGAACGTCGCCAAACCTCTGGTGTTCAAGCCCATACTGCTGGAGGACGGAATTGCCCTGGAAGCGGAGCAACAGGGCTATGAGCAGCATTGGGACGCACCTCCCATCGAGCTCAACCCCGTCGTGCCGATGTTTCAGCAGTTGACGGCGCGGAAGTGGGAGGATTATCTCGCCCGAGCGGCGGTCTCGGCCCGAGGCGGCAAACCGGGCCATCGAGAGATTCCGATATCCGGCGATTGACGCCGAAATCGCGCTTGGGCCTTTGTATGGCCGGTGGCTTCATCGCTCGGTTCTCGTGCAATATTCGGGGAATCTGAGATCGGTCAGAGCGCGTTCCATAACGGTTCCGTTACTCCCAAACTCCGGGGATCATCAGCTTCTGCCAACCGCCCAGAAACATGATCCACACGACCCCCGTAAGCCAATGAAACAGCATCGGTACCCAAATCGATCCCGATCTCAGGTAGGTGAGGGTGCATACGATGCCGAGCAGTGTCGCCAGCACCAAAAAAACCGGGTCGAGAAACACCGCTCTTCGTGACACCAAACCATTGACTGGATGGGAGGCCACAAAGGCAACGAGACTGACCGAGGACCAAACGAGTTTTGTTCTCGGAGAAGCCGCTTCAACCGGATGCGGCAGTAAGACGGCACGATATAAGACTTCCTCTACAAGACTCGGCGTCACGAGCAAAACGACGGGCGTTGAGGCGATTACCCAGGCGGATGCCTTCATCAACTCCAAACGACAAAATCCCGTCGCCCATCCGATCAGCAGAGCGCACAGCGCGTATACGCCGAATAACCCAAGGCATCCGCGCCAAGTCCGGCGCTCGGGGAAGGTCTTGAATGCCAGTCTTATGCTTCGCAAACGCACGTTCAACATCGCTCTCGGGCCTTATTCCTCGATGATACCCTGTGCGGGCCTGCTTAGCGGCGACGGTTGCCGCGCTCATCATCGACGCCGTGGCGATCGTGATGCCGATCAGGGACCATGCTACTATCGCTGCGATGTTCGGCAACACGCCCTTCGGAACATCGGTCTTGATACTCTTGCCGTGCAAATCTGCAGGACTCTGCGTTGAGCAGCCGGTCCTGCTCGACCTCAATTGAAAAAGATGGGGAATCGCATGAAACGAATGACAGTCTTCGCCCTCTTAGTGTGTGTTCTGACATTTGCGGCTTCCGGTTCGGCCGAGGTCGTGCCGTCGACCGCAGGACGCATACATCATGTCGTGATCGTCTGGCTCAAGGATCATGGGAGCTCAGCGGCGCGCCAGCAGTACATCGAGGCGACCAAATCGCTTTCGAAGCTGCCGATGGTGTCGAGCTACCACGTGGGAGCCGCTCTGCCCGGCAAGCGGGATGTTGTCGACAGCTCGTACGATGTGGCTATCGTGGCCACGTTCGAGAATGCACAGGCGCTCGACGAATACTCGCGACATCCGGACCACGATAAGGTGATCAACGAAAGAATGAAACCCTTGGTGGACAAGGTCATCGTGTATGATTTCATCGAGGCCCCATGAGGCTTCCTAAGCATCGAGCACGATTCCCGCTCGCGCATGACCGGCTGGCCTGGCGAACGGGCAGCGAGCGTCTTCGAAGAGTTGTTAGTGACGGGAAGTGCAGGACATCGACTTCGGGTACGGCCGGATTGCGGTGTGCTGCCTGAGGATGCCTATCAAGTTGTGCAACCAGACAGGGCTCCGAGGCTGTTGATTCTCCATTAAAGATGGAGGCAGGACTCAAGTGCGTCAGGGATTCTTGCGATCAGCGCGATCCAGGATGAATCGCGCCGTCATTAAATCCAGATGGCCGCCGCCGCCGTTTTTGAATAGGGTGATGTCGGCGGGAGACAGTCTGCCGGGATGGATGCCGCGGCATAGCTCGAAGTGATCGGCCAAGATATCCGTCACGGATATCACGCCGTTCCGGATGGGGATGCAGAGTTCGCCGATATGGGCGACAGTGGTCTCGCGGGAGTCGACGAATATCTTGGCTCGCCGGATGGCAGTGTCGTCCGCCTCCCGCATATCCGGAGTAAACGCGCCGACCAAGTCCAGGTGGGTTCCGGGCTTGAGCCATTCGCCCAGGATGAGCGGAGCGGTGGCCATGGTCGCGCAGGAGACGATATCGGCGTCGCGTACCGCTTGTTCCAGGTCCGTCGTGGGGTGTATCGAAGTCCGTAGGCCAGCCAGGGAATCCGCTAATCTTACCGCACGGCGCGGCGTGCGGTTCCAGATCCATACCGACTCGATCGACGGGCGGACGGCCAGATGCGCTTGAATCAGATGAGGCGCCATGGCGCCGGCGCCGACCATGAGCAGCCTCTTGGCATCTTCGCGGGCCAGGTGCTTCGCGCCCAGTGCGGAATCGGCGGCCGTTTTCCACAAGGTGAGAGCGGTGCCATCGAGGCACGCCAAGGGTCGACCGTCCTCGGCGCCGAACAGAACGTAAAGGCCCTGTACCGAGGGGAGTCCACGGGTTTGATTGTCCGGGAAGACCGTCACCAGCTTCGCTCCGACGCCGAGTTTGCTTTGCCAGGCGGCCCGTACGAGAAAGTGCTGCGTTTGCCCGTCCGTATGCGATCGGCTCAGCAGCAGATCGTCCATCGCATCGATCTCGCTGCCGTGGGCCGCTTCAAGCCAGGCCACTAGAGACGGATAATCGAGCCGGTCGTTTATTTGTTCGGCGCCGATCCATTTCATCCAGGCTCTCCGAAGAATGTTCCTGTAGCGAAGCCTACCACGAATCGCCTGACTTGAAATTCAGTATGATCCCGCCGGGAACGCTATCCGGCGGTTCAGCTGTCTTATCGACGTATTGATGAGGTTTTGGTTTTCGGAGCCGGGCTATGTCTACCATCGTCTCTCACGCGGCGGTTCCGATCGCGCTGAGCGCCTGTTTTCCGGATGGCATTCTATCGCCTGAGGTTGTGCTATTGGGTGTCGCCTGCTCGATGATTCCGGATCTGGATGCAGTCGGTTTTGCGTTCGGGGTGCGCTACGGTGATCCGTGGGGACACCGCGGCATGACTCACTCCATCTCCTTCGCACTATGCCTCGGAGCGTTATCGATGGCCGTTCTGCCCGGTGAACACAAATCTTGGCCGGTTTTCGTATTCCTGTTTCTTTCGAGCTTATCCCATCCCGTCATCGACGCCCTCACCGACGGCGGTCTGGGCGTTGCGCTTTTCGCGCCGTTCTCGAACAAACGTTACTTCTTCGCCTGGCGACCGCTCGCCGTGCCGCCCATAGGAATCTACGCCTTCTTTTCGGCCCGGGGATGGCTTGTGCTTAAAAGCGAGATGCGCTGGATTTGGCTGCCCTCGGCCTTGTTATTCGGTGTGGCGCGGGTCGTTAAAGCGCTCTTGTGATCGTTTTGCCTTTAGGCGACATTTAACGGCTCCCCGTCGTGAAATAGAACCAGCTGGCCGCGGCGCAGTTTGGTCCAGATTTCGTTGTCGGTAAGCGGGAGAGTGGCGATGACAGTCACTTTGTCGTACGGTGTCGTGAGTTCGCTGAAGTCTACCGTGATGTCCTGATCGACCAGGTGGGCGCAGCCGAACGGCGCTTTGCGCGTGATGAAGTGCAGATTCGTGGAACAGTGCGCGAAGAGGGAATCGCCGTCGGAAAGAAGATAATTGAAATCGCCGTGTTCCGCGATCTCGGCAGTGATACGCTCGACCACGCCATAGACCTGTTCTCGGCTCGGGGAACCATGTGGGAACGCCCGACGCAACGCATTCAACAGATAGCAGAAGGCTCTTTCGCTGTCGGTATCGCCGACCGGCTGAAAGACGTCATCGGGGCGCGGCGGATCGAAATGTTCCAAGGTGCCGTTATGGGCGAAGATCCAGTAACGGCCCCACAGTTCTCTTCGGAAAGGATGGCTGTTCTCAAGGGCAATTCGGCCTTTGGTGGCCTTCCGAATATGGGCGATGACGTTGGTCGAATGGATCGGGTAATGGCGCACCAGATCGGCTATCGGCGATTCGACTGTCGCTTTGGAGTCGACGAATAAGTGGCAACCGCGGCCTTCGAAAAAGGCGATGCCCCAGCCGTCGCGGTGGTGATCGGTCAATCCGCCGCGTACGTGAAATCCCTCGAACGAGAAACAGATGTCGGTCGGAACATTGCAGTTCATTCCCAAGAGCTGGCACATGGTGGATACCTACGCGATAGTGATCGACGGGCTCGGGTTTTAGTATGCCAGAACGGCAGCAAGCAGGCGGCAAGGGGGGGGCGTCTTGTAGCCCAACTGGATTCCGGTATTAGGCTGCCGTGAGTTCAAGCATCTACCAAATCCTTCAAAGAAAGCCCCTCGGTGGCTTGTGCGCCGCACGTGTGCAGTCTTTCCAATAGATGATCCACGGCGGGGACCGAGAGAGTGTTCTTGTCGATGGACGACGTTTCAGCCGGCGACGTTCGTATCGCTTCCAGAATTTCGGATACCGTGATGGCCGACAAATCACGGGCGGGAACAAATCCTTGATCGCCTTCGACCGCGACCAGAATCAAATTCCGTGTTTTCAGCGCGTCCAAGATTTTCTCGATCATGAGATCAGGGAGACCGAGGTGCTGGCTTAGGGCGTCGGTCGTCCACGGCTTTTTTCCCTGATGAAAGTGTTCCGCGATCAGGTACATGATCAAGAAACCGAGGTGTTCGAAGAGCTGATAGCTGAGTTTGACGTCGCGCTCGGCCAGATGGATGTAGCGCGGATGCTGGTGATAAACCGAAATCTGAGCGCCGATCAATAGAATGAGCCAGCTTACGTAGATCCAGATCATGAATACGATGAGGATCGCGAAGCCGGAGTAAATGGCGGCGTACCGGGCTGAGTTGGCGACGAATTCGGCAAACAGCCAGCCCGCTCCGCGCCAGCCGATGCCGGCCACGATGCCTCCGACCAGAGCCGAACGAAAGTTCACGTGGGTGTTCGGAAGAAATCGATAAGCAAAGGTAAAGGCACCGATGATGAGGAGGTACGGAAGAATCAGTCCCAACAGGTAATACAAGGTTCCGAAAGGTTCCTGACTGATGATTATCTGCGCGATTTCGGTGCTGGCCATGGATGCTATGAGTCCGAGAGCGGAGAAAACCAGCACCGGCCCCACGAGAAGAACGCTGAGATAATCGCTGAACCGTCTGTGAAAGCTGCGCGATTTCTTGGCCCTCCACACATAGTTGAAAGCCTCCTCGATTTTTTGCAGCAGAGAGAGAACCGTGTAGAACAGCATGGCGAAACCGACGAAACCCAATACGCCGACCCTAATGTTGCTGACGAATCCAATGATGCGGTTGACGATTTCCCTCCCTTGCTGGCCCAACGGCGCCACCAGTTCCAGCAGGAGCGGCTCCATTTGGTTGTGTACGCCGAACGCGGCGAGTACCGAAAAGCTGACCGCCAGGAGCGGGGTCAACGACAGCAGGGTCGTATAGACCAGACTCATGGCGCGGTAGTCCAGGCCGCCTTCCTGTATGTCTCTGATCAGCCTCTTGATCAAAGCTTTTACGTAGGCGAACCGGTTCCGTAGCGAAGACTGGTCAATCGATACCCAAGGCCAGCTTTTCATGACGTTTGATCCAGGAGGCTGTTTGCTGCAAAGGGCATTGATAATGATTTTTGGACAGAGCGGCAACAGGAATGTGCGCGGACGCCGAATCCCGGATTCAGCCCGGCAGGGTCGTGACGAAGGTATCGCAAGCGCCGCGTCCTTTGTGGGGCAGGGAAGGAGGCCACCTTTTTCCGCGTCGTTGAAGTCCCGTGGACGGGCCGCTCCGACGACCGTGAAACCCAGGCCTGAAAAGCTACTGAGATGAATCGGTGGAGCGCGCGAGCAACTTGCCCAGGATCTCGAAATCCTCCTGGAGGGTGGCGGCGATCCAATCGAAACGCAAGGCGGCGGCAGGATGATAAGTTACGAAATAGCTTCGTCCGTTGCGCGGCTGCGTGGTTCCATGCAAGTCGGAAACGGTCGCGGTATCGCCCAGCATCTGACGTGCGGCGACTTGGCCAAGCAGCACGATGACCTTGGGCGAGATCAGCTCGAGTTGACGCTCCAGCCACAAATTCGTGCAGGTTTTCAGCTCGTCGCGCCGGGGCGTGCGGTTGTTCGGCGGACGGCATTTGACGCAGTTGGTAATGAACAGCCTGTCGCGGGCGATGCCCTGACCTCGAAGGAGCGTGTCGAGATACCGGCCTGCGGGGCCGACAAACGGCCGGCCAGCCGCATCCTCTTTGCCGCCCGGGCCTTCGCCCAACACCATGATTTCGGCATTTACCGGTCCTTCGCCTGGGACCGCGTGTCGGCGGCTCTCGTGAAGCCGACATGCGACACACCGGCGAATGCCGCCGGCAAGATTTTCGAGTTGTTCGGACGAGTCTTTCAAGTCCTCTATCGCCATATATGCGGAATCCACGATCCACGGGCCTCTACTTCGCAGACACAGCCCCAACGCATTAAGTTCATCATCCAGCCAATTTGCCTCCCGGTTCGGAGGGAAATGGTGCCTGAACGCTGGGGGTATATAGAACATCGGCTTTCAGTCTGTGGTCTACCGGATGAGTTTGATCCGCAAATTTGTTAATCTGAGATTTGCTAGCTCAGCGCGGATCAACTCGGTTCCGTTCCGCGCATAGACCAGGAATGGTCGGCTACCTCGCAAACCGGGGATCTCTCCAATAGGCGAGCTTCCAAGGAGTTGGCTTGCGAGGTGTGATTTCAATCAGGACGACGAGGTGGCACATGGCTAATTTAGGAAAGGGCAGCATTTCTCCTATCGCGCGGCATCCCGCGGCTCGGGTGTTTGAAGAGGACACCGGCGATGCATTGGCAGGCCTTGACATGGCGGGTTTGGAAACGGTTTTTCGAGGAGGCAAGCGAAAATCGTTCGCCGCCAAACAAATCATCTTCAGAGAAGGCGATCCGGCCGATACCGTGCTGGCGATTGTGCAGGGCTTAGTAAAGCTTATCAGCTATTCGCCCGACGGGAGGGCCCGTATCGTTCGGCTTCATGCCAAATGTGCATTTCTCGGTCTCGGGGGATTGATCGAACCGACGTATCAGCATACGGCGGTGGCGGTCGATCAGGTGGAAGTGATTTGTGCGCCGTTGCGAACGATTGCCCAGCTCAAGAAAGATAATCCTTATTTGTATTGTCGGCTCATCGAGTGCTGGTACCAGCATCTGAAGAGTGCCGACATCTGGATTACCGACTTTTCCACCGGATCGATAAAGGCGCGCGTCGCCCGGTTGGTGAACTTCCTGGCGGCCATTCAAAACGATACTTCGACATCGACTGCGGTAACTCTGCTGACCTGCGAGGAAATGGCTGCGATTCTCGGCGTTACGGTTGAAAGCGTCAGCCGAGTTCTGGCGGAATTCAAGCGCTCACGCATGCTTCGCGCCATAAAATGCAAGCCGGCGAAGAGATACGAAACTAACATCCCCGCTCTCAAGCATGTAGCGCAAATCTGAGTGCTTGGCAGTCTGAATAATCCGCCTGCCGCAGACAGTGTCGGCGGGCGGATTGGTTCAGTCTCTCGTAATACTACGAAATAAGCGTTGCCTTAGATGCGGGCTGGCGCCAAGAACCAGCCCCGCAACCAAGGCCGCGATCGCGATATCGCTGGTTCGAATATTGGCTGCACCGAGCGCATCAGTTACGGTAGCGCGCAGTGTGTCGGGAATGGCGGAGGGAGGCTGGGGCGCGGCCGCAAGGGAGGCTCTCGACGACGACGGCGGCAACGGCGCCGCTCTGCCCTGTTTGGTAAAAGATCGCGCAATAACCCATAACGCGATGAAAGCGATCACAATCATGGCGACGCCGACGATTACTCCGGCGACCCAAGGCTCCAGCATCGCCTCCAGCGATAAATAGACGCCAAGCAACGCGAAAACCAAGCCGCCGAATGCGGCCAATGTGGCGAAAATTGCCAGGGAGAGCAGTACCGCCGATCGGCTCAGCCCCTGCCAAAGCTTTGCTTTTTCCGCAGCGACGATGTCTGTGAATGATCGCATCACGGCAGCGGCCCGCCGTTAGCGACGGGTACCAAGCAACGTGCCGATTGCGAAGCCTGTGCCGAAGGCCACTAAGAGACTGGCCAAGGGGCGTGACTCTACATATTGCTCTACGCTTTCCTGGGCCGCCATCGCGTGGCCGCGAGCGCGTTCACCGACCTCCCGAGCTCTTGCGTAAGCGGTTCGTCCTTGCTCGACGCCCAAATCCTTCATCGCAGCCATCAAGTTGCCCATGTCGGCTTTGAGGGTGGCCAAGTCTTGCTTCAGATCTTTGGTGATGTCTTCCGTTGTTGCCATCGCTGACCTCCAGCTGTATCAGGGTTGTTTCGTTGCCGACCGAAGGGTGGTTTTGCTGCAACTTAATCCCTTCAAACACCGCCGGCATTTAGAAAAATCAACTACAGGCTCGATTCTTCCGCCGCAGCGCTGAGTGGTTTGTTGGCGTTTTACCGGCTTCGGAAAAACGGCAAGAGATAAGCCGGTCGACTTGCGGATATAGATCGTCTCATAACCGACCGGGTACCTGCGTTGGACCCGGAAATGAAGCCGAAAGTTGCTTTATTAACCCGGCCTATAAATATAGGTTGGGTTAATCCGGGGCAGGGATGCCCCGGCGCGGCGACAAGCCGCGCGAGCCCAGGCCGGGCGTGTACCGGCTTGGGCGGCGGCCCGAAATACCAGGAGGGTATTTACGGGCCTGATCAATAAGATGGCGCGCGTGTTGTGGTTTTCTGTCTAACTTTATTTAGAAAACAAAAGCTTGAGGGCTTCTTCGGGATGGGCGAAGTTTCTTTAGAACGGAATATCGTCGTCGAAGTCGTCCATGCCGCCGAGTCCGGGCTCCGGCTGCGGGGCTTGCTTCGAAGATCCCGAAGATGGCGGCGCATAACGATCGGATTCTCCGCGCCCGCCCGAGCCGGCCGAAGGACCACCGGCGCGGTCCAGCATCTGCATCTGATCGGCGATGATTTCGGTGGTATAGCGGTCTTGGCCGTTCTTGTCCTGCCATTTGCGCGTGCGCAGACTGCCCTCGATGTATACCTTGCTGCCTTTCTTCAAATATTCTCCGGCGATCTCGGCCAGCTTTCGGTAGCACACGACCTGGTGCCATTCGGTGCGTTCCTGTTGTTGGCCGGTCTGCTGGTCTTTCCATGTTTCGCTCGTGGCGAGCCGTAGACTGGTAACCGCGCCTCCGTTGGGCATGTAACGCACTTCCGGATCGGAACCTAGGTTGCCGATGAGTATGACTTTGTTGACGCCGCGAGTGGCCATATTAAGGTATCTCCGATCGATGATACGGTTGAGAATTTAAACAGCTATTAGACTTGCCGCTATGGCTGAAGTTCTTAATTTTTAAGTAAAAATTACAGGTTTCGTCAGATTTCGAAAGACTGTCGGAAGCCTTGGCATGCTCATGCAGCGACTTCCTGCAACAATCCGCTCAGCGCCATGCGATCCAGCTTCTCTTTGTCGATTTTCAGGTAAGCCACGCCGTCTTCGGCCAGGACTACGGCTTCGGCAACTCCTGGCACTTGAAGCAATCGTCTGGACAAACTGGAAGCTTGGTCATGACTCAATCCGTTCACGTTAACCAGGAGGCTGCTCAAACCTCGGGGAGCTTTCATACCGATGGCAAATATAAACCATAGCAGAGCGACGGCGGCGCAGAACAGGAAGACATAAGGTATTCCGTAGCGGCCGTAAATCCAGCCGCCACCAGCTCCGCCCACGAAGGCGCCCAAAAATTGAGCCGTGGAATAAACGCCCATGGCAGTACCCTTGAGGTCGAGAGGAGCGGTCTTCGACACCAACGAAGGGAGGGTGGCTTCCAAAAGATTAAAGCCGGTGAAGAACAGGTAAAGAAGCCCGGATATGATCCAGAAATCGTGTTGAAGCCAAGTAAACCCTACGTCCGAAAGGACGATTAACGCGATGAAAGAGACGAATACCGCTTTCATCTTGCGTTTCTTCTCCGCGAGAATCACGAAAGGAACCATGCTGGCAAGGGCAAGTCCAAAGACGGGCAAATAGATGTGCCAGTGGTTGGCCGTTTCCATCTGTAGCGAATCGCGCAAAATCAGCGGAAGAACTACGAAAGTAGCGGTCAAGACGAGATGCAGACAGAAGATGCCTAGGTCTAACCGCAGAAGTTCGCGATTTGCCAGGACTGTCTTCAAAGATGCCGGACGCACTTCCGTATCCCGGTGAAAACGGCTCACGGCCGGCGTCGGCACAACGCTGTACAGCACCACGATACCGAGCAGAGCCAATGCCGTGATAATCCAGAAAAGACCGTGAAGCCCTACCCAGCCGGAGAGGACCGGGCCGATCACCATAGATAGCGCGAAGGACATCCCGATGCTGATGCCGATCAAGGCCATCGCTTTGGTGCGGTGTTCTTCGCGGGTAAGATCGGCGGCCAAGGCCATGATGACCCCGGCGACAGCGCCGGCCCCCTGTAGAGCCCGGCCGGCAATGATGCCGTAGATCGAATCGGACAGGGCGGCGAGCGCGCTGCCGGCGGCAAAGAGCAGCAAGCCGAGCACGATCAGGCGTTTCCGCCCATAGCGGTCGGACCAGAGGCCGAAGGGAATCTGAAAGATCGCTTGGGTCAAGCCGTAAGCGCTGATGGCGAATCCGACCAATTGCGGCGAAGCGTCCGGAAGCTCGCGGGCGAATACCGAGAGAACCGGCAGGATCAGGAACATGCCCAGCATTCTCAACATGTAAATAGCGGCCAGAGACAAGCTGGCGCGCACCTCGGCTCGGGTCATCGGAGTGTCGAGTTGCAAGGTCGGATTCAAGCAATATGCTCCTTTGCGAGTGGCGGGAATCGGCCTATAGTAACAGGTTCTGTTTTGCGCTTGAATTTTGCATGGACACGATTCAGATCCGTGGAGCCCGCACCCACAACCTCAAAAACATCGACCTAGACCTGCCCCGTGACAAGCTGATCGTCATCACGGGATTGTCCGGTTCCGGCAAGTCGTCGCTAGCGTTCGACACCATTTACGCCGAAGGGCAGCGACGCTATGTGGAGTCTCTTTCCGCTTACGCGCGGCAGTTTCTGTCGGTGATGGAAAAGCCCGACGTCGACCATATCGAGGGCTTGTCGCCGGCCATTTCCATCGAGCAGAAGTCGACTTCGCACAATCCCCGTTCGACCGTCGGCACCATCACCGAAATTTACGATTATCTCCGGCTCCTCTACGCCCGCGCCGGCATGCCCCGGTGTCCGGAGCACGGCATCTCGCTGGAGGCGCAGACCGTCAGCCAAATGGTGGACCACGTTCTCAGCCAGCCGGAGGACAGCCGCTGGATGCTGCTCGCCCCGGTGGTCAGCGAGCGCAAGGGAGAGCACGCTCAGGTGCTGGAGGACTTGCGCAGCCAAGGCTTCATCCGCGCCCGCATTGACGGCGAGATTTACGAGCTGGACGAGCCCCCCAAGCTCGACCTTCGCCGAAAGCACAGCGTCGAAGTGGTGGTCGACCGGTTCAAGGTGAGGCCGGACCTGGCCGTGCGCCTAGCGGAATCGTTCGAGACGGCGCTACGGTTGGCCGAAGGTATCGCATTGGTAGTGTCCATGGACGATTCGGAAACCGAATTGGTCTATTCGGACAAATATGCCTGCCCGCATTGCGGCTACTCCCTGAGCGAACTGGAGCCGCGGATCTTTTCCTTCAACAATCCGAAGGGAGCATGCCCGAGCTGCGACGGGCTGGGCGTCAAACAGTTCTTCGATCCTCACCTGGTCGTCCAGAATCCGCAGTTGAGTCTGGCGGGCGGCGCCGTGCGGGGCTGGGACCGTCGAAACGCCTATTACTACCATTTGGTCCAGTCGCTGGCCGAGCACTACGGTTTCGATCCGGAACAGCCATTCGGTCAACTGTCGAAATCGGTTCAGGATATCGTTCTGTACGGCAGCGGAACCGAAACGATTCCATTCAAGGTTCTGACCGCGCGCGGCGATACGCTGGTCCATCGGCATGCTTTCGAGGGGATCATTCCGAACATGGAGCGGCGCTATCGCGAAACCGATTCGATGATGGTACGAGAAGAACTGTCCAAGTATCTTTCCAGCAAGCCTTGCCCTGAATGCGAGGGGACCCGCCTGAACCGTGCGGCGAGACATGTGTTCGTAGTCGATTCCTCTCTGCCGGAGCTGACCGCCTTACCAATCAGGCGCGTACTCGAATTTTTCGGCGAACTGACGCTCACCGGGCGGCGGGGTGAAGTGGCGGCCAAGATCGTCAAGGAAATCACCGCGCGTCTCCAGTTTCTGGTCAATGTCGGGCTCGATTACCTGACCCTGGCGCGCAGCGCCGATACCCTGTCGGGCGGCGAGGCCCAGCGGATTCGCTTGGCGAGCCAGGTCGGAGCCGGCTTGGTGGGCGTGATGTACGTCCTGGACGAACCGTCGATCGGCCTGCATCAGCGCGACAATCAGCGGCTGCTCGATACCTTGCTGCGTTTGCGCGACCTGGGCAATACCGTCATAGTCGTGGAGCACGACGAGGACGCCATCCGGATTGCCGATCATGTCGTGGATATCGGGCCGGGGGCGGGGGTTCACGGTGGTCGAATCGTGGCCGAGGGGACGCCAGAAGCGATCATGGCAAACGACGATTCCCTCACCGGCCAATATCTCTCCAACCGTCTCGAGATCGCCGTGCCGGAGCGGCGTATTCCGCCCGATCCGGAGCGCGTGCTCCGGATCCGGAATGCCCGCGGCAACAATCTGAAGGGTATCGACGTTTCGTTTCCCGTGGGGCTTTTTACCTGTGTGACCGGCGTTTCGGGGTCCGGCAAATCCACTCTGATCAACGATACGCTGTTCCGCTTCGCGGCTCGCGAGCTCAACGGTGCCGCCGCGATGCCGGCATCGAGCGACGGCATCGACGGACTGGAGCATTTCGACAAGGTGGTGGATATCGATCAAAGCCCGATCGGTCGCACGCCGAGGTCCAACCCCGCGACCTACACCGGGTTGTTCACGCCGATCCGGGAACTCTTCGCGGCGACCCCGGAGGCGCGGTCACGCGGCTATTCGCCGGGGCGGTTCAGTTTCAACGTCAAGGGCGGGCGATGCGAGGCTTGCGCCGGCGACGGCGTGATCAAGGTGGAGATGCACTTCCTGCCCGATATTTTCGTCCATTGCGATGTTTGCAAGGGAAAACGCTATAACCGAGAAACGCTGGAAATCCGCTACAAGGGCAAGACGATAAACGAAGTCTTGGAAATGACGGTGGAAGAAGCCAGTCAGTTCTTTTCCGCGATTCCGGCCGTTGCCCGAAAGCTCGATACTCTGATGGAGGTGGGGTTGGGCTACATCAGCTTGGGCCAGAACGCGGTGACGCTTTCCGGCGGCGAAGCTCAGCGGGTCAAACTGGCCCGCGAGTTATCGAAGCGGGACACCGGCAAAACGCTCTATATTCTGGATGAGCCGACGACCGGACTGCATTTTCACGACATTCGGCAACTTCTGGGCGTTCTGCATCAATTGCGCGATCACGGCAACACGGTGATCGTGATTGAACACAATCTGGACGTGATCAAAACCGCCGACTGGCTGGTCGACTTGGGACCGGAAGGCGGTGAAGGCGGTGGTTTAATCGTGGCGGAAGGCACCCCTGAACAGGTTGCCGAAAACAGGGCTTCCTATACCGGGGCGTTCTTGAAGAAAATCTTATCGAAGTCGGTACCGCCGAACCGAGCGTTTGGCGAAGCGGTTCACAAAATCAGTCGGAAGACTGTGCGGCCGTGACCGTAGCGACAACATCAGGAGAGTTATTTATCGTAGGTGATGAGGTGGAGGCGGTGGTAGCTTGCGGATCAGAGGCGATTAGCCAGAAGATGATTAGACCTAGCGCCAGGGCTGTTACAACAACCATATGCTTTTCGCTAAGTGCTTTCACTTAATATCTCCCTTTGTATGATGAAACTCCGTTGCGAAGCTTATTGAGTTTGCGTTACGGCAACGTGACGTGGATCTTACGCAAAGTTGTTCAAGACCTCTGTAAGTGAAAAATGATAACGCTGTCACCATGAGCTTACAAACGGTTTTATACGGATTTTAAAATGGCTGTCGTTGGCTTTTCTCGAAAAACAAGCAGTGTGCGTTATGAATAAGTCCTCCAATACGAATCCAATTAGTTTTGCCGCGGTATGTCGTCAGCTCTTGGGTCCTTTGACCCGGTATTTGATATCAAAATGTCAAAAGGTCTATTTTCGCGCCGTGGAGTCGACGGGGCATCATAAGCGAGACATCCTCGTCAGTCGTGTGGAGAATGCGCGGGACAGTTTGGAAGAAGCCAAGGAGCAATTTCAAAGTGCGCTGGATAAGTTCAGCGCACTTACGGACTTTCAGGGTGGCGAGCTCGAAGACTTATATCGACAGATTAAAGTCGAGTTCGATTACAGTAAAGCCAAGGCTCTAGCAGTCAAAGACCGGATTGCGGCGGTGCAGGACGTGGCCGAGGCTCTTTTTGCGGAATGGGAGGATGAGTTGGATCTGTACACCAACCGCAGCCTTCGAAGCAGCAGTCGGCAAAAGCTTAAGCTCACTCAGCAGCATTACGGACAACTGATTTCCGCGATGCGTCGAGCCGAGGGCAAAATCGAGCCAGTACTGAGCGTATTCCAAGATCAGGTGTTGTTTTTGAAGCATAACCTCAATGCAAAAGCGGTTGCGTCGCTGGAACATGAATTGGCAGCGATGACCGTTGGGGTTGCCGGCTTGATCACAGCCATGGAGCGTTCCATAAACCGAGCGAATGATTTCGTGTATTCGCTGAACGGTCAAAAAGCACTCCCTGCCAGTTGAACCGTTGTTTAGTGCCGAGCAGCTCGTTTCAGAAAAATTCTGATCGACTTTCTTGATACACCGGTGCTAGCTTTGCGGATGCCTTCAAGTCATCTTGATGGCCGATTGTGTCAATTGCAACAAAGTGTTGTTTTGGTGCAATTAGCCGTAAGAGCGCACCAAACAGGTGCAAAATCTTACTGATGCGTTACTTAAGTAACTGAGGGCACATTATTTTCGCCTTGGTATGGACTTTGCCTTAAGACTATCGTTCTAGAAAACATAAGAGAAAAAGCGATATGTATAAGAATTCATCCAAGATCCGAATGGGGCGTGTGGCTTTAGGCGTTCTTGCAGCGGTTTTCGCTGCCTCCGTTGGGGCTGAGGAAGCGAGCGAGCCCACCGGGTTGCTCGGCTATATGGGCGCCGATGTCAACGATACCCAATTCATGAAAAACTTGGGGCTGCAATTTGGTGGATGGATTAACGCCGGTATCACTTACAACGCGAATGAGCCCGCCGGAAGATTTAACGGGCCGGTGACGTTCAATGACCGTGCCTCCGAATTTCAACTGAATCAGCTTTACTTTTATCTGCAGCGTGCCGTCAATACAGAGGGCGATTCCTGGGATTTCGGCGGACGCTTCGACTTTATGTTCGGCACCGACGCCCAATTTACACAGGCTTACGGTTCGCCCCGCGGACATTGGGATCTCCGTCTGATGAACGAGGAGCGCTTCTATGACATCGCGCTGCCACAGGCCTACTTTGAAATATTCGCGCCTTTCGGTAACGGCATCACTGCGAAGATTGGGCATTTTTACACCATCATCGGCAACGAAGTGGTGACGGCACCGGATAATTTCTTCTACTCGCATGCTTATACGATGCAGTTCGGAGAACCCTTTACCCACACAGGCGTGTTATTAAGCTATCCGATTGATCAGAACTGGACGATAACGGCGGGGGGCGTGACCGGCAGCGAAACCGCCGGTTGGGATGGTGCCTGGGACAAAGGTCTTGGTAATTGGGCATTTCTCGGTGGCGTGACTTGGGCCAGCGATGACAAGGGCAGTTCTGTAGCATTTAGCGCCACCAGCGGCGAGATTTCCGAGCAAGACGCAAACAATTGGAGCATGTACAGCTTAGTGATAAAGCACGACATCATGGAAGGCCTACACTACACCTTCCAGCATGATCATGGATGGGCAAATAGCGTCGTCGGGGCGACCGATCGGTCTGGCAGTAATGGGACCGATGCAGAATGGTATGGGATCAATCAATACCTCACCTACGATATTTCAGACGATCTTGCTGTCGGGCTGCGCGCTGAATGGTTCCGCGATGACGACGGCTTCCGCGTGGTTTCGCCTGCGCGGACATTGGGGGCGCTTCCAGCATCAAGTTATTATGCATTCACGGCCGGTTTGAACTGGAAGCCGGTGAATTGGCTGATGGTGCGTCCGAACGTTCGGTACGATTGGGCTGATAAGGCAGACGCGTACGACAATGCTGGTGGAGCGGCAAGCTTTGCCGGTAAGAAGAGCGATCAATTCCTCTTTTCCACCGACGTGGTCATAACGTTCTAATATATCTTGGGAATTTCGTCGTGAAGGACAGGGACGTCCTCCTTCCGTACTTCTGCCTTTCACTCCGAAGAACACTCCGTTCTAACGGGGTCGACCGTTAGCCTTCTAAAGCTCAAGCGGCCCGCTGCTATCCGGAGCGGATAAAGCTTATGCGGCCTTGCGCGGGTTATGGTCTGATACCGTTTTTTCGTGCTGCAAGCATTGGCGGATAAGCTGTTTGGCCTGAACCGCACACTTGCCGCACTGATCGCACGCACCTAATTTGGAGCGCAGACTGCGCATGCTTGTCACGTCCTGTTCCTGAACGGCCTTTCGGATTTGTCCGTCGGTGACTTTCTTGCAGATACAGATGTACATAACAAGACCAGATGAAAAAACCTGATCTAAATACTAGTACAACTGATAATTATTATCAAATAAGATTTGATTTGAACTGTCTTGCCCATAGGTGGGCGAGTGATAGGGCAGGCTGGATGTGTAGATTACATCTGTGTTTGCAGGTAGTTCTGTAGTCCGATTTTTTCGATGAGGCCGAGCTGAATCTCCAGCCAATAGGCGTGGTCCTCTTCTGTGTCCTTGAGAAGCGTCAGAAGGATATCCCGCGTAACGTAATCGCCGACGCTTTCACAAAACGCCATCGCTTCTTTGAGTTCGTCGATTACTTTGTATTCTAAAGTCAGGTCATTCTTGAGCATGCCTGGAACATCCTGACCGATCTGCAGTGCGTTGCGCTTGCTGAGATCCGGCACACCTTCGAGGAATAGAATTCGGTTGATCAATCGGTCGGCATGGGACTGTTCTTCCTGCAATTCGTGATGAATGCGTTCATACAGTCGGTTAAATCCCCAATCCTTATACATCCGGGAGTGAATTAAATACTGATCGATGGAAGTCAGCTCGCCGATCAGCAAATGGTTTAAGCGCGCGATAACATCGGCATTGCCTTTCATTTTGTTCTCCGTTGTGCAGCACCAAATCCCGCTTCGGATTAGACAAGCCCACCGAAGTGAGTAAATTGAAACAGAATTACGTATACTAGTCACCCTTTAGCGCTCCGGGGATGTGCTGCCGGTTCGTCGGCGGCGCAGGGTGTTAGACAATTTCTGTGATAGACGCATGACCCAAATAGAATACGAAGTCCGCGAACAGGATCTGGTTGCCTTCAACGAACATCAATTGCAGAACTCCGCGAGTTGGCAGAAAACCTTGCGTCGTCACCAGGCGATCTTCCCCGGTATCATGGCGCTCATCGCGCTGTTCTTGTGGTTTTACTATCAGGATACGCTTTCCGCGATCTACGTAGGTGTGATCGCTGCATTATGGGGCATTTTGACCCCCCTCTATTTCAAGGGAAGCCTGCGCAGACAGATCCGGAAACTGTACTCGGATGAAGAAAGAGCTTGCATCCTCGGTACATATACCTTGCGGGCCGAGCCGCATGTTTTGGTAGAGGTCAACCGGAACGGCGAGTCTCGGATGAAATGGGCCGATATTCTTCGCGTCGAGATGACCAAAAAATACGCCTTTCTTTTCGTAGGCATTGACACGGCTCTGATCATCCCCCGTGCTACCGTCAAAAAAGGGGACCTCCATGAGTTTGTCAAAGAAGCCGACCGGCGAATCGAGCAGGCTGCTTAATTCCGCGCTGCCTTTCCGGCTAATGACCGGTGCCGGCTTGGCACCCCATTGGCATGCTTAATTTCAAATCGGTCGCGTTAAGGCGAGGCCAGCGTCTTCTGTTTGACGAGGCTTCCTTCACCATCCATAGCGGTGAGAAGGTCGGTATCACTGGCGCGAACGGAGCCGGTAAATCCAGTTTGTTTCGTCTGGTTCTGGGCGAGATTCATGTCGATGCCGGCGAAATTTCGATGCCGCCGAATTTGGATATCGCCCATGTGGCCCAAGAAACCCCGGCTAGCGATCAGAACGCCTTGGACTATGTCATGGACGGTGATCGCGAATTGCGTCTCATCCAGGCCGGTCTTCACGACGCGGAGAAAAGCGGCGATGGTGAGAAGCTGGCACTGCTCCATTCTCGCCTAGACGCGATCGGAGGTTATGAAGCCAAGGCGCGCGCCGCCAAACTGATGTCCGGTCTCGGGTTTTCGCCGGGCGATGAGGCCAAGCCGGTAAATCGGTTTTCTGGCGGATGGCGAATGCGCCTCAACCTCGCGCAAGCGCTGATGTGTCGGTCGGATATGCTGCTTCTCGACGAACCGACCAATCACCTTGACTTGGATGCCGTGATTTGGCTTCAAGAGTGGCTGTCCCGATATGCCGGTACTCTGCTTTTGATTTCTCATGATCGGGATTTTCTTGATGATATCGTCGATCATGTGCTTCATATCGAGAACCAAAAGGTTACGCTGTATTCCGGAAACTATTCGGCATTCGAGGCGAGACGAGCGGAACTCTTGGGGCAACAACAAGCGGCCTATGAAAGACAGCAGCGCGAAGTCGCGCGTATTCAGTCGTTCGTAGATCGATTTCGTGCGCAAGCTACCAAGGCGCGCCAGGTGCAAAGCCGCCTCAAGGCGTTGAGCAAGCTGGAATTGATTGCCGCGGCGCATGTCGACTCGCCTTTCAAATTTTCTTTTCTGCCGCCGGATAAGCTGCCTTCGCCTTTGTTGAAGCTGGATGAGGCTGGCGTGGGGTACGGTTCGACGCCTATCTTAAGCGGCGTTAATCTGACGTTGAATCCGGGCGAGCGGATAGGCCTTTTAGGCACAAATGGCGCAGGCAAATCCACCCTGATCAAATTATTGGCCGGTGTTTTGAGCCCAAGCTGCGGAGAGCGTTTGGAAGCGCAAGACCTGAGGGTCGGTTATTTTGCACAACACCAGCTCGAACAGTTGCGGGTCGATGAAAGTCCCCTTAAGCATTTGCAGCGACTTGATCCAAATGCGGCAGAAAAGGATTTGCGCAATTTTCTTGCCGGTTTTGGTTTTTGCGGCGACCAGGCGTTGGCCGCAGTCGCGCCGTTTTCCGGTGGCGAGCGTGCCCGGCTTGCATTGGCTCTTTTGATTTATCAGAAGCCGAATCTTTTGTTGCTGGACGAGCCCACCAACCATCTCGATCTGAACGCACGTGACGCGCTTACGCTGGCCTTGCAGGATTATCAGGGAGCGATGGTGCTCGTTTCTCACGATCGCCATTTGCTCCGAACGGCTGCCGACGATTTCTGGTTAGTCGCCGACGGAAAGGCTGAGAAATTCGCTGGTGACTTGGATGATTACAGGCAGTGGCTGAGCAATCGACGTGCCATATCGCAAGCTTCGGCCGAAAGCAAGGCGGCACCGTCCCGCAAAGATCAACGGCGCCTGGATGCGGAGCGGCGGCGTGCGTTGAGACCCTTTCAGCAGGCGCTGGAACGGGCTGAAGCCTCTTTGGAGAAATTGACGTTCGAAAAGCGGCGTCTCGAAGAGCGGCTGGCAGATCCTGCGCTGTACGAGGGTGACTCGAAGGCGGACTTACAGTCTTTGCTCCTTGAAAAAGCTGAAATTGACCGCCTACTGGTGGAAACCGAGTCCGCCTGGTTGGAGGCAAGTGAGGTGTTGGAATCGGTCTCGGGTGAAACTTGAGCGAGTTCGAATTTGCTGCCGAAGTGTAAACATGCCGCTGATAAAGCTGTTTCTCGATATCTGTTTTTTTAAGAAAGGACCTCGGGATGTTCCTGCGTCGAGCTTGCTGTTAGGGCTCGCGGTTCTCGCCTACTTGATCGTAGGTGTCGTGCTGCTCGGATTGGAACGCGATTGGAGCGGAGCGGTCGTCGAGGCCGTGGTTGAAGCTTTAATGCTGTTCGGCTTTCTTTATATGGCACTCTATCTGAGCCAGGGGATTCCCCGCCTGCAACAAACGGCGACCGCTTTATACGCATGTGATGCTTTGATCAGCACAGCCGCTGTTCCGCTCCTTGCCTGGCTGCTGGTGACACCGGAAGCCAAAGGGGTTTACATTTTTCTGACGCTTCTGATGCTTTGGCACTTGGCGGTAATTGGGCATATTTTGCGACATGCTTTGGCCATTTCATTCTTTTTCGGCTTGGGGTTGGCTTTCGGGTACGTAGTCGTAAGCTATCAAGTTATGATGATCCTGTTTGGTCGAACCATGTGAGCGCAAGCAGAGAATAGGAGACTGGTGATGACGTACCGGCAGATTTTATTGGCAGCCGATTTTTCCGAGCACGGGGAACAGGTGATCCAGCAGGCTCAGGATTTGGCGAAAAAGTACGACGCCAGACTTAGCATTATCCATGTCGTGGAAAATATGCCGGTCATGGATTCGTCTTATGGGCCGATTGTGCCGTTCGACATCGATCTGACAGATCAGATGATGGATGCGGCGCGGAAGCGTTTGGCAGAGATCGCCGATCGTTTGGCTATCCCTCAAGACAATCGCTGGGTTGAAATCGGAAGTCCCAAGGTGGAGATTATCCGCATTGCCAAGGAGCTGCAGGCAGATCTAATTGTCATCGGATCGCATGGCAGGCACGGCATCAGTCTGTTGCTCGGTTCTACGGCCGCCAGCGTGATTCACCATGCTGAGTGCGACGTTCTGGCTGTTCGTCTCCGGGGTTAGATTTTGATTTCTCATTGATTGACAAGGAGGTCAAGGATTATGAATTTGTTTAATCGCTGGATGTGGTTGCTGCTGGGTGGTGCGCTGCTAATCGCCAGTGATGCAGTCATTTCAGAGGAGTTTAAAGGAGGGCAGGGCATGTCCATGAAGATCGAATCGTCAGCATTTATGCATAACGGCGATATGCCACAGCGCTTCACTTGTGACGGTCAAGACGTGTCGCCGCCGTTGTCCTGGTCCGGGATTCCCGAGGGCGCGAAAAGCTTGGTGTTGATTGTGGACGATCCCGATGCACCGGATCCGAGGGCGCCGAAGATGACATGGGTCCACTGGGTGCTCTACAACATTCCGACAAGCTCGAGCGGTTTATCGGAGGGAATTTCGTCGCAGTCTTTGCCCGCCGACACTGCCGAAGGAGTCAACGATTGGAAGCGGACGGGCTATGGCGGGCCATGCCCGCCAGTAGGGCGGCATCGGTATTTCCATAAGCTTTACGCACTCGATACTGTTTTGTCTGCACTGCATAAGCCCACGAAAGCCCAGCTCGAAAAAGCCATGCAAGGACATGTTTTGGCGCAGGCCGAGTTGATCGGCGTTTATCAGCGTATTAAATGATACTGGCCGACGAATCTTCTTATTTTTTCCAGTATGCCGGCGTAAACAAAATCAGCGCCGTAAAAACCTCAATGCGGCCGAGAAACATGGCCAGGGTACAGGTCCATGTCTGGAAATCCGTTAGCCCCGCGAAATTGCCGGCTGGCCCTACCTGGTTTAGTCCGGGACCCATGTTGTTGATGCAGGCAATGATGGCGGAAAAGGACGAGACGAAATCTAGGCCACTGATGACCAGCAACAAGGTCAGAATCACGACGCTCATGAAATAGACGAAGATGAATCCGAGTACCGCGAGAATAATATTCGATGGAATGACCATGTTGCCAAGCTTGAGGGGGTTCACGGTCGTGGGATGCGTCAGTATGAGCATCTGCAGCTGACTTTGCTTGACCAGAATTAGGGTTCTCATCATTTTGATGCCGCCACCGGTGGAGCCGGTGCAGGCTGAGACGGAGCTCAAGAAGAGCATCCATAGCGGCGCAAATAATGGCCATTGGTTGAAGTCGACGCTGGCGTAGCCACAATCGGTAGCTGCGGAGACCAGATTGAAGCTCGTGTGTCGAAAGGCTGTCCAATAGTCAGCATAAGTACCCTGCTGCCAAAGATAGAAAGCGACACCCACGCAGCTGGCGATAATCAGGATCAGAAAAGGCGCCACCTCGATATCATGCTTGTAAGGGGCAAAGGTCCTGCTATGGATCGCCAGGAAGTGCGTGGCAAAATTGATTCCCGCGAGCAGCATGAAAATGGTGAGGACGCCCTCGATTTGCGGCGAATCGAAATAGCCTATGCTGGCATCGTGTGTTGAAAACCCGCCTAGCCCCATGGCGGAAAAGGCATGACAGATTGCGTCCAGCCAGTTCATCCCAGCTAGTTTGAGCGATCCGATACAGATGACGGTAATGCCGGCATAAACCAGCCAGAGGTTTTTGGCTGTCTCGGTAATGCGAGGAGTGAGTTTGCTCTCCTTCATGGGGCCTGGGGTCTCGGCCATAAACAACTGCCGTCCGCCGACACCGAGTACCGGCAGAATTGCGACAACTAAAACGATGATTCCCATGCCTCCCAGCCATTGAAGTTCGTGTCGCCATAAGTTGATGGCCGGAGGCAATTCATCCAAACCAGTCAGGATTGTTGCGCCGCTCGTTGTGAGCCCGGACATGGCTTCGAAATAGGCGTCGGTGAATGACAAATCCTTGAGGTAGGACATCAGAGGAAAGGTCGCGAACGCCGCCATTCCCGTCCAGGCGAGCACCACGAGCAAGAACCCATCCTTGGCTTTCAATTCGCGCTGGAATTTTCTCGTCGTGAGCCATAAAAGTCCGCCGGCGGCTAGAGTGAGCAGCATGTCTTCGATAAACAACGAAACCGTCCCGTCACGGTAACTTAACGAGGTCAGGATAGGTAACGCGTAAGTCACGCTGAAAACCATCAGCATTAGGCCGAAAACTCTAGCGAGGGATAAGAATCGATTCATCTGACAAGAACCCTATAACATCAAACCAAAGGGTCACTAAAAGAAACTCTCGACCCGCGGTCGAAAGAGCGAGGAATTGCGCTTGTCTGCAATCGATTCCACCTTAGATATCGCTAGATTGACCCTGAAACATACCTCGATTGGCTGTTTCGTTGAAAGGCGGGAGTTTTGGTGTAAAGCTGACTGAAGGGAGTCAGCCATGGCTGGCGATTGTGTGGAGTATCGTAGAGCCGTTGATGATGGATTGAGTCGATAGATACAGCATGAGTCAGCCGTTCACGGAAAGCGGGTTTGGTGCCTCGGGCCGGAATCGAACCGGCACGCCGGGTTAGGGCGCGGGATTTTAAGTCCCGTGTGTCTACCTATTCCACCACCGAGGCAAATAGACTTGAATCCTCATCGGAGGGGAGTGTCGCTGATAAGGTCGTATCTTGTCGCTAACCGAGTCAGCTCTACGTCGTTCTTGACAGACAGTTTGTCATACGCCCGATACCGGTATGTATTGACCGTTTTGGGGCTTATCGTCAGCATGTCCGCCATGTCCTGAATCGACCGGCCTTGAAGTGTCATGATGACGACTTGCAGTTCGCGGTACGATAGATCGTTAAACGGCGACGAGGATTGATCGGCCAGTTTGGCCAAGGCCATTTTACTGGCAACGTCCTGACTAAGATATCGTTTGCCCTCGGATACCGTCCGAATAGCATTGATCAACTCGCTGATAGGACAGCTCTTCGAAACATAGCCGTGAGCGCCCAAATTTAGGAGTTGGTGCGGGAATGGTCCATCAGCATACACACTCAAAGCCACAATTTTCACCAGTGGATGTTTTTGACTGATCTTTCGGCATGCTTCAATCCCGCCTATACCCGGCATATTGATATCCATAACGATCAAGTCAGGACTCAGCCGATCAGCTTGCTCGATGGCCTCTTCGCCCGAGCGCGCTATACCGATTACCTTCATGTCCTCGGCTTCGTTCAGTAAGTGCTCGATGCCCGCTCGAACCAGTTCATGATCATCTACCAGGAGAATGCCGATCATAACGTCAATGGCTAAAACTGGACTAGAGCGCTTACCTTAGAATATGGCGGAGAGGGAGGGATTCGAACCCCCGGACGGGATCAACCGTCAACGGTTTTCAAGACCGCCGCTTTAAACCGCTCAGCCACCTCTCCTCGATTCATCAAACATTCTCCTATAAGGATAACGTATAAGCCTCTTCGGTTCTATCTTTACGCTTTCCAGAGACATTTCCCGTTGCTTGCCTTATCGATAGCATCAAGTCTGGCGGCATGCGCTTGGAGTTCCGTTTCGCTGCAACGGATTATTTTAAGCTGAGGGCGATTTATTGAGAGGGTCAATTTTGGCGTTTGCTGTAATTTGTCCGTACCCTCATCTGTCGATTCCGGCTCCAATACCAGTAAAGTCTGGCCACCGGTCATGGCGAGATAGACTTCGGCTAGGATCTCGGCATCGAGTAGAGCGCCGTGCAGTTCTCTGTGTCGATTGTCTACACCATATCGTTTGCACAATGCGTCCAGATTGTTGCGCTGTCCGGGATGTTTCTTTTTGGCGAGCACCAACGTATCCAGAACGGTGCAATATTCCGCCACGCTGGCAAAGCCGCTGGATAGCAATTGCAGTTCATGGTTGAGAAAGCCCACATCGAACGGAGCGTTGTGGATAACCAGTTCAGCGCCTTTGATATAAGCCAAAAGGTCCTCGGCGATATCGGCAAAGCGAGGTTTATCGGCTAGAAATTCGGCACTCAGTCCATGTACCTCAACGGCTCCTGGATCAATGTTCCGCTCTGGATTCAGATAGACGTGAAAGCGATTTCCTGTCAGCCTGCGACTGATGAGTTCCACGCAGCCGATTTCAATGATGCGGTGCCCTTCTGCAGGGTCGAGCCCAGTTGTTTCAGTATCAAGTACGACTTGTCGCATGAATTGTTTTCGCCTGTTCTGGCGCTGTAGGTTCTAACAGTTCGTCTATCCCTCGGTTGGCAAGTGCGTCGGCGCGCTCATTCTCGATATGCCCGGTGTGTCCCTTTATCCATTTCCACTCGACGCTATGGTCTTGTTGAGCGGCTACGAGACGCTGCCAAAGATCGACGTTCTTGACCGACTTCTTTGCTGATGTTTTCCACCCTCGTCGGATCCAGTCCGGTAACCACTCGGAAATGCCCTTGAGAACATAAAGAGAATCAGTCGTTATGCAGACCTTGCTGGGTCTTTTCAAGGCTTCCAATCCTTTGATTGCCGCCATGAGCTCCATGCGGTTATTCGTAGTGTTGGGCTCTGCTCCGTAGAGCTCCATCTCTTTGCTTTTGTACTTCAACACTACGCCCCACCCGCCGGGTCCCGGATTGCCGCGGCAAGCGCCATCCGTGTAGATGTTAACTGTGTTAGTCACGGTGCCTCTTACTGTAAAGTTTCGAGCATGTGGCTGGGCACTAAACCCGGTGCGCTGACCCATTTTGGCGTGATTGGTATCAACGTGTAAGTTCTTTTAACCGCTTTTATGCCGAATGCGAATGACAGATTAGCGCGAGATTTGCTGAAAAATGAGTTGGGTTTTTGTATCACTTTGGACGACGCAATGCTGAATGCCGCACTGTATTCAGCATCGAATTTTAGAAGGCTCAACCAGTCTAACAAGCGGTAGCAGCTGATAAAGTTGAGCTGCCAAAATGATGAGCGTCGCGGAAGATATTGAAGGATGCCGTGCACGCTCCAGGGATTAAAGCCAAGGACGAAGAGTCTGCCATTAGGTTTTAGCACGCGTTCAACCTCGTGTAAGACTTCGTGCTTGTTGATTTCGAAGTCGATGACATGAGGCAAAATTAAGATATCTATGCTTGCGGTCGCGACGGGTAGTGCGTTTGGATACCCCGTGATTACCTGTTTGGTATAAGGCTCGCCCCGATGCTCAGCGCTAACAAGGACGAAGTTATGAATAAATATTTCATCAATATATAAATTCTCGCATCCTAGTAAGCCGACTTGTAAAATTTTTTGATTGTAAGTAGGATTCAGCGAACTTTGGAGGTAGGATGCCTCGATGGTTTGTAGTATTTGCCCTAGGGTTGTGGCGTGATACCACTCCAGAAATACCTGGCGAGGGTGAGGCGACGGTGTGCGTTTGGTTTTCATTGACTAAACTGCTGGTATGCCGCTATAAATCACCCGAATAGAACTCTGAGGTAGACACGATGAGACGGCCAAAACGCGATGTAAAGTTGCTCTGTTATGCATCAGCTTTTGCCTTGTCTCTAAGTGCCTGTACGCATCACGCCGGGAAGACGAAGACGGACAACAGTTTTACCGACAATTCTCAATCGGCGTCAACGCCGAACAGCAAAAATTCCCGCGTCTTTCATATCTCTAAGAATACCAGCCGCTGGTTTAGGAAAAAGGACAAAGCCTCTACCGGTCGTCATAATGGCAAGAGCCTGGCCGAATATGACAGTTTGTGGGATCGATTGTTCGATTCGTACAATTTGCCGCCTGTTGAGCACGAGGAAATAGATCGTGAACTCGAATGGTTCGTCAATCATCCGACCTACGTGGATCGTGTACAGAAAAGGGCCGAACCTTTTCTCTATTCTATCGTGAAGCAGTTCGAAAAGAATGATATTCCAGGCGAGTTGGCGCTTTTGCCTGTCATCGAGAGTGCATTCCAGCCTGATGCAGTGTCTCCGGCTAAAGCCGCGGGCCTATGGCAATTCATTCCTTCTACCGGGCGGCTTTACGGCTTAAAACAGAGCCGTTCATATGATGGTCGACGTGATGTGTACGCATCAACTCGAGCGGCGATCAAATATTTGAAGAAACTTCATTCCGATTTTAATGGCGATTGGTTGCTTGCAATAGCGGCTTACAATTGTGGTGAGGGTGCAGTTGCCAGAGCCATTCAGAAGAACGAGGCCAGAAATAAGCCTACCGATTTCTGGTCGTTGGATTTGCCGGGAGAAACACGCACCTATGTCCCGCGTCTCTTGGCTGTTGCGAAGTTATTCGCGGAGGCTGAACAGTACGGCATTGACTTACATCACATTCCCAACGAAGCCTTGTTTAAGCCGGTAAAGATAAGCACGCAACTGGACCTGGCGCTCGCGGCTGATGCGGCCGATATCTCCTTGGACAAGCTTTACGAGTTGAACCCCGGTTTTAAGCGCCAATACGCCGACATCGAAGGCAGTTATAGGTTGTTTATCCCTGCCGACAAGAAAATCAGCGAATTTAAGCAAGAGTTGGAACGGCTGGCGCAACAAAGCCAACCTCTAGATGGGGGGCGCCCATCGATCGCTGACGAGCTGATCGCTGCGCGGGACTCGAAATTGGCAAATGCTGACGTTGCTTGGGAATCCGGCAGGGCACATGGCAGTTACTCCGAAAAGAACGGTAAGTTCCAGAAGGTGCGAAAAGGCAAATTAGAAGAAAAAGCACGCCGTGGTCGGGGCGTCGTATCTTTTGCGTCCAAGCCTTCTGGCAAAGTAATCGGGAAAATCAGAGGCGGGGACAGTGTTGCGGCAGTTTCCGCAAAAGGAAAATCTGCTGAGTCTCTAAATAAACGGTCGACTTATACCGTTCAGTCGGGTGACACGCTTTGGTCTATCGCAAGGAAACATTCCGTTGATGTTGAGCAGTTAGCTAAGTGGAATGGTGTATCGGCAAAGACTGGCGTCAAGGCTGGCCAAAATTTAGTGCTTTGGAACAAGGACGCCGCCAAGAAGCTGGCAATCGCTAGTTCTGGGATTAAGTCTTCGCAGTCGATTAGTTATACCATTCGGCAAGGCGATACGCTGTTTTCCATCTCGAAACGATTTAAAGTCAGTGTGGCTGACTTGCGCAAGTGGAATGGTTCTAAGATCGAAAAACACATTCAACCGGGCACAAGTATCATGGTCCAGGTCGAGAGGGACTAGCAAAAATATCTTGGTTTTGTAAGAGTGCCCTCAAAGTGGAGATCAGGATCGGATCTCCAGCTTTTCCGGCAACGGCACATGGCTGGTAACATAACGGTATTTTCCTGAAGCCTCCGGCGGTAGGTTATCCACCGTATTGACCTCTACCCGTACGTCTCGTCCCATCCTGCTCTGCAGCTGTTTCACGATTTCATCCTTTGCGCTCTCGTGCCAGATGGGGCTTGGAACGACCATAACATCAAGTTGAGTTGTTGATGGTTGAATAATCTTGAATTCGTGAACCCCTTCGATTGCACGTAGCACATAGATGACCGCCAGGGCGTGCATGATCGTTCCATCGGGGCGAACTACGAAATCGGTGGTTCTGCCCATGATCTCCGAGATCACATGTAAGCCACGACCTACGTTGCACAATTCGTCGGTTTGTCGTGCCATATCGCCGGTGCGGTAACGGATAAACGGTTGAGCCTCCGAATATAGGTTTGTGACAACAACTTCTCCAATTTCACCGGGGGCGACGGGCATCCCGTTATCGTCCAAAATCTCGACAATGAGGCTTTCGCTGTTAACCAGCATTTGGCCTTGCGGCGATTCGAGCGCAATCAACCCACCGTCGCGGCATCCATATTCATTCGATACAGGTTTATCGAAGACTTCCTCGATTAACGCTCTCTGTTCAGGAAATAGGGGCTCTCCGGTGGTGCACACAACTTTGAGGCGTGACAACTTCGGGACCCTGTTCCGGCTCTTTGCGTAGGATGCCAAGAGACTCAAACTACTCGCGTAGCCATAGATGCAGGCGGGATTAAATGATTGAATTATTTTGAGATAATCGCTCATCCTGCTCTCCGACATCTCAAAGGCATTCAGAAGCAATTGATTAAAGAGTCGATCCCTTATTTTTTTAACAAGATCTGTTTTATTGAGTTCTACCGGCGCCCCCCATAAAAACACTTCGGGTTCACCAACTTCTATCTTCCACCATCGGCGTGCGCGCATGCGCGAGGCGGCGTCAGCAGCTTGCCGCTTTCTGCCGAAATAAAAGATCAACGGTTGGCCACTTGACCCTCCTGTATTGTAGCGATGCGCGCCTCCCGGAACGTTTTTCCAAACTATGCGATCTCTGTTAACGGACGCGTCCGCCTTGTTCATTGTCGGCAAGCGGCGAAGATCGTCGAAGGTTAGGTCGCGACTGGCGGTTAAGTCGAGGCCCGACGCACGGATTCGTTCCGCATGCCAAGGGCTATGATCATCGGCTATGTGCAACAAGGCCAGCAATTTCTCCATCTGCATCCTTTCGACCGCTTCACGCGAAAGCCACTGTGTTTTTTCCAATTCGGCTAGATAGGTAAACGTGGGGCGGCTTACCATCCGTTCATGAACAGGGTAGACCAACCATTTGACGAGGTTTGGATGCATCGTAGAAGAGCGCTGTATAGGAGTAATTATTAGTGTGGACTGCCGATTGCTTGCGAATCGCGTCCAAATGCCCTAAGTGTATAAACACGTTTGGCCTAAAAGTCTCGTGGCCCACCGGATTGCCACGAGAGGTTATTCCGCGTAGGAGCGATTCTTGTAAACCAGGCCAGAGTGAATGGCAAGCTCTACTTTTCTCACTAAGCGCATTGACGAATAGTGCCTAATCATAATAGAAACAGAACCTGAGCCGATCGATTCATCGGATAATTGTTAGTGGCGAATTCTTTCCTTACAGATTTGAATGCGACTCAAGAATTTGTGTCTAGCCGGTATCGGAATTTTCAGTACAAGCTTAGGCTTTAGCGCCAGAATTCATGCCGACGAACTGCCCGATATAATAGAAAAGATTAAACCGGCCATCGTCGGGATCGGAACTTATCAAAGAACGCGAACCCCGCCGGCGATCTTCCGGGGGACTGGTTTCGCGATTAGCGACGGCTTGCACATCTTGACGAACGCACATGTTCTTCCGGAAGCGATTGACAGATCAAAATTCGAAATGTTGGCTGTTTTCACTCGCGACGGCGAAAAGCAAAACGTGCGACAGGCTATTGAAATTGCAACGGATGAGTCTCATGACATTGCTGTGCTAAGAATCGGCGGGTCGCCTTTGCCATTTATGCGATTAGGAGACTCGAGTAAGGTTCGGGAGGGAGAGTCATACGCCTTTACGGGATACCCGATCGGCATGGTTCTGGGACTTAATCCGGTTACACATCGAGGAATCGTTTCTGCCATAAGTCCCATCGCGATCCCGGCACATACGTCGCAGCGGCTGAACCCCAAAATCATCCGTCGACTTTCCGAGCCCTACGATGTTTTTCAGCTCGATGCGACGGCTTACCCGGGAAACAGCGGGAGTCCGCTGTACGATGTCAAAAGCGGTAGCGTTGTTGGGATAATTAACAAGGTCTTTGTCCAGGAGACGAAAGAGAATCTTCTTGAGCGGCCGAGTGGAATTAGCTATGCAATCCCGATTCGCTACGCCGTGAGCTTATTGAACGAGAATGGCATAAAACGGTAGAGACTCTAAGGTCGTGGGGCGCGTTCAAGGGAGATTTTCGCGGCATTTTCCGGTCCTAGAGAATGACAAATGACGATAATTCAATTGGGAGAAAATCCTTTTGCATAGACACATGACTACAGATCAATTGTTGCAGGTTGTATTGCTGGCTTTAGATGATGGCAAGGGTAAGGACATTAAAGTAATAGACGTTCGGAAAAAAACCGGCATTGCAGATTTTATGGTAATCGCTAGCGGTACTTCGGAACGGCACGTGAAATCACTGGCTGAGCACGTGATTGACGAGGCGAAAAATAACGAGGTCCAGCCGCTCGGCGTCGAAGGGCAGGGTGGTGGCGAGTGGGTCTTGGTGGACCTGGGGGATGTGATCGTCCATGTGATGAAGCCTCAAACGCGAGAGTTTTATCAGCTCGAGAAATTCTGGCAGGCTGATTATTCGCCGCTTTATGCAGTGGCCAGTGCGGCGCATTGAACGACTTCGATGTGGTCGTTTCGCCTGTTGAGAGATGTCATGAAGTAAGCAGATGACGGGGGGGAAATCAGTGGGATTACCGGTTTACCTCGTTCTGGGCTCGATTTTCAGACCCGTTTTGATACGGTTCGGGTGCATTGCCGTTTGTGCATTGTGCGGCGAAAGGGGACAGTGACCGTTTGAGATCACTAGGACGACGTTTTTTCGAAGATGTCGATCGCAAGCTTTCGAAGCGTTGAGAAAGAGGATCTAATCAAGCGCCATCACCTCTACCCGAGCCGTTCCTTTTATGCCAAGTGCTTTGGCGGCGGCATGGGACAGATCGATTAGTCTACTCGTGATGAATGGTCCACGATCATTGACGATCACCTCCACTGATCGTTTGTTTGTTAGATTGGTCACTCGCACCCGTGAAGGCAAGGGAAGTGTGCGATGCGCGGCGGTTAGTGCGTTGGGGTTGAAGCGTGATCCCATAGCTGTCCGATGCCCAGATTCCCATCCATACCAGGATGCCACTCCTTTGGCTTTATAGCCTCTGGCGCTTTTCAACGGGTAATACGTTTTTCCTTTTACCCGATACGGTTGGTTATAGCTCTGTTTTCGGGGGTGTCGCTCGGTGGTCGCAATATTTTTCTCGGATTTGAAAGGCCGATAATCCGATTGTGTGGCGCACCCCGGCAAAAGCATGGCTCCCAGCAAAAACCATCCGATCTTTGATGCCGTCATTCCAATTTGTCTCATTGTTATAGTTCTAATTTCCAAGTCCACGTCTCTATATGCTATAGAAGTTCTCGATATCGCATGGCTACCGGCATAGGCTGATTACTGCGTAGCCGGTCTGACATCGTAGGCATTGACACTCATCGGCGCCGCCAGCCTAATAGAATTTAGTCTTCAGCTTGCCGCATGGCAAACGCATACTCGGTTACCGGCTTTCCGCCGATGAGATGTTCTTGAATGATTCGCTCGAGAACTTCTGGCGTACAGGAGTGGTACCAAACGCCCTCCGGATAGACAACTGCAATCGGCCCATGACGGCACACCCGCAGACAATTGGCCTTGGTACGCTGGATTCCGGCCGAGCCGGTCAGCTTTAACTCATCCAGTCGGCGCTTTAAATATTCCCAGGATTCAAGCCCCTCTTCTTTGCGGCAACACTTTGGCTTGGTCTGATCACAGCAGAGAAATATGTGTCGCTTGGTTGCGGAGATCGCTAGGACTTGAGCGATAGTACGCAAGTTTTTATCGATGTCGCTTTCAGTCATTCGTTTTTTGGCTTAAAGAGATCGCGAAAAAAAGCCGCCGCGGCTATTGATTTATATCACGCATCCAGTCCGTGTTGCGGATACCTTGCCTGTGTGCGCGTTTTTCCGAGTGTAATTGTCAACAAAATTTACGGCCTTATAGCTTTGTTTTAATTCACAATTTTGTCAAAAACCACTGATTCATTTGACGTTAAGAGCCTGTTGGCTTCGGTTTTCATTCTGAGTGTGTCAAGAATTTTTACATATTAAGAGCAGTGCGTAACGCCAGGAGCGTGGGATGAAAATTTACATGGCCTGCGAACCGGCAAAATATGAAGGGTCAGGCTTTGTTAATTTTGTTAATGGCCAAAAGATTCATCAATCGTTTGGCTTCCGCTGCCAATTCGGATTCTTGCTTTATGCGCTCCCGTAAGCGACTGACCGCCGTGCTCAAGGTCGATATATCGCGGTTGAGGAAGTTGCCGACCTCAGTCAAGGTGGCAGCGCCGAGTTCCAATGCTAAGTACGCGATCAGCGCACGAGCCGCGGCGCCCGCTCGGCCACGGTCTGCACCGCTGATTTGATCCAAATCCATCTTGCGAGCCGCACAGACTACGCTAATGATCGATTCAAGTTTAATTTGTGCTCGTGATGCCTTATCGGACTGCCTTAGCGCATTCTCGGCGAAATATTCATCCCCGAGTATGCGCCCCTCCACCGTGCCTCTATGGAAATCTTCCCGATGACCCTCGTCCAATCCTCCCGCGATGAAACGTGCGTAACGCTCCCGTGCTGTCGCCACATCTTGAGCCAACTGGGAATAGATCCACTCTGTCGTAAGCCAGCTAACGCGATCTAGGTCGAGGTAAGCTCGATGTCCGCTCCAATGATACTCGGCAGGATCGTGGACTAAATTTGCCCGGACTGGATTGAGATGGATATAGCGAACAAGTTCGAGCAGATAAGCATCGGCATCGATCAGGATCGCCTTGAATCGGCCCTGGAACAGATGGCCGATCCGGTTTTCGCGCTTGTTGATCCACCGCGTATAACGAAAAGCCAGGTGTTGCATGGTTTTTGAAAGCGACACATCGCCAATTTGAACCGCCAAGTGGACATGGTTCGGCATCCAGCAGTAGGCGTGAATACGGTGACCGAAACGGGAGACGCCCTCGCCAACCAATTCCTCGAAAACGTCTCTGTCCTCATCGTGAAAAAAGATAGGCTGTCCGGCATTGCCGCGGAGCATGACGTGATAGACAGCGCCGGGGATGTGGATGCGGGGTTTTCTGGCCATGAAGCTAAGCCTTATCGAAAACTACGGTAACAATAGCATGCAAACCAAATAATAAAAGCCTGACCCCAGCTCTGACATCAGATCCCCGCATATATACTCGTTGGTCTCTTTGGGGTGGCACACTTGATGCAGTCGACGTTTTGTGGAGAGATACTACAACGAGAAATGACTATGAAAATTCTAAAAATTTTATTTGGCGGGCTCCTTCTTATAGGGGGAGTTGATGCTAGTGCTACGCCGGCGTTTACCTTGAATTACGACAGTCAATACGGCAGCACTGAAAATACCGGATCGAAAGCGAGCGTGGGCTTTACGTTCACCGACATTGCTCCGCCTCCTGGTGAGTTCAATTTGTTATTGGATATAGCGAATCTTACCCCCACAAACATAGGTTCGACACTTATGGGATTCGGCTTCGACCTGCCAACGGGTGTGAGTGTTGTAGCGGGAACTTATGAAGATCTATCGGGCTATTTCCCTAATCTGTTATTCAATGTGACCTTAAATCCGTATAACCAAGTCGATATCGCTATCGCGTTGAACAGTAATTTCTCGGGTGGAAGTCCGAATGGCGGGCTTACCGAAGGCTTAACTGCGCAAGTCTCGCTTGATTTCATCACAGATCCTATTTTGGATGGAGCTGGCATCACTAGCGCATTTATCAACACTTTGGATGACTGCTATGCGAGCACAAGCTGCTACGCACGTTTTCAGGAGGTTGGTTCAAATGGACAAGGTTCTGACAAAGTGCTCGGTGACATATCGGTTCCAACTACGCCTCCTCCTCCACCGCCCGATATAACCGTTCCAGAGCCGAGCGTCTTATCACTCTTGGGAGCCGGTCTGCTTGGTCTAGGCTTTAGGAATTGGAGAAGAAAAAAGGCATAGCTCTGAAAAGATCACAAAGACTTCTGATCAGGCAAACTAAAAAGCCGTCCCATTGGGACGGCTTTTTCTTTGAGGTTTGCTGAAGAATATCCGTTTTTTGGCAGAAACCTTTTCTGTCAACCCCTAGGCAATCCTGCAATTCCTTTTCATTTGTAAATCTGAATCGACGTTTGATTGGTGTTACCCGCCGCATCGGTGCCAGTCAGCGTGATCGTGTGCGTGCCCTTCGCGATGCTGCGGGTGTTCCAGTTATAAGAGATCGAGCCGCCGCTGGTTGAAGCTCGCACGGCGCCGTCGATGGCCAGCTTCAGCCCCTGCAATTTGACGTTATCGCTGCCAGTGCCGGTAATTTTTGTCGAGTTACCGACCTTCACGCCATTGGAGGGGCTGGTGATTTTAACCGTGGGCGGAGTTGTGTCGACGCTGTTAGCCGAGGTGGTCGCCGAGGCGGTATTGGAGAAGGCGGAGTTGCCGACGCTGTTGTAGGCGTAGACACGGTAAGAATAAGTGGTGCTGGCGCTGAGGCCAGTATTGGTGAAACTCGTGACGTTGCTGCCGAGCGAAGCGACTTCGCTCCAATTGACGCCATCCAGCGAGCGCTGCACCTTGAATCCGGTTTCGTCGCTAGACTTATCCGTCCACGTCAAGGCGATACTGCTGGATGATTGAGTAGTCGCCGCCAAACTTGTGGGGTCAGTCGGAACCGTGGGCGTCGTGGTGGTCGTGGTCGAGGACCGGAAACTGGCGACGGTGGCGCTGGTGCCATTCATGGAACGGGCGGTGTCCTGGTAGTTCGCCACCCCGGTCGGCTGGCCATTGTAATAGACGTTAGGATTAGAAAAGTGCGAGATTCGTGGCGAACTGCAACTGTAGGACATGACATCGTGGAACACGCCGCAGATCCGGTAACCATAAGAGTAGGGGTACACGCCGGCGTAGGCGGAATTGTCCGGGTCGTGCATGTTGCCCTGATTGTGGCCTAATTCATGCGCCAGGGTATCGTTGCCGAGGCAGTTGTACTTGGAATCGTCATGCACGACGGCGAACGCATACGGAGCGAACCAGGAACCCAGGCTATTCATCACGTAGGCGATGCCGCAGTAGTTGCTTTCAGCAGTTATAAGCGCCACCTGATCGGCGCCGTACTGGTTGCGTAAGGAGTGTACCTCATCCATTTTGCCATCGCTGGTGCCGGTGACATCCGACAAGCTGGTCGACATGTTGCCCGTCTCGGTATAGCTGACTTCGGCCATTTTTACCAAGTTCAACTGCATGTCCACCTGGCTGTTCAGGTAGGCCTGATTGGCCTTGGTAACGGCGTTAATAATCTTGGCTTCTATGCCCGAGACGCCGCCAGCATTCACGCGGGCCTGAGGCGTGTAGACCACCAGCAGATCGATGACTTGGCCGGTGCTGGCGGCTGCGGTGGACGGGCTAGTCGAGGATGTCGTTGTACCGGCCAATTCACCGGCGGCATTAATATCCGGCGCGAGGGGTTCCGAATGCGGAGCGGTCTTGTTGGGATCGATCTGGCGGACGGCATGCGTTTTATTGCCGGCGTAGGCGATCTCGAACATTCTGCCGTCGTCCATCACGACGGTTCCGAACATCGCCTGCCCCCGAACGGCGAGGATCACCTCGCTGCTGCCTTCTTGCCCTTCGATATGACCGACCCAGGACAAACGGCCGTCGATGTCTTCGATACGATCGCGGATGGCGGTAACCGTGGTGTCGTTGAGCAGTTCGAGGGTGAGCGTATCGGCCTTCACCGCGTTGAAGTCGATGGCTACGCCCCGGCTGCGGCCCTTGATGGCTTTGATCTGCGCCTTGGCCTGCGTGGGCAGGGTCAGATTCGTGTCGCTGAATAAGCGCTGCGGCGGCGCCGCATGGACGACACCCACAGTAGACGTTAAGGCTGCAAATACGCCAGCCAGTCCGAGGATATTTTTGCGGCGCGCAGCGGTGAACTTAGAATGCTGAGTCTTGTTGCTCACGTTGTGGTCCCCTAAGAGTCGAGTTGACGGCGATGGTCTCTGGGAACCCGCGGGGATGAGACAAACCAAAGCAACCTTTGGCTTGAGCTGGCAATCCCGCTGTCATAGGAGCCTGGCTCCCGTAGACCGGTAACTTTGCGCCACCACCTTTCGATGGTTTTGCCTTTTTCAGATCAAGCGGCATTAGGTCAGCGGCTCGATTTTTCTGTAGAAATAAGATTGGTCTAAATCTAGGGAATTTGTGTGATTGAGTCGGCAAAAAAGTGTTGTAGATTGTTTCATGTAGGCATTGATTGTTGTTTTTTATCAGTGGCCGTAATCGTTCGCCGGGTGGCTCCTCACCTTCGGATAAACGATGCATTGCTGCCCGTACCCCCCTTGGGCACAGGTTAAGCGAATCGCAGCTTCTTTTGAGTTTGTAGCGTTGCTATGACACCGGAGTGGCTGACACGTCAAACGTTATCCGGTGCCATGGCGGTTTAGCACGCCGTATGCCAATCCGATGTTCGTTGATGATCGGCCTGGCGAATCCTTGAATCTCTTGTATGCAGAGCAGGACTTGAGTCAGAAAATGACCGGTTCCATGGAGTGGCCGGGCAAAACATGTCTCCATTCGGCAACAGCCATGTGGCATGTGTCACTGTCCATTTCCAGGAAAAACGAGAAAAACGCGTTATCCAGCGGCGATTTGTCCGATTATTCCGGCTGGCGACACTAGGAAGATCGTCTTGGAATGGCTAAGAGCGGAGCGGTTTGCAGTCCTGACTCGATTCACCCGAACTGTCATACGGGCACCCTTTGATGGATACGTATGATAGTTCGGGCTTAGAGCGTTTTTATCTCGCTCGTCCGACAAAACAGGCTTGGCCGAAGTCGTTGGCGCCTTCGGCTAGGGTGAATGGATTCAAGCATTCGTAGGTCGGCAATCCCTTCCCAATCGCAAACGGTCGCTTTAGCCGCGACCCTTCCGACGAAGACGCTCGGCCGGGACATGGTGTCGGGAAGGGGGGCTTCGGCGCTCCAATCGCAAACGGTCATCCCAGGAGCGCTGGGATGACCCTTCCAATCGCAAACGGCCTGGCCGGGAGCGCCGGCCACGCCCTTCCCGAAGACGCCGTTTGCGATTGGAAGGGTCGCGACTAAAGCGACCGTTTGCGATTGGAAGGGATTCCCGACCTACTCGCGAGTGCCCGTACAGTAGGTATGAAAATGCCCTAAGTACATTCCGTAAATATTTGCGGAATCTCGACAGATTGGCGGGGTTGTCCTGCAGGTTGCCTATGCCGCAAGACTTCCCTGAATGTACTTAGATAACGAATTTTTGCCTCAGTGGCAGATTCCAGCCGGTGCTACTCGATCAAGATCAGATAAAGCGTAACGCTACGATATTCGACATTCGATCAAATGCGGCGACCAAAGCGATATCGCCGACGCTCATTATCGGCGTCGTTGTCGGTCCTTCCCGTAACGCCATTGACAACCGACGCTGTTGCCGTTGTCACGACTTCACTGGGGCTGGACTCGGCTATGCCGTTATAGGCCGATACGCGATACGAGTACTCGCTGTTCGGGTTGAGTCCTGTGTCTGAGAAACTGGTGATGTCGGAGCCGAGTAACGCTACCTCTTCCCAGTTGACTCCATCGCGGGAGCGCTCCACTTTGAATCCCTCCTCGTTATCCGAGTTATCCATCCAGCGAAGATTGATTCCATCGTCGGATTGAGAGAAAGCTGCCAGCCTGCTTGGAGTCGCCGGAGCGGAAGCGGCCACTTTACTGGCACGCCACGCGGCAACCGTGGCTCGGGCTTTCTCCATCGACCAGGCGGTCGCCGCGGCCTTTGAGGGATTTATGTTCGGATCGATTCCTGTGGGTTTGCCGTTGTAGTAAACGCTAGGATTGGCGAAATTCGAAATGCGCGTTGCCCCGGTGCAGGCGTAAGACATAACCGTCCGGAAACCGCCGCTTTGGCACAGACGATGCCCATAAGAGTAGGAATAAATGCCGGCATAGCTGGAGTTGGCGCGGTCATGCGCGTTGCCCTGGTTATGGCCCAGTTCGTGCGCCAGAGTTTGCGCGGCGAGACAGTACGCTCTTGAGTCGTCATGCACGACAGCGAACGCATAAGGTGCAAAGGAGCTACTCAGCCGCGTCATTTGATAGGCGATACCGCAGTAATTTGCGTCGGCGGAAACCAGGGTCACTTGATCAGCACCGTATTGATTGCGCCAGGAATGTACGACGTCCATCTTGCCGTCCGTTGTGCCGCGAAGATCATTAAGCGTGCGGGCCATATCGCCGCTTTCCGTGTAGTTGACCTCAGCCATGCGCACCAGGTTGAGCTTCATATGAACTTTGCTGTTGATATAGGCTTGATTGGCGGCCTCGACGGCTTTCACGATCTTGGCTTGAATGCCCGAGGTGCCGCCGGCATTGGCGCGTGCCTTCGGCGTATAGACGACCATCAGGTCCACGATCGTATCGGTGATCGTGGCTGCGGCTATCGGCGGCTCATTGGCGGCCGTCTCGGCTTCCGAACTGGCCGGCGCGTTGGCTAGATCTGGGTCCATTTCAACATCGGGAATCGGGTGTTTGTGAGGCAGAATCTTTCTCGGGTCCACCTGCCGGACGGTATGAGTATCATCATCGTTGGCAAGGATCTCGTAGATTTCACCATTCCCCCGCTTGATGGTTCCGGACATGGCTTTTCCGATCACAGCCAGAATGACTTCGCTGTCGGGTTCGCCCTGCAGATGACCAACCCAGGCGGAATGCCCCTGAACATTGTCGACGATACGGTCTTTCTCGGCGACCAGAAGCGTGTCATTGAAAATATTCAGATTTATGGCATCTGCTTTGAGTCTGTCGAAATTAGGCCGGACCGAACGATGTCTGCCTTTTTTGGCTTGAGGAGGCAGATAGGTGTCCGGTATGGCGTTCCAAACGTCCTGAAATAAGTCTTCAGGCAATTTTCGTTCGGCGACGGCCGTATGGCTTACCCCCGAGAAGGCCAGAGACAGGTATAACGGACTCAAGATCAAGTGCTTCTTCATTTTTTTAGCTCCTCTTAGTAATGGAAAGCAGATGCGAGCGGTTTCTCGAAATCTCCTCCTCTAATTCTCAGGAAGTCAGTCCCGGTGTCCCTTTTCAGGGCGTCACGAATCAGGCCGCGTCGGGAAGCCTGCTGCTACAGAGCGGTCTTTTGTGGAATGAAATCGACCGGAATCCTGAGGCAGGGAGTTATTCCGCTAGGTTTTGCCGTTTAAGGTTCGATTGACAATCCCGCCTGCGCGGGATGACTGCCGTCGAACCTTGGCTTCGCGTTGCTACCTTTCGCTGCTCTCAGGTCGAACCGCTTTTGGCGGAATGATCGGCGGGGGCATCGAGGTTTCGGTTGAAATCAGTGGCGAATAGAAGATTCGATTCTTTTTCTTCATGACTACACGGCTTACGGTAGTGGTTATGGTCACGTAGCCTGACGATCGCCAGAGCCCCCAATAGCGCACGGCATTGGCTTGTTATCCGTGGTGCCTCGATTGTGTTTATCGTCCCTAACGATTTTCTTGTGTAACCCTTGTTCGGCACGCTTCGGCTTCAGGCATTATTTGGGCCATATTCATAAGCATTTAATAAGTAAACAAATGCGAGACATTGGCCGATATTTTCGGGCTTCGTATGTCGCTCTTAAGAAACGGGCAAAATCGTTCAACCGCTTCCAAGAAGTCAGTAAAGAATGGTCTGTGGAGGTTCACCGAGGGAGGTCTATGAGGCTAGTCGCAATTGCGCGACACTGTTGTAAGAAAGCGAAAATATCGCTGTGCCAAACTAGAAATTTCTAGAGTCGCGCTACTGCGTCGAACATGGCATGGAATCGCGCTTGATTACGGTGAAAAATCTGGGATTCGAAAGTACCGTATCGAGCTAAGTGACAAGGTATTGAAATGGGCCGCAACTAGCCCCTATAGTGATTGGATCAATTTTTTGCGGGGGATACTTGTGAGGAAATTCGCTTTTCGCGTCCTGATGTGGCTGATGATCGCAATGCTCGTCGGGTGCAATACCGTATCGGGCTTCGGCAAGGACGTCCAAAAGCTCGGCAGGAAAATGGAAGAGGCTGCCGACCGGCGTAACCGATAGCTCGTCCAAACTCCCAAAACTGGCCGGCCCGACAAGAACATAATCCCTTTCAAAGTCGTGTTCTGCTGCCGTTAGTCGTGGCGAGCGCGGTATAATTTGTATTTTTCGCTGCAATTTTCGATGTCTGAATTTCTTTCGGAATTAAGCCGCCGCCGCACTTTCGCCATCATCTCTCACCCGGACGCCGGTAAAACCACATTGACCGAAAAGCTCCTCCTGTTCGGAGGCGCGATCCAGTTGGCCGGTTCGGTCAAAGGACGCAAGGCGGCTCGTCACGCCACCTCGGATTGGATGGAGATGGAAAAGCAGAGAGGAATCTCGGTTACGACCTCGGTCATGCAGTTCGAGCACAAGGATAAGATTTTCAATCTGTTGGATACTCCCGGACACGAGGATTTTTCCGAGGATACTTATAGGACGCTCACGGCGGTGGACTCCGCCCTGATGGTGATCGATAGCGCCAAGGGTGTCGAGGAAAGGACCATTAAGCTCATGGAGGTCTGCCGGTTGCGGGATACTCCGATCCTCACCTTCATTAACAAGCTCGACCGCGAAGGGCGGGAGCCCATCGAATTGTTGGACGAGATCGAACGCATTTTAAAGATTCAATGCGCGCCCATGACTTGGCCCATCGGCATGGGCAAGCGCTTTAAAGGCGTGTATCAGTTGTATGACGACGCGATTCAGTTGTTCAGCCCGTCTCACGGTGATCGCATCGTCGAAGGGGAGGTCATCCAGGGATTGGATAACCCTCGGTTGGAAGAGATACTCGGAGATCAGGCAGACGAGTTGCGGATGGAGATCGAGCTGGTGCGCGGCGCCAGTCACGAGTTTGACATCCAGTCCTACTTGGCCGGAAAGCAAACTCCGGTATTTTTCGGCTCGGCGATCAATAATTTCGGCGTTCTGGAGCTATTGAACGCGTTTGCAGACTATGCGCCACCGCCTCAAGCGCGGCAAGCCCGCGAGCGCGTCGTGGGGCCCGAGGAAGAAAAGTTCACCGGCTTCGTCTTCAAGATTCAGGCGAATATGGACCCGGCGCATCGCGACCGCATCGCTTTCATGCGAATCTGCTCGGGCAAGTACGTGAAGGGCATGCGAATGCACCACGTCCGCATCGGCAAAGCGGTCCAGATCGCCAATGCCATCACGTTCCAGGCCGATACCCGAACCAATGTCGAAGAGGCGTATCCGGGCGACATCATCGGCTTGCATAACCATGGCACGATCCAGGTGGGCGATACGTTCAGCCAGGGGGAGACGCTCAAATACGAAGGGGTGCCTTATTTCGCGCCGGAGTTGTTCCGCCGGGTGGTGCTGAAAGATCCGCTCCGCGCGAAGGCCCTGCAAAAGGGCTTGCAGCAATTGACCGAGGAGGGCGCGACCCAGCTCTTTCGGCCGCTTAAGAATAACGATCTTATTCTGGGCGCCGTGGGTGTCCTACAGTTCGATGTGACGGCCTTCCGGTTGAAATCGGAGTACAACGTCGAATGCGTTTACGACAACGTACCGGTCACCACGGCACGCTGGGTCGGGTGTGATGATCCGAAGAAGCTGGAGGAATTCAAGCGCAAGGTTTTCGACAATCTGGCCGAAGACGGCAGCGGTTATTTGGTTTATTTGGCCAGCAGCCGAGTCAATCTGCAGCTTACCCAGGAGCGCTGGCCGGATATTCGCTTCAGCGCAACCCGTGAACTGTAAGGTGCTGCGTAACCTTAACCGATGGTGCTTTCGGCGCTGTCGGTGTTTCCCAAATTGTCCGCCCAGGTGACACGAATCTTGTCGCCCGTTTTTCCGCCACGGAATCTCACTGAGATGTAGGGATCTCTGGATACGGCTGTGCTTAGCTCACAGCTTGCGACCAAGCGTTGATTGTGCTCTATTCTGACTTCTCGAATGAAGTGAGCCGGAATGGTTCTTTCCGTCAGCTCATCCCAGCGGCGTCCGGTTTCCATCGGATGGGTGATAAGCATGCGGACGGTGGTTAGGCCTTCTTCCTGCTTGGTGCGTATCTTGATGCTGGACATTTTAGTGACTCAGGTCGAACGGGGCCAAAGTTAAGGTAATCATTAGATCGCTTGGATTCAAGCAGGGATACGAAATGACGCAATCCAGACGCAACTTCGTTCGAATGCTAGTAGCGGCATTAACATTACCTTGGGAAGTCGTTTTTGGGGTGGCGAAATCCAGAGCACCTCAACGGATGGAGAACGGTTTCAGCCGACTGCTTTCGGATATGTTGGCGGGAGCGTCGTGGGCTGAAACCAACCGAATTGCCTTCGAAGTGCCGGAACTGGCCGAGAACGGCGCGATCGTGCCGATTTCAGTCGATAGCCGGCTGCCGAACACCTCGCGCATGCTCATTTTCGTAGAGAAAAATCCCACGCCGCTGGCGGCTCAGATTCGCTTCGAGCCCGGAACCGACGGATTTGCTTCCTTGCGCGTAAAGATGAACGAAACAAGCGCCATATTGGTCATCGCCGAGTCCGAGGGGAAATTTTTCGGAACGCAAAAGACGGTAAGGGTCATGGTTGGCGGCTGCGGTTAATCTGCCGATGTCTTATGCCTGAACGAAATGCCTCAGGATGGATGTTAAATCGGCCATTCCCGCCACTAAGTTTGCTTCGATTTCCATCATTGTAATTTCGGCTGCCGTTTTTCCCGCCGCCCAATTGGCAATCACGGCGCAGCAGGCGTAATCGATGCCGAGTTCGCGTGCCAGGGCGGCCTCCGGCATACCGGTCATTCCGACGAGATCGCAGCCGTCGCGTTCCATGCGGTTGATTTCCGCCGCGGTTTCCAGCCGCGGCCCCTGGGTACAGCCGTATACGCCGTCATCGATAATACTGACGCCCGCCACTTGAGCTGCGGTCAATATCTTTTCCCGCAACCATGGACTGTAGGGGTGAGTGAAATCGACGTGGGTTACCAGTTCGAGATCAGTCTCGAAAAACGTGTGTGGCCGTCCGTACGTGTAATCGATGATTTGGTTTGGAACGGCGATTTTTCCCGGCACCATATCGGCGCGGATTCCTCCTACCGCGGCTATCGCCAGAATGCTGGCCGCACCGGCTTCTTTCAGCGCCCAGATGTTTGCGCGGTAATTGATCTTGTGTGGCGGAATGATGTGCGGGTTGCCATGGCGCGCCAGAAACACCAGTTCTTGCTGATGAAAATGGCCAAAAACCAGTTCTGAAGAAGGATCTCCATACGGCGTGGCGATTCGCTCACGCCGGACAATCGTGAGATCAGGGAGCCGTGTGAGACCGGTTCCCCCGATGATGGCCATTAAAGTCATGACAGCTCCCTTTATCGATAAACGTGCTTGCAGGCGAAGATGCCCGGCCAATTGCGAAGATAGCTTTTATAATCCATGCCGAATCCGAACAAATAGCGATCTTCGGCTTCCAATCCGATGAAATCGGCTCGGCAAGGTTTCTCCTTATTCAATTTCTTGTCTACGACAACAGCCGTGTACACGGCTTCGGCGCCTTCTTCGAGGCAGTATTTCCGAATCTCAGCCAGGGTGATGCCCTCATCCAGGATGTCGTCGATGATCAGTACTGTCCGATCATGGAGGGGAATGCTAGGCTTCAAGAGCCAGCGAATTTCGCTGCCGCGGGTTTCTCCCTGGTAGCGGCCGGCCTTGATGGAGTCGATTTCCAAGGGGAAGCGCAGACGCAGGGCAATCTCTGCGGTGGGAATGATGCCGCCGTTGAGAACCGAGAGCAACAAAGGGGTCTTATCGCCGATGAGTGTAGTGATCTCGGCCGCCATGCGGTCGAGGGCCGAGTTGACCTCGTTTTCCGAAAAAAGGCAGTCGGCTTCGGCTATTACTCGTTCGATTTCTTCCGATTTGTTCATGCGAGTCCCGGTTGTTCGTTGATAGATGCGATCAGTTCTGTGGCGCGCTGCCAGTCAGTGCTCGCCAATAAGGCATTACGATCCATGGAAAAACGTCCCCGCATGCGCTGGAGGCGGGGCTCGCGTTCTGTGCTGGAATGATTCGTCAAGGATTCGAGGACTTCGCCGGCGGCGTCGGGCATGTTGCAGACCAGTACCATGTCGCAGCCCGCTTCGAGCGCTAGCCTGGCGCGGTCAACATGATTTCCGGCAAATGCTGCGCCGGCCATGGATAAGTCGTCGCTGAACACGGTTCCGTCGAATCCGAGCCGGCGGCGAAGAACTTCTTGAATCCAAAAAGATGAAAAACCGGCCGGCCGCTCATCGATTTCCGCGTAAATCACGTGGGCCGGCATGATTCCCTCCAATCCGAATTCGATGAGGGCGCGGAATGGCAGTAAATCGCGGCTTTCGATTTCGTCCAGGCGGCGGTGATCGACCGGCAGTGCCAGATGGGAGTCTTCCGCCACGCCGCCATGACCGGGAAAGTGCTTGCCCACGGATGGCATTCCGGCTCGTCTCATACCTCTCGCAAAAGCCCGGGCGAGTTGTGCGGTTTCGAAAGGATCGCGGGAAAACGCGCGATTGCCGATGATGTCGCTGACGCCCGAGTCGACATCCAAAACGGGCGCGAAACTGAAATCGATATCGACGGCCCGAAGTTCCGCCGCCATAAGCCAACCGGCCGTTTCGGCCGCTGTTTCGGAGTGGTCCGGTTGCCCATTTGCTATCTCGTGATAACGGGCGGCGGGCGGCAATCGTGTAAATCCTTCGCGGAAGCGTTGTACGCGACCACCCTCGTGATCCACTGCGATCAGAATTTCGGGGCGTAACGCGCGAATCTCCCCCACGAGATTCATGAGTTGCCTCGGCGACTCGTAGTTCCGACTGAACAAAATGAGCCCGCCTGCGGCGGGGTGGGTCAATTTGTCCTTTTCATCGGGGCTTACGGTTAGGCCCTGTAGATCGAGCATCACAGGCCCTAGCGGCTTAGATGGTTTCATGGGCGTCCGCCGGAAATACTGAAGGTCCACGATTTTAAACTATAATCGAGCGAACGCGACGAGACGCTAACCGAAAGCCACTGGAGAACCTCGTGGGAAGATCGAAAATTCTGGCTTTGTTTCTTCTTTTATTTAGTCCGTTAGGTTATGGCATGAGCGGCGAAGGAGACGGTGGAGTCGAATATTTGCCTTTAGAATCGGTGCTGGTAAATCTTGAGGGCAAACGCCATTATCTTAGAGCCGACATTCAACTGTTGATCGATAGCAAGGAGCATGCGGAAAAAATCAAAATGCACATGCCGCCTATTCGTCATGCGTTGATTATGCTCTTTTCGAATCGCAATCCCGAGCAGCTTTCTGCTGTGGACGAGCGGGAGAAGCTTCGTCAAGCGGCGTTACAGGATGTCACCAAAACCCTGGAAAAATATGGCGCAGGCGAAGGACTAAAGGATCTCTTTTTTACCGATTTTCTTATCCAGTAGTGGAGTTCTTCTATGCCTTATCTGACGATACAGACTAATCGGGAAGTTTCTCCCGACCAGCGCGAGCCGCTGCTGACGGCGGCTTCGCGCCTGTTGGCCAAAGAGCTCGGAAAACCAGAGTCCTACGTCATGGTGAGTTTGAACAGCGATGTTCCTATGCTGTTCGGCGGCACCGGCGAGCCGGCAGCCTATGCGGAACTCAAGAGCATCGGATTGCCCGCCGGCCAAATCAAATCGCTATCCCGTTCAATTTGCAGTTTGCTGGAACAACGGCTCGACATTCCTCCAGCGCGGGTCTACATCGAATTTACCGATATCAAAGGCAGTCAATGGGGCTGGAACGGCGGGACGTTCTAAACCTTTGGGCCGTTGCCGCTAATGTCCGGCGGCTTCATTGCGGCGTTGGATTTCCTCCATGGCCTTGAGTTGCTCCGGTGTGGCCTCTTTTTGATACTTGGCCTTCCATTCGGCATACGGCATGCCGTAAATGATTTCTTGCGCCGCCGGATAATCGATGTCGATACCGCGCTCCTTCGCCTCGGCGCTATACCATTTGGCCAGGCAGTTACGGCAAAAGCCCGCCAAAATCATCAGATCGATGTTTTGCACGTCGGAACGATCGCGCAGATGTTGCAGCAGCCGTCGGAAAGCTGCTGCTTCCAGTTCGATTCGGGTTTGTTCGTTCATAGCTCTGAGTGCTTGGATGTGTTTGAAGATTGGACCGAGGAACCTCGGAATAGCTTCCGTCCGGAGTGCCCCTGGTAACTTGGGGAACGCTTCTCGCTTCCGGAATGGTGCTTGGCCATGCATACGCTTTCGATGTGTTAAGCTTCGGTTTGCCGGTTTGCAAAGTATTGTCGGATATAATGTTCTGTGAAATAGTATTTATTATAAGGGAATGAATAGGTAAAGCCGCAGGCGCCGTCCGACTATGGATATTCAAAAAGCCGCCTCTATTTCTGCTTACGCGCTCGCTGAAATCAAACGGCAGCGGGAACTTATAGCCGTCCAAGGAGTCACTTCGGCTGACCCAAGGATAATGGCTGGCGTAGAAAATGCCAGTATTAATATGGGAGACAATAGCGCAGGCGGCGTCGCGTCTTCAGATGAATTGAAAGCCGTCCTGGATCGCCTCAACCAGCCAACTCAACTCAGGAAGGAAGCTGAGGAACAACGAACTGCCCAATACCAAACGATACTGAGCGCGAGAACGAAGCACGCGCTAAATGCCTATCGCGCACAATTCGATTTGCCGCAATATGAGGCAAAAAGCGCTCTCAGCCAGATGTTGGGTGTGGACGTCTACGCCTGACTCCTAATCTCTTTTTTACCTATGCCCGAACTATGAAATTGCTGTTCGATTTTTTCCCGATTTTTCTCTTTTTTATCGTTTTTAAGATTTCCGATATTTACGCTGCAACTCTCGCCGCTATCGTAGCGACTGCGGTACAAGTGGCGGTCACGTGGTTAAAGACGCGCAAAGTCGAGCCTATGCATTTGGTCTCGCTGGCAATCATCGTTATCTTCGGTGGTGCAACCTTATTCTTGAAAGATGAACTTTTCATCAAGTGGAAACCGACTGTACTCAATTGGCTGTTCGGCATGGCCTTTCTCGGTAGTCAACTATTCGGCAAGCGAACACTGATCGAGCGCATGCTAGGTAATCAAATTGAACTGCCGGATTTGGTTTGGCGCCGATTGAATCTGAGTTGGGCCACGTTCTTCGTCGCGCTCGGTGGTGTCAATCTTTTTGTTATTTACAATTTCAGTACAGAGACTTGGGTCAACTTCAAGCTCTTCGGCCTTTTGGGGCTAACGTTCGTGTTTGTCATTGCCCAGTCCATCTATCTATCTCGTTTTTTGCCCGAACCCAATCCGGAGGAGTAGTTTTTTGCTCTACGCCATTATTTGTGAGGATGCTGAGGGAAGTCTGCCAAATCGTCTCGAAGCGCGTCCTGCGCATCTCGATCGGTTGAAAGCGCTGCAAGCCGAGGGGCGGTTGATTTTGGCAGGTCCCCATCCGGCTGTCGATTGCGAAGATCCGGGCGAAGCCGGGTTCACCGGCAGCTTGATCGTTGCCGAATTCTCCAGTCTGGCAGCTGCTCAAGCATGGGCAGATGAGGACCCTTATCGTCTGGCGGGCGTGTATGCTCGGGTGACGATCAAACCGTTCAAGAAGGTGCTTCCATAATGATAAGTCGAGTCGAAAAAATCAGGAGCCGACTGGAAGAGGTGCTCTCGCCGGTACATTTGGAAGTTACCGACGATAGTATGGCGCACGCCGGCCATGCTGGTGCCATGGAAACCGGCGGTGGGCATTTTTACGCCACTATCGTGTCTGAGATGTTTGAAGGAAAGAGTTCGGTTCAGCGGCACCAGTTGGTCTATCGTGCGCTGGGCGACTTGATGCAGAAAGAGATACACGCTTTCAGTATGAAGGCTTTTACTCCACTTGAATTTCAACAAAAAGGAAATGCGTAAATGAAGACATATTCACTTGTCGCCGCTATCGCCAGCGTATTGGTTATCGCGGGATGCAATAACGTTGGCACTGATGGCCAAAAGGGTGCGACAAGCACGACTGAGGCCCCAACGGCTGAAAACTCAGTCGCCGTAGTCAACGGCAGACCGATCAGTAGAGCCGCAGTCGATATCTTATCGGCGGAACTGGCTCAGCGCCGCGGGGACAACGGGATATCGGAAGAAAAAATCATCGATGAACTGATTAAACGAGAACTATTGCGCCAAGAGGCCGAGGCCCAGCAGCTGACCAATGATCCGAAATACGCCGCGCGCGTGGAAAATGCCGATCGAATGGTTTTGTCGCAAATTGCCGCGGAACATTTCATCAACAGCGCTGCGATTTCCGACGAAGATTTGAAGAAAGAATATGACCAGCGCGTTGGTTCGATGAAGTTGACGGAGTACAAAGCCAGGCACATTCTGGTGGATACCGAGCAGGCGGCGAAGGATGTCATTAAGCGACTACAAAAAGGGGAAAAGTTCGCGGATATCGCGAAGAAAGTTTCCAAGGATCCTGGCTCCAAGGGAAGTGGTGGCGACTTGGGCTGGTTTAACCCGCAGCAGATGGTGCCGCCTTTCGCAAACGCGGTAGTTGCTTTAAAGAATGGCGAATTGACCCAAACGCCCGTTCAAACTCAGTTCGGTTGGCACGTGATCCTGCGTGAAGATTCGCGCGACCAGCCGCCACCGCCTTTTGATGCCGTCAAAGACCAGCTGCGATCCATGATGCAGACACAACGGCTGCAACAACACATTGGAGAGCTGAAAAACAAGGCGAAGATAGAGCAGTTCGAGAAGCCGAAACCGGCTGAGAAACCTGCGATCGATTCGCCGCAGCAGCCCGGTGCTGGCACGGCGCCGGAAAAACCGTCGGAAAGTCCTGCTGCGGATCCTTCGCAACAGCAGCCGGAAGGTGGTCCTCAGGAAGACCCCGCTGAATCGCAAGAGCCGGCCGAATAAACTCGCGCTATCCGTTAGAGCCGGAGGTGTTTTCTGGCTCTAACCCACATTTCTTCCCTTCGTCGCAGCGGTGCGTGGCGCAGCGCAAAAACGGTACGCTACCGCGCGCGGAAGGTGGCGATTAAGCGTCGGTTCGCGATTGAAAGATCGGCTCCGACGTTCCCGAAGATACCGTTTGCGATTGGAGAAGTATGGGAAATGCTGGCTAGAAGCCGGCAACGCACTGTTGCGATGTTTCTTGAAAGCTCGGTTCGACAAAGCCGTTGCTGACTACGCAATTTCGACCATTGTTTTTGGCTCGATACAAAGCTATATCAGCTGCTTCGATAAGGCGGGCCTCGGTGGCATCGATCCCGCTGACCCTGGTTGGGTCCAAAGTGGCTACGCCGATAGACAAACTTATCTTCAGCGCCTCGCCATCCTTATCGTAGAACTCGCGATCGGCAATGCGTTGGCGGATTCGTTCTGCTACATCGGTGGCAGCCCGGTTGCCCGTTCCTGTCGAAAGAAGCGCAACGAACTCCTCGCCGCCATAGCGCGCTAACACGTCGTTGTTGCGCAGCATGGAGCGGATGGTCTGTGCCACGTCGACCAGCACCCGATCACCGCTTTGATGCCCATAAGTATCATTGATCGTCTTGAAGTGATCGATATCCAGAAATAAACATGACAGACATTCGCCGCTGCGTAGTGCCCGGTCGATTTCTTCACTGACGCGTTGTTCGAAATATCGCCGGTTGTTGACGCCGGTGAGCGTGTCGATAAGGCTGGTTCGTCGCAGCAGTTCGAAGTTCAAGGTATTTTCCAGGCATACGCTGAGCACGCAGGCCAGCCGATCCAGAAAATCCGTTGCCATCTGCTCGGAAAAGCGCATGGTGTCGGTACTGGCGAGATTTAAACTCCCCATGAGTTTGCCTCGACGATAGAGAGGCAAGAGTGCAACGCTGGACGAAGTATCCGGAAGGCGTGGGAAGAATGCGGCACATTTTTCGGGTTTGTAGCACCCTAGGTAAGGTCTTAAGGTCTTGCGGAACGTACGGTCCAGGATTTCGCCGCTGGGCAGCAATATAAGATTTGGCTGCTTGTCGACGTTTAGACCATCCTCTCTGAGGAAGTGCTCGAGTTCGCCTTTTTCGTCGACCAATACGAAGCTAACGGCGTCAAGCTCGAATAGAACGCGAGTGTCTTCCAACACCTGATCGACCAGTTCACGCAGAGAGTTCAGCGTGAGCAAGGTCATTTCCAGCGTTTGGAAGCGATGCAATTTAATCTGGTTCTGCCGAATGCGATCGACGAGGTTACCCAGGTGGCTTTGTAGGACGCATAATTCGGTGTAAAGCTCGTCCAAACTTAGGATCCTTAGTCGGTGCGATGACGCTTATTTTCAGCATAAAAGCCTAGCATAAGTTTTGGATCGCCATTTTTGATTCGAGCAGGTATCAAAAGTATCAAAATAAGCTGGTTTGCACAGGCGCATCACTAGGACGCTTGAAGAGATCCGAGTTTAAATGGATTTCGGTGGCGTTAAGCCCGTGTTTCTTGAGGGCCACGAGGAATCGATTCCGGATGAGTTCGGCGTAAATCCCTGACCCGGAGTGGCGAAGGCCAAAACTAGATTCATACGGTTTACCGCCATGGATATCGCGCAGTCGCGCCAGAACGTGCTTGGCTTTTAGCGGGACATGGGTTTCCAGCCATTCGCGGAATAATTCTTTCAGTTCGAGAGGAAGGCGCAGCACGATGTAATCGGCGCGGATGGCGCCATGTGCGGCTGCCTGAGCAAGGATGGTTTCGAGCTCCGCGTCCGTCAGAATCGGAACCACCGGGGCCACCAGTGCGGTCACTGGCACGCCAGCGTCCGCTAGAATGCGAATTGTTTGGAGTCGGCGTTGCGGGCTCGTAGCCCGCGGTTCCATGATTCGGGCCAACCCCTTGTCAAGCGTGGTAATCGAAATCTGAACTTGGGCCAGATGCTCGCGCGCCATTGCCGAGAGAATGTCGAGATCGCGTTCGATGAGTGCCGATTTGGTCGTGATATTAACCGGATGGCGGCATTCGTAGAGTACCTCGAGAACTTCCCGAGTAATGCGCCATTCCCGCTCGATAGGTTGGTAAGGATCGGTGTTGGCGCCTAAAGCGATTGGAGATGGACGATGGGATTTTTTCGCTAGCTCCTTGCGCAGCAGACTCGCCGCATCGGATTTGACGAACAGCCGGGTTTCGAAGTCCAGTCCCGGCGACAGTCCCAAGTAAGCATGACTAGGCCGCGCATAGCAGTAAATGCAACCATGCTCGCAGCCCCGGTAGGCATTGATCGACTGATCGAAAGGGATGTCGGGCGACCGGTTATGGGTGATAATGCTCCGAGCGCTATCGTGTGTTACGGTGGTTGCTGCCGGGGGCACATCCTCTGCCCACCAGTCGTCGTCGATTTTTTCTCGGACGGTCTCGGAATAGCGGGATTCCCGATTGCTTACGGCCCCTCGGCCTTTTGTCGGCGAATTCGGAACCCGGATTTTTTGGCATTCATTGTCGCTCATACTCGCCTCCAATAGTACCATTCTCACTGGCACCGAATATTTCCAGATTGGTCTCGCCATGACTACGACTAACCGACCCAGTTGTAGCGACAATGATGAGCACGACGCACTTCATGTCGATGATGCCTTAGAGCGCATACTGAATGCCGTTTCCTCGGTCAGGGGTTACGAACAAGTCAGCATCCTCGAGGGCGTAACGAGAGTTTTGCATGACCCTGTGGTCTCGCCTTTAGATGTTCCATCCCATACCAATGCGGCTGTCGACGGCTACGCCATACGAGGAACGGATTTGCCGGGCGCTGGAAGCATCGTGAAAATGGAGGTGGTAGGCGTGGCTCTGGCGGGAACGCCGTTTGTCGGCGCCGTGCTTCCAGGACAATCGGTACGCATCATGACCGGTGCGCCCATGCCGGCCGGTGCGGATACCGTGCTGATGCAGGAGCATGTCGATGTCGACGGGGATCGGATCTGCATAACCGGTGGGCGGCATCGCATGGCGGATAATGTCCGCATGGCTGGTGAGGACGTCAAGCGGGGCGAAACGGTTCTGAACGGAGGACGCTATCTGACCCCACCGGATATCGGGCTGATCGCCTCGTTAGGCATAAGTGAAATCAAGGTCAAGCGGCGACCTCGGGTAGCGCTCTTATCGACCGGAAACGAAGTGCATCAGCTAGGAAGATCCTTAGAGGCCGGCGGCATATACGACAGCAATCGCTATACGCTCCACTCGGCACTAAGACGGTTAAGTGTCAAGGTGATGGACCAGGGCATCGTGCCCGATGATCCCGAGCTACTAAGCGAAGCTTTGATAAGGGCTGCATCCGCTGCGGATGTGATCATTTCCTCGGGTGGCGTATCGGTAGGTGAAGCCGATTTCGTCAAGGAGGTTCTGTCTTCGATAGGCAATATCGGTTTTTGGAAGGTTGCCATGAAGCCGGGACGCCCCGTGGCTTTTGGTAGTATCGGCGCGTCGACATTCATCGGGTTGCCGGGTAACCCGGTCGCCGTGATGGTAAACTTTTACCAATTTGTCCTTCCATTACTGGAAAAGAAAATGGGAATTCTGGAGCGGCCGGTTATTCCCACACTGAAAGCCAAGTGTCTCGAGCGGCTTGCTAAAAAGCCGGGCCGCACGGAGTACCAGCGGGGCATTCTCGAAAGAACCGAAACCGGTGACTGGGAAGTGCGTACGAGCGGCAAACAGGGTTCCGGCATTCTTCGCTCCATGAGCCTGGCAAACGCCATGATTATTCTGGCGCACGATCGCGCTTCTGTGGAGCCCGGTGAAATGGTCGATGTTTTACCGTTTGCCTGCTTGATGTAGGTTGCGAGAGTTTCTCAATGTTTCGGGCCGTTGGGTCCAAGCGGGCAGGCGTGTTTGGCTCGGGAGTGACTATAAACCTACGGCTAGGCTTTACGCGAATCCACCGCCTTGCTCGAATGCCAAAAGCCGAGGCCGATTCCGTGCTGTGACTCCCGCACGATAACCACCGAATAGCGAGCCAACCTCACCAAGTTTCCATGTTCGAGCGTAAAGACCAGCCGAGCCGGTTCACCGATGAGCCGTTTCAGCGGTTTGGTAGTCTCAATGAAGACGCCTGAACGGCTTATGTTCTTCGCGACGCCACGCAATGGGGCGCTCGATGGCATGATTAGATAGGCGGAAATTCGCGAATCCAACCGCGGGGCACGCCGACGTTCCTTTTCCGAATTTGTTTTGCTTCCTAACATATGGGGCGACCGGTTGTCTTAAAAGTAGAGTCGCTCACAAACGCTGCACTATCGCGGCAATTGATGAGCGGACGATGTTTTTGTGCCTCGGATCTGGCTACCAGACGATAATACCAGGTGATCAAAGCTCATAAAATCGCTAGCCGAGCAGTTTTTCAGATTAGCTTTTCTGGCGTAATCGGCTCGTAGTCTGTAACATTTTCCGATTGGACTTTTTTTTCTAACAATACAACGTTGACCTCGTTCAGAAGGCAAAGTCAGAGTTGCACAGTTCTGTAATCACTGGATCAACGGTTCAACAAACATGCCAGAAATTCTTTCGTTTCAAGCAATCTAAAGGTCGGAATTCAATAGATGACTTGTCGCTTGCTTGTCTGCATTCGAAAAAATTAGCTGGAAGCCCTTAATCAGTGGAGGAACCTTTCCTATGTCCGCCGTGAGTCCGTCTCACCCATCGCAAAACCTTAAGAGCGTCAACGATATCGATCCCGAAGAAACCCGAGAGTGGTTGGAGGCCCTGGAGGCCGTTATCGAGACTGAAGGTATCGAGCGTGCGCATTTCCTGATCGAAAGCTTGGTCGATCAGGCACGCCGCGCGGGGGCGAACCTGCCTTATAAGGCGAATACGGCGTACATCAATACCATTCCGCCCCACATGGAACCCCGCTTGCCGGGCGATGCCGGTTTGGAGCAGCGCATCCGCTCTTATATCCGCTGGAACGCCATGGCGATGGTTGTCCGAGCCAACCGTAAAACCAGCGAATACGGTGGACATATTGCCACCTTCGCTTCAGCTGCGACGCTTTACGACGTGGGTTTCAACCATTTTTTCCATGCCGCCAATGGGAACCACGGCGGGGATCTGATTTATTTTCAGGGGCACGCCGCTCCCGGCATCTACGCCCGTGCGTTTCTGGAAGGACGCCTGAACGAAGAACAGCTGGACAGTTTTCGCGCCGAAATCGGCGGCAACGGTCTTTCCTCCTATCCACATCCCTGGTTGATGCCAGATTTTTGGCAGTTTCCGACGGTATCCATGGGGCTTGGTCCGCTGATGGCGATTTATCAAGCGCGCTTCATGAAATATTTGGAGGATCGGGGGATTCTGGCGACCTCGGGCCGCAAAGTCTGGTGTTTCTGCGGCGACGGCGAAATGGATGAGCCGGAATCCATGGGAGCCATCGGACTTGCCGGCAGGGAGAAATTGGACAATCTCATCTTTGTCATCAATTGCAATCTGCAGCGGCTCGACGGGCCAGTGCGGGGCGACGGCAAGATCATCCAGGAACTTGAGGCGGAGTTCCGCGGTGCCGGCTGGAATGTCATCAAAGTCATCTGGGGTTCCTATTGGGATCCTCTGCTGGCCAAAGACAAAGACGGCCTCTTGAAGAAGCGCATGGAAGAGGCCGTGGATGGCGAGTATCAAGCCTACAAAGCGAAAGGCGGTGCCTACACCCGCGAGCACTTCTTCGGCAAGTATCCGGAGCTGAAGGAGATGGTGGCCAATATGTCCGACGAGGACATCTGGCGCCTGAATCGTGGCGGGCACGACCCACACAAGGTCTACGCCGCTTATCATGCGGCGGTAAACCATACCGGACAGCCGACGGTGATCCTGGCCAAGACGGTCAAGGGTTATGGCATGGGCAGCGCGGGCGAAGGGCTCATGACCACGCACCAGCAAAAGAAAATGGACGAACAGGCGATCCGTCACTTCCGGGATCGTTTCAATATTCCCATTCCCGATGACCAGCTGATGGAGTTGCCGTACTACAAGCCGCCGGAAGACAGTGCGGAGCAGCGCTACATGCACGAGCGTCGAAAGAGCCTGGGCGGATACGTGCCGCAACGGCGACGCGACGCGCCGCTTTTGCAGGTGCCGGAGCTGGATGTCTTCGAACCTCTGCTGAAGGGCACCGAAGATCGGGAAATGTCGACTACGATGGCGTTCGTGCGCATCCTGACGCTGCTGTTGCGGGATAAAAAATTGGGTAAGTACGTCGTACCCATCGTACCGGACGAGGCCCGAACTTTCGGTATGGAGGGACTTTTCCGCCAATACGGTATTTACTCTTCCGTCGGGCAATTGTACGTTCCTGCGGATGCCGGCGGAGTGATGTACTACAAGGAGGACAAATCAGGGCAGATCCTGGAAGAGGGCATTTCGGAGGCGGGCTCCATGTGCTCCTGGCTCGCGGCCGGTACGGCTTATACCAACCACAACATCCAGATGATCCCGTTCTACATCTACTACTCGATGTTCGGATATCAACGGGTGGGGGATCTGATGTGGGCCGCGGGCGATATGCAGGCGCGCGGCTTTTTGATGGGAGGAACTGCCGGACGTACAACGCTGGCGGGCGAGGGTTTGCAGCATCAGGACGGGCATAGTCACGTCAGCATGTCGGCGATCCCAAATTGCGTAGCTTACGATCCTTGCTTTTCCTACGAACTGGCCGTGATTATTCAAGACGGCCTCAGGCGGATGTATCAGGAGGGCGAGAGCATCTTCTACTACGTCACCGTCATGAATGAAAATTATACTCATCCTGACATGCCGGCCGGCGCGCGCGAAGGGATCGTCAAGGGCATGTATAAGCTCAAGGACGCCGGCGAATCGGCTCAAGCCCAAATTTTGGCCAGCGGTACGATACTCCGCGAGGCCATCGTCGCGGCGGAATTGCTGGAGCAGGACTTCGGCGTAAAAGCGAACGTTTGGAGCGTCACCAGCTTTACCGAACTGCGCCGTGACGGACTCGACAAACAGCGTTGGAATCTCCTGCATCCGGATCAGCCGCCCCGCATCAGCTACGTGGAGGATTGCCTGGCCGGAACCCAGGGGCCGATCATCGCGGCATCCGACTATATTAAAATGCTCGCCGATCAAATCCGGCCCTTTGTTCCGAGATCCTATACGGTGCTGGGTACCGACGGCTTTGGTCGCAGCGATCAACGTTCCGAATTGCGGAGATTTTTTGAGGTGGATCGGCATTACATCGCATTTACGACACTAAAAGCCTTAGTCGATGAGGGCGGCGTGGCGACTTCTACACTGACGGAAGCTATGGCCAAATACGGCATCGATCCGGAAAAGCCCAATCCAGTGAAGGTGTAAAGGAATCGCTATGGCAGTGCTAAAAGAAGTCGTAGTTCCCGATATCGGGGATTTCAAGAACGTCGAGATCATCGAAGTGCTGGTTAAGCCGGGGGATGTAATCAAGGCCGACGATTCCTTGATTACGCTGGAAAGCGATAAAGCGGCGATGGAGGTGCCTTCGCCGTTTTCCGGCGTGGTGAAAGAAATGCAGGTCAATGTCGGTGATCGGGTGAGCATGGGGTCGCCGATATTGCAGTTGGAGCTTGCTGATCGGGCCCAGCCGGAACGGGAAGAGAAAGCTCCGCCTGAGGCGGAAGCGGAAGCTGGAAAGATCGTCTCCGGCGAAGCGGCGCCCAAGCCCGTTGCCGAGCAGCCTGCGCCTTCCTCAGTAGCAGAGCCGGAAGCGAAGCCGAAGCCCGCGCCGGCCATCGCCGAACGAGCTTTAAAAGTTGTTGAAGAGCATGCGCATCCTCCTCATGCGAGCCCATCGATTCGGAAGTTCGCCCGTGAATTGGGGGCTGAGCTTCAGAAAATTCAAGGCACCGGGCCAAAAGGCCGTATTTTGAAGGAGGATGTTCAGGCATTCGTAAAAGCGAGCCTGAAGCGGGTCGAGCAAGCGATGGCTGGTGGTGTTTTCGCCATTCCGCCTCAGCCGGAAATTGATTTCGCTCAGTTCGGCACCGTCGATAGACAGCCGTTGTCCCGCATCAAGAAGCTTTCCGGCCCGAATCTGCTTCGGAGTTGGATGAGCATTCCCCATGTGACGCAACACGATGAAGCCGACATCACCGATCTCGAAGCCTTTCGCCAGTCGCTCAAGAGCGAGGCGGAAAAGCAGAATGTGAAGCTGACCTTTCTGCCATTCGTCATCAAGGCCGTAGCGGCAGCGCTCAAAGAGTTTCCGACGTTTAATTCATCCCTCGCAGCCAACGGCGAAGAGCTGATCCTTAAAAAGTACTATCACTTGGGCGTGGCGGTGGATACTCCGGAAGGCCTAGTGGTGCCCGTAGTTCGGGATGTCGATCAAAAAGGCATTTTCGACTTGGCTAGGGAATTGGCAGAACTCGGCGCGAAAGCCCGTGGCAAGAAACTGCGCAACAACGATCTCGAAGGGGCGTCGTTTACTATCTCGAGCCTCGGCGGAATCGGCGGTACGGCTTTTACGCCCATCATCAATCCGCCTCAAGTGGCAATACTTGGTTTGTCCCGAGCGCAAACCAAGCCCGTTTACCTGGACGGACAGTTCGTTCCGCGCCTGATGTTGCCATTGTCCCTGTCGTACGATCATCGCGTCATCGATGGAGCCGAGGCGGCACGATTCACGGTTTATTTGGCTGGATTGCTGGCCGAACTGCGGCGAGTCCTTTTATAGAAGCCGGGATGCTTTGAGGCTTGCCGGCAAACCGGTTCGATACAACTTGCGATGGAACGCTAATCTGCAATTTTTTCTTAATAGAAGGTATACGTTCGATGTCCGATACATCTAGTCTACATGCCGAAGTTGTCGTTTTGGGCGGCGGTCCGGGTGGTTATACCGCCGCTTTTCGAGCCGCCGACTTGGGCAGACAGGTGGTTTTGGTCGAGCGTTATCCGGTGTTGGGGGGCGTTTGTCTAAATGTCGGATGTATTCCTTCGAAAGCATTGCTGCATGCCGCCAAGGTCATTCAGGAGGCGCAGGAATCTTCAAGTTTTGGACTGAATTTCGGTTCGCCGAACGTTGATTTGGACAAGCTGCGCGACTGGAAGAACAAAGTCGTGAAGACACTTACGACGGGGCTTGCAGGCTTGGCCAAGCAGCGCAAAGTTTCCATCGTCAACGGCGTGGGCAAATTCTCTTCGGACCGAACGCTACAGGTTGAAACGGCAGATGGCACAAAGACGGTCAGTTTCGATCACGCCATCATCGCAGCCGGCTCGCAGCCGGTACAGATTCCGGGTTTCCCTCACGACGATCCGCGCATGATGGATTCCACGGACGCCTTGGAGCTCGCCGAAGTGCCCAAGCGTCTTCTGATCATCGGCGGCGGCATCATCGGCTTGGAAATGGCCACTGTTTATCATGCGCTTGGTTCGAAGATCACGGTTGTCGAACTGATGGACCAGATCATTCCGGGCTGCGATGCGGATCTGGTTAAGCCGTTGTATCAGCGCATCAAGAAACAGTACGAGAATATTTTCCTTAAGACGAAGGTAACGCGCATCGAAGCGAAGTCGGAAGGATTGCAGGTTTATTTCGAAGGCGGTGAAGGCGCCCCCGAATCAGACTTGTTCGACCGCATCCTGGTCGCCGTAGGCCGGAAGCCAAACGGAAATCTGATCGGTGCGGAGAATGCCGGCGTCAAAGTCGACGACAAAGGCTTCATTCCGGTAGACACCTGTCAGCGAACCAATGTGCCTCATATTTACGCCATCGGCGATATCGTGGGCAATCCGATGCTGGCACACAAAGCGACTCACGAGGCGAAAGTGGCGGCGGAAGTCATTTCCGGAGAGCGCTCGGCGTTTCAGGCGTTAACTATTCCCTCGGTAGCTTACACCGATCCAGAGGTGGCCTGGATGGGACTTACGGAAAATCAGGCAAAAGCTCAAGGGATTGCCTACGACAAAGCCGCATTTCCCTGGGCGGCGAGCGGGCGGGCTCTAGGCATCGATCGCAAAGAGGGCGTAACCAAGATTTTGTGCGATAAAGAGACTAAGCGGATTCTGGGGGCAGGGATCGTCGGGCCTAATGCGGGGGAGCTTATCAGCGAGGCCGTTCTGGCGCTCGAGATGGGCGCCGATATGGAAGATATCGCCTTGACTATTCACCCGCATCCGACTTTGTCGGAAACCTTTGCATTTGCCGCCGAGATGCTGGAAGGCAGTATTACGGACCTTTATATTCGAAAGTAGGCCGAATTCGCGCCGGAGGAGAGCATCCAGAGGGCGCTCTCTTATCTGCGCAACGCATTCCTTCGGCGCAAAATTTTTCAGTCGGATGACTGCGAATCGGGTTGAGGCTCGAGACGTCCTGGATCTCTGCTCCGCTTGCCTCCGTTCCATGGCGCGACTTTGAACAGTAGCAGCATGCCTGGAAGGGTGAGCGCGAAGCAAACCCAAAAGAAGCGTTCCCAGCCTAGCGCTTCGATGTGAAGCAGCGAAATGTTTCCCATCTTAATGTCCCCACCTTCGACGAGAAAGCCGGTGAATGCATTGGCCAGCGTCCGTGGCGTTGCGGCCAGGCTGGTAAACAGCGCGAACTGGGTGGCGGTGTACGCCGGATTGGTGGCGGTGGCGATGTAGGCAACGAACGCGGCCGTGCCCAATCCGACACCGAACGCCTCAGCGCCGATAACGGCAGCCAGGCCAGCCAAGGTATGGCCGGCCGTGGCAAGCCAGGCAAAGCCGAGAATCACCAGCGCCTGTAAAACGCCAAATACCCAAAGAGACCGATGTATCCCCAGAGAAATCATCCATATTCCACCTAAAATGCCGCCTGCAACGTTAGGCCAAAGTCCGGCATGCTTGGCGATCACGCCGATTTCGGTCTTGCTGTAGCCCATGTCCAAATAAAAGGGCGTGGCCAGCGCCGTTGCCATGCTATCGCCCAGCTTGTAAAAAAAGATGAATCCCAGGACCGTTAACGCGCCGCTCCAACCCTTTCGTTGAACAAATTCACGAAAAGGATCGACTAAGGCTTGACGTAGCGTCGGAGGGGCGTGGCTGGAAAACTCCGGTTCGGTTCCGATGAGCGTCAGGAGAATGCCGGGGAACATGAACAGGGCCGTGATCAAGTAGACGGCGTCCCAAGACAAATAATCAGCGAGGATCAGCGACAGAGATCCCGGTACGAGCCCGGCGATTTTGTACGCATTCACATGGATTACATTGCCAAGTCCTTGCTCTTCGTCCCTGAGAATCTCTCGCCGAAAGGCATCGATTGCAATGTCCTGGGTTGCTGAAAATAGTGCTACCGCTACCGCCAGCCAACGAATGGTCGCGATGTCTGGAACGGGAGCGAGCCAACCAAAAGCGGGAATCGAGAGCAGCAGTGCAATTTGGGTAATCAGCATCCAAGTCCGGCGTCGCCCCATTGGTAGACCGTATCGGTCACAGAGTGGCGCCCACAAAAACTTCCAGATGTAAGGAAATTGAACGAGAGCCAGCAACCCGATCTCTTTGAGGTCGACACCTCCGTCGCGTAGCCAGGCCGAAATCAGGCTGATCAGCACGAATAGAGGCAACCCCGAGGAAAACCCCGTGAGGACGCAGATCAACATCCGTCTGTTAAATAGCGCGTCACGCCAGGAAAGGGTAGTCATAATCGATGGTGAGTGGCGCATGGTCGGAAAAGCGCTCTTCCTTGTAAACATGGGCGGTGCGGATTGCTTCCCGGAGAGTGGGGCTGGTCACGTGATAATCGATACGCCAACCCACGTTCTTGGCCCAAGCCTGACCGCGATTCGACCACCAGGTATATTGTTCAGGCTCCTGATTGACGACACGAAAGGCATCGACCCAGCCGTCCTCCTCGAATACGACATCCAGCCAAGCACGCTCTTCGGGCAGGAACCCGGAGTTTTTCTGGTTGGATCGCCAATTCTTGAGATCAATGGGTTTATGGGCGATATTCCAGTCGCCGCAGAAAATATAATTGCGCCCGGACTGTGCGCATTCCCGAAGATACGGCAGGAAGCGGTTCATGAAATCGAACTTCACCGCTTGCCGTTCTTCGCTGGACGATCCGGAAGGCAAGTATAGGGAAACGACGCTTAGCGGGCCGAATCGGGCCTCGAGATAACGCCCCTCGGCGTCCATGTCAGGCCAGCCGATGCCCTGAATGACTTCGTCCGGTTCCCGTCGGCTATACAATGCCACACCGCTGTAGCCCTTTTTGACAGCATCCAGGTAGTAGCACTGGTACCCTTTAGGCCAGTAGATAGGGTCTTCCAGTTGGTGTGTCTGAGCCTTGGTTTCCTGTAGGCAGACAACGTCGGCATTCTGTTTATCCATCCAGTGGAAAAAGCCTTTGCGCGCTGCTGACCGCACGCCGTTAACATTGAGGGAAACTATACGCATTATGGTTTATATCTCAGATAGGTATATAGCCGCTAGAGTGCTGTCGCCGAAAATGGAAATAAAGGCTGATGCGGGTGGGCCGATGTTCAGTTGGAAGCAGGACGATCCGCGCTAAAGAGTGCGTCCATCTTGCAGTGAAGAGCCGTTTTAAGTACCATGAAAAATTTGTCGTCCCTTTGTTCTGATTTCCTGGAGAAAGCCTCATTATGAAGCCGGATATTCATCCCGAATACAAGTCCATCGCCGTCCATTGCAGTTGCGGCAATACCTTCGAAACCAAGTCGACGCTTGGCAAAGATTTGCAGGTTGAAGTTTGCTCCGCTTGCCATCCATTCTATACAGGCAAGCAGAAGATCGTCGACACTGCCGGTCGTGTTGACAAGTTCCGACGCAAGTACGGACGGGGCTGATTTTTCAGCCTCGTTTGCGTCTTTCGAAATCGGCCTGGCCGCCCCTCGTTTAACGGCAATGAGCAAGGAATGCTCTCCGTTTTGGGCCGGTCAAAACCGGATTATCGATCAACCGATAGATATTGGTCTTTGATTGTCGTTCTCGTGAGGCTTCGGCCGAGTCTCACGGCGAAATGCCGTTAATCAGTTTCTCGACGTCCTGGAGAGAGCCGCCAGGCACCGTCTTTTCCTTTCGATTGATCCGTTGCCCCTTCAATTCCGGCGGGAGTACCGCCAATTCGACGCGGACGCCATCGACAAAAAAATCCAGCGCCGGATACGTCATGCCCCGCCTGTGTCCCAAATTCAACGAAAAGGCCCCTTCCTTAAATGGTATGCGGGTTTCAACCAATTTCTTGATGATCTCTTCGGGGCTTTCGGGATATACATACAAGATGATCGGGCTGTATTTACTGGCGCTGCCATCCAGCGCGCCACCGATCAATCGCGGCGAAAACTCTTCCAGGAAACGCATGGCCTCTAATGCGAGTTTTCGAAGACGAGCAATGTGCAGCGGCTGTGTTTCAGCCCGATAGAGTCGATGGTATTCCTCTAACGCTTGGTCGATTTCCTCGTTTCGGGGAAGGCTTCGTGAATTCGCTATCCCCAGGCGGGCGGCAGCCTTGTTTTTTGCCGGAAGATAATCGTTTACACCCTCTTCGGCGATAATCCTCGCAGCCTCCTGAGCGATCAACAGGCGTGCTTTATCTTTCGTAGACATGATGGAGATCAAAATAGCGATTCGATTGGTTTTTCGGTCGTCGTTCGAAGGGGAGGGGGCTTCGGTAATTCCGGCTCGGCCTCGTCTTCCATGACTTCAGAGGGAGGCGGTTCGCTTACGCGCGGCGCAGCATAGTAACGAGGGGCGCGTTCCGACGGGAAAACCTCGAAGATAGCATTAGCGCTGCCGGGCGGAGCAAGCATTCCCGTGCCCGGATCCATCCGAGCGATGGTCAACCCGCTTGGAAGCGGAAAAGTCTGCTCGGGTAAATCTTTGAGGGCTTCCTGCATGAAATACATCCACATGGGCAGTGCGGCTTTGCCGCCAGTTTCACCTTTTCCCAAGGATTTTGATGAATCGAAGCCGACCCAAGCGATGGTCGTCAGAGAGGGAACATAACCGTTAAACCAGGCATCCCTATATTCATTCGTTGTGCCGGTTTTGCCGGCAATATCGTTACGCCCCAGTTCCATTGCACGGGTCGCGGTCCCGGTTCGTACCACGTCTTGCAGCATGGAGTTCATCATGTAATGGACCTGGGGAGATAACGTGCGAGGCGCAAAATTCGTTTGGTGATCATCGGACTCGGCACAATTCGCACATGCGATTTGCGGCGTAGCTCGGAAGATCGTTCTATCGGCTTCGGTTTCGATGCGTTCGATGAAGTACGGTTCGACGTGGAAGCCGCCATTCGCGAACACGGCATAGGCTTGCCCCATCCGGAGGGGCGTTGCAGTGCCGCTTCCTAAGGCTAGCGGGAGAGATCGTGGCAGCTCTTCGGGCTGAAAGCCGAAGCGCATGGCCATATCTATGGCCTTCTTGAGGCCGATGCTTTGAAGCAATCGAATGGATACGAGGTTTCGTGATTTGGCGAGTGCGACTCTGAGTCGCGTGGGGCCGTAAAATCGGCCCGAGTAATTCTGAGGACGCCAGAATCCGTCCGCCTGGGACGGGTCGGAAAAGACAACGGGAGCGTCATTTACGACACTCGCCGGAGTATATCCGTGGGTCAATGCTGCCGCGTAGAGTATTGGTTTAAAGCCGGAGCCGGGCTGTCTTTGCGCCTGAGTCGCTCTGTTGAACTTGCTGAGAGCAAAATCATACCCGCCGCTCAGCGCGACTACGGCACCGCTGGTCGGATCCAATGCGACCAGCGCGCCGTCGACTTCCGGAATCTGGCTAAGTTTCCAATGGTCGTTGCCGTCTTTGCGAAGCCTGATGAGATCACCAGCCTTGAGTATCTCTTTGGTGCTTTTGGGCAGAGGACCTTGTGCATTCTCGGAGATATACTTGCGTGCCCATTTAAGGCCGTCCCAGTCCAGTTCGATGCGCTGTTTGTCGCCGAGATAAATTTCTGCCGAGCTGTCTTTAACAGCTAGGACCAGCCCGGGTACCGTTTCTCCCGCTCTGGGGATGCTGGATAATCGCTCGTCCCAGTCCTTGGGGCGCTTGTCCTTCTTTAAATCTACTCGTTGCTTAGCGCCCCGAAATCCGTGACGCTCATCGTAGTCGTGCAGCGCAAGGCGCAGCGCCCTGTCTGCGGCTGCCTGCAAGCGGCTGTCGATCGTGGTGTATATCCTGTAACCGCTGGTGTAAGCGGATTCGCCATACTGCCGATACATCTCGTTGCGGATCAGCTCTGCGACATGGGGGGCATTTAACTCGACGGGGGTCGTATGGAGTTTTGCGGTGACAGGCCGGTTGATCATGTCCTGGTAAGTCTGATCATTGATGTAGCCCAGTTTCCGCATCCGCTTTAGGACATAGTTTCGCCGGCTCGCCGCCCTCTCTGGATTGGTTATCGGATTGAACGCGGAGGGAGCCTTCGGTAAACCGGCAATCGTCGCGATTTCGTCCAGGTTGAGCTCGTTAATCCCTTTGCCGTAGTAGACCTGAGTCGCAGCTACGACGCCATACGCGTGGTGGCCGAAGTAGATCTTGTTCAAGTACAGCTCCAAGATCTGTTCTTTCGTCAATTCCGATTCGATTTTGATCGCCAGCACGATTTCCTTGAGTTTGCGAAAAAAGGTCTTTTCGCTGCTTAAAAAGAAATTGCGGGCCACCTGCATGGTGATCGTGCTGCCACCTTGCTTCTTCTTGCCCGTCCGAAGAAAGGAAAACGTCGCTCGCAATAAACCTTGGTAGTCCACGCCTGGATGGTCAAAAAACCGATTGTCCTCGGCCGCCAAGAAAGCCTGAATGACTTTTTCTGGCACTTCGGAAAAGCTGACCGGGCTGCGCTTCATTTCGCCGTATTGCGCGATTAGGAGGCCATCTTTGCTGTAAATGCTCATCGGAGTCTGGTACCGCGCATCCCGCAAAACTTCTATATCCGGGAGTTGCGGTTCGATGAACCGATAAAGCAAGAACGCGGCTAAGGCCAAACTCGCGAATCCGGCAAGGAGGAAAAAAAAGATTAGCTTCAAGAGGCTCGCTGAACGGGAGCGCGCTTGGCGTCGACTGTTGCGGGTTCTCACTCGACAATCAAAAAGGTGTTTTCAGGCTGCGGCTACAAATAGTCGCTCCGAAGTGCACGGTTGATCGGTGTTTGGCGTGTCATGGGCAAACTTCTAATCCCTACTATACTACAGTACAGAGTCTAGCGGGCGATGAGAAACGCCATTAAGACACGGTATCGCTTGCATGAGGTCAAGGCCAGTTAGGAAGTCATCGATGTTTTTTTTGAACCACAAGAGACCGCCGCTACTTGGCATCGATATCAGCACGGCGGCCGTAAAGCTGCTGGAACTGAGTAGAAACGGACAGAACTATCGGGTGGAAAGCTATGCTGTCGCGCCGTTGCCGTTGGACGCCGTGATCGACAAGAACATCGCTAAGGTTGAAATCATCGGCAATGTTATCAAATCGGTCATCAAGCAATCGGGCACCCGATTGAAGCACGCGGCGGTGGCGGTACCGAGTTCTTCGGTAATAACCAAGATGATCTCGATGCCCGCTTCTCTAAGCGATGACGAGTTGGAAGCGCAAATCGAACTGGAGGCGGATCAATACATTCCCTACTCACTGGACGAGGTGAGCCTGGATTTCGAGGTGCAGGGCAAAGCCGAGAAAAATCCGGACATGGTCGATGTACTACTGGTCGCCTCTCGTAAGGAGAATGTGGAGGATCGTGTGGCGGCTCTGGAGATGGCCGGACTCAAGGCGGAAGTCGTGGATGTGGAATCGTACGCCCTGGAGAATGCGTGCAATCTTATTTTGGATCAACTGCCCGGCTACAGTTCGGATCAAACCATCGCCGTGGCTGATGTCGGGTCGACCATGACGACCCTGAATGTGATCCATAATCGCCGCATCATTTATACCCGCGAGCAGGGATTCGGCGGCAAGCAGTTGACGGAAGAAATCCAGCGTCGTTACGGGCTTTCCTATGAGGAAGCCGGTTTGGCAAAAAAACACGGCGGTCTTCCAGACAATTATCAGCTCGAAGTGCTGGAGCCGTTCAAACAAGCGATGGCGCAGCAAATCGGCCGCTCGCTGCAGTTTTTCCTGTCTTCAAGCTCGCATCGCACCGTCGACGGGCTCGTGTTGGCCGGAGGGTGCGGCTCGATCCAAGGGATCGATCGTTTCGTGGAAGGCATTCTGGGTATCCCCACTACTTCCGCCAACCCGTTTGTCACCATGTCTCTCGCGCCGCGCGTTAAACCGCAAAGTTTGAGCAATGATGCTCCGGCACTTATGACTGCTTGTGGATTGGCATTAAGGAGTTTGGACTGATGGCTCGAATCAACTTACTTCCTTGGCGTGCGGAACATCGCAAACAACGGCAAAAGGAATTCGTCGCTATTACCCTGGCCGCGTTGCTATCGACCGGGGCGATTCTGTGCTTCGTTCATTATTTCATCGGCAGCATGATCGATTATCAGAGCCAGCGTAATCAATACTTGGAGTCCGAGATCGCCCTGCTCGATCAGAAGATCAAGGAAATCGAAGAGTTGGAAACCAAGAAAAAACGGCTGATCGCCAAGATGGAAGTCATCCAGCGATTGCAAGCGAGCCGGCCCGAGATCGTCCATTTGTTCGATGAGTTGGCGCGTACCATTCCCGAAGGTGTTTATCTAACGGATTTAACCCAGTTGGATAGCAATCTGACGATGAATGGAATGGCCCAGTCCAATGCCCGAGTTTCCGCTTACATGCGGAATTTGGAGTCTTCGCCTTGGATGAGGGAGCCCCTTTTAAACATCATCGAGACCAAGCAGGAGGCTAAGGAAAGCAAAAAAGCACAGGGCAACCGCTTTACGCTTCAGGTCAAGCAGGGAGGAGATAAGGCGGACAATCAGGAAAGGAAACCGTCATGAATCTTTCCGAAATCAATTGGGACATAGAAAACGCGGGCGCGTGGCCGCTACCGATCAAGGTGGCGATTATTACCATACTATGCCTAATTCTGAGTGGCTTGGGGTACTACTTGGACACTCAGGATCAAATCGCGCAGCTCGAAACTGAAGAAAGCAAGGAACTGGAACTCAAGAACAAATTTGAGCAGCGGCAAAAAAAGGCCGCAAATCTAGAAGAATACAAGGAGCAAATGGCGGAAATCGAGAAGAGTTTCGGCGATTTGCTCAGGCAGCTACCCGATAAAACCCAGGTTCCCGAATTATTGGTCGACGTTTCTCAAACCGGCTTAGCGGCCGGATTGGAGTTCGAGCTTTTCAAACCCGGCGCCGAAATCGCCAAAGAGTTCTATGCGGAGTTACCCATAGAAATCCGCGTGATCGGCGACTATATGGAGTTCGGTGCGTTCATCAGCGGACTGGCGTCGTTACCGCGAATCGTAACGATACATAACGTGAAGATCGCAGCCCACAACAAGGATGCGGGAGCAAAGAAATCCGCAAAGGACCCATTGGTCATGAGCGCGCTGGTCAGGACTTATCGCTACCTGGACGAGGGGCCTGCTCCAGCGAATCAAGTTAAAAAGCCACAACAAAGAAAGTAGCACTATGGGTGGGCACTTGAAGTTTTTGGTACCGCCGTGCCATCCACGACTCCTCGTGTCGTGGATGCTCGCTATCGGACTAACCGGATGCGCCGGGGACGATTTGACGGATTTACAGGCCTACGTTGCAGAGGTCAAGGCACGTCAGAAAGGATCAGTCGAGCCGTTGCCGGAAGTTAAGACAGTAGAGCCATTTGTATTCAATGCGGAGGATTTGCGAAATCCTTTCGTTATCGATGAGAAGGCTCAGGAGACTGAAGAGGAAAAAATTGCGAGTAGCATCCGGCCAGATATCAATCGCCCTAAGGAGGAACTGGAATCCTACGAGCTGGATACGCTACGCATGGTCGGAACGGTCGATCGGCAAGGTTCGCTGTGGGGATTAGTGAAAGCTACCGACGGAACGATTCACCGGGTGCGCGTCGGTAATCACATGGGAAAAAACTTCGGCAAGATCGTCAACATCAAAGAAAACTTGATCGAATTGGTAGAAATCATATCCGACAGTCCCGGGGCATGGCGTGAACGTAAAGCGTCTCTTGACTTGGCGGAAGTGGGGGAGAAGAAATGAGAGCGGAAATAGGTAACCGTATCGCGTCGGCCGCACGGCAGCGATACAAAAGAATGATGGGTCTTATTCTGATCGGTTTGTCCCTGCATCTGCCCGTCAGTCAGGCGGAGGGGCTTGTACTTAAGTCCGTGGATTTTTCGATCCTGCCTGGGGATAACTTACAGCTGCTTTTGGGTTTAAGTGGGCCCGCCAGAGAGCCGAGAATCTTCCATACCGAAAATCCCGCCCGCATTGCACTGGATTTGCCCGGCGTAACGAACGGTTTGGACCAGAAATTAGTGCCGATCAATGTGGGTGGAGCTCAAAGTGTTCAAGCCGTGGAATCGTCCGGTCGTACCCGCGTGGTCATCAATTTGACCAACATGATGCCCTACACCAGCCGGCTAGACGGTGACAATATTCTTATCACACTGCAAAGCGGCACTGCACCGATTGCCGCCGCGAGCGCAGCATCGACAAAATCGCAGTTTATGGATCGGCCACTCGACGGAAGCGATAGGCGGATTGAAAACATTGACTTCCGTCGTGGCGAAAAGGGTGAGGGACGACTTTTAGTGACGCTGAGCGATCCTAAGTCCTTGGTTGATATCCACGAAGAGGGACAAAAGGTCATTGTCAGATTTGCCGACACGGGTCTGCCTCCGCAATTGGAGCGCAGGCTCGACGTCATGGATTTCGCTACTCCTGTCCGTTCCGTCGACGCCACGACGGAAGGTGCCAATGCGAGGATGGTCGTAGCGACGGTTTCCGACGACTACGATTATTCCTCTTACCAGACCGATAACGTCCTGACGGTGGAATTTCGTCCGTTGACCAAAATGGAAAAAGAGGAAATCAAGAAAAAGAATTTCTCGTACTCGGGCGAGAAGCTGACGCTAAATTTCCAGGACATTCCGGTGCGGTCTGTTCTTCAAATTCTGGCTGATTTTACCAACCTGAATATTGTTGCCAGCGATACCGTTCAGGGGAATGTAACCCTTCGGCTCAACGATGTTCCGTGGGATCAGGCTTTGGAATTGGTCCTCAAGTCCAAGGGATTGGGGAAACGGCAAGAAGGAAACATCATCCGCGTCGCACCGTTGGAAGAAATCAATAAACAGGAGAAGGAGGAACTCGAAGCTCAGAAAGTCGTGGAAGATTTGGAGCCGCTGCGGACGGAAATCATCCAGATCAACTACACCACGGCCGAAGATATCAAGAAAGTCCTGGTCGGAACCACGGAGCGCACGAGCCAATCCACGAGCCTGCCGGCGAGCATCGGAGGCGCAACGGCTTCCACAGCGGTATCGACACTTGATGTGAGTCAATCGGTTTTATCCGGGCGGGGTAACGTGACCGTCGACCCGCGGACCAATCAGTTGATCGTGAAAGATACTCCGCGCAATTTGGAGCGAGTCCGCGATCTTGTCCGCCAGTTGGACAAACCAATTCGGCAGGTGCTGATCGAATCTCGGATCGTCATTGCCAGAAACGATTTTCTAAGAGATTTGGGTAGTCGGCTTCAGGTCAACAGGCTGGTTAAAGGGAGAGGCGCCGATTCCTTTACAGATTCAGGCTCTTCAGTTACAGACGTCATTTTTCAACAACCGGCCGCCGGCGGGGAGAAGTCGACCAACGCTGACGTGCTTGTGGATCTTGCCGCTAAGGGCGCGGCGACCGCCGCGACAGGCGGCGCGAGCGCTATTGGGTTCACCCTCATCAAAGCGGGCGATTACTTGCTCGATCTCGAACTGTCGGCTGCTCAGAGGGAGGGGCGTAGCGAAACGGTGTCCAATCCTCGGCTGATTACCTCGGACCAGACCAAGGCGGTCATCAAGCAGGGCGTCGAGATTCCTTATCAAACTACGGTTGTAGCGGGGGGAGGAGCGTCGGCCAACATCACCTTCAAGCAGGCAGTGCTTGAGCTGAATGTGACGCCGCATATCACGCCCGACGATCAAGTGTTGATGGAATTGTTGATCAAGAAAGATGAACAAGGCCAGCAAACGCCAGTCGGGCCGGCGATCGATAAGCGCGAGATTGAGACAACGGCCCAAGTCGCCAATGGAGAAACTGTGGTGCTCGGGGGTGTTTACGAAGGGGTGAACCGTAACAACACGGACAAAGTACCGTTTTTTGGCGATCTACCGGGAATCGGATATATGTTCCGGAGAAATAATGTCGAAGATACAAAAAGGGAGTTGCTCGTTTTCATCACGCCGAAAGTTCTCAAGCAAGATCTCGCCCTTCGCTGATTTCTGCTGACATTGGAAACAAAGGCGCGGCCTTAAACGGCGGCGCCTTTTTGTTTTCAGGCCGGCTGTGAGTGTTACTGCCCGGTATTTTCGACACACATGGTATGATGACCCGATTTCTCACCTCGGGCAGCATGAGACATACGCACAATATTTATTTGATCGGGCCCATGGGAGCGGGCAAGACGACCATTGGGCGACTTCTGGCCAAAGCCTTGGGTGTCCGATTCGTGGATAGTGACAGGGAGATAGAACATCGCACCGGCGTCTGTATCCCTATGATTTTCGAGTATGAGGGTGAGGAAGGCTTCAGAAGGCGAGAATCCGAAGTTTTGGCCGAGTTGTGTTGCGAGGACGGAATAGTGTTGGCTACCGGGGGGGGATCGATTCTGTTGCCGAAGAATCGAGAAGTGCTGCATGGGCGGGGATTCGTCGTATATCTGCAGTGTTCGGTCGAAAAGCAGCTTGAGAGAACTCACAAAGATTCCAACCGGCCGCTGCTCAAGACCGAAAATCCTCGCCAGCGACTACAAGAGTTGTTGCGGGTGCGGGAGCCGATTTATCGCTCTTTGGCCGATTTCATCGTGGATACGGGAACGCATTCCAGCCGCAGCGCCGTCCGCCAAATCTTGAAAGCCTATAACCGAGCAAACGCGAATTCATGAAAACCCTGACTGTCAGCCTGGGCGAACGCAGCTATCCAATTTATATCGGTTCGAGAGTTCTGGAGTCCGGCGAACTCCTGTCTAGGCACCTCAGTTCCAGCCAAGTCATGGTGGTTACCAACGAAACGGTTGCCCCCCTCTATTTGGACCGGGTCAGACAGAGCCTAGACGGCAAGCAGACCGCCGAGGTGGTTTTGCCGGACGGCGAGTCTTATAAAAGCATCGAATCGGCAATGGTCATCTTCGATGAGTTGCTTGTCCGAAAATTCAGCCGAGACGCGTCTCTCATCGCCCTAGGGGGCGGGGTAATCGGCGATCTGGTGGGTTTCGCCGCCGCGTGTTATCAGAGGGGCGTGCCGTTCATTCAAATTCCGACGACTTTGCTGGCGCAGGTGGATTCTTCCGTAGGTGGAAAAACCGCAGTCAATCATCCGCGCGGCAAGAACATGATCGGGGCTTTTTATCAGCCGCAATGCGTGCTGGCCGATACTTCGACGCTCGATACATTGGCTGACCGGGAGTTTAGCGCCGGCTTGGCCGAGGTGATCAAATACGGTCTTATCCGCGATTTCGAATTTTTCGTCTGGCTGGAAGCCAACCTGGAGATGCTTTTGGGCCGCGATGCCGACGCCCTAACCTACGCCATCGCGAGATCCTGTATCAACAAGGCGGAGGTTGTAGCCGAAGACGAGCGGGAGTCCGGGGTGAGAGCAACACTGAATTTGGGGCACACCTTTGGGCATGCCATTGAAACAGGAATGGGTTACGGAAGCTATCTGCACGGCGAAGCAGTAGCGATCGGAATCTGTCAGGCCGCAGATCTCTCACGACGATTGGGTTGGCTGGATACTGATAGCGTCGAGCGCATCATTTCGTTGCTTAGGCGGGCACGGCTGCCGGTGACGCCGCCAGCGGATTTGGATGTAGACCGCTATTTGGACCTGATGGCTGTCGACAAAAAAAACGTGGCAGGTAAGCTGCGGCTAATCTTGCTGGAAAAGATCGGGCGGGCAACTTTGCCTATAGCGGTCGATCTCGAGTTGCTTCGGGCCACCTTGAGTGAATATGGGCGCGGCTGAGCTTTCACTGCCCGCCAGCGGTCGCGAGAGCGCTCATGGCGGGCAATCCTTATCGCTGATTTCTGCGGCACGCATACAAAAGTTCGACTTGCTTTCGCACTTGGCGGTTAACTTGGCTCAGCCCATCGTCGTATGCGGACCGGAAGGCATCGGCAAGACAACCTTCTTGCGTCTTCTCAAGACCCGCTTGGCGCCACTTGCAACGGTTTGCTATTTGACGTCAGCGCCCGGCGTGAGTTTTGAGCGCATCGTCGATGAGTTGTCCCGCGCCTTAAATCAGGAAAAATCGAGATCGACATCGTCGGGAGCGGATTTGACCGATTTGCTGGAAAGCTATGCCAAGGAGCGTCGAAACGTGGTGCTGCTGCTCGACGATGCCGGCGCGCTAGTGTCGGGGCTTTTAGACGCCTTATGGCAGTTAGCTGGCCGTTATCCTTCCTTGTGCTTGGTATTCGCAATGCGCACCGAAGAGATGCCGCAAAAATCCGACACCGACAAATCCGCTCTTGGCGATGCGTTTATATTGGAGATTCCCGCACTATCGGAAGAGGAATGCGGACTCTTCGCGGACCAAGTGAGGGTGACGTTGCCTGTATTGGTCACCGAGCACGGAATTACGGAATCCTTCGTAAAACGGCTGCATGCCAGAAGTCGAGGAATTCCTGGCAAAGTGATCGAAATTCTGGGATCTCCCTACGGATCGGCCACAGCGGCGATATCGACTAAGGTCGGTTGGCTTACCGGCGCCGGCTTATTGGTTGGCGCAACGGCCTACGCGTTTTTTTTGATGTCCTCGCGGCAGATCCCGGAGCCGGACCAACAGATTTACGATGGCCCTGTTGTCCAAAATCCCGAGATGGTCTCCGTTGTCTCTCCCGACTCCGAAAAGGCCCAAGCTGTCCAGCCCCCGAATCTTGACGAGCCGCTTACAGATCCACAATCGTCATCTGTGCCTTTGCCGCTAGCCGAGAGCGAAAAGTCGGAGAGCCTACCGATTCGCGAATCGGTAGAGATGGCAGCGACACGTACGTTCGAAGCGGAGGCGAAGAAAACAGTTGAAGCTCATAAGCCGATAAAACCGGACACCCAGCGTGAGCCACTACCGCCTTCGGTCATGGAAGAACCGAAAAGCATGTCGGAGGCGCAGATCGAGATGTCGCCGGACCGTTTGCCGTCAGCCGGCGCTGTAACTGAAGCTGAGGCGAAGAGGGGCCAATCGGGTGCGCAAGAGAGCGAGCGTTCGAGATCGCCCGAGATCGTTATGGAAGGTCTTAAGAGTGCCGAATGGCTGATGAATCAAAGTCCCGAAGCCTACACCTTGCAGATCGTCGCCGTTTCCCGATTGAACGCGGTGCGTAAGCTGGCCAAACAATTTCCGCCGGGCAGCGAACTGGCCAGTTTTCGTTCCCGCAAGGGGGGCAGTGATCTCTATCCGCTGTTTTTCGGAATCTATCCGACTCTGCCTGCGGCCAAGGAAGCAACGGCGACTTTACCCCTTTCCGTCGGTCAGCCTTTGCCCAGACAGATGAAATCTATTCACCAAGAGATTCGGCGAATGATGCCGCGGCATGCGGAGCTTAGCTCGTCGGTTGATTCTTCGGCTCGTTGAAATTAATCGAACGGATGTTCTAAAGGCGTGTTATGAATTCGGCGTGAATGCCATGTCTTGCTCCCGAGTGTCGATTTTTATGCCCATTGCCGTAACCCGATCTTTCTGCCATTAATTTGCGTGATGCCATGAATGCACCTAAAAATGATTGTCTTATCCGCGCACTATTGAGACAGCCCACCGAAAGGACCCCGGTTTGGATGATGCGCCAAGCGGGCCGCTATTTGCCCGAATATCGTCGCGTCAGGGAGCAAGCGGGCAGTTTTATGAAATTGTGCAGCACGCCCGAACTGGCTTGCGAGGTCACGTTGCAGCCTCTCGCGCGCTTCCGTCTGGATGCCGCCATTCTATTCTCCGATATTCTCACGGTGCCGGATGCCATGGGTTTGGGTCTGGAGTTCGTCGAAGGCGAGGGGCCCCATTTCAGAAATCCGGTCCGCAGTGCTGCGGATGTGCGCCGGCTGTCGGTTCCTGATCCGGAAACCGATTTGCGGTATGTCATGGATGCTGTACGCCTGATTCAACAAAATCTGGACGGCAGCGTTCCGCTTATCGGGTTCTCGGGTAGTCCCTGGACTTTGGCCACCTATATGGTCGAGGGCGGCGGCGGGCAGGAGTTTCGCAGGGTCAAGGGATTGATGTACGAGCAACCCGTGGTTCTCCATGATCTCCTGGAAAAATTGGCCGACGCCGTAGCGCTGTATATCAATGCCCAAATCGCCGCAGGCGTCGATGTGGTCATGGTGTTCGACACATGGGGTGGAATTCTGCCGGCGGCGCATTACGAAGAATTCTCCTTGGCTTACGCCAAGCGCGTACTCGACAAGCTGAATCGGCGCCACGGCGGCAAAATCATACCGACCATCTTCTTTACCAAGGGCGGCGGACAGTGGCTGGAAGCCATGGCGGAAACGGGATTCGACGCCTTAGGCTTGGATTGGACCACACCCATCGGAGAGGCGCGTCGACGAGTGGGGCACAAGGTCGCGCTGCAAGGCAATTTGGATCCTATGGCTTTGTATGCACCGATCGAGGCCATACGCACCGAAGTAAAGCGGGTCTTGGAGCAATACGGTCACGGAGAGGGACATGTGTTCAACTTGGGACATGGGATATTGCCCGATGTCGATCCCGAGCACGCCAAGGCGATGATCGAAGCCGTGCACGAACTCAGTCCCGCATTTCACGGACGTTGATTTATGTCGGAGCACAACCCTTGGAAATTGATTCGGCGTCGGGAAGTCTACGAAAATCCGTGGATTCGTCTGGACGAGGACGAGGTGATCAACCCATCCGGCGGGTTGAGTATTTATGGCAGGATCCATTTCAAGAGTCAGGCTATCGGCATCATACCGATAGACGCCGAAGGCAATACTTGGCTGGTCGGCCAATATCGCTACGTGCCCGATGCCTATTTCTGGGAAATTCCCATGGGCGGTTCGCCCGAAGGTGAAGACATTCTGGAGACCGCGAAACGCGAGCTCAAGGAGGAAACCGGCCTGATAGCCAAGGACTGGAGTGTTTTCATGCACTTGCATACCACGAACTCGGTTACCGACGAGGAAGGCTATGTGTTCCTTGCGGAGGGTTTGGTGGAGGGCGAACCGGACTTCGAAGAGACGGAGGCTATTACAATCAAGAAGCTGCCTTTGCTGGAGGCGGTGCGCATGGTGATGGACGGCACAATCACCGACTCGATCAGTGCCGCCGGCCTGTTAAAACTTGCTTGCCTCAGAAATTTGCTTCCTCCCGCCTGCCGTTAGTTAAACCGGTCTGCCAATAGGTCCGCTGTTCCACCATCGGGTTACGGCGCCCGAATGGTCCGGCTTTTGCCTGTATTATCGATAAGCGACATAACCTTGATCGAATTGGGGCAAAAGCTCTGATCGATCACGGTAAGGAGAACCGCAACCGCTCGTCGTCGTCCAATGGATAATCCGTTTTTTCTCCCGGCATACCGGAGGCGTAGGCTTACGGACAGTTGCTATACTCGAGGAGAAGTTTCATGATCGGCTTGCAACACATGTGGATTCGTCGCTTTTTTGGGGTAGATCTTAACTCTTTGGAGGTCTAGACATGATGGCGCCTGAAAACCTCGACGCGAACTTGATTACGGATGTAAACGTCCAGGAATTCTTCAGGGAATCGGTAACAACGGCTTTATCGAATCAAAAAGTCGATGCCGGAGAGGACACCGTCTACTACATCGTCAACTTGCTTGCCTATTTCACCCAGGCGGACAAGCTGTTTTCCCGTACCGCCGAAGGCGTCACATTGCAGCCACTTGCCTTGATCTACGCTGAAGCCGTGGAGGCGGCGAGCATGGAAGAGAGGCATCAAATTCTGCGCAGGCTCGGAGACGTGGCGCTATTGATATCCGGCTTGTTTTCCTCCAGCCTCAATCGAAAGCTCGTCGACATCGACTATTACATCGCCATGGGGGGTACCGCCTATGGATATCTGTGCGACCTTAACCGAGGCACCTTACGAGGCAAAGCTTTCTGCGCGATTTTTGGCGAGCTTTCCGAAAAGTTCCAATCGTTCGTGGACGTACTGTCGGAGGTCGGGGAAAGAACCCCGTTGAATTCGTGCACCGATATTATGAGGCTCTACGAAATCTGGCTTCGAACCGGCAGCAAGCGCGCGGCTGACAAGCTGAGGAAACTGGGCATAGAGCCGGCCCAAGGCTCGATCAGTCGCCGGCACAACTGAAGGAGGCGCCACTTCCTAGAAACGGCAGTTGGCCGCTTTAGAAGGAGTAGAAAAGCCGCATGAATTCTGACCGTCCTACCTTCTACCGATCTCACCGCTTAGGTGAAAAGGCTACGCACCCGATTGCACGGCGGGCGAGCTGCCTGGCGGCGTTGCTTCTCATCGCGGGAGACTACCCCGCTGCCTCGTCGCGCCCCTTCGACGGGGCTCAGGACAGGCTTGCCATCCGGCCCGCCGCCGCACACTCGGACGCGTCCAACTGCCGTTTCTAGGATTATGCGCCTGAATGTCCTGCAGAAGCTGCTGGAGCGCATCTATCGCATCGAGGTTGATCTCGATGTGGAGGATTTCTTGATTACCGATCCGGACCTCGCGCGGCGTTTGGACACCAGCATCAATCCTCGCGAAAGCAAAGAGAAGCTCTTGGTCTCGCAACAAGATGACCATCTGGATCTCGCACTTTTCCTCGATGCCTCGGTATTGGCCCGCCTGACCGATGATGATCCGCTGGTGAGTCTTCATTCCGAAAATTTCATCGATTTCCTTTTGGCCGTGGAAGGCGTCAGTCACTTTCTTTATCTCATATGGAACGCTGGCGTCGAGCGCGGCGTGACGCTGATGGAACTGGAGATGCAGGCCGAGGTGGATAAATTCGTAACCGCCACATCGCTATGGAAGCGGCAGGGCAAAAGTCTTGTACCTTCGGAACTTCGATATTGCCTATTCGAGGCCCCGGCTTACGACGCGGCATTGGACCAGGTTCAGCGGCAGCGCTATGAAGATGCCAACCATTATGCAGGCAAGTATTGCCTTCGATTGGAAACCCGTTATCTGAAAAAAGCGCGGGCAGGCGAGATGATGGAAGAACTCCGCCGGTTTTATCGGCTTACTCAAGGCGAAAAGATTCGGCTGATCAATTCGATTGCTTGATGGGCGCTTGCTTAGAGATGGCCCCAGCCGAGTTTCGACTTACCCGTACTTTTTTTATTTGGATAATTGGCGGGTTAGAAAAAGCTCGCGCGGGCCTTATTCTAACCAAATCGGGAGTTCCCCGGCTCTGTCGGGGGGATAATACTTACTTCTCAACATCATTCGGGTGTTGAATGACGTGTCCTCTTGCTTTTCTTTGGCGCTGGGTTAATTTCCGATGCGTCAACCGCAATCGAGGTCAACTTTTCTGCCTTTTGAATGCCTATCTTCACTACAGGAACAATCGCAGCAGGGAGAAGATTGCTTTCGGATTGCCCAACATTGGCAGCAGATAGCCCGAACTCCATATATAAGGACCAAATGCCTTCGTGGATTCCCTGTTTCTTAATTAATACTTCGGCAATCTCTTTGTGCGAGAACGCGAACCGAGTTGGTTCCTCTGTTTCAACTTGCTTTTCTGTGCTCATTAATTTACCGTCCTGGCGTACCCGACTAAATTATCCGGAACAATGATCGGCTTATCTTCTGGTTCGTTAGTAATCGTTGCGGTAGTGCTCCGCAAGACCGCAAGTCCCCGAAGTAGTTGCACGGGTGTATCGGGTGTATTCTGAAGGGCGGAACGCAAGCCGAAAATGGCCGAGAGCTTTTCATCCGTGCCCAGAGACCTATGACACATTAATGGAACTTCTCGGTTACGTTCGCTAGCGTCAAACGTCTCTACCGCTCGTTGAATTGCTTGTTTGACGAACTCATTAAGTCTAGTCTTTTGTAACCTAGCAACCCGAGCTGCTGCTTTGTGGAGTTCGGGGCCGATCCGAACGTTAAATGATCCGCTATAGGGCTTTTGTGGTTTGACGCCTTGTTCTTCGCACGTAGCAATGTAATCGTCTACTGCCTCATGGAATGCATTTAAAAGCTCAGGTACGGTTTGGGCTTCGAATGTAACAAGTGGATCGATAAATTCCAACTTCCCATATAAGCATCCGTTCTCGAAGCTAACGTTAACGGAACCATAGTAGCCTTTGTAGCGCAGCATATTCATCATAAATACCCCGCGTTTTTTAATTTCTCTATGACCATCTCCAAAGCGTAGCGTTTAACGATTGAACCTGGATGCGGTTTATGTAGATTGATCATGTCATTCGGATTGCCGTTGTCAAACTTGACACGAGATCCATCCCCTTGTCTTTGCCGATATCCAAAGTGTTACAAGACGCTCACGAGTTCCGTCCACGTGAAGTCTGAAGGGACCGCGATCAATCGTTCGATGAGTTTTTCTTTCTTACTCACGACTCGAAACAGAGTTTAGTAACCGATGGTTACATTAGCAACTGTAATTTAGTTGCACGGTTGCTAATCACATCGCTTTGAGCAGCATACGCTAGTCTGGCTCATCTTCGAGCTTCTCTTTGGAAAAAACAAAAAAGCCCGGTTCATTGCCGGGCTCATTTCTGCGTTACTTCTCTACATTGCATCTACGGGCGTTTTTGCTTGCCGTTTTTGTCGGATGCTTTCGAGTTCATAACGTCTTGATTTTTTAAGTGGTGCCGAGGGCGAGAATCGAACTCGCACTTGGTTTCCCAAACCAGATTTTGAGTCTGGCGCGTCTACCAGTTTCGCCACCTCGGCGCGAAAGCAGGCAAATTATAAAGAAATCTCTCTTAAAAAGCCACATACTGCATTCTTTTCTCCCCGACTGTTACCATCTGTCGATGCGTAAAAGTGATTTCTTTTTTGAGCTTCCCGAGGATCTGATCGCCCAGTACCCGCTACCGGAGCGTAGCGCCAGTCGGCTGCTGTGTTTGGATGGAACGACCGGCGAAATTGACGATCGTATGTTTATCGAGCTGCCGGAACTGCTTCGTGCGGGCGACCTTCTAGTCTTTAACGATACCAAAGTCATGCCGGCGCGGCTTTTCGGCCGCAAAGCGTCCGGAGGCAGGGTGGAGGTTTTGATCGAACGGGTGCTCGGTCCGAGTATGGGCTTGGCCCATGTGCGTGCAAGCAAGGCTCCGAAAGCGGGAACCGAAATTCTTCTCGAAGGCGGTTTTCGATGCACAGTTCAAGGACGGCAAGACGATTTGTTCCTGCTGATGCTTCTCGACGGTCGAACCGTCGATGAAGTCTTGAGCGCCGTTGGGCATATTCCTCTGCCGCCTTATATCGACCGGCCGGATTCGGTATCCGATTGGGAACGTTATCAGACCGTGTTTGCGAAGGCGTCCGGTGCCGTAGCGGCGCCCACCGCCGGTCTGCATTTCGATGAAGCGATGCTGGAGCGCCTGGCTGCGAAGGGTATCGAGCGGGCTTTTGTGACGCTGCATGTGGGCAGCGGCACGTTTCAACCCTTGCGGGTGGATGAACTGGATCAGCACAAAATGCATTCGGAGCTTTGCGAGGTCGGTTCGGACGTGGTGGAAAAAGTTAACGAGGTTCGGCAGCGCGGGGGGCGGGTGATTGCCGTCGGAACAACCGTAGTGCGGACATTGGAGTCGGCCTCGCTTAAAGGGTCCCTGACTTCTTACAAAGGCGAGACGAATTTGTTTATTCGTCCAGGCTTCCACTTTCGTTGTGTCGATGCCATGGTTACAAATTTTCATCTTCCGGAATCCACCCTGTTGACCTTGGTGTGCGCTTTTGCCGGTTATTCCGAGGTTCTGGCGGCCTATCGGCACGCCGTAGAGCGCAAATACCGGTTTTTCAGTTACGGCGACGCGATGTTTGTCACGCACAAGCCGCATGCGTAACCGATAATACCCAGACCATCAATTTTTATGCGGAACCGGAATGGTCGCGAAGACGTCCGAGCTTCTTAAGCAGTTCAGCCCCGGGCGAATTCTGTTACCGGTCGTTTTGGGATTGGGTATCGTCGGCTACACGCTGTATGGCGAATGGGTCAAGAGCGGCCTTCCGATGGGCGAGGTGCTGGATCGTTTCGCCTGGACTTCGCGTTCGGTCTTCTGGATTGCTTTGGCGCTCCTGATGATGATGCTGCGCGATTTCGGCTACATGTGGCAATTGCGGATATTGACCGACCGTAAGCTGGAGTGGCGGACCTGTCTCGAAATAATCCTCCTTTGGGATTTCTTCGCCGCGGTTTCGCCATCCATGGTCGGCGGAGCCGCCGTTGCGGTGTTTATGCTGGTCAAAGAACAGATCAGCATCGGTCGCAGCACCGCGATCGTATTTACCACGGTTTTTCTCGATCAGGTGTTCTATACCTCGCTCCCTTTCTTCGCGAGCCTGTTCGTTCCTCAGGCCGACATTTTCGCGCCCTTGCACTACATTCGGTCGGAACTGCTCGGAACCAGCATGATGGTCGGGTTTTGGGTGGCTTGGGGTGGGCTGGTCGTCTACTTGATACTGCTTATTGCGGCATTGTTCGTAGCGCCGCACTGGATCAACTGGTGGCTGACCAGGCTGCTCATGCTACGGATGTTCCGCTTCTGGCGCTCGCGAGGCTTGCACATGGTCAACGACCTGCTCACGGCCTCGCGTGATTTGCGGGATAGGAAATCGATTTTCTGGTTTCAGGTTTGGGTGGCGACATCGCTTGCATGGATAGGCCGATATCTGGTCTTGAACTGCGTTCTTGCGGCTTTTTCCCCTGTGCCGATGACATTGTTCGATCATCTGCTCGCCATTGGTCGACAAGCCGTGTTATGGATAGTCATGGTTCTTTCGCCGACTCCCGGCAGCGCCGGCGTCGCCGAACTCGGTTTTTCCTGGCTGTTCGGGGATTTCGCCCCGGCTGGCGTGGCCCTGGGTCTGGCCATTCTGTGGCGGCTGATCAGCTACTATCCCTATTTGATCATCGGCGTGCCGGTCATGACGCGTTGGGTTAAGCGCGTGTATGGCTCCGATGTCCGGCAGCCGCGAATCGGTATCGATTGAGCCCTTTATGTTCGAATTGCATCCTCGTTTGTCGCAGGATTGTATTCAGTTAGGCCATTTTCCGTTGTGCCGGCTTTTGCTGATGAATGAGAACCGCTATCCGTGGTTCATCCTCGTTCCGGAGCGGGAAGAGCTTAGCGAGATTTATCAGTTGACGGATGAGGACCAGGTTCAGCTTATGCGGGAATCGTCCCACCTCTCCCGTACGCTGTCGGAGCTGTTTCGTGCCGATAAGATGAATATCGCCGCCATCGGCAATCTGGTGCCACAGCTTCACCTTCACCATGTGGTGCGCTATCGAGGCGATCCGGCGTGGCCCGGTCCGATTTGGGGTCGCTTCGATCCGTTGCCTTACGACGCACCTACTATCATGGAGATCAGGCGAAAGCTCGGAGCCGCGCCTTTGCAACATTTTGTCTTTTTCGATTGAGACCATGGACTGCCGGACCGGCTGCGGCGCCTGCTGCATCGCCATATCAATTTCCAGCCCGCTTCCCGGCATGCCCGAAGGCAAGCCGTCAGGCGTTCGGTGCATCCATCTGACCCCTGATTTTCGATGTGCCATTTTCGGGCAGCCCGGCCGTCCGGCTTGTTGCGCGGGACTGCAGCCGTCGCAGGAAATGTGCGGCAACAGCCGGGAAGAGGCGATCGCCTATCTGACCTGGCTGGAAGATGCGACGCTCCCGTAGTCCGCCGGCGAACCAGAACTCGCACCGTTCGCAACAGTCAATATCCAGGGAGTGAACGGAGGAGATCAGGCATGGAGGTTCTTCGCACGGATGTCGCCATCATCGGAGGAGGGCTTGGCGCCTGTGCTGCCGCCCTGGGCGCGGCCAGGGTGGGATATCGGGTCGTTCTGACCGAGGAAACGTACTGGATCGGCGGTCAGTTGACGAATCAGGCGGTTCCCCCGGACGAGCATCCGTGGATCGAGGAATTCGGCGCGACGGCCAGCTATAAGGCGCTGCGGGAAGGTATCCGCCAATACTACCGCGCGCACTTGCCGCTCACGCCGGTGGCAACGGCGGCGAAGCATCTCAATCCGGGCAACGGTTGGGTCAGCCGACTCTGCCACGATCCGCGCGTCGCGGTCGCGGTTCTCCATCAGATGATCGCCCCGTATCAACTCAGCGGCAAAATGTTCGTTATGCACCCCCATCGCCCGATTGACGCATGGACCCACGGTGATCGGGTGACCGGGGTGGTCGTCAGAGGTCTTGAATCCGGACGTGACACCCTGATCGAAGCATCTTATTTCATCGACGCGACTCCGCAGGGCGAGTTGCTCGCCCTGGCCGGAGTGGAACATGTGCTGGGCGCCGAATCCCGCGCCGAAACCGGCGAGCCCCACGCGTCCGAGATGGCCGATCCCAAGGATCAGCAGGCGATCACGGTTTGCTTCGCCATGGAGTACCTTCCCGGCGAGGACCACACTATCGATAAGCCACGGCAATACGAGCTGTGGCGTGATTACCGGCCGCCGGACTGGCCGGGGCGATTGCTCGGCTGGACTACGAGTCGGCCCGAAACCCACGAGCCGTTGACGCGTTTCTTGTTTGAGGCGGAGGACGGACGGCCCTGGTGGCACTTTCGTCGAATTTTGGATGTCACCAACTTCGAGCATGGCTTCGCGCCCAGCGACGTCAGCGTAGTCAATTGGCCCCAGAACGATTACTGGTTCGGACCGGTCTGCGGCGTCGACGAAGTGGAGCAGGCACGAAATCTGGAGGCCGCGCGGCAACTCAGCCTCAGTCTGCTTTACTGGCTCCAGACCGAAGCTCCGCGGCCGGACGGAGGAATCGGATATCGAGGGCTCCGCCTTCGCCGGGACGTGGTCGGCGGAACCGTCGACGGACTCGCGCCGGCGCCTTACATCCGGGAGTCCAGGCGCATCCGGGCCGAGTTCACCGTACTCGAACAGCACATCGCACATCCGCTCCGACCGGACGGCCCCGAATTTTTCGACGACTCGGTCGGCATCGGATGTTACCGCATCGATCTCCACCCCCGTACCAGCGGCGCTGGTTATCTGGACCTCGGCTGCTGGCCATTCCAGATTCCGCTCGGATCGTTGCTGCCGGTGCGCGTCGAAAACCTATTGCCCGGCGGCAAGAACCTGGGCGTGACGCACATCACGAACGGAGCTTATCGGGTACACCATGTCGAATGGAACGTGGGCGAGGCGGCGGGGCTGCTGGCGGCGTTCTGCCTTGAGCGCAAGGTTCCGCCGCGCTTCGTGAGAAGCCGCAAGGCACTGCTGGAAGATTTCCAATCCCTGCTTCGGCGGCAGGGAATCGCGCTCTCCTGGCCGTCGCTTTCGCCGCTTTGAGGTTTGGGTTGAGATGATTTTCGGAGACAGTCGATGGATCAGCAGAACCGACGATTCCGTATCGGCATTTCAGGATCCTACGGCGGGATGAATCTCGGCGACGAGGCCATTCTGGACGGCATAGCGAGCCAGTTGCGCCGGTCCATCGAGGCCGAGATCACGGTTTTTTCGCGGAACCCTGAGGATACGCTGAGCCGGCACAAGGTCGAGCGTGCTGTCCCGGTCCGGAACCTGACCCGGAAAGAAGTCAGCAGGGAAGTGGAGGGGCTCGATCTGTTTATCCTCGGTGGAGGCGGCATTCTTTACGATCGCGACGCCGAGACCTATTTGAGGGAAGTGTTTCTCGCGCATGAATTCGGGGTTCCTGTGGTCGTGTACGCGGTGAGCGCGGGGCCACTCACGGATTCGAGTGCGCGTAGCGCGGTACGCGAGGCTTTGAACCACGCGGCCATCATCACGGTGCGGGATCGCCAAGGTTATCGGCTGCTCGAAGACGTCGGGATCGATCGCGAGATTCATCTGACCGCCGATCCCGCTCTGCTCCTACGTCCGGAGCCGCTTCCGCTCGAAGCCCTTAAATCGGAGGGTGTCGAGTTCGAACGCCACCTGGTGGGCTTTTCGGTCAGAGAGCCGGGTCCTGCGGCTCCCGATCTCGACCCGGAGCATTATCACGCGCTGCTCGCCAATACCGCGGATTTCATGGTGGACCGGCTCGATGCCGACGTCGTTTTCGTTCCGATGGAACGGACCGACGTCCAGCACAGCCACGGGGTGGTGGCGCACATGCACAATTCGGAACGAGCGGAAATTCTGAGACGGCATTACTCTGCTCAGCAAACGCTTGGTCTTCTGGGGCGTTTCGAGTTCGCCGTGGGTATGCGGCTCCATTTTCTGATCTTCGCTGCCCTTCAGGGGACACCTTTCGTGGCGCTTCCCTACGCGTCCAAGGTCGTAGGTTTTCTTGACGATCTGGAGATGGAAACGCCGCCGCTGGGCGATGTCGGGATCGGTCAGCTCATCGCCAGGATAGACCGTTGTTGGGACACGCGAGATGAAATTCGCGCCAGGATCAAGCGACGGCTCCCCGCCCTCCAATCCCGTGCGCGAGAGACGAATCAGCTTCTCGTCCGTCTTCTGACGAGATCAGGCTAGAGCGTTTTTGATCCCGGTGTACGGATTCGTGTGGGGCGGGAAGAACGTAGGTCGGCAATCCCTTGCCGACAAAGCCCTTTGCCGAGCCGGTACGTCGGCAAGGGATTGCCGACCTACGTATGGGGCTCCCTTACACCGAATCAGAAAATGCTCTAGCTGCTTCGGCGCTGAGTGATACTCGGTCGATTCCCGTAGTCATCTGAAACGGTCAGGGGTTATTCGCCGGCCGAATATCGAGCTGCATGCGGCCGCTCCAGTCCTTCGCGAACTGCCAGGCCACTCGGCCGCTGCGGGAACCGCGTTGAAGGGCAAAACGAAGAGCCTCGGTACGCACCGCTTCCCAGTCGTCCAAAGGGGTGTGGAGCTTGTCCAGCCAGTACCGGACGATGTCCAGGTATTGGTCCTGATTGAACGGATAAAAAGACAGCCACAAGCCGAAACGTTCAGACAGCGAGATCTTTTCCTCCACCGCTTCGCCCTGATGGATTTCGCCCTCAACGTGGCGGGCTTGCAGGTTTTCCTCGTGGTACTCGGGCAGCAGATGCCGCCGGTTGGAGGTGGCGTAGATCAATACATTCGCCGGCGGGGCGCTAAACGAGCCTTCCAGCGTTGATTTCAGAGCCTTGTAGCCCGCATCGTCCGCTTCGAACGAAAGATCGTCGCTGAACAGAATGAATTTTTCCGAGCGCGGATAGAGCAGATCCAAGATGTCCGGCAGCTCGACCAAATGCTGCCGGTCCACCTCTATGACACGCAGACCTACGGAGGCATATTCGTTGAGAAGAGCCTTGATGAGCGAGGATTTGCCGGTACCCTTCGAGCCCCAAAGCAAGGCGTTGTTGGCCGGCAATCCCTGGAGGAATTGCCGGGTATTCCGGTCCAGCTCGCACTTTTGCCGGTCGACGCACAAGATATCGGCCAAGGCCAGTCGGTGAGGATTTCGGATGGGTTGCAAAGGGTTGGCGTGACCGGCCCCGCGCCATCGGAAGGCGATGGCGCCTTCCCAATCGGGTTCCGCCGGCCCGGAAGGCATCCGTCTTTCGAGACGATCGAGCAGTTCGGATGCCCTGGCGATCAGTTGTGCGAGTAATTCCATAGACGGACGGCTGGTTTAAGGCTGGTCTTCTTTGGGGCGGCGTTTCGCCGCCGGTTTATCCTGCCCCGAGGCTTTCGGTTTCCCGAACTTGCGTTCGCCGGACTTTGCCGGCTTCTTGCCTGGTTTCCGACCGCCGTTGTCCAGCAATTGCAGATTGAGGCGCTGGTTTTTTACCCAGGTTTTCTTCAGTAGCCTAAAGAAATCGTCCGGGAGATCGGCCGGAAGTTCTACCGTGCTGTAAGTATCGAATAGTTTGATCTGACCGATCAGCTTGGAAGAAAGCCCGGTTTCGTTGGCAATGGCGCCGACGATATCCTTGGGCTGCACGCCGTGCTCGCGGCCGACGTCGATGGTGTAGCGCAGTGTTCCTCCTTCCGGGCGTGTTCTTTCCCGCCGGCGTTCACGAACCGGTTCCGGAGCCGATAGTTCCGGTTCCTCGGTAGCTTCCAGCGGACGTTCGCGATGCATCAGATAGGCGAGAGCGGCGGCGATATCGGCGGAATCGCCTATTTCGTCGGTGACCAATTTGTCCACCAGTTCCCGGTAAAAGCTCACGTCCTCGTCGTCCAGAGTTTGAACCAACTGAGCCTTGAACTGCTCGATGCGGCGGTCGGCGATGTCCTGCAGGGTAGGCAGCCGCATTTGCTGTATGGGTTGTCTAGTGGTTTGCTCGATGGCGCGCAGCATTCGCCTTTCGCGCGGAGCGACGAACAGAATGGCCTTGCCTTTGCGCCCGGCGCGCCCGGTGCGCCCGATGCGGTGAATATAGGCTTCGCTGTCGTAGGGAATGTCGTAGTTCACGACATGCGTGATCCGCTCCACGTCCAGTCCGCGCGCGGCGACGTCGGTGGCGACGACGATGTCCAGGGCATTCTTCTTCAAGCGGTCGATGACTTTCTCGCGCAAGACCTGGCTCATATCCCCGTTCAGGGCCGCGGCCTCATACCCGCGAGCCTCCAGTTTCTCGGCCAGCTCCACGGTTTCGGTCTTGGTGCGGACGAAAATGATCATGGCGTCGAAATCTTCCGCGTCGAGAATGCGGGTTAGGGCTTCCAGCTTTTGCACGCCCGAGACCAGCCAATATTGCTGGCTGATGGCCTCAACGGTGGCAGTCTTCGCCTTGATTTTTACTTCCGCCGCGTTGTTGAGATGCCGGTCGGCGATTTTGCGGATGACGGTCGGCATGGTGGCCGAAAACAGCGCGATCTGGCGAGTCTGCGGCGTTTGTTCCAGAATCCATTCGACATCCTCGATGAAGCCCATGCGCAGCATTTCGTCGGCTTCGTCGAGTACCAGCGTGGTCAGATTATCCAAAGACAAGGTTCCGCGGCGGAGATGATCCATTACCCGGCCCGGCGTGCCCACGATGACATGGACGCCGCGGGCGAGTTGCCGCAATTGCGATCCCATGCCCTGGCCGCCGTAAACGGGCAGAATGTGGAAGCCTTCGAGATGGCGGGCATAGGTTTGGAAGGCCTCGGCCACCTGGATGGCGAGTTCGCGGGTGGGCGCGAGCACCAGGGCTTGTGGCGAACGCTGGGACAGGTCGATCCGGGTCAGGATGGGAATTGCGAAGGCCGCGGTTTTTCCTGTGCCGGTCTGGGCCTGTCCGAGCAAATCGCGTCCCTCCAATAGGTGAGGGATGCTTTCCGCCTGAATAGGCGACGGGGCTTCATAACCGATCTCTCGGAGCGCCTGAAGGATGGGCTGGGCAATGGCTAATTGTTCGAAGGACGTAACTGAATTGGGTAATGTCATGTGTTCGATAGAGCTAGTGGAGCGATGTTCGATGTACGATACTCTGGGTTTTCGGAACCGGCGTTTCGGCTATTAACTCAGGAGAGGATTGATGATTAAGCTTTGCGGTTTTCCTATCAGCAATTATTACAATAAGGTCAAGCTGGTTCTTCTGGAAAAAGGCATCGAGTTCGAGGAGCAGGCGGCCAATCCGTTCCATAAGGAAGCAATTTTGCAATTCTCGCCCGCCGGTAAGATTCCTTTTTTGTTAACCGATAAAGGACCGCTCTCGGAGTCCCAGGTCATTCTCGAATACTTGGAAGAGGCGTTTCCGCAAAATCCGCTTTATCCATCCGACCCTTTCGAGCGTGCCAAGTGCCGGGAGTTGATTCAACATTTCGAGCTGAATGTGGAACTCGTCGTCCGGCGCCTGTACGGAGAGGCATTCTTCGGCGGTTCAGCCTCGGATGAAACCAAGGCCGAGGTCAAGGAAAAAATCGGTATGGGCATCGATGCGTTCAATCGCCTCGCGAAATTTTCTCCTTATGTAGCCGGCAAGCGTTTCACGGCGGCCGATTGTGCCCTCTGGCCCAGTTTCGGTTTGCTGTCATCCGCCACGCAACGCATTTACGGTGAGGATTTCTTGCAGAAAGTCACCGGCGCCGCCGATTATATGGGCATGATGGAATCCCGTCCGCACGTTAAGAAAGTGGCGGCGGATCGAGCCGCCGCCATATCGGCCTTCTTTGCGAAGAAATAACCATATTACAGCTTCGAATCAGAGCTTGTGAGAAACCGTCGCGAGCGGTTCGAGTCCGTGCCGACAAATCGGCAGGAATGCCGATTTGCACGGCAGTTGCCGCCCATAGGGTGCCGGACACGGAGGTCCGGCGTGAAAAGCACAGGCGTACAGGCCCTCATCCCGGCCCTCTCCCATAAGGAGAGAGGGGGATTCAAAGAATCGCTACGCGATGCCTTGGTTAGATCGAGTACGTTGAGCACCGCAGGCGCGGACTCGAATCGCGCAGTAGGTTTATCCACAAGCTCTCAGCCCATCAAGGGTTTGAAGCGGATCCGGTGCGGATTTTCCGCTTCGTCGCCTAAACGACGCTTGCGATCGGCTTCGTAGTCCGCATAGTTGCCCTCGAACCAGACCACCTTGCTATCGCCTTCGAAGGCGAGCATATGGGTGGCGATGCGGTCTAGGAACCAGCGATCGTGCGAAATGACCACAGCGCAGCCCGGGAATTCCAGCAGCGCTTCCTCAAGCGCCCGCAGGGTTTCCACGTCGAGATCGTTGGTCGGCTCGTCGAGCAACAGCACGTTGCCGCCGGCTTTCAGCAGCTTGGCCAAATGAACTCGGTTGCGTTCGCCGCCCGATAGCTCGCCGATGCGCTTCTGCTGATCCGAGCCTTTGAAGTTGAAGCGGCCCACATAGGCGCGGGACGGCGTCTGATACTTGCCCACCGTGACCATATCGAGGCCGTCGGAAATTTCTTCCCAGACGGTTTTCTTGTCGTCCATGGCGTCGCGGAACTGCTCGACATAGGCGAGCTGAACCGTCGGACCTACGCGGATATTGCCGGTGTCGGCCGTTTCGGCACCGGCCATCATGCGGAACAGGGTGGTTTTGCCGACGCCGTTGGGGCCGATCACGCCCACGATGCCGCCCTGCGGCAGCCGGAAGTTCAGGTCCTCGATCAGCAGTCGGTCGCCGAAACCCTTCGAGACGCCCTCGAATTCCACCACCAGTTCGCCCAGGCGTGGCCCCGGCGGAATATAGATCTCGCGGGTCTCGTTACGGGCCTGGTATTCGCTGGACGACAGTTCCTCGAACCGCTGTAAACGTGCCTTGCTCTTGGCCTGCCGGCCCTTGGGATTAGCGCGCACCCATTCCAGCTCTTCCTTCATGGCTTTCTGGCGGGCGGTTTCCTGCTTCTCCTCCATTTCCAGGCGTTTTTCCTTCTGTTCCAGCCAGGAGGAATAATTGCCTTCCCAGGGGATGCCGTGGCCGCGGTCCAATTCGAGAATCCAGCCGGCGACATTGTCCAGGAAATAGCGGTCGTGGGTAACGGCGATGACCGTGCCCTGAAAGTCGTGGAGGAAACGTTCGAGCCAAGCCACCGATTCGGCGTCTAAGTGGTTGGTGGGTTCGTCGAGGAGCAGCATGTCGGGATTCGACAGCAGCAACCGGCACAGGGCGACGCGGCGGCGTTCGCCGCCTGAAAGCTTGGTGACGTCGGCGTTCCAGTCCGGAAGGCGCAGGGCGTCGGCGGCGATTTCCAGCTTGCGTTCGAGTTCCCAGGCGCCGGCAGCCTCGATTTTGTCCTGGAGTTCAGCCTGCTCGGCGAGTAATTTGTCGAAATCGGCGTCGGGTTCGCCGAAAGCGTTGCTGACCTCGTTGAAGCGGTCGACCAACGCCTTGATTTCAGCCACGCCGTCTTCGACATTGCCGCGAACGGTCTTGGTCGGGTCGAGCTGAGGCTCCTGCGGAAGAAAGCCGATCTTGATTCCAGGCTGCGGCCGGGCTTCGCCGTCGTATTCCTTGTCCACGCCGGCCATGATGCGGAGCAGGGTGGATTTGCCGGACCCGTTCAGGCCGAGCACACCGATCTTTGCGCCGGGAAAGAAGGACAGCGAGATGTCGCGCAAAATCTCGCGTTTGGGCGGCACGATTTTGCTCACCCGGTTCATCGTGAAAATGTACTGAGCCATTTTGACAGGATTGTGTTGGCGGAAAGGCGTTATTATTTCATGGTTTGGCGAATCGATCACGGCATGCGGCCTTTTGACTGTTGAGGATACGAGATGAATGCCCAAGACAAGACGCAGTTGGCGGGCTTGAGGTCGCGCATCATTCGCAATATCGGCGCGGTCGAGCCCGAAGCCTGGAATGCGCTGACCGACGGCGCTTATCCCTTTCTACGGCATGAATTCTTGCTCGCATTGGAGGAATGCGGTTGCCTGGGCGAGCACGTCGGCTGGATTCCCTACCATGTGGTGATCGAGGATTCCGAGCGCCGCCTGGTAGGCGCCCTGCCGGCGTATCTCAAACTCAACTCGTTCGGCGAATTCGTTTTCGATTGGGCCTGGGCGGACGCCTACGAAAGAGCAGGCATGCCCTATTATCCGAAGCTGGTCGTGGCCTCGCCGTTCACGCCGGCCACGGGCCCGCGTCTTCTGATTCCGCCCGAGCGTTACTCGGATAGCTTGGCGGAAGCCGCGGTCGAGTCCGCGATCGAGGCGGCGCGTGATGCGGGAGTTTCCTCGCTGCACTGGTTGTTCACGCAGGACCGGGTATTGCTGCATTCGGAGCGCGTGTTGAAGCGGCTCGGCTGTCAATTCCACTGGGAAAACCGGGGCTACCGGGATTTCGAGGACTTTTTGTCGGGCTTTACCGCCAAGCGGCGCAAGGAAGTGAAGCGGGAGCGCCGGCAGGTGCGGGACGCCTCGGTGGAGTTGCGAAGAATCCGGGGCGACCGAGTGGAGCCCGACATTTGGCGTACGGTGTACGAGCTTTACCGGTCCACCTTCGCGAGACATGGCAACTATCCGGCACTGACGCTCGAGTTTTTCGAAGCGATTGCCGCAAAGATGGGAGAGCAAATCCTTTTGGTTCTCGCCGAGCGACACGGACGAATCGTCGGGGCAGCATTTTTTCTCGTCGGTCGCGATGCATTGTACGGTCGCTACTGGGGATGCACGGAAGATGTGACCGCTCTTCATTTCGAGGCTTGCTATTACCAGGGCATTGAATATTGTATCGAGGAGGGCCTCCGTCGCTTCGAACCCGGCGCTCAGGGCGAACACAAAGTCAGTCGAGGCTTTCTGCCGACCGAGACCTGGTCGGCCCACTGGCTGGCCGACGTCGGATTCCGCGACCCCATAGCACGCTTTTTGGAGCGGGAGATGGGTTTGGTACGCGCCTATATGTCGGAACTAAATGCCCACTCGCCTTTCAAAAATTTCGACCATGCTGACCGTTCTGAATCCCTTTGATCGAAACGAGCCGTTTCCGCCGGTGGAAACGGCTCTGGATGAACCGAACGGACTCTTGGCAGTGGGCGGGTGTCTCTCTGCGCGGCGGCTGGTGAATGCCTATCGGAGCGGCGTTTTTCCGTGGTTCGGCAAAGACGAACCGATTCTCTGGTGGTCGCCGGATCCGCGGTTGATCCTACGTCCCGAGAACATCAAGATTTCCCGGAGCCTTGGCAAGCGGCTCAGGCGCGGTGAATTTCATTTCAGTTTCGATGTATGTTTCGACCGCGTCATGGATGCTTGTGCGGAGCCGCGAGACTATGCGAGTGGAACCTGGATAACAGGGGAGATGAAGCGGGCTTATTCCAATCTTTTTGATCTGGGCCTGGCCCATTCCTTCGAAGCGTGGCAGGAAGAGGCTCTCGTTGGCGGACTTTACGGGGTTTCGGTCGGCCGGGTGTTTTTTGGAGAATCGATGTTTCACCATGTCACTGACGCTTCCAAGGCTGCTTTCGCTTTCGCGTGCGACTGTTTGAAGCGGTGGGGTTATGTCCTGATCGATTGCCAGGTCTATACCCGGCATTTAGCCAGTTTGGGAGCGGAAGAGATTCCGCGCTCGGAGTTTGTGAAATTGTTGCAAATTTATTGTGAACAGCCGGTTTCGAGCGAGGCTTGGAAGTCGGCGGGCGGGGTTTTATGAAATCGATACCGCTCTACATCAGCTATGAGCACGATTGTGATTACCTGCCGGGAAGGCAGGCGCAGATGGCTTATGTTTCGCCACGGGAGGCATTGGATGTCGATATTTATTCGTGGCTCGCAACCAGAGGTTTCCGTCGAAGCGGCGACATGGTTTACCGGCCGCACTGCTCGAATTGCTCGGCTTGTGTGCCGGTACGCATACCGGTCGCGCGATTTCGGCCGAATCGCGGGCAGCGTCGGATTCAGCGGATGAATGCCGATTTGGAAATTGCTCTGAAGCCGGCTCGATTCGAAGAGGCGCACTATCGACTCTTCCTGCGGTATCTCAATGCGCGGCATTCGGATGGCCATATGGCCGAATCCTCGGCGGAGGATTACATTCGTTTTCTTGCGTGCGGATGGGCGGAGACCGGTTTCTACGAGTTTAAGCGCGGGGATAGCTTGTTGGCGGTAGCTGTCACCGACTGTTTGGCCGATGGCCTCTCGGCGGTTTATACGTTCTTCGATCCCGATTTACCCGCACTCAGCCTGGGCAGCTATGCCATTTTGTGGCAAGTAGCGGAGACCAAACGACGCGGATTGGATTGGCTATATCTCGGATTCTGGATATCCGGTTGCCGAAAAATGAGCTATAAAAATTCGTTTCGTCCTCTACAGGCTCTGGTGGGCGAAGACTGGGCACTGGTGGAAAAAGGCGAGAATATCGTGCTTGAAACTTAATATGGTATTATTTGGCTTTTACTGTTCGTATTCACTTTTGAGAGAGGTTTATGTCGAAAGAAGATCACATCGAAATGGAAGGCAAAGTGATCGAAACTTTGCCCAATACGACTTTTCGCGTCCAGTTGGATAACGGTCATATTATTACGGCACATATTTCCGGCAAAATGCGCAAGCATTACATCCGCATTCTGACGGGTGACCGCGTAAAAGTGGAAATGACGCCGTACGATTTAACGAAAGGCCGAATCACCTTTCGTCAGCGTTAAGAACTCAGACTTCCGCTGCTTCGTGCACGCCTTCGATGGTAAACGCCAGTTGGCCATCTTCCACGCTGATTCTCACTACTCCGCCCTCGCTTAACTTGCCGAATAGGATTTCATCGGCCAAGGGCTTTTTGATGTTTTCCTGAATAACCCGGGCCATGGGTCTCGCCCCCATAGACGGGTCGAAGCCGTGTTCGGCCAGCCATTCCCGCGCATCGGGCTCCAAAACCACCGACACCCGCTTTTCCGCCAGTTGCGATTCCAGTTCGAACATGAACTTGTCGACGACTTGGCCGATGATGTCGAGGTTGAGCGGCTTGAACTGAATAATGGCATCCAGCCGGTTGCGGAACTCGGGCGAAAACATTCGCTCGATGACCTTCATGCTGTCGGTGGAGTGATCCTGCTGGGTAAAACCGATCGACGGCCTGCCGCCCTCGGAGGCTCCGGCATTGGTCGTCATGATCAGGATGATATTCCGGAAATCGGCCTTTCGTCCGTTGTTATCGGTCAAGGTGCCGTGATCCATGACCTGCAGCAACAGGTTGAACACATCGGTATGGGCCTTCTCGACCTCGTCGAGAAGCAACACTGCATGCGGATGCTTGTTGACTTCTTCGGTCAACAAGCCGCCCTGGTCGAAGCCTACATAGCCGGGCGGGGCACCAATCAATCGGGATACGGTATGCCGCTCCATGTATTCGGACATATCGAAGCGGATGAGCTCGATGCCCAGTACCTTGGCCAACTGGCGGGTGACTTCGGTTTTTCCGACGCCGGTTGGGCCTGCGAACAGGAAGCAGCCGATGGGTTTTTGCACTTCACGAAGTCCCGCTCGCGACAGTTTGATCGCGGAGGCCAAGGTCGAAATGGCTTCATCCTGGCCGAATACCAGCATCTTCAGATTCTTTTCGAGATCCCGCAGTTTGTCCTTGTCGTTGGTGGAAACCGTTTTCGGCGGAATGCGCGCGATTTTCGAGACGATATCCTCGATCTCCAAAGTGCCGATCAGCTTCTTCCGGCGGGAAACCGGCAACAGCCGCTGGCTGGCCCCTGCCTCGTCGATCACGTCGATAGCTTTGTCCGGCAAGTGACGGTCGGTAATGTACCGATCGGATAATTCGGCTGCCGTGCGGAGCGCTGCCAGTGAATATTTCACGTCATGGTGTTTTTCGAACCGCGACTTGAGTCCGCGCAGAATATGGTAGGTCTCGTCGACAGTAGGCTCATGGATATCGATTTTCTGAAAACGACGGGCCAGAGCTCTGTCTTTTTCGAAAATACCCCGATATTCCTGATAAGTGGTGGACCCAATGCAGCGCAGTTCGCCCGAGGCCAATACCGGCTTGATCAGGTTCGAGGCGTCCATCACGCCGCCCGACGCCGATCCGGCTCCGATAATGGTGTGAATCTCGTCGATGAACAGAATCGAATTGGGCTCTTTCTTGAGCTGTGCAAGCAGTGCCTTGAGGCGTTTCTCGAAATCGCCGCGGTATTTGGTTCCGGCAACCAAGGAGCCGAGATCCAGCGCATAAATCGTGCTTTCCGACAGGACTTCCGGCACCTCTTTGTCGACGATCTTCTTGGCCAGTCCCTCAGCGATCGCGGTCTTACCGACGCCGGCCTCGCCGACCAGCAACGGATTATTCTTGCGACGCCGACACAGGACCTGGATGGTGCGTTCGATCTCGCCCTTGCGTCCGATCAGCGGGTCAATCTTTCCGCGTTTCGCCAATTCGTTAAGGTTGGAAGCAAATTTTTCCAAAGGATTGGCGGCAGCGCCTTCACCTTCGTCGCTTTCCGAAGTGGTGCTGCTTTTCGGACTCGCATCCGAATCTTCGCGAACTTTCGAAATGCCGTGAGAAATGTAATTGACGACGTCCAAGCGGGTCACGTCCTGCTTGTTGAGCAGATAAACGGCTTGGGAGTCCTGCTCACTGAAAATAGCGACCAGGATGTTGGCGCCGGTGACCTCTTTCTTGCCCGAGGACTGGACGTGAAAGGCCGCTCTCTGGAGGACTCGCTGAAAGCCGAGCGTCGGCTGAGTTTCGCGCTTCACGCCAGGCGGGATGAGCGGCGTCGTTTCATCCAGAAACTCGGTCAGATCCTTTCTCAATTGATCGATGTTCGCGCCGCAGGCTCGAAGCACTTCAACGGCTATCGAATTGTCGAGCATCGCGAGCAAGAGATGCTCGACGGTTATGAATTCGTGCCTTTTCTCGTAGGCCGATCGGAACGCGACGTTTAATGAATATTCGAGTTCTTTGCTTAACATAGAATCAGGGCCTGTTCAGGCTTCCTCCATTGTGCAAAGCAGAGGATGCTGGTGCTGCCGAGAATAATCGTTCACCAGCTGGACTTTGGTTTCTGCAACGTCCTTGGAGAAGACGCCACAAACGCCGATGCCCCGCGTATGAACGTGAAGCATAATCTGGGTAGCTTTTTCCTCGCTCATGCCGAAGAACGTTTTCAATACCAAAACGACGAAATCCATCGGAGTGAAATCGTCGTTCAACAGAATCACTTTATAAAGCGGTGGCCGTTTAAGTTTTGGCTTCGCTTCCTGTACGACAACATCGTCTGTGAGCTTGTGATCAGGATGTTGTGTCATTTCTCGCCCTTGAACTGCAACATGTCTAGACCACGGCTACTATAGCATCTGCGGGCTCCGTTGTATTAGACCGCCCTTGGTATAAATGATTTCCCGTCACAACCATTCGCCATAGGTTTCACGATCGCGTTAAAGCGTTACGACGATCCGGAAAAGGAAGCTTTCTGGGGAGTATCCACATCTCGTACATCGAGACCACCCACATGAATACGAACGCCATAGCCAAACCAGCGCCTCCAAGAACGACCAGGAGGGCGAAGTGTGGGTTCAGTTTAGTCAGCCACCAGGATGTGATGTCAAGCAGTAAGAAAGCGTAAGGCATGATGATCGCCGCGCCCTTCAGTTTCACGGGAACTCCCGTGGATAAGGCGAAGATCAGTCCGACGAACATGAAAATGAATGAAATGCCGAATAAATGAATATGCGACACGCGCGTCAATGACGAGAAAGTCGCGCCCTCGTCGGATGCGGTCCGCGCTTTGATGGTCGCGAATTGCGTGAAGTCGGGCAATCCGCCGGCTTCCGCATTGTGACAACTGACGCAGCGTTGCTCGAAGATGGGCTTTATGTCGCTTTCATAAGCTTTCTCGCTGGCGCCGTCGCGCACCCATTGGATGATCTTGAAGCGTTCTTCGTCCGGCGCCATGGGCTTCATGGAGCCGTTCAGCTGGCTTTCAAGTACGGAACCGGAACGATTGCCGTAATAGCTGTAGACGATATCTTCGATGGAAAGACCGAATTTGCCGTCAGCCATTCCGTGGGTAAACAGGATCTGGATCATTGCGACGGCATAGCCGATTGCTATGACCGTCAAATAACCGGAAAATAACAGCTTTATCGCTAATCCTAAACTGCTTAGGTTGAACGGCATGATTCAGCTCCAGCCGGAAGGGGTAAGTTAGAGGGTTTATCCTAGCCTGCCCACCGGGCATCGACAAACCTCGCAACATTCTAATTCTATATGTTATATGGCCGTTTTTCTTTTAGCACACGCGAACCGGCTAGGCAATTTACACATCAGTTAAAAGTGCATGCACCAGCTCGAAACCGAATTCAGCCGGAATGAGAGGCCGCGAGTCACCGTCGCGGCCATCGTCGAGCGGGACGCGCGTTTTCTCGTAGTCGAGGAGCGAGCCGATAACGGCAAGCTTGTGATCAATCAGCCCGCAGGTCATGTCGAAGCAGGAGAGAACGTCATCGAGGCCGCTATCCGCGAAACCTTCGAAGAGACCGCATGGCATTTCAGACCCGAGGCACTGGTTGGGATTTATCTATGGCGCCGGGCTGCGGGAGACGCCAGTTTTCTTCGAATCGGAATTGTCGGGTCGGTTGATGGTCACGATCCGGATAGTCCTCTCGACGAGGGCATCGTGAGCAGTTTGTGGCTGACCCGCGAGGAACTTTTGAGCGAGAAAATGCGTCTTCGAAGTCCTTTGGTGATGAAATGCATCGACGATTATCTCGCCGGGGAACGCTATCCCTTGTCGGTGCTCAAATCCTTGCTGAGTTGAATTCATGTCCCAGAAAGTCGTCGTCGGTATGTCAGGCGGAGTGGATTCCTCCGTCACCGCTTTGTTGCTCCTGGAACAGGGCTATGACGTGATCGGTCTTTTCATGAAGAATTGGGAGGAGGACGATCACACCGGCCTTTGCACCGCTCCACAGGATTTCGCCGACGCGAAAGGCGTCTGCGACAAACTGGGCATTCCGTTGCACGCGGTTAATTTTGCCGCCGAATATTGGGACGAGGTGTTCGAGATCTTCCTGAGCGAGTATAGAGCTGGCTGTACGCCCAATCCGGATATCCTCTGCAATCAGCAGATCAAGTTCAAAGCCTTTATGGATTATGCGACGGATTTAGGCGCCGATTTGATCGCGACGGGGCATTACGCGCGGGTCGGACGTCGGGACGGCGGTTACACTCTGCTGAAAGGGATCGATCAACAGAAGGATCAAAGCTATTTCATCTACACCCTGGGACAGCCGCAGTTGGCTCGTATATTGTTCCCGATCGGGGGCATGGAAAAATCCGAAGTCAGAGCGCGCGCCGAGCAGGCGGGATTATCCAATTATCAGAAGAAAGACAGCACCGGCATTTGCTTCATTGGCGAGCGTCGTTTCAAGGAATTCTTGCAGCGTTTCTTGCCTGCTCAGCCGGGCGAGATTGAAACGCCCGACGGTCAAATCATCGGACGCCACGACGGGTTGATGTATTACACCCTGGGGCAACGGCAAGGACTCGGCATCGGCGGCATGAAAGGCGCCTCGGAAGAGCCATGGTATGTATTGGCCAAGGATTTGAAGCGCAATGTTCTGGTGGTCGGTCAGGGGCATGATCATCCGATGCTGTTCCATGCCGGCCTGGAAGCCGGAAGCTTGAGCTGGGTGCGCGGCAAGGCTCCCGATACGCCTGTTCGATGCGCTGCAAAAGTCCGTTACCGTCAGCCGGATCAGATCTGTACCGTCGAAGCTGTCGACGAACAGAGAATCCGCGTCGTCTTCGATCGACCGCAGCGCGCCGTGACTCCGGGCCAATCGGTGGTGTTCTATCAGGGCGAGGAGTGCCTGGGCGGCGGGATCATCGAGCGCGCGTTAGATGCCGCCCCGACCTCGACGTCGGTTTTTCGGGCTGTGGCCTGAGTTTCGCAATCTCACTATAAAGTTAAGGTTTTCTGAATGACGTCTCTCACCTGCCTTTCCCCCATCGACGGGCGCTATGCCGACAAAGCGGACGAGTTGCGCCCGATCCTCAGCGAATACGGCCTCATTCGTTTCCGGGTGCTGGTGGAAGTTCGGTGGCTGCAAACTTTGGCAGGAGAGCCGGGCATTGGCGAGGTGCCTGCGCTGAGCGATAGCGCCAACGATCGCCTGGAGGCTATCCTGACCGGTTTCTCCGTAAGCGATGCGGAACGCGTGAAACAAATCGAAAGGACGACCAATCACGACGTCAAGGCGGTGGAATATTTCCTCAAGGAAAAGATCGCCGATCATGTGGAATTGGTTCGGGTGAGCGAGTTCATCCACTTCGCCTGCACCTCTGAGGACATCAACAATCTGGCGTATGCCTTGATGCTGAAGGAAGCTCGGGACAGCGTTCTGCTGCCGCAGATTCGGCAACTGGTTGCCGCCATCAAAGAAAAGGCGGGGATCTATGCTGGCCAGCCGATGCTGTCTCGTACCCACGGACAATCCGCTACGCCGACGACCATGGGCAAGGAGTTCGCCAACGTGTCGGCCCGCCTCGAAAGACAGCTGAAGCAATTGGAGTCGATCGAACTATTGGGCAAGATCAACGGTGCCGTGGGCAATTACAATGCCCACCGGGTTGCCTATCCCGAGATCGATTGGCCGATCTTTTGCCGAAACTTCGTTACGTCTTTGGGTTTGACGTTCAATCCTTACACCACCCAGATCGAACCTCACGATTATCTTGCCGAGTTTTTCCACGCCCTGTCGCGTTTCAACACTGTGCTGATCGATTTCGACCGCGACGTGTGGGGTTATGTTTCGCTGGGCTATTTCCGCCAGAAAACCGTGGCTGGCGAAGTGGGATCTTCGACCATGCCGCACAAGGTCAATCCCATTGATTTCGAGAATTCGGAAGGCAATCTCGGGATGGCCAATGCGGTCTTCGGTCATCTTTCTGAAAAATTGCCGATCTCGCGCTGGCAGCGGGATTTGACCGATTCGACCGTGCTGCGGAACATCGGCGTAGGGATCGCCCATACGCTGATCGCGCTGCAATCGACCCTCAAGGGGCTCGGGAAGCTCGAACTCGACGCGGGCGTACTGGAAGCCGATCTTGCCGCCAATCTGGAAGTGCTGGCGGAGCCGATTCAAACGGTCATGCGCCGTTACGGCATCGAAAAGCCTTACGAAAAGCTGAAGGACCTGACCCGGGGCAAGCGCATCGAGCCGGAGGCGCTGTCCGAGTTCATCCTCGGGCTGAGCATTCCGGAAGACGCGAAGCAGCGCTTGCTGGCGTTGACGCCCCGCGATTACACCGGCTATGCGGAAGTTCTGGCCAAGAACTCTTGAGTAACAAACAAACGATGTTCAAAAAAGCATTACTTCTTTTATTGATCGTTCTTCCGGTCTTTCCGATAGCGGCGGAAGAGGCGCCGGTCCAGCGGCTCCGGAATTTCCTGGCGAAAGCGAATACCCTACAGGCGGAATTTTCCCAGGTCGTGATCGATGAAGCCGGCAGTCCCCGCCAGCGTACCAGCGGCGTGTTCTATCTCCAGCGTCCCGGCAAGTTCCGCTGGGATTACAAGAAGCCTTACAGCCAGGAAATCGTTTCCAATGGCGGCAAGGTCTGGTTCTACGACGTCGACCTCGAACAGGTAACCGCCAAGCGCCTCGACGATGCGATCGGTTCCACGCCGGCCCTGCTGCTGAGCGGCGAAGTGGCGCTGGAAAAGAATTTCAAGATCGAGAATCAGGGCATGGACGAGGGCTTGTTCTGGATCAAGCTGGTGCCGAAGGCCGAAGACAGCGGATTCAAATACGTCCTGATCGGCCTGGACGGCGACACGCTCGCGGGGATGGAACTGAGCGACAATTTCGGCCAGCTCACCCGCATCTATTTCACCGGGGTGAAAACGGGACTCAAGCTGGACCGCAGCCTGTTCGAATTCCGTCCTCCGCCGGGAGTCGACGTATTCGAGGAAAAATAAACGCGTGAATACGGATCTTCAGAGACCTCTGGCCGACCGGATGCGGCCCCGCTGCCTGGACGAGTATATCGGCCAGCGGCATTTGATATCGCCCGGCAAGCCTCTTTATGAGGCCATCAAGGCCGGCAAGCTTCATTCGATGATTTTCTGGGGACCGCCCGGCACCGGCAAGACGACCTTGGCGCGGATCGTCGCCCGCCACGCCGACGCGGAATTCCTGCCGATTTCGGCGGTACTGGCGGGCGTCAAGGAAATCCGCGAAGCGGTGGCCGAGGCGAAGCGGCTTTTGACCGACCATAATCGCCGTACCATTCTATTCGTGGACGAAGTGCACCGTTTCAATAAATCCCAGCAGGATGCCTTTCTGCCCCATGTGGAAGACGGCACCATCTATTTCATCGGCGCCACGACCGAGAATCCGTCCTTCGAGCTGAACAACGCCTTGCTTTCGCGTGCCCGCGTTTACCTGTTGAAGTCCTTGTCGGAAGACGATTTGCTCGACCTTATCGAGCGGGCCTTGCAGGATGGCGAACGAGGCGTCGGCCGGCCGGACCTCGGATTTCCCGAGGAGCTTCGCTGCTGGTACGCCAAGGCGGCCGACGGTGATGCTCGAAAAGTCCTGAGTCTGCTGGAGATCACTCTCGATCTGTTGGAAGTGGGACAAGACAAAATCACCCCGGACATCGCACGGGAAGTGCTCGCCGGCGGCGGAAACCGGCGATTCGACAAGCAGGGCGAGGATTTTTATAACCAGATTTCCGCGCTGCACAAATCGGTGCGGGGCAGCGCTCCGGACGCGGCCTTGTACTGGCTGTGCCGCATGCTGGACGGCGGCTGCGATCCGCTTTATCTCGCACGCCGCATCGTCCGTATCGCCAGCGAGGATATCGGCAATGCGGACCCGCGCGCGCTGGAGCTGTCCCTGAACGCCTGGGATGCTCAGGAGCGTCTCGGCAGCCCGGAAGGCGAACTGGCCCTGGCTCAAGCGGTTCTGTATCTCGCTTGTGCCCCCAAGAGCAATGCGGTATACGTCGCCTATAATACGGCTCGTGCCGATGCTGCCAAAACCGGCAGTTTGGAAGTGCCGACTCATCTTCGCAACGCCCCCACGCGCTTGATGAAGGAACTCGATTACGGAAAGCATTACCGTTACGCTCATGATGAACCCGAAGCGTATGCGGCGGGTGAAAATTATTTCCCCGAAGGGTTTCCGCCCCGTGCATACTACAAGCCGGTTTCGAGAGGGCTGGAAATCAAGATCGCGGAAAAATTGGAACGGCTGAAGGTTTTAGATAAGGCGGCTCTGGATAAGACTTAGTTACTATCGGATGAGTTTTATGGTCGACCACCAAGCGGATCATGACGAGGGGACGGAACCGATGAGTGGCAGGGACGCGGAAAAGGAGCGCAGGCGATATTTTCGGATAGAAGACGAGATTATTCTTTTTTTCAGGGAAATAGCGCCCGATGAGATTCCTGATAATCGAAGTCCGCGGGACTTTCCCTTGGATTCTTTCGCCCTTTCAGCCAGCCTGGATTTACTGACTCAGGAGTCCCGAAAGCTGCTGCGGCGAATCGAAAAAGACACTCCGGAAATCGGCGATTTCTTGAAGGTTCTGGAGCGCAAAATCGATCTCATCGCCCGGGCCTTCCTGAGCTACGAGGCCAACTTGCCGGAGCAGACCACTCAAGGTGTTAGCCTCAGCGCTTCCGGTTTATCCTTCGATGTGGAAAAGCCCTATGCTCCAGGTAAAGTGCTGGAAATCAAGATGGTCTTGCCGCCTGATCTGATCGGGTTAACTGCGTACGGTCGTATCGTTTATTGCAAAAAGAACGGGCCCGATTCCGAGCTGCCTTACCAAATTTCCGTGGATTTCGTCGGCTTGCGCGACAGCGATCGGGAGCTACTGATTCGCCACGTCGTCAGACGGCAGCTGCAGCAGCTTAGAAACAAGAAACAGCCATCGGAATAAGCGCTTCCGCGCCCCGCTTTATTCATGCAGTACGATGCGCTGACTAAGACCCTGCTTCATTTGCTGTCCGATAATGGCTTTCACTCCGGAACGGAACTGGCGAGTCGCCTCGGTATCAGCAGAACGGCAGTCTGGAAAGCCGTTCGTGCTCTGCAATACCGTGGGATTGAAATCGCTGCCTTGCCGGGCAAAGGCTACCGGGTGACCCAGCCCGTTGAATTGCTCAGCGAAACAGTCATCCAATCCTCGTTGAGTCCGAGCGCCGGCCGGCTGCTCGGCGGTCTCGACATCTGCGACGAGATCGATTCGACAAATACGCATTTGATGCGCCTCGCTGCGAAAGGTGCTCCCTCGGGGGCGGTATGCCTCGCGGAAACGCAGACGGCCGGCAAGGGACGAATAGGTCGTTCCTGGCTTTCGCCCCTGGGAGCAAATATTTATCTCTCGGTCTTGTGGCGTTTCGACGATCACTCCCGTGTGACAGGACTTAGCCTGGCTGTCGGGGTAGCCGTGATTCGGGCACTGGACCGGACGGGGATTATCGGGGTCGGACTCAAGTGGCCGAACGACATTTTGTGGGAAGATCGCAAATTGGGGGGGATCTTGCTGGAGGTCGCCGGGGAAGCCCATGGCGGATGCGCCGTGATCGTGGGCTTGGGGCTGAACCGCTACATTCCCCCCGTCGTGGGGCGCGGGATAGATCAGGCGTGGGTCGATCTTGCCACGGTGGCCGGCGCATCGGCTCCCTCGAGAAACCGCCTGGCCGCCTCGATTCTGAGCGAGCTTTTGCCTTTGCTGAACGATTATCGGCACACCGGACTTGAGCCCTATCTTGCTGAATGGCGTCGCTATCATCATCTGACCGGGCGCGAGGTGGTCGTCCGTCAGGGCGATACGGAAACCGCCGGCACAGTTGCGGATGTTACCGGAGAAGGGTTGCTGGTCGTGGTGTGCAAGGACGGGAAACGCCGCGAGTTCGCATCCGGTGATGTGCGGCTCCGGATCGCCGGCTGAGCCGGAGACTGTCATGCGGCTTCTGGTCGACATCGGCAACAGCCGAGTGAAATGGGGAATCGCGCAAGACAATCGGATTGTTTCGGGCGAATCTTTCCCTTCGGCTGGCGAATCGCTAGAAGAGTCATTCGACCGCCACTGGCTGACTCTGCCCATACAGCGCCGCATATATATCTGTAACGTTGTCGGCGGCGAGGCGGAACACATCGCAACGGCCTGGACCCAAAGACACTGGGGAGTTTCGCCAAACTTCGTCAAACCGGCCGATCGAGGCTACGGTGTGGTGAACGGTTACGAAAAGCCGGAAAAGCTAGGGGTCGACCGTTGGGTGAGTCTGATTGCCGCGCGGGAGTTCAGCAATGGGCCGGTCTGTGTCGCCGACTGTGGTACCGCGTTGACCTTCGACGTACTTGATGCGCAAGGCCGGCATCTCGGCGGCCTCATCGCGCCCGGCTTGGCGATGATGAAACGGGCGTTGGCGCTGGAAACGAAGGGCATCGGAGAGATCGACTGCGGCGATCCCGAGGTTTTAGGACGGAGCACAGCCGCAGCCGTAGAAGGCGGAGTATTAGCCGCTTGCGCGGGACTGATCGAGAGATCGGTCGGAAAAGCGGAGAAAGAATTGGGGCATGTACCCGATTTGGTCATTACCGGCGGCGATGCGGATAGGATTGCCGACAAACTCGACGGCCCGTGTAAGGTTGTTCCGGATCTGATATTGCGGGGATTGCTCCGCATCGCGAGAAGCGTTTCATGAAGTATGCTTTTTATAGTCTGATTCTGGCGAACGTCGTATTTTTCCTGTGGGAAAGCAGCATACTCGGGCGGGGAGTCAGTAGTGCGTCGTCCTATCAGGAATTGCGGCTCCCCCATGTCGTGGAACAAATAGCTTTGCTCAGCGAGCGCACTGGGTCGCCCGAAAAGGCCCCTGACCTGGTTTTGGCCGAGGTGTCCACGACCGAGGCTAAGCCGGAACAGATCAAGGGAACGACATCGATTGTCGAATCGGAGCCGGCCCAAAAATCGGAAGTACCTACCGACACGCCGTCCACATTGTCGACACGGGCCGTGGAATCGGGCTGTTTTCAGTGGGGCCCGATTACGGACGAGACGCGGGCGCGCGAAGTCTTGAATCTGGTTAAGCCTGAGTCCGATCAGGCTAGCCTTATCAAAAAACCTTCGGATCTGACCGACGGTTGGTGGGTGCTGTTTCCCAAGGCTCACGATCTGGATACCGCCAAGGCGAACCGGAAGATGCTGCTCGAGAAAGGAGTAACCGACCTTTGGCTGTTCGACAAGGGCGCTTTGCAAGGGGCGATATCCCTCGGTCTTTTCAAAACCCGAAACCGAGCCGAGCAGGCTCAGAAGACATTCACGGAACAGGGCATCATTACCGAGGTAGTGCCCCGCCAGGTGCGAAACGAGGCTTATTGGGTTCGGATTCCATGGGCTCGTCCAGCATCGGACTTGGACGAAATTCTGAAGTCTACGGATGCGAAGGGCGCAGCGGGGTTATCCCCGGCACTCATTCCCTGTGATTGACCGGCCGCTATCCTCGATAAATCCGCTGGAGGCAGTGCCGAAGGTCGATAATCCTTCCCCGACGGATGTGTTTCATTTCTGGAAAGGCGTAGGTCGGCAATCCTTTGCCGACGCCTGAGATGTGGCTCGTTTCTCGACAGCTTACATAAGGCAGCGATCTCGTAAGCGGATTCGCCGACCACATCAACGAGTGCCTTGAGCATTTTTCACCACAGTTTAGCGGTGTGGATCTGAAAGCCGTTGCGCATGCCCTTTCTTACGCCCTCGTGTCCCCCCTCTCTGGCTAGCCCGTTTTCCGAATCGGTGTAAGGGATTCGGATATGTAGGTCGGCAATCCCTTGCCGACGTATCGGCTCGGCGAAGGGCTTTGTCGGCAAGGGATTGCCGACCTACGTTCTCCCCTCCTGGCACGAATCCGTACACCGGGATGGAAAACGCTCTAAACCCGTAATGGCGTGAGCACTTCAATTATTCACACCTCAACATCTGTCCGCTAAGGCTTACATATTTTTCAGCTTTGGCTGACTTGTCACGCTTGAGTTACAGCCGTCAAACTTGCGCGCAAGTACGAGAGCCGCAGGGGGCTTGATCGAGCCTTTATTCGGATTTCAGACGAAAACAAAAACCCGACTCTGAGGCAGACTGTTCGGGTGCGCCATAGGCATCGTCCGGAATGGCCATGATGACACCGCGTCGCCCCCTCCTATTCGCCGGTTAAGCCCTTGGCTAAGGTCGTTCGTTTTTCGCCAACTGATGTGCGCGCTGTAGGCGGGCGGATGTTCGAGATTTGATAGCCCATGTTCTGGGCTTCGGGACGTTTGCTGGATAAAGGCTCACGCGATTTCCAAATGAGCGCTCCATGCAGGCCCAAGCGGAATAGCCTTTGTTCCCCGGATTTTCGACCAGCGAGAGAACGGGGCAGAAATTTCGACTTCACTATAAGAACCAGGAGCAAGCCATGCGGCGAACAATTGTGCCACGCGTAACAAAAACGCCGTTTCGATCGGGTTTATACAGCGTTCTGGCCGTTGTGCTGTCGATTCCGGTATCCGGGTGGGCGGTCGGTCCGGGATGGACTCAAGACTGGTGCAAAGTGTACGCAACCCAGGCAAGTGGATCGGGCTTTTATGTCTGGGTAGATCCCCAAGCCTGTAATAATGTCAACAACTGTCCATACCATCTCGGGCCTACTGGATATGTGGAGCAGTCTGCAGCGGTATTTTGGATCGTCTACCCGACGACTAATACGCCCAGCGAAGCACAGAAAGTCATGATCTCCCAGCTTTCGCTGGCCGCTAGTACAGGCCAACTCGTCAGACTTCATTGAGTAATGGTCAAATGTTGTGTACGGGGGTGGGCTCAGGCGGCGACTTTCTCGACGTCTTCCTGAACTCCATCCTTGAACACGACTCCCTCGATGACTTGGGCTAAACGGGGGATTCCATTCAGTTTCCGCCAGTGCCGCTCGGCGCTTTTCACCAGCATGAACACCATCGCGAGGATACTTCCCCGTGACACGCAGCCGCGCGTTTTGGCGGTTCGTAACCGGACCGTGGCAAAGGTGGATTCGATCGGATTGGTGGTCCTTAGGTGAATCCAGTGCTCCGCCGGAAAAGCGTAGAACGCCAACAGCGCCTCCCGATCCTTTTCCAAACACGCCACCGCCTTGGGATACTTGGGCCGATACCCCGTCAGGAAATGATCAAACGCTTTCTCCGCCTCCGGCCGGGTCGCGGCCATCCAGATTTCGTGCAGCGCGGCTTTGGCTTTGGGTTGCTGACTCTTGGGCAGCTTATTCAGCACATTGGCCGTCTTGTGGACCCAACAGCGTTGGCCACGGGTGGTCCCGTACACTTGTGGTAAGGCTTTCCAAAAGCCGAGGGCGCCATCCCCGGTGGCCAGGTGCGGATTGACCGTGAGGCCACGGGCCTTGAGATCCAACAGCACCTCGCGCCAGGACGCCTCGCTCTCCCGATAGCCATCGGCCAATGCCAGCAACTCCTTTCGGCCGTCCGCCGTAGCCCCAATCACCACCAGAATGCATTGGGCCGCATCCTCCAGCCTCACCCCGAAATGGAGGCCACATCCACCCAAAGATACACATAGCGCCGGTTCGACAAATCCCGCCGCGACCAGCGTTGATGCTCGTCCTTCCACGTCTCTTTCAAGCGGCTGATGGTGCTCGCCGATAGCCCCGGCGCCTCCTGGCCCAGCAATGCCGTCAACGCTTCTTGAAAATCCCCGGTCGAGACCCCTTTCAGGTACAACCAGGGCAACAGGTCCTCAAGGCTCTTGGTCCGCCGAAGGTAGGGCGGCAGAATCGCCGAGGTAAACCGGATCGTCTTCGCCCGGTCCCGCACCCGCGGCACCGTGACCTCGACGGCGCCGACGCCGGTTTGGATGGACCGCGTCGGCAGATGACCGTTCCGCACCACCCGCTGGCGGCCGTCCGCCGTCTTCTCGTCCTTGAACCGTTCCAGAAAGGCGGCCACCTCCGCTTCGATCGCCGCCGCCAGCATTCGCTGGGCGCCTTCCCGCAGCAGTTCCGTCAGCGCATTGGCAACCGGGGCGGGTGCCCCTGGATTCTTCAGCGGAATGACTTTATCTTCATGCATGGCGTATTCGCTCCTCTCAACAGGAATTGATGACCTCGAAGACCATCAAGAATACGCCGCCTACCTCAGCCTCTCATCCACAACTTTCGAGCATAACTCCTGATGGAGTTACAGGGAAGATTTTTGGTCCTAATAGCATATTCGGTCCAAAGCTTGGGATTACTGAGATGCCGGAAGCTACAAATATCTTAAATACGGCAATCAAGGTACCGCGATGAGTCAGATTTGTTTTGCTCCCAAAGAAGTTAAATCATGGTATCTATCAAGAAATCTGGCGAATACTTTTGATCGGATTGAACTACGGTTGCCCGAATCCGAAAGCGACGGAAACAAAGCTGCAGTAGTTCTGGAGTGTGGATCATTTTTGGCGAGCTTTACTGTTTGGGGATCAGGTACGACGGAATGGATTGTTGTTAATGGGGAGTCTGGTGAAACGGTGATAGTTCGCGATTCAACATTCACCGATGTTTCCACCCTGTATTCATTACTTGATGCTGCGATAGAAGAGCTCCTGCAACTCTGAAATTGTAGCCCGCGTAGATACTGTTATCCGGATCAAGCCCGCGTAGGCTGGGTTGAGGTACGAAACCCAGCGGTTCAAGACTTGGCTGTGCCGGGTTTCCGCAAAGCTTCAACCCAGCCTACGGGCTTTCCAGCCCGCGTAGGGCGGAATAGCGTACTCGCGTATTCCGCCGCATGGGAGTATTTCATTCGGCGCATTACGCGAAAGCTAAGTATATTCCGTAAACTTTTACGGAATCTCGACAGATTAGTTTGATTGGCGGGTTTCTCCTGTAGTGGTGCGTATGCCGCAAGACTTCCCTGAATGTACTTAGAGCATTTTCATACCTACTGTACGGGCACTCGCGAGTAGGTCGGGAATCCCTTCCCGACGCCACGTCCCGGCCGAGCGTCTTCGTCGGAAGGGTCGCGACTAAAGCGACCGTTTGCGATTGGCAAAGGATTGCCGACCTACGAAAGCTTGAGTCGATCTACCCTGGCCGAAGGCGCCAACGACTCCTGCAGGCCTGTTTTGCCGTACGAGCGAGATGAAAACACTCTAAGGGGCTACTCGGTAAACGGCGGGTTACGGCGCATCGAATCCAAGCGTGCCCAGCAGGGGTTCCGTTGTGCGCGCCTAACCCGCCCTACAAACCCCGGGGTGAGGTACGAAACTAGACCTCGATCAAGCGTCGGCTGTGCCGGGTTTCCGCAACGCTTCAACCCGACCTAGGCCAAGCTTGGCAGGCTAGGCGCTGCATAGTTTCTACAGGCTAATCGACGCGCGCTGCGGCCGTGAGCCTTGGATTTTCCGAATACCGCAATGCGATAAACAGGAAAAACTGGGTTCCGAAGATCAGATTGGCCAGGACGAGGTGAATCGGCTGTACGAAAGCCGGAAATCCGAGACGATCCAGCGTTACCCCGGTGCCGATGGCGGCTACCACCAAAGCCCCCAAGGCGATGCCGAAGTTTCGAAGCAGGTGTCCGCGTTCGAGGCGTCGTGCCAGATTCCAGACGAGCCACAGGTTTGTGAAGAGAATGACGGAGGAGAACGAGCGGTGAATGTAGAAAATGATCGGAAATTCCTCCCGCCAAAGGTGGCGCTCGGCTTGATCGAAGGTCGTGGCGATGACGTCCACCGACTCCCGGATCTGGGTTCCCATGGTGATTTGCAGCAGCGTCATTCCCATCGCTACCGCCAAGACCGTTTTGAATCTTGGCGATAGCGCGCCAGTATCGAGCCTCCGTATCGTGTCCTGCTGCGATCTCGCGATCGCGTAGATCAGGAGACACACGATCACGAAAGCGGTCACCATGTGGGCGGTAATCATGACCGGCCGCAGATTGCTGGCGACGACCGCAGATCCCAGCCAACCCTGAAACCCGACCAATAAGAATACGGATAAGGCGAGGAAGAAGACCGCCCGGTCTCGTCTCAGATATGGAATCGCATAGAGCAAGGTCAGCAGAATAAGCACTCCGATACTCACACCGATCAACCGATTGACATATTCGGTCCAGGTCTTGAGCGGATTGAACTCGGTATCCGCATAGCCGCGCTCGGCGTAAATCTCATGGTAATTCGGCGGCAGCTGGGATTCGTCGGTAGGCGGGACCCAGCGGCCGAAACAGGTGGGCCAGTCGGGGCAGCCCATGCCGGCACCGGATGCCCGTACGATACCGCCGACCAGGATCAGGAAATAAACGGCGGCGATCGTAATCAGGCCGATGCGGCGGAACCGTTTGGAAATCGCCGAGTCGGTCGCGTTTGAATGAAAAGCGTTCTGGGGATTGAAGTCGGAAGAGACCGTATCGTTCATGACTGATATTTCGACAAGATTGGGATGTTATGTTTGTACGATGCCGGACGGCGAGTCGGTACCGGCGTTCGGAGCGTTTTTCGCCGCAGTATAGTGGCGTGAATCGGGAACTCGGCACGCACACTCAGAATACATGCGCAAACAAGCTTGTAGGTCGGCAATCCTTTGCCGACGACGATGTCGGGAAGGGATTCCCGACCTACGACAGCCTGGGGCGCTACACCACATCGGAAGATGCTCTAGCGAGCGGGCATGACCGAAAAGGATTCCGAAATGCTGAAACTGCGGCTACGAGAACTTTCGGATAAATCCTGATAATACAACCGAATGCGATAGTTTCCGACCGGCAGTCGACCAATTCGATAGGTTCGGTAAAGCCCGGAGCCGGGGAGGGCGCTTTCCTCCGGTTGAAAGGTATAAAGGCACTGCCCGTAGTGGTTGACGACGATCTCGATTTCGTTTCCTTTCATCCGGGCATCGACACGGTCGTCGTTGCAACCGCGCCGCGGGTAATAAATCAGGATATCTTCGTTGGCGCGAGGACTATTGGGTTCGATAAAAAGGGTTTCGCCTTGCGCTCCACCGGGTCCCCGGAAATGTTCTTGGGCGACCGCCGGGAGAGGAAGAAGGCTCAACAAGAATGCCGGTATATGGCGGCGAACTCGGGATAACCGCGTCCATCGAAGCGTGGAAAAATGGCCCTTAGTCATTGCGCATGCCCAAGACTCGGGTTTCGCGGTAATAGCTGCTTCCCCAGACATATACGTACATCGCGCCGCTAACCAGCGTCGTCAAAAATACGATCGCGGTCAGGCCGGTGATGAGGCTGGCGGGCAACGACACGAAGCCATGGTGCAGGAGTATGATGAATACCAGAAAGAGCTGAAGCAATGTATTCACTTTGCTGATCAGGAGCGGTTGCCCTTCGAAGGGCCGCAGCAGGAAGTAATACAGCACTGCACCGGTGAATATCACCAGGTCGCGCAAGACCACGGTGGCCATGAGCCAAAACGGGAGCAATCCCATAAAGCTCAGCACGATATAAGACGAAACCAGAAGCAGCTTGTCGGCCAAAGGGTCGATATAGGAGCCGAGACGGGATTGCCAGTGAAAATGCTTGGCTAGAAAACCGTCCAGAGCATCCGATACACCCGCAATCACGAACAGCGTCAGAGCCCAATCGAAGCGCTTTTCCAGCATCGAACTGATGACAGGATAGACGAGCAGGATTCGGCAAACCGAAATGATATTGGGTATATGACGTGCTTTCATTCGGCTAATCGGTAGGTTAACCCGGAAAACTGCCGGTCCTCGTTAGCGACGGGTCTCAACACCCGCCCTAAAGCGAGGGCCTCCTCCAACGACGCCCTGTCGCCGAGTACGTATAGCTTAAACAAGGCATGATCGGCGTCCACTCCCATCCACTCCAGCCTTTTGACCTGAGACAGCCGGCTCAGATAGGCGGTTGCGCGATCGGTCGCATCGAGAGACGACAGGCCGACGATTTTCAATTCCAGAGTCGTTTCCTGCGTGGTACGCGGAATGAACCGTTCGGCCAGGCGGGAGTAGACTCCGGATGTACCCGACCGGAGTGCTTCCTGGAGATCGGGAAAGTTTCCCTGCCAAGTCTCGTCGAGATTTTGAAGGTAAATTCGCCAAGTGGCATCCCAGGTTCCCTCCGGTCTATGCGACAAGCGTCCGGCGAGCACGGCATCGGTCTCGTATCGAGCGGACGCTTGCTTGACCCGCTCTCCGTTACCGGTTTCCAGGTCGTCGATGCTGAGACTCTGTTGGTCGGTCAAATCCCACAAAGGAACCGTCACGGGCAATCCGCTTTCCTCCGCTGCGGCACGTAGCGCGCGGTCGATCTCCGGCATTTGGTCGGCCACGAAAATCGATTTTTCCGCATTATCCTCAATCGAAAGCCATACCAGCACTTCGGGTCGCTGTTCTCCCCAAGGACTGATGTTCGATTTACGCAAGGTGTCGTTAATGCGCGGCGAATCGAACTCCACGCGCAAATAGTCGAGCGGCGCATCGGTGTCCGACTTGGTTATGTACTCGTATTGCAGAACGAAATGGTCGGGTTTTTCCAGCATGGAGCGTACGGCCTTGGACTGCATGGCATCGGTCCTGACCAATCGCTTGAGGACTTGCTCAAGAGCTTTGCGGATGTCTTCGTTACGTGTCGATTCATCTTTGCTCTGTACGGCGACGTCCATTCGATACAATCCTTTTATTTCCGCGGCCATAAGGTTGGGACAAACCATTATGAGCCACAAACTGACTAGGGCGACGAGGCGCACGAAGATCCTCCCGCAGGTTGGCGAAGAGCGTTGTACAATATCACAATCCCTTAGAGCAGCTAAAACACTCTATGTCCGTTCGACCCGTCGAGATTTCACTTGAATGGACACTGGTTTTTGGCTTTTTAGAGTTCTTTTTTCCGAATTGATATCCCGGAGATTCAGCTTGACCGATTCCAAAACCGAATCCCTCGATTACAAAAGCGCCGGTGTCGACATCGAGGCCGGTAATGCACTCGTAGAGCGAATTAAACCGTTTGCCGCAAGAACTCGCATTCCCGGTGTGCTGGCCGGACTCGGGGGATTCGGCTCGCTGTTCGAGCTTCCGGTAGGCCGTTACAAGCAGCCGGTTTTGGTCGCCGGCACCGACGGGGTGGGCACGAAACTAAGATTGGCCATCGATAGCGGACAGCATGGCGGCGTCGGCATCGACTTGGTTGCAATGTGTGTCAACGATATCGTCGTTCAGGGCGCCGAGCCTTTGTTTTTTCTCGATTATTACGCCACCGGCAAACTCGAGGTGGATGTCGCCGCCTCGGCGATCCAAGGCATCGGCAAAGGCTGCGAATTGGCCGGGTGCGCCCTGGTGGGCGGCGAAACGGCGGAGATGCCGGGGATGTACGGCACAGGCGATTACGATTTGGCCGGCTTTTGCGTGGGCATCGTGGAGAAGGACGAGATTCTCGACGGAAGCCGGGTCCGTCCGGGCGACAAACTGCTCGGCCTGGCGTCTTCCGGACCGCACTCGAACGGCTATTCCTTGATCCGCAAGATCGTGGACCGCGAAGGCCGCCGCCTGGATGAATCATTGGACGGAAAGCCCTTGGGCGAATGGTTGCTCGAGCCGACCCGGATCTACGTAAAGCCATTGCTGCAACTCATGCGTCAAATCAGGGTTCATGCCCTGGCCCATATCACCGGCGGCGGAATCACGGAAAACCTGCCGCGGGTTTTGCCGGATCGCTCGGAGGCGGTGGTCGACCCGTTCGCGTGGCCGAGACCGGCCGTGTTCCGCTGGCTGCAGGAAAAAGGCGGGGTAGAGGACGGCGAGATGCTGCGCACCTTCAATTGCGGCATCGGCATGATCGTCTGCGTCGCGCCGGAAGACGAAGAGAACGCCCGTGCGCTGCTCACCGCTGCCGGCGAGACCGTGTATACCATCGGCGAGATCGCATCGGCTGATGGCGGTCCTCGGGTCAGGTACGTCCAGCCCTAGTACGCAATGCTACTGTTCAGGAAGATTTATGGAACTTAGTGTCGTTGTGCCGGTTCACAACGAGGAAGACAACGTTGAACCGCTGATCGCCGAAATCGATCGAGCCTTGATCGATGCGGGAAATTACGAAGTGATTTTCGTGGATGACGGCAGCACCGACAATACCCTGACCCGCCTTGACGGTTTGCGAGCGCAGTACCCGCGGCTGCGCGTTCTGTGTCACCGACGCTGCTGCGGGCAAAGCACCGCCTTGCTGACCGGCGTTCGCGCAGCCCGCGGACGAATCATCGCGACCCTGGACGGCGACGGGCAAAATAATCCTGCCGATATACCGAAATTGATCTCGGCCCTGAAGTCTATGGACCAGGACGGAATGAAGGCCATGGTGGCGGGACTTCGCAAGCGCCGCAAGGATACCGGCTGGCGGCGGTTTTCCTCCAAAGTTGCTAATGCCGTGCGCAGTTCGCTGCTTCACGATAATACGCCGGATACGGGATGCGGGCTCAAGGTGTTCTCGCGCGAGTTGTTTCTTTCCCTGCCGTATTTCGACCATATGCACCGTTTCCTTCCCGCGCTTGTTCAGCGGGCCGGAGGAAAAGTCGTGTCGGTGGAAGTCGATCATCGGCCCCGTGTGCGCGGTGTGTCCAAATATGGCACCTGGCACCGGCTATGGGTTGGCATTGTCGACCTGTGCGGGGTGATGTGGCTGCAACGGCGCGCACGCTTTCCTGAAGTGAAGGAAGTGGGCGGTTAAAGGTCTTTATCTCCCGGGCGAGATGGCGTAAGTTTTTAGATTTAATTCGCATAAGAACAAAGGAAAATAATATGAGACCGAATCCCGTCCTACATGCAGTTGTCGTTTTTTCCGTAGTCTGGGCCGGAGTGGGCCGGGCTGAGGAACCGAAGATGCCGCCTCGCCAAGTGCTTTTGGAGAAAGCCCTCGAGCTGCCAACCAATAAGGTCAATTCGCGGGTCATTCGGGTCATTTTCCCGGAGGGTTACAAGACACCTTTGCATACGCATGAAGGGCCGGGGCCTCGTTACGTCGTGAAGGGCAAGGTGAAAATCGAGGAAGGCGGCCAGGTTCGCGAATACGGGCCCGGAGAGGTGTTTTGGGAATCCGGTCAATGGATGACGGCGGAAAATGTCGGGCAAGGCGAGGCCGAGGTCATCATCATGGAATTGGCGGCGCCTAAGTAAGCAAGATATTTGCCCATGGGAAGCGGAACGATCCGGTGGGCACACGTCATCCAAGGGGCGGCGCAGCTATTTTGGATTCAGGCCGCTTTGCTTCTCCGGCGCAGAAGGAGGAGCAGCATCCAAAGCGGCACTAATCTGCAAATTGGTTAGCCAACCGTGAACACGGTTGACCAGAAATTCTCCGATGTCTTGCCATCCGTGATCGGGCTCATTCAGAACCAGCAACCGATAGGACGGATTGGTTTTCATGGCGGCCCGCTTGCGGGACGCTTCGTCGTCCATTGGCACCGATATTCGGCTGCTTAGAATTTCAAGTATAGGCAAGCGGATGGCGCTCAGGCTATCGGGGGAGATCGGCGGTGGATCGAGCTTCCGCACGGGGGCCGGGTCGATCAGCACCGCGGCCTTCACGGCTCCGTCGGGCGAATCGGCGAGATAGCTCAATGCCGTCCATGCTCCGATATCGTGGGCCAGCAAGGCGATATTCCCGATTTTTTTCTGCTTGAGAAACTCCACGCTGGATTGCAGCCTTGCGATCGTTTCTGCAAGAAGATTCGCATGGCCTTGCAGATCGTCGGCGTCCGATATGGGCATCGCCAAAGACAAACTGCTCCAGCCGTGTACCGGCAAGCCTAGTCGGAGCGGACGAATAAGATCGGCCGCATCCTGATTCGAATGTCTCCCATGCAGCAGGATGACGCCGCCGCGTACGTCTTTCGATACTGCCTCTCGGTATAGTCCCTGAAATCCCAGATCGGACGCTTCCAGCCGAATCGCTTCGTCCGGGTGTGTACGAGTCCCGATATCGTCGGCGATTTGACGCTCCCGATGCACATCCGTTGCCAAGGTCTCGCTACTCGCCAGACACGCCGAAATCGAGATAATCAAAATTTGCTTACAGAGGCGGGTTTTTGAACACAAATTGTTTCCTCGAAAAAGGCCAAAAGGTATGAAGCGTTCAGCGGTCCGGCGATTTCGATTGGTGTAAACTGGCCGGAGCCAATGCGCTACGAAGCCGAACAATCCTCTTCAGTGTACCGGAGCGTCACCCATGGAAACACTCTCTGAAACCATCGATGGTCTTCCCAATATCTCGGGGTCGGAATCTTTGATCGAACAGGCGATTCGAAACCGGCCGGACACGGTCTTCCAGAATTCCAGTCCAATCGAGTTCGGCCGCATCAAGAGCGCCGCCGCGATCGCGCTGCACATGCATCAGCCTTTGATTCCGGCCGGTGGCGGGGATCCGTCCACCGCCAAGATCATCAGCAATCTCAAGCACATGATGGAGAATCAGCATATCGGCGATAACCATAACGCCCCGGTTTTCCACTGGTGCTACAAGCGCATGGGCGAGTTCGTGCCGCAACTGATACACGAGGGCAAGGAACCGAGGGTCATGCTGGAATACTCGGGAACCCTGTTCTACGGCCTTCGCGAGATGGGCTTGCACGACGTGTTCGACAATCTCAAGACGATCACCGTAAATCCGGATTACCGCCGTGCCGTCGAATGGCTGGGCGCGCCCTGGGGCCATGCCGTAGCGCCGTCAACACCGGTTCAGGATTACCGTCTGCACGTCAAAGCCTGGCAGCATCATTTCGCCGCCATTTTCGGCGTTGAGGCTTTGACGCGGGTGCGGGGTTTCTCGCCTTCCGAGATGGCGCTGCCGAATCATCCGGATGTCGCCTACGAATTCGTGAAGACGCTCCGGGATTGCGGCTATACGTGGGTTCTGGTGCAGGAGCATACCGTCGAGCGTCCCGAAAACGGCTGGGGACCGGAGCACAAGCATTTGCCGCATCGGCTGGTTTGCACCAATTCGGAAGGCGAAAGCGTCAGCATCATCGCGATCATCAAGACCCAGGGCAGCGATACCAAGCTGGTGGCGCAGATGCAGCCTTACTACGAGGCCAGAAGCCTGTCCCGCTGGGATCTGGCCGGAAAATCGGTCCCGCCGCTGGTGACGCAAATCGCCGATGGCGAGAACGGCGGCGTGATGATGAACGAATTTCCGCCGAAGTTCATGGAGGTGGTCCGCGAGGCCAGCGGGTCGGAAACGCCGCTCATGAACGTGACCGAATACCTGGAATTTTTAGCCGACACGGGGATAGCAGAAAGCGATTTCCCGACGGTACAACCCTTGTTTCAAAAAATGATTTGGGACCGTTTCAAACCCGGCGACGGTGCCGAAAAGCTGGAAAAAATCATCGAGGAGATCAAGAAAGAAGATCACCGGTTTCACATGGAGGGCGGCAGCTGGACCAGCGATATTTCCTGGGTGAAAGGCTATGAGAACGTATTGGGCCCCATGGAAGAAGCCAGCGCACTGTTTTACGAGAAGGTCCTGAAAAAAGGTGCGCCGACCGACGATCCGCGTTATCGGAATGCACTGTTCCATTTGATGACGGCTCAAACCAGTTGCTACCGGTACTGGGGGCAAGGTCTGTGGACGGATTACGGCCGAGAGATTTGCCGACGGGCGACGGAGATCTTCAACAGCGATTTCTGAACGAGTTTCGCAAGGCGCGAAAGAAGCGGGCTGTACAGCCCGCTTTTTGCTTGGACCGATCAAATCGGTAACTCGGAATTCGGCACGCCTATGGAAAAATGTTGCTGAATGATTTTCCAGTTGCCGTGTTCTTTCCTGAACACCAGGCTCAAGCGGAACGGTACATCACCGTTCGCGAAGTGCCAAACCGCCTGCTCGGCGGCCCAGGCAACCGCGCCCCGGTGCCCGACTTGGAGATTGACCGGCGAAACCACCGGCAATCCGCCATTCTCGTAACCGATAGACGCCAGAAAATCGAAAATGCCTTGCCACCAGGCTACGATCGCGTCGTGGCCGACGAAGACCTCGGGGGTATCGGTGCCCAAGGCCAAGGCATCCGGCGAACGCGAGGTGATGAATTCCATGAAGTCGATATCGCCGGTCGTGGATGCATTATGGAACTGCATTATCAACCCTTTGATCTCGTCGTCGACGGCATCGGCGCGAACGGCTTGCGGTGCGGCAAAAGCGAGCATGAATCCGCATACGGTGGCTATTAATGGAAAAATGATGAATTTCGAGCGCGATGAGTTAGTCATTCCTGTAGTCCTTCGATGTAATGAAATCTATGGGAAATTGAAGGCTGGCTTTGTCCAATTCCTTATGGACGCCTCCCGAGCGACCTCCCTTCGATTCGGATTCTAGAGGGCTTGATCTCCGCCGGAAGTGAACTATTCACGCGAATCGAGGCGCTTGCTCGCCGCCGGAAAATCGGTGCGGCGCGCTGGCGGGATATGAATCGATTTGTCGAGATAAAATGGAACAGCGGCCGATAATCGGCTTATCGGCCATGATGGCAGGAAAAGCGAAGGAGGCGGAGAATAGATCTCCGCCCGTGGCTTCGTTGGATGTGAGAAAGTGTCAGGCCGAGCGCCGCTCCATCCTGTGGATCACCTCTTTGATTTCCTCGCCGCTGACGACTTCCCGTTCCTGCAATATCTTGGCGATTTCATCCAAAGTTGTGCGTCGCTGCGTGAGAATTTCCCGCGACCGGCGCTGCCCCTCCTCGACCAGTTCCCTGACTTCCGAGTCGATTAGCTGCGCGGTCTCTTCGCTAAAATTCCGCTCCTCGGTTCCTTCGATATTGAGATATGCGAGCTGCTGCCTTTTTCCGTAGGTGAGCGGGCCGAGTTTCTTGCTCATGCCCAATTGGCAAACCATGGCCCTCGCGATTTCGCTGGCTTTCTCGAGATCGTTGTGAGTGCCGCTGGATATATTGCCGAATACCAACTCTTCGGCCGCGCGTCCTGCAAGCAGGATGGCGATCTTGTCGCGGAGTTCGTCCTCGGTGGCGAGGAATTTTTCCTCGATCGGCAATTGTAGGGTAAAGCCCAAGGCGGCCGCGCCGCGTGGAATGATGGAGACCTTGTGTACCGGTTCGCCGGTGGGAACGACCTCGGCCACCAGTGCGTGGCCGGACTCGTGATATGCAACTCGGCGCTTCTCCGGTTCGCTGAGCGTACGGCTCTTTTTCTCGGGGCCGGCGATGATTCGGTCAATGGCCGCCTCGAAGTGCCTCATGCCGACCGCTTCCTGGTTTTCGCGCACGGCGATGATGGCGGCTTCGTTGCAGATATTGGCGAGATCCGCGCCAACCAGACCAGGCGTCCGTTGGGCCACGACCCGGAGATTCACGTCCGGCCCCAACTTGATATTGCGGGTATGCAGCTGGAGTATGGCAACCCGGTCGTCCAGGCCCGGCTTGTCGACCACGATCTGCCGGTCGAAGCGGCCCGCGCGCAGCAGGGCTCTATCGAGGATTTCCGGGCGGTTGGTGGCCGCCATGACCACCACCCCGATCGATGGATCGAAGCCGTCCATTTCCGTGAGCAGTTGGTTCAAGGTCTGTTCGCGCTCGTCATGACCGCCCATGACCACCGGGCCGCCGCGCGCCCGCCCGATGGCGTCGAGTTCGTCGATGAAGATCATGCAGGGCGCTTTTTGCCGGGCTTGTTCGAAGAGGTCGCGAACCCGCGCCGCGCCCACTCCGACGAACATCTCGATGAACTCGGAACCGCTGATATTGAAGAACGGCACCCCGGCCTCGCCGGCCACTGCGCGCGCCAGCAAGGTCTTGCCCGTGCCGGGTGCGCCGACCAGAAGGACGCCCTTCGGCATGCGGCCGCCCAGTCGTTGGATACGGGCCGGATTGCGTAAGAATTCGATGGTTTCCTTGAGCTCTTGCTTGGCTTCCTCGGCGCCCGCGACGTCCTGAAACGTGACCTTGACCGACGATTCCGCATGAATGCGAACCCGGCTGCGGCCGAAGTTCAAAAGCCCGCGCCCGCCGGTCATGCGGCGCGCCATCCAGGTCCAGAGCGCGAACAGAATGCCGATAGGCAACAACCAATTGAAGATGAAGTTGCCCAACCAGTTGTTGCCGTAGCGAACGGTGTATTTGACGCCTTTTTCTTCCAGGGCCTGCGCCAAATCCTGATTCCATAATGGCACGGTGATGAAACGGCGTCGTTCTTCGCCGGGAGCCTCGGGCTTCAGGTACCCGGTGATCACTTGATCCATCACGACGACGTCCTCTACCTGCTGTTCCTGCACGTATTTCAGAAAATCGCTATATGGGATTTCGTCCTGGCGCACTTCCTGATAGCCCTGCCAGAAATACAAGGTGGCTAAGATCAGAAGGAGATAAAGCCAGAGATTGATGCGCCGTCGCCGCATGCTCTGATAATCGCTCTCATCGCCGGCGCGCGGATTGATTTCCGTATCGGGTTTCCCGTCGAGGTCTGCGTTTCGCAAGTTGTCGGTCAGTTTTTTCCAGAACTCCTGAACACCTTTACCGAGGGAATCCAACAAGGAATCTCGTGAATTCTTATTCATATGAATCTCCCAATGGAACCGCGGGACAGCCGACGGATACAGTTTCGAACCCGATGGGGTGCGATTGGTTCCGCCGGCGGCGTTGACTCAAAAAAGGCTCTTTTTGACGTGGTCAGAACTCGGATTCGTCGGGTGCCGTAGAATCCGCTCGAGAATTCGGACCCAGCCACTGATTGACGATCGCGAGATCCGCTGGGTTCAAGGTCCCGGCGGCCTGTTTGAGCGCCAGACTGTTAATGATGTAATCGTAGCGCGCCCGCGCATAATCGCGCTTGGTCCGAAACAGATTGCGCTGTTCGGCGAGGACGTCGACCATCGTTCGGGTGCCGACTTCCAACCCGGCTTCGGTCGCCTCTACGGCACTTTGCGACGACACTACCGCCGCCTGGAGGGCCTCCACCTGACTGATGGCGGACAGAATACCACGGTAAGCATCTTTCACTTGACGCTTGACCGACCGCCGTACGCCGTCCAGATTTTCCTGGGCCGCTTCGTATTCATGGCGGGCCTGGCGAACCCGCGAGTTGACGCCGCCGCCCGCGAACATCGGTACGTTGACTTGCATTCCGATGATTTGATACTCGGTGGGTATGCCGCGCGGCCGGTTGGTATCGGTGAATCCCGCCGAGCCGACCAGATCCATCGACGGAAGATGGCCGGCGAACTGAAGATCGATATCTTTTTTCGCCACCAGGCTGCGGTTCTCGGCTGCAACGATACTGAGATTGCTTTCCTGGGCCAGGTCGCTCCAGTTCTCGATGTTTTCGGGATCCGGGCCCTTCAACGGAATCTTTTCGGCGAGTTCGGCCAGGGCAAGGTCGTATTCGCCGATGATTTCCTGGAGCGCTTCCCGCGCGTTGTCCACCTGGTTTTCGGCCTGTATGACATTAGCCCGGGCCTGGTCGTAACCCGCTTGGGCTTCGTGCACGTCGGTAATGGCGATCAGTCCCACCTCGAACCGTGCCTTGGCTTGTTCGAGCTGGCGCTCGATGGCGCGCTGCTCGGCCAGCGCGAATTCGCGGCTGTCCTGGGCGAACAAAACATCGAAATAGGCACGCGCGGTACGCAGCATCAGGTTTTGTTGCTCCGCCGCGTAATTGGCTTCCGCCTCGGCGATTTGATTGTCCGCCTGGCTCAGCTGGACCCAATAGTCGTGATGATAAATCGGCTGAGTCAGGTTGATGCTGGCCGCACTGTTCCAGAAGCCGACATTCCGGGCACCGGCGATGAAGGCGAGCTGAAACTCCTCGAACTTCGACAGCACGGAGTTGCGGTTGAGCTCGCCGGTCAGCGACAAAGTTGGCAATAGACGGGCGACACTTTGCGGCTTGGCTTCCAGGACGGCGTTGCGGGTCGCTTCCACTTCACGCAGCCTTGGATCGCGTTGCAACGCGAGTTCGAGGATTTGCAAGAGATCCTGCGCCTTCGCGCCTGCCGTCACGAGCAACAATAGAGCGAGCAAGATGCCTTTTTTCATTGGTAATGCAGCTTCACCTTATCGGTTCCGACACGCTTTTTAAGACGCGCGAGCAGTTCATCGCCGGGATGTACGCGCCATGCTTCCCCGAGCTGAATCGTCGTCTGTGCCGCTTTCCCTCGGTATTCGATATAAATCGGACAGCTGCCGCCTCGGAACGGTGCGAGCAGATCGACGAGTTCGTTGACCCACTGGGCTTCCGAAGGGGCGGTGTTTGGGCCCGACGGCGGCCATTGAATGAAGAGATGTTTGGCGAAGTGCGCGCGCGCCTGCGCCATGGTGAACAGGTGTTCCGCGGTCAGGCGGAGTTGGCCGGCATAGTCGTCGAAACCCAGATTGCCTTCGACGACTAGCAGCGCGTCCTTCACCAAATGCTCCCGGTATTTTTCCAAAACCTCCGAAAACACCGCTACTTCCAGCCTTCCGGTTCGGTCATCCAGAGTGGCGAAGGCCATGCGCTTGCCGTTCTTGTTCTGCCGGGCGCGAAGCTCCACGACGAGCCCCGCGACTACGGCGCGCACTTCCCGGCGTCCTCCGGGCCCCCGCTCGTTGTCGAGCGACAATTTTCCGAGACGGCCGGTAACGAAGTGCTGGATTTCGGCCTCGTAAGGGCCGATCGGATGGCCGGTGAGATAGAGCCCTAGCGTCATTTTCTCGTAAGCCAGGCGCTCGTCTTCCGGCCAAGGTTCGACGGCTGTTGCGACGCGCGGCGTATCCTCGGCCTCTGCCGGGCCCCCGAGCCCGAACAAGTCGTCCTGCCCGGTTTCGGCCATGGTACCGTGTTGTTCGGCCGCTTTGATCGCGTCCGACAGCTCCGCCATATGGCGTGCGCGATTCGAATCGATGGAATCCAGGGTGCCGGAGCGGATCAGCGCTTCGATCACGCGCCGGTTGACCTTGCGCAGATCGACCCGGCGGCAGAAATCGTACAGATCCTCGAACGGGCCGCCGCGTTTGCGCTCCTCGAGAATATCCCGGATCGCCGTTTCGCCAACTCCTTTGATCGCGCCTAGGCCATACAGGATGGTGCGGTCGTTGAGCACCGCGAAGCGGTATTCTGAGCGGTTGATGTCCGGCGGCTGGACGGCCAGTTTCATTTCCCGGCACTCTTCGATCAGGACCACGACCTTGTCGGTGTTGTCCATGTCCGAGGACAGCACCGCAGCCATGAAGGCAGCCGGAAAATGGGCCTTGAGCCAGGCGGTCTGGTAGGACACCAGCGCGTAGGCCGCCGAGTGCGACTTGTTGAAGCCGTAGCCGGCGAACTTCTCCATGAGATCGAAGATGTAGCCGGCGATATTCTCGTCGACCCCTAGCCCGACCGAGCCGGTGACGAAGATTTCCCGCTGTTTCGCCATTTCCTCGGGCTTTTTCTTGCCCATCGCGCGGCGCAGGAGATCGGCGCCGCCCAGAGTGTAACCGGCCATGTCGCGGGCGATTTGCATCACCTGTTCCTGGTATACGATGACGCCGTTGGTGGGCCTGAGAATCGGCTCTAGGACTGGGTGCGGGAATTCCGCCTTGGTGCGGCCGTGCTTGACGTTGATGTAGTCGTCGACCATGCCCGACTGCAGCGGGCCCGGACGGAACAGCGCCACCAGGGCGATGATGTCCTCGAAGCAGTCCGGCTGCAGGCGCCGGATGAGGTCTTTCATGCCGCGTGATTCGAGCTGGAAGACGGCGGTTGTCGAACAGCTTTTCAGCAGCTTGTAGGTGTCGGGGTCGTCCAGGGGAATTTGGGCGATGTCCACCGGCGGCGCGTCTTTCTCGGCCCGCTGTTTGTTGATGGTTTCCAGCGCCCAGTCGATGATGGTGAGGGTGCGCAGCCCCAGAAAGTCGAACTTGACCAGACCCACCGCTTCCACGTCGTCCTTGTCGAACTGGGTCACCAGGTTTTCGCCGCCCGGTTCGCAGTACAGCGGGGAAAAATCGATCAGCTGGGACGGTGCGATGACGACGCCGCCCGCGTGCTTGCCGGCATTGCGGGTAATGCCTTCGAGCGACTTGGCGAGGTCGATCAGCGTTCGGACTTCCTCGTCGCTCTCGTACAGCTTTCTGAGGTCCTCGCTGTCCGCGAGGGCCTTGTCCAGGGTGATGCCTAGTTCGAACGGAATCAGCTTGGCGATCTTATCCACGAAGCCGTAAGAATGGCCCAGGACCCGGCCCACGTCTCGCACCACGGCCTTGGCTGCCATGCTGCCGTAGGTGATGATCTGGGATACCCGGTCGCGCCCGTATTTGCGGGCTACGTAGTCGATCACCTCGTCGCGGCGCTCCATGCAGAAATCCACGTCGAAGTCGGGCATGGACACGCGCTCGGGGTTAAGAAAGCGCTCGAACAGCAGTTCGAATTCGATGGGATCGAGGTCGGTGATCTTGAGGGCGTAGGCCACCAGCGAGCCCGCGCCGGAGCCGCGTCCCGGCCCAACCGGAATGCCGTTTTTCTTGGCCCACTGGATGAAATCGGCCACGATCAGGAAGTAGCCGGGGAAATCCATTTGGTTGATCACCGAGATTTCCAGCTCGAGCCGCTCCTCGTAGCGCGTTCTCCGTTCTTCCAAAGTCCCTTTTCCGGTGGGCGGACGAACCGCCAGACGCTCCTTCAATCCTTTGCGCGATTCCTCGGCGAAGAACTCCGCCGTGCTCATACCCTCGGGTACAGGGAATTGCGGCAGAAAGTTCTTGCCCAGGGTAAGTTCGAGATTGCAGCGCTTGGCGATCTCGACCGAGTTTTCCAGGGCTTCGGGGAGATCGGCGAACAACTCCGCCATCTCCTCGGGGCTTCGGAGATATTGCTGCTCGTTGTAATCCCGCGGGCGGCGCGGATCGTCCAGTACCCGGCCTTGATGGATACAGACACGGGCTTCGTGCGCTTCGAACTCCGAAGGGCTGATGAATCGCACGTCGTTGGTGGCGACGACCGGCGCATCGAACTCGATCGCGAGGTTCACGGCGCCCTCGATGTATTCCTCCTCGTCCGGACGTCCGGTGCGTTGCAGCTCCAGATAAAAGCGCTGATCGAAAATTTTGAGCCAGCGTTCGAGCAGGCGTTTCGCTTCGCTTACGTTGCCCATCAGCAAAGCCTGTCCGATATCGCCTCGGCGGGCGCCGGAGAGCGCCAAGAGTCCCTCGTTTTTTTCTTCCAGCCACTCGGGCATCAGCAAGGGCACGCCTTGATGCTGATTTTCCCGATAGCTGCGGGAAATCAATTCGGTGAGGGTGCGGTATCCCGCGGTATTCTGCACGTACAGCGTCAAAGCATGCGGAGAGGCCGGGTCGGCTTCGTTGTATAGCTGCACATCGGCTCCGGCAATGGGCTTAACCCCTTCGGCCAAGGCCGCTTTATAGAACTTGACCAGGGCGAACAGATTGGACTGGTCGGTCACGGCCACCGCCGGCATGCCCAGCGCCGCCGTGCGCTTGACCAGGGCTTTCACGTCAACCAGTCCGTCGACCAGGGAGTATTCCGTGTGGACGCGCAGGTGAATGAAACGGGGATCGAGCGCTTCGGTCATGAAGTTCGGGTAGCTTGCAGGTTTGTCTAAAAGATCGTTTTCCGTCACTTGTTGTGGTGCGTGATCGGCATTCTCCAAGTTTTCGTGAGAATGTACGTTCTAGGCTCGAACGTGTTCTCGCCAATCAGGCGCATCCGAACTGCTGCGTTGTCATTTTATTCGCACGTGTGTCGACCATTCGTTCATCAGACGATCTTCCATCGTATGGTAAACATCGGCGTCAAAGTCGGTTCGATTTGGCTTCGCGGCCACTGGACCGGATTCGAACTTTGCGGAACCGCAGTAATTCAGGCGTGAGAAACGGTTCAGGCATGTTTGCCGACGCCGAGGATAGGTAATTCAATCCTTTGTTCGGTATGCAAATTCATCCAGGCAAAAACGGAGAGTCTGGTCCCAATCGGGTAAGGCCAGACCGAATTCCTCGAAGAGCCTTTTATTGGAAAGCACGGAATATTTCGGACGCCGTGCGGGAGTGGGGTATTCGGAGCTCGGGATTGGTTCGAGCCTGGCGGCGGATTCCGGCAACAATCCCTTTTCGAGGGAGTAGTCGCGTATATTGCAGGCGAAGCCGTGCCAACTCGTCTGTCCGTCGCAGCTCAGATGATAAATTCCTTGCCGATCGCCCGGCTCGAACCGTCCGTTCGCGGTGGACTTGGCAAGCATCAAGGCGGTGGCCTCGGCGATGAGACGGCTCCAGGTAGGAGCGCCGTACTGATCGTCCACGACGCGGACGAGTTCGCGTTCCCGCATCAGTCTCAGCATCGTGAGCAGAAAGTTCTGGCCGCGCCGTCCGTAAACCCAGGCAGTGCGCAGGATGAAGTGAGGCACGCCGACCTGGCGGATGGCCTCTTCGCCGGCCAGTTTGCTTCGGCCGTAGGCATTTTGCGGGCCCACCGGATCGTCCTCGCGATAGGGCGCATCGTCGTCGCCGTCGCCCGGGAAAACATAGTCGGTGGAATAATGGATCAGGCCGGCGCCGACGTTCAGCGCTTCCTCCGCCAGGATGCCCGGCGCCAAGGCATTGACCCGGAAGGCGAGATCGTTTTCCTGTTCCGCTTTGTCCACGGCGGTGTAGGCACCCGCATTGACGATCAAGCCGGGCCGGATTTGCCGCACCGACGCGCGGATGGAATCGGGATCGGTCAAGTCCAAAGCCGGAGTCGACCGGCGATCCAGTGCTATCGTTTCGCCCACGCAGGCAAGACTCCGGCGTAGCTCCCACGCCACCTGTCCTTCACGTCCGATCAGGAGAATCTTCATGCTTGCCAGACGGGGAGCAGCTCGCGGGGAAAATCCTTCAAATTCCGGGCGGATTGGTCCTTCGCCGACAAAACGGGATTGTCGATCGGCCAAGTGATGCCCAGATCCGGATCGTCCCAGCGGAGGCTGTATTCCGCGCTCGGATTATAAAAATCGGTGCACTTGTAGGAAAAAAGCGCAGTCTCGCTCAGCACGCAGAATCCATGGGCGAAACCTTCCGGCACATAAAGCTGATGGTGGTTTTCTTCCGAAAGGAGCGCACCGAACCACTGGCCGAAAGTCGGCGAGCCTGCGCGGATGTCGACCGCCACGTCGAATACCTCGCCTTGCAAGGCCTGCACGAGCTTGCCCTGCGGGGTGGGATTCTGGAAGTGCAGACCGCGCAGAATGCCTTTGCGCGACAGCGATACATTGTCTTGAACGAACTCCCGGTCCAAACCGGCTTCCCGATAGCGCCGCCGATTCCAGGTTTCCAGAAAGAAGCCGCGGGCATCGCCGAAGACGTCGGGCTTGATCAGCAACACGCCCGGCAATGGAGTGGATTCTATATTCATGCGGGGCGGCCCAGTTCTAGAAGTCTGATCAGGTATTCTCCATAGCCGCTCTTGTTCAGCTTCATGGCGTGCTTTTCCAGATCGCCGCCGCTGATCCAGCCCTGGCTCCAGGCAATTTCCTCCGGGCAGCAGATTTTCAGGCCCTGGCGTTCTTCTATGGTTTGAATGAAATTGGAAGCTTGCAGCAGCGAGTCGTGCGTTCCGGTGTCGAGCCACGCCACGCCGCGGCCGAGTTTTTCGACCTGAAGCCGTCCTTGCTCCAGATACAGGTTGTTGATGTCGGTGATTTCGAGCTCGCCGCGGGCCGAGGGTTTCAGGTCGGCCGCCATGTCGACCACCTGGTTGTCGTAAAAGTAAAGACCGGTGATGGCGTAATTGGATTTGGGGCGCTTGGGTTTTTCCACGAGATTCACCACGCGGCCACTCTCATCGAACTCTGCGACGCCGTAGCGTTCGGGGTCCTTGACCCAATAACCGAAAACCGTAGCACCGGTTTCGCGGGCAACCGCTTTTTCCAGATAAGTCTGGAGGCCATGGCCGTAGAAAATGTTGTCGCCCAGGATCAGGCAGGAACGATCCTTGCCGACAAACTCCCGTCCGATGATGAAGGCTTGGGCGAGTCCTTCGGGTTTCGGCTGCACGGCATAACGGATAGACATGCCCCATTGCTCGCCGTCGCCCAATAGACTTTGGAATAAAGGCGCGTCCTGGGGAGTAGTGATGATCAGTATGTCCCGTATGCCCGCCAGCATTTGCACCGACAGGGGATAATAGATCATCGGTTTGTCGTAAACCGGCAGTAGCTGTTTGCTGACGACATAGGTCAACGGATGCAGGCGAGTGCCCGAGCCCCCGGCCAGAATAATCCCCTTCAAGTTATCGGACTTCAAAGATATTCCCCCCTTGCATGCTGTTTGTTGTCGCCGGCAGACCGCTGCACTCAGGACTTTTCGATTCCCAGGCGTTCTCCCCGGTAACTGCCGTCCATGACCCGCTGGCACCAGTTCTGGTTTTCCAGATACCACTCCACGGTCTTGCGGAGTCCGGTCTCGAAGGTTTCGGCCGGTTCCCATCCCAGATCCCGGCGTATCTTGCCGGCATCGATCGCGTAGCGGAGATCGTGGCCGGGGCGGTCCGTAACGAAAGTGATCAGTTCGCGGTGCGGACGGTATTTGGAATTAGGCAACAATTCATCGAGCAAGCTGCAGATGGTCTCGACGACTTCCAGATTGGTTTTTTCGTTGTTGCCGCCGATATTGTAGACCTCGCCCGCTTTGCCATCCTCAAGGACTCGTTCGACGGCCCGGCAATGGTCCTCGACGTAAAGCCAGTCGCGCACGTTGGCACCGGTCCCGTAGACCGGCAGCGGCTTGCCGTTCATGGCATTGTGGATCATCAGCGGAATCAGCTTTTCCGGGAATTGGTATGGTCCGTAGTTGTTGGAGCAGTTGGTGGTTAGAGTCGGCATTCCATAAGTGTGGAAGTAGGCTCTGACCAGATGGTCCGACGAGGCCTTCGAAGCCGAGTAGGGCGAGTTTGGTCGGTAAGGGTTTTCCTCGGTGAAGAACCCCTCTGATCCCAGCGTTCCGTAGACCTCGTCGGTGGAGACGTGGAGGAAGCGAAACGCTTTGTGCGCCTTGGGAGAAAGCGACCGCCAATAACGGCGCGCCGCTTCCAGCAATTGGAATGTGCCGAGAATATTGGTCTGAATAAAAGGTTCCGGCGAGTCGATCGAGCGGTCCACGTGGCTTTCCGCGGCGAAATTGACGATGGCGTCCGGCTGATAGCGTTCCAGTAGATAATCCACCAGGCTGCGGTCGCCGATGGAGCCCAAGACAAAGACGTGGGCGGGGTTGTCCTTGATGCTTTCCAGCGTATCCAGATTGCCCGCATAGGTCAGGGCATCCAGGTTGACGACTTGAAGATTCGCCCGGCGCATTTGGCGAAGCACGAAATTTCCCCCGATGAATCCGGCACCTCCGGTTACCAATATTGTTTTCGATTGTGTCATGCGGCTGGTCCACCCTTACGTTGCATCATTCCTCGTGAGGGATTGTATCCGATGATGGCGATGATCAGAAAAACAATCAGCGCCACGGATGTGTAGATACAAGCGTAAAGATTGAACTGACCGTAGAGCGCGAAACGGATGAGTTCCACGGCTTGGGAGAATGGGTTGTACGAGGCGAGAGTGTAGAGGAGTTCGCTGGATTCCTGGATTTTCCACAGCGGATAGAGCGCGGTGGACAGGAAGAACATCGGAAAAATCACGAAGTTCATGACGCCGGCGAAATTCTCAAGCTGCTTGACGAAGGAAGACAGCAGCAGGCCGAGCGCGCCCAACATCAAACCGGAGAGGACCAGCGCCGGCAACACGCTCAGATAGCCTTCCAAGGGAGCTCGGATGTCGTAAAACCAGGCGATGAGGAGAAAGGTGTACGCCTGCAATACCGCGACCAGAACGCCGGCCAGGAGTTTGTCCACCAGCAAATACCAGCGGGGCAAGGGACACACCAAGAGGGTTTTCATGCTGCCCATCTCGCGGTCGTAAACCATGGAGAGAGAACTCTGCATGCCGTTGAACAGCAGAATCATCCCGAGCAGTCCCGGCGTGATGTAGACCTCGTACAGAATATACGTTTCATAGGGCGGAATGATCGCGACGCCCAAAGTCGAGCGGAAACCGGCAGCGAAGATGAACAGCCAGACCAGGGGGCGCACCAGGGCCGAGACGAAGCGTTCGCGCTGGTGCACGAAGCGCAGCAGTTCCCGCGCCATGATGCCGCGCAAGGCGCGGAGGTAGTGCATGAGCCTCATGCGGCCTCCCGCGTCAGCCTGTGGAACGCGTCGCCCACGGTTTCAGCGCCGGTGGTTTTCAATACCTCCGGGATAGAACCGTCGGCCCTAACGGCTCCCTTGTGCAATACGACCAGACGATCGTTTTCGTAGATCTCGTCGATCAGATGAGTGGCCCAGAGCACGGCGATGCCGCTATCGGAACACAGCCGATGCACGTAGTCGACGATGGCCTTACGGCTCGGAACATCCAGGCCGACCGTGGGTTCGTCCAAAAGCAGTAGCCGGGGCTCATGCAACAAGGCCCGCGCGATTTCGACCCTGCGCCGGTGGCCGCCGTTGAGCTGCCTAACCTTCTCTTTCCGCCGCTCGAACATACCTTGACGCTCCAGTTCTTCCCGGATGCGCGCGTCGGCGCGGCGGCGGCTCAGACCGTGCAGCGAAGCGTGATAGTGAAGGTTTTGCAGCACGGTCAGATCGAGATCCAGGGTCGTTTGCTGAAAAACGACGCCCAGTTGCGCCAGGGCTCGGCTGAATTCTTTCCTGACATCGTGTCCCGCAATAAGGATTCGTCCTTCGCGACTGTCGTACAGCCTTGTGATCAGGGAAAACAGCGTGGTCTTGCCGGCGCCGTTGGGGCCCAGCAAAATGGTGCATTCACCGGGCGCAACGGCAAAGCTCACGCGGTCAAGCGCCTTCTTTTTGCCGTAGGCATAGGAAAGTCCCGCCACGGTCAGGGCAGGTGTGGCATTAAGAGTCATGGTTCAAGGTTTAACGACGAGCCCCCATGGGTAATGGCCCACGGCGACGGACTTCAGAACCTTGTGCTGTTTGAGATCAATGATCGAAATGTCGTTGCTCACGCCGTTGGTGGTATAGAGCCGGGATTGATCCGGCGAAAATTCGAGGTTCCAAACCCGCTGACCGACCAGGAGATAGTCGACGACTTCCAGCTTTTGCGCGTCGATGACGGCGACCCGGTTCGCCGGCCCCAAGGCCACGTACCCGTAACGTCGATCCTTATCGATACGAATGCCGACCGGCTGGATTTTCTCCTGAGTGACGCCGGGAATCTTGAAGCCGATCTTTTTGACCGGCTGTTTGGTGTCGACATCGAATACGGTCAAGGTGCCGGCAATTTCCGAAGTGACCCAGAGCTGCCGGCTGTCGTCGGTGAATGCGCAGGCGCGTGGACGCGGATCGACCAGCGTGTTGTCCACGATGTCGAGACTACTGCGGTCGATCCAGTGGGCCATATTGGTGGTTTCGCTGGTGCTGACCACCCATTTCCCGTCCGGGCTGACCGCGATGCCTTCCGGTTCAACCCCGACCGGAACGGTTTTGACGGCCTTCTTGGAGGCGATCTCGATCACGGTCACCTGATTGTCGTCTTCGTTGGAGACGTACAGGAACCGGCCTTCGGGGTCCCTCGCGAAGGTTTCCGGATCTTCCCCCGAAGGCAGTTTGCCGACCACTTTCAAGCTTTCCGTATCGATGACCTGAATGGTGTTATCGTCGCTGGCCGCGACGTAGAGCTGGCGTTGATCCTTGCTCAGCACGATGCCCCGAGGGCGTTTCCCGATCTTGACGGTTTTTATGAGTTTTCCTTGTGCGGCATCGACCACGGCCAGAGCATTGTCTTTTTCCAAGGTGACGAAGACCGTTTCGCCGAAAGCGGAGCTAGAGGCCATTCCTCCCAGCAAAAGGGCCGACATCATCAGTTTTTTCATCGATTGTTTCCTCTGGTAAGACTGGGATTTATTGCGCGGCTTAGAAGCGGCACTTCGACTCGGGTTCATCGTAACCCAGGGTATCCAATTCGTTCTTGGGATGGAGAAAGCCTTCCACCGGAGCGACGGCTACCATCGACCGTTCGGAAGCGATCAGCACCGGTTGCCGCAATTGGCCGTTCCAGCGTCGGAACGACAAGGGCACGCCCTTGAATCCGGCCAGGGCGAATTCTTCTCCGAGCATAAAGGTTTTCACCTTGTCGAAATCGACCGATTTGGTGCGCGTGGCCGATTCACCGATGGCCCGAACCGCCAGCCAGGCACCGTAATCTTCCTCGGTCATCCAGCGGCCGGCTTGATCGCGGAAACGGTTCTGCAATTGCAGCGCGCCCCATGCCTCGTGCGTCCGGTGCCAAGCGGTCGCCACCAGCCCTTGAGTGCCGGCGACGGGGCGAGGCTGCCAGGTGCGATAAGGAAGAAAATCACCGAATAAACCCGATTCGTCGGCGACGATGAGAATGTCATATTCGACGCCCTGGGTGAAAACCGGTACCTCGGATTCCGGCGTGCGGCGTTCGTCGAAGCTGTGTTGCCAAGTCCTTTCCGCAACGATTTTCGCTCCGAAACGCTTGGCAGCGCGTTTAACCGCTTCGGCGTAAAGCTTGTCGCCGTCGTTGGGTCCGGCAGCCAGGAACCACTTGTTCCAGCGCTTCTTCGCCAGGTATTGCCCCAAGGCATCGGCGCGCATCGCTCGGCTGGGCAAAAGGTGGAGTACGTTGGGGCGGCAGGCTTCGCCGCGGAATTCATCGTCCCGGGTGGCGATATCGTATAGCAAAACATTTTTCGATTCGGGCAAAGCCGCCAGTTCGCGGATCTTTGTGGACTCCAGGTTGAGGAGGATGTGTCTATGGCCGTCTGCCAGCAGGGCTTTGAATGCCGCGGCAACATCGCCGTCCGGCGGCACGATGCTTTCACGCAAGCTGAAATTCTGGCGGGTGAAGCGGCCGGTGGTATTGTTGTCCTGAATGCCGAGACGTGCGCCCTGTACCCCTCGGTCGGTGACCGCCTGCTCGAAAAAAGGCAGGACCGGCGGGCCTTGAGGGGCCTGCGCGAGATAAGCGATGGGCAGTTGATCGAGCTTCGCTTCGGCGCTTGCCTTGGGTTGGGATTTCGGCGCCGGCGCCGTTTTCTTGGCTCCGTAGGCCGGCGTGAAGGCCGCCAGAAGGAAGCTGAGAAAAATAAGCGGTAGTGTTTTTGAAATTGAAAGCATGATTCCGCACCGTTCGACCGTGGGAATTATAACGAAACCGGCTGTGGCCCGGAAAAACGCCAGACCCGATGTCCGTGCGGTCCGGCGTCGGGGCTAATTCAAGTCCCTATGCCGAACAAGAATATCGTACGTATCCGAACGGAAGCGCTCTGCCAGCGCTTCCACCAGATAGACCGAACGATGCTGTCCGCCGGTGCATCCGATGGCGGCGGTCAGATAGCTGCGGTCTTCGTCCGCGAACCGGGGTATCCAGCGTTGCAATAGGGCGACGACGTCGTCCAGGTAGCTTTGAACCTCGGTAATGTTTGCGAGAAACTCGATCACTTCCGCGTCTTTACCGGTCTTGCTGCGCAGGCTGGGTTCCCAATGCGGGTTGGGTAGACAGCGCGCATCGAACACGAAGTCCGCGTCGAGCGGAATGCCGTTCTTGTAGCCGAAAGACAGGAAATACAAGGACATCGAATGCTCCTGCTTCGCTCCGAGACGGCCTCTTATCAGTTCACGCAACTGATGTATGTTGGTGTAAGTGGTGTCTACAAGGAGATGGGCGCGACTCGCGACCGGTTCCAGCAGCTTACGCTCCAGTTCGATCGCTTCGCTGAGCGGACGAGCCGAATCGGTTAACGGATGCTTGCGGCGGGTCTCGCTGAAACGCTTGAGTAGAGTGTCGGTCTCCGCCTGTAGAAAGAGAATCTGACACTCTATCCCGAACCTGTCGGCCAGTTCCAAAGTCAGGGGAAACTGGTCCAGACTCGCGCTCTGATTTCGGGCATCGATGCTGATCGCGGTTTTCCGGAACGCTCCCGGGTTGCTGATCACGGCTTGCCGTATAAAAGATTCGAACAGCGAGACCGGCAGGTTATCGATGCAGTAGTAACCGGAATCCTCTAGAGTTTCCAGCGCGATACTCTTGCCCGACCCGGATAAACCGCTGACGATGACGAGTTTCATGGCGACGTTTTGCTCACGCCTATATCAGCCGAAAAAACGAATGTGCTGTGGGGCGAGTGATCAGTGCTCTTGAACTTTTTCTTTATGTTTGACGACTTGTCGATCGAGCTTGTCGACCATGCCGTCGATGGCGGCATACAGATCCTCGCTTTCCTCCTGAGCGAACAAGCTGGCGCCGTTGACTTGCACCGTCGCTTCCGCTTTTTGAGCCAGTTTTTGCACTTCGAGCACCACGTGCACATTTACGATCTTGTCGAAATGACGTTCGATCCGCTGCATTTTTTCCATGACGTAATTTCTCAGGGCTTCGGTTACGTCGATGTGATGGCCGGTGATGCTGATTTGCATGATGATCTCCCTAGTTTTGGATGATTGTTATCAAAAAACACGTTTTCTTTCGTTGGACGGCGGAATAGCCATGGCTTCCCTATATTTGGCGATGGTGCGGCGCGCCACGTTGATGCCCCGTCCCTTCAGCATGGCTGCGATCGTGTGGTCGCTCAGAGGCTTCAGCGGATCTTCGCCTTCGATGATTTCTTTCAAATATGCTTTGATGGCGGTTGCCGAACATTCTCCGCCGGCATTCGTCGAGACATGACTGGAGAAGAAGTACTTGAATTCGAAGACGCCATTCGGCGTGTGGATATATTTCTGCGTTGTAACCCTGGAAATGGTGGATTCGTGCATTCCCACTTCTTCGGCGATGTCTCGCAAAACGAGCGGTTTCATGGCCGTCTCGCCGTATTCCAAAAAGTCTTTCTGGCGTTCGACGATGCAGCGAGCCACTTTCAGCAGGGTGTCGTTCCGGCTTTGCAGGCTTTTGATGAACCAGCGCGCTTCCTGCAGATGGTTCTTCATGGTGACGTTGTCCGCGCTGTTGTCGGCGCGCTTGATCATGCCCGAATAAAACGGATTGACGCGCAGCTTGGGCGAAATTTCGGGGTTGAGAGCGACGATCCAATCGTTTCCCTGCTTGACCACGAACACATCGGGAATCACGTACTGAGATTCCGAGGCAGAGATCTTGCGGCCGGGTTTGGGTTCCAAAGTACGGATCAAAGCCACCACGTGGTTCAGATCCTCTTCGGACAGCTCCAGCGTGCGTCTGAGCTTGGCCAGATCTTTCTTGGCCAGGAGCTCCAGATGCCGGGTCACCAGCGTGAACGCCTCCTTTTTCCACGGAGTGTCATCGGGCAGCTGATTCAATTGGATCGCCAGGCAATTCGCGAGGTCCGGCGCGGCCACTCCGGGCGGATCGAAATTCTGAACCCGATGCAGAACGGCCGTCACTTCCTCGATCTCCAATCCGTTGATTTGATTGACGAGGCCCTGATGGATGTCTTCCACGCTGACCGTCAGATAGCCGTCGTCATCGATAGCGTCGATAATCGCCGTGGCGATGGCGTAGTCCTGTTCGCTGAACGTCGTCAGCTCCATCTGCCAGTGCAGGTAATCCTGCAAGGACTGGGCCGGCGCCCGCTGAAAAATGAAATCGTCGCTGTCCGAATCTGAGGCCGCGACGGAGTAGCTCTGAAAACTGTCGTACACCTCGTCCCATGAGGTATCGACCGGTAATTCCTGGGGGATATCGGTTTGGGCGTCGAGATTCGACAACTCCTTGAATTCCGGCTCGCTGGACGGGGCAGGGGTTTCTACCGAGTCATGAAACTCCCCGTGGCTGCCTTCGTCTTCCGCCACTTCGAGCATCATGTTTGAGTCCAGCGCCTGTTGTATTTCCTGCTGTAAATCCAGGCTTGACAACTGCAGCAGCTTGATAGCCTGTTGCAATTGGGGGGTCATGGTCAGCTGCTGACCCAACCGGAGTTGCAGAGTTTGCTTCATGAAGCTTTACGTCCAGAAATGCGCGTTGGCAGTGTGAGAGTGAAAAATCAGAACCATTCTAGTGCACAGGTACTAACCATGAAAGGGACTGTCTAAAGGGAAAAATGTTCGCCCAGATAAACTTGGCGTACTTCCTTGTTTTGTACTATGTCTTGCGCCGTGCCTTCTGCGATCACGACGCCTCCGCTGAGGATATAGGCGCGGTTGCATATTCCGAGCGTCTCGCGCACGTTATGTTCGGTAATGAGAATACCGATGCCGCGGTCTCTCAGGTGCTCGATGATCTTTTGGATGTCGATGATCGAGATCGGATCGACCCCCGCGAACGGTTCGTCCAACAGCATGAACTGCGGCTCGCAGGCCAGGGCCCGCGCGATTTCCACTCTTCGGCGCTCTCCGCCCGAGAGTCCCAGGGCGGGCTGGTTGCGCAGATGGCCGATACTGAATTCCTCGAGAAGCTCCTCGATCACCAGTTCTCGCTGTCCGTTGGTCAATCCTTTGCGCAATTCCAATACCGCCCGCAAATTGTCGGCTACGGTCAACTTCCGGAAGATCGAAGGCTCCTGCGGCAGATAGCCTACGCCGAGTTGCGCCCTGGCATGCATGGGGAGATTCGTGATGTTGTGTTCGTCGAGGTAGATTGTACCGCTATCCGGACGTATTACCCCCACGATCATGTAAAAACTGGTGGTTTTTCCGGCCCCGTTGGGCCCCAGCAAGCCTACGACTTCTCCGCTGTGGATTTGCAGCGAGACACCGTTGACGACATTGCGCTTGTTGTAGCGTTTGAGTAGATCGGTAGCAACTAGAATCGCCATCGCTTATTCGGATTTCTCTTTCGGCTGCATTTTTACATGTACGCGTTTGCTGCCGGTGGTGGGGCTGCCGGCCTTGAATAAACCGTTTTTGGTGTCGTACTCGATGATGTCGCTGGCGGTCGAATTCTGTCCCTGCCAGACCAATGCCTTGTCGTAGAGGATCAGTATTCCGGTATCCGGAAAATAATCGGCACGTTGCGAGGTCCCGTGAATGTCTTCCTTGCCGCCTTCCGGGGTTTGTTTCAGCCGGGTGGGATTTCCGGTAACGATAATTTTCTCGGTCTGGCCGCCTTTCTGATAAACGGTCATTTGGTCGCCTTGAACATCGAGGCTGCCTTGAGTGGCTTTCACATCACCGGTGTATACGGTTTGGCCGGTCTTTTCATCGTAAGTCGCCGTGTTGGCTTCGATATAAATCGGCTGCTTCGAGTCGCTGTCCAATGCGAACGTGTTCTCAGCGGCGAATAAAAACCATAAGGCGATCAGCAGGGTTGAAATAAAACCGACGATCCTTTCAGGGAACGCTTGCTGAATACGTATTGGAAGGGTCATTCCGGTGCTCCAATCGCAAACGGCCTGGCCGGGAGCGCCGGCCAGCCCCTTCCCGAAGACGCCGTTTGCGATTGGATAAAAACGGTAGGTCTCGCATCCGGGGCTGTCGCTCGGATCTACCGAGTTGCAGCCGCGGCTCTTAGGGGAATTCATGCTTTCTTCGTACATTGGAAAGAATCGTGACTTTTAAATCATCGCCGAAGTGAACTCGTGCGCCATTGCCGGTCAGTTCGTCCGGCGGACTCAGTACCTGTATGAACTCGTCGGTTTCGGCGTAGTTGTTGTCCGGTTGGACTCTGGCGTTCTGGGTGACGATTTTCAGCGTACGGCCGTTTTCGTCCCGCTCGCGCAGAATAAGGACGTTTCCGTTCAAAAATATGGTATCGCTTTCGCCCGGCATGAGGGCGTTATCGGAATGAATGACCCACGGCGGTCCGTCTTTTCCGTAGAGCGTCAGAACCGGCTGTACCAATTCGGTACGGTCTTGATCCACATAATGGGTAAGGTTTACGGCAAACAGCAGTTGCTTCGGTTTGCCGTTTTCGTCCATCAGCGTACGACTCAGGTTTTTTGAATAATAATCGATCGTTCCGTGGGTTCTCGGTCCGGCAGATTCTTCGGCCGGCATAAAAACGCCGGCAAGCCACCAGGTAAACAATGCCAGGGTGGCCAATCCCAGATAGGTTACCAGCGATCTCAGAGCAAAAATGCTCATCAGAAATGACTCTCGATAACGCCTTGCAAGGTGCCTTGGGCTTTCATAACGAGATCGCAGACTTCCCGTGCGGCGCCCGCTCCGCCGGGACTGGGCGTAACCCAGTGGGCATGCTGTCGAATGCTGAAGTGGGCGTCCGCTACCGCCACCGCCAGTCCGACTCGGCGCATGATCGGCAGATCCAGGAGATCGTCGCCGACATGGGCGATTTCATCGGGAGCCAGCGCCAGCTCATTGCGAAGATGCTCGAACGCGTCCAGTTTGTCTTGGTACCCCTGATAGACATGACGAATGCCGAGGCTCTCCATGCGCAGCGCCACCGACTGCGAACGCCGACCGGAAATCACTGCCGTCGCTACGCCCGTCCCCTGAAGCAACTTGATGCCATGACCGTCGCGGGCATGAAAGCTTTTGTATTCCTGGCCTTGCTGGTCGAAAAAAAGCCGGCCGTCGGTCAGAACGCCGTCCACATCGAAAATGACCAGGCGGATCCCGGCCGCGCGAGCCAGCACGTCTTGAGGCGCATGCTCGGGCATCAAACCACTCCGGCTCTCAGCAAATCGTGCATATTGAGTGCGCCGATCAGCCTGTTCTCCTCGTCGACGACCAAGAGAGCGCTGATCCGCTTTTCCTCCATGATGCGTACCGATTCCGCGGCTAACAGTTCGGCCGAAACTTTGGTGCAATATTGTGTCATGGCTTCATTGATCGGCGTGGTGTGAATATCGCCGGCCTTTTCGAACAATCGCCGGAGGTCGCCGTCGGTAAAAATTCCGAGCACTCGATAGTCGCTATCGACGATAGCGGTCATTCCGAGCTTTTTCGCCGTCATTTCCAGAACCGCGTCGCGTACCAGGGCCGTTTCCGGCACCGCCGGAATTTCCGGGCCGGTGTGCATGACGTCCTGCACCCGGGTTAACAGTCGCCGTCCGAGACTCCCTCCCGGATGCGCGAATGCAAAATCCTCCCGGGTGAATCCTCGCGCTTCCAACAATGCGACGGCCAAAGCATCTCCCATCGCCAGCGTCGCGGTCGTGCTCGATGTGGGGGCCAGACCGAGCGGGCAGGCTTCTTCCTTTACGGATGTGTCGATATGCACCAGCGATTGCCTGGCCAGCGTGGATTTGGGGTTGCCCGTCATGCCGATCAAAGGAACGTCGAGTCGTTTGATCAGGTGCAAGATGGCCAAAATCTCGGGGGTTTCCCCCGAATTCGACAAGGCCAGAACGACATCGTGCGCCGTGATCATGCCGAAATCGCCATGGCTGGCTTCTCCGGGGTGCACGAAGAAGGCAGGCGTACCGGTACTCGCCAAAGTGGCGGCGATCTTGCCGCCGATGTGGCCGGATTTTCCCATTCCGGTCACCGCGATCCGGCCCTTGCAGGCCAGTATGAGTTTGCAGGCCGCCGCGAAATGACCGTCGATGCGCCCCATCAAGGCGGCTACCGCCTCGGCCTCGGTCCGTACGACCTTGAGTCCGGCCCGGCACAGGCTGTCTTCATCGTAGGTCGTGGCGAGTGTGGTGCGCTGTAAGCTCGACGTCATGCGTGTGAACTGCTCAAAATGAAGCAATTATGCCATGAATATTGCATACCGATTTCGGGTTTTCCAAGAGCCTGGATATTCGCGATGGGAATGGAGGCATTTGGTGCCGCAAAAGCGGTCACTCCCGGGTGACAAACGCGAGCTTGGTAATGCCTGCCTTGTGAGCGACGGCCATGGCTTCCGCGACCCGACCGTAGGGAACGGCGGTGTCGGCCTGGAACTGCACGATCAGTTCCGGATCGGCCTGTTGCAGATCGCGCAGAAGCTGCTCCATAGCTTCCAGCGGTTGCGGCTGATCGTTCAAGGTGATCTGACCCTGGGCGTCGATGGCGATGGTGGCGAGGTGCTTGTCGGGGGCGGGGTCGGTTTTTTCGGTCTTCGGCAAATCGACTTTCACCGCCTGGGTCAGCAGCGGTGCGGTGACGATGAACACGACCAGCAATACCAGCATGACGTCGACCAGCGGCGTCACGTTGATTTCGCTCATGGCCTCCCGATCGGAAGAGGAATCGGTTTTGAATCCCATGTTACTCGCTCCCGTCGGCTTTAAGGCCTGTCTTCACGGCGAGATTAAGGAAGTCGGTGGCAAAATATTCGAGGTCCGCTTCGCATAGCTTGATGCGTCTCAAAAAGAAATTGTAAGCCAATACCGCCGGAATGGCCGCTGCGATGCCGATCGCCGTGGCGACCAGTGCTTCGCCGATCGGGCCGGCGACCACATCCAGGCTGGCCGATTTGGCCTCGCCGATGTCCTGCAAAGCGTGCATGATGCCCCATACCGTGCCGAACAGCCCGACGAAGGGCGACGTGCTGCCGATGCTGGCCAACATGGACAGCCCTTGTTCCAGATCCTTGCGTTCTCGGCTGATCTGTTGGCGCAGGGACCGTTCCAGAATCGACTCGATGTCGCCGCTCCACTCGAGCATGCGCGAGGTTTTGCTGCGCATGTCCTTGAGAACGCCGAATCCTGCTCCTGCGATGCGGCCCAAGGCACTCGCCGAATGTTCCAGACCCGAGGCAGTGGCGAGATCCGGCGCCGCCCAGAAGTCTTTGCTGTAGCCGCGATTTCGCTGGCCGATATTCCAGAGCGTCCAGCTCTTGAAAAAGATGATGCTCCAAGTAATGACGGAAAATCCGATCAGCACCCCTAAGGTGATCTGAACGATATCGGTAGAAGAGATCTGAATCATGCGATAGCCTTTTTCATCGTTTTAGTTTGTATTCAATCGGGACGATAACCCAACTGACCACGGCCCGGTCGCCCCTGCGCGCGGGGATAAAGCGCCAGTTCTTGACCTGATCCACGGTCGCGTCGTCCAGAATCTCGTGGCCGCTGCTGCCTTCGATTTTGATCTCGCCCGCCGAGCCGTTCGGCATGACTTGAACGCGCAAGGTGACCTTGCCTTCCCAGCGTCTTTCCAACGCGACACGTGGGTAACGCGTCGGCGGATTGTTCAGGCCCGGCGCCTTGTAAGAGGCTTCGACGAATGGCGCAGGGGCTGGTGCGGCCGGCTTGCCCTGGGTCGACGCGGTCGGGACAGTGGCCGGCGCGCTGGGCGTCGGAGTTTCAGAGGGCTCGGGTGCCGGTGTCGGCCGAGCCACCGGTTTAGGCTTGGGCTTGGGTTTAGGTTTGTCCGGTTTTTTCGGTGCGGGTTTTTCCGGTTTGGGCTCGGGTTTGGGCGGCGGCTGTTGTACCTGCGGTTGGGGCGGCTCGGGACTGGCTTCGGGCTGTGCCGCGACAAGCGAGACTTCCAGCAGTTGCGGTGGAGTTTCCGCCGGTTCCCGGTCTACCGGGGCGGCGAGCCAGGCGGCCCAAACCGCGGCATGCAGTGCCGCTGCGGCAGCGATCGAGAAAGCGGTCTCCAGCCACGAGCGACATCCTTGCTTGGTGTCGGCGGACATCGAAGTCATATACAGATGTGCGAGTGATGGTTCGGTAGAAATTGGAGGGTACAACTCAAATTGAGAATAATAACGAGAATTTTTACTGTGTAAGCATTTTACATACGGATTTTAATCCCAAACGTCTAAATACCGGTGCTATGACCATCTATTCTTAGCAAATATCGGTCCATATCAAGTTGAGTGGAGCGCTGCTCGCCAAATCTAGGCTGTCGGTACAAATGAGCTCATCGCGCATGTCCGATTGTGTGATATGACGCAATCCGGATATCCCATCTTGGGTTTCACGGAGACTCCGTTCCTGGACAGCATCGTGTTGTGGCGGCGTATTTTATAGATCGTTGAAAATAAATGCTAAATGAAAATTGCTCATGTTCGTTTCCGGTGGGGAAGAGCGATTTGGCGGAAAGCGATATCGGTATTTGACACATCGAGGTGTGGCATATCACGCAGTTCTTGCCTGTTGGCAGCGTGCATGGCCGCTGTGGACCGGATGGTTGCTGACGAAAAGGAGTGGCACGAATTTTCCTATTAAAAGGCTCGGTCTTAATAAAAGAAAAAATAAATATGAAGATGCAGGAGGATGTATTGATATCGCCATTTCGTGTTGGGATGGCGGTTTTCGGTCTGAATTTATTGTTTTCCGGATTCGCTGTCGCCGATCATACCGAAGAACATCGTTTGCAGACGATCGAAGTGACGGCCCCCGAAGAAACCGGGGAATCGCTGACAACGCCCAGCGCGGAAACGGCCAAGTACAAGCTTTCCCAGGTTCCGGGCGCAACCACCTTCATCCATTCCGAAGAGTACCGCAGCCGTCCGACGCCGGGTGGCGTGGCCGATGTCCTGAGTTATTCGCCGGGTGTTTTTTCTCAAAGCCGATACGGCAATTCCGAAACCCGCATTCTGGTGCGCGGCGCCGGAACTTCGCTGACTTTCGGTTCGGCGGGGCTGCGCTATCTGCGCGACGGCCTGCCGCTCACCGGAACCGACGGCTTTACCAATCCGGAGCTTCTGGAGCCGATGAACGCGCTTTACACCGAGGTTTATCGCGGCTCCAACGCCCTGCAATACGGTTCGGCCTTCTTGGGCGGTGCGGTGAACTTCGTCTCGCGCAACGGCCGCAATACGCCGGGCATTCATACGACCTTCGTCACCGGTTCGCACGATTACTACCGTCCCCAACTGATGGTCGGCGGCGTGCTGAACAAGGATCTGGATTATTTCGTTTCTTATACCGGGACCTACAACAATAGTTTCCGGGACCATAGCGAAGAGGATATTTCCAGAGGCTACGCCAATTTCGGTTACCGCTGGAACGAGGATCAGGAAACCCGCGTGCATCTGTTCGCCAGCAAGAACCAGCTGCAGCTGCCGGGGTCTCTTTCGTTCGAGCAGTATTATGATGACCCTTACCAAGCCCAGAATGGTCTATCGCCGGGATCGTTCTTCAATAAATTCGAAACCCTCGACGTTCAACGTAACCTCGAGACCTTGCGCGGCGATGTCCGGCATACCATCAAGTTCACGCCAGATGACGTGCTGACGGTGGGGGCTTGGTACGAAAATCGTCGGCTGTGGCACCCCTTATCGCCTTTTAATTCTTTCAACCGAAACTCGCCTTGCCGGGGAACGCCGGATTCGGAGGGCATCGTGACGATCAATAATCCCGCGTGCGGCGGTCTTCTGATCGACTACGGCAATTTGGCGGGCTCGTTCAACCGCAACCGGCAGCAGGACGCCGGCCTCAGTTGGCGTTTCACTCACGACGGATCGCTGTTCGGTTCGCGTAACAGCTTCGTGCTGGGCGGCTTCTTCGGCTGGGGCAAGTCCTACGGCACGGTGGACAACACCCTGCCGGGCGCGGAGATCGGCACCAAGCTGAATAACGCCAAGAGCGAGGCCTTCAACATCGAAATCTTCGGGGAAGATCGTTTCGCATTGACCTCCAGCCTGGATCTCGTGGTGGGCGGTCAATTCATTCATGCCAAGCGGCGCAGCCTGACCGATTTCTTCGTGCCCACGTCACAGATCGGCAACGCCTTCGAGACGGATGCGTCTCGCTGGTACACCGCCTTCAGTCCCAAGGTCGGGCTGCTTTGGCAGGCGACCGAGAAGCAACAGTTCTTCGCCAATTTCAGCCGCAGTTACGAGCCGCCGACCAATACCCAATTGGCGTTCCGGGATCCGCGGTTGAATCAGACAAGCAGCGAATCTGCTCTTGATGCGCAGGAGGGGACGACGATCGAAGTGGGGACCCGCGGCGAGGCAGGCGTCTTCAATTGGGACCTCGCCGTCTACCATTCCTGGATCAACAACGAGATTCTCTCCACGCTGCTGCCCGGTCAGACTCAGACGAGCACCAATAATGCCGACAAGACCACACATACGGGCGTCGAAGTCGGTACGGGCGCTCTCATTCCTTTGGATTTGATGGGGGATGATCTGCTGCGCGTGCGATTGACCTATACCTACCAGCGATTCCTGTACGACAACGATTCCGCCTACGGCGACAATTACATTCCGGGGGCGCCCAATCATTTCGGCGGCGCGGAAGCCGTGTACGAACATCCCTCCGGTTTCTACATCGGCCCGAATATCCGCATGACCAGCAATTATTACGTGGACTACGCCAACACCCTCAAGGCGCCTGCTTATACCTTGTTTGGCGCCCGTGCCGGCTATAAGAATACGTTCAATAAACTCGGCTATCACGTGTTTGTCGAAGGACGTAACCTCACGGACGAAAAATGGGTCGCCAGCACGAGCGTGGCTGATAGGGCAACTCGGAGCGGGACCGCTATCCTGAATCCCGGTTTCGACCGCACGATCTTCGGGGGCATCTCGATAGATTACTGATTGCTTGGCAACCAGCGGCGGAGGAGGCCCTGCTTCTCGCCCGCCGTTTTTCCACCCGAGGTCCCTCCAGGGCGCCTAGCCCGACAGGGATTTCTCGGTTATTTTCCGTTTGAGGTTGTGTTAACCCGGAAAAGGTGAAGATTGATGAATGTGTTTTGCAGATTGGTCGGCTTGCCGGCGTTGGCCCTGGTCAGCCAATTCGTCTGGGCCGGGCACGGGAGCGCCCCGTCCTCCTCTCAACCCGCTTATTGCAAGGATTCGGCGGCCGCTCCGACACCAAAATGCGCGCGGACGCCCAGCGTGGTATTCGATGCCGACGGTCGGTTATGGCTTTCATGGGTCCAGCAAGGGCGAATCTATGTTCAGTCCTCGAAGGATGGCGGCAAGACCTTGAGCAAGCCGGTGGCGGTCAATCGCGAGCCGGAAAACGTTTTGGCTCACGGCGAGAGCCGACCTAAGATCGCGATCGGCCCGAAAGGCGAGATTTATCTCACCTGGACGCAAGGTTTGGAAAAACGTTTCAGCAGCTATATCCGCTTCGCCCGCTCCGTGGATGGCGGCAAGACGTTCTCCAAGCCGGTCACGGTTAACGACAACCTGGACATCATCGGCCATTCTTTCGACAGTCTGGCGATCAGCCGCGACGGCAAGATCTTCATTGCCTGGCTGGACGCGAGGGATGTCGAAGCCGCGAAGGCCAAGAACCAGCCGTATAACGGTTCTTCTCTCTATTACACCTGGTCCGACGACGGCGGCAAGAGCTTCAAGCCGAATGTCAAGGCGGCCGATTACACCTGTCAGTGCTGCCGGCTGCAGGCCGCCATCGACATCGACGGCTTGCCGCTCATCGTCTGGCGCAACGTCTATCCCGAGAATATCCGCGACCATGCGCTGCTCAAATTCGCCGATTGGGACAAGCCGGGCCGGCCGGTTCGGGTGACGCATGAAAACTGGCACATAGAAGGTTGTCCCCACCACGGGCCAGGGCTGTCGATCGCCAGGGATGGACGCTATCACTTGACCTGGTATAGCGCCGCGCCCGACGCGACGGGTTTGTTTTATGCCTATTCCGACGATGTCGGCTCGCACTTTACCCAACCGATCAAGTTCGGGAATCCGGCGGCCATGCCGGCCCATCCGCACGTCTTGAGCGTGGGGCGGCGGGTGGATTTGGTTTGGCTGGAGTTCGACGGCAAGAACAATCAGCTCAAGACCATGCGCTCGACCGACGGCGGAGCGAATTGGACCGAACCGCGCGTTCTGGCCGAAACCGAAAGCGGGGCTGACAACCCTTTCCTGCACGCCAACGGCGACCGGGTTTATGTGTCCTGGGCTACGGAAAAGGACGGGCTCAAGGTGATTGCGCTCGATGGGGCCGGCCGCTAGAACATTTTCATACCTGCTGTGCGGGTACTCGCGAGTGCGGTTGGGCCAATGGGGTCGTCGGCAAAGGATTGCCGACCTACAAATGCTCTACCCATCATCTACGAATCTTTTGATGCGTCATGGCAACCGGGATTTCGTAGGATGGGTTAGGCGCACGCCGATATAAGTTGGCCGTCGATTAATGCGCTGCGAGTGCGCCGTAACCCATCAAAGCGACGTGCCAAGGGAGTCCTCGTCGAACCTCAATCCAGATAGCGCCGCTTGCCCCATTGGGCGAGGCGCATCAATCGCACCAGAGCCCACCCTGCCAAGATGCGGACAAAGCGGAGAAGGTCCGCCGACTGGCTCAAAAAAGCGCTCCATGCACGTTCGAGTTTTGGCCGAAGCACGGTGAGATTCACTTCCCGATCCTTGATCGAACCGCGCCGGTGCAGCCAGTGCAATAGGCCCGTTACATAAAGCACGAGCGGCATCAGGCCGACACAGAACCAGACGAAGCGGCCCGTCGCGCCGAAAGCCTCGCCGGTGTGCCAGGGCCAGATACGGCTGATAAAAGCTTGCCCACTGCTGAACTTATTAGGATTGCGCACCTCACGAATCTGCCCACTCCAGCGGTCGACCCAGACCAGGGTTGCCGGGTGTCTGATGTTGGCATCCCCGGAGCGCCGCAAATTGATGCGGTAGGTGCCGTTTTCCCCGGCCGGCGTCGCTACGCGCCTCACCTCGGCGTGCGGAAACAGCCCGCGCGCGACCAAAACCGCTTCGGCCAGGCCGACGGGGCGGCCATTGGGAGCGGCCGTACTCAGAATTTCCGGACCCTCGTCGCCGTGGCCCATCTCCGAAGCCCCGAGCATCGTTTCCAGCAGGCTCGGATAAGCCAGATGGAATCCGGTGAAAGCCAGCAACAGCAGGACAACGGCGCTGAACAGACCGAGCGTGCGGTGCAGGTCGAAAGCGAGTCGTGCCAGGCCGGCGTCGTGTCGGATCACAAAGCTTCGGCGAAGCCGGCTGAATCCCGGCCACCAGAGATAGAGGCCGGTGCTTGCCGAGGCAACCAGTAACAGCCCCAGGATGCCGACGGCGTTCCATCCGAACCGTCCGAAGTGCAGTTGAGTATGGAGGTCATATATCCAGGTTGCTGCCGTTCGGCCCCAGAATCGGCTGTCGACGACTTCGGCCGTGTACGGATTCACCGAGACCATGAGAGGCGCATAGAACTCGCCAAAAGTCTCGTAGGGTTTTTCGTACCAGACGGTGATCATGCCGTTGCGGGAGCGCGGCATTTCCAGTACCCACGCGCCATATCGATCAGGATGCGCCTCCCGCACCGCCGCCATGATGCGGTCCAAGGGGAGGTATCCCCCTTTCGGCTCATCGACCGTCAGCCGAGGATTGAGAAGTTCGTCCAGTTCCTCGCGATAGACGCTGAGACTTCCGCTGAGCCCCAGCAGGACGAATAGAAAACCGCCGCCCAGCGCGAGATAAAGATGGATCTTGAGCCAGGCTGTTCGTGCGAAATTCACGGCGATGGCCGCTTGAGACGATAGAGGGCCGAGATATCCTCGTCGCCGTGGCCGTCCGCGATGAGCTTGGCGTAATCGGTCATGGCCATTTCGGTGACCGGGAGCTTGAGCCCCAGCTTGTCCGCCATGCCCTTGCAGATTTTCAGATCCTTTTGGTGCAGGGCGAGCTTGAAGCCGGGTTTGAACACGCCTTGGGTCATGGTCGGTCCGCGCTTTTCCAGAAACCAGTTTCCGGCCGCGCCGCCGGAAACGACGTCGATGACCTTGCGCATGTCGAGTCCCAGCGCCGCTCCGAATGCCATGGCTTCGGTCACGGCCTCGTTGATGCCGGCCGCCATGATCTGGTTCACCGCCTTGGCCGCCTGGCCGGCACCCACGTCGCCCATGTGAACGATCCGGCTGCCCATGGTTTCCAGTACCGGCAGAATTCGCTCCAAGGTCTCGAGCTTGCCGCCGACCATGATCGCTAGGGTCCCGTTCTTCGCGCCTTCGACGCCGCCGGTCACCGGCGCATCGAGAAAATCCGCGCCCTTGCTTTCAACCAGCCTGGCGGCTTCTCGCGCGGTATCGCTGCTCACAGTGGACATGTCGATCACCACTGTGTGCGGGCGCAGCGCCGGTAACATGCCGTGTATCACCTCCAGCACGTCGGCATCGGCCGAGACGCAAATTAGAGTCACGTCGACGTGCGAGGCGAGCAGGGCGGGCGAGACGGCGCACTGTACGCCCAATTCTTGAGAAAGCGTTATCGCGCTGGCTTCGGTGCGGTTCCAGACGGAAGCCAAATAACGGCCCTTGGCCACGTTTCGCGCCATGTGAGTGCCCATCGCGCCGAGACCGATGAAGCCCGCCCTAATGTCCTTTTTGCCTTCGGTGTTCAATGCCGTTTACTCCTCGAGATAGGTGTAGCTTCGCAAGCCGGCGATCAACTCGCTCTCGAAGCGCTTGCGCTGTTCGGAGGGGATCCGCGCCTCGACCAGCTTCTTGCGATAGGCGCGCTCCAATTCTTCCGGGTCGATATGCACATAGCGCAGCAGGTCGTGGGCGCCGTCGCCCCGCATGGGCTGGATGAAACGGTAGCCGCCGGCTCCATCGAGTTCGACGTTGACCGAATGAGTATCGCCGAACAGATTGTGCATGTCCCCCAGAATTTCCTGGTAGGCGCCGACCAGGAAGATGCCGATGAGATAGGGTTCGCCCGGCTTGTGGGTATGCAGCGGCAGGGTGGCTTCGAGGCTCTGCCGATCGATGTAGGTATTGATCCGGCCGTCGGAATCGCAGGTCAGGTCTTGGATCACCGCGCGGCGCGTGGGTTCCTCGTGCAGGCGCTGCAGCGGCATGACCGGAAACACCTGTGCGATCGCCCAGGCGTCCGGCATGGACTGGAACAGCGAGAAATTGCAGAACACCTTGTCGGCAAGCCGCTCGTTGAGTTCGTCGATCAGCTCGCGATGGGCGCGGAGACGGATGTCGAGGCGCCTATGAACGGCATGGCAAATGGCTGCGTTGAGCCGTTCCGCATCGGCGAGTTCGGCCAGGCTCAATTTGCCCTGCACGTACATCGCTCGGGCTTCGGCGAGATCGAATTGCGCGTCGTGATACACGCCCAGCGGCGACTCCTGGGGCAGGGCGCGGAGCAGGTCGGCCAGGTCCTGCAAGGGTTTTGCCTTGATTTCGGCCGGAGGGCTTCCGTCTTCGGCCACCGATTCGATATCGATGATATTCGTGATCAGCACCGCATGATGCGCGCTCATGGCGCGTCCGGATTCGGTGATCAGGTTAGGATGCGGCAAACCGTATTCGGCGCAGGCCTCCGAAAAGGCGCGCACGATACTGTGGGCGTATTCGTCGACGCTGTAATTGATGGAACAGTCGCTTACCGAATGGGTGCCTTCGTAATCGACGCCGAGTCCGCCGCCCACGTCGGCCCAGGCGAGATGGGCGCCGAGTTCCCGCAATTCCGCGTAATAGCGGCTGGCTTCCCGCAGCGCCGTCTTGACGTCGTTGATGTTCGCGACCTGCGAGCCCATGTGGAAATGCATCAGTTTGAGCCATTCGAGTCCGCCGGCTTCTCGCAATTTGACGATCAGCTTGAGGAGTTCGTTCGCGTGCAGGCCGAACTTCGATTTTTCGCCGCCGCTGTTCTGCCATTTGCCGGCGCCGATGCTGGACAGTCTGATCCGGACGCCCAATTGCGGCGCAATCCCCAGATCTCGCGATTCGGAAAGCACCAGCTCCAGTTCGGACAGCTTTTCGATGACGATGAAGACGTTCAGTCCCAGGCTGAGTCCGATCAAGGCCAGGCGGATGTAGGATCGGTCCTTGTAGCCGTTGCAGATTACCGTGCCGGCATCGGATAAGGCCAGTATGGCCAGAAGTTCCGATTTGCTGCCGGCTTCCAAGCCGACTGACGTATGACCATTTTTTAAAATGCCCTCGACCACGCTCCGCTGCTGATTGACCTTGATCGGATAGACCGGCGTATAGGTGCCTCGATAATCGTGCTCGTGGCGAGCCTTTTCGAAGGCCTTGTGCAGCAGGCCCACGCGGTCGCGGAGGATATCGGTGAAGCGCACCAGGACCGGCAGCGACAAGCCTTCCTGGCGTACCGCCTGGGCGATTTCGAAGAGATCCACCGTGCCTTGCGCCGGATTCTTGGTCGGACGGACGACCACGTGGCCTTCGTCGTTGATGCCGAAGTAGCCTTCTCCCCAGTGCTCGATGGCGTAGGTATCGACCGCCTGCTCTAGACTCCAACTCATTTCGGTGGCCAAGCTCTTTAAAAAAGGTTGAATTATGTGGAAAATCGTCCGATTTTTCCATTGCGAGGAACACCATGCTGAGCGACGAAAACTGGTTTACCGAGGTTTATCCGAAACACGGGAGCGCGCTCTCTTTGAAGGTGACTGATAAGCTCCACGAGGAGCAGACGCCGTTTCAGCGCATCGAGATCTACGAGACTGAATGGCTGGGCACGCTCATGGTCATCGACGGCTGCACGATGGTGTCCGATCGGGATAATTTTCTTTATCACGAGATGATGACCCATCCGGCGCTATACACCCATCCGAATCCGGAAACCGTCTGGATCATCGGCGGCGGCGACTGCGGGAGCCTCAAGGAAGTGCTCAAACACCCGGAGGTCAAGCGGGCGGTTCAAATCGAGATCGACGAGCGGGTGACCCGGCTTGCCGAGCGGTATTTTCCGGAGTTGTGCGAATCGAACGACGACCCGCGCGCCGAGCTGCTCTTCATCGACGGCATTCAGTGGGTAAAGGATGCGGCGGCCGACAGCGTCGATCTCATCATCGTGGACAGCACCGATCCGGTGGGGCCGGCCGAGGGCTTATTCAACGAGGCGTTCTACCGCGAGTGTTTCCGTTGCCTGCGCAAGGACGGGATTCTCGCCCAGCAGAGCGAATCGCCGCTGTTCCACATGCCGCTGGTCGAGGCCATGCACAAGACCATGCGCCAGGCGGGATTTCCCGAAACGCGCACCTTGTTCTTTCCTCAGTTCATCTATCCATCTGGCTGGTGGAGCGGGACCCTGGCGGGAAAATCGGGTCTGACCCATTTCCGCGAGGCCGATGCCCGAAACAAACCGTTTGCAACGAGCTACTACAACGCCGAGATCCATAAGGCAGCTTTCGTCGCGCCGGAGTTCTTCAGGGCGGCGATGGCTTGAGCGGACGGCGGCCTGTGTTACGATTTGCGGAAAACGACGGGTTTGAGGAAAAGATCCCATGACTGAGAAAGAAATAAGCGAAGCGCTTTTCAACCTGCGCACCGAGATTGAACATCTGAATACCAGCGACCCGGAAGTGAGGGCTCGGCTGGAAACGCTGCTTGCCGATCTCGAGCGGCGGCTCGAGGCATCGGAAGACGAGCATCACCTGCATTTGGTGGATGACATGAAAGAAGCGATTTCGCAGTTCGAAGTCGAACATCCCCGCATTACCGGCATTCTCAACGACTTGATGGTTGCCTTGAGCAACCTGGGGATCTGATCCTCTTCTGAAACACTCGGCAAAGGCGGGTTACGTTAAACCCGCTTTTGCCCGAGTCTGGCTGTCGACATTCCGCAAATAATCCGACCCTCCCAGCTGCTTCATCTGTCTTAGTATCCATAACCGGCGATGCATCACATAAGCCGAAGGTTTGTCCGCACGTAAACGCACGGGGTTGGGCAGAACGGCGGCGAGCAGGGCGGCTTCGTTCGGGTTGAGTTTCGATGCCGATTTGGCGAAAAAGGCTTTCCCGGCGGCCGAAACGCCGTAAATTCCTTCGCCGAATTGGGCGATATTCAGGTAAACCTCCAGTATCCGCCGCTTCGGCCACATCAATTCAATCAACGCAGTGAAATAAGCCTCCAAGGCCTTGCGGAAGTAGTTTTGCCCCGGATAAAGAAACAGATTCTTGGCGACTTGCTGGGAAATCGTGCTGGCGCCCCGGACGTGCTTACCCTGCTGGTTATGCTTCCAGGCTTGGCCGATAGCGTTCAGATCGAAACCATAGTGCCGGTCGAACAACTGGTCTTCGGCGGCGATCACGGCGACTTTCGCATAAGGCGAAATGTGGTCCCAGGAAACCCAGTTATAGCGCGGCCGGAATCCCAGTTTTCCTTCGATAAGCGCCAGAAATTGCGCGCGCAGCATGAACGCGCTGGTCGGCGGAGGAAGCCAGCGAAGCAGGGCGACGGGGATAACGGTGAGGGCGACGAACGTCAGGATGAACTTGCGAAGAATGTTTCTCAGCGCCATTTCGCGTTTGCGGATTTTTATTAAGATTCCTTTGATGCGGCGCCCCGGACGGACTAAAAGGCGCTTAGCGCTCGACTGGGTAATCGCCCGAATTTCGGCGAGTCTTTGCGCCGCTCGGCAGGGGCTCGAACGGGTTGTCAGATCCATTGCAGCCGCTTCAAAGTTGACTCACGCGTCATAGCTGGCCAGAATACGCCATTTTTCCGACCGATTTAAGTGACGCTTCATCAAAACATGACTGGCGGGAATGCGGGTGGCGAAGTTCTAGTTTCAATCAGAAACCTCACGTTCAGCCGCGGCAGCCGCAAGATCTTCGATGGCGTCAATCTGGACATCCCCAGAGGCAAGATTACCGCCATCATGGGGCCCAGCGGCACCGGCAAGACCACTCTCCTGAAACTGATCGGCGGTCAACTGCGGCCGGACAGCGGCACGATTACCGTGGACGGGCGCATAGTGCACGAGCTGTCGCTTGGCCGTTTGTACGAGCTTCGCAAAAAGATAGGGATGCTCTTTCAGACCGGCGCTCTTCTGACCGATCTCAACGTATTCGAAAACGTCGCTTTTCCGCTCCGGGAGCATACCAAGCTGCCCGAGTCCATGATCAGGACTCTGGTCTTGATGAAACTCCAAGCGGTAGGCTTAAGGGGCGCTCGCGACCTGATGCCGGCGCAGCTTTCCGGAGGCATGGCCAGGCGGGTGGCATTGGCGCGGGCTATTACGCTCGATCCCATGATGATCATGTATGACGAGCCGTTTACCGGACAGGACCCGATTTCCATGGGCGTGTTGGTGAAGCTGATACGCGACCTGAACCGGGAATTGGGACTCACCAGCATCGTCGTATCCCACGATGTCGAAGAAACCGCATCCATTGCCGATTACATCTATCTTATTTCCGAGGGCAAGGTAGTCGGCCAAGGCACGCCCGACGCGATCCGTCATTCGGAGTCGCCTTGGGTCCTACAGTTTATGGAAGGTTTGGCGGATGGTCCGGTGCCGTTTCATTATCCAGCGCCCGATTATGCGGCCGATTTACTCAATCCGCCTGCCTGAAATAGACCGTCATTTATTCGGAAAATCCCATGTTAGCCCCATTCCAGCAACTTGGACACGCGACCCTGGGCACGATGCAAAAGTTGGGTCGGGCCAATTTGTTCATCTGCCATGTCCTAACGGGGCTGCCTGAAATACTGAGGCGCATTCGCCTGCTGTTGGCGCAGGTTTATTCGGTGGGGGTGCTCACCATTCTGTTGGTAAGCGTTTCCGGCTTGTTCGTCGGCATGGTATTGGGGCTTCAGGGCTACAATGTACTTTCCGATTTCGGGGCGGAGCAGACCTTGGGCGTGATGGTGGCGGCCTCTTTGGTGCGGGAACTGGGGCCGGTGGTCACGGCCTTGTTGTTTGCGGGGCGAGCGGGTTCCGCTTTGACCGCGGAAATAGGCTTGATGAAGGCGACCGAACAACTTTCCGGAATGGAAATGATGGCGGTCGATCCGTTAAAACGCATTATCGCACCACGCTTTTTCGCCGGCTGTTTGTCGATGCCTCTGTTGGCCTCGCTGTTCAGCATGATCGGCGTCATGGGGGGATATTTCGTCGGCGTCGGGTTGCTCGGGGTGGACGAGGGTGCGTTCTGGTCTCAGATGAGAAGCAGAATCGATTTCTACGATGATATCGTTAATGGTCTCATCAAAAGCGCGGTATTCGGGGTCATCGTCACCTGGATTGCGGTGTTCGAAGGTTACGATGCCGTGCCCACTTCCGAAGGGGTCAGCCGGGCGACCACGCGCTCGGTCGTTTATTCGGCCTTCGCCGTGCTCGGGTGGGATTTCGTGCTGACAGCTTTAATGTTCGGGGGGGATTGATGCAGTCATCGAAAGCAATCGAGATCTGGGTTGGTTTGTTCGTTGCCGTTGGTTTGATCGCTTTGTTTTTCTTAGCCATGCAGGTCAGCAATCTCGCCGAACTGCGGAGCAACGATGACAGCTACAGGATCGTCGCGCGCTTCGAAAATATCGGCAGTCTGCGAGTTCGGGCTCCGGTATCGGTGGCCGGTGTCACGGTGGGACGGGTCAGCGCCATATCGTTCGACAATCAAACCTACGAAGCCGTGGTGGAGATGCGGATCGATCCGAAATACGACACGCTTCCGATCGACACCAGTGCCAGCATACTTACGGCCGGTCTGTTGGGCGAGCAATATATCGGTCTGTCGCCCGGCGGCGCGGAAGAGCACCTGGCCGACGGCGACGAAATCGAACTGACTCAATCGGCGATCGTGCTCGAGCAGGTCATCAGCCGTTTCCTGTTCAACAAAGCGGAAGGCGGCGGAGCGAGTGGCGGGGCTGCCACGTCCTCCGAGTAATACCGGAATTACGCGATGCTCGTTATGGCTGAATCCCCCGTCCCATTCGAATTTATCGATGAAGGTCAAGGCCGCTACAGGCTCGAGGGCGAGCTGAGCTTTTCGACCGTAGCGGATGTGCTGAAGAAGACTTTGGCCGTCTTCCGGGATGCGTCCAGGCTTTCGTTCGATTTGGGGGGGGTCTCCCGCGTCGACAGCGCCGGCGTCGCTCTTATGGTGGAGTGGATGCGGCAGGCGGCGCAAGCCCGGACAGAACTGCGTTATGTGCATCTTCCACAGCATGTCATGGCGATCGCTCGAGTCAGCGGTATCGAGCACTTGATTTCCGTCGACTCAACCGACGCGGTCGATCGATCGATCTCGGACTAGCAAAAACATATACAAACAATGGATAAGCTTCTTATTACCGGCGGCAAACCTCTTCATGGGGAGCTGCGCATTTCGGGGGCCAAGAACGCTGCATTGCCGATACTCGCGGGTGCATTGTTGTCGGAAACGCCCGTGATCATCGGCAACGTTCCGCATCTCCACGACATTACCACCACCATGGAATTGCTCGGGCGCATGGGAGTGCACCTGATGGTGGACGAAAAGCTCAATATCGAGGTGGATTCCGGACCGATCGAGAATTTTTTCGCGCCTTACGAGCTCGTGAAGACCATGCGGGCTTCCATTCTGGTCTTGGGGCCCTTGTTGGCGCGCTTCGGCCGTGCCGAGGTTTCGCTGCCCGGCGGTTGCGCCATCGGCAGCCGGCCGGTGAATCTGCACCTGCACGGTCTGGCCGCAATGGGAGCCGATATCAATGTGAAGAACGGCTATATTCACGCCGGCGCCAAGCGTCTCAAAGGTTGCCGCCTGGTTCTGGATCAGGTTACGGTTACCGGCACCGAGAATCTCATGATGGCGGCGGTGCTCGCGAAAGGGACGACCATCATCGAAAATGCCGCGCGCGAGCCCGAGGTGGTGGATTTGGCCAATTTCCTCAATCAGATGGGCGCGAAAGTTTACGGCGCGGGATCCGACATCATGGAAATCGAAGGTGTCGAATCCCTATCCGCCAACGGGCTGCACTACCGTATCCTGCCGGACCGCATCGAGACCGGCACGTATCTGGTGGCCGCCGCCATGACCGGCGGCCGGGTTAAATTGAAGAATACCCGCCCGGATTTGTTGGACGCGGTCTTGGCCAAGCTTCGCGAGGCCGGGGCGCTGATCACGTGTACCGATTCGACCATCGAACTCGACATGCAGGGCAATCGGCCGCAAGCGGTATCGCTGCGCACCGCGCCCTATCCGGCGTTTCCGACCGATATGCAGGCGCAATTCACGGCCATGAACACGGTTGCCGAGGGCGTCGGCGTGATCACCGAGACCGTGTTCGAAAATCGGTTCATGCATGTGCACGAAATGCAGCGCATGGGGGCCGACATCCAGCTGGAATCCAATACCGCCATCGTTCAGGGCAGGCCGAACCTGACGGCTGCACCGGTCATGGCCACCGATTTGAGGGCTTCGGCAAGCCTGGTGCTGGCCGGACTCGTGGCCGAAGGCCAGACCATCGTCGACCGGATTTATCATATCGATCGCGGATACGAGTGCATCGAAGAGAAGCTATCGCAGCTCGGCGCGGAGATACGCCGCATACCCAATTGAAACGCCCCGCATGCTCACTCTAGCCATATCGAAAGGACGTATCTACGAGGAGGCGCTCCCGCTGCTGGCGCAGGTCGGGATAGCTCCGACCGTGGATCCGGACAAGAGCCGTAAGCTGATCCTGCCGACCAATCGCGAGGATGTTCAGCTCCTGATTATCCGGGCTACCGACGTGCCCACCTACGTGGAATACGGAGCCGCCGATCTCGGAATCGCCGGCAAGGACGTATTGGTCGAGTACGATGCCCAAGGGCTGTACGAGCCGCTGGATCTGGGCATTGCCCGCTGCCGATTGATGACGGCGGCCATGAAGGATTCGGCGCCCGTGCCGAGAGGTCGATTGCGGGTGGCGACCAAATATGTGAAAACTACCCACCGTTATTTCGCCAGCCGCGGCATTCAGGCGGATATCATTAAGCTTTACGGTTCTATGGAACTGGCGCCTCTCGTAGGTTTGGCCCACTGCATCGTCGATCTCGTCGACACCGGAAACACGCTGAAGGCCAATGGACTCGAGCCGCGCGATCTGATCATGGACGTCAGCAGCCGGCTCATCGTCAACAAGGCCGCGATGAAGATGAAGCACCGCGAGGTCACGTCCTTCGTCGAAGAATTGAGGCAAGTCGTCAGCGAACGCAGCAAGCAAGCGGGGTAAGCACCATGTTGGATATCTCGATTACCCGTCTCGAAGCGGGGTCAGCGAATTTCGCGCAGGGCCTGGACGCGGTTTTGGCCTGGGACGAAGCCGAGGACGCGGCGATTCACGCGCGGGTGATGGACATCATCGCGCGTATCCGGAAGGAGGGCGATGCCGCGCTGATAGAACTCACCCGTCTTTATGACCGTTTCGACGCGGTGAACGCCTCGGGTCTCGAACTGTCGCGCGACGAGCTGAAAAAGGCGTGGGACGGTTTGCCCGCCGAATCGGCCGAGGCGTTGATGAAGGCCGGGGATCGCATCCGGCTGTACGCCGAGCGCCAGAAGATGGACTCCTGGCGCTATGCGGAACCCGACGGCACGGTGCTGGGACAGCAAGTGACGCCCTTGGACAAGGTCGGCGTCTATGTGCCCGGCGGAAAGGCGGCTTATCCATCGTCGGTATTGATGAACGCCATTCCGGCGAAGGTGGCCGGCGTGCCGGAGATCGTCATGGTGGTTCCGACTCCCGGCGGCGAGACCAATCCCCTGGTTCTCGCGGCCGCTTATCTTGCCGGCATAGACCGCGTATTTCGGATCGGCGGCGCGCAGGCGGTGGCGGCGCTGGCTTACGGCACCGCCACGGTGCCGCGCGTCGACAAGATCGTCGGCCCCGGCAATATCTACGTGGCTACCGCGAAAAAGCTCGTGTTCGGCCAGGTGGGCATCGACATGGTGGCGGGCCCGTCGGAAATTCTCGTCATCAGCGACGGCGGCACCGACCCGGACTGGATTGCCATGGACCTTTTTTCGCAGGCCGAGCACGACGAGGATGCCCAGGCGATACTGGTCAGTCCGAACCGCGCTCATCTGGATGCGGTGGAAGCGAGCATACGCCGTCTGTTGCCGACCATGGAGCGGGCCGAAGTCATCCGGACCTCGCTGTCCCGCCGCGGCGCTCTGATCGAAGTCCGGGATCTGGACGAGGCGGCGGAGGTGGCGAATCGCATCGCGCCCGAGCACCTTGAGCTTTCCGTGGAAGATCCGGAAAGTTTGGCTACCAAAATCCGCAATGCCGGCGCCATTTTCATGGGCCGCTATACGGCGGAAGCCTTGGGCGATTATTGCGCCGGCCCCAATCACGTGTTGCCCACCTCGGGGACCGCCAGATTTTCGTCGCCTTTGGGCGTTTACGACTTTCAAAAGCGGTCCAGCCTGATTTTCTGCTCACCGCAAGGCGCCGACCAATTGGCGAGGACCGCGTCCGTGCTGGCACGAGGCGAGGGACTGACGGCCCATGCCCGTTCCGCCGAATACCGGATCGTAGAACGCTCATGAGCGATCTCGCGAGCAAGGTCCGTTCCTTGCTGAGACCGGAAATACTGGCTTTGTCGGCCTATCACGTTCCGGATTCTTCGGGTTACGTCAAATTGGATGCCATGGAAAATCCTTATTCGTGGCCGGATGACATGGTCGAGGAATGGCTGGCCCGGCTCCGCGAAGCTCAGCCGAATCGCTATCCCGATCCCTCGTGCAACCGGCTCAAAGCCAAGTTGCGCGAAGCTTACGGGGTGCCCGAGGAAGCCGATCTCCTGATGGGGAACGGTTCCGACGAAATCATTCAGATCATTCTCATGGCACTGCAAGGACGCGACGCGACGGTTTTGGCGCCCGAGCCGACTTTCGTCATGTACCGGCAGATCGCGTCCTGCTTGGGGCTCAAGTTTGTAGGCGTACCCTTGCGGGAAGCGGACTTTGCTCTGGACATGGGCGCGATGCGGGCAGCGATCGAGACGCATCGCCCTGCCGTGATCTTTCTGGCCTACCCCAACAACCCGACCGGCAATTTGTTCCATACCGACGATGTCGCCGAAATCCTGCAAATAGCTCCGGGATTGGTGGTCTTGGACGAAGCCTACACGGCCTATGCGGGGCGCAGCTTCATGCCTCGACTCGCGGAATTCGATAGGCTCCTCGTCATGCGCACACTGTCCAAATTGGGGCTGGCGGGGCTGCGCTTGGGTTTCTTGGCCGGCGCCAAGGCCTGGATAGACGAATTCGACAAGATTCGGCTGCCATACAATGTCAACGTATTGACCCAAATCAGCACCGAATTCGCCATCGAGAAGCGGAGTGTGCTAGAGGCTCAGGTGGGGCTCATTTTGCAGGATCGGCAGTACTTATACGAAGAACTTGGCCGGCTTTCCGGTGTCCAGGTCTATCAGAGCGACGCTAATTTCATCTTGTTCAGGCTGTTGCGGCACGATGCCAATCAAGTGTTTCGGAAGCTGAAAGATTCGGGCGTCTTGATCAAGAATCTGCACCCTTCCGGCGGCCGGTTGGCGGGGTGTTTGCGTGTAACCATCGGAATGCCGGAGGAAAATCGCAAATTCCTTAAGGCACTTGCGAACGTTCTGGCTTCGTAGGGCATATATCCTGTGCTATTGCTTTCTGAGCCTTTCTCAAACAAAATCCTCCCCCCTGGAGAAACGCATTGTCAACTATAACGATTCAACGATATGGAACTGGCGGGTTCCGGAATTAGAACCAAATACAATTGAAAACGATAAGACCTAGCTTAGAGGGGTACTCGGGAGATGTTGGCATGACTACTGAAGGCGTGGATATCGACAAACGCCGTTTTTTAACCCAGGCGGCGGTGGTTATCGGCGCCATAGGCACCGGCGCCGCGACGGCGCCGTTCATCTCGTCCATGAAGCCCAGCGCCAAGGCGGAAGCCTTGGGGGCTCCGGTGGAAGTCGATATCAGCAAGATCGAGCCAGGACAATTGATTCGCGTCTTGTGGCGGGGCAAGCCGGTTTGGATATTGAACAGAACTCCCAACAGCTTGGCGATCCTGCCGACGCTCGACGACCAATTGCGTGATCCCCGGTCGAAAGAGTCGGAACAGCCGAAAGCGATGACTAACGAGTTTCGGTCCATCAAGCCCGAGATTTTTGTCGCTGTCGGCATCTGCACCCACCTCGGATGTTCTCCCGTCTATCGTCCCGAAGTTGCACCCGCAGACTTGGGGCCGGACTGGAAGGGCGGATTTTTCTGCCCCTGCCACGGCTCTCGCTTTGATTTGGCGGGACGCGTGTACAAGGCGGTTCCGGCACCGACCAATTTGGTAATTCCGCCTTATCACTTTGTAGGCGATACGCGCATCGTAATCGGTATGAGCGGCGGCGAGGAGTAGGCGAGATGGCTTCGGAAAAAGCAAAAGCTCTTTTGAATTGGTTGGACGAGCGGTTTCCGGTCACGAAGCTCTGGACAAGCCAGCTCACTGAATACTACGTTCCGAAGAATTTCAATTTCCTGTATTTCTTCGGTTCCCTGGCGATACTCGTACTCGTCAATCAGATCCTGACCGGGATTTTTCTGACGATGCACTACAAGCCCTCGGCCGAACTCGCGTTCGATTCGGTCGAATACATCATGCGCGATGTCGATTACGGCTGGCTGCTCCGGTACATGCACTCGACGGGCGCGTCGATGTTTTTCATCGTCATCTACGTTCACATGTTCCGGGCGATCTTCTACGGCTCTTTCAAGAAGCCTCGGGAACTGATCTGGCTGTTCGGCATGACGCTTTTCCTGCTCCTCATGGCGGAAGCCTTCATGGGCTATCTGCTGCCTTGGGGGCAAATGTCCTACTGGGGAGCGCAGGTCATCATCTCGCTGTTCGGTGCGATTCCGGTCATCGGCGAAGACCTCGCGATATGGGTCCGGGGCGATTACGTGGTCGCCGATGCGACCTTGAACCGGTTTTTCGCGCTCCACGTCGTCGGGATTCCCCTGGCCATCCTGATTCTGGTGGTGTTTCACCTGGTCGCCCTGCGGACCACGGGTTCCAGCAATCCGGACGGCATCGAGATCAAGAAACAGAAGGCCGAAAACGGCGTTCCGATCGACGGCATACCGTTCCATCCGTATTACACCGTCAAGGATCTGTACGCCGCGGTCATTTTCCTGATCGTCTGTTCGATCGTCATCTTCTACATGCCGGAAGTGGGCGGGTATTTCCTGGAGCATCCGAACTTCGAACCGGCAAATCCGGCGGCGACGCCCGAGCATATTCAGCCGGTATGGTACTTCACGCCGTTTTACTCGGTGTTACGCGCGATTCCGAATAAGCTGGGCGGCGTCATGGCGATGGGGGCATCGATCGTTCTGCTGTTCTTGCTGCCGTGGCTGGATCGCTCGCCGGTGAAATCGATCCGCTACCGAGGGGGGATTTTTAAAATCGCGCTGGCGTTGTTCGTGGTGAGTTTTTTCGGACTCGGCATACTCGGAACCAAGCCCGTCACGCCGACTGCAACGGCTTTTGCTCGGCTGTTCACGATCATTTATTTCGCTTTCCTGCTTTTGATGCCGTTTTATCCGAGTTTTGAAAAAACCAAACCGGTACCCGAACGCTTGGCCGAACCCGTCATTCCGCTAAGCAAGCGCGAGGGCAAGCATTGGCGGATGGTCGAACGCGGCGTGGAGGCAGTCCGGACCAGTGCGTTCTATCGGAATGTGAAAGCGCGGTTAGAGGCTGTTGGAGCCCATCCCTATTATCAAAACGTAAAAGAACGGCTATCGGCGGTAACCGGATGGCTGAAAACTTACGGAAGCAAATAAGAATGAAAACGGCATTCGGCATAGCACTGTTGTTATTTTCTTTTGCTGCGTCTGCGGTAGATCCGGTAAAGCCACTCTTGGACGCCGATGTGGATATTTTCGATACCGATTCGGTTCGGAGAGGAGCCGGCTTCTTCGCCAACTACTGCATGGGTTGCCATTCCGCGAAGCAGATTCGCTACTCGCGGATCGCCAAGGACCTGGAGCTCAGCGAGGACACCATGCGACGCGAGTTCATGTTCGGCAACGTCAAAATTCACGACTATCTCGAGACCGCAATGAGTAAGGAGGATGGGGAAAACGCCTTCGGCGTGGCGCCGCCCGATCTTTCTCTCGTCGTGCGGGCCAAGGGCGGGGATTGGGTCTATAGCTATCTCAAAGGCTTTTATACCGATCCCAAGCGGCCGTTCGGGGTAAACAATCTGGTTTCTCCAGACGTAGCGATGCCCAATGTCTTATGGGAGCTGCAAGGCACCCAAGAGCCTGTGATCAAGAAGATCAATGGCGCAGATGCGGTCATCGACGTTCGGCTGGTCAAGAAAGGCGAGATGCCGCCTAAGGAATTCGACCAAGCCCTGACGGACATCGTCAACTTTCTTGCATATGTGTCGGAGCCTTCCAAGCTCCAACGTCTTCCGCTCGGAAAATACGTCATCTTATTCCTAGTGGTGCTGGCGGTAATCATGTACCGATTGAAGAAAGAATATTGGAAGAATATTCATTGAGGTTTAATGGTAAAATGAGCGGCCGGCCGGTTGGAAACCGATGATGTTCGTAGGCGCTCGCAGCGAACGACTTTTCCCGGCGGAGGCCGGTGCGCCAACCGTTAATTTTTTCCAACCGGAACCTTTTAGTCTTTCTTGAGGTGTTCAGCGTGGCAACCACTGCCAGTCGCAAATCGGTAATGACGCTTTTTTGTTCCCCGACCTGCGCCTATAGCCACAGAACACGGATTGTTTTATTCGAAAAAGGAATTGCGGCGGATATCGAATATGTCGATGCCAATCAGCCGCCGGAAGAATTGCTTGCGCTGAATCCCCACGGGAACACCCCGACGATGGTGGACCGCGATCTGGTGCTGTACGAGTCCCGGATCATCATGGAATACTTGGACGAACGTTTTCCTCATCCGCCGTTGCACCCCATGGACCCCGTATCGAGAGCGCGGGCTCGCATGTTGGTCCATCGTATCGACCAGGATTGGTACCGATTGCTGGACGAAATCGAAAGTTCGGAGGATAAAAAGGACACCAAAGCGAAGAAACTGCTGCGGGACAGTCTTATTGCCGCGGCTCCGGCATTCGCTTCCAAGCCTTATTTTCTCAGTGACGAATTTTCTTTGGTAGACTGTACGCTCGCTCCGCTGCTTTGGCGCTTGCCCACGTTGGGCATAGATCTGCCGAAACAGGCGGAGGCGATTACGGCCTATGCTCGACACTTGTTTGAGCGCGATGCGTTTCAAGCCAGTTTAAGTGAACAAGAGCGGGATTTAACCTCTTTTGCCGAGCCGCTGAGTGCCTGATGACTTCGCTCAAGCCGTATTTGATACGAGCGATATACGACTGGATAGTCGATAACCAATTCACGCCCTATCTGCTCGTCGATGCCGAGGCGCAGGGTGTCGTCGTGCCCAGGCAGTACGTTCAAGACGGAAAGATCGTGCTGAATTTGCGGCCGCAAGCCGTGCACGGCTTGTCTCTGGGTAATCAAGAGGTCGAGTTCGGTGCCCGATTCGGCGGAACGCCGATGCAAATAACCGTCCCGATGCGCGCAGTTCTGGCTATATATGCGCAAGAAAACGGAAAAGGAATGATTTTCGACGATGAGGGAGATGACGACACGCCTCCACCCGCCGATTCCGCGCCTCAGACACCTAGCACGAAGAAAAAGCCGGTGCTCAAGGTCGTCAAGTAACTCACTTGTAGGTCGGCAATCCTTTGCCGACAAACGTGTGCGCTACGACTTGTCCGGCACGTAAAACTTCGTGACTTTGCCCGATTGACCCGCCTCCCGATCGAGGGGAATGATCTTGGCGGTCCCGCGGCGTTCCACCTGATCGATGCGAATGATTTCATGCATCGGAATGAATGAGCGCCGGACATTGGCAAATTCCGTCTTTAGCTTCTCTTCATAAGGATCTACGACCACGGATGTGGTCTCGCCGAAAATAAAATCCTCAATCACCACGAATCCGAACATCTCGCCCTGGAAAACCCGCTTGGCATACATTTCGTAAACCTGGTTCTGATTGATAAAGACGACCTTGTAAATCAGATTATCCGACATGATAGTTAGCTAGGTATTGGGGAGGTGGTTCGGGGCGGACGGGACGTGGGGCTTATTATAAGGCAATTAGCGCACTCGACGTACGTTGCTGTCAGCCTCAAGCATTTCGCGCGGCCGGCTGACTGTATGTTAGTTGCCATCGATTTCGTGGTTTCGCGAGGAGTCTTCATGGTAAGTGTGAAACGGGTCTACGAGATGCCGGCTGCTGGCGATGGAGAACGCTTCCTGGTCGAGCGGCTCTGGCCGAGAGGAATCAAAAAAGAGGCGTTGGCGATGACGGCCTGGATCAAAGAGGCGGCACCGAGCGGCGATCTGCGGCGCTGGTTCGGCCATGACCCTTCAAAATGGGACGAATTCAGGCGGCGTTATTTTACCGAACTGGACCGAAACCCCGAGGTGCTCCGGCCGCTCCTGGAGGCTGCCGCTCGCGGAAGGATCACCTTGCTCTACAGCGCTCGCGACACCGAGCACAACAGTGCGGTGGCTTTGGCGGAGTATCTTTTGAAGCGCTTATCCTCGCCTTTGGCTTAAGGTATCGTACATTGGAGCGACTGATTTATGGACCCTATCCATTTCGATTCCCGCGTTTTGTTCAGCTATGCCTTCCGCGCCTTTTTCCTGCTGGTGGGTGTTTACGCCGTTCTGGCTATCTCGGCTTGGGGGCTTCACCTTAGCGGAGTCCTGGCCTGGCCGGATGCATTGCCCGCCGCGGTTCGGCACGGGCATGAAATGATCTTCGGGTTCGCCGGAGCAGCGATTGCGGGGTTTTTATTGACAGCCGTCGCTACCTGGACCGGCCGGCCTCCGGTTGCGGGAACGCCACTGATGATACTGTGTGTGCTTTGGGGCGCGGCCCGGATAGGCGCTTTCCTTCCAAGTCTTTTCGGCAGCAGTTTATGGGCTTCGGCCAGTGTCCTGTTTTGGGGAGGAATGCTGGCGCTCGTTTCCCGCGAGGTCATCGCGGTCCGGAATACCCGAAACTATAAAGTGCTGGGTTTGCTATTTGCATTTCTCGCAACCGAGGCATATTTCTTCTTCGTGGCATCCGGCGATGTGGCGGGACAGGAGGCCGCATTGCGCATCGGGTTATGTCTCGTGATCGGCATGATCCTGCTGATCGGCGGCCGGATCATTCCCAGCTTCACTCAGAACTGGCTGCGTCTGAATCGTCCTCAGCTCGGGACAAGTTTGCCTCCCTTCGACCGATTCGAGGGCACCACCGTCGCGGTAAGCCTGTTGTTTGCCCTAGGCTTCGTTTTTTGGCCCCACTCGGCGGAAATCGGCTCACTGGGCGTCATTGCGTCCGTATTCCAGTTCATCCGCCTCGCTCGATGGCGCGGTTGGCTGGCCTATCCGGAACCGCTGCTCTGGATTCTGCACGTCGGCTATGCCTGGATACCCATCGGGCTGGCCTTGCTCGGAACGAGTCTGCTGTTCGATCATCCGGGACTTTGGGATAGCGGTCTGCATGCGCTCGGCTACGGGGCTATCGGCACGATGATTCTGGGTGTCGCGGCTCGAGTCGCGCTCGGCCACACCGGACGGCCATTGCGAGCCTTTCCTTCGATGACCGCCGCTTTCGCAATGATGACCCTCGGAACCGTTTTCCGGCTTTTCGCGCAACCGGATGGTCTACCCATGTTAGCCGCGATAGGGTTCTGGGTCGCGGCCTATCTGCTGTTTCTGGTGCGCTACCTCCCCATCTTGCTCGCACCGCGCCTCACGTCTTAAGGAAGCTCTGAACAAGTGGATTCCGTTCATGCCCCTTCGACAGGCTCAGGAGAGCGTTCGACAAGCCTGTCCTGAGCCGAGTCGAAGGGCTCACCACGAACGGAATCAATACATTACCGTTCGTCCTGAGCCTGTCGAAGGACTTGATCAGAGCTTCCTTAACGGTCTCGACTGGGATGTTGGTATTTCCCTGGTGAAGTTTCAATCCACTCCCGGCTATTAAGCCGGGAGATACGACCTTGGCCTTGACGATCTCGCCGGTGCGCTTGTCGTTTCAATCCACTCCCGGCTATTAAGCCGGGAGATACCCAATTCGCGCGGCTGGGCCGCGACGCTGCCGGAGTTTCAATCCACTCCCGGCTATTAAGCCGGGAGATACCGCCGATGCGGTCGGCCTGCTCCAGGAGCTGCTCAAGTTTCAATCCACTCCCGGCTATTAAGCCGGGAGATACCATCTGGGTTTGAAGCTCGGCATCGGTGAGGGCGGTTTCAATCCACTCCCGGCTATTAAGCCGGGAGATACCTCGGCTGGTGGGGCCGGCAGACCCACGCACTCGAAGTTTCAATCCACTCCCGGCTATTAAGCCGGGAGATACTGCCGACACCCTGCTCCGGGTGACCGAATACGATTTCGTTTCAATCCACTCCCGGCTATTAAGCCGGGAGATACATTGCGAACGCGGCATAGGCCGATTGCATGGTCAGCGTTTCAATCCACTCCCGGCTATTAAGCCGGGAGATACCAAAGCGTAGCCGACATCATCGGCGGCGTGTACCAAGTTTCAATCCACTCCCGGCTATTAAGCCGGGAGATACGAGTACCTGAGCCGTCATACGGCTGGCAAGTAATGTTTCAATCCACTCCCGGCTATTAAGCCGGGAGATACTATCGATATCGTGCGGAAAAGCGGTACGAATTCGGTTTCAATCCACTCCCGGCTATTAAGCCGGGAGATACCCGCCGCTTCTGCTACTGTAGTCGCCGCGTCTGCGTTTCAATCCACTCCCGGCTATTAAGCCGGGAGATACTCGGAATTTCGTGGGCGCATAGGCGGGATGACGTTCAGTTTCAATCCACTCCCGGCTATTAAGCCGGGAGATACACGTGCGGCTCGTGACAACGGAATGGTTCGATAGTGTTTCAATCCACTCCCGGCTATTAAGCCGGGAGATACTACCGGTTACCGGGTGGTAGGGTGCGACTGCAAGGTTTCAATCCACTCCCGGCTATTAAGCCGGGAGATACATGATTAAGTCATCCGTTTTACGCAACTGTTCCGCAAGTTTCAATCCACTCCCGGCTATTAAGCCGGGAGATACTCTGGCGCTTCGCCTGGCAGGTCAACGCGCCCGAGTTTCAATCCACTCCCGGCTATTAAGCCGGGAGATACGTGAGTCCGTCCGCCAATGTACCCCATACGACCGGTTTCAATCCACTCCCGGCTATTAAGCCGGGAGATACACGCTACCAACACAACCATTTCGCCATTATCAACAGTTTCAATCCACTCCCGGCTATTAAGCCGGGAGATACGGTATCGGCTCGCTGGCGGGCGCGATCGCCACGGTGTTTCAATCCACTCCCGGCTATTAAGCCGGGAGATACAAACTGATGGGCGGGAAACGAATTCGCGGTGAAAATCTGTTTCAATCCACTCCCGGCTATTAAGCCGGGAGATACCATTTATTGGTACGCCGAGACCGGCACCACGGGAGTTTCAATCCACTCCCGGCTATTAAGCCGGGAGATACGATGCGTTACGCGGTCCTCAGCTCAAGCACCCAGTGTTTCAATCCACTCCCGGCTATTAAGCCGGGAGATACGTCCGTAACGGCTCGTCGTTGTATGGCCCCAAAACGTTTCAATCCACTCCCGGCTATTAAGCCGGGAGATACGCGGGAAGGAGGTGAAGGACCAGCGCATCATCAAGGTTTCAATCCACTCCCGGCTATTAAGCCGGGAGATACTTGCAACTAGGTCCAGCGATGCGTTGCCGGATTCGCGTTTCAATCCACTCCCGGCTATTAAGCCGGGAGATACTAGTAATAGATAGCTCGTATATCCGATGAGCAAGAGTTTCAATCCACTCCCGGCTATTAAGCCGGGAGATACACCGTTCCCGCTGGCGGAACTTAATTTCAATCACGTTTCAATCCACTCCCGGCTATTAAGCCGGGAGATACCTAAATATTTGCGCCAAGTATATGATCAAAATAAGTTTCAATCCACTCCCGGCTATTAAGCCGGGAGATACATGCTAAAGGTCACCGACCTCACGGCCAGTACCGGTTTCAATCCACTCCCGGCTATTAAGCCGGGAGATACTTGGCCTTCGCTTTTTTCAGTCGCTTATGCTTCGTTTCAATCCACTCCCGGCTATTAAGCCGGGAGATACAGACCGGGAGTCGTCCTGGCTCGGTTGGGATGATGTTTCAATCCACTCCCGGCTATTAAGCCGGGAGATACTCCGCGCCGGATGCTCGGGCGACAAGGCTCGCATGTTTCAATCCACTCCCGGCTATTAAGCCGGGAGATACTCTCCGCTATCGGATTTTGCGGGGCGTCCGCGTCGTTTCAATCCACTCCCGGCTATTAAGCCGGGAGATACGGAGATATGACGATGCTGAAAATCACCGAATCAAGTTTCAATCCACTCCCGGCTATTAAGCCGGGAGATACGGTGGTCCCAATGGCCGGTGTAATCGATCAGAAACGTTTCAATCCACTCCCGGCTATTAAGCCGGGAGATACGGCGGGCGGCAGCGTATTCGACGGCGTTGCGATCGTTTCAATCCACTCCCGGCTATTAAGCCGGGAGATACGGTCCTACCAATGTTTTTAGCTCCAAAAAACCGGATGTTTCAATCCACTCCCGGCTATTAAGCCGGGAGATACCTTCGCTCCATAATCTGTTCGATCAGGTTTCAGGCGTTTCAATCCACTCCCGGCTATTAAGCCGGGAGATACCGTTGATATGCACCCTAACTATCGCCCTAACCCACCTGTTTCAATCCACTCCCGGCTATTAAGCCGGGAGATACCATGCGGGTGTGTCTCGGTTCCAGTGTCCAAGCATGTTTCAATCCACTCCCGGCTATTAAGCCGGGAGATACAAGGCAAAGCGGCTTAAGGCGAAGGCCAACAAATGTTTCAATCCACTCCCGGCTATTAAGCCGGGAGATACGCTGGCATATCGCCAACGCAGTTGCAGACACGGTTGAGTTTCAATCCACTCCCGGCTATTAAGCCGGGAGATACTCGTCGAGCTCAAGGAGGAATTGCGCATCGATTCGGTTTCAATCCACTCCCGGCTATTAAGCCGGGAGATACACTCGGCGGCGCGATTGCGACACAGCAGATTACAGTTTCAATCCACTCCCGGCTATTAAGCCGGGAGATACATAGCTCTATTCATCATTCCTCGTTCGTACATAGTGTTTCAATCCACTCCCGGCTATTAAGCCGGGAGATACAGCCTTTCGGCAAAGCAAGAATAAATCAGGAAAAAACGGCAGGAAAGCGCGAACGGGAGGACCGGGAGTGTCAAAGCCGGAAGAAATTTTGAATTCTTGGCAACGAAAGGGAATAAAGTCATAAGTTTATGGTCTGCGCGAATGTCCCGGCATTTTGCCATTGCTTCCAGTTCGCGCATCGGCAGAGCACTCATACGATCAAGGTATCCGTAAAGTCGACCGCCTTGAACTTGCCGAATTCCATGACGTTTTTTTCAAGCGGCTCTACGATGCGGTAAATCCGCAAGCTGTCTTCCTCTTCATTGATGATGTCCAGCAGGTCGTTCTTCAAGATTTCCAGTTGCATCGGCTCGACCTTGCACTCGAACACCGATTTTTGCACACGCTGACCGTAGTTGAGGCAGACCTTGGCGACTCGCCGGAGCCGTCGGCGGCCTTCCGAGGTTTCGGTCGAGACGTCGTAACTGACCAGAAGCAACATGTTTACCTCAGCGGTTCAGGAAGGGAACGTAGTGCGGGATATCGCCGCGTAGATAGCGGGCCAACAGCCTCGCCTGCAATTGCGCCAAGAGACCGATGGATACCTCGGCATCCAGCACCGGATGCTTCAAGGTTTCCTGCTTGCGGGTTTGATACGCGGCGATCACGGTCTTCCGGCCGCTGTCGTTGAGCAGCACCGCACCGCCTTCCCGTTCGTCGAAATCCTTGGGTTGAATCTGGCCGCGATTGATCAGGGTCAGCGCGAGCCGATCGCACAGGGGCGCGCGGAATTCCTCCAACAAATCGAGCGCCAGTGCCGGACGCCCCGGCCGAACCGCGTGAAGGAATCCCAGTTGCGGATCGAGCCCGACCGTTTCCAGCGCCGATCGGCAGTCGGCCAGCTTCAAGGCGTAGAGAAACGAGATCAGAGCATTGAAGCGGTCTCGCGGCGGGCGGCGGTTTCGGGTCGAGAAAGGAAAAGCTTCGCGGGCCGACGGCTTCATCAGATAGGGCAGGGCATCGAAGTAAATGCGCGCGGAATCGCCTTCGAGCCCCCGCAACGTGTCGAGATTGTCCGCTTGGGGGATCTTGCGGATCTGATTGGCGATGAGACGCGCCGCCTGAACCAGTGCGTCCCGCTCCGGCGGGCTGTCGGTTTCCCGTGCACCCCGCATGAGCACCTGGCGGCTGTTGCGCAGCTTGCCGGCGACGGTGGCGCGGGCGATTGCCAGCGTTTGCGACTCGTCGTCGGCCGCCCGATACTGGGCCTGGCGCAGCAGCACGTTGCCGTTGACCGGGCCTTCGAGCCGTGCCTTGAAGCGTCCCGACCGGTCCAGCCAAACGATGGAGCGGCCATCCTCCGCGCAGCGCCCCAGCAGTGCCGGGCTCAGCATTACATGATCGAACAGCACGAAGGCTCCCAAATGATGCAGCGGTACCTGTAGCCGTTTTTCCTCTTCGATCATCACACACACGGTTTCGCCTTCGAGGCGCAAGTATGCATCCGGCGTGGTGATGTAAAGGGTGTTGAGAAGAACGGTCATACGGCGTCCTCTTCAGGCTGGAACAGACCGGCTGCCAATTTCGATACATGGGCAACCGCCCGCAGAAGCTCCGGTTCGCATATCGTCTTGAGAGAGCATTCCCCGCAACGCCGTGAGTCCTCGATAGGAGGTGGGCTGACGCCTGCGGCAAGCATCGAGCGAATTGCTGAGGCCGTCTCTTTCACCAGCGAGCGAAGGGAATCGTCGATAATCACTTCGCGCCGTCGTCGCGATTTTTGGTGAAAGATCGCTCCCTTGGGCGCGAGTTTGCCGGTTATTTCTTCCACGCACATGGCTTGAGCTGCGAGCTGCAGGTCATCGTTTAGCCAGCGCCGTTTGGGACCGTGCTTGTATTCCACGGGATAAATCGTTCCGTCATCTCGAAACTCCAGTACGTCGCATTTCCCGGTCAGCCCCAAGCGATCCGACCAAACGGGTACCGCATACTCGACCCGGACATCGGCTTTGTGTTCATAGCCGGCGTTATCGACCCGTTCGTGTTCCCGCGATCCGCTCACGGTATGCACGTTGTCCGTGAACTCGCCCTCACCGTGAATGAGGAAGCAGCGCCGCGCGCAATAGGCATATTGATTGAGGGCGGAGAGGGGAATGAGCAGGCCGTCATCGGCCCGGTTTCCGTTGGAAGGCGAGGTCACTCGAAGAGCCTCCGCAACAGATCTTCCCGAGATAAGCCTTGCTGTTTGTCGATTTCCCCCAAAATTGCGGCCAAGGGGCCTATTCGAAGGGGGTTGTGAGCCGGTATGGTAATGTGATGGAGTTCGGGCGTTGGGCAGGTCAGCCGCAGGTGGCTTCCCGTCTGCCGGGTGACGGAATAGCCGAGCCTTTCCAGACGCCGAACCAGGTCCGTCCCCGACAGGTCGCGCGGCAGCTTCATACGGCGATCACTTCTTCCCGAACGTAATGCAAGCGAATGACCTGTGGCGCCGCTCCCTCTTCGAAGTGGCAGCGGACGGCATCCCGCACCTGCGCTTGCAAGTGCGTCCAGTCGTCCGCCTCGGTGACGATAGCGGCTTCCAAAGCGCGGGCGGTATAACCGCCTTCGGGGGATTCTTCGACCAGGAAGAGGATTTCGTTCATAAATCATGTCTCCGATGCAAGCGAACCCCGTTTGGTAGCGGTTCGTTATCCCACTTACAAATTACTTTGTAATCAAAGAACGACTCGGGAAGTCCTTTGGCTTTTGCTTCTTCTGTCAGCTCAACCTCGATGCCTTCGAAAAGCTTATGCGCGTGGGCGCAGCCTAGACGGGCTTCGCGTTTATTCTGCTCCGCATTATTTTCATGCTGGGTGCCGATATGCTCGAAGTCGTAGAGGCCCCTTACTACCATTTCCCCCCGGGCTGCCGAACGGTCATGCTCGAACATGTGCAGCAGGGCTTCGAACAGCAAATCGAGGTCGGCTTGGGTAAAGCCGGTGCGCTCGGCGAAAGCGGGCGATACATAGCCTTTCGCGGCATAAAGCGCATAGGGAACGATGTGTTTGTTACCCATAGTACGCTCTTTAGCTTTATCCTCCTCCTTGGTTACCGCGCAACGGGTAATGGTGATTTCTAGCGGGGTAATCGGGTGAAAGGATTGGCCAAAGGTGAATTGGACCGGGCCTCGGACCTGCCCCCAAGCCGAACCTTTCATCACGTCGTTTCCGGTGGACAGTACACCGCCAAAGGTACGCACATCGAAGAACTCACGGCAAAGCCATTTCATGGTAGCTTCAGCTTGTTTATCCTTGTCCTTGTGTTGTTCCTTGGCTGCTTCTATCCCTTTATTTTGCTCCGTTTCTATAACTATGCCTTGTTTTATGAGGATATTAAAACCATTGTCGTCGTCCGATGCACGGTTAGGCGGAAATTGCTCAACATAATTTCTGACTTTGCGTTTCAGACAAACATCCGAAACCAGACCACGATTGGAGTTCGGATCAATGCGCGGCATGTTGCCCGCATCCGGATCTCCGTTCGGGTTGCCGTTAGTTACTTCAAATAGGATCAAGAAATCGTGACGGTTGGTTAAATTATTTTGGCTCATTTTTATATCCTTTTTATTTTACGATTGATCGTCTTCGGCAAGTTCTAACTCGTCATCTATTTCATCTGGTTTTAACTCACCAGCCTTTTTCCTCTTTATGTATTCATCGATAGCTGCCTTTCTTGCCGCCATTTGTTGGTAGAAGCCAAGAGCAAACCGACCTTGTTCAATCAGAGTGAAATATCGAGGAAATTGCGGAGAACTACCGGGAGTTTCTGGGCTAAACAAGCTGGCAATATCAATGATTGATCTCTTGATCTTGGCTGCGGCTCTCTGACCTTTTTCCCCTTGTTGGCGGAGTTTTTTCAAATGGTGTTGATGAAGTTTCCACAGCAATGAAAAAGCTGTATTGGGGGAAGTAGAAGCGGAGCCAAAATATCGTTCGGCTATAGTTCCCCCCTTGAAGCTTTCTCCATGGGCGGAACGTTGCAGCGAATCGAATACTGCCAGCAAGCGACCACAGTTATAGGCAGGGTCATTGGTTTCGAAAACTTGCGTGTGCATTTGTGGCTTTCCCTCGTTTCGAAGTTGGCGGTTAAGTGTAAGTTTAAGAAGTGCAAAGCGGCTTTGGTCGTATAGAGCATTCAATCCATTCTTTATGATGTTGGATTTAAAGCAATCCAGTAGTGGCTTTAACAAAGTGAGTGGTAGCAAATCATTTTTCAGGGCGGCGCGATAGAGTCCGGCAACCAGGTCGGGATTAAGCTTATCCCGGTCAAATCTACCATCGCTTTTTCGCCTGATTGTGGTACAAGCAAGCTGGTCAATAGACAAGGGAGATCGTTCATCTTGCCCATCATCTCTACTTCCGTATGAAATAACCTCTAAATCCGAGAACCATTCCTGAAAATTCTTTTCCGCTTCTAGAAGCGTAATTTGAATCCAGTCTTTAACGATGATTCTTGGACCTGCCGCAGAAAAGGTAATAGCGATGAAGTGATCAAGCTTATTTGGAGGTTTTTCAGAACCTGACCACGGGGTGACCATGAACTCTCTTACAGTTCTTGAATCCGGCTTTTTCAGCAGACGGGAAAAATAGTTTGAAACTGCTTCCGTTTTTTTGGCCCAAAAGCAAAGCCAGGCAGGTCCGATAGAAAGCCAATGATTTTCTTGCCCACTGAGATACTGAATGGCTGAGAGATAAGCTTTCGAGGCTTCTATTGAAGCCGGAGCGTTTAAACTTTGCGCAAACCCGTAAGAGCGAAAAGCATCCTTATCAAAACCAACTAGCCCAGCCCCTGTACTCCTAGCGGGTTTCGGTAGACCTGTCACCATTGGTGTATGAGTTCGAGCGATAGGTACATTTGGTTGACCAGTGATTAAGCAAATTCCCATTTGTGCCGTTTTGACGGATTCAGCTATCTCGCCCGCATGAATCTGTCGCCAATAGGGACGCACAATGTCTTCGTCATTGATAAGAATATTGCCATCAACTGCAAAAGTAAGGAGATCAGAACTTAGTTTTACTTCTTCACCATCAGCCTTTCGAATCATCCACTTGGGTGTGCTAGTTGTGTCCAGTCTCAAGAACGATGGTGGATTTCCATGAAGCTGCTCATGGTACTTAAGCAAGGCTATAAACCATGAATGTTTCGAGACATTCATTGCTTCTCTTATTTGTCTCCAGAAGTCTTCGTGCTTACTACGAAGATTGTTTGTAGCACGCTGGTTAAGTTCATTTTGGGGTTTTGGATTGAGATTAAATAAAGCGCCAATATCATCAACCAGGAAATCTGAGACCTGCCCGCCTCCAGCTGGTCTTGTAGTTTTAGGAATAGAAAACTCAAGTGCTTTTCTCTCATCGATCCCACGAGTTTCCACGGGTCCACTTCCGATAAGCTGACCGTGCGCATTAAGCTGGATAATCCAGCGAACAGGCTTTTGGACAAAAGCAGGGTCTTCCAACAGGTTTTTCGAGAAAGCAAAGTCGTAAAGTGCTTTCAGCAGCATCGTTATTCCCCCGTGATTCGGTTGCGCGCCAAGCGTACTCGGTGGGGATGACAGTCGAGTTTGGCGCCCTTGATACCGGCGTGGAAGAAAATCGCTTCGGGCTTGACTAATACGCCTTGCCAGCGCGGGGCTGACTTTTTCGTGGAAGGCGTCTGTGCATTGGGCAGCCAACGGAAGCCTTCGGCGCGCTGCTCGTGGTTGAACACATCGTATAACATCAGCCCCAACTCTTCTTCCGGCCAGATACTCTGCCAATTCTTGCCGAGTTCCGCCGCTCGCCGTTCCAGCGTCCTCTGGGCATCATCCTCCCAATCGAAATCAGCGGCGAATTCGCGAACGCCCAGGTACGGGCGGTGGTAACATTTACCGTTTTTCGCCCGCCGTTCGATCTCCGCAAGATAGGTCTTGAGTGGATGACGGCTGCAAAGGTCGGACCGACGGACCTCGGCGGTAATGAGATACTCGACCGCTTGAAGCGCCAGCATATTGCGCTGAGTGCCTACACCGCCACCAGCCATAATTGGCTCTAGTTTTTTCGGTGCCTTCATCCAAGTTTTCAGGTTATTCATGCTGATAACCTTCTCCACTTCGTTGCGCCGAAACGAAAACCAGCGTCCGCGCTTGATGACGTGAATGGAATCGATCAGGTAATAAATTTCCGGTTCCCAGAAAATGGCTTCGAGAATGCCGCGAGCAGCCGAAGGCGTCATAACCGGATAACTCACGCGCTCGACTTTCATCTCCGGGCGCGTAAAGCAGGCGAAATCACCCCAAACGCGGATTGTTACCAAGTTGTCGCTCATATGAGAAAGTCCTCTGTGGGGCGTTGGTCGATGACAATGCCAAGGTCGGGGTGATACCAGCCTTCGGCTAGTACATGGATTTCAAGATTCGGCAGGAGCGGGGTGATCGCCTTGAGTGTGAGCAGTCGGTGGAAGTCGTGCGAGTGCAGATTGACCATGAACCGTTGCAGCTTTCTCAAGTCGTCGCGGCTGAAACGCGGCTGGCCTTTAACGACCGGGCGCGTACGTATGTCCTCAATGAGGCGGCAACCCTTGCCGTAGGGCACGATGACTGGTTTCGTGTCGTTCTGAATGACCTGCGCGAGTTCAGCCACTTTGCGAAAATGCAGTTTGGCCCGCTCGGTTTGGATATCCACGTCGGTTGGCACCAGTTGATGAAGCAGGTCGAAATAGTTCGCAAACAGCGTGTGATCGGTGGCGAGCGCATCGGCCTCGATGCCGGCGAGTAGGGATGCCGTGATGTCAGTAGCGGTACGGTACACACCGGGTGGCAACGTGTTGTCCTCGGGGCGGAACACAATAACTTCACCTAACGTGGGATTACCCAATGCATCACGCAAAAGGTTTTCTCGATTGCAGCGCCCGGCTGCCTGTACGATGGAATCGAGCGGGCCGAGTGCGCGCCAGACGATAGGAAAATCGACGTCTACGCCGGCTTCAATCAACTGGGTCGAAACGAGCCGGCAAGGTTGATGGTTGAGCAACCGGTAGCGAATGGTGCCGGGTTCAGGATCGCGGTCTTTTCCTAAAAGGTCTAGTCGATGCTCGGCACACATTGCCGACGAAAGATGAAAGACAGCCTCTTTCTGGTCGTCGGGAACCAAGCGGCGCAGTTTTTCCCACAATTCGAAAGCATGGCGACGGACATTGACGACGCACAAGGCTTGATCACGCTGGGAAATTCGTTCGGCCAATGCCTCCCAGTTCGCCGCTTCGTCGACTTTGGGAACGCGGATGGCGACCCGGCGAAGTTTGCGGAAAGTCTCTTCCGTGTCCTGAGTGATTTCTTGTATCTCGTCCGGCTTAAAGCCTTCGGCGAGCGATACGGACCGCTGGCGGAAAGCTGGTTGTGTGGCGGTCGAAAATACGAAGCTGACGCCGTAGTGATTACGCAATTCGCGAAATACGTTGAGCAGGGGATTGAGCAAATGCGGCGGCAAGGTTTGCACTTCGTCGAAGACCACTACCGAACGCGCGATGTTGTGCAGCTTACGGCAGCGTGAAGTACGGTTGGCAAACAGCGATTCGATGAATTGCACCGAAGTTGTCACGATAACGGGCGCGTCCCAGTTTTCCGCAGCGTATTCGTCCGGGTGTTTCTCGAACGGTTGCAGTGGTCGTGTTTCACCTTCGTCTTCCACCACGCTTACTGCGGAGTGATGTTCAATCACGATGCCTCGATTTTCCGGATCAAGGATGCGCCGGTACTGCGCGGCGTTCTGTTCGATGATCGAAAGGTAAGGGATGACGACGATGATCCGCTGCAATCCATACTGAAGTTGCGCCGCATGAGCCAGAGCGAAAGCCATTCCCGCCAGCGTTTTGCCCCCGCCCGTTGGGACCGTAAGAGAGAAGAAGCCGGGAGGTTCTTTCGCCCTGTCGAGACATTGCTGAAAGATGCGGTTGCGTATGGCGTTGAGTTCTCCTTCGCCCGATTTCTTTTCTTTTTCGGCAATAAGGCGCTGAAGTAATTTATCGGCTTCGAGTTCGGGAGAGAGACGTTGCATGCCCGTGTAATGCGCCTCAGTATCGAGAAAATCCGCATCGACCAGCGTGGAGAACAGCATTCGAATGTAAAACTCGGAACTGTGCTCGTTGTCGACGACAAATGCCGGTTCGGAGATTTGTTTGGGGATTCCACCCAATTCATTCCTGAACCGGGCGGCCAATAGCTGCACCCTCTGATCCGCTCGATATTTCGAACTCTCGACGAGCGCCTGCAATTCGTGAATGTCGTGCAGCCCGGCGTGATGTCCGGCAATTGCGAAAGCCGGTCCAAGCCATTCCCGCCGAAACGCCAGCGCCGCACCATACACGGCATGGTGGGTTTCGTTGCTGCTTTCGCGTTCGTTTCGCAAGTATTCCTGAAATTCGTCCCGGTACTTGCCTAAATCGTGCAGCAATCCGGCCCAATACGCTGCTTCGCTCAAAGCAGGACAGCTTTTTCCGGCAAAGTCATGTGCCAAGTTACCGACGGCTTGCAAGTGTTTCCGCAAAGGATGCAAATCCCCGGCGGTATTCTCACTATGCGCAAAGTAGTCCATAGAAATTCCCCCCTTTTGCTGTTTGCGTAGCAATTCATCGTGCTCCCATACTTTTTGAAATCGATTCCATAAGGAGCCAAGGCTTTTTACTTCGACTTTAAGGCAATATGTTTCCCTTCAAGTATCCTAACTCGAAGATATCTCGAGGATATTAAGATACCCTTCCCGCCCATACTCGATGATCTTCTCGTCGGCGGTCATCAGATGCAGCCCCTTGACTCGCGCAATAGCGATAAGAAAACGATCAGCGGGATCGCCGTGGATCGATCCGGGAAGCTGGGTGCTTTCCACCGCGCTTTCGGCATCCAGAGGCAGTGATCGAAGCCCCGGCAGAGCCGTTGCGTGCTCGACCCAAACATTGAACGCCGCCGAGAGCGTAAGTCTGCGTTTGTTCTGCAACATGCCGATTTCCCAAATGGAAATCGTGGAAACGAATAGTCTCGACTGTCGGCGCATGGCTTCGATATGTGCGACCGCATCCGCCGGCAAGCGCTCGGAATTGCCTTCCGCGTACCAAAGCCACGCGTGGGTATCCAGCAACAGTCCGTTCATTTATTTGCCCGGCATCCATCGTTGGGTTGTCCACCCGGCGCGAGATCACGGTAGAGATCATCCTCGTCGCCGGTTAACGCGCTCCAGGGTTCGTCGATAGGGGAAACGACATCGCCCAGAACGGTGACCGTGCCTTTCATGTAACCGAATTGGGTTTCCGACGGTTCTTCGATCGGTACCAGTTTGGCAATCGGTTTGCCTCGCTTGGTGATGACGACCGGCTCATGGGTTTTGCTGACCTCGTCCATCAGTTTCAAACATTTGGCTTTGAATTCCGCTGCGGTGATTTCCATGATTGATACCTCGATACTATATGACCAGTTAATATGGTCATTGTATCGAATTCTCGGCTTGGTATTTATCGTGCCGTTCCGTGCTTGTTTCTTAGTTCAAGCTGCTGAGTTTGATACCGCGTCGGATGTACGTCGGAATATCGTAGTTGACGCGCGCCGAAGCATCCGGCGTTTGGCGGGATAACGGGCTCGGCTGTAAAGGACAGGCGGGATGGCTGGTGGCGGAGCTTGCAGAAGCCCGAGCGTTCCGGATTTTGCGGATGGAAGAGAAGACGTTGAACATGATCGTATCTCCGATGGGTGTAACGACGGAGATACTCTACGACAGGTAGTCGCTCAGGGTGTGAGCCACTAACCCTATCGGTAAAAATTTTTATTCATAGCGGGCCGCCATTGCCCGAACCGTTTCTTGCAGTTTGCTCCTGAGCGATTCGGGAGCGAGGACTTCGACGTCCGCGCCATGCTTGAGGATGTCCATGATCAGTTCGCGGTTGTCGGCGTAGGGGATTTCGAGGGTGTAACTGCCGTCCGGCTCGAACCGGGTCTTTTGCTTGGGATGCCAGATTTCATGGCTGACCCAGCGCGCGCGTTCGGGCGTAAAACGCAATTCCGCCCAGTGGATTTCGGTGCCGGAGAAGATGCCGTAACCGGATGCCAGTTCTCGATCCAGCTCTTCGTCCGGGATGTCTACGGCGGGTTCGTTCAGCGCCGATGCGGAGCGGAGCGCATCCACGGCGAAGCTTCGGATCGCTTCACGGAGATGGCACCAGGCGTCCAAATACCAGTTTTCGCGGTAGTGGATCAGGCGCTGCGGCGACACTGTGCGTTCGGAGGTTTCATCGGTGCTGCGGTTGTAATGGACAATGCGCAGCCGGCGGCGTCTGAGCAGGGCCGTCGCAACCACTTCGAAATGCTGTAGATCCACCGTTCGCCGTGCGACATGGAACACCCGGACCCGTTTTTCGACTTCCTGCCACTCGTGATCGCCGGCGCCGAGCAGGGCATTGAGGCGAGCGAGCAGCGGCTGGATATGCGGTTCGAGCAGTCCGGGCTGAAGGTCTGCGAGCAGTTGGCGCATGGTGAGAAGAGCGTGAATTTCCGAGGCGTTGAACCAAAGGCCGGGCAGCTCGTAGGCCGCATCGCCGCCATGGGGCCCGAAGCGGTAGCCGCGGGTTTTTCGGTCCCAAACGATCGGCGCGTTGAATCGACTACGCATATATTCGATATCACGCTTGAAAGTGGCTGCCGATATACCCAATTCTTCAAGAAACGCCTTTTGAGAGACGTTTTCCCGGTCGCGGATCAGTTGATCGATTTTGTAGAAGCGTTCGGTGCGGTCCATGTTCTTTTCTCGAAGCTGGTTGCGCACGAATCTTAACCCAGGAAAAACGCGGATTCGCGCAGCTCTTCCACATGTGGTGGGGGAGCGTTGATCTTGACATGAAATATTCGACGGCTATGATTAGCACTCGTTTTAGTCGAGTGCTAACAAAGCTAGGGTCTGGTCGACCGCTCGTCAGTCAATACATCATCAGTAGGAACAGGAGAGTATGATGAAAATTCGTCCTTTGAATGACCGTGTTATCGTGAGGCGCCTCGAAGAGGAGCGGACTTCGCCGGGCGGAATCGTGATTCCGGATACGGCTGCGGAAAAACCGATGCGCGGTGAAGTTCTTGCGGTGGGTAACGGCAAGACTCTGGATAACGGGCAAGTGCGCGCGCTGCAAGTCAAAGCGGGCGACAAGGTGCTGTTCGGCAAATATTCCGGCACCGAGGTGAAACTCGATGGCGAGGATATCCTTGTCATGCGCGAAGACGACATCATGGCTGTGCTCGAAGACTGAGCACGCCCGGAATTCAACATCAACCAACGAAGGTAAATCGTAATGGCAGCGAAAGACGTAAGATTCGGTGATGACGCGCGGATCCGCATGGTTCGCGGGGTCAATATTCTGGCACAGGCGGTGAAAGTGACCTTGGGTCCGAAAGGCCGCAATGTGGTGCTCGAAAAGAGTTTCGGCGCGCCGACCGTCACCAAGGACGGCGTATCCGTGGCGAAAGATATCGAGCTCTCCGACAAGTTCGAAAACATGGGCGCTCAGATGGTGAAGGAAGTCGCGTCTCAGACTTCCGATGTCGCGGGCGACGGCACCACCACCGCCACCGTTCTGGCGCAATCGATTCTGGTCGAGGGCCTGAAGGCCGTGGCCGCCGGCATGAATCCTATGGATCTGAAACGCGGTATCGACAAGGCGGTCACCGCCGCCGTCGACGCTATCCACGAAATGTCCGTTCCCTGCACCGACAGCAACGCGATCGCTCAAGTCGGCACCATTTCCGCCAACTCAGACGAGAGCATCGGCAAGATCATTGCCGAAGCGATGGACAAGGTGGGCAAGGAAGGCGTGATCACGGTCGAGGAAGGTTCGGGCCTTGAAAACAGCCTGGATGTCGTCGAAGGTATGCAGTTCGACCGCGGCTATTTGTCGCCGTACTTCATCAACAATCAGCAAAGCATGAGCGCCGAGCTGGAAAACCCGCTGATCCTCATCTGCGAGAAAAAGATTTCCAATATCCGCGACATGCTGCCGGTACTCGAAGGCGTCGCTAAAGCCGGTCGTCCGCTGCTGATCATCGCGGAAGATGTCGAAGGCGAAGCGCTGGCGACCTTGGTCGTCAACAACATGCGCGGCATCATCAAGGTTTGCGCCGTTAAAGCGCCCGGTTTCGGCGATCGCCGTAAAGCCATGTTGGAAGACATCGCTATCCTGACGGGCGGCACCGTAATTTCCGAAGAAGTGGGTCTGAGCCTGGAGAAAGCGAGTCTGAACGATTTGGGCAATGCCAAGAAGGTTCAGATCAGCAAGGAAGAGACCACCATCATCGATGGCGCCGGCGCTAAGGAAAGAATCCAGGGCCGTATCACCCAGATCCGTAAGCAGATCGAAGAGACCACGTCGGACTACGATAGAGAAAAGCTGCAAGAGCGCTTGGCGAAGTTGGCCGGCGGTGTGGCAGTGATCAAGGTCGGCGCGGCCACCGAAGTCGAGATGAAGGAGAAGAAAGCCCGCGTGGAAGACGCGTTGCACGCGACCCGCGCTGCGGTTGAAGAAGGCATCGTGCCGGGCGGCGGCGTGGCTCTGGTCCGCGCTCTGCAAAAGATCAAGGATCTGAAAGGCGTAAACCACGATCAGGATGTCGGCATCAGCATCGCCCGCCGCGCGATGGAAGAGCCGCTGCGCCAGATCGTGGCCAATGCCGGCGACGAGTCGTCCGTGGTTCTGAACAAGGTAGCCGAGGGTTCCGGAAATTTCGGCTACAACGCAGCAACCGGCGAATTCGGCGATATGGTCGCCATGGGCATTCTGGACCCGGCGAAAGTGACCCGTACCGCGCTGCAGAACGCCGGTTCCGTGGCGGGTCTCATGATCACCACTGAGGCAATGGTTGCCGAAGAGCCGAAGGAAGAGACTCCGATGCCGGCAGGCATGGGTGGAATGGGCGGCATGGGCGACATGATGTAATCGCCGACCGATCATTTAAGTGTAAAAAAGCCCCATCTTCGGATGGGGCTTTTTTTTGAAGCATTTTCAGCTTTGGGCCCGTGTCCTTGGCATCGCTGTCCAAAGCTACATGGATAAACCCGCGGAAATGCTTATTCCGGCTTACAGCGCTGCACGACTTGTAAGTCGAAAATCCTTTTTCTACGCAATGGGTTTGTCGCTATGGATTGCCGACCTAAGGACCGGTGCGCCAAGTAAATCGGGGATTCTTATCAATCGCAAATGATCGTTGCGGAAGGCCGAGAAAGCCTGATCCTGGATGAACAGGTCGCTACTTTCCCGACCATATCATGACTCACATGAGACGCCGCACGGCAGCATGTGAGTGGTGCTTGGCTTAAGTGCTGGGTAAATAATTGACGGACAGCCGATTTGTAATGGTATAGCCGTGCAACAAGTCGGCAAACTCATGAAGTGATTGGATGCCAGTCTCCTTCGCTCGTTGGCACCACTCTCTGAGCGACTGCACACGTGCTTCGTAGCCGACTGAAGAGTTCGCCCAAAGCTGTTTCAATTCCTCCTTGAATTGGTAAACGGTGTGAAGTGTTTGGCTCAAGTTCAGTGCTCGATCAAGGATGTGGGTGGCGGCCTCATCGAATTGGATATCCTCTCGAACCAAGAGCGGCTTTGCATCGCGGAGCAGGCGTCGGGATGCCGGGAGGGCAGTCTTTAATTCTTGACGCAGGACCGGAAGCACCACGCTACGGCCATATAAAGCCAGCACATGGACCCGGTTACGCATTACGGCCTGTATTGTCGCCAAATCGATCAATTTCTTGTCGTGAAGAATGCGAATTTTTGGAGCAACCCGGCGAACCGTTGCTAACTTCAATAGTTCCATCAGGCGAATGTAGGCCCACCCGATGTCCAATTCCCACCAACGGGAGGATAGCCGCGCCGAAGAGGGATAGGCATGGTGGTTATTGTGAAGTTCCTCGCCGCCGATCAGTAAGCCTATCGGGAAGAGATTGGTGGACGCATCGCGGGTTTCAAAATTGCGATAACCGGAGAAATGCCCCAGGCCGTTGATTACGCCCGCTGCCCAAAAGGGAATCCAGAGCATTTGTACGGCCCAAATGGTAATGCCGAAGAAGCCGAACAGCGCAACGTCGGCGAGAAACATAAGCGCGACGCCAAGACCGGGGTGCGGCGAGTAAAGTTTTCGCTCCAGCCAGTCATCAGGCGTGCCGTAGCCGTATTGATCCAAGGTTTCCGGATTGGCTGCTTCGGTCCGGTAGAGTTCCGCGCCTTCCCATAAGACCTTGCTTATGCCAAACACGCGAGGGCTATGGGGGTCTTCCGGGGTTTCACATTTGGCGTGGTGTTTGCGATGAATCGCGACCCAGGCCTTGGTGCCCATGCCAGTTGTCAGCCACAGCCAGAGCCGAAAAAAATGGCTGACCGCCGGATGAAGGTCCAAAGCGCGATGCGCCTGGTGGCGATGTAGGAAAATCGTGACGCTGGCAATGGTGATGTGGGTCAGACCGAGCGTAACGGCAATAAGTCCCCACCAGGGGAGGTCGAGTAAACCGTTAATCATTTTTTCACTATAAAAATAAAAAATAAGAGATGGGCATTAACTAACGATCCTTAAGGGGCTGCAAATCTTTCCATAGAGTTGCCTCAAAGAGCACGAATTGGAAAAAGCATCCGCCTTGGCGAATGCACGCGACGCCATTTTGGATAGCATCGAATGGATTTTCAATCCGCACGTTTTCTAACTGGTTTATCGGGTGGGATTGAGTGTTGCAGGGACCGGCAAGACGCGAGGCTATGATCATCGATCAAAAGCCAAATCCAACGCCTAAGCCAATACCGATCCGAGGTCCGGTGTCATATTCGGATAACAGTTTGATCTCCAAAGGACGTAACAACGGAAATGCACGAGTCGCTTCGCCGGTTTCCGTCGTGCGTTCGCCGATGACGCGACCGGCTGCAACAATTCGCCGGCCTTGTTCGTAGATGAGTGTGTCTAAATAGCCGGGATACAATATTAAGAATCGGCCCCATGCGGGCTCACTGAGTTCCGGCTCGCCTCGTCTATCGGTGGGATAGGTCAGTACTTCGACTAACGTGCCTTCCTGTAGATTTTCGGCGCTAAGGATAGTTCCGCCGATGAGAATGGCTTGGCCGATAAACGCTTTTGGGTTATTCAGGACAGTTTCGGGCGAAAGTTTCGGATCGACCTGGTCCATGGTCGCTCGCGACAGTACCGAGCCGCAACCGCTGAGTTGTAGCGTGATCGCAAGTAAGGCGGCCAGGCCGAGAAAGCGGGGCCAGGATATTGGGTAGCCGGATCGGATGTCCTTTTTCGAGATCCGAGATTCTCTCACAGTAGCGTTGCAGCCTTTTGAGTTGAATGAGTCTTACCAATAAGGGTACCAATAAGGGTAATAGCCGGGCCAGCCTCGCCACCAAGGATCGTACCAGTATGGCGTCGGATAATAGGTGTAAGTCGGCCGGTTGGCCCAAAGATGAATTTCCTTGCAACCGATTACCGGGTAGGTGTAGTTGATTTGATCGAGAGGCTTGGTTTCCTTGCCTTGGACCTCTCCGGCGACCGTCACTTCGCGTCCCTTCGCATAGACCGCCGAATCCAGGAAGCGGTTGCAGTGAATCAGGAATCGTCCGGCGGAAGTGTCGACGTCTTCCGGGCGATCCGAACTTTCTAGCGGTTTTTGCAAGACTTCGATTTCGGTGAACTGTGGGCGGTTGCTGGTTTGGACGATCACGCCGCCCAGCATGACCGTCCTGCCTTTGTAGGCGTCGGGGCGGGCGCTGATTTCCGAGAACGATGGCTGCGTTTTCGTCGCCGTCCGAATGGGTTTCGAAAACGGGCTGGTTGCGCACCCCGCTATGCTTAAGAGCGTTATCCATAACAATACTAATCGGAACAACTTCGATCTACCCAAACAAACTTCCGAAATCGAGGTTTCGATCGGTGACATGGCCATGTTTATCACCCTTGCGGAACTGCTTTCCTCTTAATTGGACAGAACTGCTCCTGCCGAATTCACATCTAGTGGCCATCATAACCAATTCCCGTCGTTGCCACCCGTGAAATTTTGCCGCTTAAATGCGATGAGAACGAAAGGCTTTAATTAAACAAAAAATAGCTCTATAATTGCGTCTCTTGATTTTAGGCGCGTAGCTCAGTTGGTTAGAGCACCACCTTGACATGGTGGGGGTCGTTGGTTCAAGTCCAATCGCGCCTACCAATTCCGAAAAGCATCGCTGGGCGATGCTTTTTTTGTTGAAGAGGTTTCGACTGATGCCCGTGATACGTCTGCCGGATGGTTCCGCTCGCACATTCGATCACCCCGTAACGCTTATGGAGGTGGCGCAGTCCATTGGTCCGGGATTGGCTAAGGCGGCATTGGCTGGTCGAATCGACGGGAAACTGGTCGATTTGTCGACTCTTGTCGAACATGACGCCGCAGTCGAAGTCGTCACGGGTAAGGACGCGGACGGGCTGGAGATTATTCGCCATTCAACTGCCCATCTGCTGGCTCAGGCCGTTAAGGCGTTGTATCCGAGCGCGCAAGTGACGATCGGTCCGGTGGTGGAAAACGGGTTTTACTACGATTTTGCCTTCGAACGTCCCTTTACGCCGGAAGACCTCGAGGCAATCGAAAAGAAAATGACGGAATTGGCGGCAAAGGCGATTCCCGTCAGGCGGGAGGTGATGCGTCGGGAAGAAGCCGTCAAATTTTTCCGTGACCAGGGCGAGCACTATAAGGCCGAAATTATCGAAGCCATACCTCAGGGCGAGCAAATCTCCCTCTACTCGCAAGGGGATTTTACCGATCTTTGTCGCGGTCCCCATGTGCCGGATACCGGAAAGCTTAGAGCCTTCAAGCTCATGAAGGTGGCGGGTGCCTATTGGCGGGGGGATTCCCGCAATGCCATGCTGCAGCGTGTCTATGGCACCGCCTGGGCCGACAAGAAGGATTTGGACGCCTATCTGCATCGGCTGGAAGAGGCGGATAAGCGCGATCATCGCAAGATCGGCAAGCTGCAGGACCTGTTCCATACTCAGGAGGAAGCTCCCGGAATGGTGTTCTGGCATCCCAATGGATGGGCGCTGTATCAGCAGGTCGAGCAGTACATGCGCCGGGTGTTCCGTGAGAATGGCTATCAAGAAATCCGCTGTCCTCAGATTCTGGACGTAAGCCTTTGGAAAGCTTCGGGCCACTGGGACAACTTTCACGAGAATATGTTTTTTACCGCGTCCGAGAATAGAGAGTATGCGGTAAAGCCCATGAACTGCCCCGGTCACATCCAGGTTTTCAAACAGCATCTGCATAGCTATCGCGAACTGCCGATCCGGTTCGGGGAATTCGGTTCCTGTCATCGCAACGAGCCCTCCGGCACCTTGCACGGGATCATGCGTGTGCGCGGTTTCAATCAGGACGATGGCCATGTTTTTTGTACCGAGGATCAAATTCAGGCGGAAGTTGTCGCATTCATAGGTGTCTTGCGTAAGGTGTACGCGGATTTCGGCTTTACCGATATCCAGTACAAACTGTCCACGCGCCCGCCCAAGCGGCTCGGCAGCGATGAAATTTGGGATAAGGCCGAAGCTGCGCTGATGGCTGCTTTGGCCGCGCAAGACATCGAATACCAATTGCAGCCCGGTGAGGGAGCTTTCTATGGCCCCAAGATCGAGTTCACGTTGAAGGATGCGATCGGTCGGGTATGGCAGTGCGGGACGATTCAGGTGGATTTCATGATGCCGGGGCGTCTCGGTGCCGAATACGTGGGCGAAGACAATGCCCGCCATACGCCGGTCATGCTGCATAGGGCGATCATAGGATCGATGGAACGCTTCATCGGCATTCTCATCGAGCATTACGCAGGGTATTTTCCGCTTTGGCTGGCGCCGGTTCAGGCGGTGGTGCTCAACATTACCGGAAATCAAGCCGAATATGCCGCCGAATTGGCTGCGGAGCTTGTAAAACAAGGCTTTCGGGTAAAGTCCGACTTGAGAAATGAGAAGATCGGCTTTAAAATCCGCGAGCATACCGTGCAGCGTGTGCCTTATTTATTAATCGTCGGCGATAAAGAACTGGATTCCCGTACCGTTTCTGTTCGTACACAGAAAGGCCAGGATCTAGGCGGTTTCAGCTTGCCGGATTTGATCGGCAAGTTTACCGACGAGGTGGCGAGTCGCGCTGCGTTTCAATAATTGCGTTCGGAGGAATAGGATATCACTGCTGAAAGAAAAGAGCCGCGCCTGAATGAAGAGATCACGGCGCCCACTGTCAGGTTGATCGGACCCGACGGTAATCAAGTAGGAGTCGTGTCGACCAGAGAAGCCAGGCAAATTGCTTATGATGCGAATCTGGATCTGGTCGAGATTTCGCCGGCAGCCGATCCTCCCGTTTGCCGGGTAATGGATTACGGTAAATTCCGTTTTGAGCAGAATAAGAAGCTGCAAGCGGCCAAGAAAAAGCAAAAGCAGATTCAGGTTAAGGAAATCAAATTCCGGCCAGGTACGGACGAGGGCGATTACCAGGTCAAGCTGCGCAATCTCATTCGCTTTCTATCGGACGGCGATAAGGCAAAGGTCACTGTTCGGTTTCGCGGTCGAGAATTGAGTCATCGCGAATTGGGCATTGACCTTCTGAAGCGGATCGAGACGGACCTCGTGGAGCACGCCGTCGTAGAGCAGTTTCCGAAAATGGAAGGTAAGCAGTTAAGCATGACGCTTGCGCCGAAGAGAAAAAAATAATCTTGAGTTGTTGGAGATTTATATGCCTAAGATGAAGACCAATCGCGGCGCAGCGAAACGCTTCAAGCGTACTGCGTCCGGCGGTTTCAAATGCAATCATTCGCATCGTCGTCACATTCTGACGAAGAAGAGCACCAAGAGGAAGCGCCAACTGCGCAATCCCGCTGCCTTACACCCTTCGGATGTGCGGAGCGCGACTCGCTTGTTGCCTTATAGCTGATTTTTTCTTGCCCATCGAGAGAGAAGCCCATGCCTAGAGTAAAACGAGGCGTCACTGCGAGAGCCCGGCACAAAAAGGTTCTCAAGCAGGCGAAAGGTTATTACGGCGCCCGTAGCCGAGTTTATCGCGTTGCCAAGCAGGCGGTTATCAAAGCCGGCCAATACGCTTATCGGGATCGCAGACAGAGAAAACGCCAATTCCGTGCGCTTTGGATCGTGAGAATCAATGCCGCCGCGCGCGAATTCGGACTGTCTTATAGCCGTTTTATGGATGGCCTGAAAAAGGCGTCCGTCGAAATCGACCGTAAAGTTCTGGCAGATTTGGCTGTTCGCGACAAAGATGCGTTCGCTGAATTGGCCAAGATCGCCCAGGGTTAGCCCGCGTCTGATCTTCACGGGAAAGACTCGCCCGGAGTTTTTCCCGTTCTTCATTTCAAAACCGTTGTCCAAGCGAGCAAGGCTGTGAGTACACCCCTTGAAGAGCTTCTCGTGCAGGCCAGAAAGCAAGTGGCCGAGGCCGATACGCTCGGAAAACTCGATCAAGTGCGAGTACATTATCTCGGCAAGAAAGGTGTATTTACCGAGCGCATGAAAGAACTCGGTACGCTTCCGGCGGAACAGCGACGGGAGGCCGGAGGCCGGGTTAATCGGGCCAAAGACCAGTTTATAGCCGATTTGGAGGCCCGAAAGAGTATTCTGGAGGCGAGCGAGCTGGAAGAACGTCTCAAGCGGGAAACCATCGACGTTACCCTGCCGGGGCGCGGGCAGCGTACGGGAGGGCTCCATCCGGTCACTCTGACGTTGCGGCGCATTAGCCAACTCTTCAAGAACGTTGGATTCGACATCGTCGAAGGCCCCGAAGTCGAGGACGATTACCATAACTTCGAAGCGTTGAACATACCCGCCCATCATCCCGCGCGGGCGATGCACGACACTTTTTATTTCGACGAGCACACCCTCCTGCGTACCCATACCTCACCGGTGCAGGTGCGGATCATGGAGACCCAGAGCCCGCCGCTTAGGGTCATCGCGCCGGGCCGCGTCTATCGCTGCGATTCCGATTTGACCCACACCCCGATGTTTCATCAAGTGGAAGGATTCGTCGTCGATCGGGACGTCAGCTTTGCCGACCTCAAGGGTATTCTCTACGAGTTCCTGACCTTGTTCTTCGAAAAGGACATGCAGGTACGTTTCCGCCCGTCTTATTTCCCGTTTACCGAACCGTCCGCCGAAGTCGATATCGAGTGCGTCATGTGCGGAGGCGAAGGTTGCCGCGTTTGCAAGCAGACCGGTTGGCTGGAGGTAATGGGTTGCGGGATGATCCATCCGCGGGTTTTCGAATTCGTCAAGATCGATCCGGAACGCTATACCGGTTTCGCCTTCGGTTTGGGCGTGGAACGGCTCGCGATGCTGCGCTACGGCATCAACGACCTCAGGCTGTTTTTCGAGAACGACCTTAGATTTCTTTCACAATTCGCGGCATTTTAAGAACAACATACGGTCCTTCCCATGCGCTTCAGCGAGGCCTGGCTACGAGAATACGTCAATCCATCGATAGACACGCAAAGACTGGTTCATCAGTTGACGATGGCGGGTCTTGAGGTCGATAGCGCCGAACCCGCCGCTGCGTCGTTCAGCGGCGTTATCGTGGCCGAAGTTCTCGAAGTCTCGCCGCATCCACACGCCGACCGGCTGCGAGTCTGTCTGGTGTCCGGCGGTTCCGGTGAACCTCTTCAAATCGTATGCGGAGCGCCCAACGTCCGGGTCGGGATGCGTGTGCCGCTCGCCATCGAAGGGGCACGTCTGCCGGGGGATGTTTCCATTCGGAAGTCAGAGCTTCGCGGCATCGCCTCGTTTGGCATGCTGTGTTCGGCCAAGGAGTTGGGAATAGACGATCCCCAAACAGGGCTGATGGAATTGCCCTCGGATGCTCCAGTGGGGACCGATGTTCGGGATTATCTGAAACTGGACGATTGCATCATCGAGGTCGATCTGACACCGAACCGCGCAGATTGTCTAAGCGTAGAAGGCATTGCGCGCGAAGTGGCCTCGCTCAACGCTCTGGATTGGGCAGTACCGGACGTTCCTGCCGTTCCTACAACGATTCGAGAAGAGCACCCGGTGAGCGTTTCCGCACCCGAAGCGTGCCCGCGCTATTTGGGGCGGCTGATCAAAGGCGTATCGCGTACCGTTCAGACGCCGCTATGGATGCGCGAACGTTTGCGGCGCGCCGGTATCCGATCCCTAGATGCGGTAGTGGACGTTACCAATTATGTGCTCTTGGAAATGGGACAACCTTTGCACGCCTTCGACGCGGCCAAGCTGGAGGGCGGCATCCACGTTCGCTATGCGGCGCCGGGCGAGAAGCTGCGCCTCTTGAACGGCGAGGAAATCGCGCTGGACTCCGATGTTTTGGTGATCGCCGATCAACGAAAAGCCTTGGCATTGGCGGGCATCATGGGCGGCAGCGACTCCGCGGTGGGCGATGGCACTGCCGATATTTTCGTCGAATGCGCTTTTTTCACGCCGAGCGTTATCATGGGCAAGGCTAGGCGCTACGGGCTGAATACCGAATCGTCCCATCGCTTCGAGAGAGGCGTTGATCCCGAGTTGCAGACTCGTGCCATCGAGCGGGCCAGCGAACTTATATTATCCATTGCTGGCGGAGAAGCGGGACCCATCGTCGAAGCGGCCAGCCCCCCGCATTTGCCGCGACGCGCGCCGATTCCGCTGCGTTACGCGAGGATTACCCGTCTGCTCGGCATGAGCATCGAACGACCGAAGGTCGCCGAAATTCTCAAACGGCTGGGAATGACTCTCGCGGACCATCCGGAGGGATGGACCGTGACGCCGCCCGGATTTCGTTTCGATATCGCCATAGAGGCCGATCTCATCGAGGAACTCGGAAGGGTCTACGGCTACGAATCGTTGCCGCGCCGCCATCCGGTCATGGCGACGGCGATGCGTCCGGTGTCCGAACGAATACTCGATCTGGACCGGGTTAAGAACCTCCTGGTCGATCGCGGTTACCAGGAGGCGATTACCTACAGTTTCGTGGACGAAGCTCGGCAGGCGCTGATCGAGCCGGAAATTCCCTATCTGGCCTTGAAGAATCCGATTTCCTCCGACTTGGCCGTCATGCGCACCGGCCTTTGGTGCGGTTTGCTGGACGCGGCTCTCAAGAACACGTTCCGCCAGCAGAACCGGGTGCGCCTATTCGAAGCAGGTCTGCGTTTCGCGAGGCGGGGCAGCGGCATCGAACAGCGGAAATCTATCGCTGGCCTGGCGATAGGGGCGGTACATGAAGAGCAGTGGGGAGAAGCGGCTCGCTCCGTGGATCTTTACGACGTGAAGGCCGATGTCGAGGGCATCGTCAAACTGACCGGCCGGGAGGCTGGTTTGGAATTTGTCGCCGCTGCTCATCCGGCACTTCATCCGGGGCAATCGGCGGAAATCCGGCTCGACGGCGAACGGCTCGGTTGGATCGGAATGCTGCATCCTCGCCTGGAAAAGCAACTAAGCTTCGAACAGAGCGTGTTTCTGTTCGAGCTCGATCAAGACGTGCTGCTCGGAAGGCATATTCCGGTATTCCACGGAATATCGAAGTTCCCGCAGGTGCGCCGGGATATCGCGGTCATCGTTGACGAATCCGTCACGATCGATCGTTTGATCGAGTGCGTGAAAGAAGCGGATAGCTCTATCTTGCGCCAGGTCGTGGTGTTCGACGTTTACCGGGGGCAGGGTGTCGAGACCGGTCGGAAGAGCGTCGCTCTCGGTTTGGTGTTGCAGGATGAGGCCGAAACCTTGACCGACGCCAGGGTCGATGAAACGGTAGGACGCGTTTTGGAACGTCTGAGCATAGAATTCAATGCTAGGTTGAGAGATTGAAAAGATGGCACTGACCAAAGCAGATATGGTTGAGAGGCTTTTCGAGAACCACGGCATTAACAAGCGGGATGCCAAGGAGTTGGTCGACCAGTTTTTCGAAGAGATCAAGGCCGCGCTGGCGCAAGGAAATTCAGTGAAGTTGTCCGGGTTCGGCAATTTCGATCTTCGCGACAAAAATCAGCGGCCGGGCAGAAATCCGAAAACCGGTGAAGAGATTCCGATCACCGCGCGCCGTGTGGTGACGTTCAAGCCGGGACAGAAATTGAAGGTCAGCGTGGAAGCGTATTCGAGACAAAACGCCGAGAACGTTCGGCTAGAAAGCGAAGCGCCGAGTGCGAAAAAATCTCGAGGGTCTTGAGTTTTCTTGACCTGCTTCCTTCGCGGAAATCGTCCCTAATTCGTTTCGAACGAGAGAGCCGAGAATGATCCGAGTCGGCATTGTAGGCGGTACCGGCTATACCGGTGTGGAGTTGCTGCGGATTCTCGCGCTTCATCCTGACGTCGCCATAACCATCGTCACCTCGCGGGCCGATGCCGGAAAACGAGTCGACGAGTTGTATCCGAACCTGCGGGGTTTCGTCGATGCGATCTTCGTCGAGCCCTCGGCGGATGCGCTAGCCGGATGCGACGTGGTGTTTTTTGCGACGCCCAATGGTACTGTGATGCGGACGGCCGAAGCCTTGTTGGCGCGGGGCGTCAAAGTTATCGACCTGTCCGCCGATTTCCGCCTCAAAAACCCGGATGTATGGGCTCATTGGTACGGAGAGCCGCACGTTTCTCCCCAGCTGTTGGAAGAAGCCGTTTACGGGCTGCCCGAAGTGAATCGGGCACTGATTCGGTCGGCGCGGCTGATCGCATGCCCCGGTTGTTATCCGACTTCGGTTCAACTGGCATTATTGCCATTGATTGAGGCGAGGGCGATTCGCTTGGACCGCATCATCGCCGACGTAAAATCGGGTGTTAGCGGCGCCGGGCGCAAAGCAGAAATTCCCATGCTTATGAGCGAAACGGGCGAGAGCCTCAAGGCTTATAGCGTCAAAGGCCATCGTCATTGGCCGGAAATCAAGCAGGGATTGGACCAAGCCGCAGGACAGGACGTGGGCCTCACCTTCGTGCCCCATTTGATCCCCATGATTCGGGGTATTCACGCCACGGTTTATGCCGAACTGAGCGCCGCGCACGGCGACTTGCAGGCGCTATTCGAGGAGCGCTATCGAGCCGAACCTTTCGTCGACGTTCTGCCGGCGGGTTCCCATCCCGACACTCGCAACGTGCGCGGCGTAAACCGATGCCAGATTGCCGTCCATAGGCCTATGGACGGCAATACGGTGGTAATTTTGTCGGTCATAGACAATTTGGTGAAAGGTGCAGCCGGCCAAGCGGTGCAAAACATGAACCTGATGTTTGGCCTGGAGGAAACGAAAGGGCTCAGAAATATCGGGCTTTATCCCTAAAGCGGTTTCAATGGTGACGGGCAGAGACTCAAGTAGACCGTTCGCGTAAACCGTAGCTCTGGTGGTAACGTACCCGTTGGTTCTAGTGCGTCCGTCGGCGGATTTTCCATAAGCCTCGTCGGTACGGGGCGATTTTCCATTACAATACCGGGTCTACCGGAATCTTCGGCCATGTCGACATCACCCCATCCGTCCGTAACCTTAACCACCATCCGCGATTACATCCGTTGGGCCGCCAGCCGTTTCGTGCAAGCGGAGTTGTTTTTCGGCCACGGTACCGCCAGCGCACTGGACGAAGCCGCCGCCTTGGTGCTTCATACCTTGCATATGCCTTACGATCTCCCGGGCGGCTATTTCGCGGCCACGTTGACCATGGACGAGCGCGAGCGTGTCCTCGCACTCATCCAGCGCCGCATCGTCGAGCGCAAGCCTCTGGCGTATCTCGTTCACGAGGCTTCTTTTGCCGGTTTGCCCTTCTATGTTGACGAACGGGTACTGGTGCCGCGTTCGCCCATCGCCGAACTGATCGAAAACCATTTCGCTCCCTGGATCGAGGCGGACCGGGTGCACGACGTGCTCGATCTTTGCACCGGCAGCGCGTGCATTGCCATCGCTTGCGCTTACGCCTTTCCGGAGGCACGGGTCGACGCCGTCGATATCTCGTCGGACGCGCTGGAAGTGGCGCGTATCAATATCAAGAAGCACCACCTGGAAGACCGGGTGAACGCCATCAAATCGGACGTTTACTCCGAGTTGGGCGACCGGCGTTACGATCTGATCGTCAGCAATCCTCCTTACGTAAACCTCGACGAGTGGCGCGGCTTGGCGCCGGAATATCACGCCGAGCCGAGGCTGGGCCTGGAAGCGGGCGAAGACGGCCTCGATTGCGTGCGCCGCATCCTCCGGGACGCCCATCGCCACCTTAAACCGGAGGGCGTTCTTGTCGTCGAAGTCGGCAGCAGCGCCGAAGCCCTGGAAACCGCCTACCCGGAAGTTCCCTTCTACTGGCTGGATTTCGAGCGGGGCGGCGAGGGTGTGTTCCTGCTGACTGCCGAACAGGTCGACCGGTGTAACAAGCTTTTTCAGAAGAGTTAGAAGAAGCTGACAAGTCCGCCAGCGCTGGGACAATATTGCAATCTCTCATGGAATCTCTGCTAGCAGCAATCCGAGGCACGACTATTCTTGTCGGGGGCGATGAGTACGCGAACCGTATGCTTCGTTCACTATGCGGTTCCTCGTAACCACAGCCCAGGATTTGTTGCACGTTGATTCAACGTGATCGACCCGTTACTAACGAACAAGATCAAGCAGAGGGAAACAATGAGGGTTCAGTTAAAATTCGCCGGTATGTCTGTTCTGCTGTTATGGCTGGTGGCCTGTGGCTCTAGCGCGAAACTGCCGAAGCTTCCGACGGAGGCGAAGGTGCTCGCGTTTGGCGACAGTCTGACTTTCGGAACCGGCGCCGGTTCCGAGCAGAGTTATCCATCCGTATTGCAAGGCTTGATCGGGCGAGAGGTCATCAACGCCGGCGTGCCGGGCGAAACCAGTGCGGAAGGTCTGGAGCGCCTGCCGGCACTGCTGGACGAGCATCAGCCCACGCTGTTGATTCTATGCCACGGCGGTAACGATTTTCTGCGCAACTTGGGCGAGCAGCAGGCGGCCGACAACGTCCGGGCCATGGTCAAATTGGCCAGGGACCGCGGCATCAGCGTGGTTTTGATCGCCGTGCCCAAGTTCGGGCTGATGTTCTCGCCGCCCGAGTTTTATGCAAAGATCGCCGAAGAGTTCGCGATTCCCTTCGAAACCGGGACGCTGAGCAAAATCATCCGGGACAATTCGCTCAAATCCGATGGGGTACACCCGAATGGGCCGGGCTATCGGATGCTGGCCGAGGCAGTGGCGGATCGGCTCAAGGTGGCGGGGGCGATTTGAACCTTAATAGCTCCGTCGTTTAGGAACGTTTGAAATCTTTACCATGTCCGGAAACACCCTAGGCAAACTCTTTACCGTCACTTCCTTCGGCGAGAGCCACGGTCCCGCCATCGGCTGCATCGTGGACGGCTGCCCGCCGGGCCTGGAGTTGTCCGAGGCCGACATTCAGGGGGAGCTGGAACGGCGGCGCCCCGGCAAATCCCGGCATACCACGCAACGCCGCGAGCCCGACGAAGTGAAGATTTTGTCCGGGGTGTTCGACGGGCGTACCACGGGCACCCCGATCGGTTTGCTGATCGAAAACGTGGATCAGCGTTCCAAGGATTACTCCACGATCGCCGACTCCTTTCGGCCGGGTCATGCCGATTACACCTACCATATGAAATACGGCTTCCGGGATTACCGCGGCGGCGGGCGCTCGTCCGCTCGCGAAACCGCCATGCGGGTGGCTGCCGGCGCCATCGCCAAGAAATATCTGAAAGAACGGGTCGGCGTGACGATCCGCGCTTATCTGGCCCAACTCGGCCCGATCAAGATCGATCGGGTGGTTTGGGAGGAGGTGGACAACAACCCGTTCTTCTGCCCAGACCCCGAGAAGGTCGCGGAACTGGAAGCCTATATGGACGCTCTGCGCAAAGAAGGGGAGTCCATCGGCGCGCGCATCAACGTCGTCGCGACCGGCGTGCCGCCGGGCTGGGGCGAACCGATTTTCGACCGGCTGGATGCCGAGCTGGCTTATGCCTTGATGAGCATCAACGCCGTCAAAGGGGTGGAGATCGGCGACGGTTTCGCCTGCGTCGAGGCGAAAGGCACCGAGTTCCGCGACGAGATGAGTCCGCAAGGTTTCCTGAGCAATCATGCCGGCGGAGTATTGGGCGGCATTTCCTCGGGACAGGATATCGTTGCCAGCATCGCACTGAAGCCGACCTCCAGCTTGCGCCTGCCGGGCCGTTCCGTGAACGTCAGGGGCGAGCCCGTGGAGGTGATCACCACGGGTCGGCACGACCCCTGCGTCGGCATCCGGGCCACCCCCATCGCCGAAGCGATGACGGCCCTAGTGCTGATGGATCATTACCTGCGGCATCGCGCCCAGAATCCGGACGTGAAGACGGAATTGGCGCCGATTCCATCCAGGGCTCCGTAGCCCCGAACGATCTTCCGCCAGCCATGCTCTCGGCGCGTAAAGTGCCTTACGGCCGGTTGTCCGGCTTTTATTTTTTCTATTTCGCGGCGCTGGGCGCCTTTTTGCCGTACTGGGCGCTTTATCTCCAGGACACGGGATTCTCTGCGGCGGAGATCGGCCAGTTGATCGCCATTACCGCTGCGACCCGAGTCGTCGCGCCGAATCTTTGGGGGTGGCTGGCGGATCGAACGGGGCGGACCCTGTCCGTCGTCCGGCTCGCCGGATTTTTCACCCTAGTCGCTTTCAGCCTGGTTTTAAGACTGCAAGGATTCGCAGGATTCGCCCTGGTCATGCTGGTATTCAGTTTCTTCTGGAATGCCATGCTGCCGCTTTTCGAAACCGTCACGCTCAATCACCTGCGCCATGATACGTATCGCTACAGTTGGGTGCGGGTATGGGGCTCGATTGGCTTCATCGCGGCGGTCGTGTCGATCGGCAAGGCTTTGGAGCGCGTCCTTTCGATCGGTTGTCTACCGCAGTTGATCGTGCTGCTGTTCGGCGGGCTGTGGCTGGTCAGCCTGGCTGTGCCGAGAGGTCCGAAGGAAATTCATGGCCCGGAACCGAGCTCTTTGTCGAATATCTTGAAGCGTGGCGACGTCATTGCTTTTTTCCTGGCGTGTATGCTGCAACAACTCGCACACGGTCCTTACTACGTCTTTTTCTCGGTATATCTTCGGGATCACGGCTTCAGCAGCGGCGAGACCGGTCAGTTATGGGCACTCGGCGTCCTGGCGGAAATCGTGCTGTTCGCGTTCTTGCACCGTTTACTGGCGCGCTACAGTCTGCGCCGGATCTTTCTGGCGAGCCTCGCCCTGAGCGTTGTGCGCTGGCTATTGATTGCCTGGGGTGTCGATAGCCTTGCGGCGATTTTCTCCGGCCAACTGCTTCACGCGGCGAGTTTCGGCTCGGCCCACGTGGCCGCCATCCATCTGGTGCATCGCCATTTCCGCGGTCCGCATCACGGCAAAGGACAAGCCCTTTACAGTGCCCTCAGTTTCGGTTTGGGCGGCGCGCTGGGTAGTCTATACAGCGGATACTTCTGGACGGCGTGGGGGCCTCACTGGGTTTATACGGCGGCGGCGGGCTCCAGCTTATTGGCCTTACTGGTCGCCTGGCCGTCCGTTGGGAAACGGGATGTGGATTGACCGTTCTGCCGTCGGTATTGAAAGATGTGGGTGTGGCATTGAATATGAGACGAAACAGGAGCCATGGGCATGAGTAACTCCCTGAGAGATCAGCTTCTAAAGGCGGGCTTGGTCAACGACAAGCAAGCCAAACAGGCCAGCAAGGAAGCGCGGAAACAAGAAAAGCAGAATCGCCACGGAAATGCCGCCGCAAAGGACGAGAGCAAGCGCGCGGCTCAGGACGCTATGGCGGCAAAAGTCGAGCGTGACCGCCAGCTCAATCTGGAAAAAGCCAAAGAAGCGGAAAGAAAAGCGCTTGCCGCGCAAATCAAGCAGCTGATCGAGATGAACCGCGTCTCGCCGGGGGAGGACGAGATCGCTTACCGGTTCGCGCACGACAACAAGGTCAAAACCCTCTATGTGTCCAAAACGGTACATCAAAGTCTTGTGGCGGGCAGGCTTGCAATAGCCAGCCTGGAGTCTCGGTATGAGATCGTCCCGCTGCCGGTGGCCGAAAAAATCAAGCAGCGGGATGAAACCCGAATCGTTCTGCTCAATCAGCCCGATCAAGCGCAAGATGCCGACGACGAATATGCCGATTACAAGATCCCCGACGATTTGATGTGGTAGGCGCGTCTGGCGACGTGTGATCAGTTGTAGGTCGGGAATCCCACCCCAATCGCAAACGGACGCTCCGGGAGCGCCAGGACGTCGGTTCTCAACACAGCGGGTTGTCGGCAAGGGATTGCCGACCTACAACGATGCGCCTGGGCGGCCGAGTAGGTCGGGAATCCTTTCCCGACGTTTACAGATCGGCCAGAGGTTTTGTTGGCAAAGGATGGCCGACTTACGGGCAGCCTGGGGGACCGTACCAAACCGGAAAATGCTCTAGATCATTCCCAGCTGAAGTTTCGCCACCTCGGACATCATGTCGCGCGACCAGGGCGGATCGAAGACCACTTCGACGTTCACCCTGTTCACGCCCGGGAGATTTCTTACCGCCGCTTCGGCGTCGTATTGCAGGACAGGGCCCATGCCGCAGCCGGGTGCGGTCAGGGTCATGATGATGTCGACATCGTTCTTGCCCTCTTCGACGGGAGTCACCTTGCAGTGGTAGACCAGCCCCAAGTCGACGATGTTGACCGGTATTTCCGGGTCGAAAATGGTCCTCAGCACTTCCCAGACATTTTTTTCGACCGATTCCGGGTCCGTGCCGCTCACGAGATTGCCCATGATCGGCGGTTCTTTCCCGAGGGCATCGGCGTCGTTTCCGGCGATGCGCACCATCTGGCCCAGTTCGGTGACCACGGTGAAGTTGCCGCCCAAAGATTGATACAGACTTACTACATGGCCTTTCGGCAGAGAACCGGGCGTGCCGTCGGGGATCTGGACGACGTTGACATCCCGTTGAAGGACGATGCTTTCGCGACCGTAACCGTACATAAGTGTTATGCGTTGTTAATCAGATAAGCGTTTGAAGGTGTTTCGTTTGGACTCAGCAGGCGGGCGATTTGCTCCGCATGGATGTCCGGCAAAGACAGCCCCGCCGGGTTCTCGGCCGGATAGGCGCGGCGGCGAAGCGGGGACTGCATGGGACCCGGCGAATACAGGTGAACGCGAACCTTGCGGCTTTCCAGCTCGTCCGAAAGGATTCGCCCGAAGCCTTCCAGGCCGATCTTGGCCACCCCGTAAGCACCCCAATAGGCTTTTCCGGTTCGGGCCACCGAGTCGGTGATGAATACGATGCCCGAATCGGGAGATTTCGCTATCAATGGCAGGAGTTCCCGGGTCAGCAGGAACGGCGCGGTCAGGTTGACGTGAAGCAGACGTTGCCACAGTCCACCGCTGATATCGCTTACCGGTCCGAGTGCGCCGAGCTCGGCAGCGCAATGCACCAGTCCGTGCAGCGCGCCGAATTCCCGCTCGACCGAGGCTGCGAGATCGCGGTAATCGTCCTCGGTAGCGCCGGCCAAATCGAGTGGATAAATCGCCGGTTGCGGTCCTCCGGCAGCTACGATGGCGTCGTAGACCTTCTCCAGCTTCGGTATGGTCTTTCCGAGCAGGATGACCGTCGCGCCCTCGGCGGCGCAAGTCTTCGAAACCGCCGAGCCGAGCCCGCCGCCGGCACCGGTAACGAGAATGACGCGGTCAGCAAGCATCGAGCCGCTCATGACAGCGCTCCGTCCAGCCAGGGCAGCAGATCCCGAGGTGTCGCAAGCAGGCCGTCGGCGCCCCAGTCATGAGGCGCATGCTCCGCCGCGATATAACCGTACAGCGCCGTGAGGGTCGTCATGCCGGCTCGGCGGCCGGCTTCCACGTCGCCGGGAGCATCGCCGATGTAGACGCACTCTTCCGGGGGGTGATTCAAACGCCGGCTGGCTTCCAGAAGGGGAAGGGGATGCGGCTTTTTTTCGGCGGTGGTGTCGCCACTGATGACGCATCCGGCACGGTCGGCCAGATTTAGTTTTTTCAGCAAGGGATCGGTGAACCTGCTCATCTTGTTGGTGACGATGCCCCAGGGAATGCCGCGCCGTTCGAGCTCGCCGAGCACGGATTCGGTACCGTCGAAGAAGCGGGTGCGGTCGGCGACATGGGCGTGGTAAAGCTCCAGCATCCGTTGCTGCACTCGGCCGAAGAGCGCCGGCTCGTAATCCCCGTTGAACGCGCAGCGCAGCATGACGGCGGCGCCGCCCGAGATGCAGGGCTTGAGTTCGTCCACGGAACGCGGCGGAATATCGGCCTCGGCGAGCGCGGCGTTGGCGGCAAAGACCAGATCGGGCGCGGTGTCGAGCAGAGTTCCGTCCAGATCGAACAGCACGGCGGAAACCGTCGGGTTTGCTGCCATGCGTTTATTCCTCGGGTCTGGCGAATGCCGCCAGGTAATTGACATCCAAATCGCGGCTCAGGGTGAACTGCCCGGTGATCGGGTTGTAGGCGATGCCCTCCATGCCGAGAAGCTCGAGTCCCGCTTCCCGTGCCCATCGGCTGAGCTCGGACGGTTTGATGAAGGTCGCGTAGTCGTGGGTTCCCTTGGGAATCATGTTCAAGAGGTATTCCGCGCCGACGATCGCGAGGAGATAGGCTTTGAGCTTCCGGTTCAGCGTCGAGAAAAAGACTCGGCCGCCCGGCTTGACCAGTTTGGCGCAGGCTCTGACGACCGAAGCGGGGTCCGGCACGTGTTCCAGCATTTCCATGCAGGTCACGATGTCGAAGCTGCCGGGTTCCGCTTCGGCAAGCGCCTCGGCGCTGATCCGTCGATAATCTGCCTCGATCCCCGATTCGTCCGCATGGGATTTCGCGATATCCAAAAGCTCTTCGGCTAGGTCGATGCCGACTACCTGGGCGCCGGCCCGCGCCAGTCCCTCGCTCAGTATTCCACCGCCGCAACCGACATCGACGACACGCTTGCCTTCGAGTTCCGCGAAGGAGCGAATGAACTGAATGCGCAAAGGGTTGACCGCATGCAAGGTCTTGAATTCCCCGTCGAGGTCCCACCAGCGATCGGCCAGCACGCCGAATTTGTGGATTTCGTGTTCGTGGACGTTTTCGGTGCTCGTCATGGCCGTTCCTGTACGCTGATTAATTTCTCCCGCCAGGCGGCGGCTTTCTGGAAAAGTTCTTCGGTGTTCAGAGTCGTGAGCTCGCGGTTTTTCAGAAGCTGGCGTCCCGCCACCCAGACGTCAGTGATCTGATGGCGTCCGGCCGCATAGACGACATTCGAAATCGGGTCGTACAAGGGTTGGGTTTCGAGTTCGTCGAGATGGATAGCCGTGATATCGGCAGACTTTCCGATTTCCAGCGAACCGATCTCCGCCTCGAGTCCCAAGGCCTTGGCCCCGTTGAGCGTCGCCATCCGCAATGCGGTATGGGCCGGAACCGCGGCGGCATCTCCCGATACCGCCTTGGCGAGCAAGGCCGCGGCACGCATTTCACCCATCAGGTCGAGATCGTTGTTGCTGGCCGCGCCGTCCGTGCCGATGGCGACGTTGATACCCGCCTTAACGAGCTTGGCGACGGGACAAAAGCCGCTGGCCAGCTTCAGATTCGATTCGGGACAGTGCACGACGCTGCCGCCGGATTCGGCGAATTGGCCGATTTCTTCATCCGTGAGCTGGGTCATATGTACCGCAACGAAGGACGGGCCCAAAAGATCCAGCTGCTGAAGCCGCTTCATGGGGCGCATGCCGTAACGCTGGCGGCCCTGATCGATTTCGTCCCGGGTTTCGTGCAGATGCATGTGGATCGGGCGGTCGAGTTCCGCAGCCAAGGTACGAACCTTCAGCAAGGGCTCGTCCGAAACGGAATAGGGCGCATGCGGGGCGAACGCCGTGGTGATCAAAGGGTTGTGGCGAAGTTCGTCGTACAGCGCCAGTCCCTTGGATAAATACTCGTCGGGGCCGCTCGCCCATGCGCTCGGAAAATCGATAAGGATCAGGCCGACCACGGCGCGCATGCCGCAACGTGCCGCCTGGCGGGCAGTAACCTCGGGAAAGAAATACATGTCGTTGAAGCAGGTGACGCCCCCGCGAATCATTTCCGCCATCGCCAGATCGGTGCCGTCGCGCACGAAGTTCTCGCCGACCCATTTCTGTTCCAAGGGCCAAATATGGTCGAGCAGCCATTCCATCAGCGGACGGTCGTCGGCCACGCCGCGCAACAAGGTCATGGCGGCATGGGTATGGGCGTTGACGAAGCCCGGGATCAGAGCATGACGATCGAACGACTCCACCGACGCGGCTTGGTATTTAAGTTCGGCCTCGGAAATCGGCAGGATGTCCACGATCCGCCCGCCGTCTATGGCGAGAGCATGATGTTCCAGAACAATACGATCGGGCTCCACCGGGATGATCCAGCGCGCCTTTAGCAGAGTGTCGATTTGCATTCGATAACCTAGTGTTTCACTAAACTTTATCATGGGGCGTCCGGCTTGTGCATCCTGCGCCGAGCGAGAGGCATTTTAACCGATGCGGGAAAGCGCCTTACAATTGGCGTTTTTGGCAGTGTGACATGACGAAGCATCGACCGAAGGTCAGCCGGCGCATGAGCGCCGTGCAAGCCCCCATCATTCCGGTAATTGCCGAGTTGATCCGAAGCCATCCCGGAACGATTTCGCTGGGGCAGGGCGTGGTGTTCTACGGTCCGCCAGCGGCTGCCCACGAAGCGATCCGCGGTTTCTTCGCGAAACCGGAAAATCAGAAGTACGGCCCCGTCCAGGGCATGTCTCGGCTGCTCGAGTTGATCGAGCGAAAACTGGCGGCAGAGAACGGTATCCGCGTTGGCGCAGAGCGACGCATCGTAGTAACGGCCGGCGGAAACATGGGTTTTCTCAATGCTCTGTTCGCCATCGCCGATCCGGGCGACGAAATCATCCTGCCGCTTCCGTACTATTTCAACCAGGAAATGGCGATCCGGATGCTCAACTGCACGCCGGTGTTCGTGCCGACGGACGAGAACTATCAACTTCGGACCGATCTCATCCGGGCCGCCGTTAACGATCGGACCCGGGCAATCGTCACCATCTCGCCGAACAATCCCAGCGGAGCGGTTTATTCGGAAGACGCCTTGCGGACGGTCAGCGCGATTTGCCGAGAACACGGGATATACCATATCAGCGACGAGGCTTACGAATATTTCACCTACGGCGCGAAGCATTTTTCGCCGGCCTCCGTGCAAAATTCCGAGCCGCACACCATATCGCTGTTCTCGCTTTCCAAGGCTTACGGATTCGCGAGCTGGCGCATCGGTTACATGGTGATTCCGGAGCATTTGTACGAGGCGGTGCTGAAAGCCCAGGACACCAATCTCATCTGCGCGCCCTCGATTTCGCAGCACGCAGCGGTCGGAGCGCTCGAGACAGGTTCCGGCTATTGCCGCGAGAAACTGGAGACCATCGGCCGGGTTCGCGAGATCGTTTTGGACGGACTGCGGAATCTGGCCGATATCTGCCGGGTTCCGGAAGCCCAGGGCGCTTTCTATCTTCTGCTAAAGCTCGATACCGAGCTCGACTCAATGATGGTCGCGGAACGCCTGATCCGTGAGCACAAGGTGGCCGTCATTCCGGGCAAGGCTTTCGGGCTGGAAACGGGCTGTTATCTGCGGGTTGCCTACGGTGCTCTGGAGCCCGAGACGGCCGCCGAGGGAACTCGGCGGCTCGTGGGGGGATTGCGCGCCGTTGTCGATGCGTGAGTCTGGGTGAGCAGCATCTGGGCTAGACGATGCCGGATTCGAAGTTCATTCGGCAATCGGGGCGGCTTAGGAACCATGCGGCGAAATGATCGGGCGGCACGGGTTTGGAAATGTGGTAACCCTGCACCTCGGCACAATCGTTCGCCGCAACCAAGGCCAACTCTGAGTTGGTTTCGATGCCTTCGGCGATGATTTCCAGCCCCAGATTTTTTCCGAGCGCCACGATGGCGCGCACGATGGCAAGGTTCGCCGGAACCTTGTCGATATTGCGGATGAACGACTGGTCGATCTTGAGTCGATCCAGAGGAAACTCCCGCAAGTAACTAAGACTCGAATACCCCGTACCGAAATCGTCGATGGCAAGCCTCACTCCCAACTGCCTGAGTTGGGCCAGAGAATCGATCGTAGTTGGCGCATCGCCCATGACCACGCCTTCGGTAAGTTCAAGTTCGAGGTATTCGGGCTTGATGCCGCTCTCCTCGATGATGCCTTTCACCAGGCCATGAAAATCCCTCTGGCGGAACTGCACGGCCGAAATGTTAACCGCTATGCGGATTGGGGGCAGTCCCTCGCCTTGCCAGGCCATATGCTGTCGGCACGCTTCACGCAGTACCCATTCGCCGATGGGGACAATGAGTCCGGTTTCCTCGGCAATCGGGATGAATTTGGCTGGGGAGACCAGCCCTAACCGCGGGTGATGCCAGCGGAGGAGGACTTCCACCCCCAAGACTTCGCCCGTGACTGCATTGCATTGAGGCTGGTAATGGAGTCTGAATTCCTTGTCGTCGAGTGCCGTACGTAGCCCTTTTTCGATGGTCAACCGTTCCAGCACCCCGTTCTCCATGTGCTCGTCATAAACAAGGCACTGTCCTCCGTAGTTTTCCTTCGCCTTATACATGGCGGCATCCGACTTGCGCATCAATCCGTCGGTAGTTAGATCATGGTCGGGGAAAAGCGAGACGCCGATGCTAGAAGTGATATGCAAGTCATTGGTCAATACGGAAAAAGGCCTGGCCAAGGCAGCCGTTATCGATTCGGCCACCAAGACGGCATCGGAGGCGTTGTGAAGGTTCTCGAGGATGACGGTGAATTCGTCGCCGCTCAGCCGGGCCACTGTGTCGCTTTTTCTGACGCAGGCAACGAGCCGTTCGGCCACGCCCTTTAACAGCAAGTCTCCGCTGGCGTGTCCGAAGGTGTCATTGATGAATTTGAACCGGTCCAGATCGATGAAGAGCAGCGCAACCTTGCTGCCGTGTCTTTGCGCATTGAGACATGCCCGTTGCAGTCGATCTTCGAAGAGCAAGCGATTCGGAAGTCCGGTGAGTTGATCGAAGTGGGCGAGATAATAGAGGTGAGCCTGTTTTCTTCGAGTAATCTCGTCGAGCAGGTCGTGTCCGGTGCCCATGCCGGCATAGATGCCGTTTTTGGTAACGATATAGCCGTTAACCATGTGCCGCATTCCAGCGTCGACGATGATGCTGGCCAGATCGTCGATGCCAGTATGCGCTTCGACGACGATGGGGCTGGGGTCCATGAACTCGTCGATCGTTTTCTTGTAGTTCAGGTCGCGTGCAAAGGGCTGAATAAAGATTTCGACCAGGGAATGGCGATCGACGATGCCGATCGGCACGAGGTTTTCGTCCGTTATGGCAGCCGAATAAAGCTCCTGATCCTTGATGAACAAGCTCAAAACATCAAGGCAGCCGGTATTCCGCGAAAGAGGAGGTACGTATTTCAAGAGGCGCGCCACCGTCCCTTGGTGAATGACCTCAGAGACGTCCATGTCCGGAAATTTCTGCTCCAAATATTTGTGTACTGCCGGAAAGGGATGCATTGGACGCATGGGATTGTCTCGCTGAAGATGGATGCAAGATGGCTTCGGATCTCAGTTGCCCCGAGAAGCTGCCAAAGGCTTACAACTTTGGAGCATTCTGGGTGGCGACTCCGAAGCTGAGCATCCGTCGGAAGTTTTAGACCTTGAACAACGCCGTCACGCGGTTCATCGAATCGGCGGTCAGCGACAAATCGCGGGCGGCCTGGGCGGACCGGGTCGCGCCCTCCGCGGTCGAATTGCAGATGCGTCCGATGGCAACGATGTTGCGATTGATGTCGCCCACGACCGCCGTTTGCTGCTCGGCGGCGCTTGCGACTTGCGTGTTCATGTCGGTGAGCTGGCCGATCATCTGGGTGATGCGCGCAAGGGCTTCGCCCGCTTTGCCGGCCTCGGTTATGGTCGCTTTCATTTGATTGCGGCCGTCTTCCATAGCTTGGACCGCGGATTTCGCTTCCGCTTGAAGCTGTTCGATAGTGGCTTGAATCTCGGCGGTCGATTGCTGGGTCTTGCTCGCCAGACTGCGGACTTCTTCGGCGACGACCGCGAAGCCGCGTCCCGATTCGCCGGCCCGCGCGGCCTCGATGGCGGCGTTCAAGGCCAGCAAGTTGGTTTGATCGGCGATATTGCGTATCACATCCAAGACAGCGCCGATGCGTTCGGTCTGCTTTTCCAGAATGCCGACGACCTCGGTGGCTTTGCCCATATCGATCGCCAAGACGTCGATAGCTTCCGTTGCCTTGTCTACGATCCGTTTGGCGTTCTGCGTTTCCCGATTAGTCGCCTGAACCGCTTCGGCTGTGGCATGTGCCGTACGGGCAACGTCTTGAATCGCGACCGTCATCTGCTCCACGGCCGCAACCAGTTGGTGTATTCCGTTTTGCTGCTGCTGGACGCCCTGACTTGCGGAATCGCTGACGTTCAGCAAGTGTTTTGATTCCTGGTTGATCCTTTCGCTGCAGGCCAGCAGCTGATGCAAGGTGTCCTGGAGCTTGGCGGCGAAGCGGTTGAAGCTGCCGGCAATCGACGCGACTTCGTTGCGGCCTTGATCGTTCAGGCGAATCGTCAAGTCGCTGGTACCTTGGCTGATGGTCGAGAAATGGTCGGCGACCGTCCGTAGGGGAAGATAAACACCTTGGTACAGGTAAACACAGGAAAGCATTGATAAGGTCAAGGTCACGAGTCCGAAGGAGAGTAGCATCGCCAGCGTTTTTTCCTTGGAACGGTCGGCTTCGGCACTGGCCTCGTCGGCGGTATTTTCGATCATGCTGGACAAGGACGAGAGCTTGGTCTCGATGTCCCGGAACGTGCCCAGGAAATCGGGAGGAAGATCACGGGACGTTTCTCCGTCCGACAAGGCCCTCGAAACCAGTACATTGGCGTCGAACTCGTAGATCTCGATCAGCGGCTTGACCGCGTCCAGTTCGTGCAATGCCGCTTCGGGAAGATTGTAGGTGCTGAGCGATGAGATGGATTGCCGCAGTCGTTCGCTGGTGTCCCGCAACACGCCTCGAATTTCCTCACGTTCTTCCGAAGCAGCGTCCGGGTGCAGCAACAACGCGCGGCTGACTGCGCCGAACAAGCCGTGATGCAACCGATCCGCTTCGGCGCTGCTTTTCAGCGCTTGAACTTTCAAGTGCAACTTGGTGACGCTTTCGGACTGCGCAAACAGCCCCCAGCAGGCGAGCCCGGTAATCAGACCGACACAGGAAAAGCCAATTACGGCAGAGAGAAAAATTTTTTGTTTGAAAGTCATGAGTGAGACGTCTGCTTGAAACAGTGTTGCTAGAGCTAAGAATTTTGTGACGAAGATGTCACAGAAATATGACAGTTTTGAGGACAAGGCCGAGCACAGCGTTCTGATCATGTTGATTGCAAATTTTGTCAGGTGCCGATGGGTTGTATGACCGCTAGAAAATGAGCGCCGGACTCGAACATAGTGGAAAGCTTTCAGGAACAGGCATATCTGAAATTCACGCTTTGGCTGGATTTGGCTTTATCCTATGGCGCATTTTGACGACGTTTGCCTCGGCTATTTCGGAAAAGAGCGCAAGAAATGAGAGAACAGGGTTCGAGTATTCAAAAATTGGCGATTTGGTTCTTGGTGGCTCTGATCGGAGCGGCGGCGTTCGGCGGGATCGCCTTGAATCGGGGGGAGAGCGTCAACAGCCTTTGGTTCGTGACCGCGGCGGTTTGCGTCTACGCTCTGGGCTACCGTTTCTACAGCGCCTTCGTTGCGGCCAAGGTTCTGGGTCTGGACGGCACGCGGGCGACGCCGGCTGAGCGTTTCAACGACGGGCGCGATTTCGTGCCGACCAATCGCTGGGTAGTATTCGGCCATCATTTTGCCGCCATCGCCGGCCCAGGACCCTTGATCGGTCCGACCCTCGCGGCGCAGTTCGGCTATCTGCCCGGCACCTTGTGGATACTGATCGGAGCCGTCATCGGCGGCTGCGTGCAGGACTTCGTGATCCTGTTCTGTTCGATCCGGCGCGACGGGCGCTCCTTAGGCCAGATGGCGCGCGACGAGCTCGGTCCCATCGGCGGTAACGCGGCGTTGCTGGGCGTCATGTGCATCATGATCATCCTTATCGCGGTGCTGGGCCTGGTGGTGGTGAACGCCATGAAACACAGCCCCTGGGCTACATCCACGGTGGCGGCAACCATTCCCATCGCCATGGTGGTCGGTATCTACATGCGGCATCTCAGGCCGGGACGAGTGATCGAAGCGACGGTGCTTGGCGTTAGCCTGCTGCTGCTGGCGGTTTGGGGCGGCGGCGCCATCGACGAGGTGGCGGGCCTCCGTGGCTGGTTCGACTACGAGGGACCGCAGTTGGCGCTCATGGTTATCGCTTACGGCTTTGCAGCGGCCGTGCTGCCGGTATGGCTGCTTCTGGCTCCGCGCGATTACCTGTCCACATTCATGAAACTGGGAACGATAGCAGCCTTGGCGGTGGCCATCGTCATCCTTCACCCTGAAGTGAAGATGCCGGCCCTGACCCGGTTCGTCGACGGCAGCGGACCCATTTTCGGCGGCAAGCTGTTTCCGTTCGTCTTTATCACCATCGCCTGCGGCGCCATCTCCGGCTTCCATTCCCTGATTTCGTCGGGGACTACGCCCAAGCTTTTGGCCAATGAAGCCGACGCCCGATTCATCGGCTACGGCGCGATGATGATGGAGTCGTTCGTAGCCATCATGGCCATGGTGGCGGCGACCGTCCTTGATCCGGGTGTTTATTTCGCCATCAACAGCCCCGCGGGCGTGGTGGGCAAAGATGCGGCGGAAGCGGTAGCGAAGATTTCCGTCTGGGGATTTCCGGTAACCGTCGGGCAGATGTATGCGCTGGCTCAGCAAATGGGCGAATCTACCCTGTTCGCCCGCACCGGCGGAGCGCCATCGCTGGCGGTGGGTATGGCATCTCTTTTTGCCAGCGCTTTCGGGCAGGGCTTGCTCTCGCTCTGGTATCACTTCGCCATCATGTTCGAAGCGCTGTTCATTTTGACCACCCTGGATGCCGGTACCCGCGTTGCCCGCTTCATGCTACAGGACGTGTTGGGTAACTGGATGCCCGCGCTTGGGCGGACCTCCTGGTATCCCGGCGTGATTCTGACGTCCGGATTAGTGGTGGCCGGCTGGGGGTATCTCCTCTACATCGGCACCATAGATCCCTTGGGCGGTATCAACAGCCTGTGGCCTTTGTTCGGTATCGCCAACCAGATGCTGGCGGGAATTGCTCTCTGCGTGGCCACCACCATCCTGGTCAAAACGGGGAAGCTTCGTTTCGCTTGGGTAACCGGCGTGCCGCTCGCGTGGCTTCTGATCATCACCACTTCGGCGGCATGGGAAAAGCTGTTCAGCCCGGAGCTTCGCATCGGGTTTCTGGCGCATGCACGGGATTTAAGCGACAAGCTGGCGGCGGGGCTGCTGCCCGAGGATCAAGCCGCCAAGGCGTCACAGCTCATCTTCAACGATTATCTCGACGCCGGGTTGACTGCGCTGTTCCTGGCCGTTTCCTGGATCCTGGCCGGTGACACCTTGCGGGTGTGCGGGCTGATTCTGGCCCGGAAACCCCATCCGCCGCTCAGCGAATCGCCTCACATACCGAGCCGGCTGATCGAGGATTGGGTGAGGGATTGATACTCGGTCTGCCGGGAAGGATTAGAGCGCACCCCCGGGTTCTGCGGCATCTTTTTATTCCGAAATGGTTTAATGAAATGAATTAATATTCTTTATCGTTATTCATGCATTTTTGATATATTTTTTCCCAATGTATTCAAGCCATGCCGACAGGGTGGCCGAAAGCCAGTGCGTCCGTGCGGGTCACTGGCTTTCGTTTGTCTTGTAGGGCGTTGGATCCTCAGGTTTCCTGTGGCATGGCGTTTAGTGGCGATTCGAATCCGACCGCGATGCGGCAAGGCCGCCGGCTTTAGGTCCATGATCGTGGCGTAGCAGGCCATGTGGACCGGTCTAATCGCCAGTTCGGCAGCAACTTCTTCAAGAGACTATTCAGTGAGCACACTCAGCGGCCCCTTGAACCCACAACAATGGGATATCTTGAGACGCTTGGCAGAAGGGCTTTCCCACGAGCAGAGAGTTTGGGCCAGCGGTTATCTGGCGGGATTCGGCGATGCCGAGCAGAAACGCATTCCATCACCTCCGCTTCGATCTTCGGAGGCGTCCGCGGGGGTAACCGTGCTTTTCGGCTCGCAAACCGGAAACGCCGAAAAGATCGCCAAAGCGCTGCATGCTCGATTGCAGCAAAGCGGCATCGCGGCGCGGCTGGAGGACATGGGCAGCTACCAGAGCGCCCAACTCAGACGCGACCGTTGCCTCCTCGTGATCGCGAGCACCCACGGCGAGGGCGAGCCGCCGGACAATGCCCGCCCGTTTTATGAGTTCCTGCACGGGAAGAAAGCGCCCAAGCTGGAGGGTTTGCGGTTTTCCGTCCTGGCCCTTGGCGATACCAGCTACGAATATTTCTGCAAAACCGGGCGCGATTTCGACAGCCGGTTGGAAGACTTGGGCGCGACCCGCCTTCATCCCCGTGCGGATTGCGACGTCGATTACGAGGAAACGGCGGAAGGCTGGATGGAGGGCGTACTGGCGGCCTTGGCCCGATCTCGGGAGCCGCGGGTGGAGGTATCGACCCCGGCCGCGTCGGATCAGGTATCCGCGTACTCTAAGAAACAGCCGTTCCCGGCTACCCTGCTGGAAAACGTCCGATTGACGGGACGAGGCTCCACCAAGGACGTGCGGCATATCGAACTTTCCATCGAGGGCTCCGGATTGCGCTACGAGCCGGGCGATGCTCTGGGCGTGGTTCCCTCGAACCGGCCGGAGCGGGCGGCCGATCTTATGGAGAGCATCGGGCTCGATCCAAGCGCAGCCGTTCCCGGCTCCGACGGCGTCGAAACCACGCTGGAAGACGCGCTTCTGCATCATTTTGAAATTACCACGCTTACCCGTCCGTTTTTGGAGAAGTATGCAGAGCTGTCCGGTTCCGCCGAATTGGCCGAATTGCTCAAGGACGAAAACCGGTCGCGTTTTCGGGATTTTCTCGGCGGTCGGGAAATCATCGATGTGGTGCGGCGCTATCCGGTGCCCGGCATCAGCGCCGATCGGTTCGTCACCATGCTGCGCAAACTTCCGCCCCGGCTTTATTCCATCGCATCGAGCCTTAATGCCAATCCCGACGAAGTGCATCTCACCGTCGGTGTCGTGCGCTACGAAAGTCACGGGATGGAGCGTCATGGCGTCGCGTCGACATTTCTCGCCGATCGGGTGGCCGAGGAGAGGCAGGTGCCGGTATACGTCGATAGCAACACCAATTTCCGGCTGCCCGAGGACCCTGGCGCTCCGATCATCATGGTCGGACCGGGAACGGGCGTGGCGCCTTTTCGCGCCTTTCTGGCGGAGCGCGAGATCGCGGGGGCCAGGGGCAAGAGCTGGCTGTTTTTCGGCGACCGAAATTTCCACACCGATTTTCTGTATCAGCGGGAGTGGTTAGCTCATCGGAGGAACGGTCTCTTGAGCCGGATCGATGTGGCGTTTTCGCGTGATGACGACAATAAGGTCTATGTGCAGCACAGGATGCTCGAACAAAGCCGTCAGCTGTATGCGTGGCTGGAAGAGGGGGCGTATTTCTATGTCTGCGGCGACGCTAAGCGTATGGCCCCCGACGTTCACGAGGCTTTGATCGCCGTCGTGGCAAAAGAAGGGGGCATCGACCGTGAACGGGCCGAGCAATATGTCCGGAACTTGCAGTCCTCGAAGCGCTACCAGCGTGACGTGTATTGAGGAGGTGATGATGGAAGAACGCATGCAAGCCAGCGAAGACGAAGACCTCAAGGCGCGCAGCCTCTATTTGCGGGGAACAATCGAGGAAAGCCTGGCCGATCGGGCGACCGGCGCCGTATCCCCGGAAGACGCCAAGCTGCTCAAGTTCCACGGCACCTATCAGCAGGACGACCGGGATCTCCGCAACGAGCGCCAGCGGCAGAAGCTGGAGCCGGCCTACGGCTTCATGGTCCGGGTGCGGATGCCGGGCGGCGTCTGCACGCCTCGGCAATGGCTGCAACTGGACGAACTGGCGCGCCGTTACGGCTACGGTTCGCTGCGCATCACGACCCGCCAGACCTTCCAGTTTCATGGCGTCTTGAAACGGCACCTCAAGGCGACTATCGCCGGCATCAATCACGCCTTGCTGGATACCATCGCCGCCTGCGGGGATGTTAACCGCAACGTGGTTTGCCACAACAACCCCTATCTTTCCCCGCTGCACGAAGAACTTTACGACTGGAGCAAACGCCTTGGCGCGCACCTGCTCCCGAAGATGCGGGCCTACCACGAAATCTGGCTGGATGGGGAGCGCATCGCCGGGGCGCCGGCCGAGGAAGAACCCTTGTACGGCAAGCATTATCTGCCGCGGAAGTTCAAGATCGGCATTGCGTTGCCTCCCCACAACGATATCGACGTCTTTGCCCAGGACTTGGGATTCATTGCCATCGCCGAACGCGGAGAGTTGCTCGGTTTCAATGTCGCTGTGGGCGGCGGCATGGGCATGAGCCATAACGAGCCTTTGACTTACCCGCGTCTCGCCGAAGGCATCGGTTTTTGCCGGCCCGATCGTCTCATCGAAGTCGCCGAAAACGTACTCAAGGTGCAACGCGACTTCGGCGACCGGAGTAACCGCAAACATGCCCGGCTGAAGTACACCCTGGACGACCGAGGCACGGAATGGTTCAAGGCCGAATTGGAAACTCGGCTCGGCTGGCGGCTCGAACCGGCGCGGCCGTTTCGTTTCGAAAGCACCGGCGACCGCTTCGGCTGGGTGCGGGACGACCGGGGGCAGTGGCACCTGACGCTCGGCATCCTCAGCGGGCGTCTGAGAGATACGCCCGAGGCCGCCTGGCTGACGGGTCTGCGCGAAATCGCCGAGTTCCATGAGGGCGACTTCCGCTTGACCGCCAACCAGAATCTGATTATCGCCAAGATCGGCGAATCCGCTAGACCTAAGATCGAAGCCTTGCTCGACCGGTATCGAATTCCGGACGCCGAGCGCTGGAGCGGCTTGCGGCGGCAAGCCTTGTCGTGCGTGGCCTTGCCCACCTGTGGATTGGCCATGGCCGAGAGCGAACGCTGGTTGCCGGCGCTTCTCGCGCGGCTCGAGCCGCTGCTGAAAAAGGCCGGATTGGAAAGAGACGCCATTACTCTCCGGGTCACCGGCTGTCCCAACGGCTGCGCGCGTCCGTATCTCGGCGAAATCGGACTGGTCGGCAAGAGTTTGGGAAAGTACAACCTTTATCTGGGGGCGGGCTCCGACGGCAGCCGCTTGAACTCCCTGTACCGGGAAGGGCTTTCGGAAGACGAAATTGTGGATGCACTGGGTCCTATCATCGCGCACTATGCGCGCGAGCGCCGGACGGGAGAGTCTTTCGGCGATTTCGTTATCCGGGCGGGCTATGTACTCGAAGTCAAGGCAGGACGCGAATTTCAGCGGACCTAGACGGCTGAATTCCGCTGCTGCCATCATTGCAATCTTCAACCGGCGTGCACAATCGCGCCCACAATCCTGCAACTATGACCACGCCGGGGCAACAGCCCCGCTAAACCATTTTCATTCCGCGTTAACAACATTCGGTGTTATTCCATTCGGCATTCGAATGCACGTTAATCGTAGGGTGGGTTAGCGCAGCGTAACCCACCGGTCCGAGGTCGCTCGGTGGGTTACGGCGCACGCGAAGCGCAGTGATTGGCGGTCGATCAGTGCTGATGTGCGCCTAACCCACCCTACAAAAATTAATTCCTGATTGAAAGCGATTTGGAATTAAATGCACGTACAGGGACGACTCGATTGCCTTTACACCCGAATTGAAAGAGCGCTGGCTCGAGATTTTCCATGCGTTCCCGGAACGCGAATGAAAATAAATTGTCAGCGCATAATGATCAGAAACGCATGCAAATTTGTTTTCTATCATTCGTAACATCTGGTTGACCTTTGGGCAAAAATTTGATTCCCTAACAGGTCACTTGTTATTGATGGTCGATGCGCTTTCGACCGGGCTTGGGGCAACATAAGTCCCGCAATCTGTGACGCTTTAAATTCTCACTTCTCGTTTCTCCTCATGGATGAAGCAGGCAACAGACCAGAATCCTTCTTCCGTATGATTACGGAGAGTGCGCCATATGCGCTGGTGCTGGTCGACCATGACGGCAGGATCGTTTTAGTCAATGCGTATTTGGAGCAGTTGTTCGGTTATTCAAGAGACGAATTGCTTGGATGCTCGATCGACGTTTTCATTCCCGAGCGGTTTAGAATCGGGCACGAGGCATATCGCCAAAGCTTTAACAAGGATCCCGAGCGAAAACCCATGGGCATGGGGCGGGACCTTTACGGTTTGTGCAAGAACGGCGAGGAAATTCCCGTCGAAATCGCTCTGAATCCGATACATGTCGATAAGAAAAACTATGTGTTGGCAGCCATAGCCGACATCACTCAGCGCAAGCAGGCCGAAGAGATTGTGCGGCAAAGCGAAGCGCGTTTGAATTTGGCTTTGAGCGCTGCAAGGGCGGGAACCTGGGACTGGGACATACTTCAGGACAAAGTGATGTGGTCGGATGGCTCTTATCATCTGCTTGGGCTCAAGCCGGGAGAGTGCGAGGCGTCCGCCAAGAATTGGCTCGAAAGAGTGCATCCCGATGATCGAGCCGTCGTAAAAGAGGCTGTGGATTCGGTGATCAAACGGTTTATGACGCAAAGGAAGCAGGATGCGTTCAATCTGGAATATCGCGTCTTGCACACCGACGGCAGCATTCGGTGGGTCAACGATCGAGGCCAAGTCTTGTACGGTCGGTACGGTCGTCCCGTCCGCATGATCGGTATCATGCTCGATGTGACCGAACGCAAGACGGCGGAGGAGCAACTTGCCGCGCAAGCGCAGGAGCTGGCGCGCTCCAATGCCGAATTGCAGGAATTCGCTTATGTGGCTTCCCATGATCTACAGGAGCCGTTACGGGCAGTGGCGGGTTGCGTGGAAATCATTCGGCGGCGATACCAGGGAAAGCTGGACGTGCGGGCGGATGAGGTGATTTCGCATGCGGTGGACGGCGCCGCACGCATGCAAAACCTCATCAATGATCTATTGGCATATTCGCGTATCGGCTCACGGGATCAACCTTTTGAACCGACGGACTGTCAAGCGATCTTAAACACAGTCTTGGCCAATCTCGAAGTCCCCATCAGCGAAAGCGGAGCCAAGATAACCCATGACCACCTGCCCACGATTTCCGCGGATTCCGGCCAACTCATCCAACTGTTTCAGAATTTGATCAGCAACGCCGTCAAATTCCGCGGTGACCGAACACCACAGATTCATATCGGCGTAAAAAAACAAAACAACGAGTGGGTATTTGCGGTCGCCGACAATGGCATCGGTATAGAATCCCCTTATTTCGAACGGATATTCAGGATTTTTCAGCGATTGCACGCGCGGAACGACTATCCCGGCACCGGGATCGGACTCGCGATTTGTAAGAGAGTCGTGGAGCGACATGGTGGGCGGATTTGGGTGGAGTCCGAGCCCGGCCGCGGTACGACCTTCTTTTTTACTTTTCCTACCGAGTTCAGAGCGATTCGATGAGACCCGTCAATATCCTGCTGGTTGAAGATAGTCCCACCGATGTGCTTCTCACCCAAGAAGCGCTCGAATCCGCAAAGCTGCTCACCGAGCTGTTTATCGTGGAGGACGGCGTGGAAGCCACCTCGTTTCTCCGGCGGGAGGGTAAATACGCTGATGCGCCACGTCCGGACCTAATTCTTCTCGATCTTAATCTGCCGAAGAAGGACGGCCGCGAGGTTCTCGCCGAAATCAAGAGCGATGCGAATCTAAAAATGATTCCGGTAGTGGTGATGACGGTATCCAAGGCGGAGGAGGACATTCTTCGGGCGTACGGATTGCATGCCAACTGCTACATCACCAAGCCGGTCCATTTCGACAGTTTTGTTAAAGTGGTTCAGGCCATCGAGAGTTTCTGGTTTACGGTGGTGAGCCTTCCTACCCGGTAGTTTAGCCTATGCAGCAGCACTACCACGTTCTCCTGGTGGAGGACAGCCCGAGCGATGCCTTCCTGGTCGAAGATGCGTTAGGCCAGGTCGGCATGGTGTGTTTCGATTTGGAACGGGCTGCTCGGCTCAGCGAAGCGAAGGAAATCCTAAGGCGGCAGCGGTTCGACGTGATCCTTTTGGATCTCAACTTACCCGATGCCGAAGGCGTCGATACGCTGTTGAAGATCCGCGATATGGCGGGTTCGGTTCCCATCGTCGTCTTCACCGGTCTGGACAATGAGGCTGTCGGATTTCGCCTGATCCAGGAAGGGGCTCAGGATTTTGTCATTAAGGGGCAGTTTCAGGGTAACCTGCTCATCCGGTCCATTCGTTATGCCATAGAACGCAAGCGAATCGAGGAGGCGCTGAAAGAGGCCGACCGCCGCAAGGACGAATTTCTCGCCATGCTGTCCCACGAGTTGCGCAATCCGCTCGCGCCCATCCGCAATGCGGTCGAAGTCTTGAAACAACCGAATGTTACGCCGTTTCACGTGGATTGGGCGCAGGGCATCATTGATCGCCAGTTGAGCCAGCTTACGCGCTTGGTCGACGATCTGCTGGACATGTCGCGCCTCACCTGTGGCAAGGTAACGCTCAAGCCTCAAGTCCTGGAGCTCACGACGCCTGTTCTGCAAGCCGTCGAAGCAAGTCGTCCGCTTATCGAGGCCAGTCAGCATGAGTTGTGCATACAATTACCGTCCGCGCCGCTTTGGGTGGAAGCCGATTTCGCTCGATTGACGCAGGTATTTTCCAATCTTTTGGATAATGCGGCGAAATATACGGACGAGGGCGGTGTTATCCAGTTGCTGGTCGAGGCGGAGGAGCAAAAGGCGGTGATACGGGTGCAGGATAACGGGATGGGCATATCGCCTTCGAGTCTCCCGCACATCTTCGACTTGTTTACCCAGGAGCCGCGTTCCCTTGATCGGGCACAAGGCGGTCTTGGCATCGGTTTAAGCCTGGTCAAGCGATTGGTAGAAATGCATGGCGGAGAAGTGGAAGCCTACAGCGCCGGCACTGGCGCGGGTAGCGAATTCGTGGTGCGGTTGCCCTTGGTGGATACGAATTCATCTGAAGAAATTCCGCCGCCGCAGGGGGCTGGAGATACAAACGAACCCGGGAAGACACGTGAAACGAGGTTCGATCATCATTTTTCCATGCCATCAGATCGCAAGGCGCTCAAACCGTTTTCGAAGTATTCCAAACGAGTCCGTCGATTAAAGATTGCCGGTACTTCTCGCTGATCGCTCGCGGAAGCGCCAGACAGGCTGGTGCAAGTATTATCCTCCGTTCACCCTCTTTGAAGCCGAGTCTAATTCCGTTCGGCATTCGAGTGAACATTATGTAGAGTGAGTTAGGTCGTTCGGTGGGTTACGGCGCACGCGAAGCGCAGTGATCGGCGGTTGGTCAGTGCTGATGTGCGCCTAACCTACCCTACGAAAATGAATTCCTGATTTGCTACGACATCTCTAAGCGGCTCGCTGCGGCGAGTAGAACCGAACGGCGTTGCGTCCGGCGTGCTTCGCGCGATAGAGGGCCTGATCCGCGCGGTGAAGCAAGTCGTTCTCATTGACCGTCTGGTCCGTCGAAACCGCGACACCGATACTTATCGTCACCAGTCTGGTCAACTTTACCGTCTGAATCTGATGCTTTTCGACATCGCCTCGCAGCCTTTCGCTTAAGGTTTTCGCAACGGCTACATCGGTGTTCGGCGCTATTACGATAAATTCTTCCCCGCCCAATCGACACACGACATCGGTGGAGCGCAGCATGGAGCGTATGATTTTGGCTGTGTGTACCAATACTTGGTCGCCGGCTTGATGCCCGAAGATATCGTTGATCTGCTTAAAATGGTCCAGGTCCAGGAGCATGATGGTTAAGGGCCTGCCTGTGCGGCGCCAAACAGACCATTCTTCGTCGAGCCTGGCGAATGCGTAGCGGCGATTAGGAACCTTGGTCAATGAGTCCGTCATCGCCATGACTTCCATTTTTCGCTTTGCGATCGCCAGTTCGCGGGCATATCGGCTGATTTCCTGCTGCTCGCGGGCCATTTCTTCCTGCAGTTGTATGATGCGTTGTCCGCCGCGCACTCGAGCGATAAGCACCCTGTCGTGGACCGGGGTTACGATGAAATCGTCGGCTCCCGCGTCGAAAGCTTGCACCAAGAACTCGTTGTCCGGCGCGGAGGTCAGAACGATCAAATAGATTTGACGCCCGAGCTCGGAGGCTCGAAGCGCTTTGCAGAACTGTATGCTGTCGATGGGGCATTTGTCGGAGGCTGCAATAATAAGCTGCGGCTTTTCCGTGACAGTGATCTGTATGCCTTCATCGGCGTTGCTCGTCGTGAGCACTTCGTGGCCATCGGCGTCTAATAGCTTTTCAAGATCGGATATGCGCTCGTAACCGCTATCCAGCAAGAGAATTTTGAGGCCAGCCGGTTTTGGATCGATGCCGATTTGATCGGTGTCGGGCGGTTTTATCAGCGGCAGTTCGCCGACCGGAATGCTCAGGAAACGGCTCGTTATCTGCCACTGTTGAGTGACTTGATCCCAAAGCTCCTCCAAATCGGATTCGTCCAGGCCGAGTGTCTGTGCCATGGCGATGATTTGCGGGAGCAGCGCGTTTCTAGCGTCCGCATCCACATCGCAACAGCGGCCGAGCAAAGTCGCCAGCCGCAATTGCGCCGCAAAGCGCTCGGCTCTGGTGCTCTCTGATGTCAATGGCCCCGCGTCGGTATTACTAAGCGCTAACGCTTCGAGCATAACGGCAGGGAAGCCCCACTCTTTCAATAAACCGAGCGTGATTTGGCGATGGTCTATGGAAAATCGTTCCTGTTCCGACTCGATTAACCCATCGTCATCTCCGGGCCTGCATGCGGCTAGGCACTGAGCGTATTCATCCGGGTACACGCTGGCCAATGCCAGTTGGCCGATCTCGGACAAAAGAGCGCAAGTAAACGCTTCTTCCGGAGCGAAAGTACGATCACGTGTCGCTATGGCTTGGATGGATAGGGCCCGGGCTAAAGAATCGGACCAGAAAACCCGGTAATCGAATGATCCGCAGGCCCCTCTCAGATTCCCTTGGATTACTGAAAGGCTAAGCGCGAACTGACGTACGGTATTCGTGCCCAAAAGCCCAATGGCATCGACGACCGCTACAACCGGCCGACGTGCACCGATGTGTGCCGAGTTCGCAAATTGGATCACTCTGCCCGTCAAGGCCGGATCGATTTGCACGAGTTGGGCGATTTCCTGTGCGGTTGCGTCTTTCTTGTGGGTCAGGCGCATGATTTCGAGTGCGACGCCGAAAGGGGAAGGCAGCTTCCCTGTGGTCTTCAGTTCTTCGAAACGATTTTCCTGGGCTCTTAACATCTGGCGCTCAATCCCGATTCCGCATGCTTGAAAAGCTCCAAAAAGAGCATTTTCGGTTCCGACTTCCTGTAGTCTCAACGGTCTCGACCGGAATCCGGTCGAATGAGCGACTCTACACCAAGATGGAGGCACTCTAGAAGTAAGTCTAGCTTCCCAGTGTTGAATTGCAGTGAATAGATTGCTGAGGCGGTGCCAACTCGATTGTTAGAGTGAGGTACGAGTCAGGCGGGACGCGGGGAGAGGAGGTGCACCTTCTGGTCCGCCGCGGATCAGAAGGTGCTAAAGGAGTTTTATCCGCCGGTCTTGCGACGCGATTTACCGGCGGATAACGATTCTTAGGCCGTGCGCCGAAGATCTTTGGGCAGAGAAAATACGACTTTTTCCTCGATGCCTCGGGTCTCCATTACCGTCCGTCCGCCCCATTCCTTAAGCTTGGAGATGACTTTGGTTACGAGAATTTCAGGAGCCGAAGCGCCGGCTGTAACGCCGATTTTCTGAGCGCCGTCTATCCAATTTCGTTGAAGCTGATCGGCATCATCGATCAAGTAGGCCGCACGCCCGAGCTTCTCGGCGATTTCTCTCAGCCTGTTGGAATTGGAGCTATTCGGGGAGCCGACCACTAGAATGACGTCGCAATGGGTGGCGAGCTTCTTCACCGCATCCTGGCGGTTTTGCGTGGCGTAGCAGATATCGTCTTTTCTTGGGCCGATGATATTCGGGAAGCGCTTTTTCAAGGTATCCACGACGGCTTGAGTGTCGTCAATGGAGAGGGTGGTTTGGGTAACATAGGCCAGATTGTCCGGATTCGTGACTTGAAGCGTGTCGACATCTTCCGGCGATTCCACGAGATAAATCCCGCCGTTCGGATTGACGTACTGTCCCATGGTGCCTTCCACTTCGGGGTGTCCGGCGTGGCCGATGAATATGATTTCCCGCCCTTCGTTCGCGTGTTGATGTACTTCGATATGCACTTTGGTGACCAAGGGACAGGTGGCGTCGAACACCTGGAGACCGCGTTCCTGAGCTTCCTCCTGAATGGCCTTGGAAACTCCATGTGCGCTGAAAATCACGGTGGAGTTTTCCGGAACTTCCGAAAGCTCTTCCACGAATACCGCTCCCCGATCGCGCAAGCCGTCGACGACATAGCGGTTATGGACCACTTCGTGCCGTACGTAAATCGGAGCTCCGAAAACCTCGATGGCGCGTTCGACGATTTCGATGGCGCGGTCGACGCCAGCGCAAAAACCGCGGGGATTGGCGAGTATGATTTCCATAGGCGTGTGGGTAATTTCTGACTAAGAGGGTGGGAGATTCTTACATTTTAGGCAAGCCGAATCAATGTGGCGGCTGCGGAGCGGGACGACGAGGCTGCCACAGCGTTTCCGTTCCGTCGCCCTGCCGAGCCAAGATACGCGCGACCACGAACAAGAAGTCCGATAGACGGTTGAGATAGGCGAGGGCAAACGTATCTACAGGCTCTGCTTTTCCCAGCGAAACCAGCACCCGTTCGGCCCGGCGGCAGACGGCACGGGCGACATGGCAATGTGCCGCGGGCGGATTTCCGCCGGGCAATATGAAATTCTGCAACCAAGGCAGTTGGTTATTGAAATGATCCAACCACTGTTCCAGCCAGTCGATATGACTTTGGTCGATGGAGCGGCGTCCGGGAATGCACAAGTCTCCGCCGAGGTCGAATAGAACTTGTTGAACTTCGGTCAGGCAGTCCGCCACCTTGGGCGGTGCGGTATAAGCTAGGACCAATCCGATATGACTGTTGAGTTCGTCGAGCGCGCCATAGGCCTCGACGCGCGGGGCATCCTTGCCGACGCGGGTTCCGTCGCCGAGCCCGGTAGTGCCCTTGTCGCCGGTCCGCGTATAGATCTTGGTGAGTCGGTGTCCCATGGTCAGGCCAACTGATCCTCGGTCACGACGATGCCGTCTTCGTCGGCGTAGACGTAATAACCGGTCCTGAAATTGATGCCGGCAAAAGTGACGAGGATGTCCCGATCACCGCCGCCTTTTTTGTGGCTTTTCAAAGGATGGGTATGCAGCGCCCGGATGCCGATGGGTAGCCGGTTGACTTCCACCGAGTCCCGGATACAGCCGTAGACGATGATGCCCTGCCAGCCGTTGTCGCAGGCGAGCCTGGCTAGATTGCTCCCAAGCAACGCGCAGCGGTGGGAACCGCCTCCGTCGACGACGAGAACCCGGTCCTCGACCTTCTCTTCGAGCACCGCTCGAAGCAGGATATTATCCTCGAAGATCTTGAGCGTCGTGACGCGACCGCTGAAGGCGCTCTTGCCGCCGAAAGGGCGAAACATCGGTTCGGCGATCTGCAAATGATGAGTGCCGGAGTATCGATCGCAAAGATCGGGGGTGGTAAACGTCATAAGCAGTCTCCGCACTGTAAGATTCAGGAGGCGTTATGATACCCGACCGAGCTTTGCGGGTGGACCATTCGAGGAGGCCGCCTTTCCGAAGCTTACAGGAAGCTTACAGATACCGGGCGATCAATCCGTTACGGCAATCGCCGACCGGCACCGGTATCCTGACGTTATAGCCGCCGCCCGGTGCTTCCTGCATGGGGTTGCCGCGTTCGTCTTCCATGTGCTGCAACACGATGTCGCGGTTGCCCTGCGGCAGAATCAGTTCGAGCCGGTCGCCCACGGCAAATTTGTTTTTCACCAAGACGGCCGCGAGTCCGGAGTTCTCGTCGAAATCGGCGATTTCCCCCACGAATTGCTGGCGGTGGCTTTCCGAATGGCCGCGGATGTAGTTTTGATAGTCTTGGGTGTGGTGGCGCACGTAAAAGCCGTCGGTATAGCCGCGCTGTGCCAGGTTTTCCAGCACGCCCAGCAGCGTGGGATCGAATTTCCGCCCGGCCAGGGCGTCGTCGATCGCTTGCCGGTAGACCTGCGCGGTGCGCGCCACGTAATAGTAGGATTTGGTGCGCCCTTCGATCTTGAAGCTGTCGACGCCCAACGCCACCAGGCGCTGCACGTGCTCCACGGCGCGCAGGTCCTTCGAGTTGAGAATATAGGTGCCGTGCTCGTCCTCCATGACCGGCATGAGTTCGCCCGGCCGCGTTTCTTCTTCGAGAAAATAGACCTGGTCGGCCAAGGGATGGCGGGCCTGATCGCCGCAAGCCGAGAGATTTTGATTGAGGTCGGACAACGACAGGCGGAGTTGTCCGGGAATGTAATCGCCTTCGGCGTTTTCTTCCGCCGGCGCCAAATCGTACTTCCAGCGGCAGGCGTTGGTGCAGGTGCCCTGGTTCGGGTCGCGGTGATTGAAATAACCGGACAGCAGGCAGCGTCCCGAGTAGGCAATACATAGGGCGCCGTGCACGAACACTTCGAGCTCCATGTCCGGGCACTGTTGCCGGATTTCTCCGATTTCATCCAGAGAAAGCTCGCGCGACAGAATGATCCGCTCGATCCCGACCGATTTCCAGAAGCGCACCGCCGCGTAGTTGAGCGTATTGGCCTGGACCGAGAGATGGATAGGCATGTCCGGCCATGCCTCCCGGGCCAGCATGATCAAGCCGGGATCGGCCATGATGAGGGCATCCGGCCCCATGGCGACGATCGGCGTCAAATCCTTGATGAAGGTTTTCACCTTGGCGTTGTGCGGGAGGACGTTGGTCGCGAGATAGAAGGATTTGCCCTGTTCATGAGCCTCGGATATGCCCATTGCGAGATTCCTTTCCAGGAAATCGTTGTTCCGAACCCGCAGGCTGTAGCGCGGCAGGCCGGCGTAGACCGCATCGGCGCCGTAAGCGAAGGCATAGCGCATGTTTTTGAGGGTGCCTGCCGGAGACAGCAATTCGACTTTTTGCATGGCACAAAACGTGAAATGGTAAAATTTGAACTTTTCCTATTATCCCATAGTTGAGCGTATCGCTCAGGAATATCAACCTCTCGAGAACGGCCATGATTTTCCCCACCATAGAATCCTTTGTCGGAAATACGCCACTGGCCAGATTGCAACGTCTTCCGGGCGAGACTAGCAACATCATCCTGGCTAAGCTGGAAGGCGATAATCCCGCGGGATCGGTGAAGGACCGGCCGGCGATCAGCATGATCAAGCGTGCCGAAGAACGCGGCGAGATCAAGCCGGGCGATCGGCTGATCGAAGCGACCAGCGGCAACACCGGCATTGCCCTGGCGATGGCGGCGGCCATCAAAGGTTATCGGATGACTCTGATCATGCCGGAAAACATGAGCGCGGAACGGCGCGCCGTGATGAAAGCGTTCGGCGCCGAAATCATCTTGACTCCCGCCGAAGGCAGCATGGAAGCGGCCATCGATCTGGCCCGGGACATGGAGCGAAAGGGTGAAGGTCGAATCCTCGATCAGTTCTCCAATCCGGATAATCCGCGCGCTCACTACGAAGGTACCGGCCCGGAGATTTGGCGCGACACGCAGGGCACGGTGACCCACTTCGTCAGCTCGATGGGAACCACCGGCACCATTATGGGTACGTCGACGTTTTTGAAAGAGAAAAATCCGGCGGTGCAGATCATCGGCGTTCAGCCCAAGGACCAGGCCAAGATTCCCGGCATACGCCGCTGGCCCAAGGAATACCTGCCGAAAATCTGCGATTTCAGCCGAGTCGATCGCATCATGGACGTAACGCAAGAAGAGGCGGAGGAAACGACTCGCCAACTGGCGGCGCGCGAAGGCATTTTTGCCGGCATCTCGTCCGGCGGCGCGGTGTCGGCGGCCCTGCGCCTGTCTAAAGAAGTCGAAAACGCGGTGATCGTCGTTATCATCTGCGATCGCGGCGACCGCTATTTGTCCACCGGCGTATTTCCGGACTGACCATGGCCGCACGAGCACGCAAAAAAAACCTTCCCCAGGAAGCTTTCCGGGCGCACATCGATTCCTTCGCTCATGACGGACGGGGCGTCGCCCGCGTCGAAGGCAAGGCCGTTTTCATCGACGGCGCGCTGCCGGGCGAGGACGTGACCTTCGTCTATACGTCCGTTCGCCGCGATTATGCCGAAGGCAAGGTCGAGGAGGTCATAACGCCGGCACCGGGACGGGTTCAACCCCGTTGTCCTAGCTTTGGCGTCTGCGGCGGTTGTAGCTTTCAACATCTGACCGACGCGGCGCAGATCGAAGAAAAGCAAAAGCTTTTGGCGGATCAGTTCCGGCGCATCGGCAAAATCGACGAGGTGCCGCTGTGGCCGCCGTTGACCGGCCCCCACTGGGGTTATCGCCACAAGGCCCGTCTCGGCGTGAAATACGTGCCGAAGAAAGGGCGGGTGCTGGTCGGATTTCGCGAACGCTCCAGCCCCTTCATCGCCGATTTGGAATCCTGCCCCGTGCTGCATCCAAAGGTCGGCGAGCGCCTCCGAGAACTGTCGGAATTGATCGGTTCGCTGAGTATCAAGGATAGGCTTCCGCAGATCGAGGTCGCCGTGGGTGATGAGCGTACCGCGCTGGTGTTTCGCATCCTCGAGGATGCTTCCACGGACGATTTGGAACGGCTGAAGGCGTTCGGCGCGCGCTTCGAGTTCGACGTTTATGTACAGCGGCAGGGTCCCGATTCGATCGTCCCGCTTTATCCGGAGCATCCGCCGATGCTGAGCTATTCGCTGCTGAATCAGGGCATTGAGTTCCGGTTCAAGCCCACCGACTTCACGCAAGTCAACGTCGACATCAACCGCAAGATGGTGGATCGCGTGATGGCAGTGCTCGATCCGGCGCCTCACGACGCGGTACTCGACCTCTTTTGTGGAATCGGCAACTTCACCCTGCCGATCTCGAAGCGCGCGAGCTGCGTGGTCGGTGTCGAAGGCAGTTCCGAATCGGTGAAACGCGCCCGCCAGAATGCGGAAGCCAATGGTCTCGGCAATGTCGAGTTTCATGTCGCCGATCTGAGCCAAGCCCTGAACGATGCCGAATGGGCGACTCGGCGTTACGACAAGATATTGCTCGATCCCTCCCGAGCGGGTGCCGAAGAGGTTTTGTCCTATGTGCCGCGCTGGGGGGCGCGCCGTATCGTCTACGTTTCGTGCAATCCCTCCACGTTGGCGAGGGATGCCGGCATCCTGGTTCACCAGCACGGCTACCGTCTGATTCGCGCGGGCGTTATGGATATGTTTCCGCAGACGGCACACGTGGAATCCATCGCGCTCTTCGAGAAGGCGTAGAGGCACCGTGGGCGACGACCGGCCTGAACCGCCGTTCTACCTTCGGGTCAGTATTCCCCGCCAGGAGCTCGATCTTGTCGAGAACGGCGAGGTGATCCGCACCTGGCCCGTTTCCACCGCCAAGAACGGTCCCGGCGAACGCATGGGCAGCGGCTGCACTCCGCGCGGCTGGCATAGCATCCGGGCCAAGATCGGAACGGGGTTGCCGCCCAATACCGTATTCGTCGGACGCCGGCCGACCGGGGAGATTTACGATGCGGTTCTCGCCGCCCGATTTCCGGAAAGGGACTGGATTTTGACCCGCATCCTCTGGCTCGGCGGTCTGGAACCCGGCTTCAACCGCTACGGGGCAGTCGACACCACCTGGCGTTACATCTATGTCCACGGCAGCCCCGACGAAGGCGTCAACGGAACCCCGGCCTCCCACGGTTGCATCCGCATGAAGAGTTCGGACGTGGCCGATTTATTCGAGCGGGTGGAAGTGGGAATGCGGGTGTTGATTGAACCGTAGAAGGTAGAGGGGTGGGTTAGGTGCGCATGAGGAGCACTTTTCCATTTGCCGCTGAGTTGGAAGCGCACCGTAACCCACCGAAATGGGGCATCGATGCCGCTCCGGTGGGTTACGACGCGCGTCAAGCTTGGAGCAGGTTGATGGCACGACGGGTATGCGCGTCTAACCCACCCTACGAAGCTACAAAGCGGCCATCACTCGGCTGCGGCCGGTGGTACGTTTAGAGTGAAAGTCACCGGTCCGTCATTGACGAGTTCGATCTGCATATTGGCGCCGAACCGTCCGGTTTCCACGGGCGAGTGCCGGGCCCGCACCTTTTCCACGAAATAGTCGAACAGACGTTTTCCGGTCTCAGGATCGGCGGCGGGAGTGAAGCTCGGGCGCATCCCCTTTCGGGTATCGGCTGCCAGAGTGAACTGGGAGACCAGCAAGACCCCGCCGCTCACGTCCGTCACGTTGAGATTCATCTTGTCCTCGGCATCTCCGAAAATCCGGTAACCCAGAATCCGCTCGGCCAGACGGACGGCTTGAGCTTCCGTATCGCCCTTTTCGATGGCGATCAAAGCGAGTATCCCCCGGTCTATTTTTCCGACGCTTTCGCCGGCCACGGTCACTTCGGCCCGCGTCACCCGCTGAATGACGGCGATCACGATCAATACCGCGGCATATCGGGTGCGACTTCCCTAGCCCAGGCATCGATGCCGCCCCGTAGGTTGACGATATCGCTGAATCCTTGGCGCTCCAGATAATCGCCCACCATGCGGCTGCGCATGCCGTGATGGCAGATGACGACAATTTCCTGCGCCGGATCGAGTTCGGCGAGCCGGTAGGGAATATCGTTCATGGGAATGTGTATGCTGCTTTCGATATGGCAGTGGACGTATTCCTGTGGTTCGCGCACGTCGAGCAGGAGAGGTTTGGGGTTGGCGGTCTCGAGATAGCTTCTAAGTTCCAAGGGCGAGATATCGCGCATCATGATTTCCATACGTATGAAAAAAGCGAATCGGTGCGGTTCTTACCTCGCCGCACCCTATGTCTCGTAGGTCGGCAATCCCTTGCCGACCCGCTATGTCGGGAAAGGATTCCCGACCTGCACTAGGTCACGATCCGATTATTTAACGGCGATGCCATTTTCCTTCATCGCCCTCAGCACGGTTTGGCCGATGTGGGCCGGGTTTCGCGAGACATACAGCCCTAAGGCTTCCATGGCGTCCATTTTGGCGCTGGCCGTGTCGTCTTCGTTGGAAATGATGGCGCCGGCATGCCCCATGCGCCGGCCGGTGGGGGCGGCGATGCCGGCTACGAAGCCGACGACGGGCTTTTTCATATTTTCCTTCGCCCAACGAGCTGCCGCCACTTCCTGGGGGCCGCCAATCTCGCCGATCATGACCACGATTTCGGTTTCGGGATCGGCTTCGAAGGCGCGCAGCACGGTCATGAAGTCAGTGCCGTTGATGGGGTCGCCGCCGATGCCCACCGACGTGGTGATGCCGAGTCCCAGGGCTGCCATTTGCTCGGTGGCTTCGTAGTTGAGCGTTCCCGAGCGGGAGACGATGCCGATGTTGCCCTTTTTGTAGATGTGCGAGGGCATGATGCCCACCTTGCATTCGCTCGGCGTGATGATGCCGGGAGTGTTGGGGCCGACGATGATCGTATTCTTGCCGGTGCGGTAGCGCTGGAGTCGGATCATGTCGTGCACCGGAACGCCGTCGGCGATGGTCACCGCTACTTTGATTCCTGCATCGACGGCTTCCATCAAGGCGTCGGCGCTGAACGGCGGGGGCACGAATACGGCGGAAACGTCGGCTCCGGTGGCGGCCACGGCTTCGGCCACGGTGTCGAATACCGGTAGACCCAAATGAGTGGTGCCGCCCTTGCCGGGCGTAACGCCGCCGACGACATTGGTGCCGATTTTCATCGCGTCTTCGGCATGGAAGGTGGCGTGTTCGCCGGTGAAGCCTTGGAAGATGACCCTGGAGTTTTTGTTAACGAATACGCTCATTGATGCTTACCCTCTCACCGTTTCGACCGCTTTGGCCGCTGCGTCGTCCAGATTTTCGGCGGTAATGAAGGAGAGGCCGGATTCCGCCAGGATCTTGCGGCCTTCTTCCACATTGGTGCCGGCCAGGCGCACGATCAGCGGAACCTTGATCTGGAGGCTGTTGCAGGCTTGGATCAAGCCTTTGGCGATCCAGTCGCAGCGGTTGATGCCGGCGAAAATGTTTACCAGGATGCACTTGACGTTGGGATCTTCCAGCACGATACGGCAAGCGTTGGTGACTTTTTCGGGAGAGGCGCCGCCGCCGACATCGAGGAAATTGGCCGGACGTCCGCCGTGCAGGGTGATGGCGTCCAAAGAAGCCATGGCGAGACCGGCACCATTGACGATGCAGCCGATGTTGCCGTCGAGCGCGATGTAGTTGAGGCCGTGACCGGAGGCTTCGACCTCTTTCGGGTCTTCCTCGGCCAGGTCGCGCATTTCCGTGACGGCTTTCTGGCGGTAGAGGGCGTTGTCGTCGAAGCTGAACTTGGCATCCAGCACCATCAGTTTGTCATCGCCGTTCCCGACGATGGCTAGGGGATTGATTTCGGCTTGCAGGGCGTCTTTGTCGCGCATGCAGCGGTAGATGGATTTCATCAGCTTGACGGCTTGCGGCATCAGCTTGCCCTTGAGGCCGATGGCGGTGGCCACTTTACGGCACTGAAAGTCCAGAAGGCCGATTGCGGGGTCGATGACTTCCTTGACGATCTTTTCGGGGGTCGCTTTGGCGACCTCTTCGATTTCCATGCCGCCTTCGCTGGACGCGATGATGGTGATGCGCTGAGAGCCGCGGTCGATCACGAAGCCTAGGTAGAATTCCTTTTTGATGTCGCTGGCTTGCTCGATCCAGACACGCTGGACGATGGAGCCTTCGGGGCCGGTCTGGTGGGTGACCAGGTGGGTGCCGATCATGGCATCGGCGGTTTTTTGCACCTCGGCGATGGAGTCGACGACCTTCACCCCGCCCGCCTTCCCGCGGCCGCCGGCATGGATCTGTGCTTTGACGACCCACTTATTGCCGCCGATTTCCTCGGCCACCTGAGCCGCCTGCTGGTCGGAGTAGGCGACGCCGCCAACCGGGACCGGCACACCGTATGATTTCAGCAGTTCCTTCGCTTGATATTCATGGATGTTCACTGATTGCTTTCCTCTCTTCAATGTAGGTCAGGCTGGGCCGGCAGACCGTAACCCGACGATAGGAATGTCGGGTTACGATTCGGTAACCCGACCGACGGAAATCCCCTACGACTGGCGGGCCTCTATTTGTTCGATCTGTCTGACCACATTTTCGGCCATGCGGATCGAAGCAGCATCGATCAGGCGGCCGTCCAGGGACACGGCGCCCTTGCCTTCCTTCGCCGCCTTTTCCATTTCGACCAAGATGCGGCGGGCGCGATTCACTTCCTTTTCGGTAGGGGTAAAGACTTCGTTCGCCAGGGCGATCTGGGACGGGTGAATGGCCCACTTGCCTTCGCAACCGAGAGCGGCGGCACGGCGCGCGGCGACCTTGTAGCCTTCAGGGTCGCCGAAATCGCCGAACGGACCGTCGATGGGCCGCAGCCCGTAGGCGCGGCAGGCAGCGACCATGCGGGAAATGCCGAAATGCCACTGATCGCCCCAATGGAAATAACGCTGGCCGTTTTCGTCGGGATCGGTGAGCATGCCATACTCGGGATTGGCTCCGCCGATCTGCGTGGTGCGGGCGCGCACGGAGGCGGCGTAGTCGGCCACGCCGAACACCATGGCTTCCATGCGCTCGGGGCAGCTTTTCGCAATCTCTTCCACGTTTGCCATGCCCATTGCGGTTTCGATCAATACGTGGATGTTGATGGGCTTGAAGCCTTTATAAGCCTCGATTTGGGACAGCATGGTGGCGACGAAATACACGTCGGCGGCGCTGCCCACTTTGGGGATCAGAATGGTGTCGAGCTTGTCGCCGCAGGCTTCGGCCACTTCTACGAGATCGCGGTAGGCGTAATGGGTGTCGAGTCCGTTGATTCGGATGGAAACGGCGCATTTCGACCAGTCATAGGTGTTCAAGGCCTCGATGATGTTGGCCCGCGCCTGCTCTTTATCGTCCGGAGCGACTGCATCTTCCAGGTCGAGAAAGACTACGTCGGCGCCGGATTCGGGCGCTTTTTCCAACATACGCTTGTTGCTGCCCGGAACAGCCAACTCGCTACGGTGTAATCGATTTTTTACGGCCATGTCGTGTCTCTGTATTTATTTTGGACCAGTGAATGTTGCATCCGGGCGAATATCCGTCATATCCCGATTAAAACAGGCAATGTCTTAAATTCTTATGGATTGATTCGCCGCGGGCAAGGAGCAAGGGAGGGCCAGGCATTCGCTTGATATCCAGGCGGTCGTCCTCGTGCTCAGCGATATCACGCGGCGATAGCCTGAGCCGTGGCCCCACAAACTGTCTGTTGCAGCCTAACTCGCCATTATAACCGCAAGGCTGTATGTTTCGGCTAGCCCAAGAAAAGCAACGGTCCAAATAGCCACAATTAGCAAAAATAATGAAATAGACTAATTGTTGTATGGAGATTTTTTTGTTAGGATCGTGCCGACATGCAACTTTTTGTTGCTGGCATGCAACGGATTTAGGTTCAACTCGCACGAGGGGGAATAAGAATGATCAAGAAATCGACTGGTATGGCAGCAATGGTTACTGCCGCTGTCGCGGTGGCCGGCTTGGCGCCGCAGCAGGCTATGGCGGAGAGCCACTACAAAGGTACGTCTGCTCAGGCCGATATCGAAAGACGTTTGCAGATGATGGAAGACGAGATGCGCGCGTTGCGTTCGGAATTGGCGAAGGCGCGTTCCGATGCCAAGGCCAATGCGGAACGGATGGACGCACAGCAGCAGAAGGTCGAACAGCAACTTGCCGAAGCCGAGGAGCATGAGAAAGAGCATCATGACCTGCTCTTCTTCCGCGGCGGTTATGCCAAAATGGAGCATGGCCGTGGCTATAAGACCAGCTCTCCGGAAACGCTGCTAGTTAATACGGAGCCGAACGATAATGATGGCTGGTACGTCGGCGCCGGTTTCGACCATCAGTTGACCGACGATTTCTGGGGTCTGACCGATATCGCCTCGCTAGACGGCGAGGTCATGTTCGAATACAAGAACTTCGGCACCGGTACGAACACTCTAGTTGCCATAGCACAGACCGATCTCGGTAATTTAGGCCGTATCGAAAACAAGATCACCCAGTTCACTCTGACGGCCGCGCCGAAAATCAAGTTCAACAATATGGGCAACTTCAGGCCGTGGATCATTCCGTTCGGTCTGGGCATCCACGTCATCAGCCCGCCGTCCAGCGGCGTAACCGTGCTCAATCCCGGCCTGATGCTGGGCGCCGGTGCCGAATACAAGATCTGGGGCGACCTGTGGGCCGGTCTCGATTTCCGTTATCACTTCACTGGCGATGACTTGGACATCAAAAGCGACAGTGGTGTGCTCAAGGGCGTAGACACCGACGGCCTTACCGCCGGCGCTTATCTCGGTTTCGGCTTCTAAGAGCCTTTCAAGCCGAAAAGAAAAGGGGGATGAGAATCCCCCTTTTTTCTTGCCGAGAAAATACGTCCGATTGTCCGATGCAGGTGTAGAATTTTTCGACATCGTCCGCATCGAAACACGATATGAATATTGCTCTGAAATGCTGCCATCAATCGATGGCGGTTTTGTCTGCGTTCCGGATTGGCAGTTAGGTTCTCCGCTGGTTCATTATTCCGTTACGCCAGGTCCAAATTCCTGCCCGACCTGAGCCTGTCATGAGAATTCTCTACCCCGAAATCGAACCCTACGCAGTCCATCAATTCAAACGGAATAAGCATCAGATCTATGTGGAAGAATGCGGGAATCCCTCCGGAATGCCCGTCGTGTTCTTGCACGGTGGACCGGGTTCCGGCTGCAGGGCTTATCACCGCTCTTTTTTCAATCCCAACAAGTACCGGATTATTCTTATAGATCAGCGAGGCGCTGGGCGTTCGCTTCCCCATGGAGAGCTCCACGGCAACACTACGTCCGACTTGATCCGTGATTTGGAGTATATCCGCCATGCGCTTCGAATCGATCGCTGGTCGGTTTTCGGGGGCTCCTGGGGCGCGACCCTGGCGCTCGTTTACGCGCAGCGCCATTCGTCCAGGATCGCCGGACTGGTGCTTAGGGCGGCGTTTCTGGCCCGCCAGCGCGATATCGAATGGTTCATCGGTTCGGGCGCGGACCGAGTTTATCCGGAGGCGTGGGAACGATTTATGGAAAATATCCCGGAGCCTGAGCGGTCTCATTCTTTGTCTTACTTGTATTCATGCCTGACCGGCGATGATGAATTGGCCCAGCGGCGTGCCGCCCGCGCATGGGCGCTGTGGAGCGGCCAGGTCATTGTCGGCAACGAGTTCGACTCATCGGATCTGAACGAGCATGTATCGTCCGAGGTGGTCAACCAAGCTCGGATCGAACTCCATTATGCCGTGAACAGATATTTCATCCCGGAGAATGCGATTTTGGAGCAATGTGACAGGATTCGTCATTTGCCGGTAATTTTGATCCATGGCCGCCGGGATTTGGTTTGCCCCGTCGAATCGTCGTTCAGTCTTTACAAGCGCCTGCCGAACTCCGAGCTGCGCGTTTTGCCGAATGCCGGCCATATCGCTGCCGGCGATGAAATGATCGATGCCTTGGTTACGGCCGCGGATGAAATGGCCGAGCGGGTCGGGTCATGAACGGAAATAAACGCCTGATCATTGCAATGACCGGCGCGACCGGTGCCGTATACGGCTTGCGCCTGCTTCAGGTGCTGCGCGACATCGGGGGATGGGAAACGCACCTGATCGTTTCCTCGGCGGGTGTGCTCAATATCCATCATGAATTGGGCATGAAGCGCGCCGAGGTGTGCGCGTTTGCCGATGTCGTTCACGATGTCAACGATGTCGGAGCCAGCATCGCGAGTGGTGCGTTCAAGACCCACGGCATGATTATCGCGCCGTGCTCGATGAAAACCTTGGCGGCAGTGGCGCACGGATTTTCCGACAACCTGATCTCGCGCGCGGCCGACGTAACACTTAAGGAGCGTCGTCGATTGGTCGTGGTGCCGCGCGAAACGCCGTTGAATTTGGCGCACATCCGCAACATGGCCGCCGTTACGGAAATGGGGGGCATCATCTTCCCCCCGTTGCCGGCGTTTTACGGCAGGGCGAAAACGTTGGCGGCGCTTATCGACGAGACAGTGGGACGGATTCTCGGGTTGTTCGAGATCGAAACCGATGCTCTGTATGAGCCGTGGGAAGGTCTGAGCAAATCATAGTGTGTGACCGCACGCCTACGGCTAGCATGTTCAGGGAAGGAAATAAAAATGAACGACTAAACGAGATTCCAATCGGTTCCTCCATTGCCGCGGGTTGATGGATGAGGCATTTGAAGGGGTATGCAACCAATGGCGGAAAAAATCGATCATAAAAATAGAACTGCTATCGTATTCGGCTCGATAAGGTTGATTTTTTATTTCCTCGCAATTTTCGTTACTTACGATTACCTGGCGAGGTCGAGCCGAGCCGATGCGGAAAACGTTTTCAGCGAAGGGTATTTTGTCGAGTGGCTGCAATATGGCCTGATCATGGCGACCATGTCTCTCTATTTTTTCGGTGCTTGGCGCTTGAAGCACCGTCGGCCTTTGTTTCTGATGCTCGGAATGTTCGCCGTGATCGCTTCGATACGTGAGTGGGACTATTGGTGGGATAGGCAATTGCCGTCTTTAGGGTGGCAATTGCCGGCGGACATTTCGCTTTTCGTGTTGCTAATGATTGGCTGGCGTAACCGAAAAGTCTTACCGGAACAGATTTGTACTTTGATTCACTCGGCGCCTTTCGGTTTTCTTTGGTCAGGATTTCTGGCCGTGGCGGTGCTGGCCCAGTTGGTAGGTCACGCCGAGCTGCTGAAACTGGTCATGGGAAGCGATTTTAAGACCGGATATAAGCAAATCATCGAGGAAAGCCTGGAATTGTTCGGCTATTACCTCATATGGTTCCGTACTCTGGAAGCCCTTCTGGCGGCGCGACGGTCGGCGGAGGATTCGGCCAGGTTCGATCACCGGGATTTCGGATCGGGCGGGGTGCTGAAAATCCCGGAAATGAATCGCCTCTACGAGGTATCCTGACGAATCGTCAAAAACGTCGAGACGGCCGTGAAAAGTGGTTTCAACGTATCCGCAAGGCGATTCTGCACGGATAGGTATTGCCGGTACTGGTCTGCTATCGGAGTCTTGATGGATTAACGATCTTGACCGGAAGGAGGTGTTATGAGGATAAGGATTGTCCAGGTCATTGTTCCCGCGCTGCTGGTCGTGCTAGGGGGATGCGCGACGCAGGAAGGGCCACGTCCGCCCAATTGGGCGTATGCCGTGCAGACGGCGGACACACGGGAAGCGCACGAACGGCTCGCGAATCACTATGATGAAATCGCGCAGACGATGCAGGCCGATGCGGATGAAGAGCGCGAGATGCTGATCCAGTATCAGGCTAATCCACACAAGTACGGCAAGCAGATTCTGGATTTGAAAGCGCGTGCCGAAGCCATGATCCGGGATCTGGAAATGGCAGCCCAAGAAAGCCGTCGTTTGGCCGAATATCATCGCCAGTTGGCGGCGGAAAGCCGATAATGCTTCCGGACGGTTTATGTGCTCGGATTCGAACGAGCGTGGCGGTCCGCCCGTTTGAGAGTAATCAGACTTAGCCGCTAAAAGACTTAGAGTTCTTGGTGTTGCGGAACACCATCGGTTTCGTTTCGCCGGTTTCCGCTGCCGAGCGCGCACTGGCGATCGCTTCGAATACGGCATGCCTATGGGGAGATTTGCTGCACACCGGATCGGCGGCGGTCATATCGCCGGTGAAAAGATAGGCTTGGCAGCGACAGCCGCCGAAGTCTCGGGTCTTTTCCGGGCAAGACCGGCAAGGCTCCTTCATCCAATCGTATCCGCGAAATTTGTTGAAGGCATCGGAGTGTAGCCAAATGTCGCGTACGCTCATATCGCGTACGTTGGGGCAGTCGAGTCCCGGCAGCGACCGGGCTTCGTGGCAGGGGAGGGCAAGACCGTCCGGAGCGATGGTCAGAAACGTCGTCCCCCAGCCGTTCATGCAGGCCTTCGGCCGATCTTCGTAGTAGTCCGGCACCACGTAGTAAATCTTCATCTTTCCCTTGAGCTTTTCCTTATAGTCCTGGGCAATGGCCTCGGCTTCCTGGAACTGCTCGCGGGTCGGCAGCAGCTGATCGCGATTGAGATGCGCCCAGCCGTAATACTGGGTATTGGCCAGTTCAAGATAATCGGCTTCCAGTTCGACGGCCATTTCAAGAATTTCGCGCATCAGGTGGATGTTCTGGCGGTGGATCACGACGCACAGAACCATGGGGTAGCCGTGCTTCTTGACCAGTCGGGCCACCTCTTTCTTTTGCTCGAACGATTCGGTGCCGGCCAGATAGTTGTTCAGCGTCTTTTCGGGCGCCTGAATACTGACCTGAACGTGATCCAGTCCGGCATTCTTCAGCTCGGCGATCCTGTCCTCGTCGAGCTTATAGCCGGAGGTAATCAGGTTGACGTAATAGCCCAGCTCTCGGGCGTGTCTGACCAGGATAGGCAAGTCCTGGCGCACCAGCGGTTCGCCACCCGACAAGCCGAGTTGCACCGCGCCCATTTCGCGGGCTTCGGAAAATACTCTCAGCCAGTCTTCGGTGTCGAGTTCGTCCTTATGTCTCGCGAAGTCGACGGGATTGGAACAATACGGGCACTGTAGCGGGCAGGTGTAGGTCAGTTCGGCTAATAGCCAGCGCGGACTACTGACGGGGAATTTGTCTGATCCAACCATTATCCAAGGCAGATTGCAGGAGTTCGGAAATGTCGTCCCTTAGACCGGTGGTTTCGAATTTCGTCTCAAGTTCGGAAACGATTGCGTCCAAATCGCGTGTGCCGTCGCACAGCTTGAGGATTTCGGCGGCGGGCAGGTTTAACTCGACCAGGCCCTCGGGATAAAGGATCACGTAACGCTGTTGGGCTTCTTCCCATTGCAGTCGATGCAGGGGCGAGAAGGCAAAAAGGCTTTGGGCGTCTAAGGCCATGGTTTCAAGGCTTGATATTGAAGTAGGGCGGCTTGTTTTCGATATAGGCCAAGTACATCGCGTCAAGCATGCTCCACAGAATGTCCAGCTTGAGCTGGAGGATTTCCAGGGCGCGCTCCTGTTGCTCGCGAGTCTTGAAATAGTCCAGTGTGATGGCGAGGCCGTGTTCCACATCGCGGCTGGCCTGACTCACCCGTTTCCGGAAATAGGCGAGTCCATCCTGGTCGATCCACGGATACAGGTCGGGCCAGCCGGACAAGCGCTGCTTGTGAATGGTCGGCGCGAACAGCTCGGTCAGTGACGAACAGGCCGCTTCCTGCCAGGATGCCTGGCGGGCGAAATTGACATAAGCGTCCACGGCGAAGCGGACGCCGGGCAATACGTGCTTTAGCGACCAGAGTTCGTCTCGGGGGATGCCGACAGCAATACCGAGTCGCGTCCAGGCTTCGATGCCGCCGGCATCGTCGCCCCAACCGTCGTGATCGTGTATCCGCTGAATCCACTGGCGTCGGGTTTCGCGATCGGGGCAATTCGCCAGAATGGCGGAGTCTTTGACCGGGATCTTGATTTGGTAATAGAAGCGATTCGCAACCCACCCTTGAATTTGCTCTTTGCTGAGCTTGCCGTCAGCCATGAGCACATGGTAGGGATGATTAATATGGTAATACGCCTCTTTCTCGCGCAATTTGCCTTCGAATTCTTCTCGGGTCCAAGGTGTCGGTTCGCTCATGGTGTTTCTCACAGGTCGATTTCCATGCCGTCGCAGGCAACTTCGATGCCCGCTTCGGTAAGGGTTTTTCGCTCCGGCGAATCTTCGTCCAAGATCGGGTTGGTATTATTGATGTGAATCAAAATCTTCCGTGCTTTGGGTGCATTTTTCAGCACTTCGATCATGCCGTCCGAACCTGATTGGGGTAGATGTCCCATGTCGCGGGCAATCTTATCGCAAATTCCGGCACGGCCCATCTCATCCTCCTGCCAGAACGTGCCGTCGACCAGCATGCAGTCGGCCTGCTGCATGACCGCGAACACGTGAGGTTCTATTTCTCCGAGTCCCGGCGCGTAATAAAGTTTCTTGCCCGAAGATATCTGCTCGATGATGACCCCGATATTGTCGCCTTCGTGCGGATCGTGCCGATGAGGCGAATAGGGCGGTGCCTTGCTTTTCAGCGAATGGGTGTAGAACTTCAGGTCGTGAATCCCGGGAATCGCGAAGCCGCTACCGTCCAAAGGCGTGCTATGGTGGTTGACTCCGCAGTAGTGCTCCAGCATCTTAAATACAGGGAATCCCGTCGACAGGTCCTGTTTCACCATCTCGCTGCAATAAATGTCCAAAGGTCGAGTGGACTCGCGCAGCATCAACAGTCCCGTGGTGTGATCGATTTGGCTGTCGATCAGGACGATGGCCTTGATACCGCTGTCACGGATGCCGTGCCTTGGATGGACGGCCTGAAAGGCTTCCAGTTGAGTGCGGATGTCGGGCGACGCATTGAAAAGCACCCAATTCTCGTTGTCGCTGCTGACGGCAATCGACGACTGAGTGCGCGATTTGGCCTTGACTTGGCCTTGGCGAAGCCTGGAGCAGTTGTGACAGTTACAGTTCCACTGCGGGAAACCGCCGCCCGCGCCGGCGCCCAACACTCGGACTTTCATTTCGATCTTTGCTAAGCAAAAGAGCTTCCGATGAGCCCTTTAAATGAAAAACGGGGCTCTACATTGCTGCGGAGCCCCGTTCAGGGATTCAACCGGCGAATTAGCGGTTGTAGATGTACATCGTGACTTCGAAGCCAAAGCGCAGGTCTTTGTAGCTCGGTTTTTCCCATCTCATTTCGGATTACCTCCAAAAAAGTGATTTATTGCTTTAGTTTGGAATGGCTTATAAAGCTCGCGGCAAAGTATACGTATCCGATTTTTGGAAAGCAACGGGAGTTATTCCTTTTCTCGAAGGGAAATCAATAGAAGCCCGCTGGATTGCTCAAGCCGATCCAGCACAAGTCGGGCATCTGGGATTTCTTTTCAAGATCATTTGATTCCACTCCATGCTCAGCGCATCGAGCAATAAAAGTCGTCCCACCAAGGGTTCGCCGACGCCCGTGAGGAGCTTGATGGCCTCCAGGGCCTGGAGGCTGCCGATGATTCCGGGCAGAGGGGCAAGCACGCCGGTTTGCACGCAGCTTTCCGCAAGTTCGCCGTGATCGGCGTACAAGCAGTTGTAACAGGGGTTGTTTCCGACGCCCGGAGTGAATACGGCCAGTTGTCCCTCGAAGCGGATCACCGCTCCGGAAACCAGCGGCGTTCGCGTTCTTACGCAAGCGGCGTTGACGGCGAAACGGGTGGTGAAGTTATCCGAGCAATCCAGCACCACGTCGGCCCGAGCGATTTCCTGCTCCAATTGTGCCCCCTCCAAGCGGGATGTGAGTTCGGTGACTCTCACATCGGGGTTTAGCCGTTCGAGGGCTTTACGCGCCGAAACCGCCTTAGGTTCTCCGATGTTCTCCGTGCCGTGCGCGATCTGGCGCTGAAGGTTGGATATTTCCACGACATCGTAGTCGTTCAGCGCCAGGCTGCCGACCCCGGCGGCGGCCAAATACATGGCGGCGGGCGAGCCGAGACCGCCGAGACCGATAATCAATGCCCTGGAATCCAGCAGCTTTTCCTGGCCCTCGACGTCGATCTGAGGCAGCAGTATCTGTCGGCTATAACGCAAAAGTTGATTGTCGTTCATCGTTCGGCGCTAGAGACTATTCGGAAAAGTAAACCAGTTTACCGGCAAAAAGCCTTCGCCGCATGGGGCGAGGACAAAACGAATTAGTCTTGCGATCGGGGGGTGCCTTGCCGATCAGCGTTCTAGAGTCCGTGAACTAATTTTGCCGCATCCAGCCGGATAAAAAGTTTCGGATCAGCGAAGTCGTCAGTTTCTCGGCATCGGGAAGACCGGCGATGTCCAGCTTATCGGTAAGCGCCAAGGTGCAGACGCCGTGCACGCCTCCCCAAAGCGCTCGAGCGGCCAGTGCGACTTCCGTCGGATTTCGGGCCGGACCGAGTCGGGCGAGACATTTTTCGACCCGATCGAACAGGGCGAGGACATGGTTGCGGTACCAGCCGGGCGAGGCGGTTGCCGTGGGCGATCCGCGTCCGAAAATCAGGTCCCAGCGTCCCCTGTGTGACGCGGCGAAGCGGAGATAAATGCGGCCCAGTTCCACCAGTACAGCTTCGGTATCGTTTTTCTCAGCCGTAGCTTGGTCGAGTTCGAGGGCTAATTCGGCCAAGGTCCGGGCGTTCACCCGGAAAATCAAGTCGTCCAGGTTCTCGAAAATCAAATAGAGGCTGCCTGCGGTATAGCCGATTTCGTTCGCGATCTTGCGTGTGCTGAGACCTGCCGCGCCTTCCCGCTCGACGATGGCTTCCGCTGCTTTTAAAGCCATTTCGCGAATTTCGTCGCGGCTATGATCGCTTCGTCTGGCCATGGCGAATATCCTTGCTCGATTCCGGGAATTTAGCCAAACCGCGTCGGTCCCTTAGATGAGGACAGCTGATTGACTCCATCCCAGCCTAACTCGGTGCGGATGGAACGGTATGCAGAGTTGACGATTATCATCGCGAACATGTGATGTGCTAGGTAGTTTCTTGAGCCATGGGATTAACCGAGCTCTCGATCGTTCGATTATCGGCAGGACGTCTGGCCATGTAATCGGATTTCTCGATCCGATATGTACTATCATTGGCAAATCTCAAAACCCAGTCCTTTCAGCAGGATTCATCATGCTACGGATTATTTCGCTTTGTCTTTTGGTTGTCGCAGCCTCCGCCCAAGCGCAGGGTGAACTCGCTCCGGTGCCCGAGCCGCCGGATATTCCGCCGCAGGTCGAGAGCGGTGAGCCCTTGGAGCCGGATGTCACGATTATCCGGCGGGGCAAGGACACTATCGAAGAATACCGGATCAATAATCGGCTTTACATGGTAAAGATCAAGCCAGCGATCGGTCCGGCCTATTATCTGCTCGACACCGACGGCGACGGTAATATGGACGTACGGCGCAGCGATTTGGAGGATGACATGCGGATTCCGCAATGGGTGCTGTTCAGTTGGTGAGGCTCCTTTAAACCGAGATAGCGGTTTACTGTACAGGCCGATCGCGCTTCTCTGATAGAATGAAAATGGATTCGGGTGTTTTGTAGTCCGTCGAATCCGGATTTCCATTCCGCGATTTCACGAGTCATCCCGCCTTTAAGAACAACACCAAGGATTATTCGCGCTTGAGCCAAAGCATAGACTCCCGGCTTAACCAGCTTATTCATACCGGCCAACAACATCTGCTGAGGAACGGCCTCAAAGGGCTGGAGAAGGAAAGCCTTCGGCTTGCGGCCGACGGCGTCATCGCGCATACGCCGCATCCGATGGGAGTAGGATCGGCGCTGACTCATCCTTATGTCACCACGGATTATTCCGAGGCGCTGATCGAGCTGATTACGCCGCCCTATGCCGACCCGGCGGAAGCGCTGCGGTTTCTTAAAGACCTGCATACCTTCATATACCGCAATCTGGGAGACGAGATCTTACTCGCGACTTCCATGCCCTGCGGCGTGAGCGGTGACGAAAGCATTCCCATTGCCGAATACGGAACCTCCAATATCGGTCGGATGAAACACATTTACCGGCGCGGACTCGCCTATCGCTACGGGCGGATGATGCAGGCCATTGCCGGCGTTCATTTCAATTATTCGGTCAACGAAGCGTTATGGCCGGTCCTGTGCGAGTTGGAAGGCGGGGCGGACTCCTTGTCCAGCTTTATCGCAGGCAACTATTTCGGCATGGTGCGCAACGTTCATCGCTACGGGTGGTTAACAATCTATTTGTTCGGCGCCTCTCCGGCATTCGCCAAGTCGTTTTTCAACGGACGAGAGCATCTTGCGTCCAGATTTTCGGAGTTCGACGCCCGAACGCTTTTTCGCCCCTATGCGACTTCGCTGCGCATGAGCGATATCGGGTACAAGAACGACAGCCAGGCCGGGCTCGATATCTCTTTTAATAATCTCGACGACTACGTGGCGACTCTCGGCAAGGCCATAGCGACGCCTTATCCGCTTTACGAGAAGATCGGCGTGAAGGTGAATGGAGATTACCGTCAGCTGAACGGCAACATTCTCCAGATCGAAAACGAGTATTACAGCGTCATCCGTCCCAAACAAATCGCCGAGTCCGGTGAAAAGCCTACGCTTGCCCTAAAGCGGCGCGGAGTGCGTTATTTGGAGCTTAGATCGCTGGACTTGGAGTGCTTCAGTCCTGCCGGGGCAAACCTGGATCAGCTGCGCTTTCTGGAAATCTTTCTGCTTTTTTGCCTTTTGGAACAAAGTCCCCCACTCGATTCCGCGGAGAAGAGAGAAGTCAGCCAGAACGGCATGGCGGTCGCGTGTTGCGGCCGTACGCCCGGGTTCAAGCTTCGGCGCAAAGGCCGAGAGGTTTTGTTGAAGGACTGGGCGGCGGAAATACTTGAGGCCATGCGCGGCATCGCAGAAATTCTCGATGCGGAAGACGTGTCTAAACCCTACACGCGAAGCCTGGAGGAACAGGCCGCCAAGTTTTTCGATCCCGAACTGACGCCTTCTGCCCGCATGCTGGCCGAAATGAGGGCGAGTGGAGAATCGTTCGAGGAATATGCGCTGCGGATATCGAAGGAGCATGCGAGGGTGTTCCGTGATCGCTTCCTATCCGCCGAGCGAGCCGAATTCTTTCGCCGGCTGACCGACGAATCGCTCGAGGAACAGCAGCAAATGGAAGCTGGCGACCAACTCTCTTTCGACGAATTTTTACACCACTATTTTGCCCAAGCATAATAGGCCCGAGATCGGAGCCTATTCCGCCTGAGAAGCTGTCTTCAAACTGCTGCGCGCCGTCATGCCGGCGTTGTTCAAGGGTTCAAGATGCTGATGAAAAACATCTCTGTTTTTCACCCTACCGGGCGCGCTATCGTGCGTCCCATTTCTCTCCCGGAGAAATGGTCATGTACTCCTCGGTACACTCCGGTTTTGACTCGCCCGATCCTTGCGGTTCGCCCTGCGGGCCAGGCTAACGGCTGTTCCCTCCACGGGCCTGCTGGCGGCTTCGGGTCGCCCTTTCGCGCCTTGCCTTGACGTCGCTCGTGACGTTTGAAGACTGCTTCTAAGGGCTAGATCGTCGCGGATTTCTGCGTCGGTCAGCATCTCAGTTCTCTACGCTATTTCATGGAGGTCGCCATGGATTACCAGCACATTCGGCTTCCTGCCGGCGGCGAAAAAATCAGCGTTCGGGACGGCAAGCTTCGTGTTCCTGACGAGCCCGTCGTCGGCTACGTCGAAGGCGACGGCATCGGCCCGGATATTACGCGCGCATCCCTCCGCGTTTGGAACGCAGCGGTCGCCAAAGCATACGGCGGGGCGCGCAAAATCCATTGGTGCGAGCTCTTTCTCGGAGAAAAAGCCGCTGCGCTCTGCGGCAACGCTTTTCCCGACGAAGCGGTGCACGCGCTAAAGGACTTGGTCGTATCCATCAAAGGTCCTTTGACGACCCCTGTGGGTGGGGGAATGCGGTCCATCAACGTGTCCCTTCGACAAACCCTTGATCTTTACGCATGCGTTCGCCCGGTACGCCATTTTCCGGGAGTGCCATCGCCCCTGCGTCATCCCGAAGCGGTGGATGTGGTCATCTTTCGCGAAAACACCGAGGATGTTTACGCAGGCGTCGAATATCCGGCGGGATCGCCCGAGGCCTTTAAACTCGAGCGTTTTCTGAAACAAGAGCTCAAGGCAGATTTCCATGAGGGCAGTGCTCTCGGGGTGAAACCGGTGAGCGAATTCGGAAGCAAGCGGCTGATCCGCAAAGCCATCCGCTATGCGCTCGATCACGGGCGGAAGAGCGTTGCCTTGATGCACAAAGGCAATATCATGAAATTCACCGAGGGCGCGTTCCGGAACTGGGGTTACGAACTCGCTCGTACGGAGTTCGCCGGTCAGACCATCACCGAAGAGGAATTGAACAGATTCCATGGCGGCAAACAGCCGGATGGCAAGATCGTCATCAAGGACCGCATCGCCGATATCATGTTCCAGCAGATGCTGCTTCGTCCCGAAGAGTTTGACGTCATCGCTACGCTCAACTTGAACGGCGATTATCTTTCGGATGCGGTCGCGGCGGAAGTAGGAGGTGTTGGTATTGCGCCGGGAGGCAACATCGGCGATTTCATCGCCGTATTCGAAGCAACCCATGGTTCCGCGCCCAAATACGCCGGCCAGGACAAAGCTAATCCCGGCTCACTGCTCTTCAGCGGGGTAATGTTGCTTGAATATCTGGGATGGCACGAAGCCGCGAAAACGGTAGAAAACGCTTATAGTGCCGTTGTCGGCCAGAAGATCGTCACTTACGACTTTGCACGGCAGATGGAAGGCGCACGCGAGGTGAAAACCAGCGAGTTCGCCGAAGCCTTAGTAGCGGCGATGGGTTGAGTGCCGGGCACAAAAAAAGCAGGGCGGTTGCCGCCCTGCTTTTATACTTCCAGCCTGTCTCAAGACAGACAGGTTGCAGGCATCTTATTTGATGCCGGCGTTGACCTTTTCCATGGCGGCGGCGGCTTCGCTCAAGAGCGGTGCGGCTTCGGACGTGTTTCCGGCTGCGCAAAGGTCTTGGGCTTGCCGAACCTTCTTCATGGCGTCCTGCAAGGGCTTGCCAGCCGCGTCGCCGGTGATTTCCTTATAGTTCTGCTTGGTCTGCTTGATGGCAGACAGGCAGCCGTCCTTGTCGCCAGCGGTTGCAGCGGCCTGGGCTTCCTTGGTGGTCTGGACGGTCTTGACCATGAATTCCTTTACGCCAGCGGCGTTTTCGGCGGCAATGGCGCTACCCATCGTGCCGGTCAACAACAAAGCGCCCAGAACTAAGGTTTTGTTCATTTTCATTCTCTTGCGTTCTCCTCTGGCTATTCCTGGAATAACCAAACAAATGTCACGATTGCTTATTGAGTGCTGATGCATACGCCGCCATTGCCATACCGCGTTTCGCGGAAGCTTCCAGGTTGCGAGCTCCTGCGATGGCGTCGATCGAGGAAAGGCGTAAAGCCGTCCATGCAGTCAACGGGCGTCAATGGTAAAAGACTTTCCGGATATTGTCATGCTTTCGTCTTTGGAAATTTTTCAGCCTACCCGTCGATCGCCGTTTTTCGAAAGTAGATAGTCCAGCCACATCGTCGACAGTTTCTCCTGTACCGAGTTCTGGCGCAGGCGTGCGTACAAGTTGGGAAAATCGACCCGGTCCAGGTCTTGATCCTGGTTGTAGCAGGAGTACACGAAATACTCCTTGCCGCTGTCCGGTTCCACATGCTTGCACAGACACTGCGCGCAGACGCCCTTCATCATGCACTGCATCGGCGAGTTGATCGAGCCAATGGCGGAGTGATGAGCCTTGAGATACGGCTGGAGGACGCCGTAACGGGCTGCTTTGACCGCCGCCATCATGCGGTCGGAGCCGATGACGATCATGTGGTCGACGTCGTCCATGTGGATCGGAGTCGGACCCAGTTCGCCCTTCGCGTAAGCCAGCATCGCTTCGACGATGTTGCCGACGAAGGTTTTGTCCTGGGGGCGCAGCGGCGGTATGGGCTCTGCTCCTGGGAGATTATCGACCGACCAGACCACCACATCCGAGGCCGCTTCGATTTCCCGAATCTTGAACACGTCTTCGCGCTTCCGATAGCCGGCGAAATAGATGACATGGCTGCCCGCCGCGCGCAGCGCTTTGCCGATGGAGAACAGCACCGCATTGCCCAGGCCGCCGCCGGCGAGGAGGACCGTTTGCCCGGCGTGAATTTCAGTGGGGGCGCCGGTGACCCCCATCACCACGATGGGGTCGCCGGGCTTCCACATCGCGCAGAGCTTGGACGACGAACCCATTTCCAGAGCGATCAGGGATATGAGGCCTTGTTCCTTGTCGACCCAGGCGCCGGTCAATGCCAGGCCTTCGGCGACCAGCACCGTATCGTCCACGACGGGTGCGAGCGCTTCGAAGTTTTGAACGCGGTAGAACTGGCCCGGGCAGAAGTGCTTCGCGGCCAGCGGAGCCCTTACGATGACTTCGACGATGTTCGGGGTGACCCGATTGATTTCTACGATACGCGCCAGCAGTATGTCGTCGAGCCTGTGCTGGAACTCTCGCAGATTCGCAAGGCGCTGGGGCTGCTGGGCTCGATCGAGCGCGGCGAGCTCCTTTTCGTACAGTTTGACGATGTAAGGATATCCGTCCTTGGCGCTGGCCATGGCTTTCACCACGTTGCCGGCATAGACCGGGTGGTTGTCGCCGTAGAACGTGATGAACTTGCCGTGGCGGCGGTACGAGGTGAACGGCGCAGGCTTGCCGATCTTGGGAACGGCGGTGTCTTTGACCGGTTCCAGCTCCGGAATTTCGCTCAGCCAATTGGGTTCGTAGCGCTGATAGAACTTCTGGTCCATCTCGAAGGAATCCGGATGCTCGGATTCGTAGATGGTATTGGGCGAGGTTCCCGCGGCGACGAACAGGCTGCGCAACGGGACTTCGAGGTTGCCGGCCTTTTGCCAGCGGCCATCCTGTTCCTCCAGTTTTTCGAAGCGCACGGCGCGGAGATGTCCGTATTTGTCCTCCAGGGCCTCGAGCGGGTTCATGCCCTCGGCCAGCAGAATGCCTTCGTCCATGGCTTCCTTGATTTCCTCGTGATTCTGCCGGTAAGCGGGTGAATCCTTCATGCCCTTGCGGTAGAACAGCGTGACGCCTCCCCAGGCATTCAGCAAGGGGAGGAAATTGGGCTTTTCCCCGGCGGCTTGTGCCCTTTGGCGTTCTGCCTGCACGGCCTTGGCATGACCCAAAAACTCGTCGAGGATCAGCAATTCTTCCTCGTCGTAGCGGGCGCGTACGGTTTCCTCGCCGAAGGCGGCGCACAGCTTTTCGTAGCGTTGCATGATCTTTTCGACCTGCACCGGATAGTAGGCCAAAAGCTCGGTGGCGGTGTCGATGGCGGTCAAGCCGCCGCCGATCACGCCGGCCGGGAGGCGCACTTGCAGATTGGCCAGCGACGACTCCTTGGCGGCCCCGGTCAATTGCAGCGCCATCAAGAAGTCCGACGCCTTGCGGATGCCGCGAATCAAATTGTTCTTGATGTCGATGAGCGTGGGTTTGCCGGCGCCCGAAGCGATGGCAATGTGGTCGAAACCGAGATCCCAGGCTTCGTTGATCGTGAGAGTGCCGCCGAAGCGCACGCCGCCGTAGCAGCGGAAGCTGTGACGCCGCAACAGGGTCAGATAAATGACTTTCAGGAAGTTCTTGTCCCAGCGCACCGTGATGCCGTATTCGGCCACGCCGCCGAAGCCCAGCATGATGCGTTTGTCCAAATCCTCGTACAACTCTCGGAAATCATGGATGGGGCGGGGCGGATGGGTCTCGTCTCCGACGATGTCTTTGGGCAGCGGTTCGATCTTGAGGCCGTCGATACCGACCACGCCGAAGCCTTCGTTGGTCAAATAATGAGCCAGCGTGTAGCCGGCGGGCCCCATGCCGGCCACCAGCACGTTCTTGCCGTTGTAGGGAAGGGCGTACGGCCGCTTGACGTTGAGCGGATTCCAGCGGGTCAGGAGGCTGTAAATCTCGAAGCCCCACGGCATGAACAAAACGTCGGTGAGGACGTTGGTCTCGATCTGCGGAATATTGACCGGCTCGGTTTTCTGATAGATGCAGCCCTTCATGCAGTCGTTGCAGATGCGGTGGCCGGTGCCGGGGCAGAGCGGGTTGTCGATGGTGATCAAGGCCAGCGCGCCGATGTTGTCGCCTTGCCGCTTGACGACGTGCATCTCGGAAATCTTTTCCTCCAGCGGGCAGCCGGTAATGGTCACGCCGAGCGGATTGGTCTTGTACGTGCCGTCCTTCTTGTTGCGCATGCCCTTGGAGCACGAGTCGGTATCCCGGTCGTGGCAATAAATGCAGTGGTCGACTTCGTACAACACGCGCCGTTCGGGAAAACGTGGATCGGTAAGGCCGAATCCTTCGCGCCTCCTGTGGTGTTCCTCGGGGGCCGCCCATACGCTGTAGCCGTCCGCCGAGCGCGTCTCGTGATGAACCAGATGATTGAAATCGGTCTTGGCCGGGAACTTGAAGCTGGCCCACCCTTGGACCCGGGCTTTGAGCTCGGGAATTTGCGTTACTGCATAGGTCCAGCGTTGGATCAGATCCAGCAGCGCCTTCACCAGGTCTTCGTCGCTCTTGCCCAGCAGACCGGCAAAACGCGCCTCGGTATCCGGATCGGTGGCAAGAGTACGGCGCAATTCGGCGATTTCCCTTCCGCTCACCGACGCATCTTGATGCCAGCGGTGCAAGCGTGCGCCTAAGACGGCAACCGCTTTTTCCCGGTCCGATTCGATCAACACGGGTTCGGCGATTCGGAGCAAGGACTCGAAGTCCGCCTGGATACCGGCGATATTCCAGCTTTCCAGCGCCTGATTCTTGAACAGTCCCGCGACCTTCCCGACGATCTCGTTGCGGTACAGGAAGATGCTGTCGAACTCGTCGCGGATCGCCTGTATTTGCGTGTCCCGTTCGGACGATACGCCGAACAGCCGCGCCACGAAAGTACCGACATAGGGCGCCATTTTGACCAGGACATCCGAAATCTTTTCGGGCGGCATGCCTTCGCCTTGGCATGCGCGATAACGCTCGAATTCGGCGAATAGGGCCGGATCGTGGTTGCGGACCGTTGCGTCGAAGACGTCTGACAAGTCCTTGAGCCGTTCCGGTTCGTACAAATCAGCATAGTTAAAGCCGGATATGCCTAGGGTCAAAACGGATGCGGCGCTTAGGCCCGTATCGGAGCGAACGGAGTGATCGGTCATGATTGTCGAGATCGCGTGGGTTGATGAAACTTCTTTTTCGTCAGCGTTGCCAGAAGACGGACGGATTTTCGTGAAAAATGTTTGAAATTTTATGCTGAATCGATGGTCGAGTCGATCATGGGCACTGTTCGAGACATTACAGGGTCATTAAGAAACATAGGTATCGCCCCCGTTTCCTTCCAGGTTGAAGCGGGCGCCGCTAAGGTGTAGGTTAGGCGCCGAACTATCATTGCCAGGTCCTCGCTCCATGAATTCCCTATACCAGACTCTTCTGCAATCCGATTCCAAGGAACCGCCGGTCGTTCGTTCCGCCGCGCCGGGCGCAACCGGAGAGGGTGTCATCGATGTTTCGACGTTTCAGGCCATCGAAGTCGATAAGCTGTTCGACAGCATCAATCACGCCGCCACGATCACCGGTCAGGCAACCCTTTATCGCTCGCTGGTCCAGCCGCTGGCGTCGGCGGACCTTATCCGGGCCAAGCAGGACGCGGTTCGGGAAATCGAATCCGACAAGGCGCTTCGAGACTCGTTGGAAACCCTGATCAAACAGGCGAAGTCGCTGGAAGATGACTTTTACGGTTTATTATTCGGCACGTTCATGGGGCTCATGAGTTCGCCCGCGCACAAGCTGGAAATCGAGGGCTACGGTTATGAGACCTATAAAAAAGGCACTCGGTTCATGCTCAATCTGGTGGAGGCGGCAAACCGGTTTCCGAAGCCGAACAGCGAGTACCTGGGCCTATTGATCGACGACTTGCGGCGCTTTGCCCATTCGCGCGCCTATGCCCTGATGAAGGGGCCGGTGTACCGGACCGAGAAAGATGTCCGCTCCAAGGCGGAGAAACCCTGGTATACCCCGGCGATCCGCTTTCGGCCGTCACTGTTCAAGCCGGTGGGGCTCGCGGTCGCGGCCATCCTCCTGGTGCTGACTTTGGAATTCGTGCCGTTGCTGCTCGATCTGGCGGTTTCGATCGCGCCGGTATTTTGGCTGTTCCTGCTTCCCATCAGCTTCGTTTACATCCCCATCGTCGGCGGTTTCGATCGCGATGGCTGCATCTATCCGCTCCGCGACATCTTCAAACGGTCCGAGGACGTGCAAAACACGCTGGATTCGCTGGGCAAGCTGGACGAGCTCTTGAGCTTCGTCCGCCTCAAGGAATCCTTCCACCACTCCGTGGTCTTGCCCAAGATCGTCGAGGCCGAGCGCCATTCGCTGGTGCTCAAAGGCGTGCGGAATCCGGTGCTGAGCAAGGACAATCCCGACTACGTGCCCAACGACATCAGCCTGAAAAACACGCGGCTGACCTTCATCACCGGACCGAACAGCGGCGGCAAGACGGCGTTCTGTAAAACCCTGGCGCAGAGCCAGTTGCTCGCGCAAATCGGATGCTATGTGCCGGCTCAGGAAGCGGAACTGACCGTCGCGGACCGCATCTTTTACCAGGTCCCCGAAATCAGCCACCTCGCCGACGGTGAAGGGCGCTTCGGCACCGAACTCAAGCGGACCAAGGACATTTTCCTCGCAACGACGCCGAAAAGCCTGGTGATCATGGACGAACTCTCGGAAGGCACGACCCACGAGGAAAAGATCGAGATTTCCATGAATATCCTGGACGGGTTCTATCAGAAAGGCAGCAACACCATTTTGATCACCCACAACCACGAACTGGTCGATGCTTATCAGCAGAAAGAAATCGGATTGGCGAGGCAGGTCGAGTTCAAGAACGAGCAGCCGACTTACCGGGTGGTCGAAGGCATTTCGAGGGTCAGCCACGCGGATCGGGTGGCTCGCAAGATCGGTTTTTCGAAAGAGGATATCGCCCGGTATTTATCCGGTGGCAGATAAGGACGCATTATGCTGGAAATCCTTCAAATCCCCGTACTCAAGGACAACTACGTTTACCTGATCCACGACAGCCAAACCGGCGAGACGGCGGCGGTCGATCCCGCCGAGGCCGATCCGGTTTTGGAGGCGCTCGCCGCTTACGGATGGACGCTGACTCATGTCCTGAACACCCATCATCACGGCGATCACGTGGGCGGCAACCTTGAGCTCAAGCGGCGGACGGGCTGTCGGATAGTGGGTTCGGAGCGGGACCTCAAGCGCATTCCAGGTATCGATATAGCCGTGGGCGAGACGACGGTTTTGAAAGTTGGAAGCTCCGAGGCTCGCGTGCTCGATGTTCCGGGACACACGCGTGCGCACATCGCGTTCTGGTTCGCCGGGGCCGATGCGCTATTTTGCGGTGATACGCTGTTCGCCCTGGGATGCGGACGGTTGTTCGAAGGCACGCCGGAAGAAATGTGGCGCTCGCTCTCGAAGCTGCGCGCCTTGCCTCCCGAGACCAGGGTTTACTGCGCCCACGAATACACCCAGGCGAACGGCCGATTCGCCTTGACGGTAGAGCCCGGTAATGTGGCGCTTCAGCAACGGATGGCGCAAGTCGATGATCTGCGGCGGCAGAACAAGCCTACGGTTCCTTCGACGTTGAAAGAGGAATTGGCGACCAATCCGTTCCTCCGCCCCGAAAGCGAGGAAATCCGGAGCAACTTGGGAATGATGAACGCCGACCCCTTGGAGGTGTTTGCGGAAACGCGCCGGCGGAAGGATATGTTTTAAGAGTCCTTGTCGGCAAAGGATTGCCGACCTACGACTTGGTAGGGTGGGTTAGCCCTGAGCGTAGCGTTAGCGAAGCCGAAGGGCGTAACCCACCGAAACGGAGTTTGTTGTCCCCCTTATTTCTTCACGTCCTTATCCGCACCCGCCGGAAAGCAAGCTTCCTGAGCGTATTTCTTCGCTTCCTTGTACTTCTCGCGCAGTTTCGCGGATTCCGGCGGATCGCGGAATTCCGCGCCGCGCTCGCCGGCCATGCTGAATCCGTAGGTGAAAGTCTGCGCCTGGACGAATTCATCGTGGCTCATCCGGCTCGCGATCTTGTCGACGCTGCACGTGCAGTGATAGAGATTGTTGTAATTCTGGCCGCCATGCTCCTGCATGCATTGCAGGACATATTCGACCCTGGCCAGCGTGGGAAAATCGTTGGTTTCCTTTGCTTCTGTTTCGGGGGAGGGCGGAGCGGACGTGCAGCCGGCTGCCAGGATCAGAACGGCGGCCGTTGCGGGCCACCGGATATTCAAGGGAAAAGCGGGTATTTTCATGCTCAATCGTTCTCGTAAGCCTGTCTCAAAATCGCTACATGATAGTGCAGCGAAAGCGGAAGGCGCAATTTGTGAAATTCAGTTTTCGACCGCAAAGTCCACGATTTGTTTGAGCTTTTCGTTCATTTGCCGAGCGAATTCGTTCATTTTCGGGTTAGGCGAACGGGTCGGCAGCAAATGCGTGGTCACGATAACTTTGCCGTTCTCGGAACGGACGGCCACATTGCAGGGCATGTAGATGACGGATTCCGGCGAAATTTCCAGCATCTCGCGGGCCAGCGTGAGATTGCAGAACTGAATGGTGTCGTAATCGGGGAAGCTGATGTTCTCGCGCTCCCGGATCACGCTGCCGATCTTGTTGTGGCCGGTGATGCGGAAATTCCGCTCGGTGATCGCGAGCTCCAACTCGGACAGAACGTCCTGATAAGGTTTGGTAGTCTCGGCTTGATAGTAGAGCGGTTCGGGATTCTTTGGAGCGGAGCACCCTGGCAGGATAATCAGCAGCAGTGCGACAATCGAACCAAGAAATAAGCGCATACACTAAATAGAAACATATCGAAACTCGATTTTTAGCTTATCACCATGATTTTAGAGAGGGCAAAAATAACCGGCGTGATTCTGGCCGGCGGACGCGCACGACGGATGGGCGGCGAAGACAAAGGGCTGATTCGCTTCAAAGGCAGACCACTGGCGAGCTACGCTCTGGAAGCCCTGGATTCGGTCGCCGCGCACATTCTGATCAACGCCAACCGGAATCGGGACGCATACGCGCGTTTCGGTTATCCCGTGATATCCGATCAGACCGACACTTTCGACGGGCCTCTGGCCGGGCTGCTCAGCGCCATGCGTGCCGCGGAAACGCCCTATGTCCTAACCGTGCCATGCGATTCGCCGCTGGTGACGGGGCGTCTTCTGGAAAGACTGTGCCGGGTGATGCAGGAGACCGGAGCCGAGCTTTGCGCCGCCCACGACGGCGAGCGTTTGCACCCGGTTTTCCTGCTGGCTGAACGCCGCCTGGCGGACAGCCTGGAACGTTATCTGGCCGGCGGTCAGCGGAAGATCGACCTCTGGCTCGAGCAGCACAGGCTGGCCTTGGTCGATTTCAGCGATCATCCCGAGTTGTTCGCCAACGTCAACACGCCGGGGGAGTTGGCGGCGCTGGAGGGCATGGAAACGGCGGATGCAACGGCAGCGGCTCCGATCGATCTTCAGGCCAATCCTTACGATATCCGAATGACGAATGCGGGACGCGCCTCCTGCTATGCCGCCACCGCGCTCGACGAGTACGGTGAACGCCGCGAATTGGAACTGGTGGGCGAACGCGCTCTGACCGTCTATGTGGACAAGTACGAAATCGTCACCTTGATGACGATCGGAACCCATCCGGAACTTTTGACGCTCGGTTATCTCCGCAACCAGGGATTCATCGAGAACATCGCCGACATCCGGTCGGTGCAGGTCGATTGGGAGACCGAGGCGGTCGCGGTGACTACCCGGCTCACCGAACACGCCTTTCTCGAAAGGCTGGGCAGCCGTACCGTCACCACGGGGTGCGGTCAGGGCACGGTGTTCGGCCGGTTGATGGACCAGCTCCGCGAAATTCGCGTACCCAAGGTGACCGTCCGCCAATCGGAGATCTACGGCGTTTTCAATGCGCTCAGGGATTACAACGAGGTATACAAGCGGGCCGGGGCGGTGCATGGCTGCGCGCTGTGCAAAGACGGCAAGATCGAAATCTTCGTCGAAGATGTCGGACGCCATAATGCCGTGGATGCGATCGCCGGCTACATGTGGCTCACCGGCATGGAAGGCGGGGACAAGATTTTCTATACCACCGGACGCCTCACCTCGGAAATGGTGATCAAGGTCACGCAAATGGGGATCCCGGTGCTGCTGTCGCGTTCGGGGGCCACCCACATGGGATTCGAGCTGGCGCGGCAGGCGGGCGTGACCATGCTCGCCCGCGCGAAGGGACGGCACTTCCTGGTTCTCAATGGCGGCGAAAATATCGTTTTCGACGTGCCTTTGCCGAAGCGGCCTTCGCCCGAAACGACGGATGATTAACAACCGCAGGCAATTCCGATCACGTTTTTCGGTGCGTTGCCCTGCTAAGCTTTAATGTCAAGTGATCCTTAGTTCTATTGCGACCTATGCCAGCCGATACCAGTGAAAGTCAAGGCGGATACGTTCTGAAAAGCCGGGGCGAAATCATCGAAAAGCTCAAGCTCATGCAGACGAAGAAGTGTCTTTTAAGCACTCTGCCGGACGGTAGTGGCCTGAGTTTCGTGACCACGGTCGTGCAGGTGATGGCGGAAAAAGGATTGGTGGTCATGGATTTGAGCGAGAACGCCAGCGTCAATCGGCAGTTGCTGGCGGCGCAGCAAGTCGCATTTCGCGGACAAGTCGACGGCATCCAGTGCCGCTTCGCCCTGACCAAACTTACCGAGGCGACCTTGAACGGGCAAACCGTGCTTGCGGCCCCGATTCCGGATTCCTTGTACTGGCGGCAGCAGCGGACGTTCTACCGGGTGGCGATTCCGGTAGCCATGCCGGCCAAATGCGTGGTCAGGCTCGACGACATGCCCGCAGAGTTCGGTATTGCCGACATCAGTCTTTCTGGGTTAGCCCTGATCGACAAAGCCAATCGGCTCGGCGACTTGTTCTCCGTCGGGCATATTCTCGAAGAATGCAGGCTGATCCTGCCCGGCCATGGCGAAATGATGCTGGGTCTCGAAGTGCGCAATAAAGTCGCGATGACCTGGGCTAACCCTCCGGTCGGTCAGCGGGTGGGGTGTATTTTCCGCGGCGCCAGCCGAAATTTCGAAATCAGCCTTCAGAAATTCATTTACGAAATCGAACTGCAGAAAAAGCGGCAGGAAAGCGTATCGCGCTGAGGGCGACCAAGTCCTAAGCAAAGAAACCATGGAGGTACCACCCGCCGTTCCCATCGAGTTCCCGGTATATCCAGGCGCGGACGCCTTCCGGGCTCACCGCCACGCGGTAATCCCGCCGGATCGAAGCGCCGTCCCACCAGCCGCTCTCGATGCGCTCCCGCTCCGGCAGCAATCGGTAACGGGTCGGATCGCACGGTCGAGGCTTGGGCAGCAGCCACAACGGCCGGCGTTCCTTGCCGATGGCGAAGCCGATGGGCGATTCGTTCCGCGTCCAATCGCAAACGGCGTCTCCGGGAGCACCGAAGCCGCCCTTCCAATCGCAAACGGCGTCTCCAGGAGCACCGAAGCCGCCCTTCCAATCGCAAACGGCGTCTTCGGGGGCGCCGGAGACCCCCTTCCAGGCGAGCTCAGGGCGGTGATCGGCCGGAGTGTCCAGAAAGCGCAAGGCATCGCGTCCCAGGCGCTGCTGCAATTGTTCCAGCAAGGTCTCCCAGTCCAAAACGCCCGGAGTTTTGGCAGCGAATAGATCCGCCTCGTGCGCCCGATAGGGTTGTAGCGCGCCGCAACGCAGGCGAAGGGCGGTAACGGCGTCAGGCAGGGGCGTTCGCTCCAGACGCTCGCTCAGCAGCATCGAAATTCTCTCCGGATCGCGGCTGGCGTAGCGAAGCTTCAGTTCCAGGCGCGTGGCTGGCCGGCGGAAGTGGAAAAGCTCCAGTTCCAGCCGGTCCGTGGCGGCGTCGTGCTGGCGCAAAAAGGCAGCCAAATTTTCCAGCAGAACCGCGCACACGGGGCGCAGGTGAGCCAGGTTCTCGGTTTCCGCGGCGAGTTCCCGATAAGCTTGAAAGACAGGCGGCGTTCGGAAGAGCCCGGGCATTTCCTTTTCCCGCCCTGCGGCTCGGTCGAGTTGGCGTAGCACGGCAAGACCGTAACGCCGAGCTAGGCCGTCCCGCGGCAAACGCCAGAGATCGCGCAGGGTGTGGAGACCGGCCTTGGCGAGCCGGTTCGCCGTATTCCGTTCCAGGGGCAAGCGGGCGATGGCCAGATCGCCGAGCCCGGAGCGGAGTGCCGCCGGGTTCTCCACCGTCCGCTCCAGCCCGGAGGAGGCGATGAGCCAGGCCGGAAAAGGTGCCGGTGCCGCCGCGAGAATGTTGCAATGGCCCAGGTTTTCGAGCTTGGCACGCAGCCGCTGCGTCAAGGCATTCAAGCCGCCGAACAGGGTCAGGCTGCCGCGGATTTCAAGGACCAGGGCGGCCGGATAATCGAGGCTCACCCAGGGCGTGAAGCCGAGCCCGGCTTCTGCCAGCTTTTCCAGCGCTTCGCGTTCCATCCGTTCGTCGCGGCGATGCAGTTGCAGACCGGCGCATAAGGCCAGGGCCGCGTTCGTAGGTAAGCCGGGATGGATGCCGAAAGCCCCGGCAGCAGGGGTGGCGGCAGAAATCAGGGAACGCCCGCCGCTGTCCACCCATACGGCGGCGGGACAGTCGTCTTCGAGCTTGAAGACCTCCAGCGGCAAACGCGGCAGATAACAGCACAGCCAAAGTGCCGCCGGCGCCGGCTGCGAAGTAGCGGAGACTTGCGTGGCCGACAATGTGAGCTGGGCTGCCGGAACTGTCGGAAAAGCCTGCAAAGCCATGGGGTGTTCCAATGTTTAGGGCATTTTTATATCGGGTGTAGGGGCGAATGAATTCGCCCCTACACCATAAATTCGAACTGAAAATGCTCTTGCCCAATTTGCTCCTTCTTTCCGGGCAGAGGTATCTACATAAGTCGATCAAAGAAGGAATCGTTGCGCGATAGCTTCGTTTGAGTTGTAGGCCGGAATAAGCAAAGCGTTTCATACGGCACACCGTGTGCCGTCCCCTGTGGGCGCTGCGCATGCCAATCCGCTCCCGGCCGCTTGGTCCGGCAAAACTCAGTGGGACATAACATTGTGCCGGGAACGGCTATCGCCCCTTCGACTTCGCTCAGGACAGGCTTATCCTGGCCTACATCCGGCTGCGTCGGGAAAGGATTCCCGACTTACGTGGCTGCTTCTGCATGCTGCCTATTAACCCGGCCTATAAATATAGGCCGGGTTAATCCGGGGCAGGGATGCCCCGGCGCGGCGACAAGCCGCGTGAGCCCAGGCCGGGCGTGTACCGGCCTGGGCGGCGGCCCGAAATACCAGGAGGGTATTTACGGGCCTGATTAATAATTGGGAAACATATCGTCCGCCCCGCCAATCAGTACGGCATTCACGACCGGCATGCCGCGCGTCTTGAGAATGTGAACCCAAAGCCCTTGCTCTCCCGCTTCGAGGCGAAGACGCAGGGCGGCCGGGGTGCCGGCGGGCAGGTCGGACAAAAGCAGTACACCGAGGCAATGGCCTTCCGTCGCCGCCAGTTGCAAGCGGCGCAATACCGGAAAAGGAGACAGTTTGCGGGGCCAGGCCAGGACCATGCCGCAGGCGGTGCTGCGCAACAGTTTTTCCGCGCTCCACCAGATGTCCTTGTCGTTCGAGAGCTTGTCCAGCAGGAGCAGGCGGCCCAAATCGATGCCGGCATCCGCCAGGGCCGGTGCATATGGCAGATAAGGCGGCGCGATCCAGGCCAGGCGTTTTCCCGATCCTTGCACGTGCCGCATGGCGGGAAGCAAGAGATGCAGTTCGCCGATGCCCCAGGCGGGAACGGAAACTTCCATCAATGCCGCAAAAGGCCAGCCTCCTTCCGGTAATGCGCGGTCCAATTCCTGAAAGCCGGTGGGAATCGCAGCATTCTCGGCAGGTTGAGGCCGGCGGCCGCGCCACAGAAGCGGCGTCGTGCGGAGCAGTTCATCAAGTCCATTTGGGCTGTTCATCACACCCACTCGCTGCGGATGACGCCGACTACCACGCCTTCGATGCACAACTCCTGGCGCTCTAGATCGACCGCCAGGGTTTCGAAGTCGGGATTGGCCGGTTCCAGATAGGCCACGGAGCCTTCGAGCCGCAGCCGTTTTACCGTGACTTCGTCGCCGATGCGGGCGATCACGATTTGGCCGCTGCGGGTCTGGTCGGTGCGCTGCACCGCCAGAAGATCGCCTTCCAGAATGCCCGCATCGCGCATGCTGAGACCGCGCACGCGGAGCAGGTAATCCGCTTTGCCCTGGAACAATTCCGGGCCGAGGCGGCAATATTTCTCGATATGGGCTTCTGTCAGCACCGGCCGGCCGGCGGCGACTCTGCCGATGACGGGCAGGGCGTCGGCCGGAGCCTGGAGTTCCAGCAGCCGGATACCCCGCGCCAGAGAGGGCATGAGCTCGATCAGACCTTTTCGGGCCAATGCCTGAAGATGGCCGCGCACGGCATTCGTGGATTTGAGACCCAGCGCATCGGCAATTTCCGCGATGGTCGGCGGTACGCCGCTCTGGCGCAGGGTTTGGCGGATATGGTCGAGTATTTCCTGTTGGCGCGGAGTCGTGTTCTTCATGGCTTATAAAAGCAGTGCTTTTATAAGCAGTATAGTTGGGCTTTCGAGAAATGCGCAAGCATCGATATGGAGGATGCGACGAATGCTTTACAGCGTTAGCAGAAACGCGAGCAAATCCTCTTTCTCGGACTTGGTGAGTTTCAGTCCGAGTACCAGGTTGAAGAATTCCACCGTGTCTTCCAGCGTCAGCAAGCGGCCGTCGTGCAGATAGGGCGGCGAATCCTTGATGCCGCGCAGAGGAGGAGTCTTGACGGAACCGTCCGTCGAAGTCGTTTGGCTGGTGGTGATTCCGGGTCGGTAAAACCGTTCCACCTGCAAGTCATGGGTCTGGTTGTCGGTATAATGGGGCGGTGTGTGGCAAGTCGCGCACCGGGCTTTGCCGAAAAAAAGTTCCTGGCCTCGGAGCGCGGCCTCGTCGTTGTTTTTTTGCGGGTCCAGCTTGCCCGACGTATCGAGCCTGGGCGCCGGCGGAAAATCGATGAGTTTTTGAAACTCGGCCATGAGGCGCACTTCGTCGGCTCGCTCGACCATATGGGCTTCCTTTCTTTTGGCGGCTTCAGCGTCTCCATCGAAATAAGCCGTCTCCAATTCGAATTCCGAGCGGTCCTCGATGCTTTTCAGCCTGCCCTGGGTGCCGAACAACTGTTGGACCTCGATGCCCCGAAGGCTCCGCGTGTCGATGCGACGGCCGGGTTCCCGCGGCCGGGTGCTCGAAGCCGTCTGTATGGCCGCGCCGGTGTGACCGTTGACATGGCAGTCGAAGCAGGCAATGCCGGGAGAAGGGTCTTCCGTACGGCGGTCATCGGTGGCGTTGAACTGCTGCTGAGGAAACGGGGTGAGCAAGAGCCGCAGCCCTTCCAGCTGTTCCGCATTGATGATGCCGTCGAAAAGTTCGCGGTAGTTGGATAGCGTTATCAAGCGGCTTCGAGAGACATCGCCCAGGTCCGGCCGTGTCTTGAGAAAGAGCGGAGACGGGAGTTCCGGTTGGAAGCGATCCGGAATGTCGAAGCCCACGTCGAAGCGGGTGAGATCCCGGCCTTCTTGCTCCTCGACGGCTTCTATGAAATTTTTGCTGAACACGATGCCGCCCTCGGCGGGATTGGGGTGGGGCAGAGGCATGAACCCCTTCGGAAACAAGTCTTGCTTTCGAATGTCCTCAGGGGACATTTCCACTAATTCTTCCCAGGTTATGACCTCCCGCAGTTTGACCCGCACGCCTTCCTGAATGGGTTTGCCATGGGTCATCGTCACTGTTTTGGAGGGGTTGTCGCTGAGATCGTAACGTTCGTCGAGAGCCTTCAAATGGCGCTCCATGGCATCCAGCTTTGCGGTCTTCATGCGCGCCATGAACTGCTGAAATTCCTCGGCGCTCCTCGCCGGAGCGGGACACATCGCGAGGCCGGTGAAGGTCAGGCCCAGGATTGCGAATCCACGCAGAACCGTTTCGAGTGCTTTTTCTGGCATCGTCCGTTCCTCCCTATCGGCACTTTGCTGAATGCAGCCTCGAAAGCCGCGATGGTTGAAGTCCGTAGACGAAATGTTTAATTAAATGGCAGTCATCTCGATAGCGATAGCCGTACGAATACGGACCCATTCAAAGTCGCTTTCGATGAGGAATTAATTTTTGTAGGGTGGGTTAGGCCGCGAGGCCGTAACCCGCCGAGCGACCTCGAATCGGTGGGTTACGCTCCGCTAACCCACCCTACATAATGGTCACTCGAATGCCCAATGGAATGAGTTCGATTCCAGGGCAAGCAGGGCGGTCGGAAACCCGCAAGAAGCCGCGGTGAAGGGGCGAGGGGCAAGCCGGGACGATCGTCCCGGCCCGCCGATGACGAAGATCAGATCCCGGAGAGGCCGACGATGTTGTAGCCGGCGTCCACGTACAGGATTTCCCCGGTGATGCCGGATGCGAGATCGGAGCATAGAAACGCGGCGGCGTTGCCCACTTCCTCGATGGTGACGTTCTTGCGCAAGGGAGCCGCTTGTTCGCCTTTGGCCAGCATCTCGCGGAAATTGGCGATGCCGGAGGCGGCGAGGGTACGGATGGCTCCGGCGGAGACGGCATTGACGCGGATCCCTTCGGGGCCGAGGGAAGCCGCCAGATAACGGACATTGGCTTCGAGGCTGGCTTTGGCGACGCCCATCACGTTGTAATTCGGAATGGCCCGTTCGGCACCGAGATAGCTCAGCGTCAGCAACGAACCCTTGCGTCCCGCCATCAGCTTGCGGCCGGCTTTCGCGAGCGCGGCGAAGCTGTAGGAACTGATGTCGTGGGCGATACGGAAATTTTCGCGGGTTACCGCGTCGAGATAAGAGCCTTCCAGGGCTTCGCGAGGGGCGAAGGCGACGGAATGGACGATGCAATCGAGCCCGTCCCAGCGTTTGCCCAATTCGTCGAAAAGCGCGTCGATCTGCTCATCGCTCGCCACTTCGCAGGGCAGGACGATTTTCGCGCCCAGTTCCGCCGCCAGTTTTTCGACGCGCTCCTTGAGCTTGTCGTTCTGATAAGTCAGCGCGATTTCCGCTCCCTCCCGCCGCATCGCCTCCGCGATGCCGTAGGCGATGGACCGATTGCTGGCGACACCGACGATAAGAGCACGCTTGTCTTGCATGAAACCCATGGTGAATCTCCGATTTCGTCTGGAAATGGCGCGAAAGTATCCGCTAGAGGCCGAATGCTGTCTAGCCTGCATTTCTCCCCCCCTTCAATCGCAAACGGTCGCTTAAGTAGGTCGGCAATCCTTTGCCGACACAGCGGATCTGTCGGCAAAGGATTGCCGACCTACGGACTGAGCGGTGTCAGTTCACCTGCAATGCGGCTAACGATGCGACTATCGCACCGTTCGCTCGCGTATAATGGCCGCCTATGGCGATCAGGCAAGAATCGGTACATCGTTTTTCCGGTCCGGCAAGTTCCGGCCGCGAGCTTTTTTTTGCACGTCGAAGCTTTATACATTTATTCCGGCCGGCCGCGGTTCTGCTGCTGACTTTCCTGCTTGCCGCCTGCGGCAGTCCTCTGAACAATCCTTATCCGGCCGGGGACAAGGGCAGGAACATTCTTTATACCTCGTTCACCGAGCGGCCCAAGCACCTGGACCCGGCGCGGGCCTACAGCTCGAATGAATACGAGATCATCGCCCAGATTTACGAGCCGCTGCTGCAGTATGCCTATCTGAAAAGGCCCTATCAGCTCGAGCCGCTGACGGCGGAGGCTCTGCCAATAGTGACTTACCTCGATAAGGATTTGCGTCCGCTCCCGGACAACGCGCCTGAGGAACGGATAGCGTACAGCGAATACGATATTCGCCTTCGTCCGAACATCCTGTTTCAGCCTCATCCGGCATTCGCCAAGAACGGCGATGGACACTATCGCTACCATGCCATGACCGAAGACGAATTATCGGAAATCAGGACCATCGCCGATTTTGCCGAAACCGGCGCCCGAGAGCTGACGGCCGAGGATTACGCTTATCAGATCAAGCGGCTGGTGCATCCCCAGCTGCATTCTCCGATCGCCGAGATGATGAAGAGTTATATCGTCGGTCTCAAGGAGACGGGCGAGCGGATGGCGAAGGATTTCGAAGCCCGGTCCGATAAATCCGAATTTTTCGATATTCGCGGCTATACCGTGGAGGGCGTCGACATCGCCGATGCGCACCGCTTGAAGATCCGGCTGCACGGCAAGTATCCGCAGTTCCGCTTCTGGCTGGCGATGCCGTTTTTTGCCCCCATGCCCTGGGAGGCGGATGCGTTTTATGCCCAGAGGGGGTTGATCGAAAAGAACATCACCCTCGACTGGTATCCGGTCGGCACCGGCGCCTATATGCTGACGGAGAACAATCCGAACCGGCGCATGGTGTTGCTGAAGAATCCCAATTACCACGATGAGTTCTACCCGGCAGAGGGCGAGCCGGAGGATGCGGCGAAGGGTTACTTGAAGGATGCCGGGCAAAAGCTGCCGTTTATCGAGAAAGTCGTCTTCACTTTGGAAAAGGAAACGATTCCCTATTGGAACAAGTTCCTGCAGGGCTATTACGACGCCTCGGGGATCGCTTCGGACAATTTCGATCAGGCCGTCCAGTTCACCGGGCAGAACGATGCCGAACTGACGCCGGAGATGAAGGCCAAGGATATCCACTTGGAGACGGCGATCACGACGACCATATTCTATATGGGCTTCAACATGCTCGATGCCACGGTGGGCGGGCTGGACGAGGCCAAATCCAAGCTTCGCCAAGCCATCAACATCGCGGTCGATTACGAGGAATTCATCGATATTTTCATCAACGGACGCGGCGTTCCGGCCCAGGGGATTTTGCCTCCGGACATTTTCGGTCACGTCGAGGGCAAGGACGGGATCAACCCTTACGTGTACGACTGGGCGGACGGCGCGCCGCGCCGCAAGAACATTGACGCCGCGAAAAAGCTCCTGGCCGAGGCCGGCTACCCCAACGGTGTCGACGCCAAGACCGGCAGGCCCTTGGTGCTTTATCTCGATACCGTGGCGCGGGGCCCCGACGACAAATCGATTCTGAACTGGTACCGCAAGCAATTCGCCAAGCTCGGCATTCAGCTGGTGCTGCGCACCACCGATTACAACCAGTTCCAGCAGAAGATGCTGAACGGCAACGCGCAGATTTTCATGTGGGGCTGGAATGCCGATTATCCCGACCCGGAAAACTTCTTTTTCCTGGTGTACGGCGAGAACGCCAAGGTGGGCAAGGGCGGCGAAAACGCGGCCAATTATAAGAATCCCGAATTCGACCGCTTGTTCGAGCGCATGCGCAATATGGACGACAGCGAGGAGCGCTTCCGTATCATCCAGGCCATGCAGGAAATCCTGCGGCACGATTCGCCCTGGTTATTCGGTTATCATCCCAAGGCTTTTTCGCTGCATCATGACTGGTTCCGCAACCTCAAACCCAATCTGATGGCCAACAACGGGCTCAAGTACCGGCGCATCGAAGCCGAGCAGCGGGAGCTCAAGCGGGCGGAGTGGAACCGGCCGATCTATTGGCCGCTGGCCGCGGGTTCGGGGCTGCTGGTCGCGGCGATCGTCCCGGCCTATTCGACCTATCGCCGCCGCATGAGGTCCACCGCGTTATGATCCGCTATATCATCCGCCGCGTGCTCTACGCTCTTCCGCTGCTTTTGGGCGTGAACATCCTGACCTTTCTGCTGTTCTTCGTGGTGAATACGCCGGACGACATGGCGCGTATGCATCTCGGGGAGAAGCATGTCACCCAGGAGGCGGTCGAAGGATGGAAACACGAGCGCGGCTACGATTTGCCCCTGTTCTGGAACGATAAAGCGGAAGGCGCCGAGAAGGCGACCCGGACGATTTTTTATCAGAAGTCGGTGGGTCTGTTTATGTTTCGGTTCGGACGTTCCGACAGCGGACGCGAAATCGGCGCCGATATCCGTCAGCGCATGTGGCCGTCCCTCGCCATCGCGGTGCCTTCGCTCATCGTCGGGCTTTTGGTGCACATCAGCCTGGCTCTGCTCTTGGTGTTTTTCCGACTTACCTATCTGGAATTCTGGGGTATCGCCCTATGTGTCGCGCTGATGTCCGTTTCGTTCCTGTTCTATATCATCGGCGGGCAATATTTGCTGGGAAAACTGCTGCAGCTCACGCCGATCTCGGGTTACGACTCCGGAGTCAACGCTATCCGCTTCCTGATCCTGCCCCTGGCCATCAGCGTGATCGCCGGCATCGGTTCCGGTGTGCGCTGGTACCGGACCTTGTTTCTGGAAGAAGTGGAGAAGGATTATGTCCGCACCGCGCGGGCCAAGGGGCTGTCCGAGCCGCAGGTACTGTTCGGGCATGTGCTCAAGAATGCCATGATTCCCATTCTGACCGGGGTGGTCGTGGTGCTGCCCTTGCTGTTCACCGGCAGTCTGATCACCGAATCGTTCTTCGCCATTCCGGGGCTGGGCAGCTATACCATCGATGCCATCAGCCAGCAGGATTTCGCCATCGTGCGCGCCATGGTGTTTCTGGGTTCCGCGCTTTACGTCCTCGGTCTTCTGCTGACCGATCTTTCCTATACGCTGGTCGATCCAAGGGTGAGGCTGGGTTGAACAGGACTCGCAAGCGTTGAAAGAGGCGCTGCGCATTGCAACAGTATCAAATGTGGAAACGAGCATGAACAGAGAATACACGGCGATTACCAAGCAAATCGGCGAATGGCGGGTGGGATGGATCGAAGAAATCCCCGGCGTGAATTGCCAGGAAAGAACTCATGAAGAGTTGTTGAAAAGCCTCAGGATAACTCTGATCGAGGCGCTGCAATTCAATCACGAGGAGGCGAGTTCTCGTAGGGTGGGTTAGGCCGCGAGGCCGTAACCCACCGAGAGACCTCGGATTGGTGGGTTACGCTGCGCTAACCCACCCTAAAATTAATCTTCTCAAGATTTGCAAGGACTTAGGTGTGCCGCTCGCAAAGTAATCCGACATGTTGAAGCTGCTCTGGACCGACATTCTGTTCTTCATCCTGCTGGCGGGGTTCGCCGTGCTCGTCGTCCGGGCCAGGGGCCGCGAGCATTTGCGCCGGCCCTGGCGCAAGGTGGCGCAGAGCCGCAGCGCCATGGTGTCGCTGGTGATTCTGCTGGCTTACCTTTTTATTGCCGTATTGGATTCGATCCACTTTCATCCGCGGATTGAAGGCGAAAACGGGCAATACCAAGGCGAGGTGATTAGCGTGCTGGACAGCTGGATGACGCCGATCCGGACGCGCGTGGAAAAAACCTATTCGGCGCCTTTTTCGTCCTATGCCTATGCCAAGGAAATGATCCGTCAGCCGGACGGTACGCAACGATGGGACTATCCCCGTTTGCAGTACGGCGGCGCGCATCTGGCCGATCCGGAACACGAGAATATAGCGGATATCCTGACGATCGGCATGAAGGGATTTGGAAAGGGAGTATTGGTCTGGCTATTGCCGGCTTTGCTGGTCATCGCCTGGCGCAGCCGCCAGGACCGTATCGGTCCGGCCGAGAGTTTCAAGCGCATCGCCCTCGGCCGAACGGAAATTCCGTGGCGGGCCGCATTACTGACGCTGTTTCTCATTTTGGGGTGCGGCGGAATGCTGGGGGAGCTGGGGCTGCGCTATCACGTGCTCGGCACGGACAAGGTTGGCGAGGACGTGTTCTACCAAAGCCTCAAGAGCGTTCGGACCGGGCTTTTGATCGGCACCCTGACCACCTTCGCTACGCTGCCGCTAGCCTTGGGATTCGGCATCCTCGCCGGTTATTTCCGCGGCTGGGTCGACGACGTGATCCAGTATCTTTACACCACCCTCAATTCCATCCCCGGCGTGCTGCTCATCGCTGCCGCCATGCTCATCATGCAGGTGTACATGGCCCGGCACGAGGACGACTTCGCCAGCCTGGCGCTGCGGGCCGATTTCAGGCTGCTGTTTCTTTGCCTGATTCTCGGCATGACCAGCTGGACCGGCCTGTGCCGCCTGCTCCGCGCGGAAACCCTGAAGTTGCGCGAAATGGAATACGTTCAGGCGGCTCGGGCGCTGGGCGTCAGGCAAGGCACGATCCTGGCGCGGCATATCCTGCCCAACGTATTCCATCTGGTGCTGATTTCGGTAGCCCTGGATTTCAGTTCGCTCGTGCTGGCCGAGGCCGTGCTGTCGTACGTGAATATCGGCGTCGATCCCACCATGGAGAGCTGGGGCAACATGATCAACAGCGCCCGGCTCGAAATGGCGCGGGACCCGGTGGTGTGGTGGTCTTTGGCGGCCGCGTTTCTGTTCATGTTCACCCTGGTGCTCGCCGCCAATCTCTTTGCGGATGCCGTGCGGGATGCTTTCGATCCGAGGCGGGCGGAGTAATGGACTAGCCATTGTCATCATGTTCGACAAGACCATGGTATTTTTTCCAGATTCCCGGAGGTAGCTTTTCATGAAATTAAAAGTGATCGTCCATCAGGCCGAGGAGGGCGGTTATTGGGCTGAAATTCCTGCGATTCCAGGCTGTGCTTCTCAAGGCGAAACCTTAGAGGAGTTGTTGGCGAATCTTCATGAGGCCGTAGAAGCTTGCTTGTCCATTGAGGTCGAGGAGAAAGGTCTCGCACAGACGGACAGGATTTTGGAGATCGCCGTTTGAAAACCATTTCCGGCAAAGCTTTAGGGAAATTGCCGGAGCGGCATGGATGGGAGCTAAAGAGAATCAACGGCAGCCATCATGTCTACGGAAAGCAAGGTTATTCGGCGCGTATTTCGGTTCCTGTTCACGGCAATGAGCCGCTCAAAATCGGGCTTCTAAAACATTTTCTTAAGGTGGCCGAAATTTCGGAGCATGAATTGTGAGTGTTGTCTCTGAGGTGCTGGAAACCGGTGTAGAGCGGCAACCGGCCAGCTCGCTTTTGTCGGTCTCCGATCTCCACGTGAGTTTCCGTCAGGGCGCGGAGCTGATACCCGCCGTTAGCGGGGTTTCGTTTCATATCGACAAGGGCGAGACTTTCGCCCTCGTGGGCGAGTCGGGTTCGGGAAAATCGGTCACGGCGCTGTCGGTATTAAGGCTCTTGCCCCACAATGGACGAATCATGAGGGGGCAAGTGAGTCTTGGGGGCACCGATTTGTTCGGGTTGCCGGAATATGCCATGAGCGCCATCCGTGGGCTGCGCATCGGCATTATTTTCCAGGATCCCATGAGTTCGCTGAACCCGGTCATGACGGTAGGACGGCAAATCGGCGAAGTCCTGCGCTTGCAACGGGGTTTGCAGGGCAGGGCGGCGAGAAATCGTGCCTCGGAGCTCCTGGATCATGTGGGACTGCCGAACCCGGAGCGGCATCTGAATGAATATCCCCACCAGCTTTCCGGCGGCATGCGGCAGCGGGTCATGATTGCCATCGCTCTGGCCGGGGAGCCGGACCTCTTGATCGCCGACGAGCCGACTACCGCTTTGGACGTGACGATTCAGGCGCAAATTCTGGAGCTTCTCGAGCGACTGAAGCGCGAAAGCGGAATGGCGCTGTGGCTGATCACCCATGATTTCGGCATCGTCGCGGAACTGGCCGACCGCGTGGCCGTCATGCGCGCCGGCAAGATCGTGGAACAGAGCGATCGAGAAGGGTTTTTCGAAAAACCGGAGCATCCTTACAGCCGCGAGCTGTTCACGGTCATGCCCCGCTTGGACGCCTGCCTAGCCCGGCCCGAAACACATCATTCGGACCCGCTGCTAGTCGTGGAGGACTTCAAGGTCCATTACCCGATCAAGCGCGGCATCCTTCAGCGGACCGTGGATTATGTCAGGGCTGTGGATGGTGTTTCGCTTTCGGTGGCGCAGGGCGAGACCCTGGCCCTGGTGGGCGAGTCCGGATGCGGCAAGACTACCCTGGGCAAGGGGATTCTCAATCTGATCGAGAATTCCGGTGGGCGGGTCCGCTTCGATGGCGCCGATATCACCGGGCTTCGCGGCGAGGAACGCCGGAAACGTTACGCCGAGATGCAGATCGTGTTTCAGGACCCGTATTCCTCCATGAATCCGCGCATGGTCGTGGGCGACATCGTCGAAGAGGGACTACGTGCCTTGCATCCGTCCATGATCGAGAAGGAGCGGCGCGAACGAGTCGAGGATTTGCTCCACAGCGTCGGTTTGCCGAAAGAGGCCCGATTGCGTTATCCGCACGAATTTTCCGGCGGACAGAGGCAGCGCATCTGCATCGCGCGGGCCTTGGCTGTCGATCCCAAGCTGATCGTGTGCGACGAGCCGACCAGCGCCCTCGACGTTTCGGTCCAAGCCCAAATTTTGAAGCTTTTGAGGGATCTGCGCGATCGGCGTGGTCTCAGTTATTTGTTCATCACCCACGATTTGGCCGTGGTGGCCGAGTTGGCCGATCGGGTGGCGGTCATGCACCGGGGCAAGATCGTCGAAATGGGGTCGACTCAGCAAGTTCTTTTTAAGCCGGCTCACTCTTACACCAAGCGTCTGTTGGAGGCAGTGCCGAAGTTAAGAAAGGGACAAAAATAGTTTCTCTCACTTCCAAGTGACAGTGAGCGGAACGAAACGCCTTATGGCCGCTCGGCTGAAATGAAAAAGCCGGGCGCAAGGCCCGGCTAAATGCAGATCGATAACAGGCGTTCGTCTAGTGCTGTACCGCCGGCAAAGCGCGAGGATCGCCACTGGCGTCATTAAGACAGCCGGGCTGTTCAAAGCCGGCCGTGACGCCATCCTTGTTGCCGTTATACTGGTCGAGAATGAGGTTGTCCGGACGGTCGGGATCGCCCGATACGCCGCCGACGCCTTGCATCTGGTCTAATTGCAGGTTATTCCGAACGCGCCAGGCGATGTTGTGGTCGGCACAGGACGTGTCGCCGCTGACACCCACGGCACCGATGATCTGTCCATTCTTGTAGAGGCCCAATCCTCCCCCGAATACGTTTACACCACCGGGACGTTTGCCCACCATCGGGTCATTTGCCTGACCATAGTGCTTCGGGTGACCGCCGTAAGCCACGTCGGGATTTACCGGATTGCTGAACTGAAGGCCGTACAAACTGCCGCCGAGCATCGTTTCCGCGTTGGCGCCGGAGGTTCCTTGCGCGGCCGAGTAAAGGTTACCGGTGGAGAGTGCTAGGCCATTAAGGCTAAATGCATTAGCCGTATTGGCTTTTTGGGCGGAAATTACGCGGCTGCCGGGCCATTGGGCGCCACGGTTAGCTCCGGAGAAGGCAACCGCACAGACTACGCCATCACGATTGACGATGGTGCCCCACATGTCGAAGTCCAGTCCGCTGCTTTCGCTGGCAACGGCGCTGATGAGAGCATTTTTCAGCTCGGCATGGGAGGGCAAACCGTTGCACGCCTCCTTGCCAGCGGAAGAATCCGCCATAACATTGCTGCAAGCCAAGGCAGCCGCCCCCAAGGCTATTATTATTTCTCTTGATTTCATAGCAGAATTTCCATTCGTTTGTTGGTGTTGAAAGACAAATAAAGTTATTGAGCGTACCGTCCGCAGCCGGCGGATTACAGGCAAATTAAGAAAAAAGCCCAAAAAGCATTAATTAACAGGGTTTGAAGTCAGATTCCGACAATAACAGGAGCATAAAGCGGGCCATGTCTTTTGTCCCAGTGTTGCAAAAGACAATACGGGCTTTCCAGGAAGCGATTTTCCATTAAATCTAGATTGCTAAGACAAATGGCACGACTATAAACCGGCTATACCGTTTGCGACTGTAAAAAAAACTGACATTTTCTGTTATCAAGAAGCCGGAATGAGTGATTAATCCGGATAAACCTATGTCCGTATCCTTTTTCATATGTTTTTACATCTTTATCAGGAAGTTAAAGTGTCAGCTTTTTTTACAAATAAGCCGAATCGGTTAGCGCCAGAACACTCCTTCAGGTAACGTTCCGGACTTTCCGGTCAATCGTCCCTCGCCCGATTGATGCAGCAGCGCAAAAATTTCGGCGGCGGCTTTTTTCTCGGTTTCCCCCCAGCTTTTGATTCTTCCGTCGCAGTAATGCTGTCGCAGGGCGTTTTGAATCCGTTCGTCGGTTTCCTGCGTTAAGGGGACGACCTTGCGCCAAACGGCGTCCGACTCGCAGATCGATTTTTTGGCCGCGTCCGCCGCTTTCAGGAATCCCGAAAGCGCGTCTTCGTGAGATTTAGCCCAGCTTTCCCGGAAAACATACCCGAGACTCGGTACGTCTGCCTCTATTCCCAAACCTTGAAGTATGCCGCGCCCGTCCAGCAGACGGCGATAATTCTGAGCCTCCAGTTTGGCGGCGAAATTCCAGTAATTCAGGACGGCGTCCAGCTTGCCTTGTTGCAACTGTTGGTTGAGCAGCGGCGGCGCGCCGAAGACCTTGTCGGCGGACTTGTCGAGGTCCAGGCCGTGCTGTTTTTGAGCCAGAGCGCGCAGCAGCAGCCAGTTTTTGTCCAATCCGCCGCCCGCGATGCCTAGCCGCTTTCCCTTGAGATCGGCGATCCCTTGGATGGAAGAGCCGGCCGGTACGATCAACGCCCCATGGCTGGTAGAGTAGGGCAGAAAAGTGACATCCATGCCTTGCCCGCGCTGATTGGCCACCCAGATCCAATCGGACACGATTACATCGACGCTTCCTCCTTGCAGGGCGATTTTCCCCGCCTCGGCGCTGGCAAGGGGAGTCGTTTCTATGGTGATCCCCTGCGCCTTATCGAGTTTTTCCTCTTGAATAACGGCAAGCTCCCAGTTGAGCGTGCCGAAAGCCAGCATGCCGATTTTGATCTTTTGATCGACGGTTTCGGCACAAACGTGACCGGCAGCGATCAGGGCGAGGAAAATCGAGATGACGATTTGATTGTGCATGATGTTTAAACCGGTGCTAAAGAAAGGACTGTAACATTTCCAGGGCGGTAGCTTCAGGACAAAGCCGAACACATCATTGTCCGCATGCCTCGCTTAAAATTCTTGCCATTTTGGGCCCGTTGACTGCGGTACAGTATTCGCGTTCGACCGTGGCTCGTCCGGCTTGTCCCAGGCGGATGCGCAGGTCGGGGTTATGCAGTAGTTCCAGCAAGGCGGCTTTCCATTCCGATTCGGTGGAGGCGAGAAAGCCGTTGACGCCATGCTCGACGATCCTGAGGTTAGCTCCGACCGGCGAGGCGACCACGGATTTGTGGCAGCCCATGTACTGAATGAGTTTATAGCCGCATTTCCCCCTTTCCCAAGGGGTATCGGACAGGGGCATGATGCCGATGTCAAAGCGCCGGATTTCGTCCACTTCGGTTTGTTCCGACCAGTCGCGATACTCGATGTCGACATCGGGGAGCTGCAAATGCGCGGCTTCCGCCCCCACCACTTTTATCCGTACGGGATGATTCCGTGCGATTGCCGAAAGCACGGCATTCAAGTTTCGCAAATACTGCGCCGTAGTGGGCGAACCTATCCAGCCGATGGTGAAGATGTCGTTTGGTTCGGTCGGATTCTGGGGATAGCGGTTCAAGTCGATCGAGGTTGGGATAAGCGCCACACGTGCGGCGCCGGCTTTAGTCGCCCGCTCGGCGAGGTATTCGCTTCCCGCGATCACCGCTTTGGAATGCCGCATGACGCGGTCTATCTTATCGCCCAGGATTTTGCGGATGACAGGATTGGCGTGACGATCGTAGCGGTGGAAGATGGCGTCGTCGTAGTCGACGACATAGGGAATTCCCGCGCGCGCCATGGCGGTCTCGATCCAAGCCGGAAGCCAGGGCAATGCCTCCGCTTCGATCCAGATCAGGTCGTATGCGCGTAATCCCATCAGGGATGCGATCCGCCTGGTATAGCCGTCGAATGAGTAGAGTAGGGATTTTCCGTGTCCGGCATAGAATCGTTCGAGATACTCGTCCTTGAAGAAAGGCGCGACCGTGATCCGAAATCCCTGGCTCTCGAGATAGGGTAGATACTGATACGAGCGGAGCCGGCTGCTGGCCCCGAGTTGGCCGTAGCGGCTAAGGAGCAGAACCTTCATTTATCGATCGACGCGTCTGGCCCAAACCGTCATCCGTGCGGTTTGGCCGAGCCGGCTCAGGATCAGGGCCAGCGGATAAAGCGGCAGGTTGAAAATTCCCGGATGCCGCTTGAGGAAGCGGGAAACGGTCGAATTGGGCCATTTGTCTTCGATGATATAAGCCGTGCTCGCCACTAAATCGGTCATCACTTTCTGGTAAAGAATCTTCTCGATGCGCCAACCCGTAGCGTTCAGCAGGGCTTCCAAAGTCTCCGGGGTGAAGTGGTACAAATGGGCGGGCAAGTGCAAGGGAAACCATCGCTGTTTGAACCAGCCGAGTTGGAAGCAGGCCGCGTTGGGAACCGAGATGGCCAGCCAGCCGTCCTTCCGGGTCCAGCGATGCAGCTTGTTGAGCGCGAGCACGGGGTCGTGCAGGTGTTCCAGCACCATCCAGCCTACCACCAGATCGAACTGTTCGGCGGGTTCGGGCGCCGATTCCAGGCTCCCGCAATGAACCGAGAAGCCTGCATCTTGAGCATTCTTCGCCGCCGTGGGCGAAAATTCTATGCCTTCCAGTCGCCAGCCTTTATCGGCCATTCGCCCTAGAAAGCTGCCCGAGGCGCAACCGATTTCCAGCATTCGTCCCGGTTCGAGTGCGGGCAAGGACAGGCTGTGTATCCTCAAGGCATTTCTGACGAATTCCTTGATGGCATTCGCCGCTGTTCTGAAACGCGAATGGGTAATGCGGGTGCCGGCGTAAGGCCCGTAAGTCTCGGGATAGTAATAGCCGATGGTGTCCGCGGTCGGTCTCGGATCGGTGCGCAATAGTCCGCACGCCGAACATCGAACCACGGAATACGTGCCGGGCAGGTCGTGCAGTCTGTCCCTTCCTTGCAGAACCAATTCATCGCGGCTTTCGCAGCCCATGGGACAGGGCTTGCTTTCAAGAGCAATAGAATCTGGCGTATCAGTTGAAACCATATTGATGTTTAGCGAGAGCTGGCTAGACGGGCTTTATCGATCCACGCCAATCCCAGACCGATCGGAAGGCTGATCCCGAACAGCAGCGGAAAGCCGACTTCCGCCAAGCTGGCATATAAGGATTCTCCGGCATGGACCGAGTATCGGATGAAGTTGGCCATATTCTTGAGCTTGGGTTTGATCCCGGTGGGCAAGCGTACCGCTTCGCCGTAATAAAGCCGAGCGCCTCTCGGGCTTCGATAGCGTATTGCCCTCGCTTTGGCGGTCAATCCGTCGGGCAGATACTGAATGATCCGCATCACCTCGTTGACGCACCGGAATCTCGGATTGAGCCGGTTGAACACGACACCTTCCGCCAGGAATTTTTCGCCGGGAATTTCCGGAAAAGGATATGACCGCAGCCGTTCGGTCCGGACGAAATAACACTTGTCGCCTTTCATGTTCATTTCGAACCAGTATTCCCGATGGCTCATATCCATGGAGTCACGGGGAAACCGCTTCGGGACGATGCTCCCGTCGCGATAAGCGCACAATCCCATGACGCCATCCAAGGACTCTTTTTCTTCGGGAGGAATGGCATTCCAGATTTCATGGAATCGTTTCAGAGTGTGGGGCAGAAGGAGATCGTCGGAATCCTGGATCAGAAAAAACTCGCCGGATGCCAGCATCAGCCCTTGGTTGATCGCCACATGCTTGCCTCGATTCTCCTGATGTACGTAGACGATAGGAAAACCGGCGCTCGCTTGCCATTCCTCGACCCGCGCACGGGTATCGTCGGTGGAACCGTCGTCCACGATGATCCACTCGAAATCGGTAAACGTCTGCGCCTTGAGGCTCTCAAAAACCTCGGCCAGCAACCGAGCCCGGTTGTAGGTCGGGGTGAAGACCGTGAATGAGTATGATGGCATCGTCGAACCGATCAGGCAGACCGCTCGAAAAGGGTATTTTCCCGCTCCCGAAGAATGCGGTACCCGTTGTCCGAAATGAGGGATCGTAATAGTTGTTTCCGCTCGGCCGTTTGCGGACCGCCTTCGATTTCGACCAGGATGTAGGCCGGTTTAAGCTGGGGAATATCGGCAATGTCATCGAAAAACCGATTCAGGACCGGATATTCGAATCCTTCGATATCCAGCTTCAGGACATCGATCTTTTTCACCTCAGCCATCTGCAAAGCGTCATACAAAGAATGGCACTGGACCTCCTCCGTCTCTCCCTCGGCCTTGAGGAAACTGTTGGCGCCCCGGTTGCCTTCCCGATTGAGCCCTAGCCGCAGCATCTCCTTCTTGTCCGAGATGCCGATTTGATAGGCGGCGATCACGCTGTTCCGACCGTTGATTTCGATATTTTTTCGCAGGAGTCGGAAATTTTCCGTCGCCGCCTCGAAGGCGATCACCTTGCCGGATGCGCCGACGATCTCCGCGGCGAACAGCGCGTAGGCGCCGATATTGCTGCCCACGTCCACGAATACGCCGCCTTTCGGCAAACGCTTCATCAGGAATTTTCGCTCCCATCGGTCGTACATCTGCGGGATGAAGAACAGATTGCCGCCCACGCAATCGGAAGGATCGAGGATCATCTCGATGTCGCGTCCCCGGTAATTCCAGATGGTGGAGCGAAACAAGGCCCCGGAGATGAACGAGCAGACCAAGGGTTTGACGATGCGGTTGCTGATTCCGCTAAACCGCCAAACGGGCGGAATAAGCCGCGTCATGGCTTTGGCGGCTTTGACGAAAGGCGGTATCGGGCTGATCGCTAGATCCATATTCATCGTTGATTTTTGTTGTTGGGCGTTTAGCCGATGAGACCCAATTTTAACCTGGTTTTGACGATTACCAGCGCTGAAAGATTTATGCCGGCGACTGCGATCGCGCTGGCAATAGCCGCGCCCATGGCGCCGTGTTCGCCGATGAGATACAGCTCTAAAGGCAGTTGCACGGCCAAGCCGCCGCCCATGAGCCATGTGGCTTCCTTCTGATGTCCGGTCATGGTCAGCAGGATGGTCCCGAGACCGGTCAGAGCGTACAGCGATTTTCCGGCCAGGAGCATGATCAGAAGAGGGTAAGCATCCACGAACGATGCTCCGAAAATACCGAGTATGTATTTTCCGGTGCCGGCAATGAATGAGGCGGCCGTCAAAACGAACAAGGCATTGCCTATTGTGGTGATTTTCAGTAGCCGCCGGAGGTCCGGAATCAAGCGATTGTTCCAATGTGCGGCGATTAAAGGCGCGGTTACGCTGCTGGCCACGACCAAGCCGAAAGCTGCGAAATCTGCGACTCTGGCCGCTACCGCATACGAACCGGCTTCCCGCGTGCCCACCATCGATCCGATCAGGAGGATGTCCAATTGGCTGATCAGCAGCTGGATGCCGACGACGACGAACATGGGAACGGCCATGGTCAGCCATTCTTTTTTTCGATAGGACGGCAGGCTGCCGGAAACGCCCTCCGGCAGGGATTGCCGAAGCCATGCGCTGCCCAGCAGGAAGTTGGTCATGGCTACGGCCAGGCTGATCAGCATTGCCGTCACGGGATCGACGAAGTCGTGAAACCCGAAATAAATCGCCGACAGCAGAATGATCAGGAGCAGGGGGCGAACGAGGTTTTCCGGGAGTTCGGCGAAACTGATCTTGAGCAGGCCGCGGAGAACGCCCACGCGCAATTCGGACAAGGACATGAAGGGCACATGGAGGAAAGCCAGGATGAAAACATAACGATGCAGATCGTCCATTGTGTCTTTCAGCAGCCAGCCGATCATCGCTGCGGCTGACCCGATGACAAGGCAAGCTCCGAGCGTGCTGCGCGTCGCGAAAGCCATGAAACCTAGAATGGCGCCCCAGTCTTTCTGCGAGTTGTAAATCGCGACGTACCGGATCGAGGTCTGTACCATGCCCAGTTGGGCCAGCCAGGATAAGATCGGGGTGAAGGCGAGGGCGTACACGAATAGCCCGTAATTGTCGGAACCCATGAACCGCGCGGTAATCGCCTGAGCCGTGAACGACAGGCCGATGCCGACCGCTCGGAGGCTGAAAGTGCCTATTGCGTTGCGAACGAGATAAAAAAAGGTCCGGTCTTTCCCGAACCTCGGTTTTGCGATCATTGATTCCGATAAGGTTTGAATGGGTTTGCGCGAGCGCGCGACCGATCTTTTTTGGTTGCGGCACGAAGCGGCGGATGCTGACCCTGAACCGATCAAGTTCGCGCCATCGGGTATTATACTGTCCTATTTTCTTGAGTCTTTCTTCGCGAGTTTCGGGACGACGGGCTGCGGGTCGAGTGCGAACAGGCAACCAAGACACGGGCCATACGAAAAGACGACGTTCCGCCTTTCCAGGTCATTGAGCCAAGCCGTTTTGAACAAGAAACTTTTATTTTTCGTTACCGAAGACTGGTTCGTTTGCTCGCATTGGCTGCCCCACGTGACTGCCGCCCGTGACGCAGGCTACCAGGTCTACGTGGTGACGCGGGTACGGCAGCACAGGGCTATCATCGAAGCGCGAGGCGTCCATGTCGTTCCGCTCGAATTGTCGCGGCGCGGCCGCAATCCGATGGCGGAACTCCGGGTGATTGCCGATCTGATCAAGATTTACCGAAAGATTCGGCCCGATCTGGTGAAGCATGTCGCCATGAAGCCGGTGGTGTACGGCACCATTGCTGCGTGGTTCAGCCAGCCATGTGCCGTGGTGAATTACATGGCCGGTCTCGGCTGGCTGTTTACTTCGGACAGCGTCAAGGCGCGGCTGCTTCGTCCGGTGGTCCGCGCCGTGTTGAGGCAGCTTTTCGCACGGGGGCACGTTATCGTGGAAAACCCGGACGATTACGAGCAGATGATGAGCTTGGGGTTGCCGGCCGCCCGCGTGAGCTTGATCCGGGGCGCCGGTGTGGATCTCCGGGAATTCAGTCCGGCGGTAGAGCGCGATGGGGTCCCTTTGGTCGTCCTGCCGGCGCGCATGCTCTGGACCAAGGGGGTAGGAGAGTTCGTCACGGCCGCCGAGCGGCTGCGCGCCGAAGGCGTCGCGGCGCGATTCGTCCTGGTAGGCGATCCTGACCCCGACAATCCGGAATCGGTCTCGATCGACCAACTCGAAAGCTGGCGGCAGAAAGGGGCGGTCGAATGGTGGGGGCGGCGGGACGACATGCCTCAAGTGCTCGCCGCATGCCATATCGTCTGCCTGCCCTCATATCGGGAAGGCCTCCCCAAGGCGCTGCTCGAAGCGGCAGCCGCGGGAAAACCCATCATCACCACCGATACCCCCGGCTGTCGGGAGGTGGTCCGTCACGGCGACAACGGTCTGCTGGTACCGGCGGCGGATGCGCTCGCTCTGGCCGAAGCGCTCAAAACGTTAATCGAGGATGGGCCGCAGCGGGAGCGGATGGGGCGTCGCGGCCGGGAAATCGCGGAGACCGAATTTTCCTCGGAAAAGATAACCTCCGAAGCTTTAGCCCTGTATAATGCCGTCCTTTCGTGAGTGGTAGGTCGGCAATCCCTTGCCGACGAAGGTGTCTCCGTCAGGGGAACTTCAATTCCCCGCTACCGTCATCTTTTCGAGCAAAATAGATCCGGTTCGGGTATTGCCCCGCAGGTCTACATCGTTTCCGACGGCCTGTAGATTCATGAACATATCTTTCAGGTTGCCCGCGATGGTGATTTCCTCCACGGGGAACTGGATCTCGCCGTTCTCCACCCAAAATCCGGATGCGCCGCGGGAATAATCGCCGGTGACCGGGTTGACGCCCTGGCCCATCAGTTCGGTGACGAGAAGGCCCGTGTTCATGCGTTTCAGCAAGCCCTCTAAATCGAGTTCGCCGGGGTCGATGACGAGATTGTGCACGCCGCCGGCATTGCCGGTGGTTTTCATGCCGAGCTTGCGGGCCGAGTATGTGCTCAACACATAGGATTCGAGTATGCCGTCCTTGACGATGTGGTGAGGTCGGGTCCGAACGCCCTCGGCGTCGTAGGGTGCGCTGCCCAAGGCCTTCTTGAGGTGCGGTTCCTCGCGAATTCGTATGAAGGCCGGGAAGATCTGCTTTCCCAGATGGTCGAGTAGGAACGACGACTTCCGATAGAGATTGCCGCCGCGGATGGCGCCGATGAGATGGCCCAGCAGGCTGGACGCGATATCCGCCGAGAAGATGACCGGGCATTGCCGGGTGCTCAGCGAACGGGCGCCGAGCCGCTTTACCGTGCGCTCGGCGGCCTTTCGGCCCACCAGCTCGGCCGCTTCCATGTCTCGGGCGTCTCGCGCCACGGTCCACCAATCGTCCCGCTGCATGCTGTCGCCCCGCTGGCCGATGACCGAACAGCTCAGGCTGTGGCGGCTGGACGCATAGCCATGCAGGAATCCCAGCGAGTTGCCCAGGACTCGTAACCCTTGGAAGGTGTTGAGGCTCGCGCCCTCGGAATTGACGATTTCGGGATGAAACTGGCGTGCGGCATTTTCGCAGCCTATCGCCTGGTTTATGGCGGTTTCCGCGTCCAGGTCCCAGGGATGATAAACGTCGAGATCGGGGAACTCGGTGGCCAGCATGTCCCGGTCGGGCAATCCGGCATATTCGTCTTCGGCCGCGTATTGAGCGATCCGGCACGCGGCTTCTACGGTTTCCCGCATCGCCGTCGCGCTGAGGTCGGTGGTGCTGGCCGAACCCTTGCGCTGGCCCACGTAGACCGTGACGCCGAGTCCGCGGCTGCGATGATGTTCAATGGTTTCGACCTCGCCCATCCGCGCGGTGACGGAAAGGCCGTGCTCCAGACTGACGCCGGCCTCCGCCGAGGTGGCGCCTTGCCGCCGGGCTTCGGCCAGGCAATCCGCCACCAGGGATTTCAATTGTTCGAGTTGTTTTGCTTCACGTGCGAAAGTCGTGGGTTCCTGCACGGATGGCTCCTTCTAATCGTTAAATCGTTCGGATATAGGAACGGGTGGGGCGCTGGTCTTAAACCCGAGTACCGCCCACGGTCAGCCCGTCCACCCGCAAGGTCGGCTGGCCGACGCCCACGGGTACGCTCTGGCCGTCCTTTCCGCAGGTGCCGACGCCGGTATCGAGCTGCAAATCGTTGCCGACCATGCTGACGCGGGTCAGCACGTCCGGGCCGTTGCCGATCAGGGTCGCGCCTTTGACCGGCCGGGTGATTTTCCCGTCTTCGATCAAATAGGCTTCGCTGGCGGAGAACACGAATTTGCCCGAGGTGATGTCGACCTGGCCGCCGCCGAAGTTCTTGGCGAACAGCCCTTTTTTCACCGAACCGATGATTTCCTGCGGGTCGTGAGGTCCCGCCAGCATGTACGTGTTGGTCATGCGGGGCATGGGAAGGTGGGCATAGGATTCGCGGCGGCCGTTGCCGGTCGGCGATACGCCCATGAGCCGGGCGTTGAGCTTGTCCTGCATGTAGCCCTTGAGAATGCCGTTTTCGATCAAAACTGTGCATTCCGTCGGCGTGCCTTCGTCGTCGATATTGAGCGAACCGCGCCGGCCGGGCAGGGTGCCGTCGTCGACTACCGTACAGAGCGGCGAAGCCACGCGTTCGCCGATTCGCCCGGCGAAGGCCGAAGTGCCTTTGCGGTTGAAATCGCCTTCGAGTCCATGGCCTATCGCTTCGTGCAACAAAACGCCCGGCCAGCCGGGTCCCAAGACCACGGTCATGGTTCCCGCGGGAGCTTCGACCGCTTCCAGATTTACCAGGGCCTGGCGCACGGCTTCCCGTGCGTATTCGATGGCCCGGTCTTCTTCCAAAAAGAAGCGGTAATCGGCGCGGCCACCGCCGCCGCAGCTGCCTTGTTCGCGGCGCCCGTTTTCCTGGACGATCACGCTGACGTTGAGCCGCACAAGCGGACGCACGTCGCCATGGAGCGCTCCGTCCTGGCCGATCACCAGAACGACTTCGTGGCTGCCGGCAAGGTTCACCATGACCTGTTCGACGCGCGGATCGAGTCTCCGGCATTCCTCGTCCAGACGTTTGAGGAGGGCGATTTTCTCTTCTTCGGGCAACGATTGCAGCGGATCGATCGGCAGATAAAGCTGTGGCGGGCGATATAGTCCGGAGACTTCCCTTTTGCCCTGTGCTCCCTCTCGAGCGATGGCTCGCGCGTTCTTGGCGGCTTCGAGCAGGGTCGGCAGCGTAATTTCGTCGCTGTAGGCGAATCCGGTCTTTTCGCCGGAAACGGCGCGTACCCCGGCGCCTTGTTCTATGCTGTGGCTGCCTTCCTTCACGATGCCGTCTTCCAGCATCCAGGACTCGAACCGGGTGGATTGCAGATAGACGTCGGCGGCATCCACCGACGCGCTCAAGAGCTGTCCCATGACGCGGTCGATGTCGCCGCCTATGAGTCCAGCCGGCTCCAGCAGGGTTTGCCGGGCGATTACAAGAGGATCATGACTCATGATGAGGTGTGAGAATTAAGCTGATGATAAAAACTAGCCTACACGCCATAGCCCTCAGCGGCAATGCAGTTTGCGGTGGGTCAGGGCCGGAAACGCGGCCCGCACTTTCTGCAGCCGGTCGCGGTCGAATTCCGCAGTCACCACACCGGCGCCCTGTGGAAGGCTGCCGAGCACCTGGCCCCAAGGGTCCACGATCATGCTGTGGCCGAAGGTTTCGCGGCCGTTGACGTGAAACCCGCCCTGATTGGCGGCGACGGTGTAGCACAGGTTTTCGACCGAACGGGCGCGCACCAGGATTTCCCAGTGAGCGGCGCCGGTTTGCGCAGTAAAGGCCGAGGGAACGACGAGAATGTCCATGCCGCTGTCCGCCATCTGCCGGAACAGTTCGGGGAAGCGGAGATCGTAGCAGATCGACAAACCGAGTCGCCCGAACGGCGTGTCCAGGACCAGAGCCTCGCTACCGGCGTCTATGGTCTTGGACTCGTGATACTGTTCGTCGGTGCCGGGCACGTTGACGTCGAACAGATGAATCTTGTCGTAGCGTCCTGCCCGCTCGCCTTTGTCGTTATAAACCAGGCAGGCAGCGCGGACTTTGCCGTTGTCGGCGCGGATCGGCATGGTGCCGCCGACCAGCCAGACCTTCAGCCGCTCCGCCGTCTGGGCGAGAAAATCCTGGATCGGTCCGGAACCGTCGGCTTCGGCTACGGCCAGTTTGTCGGTTTCGGATGTACCCATGATGGCGAAATTTTCCGGGAGCACGATCAGGGAAGCGCCCTGGGACGCGGCTTTCTCGACTAGTCGCCCCGCCTCGATGAGGTTGGCGCTGACATTGGGACTGGACGCCATCTGGATAGCGGCGAGAACCGTTTTACTCATTCGTCTTTTTCTCCGTTTCGGTGCCAAAACCTGATAAATCTTTCATGCCGCTCCACGCTCGGTCGAGAATGTCGAGCGGCAGGTTGCGGCTAATCTTGGTGATTTGCGGTTCGTCCCAACTACCCTTGACGGCGTAGTGGGTCGCGGTGATGCTGTCCACTTCCTCGCCGACCAGTTGTTGTGCCAGAAGCACGGCAGCCCCGACTGCGGGTCCGCCGGCCAGAGCGCCCGCAATGGGCAGAGCGACGCTGGTGTGGGGTATGACGGTGACGACTTGATCCAAATCTCTCGCCACCAATCCGGCGCGGCCGTTGATGACGATCTTGGCGGGAACCGCATCGATTAGAAAACCCTTCGTTACGGCTTGACTGTTGCCGAGCTGAAAGGTTCCCAGGACGCTGTCATAGGCTAGGCCCTTGCCGAACAAATCGCTGAAATCGAAGGACAGCCTGCGCCACAACGTGTCCAAGTTTAACATACCGAGCACCCGGCCCAGCCCCGGCTCGACCTTGAGAATCGCGCCTTTGCCCAGCTTCATCCGGATGTCGCCGTTGACGCTGGCACGGGAAAATTGCTGGGGCGCGCCCGGCCAGGACAAAGTGAAGTCGACGTCGGAAGGGGTTTCCCTGACCTCGCCGGAATAACCGATGACGGTCAACAAATCACCCATGTCCTCGATGCGGAGTTTCCCCTCGATACGCGTGGATACGGTTTGGTCCGCCGACCGTGTCCAACTGCCGTGGATGTCGAAGCGGTGATTTTTGGTCCCGCCCTCGAGTGTTCTTATGATCATGCCATGAGCGTGGCGTTCGGTTTGGAGTGTGAATGGGCCTAAATCGGCGTCCTGCCAGAGTAGCCGCTTGGCATTAAGCGCCAGATTCGGTACGGCGGACGGATCGATGGGTTCGATGTTCGCCGGTCCGGCTTTATTGGCCTTCAGTTTCGGTATCTTGAGGTGTTCCAGATCGAAAGCGATCGAATCGGCCGTGGCTTTGAAGCCCCCCTTGCCGTAAGCGCTGGCGATATGGCCCCGCCAATGTCGGTCTTCGCTCTCCATGTCGATGATCAGGGGACCCAAGGTTTCTTTGTTCCAATATAGCGTCCCGACGTTCAGTTCCAGTTTACGCAAGAGACCGGTACTGCCCGGCTCGTCCGAGGAGTTGGGCAGCAAGCGCCGCCATTCGGCGGCTTCGAGTTCATCCAGTCGGGCGAAAATTGCGAGGCCGGGTTTCGATGAGGGGGAGGGGAGCGGTGTTCCGATGGCGATATCGCCCCCTTCCAGCTCGATGCCGGTATCAGATTCCGAGAGCCTGAGCCGTGCGGTGACATCGTGTCCATAGCTCAGCCGAAGCGGGATCTTGCTGCCGGCGAGAATCGCCGTTTCGATGAATAGATCTTTTCTCGCTTTTTCGCGCTTTCCGAGTGGCGCCGGCAGATTCAACTCCAGGCCCGTCATTCCGGACGACAGCGACAGAACCAGCGGATCGCTTTCGGTATCGAGCGATTCCGGAATCCGGAGGTTGAGCCGATAATCCGTGGCTCCCCGCGCCCATCGCCAAAGACTGCCGGGGATTTGTTCCTGCAGGTCCGACACGCCGATTCGGCCTTTGATCTCGACCGAAGTCTCGGCCTTCTGTCCCGAGATGCGGATGACGGCGGGACGATCGAACGCCGAGGCTCGAATGGCATCGGCGCTCAAACCGGTTCGCGTAAAATGCAAGGGGCCGTTGATGTGCCCCAGTTCCAGCCCGGCATCCTCGACGCGGAGGGTCGCATTTTTGAATTCCGCTTTGCCTTCGACTTCGGTATCGCCCAGTTTTTGATCGAGCGGAATGGTCAGGTTCAGCGAAATATCCGTTTCGCCGGCGGTGCTCACGAACTTGCCGAGCCGTTCAGGGATATCCCGAAGGGGAGTGTGGGCGAGAAAATCCAGGGCATCCGGCACCGTCGCGCGAGCGGTTCCGCTCAGTTTGAGCCAAGGCGAAGACTTTAGGTCCTTGGTTTCGGCGTGCGCTTCCACAATCTGGCCCTGGCCGATTCGTCCTTTGGTCGAGCCGATTTCCATGCCGGGACCGTGGAATTGCACGCGGACGTCGGTTTGGGTCAGCGGCGGCCAGTCCGGATGAAAGCGAAGTTCGATGTTTTGCGCTTCGATCGAGGATTCGAATACGCCTTCGTTCCGATAAAACGGGAAATCGGCGATCGCGCCGTGAAACAGGAGGTGGGCATTTCGGACTTGTCCGCCGATCAGCGCCTGCTCCAACCAACGCGAAGTTTGGGGGATTACGGCGAAAGGCAGGTAATTCTTGACGGCGGCCACGGTCGTTTCGCCGAGTTGCACGCGAAGATCGAGGAAGGGAGAGGCATTTGGGCTTTTCGGCAGGACGACTCCGAACCGGCCGCGTGCGGCGAGATCGGCGTTTTCGAGCGAAAGCGAACGGGATGAAATCGACCAATCCGTGTCGGTTTGCCGCCAGGACAGATCGGCCGTGGCCTTATTCAGATGAACCGGGCTCTTCAGTCCCAGCGCGGCCGGTTGGATATCCCTGTTTTCGACTGATACCGAGATCCGGCCGGTTTTGTCGGTACCGCAGAGTTTTCCGGCGAAACCGGAAACGCCCGGAAGCGATTGCCAGGCATTCGAGCCGAAATCGTCGAATGTTCCGCACAGGGCTACGCGTTCGCCCAGCGATCTTCCGGGTGCGAAAAAGAAACTGGTATTCCGTACGGTGCCGCGCGGAGCCAAGTCCCTCAACATTCCGTCGGCTTTTTCGCCGAGCACCGGGAGAGCGTGCAAGACGGTGTTGATATCGCCCAATTCGAGGTACGACGCCGCGGCGCGTATGACGGCAGGCGTTCCGTCGGCGCGACGGGTGAGGGCGAAGGAAAGGCGGGTCTTGGGCCAGGTGTCGGTCAACGCCGGCCTGAAGCGATCGAGATCCAGTCGCCAGCCGTCGTTTTCCAGTTGCCACCTGAACCGGCTTTCCAGGGAGGCCAAAGCCAGCTGATTTTCGGTGTTTGAATCCCCATGGAAAACGAATAACGGCTTTGCGAGCTTGACGTCTCCCGTCACGGAATTCAGCGCGCCGTTCCAGTTTCCCCAAAGTCTGAAATCCGCTATTCCGGATTTCATGGCGAAACGCGGCGTCGATAAGGCGTCGGCTATCCGGGCCGTATCGATGCGCTTTCCTTCGAGGTAAAGCTTTCCGGACCACTCCTCGGCCCGGAAGAGATCGCCTTCCGCATTCAGGACAAGCCGGAATGCTTGGCCCAGACTTTGAGGCAAGATGATATCGGCACCGAGCTTATGTTTTCCGTTTTTGTTGGCAAGCCGGATATTCGCCCGTCCCAAATGCAGAGACGGTTTGTTCCCTTGCAAATCCAGCCATTCCAGATCGCAGTCCAACAGTTCGAAGCGGCCGTCGCCCATGAGCCAGGCCGGCGGCCGGTCGCGCACGTGCAGACCTACGATGCCGATCGTGCCGTCTTGCCTGCGCCGGATCGAGAGTTTCGCTCCGATAATCTTCAGCCGGTCGAAGCTGGGTTGGCCGGTCAACAAGGTGCGAAGCGGATCGACGTCGACGCGGATTGCGGCGAATCGGATCGCCGGCTGGCCTTGCGAGTCCAGGATATGGAAGCCGTTCAGGGAAAACTCGGGATGGAAGCCATGCAGGCGGGCCGACAGTTCGTCGATTCGGACGGTTTCGCCGATCAGGAAACCGATTTCGGTTTCCAGGCGGCGGCGATACTCCGCCGCTCCGGGAAACAGCCAGAAGCGCAGGACAGTAACCGTCAGCGCCAATATGACAATGAAGCAAAGACCGAAATACAGCGCCGTTCGGTGGGTAAAACGAAGAATTCTTTTCAAAAGACGGCGCTACAGCAGGACGACATCGTATTGCTCCTGGGTATACTGCGTTTCGGCGCGGAATTTGATGCGAACCCCTAGGAATGTCTCCAGTTCCGACAAGGTGTCGGCTTCCTCGTCCAGCAGTCGCTCGACGACTTCGTTGGATGCCAGCACGAGGAGTTCCTGGACATTATATTGACGCACTTCGCGAATGACTTCGCGGAAAATCTCCATGCAGACCGTTTCCGGCGTTTTCAACACCCCGCGTCCGCTGCACGCCGGACAGGGCTCGCACAGGATGTGCTCGAGGCTCTCGCGGGTGCGCTTACGCGTCATTTCCACCAGCCCGAGCGAAGACACCTCGCTGATGGTGTTCTTGGCGTGGTCCTTTTCCAGGCTTTTTTCCAGCGCTTGCAGGACCTGCTGCTTGTGGTCCTCGTCCCGCATGTCGATGAAATCGATGATGATGATGCCGCCGAGATTGCGCAGCCGTAGCTGGCGCGCAATGGCTTGGGCCGCCTCCAGATTGGTCTTGAAGATGGTTTCTTCCAGGCTGCGTCCGCCGACGAAGGCGCCGGTGTTGACATCGATGGTCGTCATCGCCTCGGTCTGGTCGAACACCAGATGGCCGCCTGACTTGAGCATGACCCGGCGCTCCAGAGCCTTCTGTATTTCGTCCTCGACGCCGTAAAGATCGAACAAAGGCCGTTCGCCGGAATAATGCTCGACGAGGGGAGCCAGTTCCGGAACGAATTCCTTGGCGAACTTGACCAGGCGACCGTAGGTTTCGCGAGAATCGACCCGAATTTTCTCGACTCGGGCGCGGTGCAGATCGCGCAAGACCCGCATGCTGAGCGGCAGGTCCTCATGAAGCAAGGTTTTCGGCTTGACGGTCTTGATCCGCTGAGCGATGGAGTTCCACAGCTTGAGCAGGAACAGCATGTCGGTGCGGAGCGCGGTTTCTTCGATGCCCTCGGCGGCGGTGCGCGAGATGAATCCTCCGGTGGCGTGCTCCTTCTGAAAGGTTTCGATGACGGTGCGCAGCCGAATCCGTTCCTGAGCGCACTCGATGCGCTGCGATACGCCGCAGGTTCGGCTGTAAGGCATATAGACCTCGTACACCGACGGAATGGCGATTTCGGTGGTGAGCCGCGCGCCCTTGGCACCTATGGGGTCTTTGACGACTTGTACGACCAGTTCCTGCCCTTCGTGAAAAATCAGCTCGATCTGGTCGGTCGGTGTTTTCTCCCGATCGGTGGCTCCTAGATCCGATATGTGCAGGAATGCCGCCCGTTCCAGCCCGATGTCCACGAAAGCGGCCTGCATGCCGGGCAGCACTCGGCAGATCTTGCCCTTGTAGATGTTGCCGACCAGCCCGCGGCGGCGGGTTCGCTCGATCAAGACCTCTTGCAAGACGCCGTTTTCGACGATGGCTACGCGAGTCTCCCGCGGTGTGACGTTGATGAGTATTTCGTCGCTCATGCGCCGGCTAGGTGGCAGAAACGTTGAGGACCGAGATCCCGACACATTTCAACAGTTCCGCCGTCTCGAAAAGCGGCAAACCCATGACGCCCGAGTAGCTGCCGGACAGATGCCGAATGAAGACCGCACCCTTGCCCTGAATGGCGTAGGCGCCGGCTTTGTCGCGGGGTTCGCCGGTGGCCCAGTAAGCTTCGATTTCTTCCTGGCTCATTCGGCGAAAGCTCACGCTGCTGACACTCAGCGCTTCCCAATGCCGGTCGCCTTTCCGCAGCGAAACGGCGCTCAGGACCCGATGCTCCCTACCGGCCAGCTGCGAGAGCATGCGCGAAGCGTGCTCGAAATCTTGCGGCTTGCCCAAGATGTTCCCGTCCAATACGACCTCGGTATCCGCCGCCAATACCGGCAGCCTGCCGCCGCTGCTCTTCCATGTTTCGAGCGATTTTTCCGCCGCCACGCGCTGGACATAGGCTTCGGGGGACTCGTTCGGCTGCGGGTGTTCGTGAACTGCGGCCGGCATCACGTCATAGGCGATGCCGAGTTGATCGAGCAGTTCGCGGCGGCGGGGCGATGCCGACGCCAAAATAATCTGCGGACTTCGGGTGTCCATGCTATCGGTGATAAGGGTGATGCTGCAGAATGCTCCACGCCCGGTAGATCTGCTCGGCTACGATGATACGCACCACCGGGTGAGGAAAAGTCAACTTCGATAAGCTCCATCGTTGATTCGCGCGTTCCAGGCAAGCCGGAGAGAGTCCGTCCGGTCCTCCCACCAGAAGCGCCACGTCGCGTCCGCTTTCCAGCCAGCGCGCCAAAGCTGCGGCCAAGTCCGGCGTGCTCCACTCCTTTCCCGCCACATCGAGCGCGACTACATGCACATCGCGCGGCAATGCCGCCAGCATCCGCTCTCCTTCATCCTCGGTCAGTCGGACGATGTCGGCATTCTTCCCGCGTTTCGCCGGGGCGATTTCCTTCAGCGCCAGTTCGCACTCCCGGGGCAGGCGTTTGGCATACTCCGAATAAGCTTCCGTCACCCAATCCGGCATACGGTTACCGACGGCCACCAAATGAATCCGCATGTGACAGCGCGGGACAAAAAAACGAATTATAAGGCAATCGGCCTAATTTACCGACTGCGACAAATGGGGTGGCTGAAAGAAAAAGCACGTAGGATGTGCTGACCGAAGGGAAGCGCATCGGTTGCGAACGATTCGCTTCCTTGCGTCAGCGCATCCTACCGGCTCGCCATCGACGCGTTGCGAATCAAGCCAGTTGCAGCATCTTGTTCAGAGCCAGCTTGGCCCAGCGTGCGTCACCCTCGGGTACTTTGATGCGGTTGACGACGTGTCCTTCCACCAGGTTTTCCAGCACCCAGAGCAAGTGTTGCGGATCGGTTCGGAACATCGTCGAGCACATGCACACGGTCGGGGACATGAAATGAACTTCCTTGCCCTGCGGCTTGAGTTCCTCGGCCAGCCGATTGACCAGGTTGAGCTCGGTGCCCACCAGCCAGCGGGTGTTCGGCTCCGCCTCGCGTACGGTTTTCAGAATGTATTCGGTCGAGCCGATGTACTGGGCTTTCTGGCAGACTTCGAAAGAACACTCGGGATGGGCGATCACCCGTGTGTCCGGGTAACGCTCCAAAAAGCGGTCGATATGCTCCGGGCGGAACATCTGATGCACCGAGCAGAAGCCCTTCCAGAGAATGATCCTCGCCCGGCGGATTTCCTCTTCGGTCAGGCCGCCCATGGGTTTGGCGAAATCCCAGGTCACCATCTCGTCGAGCGGAATGCCCATGCGATAGCCGGTGTTGCGTCCGAGGTGCTGGTCGGGAAAGAACAGCACTTTCTGCCGCTGGGCGAAGCTCCAGTCGAGAATCTTTTGGGCATTGCTGGAGGTGCAGACGATGCCGTTATGCCGCCCGCAGAAGGCTTTCAGATCGGCTGCGGAATTGATGTAGGTCACCGGCGTCACGATTTCGTCGGGATCGAACAGTTGACCGAGTTCGTTCCAGCACCGCTCGACGGCGGCCAAGTTCGCCATGTCGGCCATCGAGCAGCCGGCCGCGAGGTCGGGGAGAATCGAGATTTGTTCGGGACGCGACAGGATATCCGCCACCTCCGCCATGAAATGCACGCCGCAGAACACGATGTACTGGGCACTGGACTTGGAGGCTTCGCGGGACAGCTTGAGGGAATCGCCGGTCAGGTCGGCGTGGCGGAACACCTCATCGCGCTGGTAATGATGGCCCAGAATCACGCAACGATCGCCGAGTTTTCGCTTCGCGGCGATGATTCGTTGCTCGCACTCGGCGTCATCCAATAGGGCAAATTGCTGTATGGCAAGAGCGGATACGGACATAATTCGGCGGTAACACGAGTGAAATAAGGCAGTGTGGAGGCCGATAATAACACAGCAAAATAGTGCGTAATAGGTAGCGCGAACGGGATCGACGGTGTGGTCTTGTTGCGAATCAATCTGAGAAATGCGGACTGACGTTTGGGATATTCCGACTCAGTTCCGCGGACGCAGTTGATTCAGGGGGGGCGCCGAATTGGCGGCGAAACGCGGTGGCGAAGTTGGCGGCACTGGTGAAACCGGCCCGGTGCGCAGCCTTGTTCACGCTAAAGCTTTCGCGTTCCAGCGCGGTGCGTGCACCGTCCAGCTGAACCGCCCCGGTTTTCCCGGAGACAGTTAACGTTGAGTCAGGCCGCGATGACCGACCAGTTTCAGCTTCCGCCGCAGCAGGCCGGTCAGGGAATGGCGCCGCCATCTAATTCCGTCATCGTTGTTTCTGTGGAAGCCTCGCCAGTCTCGGCACCCGAGTTCATGGCGACGTTCCAGTCCCGCACCACGCGTTGCGCAAACGACCGCACTCCTTGATCGGCATCTCCGGCGAGTCGCTCGAATGCATCGATCACCGCACGATCGCGGAATCCCTGACTAGCGCCATGCTGCCATAAGTGGTGCGCTGCACGCTGACGGAACTCGGAGGTGCGGCCGGACGCTTGGGCGGTGGCGATCAGCGCTTCCGTAGCCCTGGGATCGTCAACGCCCTCCAGTACATCCAGCGCCTCCTCGTGCAATCGGCTATACGGCGATCGTAAGGCATCCAGGGCCCGTTCCACCGAAGCGGACAGTCGGCGCCTTTGAGCCTCTTCGAAAAGTTTCTGTTGGGCTTCGGGATCTCTTGCTTCGTCCGGATCGATCCCCGCGTACGATCCGGGCAGTGGGCGGAACTCGTCCAGGCTCTTAGGCTCGCCGGGAGCGGGTTTCGGCTCCGCGGCGATCAGCCGGAGCGTGTCCGCGCTGCCCGGATTTCCCAGGACTCGCGTCACCCAACGTCCTTGGTTGTCGGGATAAGCTACGAAGGAATAACCGTCGAGCAGTCGTCGCAGCGCCTCGGGCACGTCGAGGTCGGCGAACGTCACCGATACCTTTCGGCGGTCGGCTTCCGCCTCGCCGATGAGGAAGCGGATTCCGGCGGCGGCCCCGACTTCTTCCAGGCAACGCTGCAAGGTTTGATTTTCGCAGCGCAGGCTCAGGCGCTGATCGGTATAGCGCGCTTCGGGTTCAACCGTGGAAGTGGCCGGAAGCGCTTCGCCGCAAACTCCCGCCAACAGTGCGACGGCTCCTAAAATGGTTTTCCGGTGGATCATGATCACAAGACCTCGTTCGGTGTGGGTTCGCCCGTTACTTTCGCCATGCCCCGCCGGGCACGACGGCGCTTTTACCTTGAAAGCAACCGGGATGCCATCGCCTCGAAGACTGGACACACGCGCGCCGAATTCCCGCACTCGGGAAGCTCGCCAGGCAGGGTGACGCGCTTCGGATTGGGTTCCCCCTCGGTCGCCCCCCTCAAATCAGCGCCATTTTTACGCCATATCGTTTTGTGTACGAAATATCGTAATTCCTCGACGGATTACGATCGGCTCGCTGCCCCATGCTCTTAGGCATAACCCAGTCAATTCAGTCGCTTACATGAGGAGGCGAGTGTTGGCCCGCGGTTTGCGCCAGTACGCATCGTCACCGTACCCGAAAAGAAATCTCTTTACATACATTCAGGAGACGAGCCGTGAACACTCTTAAAACACTGACCGCCTGGTTCCTTACCGCAGCCACCGCCCTGGGAAGCACGGTTTCCCAGGCCATCGACAACTCCGCCTATTCGCACGACGCCGACAACGGCGCCCGCAATCCGCAGTGGATGAGTTCGCTGCCCGATAGCCGCAAGTTCAGCGAACTATCCGTGCCGGGAACCCACGACACCATGGCGTTGTACGGCGGCGACTATGCTCAGGCGCAATCCATGTCGCTCGCGAAACAACTCGATGCGGGCATCCGGGCACTGGATATCCGCTGCCGCCATTACGAAAACACTTTCCAGATCTATCACGGCTTCGTGTACCAGTTTGCGAGCTTCGAGACCGTGCTGGACGCCGTGCAGCAGTTCCTGAATCAAAACCCCCGGGAAACCGTTTACATGTATATCCAGTCGGAAACCACAGACATCACGCCGGCCAAGGGAAACACCCGGTCCTTCGCCGAAACCTTCGACGACTACAAGTCCCGGTATCCCGGTCTGTTCTGGGAGTATACCGGCGAGAATCCGACCCTGGGCGAAACCCGAGGCAAGGTCGTCGTCATTCAGAATTTCTATCACTCGCCCGCAGTGGGTCTCGATTACGACCGCTTCGTCAAGCGGGATAACGATTGGAAAGTCAGCACCAACTGGAAACTCTACGACAAATGGACCTCGGTCAAATCCCAGCTCCAACTGGCCGCGACGGCGTCGACCGATACGGTTTTTTCCATCGGCTTGAACGGCGCCGAAATCGCTTTTCCCTACTTCGTCGCCAGCGGCCATAGCTCGCCGGGCACCAACGCGCCCCAACTGATGACCGGCCTGACCACGCCGGGCTGGAAGGACTGGTATCCGGATTTTCCGCGGGTCAACTGCGTGTTGGGCATCTGCTCCATCGCCTTTCTGGGCACCAACCAGTTGACCAACCTTTGGCTTCTGACGCAGCGGATGACGGTGGACCTGCTCAACATGGACCCGAGAAACAAAGACCGGGAGCGCATCCCCTATCCCCGCGTCGGCCTCATCTGGGCCGATTTTCCCGGTAGAAGCTTGATCGAGAACATCATCGCGCTGAATCGCAGGTAGTCTCGAGCGGTGGAGCGCATGAAGGGGTGGCAAGATGAGGAGGCATTGCCACCCCTCTTATTATCTTGGCACACCGTGAAAAGCATCGCTCATGCTGAAACTGGAAATAAAATGGGGTACATCGTTCCGCTTGGAATCCATTCCATTGCGCAATGCTGTCTGAGGCGGTTCGAAAAAGCATGACCGTTTCACGCGGAGACTTTTTTCAGACCTGGAAATAAGCCGAGCTGCACGAGAACTACGCATACTCGGCATCGCACGAGCCCGCCGTCCGCGAATTGAGATGCCTGCCGGCATCCTCTATTCTTAGCGACTTTAATGAAATTAGCCGATTCGTGCTCAATAAGACGATAACCGGCGGGCGGAGATGTGAACCTAATCCAGCAATTGTTATTGACGGTCGGCCTGGGTTTGATGGCTGTTTCGGTTAAGGGAAGCGATCTGGGCCTGAGCGACGAACCTTTATTAAAAGAATTTCATTTGGCGGATTTCGACGGTAAGGCGGACGAAGCCGCCTTATTGAGCGATTGGAAGATCATAGTGGAGCGACAACCGGCCAGCATGGCGTTTCGGCTGGGCGAAGACCGAACAAACGGTGTTTCGGGGAAGTCCCTCCAGGTGAGATACGCCTTGCCGCCGTCGGCCGATTCGGTGGATCTCCCGGAAACCAGCGGCGAGTTCAGCGCGTCGCTGAATTTGAACTCGCTGGATGCGGCGGACTACGATCATTTGAGGTTCTGGGTCAAGGGAGATCCGGCCGAGGGTTTCAACCCCGAGTTCGAGGTGCAGTTTCGCCGTCCGGAACCGGCAGGGAGCGGGATGAAGGAAGTCGGCAGCTTTATGGTGAGCGGTATTACCGATCAATGGAAACAGGTCGTCGTGCCTTTGAATTACATGATCGGCATCAAGGACTGGAGCCAATTGTCTTCCTTCGTCATTACTTTTTCGCCGCGCGAGATGCGCGTCCATAATGGGGCCTATTGGATCGACGATATCGCGCTGATCAAAACCGGCAAACCGGGGCCCGGCACCGGCGATCTAGTCATCGCCGAAAAGAAGAAAGCCTGGGAAGACGCTTTAGGCGGCGAAGCGGCGGCGCGTCCCAAACTGCGGGAGCGACTGGCCGGCTGGCCCGCTACGCCCTTGATCGACGGCAAAACCCTGCCTGCCGACGAGCGGGAATTTCTCCGCCGCATCGCGCAGGATACCTGGCGCGGCCTCGACGCTTTGACCGACAAGCTGCACGGTTTGCCGCTGGATCGCGTGCATTTCGGCAACGGCTCCGTCGATCTCTCGGTTTCGAAAATCGGCGATTACACTAGCGTCACCAATATCGGTTTTCATTTTCTAGCGGTGGTTGCCGCTCACGAGCTCGGATTCATTACCCGCGAGCAGGCGCTGGAACGGCTCGCGGCGACGCTCGCGACCTTGGAAGTTCTGGAAACCTATCGGGGCTTTTATTTCAATTACTACAACACCACGACACTGGAGCGTACCAGCAATTTCGTCTCGTTCGTGGATTCGTCCTGGCTGACGGCGGGTCTCGTCGTTGCGCGGCAGACGTTTCCGGAGTTCGCTGCCCGTTGCACGCGGCTGATCGAAAACGGCAACTACCGTTTTTTTTACGATCCCGACCATAAGCTCATGTCCCACGGGTATTATGTGAACATGGCCTTGCGGTCGACCTTCCATTACGGGGTGTTTTACGCCGAATCCCGCATCGGAAGCTTGATCGCCATCGGCAAGGGCGATGTTCCCGAGGAACACTGGTTCAGGATGGCGCGCACCCTGCCGGCGGAATTCGATTGGCAGTCGCTTACGCCTCTGGAGCGCACGGAGAAGAGCGTGAACGGTTTTCGCTGGATCGGCGGCTATTACCAATGGCGGGATTACCGCTATGTGCCTTCGTGGGGAGGCAGTTTGTTCGAGGCGCTGATGCCGGCGCTGGTGCTGGATGAAGCGCAGCACGCACCGGGCAGCCTCGGCTACAACGGCAAAGTGCATACCGACATACAGCGGGCATACGCGCTGGAGTCGCTCGGTTATCCGGTCTGGGGCATGTCGCCCAGTTCTACTCCGGGCGCGGACCGTTATTCGGAGTACGGGGTAAAGTTTCTCGGTGCGGCGGGCTACGGCGAGGGCGTGGTAACGCCTCATGCGGCGGCCCTGGCCCTGCTCACCGAACCCTCCGAAGCGGCGGTCAATTTGCGGAAACTGATCGAACTTTATCCCATTTACGGCGATTTCGGATTCTACGACGCGGTGAATCCGGTGACGGGCGAAGTGGCGTACAACTATCTGTGCCTGAATCAGGCGATGATTCTCGTGGCTCTGGCGGACCATCTCGCCGACCATGCGGTGCAGAAGCGCTTCGCGGCCGATCCGATCGTACAACGGGCCTTGCCCCTGATCGGCTTCGAGAAGTTCGTCGATCAGGCGCCTTGACCGTGGCATCGACAGCGAAGCTTATCCGCACCTTCGATCGCGGCGCAGCGCGCCGAAACGTCCATCATCCACTTTAGGCCTGTCGAGGATGGCCAGCGTCGAATTCGAGCACGTCGATAAAACCTATCCGAATGGCCATCGGGCCATTTCCGACCTGAGTCTCCGCATCGAGGACGGCGAGCTGATGGTTTTCGTCGGTCCCTCGGGTTGCGGCAAATCCACCCTGCTGAGACTGCTCGCGGGACTCGAGGAGATCACCGGGGGAATCATAAGAATCGGCGACCGCGTGGCGAACGAGCTCAGTCCGCAGCAGCGGAATATCGCCATGGTGTTCCAGGATTATGCCTTGTACCCGACCATGACTGTGCGCGGCAATCTCGAATTTCCCTTGAAGATGCGGAAGCTCTCCAAGGAGGAAATCAGACGGCGGGTAGGCTGGGCCGCGGACATGCTCGGATTGGGGGATGTCATGGACCGCCTGCCCAAGCAGCTTTCCGGCGGCCAGCGTCAGCGTGTCGCCATGGGGCGGGCGCTGGTGCGGGAGCCGACGGTGTTCTTGCTCGACGAACCGCTATCGAATCTCGATGCGAAGCTGCGCACTCAGGTTCGGGCGGAAATCGGCGATCTGCAGCGGCGCACGGGCGCAACCATGATCTATGTCACTCACGACCAGGTGGAGGCCATGACCTTGGGGCAGCGTATCGCCGTGCTGGATCAAGGCCGCATTCAGCAGGTGGCCAATCCCAAGGAACTGTATGAGCATCCGGCGAATGCCTTCGTCGCGGGATTTATCGGCAACCCGCCGATGAATTTGTTTACCGCGGAATTGCGAAAGGACTTAGACGGACGCTTGCAACTCTTGGTCAACGGACAAGCCCTCCTGGCATTGCCCGACAAGTGCGCGGCAAGCCTTCGCGACCGCGGCTTGCCGGTAACCGCGGGTTTTCGCCCGGAAGCCGTGCGTTTGTCGGAAGAGGGCGGAAGCGGTTTTCCGGCCGTGGTCGTCAACGCGGAATACCTGGGCCACGAGACTTTGCTTCACTTTCGTCCCGGACGCGCCAGCGATCAACTGTCGGATGCGCCGGTCTGGACGGCAAGACTGCCCGGATTGCATCTCTTCTCCAAGGATGAGGCCGTTCGCTTGACGGTATCGCCGGATCAAATTTACTTGTTCGATTAGCTGAACGAACGGGATAAGCGCCTGTCGGATATTTATTCGCCGCCGGCTTTATCTATAAAGTAGCTGCCACGCCTAAGCCGGGGTAGTCATGATCGACTGGAAACAACCGGCATTTTTTCTTGAACTGCTGGTCATTCTGACCAGTTCGCTGGTCAGTGTCGTCGTTTTTCGGCGTTTCCGCATTCCGGACATTCTGGCTTATCTATTCGCCGGCGCCGTGATTGGGCCTTATGCGCTGGGCCTGGTGAAAGACGACGCGAATATCCGTCTCTTCTCCGATCTGGGCGTCACCTTCCTGCTATTCGATCTGGGGCTCGAATTCTCTCTGCCCAGGCTGCTCGCTCTGCGCCGGTCGGTGTTCGGCTTGGGGGTATTGCAACTGACCCTTACGATCGCCGTAATGTCCGGCGTCCTGATCTGGTTCGGCGGTTATTCGTCCGCCGCCTCTCTGGTGATCGCCGGTGCGCTGACGGTGTCGTCGACCGCGATCATCGTGCGGGAATTAAATGAGCTGAGACTCATCAATCGGCACCACGCCCAGCTGTCCATAAGCGTTTCGATTCTTCAGGATCTCGCCGCCGTAATTCTTTTGATACTCATTCCGGCGCTCGCCGTTACCCCCGATCAACCGGTTTACCGGCAAATCGCGTGGACTCTCGGATCGAGTCTGCTCTTGGGAGGTTTTCTTCTCGGCGTGGCGCGATGGGTGTTGCCGCACGTTTTCTATGAGATCACCAAGATTCAATCCGAAGAAATCTTCGTGCTGACGACTCTGGTAATCGTATTGCTCTCCGGTTGGCTGATGAGTGCCTTTGGCCTATCGATGGCGCTCGGCGCCTTCATCATCGGGGTCATGCTGGGCGAGAGCGAATTCCGCCATCAGGTCGAGATGAGCATACGGCCGTTCCGCGATATCTTGATGGGACTGTTTTTCGCGAGTCTCGGCATGAAGCTCGACATCGGGCTGTTGAGCGGCGAGTGGTCCATGCTCCTGATCGGTACCGCCTTGGTGGTACTGGGCAAATGGGCCATCACAGTCGCATCGGCTCTGATCGTCGGCGAATCCTTCCCCACCGCCTGCAAGGCCGGGCTGCTGTTGGCTCAGGTGAGCGAGTTCGGTTTCGCCCTGATCGCCTTGGCCACCGAAGTGGGCATACTCGCCACGGACACCAGTTCACGGGTGCTTTTGATTGCCTGGGCCACTATGGTTTTGAGTCCCGTGCTGATCCGCTACAACTTCGAAATCAGCGAAGCTCTGGCCGGAATGGCAGGGCAGCGGTTCTCGGCGCGCGACAGAGAGAGTGAGCATGTCCCGCCGGATTTGAGCGATCACGTGATCCTTGCCGGTTATGGTAGGGTCGGGCAAATGATCGGGAGATTTTTGCGGACCAACCAGATTCCGTTTATCGCGATGGATATCGACAGCGAGCAGGTCAAAAAAGGGCGTAAGGACGGCGAGTTGGTGATTTACGGGAGTTGCGAGCGGATCGAGCTGCTCGAGCGTTGCCACATCGCCCGCGCGCGCCTGGCGATCCTAACCTTCAAATCGCTTAAGGAAGCCCAGCGAGCGGTTTCGAAAATACGCTCGTCGGGCTATGCGCTGCCCATCATCGTCAGGACCCAGCACCACAGCGATTACACCGGCTTGATCATGGCCGGCGCCAATCACGTGGTGCCCGAGATGTTCGAGGCCAGCCTGCTGATTGCGGCGGAAGTTCTGACCATGCTCGGTTTTTCAAAAGGCGAGGTCGAGGAGCAAATCGACGCCGAGCGGAAGCGCCATAGGCATTTGAGGTGGACTAGTAGGCTCGGATGACGAAGGATCCCGCCATTTCCGCGAAAATGCCCGGTTTCGTTTCTCAACCCAACTTACATGTTGGGCTCACGACACGCTCCGGAGGGAAAGAAGGCGTTATCTTTCTCGAGCATTTGTGTGACGTGGTCCGGAAGTCCGCTGACGCCGGTTTTAAAAGCATAGGGCGCTAACGGTTGGCGATGCCGTGCGGTACGTGGCCGGTGGCGACGTGGAGGCAGGCGGATTCGCAATGGCCTTTTTGGTCGTCGAAAAAAATGTCCGCGCCGAACGCCCGCAGAAACGGGCCTTTATCCATCCCGCCCAGAAACAGCGCTTCGTCGATGCGGATGTTCCAGGCGCGCAAGGTACGGACCACCCGTTCGTGGGCGGGAGCCGCGCGGGCCGTTACGAGAGCGGTCCGGATCGGCGACTGGTCCGGGCCGAACAGGGTCTGAATTTGGTGGAGCGCGGCCAGAAAGGCTTTGAACGGGCCGCCGGAGAGCGGATTTCGCGCCTCGGTAATTTCATTTTCAGTAAACGCTTGCAGCCCGTCGGAGCGATAGATACGCTCCGATTCGTCGGAAAACAGCACGGCATCGCCGTCGAAAGCGATTCTCAGTTGTTCAGACTCGTTCGCGGACTTGCTGGCCGACATGATGGTCGCCGCCGCATATCCGGCATCCAAGGCCTTGGCCACGTCCTCTGCGTTCGCGGAGAGAAACAGGTGCGCGCCGAAAGCCGCGATGTAATTGAACGGCGATTGGCCGCTGGTGAACGCCGCGCGACAGATATCGAGTTCATGATGCCGAATCGAGTTGAAAACCCGGAGTCCGGTATCCGCGCTATTGCGCGACAGCAGGATGACCTCGACCATCGGGGCGGCCAATACCCGGTTCAGTGCCAGGAGTTTCTTGACCAGCGAAAAAGCCACGCCCGGCGCCAAGACGCTGTCTTCGTGCTCGACCTGGTACCGGCAGAAGGCTTCTTTGCCGTCCTGTTCGAAAATAGCGTGGGATTCGTCCAAGTCGAATAGTGCTCTGGACGAGATGGCCACGACCAGTTTCTTATCCTGTTTGGTAAGCTTGGCTGTCAAATCTGGAAGGCTGGTCACGTCGCGAAAAAATCCATAGAAAAATAATTCGTAACGTCAATGCGGGCACTAATAGCAATCTGAGGGGTCTTAGCTGCTGTTTTGCGGTCTGTTGCTTCGCCCAGCCGAGGGAGCTTCGAAAAGCCGTTTGGTTAAGCGATCAATATATACATTTTTTTTCTGCTGCCGCAAAATCTGTCCTCCTTTTATGAACGTGCCAAAATTATTCAATTGTCAATTTACCTAAGACTATAACAAAGCGTCAGCCATGAAAGATTTATTGCGTAGCAAGTATTCACTTCTTTTCTTATTTCTCTTCATCATCCTGCTTTATGTCCTTTTGGACAAAGCAGTGCTTCCTTTCGTGATGAAAGTGGTCGAATCGGATGTGTTCTTTGAGCAAGAAACGGAAGAAGAACAGTTGGGTAACGTCAAAAATGAACGTACCGACTTTGCGCTGATGCACTGCAAAAATTCGATGAAAGAAGAGGGTATGTTGCCTGAAAATGCCGACTTTCTCGACGCCAAGTACGATGCTTGGGCCTTGGGCAATCGAACCTACATCATTCGTTCAGGCATCAGGGTGGTCGATCCCGAGAAGGGACAGATGGAGAGGAAGTTTGCTTGCAAAATCCGTTTGGTCGAGAACGACCCGACGGATTTCAAGAATTGGTCGATTCTGGGTATCGATTTCCACTCGGAAGACGAGGAGGAATAAGTACCCGGCCGGGGTTTCCGGAAAATCCGTAGTGGCGGATTAAAGATCCGGCGGAAAAACGCCGGATCTTTAATCCGGATCTGAGTAGCCCGTCGGCGTCGGCATTAACCCGGTGGCCAGCTCATCGGGCGTCCGCCGAGAACGTGGAGGTGGAGGTGGTAGACCTCTTGGCCGGAATCCCCTCGGCAATTGATGACCGTGCGGTAGCCCGATTCCGCGATGCCTTCGGATCGGGCGACTTTCCTGGCCGCTTGCAGTAGCTCGGAAGCCAATACCGAGTCGGCCTCGGGCAGATCGTCGAGAGTCGGGATGTGCCGCTTCGGTATGACCAGCACATGAACCGGCGCACGCGGCCGAATATCCCGAAACGCCAGCACGTGATCGTTCTCGTATACCACCGCAGGCTTGATGTCGCCGGCGACCATCTTGCAAAACAGACAATCCGTCATCGTTTCCTCCGCTGGGTCTAACCTAGAAACGGGAATAGTAAGGCTGGACAGTCGGAATCCCTAGGGCTTTTCTACACCATCAAAGCGGTCAACTGCCGTCTCGAGGTTCAAAAGTCTTTGCGGCCGTCGAACGCATGTGCCAAGGTGGCGCCGTCGACGTATTCCAGTTCGCCGCCGAAGGGTACGCCGTAGGCTATGCGGGTCGTCCGAACTCCGTTCTTCCTCGCCATCTCGCTGATGTAGTGAGCTGTGGCTTCTCCTTCCACCGTGGTATTGGTGGCTAGGATGATTTCCGCGACTTCGCCCGACCTCAACCGCTGTTCCAACAAATCGAGGCGCAACTCCTCCGGGCCGATGCCATCCAGCGGAGAAAGCCTTCCGTTGAGCACGAAAAAGAGACCCTTGAATCCGGTTGCCTGACTGATTGCATAAACCTCGGCAGGCGTTTCTACGATGCACAACTGCGTTCTGTCGCGATTGGGACTGGCGCAGATATTACACAGTTCGCCTTCGGTCAAGGTGCGGCATAGCGCGCAATGTCCGATTTTTTCGAGAGCGGAAAGCAGGGATTCGGCGAGACTCCGCGCGCCTTGCCGGTCGCGCTGAAGAAGATAGAACGTCATCCGCTGGGCCGATTTCGGACCCACGCCCGGCAGGCAGCGCAGGGCTTGCATCAATTGGGACAAGGCCCCGGTCTTTGGCATTGGCGATAGAGCGGTCGAATGTTAGGGCAGGACTCGTTCAAAACGGAAGTTTGAATCCGGCGGGCAGCTCGATACCGCCGGTTAAAGCCGACATTTTTTCCTGTTTGAGGCGATTGACCCGGTTTACCGCGTCATTTACGGCGGCGGCGACCAAGTCTTCCAACATGTCGCGATCGTCTCTTACCAGACTTTCGTCGATGCTGACCTTTTTCACTTCCTTTTTGCCGTTCATGACGACCTTGACCAGTCCGCCGCCCGATTCGCCTTGAACTTCCAAAGCGGCTAATTCCTCCTGGGCCTTCTGCAGGTTTTCCTGCATCTTCTGCGCCTGCTGCATGAGATTGGCGAGCGGGTTTTTCATGGGATTCTCCGTCAGTCAATGGGTTTGGTGGAACCTGGGATGATACGGGCGTCGAAACGCTCTTTCAGTGCCCTGATGTTCTCGTCTTGCTCTATTTCGATTTCCGCGGTCCGCTGGCGTTCCTCTTTTTCGCGTTGAATCAGCGAAGCAGGCGTTTCCCGTCCGGGCGCCTCGATTTTGATCGTCAGTTTCAAAGGACTTCGGAAATAATCCCTCAGAGCCTTTTCCAGGTTGGCCTCCACCCGGCTGACGCGGAGGTGAGCATGTTGTGGATCGAGCACCAGGATACAGGATTTTTCGTCCAGGTCTTGCAATACGCAATTGTTCGCCAGTTCGCGAGTCAGTCCGGCGACGCCCATCGCCTGGATCAGTCCGTGCCAGTCATGGCTCGATCCGATTCGAGACGCGGGCGGCGCAGGAGCTGTTCCGATCTCGGTCTTAATCGGTTCGGGAGCAGGCTCGGCTTCGACCTGAGTCGGCATGGAGACGGGGCTAGCGTCGAGCGGACGAGCAATTTTCGGCGGATCGGTTTTTCGTGGGGGAGCCGCGTCGACGGCACTCCGCAGGTCCGCAGATTTCGTAGCCGGACGAAAGGCCAGCATGCGCAGCATCACCATTTCGAAACCCGAGCGCGGATCGGGGGCGAGCGGCAAGTCCCGCTGTCCGATCAAGCCGATCTGATAAAACAGCTGCAAATCCTCTGCGCCGATCCGTTGTGCGAGATTCAAAATCAGGTCGGCGTCGTCCTCCCGCTTGATCGCCTCGGGAATCCATTGGGCGAGCGATGCATGGTGCAGGATGATCAGGATTTGTTGCAGCACGTCGGCGAAATTCGGCGTGTGCTCCGCCATCTGCTCGATGTGCCGGAGCAAGGTTGCGGCATCGCCTTCGGCCAGTGCCGAAAGAAGCTCGAAGACCGGATGCCTCGCCACGGTGCCCAGCATCAGGCTGACTTCGGCTTCCCTGAGCCGGCCGCCGCCGTGGACGATTGCCTGATCGAGAAGACTCAGCCCGTCGCGCATGGAGCCTTCCGCGGCACGGGCTAGCAGCTTCACGGCGGCGGCCTCGTATTCGATGCTCTCGCGCCTTAGGATTTCTTCCATCTGGGCGCGAATCTGATCCGGCGTCAGCCGCTTCAAATTGAATTGCAGGCATCGCGACAGCACCGTGACCGGAATTTTCTGCGGATCGGTCGTGGCCAGCAGGAATTTGATGTGGGGCGGCGGTTCTTCAAGCGTTTTGAGCAGGGCATTGAAGCTATGCCCCGAAAGCATGTGCACTTCGTCGATCAAGTAGACCTTGTACCGCCCCTGGTTGGGGGCGTACTGCACGTTTTCGAGCAGGTCGCGGGTATCTTCGACTTTGGTGCGCGAAGCGGCATCCACTTCGATCAAATCGACGAAGCGGCCTTCGTCCACTTCGCGGCAGATCACGCACTCGCCGCACGGGTCGTAAGTTTTTCGATCCTCGCAATTGAGCGCCTTGGCCAGGATTCGAGCGATGGTGGTTTTGCCGACGCCGCGGGTGCCGGTGAAGAGATAGGCATGGTGCATACGGTCGAATTCGAGCGCGTGGGTCAACGCTCGGACCACATGCTCCTGGCCTACGATTTCGCTAAAAGTGCGGGGTCGCCATTTCCGGGCTAGGGCCTGATACGGCATTCTGGGTTTGTGCACGCTATCGACCGGGATGAATGAATTAGGGCGGCAAGCCGCGCCAGCCGCACCTCGGCACACGAATCCGCTGCTACCGCTGCTCCCTTCCGGGCCTGACGGGGTTTACAGCGTATCGTTGCGAGGGGACCGACGCGACTCGCCATTGAACTCGAAGACCCGGCCATGTCCTATGGCGGGGCTGAAGAGAACGTATTATCGTCGATTAAGAGTCCGGCTTCAAGGCTATATAACGTTTGTCTCAAGCGGTCTTCCGGCGTAGGTGTCTCCGTTTGTGACGAACAGACGACAGCAGCGACAGCAGAATGAACCCCATCCCGGTCAGTCCGGTTATCACTTCGGACACTTCGACGACCATGCTGGCCAGCATCAGGAGGGCCAGCGCGCCTATGGCGTAGTGGGCGCCGTGTTCGAGGAACAGGTATTCGTCCAGGGTGCGCTTGTGAACCAGGAAAACCGTGAGGCTGCGCACGAACATCGCGCCTATGGTCAGGCCCAGCATGATGATCACGACGTCCTTGGATAATGCGAAAGCGCCGATGACGCCGTCGAAAGAGAAAGACAGATCGAGTATTTCCAGATAAAGAAAGGACATGAAGCCGGCTTTGTGTGCCGTGTGTTCGGCGGCTTTCGGGGTTTCGAAAAGGGCGGACAGACTTTTTACCAGGACGAATAGGATGACGCCGGCCAATCCGGCGATCAGGGCGTCCAGGCGCTCTTCGTGCGGCAGATAGTGTTGAGCGGTCAAAAGAGCCGTGAGCGCGGTGATGACCTCGATCGATTCCAGTTTGCCCAGGCGCGACAAGCGGCGTTCGACCCAGCCCAGCCAGTGCAGCGTTCTTTCCGATTCGAACAGAAAGCTGAAAAACACGAGCAGCAGGTACATGCCGCCGAACGCGGAAATCTGTATGTGCGCGGACGTGATGTGACGGGCGTACTCGTCGCTTTCTCGGAAAGCCATGATCACCACATCCTGTAGGCTGTGCCCGGTGATGACGGCGACGATCAGGATGGGCAGGAGAAAACGGGCCCCGAATACGGCGATAACCATGCCCCAGGTGAGAAAACGCCTCTGCCAGCGCGGGGTCATTTTTTTCAGTACCGAGGCGTTGACCACGGCATTGTCGAACGAAAGGCTGACCTCCATCACGCTCAAAATGCCCGCCAGGAAGAGACCGGCCAGTCCGGCCCAGTAGTAAGCGGTCGATAAGCCGATCAGCAAAATCAAGAACGAAAACAAGAAATACCGCACAAAAAACTCCGCATTAAATAAAAGTACGGCCATGAGGGTCGGTAACCGTTCTTTCCGCCAAGAGCCGCCGTCCAGGCGAAAGCGGTCAGTCGAACTAAGCGGCCAGTTCCTCCAGCAATTGGCCGATGAAAACGACCTTACTCTCGGGAGTATCGAAGCGGGCAAAAAATTTGAGTTTATCCGGGCCGTCCAGTTTGTAGGTTTGCGGTTGGGCTTGGATCAGACGAATCACCTGGGCCGGATCGACGGCCGGATTCGGATTGAATAATAGCCGGCCGTTTCCGGAGCCCGCTTCGATCTTGTGGACCCCGAGGGCTTCCGCTCTCAGTTTGAGTTCGGTGATCGCGAACAAGTTCTTGGTCTGCGGAGGCAGGAGTCCGAACCGGTCGATCATTTCCACCTGCAGCTTGCGCAAATCCTCTTCGTTCTTGGCATTGGCGATGCGCTTGTAGAGCACGAGACGGGTGTGAACGTCCGGCAGATAAGTGTCGGGAATGAGGGCTGGACACTGGAGGTCGATCTCGGGGCCGGCCTCGTGGGGAAGCATGTCGAGATCCAGCGATTTGCCCGATTTGAGTGCCGCCACAGCCCGTTCCAGCAACTCGGTATACAGGCTGAGACCGATTTCTTGAATCTGGCCGCTTTGTTCATCGCCCAACAACTCGCCGGCGCCGCGGATTTCGAGGTCATGGGAAGATAGCATGAACCCTGCTCCGAGTTCGCCCGTGGCCTCGATGGCTTCGAGCCGCTTGACCGCGTCGGCGGTCATCAAGGATTTCGGCGGTACCACCAGATAAGCGTAAGCGCGATGATGCGAGCGGCCGACCCGCCCTCGAATCTGGTGCAGCTGGGCGAGTCCCAGCAAATCAGCGCGGTGGATGATGATGGTGTTTGCCGTCGGAACGTCGATACCGCTTTCGATGATGGTGGTGCAAAGCAGTACGTTGAAACGCTGATGGTAAAAATCCAGCATGATCCGCTCCAGTTCCCGCTCCGCCATCTGCCCATGAGCGGTGCGGACACGGGCGGCCGGCACCAGCTTCTCCAAGTCCCGCGCCGCTTTTTCCATGGTTTCGATCTTGTTGTGCAGGAAATAAACCTGCCCGCCGCGTTTGATTTCTCGGAGTATTGCTTCCTGAATCAGGGCATCGTCCCATTCGCTGACGAAGGTCTTGATGGCGTGCCGGTTAGGCGGCGGGGTGGCGATGATGGAAATATCCCGGAGCCCGGACATCGCCATATTGAGCGTGCGCGGAATCGGCGTCGCGGTCAGGGTGAGAAAATCCAGTTCGCTGCGGAGTTTCTTGAAATGCTCTTTCTGGGCGACGCCGAACCGGTGCTCCTCGTCGACGATCACCAGTCCCAGGTTCTTGAAGCGGACATCCTTTTGCAGAATCTTGTGGGTGCCGATGAGGATATCTATCGTGCCCTTCTCCAAGTCTTCGAGGAGCTGCTCCTGCTGTTTTTTGCCGACGAAGCGTGAAACCACCTCGACCCGAATCGGCCAGTCGGCAAAGCGGTCCCGGAAATTCTGAAAATGCTGCTGCGCCAATAGGGTTGTGGGCACCAGAACCGCCACCTGTCTGCCGTTTTGCGCCGCGATGAAAGCCGCTCGCATGGCTACTTCGGTCTTGCCGAAGCCGACATCGCCGCAGATGACTCTATCCATGGGGAGGGGCGCGGCCATGTCCTTGACGACGTCGAGGATGGCGTTCTCCTGATCGGGCGTTTCCTCGAAGGGAAAGCCGGCGGCGAAAGCGGCATATTCCTCGGTCACCGTTTTATAGGCGTGTCCCTCCTTGGCCGCTCGCTTGGCGTAAATATTCAGCAGTTCCGCCGCGATATCCCTTACCCTCTCGAGTGCCTTGCGCCTGGCCTTTTGCCACTGTTCCCCGCCCAGTTTGTGCAGGGGGGCGGTGTCAGGGCTGGCGCCGCTGTACCGGCTGATCAGGTGCAAAGAGGAAACCGGGACGTACAGCTTGTCGTTGTTTGCATACTCCAGTGCGAGGAACTCGGTTTCGATCCCGCCTACTGTCAGCTTGGTCAGGCCGAGATAGCGGCCGACGCCGTGATCCTGATGCACGACCGGTGAGCCGATATCCAGTTCCTCCAGGTTACGGAAGATCTGTTCGAGGTTGCGATCGGCTGCGGTCCGGCGCCGTCTCCGTTGTTGAGCCCTTTCTCCGGAAAGCTGAGTTTCGGTAATGATGGCCAACGGCGGATCGGTAAGCCAGAGGCCGTGGTCCATCGGCGCGACGACCAGGCAGGGGCTTTTCTCGGCGGCGAGAAATCCTTGCCAGTTTTCGACGACTTGCGGCTTTATGGCGTATTTCGCCAGGGTATCCAGCAGTGCTTCCCGATGACCCGCGGTTTCCGCGACGAACAAAATCCTGCCAGCCTTCTCGCTTAGGAAAGAGGACAATGCGACAGCCGGCTGCTTCAATTTCGGGTCTATCGCGACAGGGGGAAGCGGCCGGCAATCGTAGTCGACCGAATCGAATTTTTCGGTAGGACGCGCGGGAGAGGACGCAATCCAGATTCTGGGATGGACGGCAAGCCGTTCGGCCAGAATGCTGGGCGTCAGAAACAGCGATTCCGGCGGGAGTGGAGGGCGGTCGATATGCCCCGACCGGTGATCGTGCCGCTTTTCGACCTCTCGAAAGAAAACCTCGGCGGCATCGTCGACGGCACGGTGTAGAACGACCGCGGCCGTTTTCGGCAGATAGTCGAACAAGGTTTCGGTTTGGTCCACGAACAGCGGCAGATAGTACTCGATGCCGCCCGACGCGATGCCTTTGCTGACGTCCTGATACAAAGGATTGTTGATGGACGCCTCGGAAAAATGCGTTCGGAATGCCCGTCTAAACCGTTTGATCGCTTCCTCGTCGAAAGGAAACTCGCGAGCGGGAAATAAGCTGATTTCTCTGACTTTCTCCAGGGAACGTTGAGTCTCGGTATCGAAAGTCCTGATCGATTCCACTTCATCGTCGAAAAGCTCGATACGATACGGGACGGTACTGCCCATAGGGAAAAGATCGATGATCGATCCCCGTACCGCAAATTCCCCGTGTTGCAGAACTTGCGACACGCACTCGTATCCGACGCTTTCCAGTCTTTGCCGGGTCTCTTCTAGATTAAGCCGGCTGCCTACTTTTAGCGCAAAGGTGTTGGCCAATACATGCGAGCGCGGCGCCAACCGCTGCATCAAGGTGGCGACCGGAGTAATCAGTATTCCGTGTTCGATGCGCGCCAATTGGGCGAGCGTTTTCAGCCGTTCCGAGACGATTTCGGGCAGGGGAGAGAAAACGTCGTAAGGCAGGGTTTCCCAATCGGGAAAGTGGAGTACCGGCGCGCTTCCGTCCAGAAAAAACTCGATTTCGTGTTCGAGCCTCAGAGCGGTTTGCGTATCTTCGGTCACGATCAGATAGAGCCGTTTATCTTGCTTTACCGCCTGAGCCAAGGCCAGAGAATCGCCGCAGCCATTTAGGTTTTGCCAGACCATGGACGGGGCGTTGTAGCCCGGAACGGTCGGCGTGAACGGTGAAATGGCTCCGAACTGTTTTGCAGCTTGATTCATGGCTCTGAAGTGATGAATGTCGAACGAATAACTAAAGGGGTAGTGTCGCAGAAAAATCCGCTCTAGGCTCTCGTGCGACCGGGTTAGCGGTATTCGGATGTCTACCTATATATATACGGTCAAATTGTTGACAGGTAGGACCGGCATCGATACAGCCTGGTTCTTGGAATTCAATCGAAATAACGCCAATCTTCCGTTTTAACACGGGCACTGCGGAATCAGCGCTCATTGCTTCTATCTAATTGTCTAAAATATGAGCGATTTATTTTTTATATTTTTTTAATATACTAATTACGTCTTCACAAGGTTAACCTATATCTTGTTACGTCAATTTTATAATAGAGGTAGTTTATGAAGGGCAATTTAGCAGACCTTTCCGAAGCCGAACTGGCAAACATGATCGAAAACGCTCAGAAAGCGTTGAAAGAAAAGAAGGAAACTAAGCGCAAGGAAGTCATAAGCAAGATAAAGGAATTGGCTGCTTCGATCGGTGTTAATGTGGACATCACTGAAGGCACAAAGGTCTCCGGGAGAAAGGGCAGTAAAGTTCCGGTTAAATACCAAAACCCCAATAATCTGTCTCAAAAATGGACCGGCCGTGGTATGAAACCGAAATGGCTGCAAACGCTCATCGAGCAAGGCCATAAGCTGGAGGACTTTGAAGTGAAGTCCTGATCGAGAGCAAGATAAGGTCCCCGGCCGGACCGCCGGGTTCCACTGCAATTCTGCTATCGAGTGAACAGGATCGAAAGGATTTTGGCTCCTGAAACTTGGCTGCCGATGAATTCTTGTACCTGGTTTCGCGGCGATTTTGCTAATCCAGATAACGTTTAGTCAATCCGCCATACTCTTCGATCCGCCGGTCACGCAGGTACGGCCAGATTCGACGGACGTCCTCCGATCGGCGGCGGTTTATTTCAACCACCATAACCCGCTCTTCTTTCTCGTTGGCCTGACAAAGAATTTCCCCTTGGGGGCCGGCGACAAAACTATTTCCCCAGAACATGATGCCTCTGGTTTGACCGCTTGGATCAGGCTCGTGCCCGATGCGATTGCAGGAGATGACCGGTAGGCCATTGGCAACGCCGTGTGCCCGTTGAATGGTTATCCAGGCTTGCAATTGCCTTTGCTGTTCGTCGGCGTCGTCGTCCGGATTCCAGCCGATGGCCGTGGGGTACAGCAGCAGATCGGCACCCGCAAGGGCCATAAGCCGGGCGGCTTCCGGATACCATTGGTCCCAGCAAACCAAGACTCCGAGTTTTCCCAACGATGTGGTTATCGGTTTGAAACCTATATCACCGGGCGTGAAATAAAATTTTTCGTAATATCCCGGATCATCGGGTATATGCATTTTTCGGTATTTACCCGCCAAACTGCCGTTTTTTTCCAGTACGACAGCCGTATTGTGATATAGCCCCGGAGCGCGCCGTTCGAATAGCGAAGCTACGATGACTATTCCAAGCTCTTTAGCAAGTACGCCCAAGATTTCGGTGGTCGGTCCCGGTATGGGTTCGGCCAGATCGAAACGGCTGCAATCTTCCGTCTGGCAGAAATAAGGGCCGAGATGGAGTTCCGGCAGCAATACCAGTTTCGCACCCTGGGCCGCGGCATCTTTCACACCCTGAATCGATATCTTCAGATTGACATCCTTGTCCGCAGAGCCGCAGGCTTGTTGTACCAAACCTATTTTGATCGATTGTGTCATATCAGGTTACTCGAACTATTCTCGGAAACTGCATGGTCATGCAGTGCAGGCTGCCGTATTGTCGGATGAGCGGTATACAAGGTATGCCCACGATTTCGCGATCCGGAAAGGCATCGGCCAAACGCGCCACAGTTTCGGAGTCCGCCGGATCGTCATATACAGGGACTAGAACGGCTCCATTGATGATTAGAAAATTGGCGTAAGTCGCCGGCAATCGATTGCCTTCTTCGCTGAAAATCGGTTGCGGAATATTTAAAGGTATCAAGCGATAAGATTGACCCGAAAACGTGACGAAGGTTCGCAGTTGATTTTCCATCGCTTTGAATTCGTCGTATAGCGGATCGCCGGGATCGTTGCAGGCGGTGTAGGCGATCGTATCTGCCGAACAAAAGCGGGCCAGGGTATCGATATGGGCATCGGTATCGTCGCCCTCGGCATGGCCATGGTCGAGCCAAAGAATACGGTTGGCGCCGAGGCTGGTTTTCAGCCGATTGTCGATTTGTTCGCGCGTCAGTTCCGGATTGCGGTTGGGATTGAGCAGGCAGCGGCTGGTTGTCATGATCGTGCCTTCACCGTCCGATTCCACACTTCCGCCTTCTAATGTAAAGTCGACTCTATCCATCGGGATGTCGCCAAGCAATCCAGACGCGTGGAGGTGCTGAGCCAATCGGGCATCAGCCTCGTGCGGATATTTTCCGCCCCATCCGTTGAAGCGAAAGTCGATAAGCCTTACGCCTTGTTCGGTTGCTAGCGTGAGCGGCGCCGTATCCCGCACCCACACGTCGTCGTAAGACATCTGAGCGAACCGAACCCGGTCGAGATTCGCGGCGCATGCCGCCAACCGTTGATGGATATGCCTTTGATGGGCATCATCCCGGCAAATAATAATCACAGTTTCACGGCTAGCGATTTCGAGTGCGATCAGGTCGTATGTTTTTTCGACCGCATTTAGCCACGGCTCGAAATCGCCTTGAGAATAAGGCCAAGCGATCAAAACCGCTGATTGCTCCGCCCATTCGGGCACCAAAACGGATAAAAGTGATGATGTCACGGTCAGAATATCGGTTCCGGAAAAACCGATTATTGTACCGTAAAACATCCGTAGTAGCGGGGGCGCTCGGTTTGGTATACGGTAGCGGGGTATTAGGCACGGCCCAATACGTTATGCGGACAGCAACTCCGCTGGACAGCCGATAAAAATAATGGCGGCGAAAGGGTATTAATTCCGCACAAGAGCTTTTTTTCATAGAGAACACTATGGCATCGACTCTCCATCCCGAATCGAAAACTATCCGCCTTTCCGTCTCCGGCATGCGCTGCGCCGGGTGTGTCGAGGCCGTCGAGACCGCGCTGCGCTCGCTGCCCAATGTGTTTTCCGCCGATGTCAATTTTGCCGATCATTCCGCTCTGGTGCGAGGGAACGTGGACCCGGACGTCTTGCGCAAGGCCGTGCAGGATGCGGGTTACGATGCGGCGGTAATGGAGGGATTGGAAGATCCGGCCGAACAGGAGGCGCTGGAAACCGCCCGTTACCATACGCTGCTCAACAAGGCCGCCGTCGCCGGCGCGGTCGGCGCGCCTTTGATGCTGGTAGAGCACTTCGGATGGTTTCCTATGCTGGGGGAGCCGACCGCCCGCGGCGTGTGGCTGATCGTTTCCATGGTCACGTTGTGGGTTCTGTATTTCTCAGGCGGCCATTTCTTCAGGGGGGCGATCAAGAGTTTGCAGCATCGCCAGGCCAATATGGATACCCTGATCGCGCTCGGCACCGGCGCCGCCTGGTTCTACTCGACCATGGCCATTTTCTTTTCCGACAGCCTGCCGATGCTGGCGCGGCACGCCTACTTCGAAGCGGCGACCATCATTCTGGCGTTCATCAACCTGGGAAGCGCCCTGGAAATGCGCGCCCGCGGCAAAACGTCGTCCGCAATCCGTCAGTTGATCGGTCTTCAGCCGCGAACGGCACGCGTGTTGAGGGATGGTCAGGAGATCGATATTCCCATCGCGGAGGTTGGCCTGGATGAAACCTTGCGGGTGAGGCCGGGCGAAAAAATCCCGGTGGACGGCGTCGTCATCGAGGGTCATTCCAGCCTGGACGAATCCATGCTCACCGGCGAACCCATGCCGGTCGAGAAAACCGTGGGAGACGAAGTCGTCGCCGGCACGCTCAATCAGTCTGGAACGCTGCTGTTCAAGGCAACCCGGATCGGGCGCGACACCGTATTGGCGCAAATCATCGCCAGCGTTCGAAAGGCGCAGGCGAGCAAGCCGGAAATCGCCCGCCTCGTGGACCGTGTTGCTTCCGTGTTCGTTCCGGCAGTCGTGGCGGTTTCGCTGCTGACCTTCCTGGTTTGGTGGACGGCCGGGCCGGCCCCGGCGCTCGGCTACGCCTTCGTCACGGCCATGACGGTGCTGGTAATCGCCTGTCCCTGCGCCTTGGGGCTGGCTACGCCGATATCCATCATGGTGGCGGTCGGAAAGGCGGCGCAGAAGGGCATCCTCATCCGCAACGGCGACGCGCTTCAATCGGCGGGGAAACTGACCTGCATCGTGCTGGACAAAACCGGAACGGTGACCGAGGGCAAACCGCGTCTGGTTCGAATCGAGACCTCCCAGGATTGGACCGAGGAACAGGTGCTCCAATGGGCGGCGAGTCTCGAAACCGGGTCCGAGCATCCCCTGGCCGCGGCGATTCTGGCGGCGGCCGCCGAGAAGAACGGCACTCTCCTGCCGGTTACGGGATTCGCGGCGGTTGCGGGTCATGGCGTTTCGGGTCTCATCGAAAACCGTGCCGTACTGTTGGGTAATTTGACCTTGATGGCCGAACAGGGAATCGATTGCGGACGTTTCGCCGAACGCTTGACCGAGTTGGCTAGCGAGGGGCAAACCCCCGTCCTGTTGGCGGTCGACAGAACCGTGGTCGGGCTGCTTTCGGTGGCCGATCCGATCAAGGCGGATTCCAAGCAAGCCGTTGCGCGATTGAGATCCATGGGCGTACGGGTGCTCATGGTAACCGGCGACAACGAGGTCACGGCCAAGGCGATTGCCGCCGAGGCCGGCATCGACGAGGTACGCGCGCAGGTGCTTCCCCAGGATAAGGCTGCTGTCGTGAAAGCCTTGCAGGAGGCCGGGGAGATCGTAGGCATGGTAGGCGATGGCATCAACGATGCACCGGCCTTGGCCCAGTCCAACGTGGGGCTGGCGATCGGCACCGGCACCGATGTCGCCATAGAAAGCGGCGACGTGGTGATCATGGGCGGTTCGCTCCTGAAAGTAGCCGAGGCCATGGAGCTGTCGCGGGCCACGGTGCGCAACATCAAGCAGAATCTGTTCGGAGCCTTTATCTACAACACGCTTGCTATTCCGATCGCCGCCGGTTTTCTCTATCCGGTTTTCGGAATCCTGCTCAATCCCATGATCGCCGGCGCAGCCATGGCGATGTCCTCGGTGACGGTGGTGAGCAATGCCAACCGCTTGCGGTATTTTTGACGGACCGGGCCCGCTCGCTTCTATAGCAATGGTGGTAGAATTCTCCGGTTTTTCGGCACGGTTTTAGCTGAAGCGGAGGTAAGTTAATCAATGGCAGGTCATAGCAAGTGGGCCAACATCCAACATCGCAAGGGCGCTCAAGACGCCAAGCGCGGCAAGCTGTTCACCAAGCTGATTCGGGAGATCACCGTGTCGGCCCGGAACGGAGGCGGCGATCCCGCGAATAACCCGCGCCTTAGGGCGGCGATGGACAAGGCCCTCTCCGCCAATATGTCCAAGGACACCATCGAACGGGCCATCAAGAAAGGTACCGGTGCTGGCGAAGGCGACAATTACGAGGAAGTGCGCTACGAGGGCTACGGCCCCGGCGGCATTGCGGTAATGGTGGATTGCCTGACCGACAACCGCAATCGCACGGTTTCGGAAGTGCGCCATGCCTTCACCAAGGCGGGCGGCAACTTGGGCACCGACGGCTCCGTGGCCTATTTGTTTTCGAAGACCGGCATCATCAGTTATCCGGCGAGCGTCGAAGAGGACCGGGTGATGGAGGCCGCGCTCGAAGCCGGCGCGGACGATGTGATCAGCAACGGCGACGGTTCGATCGATGTGCTGGTCGCTCCGGATCAGTTCGAGACGATGCGCGATACGCTCGCGCAAGCCGGGCTCGCGCCAGAGAGCGCCGAGGTGACTATGCGAGCCAGCACGAGCGTGGCCTTGGACAAGGACGACGCGGAGAAGATGATCCGCCTTCTGGAGCGTCTGGAAGATTTGGACGACGTACAAAATGTTTATTCCAATGCCGATATCAGCGAGGACATCCTCGCCCAGATCGGATAAAGAGGCGATGTGACGGTCGTTTTGGGACTGGACCCGGGGTCACGCCGTACCGGCTACGGCGTCGTTCGCGATAGCGATAAAGGACCCGTCTTGATTGCCTGTGGGTGTATTCGCACGGAAACGGATCATTTTCCCGAACGCCTCAAGCAAATCTATGACGGGGTCTATAAAATCGCGCTCGAATTCCGGCCCGACGAACTGGCCATCGAGCAAGTATTCATGCACAAGAATGCCGATTCGGCTCTGAAGCTCGGGCAGGCCAGGGGAGCCGCCATCTGCGGGGGCCTTGCGGCGGGATTGCCGGTTCATGAATATGCCGCGCGGCAGGTGAAGCAGGCCCTGGTCGGAAAAGGCAGTGCGGACAAGCTGCAAGTCCAGCACATGGTGCGTTTCCTGCTCAAATTTTCTTCGCCGCTGCAATTGGACGCCAGCGACGCCCTGGGCGTGGCCTTGTGCCATATCCACCACCGGCAGACCTTGCGGCGTCTGCGGCTGGCCGGAGTTGTGATGCGATGATCGGATTTTTGCGCGGTTTGGTGGTCGCCAAAAAGCCGCCTTCTCTTTTGTTGGACGTGCGCGGCGTCGGGTACGAGATCGACGCGCCGATGTCGACCTTCTACAAGCTGCCGGAGATCGGCGAAGAGGTGACGCTGTACACCCATCTGGCGATCCGCGAGGACGCCCACAGCCTGTTCGGATTCGTATCCGAGGCGGAGCGCGCCCTGTTCCGCAGCCTGATCCGTGTCAGCGGCGTCGGTGCGAAGCTCGCCCTGGCGATTCTGTCGGGTTTGAGCGCCGAAGAGTTCCACCGTTGCGTGGAAGCGCAGGACGCCGCCCGTCTGGTGCGCTTGCCGGGGGTCGGCAAGAAAACCGCGGAACGCTTGATCATCGAAATGCGGGACCGTCTGCCCGAGCTGCCCACGGTTCATCTGCCCGGCGCGGGAACCCTGCCGGCACCGGCGGCGAGTCCGGTGGACGATGCGGTCAGCGCATTGATCGCTTTAGGATTCAAGCCGCAGGATGCCAGCAACCTGGTGCGGAAGGTTCCGGTCGACGGCAAGAGCAGCGAGGAGATCATTCGTTCAGCCTTGCAGTCCGCGGCGAAGTAAAAACCGGCTGAACTTTGATACGATAGAATCCGAGCAGCCATGGCGAATCCAGCGATTAAACCCGCGACCTACGAAGACATTCTCGCCCTTCCGCCCAATTTGGTGGGAGAAATCGTTTACGGGCGCCTGATCACCCATCCCCGTCCGGCGCCGCGTCATGCGCGGGCGTCATCGAATCTCGGGGTTCGGATCGGCGGTCCTTTCGATTTGGGTGATGGCGGCCCCGGAGGCTGGTGGATTTTGGACGAGCCGGAGCTTCATCTCGGTGGGCACGTCCTGGTGCCGGACCTGGCCGGATGGCGACGGGAGCGAATGCCCCGCTTGCCCGATGCCGCCTGGTTCGAATGCGTACCGGACTGGGTTTGCGAAGTGCTGTCGCCGTCTACGGCCCGCGACGACCGCGCCGAAAAGCTGCCGCTCTACGGCTCCCTGGGCGTAGCTCATGCCTGGCTGGTCGACCCTGACACGCGGGTTCTCGAGGCTTACGAAAACCAGCAGGGGCGCTGGTTGCTGGTACAGACCCATGCCGGCGACAGCCGGGTTTCCGTTCCGCCTTTCGAAGCCGTCGAATGGGCGTTGGGGGAACTGTAGGCGGAGTAATTGCCGCTCAAAATAGACCGTATTTATAACTATGCCTACCCACCGTCTCATCAATCCCGCCGGCTCCCCGGACGAAGACGCAGTCGACCGCGCCATACGTCCGCGCCGTCTGGACGACTACATCGGCCAGGCGGCCATGCGCGAGCAGATGGCGATCTTCATTCAAGCGGCCCTGGCGCGACGCGAAGCTTTGGATCATGTTCTGATTTTCGGTCCGCCGGGACTCGGCAAAACAACCCTGGCCAACATCATCGCCAACGAGATGGGCGTCAGCCTACGCCAGACCTCGGGGCCGGTTCTGGAAAAGGCGGGGGATTTGGCGGCTTTGCTGACCAATCTGGAGCCGCGCGACGTTCTTTTCATCGACGAGATCCATCGCTTGAGCCCGATGGTGGAGGAGGTTCTCTACCCGGCGATGGAGGATTACCAGATCGACATCATGATCGGCGAAGGTCCGGCTGCGCGTTCGATCAAGCTGGATATCCCGCCGTTTACCCTGGTGGGTGCGACTACCCGGGCCGGACTTTTGACTTCGCCCTTGCGTGACCGATTCGGGATCGTCCACCGCCTGGAGTTCTACACGCCGGAGGAATTGACCCGGATCGTCACCCGCTCGGCGAAAATCCTCGGCGTTGAAATGAGCCCCGAAGGTGCCCGCGAAATCGCGCGCCGGTCGCGCGGAACGCCGCGCATCGCCAACCGGCTGTTGCGGCGAGTTCGCGATTTCGCCGAAGTCATGGCGGACGGAAGAGTCACCGTCGAGGTGGCCGGCAAGGCGCTGGAAATGCTGAACGTCGACCATAACGGCTTCGACCAGCTCGATCGCAAGCTGCTCCGCACCATGATCGAGAAATTCGAGGGCGGTCCGGTAGGGCTAGACAACATAGCCGCCGCGATCAGCGAAGAGCGCGGCACCATAGAGGACGTTCTGGAGCCTTACTTGATTCAGCAAGGCTTCATCATGCGCACGCCGAGGGGGAGGGTTGCGACGCGCACGGCTTACCTTCATTTCGGTCTGGAGCCGCCGAAGGCGCTCAATGTGAACGAGGAGCTCTTTTAGTTGGGGGATATTTCCGAACAAAGCGGGTTTCGCTGGCCCGTCCGCGTATATTACGAAGACACCGATGCCGGCGGCGTGGTTTATCACGCCAGCTATCTCAGATTTTTCGAGCGGGCAAGGACCGAGTTTTTGCGTTCGTTGGGTTTCGAGCAGGATGACCTTCGGACCCGACATGGGATCTTGTTCGCCGTTCGCTCGATGCAGATCGACTACGTGAAAGCGGCACGGTTCAACGAGATGCTCTGGGTGTCTGCCGAAGTGGAGCAGTTGAAGTCGGCGAGCTTGACGTTCAAACAACTGGCGGTACGGCAAGATAACGAACTCGTGTGCGAGGCGCGGGTGCGCGTCGTCTGTCTCGTCGCCGAAACCTTCCGGCCCACGGCCATTCCTGATTTTTTATTGCAACGGTTAAAAAATGACCTCTGAACTCTCCATATTCAAGTTAATCACCGAAGCGAGCCCGGTGGTCCAGATCGTTATGCTCATTCTGGTTTTGGCATCGGTTATTTCATGGACCTTCATTTTTTCGAAATACAAGGAGATCAGGCGCGCCGAGGAGACTTCGGAGGAGTTCGAAGAACGCTTCTGGTCGGGGATAGATCTTGCCGATCTCTACCGCCAATTGACCCGAGAGGATCTGGGGACGGAAGGGCTCGAAAATATCTTCATGGCCGGATTCAAGGAATTCGCGCGGCTGCGGCAACAGCCGAACATCGGTCCCGATGCGGTGATGGAGGGAACGCAGAGGGTGATGCGCGTGGCCCTGAACCGCGAATTGGAGAGCCTGGACGAGCGCTTGCCGTTTCTCGCCACGGTCGGTTCCACGAGTCCCTACGTCGGACTGTTCGGCACCGTGTGGGGCATCATGAACTCGTTCCGGTCGCTCGGCAGCGTCAAGCAGGCGACCCTGGCCATGGTGGCGCCCGGCATTTCCGAAGCGCTGGTGGCGACTGCCATGGGCTTGTTCGCCGCGATTCCGGCGGTCATGGCCTATAACCGCTATTCGACCGATATCGGGCGGCTGGCCAATCGGTACGAAGCGTTCACCGAAGAATTCCTGAGCTTATTGCATCGTCAGGCGCACGCAAAATGAACGTATCATCCGGGGGAAGCGGGCGCGGCCGTCGCCGCAGGCCCATGGCCGAAATCAACGTCGTTCCTTATATCGACGTCTCTTTGGTGCTCTTGATCATTTTCATGGTGACGGCGCCGCTGCTTCAAACCGGGGTGGACGTGGATCTTCCCCAAGCCGAGGCCAGAACCGTCGATCCGCAGCAGGATCTGCCCATCATCGTATCGATCAATGCCGAAGGCCGCTTGTTCGTGGATGCCGGCAATCAGGAGGACGTCGAGGTCGATTCCGACGCGCTTACCGCCAGAGTCATGGATGCTCTCCAGAAAAAACCGGGGCTCTCGGTCTTGATTCGGGGCGACAAGACCGTGGATTACGGCAAAGTCGTGATGGTCATGGCCTCGCTCAAAAACGCGGGCGTACCGAGCGTCGGATTGATGACGGGCCCGGCCGAGGACGAATGAGTCGTTCCCATTCCAAACGCTACCGTGGTCCGTTCGGGCTATCGGTGGCGCTACACGCCGTTCTGATCCTTCTTTTTGCGGTTCAGTTCGATTCCGTCACGCCGGTCACGCAGCCGCCCCAGCCGGAAATCATTCAGGCGACAGCGGTCGACGAATTCCAGATCGAGCGGGGACGGCAAGCCAGGCGGCGCGAGGAGCAGGCCCGCCAGGAAAAGCTGGAAGAGGAGCGTCGCGTCCAAGAAGAGGCCGAACGCCGGGAGCAGGCCGAAGCCCAAGAATTGAAGCGCAAACAGGACGAAGAGGCCAAGCGGCAAGCCGAACTGGAAGCTCAGCGCAAAGCCGAGGCGGAGGAAAGAAAACGCCTGGAGGAGGCCAAGCGCCTCGCCGACCAGAAGCGTAAGGCCGACGAATCCAGGCAAGCTGAGCTGGAAGCCAAGCGCAAGGCGGAAGAACAGGCGTTGCGCAAAGCGGAGGCGGAAGCGAAGAAACGCCAGGAGGAAGATCGCCGTCAGGCCGAGCTCGAAGCCAGACGCCGGGCTGAAGAGGAGGCGAGGCGAAAGGCCGAAGTCGAAGCTAAACAAAAAGCCGAGGCTGAGGCCAAGCGTCAAGCGGAGGCCGAGGCAAAACAGAAGGCGGAGTTGGAAGCCAAGCAGAAGGCGGAAGCCGAGGCGAAACGGAAAGCGGAGCTCGAAGCCAAACAGAAAGCCGAAGCGGAAGCGAAACGGAAGACCGAGTTGGAAGCCAAACGGAAAGTCGAAGCCGACGCGAAGCGAAAAGCCGAGCTGGAAGCCAGACAAAAGGCGGAAGCCGAGGCAAAACGGAAAGCCGAGTTGGATGCCAAGCAAAAGGCTGAAGCGCAACGCAAAGCTGAACTGGAAGCCAAACTCAAGGCCGAAGCGGAAGCGAAGCGGAAGGCCGAATTGGAGGCCAAACAAAAGGCGGAAGCCGAGGCGAAACGGAAAGCTGCCGAATTGGAAGCTAGACAGAAAGCGGAGGCCGAAGCAAAACGGAAAGCGGAGCTTGAAGCCAAACAGAAAGCCGAAGCGGAAGCGAAGCGAAAAGCCGAGCTGGAGGCAAAGCGGAAAGCCGAAGAAGAAGCGCGCCGGAAGGCCGAAGCCGAGGCGAAACGGAAGGCCGAGGAAGAGGCCCGCCGGCTACAGGCGGAGCGCGAATTGGCATTGCGCGAGCAGCTCGAGGAAGAACACCGAGCCGCGATGGAACAGCAAGCCAAGAAAGCGGCGAGCGACTGGGCGAATACGTACATCAAGCCGAAAGTTACGCGCTCATGGCTTCGTCCGCCGTCCGCCAAGAGCGGGCTGTCCTGTATAATTCAAGTCCGCTTGCTGCCGGGCGGTGAGGTGGCTGATGTCCAAGTGGTCAGCAGTAGCGGCGACTCCACGTTCGACCGATCCGCCGAGGCTGCCGTGCGCAAAGCATCGCCTTTGCCATGGCCTTCTGACCCGAAGGTGGCGGAACAACTTCGAGCATTTAAGTTCACATTTAAGCCCGAATAATTCTTGTCCAGGTGTTTGATGAATAGACGATTTCGCAGCGTTTTCTTTTTGAGCGTCTTTCTCACGCTCTTCAGTGGTTGGGCGCGCTCCGAGCTAAACGTGGAAATTACTCAGGGCGTCGAAGGCGCCATGCCGATCGCCGTGGTGCCTTTCGGTCAGCAGATTTTGCCGGGCGACAACATCGGCAGCATCATCGCGGCTGATCTCGCACGTAGCGGACGTTTCAAACCTTTGCCGGAAAGCGAAATGCTGGAAACGCCGACGTCGCCGGAGCAGGTTCGATTCCGCACCTGGCAAGTGTTGGGGCAGGATCATCTGGTCATAGGGCGGGTACAGCCCGGTGCCGGCAGCCAGTACGAGGCCGAGTTTTTCCTGTACGACTCGATAAAAGGTACGCTGCTGACCAGCGCCAGAATCCCGTTCAATGCGCCGGAGACGCGCCGCACCGCGCACCGTATCGCCGACGTCATTTATCAGCAGTTGACCGGCGAGCCCGGCGCGTTCGCTACTCGCGTGGCGTACGTAACCGTGACCGGCAGCGGCCCTCGCGATCGGCAGTACCGTCTCCAAATCGCCGATACCGACGGGTATAACCCGCAAACCATCATCAGCTCGGTCGAACCGATCATGTCCCCGGCCTGGTCGCCGGACGGCAAGCGGATCGCTTACGTGTCGTTCGAGAACAAGACCTCGGCCATCTTCATCCAGACCCTTGCGACGGGCGAACGTCAGAAGGTGTCCGACGCGCCCGGCATCAACGGGGCGCCGGCCTGGTCTCCGGATGGCTCTCAATTGGCCATGACCCTCTCCAAGGATGGCAACCCTGATGTTTACGTGATGAATTTGGCGTCCCGCTCTTTGCGCCGAATTACGGATCATATCGGCATCGATACCGAGCCGAACTGGTCGCGGGATGGCGGGAGCATCGTATTCACTTCGGATCGAGGCGGGAAGCCGCAGCTCTATCTCGTGTCTTCCTCCGGCGGGCCGGCGCAGCGCTTGACCTACGAGGGAGAATACAATGCGCGCGGAGTGTTCTCGCCCGACGGACGCAGCATTGCGATGGTCCACGGCAATGGCGGCGATTACCGGATCGCCGTGATGGATTTGCAGACCCGTACATTGCGCGTGCTAACCAAGGGGCGTCTGGACGAATCGCCGGGTTTTGCGCCTAACGGGAGCATGATTCTTTACGCCTCGAAGAGCGGCGGAGTAGGGCAGTTGGCAGCCGTTTCGATAGACGGCAGGGTTCAGCAGAGCCTTCGTATCGACAGCGGACAAGTGCGCGAGCCGGCGTGGTCCCCGTAAGGCGGCGTTGGCGGGTTTCGTGAGAAGGGCGGAAGCTTAGAAAAAACAGTAGGTCGATTTTTATCTTGCTAGTGGGGAAAACAGATGAAACTTGTCAAGACTGCATTGGTTGTCGCTATGATGTCTCTTGTCCTTAACGGTTGTAGCTCGAAAGGCGGCGTGCAAGAGGAGGCCGGCGCCGAAGCGGGCATGGAGGGCGGGCCCGGCGGCCCGCAGATCAGCAAGTACGGCGAAGGCACGGATGGCGGCGCATACGGTCCGGGCGGCGCCGGTTACGGTCCGGGTGCGGGCGGGACCGGCGATCCGATGCTGGATGATCCGTCCAGTCCGTTGTCCAAGCGAGTCATCTACTTTATGTACGATAGCTACGAAGTGCTGCCGGAGTATCAGCAGGTCGTCAGTGCTCATGCGAATTATCTGGCTTCCCATCCGGAGCGCAACATCATTCTGGAAGGACATGCGGACGAGCGGGGCTCTCCCGAGTACAACATCGCGTTGGGCGAGCAGCGGGCCAAGGCCGTAGCCAAGATGATGCAGTTCCAGGGCGCTAATGATGGCCAGGTCCAAGTGGTCAGTTTCGGCGAGGAAAAACCTGCCGTATCGGGTCACGACGAATCGGTTTGGCAGCAGAATCGTCGGGTGGAAATTTCCTATTCGGGACGTTAACCGTATGCATCTAAAAAAGCCGGTTTTCACATTGCTGTTTTTGGGATCGCTGCATGCGACGATTTCGAGTGCCCAGCAGTACGACCAGATATACGATCGAAGGTACGATCAAAATCAAGCCGGCTACGGGGTGGCTACCCTCGAGGAGCGCGTCTCTCAGTTGGAGAAGCGTCTCTCGGGAAACACCTTGATCGAAATGTTCAATCGGATGGAGCAGTTGCAGGCTGAAGTCCTCAAGCTCCGCGGGGAAAACGAGGAGCTTGCCCATCAGCTCGAAGAGCTGAAAAACCAGCAACAGGCTATGTATACGGACTTGGACCAGCGTATGCAGCAGTTGTCCGCCGGCGGTTCCGCTGCGCCGCAGGCGCCCCTCGATCAGTCCGCTTCGCCCGATGGCGCAGCCCCGACGGAAGCGACCGCGTCTCAGGCACCGGCGCCACAAGCGCCCGTTTCGCCTGGCGATCCGGGAAATCGCCAGGCGGCCTATCAAAAGGCTTTCAATACATTGAAAGAAGGAAAATATCCGGAAGCGGTCAAGGAATTCAAAAACTTCATCGCGGCCTATCCGACCGGCGAATACGCGGACAATGCGCACTACTGGCTTGCGGAAGCGTATTATGTCAGCCGCGATTTCAATACTTCGCGCGACATTTTCCGGAAACTGATCAAGGACTTTCCACAGAGCAGCAAAGTGCCGGACGCTCTGTTGAAAATCGGTTTCATCGAGTACGAAACCGGCCAGAAGGCGAACGCGAAGGAACTGCTGACCGAGGTCGTCAAGCGTTATCCCGACTCCAGCGCCGCAAAGATGGCGGAGAAACGGCTGGATAAGCTACGGTAAGAAGCAAAGCGCTGATTTTTGGCAGCGCCTGATTAGTGAATCAACTTCGAGTAACCGAAATCTTCTACTCCCTGCAAGGGGAGTCCCGCACCGTTGGATTGCCGACGGTCTTCGTCCGTTTGACGGGATGTCCGCTGCGTTGCGTGTATTGCGACACGGCTTACGCCTTTACCGGCGGCCAAAAGATGTCCATCAACGAAATCGTGGCTGAAGTTGGGACCTACCATCCGGGTTATGTGACCGTCACAGGGGGCGAGCCGCTGGCGCAGCGCGGGTGTCTCGTCTTGCTGGATGCGCTGGTCGAGAAGGGCTATGAGGTTTCGCTGGAAACCAGCGGGGCTCTGGACGTGTCGGACGTCAACCCGAAAGTCGTCAAGGTTCTGGACCTCAAGACGCCTTCGTCCTGCGAAGAGTCGAGGAATCTCTATCGCAACCTGGACTATCTCGATCGGAAGGATCAGCTCAAGTTCGTCATCATGAACGAGGCCGATTATCAATGGGCAAAGGCCAAGATGGAGGAATACGGCTTGTCGGATCGTTGCGAAGTGCTCTTCTCGCCGGCCATGGGCGCGCAAGATCCTGCGGAGCTTGCCGACAAGATTTTGCGCGACCGTTTGCCGGTTCGTTTCCAAGTACAGCTACACAAGATCCTCTGGGGCGACACACCCGGACGGTGATGACGATGATGAAAAAAGCGGTTGTTTTGCTCTCCGGGGGACTCGATTCGGCGACGATTCTGGCTATCGCGAAGTCGCAAGGATACGAGTGTTACGCCCTCAGTTTCGATTACGGACAGCGCCATGGCGCGGAGCTCCATGCCGCCCGGCGCGTGGCGCAGAGCTGCGGCGCGATCGAGCACAAGATCATCCGAATAGGTCTCGGCGAGTTCGGCGGCTCGGCGCTCACCGACACCCGCATCGCCGTGCCGGAGACTCCGCAGGAAGGCATTCCGGTCACTTACGTACCTGCGCGGAATACCGTCTTTCTCGCATTCGCCCTCGGCTGGGCGGAAGTCTTGGGCAGCGCGGATATTTTCATAGGTGTGAACGCCGTCGACTATTCCGGCTACCCCGATTGCCGGCCGCAGTATATCGAGGCTTTCGAGCGCCTGGCGAACTTGGCGACCAAGGCCGGCGTCGAGGGGAAGCATTTCAAGGTACATGCGCCGTTGATCAAGCTCAAAAAGGCCGAAATCATCCGCATCGGGACAGATTTGGGCATCGATTATGCTTTAACGGTGTCATGTTATTCGGCCGACGATGAAGGGCGAGCCTGCGGTTCGTGCGACTCGTGCCGATTCCGAAAAATCGGTTTTGCCGAAGCCGGTATTTCAGATCCGACGCGCTATAAATCCTAAAGATCGAATGGTTCGGCTTCCGCTATTTGCCCGGCATTTTGCCGCTGAGCGAATAGGCGAAAGCGATCACTTCGGCCACCGCAAGATAGAGTTCCCGCGGAATTTCATTGCCCAGCGGGACCTTGGCCAACACGTTCGCCAAACCCTCGTCCGCGTGCAGCGGAATATTGTGTTGCCGCGCCCGCTCTATGATCTGCTCCGCGACCGCACCTTTGCCCTTTGCGGTCACGCGCGGGGTGCTCTCTCCGTCGTAATGCAGGGCGACGGCAATATCGGGAGGATTGACCAGCCGGGTCATGCGCGGAGATCCAGGATCGGCGGGGAGGGATTTTCGGAGCGCGGCGAATCGGGCGGTCGATCCAGCGCCGTCAGTTGACCTACGGCTAGCCCTGCGCCATGCAGTCGCGCTCTAAGACGTTCGCACTGCTCGCGGATGAGGTCGGATGTCGTTGCCGTGTCGCTCCACAAATAGGTGTCGATCCGGTCGCCCTTCAAGACGACGCGCGCACAGAACGTCCCGAGCCCCGGCGGGTGCAATTCCAGCGTAAGCGACCAAGAGTCGGGACTCTCCGCGCTGCCGGGCTTCGCATCCTTGGTTATCAGCAGTTTTGCCGCGTCCTTATGCTGTCCATCGGTAAAAGGGATTTCCAATTGCCAAACAGATGGCGCGGCATCGTTCCTGGGCAGTGACGCAAGCTGATCCATGACCACCCTGGCGATTGCGGCTTCGACTTTTTGCGCGATACGTTCGGCTCCGCGTTCATTCCCCTGCACGAGTTCGTTCTGTTCGTCCGGTGACGGAAGAGTCTTGCGGCGTGCGGTGGATAATTCGTGCTCCGGGGTGCGCGGCGTCGCGAGCTGCGAGTCTCCAGGCAGTTTCGGTGAATCCTTTTCGCCGCGCTCCGCAGTTCGCGCGATTCGCTCATCCGCGAGCGCGATATCTTCGGATGTGCCGGCGTCTTCGAAACGAAACTCGGTTAGTTCCGCTTGCTCTTCGGCATCGGCGCTGAACGGTCGGGTTTGAATCTCTCCTCCGTCCGCCGTAGTGCGGGGCGTATCGGGGATAGCGTCCGCACTGGTCCGAAGCACCTTCAGCCTATCGAGAACTCGGAGCAGTTGCGCTTTGAAATCCGAATCGGCGAATTCGGCCGACGAATCGGCATTGTCGGCGAGCTTTGCTTCAAGAAATATCCCCGAGTTCAATAAACCTTTTTCCAAGCCCTCGGGCGTCGCCAACTCGGATTTTTTCGGGATCGAGGCCAACAGATTTTCTAAAGCTTGTGTGATCGGGGCGGGCAACGAGGACGTTTGTCTGGCCTGCGCGACTAGGCGGTGGAGTTCCTGGATCACATCGGCGAGCGGTTCCTGTTTCGGCAAGAACAGGCGTAAAGCCTGCTGAACCGTCGATTCGGGCATATCGGCGCCGGAATCGCGCGGCACGATGCGAAGCTCGGGCGTGGTGCCGAGCTTGACCACCTCGAGTTCGAGTATCTGCCCCGGCTGGAGGTTCGCGCTGCTGTTTGCCGTAAGAGTGCGGCCGCCGGCGTCGAGTCGGAGAAGGAAGCTGTTGTCCTTGAGTTGTGTCTCAACGACCGCTCGAAGAATGTCCCCGAGCTTTAGCGGCTGCGCCCCGGCTTGAAGCAGGGGAGTCGTCGGGACGAGGACAGGCAGCCGGATTTCCATTTGTGTCAACGTGTAAGCATTTGCTGAATCTGCAAAATTTCTTCCTTGGCAAGACCGAGCACGTCTTTGCTCAAATCCGTCGCCGCTTGTCCCTCCATGAGTTTGCGATAAGCCGGAATTTCATCCATGCGGGGGTATTTGTGGATCTGCAGCGTGCCGACGAAGCTGTGGAGCTGGGACAGAATGACCAGATCCGTATAATCCGGAGCGCCGGGGTGATCGCGAAACCAATTTTCGGCGTGGACCGTCACATCTTCGAAATCCGGAGGAAAATTCCACTTCCGTAAGATCATCGCGCCTACGGGGGCGCGCAAGGTTTGTATCGCCTGGTCGAGATGGCGGGGATCGGCGATCAATTCCGGATGCCGATCGGCGAAGGTGAGCACGGGAACGGTGCCGATATCGTGAACCAGCGCAGCCAGCATCGCCCGATCGGGATCGAACCCCCTGGTCTTATGGGCGAGCACGGCACAGATGGCGGCGACGTAGCTGCTGTGCGCCCACAGTTCATGCATCCGTTTCCGGATCTGGGACGACTTGGCGATAAACACTGCTTTCAAGGAAAACGTGGTGATCAAGTGCTGCGCCGCTTTGAGCCCGAGTCGCGTCAGAGCCTCGGGGCAGCTCTCTATTTTCTTGCGGCCGTGATAAAGCGGACTGTTGGCGATATGAATCAGCCGTGCGGTAATGGCCGGATCGATTTGAACGACCCGCGCGATCTTCGAATTATTCGCCCGGTCGTCGTTGATGGCCTTGCGTATCTTGAGGGAAATGTCGGGGAGCGTGGGCAGCACCAGTTTCTTCGCCCGCATTTCCTGGTAGCAAAGTTGCAATAAAGGGTTTTGAAGAGTATCTGCCGTCTCGAGAGTCATTACGAATGGAATGCGTTCGTTGGATCGCCGATGACACTGAATCCGGGAAAAACAATAAGGATAGCCTGGTTCCGGTCCCTCGGTAACATCCCTCGATCTTCGCGATAAAGGAATACACCGGATTTTGGTATTATTAGCGTTCCTCCACCCTCTAGTCACTGAGGGCCGACGGCAAAAGTCGGCAACTCTAGTCTTTTTTCAGGATTATTCGAATGACCATACGCACCCGATTTGCTCCCAGCCCTACGGGTTACTTGCACGTTGGCGGCGCGCGCACGGCGCTTTTCTCCTGGCTTTACGCACGCAAGCACGGCGGCACCTTTATCCTGCGCATCGAGGATACGGACTTGGAGCGTTCCACGGTCGACGCGGTCAATGCGATTCTGGAGGGTATGACCTGGCTCGGGCTGGAATACGACGAAGGACCGTTTTATCAAACCCATCGGTTCGAGCGTTATAAAGCCATTGCCCAGCAATTGCTGAACGAAGGCAAGGCCTATCATTGCTACTGCACTAGGGAAGAGTTGGATAACCTCCGTGCCGAACAACTGGCACGCAAGGAAAAGCCCCGCTACGACGGCCGTTGCCGCCATCGTACCGAGCCCCGCGAAGGCGTTCAGCCGGTGATGCGGTTTCGCAATCCGGACGACGGCGAAGTCGTCATCGAAGATCTCGTGCGTGGCCAAGTCATTGTGAAGAACAGTGAATTGGACGATCTCATCATTCTTCGCTCGGACGGTACCCCCACCTACAACTTCACGGTGGTGGTCGACGACCTCGACATGCAGATCACCCATGTCATCCGCGGCGACGACCATCTCAACAACACGCCGCGCCAGATCAACATTCTGAAGGCTTTGGGCGCGCCGCTGCCGAAATACGCTCACGTGCCGATGATCTTAGGGCCAGATGGAGCCAAGCTATCGAAACGCCATGGAGCGGTCAGCGTCATGCAATACCGCGACGACGGCTATTTGCCCGAGGCGCTCATCAATTATCTGGTGCGCCTCGGCTGGTCCCATGGCGATCAGGAGATCTTTTCGGTGGACGAAATGATCGAGCTGTTCGATGTTAACGACATCAATCATTCGGCCTCGGCGTTCAATCCGGAAAAACTGTTGTGGCTGAATCATCACTACATCATGCACAGCGATCCCTTGCATGTCGCGCATCATCTGCGCTGGCATCTGGGACAACTGGACATCGATCCCACTCGGGGGCCCGATCCCGTCAGGGTGGTCGAAGCGCAGCGCGAGCGGTGCAAGACCCTGGTCGATATGGCGAACGCGAGCGTCTTCTTTTACAAAGAGTTCGAAGCGTACGACGAGAAGGCCGCCAGCAAGAACCTGACCGCCGATAACCTCGGGGCGCTGCAAGCGCTGGAAACAAAACTCTGGGCGCTGGGTAACTGGAGCCGAGAGGCGATTCACCAGGTGGTCGTGGAGACGGCGGAAACGCTTGGAGTGAAGATGGGCAGCGTCGCTCAGCCGCTTCGGGTCGCCGTATCGGGAACGACGGTATCGCCTCCCATCGATCTCACCCTGGAGTTGTTGGGAAAAGATACGACGCTCTCCAGGGTCGGCCGAGCCATCGCCTATATCAATAAAAAAGCCTAGACAAACGCGAAGTCTTTCTTTAATATTCGCGTTCTCGATCGCGTGGGGCCATAGCTCAGCTGGGAGAGCGCAACAATGGCATTGTTGAGGTCGCGAGTTCGATCCTCGCTGGCTCCACCACTCGCGGATTGACCAATCAAGTTCCTTGTCCCCATCGTCTAGAGGCCTAGGACACCGCCCTTTCACGGCGGTAACAGGGGTTCGAATCCCCTTGGGGACGCCACGTTTATATAACCTTGGGGCAGCAAGGTCCCAACGGTCGTTTGTCGTTCCGCCAGCAAGACTTTCTTGCCGTCCCGTTCCACCGGAATACGCCGAATCGGTTCCTTGAGCAGTTTCCGGAGCGCCTTTCGTGCCGCGGCCACATCGCCCTGCATCTGGATCTTGAAGCATCCAATCTCGTCATGAAGTTGCTGGCGAAGCTGGCGCGGATCCCATGCGGCCGGCGTTTCGCTCAAACGCCTCATGTCCTCGTCAAGGCTTTGGATCCGGGGTTCGCGTTTGGGGGTTTCTGCGAGGATGCTGGTGGACGTCTGGCCCGAGGCAATCAGCGCCATGAAGTTGGCCAGTTCCTTAGAAGCGCTCGCCTCCGGTCGCTTTGAGATAATTTTGGGGCGCCGCTTCGAGCCGGCCTGGACTTCATCCCGGAGGTCTTGAGATACGATGGCGAGCTTCGGGCCGACGGATTTCGAGATGGTCCGCCTGGAGCATCCGCTTCTTCGCCGATCCGCCCTGACGGGTGTTTCGGTACTCGCCAAACGGGATTCACCCGAGATAGCGCCGCCGACGCAGCATCGGTTGGATCGCCGCTCAGGGTCTTGACCAGGGTGGTATAGCGATGTCCACCCGCATACATCTGAAAGATCGCACGGATACAACCTGTTCGGTCTGGGTGTTTGTTCTCAATTGATTTTCGGGACTCCGTACCCATATCGCCATTGCTCCGACTGGTTCTTATTCATCCGTTGTGAAGTTAAGTTCTTGAGCTTAAGCTCCAAATTTCTCGTTATTAATGATTGATGCTGAACCATGAAACGACTGGTTGTGATCGATATCGTTGGGCTTAATCCTTCGCTCTTGGGCGAGCACACGCCACATTTGAACCGGCTGATTGCGGATGGATTTGTCGCTAATTTGGAGCCGGTTTTTCCGGGCGTGACGTGTACCGCCCAAGCATCGATGCTGACCGGTTCCCTTCCCCGGGAGCACGGAATAGTCGCCAACGGCTGGTATTTTCGCGATCTTGCCGAAGTATGGTTCTGGCGTCAGTCCAATCATCTCGTCCATGGCGAGAAGGTTTGGGATGCAGCGAAAATGTCCATCCGCGATTTCAGCTGCGCTCAACTCTTCTGGTGGTACAACATGTACGCTGACGTGGAGTACTCTGTTACCCCACGCCCCATTTATCCCGCGGATGGGCGGAAAATTCCGGCGCTTTACTCGAATCCCGCAGATCTGCACCGGAGGATCGAAGCCGAATTGGGTCCTTTCCCGATGTTTAACTTTTGGGGCCCGGCGGCGGACTTACGATCGTCGAGCTGGATCGCAAATGCCGCCAAATGGACGTTCGACCATCATCCCTGCAAACTGCAACTGGTGTATCTGCCGCACCTGGATTACAACCTTCAGCGCCTCGGGCCGGCCGATCCGCGAATATGGGAAGACGTCCGCGCCATCGATGCCGTCGCGGGAGACTTGATCGACCACGTTAGGGCTCAGGGAGCCGATGTTATGGTGGTCTCCGAGTACGGCATCGAGCCGGCCACGGGCTGTGTCCATATCAATAAAGTTTTGCGCGAACAGGGCTACATCTCCGTGCGCGAGACCCTCGGCTACGAGTTGCTGGACTTCGGCGCGTCGCGCGCCTTCGCCGTGGCCGATCATCAGATAGCCCATGTCTACGTGCGGAACGCTTCGGACAGTCCTGCCGTGGAACGCTTGCTTGGCACGGTACCGGGTATCGAGCGAGTACTGGCGGAGCAGGGAAAAGCCGAAATGGGCCTGGATCATCCGCGCTCCGGGGAATTGATCGCCATCGCCGAACCCGGGCATTGGTTCAGCTATTACTATTGGCAGGACGATGCGAAGAGTCCTGACTTTGCCCGTACGGTCGATATCCATCGCAAGCCGGGCTACGATCCGGTGGAGCTTTTCGTCGATCCGGACATCCGGTGGCCAAAGCTGAAAATTGGGTTTCGGCTGCTCCAAAAGCAACTAGGCTTCCGAATGTTGATGGATGTGATTCCACTCAAACCGGACCTGGTTAAGGGCACTCATGGCCGGTGCCACCAATCGGCTGACTTGAATCCCGTTTTGATCTCTTCCCGGCGCGACTTTGCGGTTGATCAGTTGCCGATAACCGGAATTAAACAACTGATATTGAATAGCCTTAATTGACAGCGGCTTCCGTAGAAGCCATTCACTGGATTTAGGGTCTACCGGTCCATGGTCATGGGTTCGCCTCCGGCATAGCTCACCATCATTTCTTCATTTGAAACTTCGGCGTTCATTCTTCCGGTTATCTCAGTCGTTCGCACATGATCGTCGGGGGCGCGATCTTCGCCCTTAGGCAAGCCGGGGGCCGGGCCCTATTGAATCAGGCGATAACCACGAGCGGTGATGTACGGGGCGGGGTGGCAACGGAAGTTCCGGCACTCTCGGCTATCGAGGTGGCTTAAACCGGAGTTGCAATGTCAAAAATTTTTACATACCAGAGTTCGGTGCGGCGTGCTCAATCTTCAATACAAACATGTGCTTAGGTGTATCAGTCTGAGAACACTCGTTAAAAAACCTCACCGCGAGTGTCGAAATCTTTTACGGTCTCGCCGGCCGATAAGGGACCTGAGTTGCTAAAGTTCCCTGCATCACACAAAAAGCTCCATAAAATCAATTTATTATCATATCTGTTGCATTTATGGCACAGGCCTTGCCTTGTACATGAGGCAGTTATGGTCGGCAAGTCATTTGAGTCGTCCGTACGCTTCTGATGTTCGACGGTAATAAGCGCTTATCCCGGTAGGCCGCTCGCTCGGAGTGACGTCGACGGGTTTCGAGCGCCAACCATAGGGCGTCTACGAACAAGCCCATTTTGTCCGCTTTGATTGGGGAAGGATCCGGATGAAAAGTCTTCTAAAAGCCAGTCTTGGCTTGCTCCTTATCTGTTCTGGTTCGAATGCAAGTGCGACGGTGATTCGCTATCAGGCGATCGATCTCGCCGACAGCGTGGTCGGTCAGGATCTCTGGCAATACCGCTATGACGTTAGCGGCTTGCCCGGATCGGCCGTGGGGTTCGATGTGTTCTTCAATCTGAGCGAGGGCTACCAGGCGGGCGACTTGAGCGATCCGCTGGCGCCCAATGGCGACTGGACGGTCGTCCTCCTTCAGCCCGACCCGGTCCTGCCGGACGACGGCCGTTTTTATGCCGAGATCGTCGCCGTTTCGCCGGTTCTACCGAATCTTCCCGATACTTATTTCAGCGTCAACTTTGTCTGGCCCGGGACCGGAGCCCCGGGTGGGCAAAGCTTTGCGATTTACGATGCCAACTTCGACATCCTCGAAGCCGGGCGCACCAGACCGTTCGGTGAAGCGATCCCAGAACCCGCGGTTCCCGCGTTGCTGCTCGTAGGACTGTTCGGATTGACCTGGTTTCGGACCCGGCGCAGCCAACGCGAGCTTTCCAAGCCGTAGCCATTTTTCCGCTGCCGGATTGTTGGCAGTGACAAAAGCGGCTCGTCTACACCTGCCGCCTACTAAATCTGAGGGGAGATAAGGATTATGGCGATGTCCATGCAGACCGATACCTACAAAGGATTTCTCGAGCATTTCAACGAGACCGCGCTATTCCGCTTTTTCGCGCGGCTTTTAATCTTCACTCAAATCTTTCTCGGTCTGCCGGCCCCCGCTGTTGCTGCAACGCCTTCCGACTCTCCATCATCCGCGGCAGTCACCGAGTTAGCGGTCACCGGGACCTACCAGCTGATCGGGTCCAAGCGCGTGTCCAGCACGCTGATCGACTTTACCTACCGCGCGGAGATCACCAACAGCGGTACGGAGACCTTCCCCGACGTCGCCGCCACCGTGGTGAGCCGGGCCGCCAGCACGATGATCGTCGATGGCGCGGTGTTTTTCGGCGAAGTAACGGGCGGCGCGACGCTGTTCAGTCAGGACACGTTCACCATTCGCCAAAACCGCACCGTCCCGTTTAATCCGAACGATTTGGTGTGGACGGTCCAGGCCAATCGAGCCCCGGCAGCAAACGCGGGGGCCGGCCAAACCATGGCCGTGGGCGGCACCGTCACCCTGGACGGCAGCGGCTCGTCCGATCCGGACGGCGATGATCTCACCTATACCTGGTCCTTCGTGGCGGTCCCCCCGGGTAGTACGGCGCAGCTCAGCGATGCCGCCGCCATCAAGCCGACGTTTGTGATCGACCGGCCCGGCGACTACACCCTCCAGCTCGTGGTCGATGATGGCAAGGCATCCAGCCTGCCGGCCCAGGTCACGATCAGCACGCTCAATACTCCGCCCGTGGCGGTGGCCCGTCTGAACCAAGCGGTTCGCGTGGGACAAACCGCGCAGCTCGACGGCAGCGCATCATCGGATGTCGACGGCGATCCCCTGACCTTCCGATGGACCCTCACGAGCCAGCCGGCGGGCAGCACGGCGATTCTGTCGGATTCAGCCACCGTGACACCGACCCTGCCGATCGACAAGGCCGGCCAGTACACGGTCGAACTCATCGTCAACGACGGCACCGAGGACAGCACTCCGACGCCGCTCGTCATCAGCACCGAAAACACGCCGCCGGTGGCCCATGCCGGGTCGGACCGCAAGATCGCGCTCCAGGCGGAAGTGGTGCTGGACGGCAGCGCCTCCATGGACATTGACGGCGACACCCTCAGCTTCTTGTGGTCGCTGATCGGAAAACCGGCCAATAGCACTGCCTCTCTCTCCGATCCGAGCCTGGTCAAACCCAAATTCACCGCCGATCTGCCCGGTGATTATGTCGCCCAACTGATCGTCAATGACGGCAAAGCCAACAGCGCGCCGGCCTCGGTGATCCTGACGACCGAGAACACCAAGCCCGTGGCGAATGCCGGCACTCCTCAGACGGTACCTCTGCAGACTACTGTTACGCTGGACGGAAGTCTCTCCTCCGATGCCGAGAACGACCCTCTGACCTACCTATGGTCATTGACGAGCATTCCGTTCGGCAGCGCCGCCACATTGTCCGACCCTGGCGCGCAACAGCCGCAGTTCCTGGTCGATCTCCCCGGTTCGTATATCGCCCAGCTGATCGTCAACGATGGTCACCTGGCGAGTGATCCCGCGAACGTCATCATCAGCACCGAAAACAGCCGGCCGGTAGCGAATGCCGGACCCGACCAGGAGGTTAAAGCAGGCGATGCCGTGCAGCTGGACGGCGGCGCCTCCGGCGATGCCGACCACCAGCCCTTGACCTACCAGTGGTCGTTCACGGCCAAGCCCCAGGACAGCACGGCCACGCTGTCGGATCCTGCCAGCGCGACCCCCACCTTCGTCGCGGATCGGACCGGCGCCTATGTGCTGCAACTCATCGTGAACGACGGCCAGCTCAACAGCGAGGCCGACACGGTCACGATCGAGGCCAAGCCGGTCATGGTCACGGTACCGAACGTGGTCGGCCAGACCCAAGCGGCGGCCGAGGCCACCCTTATCGCCGCGCAACTGACGGTGGGCGCGATCACCGCACAAGCCAGCGACACCGTGCCCGCCGGAACCGTGATCAGCCAGGCTCCGGTGGCCGGCACCGAGGTGGAGAAGGCCAGTGCGGTCACCCTCGTGGTGTCCACGGGCCCGGCGCTGGTCAGTGTGCCGAACGTGGTCGGTCAGACCCAGGCGGCGGCCGCGGCGGCGATCAGCGCCGCCCAGTTGACGCTCGGCACGGTCACCCCCGCGGCCAGCGACACGGTCCCGGCCGGGCAGGTGATCAGCCAGAATCCGCTGGCCGGGGCGTCCGTCGCCAAGGGTTCGGCGGTTAACCTAGTCGTTTCCTCCGGTCCCGCCCTAGTCACTGTGCCGAATGTCGTCGGCCAAACCCAGGCAGCGGCCACGGCCGCCATTACCGGCGTCGGACTGAGCGTCGGTATCGTCACCCAGCAGAGTAGCGATACGATCCCGCCCGGCAGCGTCGTCAGCCAGACACCGGTCGGTGGAACCAACGTGGCTGCCGGTACGCCGGTCGACCTGATTGTCTCTACCGGGGCTGCGCCGGTGGTTCTGAGCCAGCTCACGGTAACTCCACCGAGCCCCACGATCCTGGTGGGGCAGACCCAGCCGTTCAGTGCCATCGGCACCAACAGCGACGGCACCGGTCAAGACATGACGGGGCAAGTGACTTGGGACAGCAGTAATCCGTCAGTGGCCGCCATCACGGCCGATGGGGTGGTCACGGCCCTGACCGAAGGTAGCACGACGATCCGTGCCAGCCAGGGCGCGATCGCTGGCACTACCCTCCTAACCGTCAGTGCGACGGTCTCGGATACCACTCTGCCGACTGCGGTCCTCACCGCTCCCGCGGCAGACAGCACCGTGACCGAACCGACGGAAGTCAAGGGCACGGCGAGCGACGCCAACTTCCTGAAGTACGTACTCGATTATGCTCCTGCCGGCGAGACCCATTTCACTGTGCTCGCGACCGGTACGACGCCGGTGGTTAACGGCACGCTCGGTACCTTCGATCCCACGTTGCTGCTCAATGACCTCTATACCCTGCGCCTGACCACCTATGACAAAGGCGGCAACACGGCTCAGGCCAGTGTGCAGGTTCAGGTGGGCCGTGACCAGAAAGTGGGCAATTTCAGCCTGGCTTTCCAGGATCTGAACATCCCGGTAGCCGGCATTCCGATCACCATCACTCGGGTTTACGACAGCCGGGACAAGACGAGCGGCGATTTCGGCTTCGGTTGGCGGCTGGATCTGCAGACTTTGAGACTGCGCGTCAATCGAGAGCAGGGCTCGGGTTGGCAGGTGAACAAGAGCGGCGGCTTTTTCCCAACCTACACCCTGGTGCCCAACCAAAGCCATGTCGTCAGTATTACTCTGCCGGACGGCAAGGTAGAGCAATTCGACCTATCGACCGAGCCAAGCAGTCAGCTGTTGTTCCCGCTGGATTTCGTCACCCCGGTCTACAAGGCGCGGCCCGGGACCCTCGGCAAGCTAAGACCTCTAAGCGGCGGCATTTTCGTCTCCGGCTCGCAGCCCGGGGCAGTAACTTTGTTGGACGATGGCGACTTTTTCACTGTCTATAATCCAACTACCTTCGAATACAGCACGCCCGAAGGTCGTGTATTCATCATTAACAAGGATTCAGGTGTGCAAAAAGTCAGCGATGCTAACGGCAATTCGTTGACCATCGGAACGACGGGTATCATGCATTCCAGTGGCAAAGGCATCACCTTTACCCGCGATAGCCAAGGGCGTATTACCAAAATTACCGATCCTAATGGGAACGTAATTCAATATGCTTATGATGTACACGGAGACTTGATTACCCATACCGATCCTGAAGGTAACAGCACGAGATTCAAGTACAACTTCAGCCATGGCTTATTGGAGATTCGTGATCCGCGCGGTAATGTGCCTGCGCGTAACGAATATGACGCCGAAGGTCGGCTAATTGCAACGATAGATACTAAAGGAAACAGAGTTGAGCTAATTCATGATGTGGCCGGTCAGCGGGAAATTCGTCGAGACCGTAATGGCAATGTTACGGTTAGCACTTATGACGATAAGGGCAATTTGACCTCCGAAACCGATCCTTTAGGTAATACGACAACGCATACTTATGACGATCGCGGAAACGAGCTGTCAATCACCGACCCTTTAGGCAATCGAAAGACGTTTACCTATGACCAGAATAACAACCGGACTTCCGAGACCGATGCTGGCGGTAACGTCACTACCTATACCTACAATACCCGGAACCAGTTATTGACGATAACCGATCCGCTCGGGCGCAAAACGGTTAACAACTATGACGCCAAAGGAAATTTGATCAGTACCGTGGACCCAGCGGGAAATACAACCTCCCATACCTATGATGCGCGTGGGAATCGAACTTCTACGCAGGACGCCGAGGGTAATCTCCTTAAATATGAATATGATGCTTCCGGGAATAGAACTAAGTATATCGATGCTGCCGGGAACATCACGACCTATCAATATGACGTTAATGGCAATAAGACCTCCGAGTCCTCATCCAGGACTGACGCGAATGGGAATGTGGTTGTCGTTACTACAAGCATGCTCTACGACAAACGCAATAAGCCGATTGAGCAGATCGATGCACTGGGTAACTCGGTAAGGTTCACATATAACAGTTTGGGCAAAGAGGAGACCTTTACCGATAAGAATGGCAATCGGCTAACCCGATACTATGACGACATCGGTAATCTCATTCAAACCACTTATGCTGATGGAACCTTTGAAGCGTATACCTATGATGCGGAAAACAATCGCATAGGTTCGACTGACAGGGCCGGTCGGATCACAAGCTATGAGTATGATGGCAACAACAGGCTGGTCCGTACCCAGTTCCCCGACGGCACTTCAGAAACCAGGAGTTATAACGCAATTGACAAGGTGGGTTCGATCACGGATCAAAATGGGCATACTACCCGGTATGACTATGATGCCGTTGGCCGCAAGATCAGCGTCACCAATGCGTTAGGTCACGTAACGCGCTATGCCTACGATGCCAAAGGCAACCAGGTCTCCATGACTGATGCCAATGGCAACATAACGCGCTTTGAATATGACCTGAACGATCGAAAAACCAAAACCGTGTTCCCAGACGGAACCTTCAAGGTGTTCGCTTATGACACGCTTGGCAGGAAAATTTCGGAGAGCGACCAGGCCGGGAATATCACGCAATTCGCGTACGATGCACAGGGAAGATTGATAAGAGTTACGGATGCGCTCGGCGGTGTAACTCAGTACGCATATGATGAAGTGGGAAATCGGACAGCCCAGATCGATGCTAACGGTCATCAGACTACATGGACTTACGATGGTCTAGGGCGAATTCTGAGTCGGACGTTGCCGTTGGGCATGACGGAAACTTTCACGTACGACGCAAACGGTAATATTTCCACGCATACCGACTTCAAAGGACAGACTATTTCCTATTCGTATGATTCGAATAATCAACTTATTTTGAAAACTCTTCCGAACGGAAGCCAGATAACGTATTCCTATACTCCAACCGGTAAAGTGACGACCATCGTTGATGATCATGGCGTTACTACCTTCGAATACGATCTGCGGGATATGCCCGTGAAAGTGGTGAACGCCGATGGAACGATACTGGAGTACCAGTATGATGCGAAAGGTAACCGAACATCGGTAACGCTGCCGTCGGGTACCATTAACCATGAGTTCGACGCAATCAATCGTCTGATAGCCGTTACTGACACTCAAGGCCGAGTTACGCAGTATTCATACGACAATGTGGGTAATCGGACGCGGATCGAATATCCAAACGGCAGCAAAGCAAATTATGGCTACGATGCATTGAACCGACTTACGAGCCTTTCCCATGTGACAAGCGACGGCAGCGTTTTGGCAGGGTTCGAATATATCCTGGATGCCGTCGGCAATCGCACAGCCGTAACTGAGGAAGGTGGAGTCAGGACCGATTATTCGTACGACAAACTATACCGGTTGACCCAAGAGCAGATCACCGAATCCGGTATCGTGAGAAAAGTGGTTTCCTATACTTACGACGGTGTCGGGAACCGGTTATCCAAGACGACCGATGGCGAGGTCATTAATTACGTATACGATGACAATGACCGGATGATCAGCGAGGGAGTGGTGACGTATAGCTATGACGCCAACGGGAATCTCATTGAAAGGTCGAACGGCGGGTCAGCGTCTCAATTCGAGTTTGACTACGAGAATCGCATGGTCAAGGCGACCGAGCCAGGAAACGTCACCGAATATATCTACGATGACGACGGGGTGCGAATCGGTACTGTGCGTAACGGAGTGACATCATCCTATCTCGTGGATAAGAACCGGGAGTTACCCGAGGTACTGGAAGAGCGTGACTCTGCCAACGGGCTCATCGTGGCCTATATTCATGGCGACGATCTTATCAGCCAGCAACGCGGCACCGAGATTCGTTTCTACCATTACGATGGCTTGGGCAGCACGCGCTTGCTGACGGATTTTGGCGCCGGGATCACCGACCGCTATGCTTACGACGCATTCGGTAATCTGCTGAGCTCCTCCGGAATCACCGATAACCGGTATCTGTTTACCGGTGAAGAGTTCGATCCAGAGACGGCGTTCTATTACCTTAGAGCGCGCTATTACGATCCGGGTGTCGGGCGCTTCACGTCGATGGATAGCTTCCAGGGCAACATCTATGATCCGAAATCGCTACACAAATACGTGTATGCAAACGGAGATCCGGTTAACTTGGTGGATCCCTCGGGACATTTTGCGGGTGTAGCGATGGCGATGCCGAGCATCAGCATAAGCATTAGCATCAATACCGCAGCGATCGCGAGCGCGGCGCTCCTTCTCGCGAAGGTGACGCTGGCCGTTGCCGGTGCCGCGGTTGCCGCCTGCGCTTTGAATGCCGCGCTGTCCTTCTCGACGGCAATCGGCTCGGGCGGGGCGTGCGATGTGAGCAAATTCAATATCTTCTACTCGGGCATGGATACCCCGTTTACGACCGCTCATATCGCATCGGCGATAGCGACCGGCGCGCCCGCATCGCCTTTGCGGCGGATTTCGCCGCCACATTCCAGAGCTTGGCTGCGGAGCGATCCGCGCTGTTCCGGAAACGTTGCAAGCCAGACTTTATTGTGGTGCGATGAGTATCCATTCGCATCCACTGACCGGGGTGGACAGGCAAATGGCCCATCGCTGATGTTGGTTCCAGCGGTGGAGCAGATGTATCAGGGAGGTATGCTGTCGGCGTTCTACTTTGCTTGTAACGTGGTCGCCAACGATCCGTTGAACGGCGTTTTCGGAGTCGTGCCCGGAACACCGACAACCTCGTGGCAATGTAAGTAACCGCTTTGGGTGTGCCAGGTGGGTTTATGCTAGGGGATGAAAAGATTTATCAGATCTGGATGTTTGCTTGAGGTAATCGTGGCGGTCGCCCTTTACCTGGGGGCATATTCCGCCGGCCTGCGGTTACCCAATTCGGAAAACGCCGATCTAATAACCGGCCACCCGATTGACACTGAGTGTTTTATTCATTCTGCCGTGGACGACTGTTTAAGCAATGCCCTTGGCCGGATCCTTGCCGCGATGGAGCGGAGTGGATATCCGTTGCCTGGTCTACTCAGACCCGGGTTGTCAGATCGGGACCGACAGGCCGTGTTAGCGGATTTCCCGTGGCAACTGCCGCGAGAACTCGACCGTTTCTATGCCTGGCGAGATGGAGTGGCCGAAGGGGCGAAGGTGGCTGAACTTTTTCCCGGCGGCACGATGTTAACTCTCTCCGAGGCTATGGCAATCTACAAGCTGCAAATCGAAACCGCGGCTCGAGTCGCCACACTAGCCAAGATAGAACCAGACAAACTTTGGAGTTCGCGGTGGTTCCCGGTGTTTGTCAGTCACGGAGATTTTTACGTCGTAGAAGGTTCCGATCGGCCGATCGAGGTGTCCCCCGTTTACTTCATTACGAACGAGGACCGCATACCAGTCAGAAGATACGCAAGCCTTTCGGACATGATGGAGATCGTCGCTAGATGTTTTGAGCAGGGTGCCTTTCGAGTTGGCGATTCCGGAATCTTGCAGGAAGATATCAAGAGCGTTGCCGCCATAACCGCGGGTTATCGTGTGGTTAGTAACCAGGCTCCGGAGATTGGGAATATGAGTGAGATCGAACGACTAGTTCACATCCTGGCCTCCGCCGATGGCGAAGCGAGGGGAGAGGCTGCCGGCAGGCTGATGGAACTGCATGACGAGGCAGCCATACCACTGTTAGCGCAAGTTATCCGTAGCGCTGATCCGAGCGCTAGGGAACTGGCAACCCGAGTGCTGGCGGAACTCGGCGGCGACTCGGCCGTTCCGCCATTGCTAAATGCCCTCAAAGATCCGGAGGAATCGGTGCGCGGCGAGGCTGCCGCAGCGTTAGGACAACTTAGGCGGCCTCAGGCTGTCGATGCGCTCATCGTGGCGCTAGACGACCCCGCGACTTCCGTACGCATGCGCGCCGTGTGGGCTCTAGGAGAGCTCAAAGCCCATGATGCCGCGGTCAAACTGGAGGCGCATCTTAAGAAGGAAGAGCATATTCCTTTGCGAAACGCCATCATCCAGGCTCTGGGAAAGATCGGCGATACCTCCGTAATACCTGCATTAATCGAGTTCGTGAAGGAGTCTCCGATGGAGACCCGGATACTCGCCGCAGCAGCCTTGGGGGAGTTTGGGGGCGACGAGGCTGCGGGTGCGTTGCGGTTCGTTATCGAGGAGCAGGATCGCCTGGAGCAGACAAACTCCGGTAATACGAGCCTGGACAGCATTATCAAACTCCAGCAGGCGCGGCAGCTAAAACTGGTGTCGCAGCAGTCACTAGCCAAGATCGACAAGGGTAGGAAATGAGCTTTCGCCAGTTGTCCTAATGAAGCTGGGTAAAGTAGGGGACGGGTTGCCATTAGTTTAGCGCCGGTCTGTCTGTTGCCACCCCTTTTGTCTGGCATTGCGTCACAAACTGCGACAACGTCAAGTTGGCCTGTCCCGTCTCATCTCATCGGACCATGCCTACGCTCGCTGCGAGACATGGAGCGATGCGAATGCGAGCGAGTCGAGTAGTCCCCGGAAGCCCGAGCGCCGGGTGGATGGCCGAAGGTCGTTGCGTTAGCAACGGTCGTAGGCCATCCACAAGGCATCGCGACCGGGCGTCGAGCCATTGTGGAGCCAGGTTCCGACCCCTTGTCGGGTCGGGACCGGTCGAACGCAGGGCGTCCGGGGCGCCGCAGGCAATCACTTGTCGCCAAGTTTTTGCTCCTTTTGGTGACTCGGAAGTCCCAAAAGGTTTTGCAAAAAATGGCGACACAATCGTTTCCGTACGCGGCTTTCCGATGGTCTTCGCAACAAGGCATGCGCCGATCGCCAAAGCGCCTTTGTTGGCAGTTTATTAACCCGGCCTATAAAATAGGCCGGGTTAATCCGGGGCAGGGATGCCCTGGCGCGGCGACAAGCCGCGTGAGCCCAGGCCGGGCGTGTACCGGGCCTGGGCGGCGGCCCGAAATACCAGGAGGGTATTTACGGGCCTGATTGATAAAAAGTCCATTGCGTCCATAGATCACAGGTCCCGGGAAGCGGCTGTATCCATGTGCTCGCTCCTGGCTTGTGATGATGCAGCAGATAAAATTGCACCCGCTCATCCACACGCAGCTTCACGTTGGAGATCGTCCTGGTGCAGTTACGGTCGTGGAAATAGTTGGCCAGCCGCGCAAGGTCCGGTTGAATTCTCCGATACTCTGCAATATCGCGACGCTGGGTACGCAGCCAGTCGGTCAGGGCTTTGTTCCGGTCTTTGATCCGCAGCATCGAACGAAGTGACGGCTGAACGAACGGCCGAGGAACGCGAAGGCCCATTCGCTTTTGCTGCGCCGGAGTCTCGACGACCCGAGCGACCGGGCATACTACGTGACCTTCGCGCCGAGGGACGGCATGCTGGACGCCCTGGTTTACGTCGCGGAAAGGCCTCGGTCCATCGAATATCGCATTTCGAAGCGGCCAAGCCAGACTGTGGGCTGGATGAATAGAAGGCAGGGCATGTGTGGGTCGCGTGGCATCGGCACATCGCCTTAGCCTTGGTGACGCACGCCGTCGAGATGGCCGCGGCTTGTTATAGCCTATCCCGGTAGGTCCGCGGACCCGTTCCACAAGCTCAGGGCGACCGGACTTCTGGGGTAAGTCCAAAGTTGCAGCACTTATCTGGCTATGATTTGCGTTGACAGGATCGAACTAGAAATCCAGGCCTCAAATCTAGAGCGTTTTCATCGCGCTCGTACGGCAAAACCAGCTTGGCGGACGTCGTTGGCGCCTTCGGCTCGGGTGAATGGATTCAAGCATTCGTAGGTCGGCAATCCTTTCCCAATCGCAAACGGTCGCTTTAGTCGCGACCCTTCCGACGAAGACGCTCGGCCGGGACGTGGCGTCGCGTCGGGAAAGGATTCCCGACCTACTCGCGAGTGCCCGAACAGTAGATATGAAAATGCTTTAGCGATATTTGGTTATAGTGAAAATTCCCGGCGACAGATGTGATGACGGCGGGCATTCGTTAATTGCTTTTTCGGACGAGCAATCGAATGGGAGTGCCGACAGGAGGCAGAACGTTCTTTCTCGCCTCAATGGTTCCGAAAGCGCCGAGGCCGATGCCAACTCTATGCTCGATGATACTGGCCGGATCGTGCACGAATCCGATTAACGTGCCGTCCATATGAGCCAGGTAGCGACCATCGGGCGTAAATGTCGATCCGGTATAAACCCACTCGTGAGTCGCTTGGCCTTCCGCTGCCGTCAATAGCTCCTCGGCCCGGCGTCGAACGGTTTTGCCGGAGGATTCCCAGGTAATCCACAATTCGAGCTTGTCGCCTGCGACCGGTTCTTTATCGAAATGAAAGCTGGCGGGCTTGGCTTTTTTTGCATCCAAGCCGATGAGAATGCAGGCCAAATTGAATTCGACCGCGTTGGCATCCAGTTCGAGAAGGCTTTCGTAGGATTTATACCCTCCCTTGGTAACCGCCAGAAATTCCAGCGGCGGCTCGGAGCGAATCACTGTGCCTGGAACGGCGAAGTTCCGTTCGGCCTTGTTGACTTCGATGCTGCCGACTTGGTATCGCTGGCCGCCCAGGTCGCGGATTTCAGGCTGCGGCGGCATGGGTTGAGAGCCGTATTCCAGCGGGGCTTCCGCAAAGGTGGCGGACGACACCAGAACACCGATCAAAGCGCTATAAATAACAAAGTTGATTTGTCGCATCGGCCGATCTCCTAGCCGACCATGCCGGTGACCACCCGATGCGGCATCGGGGAAGGAAAGGGACGGGTTTCAATGTGCGTAAATCCGGCTTCGGCCATCCACGCCGCCACGTCCGTATCGGCATGTACGCCGCCCTCCGGCGCCGTCAGCATCATGTTGAGGCCGAAAAGGGTCGCGAAAAGAGGGCCGGTTCCGCCGTGGTCAGTGAAGACATCGCTCAAAATCAGCAGCCCGCCGGGTTCCAGGGTGTCCTTGGCACGGCCGATGAGTTCCCGGCATCCCTTTTCGCTCTCTCGATGCAGGACCCCCGAGATCAACACCACATCGTTACCGGTCGGGAATTTGGTGGTGTGGTAATCGCCTGCGAGTGTAGACACCCGATCCTTGGCGCCCAGACTTCCTATGATTTCATCGGCCAGTTCCACCACATGGGGCAGGTCGAGCACTTTCGCCCGGAGTTCCGGATATCTTCGGACGAACAAAGCGGAATATGTACCCGGTCCGCCGCCGATATCCAGCAGTTGTTTGCGTCCGCTCAGGTCGACCAGGCCGGCCAAAGCATTGCCGATGCCCAAGGCGCGGTTGTGCATTCCATAGACGAAATGGCGCGTTTTCGCGGGATCGTCGCCGAGATAGGTTTCCTGGGCGAGAGGGGGGCGATTTTCCCGGAGCGCTTGTTCCAGCTTGCCCCATGTGGCGTAAAGGTCATCGCTGTAACGCACGGCATTTCCCATGAACGCCGGACTGCCCGGCACCAGAAAGGCACTGGCCAGAGCGCTATTCGTGTAAACCCCTTCGGATTCTTCAAGTAACCCTAAGGCAACGCAAGAGTTCAGCAGCAGACGGGTAGGCCGAGGGTGGGTATTCAGGGCATCGGCTGCCTCGCTGACGCTCATGGGTGTCTTGGCGAGAGCTTCGAACACGCCGATACGATTGGCCGTCAGAAATGTCATGGCATTCCAGTAGGCGGTGGTGAGTTGCATGATCGGTGTCGGATCGAGCATGTGATCGTTTCCTTGTGATGTCTTAGGCGCAAAGGGCATGGTCGATGTCGCATTCCATCTGCATGTAACCGCAGCGATGGCACATGAATCCATCCCAGATGTTCAATTCGTATTTCCGGCGGATGTCGAAATAGCCTAGGTTAACGCGCTCAAAGTAGCTGCGCAGTTTCTCCAGGTGTTTGGGATGATCCCGCCCCGCGATGGGCCAATAAAGTGAGTAAATCGGAATGATGCCCTTCGCACCAAGCGTCTCGGCGCCCTCGAGCGCAAGCTCGATCGCTTCTTTCTCGGTTAATCCGTACTCCGGCTCCAGTTCGATTCCCGCCACCATGGCCGTGTAGACACGTCCCTTACCCCAAAAAGACACTGCACTTTCGAGGGTCCCGATCCAACGCTGATAACCCACGAACCGGTGCTTGCCGGGACAAACCTGGCTAAACAATCGCTCGGACCAGACTTCCAGATTAAAACAAACGGCATCCACCAGATTCTCATCATGTAACCGGCGTAGACATTCCTCGGGCAACGCACCGGAACCGCAGGTGACCGGAATCCGATGCCGATTGACCGTTTGTACCTCGCGGGCCAATTCGATGAAGCGTTCGCCTTCTTCCCGCCAATCGGTCATGGAGCCTCCGACCAGATAGATGTGGCGGATTTCGCTTTCCCGCAAGGCGGCATCAAGCGTCTCCTTTAGGCGCGTGTAAGTCAGGGGCGACAAGGATGTGCGATCCATCACCTGCCCCAATTGCTCGGTACGCGCGTCGGGAGCGCCGTAACCGCAAAACAGGCAGCGCATGGACTGCCCGTCCTGTTTATCGGCGAGAAAATACTGACAAGCAGGCGCCACGTTGATGACCGCCATGTCGTGGTGCAAGGTGATGCCGGCCTGGGCCATGGGAAAGCCGTCGCTGGTTTTTCCGTGCATCCACTTGGGAAGATTCATGAACTCGACCGACGTTTCCGGGTGCGTACCGCGATCGTGAGCCAAGCGGTAGCCGGATTCGAAAGAGCCGGTTACGGACCAAGCCGAGTCCCCGTTTCCCTTGATCCTGGCGAAAACGCCGTCGGACGTGGCAAGCGAGTAGGGAACCATCGCCTTGCCCCTGCCGGTCGGATCGTGTTCGCCGGGTTTGAAACGATACGGGTAGAAACCCGGAAACGAGTGCTCCGTCGCCCGTCCCAAAGCGTCGGTGTAGCGAATGCCTTCGAAAATCAGATCCAGTTTGCGTTTGGCGGTTTCTGGGAGGGCGGGAGGCTGCATGGCATTGGTCTCCTGAGTTCTTCTTTGGGCTTAAAGCCTATCCCGGCAGGCCGTTCGCCCTGCGCTTGTCGAAGCGTGTTTTAAGGTCTACCGGGATCGGCACTTAGTGTAGTATGCCGAATCGCGTTCCCGATACGTTTAACCCATGAAAATCAACAGACAGCTTATTCTCGTGGTTTCCACGGCACTGGCGATACCGATCATTCCTTTTCTCGTCATTGGCGAACTGCCCGGGGAACGATGGCTGTCGGCCACGGATGACAACGCGCTTCGGTTCGGCTTCCTCGGCGGTGCGCTGTTGGCCGGCGATGCCCTCCTGCCCATACCGTCCAGCGTCATCGGAACCCTGCTCGGCGCGCGTCTCGGTTTCATCTCCGGAACATTATGGACATGGGCGGGACTGACTATCGGCCATCTTATCGGTTATGCCGCCGGGCGGCTGCTGCTGGCCCGGCTCGGCACGCGGCTCCCGGAAGTGCCGACGCTCTTAGCGGTGTTCGCGAGCCGGCCGGTCCCGGTGCTGGCGGAGGCCGTGGCTTTTACAGCCGGTGCCGAAGGTCTGGATTTTTCTCGATTTCTGCTGACGGCGGCTGCGGGCAACTTATTGTACTCGGTGGTACTGGCAGGAAATGGCGCCGCACTATTACCCGATGCGATAGTCGGACCAGGAATCATCGTTCCCATGACATTACCCGTCGTTGCCTGGCTGGGATGGCGCCTCCGGAAAAAGCAGAAGAGCAAAGTCATGCAAACGGGAAACTGAAACCTCGAAAACGGATCGGCCCTGCTACCGGGTTACGGCTGCTGGGTAGGACCGGGTTGAAGGTAAATCATTTCGACACCCTCTGCGCCTTGGACGACTGCACGCATCATCTGTCCCTGGTCCAGCTGCTGCTTGATTTGCGAGACCGAGTCCATCGGTTCGAAACTGAGGCCGTTGAGCTTCAGCTCTGCTGCGGACGGCAATCCCAGCATCGGTTTGAGGGCGAAATAAAGTTCGTCTACCGTCGCGGCGGGGGTTTTGGCCAGTTGTTCGATTTGGTAGGCCATCTCCTCGCTTACTTCCACCGTTCGGTGTTTCGGCTGTGTTTCGGCCTCGCTGGCTGTCGGGGCTGCCGCATCGGCATTGGATGACTCGGGCGACAACAAATTCCGATGCCCCTGCTCGGACGGCAAACCATCCGCGGTCAACTGGATCTCGATCTCGCCGGTTTCCGTTTTCAGCCAAAGGCGGTCGCGAGAAATCTTTTCGACTTTGCCCACGTCCGGAATCGAGGTATTCCGTCGCACCGTCTGTTGTCGGCCGTCCGGGAATTCGATCATGGCAACCCGAGCTTCGTCGCCGACCGTCACCACACCTGAAAGACGGAAGGGCGGTTCCGACGAAGATGCGGCGATTGCGATATCCACCCTGACGATAGCCAATAGAAATGCCGGTAACGAAAACAGGGTTGTCCTACGAATATTCATGCGCTTAATCGATCCAGCTTGGAACTTCCATCTCCGAAAACAACGGATGGGAATCAAAAACAACCCACCCGTTGTTCACTAAACCGTTATTTTTATCGAACGCCGGCCCTACGATGCCTTTGGTTAAATGCGAACCCCAACAATCCCGCTCCCATCAGCATCACGACCGGCGGTTCGGGGACAGGGATAGGCTGTGACTGCTGGCAATTGCCCCCCACGCAAACACTGCCTCTTCCAGCCGATACCGGGGGAACAAACGGATCGCCGTTTTCATCTCCCAAAAACTCGCCGGTCGAAGCGATGTTATCCGTGAACGACAGTGGGCTGAGGCCGTTTGCAAGGGTATCGAAGGTCAATGTGAACAACCGGAATGCGGTGTTGCCGTCCTGGTTCGTAAGCAAATCCAAGGAGGTCTCAAATACATTCACCGTACCGGAAACACTGTCGTCAAAGCCTTGAATGGAGTCGAACGGACCATCCAGAAAGATATCGAAATCCACACTGGCAAGAGACAGGATGCTGTCATTCCAATGGACGTTGAAATCGTAGGTACCGACGAGTTGATTGTTAAGGTCGGTGACTATGACATCGACCTTAGCCGGGTCACCGAGCGCCACGTCCTGGGAAACTGGATTAAACACCAGAGAAATCGCCGAGGCCGGCTGGGCGGCCAGCAGACTGAGCGGGACGGCAAGTCCCAATATCTTGAGTAATTTATTCATATCACTTTCCCCATCGTCTTAAGTCTCAATTCGAGTTATGTCCGACGCACCCCGCAAGGTGCGTCGGGTATTTCTTGGCTTTACTGAACAGTCATCTGAGTGGCGCATTTACGCGCATCCAGCACGGTAATCCAGCCGTTGCCGTCAGCATCGCGCGGGTCGTTCGGACCTGAGGCAGGCTGGTTCCGCGCCGCGGCAATGGCATTAATGTCATCGCGGTCGACATCGCCGTCCGGCTCCACGTCACAGCGCAGGAAATCGCAGACATCGCCTTTGCCGTTGCCGTCCGAATCCGTCTGATCGGCATTGGCAGCGTTCGGGCAGTTGTCGCAGGCGTCGCCCACGCCGTCGCCGTCGCTGTCTTTCTGATCCGGATTGGCAACCGCGCGGCAATTGTCCGTGTTATCAGGCACGCCATCGCCGTCGCTGTCGATAAAGGCGCCGCCGGTGGCCCGCTGCAACACCAGGAGCGCGTACGCTTGTTTGGAGTAGTTATTCCAAGAACCTGGAGCGCTGTTGCAAATGAAATTACCGTCGTTGCCGTTGATGGGCGCAGAGCCGTCCCAACACTGGTGTTCGAGGATTTCGTAGGCGTAGTCGAAATATTGGTTCTGGGTCTGCGTCGGGTCCGCGCCGTAATAACCTACGCCGCCGGCACCGAAGCTCGCCACGCGGGGCAGTGCATCCGGATCCTGGTGTACCTGGCGTACGGTACAGGCCGCATCGGGCGCCTTGGTGCCGAGATCGTCCGGACCCAGGTTGCCCGGCGCCGGCGCTATGCCCGATTGGCGCATGAACTCCATGCCCTTGAAAGAACTCCAGAGGTAATACCAGTAAGAGTTGCCGGGCCAGCTATTGCCCATGCTGTCCAGGTCCTGCCAGCGATAGTGGTTGTGCAGCCAGCGGAGATAAGCCTGAACGGAAGGGTCGTTGACGTTGGCCCCGCCCAGGAGCTGTACCCAAGTGCCCGAGGCGGTTTGCTGCAGGCTGGGGGCATAACCGGTTCTTTGGTAGCCGTGTCCTCGCTCTATAGCATCGATCGAGTCGCAAGCGGAGTTGTTCGAACCCGCCGCAGACCCATTGGCGGCGTAAGCCAGCTTCGAGCGCTCCAAGGCGGCATTAAGCGTGGGAAGCCGATTGCCCGGATCGCCGAAGGCCGGATCCGTGTACACGGCCTTGGCCGCCGCGAGACCGGCTACGCCGAACTGGGTGGTCGAGGAGTCCGCACCCGGACCTGTATAACCCCAATAACCGTAGTTGTTCGAAGTGCTCGGGGGATCTTCCGGAGGGGTGTTGTCTTTAGTCTGTCCGGCGACGATCCGGTCGGAAAGCGTGTTGATGGCGGTGATCAGATCCACGTAATCTGCGGTATCGGGGATTTCCGGAGCGCTGGGGTCGCCCTTGTCCGGTCCGCCGGAGCGCAGATATTCGCTCAGTGCCATGAGGAAGCTGCCGTCGCGATACAGGTAAAGCGAAGTCTCGTTGACGCGATCCAGCATATAGGCGACGACTGTGCGCATGCGGGCCTTGTCGGTTGCATTGGCGCCGGAATAGCCCTGTGGCGGATCGGCAGGGTTTCCGGTAGCGCGTTTCTCGAGCAATGCGAGCGCCGTCAGACCGGCTGCATCCCCGGCACTGCTGGGGTTGTTGTAGGCGCCCACGTTGGCTAAATATTCCAAGCCGCGGTCGATCGCCACGGCCACATCCTGCTCGAAAGGCGTGACCGCTTGCGCGCCCGTTCCGGCCAGGCTCAGCGCCGTGCCCAGTATCACGGGTTTCAATCGTAAGTTTTTCATTGGTTTTCTCTCTCTCTTCTCAAACTCGTCTCGATAGGCTTCCCTGCGCCCATGTCCGGGAATCCCCTCTCTCCAAGCGATTCCGGAAACAAGGAGGTTCCGAGCAAGAGTCGAGCCACGATGAAAGGTGACTTAAAAATCAAGTGGGTGGCTGCTTTCTTTGAAAAAGTGTTCACGATCGAGCCAACTGCTGTAAAAAAAACTGACAGTGATCCGGGCCTTCACGAAAGGTTGATGTAGACTTGCCGCTTCACTAGCATTCCGATTCGTCAAAAGTCGATTGGTCATGGCAAGAGCAAGCCTTTTGAGCCGGCACGCGCTCCGGAACTGGACGCCCAGCATTTATCTGAAACTGATGGTTCCCTTTTCGGTGGTTTTGCTGGTGACAGCCGCTATCGCCTGGTGGCTCACGACGCGTATGTTTTCCATAGCGTTGGAGGAGCGTGTCAACGAACAGCTTACGAATGTCGCGACCGTCTTGGCCAAGGGCAATCTTCCGCTGACCGACGATTTGGTATTCAAGGTTCGGCAATTGCTCGAGACCGAAATCGTGCTGATACAAAGGGATGGCTATATCGCGATGTCGACCTGGGGTAATGGCCGGGATGAAGCACATCGCCAAATATCGAAAATCTTCGCGCAGTGTCCTCAGGAAAGTGGCTGTATACGCCCGATGCCGATGCAATTGCCAAGCGGTCTTTACAGTGTGGTTCTCAGGCTAGTTCCGGCAGGGCGCGACTCCCGCTATCGGGCGGTGGCCGTCCTGTCATCGCTTGCCGACGTTCAGTCGGCTACCCGCAATGCGGCGGTTTGGATCGGCGCAGCCACGCTGCTGGGGGGCATGCTGATCGCGTGGGCAGGTCAGCGGATTGCGGCGGGCATCATCAATCCGCTGCGCGATCTCGCTCGCATGGCCGAAAGACTCGCCGGAGGCGACAGGGATGTGCGCGTCGAGTCTCGTCGATCCGATGAGATCGGTGAATTGATGGGCGCTTTGAACACCATGGCGGAAAAACTCCAATCTTTCGAACAGGCCCTGTCGCGAAGAACCAGGCTGGAAGCCCTGGGCGAAATGTCCGCCCGTATCGCCCACGAGGTGAGAAACCCGCTCACGGCAATCAAATTGCAACTGCAACTGATGCAGGAGAATGTCGATGAGGCTCAGGCGGAACCGATACGACAAACGCTCGACGAGATCCGTCGTCTGGAATTGGTGGTCTCCGGTGCCCTGGACTTCGGGCGGCCCCGGAGTCTCGATCCGGTCGAGGTCGACCTGAACGATCTGGTCGGCGACGTAAGGCGCCTGTTCGGTCCGCAACTGCAACACCGGGCCATTGCTCTCGAATGCCGGCTCGACTCTTCGCTGCCGCAGGTTCGCTTGGATGCCGACCGCATCAAGCAGGTGTTGCTGAATCTGCTCGTCAATGCCGCCGAAGCAATGACGACGGGCGGGCTGATCCGAATCGGAACGTGCCGGACGGGAAGCGATCATGTCTCGTTAACGGTCGAGGATTCGGGTTCGGGGATCGATCCGTCGCGGATGGACTTGATTTTCACGCCGCTGCATACCGACAAAAAAGGTGGCTTCGGGCTAGGGTTGCCCATTTCCAAAGAGCTCGTCGAGCTCCATGGGGGCACTATAGAGATATCGCGAAGCGATTTGGGCGGTGCGCGTTTCGCCGTTTTGTTGCCGATTGAGTCGATCAGATGACCAAGATTCTGATCGCCGACGACGAACGCGCCATCTGCCTGGCATTCAGTCAGCTGCTGAAGCGGGACGGTTATGAGCCGCTCATCGCTTCCGGGGGACGGGAAGCGTTGGAGCTGGTCGAGAGGGAGAAACCGGCGGCCGTTTTTCTCGATGTCAACATGCCGGATTTGAGCGGTCTGGATGCCCTCGCTCAAATCCGCGCACGCGATCCGCAACTGCCGGTCATCGTCATGACGGCTTACGGAACCATGCAAAGCGCAATGGAGGCGATGCGGCTCGGCGCGTTCGATTATCTCGGAAAACCTCTGGAACTGTCGCAGATTCGAACGTTGCTGCAGCGTGCCCTGTCGAGCCGTGCCGAATCTGCCGCCGGAATCCCGGCTGAGGCTAGCCTGGATACGAATGGCAAAGGTGTCATGATCGGTCAGAGCAAAGCGATGCAGGAAATCTTCAAGCTGATGTCCCTGCTGACCACCAACGATCTCACGATTCTGGTAACCGGAGAAAGCGGCGTGGGCAAGGAATTGGTCGCGCGCGGCATTCATTTCAATAGCCCTAGGCGCGAGCATCCCTTTGTCGCGGTCAATTGCGCCGCCTTGCCCGAGAACATCGTGGAAAGCGAACTGTTCGGCCATGAACGCGGCGCGTTTACCGGAGCGGAGGCGAGACGCATCGGTCGATTCGAAGCGGCCGGCGAGGGTACGCTGTTTCTCGACGAAATCGGAGAACTTCCCCTTCAATTGCAGGGCAAGCTATTAAGGGTTTTACAGGAGCGAAACTTCGAGCGTGTCGGCAGCGTCGCGTCGATTCCATTTAAAGCCAGACTTATCGCCGCCACCAACCGGAATCTGGATGTCGAAACGGCCGCGGGGCGGTTTCGCGAAGATCTCTATTTTCGGCTCAAACTGATTACGGTCGAAATCCCGCCGTTACGAACGCGCCGCGAAGATATCGCGTTACTGGCTCGGCATTTTCTTGGACAGGCAAACAACGAACTCGGCCGGCAAATCACGGGTATAGAGGCCGACGCCGTGAAAGCCATTCAAGCCCACGACTGGCCGGGAAATGTCAGGGAGCTGGAACATACGATCAAGCGTGCGGTGTTGCTCTGCCGGGGCAATTCGTTAAGCCTGCACGAACTCGGTATAAAACCGAAGGCTCGCACGGACGGCCATTCCCTGGATTCCACGGATTTGGACGATTTACTGGATGCCGCCCGGCGCGCGCTGCGCGACGCCATTAACGTCGATGGACCCAAAGATTCGACTTTGGGGGTTTTTTATACAGTGATCGAAGCGGTCGAACGCGCGATTATCGACGAGGCTCTGCAAATCACGAAAGGAAATCAGGTAGCCGCTTCTGAACTTTTGGGCCTGCACCGCACGACCTTGAGAAAAAAATATTTCCCCTCCTGATGCAAAATTGTACAGCGGTACTTGTTTCCTTCTCGGATTCGAATTCCGCAGCTGTACCGGCTTTACAAGCGGTTTTGAGTAAAGACCGAAAAAGGCGTCTGTACAAAAAACCGACACGCCAACGACCCGTCGTCAGCGTGCCCAAGAAAACCAGGTGATCTAAGTGTCGGAATTTACGGCAGATTCAGTCTTGAATCGGTGAGCTTTAAAACTTGGTCTATAGTTTGCTCTAAAATCAATCGAAAACTCTCTTCTCACGAAAGCCGACTCAATCTCTCTCCTGGGTCGGCTACTTTCTGGAACGGGTGAGCCGTGCGCGTTCTGGCTCGGAGTCCAAATTCCGACAGAGACACCTGCGCAGGTCCGGCGTCCGTACATCCAAGCCGCACGCTCGCCGGAGTTTCAAAGCCGGTAAACACCTGGGGCTGCTGGATCTACGGTCAGTGAGTTCTGTTGGTCAGCCCTCTGACTTTTTGCCTGGTACGCATCGAGCGGCCTATTCGCTTCCGCAGCGGTCGTCCGCGCCTGAAAAGGATCGTGCCTCGATCAAAACGATAATAAGGTTTCATAAAAATGGTCTCGAAAACTGGAGTTTTCATAATCGGTGCCTTGGGGGACATCGCAAACACGCTGTTCGTGGGGTGTTCGGCGATACGGCGGGGATTAGTCTCCGGCGCCGGACTCGTCACAGACCTGACGCCTTTTGCCGATCTGAATTTGGTTGCCTTGGAGAATCTCGAATTCGGCGGGCACGACATTGCCGAGGGCTCCGTGCCGGAGTCCGCCGACCGCATTTACCGCGAGTCGCGGACCTTTTCGCGGGAAATTCTGGATGCGGTTCAGGCCGATCTGCAACGCATCAACGGTAACGTCGTCATCGATTCCTCCCTGCAATGGAACGTATTGAGTCCGTCAGACCGTCTGCCGCCGCTCGATGCGCTGATTGAACGGATGCGGGGCTATCTGCGCGGCTTCATCGACAAATTCGGTTTCGATCGTGTGGTGCTGGTCAATCTGACATCGGCCGAGCCGAATCCGCCGCTATCTGAATATCACCTGGATTTGACCGCTTTCGAAAGACTCCTGAACGAGGACAGAAAGGATTTGATTTCGCCGGGCATGGCCTGGGTCTACGCGGGCTTTTCCGAAGGCTGCGCTTACGTCAACTTCACCCCCAATCTGGGCGCGAACGTGGCGGCCCTGCAGCAGCTCGCCGAGGCGAAAGGCGTATCGTACTGCGGCAACGACGGTAAAACCGGCGAAACGCTGGTGAAAACCGCGCTGGCGCCGATGTTCGCCTGCCGCAACCTTCGCGTCATGAGCTGGGAGGGCTATAACCTGCTCGGCAATAACGACGGGCGGACACTGAACGATCCCGACAACAGCAAAGCGAAAATCGGCAATAAGGAAGCCGTTCTGGAGAGAATACTCGGTTATCCGGTTCAAGCGGGAGTCTCCATCAATTTCGTGCCTTCCTTGGGCGATTGGAAAACGGCGTGGGACTTGATCCACTTTCAGGGATTCATGGATGTGCCCATGACGATGCAGTTCACCTGGCAAGGCTGCGATTCCATACTGGCCGCTCCCTTGGTACTGGATCTGATCCGTCTGATCCATTTCGCCGGCTGTCAAGGAGAGTCCGGACCGACGCCACACCTCGCCAGTTTCTTCAAGAATCCGATCGGCGTGGCCGAGCAGTCGTTATCCGCCCAGTTCGGGCTGTTGCTCGAGTACGTCGAGCGCCATCGGTCCAAAATTGCAGCCAAGTCAGGCGGTAAGAACCTCGCCGGATTAAGGGCAGCGACTTAGGGAATTCACGGCTAACAGCACGAAGGATGATAGCCGGCTATGTGGCGCGGAAATCCACTGGTGGCCATGATCCCGCCGTATCTGCTGGGAATCGGGATCTCGCTGCTGATGACGCTCGATTTTTGGCGTGGCGGCGAATCGGGTTCTTCCACGCATGCGCTATTTCTGTATGCGATAGTCGGCACGGCGGTCGGCTATATTCTCTACCCTGTCAAATCGTCGGTTTGTTCTAGCCCGCTCCTGGCCATTTTCGTCTGGAGTTCCGGAGCCGCCATTAGCGTCTTTGCGTTTTGGCTCGTGGTTTCGGTCACCCTGGCCCTGCCGCTGGTCATTCGGCTCGGCCTGGCCATCGGACTGATCCAAGCCACCATTCTTCTCTTGAGACACGTGATCGGCCGACGTTTTTCACAAGCTCGCGCCGGCGTTCTCGTCGCGGCTCTGACGATACTCTGCGCCTCATCGCCAATATGGCTGAGCCCATGGCTGGAATGGTCGGGCGAGCACAGCCCGTTGATGGATCTGGCATTGGCCATGAGCCCGCCGACCTGCTTTGCCGTGGCGCTTGACTACGATTACTTGCGGAGCCCCTGGTTCTACAAGCACACGGCCTACGCCATGCACCGATACGAATACCCTTCGGCGGGCCTACTGATTTTCGTTTACGGATTCCTGTGTCTGGCTGCGGTACGGATAGACCGCCGATTCCGGAAAAGCAGTCCGAACGAACCGTTTGGAAAATTCCAACATGATACGTAATCGTCCGTTAATCCGAATAAAGAGCCAAACCATGAAATATCTGCCTATATTGGTCGCGTTGATGATGTCGGCGACGACGGTTTCCGCTGCCGCCAAGGAAACGAATAAATCGACGTCACGGAAAACCATCGAAAAGACCGTGATGCAGCAGGATGAAAAGCTCGCGGAAGAGGCCAAGCGTGCCATCGATCGAGGACTTCATTATCTGCGCGAGAATCAGGCGGAAGATGGTTCCTGGTCCAAGAACGTCGGCATAACCGCCCTGGCGCTGCGGGCATTTTTGGAAAGCCCCCGGAAATACACCGAGGACGACGGCGCCTTCATTACCAAGCCTGTCCAATACGTTCTATCCCGTGTTCGAGAGGACGGGGCGATCAGCGGTGAAATGCAGAATCTGAGCTACAACACAGCAGTCGCCATTACGGCGCTTCAGGCCACCGGAAATCCGAAGTATCAAGAGGCCATCAAAGGCGGCCAGAGTTTCCTGAAAAAACATCTGATCGACGAGGGGGAGGGCTATTCGAAGGACCATAAATATTATGGCGGCATAGGCTATGGCGGCGATGAACGCCCCGACCTCTCCAACGCCTACCTGGCGCTCGAGTCGCTGAAAGCCACGGCCTTGGATCCCAAGGACCCGGCCTGGGAAAAAGCCCTGGTGTTCATCAACCGCTGTCAAAACCGCAGCGAAAGCAACGACCAGACTTGGGCAGCCAACGACGGCGGCTTTACCTATATGCCCGGATACAGCCCGCACGAAGCCACCGCCTCCTATGGCGGCATGACCCACGCGGGTCTGCTCAGCCTGCTGTTTGCCGGCGCGGACAAGCAAGATCCGCGCGTTCAGGCGGCTTACGACTGGATTCGTAACCATTACAGCGTCGACGAAAATCCCGGAGCGCCTAATAAGCAGGGTCTTTATTACTATTACAACGCTTTTGCGAAGAGCATGTACGCCTACGGGGAAGCGGAAATTACCGACGGGAAAGGAAGCAAGCACAATTGGCGGGAAGATTTGATGCGCAAGCTCGTCAGCCTTCAGAATCCCGACGGATCCTGGGTCAACTCGACCACGAAATGGTGGGAGGGCGACAAGAATCTGGTCACGGCATGGAGCATCATTGCGCTCAATTTGGCAGTGCGCTGAGTTTGACGCGATGATCGGCCGTCCGCTTCTGAAGTTGCTTCCCGTCTTCTTGGCGTTGAGCCTCGACGCGGGAGCGGACGAGCCGGAACAACTGACAGCGAAAATCGCTTGGGGCGGGTATTTTCGGAGCGGCGTCCCGACCGAGATCGGGCTCACCCTGATTTCCGCCGAGGGAGGCAGGGCCGCCGTTCGGCTCGTCTCCGGAGATACGGCCCCGATCGACGCGGCATTAGCGGTAGACCCCGGCACTCCCCGGTTTATCTCGATACCCGTCACGCCATCCGCGGAACAACCGATTCGGATAAGCGGTTTCCTGCCGAACCGTCGGACTTTCGAAGCGGAGATCGCGGCCTCGTACCCGATCAGCGGCAGGGCGGTGGCGGTCGCGGCCGAAGGCGTCGAGACAAATAGCCTATTGGAATCCCTGGCCGGAACCGCCGCGGTCATAAGCGCGCACGCGTCCGACTTGCCCAGAATGGCTCAATCCTACCAGGTCGTCGACATGATTCTCCTGGGCGACCGGGAATTCGCCGAGCTCGATCCGGAGCAGTTCGAGGCTCTGTCGGACTATCTCCGGGATTGCGGGCGTCTCGTATTTCTGGGAGCGGAGGAAACCTGGGAAAACCTCGAAGCCGAGGCGGGATGCGGAGGTGCGTTCGTTATCCGCGCCGAACATCCCGGCCAGGGGGCGGAGCTTGCCGGTGAACTGCTCGACCGCGCGCAGCCGTCTCTGCCCGGCATTCAAGATCTCCGGGATTTGTCCGCGGCGCAGCCTCCCATGGCCTTGCGCACGGCGGCCGTTCTATTGTTTTGTTATTTCACCGCCTTGAGCGTGGCCGGCCTCACATCGTCGCGTCCCTGGCCCCTGTTTTTATTGCCCTTGGCTTTCAGCGCCTTGGCCGCGGCTTTGCTGACCGGCAAGCCGCCGGAGATGCGGCTGACCGGCTGGACCGAAACCAGCGTGGGAGACGACAACGCTCGCTTCGTCGCGCTCCTGACCGTGTCGGGCACCGGCCGCTGGCAAGGCAGGCTGCCGGCGCCGATCAAATTCTGGCTACCGAAGGCAGAGACCTACCCGGACATTCAATTGGACATCGACCGGCCCGAAACTCACGGGCTGGCGCTAAAGACCGAATTGTTTTCGTACGACGAGCTGCTGTTTCGGGGAACCATCCGCCGATTCCATCCGCCATTGACGCTCGATCTCGACCAGGATGCCGTCGCCGTCGCGAATCCCGGCGGAACGACTCAGCCGGCTGGACTTCTAGCCTGGGACGGCAAGCTGTTCGCTCTGCCGTCATTGCGCCCCGGCGAGCGCTGGTCTGCCGAGAACCAAGCTCCGGTCGCTCCTGACAGTCCCGAAGCCTACAAGCTGCGCCCCTACCTAAATCGGGATCGGATGGCGGCGCTGCTTATTCCCTATGCATCGCGCCTGTGGCGCGGGAACGAAGTGCCGGGCGATGCGGAATGGCTGCTTATCAAGGCCCGCTTATGAATTCGGTTCGCTTCGGTTTGTTGATGGCGCTGTTGTGCTGCGGACCCGTACTGATCTGGACGGCCGGACAATTAATGTCGGATTCGACGGCAGCGTCGGCGAAAACGGATGAGACGTTGAGAACTGCCGTCGAAGCGTTGTGGCTGGTTCAAGCTTGCGCGGCGGCGCTGATGGCAACGATGCCGGTCGAGAATGATCCGATTGAACACGCCCAAGGAATGCTGGCGTTCTGGCTCGTGCCGCTTCCCTTGCTTACCCTCGTTTGGGCAGGCGGTGCCGCGGATGCATGGATGTTGGCGAGAGGATTGGCGGCGGCTCTCGCATTCTCGTCGGCGCTTCTGGCCATTAATCGCGGGCTCGGGAGGATCAGTCACAGCTCTCCTTGGCCGTGGCACGGCGTCTTGAGTCTGGTGCTCGTCTATTTCGTCTGGCGGTTCGACAAGGTATGGCTCGGCTGGATCACCCATTAGCGCGTTTTTCACCCCGGTTTAGCGGTACGGGTCGGAAGATCGTAGGTCGGCAATCCATTGCCGACGCACAAGATCGGCAAGGGGTTTTGTCGGCAAAGGATTGCCGACCTACATTTGGGTTCCGCTACGCCGAATCGGAAAATGCACTAGTCGATTGCCCGAACCTTTCCGCGCTGCTTAAGACAACAGCCGCGCGGCTTCGGTGGTGCGGCGCGTGGAATCTGTTCCGAATCGGGTCATGGTGTTCCGCTGTGCTTATGGCTCTGGCAGGGGCCGTTCATCTCGGGCTACGTCCGCTGCCGCTTTCTATGACGTTTGCGATTTTATTAACGCCCGTACTGATTCCTCCCGTGTTTTTCATGTGCTTTTCCCGTTCCGATTATCGGCAAGCCGCAAAACGACTGGACGAGACATTCGACGGCAAGAATCTGTTCATTACGAGCCTCGAGCTGGTGCTCCAGGATTCCGTCGACCGGAGCCGCATGAGGTTTTATGTGCTCGAGCAAGCTGAATTGTCCGCCGCCTCCTGGAAACAATATCCCGAGCGACTGCCCCGCCTCGAGGCCTGGTCCAATGCCTGGATACCGCTCGGACTGGGGCTGGGCGGCTTTTTCGTGCTGTTTTCCGTGGGCGCGGACCGAACATTTCCGGTTGCGGCCGATGGGAAGACGCCCCTTGAACAAGTTGGACAATTCACGCCGGAAAAGCCGATTTCGTTTTCCGAAAATCCCGATACCCACTCCAAGGTTTCGCAATTCGTTGCGGCGAGCAGTCTTCGTGAGGAAACGGAGCGAAATCCTCGACTAGCGCAGCCGCCGAAATCCCATACGAGCGAAACGCCGATTCGGAACGCCGCGAGTGCGAAAAACTCGGGACAGGAAACCGGGGGACGACAGTCCATAAGGTCCATGCCGTCGCCGGATCGATCCGGCGGGCAGTCGACGACATCGGATCACGTATCGCCCGATGATCGGGCCGCTCAAAAAACCTCTGCGGCGGGCGAGGGCTCGGATTTTTCGAGAACCTACGGCCGTAGCACGGAGCAAGCGGAACTCACGCTTCGTTGGACCGACCTCGAACGGGGCAAAGGCGAACACGCTTCGAACCGGCGCCGGGCGCTGAAGCACAGTTCGGTAACGCGGCCGGCATCGGGGGAGCTCGCACCGCCGTCCGGGGCGTCCAGACACGGAGAATCGCAAGCATTCGTTCCCTTGTCTCCGGCCATGCGCCGCTATTCGGACCGCTACTTTCAATTTTTGACGAAACACTCGGATTGACACCATGGCGCTATCGACTTCCCGTCGTGCGGACCCGGATATCGGAACGGCAATCAAGCATTTCCGGGATGATATGAATCGGCTGTGCGAATCCCTGGCCCGGGTCATCGTGGGCCAGGAAGCACTGATCCGGGATATGGTCAGCGCGATGCTGGCGGGCGGACACGTTCTGCTCGAAGGCTATCCCGGCCTCGGCAAGACCCATCTGGCCAAGGGGCTGGCCTGCTGTATCGGGGTTCCCATGTCGCGGGTGCAATGCACGCCCGATCTGATGCCCGCCGATATCACCGGGAGCGAAGTTCTGCTGAGAGCCGAGGATGATCGCGAACACCGTCTGGAGTTCCGGCCGGGGCCGATCTTCGCGCCCATGGTACTGGTTGACGAGATCAATCGTGCGACTCCGAAGACGCAGGCGGCGCTGCTGGAAGCCATGCAGGAGCGGCAAGTGACCGCCGCCGGCAGAAGCCATCGTCTACCCGATCCGTTCTGGCTCATCGCCACCCAAAACCCGATCGAGATCGAAGGGACCTTTCCGCTTCCCGAGGCACAAACCGATCGGTTTCTGTTCAAGTTGTCCGTGGGGTACCCGGCGGTGGACGCGATGCTCAGACTGATCGACATCTCCCTGGACGAAGAACCCACCGAAAACATGAACGCCGTGATCTCGCTTCAGCGGATCAGCGAGATGATGGCCTTGTGCCGCGAAGTCGTGATCGCCGACGAGATGAAGCGGGCGGCGGTTTCCTTGGTACTCGCCACTCATCCCGAGCACGGTGCGGGCAGCGAGGAGGCGCGCCGTCATTTTCGTTACGGCGCGAGTCCGCGGGGCTTGCAGGCTCTCTTGCGGGCCGCGCGCGTCCGAGCTTTGCAAAGCGGACGCGGGCACGTGGCTGCGGACGATATCGCCGGCGTGGCGCTGCCGGCTTTGCGGCACCGCGTACTCCTCAACATCGAAAGCGAAATGGACGGTATCGCGATCGACTCTGCACTGGAGAGAGTGATCGGTTCATGGCGACGTTCGATCTAGATGAATGCTTTATCGATGAGCCGACCCTCCGCAGACTTGCATCCGTAGCCGGACATCTGTTCCGCGGCCGGGCGGCGGCTCTGCCCGGACGTCGTCCGCGGCGAAGCCCCACCGCATCCGGCAACGATTTTCTGGGCTATCGCGACTATCGGGCGGGCGACGATCTGCGAGCCCTCGATTGGCGCGCTTCGGCGCGCGCCTGGCATCCCCAGGTGAAACAATTCGGAAGCGAATGCTCGACGCGTTGGTTCATCTGCCTGGATCGCAGCGCGTCCATGCGTTTGCCGGAAAGCGGCAAGTGGGCGCTGGCCTCGCATCTGACGGCAGCTTTCGCCTATGTACTGCTCCACGCGGGCAACCGGGTCGGCCTGATCGTCTTCAGCGGCGGAATCGATACGCTGTGCGCGTCCGGAAGCGGACGGGAACAATACACCCGGCTGCTGGACGCCGTGCGCCGCTGCCGCCCTCGAGAGGAGGGAGGCGGTTCGAATCTGGCCGCCTGTATCCCCGCCCTGCGCGCCGATGCTTCCGTGTTGGTGATCAGCGACTTGCTGACGGAGGACGGCATGCGGCCCGCCTTGGACCTTCTGCTGCGGCGCGGCCACGAAGTGCAGGTCGTGCAGACGCTCTCGGCCGAGGAATGCACGCTGCATCGGACCGGGCCGACGCTTATCCGGGACGTCGAAAACGGCGTCAGTCTGCCCGTCGATGCTTCGGAATCCGGCCGAGCCGCCGCCCAAACTAGCTTAAACCGGTTTAGAGAATCGTCGGACGCGTATTGCCGCCGACGCGGCATACCGTTCAGTTCGTGCGAGACCTCGCGGACCTGGGACCGATGGCTGATCGATCACATCGGAAAACTCGAGGCCTCGAATGATTGAGTGGTCCTCGCCCGGATGGCTCTGGGGCCTCGTCGTTCTGCCGCTGGTTTGGGCCTTGCACAAACTAAGGGCCAGACGCGGAGAACTTGCGGTGTCCGCCGTTTTTCTGTGGCGATTTGCGGCATCCGAAGAAACAACGGGAAGCCGCTGGAGTTCCGCCGATCCGGCGTGGCGCCGACGTGCTCTGATCCTTGCCCTGCTGATTCTCGCCGAGGCCGGAGCCCGCTGGACCGATTCGCGCTCTATCGAAATCTGGCTGGACGATTCCGTGAGCATGCTGGTCGACGAGGGTGAAGCGAAGCGCCACGAGATGGCCTTGCAGGCTTTGCGCGAAGCCCTGGAAGACTTGTCTCCCTTCCGGGCGGTCATTCATTCGTTGACGCATCCCGGCCGTTCCGTCCGTTTTGATTCCTTATCCGCGAACCGCTGGGAAGGGGAAGTCGAGAGTTGGTTTCAAGATCCCGGACCCGGTGTCCAGATGCCTCTGGCGATGGAAATGAGTCCCGACGCCGTTCATTGGCTGGTCACCGACGGGGCCGATTCCGATGTAAATCGCTGGGCGGATTCCGTGCCATTGAGTCGTATCGTGCAAGTTGGCAGGGCGCGCGACAACCTGGCGCTCACCGCTCTCGCTCTGCGGCCGTCGCTCAAGAGCGAGAACGGATTGAACGGCGTTCTGGAATTGGCGAACACGGGCGATGCGGAAGCCCGGCGGACGATCGAGCTTTACGTGGGCGAACGTATGCTTCGAAGCTGGTCGGTGGTCGTATCGAGCGGAGGCACCGAAACGCTTGCATTCGATCTGCCGGACCCGGTCGACAGTCCGCTCATCGCGCGCAGCAAACCGGCCGATGCGCTCGCTTACGACGACGAATTGGCCCTGGCTTATCCGCAAAGAGTTCGTGCACGACTTTTCGGCGCTTGCGGGCGTCACTTATCGACGGCCTTGAGCGTGCATCCCGCCCTGACGTTTCCATCGGGCGACGAAAACGATGTCGATCTCGCCGTCGTCTGCGGAAACGGCGAAGCCGGCGCGAGCCGGGCGCGGCTTCGTTTTCAACGAACGGGGCGTTCCCACACCCTCGGCAAACCGGTCCTGTGGACATCCGGGGCGCGAGAACTGAAACACGTGTTTCTCGACCACCGATGGCTACGCGCTTTTCCCGCCGGTGCGTTTGGCCCCGATTCCGGCAAGGCGCTCCTCGCTGCGGGATCGGAGTGGCTGATCGCCTCTAACGAAAATCCCCGTGAGATTGATGTTCGCCTCGACATGGAATTTCAGGCGTTCGCGGAACAGCCCGAATATCCCGTGCTGATCGCCGGATTGATCGAACGGCTCTTGCCGGAGGCGCGTCTCGACCGGGTGCATGCGGCCCGGCGCTCGAGCGGCGAATCGCGGATAGCCCCCTTACCGATGCCCGAACCGATGGCTGCGCCGGATCGGATTTCAGGCGGAGCCGGTGTCGATCTGAGTCCTTATCTGATCATCGGAGCGATTGGGCTGCTGGTGCTGGATATGCGGCGATGCATCGGGCGGGCGGAAAAATTCGCCAAGCCGGTTTGAACGCCCATGACCGGTGATATCCCGTCATCTCGCGCTCTGTACGCCCGCTTGGGCGTTTTGGGCCTTTTGCTGCTGGCTCTGTTCAATCCGACGATATCCCGGAATACCGCCATCGAAGAGTTTGTCATTCTCCTGGACGACTCCGCGAGCATGGGGAACGGACTCGATACGACATGGCCGGTGTTGGCGCAACAGCTCGCCGAAGCTCCGGGCGCGGAACTCCATGTCATCCGTTTCGCCGCCGCAGCGGTCGACGATTACTCCACATCCATAGACGGACAGAAAGGGCGGGAAAAATTACTGTCGTCACCGAGTTATCCCCGGCGGCTGCCCTTGGACCGTAGCGCCACCGATCTCGAGACGGCTTTGCGAGCCGCGCTCCGGCGGGTTCGCCCCGATCGGTCATCCGCCCTGCTGGTGGTCAGCGACATGCGTGAAACCCGTGGCCAAGCGGAACATGCTCTGAAAATAGCCGCCGCATCGAGTGTTCCGGTCTACGGCTTTATTCCATCCGGTGAAGCCGACCCTGGAGATGGCGCGATTCTGGACCTCCAATACCCGACTTACGTTCATGCCGGGCAGAAGATTCCTGTCATCGTTCGCGTATCCGGCTCTCCCTCGACGACGGGGCGGCTGGCCTTGCGGGTGAACGGGCAGGATCGCGAAAGCATCGAAATCGATTTCGGGCGACGGGGCGAAAACGTCGCCCAGATTCCGATAGACCCCTGCCCGCCGGGCATATGCAGGCTCGAATTCTCACTTGAATCCGGCACGGACCGGAATTCCCGCAATAACGCACGTATCGCACTGGTCAATGCAGTCGACCCGCGGCCCATCCTTTACGTCAGCTCGGCAAACCGCCCGCCGCCCGCCGCGCTCGGCTTACAGCGAATAGGGCGGGCCGTGCGGATCATCCCGCCGGTGGAGTTTCCCCGGCGTGAGCTCGACATGCAAAGCTGGGGCGCAGTGGTTTTGGACGACGTGGCCATCGGCGACATGGCGCCGGATGCCTGGTCGGCCTTGATCGACGGCGTGCGTCGGTCGGGGCTGGGGCTCCTGGTGCTGGGCGGTGCGAACAGCTTCGGCGCAGGCGCTTACCGTCATTCGGCCCTGGAGAAAATCTTGCCGGTGACCGCCGAAGGCCGGGACACCCAGCAGGCGGCATCGGTTTTATTCCTGCTCGACAAGTCGGGCAGCATGGACCAGGACCGCGGCGGAGTCAGCCGCTTGGGCATGGCCCGTCGAGCCGTGCTGGAAACGGTCCGGGGTTTATGGGAGAGGGACCGCGTAGGTCTCACCGTATTCGACGCCGGCGTTCACGAGGTCCTGCCTCTCGGCGTTTACGAGGAGCCGGCGAAAATGCTGGAACGGACTTTGGCCTTCACGCCTTCCGGCGGCACCCGGTTGCTGCCGGCCCTCGAATCGGCGGTCGAACGTTTGTCACACGACGGGACCGAAAGGCGCATCCTGGTGCTGGTCAGCGACGGCCGCTTCCTGGAGAGCGATTTCGGCGGCATCGAGAAAAAACTCGCGGACGCCGATATCGAAGTGATCGCTCTGGCAGTGGGCAACCAAGCCGCAATGCCCGCGCTCGAGCGGCTCGCCCGTATGGGGCGCGGCAAGGTCATGCACGTTCGGCAATTGGCCCAACTTCCCCGGCTCATGCGGCGCGAAGTGGAAAAACACCGCGATGCGGCGGAATTGGGAAAAGTCGCTCCCCAATCGCGAAAAACGCTGCCTTTCTTTACCGATGTCGTGTCTTGGCCGGTCTTGTCCGGGTATATGGTCACCAGCCCCCAACCTGAAGCGACGGTCTTTCTGGAATCGCCGAACGGCGATCCGCTGCTGGCGGTTAGGCAGGCCGGCGGCGGTAAGGTCGCGGCTCTTCCGGCCGGCTTGAACGCGTGGGCCCCGGCTTGGCTGGCGTGGTCCGACTGGGGGCGTTTTTTCGGCGGTCTCATCGATTGGATCAGTGCCGCTACCGTCAGTCCCTTGCTGCATGCCCAAATCCATGACCGTCCGGGCCGTCTGGAGCTGGAACTCGAAGCTTTGGCTTCCGATAAGAGCGGGTGGGCCGAGTACCCGGCGGTTGAGTCCGTCGTCACCACGCCTTCGGGCGGCACGTACCGGATTCCCCTGAATCGCATCGCTCCCGGCCGCTATCGGGGCGATCTGCCGGTCAATCTGCCGGGTATCTATCGCGCGGTATTCAAAGCCGGGGACCGGAGCCTGCAAACGGCGGCCCTGCATGAATCGGAGGAAGAGGCCGGTTCTTCCGGAAACGGCGAGTCCCTGGGGGATAGATGGTTTCGGGAGGGGCTGATTCGCCCTTGGCCGAGCGATGGCGAAATCGCCGTCGATTCGCCGGTCGCCGTGAGCTTGCGCCCCCTTTTGGCGGGGTTGGCGGGCGCGAGCTATCTGTTGCTGCTGGTTTGCGAAAGGGTCGGCGGTTTTCGGGGGTTTTTGTGCAAGAAGACAACAAAAAATGACTAAGCATCCCTTCACCTTCACATTGCTGACGATCAGCCTGATCAATGGATCTCCGGCCCGTGCCGATACGGCAAAGCGGGACTCACTATCGCCCGGAACCGAGTTCTTCGAATTTGCCCCGATCATGATCACCGGTACCCGGACCGATAAGCCCGCTTTCGATCTGCCTTACAGCACCGAGCGCGTCACCGACGGGGATATTCAGAACCGCCGCATGTCACGGACGGTGCCCGAAGCACTTAGCGGGATGCCGGGGGTTATGGTGCAAAAGACCGGCCACGGCCAGGGTTCGCCATTTCTGCGCGGCTTCACGGGTTTCCGGACCCTGTTCCTGATCGACGGCATCCGGCTCAATAATTCGGTCTTCCGCGACGGTCCCAACCAATACTGGAACACTGTCGATCCGCTCACCGTCCGGAGCTTGGAAGTCATCAAGGGGCCGAGTTCCGTGCTTTACGGCAGCGATGCCGTCGGCGGCACCGTCAATGCTTTGACCCGCGGCCGCGATGAGTACGGCGACGGTTTTCTGTGGGACCGGCGAGTCTATTATCGTTTCGCCGATGCCGAGGACTCCCACACCGGCCGGGCGGAAATCAGCGGCAGTTGGGATCAGCGCATCGGCTTCCTGGCCGGCGCGTCGATCAAGAGCTATGGAGATTTGGAGGCAGGCGAGCCTACCGGCAAGCAGCCGATGACCGGCTACGACGAGCAGGATGCCGATTTGAAGCTGGAGTATTTCCTCAATCCAGACCACAAGTTCGTGCTGGCTCATCAGAGGGTCGATCCGGACAATGCATGGCGTACGCACAGAACCGCGTTCGGCAAGAGTTTCGCCGGCACTCAAGTCGGAACCGACCGGGAACTCTCCTTGGATCAGTATCGGGAGCTGACCTATCTCCAGTACCATGGCAGGAATTTCGATTCTTTCGTGGACGGCGCTCGGGTCAGCGTTTCCTATCATCTCCAGAGCGAGGACCAGTTGCGGGTCCGGAACAATCTTCGCAGCGAGCGAAACGGATTCGACGTGGGCACCACCGGCTTTTTCGCCCAGCTCGACAGTTTTAGCCCGGTGGGGTTTTGGACTTACGGCGTCGAGTACTACCATGACGAGGTGCGTTCCTATCAGAATAACTACAATGCCGCCGGGCGGTTGACATCGAAGGAAATTCAGGGCCCGGTCGCCGACGATGCGCGCTACGACACGCTGGGGGTCTTCGTTCAGGACGATATCAGGCTGATCGATTCGCTCGATTTGGTCATAGGCGGCCGTTACAACCACATCGAAGCGGGCGCCGATCGCGTCAAGCACCCCCTGACCGGCCGGCAGACACGGCTTGAAAGAAGCTGGGACAACGTGCTCGGGACTGTCCGAGCCACCTACCACGTCGACGATGCGGAACATTGGCACGTGTTCGGCGGCATCTCCCAAGGATTCCGCGCGCCGAACCTTTCCGACCTGACCCGCTTCGACATCGCCCGATCGGGGGAGTTGGAGACTCCGGCGCCAAATTTGAGGCCGGAAGACTTCATCGCCTACGAGTTCGGCATCAAGACCCAGCACGAAAACTTTTCGAGCCAGATTGCTTATTTTTACACCGACGTCGAAGACATGATCGTTCGAAAACCCACGGGCAGAACCGTGAACGGAAGCCGAGAGGTGACCAAGAGCAATGCCGGAGACGGATATATCCACGGCGTCGAAATCGCCGGGAGCTATCGGTTTCTGTCCCAGTTCACCGCGTTCGGCGCATTCACCTGGATGCACGGGCGTATCGACGGATATCCGTCGGCGAGTTCCTCTCCGACCGAGGAATACATCGATCGGCTGATGCCGACCATGGGCAACGTAGGGCTCCGATGGGATCATCCGGACGGCAAGTTATGGGCGGAAGGCGTGGTGACGGTCGCCGAGGAACAGGACCGGCTGAGTTCTTCCGATCGTGCCGACAATCAGCGCATTCCTCCGGGAGGAACGCCGGGCTACACGGTTTTGACGCTGCGCGGCGGCTGGCAAGTCTACCGCGACCTCAAGCTGAGCCTGGCCCTGGAAAACGTGACCGACGAAGACTACCGCATTCACGGATCGGGTCTGAATGAACCCGGCCGGAATTTCGTTCTGGCGGCCGACTGGAAGTTTTGATTAGGGGACGACGGCAATGCAGCTCGCGTATAGCACAAACGCCTTCACCCGCTTCGATCTGCCGGAATCGCTACGGCAAATTGCCGCGCTGGGATTCGCCGGCGCCGAGATACTTTGCGACCGTCCGCACTGGTTTCCGGGGCAGGTCGACCTGAGCGCCTTGAATGAGGTCAAGGCGATCTTGAACGAGACGGGACTGGGGGTAAGCAATCTGAATGCGAATACGGCCAATGGATACTATTCGCCTTCGCCGCCGGAAAATGTGTTCGAACCGGCCCTCACCAACCCGGACGAAAAGCTGCGGCGGTGGCGCGAAAACTACACCATCGAAGCCGTCCGGCTAGCCAGAGAGGTCGGCGCACAATGTGTGAGCGTGACCTCCGGCCGGCCGACGTCTGCCTGCGAACCGGAGCGGTCGATAGCCTATTTCGTCGAAAGCCTAGTCAGAATCTGTGGCGTGGCTGCCGATTACGGCGTTCGAATCGGCATCGAGTACGAACCGGGCTTGCTGGTCGAGCGGGCCTCCGAAGCGCTGGACCTGATCCGCGCCGTGGGTTCGCCCGTGCTCGGCGTCAACCTCGATATCGGCCACTCATTCCTTGACGGCGAGCCCGTCGAGGAAACCGTTTCCGCTCTGGAGGGACGCATCTGGAACGTGCACGTCGAGGACATCAAAGACCGAAAACATTTCCATCGAGTTCCCGGAGACGGCGAACTGCCTTTCGAGCGTTACCTGCACGCCTTGCGGGGTATCGGCTACGGTGGATTTCTTACCGTCGAACTCTACAGCTACCCCGATAAACCCGTGGAAGCGGGAAGCCGGGCGCTCGCTTATCTCACTGCGCTGTTGGGAGAAAACCCGTGATCGCCGAGAGAATCTGGCTGCCTTATTTGCAATTGGTGCGCATTCCCAGCGCCTTTACCGCCGTTTCGAACAGCCTGGCAGCCCATCTGATTGCAACGGGTGGGCAGATACGCTGGGGAACCTTGCTGCTTCTCATGCTGGCCTCGGCATTTCTTTATTCGGGCGGAATGGTCTTCAACGATTGTTTCGACTACGAGGAAGATCGCCGCGATCGTCCGTTCCGACCGCTCCCCTCCGGTCGAGTCCCGATTTCGACGGCATGGTTCCTGGGGGGGCTGCTCCTGGCGTTGGGCGTCGTCTCTGCGGGGATGGTCGGCGAGACTCAGTTGTATTGGGCGCTCGCGCTGGCCGCGCTCATCTTTATCTACGACGGCTTGGCCAAAGGGAGTGCTGTCGGCGCCCTGGCGATGGGCGGCTGCCGCTATTTGAACTGGGTACTCGGGTTGTCCATCGTCGATCTCGACGGCGCACTGCTGTCCGTGCCCTTGGTGATCCTGATTTACGTGATCAGCCTGACTCGGCTCAGTTCCATAGAGACGACCGGATTCTCCCGAAGGCCTATCGTGCAGTGCATCGTAGGAGTCATCGGTGCCGCTCTGCTTATTGTCGGTCTGGTTATGTCGGGAACGCTGCCGCACGCTTGGCCTTTGGTCCTTTTGGTGCTCGCTCTATGGAGCGTTCTGCGGGAACTGATAGCGACCTACCGCGAGCCGACACCGGAGAGCGTGCAGCGTTCCGTCAAGAGCCTGGTGCTGGGCATCATTCCGCTCGATGCTCTGCTCGCTTTCTGCGGCGGACCTTGGTGGGGTGGAGTACTGGTGTTATTCTTCGTTTTGCCAAGCCGCCTGCTCGCCCGGCATATCAGGGTTACATAAACAAGAATCGATCGCTCCCGTGGCAGGCTTTTTACCGGATTCATCAATGACTGAGATGTTGAACAGTCTGGTCAGCGCGATCGGCGACGTTTGCTCCGACCAGCAGAATGACTGGCTGCGGGAAACGCTGACTAAACTCGAGAACAGCAAAGCGCCGGCAACCGATCTCGGCCGCTGTTCAACCCAGGCCCGCCGGCAGCTTGGCCGCCAACCGCTTGGCGTCCGATATTCGCCTTTGATTAGCTCCGTCGGGCCGGTCGCGATAGATCACTGGGAAAGCGGCGACGCAGGCCGTATCGCCATGATTCTTCTATGTTTGCAGCGGGAGCCGGAGCAGGCGGAGACGCTGGCGACGAGCCTTTTTCGCCAAGGGGATGAATCCGAGCGTGCCGCGATCGTCAGAGGGCTGGCTCTGTTTCCTTCCGCCGATCGCTTGAAGCCCCTGGCGCTGGAAGCCGGACGCGCCAACAGCCTTGTACTGGTTTCGTCGATCGCACTGCTGAATCCTTATCCCGCGGCCTATTATTCCGATCGGGAATTCAATCAGATGGTGCTCAAGGCTCTCTTCGTACGCCTTAACGCCGATTTGATCTACGGTCTCGGACAACGCGTGAGTTCCGAACTCTCGCGCATGTGCGAGGACTACGTCGACGAACTGTTGGCGGCCGATCGCGACGTGCCTCCGGAAATCTGGATGGCCCTTTTACCCTATGCCTCAGTGAAGGGTGTCGAGTTTGTACGTCGTTATCTTGACGACCCGAACCCACTGCATCGGTACTACTCGGCGAAGGCCATGGTGCAGTCGTTAAAGCGGTTTCCGGAGCTGCGCGCCGCGCTCGATCAGCGGTTTACCCTCGAAACGGACGAGCACGTGCGGGAAATTCTAGGCGCTGCCGCAGGTGGTTGATATCAGTTGAAGTCCAGGAGTCTTTCATGCGCTATTTCGACCCTCACATCCATATGCTTTCCCGTACCACCGACGACTACGAGAACATGGCCGCCGCCGGCATCGTGGCCTTAGTGGAACCCGCTTTCTGGCAGGGGCAACCGCGTACCCAGCCGGGCACTTTTATAGATTACTTCGACTCGCTCGTCGGTTGGGAGCGGTTCCGGGCCAGTCAGTTCGGCATTCGGCATTATTGCACTATCGGACTGAACCCGAAGGAAGCCAACAATACGGCTCTAGCCGAAGAGGTCATGAAACTCATACCGCTTTATTGCGAGAAGGACGGTGTCGTCGGCGTAGGCGAGATCGGCTACGACGACATGACCGACGGGGAAGAGCGATTCTTCGCCGAGCAGTTGCAAATCGCCAAGGACTTGAACCTGCCGGTGTTGGTGCACACCCCCCATCGGGATAAAAAGCGCGGCACCGAGCGAACCATTGCCCTCATTCGGGAGATGAACATGGATGAAGAAATGGTGTTGATCGATCATCTGAACGAGGAGACGCTGCCTTTGGTTTTGGAGACCGGCTGCTGGCGCGGGCACTCGGTATATCCGCACACCAAGATGAGCGAGGAGCGCATGGTGGCCCTGCTGCAGAAATACGGATTGGAAAAGATGGTCGTCAACAGCGCCGCTGACTGGGGGCGGAGCGATCCGCTCAAAGTGCCGAAGACGGGCGAAGCCATGCGTCAGGCCGGGTTCAACGAGGATCAGATCGAATACGTGCTGTACGTCAACCCAATCAACTTTTATGCGCAGAGTGGCCGCATTTCCCTGGAAGAAGTGGGACCTGTCAAAATCGACCAGACCCGACTCTGGGAGAACAATTCGGTGCTGCGCGGACAACTACCGGTCGTGCAGTGAGTGACGCATCTCGACCCAAATGGCATCGCCATGAGCTCACTTATTGCGCCAACGTTCACCCGGGAGAAACCTTCGACGAGGTTCGCCGCGTAATCAGCTATTCGGTCAACGGCGTGCGCGAGCGTCGCCGGATTGCATCCATGGGAACCGGGCTCTGGCTCAGCCAAAGCGTTGCGGCAGAGTTGCGGGAAATATCCCGGCAGGGCCTCGAATTTATCGATCTTCTCAATCGATGCAGGCTCGAACTCTTTACCTTGAACGGGTTTCCATACGGCGGATTTCACTCGATCTCGCTCAAGGAACGGGTCTACCTGCCCGCTTGGACGGAACCGGCACGTTACGATTACACCCTCGATCTCGCCCAATTGCTCGCGGCATGCTTACCGGAATGGCAAAGCGAGGGCACCATATCGACGGTTCCCCTTGGATACCGGTATGGGTGGACGATCGAGCAAACCCGAAAAGCGGCAGATACTTTGTGCAGACTTGCAGCAGCACTGGAACGGCTGCACGAAGTCAGCGGCAAACGTATCCGCGTGTGTCTGGAAATGGAGCCCGATGCCGCACTGGAGTCCACCGATGAAGCCATTGTTTTTTTTCAGCGCGATCTCCCGGAAGCGGCACAGCGCGCACGCCTGAAACCCGAACTGATTCGCGAGTACTTGGGCGTATGCCTCGATGTCTGCCACCAAGCCGTCATGTTCGAAGATGTTGCCGCGTCATTGGCTCGACTTCGAAACGCGGGCATTGAAATCGGAAAAATTCAGCTTTCCAGCGCATTGGAGGTCATCGACCCGTCGGACCCGGAAGTTCGGCAAGTTTTACAAGGTTTTGCCGAGCCGCGGTACCTTCATCAAGTACGTTCGCAACTTGGCGATGGACGGGTAATAGGTGCAAGGGATCTTCCCATCGTATTGAATGACTCCGCTTGGGCGACGCATGCACCTTGGCGTATTCACTTCCATGTCCCGTTACAAATCAGCGGGTTCGGAAATGGAGCATTAGGAACGACCCGTGATCAGATCGGTAAGGTGTTCGACTTTCTCAGGAACACGTCGGACTCAAAACCGCACCTGGAAATTGAAACCTACACCTGGCATGTTCTGCCCGAAGAGCTAAGACCCCAGACCGAGGACGGTCTTCTGACAAGCCTTGTGCAGGAAATTCAATGGGTTGAAGCAGAAATGAACGAGCGAGAGCTGCTTCATGGCTCGGAGTGTGATCAAGAAATAAGCATGTAAGACGAGGATATTCTTGATGCAACGGGTCTATCAAAGGGTAAAGGTCTGTGCCACGTCTCGATCCTGTCTAAGGACCTGTCTTCAAACCTAGCACTTGGTTAGAGCAGCGAGGTTTGAAAAGAATGTGGTCCAATGAGCGAGGCGGCCATGTGCCAAGCGACTTGAAAGATGCGTATTGTCCTTTCTTGATCCCATCCGGTCCCTTTGCCGGTGTTCCAGCCGGCACAAAAAGGGCGAGCCGCGGTTATGTGCCGCCGGCAAGGAGGTGATCCCAAATCGCTTTCAATAAGGCATTAATTTTTGTAGGGTGGGTTAGGCCGCAAGGCCGTAACCCACCGAGCGACCTCGAATCGGTGGGTTACGCTGCGCTAACCCACCCTACGATTAATGTTCACTCGAATGCCGAATGGAATCAGACCGCTTGGTCGTGGCCTACATGCGCTTCAGAGAAACAACTCCATGCTCGGTTTTTTCCACCAACCCCTGCGCCAGCAGGTTTTTCCAATCGCGGCTTTCCGTAGCTGCAGAAACATTGCGGTAAATAGAGCGATACCAAAGATTGCGTTTAAGTTCATAAAGCTTAATTCCGCTCGGACGGGACGCCAAATATTCCAGTACCTGGTACTGTCGTGGGTTGATTTCTTTACTATTCAACAGCTTTTTAATGCTTCTAGTTTGGCCCCGACGCGAAACGTGAATGGTCCTGCCCGATGGGTTTCGACAGTGATGTCCGACATTGGTGAACACTTTTGTGCAAGTCAATATGCAAACGTATTATGTTGATTTTTTTATAAAAAAGAGAACTTCGCGCCAAATGATGCAAAGTTGTGTGCAAAGCATCTTGCTAGATGTCGCTTGTCACAAGACATGATCTTTTGATCAATCATCCGATAAAAACCCGGCCAAACCGGGTTTTCCGCCCGATAAACATAACCAAGAAGGAGAGTTAGCGGTGCTTCCCCCCCGTAATTTCCTGTATTGATCGTGTAACGCCCCGAGCGCATTCTCTCGCCGGAGTGGGCAGCGAAATCCATCCTGGGGATTTCGAGGGCGATCATTCGGTCTTTGCCGAGACTGCCGATCGAGGAAACGCTCCGAATAACGGCGGCCTGAGTATGGAGAAGTAAGGGGCCGTGAGGCCAACAACAGGGAGGAACGATGGCAAAGGACGACAGCACCGAATCCGGCAAGACGGCCGCGTCCTCTGATGAGGGGACGGCGCAGCATCAAGCTTCTATGTCATACGAATATTGGCTGGACATCGCCAGCGCGATCCTGCTGTCGGTTGCGGCTCTGGCTTCGTCGTGGGCCGGTTACCAGTCCAAACGCTGGAGCGGCGTTCAATCGACCAACTACAACACTTCCTCCATACGGTGGGTCCAAGCGACCCGCATGTCCACGTTCGCCTATCTTTACCGATCCGTCGACCTGGAGCTTTTCATCGAGTGGCTCAATGCCTATAAGGACGGCGACGAAGAACGGGCGAGATTTTTCGAACAACGCTTTCGACCCGAATTCAGGCCGGCCTTCGAAGCCTGGGTGGCCAGCCGGCCGCTGGAAAATGCTGCCGCACCCAGCTCGCCCTTCGTCCTGCCGGAGTACCGCCAGGAACTTTCCGACCGGGCTGCTCAATTGGAACAGGAAGCGGGGACAGCTTCCGATCAGGCCCAGGCAGCCAACCAGCAGGGCGACGACTATGTACTCACAACGGTGATCTTTTCCGCCGCCCTGTTCTTCACGGGCATCGCCGCGCATTTCAGTAAGTTTCGGGTCCGCGTCGCATTGTTGAGCATCGCCGGGGTGATGGTTTTGGTTGGGCTGGGCCAGTTGGCGACCTATCCGGTTAGGTAGAAAGGCGAAACCACTCGGCCGGCCGTTGGTAAACCGGGGATCAGGACGAAATCACAATCCTGCTCATCATCTGCTTAACGCATTTTCGGAGGATTTTTCTCGATGAAACCCAAAGTTGCCATCGCCTGCCAGGGAGGCGGAAGCCAAACCGCGTTTACGGCCGGCGTCTTCAAAGCCCTTGCGGAAAACAATGTTCAAGATCATTTCAACATCGTCAGCATTAGCGGAACCTCGGGCGGTGCCATCTGCGGTTTCATGCTTTGGTACGCCTTGAAACACGGCGAAAAACCCTTTTGCAAGCGGGTTTTGGATTTCTGGAACGACAATACCGCCCAGACGTATCAGGAACGCCTTTTCAATGATTCCGTTATCCACTCGCTTTATCTGACGGGAAAGGGACTGATGCCCCAGTACAACGTGAGCCCCTCGTCTCCGGTGGCGCGCAGTTCCTTTTCGGTTGCGACTCTCGGTATTCGGAACGAATTCACGGATCTTCGGACGCTGTTGGAAACCCATATCGATGCAGACAAACTGGCCGCTCTGGGTCAGCAAACGGAGCCGCCGATTCTGATCATAGGCGCTTGCAATGTGCTCACCGGCCGACTGCATAAGTTCAGTTCATACCTCGAGCCGATCAAAATCGACTATCTCCTCGCTTCGGCGTGCGTTCCCAGCATCTTCCCGGCGGTGTCGATTGGCGAAATGGCCTATTGGGACGGGCTGTTTTCCGACAATCCGCCGATTTCTACTTTGATCGATCCCCGGTTCGTCGGCGCTCGAAACATCCCCAATGAAATCTGGGTGATTAAGATCAATCCAACCACGGCCGATGAAATCCCGGTCGCGCCGGACGACATTCTTGATCGCCATAACGAACTGACGGGCAACATATCCTTGTTTCACAGTCTGCGCCAAATCGAGCGGATCAACGATTTCATCGTCGCAGGAGCGTTCAAGGACGAATTTTTGGCCGAATTCGATATCAAGGAACCAATAAAGATTCCTCGATCGTTCCCCGACGATCCGGACGCGCCCTACCATATCCCGAGAATAGAGATGTCGGTCGAATTGGCGAAAAGCTTGAATTACGAAAGCAAACTCGATCGCTGCCCCGAACATATCGCCCGTCTCGTCCAGGATGGCGAAGAGCAAGGACGGCGGTTTTTGGAATCAAGGTTAAAACAAACGAGTTCCCGTCCGCCGATGGACCCATAAAAAACCCGGCTACGGGGTGCGAGCCGGGTTGTCGCCGAAGACAATCACAAGAATTGATGCGACATATTCAGCGTAGACCAAATTCTCCGGACGGCAAACCGTAATATCCCGGAATACGCATTAATACGCATTCCCGCGCGGGTAACGGTGCGACAGAATGGCGCCGCCAACCAGGTTCACGGACGAACCGCCCCGACAAACGGGGCTTTTTTTATTCTCAATAAAAAACCCGGCCGAAGCCGGGTTAACTCAACACTCGTTGAAGTGGGAGGATAAGATATGCCGATAATCTTTAAGCAACGGTTGTGCCAGATATTGACCATCCGATAAGTGTTTGAACCATAGCGCAATTTTCGAAGGTATGATTCGGCCACGGAAAACGTATCCGCCGGCTATGCGCTAATATGGTGCCGCGCCGTCCATAGTGGTTCAGCGCGAACCGCAAATCCTCACGAAAAACTCAACGACCGCACTATAAGGGGCAAGCTTATGCCCCATCCGCGATCGTCTCGAATCTCCAAGAATCGTTTGGACGACGAGAACGGATTCGCCACCCGAATTTGTAAGAAGTCTCACAATTAATTACGGATTGTCGTGTTTGCCACTATCGGCATCGATCGGCATAAGTCCGCCAAGCGTTGATTTAAAGGCATTTTGGTCTGGATTTGTCATGGCATGAGGCATGCTTCCGAAGAACCAAATCATTGCCGAATGGCTGTACCCGAATGCGAATTCATCAAACCGAGGCCACCGGCAGTCGGTATTTCTCCACGAGTACTTTTCAAGCCGTCAACGGCGCACGAGCGAGATAGAGGTAGCGGGACCATGAGACATCAAGCGAGCTATGAGATTCTGGACCGCAAAGTTGAATCTCTCTCGGATTCGGACGCTCGGCCCGCGTCGGCCCCGTCGCCAAGACCGCCCTCCGGTTCCCGGGCGCAGAATCTATTCGCGGAATGGCGAGAAGACGTGGCCTGCGTTTTCGGCCGCGATCCCGCCGCCCGTACTCGCTTCGAAGTGTTGACGACTTACCCCGGCCTGCATGCCGTTCTCATACACCGCGTGGCCCATCGTCTGTGGCAACGCGGATTTTTTTACGGGGCGCGCTTGCTGGCGTTCTTGACGCGGCTTTGGACCAATATCGACATTCATCCCGGAGCGACCATCGGCCGCCGCTTTTTCATCGATCACGGAGCCGGGGTGGTCATAGGCGAAACGGCGGAAATCGGCGATGACGTCACGCTTTACCATGGCGTCACGCTGGGAGGTACGAGCTGGAACAAAGGCAAGCGCCACCCGACTCTGGGCGACGGCGTTCTGGTCGGCGCCGGCGCCAAGATTCTCGGGCCGATTACCCTGGGCGACAACGTGCGCGTAGGCGCCAATTCGGTCGTCGTCAAGGACGTGCCGGCAAACCGGACCGTGGTCGGCATTCCGGGGAGGATCGTGCAGCCCAAGGAAGGCGTTACCATGAATCCGCAGCGGATCGATCTCGATCATCACCACATCCCGGATGTCGTGAATCAGACCATGGCCGACATGAAGGCTCGCATCGAGTCGCTGGAAAATCTGGTTGCCGCGATGACTCCCCCTGAAAATGACCGTTTATACGCATTGCGAAACGTCGGCAATATAAGAGGTGGGCGGCTCTGAGCCAGGCTTGCCCGACGTGGTGAGGATGGGACGAACTCCGGCCTCGAATACAGCAAATCTCCGCCAATCTTGAACCGTTTATCGACGTGCCCCATGCCGCATTTTCCGTAGCTTGATCGAACCAGTCCCGCCGGTCCGATGGCGACCGGCATTGCCCTTCGGGGCTACCTATGACCAAGGCAGCCGTTCCGGATCGTAACCGAGCGGCCGAGGTCCATTTCCAAAGCCGAAACCGGGCATAAAACCTGCTTCATCCCATTAATCGAGTTCTGAAGTTGCCAGCGGAGGCTCATCAGAGCTGCATTCGAGCATATCAGGGAATTGCGGGCTAACCCCACCGTACGAGGCCGGCTATGTCAGCAAGAGAAGCAGCTAACCCATTGGAAAAGCAAAGGAATTTGGAGCTGATCACGATTTACGAGATCAGCAAGATTCTCAGCTCCTCCCTGGATCTCCATAAAACCCTCCGGGAGGCGCTCAACGTTCTTTCATCGCACATGCACATGCTGCGCTGCATGATCAGCTTGGTGCAGGACAACGCCGACGTGCATGTTATTGGGGCGGCGGGTTTGTCTCGCGATGAAATCGAGCGAGGACAATTCCGGAAGGGCGAAGGAATCGTCGGCAAGATCATCAAAACAGGCGTTCCCATCGTCGTTCGCAATATCGCCGAAGAGCCGCAGTTTCTGAACAGGACGGGCTCGCGCGATCTTTCGAGCGGGCAAAGGATCGCGTTCATAGGCATTCCGATCAAGGCCATGGGGGACACGATAGGCGTCCTCAGCGCCGACCGCGACATGACGACCTACCATGGGCATCTGGAGCACGACGTCCGTTTGCTCAAGATGGTGGCCAATCTGGTCGGCCAGGCGATCAGGCTCCACCAGCTCGTGGCTGCGGAACGCGAACAGCGGATCATCGAGCAGCACCGCTTGCAAAAGGCGGCCCAGCCCGTTCGAGGGCTGGTCAACGTCATCGGCCAGAGCCAGCGCATGCAAGAGGTGTTCGCCGATGTGGAACGGGCGGCCTCGGTTCATTCCACGGTGCTGCTGCGCGGCGAAACCGGAACCGGCAAGGAGATGATCGCGCACGCGATTCACCATCTGAGCGCGCGCAAAGACGGGCCTTTCGTGCGGGTCAATTGCGCCGCCTTGTCCGAGACCCTGCTGGAATCCGAGTTGTTCGGCCACGAGAAAGGATCTTTCACAGGCGCGACGCAAGAACGTAAAGGCCGCTTCGAGCTGGCCCACGGCGGAACGCTGTTTCTCGACGAAATCGGCGACGTATCCGCCAATTTCCAGGTCAAGCTTCTGCGCGTGCTGCAGGAGCGGGAATTCGAACGGGTGGGCGGCAATAAACCGATACAGGTCGACGTACGGCTGATCGTGGCCACCAACCGCAATCTCGAGGATGCGGTGCTCAAGGGCGAATTCCGGGCCGACCTTTATTTTCGGATCAATGTGATATCCATTCTCCTGCCGGCGCTGCGCGAACGGCGCGAAGACATCTTTCCATTGGCCGATCATTTCCTGGAACGCTTCAACCACGCCAATCAGCGCCAGCTCATGCTGTCGCCGGAGGCGAAACAGATCCTGGCGGAATGCTATTGGCCCGGCAACGTCCGCGAGCTGGAAAACTGCGTGGAGCGGACTGCGGCTATGTCCCGCGGCAAAACGATTCGCGACATCAATCTGCCATGCCAGAAAAACATGTGTTTTTCGCTGGCGCTGAGGCCGATCTCGCAACTGTCGAGCCCGGTTCCGGCCGTTTCCGCGGAGGCTCCCGCCGCAGCCGCAGCCGAACCCGATCACGATTCGCAAACGGGAAGAGGAGTGCCGGAATTCAAATCGACGCGCGAAAGGCTGATCTGGGCGATGGAGGAGTGCGGGTGGGTGCAGGCCAAGGCCGCGCGGCTGCTCGGGATGACGACGCGGCAGATGCACTACGCTCTTCAGAAATACAACATCGAGATCAAGAAGCTTTAGAGCCTTTCCCAGTTGGCCGCCCGCCTTGAGTCCGTAGGATGCGGTGAGGCATGAACCGCATCGTTCGCGATGACCCAGGAATCGAAACCTGTTTGAAGTGAAAAGGCGCTAACGCTCGATCTCCGCTTCCTCGACGAGCTCCGGCGCTTGCGTAACGAAGCGGCGGGGGCATCGGTCGAGGCGATCGGCCCAGATTTTCAGCTTAAGCCATAGTCCGCTGACGAGCCGCCAGGCGATGACCCTTTCCCAGTAAACGCCGACCTCGACGGGAAATTCCTCCGCGTCGAAGCGGTCCTCGGTCAGCGTGAATTCATGCCGATAGAAGCATCGTTCTCCGGCATCATCGAATCCTAGCTCCTTGCAGGCATGAGCGAAGGTATCCACGTGGCGCTCGAAACTCACGGGTGCTATGGCTTGCCGGTGATAGTCGTCCGGCAGATCGGCGTTCCACTGAATGGTCATGGCGAACCCCCATCGAACAGGAAAGTTGTGCAGATTCGGCAGCCTGTCGAGTGCGATGCAAGCCCCGAACGCGCCCGATTCTACATTCTTACGCTATTTAGTAAAGGAAATAGCGAGCTCGCGATTTGTAAATAGCGGCGGGGACTTCCGAACCTCGATGAACCCCGTTTTGTCGGAAATGCGCCTCGGGGTCGCGACAAGAGGAATACGGAGACAGGGTTTTGTCACGAACCTGACATAGCGAAAAATCGAATCAGGCGCTGGCGATTTCAAAAACATCCTTATAAAACAGTATTGTGCGTCTATATTGAGAATGGGCATCGTTATTGCTTGATGCTTGGCGACGGCTTTTTATTCTCATTGAGCGCGATGGATACCCAACTCGACTGGTCGGCCTATGACAGCTACGGTGCTGGCGACGCCTACGCGGCGGTACCTGCCGCGGGCGGCGCCTTCGGCAAGGCGGCGGCCGTCTGTATCGGCAACCGACAGTGCCAGCGCACCGAAAAGGGCGTGATGTGCCCGAGCTTTCGCGCCACTCAGGATGTCGCACACTCGACTCAGCACCGGGCTGCCACGCTCAAGGCTGCCTTGAACGGCGAGTACGGCGTTAAGCCTTTTGTCGGTCCGGAACTCGCCGAGGCAATGGATTTGTGCGTGGGCTGCAAAGGCTGCAAGCGCGAGTGCCCGAACGGCGTGGACATGGCGCTGCTTCGCGTCGAAACGCTCGCTCAGCGCTGGGCAGCGCTCGGCGGAGCGCCGTTACGCGAGCGTCTCTTCGCCCATCTGCCGCGTTTCGCCCACCGGCTCGCGGCGCTGAATCCGCTGATTTCTTTCCGTGAACGCTTCCCCTTTTTGGCGCGATGGGTCGAACGCGTGTTTGGTATCGCCGCCAAGCGTTCGCTGCCGCGTGGCGCAGCCCGGAGTTTTCTTGCTTCTGCACCGAGAGAAGGCATCGGTGCTCCGGACGGCCGCGAAATCGTCCTGCTAGTGGATACCTTCTCCAACCATTTCGATACCGAAACCGCGGAGGCCGCGCTGGAAGTACTGCTGGCGGGAGGCTATCGGATACACATCGCGAGGCCGCCGGCCGGAGAACGGCCTCTATGCTGCGGGCGCACTTTTCTTTCTCACGGCTTGATCGCGGAAACACGGGCAGAGGCCCGGCGCATGGTCGAAACGCTGTGGCCCTATGTGGAGCGCGGGCTCCCCGTGGTCGGGCTTGAGCCTTCGTGTCTCCTCATGCTGCGCGACGAGTATTACAGCCTCGGGTTGGGGGAGAAGGTCGACAAGATCGCCAAGGCGGCAGTCCTCCTGGAAGAGTTTTTGGCCCGCGAACACGACACCAAGCGCCTTAAGCTGGCGCTCAAATCCGTGCCCGGCGCGCGGGCGATGGTACACGGACATTGCCACCAAAAGGCCTTTGGCGCATTGAAAGCGATGCGGAAAGTCTTGGGTCTGGTGCCTGAACTCCAGGTCGAGTTCATCGAGTCGAGCTGCTGCGGCATGGCCGGCGCCTTCGGGCTGGAGGCCGAGCACTACGAAATGTCCATGCGGATGGCCGAGCTCGCGCTGTTGCCGAAAGTGCGGGAAGCCGATACCGACACCTTATTGATCGCCAACGGTACCAGTTGCCGTCATCAGATTCGCGACGGTGCGCAACGCGAGAGCGTGCATTTCGCACGAGTGCTGCGGATGGCCTTGGCTACTTGAAGAAGAGGAGAGAAGAGAGCATGACGGTTGCATCGGGTTTTTTCGTGGATTGGGCCGGCAATGCCCGCCGGACCGAGGAGCCGGGCGGCGGTTACCGCTGCGAGGTCGATACCGTGGCGCGTTATGTCGCGGTGCTGTCCCAGAAAGGCACGCTCATCCATGAAGGCACCTTTTACAAAACCCTGGCGGACATGGAAGCGGCCGGAATCAAGGCCAAGCTGGTAGACGCCTCGGTCCCCTGGTAGGTGGTGACGGTGAGTTACACCAGCCTATGCAAGCACAGAAACCTCGGCGAAGGCGACATGGTGCCCTTTACCGTGGAAGGCCGCGAAATATTGCTGGTCTGGCCGGATGGCGGGGAGCTCAAGGCCTTTCAAGGCACCTGCCCGCATCACAACGCCCGTTTGAAATACGGCGGGTTCAACGGACGGACCATCACTTGCACCTTCCATAACTGGGTGTTCGACGCGCGTACCGGCCAAGGCCTGATTCCGCCGCGCTGTGCGCTGGAAGAGTATCCGCTGCGGATCGAAGACGGGATGGTTCAGGTCGATCTTTCGGGGTGCTCCCCGTCCTGATGCGGAGAGCGTTCTCACGAATCTTGGGGTTTTTTATTGGTAGTAACTTGGGAAGACTGTTATGGCGAATTACGAAAAATTAAAGAACGACATGTCGATCTGCGACGGTGAAAGGATCGGCGGGTATGCCAGTGCCTGCAGGGGCCAGCTCTACCGCTGCACGGCCTGCGGAGCCGTGGGCTGCCGGCAAGCCAAGGAACATGCCTGCAGCAAGCAGGGATTCAGCGTCGCGTTCAAGTGTTATGCCTGCGGCGCGATCGGAAAGGAAGAGCTCGTCGCTTCTGGTCATGAGGCCAGCAAAAGCGCCGCGAGCACGCCGGCGCGAATGGAGAATACGGACTGACAATACGGCAATCGGCGGAGGCGAGAACACGATGCGCGATTACTTGATGCTTTTGCTGGGCACCGCGTTGGTCAACAACGTGGTGCTGGTCAAGTTCCTGGGGCTGTGTCCCTTCATGGGCGTGTCGAAGAAGCTGGATTCGGCGCTCGGCATGGGTTTGGCGACCACCTTCGTGCTCACGCTGACCGCCGTGGCCAGTTGGCTCCTGGAGCACTACCTGCTGGCTCCCCTCGACATCGGCTTCCTCAGGATTCTGTCGTTCATCCTGGTGATCGCCGCCGTGGTTCAGTTCACCGAAATGGTCGTTCGCAAGACCAGCCCGGTGCTTTATCAAGTCCTCGGCATTTTTCTGCCGCTCATCACGACCAACTGCGCCGTGCTGGGAGTGGCCCTTCTGAACATCCAGCAGGAATACGATTTCCTGCACAGCGCCCTATTCGGATTCGGTTCCGCCCTGGGATTCACCCTGGTCATGGTCATCTTCGCCGGCATTCGGGAGCGCCTGGCCCTCATGAGCGTTCCGGAAGCTTTCGCCGGCGTGCCGATCGCTTTCATCTCCGCCGGGATTCTGTCCCTGGCATTCATGGGATTCGCAGGACTCAACACACATTAGGCCAGCTTATGTACATCCTATTCGCCGTACTCAGTCTTACCGCTTTAGGACTTGCTCTGGGCTTCATGCTGGGCGCCGCCGCTCGCTACTTCAAGGTCGAAGACAACCCGCTGGTCGACGAGATCGAAAAGATGATGCCGGGCTCGCAATGCGGCCAATGCGGCTATCCCGGCTGCCGGCCGGCGGCGGAAGCCCTGGTGGCCGGCAAGGCGTCCGCCACCCTGTGCCCGCCCGGCGGAAAAGCCTTGGCCGAACAATTGGCGAGCAAGCTCTCGCTGGACATCGATCTGGCCGGCGTGGAAGACCAGGTTCCCATGGTGGCGAGAGTCAGCGAAGCGACCTGCATCGGCTGCACCCGCTGCTTCAAGGTGTGCCCTACGGACGCCATCGTGGGAGCGCCCAAGCAGATTCATGCCGTGGTCGCCGATGCCTGCATCGCCTGCGGAAAGTGCGTGGAGGTCTGCCCGACCGAATGTCTCGGGATGCAGCCCATCAAAACCACCTTGCGTAACTGGCGCTGGGCCAAACCCGATCTCGCTGCCGCGGGAGCCTGAAAATGGTCGTACTGGACATCAATGCGCTATGGCGCCGACGCAGCAAAATCCGGGGCGGTGTCCATCCGGAGCCGCGCAAGGAATCGACCGCCGATAAACCCATAGTCACCGATTTCCCTTTGCCGGAACGGCTTTACCTGCCGCTGCAGCAACACTTGGGGCAACCTGCGGAACCGGTGGTCCGGGCGGGCGACAAGGTGCTGAAAGGGCAATTGCTCGCGGCGAGCCGGGGTGCGGTCTCGGCCTCGGTGCATGCCTCGACTTCCGGAACCGTGGCCGGCATCGAAGAATATCCGGCGCCGCATCCTTCGGGACTCCCGACCCCGACCATCGTTCTCGAACCGGACGGGGAGGATCGCTGGATCGAGGGGGCTGGCGAAGCTGATCCGTTCAGCCTGACACCCGAGGAACTCTGCGCCCGCGTCGACCAGGCCGGCATCGTCGGCCTGGGAGGAGCCGCCTTCCCGTCGGCGATGAAGCTGAACCTCGGATGGCGGACCCGGATCAACACGCTCATCATCAACGGCGGCGAGTGCGAACCGTATCTGACCTGCGACGATCGGCTGATGCGGGAGCGCGCCGCGGAGATCGTCGAGGGCGTCCGGATCATGCTGCACGGGTTGCAATGCCCGACCGCCCTGATCGCGATCGAGGACAACAAGCCGGAAGCGTATGCCGCCATGCTCGATGCGGCGAAAAAACACGGCCGCATCGAGGTCGTTCAGGTGCCGTCCCTGTATCCCATGGGCTGGGAAAAGAATCTCGTCACCCATCTGACCGGCAAGGAAGTGCCCGCGGGGGGGCGTCCCACCGACGTGGGCGTGCTGCTGCACAACGTCGCGACCGCTTATGCCGTGCAACGGGCCGTTCGTTACGGACGGCCGCTGATCAGCCGGGTGGTTACGGTAAGCGGCGAAGCGGTGGAGTCGCCGCGCAACGTGGAGGCGCCGTTCGGTACGCTGTTGTCCGAGCTGCTCGCCTTCTGCGGGCACAAGCCCGAACGGACGGCCCGCTACGTGATGGGCGGGCCGATGATGGGCGATCATCTGCCTCACGTTCAAGTGCCCTTGGTCAAGCGCACCAGCGGCATCCTGGCGCTGACGCCCGAAGAAATCCAGGCTGCGGACGCCAGGCCCTGCATCCGCTGCGGGCGTTGCGTCTCGGCTTGTCCGGTCGGATTGCTGCCGTTGGAAATGATGACCCGCATCCGCGCCGGCCAGCTGGACGCCGCAGTGAGTTTCGGGCTTAGGGACTGCATCAGCTGTAGTTCATGTTCCTATGTCTGTCCGTCGCGAATTCCCCTGGTGCATTACTTCAAATATGCGAGCGGGGAATTGATGGCGCGCCAACAGGCGCAGCAGAAAACCGAACAAACCAATCGCCTGGCCGAGGAGAAGCGGCTGCGGCTGGAAAGGGCCAAACAAGCGGCTGCGGCGCGCAAGGCGCAGGCTTCCGCCAAGGAGGATGCGTCATGAGCAAGGTATACCTGCCCGTCGCTCCGTTAACCGGCGCCGACCATCCGGTGCAAGCCATCATGGCGCAGGTGGTATTGGCGCTGGTGCCGGCTACCGCTTTCGGCCTGTTTCTATTCGGCTGGCCGGCCCTTTATCTGTTTTCGACTACTGTCTTGTCAGCGGTGCTGTTCGAAGCCGTTTGCCTGAAGTTGGCAGGCAAACCGGCTTCGCTTTTTTTGTTGGACGGTTCCGCACTGTTGACCGGGTGGTTGCTGGCTTTGAGCCTTCCTCCCTGGGCGCCCTGGTGGATAGGCGTGACCGGAGCGGGTCTCGCCATCATCGTCGGCAAGCAGATCTACGGCGGCATCGGCCAAAATCTGTTCAATCCGGCGATGCTCGCGCGTGTCGCCCTGCTGGTGTCGTTTCCCCTGGAAATGACGACCTGGGCCCAGCCGGCGCCTCTATTCTCCGGGCAGGCCCCCGGCCTGCTCCAGGCATTGGGAATCACCTTTGGCGGTGCCGGCATCGATGGTTTCGCCAGTGCGACCGTCATAGGCCATGCCAAGACCGAATTGTCTCAAGGCAAAACGCTAGTCGAGGCGTTTGCGAACGGACAGTTCGGCCTGGCCGGAGCATGGCTGGGCTGGATTCCCGGCAGCCTTGGCGAAACCTCGGCCCTGCTGGTGGCGGTCGGCGGCGTATGGCTGCTCCGGAAGCGGATCATCACCTGGCACATCCCGGTTTCCTTGCTGGCCACCGTCGCCGCTCTCGCAACCGTCTTCCACCTCATCGACGGCGATCGTTATCTCGGCCCGCTGTGGCACCTCGGAGCCGGCGGCGTGATGCTGGCCGCGTTCTTTATCGCAACCGATTACGTCACCTCGCCCGGCAGCCCAAAAGGGCAGCTGATTTTCGGTGCCGGCTGCGGGCTCTTGATCTTCGTCATCCGTACTTGGGGCGGGTTTCCCGAGGGCGTGGGCTTCGCCGTGCTGTTGATGAACGCGTTGACCCCGGTGATCGACTATTACGTCCGGCCCCGCATCTACGGGCGCGATTACAAGGGCAAGCCCTTGAAATTGCCGGAGGGTAAAGAATGATCGCCTTGAATAAAGAGACGCTTCTGCAATTTGCACTCCTGCGATGGCAAAGACTGCGCCGAAACTTCGATGATCTGGATGCGCTTCGGCAGCGTTTGGACTATCAGACCTATTTGCTGGCCGTTTGCGCCCTGGCTGCCAGTCTGCTCTTAGGGATAGGCGATCTGGTCACCAAAGAGGCGATCGCGGAGCGCCAGGCCGAAGATCTCCGGGCGACGCTGGGACAGGTGCTGCCGGAAGCGCTTTACGATAACGACGTGCTTGCAAGCCTGCGGGTGATTCCGTCTGCGGGAGAAGGGACCGGCCTTGATCGAACCGAGGTTTTCGTCGCCAAAAAAGGCGGCGAAGTCAGCGCCGTGGCGTTCAAGATGCTGGCTACCGGCGGCTATGCCGGCGACCTTACCCTGATGGTGGGCGTGGACCGCGACGGAAAAATCCTGGGCGTTCGGGTTATCTCGCATGCCGAGACGCCGGGCTTGGGCGATAAGGTCGAAACCTCCAAGTCCGGCTGGATTCTGGGGTTTAACGGCCGATCCCTGAGCAATACGTCCCCGCAAGGCTGGCGGGTCAAAAAGGACGGCGGTGACTTCGACCAATTCGCCGGCGCCACCATTACGCCGCGGGCGGTGGTCAAGGGCGTCGAAGGCGGGCTCAAATTCTTCGAGCGCCACCGCCAGGAGCTTTTAACGGCAACCGAGTAGCGGAGGAAAGCCGTCATGTCCGAATCCTTGAGCAGAATCGCCAAAGAAGGTTTGTGGAGCAACAACATCGTCTTCAGCCAGAGCATCGCTTTGTGCCCGCTCCTGGCGGTCACCGGCACGACCACCAACGGGCTCGGCATGGGGCTCGCCACGACCGCCGTTCTGATGGTATGCAATCTGTTGATTTCTTACGGCCGGCTGCTCATACCGTCGGAAATCCGAATTCCCGTCTTCGTGGCGCTGATCGCCATGGTCGTCACCCTGGTGGACATGCTGATGAACGCCTGGCTGCATGAATTGCACAAAGTGCTGGGGCTCTTTATTCCGCTGATCGTGACCAACTGCGCCATTCTCGGCCGGGCGGAAGCGTACGCTTCGCGCAAGCCGCCGGTTTACGCCCTGTTCGACGGGCTCATGATGGGGCTTGGGTTTACGCTGGCTCTGGTCGTCCTGGGCGCGGCTCGGGAAGTCAGCGGCTCGGGAACGCTGTTCGCCAATGCTTCCCTGCTGTTGGGGCAGGGGTTCGCCTGGCTGGAAACCACGCTGATCCCGGAGTATCGCGGATTCCTGCTGATGGCCTTGCCGCCGGGCGGTTTCCTGATGCTGGGTTTTATTCTTGCCGGAAAAAGATTGCTGGATAAGCGTTTGGCGCGCAGGCCGCTGCGAAACGCGGCGATCGAACAGCCTTTGGCCGAAAACGTCTAATTGGGTGAAGAGATATGCACGTCGGTGTATGTTACGCGGAAGCGGATCGCCAGGTATGGATGCGGCTGGAGGTCCCGGACAACAGCGTGGTGGAAGAAGCGATCCGCCGCTCGGGCATCTTGGAGTGCTTCCCGGAAATCGATCTGACCAGGCAAAAGGTCGGTATATTCGGCAAGCTGGTGAAGCTGGACAGTCCGATCAACGATGGAGACCGCATCGAAATTTACCGTCCCATCACGGCCGATCCGAAAACCGTCAAGCGTCGCCGCACCGCAAGCGATGACGACGATGACGATTGAGCGCGCCGCGCCTGGGTTACTTTTTCAATAACAATACAAACGGAGAACTTTCCCCGTGAAAGGCGACAGCAAGGTTATCGAATATCTCAACAAAGTCCTCACCAACGAATTGACCGCGATCAACCAGTATTTCCTGCACGCGCGGATGTTCAAGAACTGGGGGCTGCATAAACTCAATGAGAAGGAGTACCACGAATCCATCGACGAGATGAAGCATGCCGATCAGGTGATCGAACGCGTGCTATTCCTCGAAGGCCTGCCGAACCTCCAGGATTTGGGCAAGCTCAAGGTCGGGGAGCACACCGTGGAAATGCTGGAATGCGACTTGGCCCTGGAAATGGACGCCATTCCGCTGTTGCGCGAGGCCATCGCCTATTGCGAGCAGGTCAACGATTACGTGAGCCGTGAACTCCTCGAACACATTCTCGAAAGCGAGGAAGAACATGTCGACTGGCTGGAAACGCAATTGGGTCTGATCGCCAAGATCGGCATCCAGAATTACGAGCAGTCGATGATGTAAACGCTATCGCATGCGAAAGGCGAACTCGGGCGGTCTTTGACCGCCTTTTTTTGTCCGCTTTTAAACAAATTCCCATGAATGTTGGCTGCTTTGTATTTGTCCGGACATTCCCATACCGGCTGGCATGAATCTATCCACTTGAATATAAAGGCATATATGGATGGTACGCGGATTGCACTGTAAACCATCGGTACTAGGTTCAACGGATGTTTCGGCTCTGACGGTCAAGCCGCACGATGAGGAAGTGCCGCTATGCCCGCACTGAGACGGAACAGCGCGAATAGACAGACAGGAGCAAGCCATGCAGACAGTGCAGCATCAATCGGGTGCCGAGGGCGTCGACACGCACGCCGGAGCGGACGTAGACGAAATCATGCAAAAGGTCGCCGAGCATAAAGGCTGCGGGACCTCGGGAGGATCCGGGAAAGCCAGTTGCGGTTCCGGTGCGGGCGAAAACGACCTGCCGCCCGAAATCTGGGAGAAGGTCAAAAACCATCCCTGTTACAGCGAGGAGGCCCACCACCATTACGCGCGCATGCACGTGGCGGTGGCTCCGGCCTGCAATATCCAATGCAATTACTGCAATCGAAAATACGATTGCGCCAATGAAAGCCGTCCGGGCGTGGTGAGCGAGAAACTCACTCCGGAACAGGCCGCGAAGAAGGTTCTGGCGGTGGCGTCCACCATTCCCCAGATGACCGTGCTCGGCATCGCCGGTCCCGGCGATCCTCTCGCCAATCCGGAAAAGACCTTCAAAACCTTCGAACTGATAGCCAAAACGGCGCCGGACATCAAGCTGTGCGTGTCCACCAACGGCCTGGCGCTGCCCGACCACGTGGAGCAGCTTTCCAAGTACAACATCGATCACGTCACCATCACCATCAACATGATCGACCCGGAAGTCGGGGCCAAGATCTATCCCTGGATCTACTACAAGAAAAAGCGCTATCACGGCGTCGAAGCGGCCAAGATCCTGACCGATCGGCAATTGCAAGGGCTCGAGATGCTGACCGAGCGCGGCATCCTGTCCAAGATCAATTCGGTGATGATCCCGGGGATCAATGACCAGCACCTGGTCGAAGTCAACAAAGCCGTCAAATCGCGCGGCGCGTTCCTGCACAACATCATGCCGCTCATCTCGGCGCCCGAGCACGGCACGGTGTTCGGCCTGACCGGTCAGCGCGGCCCCACGGCCCAGGAGCTCAAGGCGCTGCAGGACAGCTGCGAGGGCGAGATGAACATGATGCGCCACTGCCGCCAGTGCCGAGCCGACGCGGTGGGGCTGCTGGGCGAGGACCGCAGCGCCGAGTTCACCACCGACAAGATCATGGAAATGGAAGTCAGTTATGACCTCGAATCCCGCAAGGCCTATCAGGCGGCGGTGGAGAAGGAGCGTGACGCGGTGGTCGCGGCCAAGAAAGCCGAGATGGAATCCCTGGCGGGCGAGCATTCCGACATCAAGATGCTCATCGCCGTGGCCACCAAGGGTGGCGGCAAGGTCAACGAGCATTTCGGACACGCCAAGGAGTTCCAGGTCTACGAGCTCTCGACCGCGGGCGCCAAATTCGTCGGCCACCGCCGGGTCGATCTTTACTGCCAGGGCGGCTATGGCGAGGAAGATTCTCTCGCGACCATCATCCGCGCCATCAACGACTGCCACGCGGTATTCGTGGCCAAGATCGGCGGCTGTCCGAAGAACGATCTGAAGGCGGCCGGCATCGATCCCGTCGATCAATTCGCGGGCGAGTTCATCGAGCAATCCGCGATCGCCTACTTCAAGGATTATTTGGACAAGGTGAAAAGCGGCGAAATCGAGCACGTGGAACGCGGCGACGCGCAAATCCGCCAGGGTGCGCTGACCTCCGCGGAAGCGGCTTAGAGCTACCGTTTTCCGGTATTCACCCGCCTTTCGGGACGGCTAGTCCCGGAAGGCGGCCCCACCACTGACAGAGGAGTAAACACATGGCCTACAAGATCGTGAAAGACAACTGCACCGGTTGTTCCGCTTGCGAGCCCGAATGCCCGAACCAGGCGATTTCCGAGACGAAGGACGGTCTTTTCGTCATCGACCCCGCCAAGTGCACCGAGTGCATCGGGCATCACGACGAAGCGCAATGCGTCGCCGTCTGCCCCATCGACGACACTTGCATCATCGACGACAACTATCCCCGTTACCAAGCGGCCTAGGTGGATACCATGGATCTGACTATTACCCCGACTGCGGAAAAGTTCATCCGGCGCATGGTGCGCTTCGGCGGCGTCGGTGAAGACGCTGGGTTTCGCCTGTCGGTGAGCCCCGGCGGCTGTTCCGGCCTGGCATCGGAATTCAGCGTGGAAGCCGAGCCCAAGGCGGGCGACGCCGTGGTCGTAGTTAACGGCCTCAAACTGTTCCTGCCGGCGGAAAGCCGTTTGCTGCTGCAGGGCGTCACCATCGACTTTTCCGAGACGCCGACGTCCAGCGGATTCGTGTTCCATAACCCCAATTCGACGGGTTGCGGCACTTGTAGCAGCAGCAGTAGTTCGGCGGGCGCAGCGACGGTGTCGGTGTCCTCCATCCAGGTCAAGAGCAGTCATTGACGGACGGTTGCGCCGACATGCAGAACAGTTTCGCGCAAGCACAATCCTCAGAGGCGCCATCGCTCATGCCGGATGCTTCGGACTTCGGACTTGGTATAGATGCCGCCGCGGCAGCCTGCCTGGGCTCGGGATTGCCCGAAGAGGCCGAGCGGCATCTGCGCCAGGCCGGGCTTAGCTACCACCGGGACGAGGAAGCGCTTGCGCACCTGCAAGCCGCCTGGCAGGCGGCACCTGGCCACGCCGCCGTGTATATCGGCCTGTACCGGTTCTATTTTTACAAGAACCGGTTGCAGGAGGCCCTGGACGTTGCCCGCGACTGTCTGAAGAAAGCCGCTCTCGACAACGGCTTGCCGGAAGACTGGCGTGCAGCGAAAGCGACGGACGCCGATTTCGGCAGCTTCGACGCGATTCTGCCCCGATTCTTCCTGTTTACCCTTAAGGGTTACGGTTATCTGAATCTGCGATTGGGACAGATTGAGGAAGGGCGGGCCGCCGTCGAGAAACTGGTCGAACTCGACCCGGGCGACAAGCTCGGCGGCAAGGTGCTGCTGGATGTCCTTGAGAGGCAAGCCAATGGGGACGACGACTGAAATCGACGAAGCCCGCGACTGGCACGGCAATCTGCTGGACTGCTCCGGATGCGAGCGCCTTGCGGAATCGGCGAATGGGCGGTGCCGATTGGGCCATGCTTGCGTGCATGACCGTTACGCCCGCCGTATCGACCGGTTCTTCCGGTGGAATCCGCATCTCGCCAAGGAGTATCTGGAGCACCCGTATTTCGAGACGCGGGCCGTGGCGGCGAAATACGTGGAGGTGTTTCAGTTGCCGCGCCTGATCGCGGACCCGGACGAAACCGTGCGGCAGAGCGTAGCGCAGCGCCTGCCGCTTCGCTCCCGGCATCTGAAGGCGCTCGGCCGGGACCCGCATCGGGAGGTGCGCATCCGGGTGGCGGAACGCCTGGAGCTTAGTGATCTCGCCTCGATGATCGACGATCCCGACTACTACGTCAGGCAGATCGTAGCCCGGCGTCTTCCGCCGAGCATGCTGGTTCGGATGCTGCACGATCCGGATCGGGAAGTGCGCAAGGTCGTGGCGCGGCGCGCAGGCGCCGAATGGCTGCACACGATGGCGAAAGACCCGGAACTGGACGTGCGGCTGGAAGCGATTAGACGCATGGATGCCGGTCAACTGAAACATTATCGGGACGACCCCGACTGGCGCGTGCGCTACGAGGTCGCCAGCCGGCTGGATCTCGCCGAGCTCGCGCCGATGCGCGGCGATTCCGACGCCACGGTGCGGGACTTGGTCGAGCAGCGCCTCGCCGGGCGGCACGATGCCGATGTTCTACCGGAAGCTTGTTAAACCACAATCACTCATCGAGGAGCGATATGGCTACCACTATTGTACGCGACAGCGATGTCAACGAATTGAACGATCCGCCGCGCTTCAAGTTCGGCGAAAAGGTGAAGTCGAAAAAGGTGGTCCGGAACGACGGCACGTTTAACGGCCGCGATATCGGCGAGGTCCTGGTCAAGAAAGGTGAGGTGGGATACATCAAGAGCATCAACACCTTCCTTCAACAGTTTTACATCTACGCCGTGGATTTTCCGGAACGGGGTTACGCGGTGGGCATGAAGGGCCGCGAAATCGAATCCCTGGACAATCCGCCGCCCCCGAAAACCGTTCCGGTTCCCGAAGGAGGGGAGACGGCATGATCGAGCCACGCACACCGATTTATCAATGGGGACAGAAGGTCTGGGCGGAAACGGATCTCTTCAACGACGGCACTTATCCTGATCGCGAGCCGGGAGCCTTGCTGGTGGCAGCGGGCAGCGAAGGCGAGATCGTGCAGGTGGGGTTCCACGAGGAAGCGAAAATTCCCGTGTACCTGGTCGAGTTTCCGAACGGCTGCGTCGTGGGCTGCTTAGAAGAGGAGCTTCGATCCGACCAAGCCAGAGGGCAGGTGGCCGGGATTCTGTAGAAGGCATACGCATTGCGTTGGTTCCCGACTTCTGGTTGGGAACCGGATCTTTAGGAAGCTCCGGCTTCCAGTGTCGCGAAGCGGGAGCTTCTCGAGGCCGCGTTCCCGAGCGGGAGCTTGGGAACGAGCGAGAGCGAACGGACGGAACATGGACGGAAAGAGTTGTGCGGAGGTCTTGATCCGATGAACGGCAATCTTGCGGTATCCAATTTGATGTCCGTGTGTCCTCATCCCAACGAGGTGGATCGGAAGCGTATCGACCGCGCGCTCGGGAAGCGCAAGCGCTACCGCTACGTGACTCCGGTGGTTCGTCCGATCGAGGCCGGATATGAAATCGTCAGCCCGTGCTGCTCGCGGAACATCGATCCCGATGGCGGGGTGATCGATATCGCCCGGCTGGAATTTCAGGATAGTTCGCGGTGCTGGAGGCTGTACCGCAAGGATCACAAGGCGGGCCTATGGATCGAGCACGGCGAATACCACGCCTTGTCTCAGATTCTCGAACTTTTGAACGAAGACCCGGATAGGCAGTTCTGGCAATGAGCGACCCAATCATTTATCTGGACAACAACGCCACCACGGCGGTAGCGCCGGAGTGCGCCGACGCGATGGCCCGCTGTCTCAGGGAAAATTACGGCAATCCGTCCAGCAAGCACCGGGCCGGCGAAGCGGCCAAGGTCGAGAGCATCGCCGGCCGCGCCAAAGTGGCGGCGCTCCTGGGCGCCACGCAGCCGGAAATCGTCTTTACCAGCGGCGGCACCGAGGCCAATCACCAGGCTGTTCTGGGAGCGCTCGCCCTGTCGCCGGGGCGGCGCCACATCGTCACCAGCCGGGTGGAACATCCGTCAACGCTGGCCCTATTGCGCCATCTCGAATCCCAGGGCGTGCGGGTGACCTATTTGCCGGTGGACGGACAGGGGCGGCTCGATCTCGGAGAACTCGAACGCGCCCTGACCGAGGATACGGCCCTGGTTTCGCTGATGTGGGCCAATAACGAGACAGGCGTCCTGTTCCCCGTCGAGGAAGCCGTGGCGATAGCCCAGGCCAGGGGCGCGCTGTTTCATACCGACGCGGTTCAGGCGGTCGGCAAGACGCCCATCGATTTAGCCCGAGTTCCGGTGGATTTCCTGTCCTTTTCGGGCCACAAGATTCATGCACCCAAAGGCATTGGCGTGCTGTTCGTGCGCAAGGGCCGAAAGCTTCCGCCGCTTTTGTTCGGACACCAGGAGCGCGGGCGCCGCGGCAGCACCGAGAACGTGCCGGGGATCGTCGCCCTCGGGGTGGCGGCCGAATTGGCCGCAGCCGCTCCGGCAAACTCCGGGTCCCGGATCGGGGCTTTGCGCGATCGTCTCGAGGCGGAACTGCTGGCGCGTATTCCCGGTGCCTTCGTTAACGGCGGCGGCGCCGAGCGGGTGGCGAACACCACCAGCCTGTGCCTGGGAACGATCGAGGCCGAGCCGGTTCTCGACAAGCTCGACCGGGCTGGAATCTGCGCCTCGGCCGGAGCGGCCTGCACCGCCTCCGGAACCGAACCCTCGCACGTGTTGACCGCCATGGGCTTGGCCCCGGAAGCCTCGCTGGCCACGATCCGCTTCTCCTTGAGCCGCTATACCACGGCAGAGGAAATCGACCGGATCATAGCGGTGCTTCCGGAAATCGTCCGAATGTTCGAGGCGGAGGCTGCATGACTCCTAGGAGCACCGGCCTTTGTCTCCCCTCACAGCGTGAGAAAGGGCAAGACGTAGGATGCGCTGAGGTACGAAGCGCCCTTCGACTAGGCTCAGGACAGGCCCTTCGACTGAGCTCAGGACAGGCATCAATCGCGAACGATGCGGTTCACTTCGTTCAGCACATCCTACTAGCTGGAGGACGTCGCAGATGCCCCGAAACGACAAAACATTGATTTTTTGAAACCAACTGGAGTACCGCATGAAGGTCATGATCAGAAGAAATTCCGCCGGCGAGCTGTCCGTTTACGTTCCGAAAAAAGACCTGGAGGAACCCATCGTTTCCCAGGAAAAGCCGGAACTGTGGGGCGGAATGGTGACGCTGGCGAACGGCTGGGAGCTGTCGCTGCCGGCCATGGCCGCCGATACCGCGCTGCCGATCACGGTCGACGCGCGTCGGGTGAGCGGGGACTGACCATGGCGCTCAGTAACGAGGCGCTCGGGGAAATCCGGATGCTTCTGGAAGGCGAGGCGCCCGCCGCCGAACGCTGTGCGAGCGTGCGCAAGAATTTTCCGGGGCTGTCGCTGACACGTTGCGACGCCAGCGACATGAGTTCCGAAACTCCGACATTCGAAACTCCCGAGTTCTGCGTTTACCTGATAGACACCTCGGAACACTGCGTACGCATTACCGGCGATCCGGCCGCGGCAACCGGTCTGATCGTTGCCCAGAAACGGTAGTTATCGACCATGAAAAACTCACCTACCATCTTGCTCTCGGACCCCGACATCAGCCTGTCCGAACTCGAAGCCGTGGAAGAGGTCCTGAAATCGCCGCGGCTGAGCGCGGGGCCCACGGTCGAAGCTTTCGAAGAGGCTTTCGCCCAATATCTCGGGCGCAAACACGCCGTGGCGGTGAGCAGCGCCACCATCGGCCTGATGCTGGCGCTCAAGGCCTACGGCATAGGTCCGGGGGACGAAGTCATCGCGTCCGCGTTCGGTTTCCGCGAAACCGTTCACGGCATCGCGCTGGCCGGGGCGACGCCGATCTTTGCCGACATCGATTATTGGTCGGGGACGCTGGTTCCCGAAAAGGCCGCGGCGGGAATCACGTCGAAAACCCGCGCCATAGTCGCCGGCAATACCAACGGCCATCCGGCGATGTGGCCGGCGTTCCGTGAATTGGCCACGAAACACGGCCTGCTGCTCATCGAAGATTCCAGCGAGGCGATCGGTTCGCGTTACCAGGGGAAGCTGGTGGGCAGCTTCGGGGACTGTTCGGTGTTCGATTTGTCCCAGCCGTCGCCGCTGACCTGCGGCGAGGGCGGCATGGTGGTGACCGACGACGGCGATTTGGCCGCTCGGCTGCGGAGCTTCCGAGGCCGCCGCCTCGACGAACGGCATTCGGTGGTACTGGGCGAAACGCCGCCGTATCGGGCGGAACTCAGCGAACTCGGCGCCGCTCTCGGGCTGGTGCAGCTCAAGCGTCTTCCGGGAATCCTGGAGCGCCGGAAAGAGATCGAAGCCTATTACAACGCCCACATGCAATCCTTCGAGGGCATCAAGCCGCCGTATCTCGCTCCGGACGTGGACGAGGCGCACTGGTTTCTCTACCTGGTCCATCTCGGCACCCGTTTTTCCCGTTCCAGCCGGGACGCCATCATTCACGATTTGGCAACCGAGCAGATCGAGGCCGTGGCCTATTGCCGGCCACTGCATCAGCAGCGTTTTTACGGAAACCTGGGCTATCGCAAGGGCGATTTCTTCGTCACCGAGAAGCTGGCGGACCGCGCCGTTGCGCTGCCTTTCCACAACCATATCACGGAGGACCAGGTGGGCTTCATCGTCAAGACCGCCAAGGACGCCTCGATCAATATCGGGGCGGGATCGGCCATTTACCTCTGACGCCGCTCCGAAACCATGTCGGGCTTTTTGCGGACCGAAAAGAGGCGGAATGCAAAAGCCTGGGTGACCGTACTGCCTTCGGGCAAGACGGTGCAGGTGGCGAGAGGCGCCAATTTGCTCGAGGCCATCGCGGCGGCGGGCGAGGCTGTCGCCCACCGTTGCGGTGGACGGGCCCGCTGCGGCGAGTGCCATGTGCTCGTGCGGCAGGGCTGGCGCGGCTTATCCAAGGTGCGCCAGGCAGAACGCGATCGGCTCACGCAGCTTTGCGGAGCCGAATCGCTGTCCAGGCTGGCTTGTCAGGCCGCCCTGGGCGTTCATAACAAAGTAATAATCGAACTTATAAACCATTAACCAGAGGATCATTGTTATGGATACCAAAGAAGCTGTCGCTACTCCTTCTGAACCCCAATCGGCCGTCGTCGCGTCCGGCGCGACGCTCAATGCCGAGCAGCGGACGGAATGCGTCATTCACCTGCGTTTCTTTCCGGACGGCACCGTGGCCGAAATCGGCGAGCGTCCGTCAGGGGTGGAGCCGCACGACTGGTACAAATACCTGTGCAACAACACCCAGAACAGTTACCAGGCCTTGTCCGGCGGACGCGGGCTGTTCCGCCTGCTGCGCACCGAGGTGGACGCCTTGAAGGCCTCTTGCGCCGCGGGGATGACATCATGAGCACGCCGTTTCCGAGTCAATTGGCAGAAGATTTGGCGGCGGGACGGGTCATTCCGTATCTCGGCCCGGAGATTCTGAGTCTGGCGCCCGGCGGCGCGATTCCGAGTTCGCCGGAGGCCTTGGTGGAACTGATTACGGCCAAGGTCACCGTGCCCCACAAGATCCGGAAGAATCTTACCGCCGCCAGTCAATACATCGAGAATTTCAAGCATCGGAAGACGCTGGTCGGACTTTTGCAGGAAGCCTTTCGGAGCCCGCCGGAACCGACCGTTCTGCACGGTTTCCTGGCGAATCTCCCGAACCCGCTGCCCTTGATCGTCGACGTCTGGTACGACGCCAGCATGGCGGCGGCCCTGGCTTCGCGCCGCGATTTCGGGCAAGTGCAGGGCGTGAGCCGCGCGGAGCACCTGGGAGACTGGGTTCACTATTTCCATGCCGACGACACAAAGGCGGAGCCGGGGGAAGCCGCGGGATGGGCGACCCTGCTCTACAAGCCGCTGGGTTCCATCGCGCCTGCGTCCAACTTCATCATCTCGGATTCCGACTACGTGGAAGTTCTCACCGAAATCGATATCCAGACGCCGATTCCGGACCGGGTAAAGGAAATTAGGACGGGCCGCAGCTTCCTGTTCCTGGGCTGCCGTTTCCGCAACCAGCTGGAGCGCAATTATGCGCGGCAGATCATGAAGCGTTCCAGCGACCGGCATTTCGCGGTGCTGGAAGGCGATCTCACCCGCAACGAGGCGCGGTTCCTCGCGGAACAGGGCATCGAACGGATCGACATGCCCTTGGCCGAGTTCGTCGCCGGGCTCACCGGAACGCCGGCGGAGTCCCGCAGGGCCGTGGCCTAATCCGAATCTCGTAGGCAGCGGCGTACGGAGGTTAGGGAGGCGTCGGCGGTTCCGTAGGTCGGAAATCCTTTTCCGACGCAAGGCGCGGATCAACCGCTTTGTCGGCAAGGGATTGCCGACCTACGAACCGCATGGCTCGGGAGAGATCGTTTATACCTTTGAGATGAATCGCGGAGGCAACGGCTCATGACTACGAATCGCGGCGCCCGTCTTCGGGCGCTTTTGGAACAGGCCTTCGAGCCGGTTCACCTGGAAATCGTCGACGACAGCCGGTCCCACGCCGGCCATGCCCATGAGGGTGGCGGCCACTTTTTCGTGACCGTGTGTTCCCGCCGTTTCGAGGGCCGTTCGACGCTGGAGCGCCATCGACTGGTTTATTCGGCGGTGAGCGAAATGATGCCGGGCGACATCCATGCCCTGAGCATCACTGCCTTGACGCCAACGGAGCAGGCGGCTTAGCACGAGGTTCATAAACGGCTTTTTGGGGATAAGCAGAGAATGAAGCTTCAGATCGAGCGGCCTTACATCGAAGCGATGGTCGAAGAGTTCCCGGATTTGGCGCACTTGAAGGAACAATTGCGTTTCGGCAATCGCGTCGAGGTGCCGTTCAGGCAACTGTCGAGCCCTGCGCTCGCGTTTTTAGGGAATCTTTACCGGCAGGCGGGGCCGGAGATGCAGGCCAAGGCCGCGCAACTCGCCACCTTGCAGCAGGCCATGAACGACGACGGAGTGCGCTTCGAAGCCGAAGACCTCGAGATGGTGCTGCCTGCGATTGCCCGCTACTTGGCGGCGGATGCCATCCGCGGCTGGCTGTTCACCGCGAGCGTGGCCGGCCGACCCCTGCCTTACGTCATCACGCGGCTCGACTACACCCCGACCTCGAACGACGAGATCGGGAAAGTCTTCATCGAGCTGAAAGCCAATGCCAAAGGGGCAATCGCCACCCAAACCATCCGAATCATGCCGAGCGACATCGCCGGCAAGACGGTGGCCGAGATTTTCGCCGCCAAGGGGTTCCTCAAGGAAACGCCCGAACTCATCCGCAATTACGACGAGACCGCGGAGCGTTACTTCGATTGGCGTGCCCGTTACGGCGCTCAGTTTTCCGGAAAAGGCACCGGTTTCTACGCGGAGGACCCGACGGCTTCGCACCGGGATACCGATTGGTCCCGCAAGGACGTTGTGGTGCTCTCGTCCGGCGGCGGCAGCGCGCGCCTGGTCAACGATGAGGGCATCCTGAGCTCGCGCGCGCTGACCCTGGATGCGCCCGGGGATATTCTGGGGCCTTATCTGCGCAAGGCGGCCAAGAGCAATCACTATGAGGCCGAGGACGAGGTCCGGGAGTCTCAGGACGCCATGCCCAAGGGACTGTTCACCCAGTTGCCGGTGCATTTCTACATCCTCATGTTCCACCTTGACCTGCACCATTATCTCTGGGTGCACGTGGACGACATCACACCCTACGAGTATCAGCCGGCCCTGAAGCAAAAGCTGATTCTGCCGGAGGAACAGACCGATCTCATCGACATCCTGACCGCCGAGATGGATGTCCTGATGGACGATATCGTCGCCGGCAAGTCCGGAGGCACGACCGTGCTGTGCGCCGGTCCTCCCGGCGTCGGCAAGACTTTGACCGCGGAGGTCTATTCCGAAATCATCCAGCGGCCGCTGTACCGCGTGCATTCGGGGCAATTGGGGCTGAACGTCGCGGCCATGGAGACCGCGCTCAAGGACGTTCTGACCCGCGCCCAGCGCTGGGGCGCGGTGATGCTGATCGACGAGGCGGACGTCTACATCAAGCGGCGCGACGACAACATCACCATGAATGCCGTGGTCGGGGTGTTTCTGAGGGTGCTCGAATATTTCAACGGCCTGTTGTTTCTCACCACCAACCGGGTGGACGACATCGACGAGGCCATCGTGTCGCGCTGTATCGCGCTGATCAAGTTCTACCCGCCGGATCGGGAAAATCGGATCAAGATCTGGAAAGTAATGACCGAGCAGTTCGCGTTGGAGGTCGCCCCGCCGCTGATCGACGAGCTGGCGGATCTGTTTCCGGCAGCCACCGGGCGTGACATCAAGGGACTGGCCAAGCTGGTGGCGAAATACTGTCAGCAGAAGCGGGTGCCGCCGTCCCTGGAAGTTTTCAAGCGCTGCTCGATTTTCCGGGGGATGGACTTGGGTCTGGCTGCATAGCGTTTCCCGCAGAGCGGTACACGGAAGCCATTCGGCGGAATACGCTTCGCTATTCCGCCCTACGGATGAGCCTTGATGGCCTCGAAGGTGCTCGCCATTTCGTCGAGGCTGATTTCGGTCGCCAAAGCGTCGGCGAAGACGTCGTCGCCCGCCGTCCAGCGTTCCTGGAGCTTGCCGTCGGCCAAGGCCATGGAGACCGCCTGGTTGAGCTCGTAGGCGCCGAACGCGTAGCCGGCATCCCGAAGCGCCGATTGCATTGCGTGCTGAACCAGGCTGCGGACGGTCATGTGCGGGGCGGAGAAGGGGATGTCGCCGGCGCGTCCGGCCGCGGCCTCGACACAAGCGCGCTTGTCGTAGGAGGCATGGCCTCGGCAGGCGAGTGGCCGTACCGGGTAAATGACGCAGACGCCGTTGGCAATGAAGGGACACCGGCGCCTGAGAGCCACCCGTTGCTCTTCGCTCAAGCCTCGGGTTACGCGATCGGCATCGGCTAGGCGCTGCTCGAGATCGACTTCGGCGCGTTTCAGGGCGTCGGAGGCCCAACGAACGTAACGCGCGATCAGCAGAATTTCGGGCGCCGTCGCCGTGACGCGGAGCGTGCAGCAGGTGGAGCATCCCTTGTGGCAGGCCAAGGGGGGCAGTCCCTCGGACTGAATTTCGACATTGCCTTCGAAACTGCTGAAGGCCTGTTCCAAGAGTCCGTCGATCAGGTCTTCGCGACCGCGCCGGGCGGCGAGGGTTTCGGTAAAGGCTTGGTGCTGCGCCTTGAAGAAGGCCAGAGGACCGGATTCATCCGGCATCGTTTCTTCCGACATGGGTGATTTTGTCATGTGTGAAAGTGCGCATATTGCGATCTCGACGTATCCGGGTCAATGCACCTGTCCAGCTTTCGAGCTTTTCGGCGCCTCGGCGTACGGGATGGGGTATTCGACTAAGGATCGGGTTTTCCTATGAGCACGGTGGCACTTGCCTGGGGTGCCCACCCCGATTTTCCCTTGATTCTGATTGCCAACCGGGACGAAAGGCATGCACGCGCGACCGCACAGGCGGCATGGTGGTCGGAGGAGCCCTCCTGTCTCGGCGGTCGCGACCTGGCGCGGGGCGGAACCTGGTTCGGCGTGGCCCGCGACGGACGCTTCGCGCTGGTCACGCCGTTTCGCGACGGCGCGCCTTCGGACCCGGACGCGCCGTCGCGCGGCCAGCTGCCGCTGGACTATCTCTCTTCCGGCGAGGAGCCGGTCGTCCACGCCCGCCGCTTCGCTCGCAGCCGGGGCGGACATTCGCCCTTCAATCTGCTGATCGGGTCGCCGCGTCACATGTACTACGCCGCCACCCGCGCCCGCTTGCCGTTGGCGCTGACTCCCGGCATTCACACCTTGTCCGACGGGTTGCTGGACGAACCCTGGCCCAAGTGCGTGCGCCTGGACACGCTGCTGGGTTCTTATCTGAGAACGCACGGCGGCTTCGCGATGCTGCTGGGCGCCTATTCGGATCTGTCCAAGGCCGGCGTTCGGGGCGCCGACGATCCGATCTGCACCGCCAAGCCGGTCGCGCCGGCCGACTTCGCGAAAGCGGGTTTCGCCATGCTGGCGGATCGCGAAACCACAAACGAAGGGCTGCCCGATACCGGCATCGGCCGCGCGGAAGAAGAACGCCTGTCCGCCTGTTTCGTTGTGGGGGTGGAATCCGGAACCCGCTCCAGCACCGCCTTGGTCATGGCTCGGGACGGCCGGGTTTACTTCGAGGAACGCAGCTTCGATCCGGAAGGCGCCGAATCCGGGCGTGTGGTCGAAGAATGGAGCATCGACCCTCAAGTCTTTTCCGGGAGCGCCGGCGATGACTGAGACTCGTAACGCCCACACCGGCGCCATGCCCGCACGTCGGAAAGCTTCAACGAGGCGGGGTCAGGCGGACCGTGCGCCGTTGCGATCCGAAATGATGCACGGGTTTTCTCCGCGCCATTCTCATCGGGAGCTCCCCTTGGCTCCGCGCTACAAGGAATTGGGCGAGCCCTATCATGTCCCGGTGTCGGCAGCACTCTTGCCGGAGCCGAGGATGGTCCATTTCAACGGGTCTCTGGCCCTGGAACTGGGGCTCGACGTCAGCGAAGCCGATTCTCCGAAACTCTTGGAGATTCTCGCGGGCAACCGGCCGTGGCCGAAATACGAGCCTTCGGCATCGGTCTACGCCGGGCATCAGTTCGGGGCATGGGTTCCTCAGCTCGGGGACGGGCGTGCCCTCCTGATCGCCGAAGTTCGGACGCCCGCCGGGGCGAGGATGGAGCTTCAACTCAAGGGTTCCGGGCCGACGCCGTATTCGCGCGGGCTCGACGGGCGCGCGGTGCTGCGTTCCTCGATACGGGAATATCTCTGTTCGGAGGCGATGCACGCCCTCGGCGTACCGACCACCCGCTGCCTGAGCCTGGTGGCGTCGCCGGAGCCGGTGTACCGCGAAACGGTGGAAACCGCGGCCGTGGTCTGCCGGGTGTCCCCCAGTTTCGTCCGCTTCGGACAGTTCGAGTTTTTCTATCACAACGGACAGGGCCAGCACCTTGCTCCCTTGGCCGACCATGTGATCGACGAGCATTTCCCGCATCTGAAAGACCGTTCCGACCGTCATGCCGCCTGGCTCGGCGAGGTGGTCGAGCGCACCGCCCGGCTGATGACGCAGTGGCAGACCTTCGGGTTCTGCCACGGCGTCATGAACACCGACAATTTCTCGGTTCTGGGCTTGACCCTGGATTACGGTCCCTTCGGCTTCATGGACGCGTTCCGGCAATACCATATCTGCAACCATTCCGATTTCGAGGGCCGCTACGCCTATTACGCACAGCCCGAAATCGGCCAGTGGAATTGCTCGAGGCTGCTGCGGGCGACCTTGCCGCTGCTCTCGGACAGCGAGGAGGAGGCCCTGGAAATCGCGACCGGCATTTTCGAGCGCTACGCCCCGGTGTATACTCAGGCGATCATGCGCCGCTGGGCCGACAAGCTGGGCCTTTACGAGGTGCGTGACGGCGATGTCGATCTGGTCAACCGATTCCTGGCCATCCTTCAGCGCGGCAAGAGCGATTTCACGCGGAGCTTCCGTCATCTTTCCAAGGTGCGTACCGACAGCGACGAGCCGGCGGTCGGGGCCCGCGAGGAGATCGTGGACCTGGAAGCCTACGACGCCTGGATCGCCGATTACCGGGCACGATTGCGCGCCGAAGGAAACACCGACGACGAGGCCCGTGCCTGGGACATGAACCGCGTCAACCCCAAGTACGTGCTGCGCAACCATCTGGCCCAGGCCGCCATCGAAAGGGCCGAAGCCGGGGACGATACCGAGGTCGCCAAGCTCGTTCGTCTGTTCGCCCGGCCTTACGACGAGCAGCCGGAGATGGACGCCTATGCCGCCTCGCCTCCGGAAGAACTGCGGCACATCGAAGTGAGCTGCTCGTCATGATTACCTATGCCATCCCACCCGCTCTAGGCGAGGATCCGCTGGACATCCTGCGACTGGCGGCGTGCGCCGCGCACATCCCGGATTTCGTGGTGCCACCCGAATCCATGGTCAGGCTCGTCGCCCTGGTGGCGGACGGCGCTCTCGACGCGGTGAATCCCGAGGCGGCCTGGCCGGAATTGTCCCAAGGCCTGATGGGCGGGCGTCCGTCGCGGATGCTGGAAGTCCTGCGCGGTTGCGGCGCTCTGGCTCGATTGCTGCCGGAACTGAACGCGCTGTTCGGAATTCCGCAGAGCGCGGACGATCCGCCGGAAGTTGACGTGGGCGAACACCAGCTGCTTCTGATCGACGAAACCGCGCGGATAGACGCCCCGCTCGCCACGCGCTGGGCGGCGCTGCTGCACAAGGTGGGGAAAGCGGCGTCGCCGCGCGAATTCTGGCCCGCCCACTACCGTCACGAAGCACGCGGCGAACCCCTGGTCGAAGCGGTTTGCGAACGCTTCAAGGTTCCCGCCGAATGCCGCGACCTGGCGCTCTTGGTGCTGCGCGAATGCGATCGAGTCCACCGTGCGGTAGACATGCGGGCCGCGGCGATCGCCGCCATGCTGGAACGGGCGGAAGCGGTCCATTACCCCGAGCGTTTCGAGCAGTTGTTGGCGGTATGCGCCTGCGACTATCGAGCCTATCCGGGGCGGGCCGGTGCGGAGTATCCCAAGGCCGAGTTGCTTCGGCTAGCTTTTAAGGCTTTCGCCGGACAGATGGCGCCCGCCTCCGAGCCGACCGAAACCGACCCGGAAGTTTCGGCGCAGGCGTTCGAAAAGCGAGCTCGGGCCATTGCCGAAGCATTGCGCAGCGAACGCTGGGCCGACGCGTAATTCCATTCGGCATTCGAGTGAATATTACGTAGGGTGGGTTAGCGAAGCGTAACCCACCGATTCGAGGCCGCTCGGTGGGTTACGGCCTCGCGGCCTAACCCACCCTACAAAAATTAATTCCTTATTGAAAGCAATTTGGAATAACACGGGTTTTCCAGTCCAGACTTCATCACCAACCTTCTCTTGAGGAGCAAGCCCATGAAATGGAGCGATACCTTCGACATCGCCATCGCGCTGGCCGAGAGCCATCCCGACGTCGATCCCAAGTATGTGCGGTTCACCGATCTGCTCGATTGGATCATGCGCCTGGACGGCTTCGACGACAGCGCCGAGAAATGCAACGAGAAAGTGCTCGAAGCCGTGCAGATGGCCTGGATAGACGAGGTGAGCTAACCCCGCAGAAAGGATTGCAGCACGCGATCCGCCCTGCCAATCGGGTTTGGTCGTTTTTTGTTGGATATGTGCCGTTTTCGTATTCGCATGGAAGTAGGTCATGACCAAATTTACGACATATCGTATTAGATACGAATTGACGTAAAAAACGGCCTCGGCTGGGTCGAGCCGAGAACCCGCCGCTTTTCCTCCTTGTTCAATAATTTGATGCTAAAACAAAGCCTTGGAGCGTTGTTCCCGTTTCTCTCACGACCTGGCATCGCTTTTGAGACAGAGAAGTCACGCGACAGGAATTATTCCCCTGCGTTATTTCACTTCCACTCGAAAGGAGATTACGGTCATGAAACACATTGCTGGTTTGACTCTGGCTCTCGGACTTGTCTCGATCACTTCAACCGCGGCGGCTGGCGGACTGCCGGTCAATAGTTCGCCGGGGAGTTCCAGCTACTCTGCGAATATCGATAGTTCCAGCGATCCGGCTTCCGGAATGGTCTTTGAATTGCAGGCCGGTGAGTTCCACGTTTACTTCAGCAATTGCACACTCGGTTCGGAGACCGAGGTGACGGAGCATAAAGTTGTAAGTCAGAAAGGCCGGGAGGATATTGTGCAAAAGATTCCCGGTCGATTGAAAATGAATAGCGTGGTGTGCATGAAAGCTCTGGATTCCGGTGCCGACCTTTGGGCTTGGCGACAGATGATCATTGAAGGGAAGTTGAGGGAAGCGCGCAAGAGTGGGTCACTGATTGCTTACGACTACACCATGGCGCCCATAGCAACGTGGTCGTTTTTCAATGGATGGCCTTCTTCGGTCAGCCTCGGCAATAAGGATCACAAACTGGTCGAGATCGTGGTATTGGCTGTGGATGGCATCCGGCGTGACCGGTAGGTCCTCGGGATGTGCCGAATACCACAGCTCCGCTCTCTTGAATATACAAACGATAACCGGGATTTAGTGGGGTGGGTTAGGCGCACTCCGGTATGCGCTGATGGTCGATCACCGTACTTCGAGTGCGCCGTAACCCACCGATGTTCGGTAGCCTTGTGTTGGTGGGTTACCGTGCGCGCCAAAGTTAGAGCGTTTTCATCCCGCTCGTACGGCAAAACAGGCTTGGCGGAAGTCGCTAGCGCCTTCGGCCAGGGTAGATCGACTCAAGCATTCGTAGGTCGGCAATCCCTTGCCGACGAACCCGTTGGCCCAACCGCACCTTGTGTGAGGGCGTACCTAACTCACCCTACCATGGACATGCGCGTTCCGGGCCAGTAGATCGGGAATCCGTTCCCGACGAGTTCTGCGTCGGCAAGGGATTGCCGACCTACTTTAGGGTGCCGCTCGTAGTCAGCGGCTTTAGATCGGTTCGCCGTTCTCGTCGAACGCCATCCCGTTCAACTCGCCGTCGGCGTCGACGATTTCGACCGACTTGAGGGCGCCGTTGGCGTGGTAGGCATAGCGGTGTTCCATTTCCACTTCCCCGTAGACCAGCTTTTGCAGGCCGACCAGCCGGCCCTCATCGTCGAAATATCCCCGGAAATAGGTGTTGCGGTTTTCCAGTTGGGCGGGTTCCAGTTCGGTCATCAGCTTGAGCGGCAGTTTCACGCCGGTGTAGGTGAGGAAATAGCGGCAACGACCTTCGATCGCATCGGTCATGGTGTGTTGGTTTCCTTGGAAATGAAAAGATGGAACACGAGCTAATAGACGCTCAAACACGATAGCCTTCTTCCCGCAATACCCTCTGCACGGCCGGTCGGGCCAGCATGCGCCGATAATGCGTCCGGCAGTTTTCCGGCAGTTCGAGCTTGAGCTTGTCGCCCCAGAATTCCACGTAGAACAGCGCCGCATCGGCGATGGAAAACCGCCCCGCCACGTATTCCCGCCCGCTCAGCAGCGTATCCAGCACCGCGTAACCCTTGGCGACGATCTCTATGCCACGCCGTTTGACCGCGTCTTGGTCGGCTTCGTTGGACGTGAATTGATCGGTGGTAAATATGCGCGCGAAACCCTGCATGTGGATCGTGCCCACGGCATAGGCCATGGCCTCGATCACCCGCGCTTCGCCGTCCGGATCGTCCGGCAGCAGTTTCGCCTTGGGGTAGGCGCGGGCCAGCCACCAGGCGATAGCCTGAAACTCGGTCAGCGCCGAGCCGTCATCGCGTACCAGGGTGGGAATCGTGCCTTTCGGATTCAGGGCCAGATAATCGGGCCGGTTCTGATCGCCCGCCAGGAGATTGACCAGATACGCCTCGAAAGGCAGGTCCAATTCTTCCAACAAAATGTGTATGCCGGTCGAGCACGAACCGGGCGTCATATAGAGTTTCATGATCCTATGGTGATGATTAAGGGTTCGAGCCCCGCAACCGTCGCTTCGATGACATCGCCCTTGACCACGGGAGCGGTCCCGGCCGGCGTGCCGGTAAAGATCAGGTCGCCGGGACAGATTTCCACCAGGGTGGACAGATAGCTGATGGTCTCGGGTATCTTCCAGATCATGTCCGAAACGTCGGCGCTCTGACGGACCTCCCCGTTGACCTTGAGCTCGATCTTGCCCTGGGCGATCACGCCCGTATAGAACTCCGGAGTGATCGCCGAACAGGGCGCCGAGTGATCGAATCCCTTGGCCATATCCCAGGGCAGTCCCTTTTCGCGCGCGGTCTTTTGCACATCCCTCAGTGTCATGTCCAGGCCGACCGCGTAGCCGAAGATGTAATCATTGGCAATCTCGATGGGGATTTGCCTGCCTCCGAGCTGCATGGCGACGACCAGTTCCACTTCCGGTTGCAGATTCTCGGTTCCGGGAGGATAGGGCAGGACCGAGTTGTTGGGCAGGATGGCATCGGTTGGTTTCATGAAGAAGAACGGCGGCTCGCACTCCGGGTCGGCGCCCATTTCCCGCGCATGCTCCGGATAATTGCGCCCGACGCAGAAGATGCGCCGCACCGGAAACGGATTGCACGACATGGCTGGAAGCGTAACGATCTGAGGAGGGGCAAAAGCGTATTTCATGGTTTTAAACCTCTTCGAATAACGGATAGGCTGGCGGCTTCTTTGACGCCGTGTATCGACAAACCGGCGATTGTTCGTTCAGCAAAGAGACCGTATCGGGTTGCAAAATAACCATACTTTTTGTGGTAGAATTTGGCCCCGAAGTGCCTCGCGCGCACTTAGATAAGTTCTTATTTTTATTAACCAAAAATAATCCAAGATCAGGAGGTAACATGGTGCGTGAATTCTCGTATCGGGGAGAAACCTTCAGGGCCACGGTACACGGACGCCCCGGCATCGAAGAGCTTTTCCTCATCCACATGATCGACGGTGAAGAAGGCCCGGAGATTTCTCTGGACCGGTTCGAAGACCCCAATAATGATCCGGCTCAAAGCCTGGAAAGTAAGCTCGCGGATCTGGCTGACCAGCTCATGCAGGAGCATGGGCTGGCGCCGATGGACCCGGACGCGGGATTCGCCTGGGCGGAGCCCAAGACCGGAGTGAAGGTGCATAGCGGGGTTCAACACCACGCCATGGAAGCCTAGGCCGGTCGACAAATCTGCGCGCAGCGGCACGGATCGCTACCGTGCCGCTGCGCGCAGCAAGTTCAAGCAATCCAGATTGGCGGCCATGTCCAGGGCGGTGAAATCGTCCAGGGTCTTGATGCCGGTATCGGCGCCGGCTGCCAGCAACCGAGCGACGACCGCTGTTTTGCCGGTGGATGCGGCGTACATAAGACAAGTCGCACCGTTCTCGTTCTGATGGTCTACGGCGATGCCCCGCTCGATCAAGCGACCTATGACGCCGAGGTTTTCCCCGTAACAGGCCAGCCACAGTGCATTGTTGCCGTCGCTGTTGAGGGGTTCCAGCGAGGCTCCGGCTTCGAGCAGCGCCTCCACGATGGCTTCGTCGCCGAGCCGGCAGGCGTGCATCAGGGGCGTCATCCGGTTGTCGCGGGTTGCCTCGATGTCGTCGGGCGGAAACCCGTGCTCGCTCAGCCAGTCGCAAAGGGCAGGGCTCAAGTCCGCGGAACCCGGCGCGGGCACGGTGGCGCGCCAGGCCTCGTAGCCGTCGATCAGATCGTAGATCGTCTTGAAGCCGAAGTCCCGGAACATTTGCGCATAGGTCTGGCTGGCATTGCCGTGATAGCAGTAGATCAGCACCGGCTGCGATTTGGGCGTCCGCATGAGCACCTGCTCCAGATTGGCACCCGACAGATGCCGAGCGGCTCCTATGCGTCCCGCCGCGAACGAATCCGCGTCTCGCACATCGAAAATCAACAGCTCCGGCTGTTCCAGCAAAGCTTGGGTTTCGGCGACGTTCAGCCGTCGCCACGCGGTTTCCGCGGTCATAACGTCTCCTCGATATTCAAAGTACTTGCCCGGTTCGTTCATTCCTCGTCCGGAGTCGCCATCCAGCTATAGCCGCCTTGGTCCCAAAGCTGGGCCAGCAGCCGATCGGTGTCGTAGTTCGGGTACTGCGCCTTCACTGTGTCGAATTCCGTGAGAAACGCCGCGACATCGTCCCCCTCGATGTAAGTCGATGCCCGGTCTTCCTTTGAGCGGAGTATGTAGGTGGCGCCGTTTCCGCTGGACAAGAGCGCATACTGTTCGCCTTCCGCCACGACGATTACAGGTTCCTGTGTGTCAGGCATCGCTTGATTCTCCTTCCGCAGTCGTACCATCAGTGATCTTGCTCATGTATCTATCCACCGTAATGCTCAATGAACTGTTCTCGGGATTCGTAAAAAGTCGTACTGTGATGCGCGGATCAGTCCGGATCGCGCCCCGCATAGGGCGGCAGGGTGAGTATCCGCGTGTCGGTCAGCGGGAAACCCACCGTGAAGTGGTACAGGGACTGAAAGGCCCGGCCGGAAAGTCCGAGGAGGTCGTGAAAGACATCGTCGAAATAGCAGCCGATGCCGGTCCCGCGGATGCCGACGGCTTCCGCCTCCAGATAGAGCACCTGGCCCAATAGCCCCGCCTCCCAGAATAATTCCCGATAGCGCCACGGCTGCGCGGCGACGATCGGCTCGAATTCCGTCAGCATCCCCAAGGCGAAAGCGCAGTCAGAGCCGATCGCCTGGTGGCAATGGAGGGCTCTGGACAGCTTGCCGCAGTCGGCCTCCGCGATCCTGAACAAGGGCAGATGTTCCGGGCAACCCGCCGGCTTGGTCCAGGAGAAATCGCTACGGAAGGCGGCTCTCAGTTCGGGTTCGATCGCGGTCCGGCGCGGAAGGGCATAGAGTCCCGGCTCCAACCCCTCGACGCGATGCACGAAGAACACCGGGTGCACGCGCGGGGTGAGGTTCCACACGTCCCAGGGCGTAATCCGGCGGGGCAGCAGGGCATCCAGCAGATGGTAAAAGCCCGCAGTGCTCAGTACTTCTCGCCGGTCGAAATGTTGCGCGCTGCGCCTTTGCCGGATGAGCGCGGCAGCCGGCTCCGGGCAATCGGTCCGCCTCGGCGGGTAGGTTTCGATCACGCCGGGTTCGGGCGGAGTGGCGAGCGCTCGGGTTGCTTCCGCGACCTCTTCGATTATCGGCCAGCGGTACATGGGATGGGGATCGAGCACGTTGGCTTGACCGCTCCACGCGCTTCCGGGCGGAACCAGTTCCGAGGGATCGAACTTCCCGGAATTCGCGTCCTCGGGATCGGCGATCACTTCGAGCAGAAGCTCCGCTTCCTCCCGCTCGGCTCCGGAAAAGTCCTCGTTCCGATCGAGCCCGAGACCGGCGGCCAATTCGGCAAAGCCGATACCGCTCACCCACCTAAGGCGCCAGCCCAGGGTTGCTGCGGCGTAGCGCAATGCGCCGATGGCATGGCCGGTATCCAGTTGGCAATAGCGGAAGGCCCGTTCGCCGTATTTCCAGGCTTCCCTCCAGTGGATCGAACTCAAGGCGACGAACAGTCGCGGGGCCGTGGAGGGCTCGGCAAACCGGCAGCGCTGCTCCAGTACATGATCGCGGCTGACATAGTGGTACACGCCGTCGGGAACCTCGGGAACCGATAGGCAGACGACATAGCCCTCGGTAGGATGCAGATTGCCGCTAGACGGATTGCAGCGCAGGGCCCAGCGATCCGGGCCGTACTCTTTCCAGGCCGAGAGTCCCAGGGACAATTCCAGCAAAATACCGACGGTTTCGAGCGAAAGCGCTTGCGGCGTCACGGTTTCGGGCAGCGACAAAGCGCCGAAGGGCGTCGCCAGCCGATCCGCGGCCAAGGGCAGTCGGATCGCGGGGGCGCCCTCGAAACGGCGGAACGGGTCGGGCTGGCTGTCCCAATCGAGCGTTTCCGGCCCCGCGGCATAACGCTCCAGCCGATGCTTGGTCCGCTCGTGATAGGCCAGTACCCGCGCCAGAGCGTCCGATACGGTATTCATGGTTGCGCCCCCGGTAGCTTCATGGCGTCGGCAAAGGATTGCCGACCTACCCGGCGTTCCTCGGTGGTGGGTTGGTAGGTCGGGAATCCTTTCCCGACGCAGGCCTTATCAGAATTCATCAGACTGAATGCTTCACGGCCGGCGTCGGACAGTGTTCGGCGCGCCGGCACTGTTCGAGGTTCGCGGTTTCGCCCGTGCTCGGAGCCAGACCGATCCAGTCGTGGACGCGCTGCGTGTCGAAACCCGCTTCCCGGCGCTCGCCCACTTGCATCAAAGGCCGTCTTATCAGCAGGGGATCTTCGAGCATGAGAGCCAGCGCTTCCTGTTCACCGAGCGCTTCCGGCACCACCTCTCCGGATTTCACTCTGGGCGCCGCCCGGTTGAACCATTCGGACACCGGCTTATCGCCAAAGAACGCGCGCAGATCTTCGGCGGTCCAGCGGGTTTCGAGAAGATTGCGAACGATGAGCTCGTGTCCGGCTTCCAATAAGAGGTGCTTCTGCCGGGCGTTGTTGGCGCAGCCGGGTTTTTCGTAAAAAAGAATGGTTGCCATGGATTCGATCCGCTTTGTAGGAGAATTCATAGGATGCGCTGAGGTACGAAGCGCCCTTGGACTAGGCTCAGGACAGGCATCACTCGCGAACGATGCGCTTCACTGCGTTCAGCACATCCTACGCCTCTGCTCGGGCTAGCCGACGAACACGGGCGTAATCCCGTCGGTATCGATCAGCACCTCCTCGCCCTCGATCTTCAGGGGATATTCGGCGAGCGTGCAGGGCTTGCCCTTGACACAGGCCCCGGTAGCGCCTTCGAATGCCCAATCGTGGTGCGCGCAGGTCAGGGTTTTGCCATCGAATCGGGCATCGGCCAGCGGCTCCTTGAAATGCGGACACAGCCCCTGAAACGCACGGGGCTGGTCGCCTTGTGGCCAAACCACCAGCATCAGGGTGCGGTTGACCGCCACCACTTCGTATTTTCCCTCCCGGAGTTCGTTCAAGTCGCAGGCTTTCGTAAACATGTTGAAAATCCTCACACGGTAAATGATTTGGACAGAAATCCGGCGGTACCGGACAGGGTGAGACTGGTGGTATCGAACGGAAAGTCGCGGACGTATTCGCTGTTTTCCGGCGGTTTGTGCTTGAAGATCAGCGCCGCCGCGCAGCGTTCGAGCGTTTCGGCATCCATCGGGGCGAAGTTGAAGCAGAGTTCTTCGCCGGTGTCGATGTGGGATTCCCAATCGGCCTGTTTGACGTGATCCTCAAGGCAGTCGCGAACGTTTTCCGAGGCGCCGATATAGATGAGCTTCTGCGGCGAGCAGGTCTGCTTCTTGCCGCTGTAGATGCAGGTGTAAACGCAATAGACCCCGGATTTAGCGGGTATCCCTCTCTTTTTCTTTTCTCTCCAATAGCCTTCGAACGCGATCGAAAAATTGCCCATGATTTCCGTCCTCTCGAAGTCAAGTGCCGGTTGGCGGAACCCAGCCCGGCGATTGCGCGTGTTCGTCCGCGATTCCGAGCAAGGCGGCGGTCTGCCGCTCGATGTGCCGTACCACCTCGGTGTCCAGGCTTTTCAGCCAGCGCGCGGGGATGGCGGAGACTCCGTAAGCCGCACCCGCCAGCATGCCGGCGAGCGCGCCCGTGGTGTCGGCGTCATCGCCTTGATTGACGACGCCCACGACGCAGCCGGCGAAGGAGTCCGTGCCGAGGAAAAAATGCAGCACGGTTTGTACGGTGTCGACGATGTAGCCGCTGGCGCGTCCGGGATAGGGATCGAAGCAGAATTCCGGATGGGTCTCGACCAGCGCCGCGACGAGCGGACGGCATTCTTCCGGCGAGCCGCCGCAAACCAGGCGCTGCACCATGCGGCCCAGAGTCAGCGTGGCCGCGTCCGAAAGCGGATGGTGGTGGGTGAAATGGCACTGCTCCAGCGTCCACAGGGAGAAGGCGTCCGCATCGCCCAAGGTGGCGAGGGCCACCGGCAGGTTGCGCATGCAGGCGCCGTTGCCGGCGTCGCCGGGGTTCGGAGGTCCGGAAAGGCTTCCGTCCAGCAGATAGCGGCGAATGCCGCGGCGGCAAGTGTTGCCCACGTCCGGCGGTTTTCGCTTGAGCCACGCGGCGAAGGCTTCCGCCACGGCCTTGAGGTCCCAGCCGCCGCTTTCGATGATCGCCCCGCCCAGTGCCAGGGACATTTCGGTATCGTCGGTCACCTGTCCGGCTTTGAGTTTGAGCCAGCCGCCGCCGACGATCTTGTCGTGGACGCCGTATTGATGCCGGATTTCCCGCGGCGTCATGAACTCCACGGTGGCGCCCAGAGCGTCGCCGACGGCGAGTCCCAAATAGGCACCGAGGGCGCGGTCATGGAGTAGTTGCGTGTCCATCAGTAGTAGGAGGCCTTGACCCGATACTCGCCGCCGATGACCAGGTATTCCCATTCGCCTTTGAGCGGATGGCGCGGCAAAAGGTTATTGAAGAAGAAGATTTTCACCACGGGCACCTGTACCTCCAGGATGAAGTCGCCGAACTCGCAGGCGGTCTCCCGGTTTGCCGTGAACGACACCAGGTTGTTGAGCCGCACATTGAGCCAGCGGCCCTCGCGGGGACCGATCTGACGCTGTTCGTCGAAGTGATTCTCGCCCCGGTACAGGGTGACATGGCGTCGACCCCACAAGCCGAAACGGGCGATGGCCCATTGGCAGAATTCATACATCAGGTCGAGCTGGAGATTGATGCTGTTGTTGTGGAAACGGCTCGACATCTTTTCCTCGATATAGGCGATCCAGGCCGGAGAGGTGAAGCGCGTCAAGGGCTCCTTGTGGAAGGTCGGAAACAGGCCGAAGCGGCTTTCCACCCAGCCCTTGAGAACCGCGCCCTGGGGATTGTTGGAATCGAACCCCCAGCCGCTCAAGAGCTTCAGATAGCTGGAACGGAAGCGGCGCGGACCGGTACCGTCCTGCCCGGCCGGCGGTTCGCCGTTGAGGCCGAACAGGACGTACATGTATTCCTGAAAGATCTCCGCCGCCGTTTGAGCGTCCTCGGCTTCCCTGAGCCGATCGAACAATCCGTAATTCGCTTCCCGCACGCCGCTGATATGCAGCGGCAGCGGGTGCTCGTTGAATGCCGTGCTGGCCAAGAGCCCGGTCGGGACGCCTACCAGATTGGTGCTGTGACCGATGCGGGCGATGTCTTGCGCCATGCAAGGGCGAATCCCATTCCGTCTAAACGGGCCGATTCTCGGGGATCTTTATCGGACCCATGATCTTCAGGCCTTCCTCGAAGGTGATTTCCGGAAACTTCTCGGTGAACTCGGCGGCGGCGTCGGCGATGATCTGCAGCTTGCCGGCGGTGTCGAGCTTTTTCAGATCGCCGCGATCGATGTTGAACAAGTCGCGGAGTTCGTTGTACACGGTCGCTTCCTCCAGCGGCAGCACCCAGAAGGTGGTCCCGCCGTAAGCGATCTGATAGCGGCTCGAGATATCCAGGTTGCCGGCGAAGAAGAAATATTTTCCGGTGGGCGACAGCTTGTCCCCCACGACCTCGCACAACAGCTTGAGGTGCTCCAGGGACAGCGCCACGCCCGCCAGAAACGGGATGGTCGGCTCGCCGGCCTTGGCGACGATCATGACCTGATCGAAGCGGATCTCAGGGGGCCGCGCCTCATCGCTGAATTGTTGCGCGAACTTCAAGGCGATCTCGCCCCGGAAACCGAAATATCCCGGTTTGGTCTCTCCCTTGAAAACCGGAGAGATGAGACGCTTTTCGGCGTCCAGGCTGGCGAGAGGTGTTTCGGTGATAGTGGTCATAACACTCCTTCAGGGTTGGTTGCGAAGAAAATCTGCGGTTTTGAAAAAAGAAGCGGCGAGTTGGGCTCGCAGATCGGCGTTGGAAACTTGCTCCTCCAGCGCCCGGTTCATGCAAGCCATCCAGGCATCCCGCGCGGCGGTGTCGATGGGGAAGGGCAGATGCTTCTGCCGAAGCCGTGGCGGTCCATGGCGCTCGGCATACAGCGGCGGGCCGCCGAGCCAGCCGGACAGAAACAGGAACAGCTTCTCCTTGGCCGGAGCGAGATCCGGAGGATGCATCGCCCGAATGGCCCGCGCTTCGGGCAGCTCGTCCATCAACTGGTAGAAACGCTCGACCAAGCGGCGTACGGCTTGCTCACCCCCGATCTGGCGGTAGTGAGGATTGTCGACCGACGCCGGAAGCGTGACCGCCGTGGCGAGTGGAAGCGTGGGCGACTGTTTCACACCACTTGAACCGGTATGCTCAGTTTCACCTTGCGTCCCAACTGCGCATCGACCTTTTGCCGGGTCTTTTCGATGGTCAGGGGTTTCGGCAGGATGGAATTCACGCCGTTCTTGAGACATTCCTTGGCCAGGGGATCGGTTGCGGAGTCCGCGACCAGGATGATCTTGAGGTCGGCAATCTTCGACCGGATATCCGCCAGGACTTCGATGCCTTTTTCCTGCACGATGCCTATCCCTAAAAGCAGCACGTCCGGTTTCCAGTCCTTCGCCTTGGCATAGGCGGCGTCCAGGCTGGACAACTCGTGCGTTTCGATTTCGTCGTGAAGCATGAACTGTAGGGCGGCGCTGGTGATTTCGTCGCTGTCGACGACGAACACCCGTCTGTTGTCCACGGCCCTTTCTGTGTCTACACCGATCTGCATGGGCTACTCCTCGAGTGTATTGAAGCGATCGCGCAAGCGGCGGGAAATATTCTCGGACTGCCATAAGGCATAGGAGACGACCCGCGCACGCTCACGAGTGACGCCTAACCTTTAGCAATCTTCGTTCCATTAGCTCGGCGGGAGCTGACGGCGGCCGAAGTGCCTGATTTTCCGTTTATCGGGCGATCGACCCTCGATTCGGAGCAGTCCGGATCGTTTGTATCGTTCCTTACAAACCGTATGGTTTTGTCCGGTTAGTAACACCTGATCGCTGCTCGAAAAGCTACAAAAACGGCGAGGAATGGGAAATTTTCAGCTGAAGAAACAAGGGCTTAAGTGTTGTGTTTTGCGTGTGGCACAGTCGTTGCTCGGTAGCTGTCGACCAGTACTCGTCCATTCACCGAAAGAAACGGTGAGCGGCAGAAGAAAAAAAAGAAAAGCTCGCCGTGTTTGAGCCAGACATTTTTTCTTTCGGCGGATTTGCTGGCCACAGAGGTTTTATCGATCAACGTGTTTATTGACTGGAGATTGATCATGTCAGATTTGAGACAAATCGCTTTTTACGGGAAAGGCGGCATCGGCAAATCCACCACTTCCCAAAACACCCTGGCGGCTCTGGCCGAAATGGGGCAGCGCATCCTTATCGTCGGCTGCGATCCGAAAGCCGACTCCACCCGTCTGATCCTTCACGCAAAGGCGCAGGATACCATCCTCAGCCTGGCCGCTGCTGCCGGCAGCGTAGAAGACCTCGAGCTCGAGGACGTAATGAAGGTCGGCTACCGCGACATCCGTTGCGTTGAATCGGGTGGTCCGGAGCCGGGTGTCGGCTGCGCAGGTCGCGGCGTTATCACCTCCATCAACTTCCTGGAGGAAGAAGGCGCCTACGAGGACATCGACTACGTCTCCTATGACGTACTCGGCGACGTCGTGTGCGGCGGTTTCGCGATGCCCATCCGCGAAAACAAGGCGCAGGAAATCTACATCGTCATGTCCGGCGAAATGATGGCCATGTACGCGGCCAACAACATTTCCAAGGGCATTCTGAAATACGCCAACTCGGGCGGCGTACGTTTGGGCGGCTTGGTCTGCAACGAACGTCAGACCGATAAGGAGCTGGAATTGGCAGAAGCTTTGGCCGGTAAGCTCGGCACCAAGCTGATCCACTTCGTGCCGCGCGACAACATCGTGCAGCACGCGGAACTCCGCCGCATGACCGTCATGGAATATGCTCCGGATTCGAAGCAGGCCAACGAGTACCGTCAGTTGGCTCAGAAGATCCACAACAATTCCGGCAACGGCATCATCCCGACCCCGATCACCATGGACGAGCTCGAGGATCTCTTGATGGCCCACGGCATCATGAAGCAGATCGACGAGTCGCAGGTCGGCAAGACCGCGGCGGAAATCGCGGCGTAAGAAGTTGGTTGGGGAGCGGGACCTCACGGCAAACGATCCGCCCGGCCCGCTCCTCTCCTTCAAGCGTCATCCATCCAACAACTGAATCTGGAGAGCAACATGAGCCTCACAGTTGAGCAAACCAAACAGAGAAACAAGGAACTCATTAGCGAGGTCCTGTCGGTCTACCCGGAGAAGACCGCGAAAAGGCGTGCCAAGCACCTCGGCACATTTGAGGAAGGCAAGCCCGACTGCGGGGTGAAATCCAATGTCAAGTCGATCCCCGGGGTCATGACCATCCGCGGCTGCGCTTACGCCGGCTCCAAGGGTGTGGTCTGGGGTCCCATCAAGGACATGATCCACATCAGCCACGGTCCGGTCGGTTGCGGCCAGTACTCCTGGGCATCGCGCCGCAATTACTACATCGGCACCACCGGCATCGACACCTTCGTCACGATGCAGTTCACCTCCGACTTCCAGGAGAAGGACATCGTCTTCGGCGGCGACAAGAAGCTGGAGAAAATCATCGACGAGATCCAGGATCTGTTCCCGCTGAACCACGGCATCACCGTGCAGTCGGAGTGCCCGATCGGTCTCATCGGCGACGACATCGAAGCGGTCTCCAAGAAAAAATCCAAGGAATACGACGGCAAGACCATAGTGCCGGTGCGCTGCGAAGGTTTCCGCGGCGTTTCGCAGTCCTTGGGCCACCACATCGCAAACGACTCGATCCGCGACTGGGTATTCGACAAGTCGGGCGACAAGCATCCCGAGTTCAAGACCACGCCTTACGACGTATCCATCATCGGCGACTACAACATCGGCGGTGATGCCTGGGCGTCCCGCATCCTGCTCGAGGAAATGGGTCTCCGCGTGATCGCCCAATGGTCCGGCGACGGTTCTTTGGCCGAATTGGAGAACACTCCGAAGGCCAAGCTGAACGTGCTCCACTGCTACCGCTCGATGAACTACATCTCGCGTCACATGGAAGAGAAGTACGGGATTCCGTGGGTGGAATACAACTTCTTCGGCCCGACCAAGATCGAGGAGTCGTTGCGCAATATCGCCAGCCACTTCGACGACAAGATCAAGGAAGGTGCCGAGCGCGTCATCGCGAAGTACCGTCCGCTGATGGATGCGGTGATCGCCAAATACCGTCCGCGTCTGGAAGGCAAGAAAGTCATGCTGTTCGTCGGCGGCCTGCGCCCGCGTCACGTGATCGGCGCTTACGAGGATCTCGGCATGGAAATCGTCGGTACCGGCTACGAGTTCGGCCACAACGACGACTACCAGCGTACCACTCACTACGTCAAGGACGGCACCCTGATCTACGACGACGTGACTGGCTTTGAGTTCGAGAAGTTCGTCGAAGCGATCCAGCCCGACCTGGTCGGTTCGGGTATCAAGGAAAAGTACGTCTTCCAGAAGATGGGCGTGCCGTTCCGTCAGATGCACTCCTGGGATTATTCGGGTCCTTACCACGGCTATGACGGCTTCGCCATCTTCGCCCGCGACATGGACATGGCCATCAACAATCCGGTCTGGAGTTTGGCCAAGACACCCTGGAAACGGAACGGGGCCCACGCCTAGTCCGGTGAGGGAGAGTAGGGTGCGCCGCGCGCACCATCCAGACCGACCCGGTGCGCACGTCGCACCCTACAACCGCTACTTTGGAGTTACATCATGAGCCAGAATGCAGAGAAGGTGCTCGATCACTTCAACCTGTTCCGCCAACCGGAATATGTGGAATTGTTCGAGAACAAAAAGAAAGAATTCGAATTCGCCGAATCGGACGATAAAGTCGAGGAGGTGAGGGAATGGGCCAAGACCTGGGAATACCGGGAGAAGAACTTTGCCCGCGAAGCCCTGACGGTCAATCCGGCCAAGGCCTGCCAACCGTTGGGTGCGGTGTTCGCCGCCGTGGGATTCGAGGGGACCATTCCCTTCGTGCACGGTTCGCAAGGTTGCGTCGCCTACTACCGCAGCCACTTCAGCCGCCATTTCAAGGAACCGTCGTCGTGCGTGTCTTCGTCCATGACCGAAGATGCCGCAGTATTCGGGGGCTTGAGCAACATGGTCGACGGCTTGGCCAACACGTACAACATGTACCAGCCGAAGATGATCTCGGTATCGACCACCTGCATGGCTGAAGTGATCGGCGACGACCTCAACGCCTTCATAAAGACCGCCAAGGAAAAGGGCAGCCTGCCGGCGGAATTCGATGTGCCTTTCGCCCATACCCCGGCCTTCGTCGGCAGCCATATCACCGGCTACGACAACGTGCTCAAGGGTATTTTGTGGCACTTCTGGGACGGCAAGGCGGGTACCACGGCTCCCTTGACGCGCGTGCCCAACGAGAAGATCAACTTCATCGGCGGTTTCGACGGCTACACGGTCGGCAATCTGCGTGAAGTCAAACGCATCTTCGATCTGATGGGCGTCGAATACACCATTCTCGCGGATAACAGCGACGTTTGGGATACGCCCACCGACGGCACCTTCCGCATGTACGACGGCGGCACCACTCTGGAAGAAACCGCTAACGCTCTGCACGCCAAGGCAACCATCTCCATGCAGGAATTCAGCACGGAAAAGACCCTGCCGTTCATCGCGGAGCACGGCCAGGAAACGGTCGCGTTCAATCATCCCATCGGCGTAAAGGCGACCGACGCATTCCTGATGGAGATCTCGCGCATCACCGGCAAGCCGATTCCGGAAGCCCTGGAGAAGGAACGCGGACGCCTGGTGGATGCGATCGCCGATTCGACCGCGCACATTCACGGTCAGAAGTTCGCCATCTACGGCGACCCCGACCTCTGCCTGGGGTTGGCCGCCTTCTTGCTCGAACTGGGGGCCGAACCGACCCACGTGCTGGCCACCAACGGCGGTAAAGCCTGGGAAAAGAAGGTGCAGGAGCTGTTCGATTCCTCGCCCTTCGGCAAGAACTGCCACGTGTACGCCGGCAAGGATCTGTGGCACATGCGCTCGCTGCTGTTCACCGAGCCGGTCGACTTCCTGATCGGCAACACCTATGGCAAGTACCTGGAGCGCGACACCGGAACCCCGCTGATCCGCATCGGCTTCCCGGTATTCGATCGGCATCACCATCACCGCTATCCGGTATGGGGCTACCAAGGCGCGATGAACGTTCTCGTCTGGATTCTGGACAAGATCTTCGACGAGATGGACAAGAACACCATCGTGCCGGCCAAAACCGACTACAGCTACGACATCATTCGGTAGGGTTGGAAGCTATCAGGTCGGACACATCCAGAGTCGTAGGGCGGGTTAGCGGAGCGTAACCCGCCTATCGCGGAATCGGCGGGTTACGCCGGATTACCGGCTAACCCGCCCTACGGCACTTTTTAACCAAGCAGAGGATTATTAATGGCTAATGTGACTTTCAGTTCGCCCGCGATGCGCAAGGACGTCACGGTGTATGCCACCGCCGGCGACTGCCATACGCTGCTCGCGGTGGCGCAGAAGAACAAGATTCCCATCCATTTCGAGTGCGAAAACGGGGAATGCGGTTCCTGCGCCGTGGAAGTTACGGTTCTTTCCGACAAGCTGCCCATGGGCATGCACTTGACCGAAAAGGAAAAGACCGTGCTCCGGCTGGCCGGAAAAATCACCCGAGAGCAGATCGAGCAGGCGGAACTGACGGACGAACCGCCGCCCTGGCGGCTGGCCTGCCAGTACATCGTCCGTGACGAGGACATCGTAGTGCGATTCTAAAGGGCCGATAGCCTAAGCCGGAGGGGTTATGAGCAGCTTGAACGATATGGTCGTAGGTCGGCAATCCTTTGCCGACGAAGGCGTCGGGAAGAGATTCCCGACCTACTCTAGGGCACCTCGAAAAACCTACTGCGCGCCCCCATGTGCTGCGTTGCGCGGTGCTCGGAATCCTCATGTACTCCATGTACACTCCGGTTCCTGTGCTCCGGGCGCCTTGCACTCGGGGCGCTCGCGACGGTTTTTCGAGGTGCCCCTACTGTCGCAGCGCCCTGGAGAGCGGAGTAACCCATGAGCAGCTTATCCAACAAGATTCAAGACGTTTTCAACGAGCCCGGTTGCGGAAAAAACCAGGGCAAGTCGGAAAAGGAGCGCAAGAAAGGCTGCACGAAGCAGTTGCAGCCTGGCGGAGCGGCCGGCGGTTGCGCTTTCGACGGCGCCAAGATCGCGTTGCAGCCCATCACCGACGTGGCTCACCTGGTTCACGGGCCCATCGCCTGCGAGGGCAACTCCTGGGACAACCGCGGCTCCAAATCCTCCGGCTCCAATCTCTGGCGCACCGGCTTCACCACCGACATCAACGAAACCGACGTGGTTTTCGGCGGCGAGAAGCGACTGTTCAAATCGATCAAGGAAATCATCGACAAATACGATCCGCCGGCGGTCTTCGTCTACCAGACCTGCGTGCCGGCCATGATCGGCGACGATATCGAAGCCGTGTGCAAAGCGGCCTCGAAAAAATTCGGGAAGCCGGTCGTACCGGTCAATTCGCCCGGCTTCGTGGGTCCCAAGAACCTCGGCAACAAACTGGCGGGCGAGGCCATCCTCGACCACGTCATCGGCACCGAGGAGCCCGAACACACCACGCCTTACGACATCAACATCATCGGCGAATACAACCTTTCCGGCGAGCTGTGGCAGGTCAAGCCGCTGCTGGACGAGCTCGGCATCCGCATCCTGTGCTGCATCTCCGGCGACGCCAAATACAAGGACGTGGCCAGCTCCCACCGCGCCAGGGCGGCCATGATGGTGTGCTCGAAATCCATGATCAACATCGCCCGCAAGATGGAGGAACGCTACGAAATTCCGTTCTTCGAAGGCTCCTTCTACGGCATCGAGGATACCAGCGAGGCGCTTCGGGAAATCTCGCGCCTGCTGATCGAGCGCGGCGCGCCCGCCGAACTCATGGAACGCACCGAAGCCCTGATCGCCCGGGAGGAAGCGCGGGCGTGGGCCGCCATCGAGCCGTACAAGAAGCGCCTGACCGGCAAAAAGGTGCTGCTCATCACCGGCGGCGTGAAATCCTGGTCGGTGGTGGCCGCGCTTCAGGAAGCCGGCATGGAGATCGTCGGGACCAGCGTCAAGAAGTCGACCAAGGAAGACAAGGAGCGGATCAAGGAGATCATGGGCGAAGACGCCCACATGATCGACGACATGACGCCGCGCGAAATGTACAAGATGCTCAAGGATGCCAAGGCCGACATCATGCTGTCCGGGGGCCGTTCGCAGTTCGTCGCCCTCAAGGCCAAGATGCCGTGGCTGGACATCAACCAGGAACGCCATCACGCCTATATGGGTTACGTCGGCATGGTCGAACTGGTCAAGGAAATCGACAAGGCGCTGTACAACCCGGTCTGGGAACAGGTGCGGAAGCGCGCGCCCTGGGAAGAAGCGACGTGGGAAGAGGTGGCCGATTCCGCCATCGCCGCCGAGGCGGCTGTCTTGGCCGCGAATCCTGAACTGGCTCGCGAAAAACGCCGTTCCACTCCGGTTTGCAATTGCAAATCGGTCGCTCGCGGCGCTATCGAGGACGCCATCGTCGAGCATGGATTGAGCTCGGCGGACGCGGTGTCGGAAAAGACCCAGGCGGGAACGGGCTGCGGCAGTTGCAAAGGCAAGCTGGAAAAGATTCTCGAAACGATGGACCACTGGCACCCGGACGCAGGGAAAGCCGCGTCGCAAGCTCAGCAGGCCGCATGAGGTAACGCCATGGCCACCGTGATCACCCCGAAGAAATCCTGCTCGGTCAACCCCTTGAAGATGAGCCAGCCGATCGGCAGCGCGCTCGCTTTCATGGGGATCAAGAACTGCATGCCGCTTTTCCACGGCTCGCAGGGCTGCACCTCGTTCGGACTGGTCCTGTTCGTGCGGCATTTCAAGGAAGCGATTCCGTTGCAAACTACCGCCATGAGCGAAGTGGCGACCGTGCTCGGCGGACTCGAAAACGTGGAGCAGGCGGTCATCACGATCGCCAACCGGCAAAAGCCTTCCATCATCGGCATCTCGTCGACCGGCGTGACCGAGACCAAGGGCGACGACGTGGACGCCTATATCAAGCTGATCCGGGAGAAGCATCCCGAGCTGGACCACATCGCTCTTGTTTATGTGTCGACGCCCGATTTCAAGGACGCGTTTCAGGACGGCTGGGCCAAGACCGTGACCAAGCTGGTCGAGCAACTGGTCGAACCGGTTCCGGTCGGCGCCGCGCGCCTTCCCAACCGGGTGAATCTTTTGCCGGGCGCCCATCTTACGCCCGGAGACATCGACGAACTCCGCGACGTGCTCGAAGCCTTCGGCCTTGAGGTCCTGGTCCTGCCGGACCTCTCGGGCTCCCTGGACGGCCACATCCCTGACGATTTCACGCCGACCACCCTGGGCGGCATTTCCCTGGAAGAAATCGCTAGCCTCGGACGATCCGCGCATACCATCGCGGTCGGCGAACAGATGCGCGAGGCCGCGGTCGCCCTGGAAGCCAAGACCGGGGTTCCCTACACCCTGTTCGATCGGCTCACGGGGCTCGAGCCGAACGATGCGCTAATCAGCCTGTGTGCCCGAATCAGCGGACGGCTGGTTCCGACCAAGATCCGCCGCCAGCGCGGCCAGCTGGTCGACGCCATGCTCGACGGCCATTTCCATTTCGGCGGCAAGAAAATCGCCATAGGCGCCGAGCCCGACTTGCTCTGGACCCTGAGCGAATGGGCCAGGGAACTCGGCGCCGAAACCGCCGCGGCGGTGACGACCACGGCCTCTCCGCTGCTGGAGCGAATCTCCACAGAGGAAGTCCTGATCGGCGACTTGGAAGACCTGGAAGCTCGCGCTGCCGGCTGCGATCTTCTGATGACTCACTCTCACGGGAGGCAAGCGGCGGAAAGACTGAAGATTCCGTTCTACCGTATCGGCATCCCCATGTTCGATCGACTAGGCGCCGCGCATCAGACCATCGTCGGTTATCGCGGGACCCGCAACCTCATTTTCGAGATTGCCAATATGTTCATCGCCAACGGCCATGAGCCCACGCCTGAAACCTGGTATCGATCCGAGGAGAACGAACGTGCTGGCACGGCGGCGGTTGCGGCTCATTAAGCCGGAAGCTCAATCAAACGAATCCTTTTATCGCGGAGGAAGCATGAAGGTCGCATTCTCTACCCAAGACCTACAACGGGTCGACGCCCATTTCGGATGGGCCAAGAACATCGCCATCTATGAATTGTCGGCGGAGGGCTATCGCTTCCTCGAAGCCGTGCAATTCGAGGGCGACCTGCAGGAAGACGGCAACGAAGACAAGCTGGCTCCGAAGCTCGAAGCCATCAAGGACTGCGCAATTCTTTACGTCGCCGCCATCGGCGGTTCCGGCGCGGCGCGGGTGGTGGCCCAGGGCATACATCCCATGAAGGTTCCGCAGCCCGAGCCTATCACCGATCTCTTGGACAAACTCCAGCAGGTCCTCAAAGGCACTCCGCCGCCCTGGCTCCGCAAGGTGCTGGCGAAGGAAGGCAAGGGGCAGGACCGTGAATTCGATTTTGAAGAAGAAGAGGTGGAACATGGCTGAAGCATTGGCAGTAAAAACCGAAGGCGCGGCATCGCCCATGGAGTCGGCGTTCATCAAGGAATTGGTCAAGCAATGGCGCGCGCAGGATTCCTACGGCACCTGGGACGGCAAGAGCGACGAAATGCTGCTCGAACCTTACATCCTCACCAAGGAGAAGCGGCAGGCGATTCCCATCGTCGGCGATCCCGACCCCGAGATTTTGTGGCGTCTGGAACTGTTCTATAACGCCGTCGGCCTTTCCATCGAGCGGGCCAGCGGGGTCATGGTCACCCCCATGATGAAGATGTCGCACGAAGGCTTCGGCCGCATGGTACTGATCGCCGGCCGGCTGATCGTGGTGAACAAGCAGTTGCGCGACGTTCACCGGTTCGGATTTCCGTCCATGGAAAAACTCGCGGAGGAAGGCGAGAAACTCGTGGCCGCAGGAGTGGACATGATCAACAAATATTCCGAAGTGGCCCGCTACAGTTGAGAACAACGTAGGGTGGGTCAGGCCGGATCCGGCCGTAACCCGCCGGAAACCGCGAGAAGGCGGGGCACAGTCATCGACGGAACCCCGCCCGAACCGGCAAACCAACGAGGCACCCATGACAGACGCAGAAGATACGAAAGCCAAACTGAAAAAACTGAACGCCCAGGCGACCGCGCTGAAAATGGATCTCCACGACTTGGCCGAGGATTTGCCCACCGGCTGGGAGCGAATCCTGGAAGTCGCGGAGAAAACCTATCAGGCCTATCGTGAACTGGACGAATTCCGCAAAACCAGCGCTGGTTAGGAGTCTACGATGAGCGAATTTACGGTCACCCTACCCGGGGGCAAGGTATGGACCCCCAAATTTGTCGAGATCATCGACCAGGAGAAATGTATCGGCTGCGGACGCTGCTATAAGGTCTGCGGACGCGAAGTCCTGGAGATGGTCGGAGTCAACGAGGACGGCGAAATAGTCACGCTCAGCCAGGACGAGGACGAGGACGACGAATACGACAAGAAAGTGATGTCGATCGCCAACGTCGCGAACTGCGTGGGGTGTGAGGCTTGCGCCAAGATCTGCCCCAAGCAGTGCTATACCCACGAAGCGGCGGCAGCCTGATGCCAGCCCCCATGCGCCAGCCCATCCCGAACGCTTCGGCGCCCGTTCCCTCGGCGGTCCATTACGATCCGCTGATGGGCTACGCCCGCGACCCGCAGGACTCCGTGACCCGCACCTTCGTTTCGGCGATCGAGATGGCGCGGAGTTCGTCCAGGCTGACGGGGCGGGCGGCCTTCGGGCTCGATGCGGATGAGTTCGAGGGGCTGCTCGACCGGTATTTTCCGGGCGCCGCGAGCATTTATCTCACGCCGGCGTTGAAAGCATCGCTTGCGGGCACCAAAACCCGCCGGATAGAGACGGACGAATTCGAAGATCTCGTGGCGCTGCTTTTGGAACACCGCGGCGACGACAGCCGGGAGAGCCGCTGGCTGGCTTACGCGATCGCCGCCTGCTGCATGGGGGACGACCATCTCTGGCAGGACATGGGCTTGCCCGACCGAAAGGCCCTATCCGACCTTCTGGCACGCCGTTTTCCCGCGCTGTTCGCTCGAAATACCGGCGGCATGCGCTGGAAGAAGTTTTTCTACAAACAGCTCTGCGAACGCGATGGGGCCTTCGTCTGCCGCTCCCCCAGCTGCGCGGAGTGCGTCGAATATTCCAATTGTTTCGGACCCGAGGAGGAAAGCGCATGGCAACCGGCGAAGCGATGACCGTACCGGGACTCGGCAAGGCGCCTCCCGCGGGCGCTTGCACCGCGGCGGAATCGCCCCCCGAGTTATGGCAGGCGGTTTTGGAACAAAGCGGAGCGCGGTTCGACGATTCCGGAGTCATCGACTTCGGGCATGTCGAAGCCGAGCGCCGGCAAGCGCTGAGCGCCGATGTGATGGCGGACCTGTCCCATTACGGACTGATCGAAGTCAAGGGCGACGACGCCCAGAAATTTCTGGCGAGTCTATTCACCGGCGACGTGCGCCTGGTGTCGGCGGAAAAGGGACTGTTCACCGCCTGGTGCGACGCCAAGGGAAGGGCGCAGGCGACGTTCTGGCTGTTCGTGCACGACGGCGCCTTTCACCTTCTTCTGCCGAAAGGTCTCGTGAAGTCGGTTTTAACCGGATTGAAACTATACCTTCTCAGGGTCAAGGCGACTCTCACTGATGCCGGCAGCGACCTGGTCCGCGTCGGTTTATCCGGTCCGAGCATGGAATCCCGGCTCGCCGCCTTGTTCGGCGCGCCGCCGCCCGAACAGGCCGGGGATACCCGCAGCTACGGGGCTTGCACCCTAATGGCGATCACCGGACAACCACACCCCCGCTGGGTTCTTGTCGGCAGCGCGGCGGCGGTTGCCGAAACGTGGCAAAACCTTCTGTCCAGTGTTTCGCCCGTAGGGCGGGACGCCTGGTCTCTGCTGGACATTTTGGCCGGCATACCGCTGCTGGTGCCGGAAACGGCCGGCGAGTTCATCCCGCAGATGCTGAACATGGAGGCCCTGGGCGGCCTGTGTTTCACCAAAGGCTGTTATCCGGGACAGGAAGTCATCGCGCGGCTGCATTACCGCGGGCAACTCAAGCGGCGCCTATACCTGGCCTACGCCGCCGGCGATTCGGTTCCGCCGCCCGGTACGGCGCTTCATATCGAAGGCATTGCGGAAAGCGTCGGAACTGTGGTCTCCGCCACGCACCATCCGGATGGGCGGACGGCTCTTCTTTCGGTGGTGAAGATCGAAGAAAAAGATCAAGGGGAAGTTCGGTTAGGGGATGCTCAAGGACCTGCGCTTCGCTTCATCGAATAGCGGAGTCCCAGACGTAGGTCGGCAATCCTTTGCCGACACCGCAGGTCGAACATCCGTTTTCGTCGGCAAAGCATTGCCGACCTACATCTGGGATTTAGAAAAATCAGGAGTCCCCTCTCTCCGCGAAAGGGAGAGGGAATCGAAAAACGGGCGGGTTGGACGATAGGCGAAATCGCCTTATCGCGGTGCCCGGCGGGTTACGGCCGCCGCCTAACCCGCCCTACAACGCTACAAGTCACCGAAAGACAATCGATCCAAGAACAAATGGAGACGTTATGACCAGCAGAATCCGCGAACTCAAAGTCGACGTTAAAACCGTTTATCTCGGAGAAGAAACCCATCGCGACGGAGAACGTTACGTATTCGCCTACACCGTGACCATGGAAAACACCGGCACGGTCCCGGCGAGGCTCCTCGGCCGCCGCTGGGTCATCACCGACGCCAACGGGAAAACGGTCGAGGTCGTGGGCGAGGGCGTGGTCGGCGAACATCCTTATTTGCGTCCCGGGGAAGCATTCCAGTACACCAGCTCGGCCATGATCGAAACCCCGGTGGGCAGCATGCAGGGCAGCTATCAGCTGCTGGCCGACGACGGGGTGCCTTTCGAAGCGCCCATCGCGCCCTTCCGGCTGGCGATTCCGCGTACTCTCCATTGACCGGCAACCTGACAAGAGCATGACCTTGAACCATTCGCCCAACCAAACCTATGCCCCTTCAGCCGCCGCCGGCTTGGTGCCCATCGTCGTCGAGCAGTCCCCGCGTGGCGAAAGAGCGTTCGATATCTATTCGAGGCTGCTGAAAGAGCGGGTCATCTTCCTGGTCGGCCAGGTCGAAGACTATATGGCCAACCTGATCATCGCCCAATTGCTGTTTCTGGAATCGGAAAACCCCGACAAGGACATTCACCTTTACATCAATTCTCCGGGCGGGTTGGTCACCGCAGGCCTCGCCATTTACGACACCATGCAGTTCATCAAGCCCGATGTCAGCACCCTGTGCATAGGCCAGGCGGCCAGCATGGGCGCCTTGCTGCTGGCGGGCGGCGCGGCGGGGAAACGTTTTTCTCTACCCCATTCCAGGATCATGATCCACCAGCCTCTGGGCGGGTTTCGGGGACAGGCCAGCGATATCGATATCCACGCGCGGGAGATCCTGTCGCTCCGCGATCGCCTGAACGGGATACTCGCCTGGCACACCGGGCAGCCCATCGAAAAAATCCGGGCCGATACCGACCGCGACAATTTCATGAGCGGGGACGACGCCAAAAGATACGGCCTCATCGATAACGTACTCAGCCAGCGGAATCGGCCTGGCGACGAGCTTTGACGCGAAAGGCGGCATGCCGGCCGGACACGGGCATGACCGAATCAACATCCAGCTAAGAGGGTAAAAGCAATGAGCGACGAAAAAAACGGCAAGGAAAGAGGCGGAAAGCTTCTCTACTGTTCATTTTGCGGAAAAACCCAGCATGAGGTCAGAAAGCTTATTGCAGGTCCGGCGGTATTCGTCTGCGACGAATGCATCGAATTATGCAACGACATCCTTCGCGAGGAGTTGGAAAGTACTTCCGATGGTGGGGACAAGCTTCCCACACCCAAGGAAATCAAGGCCATATTGGACGACTATGTCATCGGCCAGGAAAGACCCAAGCGGATTCTCGCGGTCGCGGTTTACAACCACTACAAAAGGCTGCGCGTCAAAGCCCACGCCGGGAAAAACGACGTCGAACTGGCCAAGAGCAATATCCTTCTGATAGGGCCTACCGGTTCCGGCAAAACCCTGCTGGCGGAAACCCTGGCGCGTATCCTCAACGTGCCCTTCACCATCGCCGACGCCACCACCCTGACGGAAGCCGGCTATGTCGGCGAGGACGTGGAAAACATCATCCAAAAGCTCTTGCAGAAATGCGATTACGATGTCCAAAAAGCCGAGTCGGGCATCGTCTATATCGACGAGATCGACAAGATCTCGCGCAAATCGGCCAATCCCTCGATTACCCGCGACGTGTCCGGCGAGGGCGTGCAGCAGGCCTTGCTCAAGCTGATCGAGGGCACCGTCGCATTGATCCCGCCCCAGGGCGGGCGCAAGCATCCGCAGCAGGAATTCCTGCAAGTCAACACGGCGAACATTCTGTTCATCTGCGGAGGTGCGTTCGCGGGTCTCGACAGGACCATCCGGGCGCGTTCCGAAAAAGGCGGCATCGGTTTTTCCGCCGAGGTGAAAAGCAAGGAGGACCGCCGCAATGTGGGCGAGATCTTAGCCGGAGTCGAAGCGGAAGATTTGATCCGTTACGGCCTGATCCCCGAGTTCGTCGGACGGCTGCCGGTGGTGGCGACGCTCGAAGAGCTGGACGAGGAGGCGCTGGTCAAGATCCTGACCGAGCCGAAAAACGCCCTGGTCAAGCAGTACCAAAAACTGTTCGAGATGGAAGGCTGCGACCTCGACATCCATTCCGACGCCCTGAAGCTGATCGCCCAGCGCGCCATCGAGCGCAAGACCGGCGCGCGCGGCCTCAGAACCATACTCGAGAACGTTCTGCTCGACACGATGTACGAACTGCCGTCCGACGAGTCGGTGACCAAGGCCGTCGTCGACGAAAGCGTGGTGCGCGGCAATAACCCGCCCTATCTGGTCTATCGAACCGAAGAAAAGCAATGCGCGTCGGCTTGAGCCGCCCAGCGGAGTCTTGGCTTATCAACCCGGCGCGGCGACAAGCCGCGTGAGTTAGGCCTAAGCGCGTACCGGCTTGGGCGGCGACCCGAAAGACCAGGAGGGTATTTACGGGCCTGATTAATAGTTTGGAGGGCTTTTATCGTGGAAACTGAATCGACCGACAACGTTCATCCTGCGGAGAACCGCGTTCCGGTGCTGCCTTTGCGCGATGTGGTGGTCTATCCGCAAATGGTCGTCACCCTGTTCGTCGGGCGGGAGAAATCCATCGCGGCGCTGGACGATGCCGTGCAATCCGGCCAGAAAATCCTGGCCGTGACGCAGAAGGACCCCAAATGCGACGAGCCGGAGTTCGCGGACTTATACGAAACCGGCACCCTGTGTACGGTCGATCAGCTATTCAAGCTGCCGGACGGTACCGTGAAGGCTTCGATCAAAGGCGCAAAGCGCTGCCGAATTAAGGAGTATCAGGTGGCCGACAGCCATGACATGGCCCTCGTCGCGCCGCTGCACGATCAAGTCAATTTAAGCATCGCGGAGATGGACGCCCTCATGCGTATCGTCACCGGCGCTCTCGATCAGTACGTCAAACTCGATCATCAGATTCCGCGGGAAATCGTAAACGCTCTTCCGGATATCTCAGAGCCAGGCCGGCTGGCCGATACCATCGCCGCGCACATGGCTCTCAAGATCGAAGACAAGCAGGCGCTTCTGGAAACGGTCGATATCGCCGCCCGCTTCGAAAGACTGATCATGGCGATGGAAAGCACGGTCGACCGCCTTGAGGTGGAAAAGCGCATCCGCGGACGAGTCAAGCAGCAGGTGGAAGACAACCAGCGCGAGTATTATCTGAACGAACAGATGAAAGCGATCCGGAAGGAACTGGGGGAACTGGGCGAGACGCCCGACGAGTTCGACGCGCTGGCCGAAAAGATCGTCAAGGCGAGAATGCCCAAAGCCGCCCGCGCCAAGGCCGAATCCGAGCTGGACAAGCTCAGGCGGATGCCTCCGATGTCGTCGGAATCGACGGTGGTTCGGAATTACCTCGATTGGATGATTGACCTGCCCTGGAAAAAACGCAGCAGGGCCCGCTTCGATCTGAAGCAGGCGGAAGCGCTGCTCGAGGCCGAGCATTACGGCCTCGACAAGGTCAAGGAACGCATCTTGGAGCACCTGGCGGTGCAACAGCGCGCCGGGAACGCGAAGGGACCGATCTTGTGCCTGGTCGGGCCGCCCGGCGTAGGCAAGACATCATTGGGCCAATCCATCGCCCGCACCACTAACCGCAAATATGTCCGCATGGCCCTGGGCGGGGTGCGGGACGAAGCCGAAATCCGCGGGCACCGGCGCACCTATATCGGCGCACGGCCCGGCAGGATCCTTCAGCACCTGGCCAAGGCGAAGACCCGCAATCCCTTGTTCCTCCTCGACGAGATCGACAAGATGGCGATGGATTCGCGCGGCGATCCCGCCTCGGCCCTGCTCGAAGTGCTGGACCCCGAACAGAACCGCGCGTTCAACGATCATTTTCTCGAGGTCGATTTCGATTTGTCGGAGGTGATGTTCGTCGCCACCGCCAATACCCTCAACATCCCCGGCCCTCTCCTGGACCGTATGGAAGTGATCCGCATCGCCGGCTATACCGACGACGAGAAGATCAATATCGCCGCTCGCTATCTCGTTCCCCGGCAAGTCGAGCGGAACGGTCTTAGGGAAAATGAAATCCAGATCACCGATTCTGCCTTGCAGTCCATGATCCGCCATTACACCCGGGAAGCCGGGGTGCGGAGCCTCGAACGGGAAATCGCCACGATTTGCCGCAAGGTCGTCAAGAATCTGCTGCTCAAACCCGGAACCAAGAAATGCGTGGTGACGCACCATAACCTGGAAGATTTTCTGGGCGTGCAGCGCTACCGTTACGGCCGCGCCGAGGAGACCGACCGGGTTGGCCAGGTGACCGGGCTCGCGTGGACCGAAGTGGGCGGCGAATTGCTCACCATTGAATCCGCCGTCATGCCGGGCACGGGCCAGCAGATCTATACCGGAAGGCTGGGCGAAGTCATGCAGGAGTCGATCCGCGCCGCGATGACCGTGGCCCGTTCCCGCGCCGTCGAACTGGGCATTTCTCCCGGTTTCTATCAAGCCAGCGATATGCATATTCACGTGCCGGAAGGGGCCACGCCCAAGGACGGCCCTAGCGCCGGGATCGGCATGTGTACCGCCCTGGTCTCGGCCTTGACCGATATTCCGGTGCGGGCCGATGTCGCGATGACCGGCGAGATTACCCTCCGCGGCGAGGTACTGCCTATCGGCGGATTGAAGGAAAAGCTCCTGGCCGCCCACCGCGCCGGCATCAAGACGGTGGTGATCCCTTACGAAAACGAGAAGGATCTGGCCGAGATTCCCAAGAACGTCAAAAAGGATCTCAGCATCCTTCCGGTTCGCCGGATCGACGAAGTGCTCGGCGCCGCGCTGCTGCGCCAGCCCGAATCGCAGGAAGCGCCGTCCCTGCCCATCGAACAGGACCGCGCCGCCCATGGCGTCGAAAGCGGGGTGGCGATTGCTCATTAAGAATCCTAAACAAGCCTTTGCCCTTAGGGCAGAGATATCTACACAAGGCGTCACCCCGGCAGGGAGTACTCGCCCCTTCCTTGGGGCTCGTCCTTCGGACCGTGCTCCACACGTCCAAATTCGCTCCCCGCGAATTTGTGCCGGGGGCCAGAAGCCAAGGACGGCAACGGCTGGTCACATCCATGTGTCCTGGATTCCGGCAATCCATGCCGGAATGACGGCTGTAGGAACTTGCGTAGATACCTGTGCAACTTTGGGGGTGAGCACCGTTTAGCCGTAAATCGGCAATCTCTTGCCAACGAGCTCTGCTCAAACAGTTACGCGCTTCAGCGTTTTTTATAGAGGAACCTTATGGCCAACAAGATCGGTATATTTTTCGGCTCGGACACGGGTAACACGCGGCGCGTCGCGAAATCGATCGCCAAGAAACTGGGCGATGCCGCGGATGCACCCGTCGACGTGAAGAAAGCCAGCCCCGACGACCTGCTCAAATACGATGCGCTGATCCTCGGCACCCCGACCCTGGGCGACGGCGAGCTGCCGGGCCTTTCCGCGGGCTGCAGCGACGAAAGCTGGGAAGAGTTTCTGCCGAAACTGGAGGGCAAGGATCTGAACGGAAAGGTCGTGGCCCTGTTCGGACTAGGCGATCAGGAAGCCTACGGTCACGAGTTCGTCGACGCTCTGATCCTTCTGTACAACTTCGTCGTCGAAGCCGGCGCCAAGGTGGTCGGTTTCTGGTCCACCGACGGATACACGTTCGAGAAATCCAATTCGATCATCGACGATAAGTTCGTCGGTTTGGTCATCGACCACGAAAACCAGAGCGACGAGACCGAAGAGCGCATCGATACCTGGCTGGCCGAGATCAAGCCGGCTCTGCTGGGTTAAAGCGCTTTTCGCTACAGTGGCAGCGGCGTAGGTCGGCAATCCCTTGCCGACGGAAACGGTTGGTCGGCCCTCGGCGTCAGGAAAGGATTCCCGACCTACTTCCGGGGCAGCGGCGTAGGTCGGCAATCCCTTGCCGACGGAAACGGTTGGTCGGCCCTCTGCGTCGGGAAAGGATTCCCGACCTACTTCCGGGGCAGGTCGCAGAATTTGTAGGTCGGCAATCCCTTGCCGACGGAAACGGTTGGTCGGCCCTCTGCGTCGGGAAAGGATTCCCGACCTACTTCCGGGGCAGGTCGCAGAATTTGTAGGTCGGCAATCCCTTGCCGACGGAAACGGTTGGTCGGCCCTCTGCGTCGGGAAAGGATTCTCGACCTACGTTACGAGGGCTCATAAGTCGGCGATCTTGCCGATGTACGGATTGAAGAGAGAGGTGATGTCATGCTGGATACGGTCATAGTCGGAGGCGGATTGTGCGGCTTGGCGCTGGCCGCCGATCTGGAGCGCCAAGGGCGATCCTATCTCCTGTTCGAGGCTCGCTCTCGCCTGGGCGGGCGCATTCTCTCGGTACCATCGGGCACGTCCGGGATGGCGCTGGACTTGGGTCCGACCTGGTTCTGGCCGGACATCCATCCGCGCATCTCGCGCCTGGTGGCCGATCTGGGACTCGCCTCCTTCGCCCAGCACGACCAGGACGATGTCCTCGGCCTCAAGAACGCGGACGGCAAGCTCGAATCCCTGGGCAGTGCTCCGGTCCATAACGGCGCCATGCGATTGGAAGGCGGCATGGCGGCTTTGGTGCACGCGCTCGTGGACCGGATTCCCGAAAGCCGGCTGCGCCTGGAACAGGCGCTTATTGCCGTGGAAGAGCGGGGCGATCGCGTCGCTCTTCATTTTCGCTGCGGCAATGCCTTATCGGTAGTCGAAGCTCGCCGGGCGGTACTCGCCATTCCGCCCCGTGTGCTGGATGAGCAGGTCCGGATGGAACCCGCGCTCGACGACGAACTGCGCCGGGCGATGCGGGAAACGCCCACCTGGATGGCCGGGGAGGCCAAGGCCATGGCGGCCTTCGCTCGCCCCTTTTGGCGCGAGGCGGGCTTGTCCGGCAACGGTTTCGCCCGGCATGAGCAGGCGGTACTCGGCGAGATTTTCGACGCCTGCGACGCCACCGGAGAGAAGGCCCCCCTGGGAGGCTTCGTCGCGCTGTCGCCGGAGCAGCGCGAGGCGTTTAGAGTGGGTATGCCGATGCTGATCCGGAGCCAGTTGGTCCAATTCTTCGGCTCCGAGGCGGAGTTGGGCGAACAGCATTATCAGGATTGGGCGACGGAACCGTTCACCTGTAGCCGACTGGACGTCGTGCCGCCTGATCAGCACCCGGAATACGACAATCCTGTCCTGAGCCGGGCGTATTGGGACGGAAAGCTTTTGTTCGGCGCTTCGGAAACCGCCCGCTACGGCGGCGGCTATATGGAAGGCGCACTGGAGGCCGCCGCGCGGATTCAGCGGCAGTTGGCGGAAGTTCCGGTCAACTCGACCAACTCCAACAGCCTCGCGCGCTTCCGCGAATGGGTGAGCGGCCAAAGGCCCGCCGCCCTCGAGCATTACCAGCGGAGCCTGCACCGCCATCTCTCCACTCAGCAGCGGGATCAATTGACTCAACTCTCACTGTTGGAGACGGTGGAGGACATTTACCGCGAAGCCTTGCGGCAACTCGATGAACTGCCTCTCGAAGGGGGCTCGGTGGCTGTCGTCGCCGGCCGGTCGGACCTCACCCCTCCGATTCTTGCGCCGTTCACGGGATTCAACGATGCGCTGATCGACGAGGCGCTGCGCTTCAATCGCAGCTCGTGCGCCCTGTCCAACTTTCCGGTAGAGCACGATCCGTCGCCCGATTACGTGCAGACCATCCGCAGGGATCTGGCCGCCGCTTGGCGCGAATTCGCGCTTACGGTCAACGCCCGAATCGTGGCACGCACCGCGGCTCCGGAGCTGGCCGACTGCGCATGAGTGCGTTGGTTTAATTTCAGGCGAAAGGGCAGCGAGGCGTGCTCGGAACAAAACGCTTTTCAAGGTTCAGAAAGCCATGATCTATATCGTCGAAATTCCCCATGAAGGCCGGGCGTCCGCGTGGTTCGCATTCGACCGGGACGATTTCGTCCGCAAGGTCCGGGCCGCGAAAGAATCCGGAGACACCACGGTCTTCGCCGCGCTGAGCCCGCGCCAGCGTCTCGAAGCGGCAAGCCTTGCGCCCGACTCACCCGGCGCCCGGGCGGCGCAGCCGGCCGTTTTCGACGATGCGGACCGCCACGGCTGGGACACCGTTCTGTACCGGGCCGATTTTCTTCTGAGCCCCGGTCTCTGGCAGGCCGAGCCGGTATCGGAACTCGAGGCTTGCGCCGCCGCCGTCGCCCACGAACGGAAAGCCTGCCGCGTGTATCTGTCCGATAACGCCGCGGTAGCGGCGCTGTATGGAGACCCGCTCTATGATGGACGGGAAGGGTTTTACGCACACATGGCCTTGCGCGAGCAGCTCATCGCCATGGAAGCCATTTCGGACGATTTATGACGGTCGAACAACTGATAACTGCCTTGCTGGAAATGCCGAAAAACGCGGTCGTGCTTTACGAAGGCGATGCCGGCTACGCTCTTGTCGGCGGCCTGCATTTGCAGGAAAACGGAAACGAGCTGCCGGATGAGGTTATCCTGTTTCCCGATATGAACGAATGAGGCTGGGGATACCAGGCTCGATGGATGCCACGGCTGTGCTGTTTGCCAACGAAGCCTTCTATCACGCGTTTTCCCAGCGCGATTTCGACGCCATGGAGCGGTTGTGGGCGCGGGAGTGGCCGGTGCTCTGCATTCATCCCGGCTGGCCGGTGCTGACCGAACATGCCGCCATCATCGAAAGCTGGCGGCGTATTTTCCAGAATCCGGCGACCGGCACGGTAACTCCGCATTACGCCAGAGCCTTTGTCTACGGCACCGTCGCCACGGTGGTGTGCTACGAAGAAATTCAGGGAGCGCTGCTGGTCGCCAACAATACGTTCGCGATCGAGAGGGACGAGATCCGCATCGTCCATCACCACGCATCCCATTGCGCCAATCCGCCGCCGCCGGAACCTAAGGCCGCACCGGCGGTGCAGTAGTGCGCCGGGATAGTTGAGGTTTTATTCAATTCGGCATTCGAGTGGACATTGATCGTAGGATGGGTTAGGCCGCCAGACCGCAACGCACCGAGCGGCCTCGGACCTGTCCTGAGCCAAGTCGAAGGGGCGGTGGGTTACGCTCGGCTAACCCACCCTACAAAAATGAATTCCTTCATTGAAAACGATTTGGAATTATTTCGGCTAATTAAGTTAGGTGGTCAAATGCAAAGCACGATCAGACAAGAAACGATACCCCAACGAACCATCACGATAGAAGGCGAGCACGCGAAACTGGCGTCCCCGGAAGAGATTGCCGATGGCATTCGGGCGGCCGTGGAGGTGTTCGAGCGCAACGGCGTCGATCCGCTGGATTGCGCCGCGGCGATCGAAAAGCTCGAAAAGGATGAGTTGCTCAACCGTGACGAAGCCTTGCTCTGCGTCATCTGGGATCAGGCCGAGGAAGCAGCCTTCAGAGCCGTTACCGTGGGTTGGCTAAGCCGCGCCGTGGACATTCGGATCGCGGTTTCCTGAGCGATAGAACAGAACTGTCGGCAAGGGATTGCCGACGGATCAACATCGTCAAGTAGGTCGGGAATCCTTTCCCGACGCGGCTGAGCTCGGCAGTCGTACTTCGCTCTTTCAGCGCCCCTGTCGCTTCCGACGAACGACGTTTGTCGCGCATGCGGTATGATCCGCCTAACACCAACCCTTCTCACCTCAACTCGAAGCTGTGAAGTTAAGGCGTTATTAGTTCGTAGGGCGGAATAGCGTACTCGCGTATTCCGCCGAATGAGAATGTTCCATTCGGCGCATTACGCTAACGCTAATGCGCCCTACGTGGGCTGCCTCTCCGGAAGAGCCGGGGGAACTCCCGATTTTATTAGATTTCGATAAAGACGCAATACAAGGTGTTATATATGATCCGATTCTGTATTGGGTTTTATTTTTGAGGTCGACTTTAAGTGAGAGCAACACAGAAATGTTGATCATAGAAGATTTAAGGGAATACGTATTTGGAATTTTCCTTGGAGAAGAAACCAAGAAAGATGTTGTAATTGGCGATTCTCTAAGATTTCTCGGGACGGCCTTCTTTGTTTCAAGAAAAGGGGATGCGGTAACCGCCAATCATGTTCTTCCAAAGAAGGTTCTAGAAGGAAATGAGCAGGTCTATGGGATTACGGTTAAACGTGGTCAAACAAACGTATATAAGTTGGTTGCCGCAGCGAGATTCGAAACCTCAGATTTTTCCTTACTAAGGTTCGACCTTCAAGATTGCCGATTCTTCGAAATAGACTTTTCTGAGCCTGGGATAGGAACAGATGTAAATGCTTATGGGTATTCAGATCACGATATTCACGGACAAGGTAAAGAACTACGGCTACTAAAGGGCCACATGACTATGCCAATCGTGTCTGGAGTTGGTGAGGTCAGCTTCCCGATTCCTAGCGGCATGAGCGGTGGTCCTGTCATATCCGGGACAAAGTGCATTGGCTTTATGATCGGTAATGTCACGTCAGAGAAACTGCTAACTAGTTCTGAAGAAATATCAGAAATATATAACTCAGTTGAAAAAATCACGCTGGTAGAATCAAAGGAAGTGCTCCATTATGGGATATTCAGGCCATTCTCAATTTATAAAGATCATAAGTCTGAGATTTTTTCAAATATGGATCTCCCGACATTTCTTTCTACACGTAACCATCCCTAACATAGTGTTCAATACGGATACTTGGCCGCAACCTTCCTTCGCCACAGCTCCGGTCGGTCACCGTCAAGCGCCGGTTAATACCACGTTAAGCTATCAATAAGACCATTATGTACGAACTGGCAATATTGATTCATGTTATCGGCGCAACGGTTTGGACCGGAGGTCATATAGTCCTTTTGGTTGCAGTATTGCCTGATGTGTTGAAACATAAGGATTTAAACTACATTCGCCGGTTTGAATCCGGTTACGAAAAGATAGGGATTCCAGCCTTAATCGTCCAAATAGTATCCGGTTTATATCTGGCAAGCTTTCTCATACCAGAGGTTTCGCAGATCTTTGATTGGGCGAATCCTGCGGTTAAGTTGCTATGGGTAAAATTATCTTTGTTGCTGATTACAGCCCTGTTGGCAGCCGACGCTAGGCTGCGAGTAATACCGAATCTGAGCGCTTCAAATTTAAATTCTCTTGCGTTCCGTATCATTCCTGTAACGGTGGTTTCAGTGCTGTTTGTGATATCCGGCGTTTTGTACAGATTTGGGTGGTTCGCTTAACTCGAACGATGCGCTTCGTGCCTCAGCGCATCCTACGCGGGCTTATTTCGGTCTACAAAGTTGCGGCAGCATGGGGAAAATTGCGGACTGGAGCATTTTGGGTTCCGATGTATAGTCTAAGTTCGTAGCGGCCGTTTACGGCGCCTGGTTTCGAGCCGGTCTGTCCTGTACGCCGGCGACTTTTGTAAAACCCTTTTCGGGTTCCTTCCGGTTACGTCTCTTAGTCCAGGGTGTCACGTTCCGGATACCGTTTGTCTCTGATGCGACAAGTGCCCGGTTTTTGTTTCGAGAAACAGATTTCGGCTATCCGGCGTGCAGGATTTCCGTATGAACAAGGAGGATCAATACATGACTGCTTTCGGCTTCAGCAGAGTTCCTCGTAGACATTTGCTGCTTTTCGCGGCGCTGTTCGGTTCGACAGTAGAGTCCGCCGAGGCGACCACCCTCACGGTGGGTGCGATTGACGCCAACGGCATGGCTTGCACCTTGGCCGATGCCATCGTCGCGGCCGATAACAATATCAGCACCGGCGGCTGCCCCGCGGGTTCCGAGGACGATACCGACATCATTGAACTCACCGGCGACGTCATCCTGGCGGAAGCCTTGCCCGAGGTGAGGAGCTACTGCAGTCCGGAGCCCGATCCTTGTGCTGAGAGTGTTCAAACCCGCATCACGATCAACGGCCACGGTCATTCGATCGCACGCTCGCGCGATCCGGATACCCCGGAATTCGACCTGCTCACGCTTTTTGCGCTCTGTGGCGAGGGCATCTTTATGCCCCCGCCGATCGTCATGCTGAATGACGTTGTGCTGAAACATGGCCAAACCGGCATTTCGTTGAAGGTTGCGACCCTCGGCATCGAGTGTCCGCCGGAGCTTGAGCTGGTGAATAGCCGTATTACCGACAATAGCGGCGATGGCATCTCGGCGCGCTTTGCCTCGATGCGGCTTACGAACAGCGTGATCGAAAGCAATGGCGGCCGCGGCATCGGAGGATACGCTACCGACATTCATTTGACGGACAGCACCGTCGCTCATAATGCGGATCGTGGTGTCTCGGCCCTTGGCGGCCTTCCATTTTATGAGAGACGAGGGGTGCTCTCCGTGACCCGCAGCACCCTCGCCGGCAATACCGGCGGTGGCGTCGAACTCGCCGGTCTACACGCCACGCTCGTGAACAGTACCGTGTCCGGAAACGGAAATACCAAGACTACGGGAGGCGGCATTCACGTGATACCCAGCGATAGCAGCGATGAGCAGCCGGTAACCGAATTAACGCTCATCAACACCACCGTTTCCGATAACGTCGCTGAGCTTGGCGGAGGCGTATACCGCGACAGCGGAGAGCACCGGATCTTTATCGACAGAAGCACCGTGATCAATTCGATTCTTGCCGATAACACCGGCGGTGACTGCATGAGCGCCCCCGGCACCACGCGCATCGCCTTCAGCGGGCAAAATCTGATCGAGGACGGCGGGTGTTTCGACCCGAGCTATTCGAATCCCCCGCTGATCGGCGATCCCAAGCTCGGTCCCCTTGAGGACAATGGCGGGCCGACGCTGACCCACGCGCTTCAAAGGGACAGCATAGCGCTGAATCGGATTGCCTTCATTCACGACGTGAACGGCAATCCTCTCGGCTGCGAAGGTACGACCGACGGCGTTACCGCCGGAGTCGTCACCGATCAGCGCGGGGTCAGCCGGGCGCGGCCCGGTGACGACTTTTGCGACATCGGCGCTTTCGAACGCGCCTTCCCATCCGCCGCGGGCGAATGCAAGAACGGCGGCTACAGGAAATTCGGCTTCGATAGGCTTGGACAGTGTCTCCGGTACCTGACCCAGCGGAAAACGCAGTCGCATTAGAGCGTTTTTGCGTCAGGCTAACGGGAATGAGAAGTCTTCTGTTCGGGTTGAAAAAGCCGCAGGACGCGACCCCCGGCAGGAGCACGAACGATGACGAAATGGGAGTTTGTCGGCGGGCCTGCTGACGGCGGAGATGGCCCGGTGGGTACCGGCCGAAGAGAAACCGCCGCGCAGCAGCTTATCTGAACGACGGCTTCCCCTGCGGCTAGAGCGTTTTCCGAGTCGGTGTAAGGGATTCGGATATGTAGGTCGGCAATCCCTTGCCGACGTATCGGCTCGGCGAAGGGCGTTGTCGGAAGGGCAGCTCTGGCGCTCCCAGAGATGCCGTTTGCGATTGGAAGGTCGCTAAGTACATTCCGCAAATACTTGCGGAATCTCGACTGTTTGGCTTGATTGGCGGGGTTGTCCTGCAGGTTGCCTATGCCGCAAGACTTCCCTGAATGTACTTAGAGCATTTTCATATCTACTGTACGGGCACTCGCGCGTAGGTCGGGAATCCTTTCCCGACGCCACGTCCCCGCCGAGCGTCTTCGTCGGCAAAGGGTTGCCGACCTACGAATGCTTGAATCCATTCACCCGAGCCGAAGGCGCCAACGACGTCCGCCAAGCTGGTTTTGCCGTACGAGCGCGATGAAAACGCTCTAAAGCGACGTTTGCGATTGGGAGCACCAGAACGACCCTCCAGGCGCACCGGCGGAACCGCCATTCCACCGAATGCGCCCTACGCGAGCTAATCTGTGAGATAGAAGGTGATGGTCGTAACGAGCCGGACCTCTTTCTCAATGCTCTTGGTGTCGCCGTACTCCTCACCGACATCACGAATAATGAAGCCACCCTGCTGCGCGTCCCTTATGCCGCCAACCTTGACTCCGGCATCGGCCGCGAACTCGTTCGCGGCAATACGAGCGTTTGTAGTCGCTTCCTTTACCATGGCTGGCTTTATCTCGTTTAGCTTCGTGAAGTGATAGGCCGGCGCGTTGTTCTGTATATCAATGCCCTGGGCTATTAGCCTGTTTAGCTTCGATCTCGCTTCCGAAACCAAACGAACTTTGCCGGTTTCGACATCAATCGATCCGACAAGCATATGCCTCTCTTCGACAAGCTGTTGCTTGTCGTCCCGGAACTCTTTCTTCTCGTAGTCAATGACACCGGGCGAAACTTCCGACTTCTCAAAACCGCTTTCCAGGAGCAGCGACACGATCCGCGACTGATCAGCTTCCGACTGTTCATAGAGTTTTGACACCGGGGTCGTTCCGCTTCCGGATACGGTGTACTGGATCTTCCAATAGGCCCGATCCGCCTCGACCCGCCTCTCGGCTAGGCCCTTCACCTCCGCGGTGTTAATGCCGACCTTGGCGTTATACAACGTTTGGCTGACAAAGTAGCCGCCAACAGCGATTCCTAGGGAAAGGGCCAAAGAAACTACTAGAAGCTCAGCTCGACCAATGTTGTTCATCAGATCTTCCCCCTGTTGTCCCCACTGTATCGCCTAGCGCCCTGCCGAGCGGCGCGGGGCATGAAAGCAAACAGACACCGCGGACGATCTTACGGAGTCCGGATACATTCGTTTAAGCCCTGGAACAAAGTTTAGGCGGTTTCCCGCGTCGGTCCGCCCGCCAACGCCAGTTCGTCGCTGCCGCGACGTGCTCGCATGATATGCCGGCATGAGCGTTCCGCCATTTTCCCGTCTGGCGCTTTTCCGATCAACCGAAAGGAACCGGCCGCAAGACTGAGAATCCAGCCAAACAATCCGCCGTAATGGAGTGATTCCGTTGTATCTTCCGCGACTCTTCTATCACATCGTTGGAGCCCGCATCCTATGCGGGTCAGATGATTTATAGCCGCAGGATGGGCAAAGCATAGCGTGCCCATCGAGTACATTCGTCGGCAAGGAATTGCTGACCTACAAAATCTCAATCCCGGTTTGCGATAGCGTTTCTTTGTGCCATGCGTATGCGTTCCGCGATTCCTAGCGGGCTGGATTCGTAAGCGGCCTTCGCCTCGTCCAGCGCGGCTTGGGCGGTGGCGGCTTCTTCCGCCGTCAGCGGCAAGCGGCCTGCGATATGGGTGGCGTCCGGCACGGCCTTTAGTATGGCTGCCCAGTTCGGGTGCTCGTGGATCGGAATCAGTCGGTCGGCCTCCTTCTTGCCTTCGAGACAGATGGCCATACCGATGACCTCGACCTTGCGGCCGTCTTCTGTGGTTTTGATATAAGTAGCCATGGCGGTTTTATCCTGAGATTCGGAATTTCTGTATCGATGACTTATCGCTACAACTTGATGCGCGGACGCTCGGAAGCGGAGTAGTTGCTGAAATGGCCTTCCCGCGCGGCTTGCGCTCGGGCCTTCGACACCAGGCCGGCCGTTTTGCCTTGAGGGGCCGTCAGTGAAGGTAGTTTTTCCAAGGTCTGTGCCCCGCACTCCGGACAGGACGGAACGGCGGACAGGCTCACCAGTAATTCGAAGGTTTTGTCACATTGCTTGCAATGAAAGTCGTAAATCGGCATAGATCGATCTCTCGTCAGTCAATCAAAAACCATCCCGCAGCCTCACTCCGTAGACGGAGCGTTAGGCGCGGCGCCCGTTCCGCCTTGCTGTTCCCGCTGCCATTCGGAAGGCGTATAGACCTTCATGCTGATGGCGTGCAACGCGCCGCTTGCCAGGGGTTCTTTGACGGTTGCCAGAACTTTTTGCTGACGCCGGACCGGCGATAAGCCTTTGAAAGCCTCCCCGATGATCACGATCGAGAAATTACAGCCTTCGCCTTCAACCGAGAGTTGGCAATCGGGCAGGCCGGTTTCGATCAGGCTACGGACTTCCGCGATCTCCATGGCGATCAGTCCGCTTTTTTGCCGGCGACGGCTTTTTCCAGCATGGGCTTGAGCTCGCCCTTCTGCGCGATTTCCGCAACGATATCGCTGCCGCCGACGAGTTCGCCGTTCACGAACAATTGGGGAAAGGTGGGCCACTCCGAGATGCTGGGCAGCTTCTCCCGGATCGAAGGCGCCTGGAGCACATTGACGTAAGCGAAGGGAACGCCGGTGGACTGAAGTGCCGCAACGGCCTTGGCGGAAAAACCGCATTGCGGCATATCGGGTACCCCTTTCATGTAGAGGAGGACCGGATGGGTCGCGATCTGTTCGCGGATGGTATTTTCGATGCTCATTGCTGATCCTCTCATTAGTTAATCAATCGGCTTATTCCGTTGGGCATTCGAGTGAACATTAATCGTAGGGTGGGTTAGCGAAGCGTAACCCACCGATTCGAGGTTGCTCGGTGGGTTACGGCCTTGCGGCCTAACCCACCCTACAAAAATGAATTCCTTAATTGAAAGCGATTTGGAATTTGGAATTAGGTCTGCCGGCAGGTGCGAATTTGTCGCACCCGCCACGATTATGACGGCCGGATCTCAAAATCCGGACGCAAAGCCCAGCAACTCGACGGTGATGTCTTCCGTCCCCAGAACCTTGGCTTGGCACGCCAGGCGGGATTTGGAGCCCACGCCCACGATCGTGTCCAGTTTCGCGTGCTCCGGAGCAGCGGTCCTGGATACCCCCTTTTTGCCGGCTTGCACGAAGATGTGGCAGCTGCCGCACTCGGCGTTGCCGCCGCACTTGTGCATGATTTCTTCGCCGGCCGCCAGTATCGCCTCCAAAAGGCTCATCCCTTCCTGGACCTCGACGGTTTTTCCGGATGGCATTATGGTCAGAGTCGACATGTGATTACCTCGTCTTGTTTTTTGTGGATTGAAAATTCAATACGTCACGGAGATTGAGTGGGTCGGATCTTCCATGACGGATTACAATCCCGCGGCGAGGGAGCCGATCACCGAGCCGCCGACCGTGTCGGCGGAGTCCAGTTCCCTCAATTTACCGAGTATTTCCTCGCAGCCGCGAGCATCGCCCTGGCGCAAGCGGATGAAGGCCAGCGCCTTGAGCGAAAAAAGGTAGAAATGCTGGGGACTGTTGTGCAGGGTCCAGTCCGCAGTTTCCGGGGTCAGGCTCGCATAGCTTTCCGGAAAGCCGCCTTGACGCGCGGCGGTTTTCAAGGCCGAGCGCGCCGCTTCCTCGGCGTCCGCCAGCCGGCCCTTGTAGAAATAGAATTTGTAGAGCGAGAAATACACCGGCAGAGCTTCGGGCGCCTCTTGCCGCGCCTGCTGCAACAGCGCTTCGGCTCGCGCCGTGTCGGCATAGGCGCTCATGGCTTCCTCGAGCAGGCCGCCGACCTTGGGCGGCACGTCGCCGGCATAAAACACTTCACGCATGGCTGTTCCGCGCTCCACGATCGGGATTCCTCAAGACCAAACCGCCGCGGGTGCTAACAGGCGTTCCACGGGTTCGCCTTTTTGCAGGTGCTCGCTGACGATTTCGCCCACGTCTTCCGGCTTGACCTTGGTGTACATCACGGCATCGGGGTAAACGATGACGGTGGGCCCCAAGTCGCACGCGCCGAGACAGCCGGTGCTGGTCAGCTGGAATTTTCCGTGGAGCTGGCCGGCCTCGAATTGCTGGGCGAAGGTCTGGAGCACCGCCGCGCAGCCCAATTGCGCGCAAGATCCGCGCGGATGTCCGGGAGGTCTCGATTGGGCGCAGACGAACACGTGTTTTTCGGGTTTAGCCATTCTTTATTCCTCGTAGCAAGATCAAACGGATTCGTTTTTAGATGGTGCCGGGCTTGCCGTCGCTAGCCTCTCGTTTCCGGGTCGAAAGGCTGGCCTTCATGCTCTCCAGCGAAATGCTCTTGCCGTCCTGATCCTGAAAGACCTTGAACACTTTTTCCTGGGCCGCGTTCGAGGTCACGAAATCATCATGTGCGCGGGTCAGATATTCCTTGCAGATGTTCCAGGCCGAAGCTTCGTCCAGGTCGTCCGGGATCGGCGATCTGGCAAGGTATTGGTTGAAGCGCTTCAGGATGTGCAGGCGGTTGACGTTCACGACGTCGGCTTGATACGGAATGCCGAAAAAATCGAAGAACTCCTCGGCCGCGGAGAAACCTTCTATGCGTTGCAGTACCGGATTCATGGAGATGCCTTTCTAAGGTTGATTTCGGATCGTAAGCGCATCGGGCAGGCCGGGCAGGGCGGGGATGGGTTCCGACGCCGCCGTTTCCCGATAAAAACTCATGAGCTCGGCCGTGCTCGGCGCGCGCTTGGTTTGATTCGCATGCAGGCGGATTCTGCGCAGAAGCTGAGCGGCGGCGATTTCGGTCAGCTCTATCCCGAGGTCGCGAAAGCGCTGGATGACGCCGTGCGTTCCCGAATGCTTGCCAAGCACCAGGCGGTGTTCGCGCCCGAGATCCTTGGGATTTACGCCCTGATAATTGAGTACGTTCTTGAGGATGCCATCGACGTGTATGCCCGCCTCGTGGGTAAACACAGCCTCGCCGACGATGCTCTTGTTGGGCGCTACCGGACGTCCCGACGCTTTGGCGACGAGCTCGGAAATCGCTCCGAATCGGCTGACATCGATGCCGGTGGGCAACTGATACAACTGGTGCAGGGCCATGACCGTCTCTTCGAGGGCGGCATTGCCGGCGCGTTCGCCGAGGCCGTTGACCGTGGTGTTGACATGGCTGGCGCCCGCCTGGATCGCAACCAGGGTATTGGCGGTGGCGAGGCCGAAATCGTTGTGGGCATGCATCTCGACTTCGAGATCCACGGCGTCGACCAGCCGCCGGATACGTTCGAAGGTGGCAATCGGGTCGAGTATCCCCAGGGTGTCGGCAAAGCGGATGCGCCTCGCACCCGCCCGCAGGGCGGTTTCCGCGACCCGCAGCAGAAATTCGGGGTCGGCGCGCGAGGCGTCCTCGGCGCCCACGCAAACATCCATGCCGGTAGCCAGCGCGCGTGGCACGACACGGCTTATCGTCGCGATAGCCCAGTCGCGATCGCGGCCGACCTTATGGCGCAACTGGATATCCGATACCGGAATCGACAAATTGACCAGATGCGCCCCGCAGCCGGTAGCCGCTTCCAGATCGGCCTCGCACATCCGGCCCCAGACCATCAGCCGCGAGGGCAGGTCGAGCGCCGCAATGGCGGCGATGATCTCGCGTTCTTCCGGTCCCATCGTCGGGATGCCGACTTCCATTTCGGGAACACCGGCGGCGGCCAGGGCGCTAGCGATGGCGAGCTTCTCCTCCCAGTTGAAGGCGACCCCGGCGGTCTGTTCGCCGTCGCGCAGAGTGGTATCGTTGATGACGACCTTCCTGGATTCCATCGTCAGGCCTTCTTTTCCTTCGCCAGATTGCGGCTGTAGCGCGGAATCTCGATGGTCAGATCGGCGCCGTTGACGAAAGCCTGGCAAGCCAGCCGGGAATGAGGTTCAAGACCCCAGGCGCGGTCCAGCATGTCTTCCTCGTTCTCGTCGGCGCTATCCAGCGTCGAGTAGCCTTCCCGCACGATGACGTGGCAGGTCGAGCAGGCGCAGGCGTGTTCGCAGGCGTGCTCGATTTCGATGCCGGCGTCGAGCAGCGCTTCGCAGATGGTCTGTCCTCTGCGGGCAGGTACGACCGCACCTTCCGGGCAGAGTTCGGAATGAGGGAGGATGGTGATGTTCGGCATGGTCATGTACTACCTCTGACGTGGCAGTTGTCGGTGCGTGTGCTCATCTCTTCTTCCTTTATGTAGAGTAAATTAGGCGCGCACAGACGCGGCGTTTCCATTTCGCACCGACCTCCCCGCGCGCCCTAACCCTCCATGCCGGCGTCGCACCTCGAACGGTGGGTTACGACGCGCGTGAGGCTTCTTGGACATCGATCGGCTCCGAGGTGATGCGCGTCTAACCCACCCTACGAAAACGCGGGTTTTTAGGAAAAATGAGAATTGCCGCGTGTTCATAGTCATGCGTCCAATTCTTCGAGTTTCTGTCCGGCCAATGCCTTCTTGATGCTGTGGTCCATGCGCCGTCCGGCGAACTCGGTGCTCGCCTCGTTGAGTGCATCGGCGGCTTTCTTGATTGCCTCCCAATCGGTGCCGTCGACGGCTTGTTTTAGGACCTGCATCCCCTCGGTAATGATCGCGAGCTCGTCCGCGGACAGAAGTTCGGAATCTTCGGCCAAGGCCGCTTCGGTCGCCTCGAGCAGGCGGAGCGCCTCGACTTTCTGTTCGCGCAGGCGCCGCGCCTCGATGTCGTCCTGAGCGTGTTTGTAAGAGTCCTCGATCATACGGGTGATATCGGCATCGTTCAGACCATAGGACGGCTTGACCTCGATCTTGGCCTCGACCCCGCTGGTCTGCTCGGCGGCCGATACGCTCAAGAGACCGTCGGCGTCCACCTGGAATGTCACCCGGACCCGGGCCGCGCCCGCCACCATCGGAGGGATGCCGCGCAGCTCGAAGCGCGCCAGCGAGCGGCATTCGCTGACCAGTTCGCGTTCGCCCTGTACCACATGGATGCTCATGGCGGTCTGCCCGTCCTTCCAGGTGGTGAATTCCTGGGCGCGCGCCAGCGGCAGGGTGGAGTTCCTGGGAATGATCTTTTCGGTCAGTCCGCCCATGGTCTCGATGCCCAGCGAGAGCGGAATCACGTCGAGCAACAGCCAGTCGTCGTCGCCGCGGTTCCCCGCCAGGGCGTTGGCCTGCAGGGCGGCGCCGATGGCTACCACCTTGTCCGGGTCCAGATCTACGAGCGGCTGCTGCTGAAAGAAATCCGCCACGGCCTTGCGGATGCAGGGCATGCGGGTGGCTCCGCCCACCAGGACGACGCCCTTGATGTCGCCGATCGACAGGCCGGCATCGCGGAGCGCCTTGCGGACCGGCGCCATGCTTCGCTTTACCAGATCTTCGGTCAGCGCATCGAAGGTTTCCCGCGACAGGCTGCACTTCACCACGGAGCCGTTGGACAACGGCGTGGAAATTTGCGCTGTGGATTGTTCGGAGAGGCGTTCCTTGGCCGCACGTGCCGCGGTCAGCAGCCTGCGCGCGTCGCCGGCAGTCGGGGCCGGGGTGGCGGTTTCCCTGAGCAGCCAGTCATAAACGGCCCGGTCGAAATCGTCCCCGCCCAGCGCCGGATCGCCGTTGGTCGCCAGCACTTCGAAGACGCCCCGGGTGAGTTTGAGTATTGAAATATCGAAGGTGCCGCCGCCGAGATCATAAACCGCGTAGACGCCTTCGGCGGCCTGATCGAGTCCATACGCCACGGCGGCCGCGGTGGGCTCGTTCAACAGGCGGAACACTTCGAGGCCGGCGAGTTTCGCGGCATCCTTGGTCGCTTGGCGCTGGGCATCGTCGAAATAGGCGGGGACCGTGATCACCGCGCCGGCGATTTCGTCGCCCAGGGCCTGGATTGCCCGCTCGCGCAGGGCTTTGAGAATTTCCGCCGAAACCTGGACCGGACTCACCGTTCCTGCCTGAGTTTCGAACTGCACCATGCCGGGCGTATCGGCAAATCGATAAGGGGCGCCGTGCCGTTCCGGCAGATCGTCGCGGCCGCGGCCCATAAAGCGTTTCACCGATACGAAAGTGTTCTCGGGATCATCGTTCTGCCACGCCATGGCGTCATGGCCGACATCCACCGCGCGATCGGCACGGTAGTGCACCACCGAAGGCAGCAGGACGCGGCCCTGTCCGTCTTCGAGTACCTGCGGGCCCTGATCGTTGACCGTGGCGACCAGAGAATGGGTGGTGCCGAGGTCGATCCCCACCGCAATACGCCGCGGTTTAGGGGCTTTGATGCCGGGTTCGGAAATTTGCAGCAGCATCATTCCTCCAATTCGGTTTGGGCTTGATCGATATCGCGACCGAGCTTCTCGAGAAAGGCGAGCTGGCGGACCACGTCCGCCGCCGCCGGATGACGCCGTTCCACATCGAGCAGAGTGGCGAGCGAGCCCAGCAAGCTGTTCATCTCCGTTCTCAGGCGCGCTGCCAGGCTATCGAGTGCCGTAAGGCTCTTGAGGGCCATCGCGGCATGCAGCTCCTCGCGCCACTCGATTTGTTCCAGCAGAAACTCCGCCGGCATTGCCGTATTGTCTTCTTCCCGCGTGTCGACGCCGTGAATCCGGAGCAGATAGCGCGCCCGGTCCAAGGGGCGTTTCAAGGTGCTGTAGGCCTCGTTGGCGAGCGTCGCCCATTGCAGGAACAGACGCTTTTCCGTGTCGCTCAGGTGCGCCGCCTTGTCGGGATGCACGCGGGCCTGCATCTCCCGATACTGACGATCGAGCTGGTCCAGATCGAGCTGGAACAGGGGCGGCAGTTGGAACAACTCGAAATAATTGCGGGTCGCCTCCGGGGTCATGGTCACACCTTGATCAAACGTTGAAACTCTCGCCGCAACCGCACTCGGCCTTAACGTTGGGATTGTTGAACTTGAAACCTTCGTTCAGGCCTTCGCGCACGTAATCCAGCTCGGTTCCGTCGAGATAGGCCAAGCTTTTCGGGTCGACCAGCAAAGTGACGCCGAAACTTTCAAAAGTGCAATCTTCCGGAGCGGATTCGTCGACGAACTCCAGGGCGTAAGCGAGGCCGGAACACCCGGAGGTTTTGACGGCCACCCTAAGCCCCAGACCCGTGCCGCGGGCGGCCAGGTGTTTCTGCACCTGGCGCGCCGCTTTTTCGGTCAAGGTTACTGCCATAATCTGAACTCCCGTTTGTCGCCGAAGATTTACTGGGACGAGCAGCCGGAGCCGCCGACCGAGAACGAGCTGCCGCAGCTGCACGTCGAAGCGGCGTTGGGGTTCTTGATCACGAAGCGCGATCCTTCCAGCCCTTCCTGATAATCGATCTCGGCGCCGGCCAGATATTGCAGGCTGGCGGGGTCGACCATGAGGATCACCCCGTCGGTTTCGACCGTGGTGTCGTCATCGGCGATGACTTCCTCGAAGGAAAAACCGTACTGAAAGCCGGAACAGCCGCCCCCGGAGACATAGACCCTAAGCTTCAGGTCGGGATTGCCTTCTTCGGCGATCAGTTCGCTGACCTTGGCGGCCGCGTTGCTGCTGAAGATGACGGGAGAAGGGGGAGGGGTCAGGTCCTGAATGTCAACCATGGCACTCATAATGCTCTCCTCGTTTTACGCAGCGGATTTGCAGACGTCGTAGCCGGCTTCGTCCGTGCCGCTTTTCGCCCGGTAATCGTTGACGGCGGCCTTGATCGCATCCTCGGCGAGAACCGAGCAGTGGATTTTTACCGGCGGCAGGGCCAGGGCCTCGGCGATCTCGGTGTTCTTGATGGCCAGCGCCTCCTCGACGGTCTTGCCCTTGACCCACTCGGTCACCAATGAGCTGGAGGCGATTGCCGAGCCGCAGCCGTAGGTTTTGAACTTCGCGTCTTCGATCACGCCTTCGTCGTTGACCTTGATTTGCAGTTTCATCACGTCGCCGCAAGCGGGCGCGCCGACCACGCCAGTGCCTACGCCTTCTTCCTCTTTGCCGAAGGAGCCGACGTTGCGGGGATTTTCGTAGTGATCGATAACTTTTTCGTTGTACGCCATGGTGGTCTCCAATTGGTGAATGATTGACGATATCCGCTTAATGCGCGGCGGCCCATTGAACCGAGTTGAGATCGATGCCTTCCTTGTACATCTCCCACAACGGAGACAGGTCGCGCAGTCGATCGACTTTTTCCTTGATCAGGGAGATCGCGAAATCCACTTCCTCCTCGGTGGTGTAGCGGCCAAGGGTGAACCGGATGGAACTGTGCGCCAGCTCGTCGCTGCGTCCGAGCGCCCGGAGAACGTAGGAGGGTTCGAGGCTGGCGGAGGTGCAGGCGGAACCGCTGGATACGGCGAGATCCTTGAGCGCCATCATCAGGGATTCGCCTTCCACGTAGTTGAAGCTGATGTTGAGGTTATGCGGTATCCGCTGTTCGAGGTCGCCGTTGATATAAACCTCCTCGATATTCTTTACGGCAGCGAGCAGCTTGTCCCGAAGGCGGCCTATGCGCTTCGTTTCCTCCGCCATATCCTCGCGGGCCAGACGGAACGCTTCGCCCATACCGACGATCTGGTGGGTGGCCAGGGTGCCGGAACGCAGACCCCGCTCGTGGCCGCCGCCGTGCATCATCGCCTTCAGGCGCACCCGCGGCTGGCGCCGCACGTAGAGCGCGCCGATCCCCTTGGGGCCGTAGGTCTTGTGAGCGGAAAACGACATCAGGTCGACCGGCAGCTTGGAGAGGTCGATTTCGACCTTGCCGGTGGATTGCGCCGCGTCGACGTGGAAGATCACGCCCTTCTCGCGGCAGATGGCGCCGATGGCGGCGATGTCCTGAATCACGCCGATCTCGTTGTTGACGTGCATCACCGAGGCGACGATGGTGTCGGGACGTATCGCCGCTCGGAATGCGTCCAGATCGAGGAGGCCGTTGGGCATGGGGTCGAGGTAGGTTACCTCGAAACCCTGGGCTTCCAGTTCCCGCATGGTATCGAGCACCGCCTTGTGTTCGGTCTTGACGGTGATGAGATGGCGGCCCTTGGTCTGGTAAAAATAAGCCGCGCCTTTGATCGCCAGGTTGTCCGACTCGGTCGCGCCGGAGGTCCAAACGATTTCCTTGGGATCGGCGTTGACCAGCTTCGCTACCTCGGCCCGGGCGTCTTCCACCGCCTTTTCGGCGGTCCAGCCGAAGCTATGGGAGCGGCTGGCCGGATTGCCGAACTCTTCGGTCAGAAAGGGAATCATTTTTTCCGCCACGCGCGGATCAACCGGGGTCGTCGCCGAATAGTCGAGATAAATCGGTAGTTTCGTGGGCATTGGTTTCTCCGGGTTCGCTTTCAACAAAAAGCCGGGCCGCTCGCCCCGAGCGGTCGGTTTTGCCGGGTTACCTAGGACTAAGCAAGGCCCGTACCAATGCGATGGTTATTCGTAAGGCTTTGAGTTCTAAATTAAAATTTCGCCGAGCGTGGCGGAGGGATTTGTCGGGTTTTCAACAAAGTCGGCCGGAATGGTTCGATGCAAGGGGCTTGCCCGACATTCGCAGGTTCTTCTTCGGTACCGAAACGCGGTATCGAGGCCAATGAAATCCAAGCCTTGTCTGGACTTTCGCTCGGCGGCTCTCCCGATTCCGAGGCGTCGGTTCGAGCGGAGGCTCGCCTGTTTGTCACGTTCACTACAAAAACATTCAAACCGGCCGGATTTCGTAACAAAGATAACAAGCGGCTTCGATCCGAATATCGGTCAAAAAACCCTATTCTCGGTAGGCTTTAGATGAAAAACGATCGATGGCATGCCTTCTGCTTGAGACGGACCCAAATACCGTACGAGTCAAGGGGTAAATTCGATCATGAATCTTACGCAGCGCTGCGCCACGGTCGGCGAGCCATTCGCCCGACGCGACTTTACCTTGGGCGTTCCGGGTTTCGACTACCGGGACTTGTACGACCCGGAGCGTCTTAAGGAACTTTACGATGTCTTCGATGAGACTCTGGCGGCGGAAGACCCGGAGGTTCATCGCGCCTACATTGCTTGCCGCGAGGATAAGGACGGCAAGCTGCCTCCCGCCGAGGTCGCGAACGCGCTGCTCAGCACGGCGCCTTACCTCGGGCGCTTCGTCGCGCGCCTGTTCAACGTGGAAGGAGAGCGCGAGACTCAATGCGCCGCTGCGGCCCGTGAGTTCGAAACCGTTTTCGCCTACAAGAATTCGGTGGTCAAACGCGCCGCGCAAAAGTTCGACGCCGAAGCGCTGGCCGGCTTCGATCTCGATGAACTCGATTCCGCGATCGAAGACTTGAAGCGGATAAGCCTCGAGGATGGCGCGCCGGATCTCGATCCCGAGCAGGCGCTCGCTGTGGTCGCGATGCGGCTGGATGCGCTGGCGAAGCATTATCAGGCGCAGGCCAAGGGAGAAACGGCATCGTATCAAGGTGATGCCGACGCCGATGCAGCCGAGTTGCGCCAAAGTCTCAAAGCCGACGACGGCGCCCGCCTACGTTTCGCCGCGGCGCTAGCGGAGGCCGAGTACCCGGCTTTCGTCCAGCGGCTGCTCGATTGGGTGGAACGCTGGAGCTACGCGGCCCTGCACCATCCCACCATCCGCGCGAAGGTCACGGATTGGGTCTCCCTGAAACAGCCGGAGCGCATCGATTACGAGCATCTGGTCGAATGCCATGCCGAACCGCGCAAGGGCTTCGAGGTGCTGGCGGGTCCTCTGGATAAACGTCGCCGGCGCGACGGGTTCGCCTTGACCGACCTACGCGCCTCGGCGCGCGAAGCGAATTACGAAGTGGATCGCTGCGTCATCTGTCACGAGCGCAACAACGATTACTGCTCCAAGGGGCAGCGCACCAAAGAGGGCGAGTTCCGCCACAATCCGCTGGATGTGACGCAGATCGGCTGTCCTTTGGAGGAACGCATTTCGGAAGCCTTCGCCCTGAAGCGGCAGGGAGACAACATCGCCGCCCTGGCCATGATCGTGGCGGACAACCCCATGGCCCCCGGCACCGGCCATCGCATCTGCAACGAATGCATGAAGGCCTGCGTGTTCCAGCGCGTCACCGAGCCGGTCAACATTCCGCAAGTGGAAACCAACATTCTCACGGACGTGCTGTTCATGCCGTACGGCTTCGAGATCTACAGCCTCCTGACCCGCTGGAATCCGCTGAATCTCAAAAGGCCCTACGCCTTGCCTTATAACGGGAAGAAGGTACTGGTGGTGGGCTTGGGACCGGCCGGCTATACGCTTTCCCACTATCTACTCAACGAAGGTTTCGGGGTAGTGGCCATCGATGCCCTGAAGATCGAGCCTTTGCCGGAAGAGCTGACCGGAAAGGATGCGGGGATTCCCGAAGCGGTGGACGATTTCCACATGCTGTACGAGAACCTCGACGAGCGCGTCCTGATGGGCTTCGGCGGCGTCGCCGAATACGGCATCACCGTGCGCTGGGACAAGAACTTCCTCAAGGTGGTTTATCTGACCCTGGCCCGGCGCCGAAACTTCAGCATCTACGGCGGGGTACGCCTGGGCAGCACGCTGTCCATAGACGACGCCTGGGAACTGGGCTTCGACCATATCGCCATCGCCAGCGGGGCGGGCAAGCCGACCATGATCGGCCTCAAGAACAATCTCGCCCGCGGCATCCGCAAGGCTTCGGATTTTCTCATGGCATTGCAACTCTCGGGGGCGGCGAAACAGTCTTCGCTCTCCAATCTTCAAGTGCGGCTGCCGGCCGGCGTAATCGGGGGCGGCCTCACCGCGACCGACGCCGTAACCGAGCTCCTGGCATATTACCCGGTGCAGGTGGAAAAGACGCTCGATCGTTACGAGCGCCTCGTTGCCCGGTACGGAGACACCCAGGTTCGTTCGCGTTTCGACGGTGAAGAGTTGGCCATTTTGGATGAATTCCTGGACCATGGCCGCGCCGTTCGCGCCGAGCGCTGGCGCGCCGAAGCAACCGGGGAAACGCCCGATTTCGAGCCGCTCATCCGGCAATGGGGCGGCGTGACGCTGTTCTACCGCAAGGGCATGAACGATTCGCCGGCCTATCGCCAGAACCACGAGGAAATCATCAAGGCGATGGAAGAGGGTTTGGTGTTCGCCGAAGGCATGAACCCGCAAGAGGCGATCACCGACGAGTACGGTTATTTGCAGGCCGTGCGTTTCGAAAAGCTCGCCAAGCGCGACGACGGACGCTGGGTCGATTCGGGCGAACAGCCAGTGGTGCCCATGCGTACCCTCCTGGTCGCCGCCGGCACCTCGCCGAACACCATCTACGAAAACGAATTCCCCGGCACGTTCCAGCTCGACGGCAATTTCTTCCAGCGCTTCGAACCTGCGTGGAGCGAGAACGGCTCGCCGCAAATGGAAGCCAAGAACGGCTGGGGCATGCCGAAAGAATTGGTCCCGGCCCCCTTCACCTCCTATGGAAAGGACGGAAAGTACATCACCTATTACGGCGACAATCACCCGGTATACGCCGGCAACGTGGTCAAGGCCATGGCCAGCGCCAAGGACGGGTACCCTTACGTGGTCAAGCTGTTCGCGGAAGAACTCAGCCGCCTCGATGCCGCGGCGCAATCCGAGCGGGACGCGGAACTCGCGGCGTTTCAGGCGCAATTGGACGAACTGCTGACGGCCAGGGTCGCGGAGGTCAAGCGGCTGACGCCCACCATCGTCGAGATCGTCATCGAGGCGCCCATGGCCGCCCGCAAATTTCAGCCGGGGCAGTTCTACCGGGTGCAGAACTTCGAATTCTACGCGCCTCGGCTGAACGGCACCTCGCTGGCAACGGAAGGCATCGCTCTCACCGGCGCCTGGGTGGACCGGGAGAAAGGCATGGTCGGCGTCATCGCCCTGGAAATGGGCACCTCCTCGCGCCTCTGCGCCACCTGGAAACCCGGCGATCCGGTCGTGCTGATGGGCCCGACCGGCGCGCCCACCGAGATACCCGAGGGCGAAACCGTGCTCCTGCTCGGCGGCGGCCTCGGCAATGCCGTGCTGTTCTCCATCGGCAAGGCGCTCCGCGAGAACGGCAACCGGGTTTTGTATTTCGCCGGCTACCGGAGCGCCCAGGATGTCTTCAAGGTCAAGGAAATCGAGGACGCTTCCGACGTGATCGTGTGGTCCGTCGACAAGGGCAAGGGCGGTACTCCGATCTCCACCACCCGTCCGCAGGACAAATCCTTCGTCGGCAACATCGTGGAGGCTATGGTCGCCTACGCCAGCGGAGCCTTGGGGGAGATTCCCATTCCGCTCGATGCCGCCGACCGCATCATCGCGATCGGTTCGGACCGCATGATGGCGGCGGTCAAAGCGGCTCGGTTCGGAGTATTGCAGCCCTATCTCAAGGAAAACCACGTCGCCATAGGGTCCATCAACTCGCCCATGCAATGCATGATGAAAGGCGTGTGCGCCCAGTGCATGTGCAAGCAGACGGACCCGGAGACCGGCAAGGAGCGCTTCGTCTATACCTGTTTCAATCAGGACCAGGATCTGGACCAGGTCGATTTCCCGCACCTGAACGCCCGTTTGCGGCAGAACACGACTCTGGAGAAAGTGTCCAATTTATGGCTCGACTATCTCTTCGAGGCCAATCCGATGCCGCGCGATTGAACGACGATGATTTGAGGCATCTCCATGTATATCTGTATCTGCAAAGCGGTTACCGAAAGCCAAATCTGCGAGGCGATACGCTCGGGGGCGTGCACGCGCAAGGAGATCACCGACTGCCTCAACGTCGGCACCGCCTGCGGCAAGTGCAATCGCGAGATTCGTGATCTATTGCGCCTCGCCCGATCGGAGAGTGGCGGCATCCCGAGGGTGCGGGCGGGCGAGGCGGCGGGTTACGGAAGCCGGGCAAGCGGCGGTCAGGAGCTCCGCTTGTAAGAACCGCCGGCTTTAGCGTTCGGCAGGTTGGTTCGGTATTCGGGGACGGCCATTTTCAGCGGGAAGCAAAGTCGTCCCAGCTTAGAGAACGTTTTGGTATTCGCCATGTTTTGCCGCGGAACGGTTGTTAGGTCGCCGTTTCGCGGTCTTTTTTTCATTTGGTTTTCGGGTTTGCGGCCGTAAGTTCCAGATCTAAGTTCGTGCTCGACTATCCACAATTCCCGTGGACAACCCTGTGGATAAGCTTGGGGATGGACAGCGCGGTCGCCCATTTCTTCGGGGTATTCGTCAGCTTGGTCAGGTTCTGTTCAAGTTTGATGACAAATTGCTATGTCATTGATTGTTCGGGCGCATCAGCGACCTGACCTTGAATCAAAGGCTTAGGACCGGCATGTCGGCAGAAAACGGCACACGACGAGATTGTTTGATTCTGACAGTGGATAACGGACCGCCCCTGTATCGAATCCGTCGCAGCATAAGCCGATCTATATTGTTTCCATAGGATGGCATTATGCTAAAAGAAAAAAGCGATTATTTCCTATTTAGGTACGAAAATAGCCAGCACAGCCCCGAAGTTTTGGTTATGATTATTTCCGTAATTTAAATGATGGAGGTGGTTATGCATATTTTGTTGCTTATTGGGATCGTCCCATTCGTATTGCTGTTCGTGGCGGTAAGTTTTTTTGTTTTGATGGCGGTGGCCGCTGCCGTAGTTGAATTCCCGCTGATCGTGCTCTTGCTGATCGCCGTGGGGCTCGGTTTAAGTCGCAAAGTCCTGCCGAATCTGAGCAAAAAGCCGAACACGCTATGCGAGCAGATGTAATGCCTTGGTTCTTATCAACGTTGACCAAATCCCAGTCCCTTCGGCTGGGATTTGTTGTTTTAGCGACCTGAAAATCGTTTCTTGTAGCCTTTCCGACAGGTGAAAGGCGAGTAGCCTTTTAGAAATCAACAAGCTAGAAGTGGCATTGCCATTGCTTGATTCCTGGCGGACCAAAGCCGATGGGATCAGGCATGAAATCGACCATAAACTTCACCCGACTGCTTCACAAAACGGTTTCCGAGCCTAGCAAGGAGCCGAAACCCGGGACTCCGCTTCGCGGAACCGCCGAACCGAGCCTTGGTTGAATCGCTGGGGCCCTGACATGAATACTACCGAGCCGATGATGAAAGCCCATCAGCTTTTGGGCGAAGCTATTTGCGCGCGGCTGATCACGGAAATTCACGGATTGGGGTTTCTGCCGGAACAGATCACGATGAAACCGGTTTTCAGCGAGGCCCGCTTCGAAACCAGCCGCGATCCTTTCAGCGGCAAGGATACCCTTTGTGCCTATTGGCACCATCCGAACGGACACCGGGTCGGCGAGATGAAGTTTCATGCCGATGGCACCTTCTTCGCCGAATACGATGTCGTTTTGCCACACCCTAAAGACCCGCGCTGGTTCGTAGAGGGCGTGGTCGCCTGGGGGCGTGATGATGTCATCAAATCGGAACCTAAGCTGTTGCCTGCGCTAGGGGATTGATTATGCCTCGTCGCAAAGAGCCATTTTGATATACGCGGTTCCCGATCAAAAAAGGCTTCGCAGGCGCGGCTCATCCCATACAGGCTACCGTTGAAACTCAGTGCATAGGGTGGTTCGCACAGCACAAACCACCGAAACCGCATCCTCGGATTTTTACCGCTGCGTTGTAGGATGGGTACCGGATCGATGACAGCGTCATTCGGCCGGAACTCGAATCGGACAAACCCCGTTTGCCGTCGAGCCGAGGCGCGGATGGTCCTGATCAAACCGTTTGATCAAGCGAAGCCCGGCCGCTGGGCCAGTAAAGTGCAGCGTCCTCGTCGAAAGATCCTCCAACGCCCATCAGGCAGACCATGAACAATCCTTACGAAATCTACGATCTGTTACAGGATTACGCCTCCAGTCCATCGCCGGTTCGGGAGGTATTGATCGGGCTGGTATGGACCTATTGCGAGGCCGACGCCGTCGGATTGGCAATGAGTCCCGGCATCCCCACCCGGACGCTGCCCTGGGCCGGGACCCTGAGCGGAAAATCCCTCTCCGGACTGGTAGCGTGGGTTCGCGACTTCGATCCCTATCGGGCGACGATCGGCATGGCGGCCGTTAATGCCGGCATCAATCGCCTGCAACTTCCGCCGCCCGGCGTTACGCTGGCGCCCCACCCGGAAGGCGGGAACAATCTAGCGGTTTTCGAACACTTCTTGTCCGAAATGAAAGGACGGCGCGTCGTCGTGATCGGCCGCTATCCGGGGCTGGATCGATTTGCCGCCGAGCACGGGCTGGACCTCACCGTACTGGAGCGCCAGCCGGTGCCGGGCGACCTGCCCGATGCAGCCTGCGAGTATCTGCTACCCGAGGCGGAATGGGTATTCATCACGGCGAGTTCGATTCCCAACAAGACTTTCCCGCGTTTGGCCGAGCTGTCCCGCAACGCCGTCAGCGTGCTGATGGGGCCGACTACGCCGTGGCTGCCGGAGTTCTACCATTTCGGCATCGATTATCTGGCCGGCGTCGAAATGTCCGACCATGAATCCCTGCGCCGAACCGTGGCGGAAGGCGGCGGCGTGAGGATCTTCGAAACAGGCTTGCGCTACCGCGTAGCGCCGCTCACGCCCGCCGCCACCCAGGAATGGACGCGCCAGCTCATCGCCCGCACCGTACAGGAGAAGGAAAGTCTGAAACGGGATATGACCGCGTGGTATGACGCTGGAAATTCCCAGCGCTTCCCCGATTACGATCGTCTCGAAGCCTCCAATACCCGATTATCCCGGCTCGACACCTGTTTCAAGCGGCTGTGGGACGAGCATCGCGATCGATCGGCCGAACCGCAGACGGGGCTCTAGTCAAACCCTTACTTGCCGAGGTAAGGATTTCGTTTTATTTTCCTCACAAACACTAAGTTAACTTTATTTGGGGACGAGGGATGGCCTTCGGCCGATGGCCCATGAAAAGGGGACTGGGCCATTTTCTACTTAGCGTTTAATCTGTTACCGCCCTGGACATTTCAGTACGAGTGTGGGTACCTGGACACGAACGGCTTAGAGCGTTTTCCATCCCGGTGTACGGATTCGTGCCAGGAGGGGAGAACGTAGGTCGGCAATCCCTTGCCGACAAAGCCCTTCGCCGAGCCGATACGTCGGCAAGGGATTGCCGACCTACATATCCGAATCCCTTACACTGATTCGGAAAACGCTCTAAGTACATTCAGGGAAGTCTTGCGGCATGGGCAACCTGCAGGACAACCCCGCCAATCTGTCGAGATTCCGCAAATATTTGCGGAATGTACTTAGACGCAATGGTATCCGGGTAAATAAAGGTATAAAACACAATAACAGATTGGTGCCGGGCGACTACGTTATTTCTCGGCGATGGCGGATGCCGAAACGTATCGCCTTGGAAACGACATAATCAACTCATAGAGCGGGAGGAGGTAATTGTGGATCAATTTGAACTTAAAGATCTTTTCCAAAATTTGGCGAACGACGAGTTTCGACCTGTATTAATCATCGCAGCGATCGCCATTTTATTAATCATTCTGCTTATCGTGTATTTGCTCGTGCGTAGCCGAAGTAAACGCGCCATCGTTGTGGACAAAATGCCGGTGGATTTACGGAAAGCGCCGGAGAACGAAACGCGGGCTGACTCGCCGAAAGCACCGGCAAGAGAAATGCGGGTCGATTCGCCGAAAACGCCGGCGAACGCGATGCGGATGGATGCGCCGAGAGCATCGGTAGCCAGGCGGCCTCGCCATAGTATTCCGGAGGATTCGGTGCTCAGGCGACATCATATAAACCATATTAAATACATGATCGAGACGACCACCTTTCCACGTCCGACCGATAGCGTGCTGCGCCGCCATTACGACCATTTGATCGCGAGCGAGCTGGAAGCTTGCCTAGGCAACGAGGCTCTCATGGACAGGTTGATTTCGCGTTACGAGGAACACAGGCGGAACGCGCGAAGCTAGAGCATTTCATCCGCATTAACGGTATTCCGCGCGGAATGCGCCGTATTCGGCAATCCTTTTGCCGACGATTCGTCGTGTCGGAAAATCCTTTGCGTCGGGAAGGGATTCCCAACCTGCCGAGCCGGCATGGGCTGAATAAGAAACGTAGGATGCGGTGACCGAAGGGAGCCGCCCTGCGACTCGGCTCAGGACAGGCATCTTTCGAACATAGGGCGGCAATCCTTTTGCCGGCGAATGCTAAATCCGCTTCATCTTGATGTTCAGGGTTCTTACCCGATAGGCGATCTGGCGCGGAGTCATGTTCAGCAGGCGGGCGGCCTTGGCTTGCACCCAGCCGGTTTGCTCCAGCGCGGCGATGACTTGTTCTCTTTCGTCCATCCCCTCTAGGTTGAACTCCGGCGTTCTGGCAGCCGGTCCGGTAACCGAGATTTCATCGTCCTCCAGGCCGGTCATGGCAATGACGTCGCGGTCGATGATCCCGTCCGGGCTCATGATGGCGGCCCGCTCCAGACAGTTTTCCAATTCTCTGACGTTGCCCGGCCAGTCGTGACGCATCAGGAGCCGGATGGCGCTTTCCTTGATGATCAACGGTCTTCCGCCCTGTTGCTGGGAGATTCGCTTGAGCAGGAAATCGGCAAGGTCCGGAATGTCCTCGAGCCGTTCCCGCAGCGCCGGCATGAAAATCGGCATGACGTTGAGGCGATAGTAGAGGTCTTCCCGAAAACGGCCGGCCTCGACTTCTTCCTCGAGATTGCGGTTGGTGGCGGCGATGATGCGAACCTGCACCTTGAGCGTCTGGGTACCGCCGACGCGGTCGAACTCGCCTTCCTGAATGATGCGCAGCAGCTTGGCTTGGAAGGTGGGGGAAGTTTCGCCGATCTCGTCCAGGAAGATCGTGCCGTGGTTGGCCAGTTCGAAACGTCCCTTGCGCTGGCTGATGGCGCCGGAAAACGCGCCCTTCTCGTGGCCGAACAGTTCCGATTCCAGCAGGTTGTCCGGAAGAGCGGCGCAATTGAGTTTGACGAAAGGGCCGCCGGCGCAGGCCGAGTTGTAGTGAATGGCGTTGGCGATCGCCTCCTTGCCGGTGCCGGATTCGCCGCGAATCAAGACGGTGGTGTTCCATTTCGCGACCTGCCGGACCAGTTCGAAAACCCGCAGCATGGCCGGGGTGCGGCCGACGATGTTGTCGAAGCCGTAATTCCTGCGGAGGCTCTGTTTCAACTGATCGCGCTCCGCGACCAGATCGAGCTGCTTTTGCTCCATGCTGCGCAAAAGGCCCACGCTTTGCGCAATCAGATTGGCGACCATTTCCAGGAACCGTGCGCGGGCGTCGAGCAATTTCGCGTCCACCGGCTGTGCCGCCAACACGCCGACGACCTCGTCGTCGCCGACGCGGATAGGCGATCCGATAAACGGCAGCGTCGGATCGTACAGGCCCAGCTTGCCCAGGAAACGCGGCTCGTCGGCGATGCATTCCACCACGATGGTGCGCCCCGCATCCAGGATCGTGCCGATGAGTCCTTCCCCCGGTTCGTAGCGGACCGGCTTTCGGGTTTCGACGCCGTCGCTGCGCAGCACCGAGCAGACCTCGAACGCGTCGCTTTCCTGTTCCCTGAGAGCCAGCATTCCGGAGCGCATGTCGGCGCACTCCTGCAATATCTCGAGAATGGCTTCCAGTTTTTCCTTCAGCCCCAAAGGTCGATTGAGTACTTGGCTGACCTGGTAAAGGGCGTCCAGTTCGCGCTCGATCAGTTGAGTACGCTCATCCATGGTCGGAAGCCTTCTCCGGTACGAACATCATGTTGTGGATATTGAATTGGATACGCACTCGGCATCCGTCCCGATAGCTGGGATCGATCCGGATCAGTCCAAGGTGTTGATTGATAACTTCCTGGGCCATGGTCAAACCGGTGCCCGAATGCCCGCCATGGCCGTCGTTCTTGGTGGAGAAAAACGGTTCGAAGACCTTGATGCGCAGTTCGTCGGGAATGCCGGGGCCGGTATCCTCGATGGAGACATGCAGCAAATGTTTGTCGGACCACGTGGAAATGCGCAGTTCGCGGGTGACGATGCCGCTCTGGTTCATTGCTTCGATGGCATTTTCGATAATCTGCTTGAACATGGTGCGGAGGTGGCTCTCCTGGCCCATCAACGCGGGCAGCACCGGGGTCGGCTTCCACTCGACGACGATGCCGCTGGCGAGGAGCCGTTCGGTCAATAGCACGATGGTTTCGTGCAGCAACTGGTTCAAATTGACCGGCGTCATGGCCGAGGTGTTGCTTTCCGGTATGCATCGCTTCATGTGGGCGACGGACTGTTCGCCGGCCAAGCGGATCTGATCCAGAATGTCGACCAGCGCGATGTTGCGGTCATCGAGCCCACGCCGCGTCAGCATGGTCTTGGCCGCTTTGAGCAGATTGATGGGGCCCTGTATATGGTGAATGGCTCCCGACAGCGTTTCGCGAAGACGCTGGGTTTTCTCTTCCTCCGCCATTAGTGCCTTGAGCGCATTGATGCGGATTTCCTCGGCGTGCTTTTTTTGTTGGGTGATGTCGGTCAGGGTGAGCAGCAGATAAGTGTGGCTATTTTCGTGAAAGAACGCCTCGACACGGTCGTCTTCCTGGCAGAACCAGCTGCCGGCGCAGGCATACCAGCGGGGCGCGTGATGCCCGCCGCGGTCGAAACGGACTTCGCGGTTATGAAAGCCGGATTTTTTCTTTTTCATCCGCTCCCATTCTTCCGCCATGTCTTCCCGCAGGATATCGATGAACGTCCTGGCCGGGTCGCTGAGGCCCAGATCGCTGGACAGGGTTTTGTACATCTTGTTGTCCAGCACCACACGGTCGGATTCGTCCAAAAGCACGGTCGCGACCGGAATCGAATCGACCACCGTCTCGATGAGCACTTTCTGCTGATTGACCCTTTGCTCCAGCCGGTACATTTCCGTGATGTCTCGGTGCATGCCGATGTAGTGGGTGGTCTCGTGCCGGTCGTTCAGAATGGGGGCGATGGTGAGATCGGCCAGATAGCGGCGGCCGTCCTTGTGACGGTTGAGCAGATAGCCTTGCCAGGTCTGCTGCGACTTGATGCGGTTCCAAAGCTCGTCGTATACAGCCTTCGGCGTGTTCTTGTCGGACAGCATGGACTCGTTTCGGCCGATGCTCTCTTCTGGTGCATACCCGGTAACACGCGTGAACGCCTGATTCACGTACAGAATATTGGCCTTGTCGTCCGTGATCGAAATGGCCACCGGCGCTTGTTCCACGGTTTCCGCGAACAGAGCCAGCATGCGATTGTCGGCCAGTACGGACTTCCCCAACGGCTCGGGCGGCGGGTTATTGGAAGATTGTTTGGACACGAGCGCCTCTTCGGTGCAATTTTTCATCGATTAAGCAAGGCTTATGCCATCGATAAGAAGTGCTCCTGAGACCCTTATCGTTTTTTTACACAGGCGATCGGCTCGGCCGACGCTTCAAGCTTTCTTGCACTGTTTTGTCGCAAACGCGACAAAAGTGGGCATGGGTGCCGCTCGCGCGGCGTTTTCGGTGCGTCCTGATCGTTCGGAGCGTTCCCGGCTCTCTATCCCTATTGTCGGAAAACTCACGATGCGCATAAGCGTTGTAAGCATTCCGCTGAGGAAAGACTGCACTCGGTCGCGTGAAATTCTATAACTATCAATTAGTTACGTATTTATGGCCGAGGTGGCGCGAGGGTTGCTAGAAATTTCGCGAAGACCAACCGCTTACCGAAGTAGGCGTTTCTCGGCCATGTCGCGCCGAGTCCGTACCGACACCGGGTAAGCCAGGCCGCCTTAAAACCCAAGCAGAGAGGCCGAACATGAACAGCGAATCGACTACCAAAGCAGAGTCCAATCCCCCGGAAACGCCCCGTTCCCAGGCCGAGCGCGCCGAAGAGACGCTCGAATCCACCGAGCTTCCGTTCTACATCGTCCCGAGACCGCCGATTCCGGGGAAAACCGCCTGGAGCATCGCGTAGTACCTCGAATGACGCGGTTCCCTTCGGTTACCGCATCCTACGCCCGTAGGGTGCGGTGAGGAACGAACCGCACCGATCGCGTCCCCGAATGATGCCTGTCCTGAGCCCGGTCGAAGGGCGGTTCCCTCCGGTCACCACATCCTACGGCCGACAAACTGTAGGGTGCGATGAGGAACGACAAACCGGCAGGATTGATGAAAAACATCCTTGTTTTTCACCCACGCGGGCGCTCCGCGTCCCAATCCTCTCCCGGAGGATTGGTGCCGGACAAGGATGGTCCGGCATGAGCCGCACCGGTCAAGTTGCCTAAACCATGGCGATGCCGTTCTAAGTACATTCCATAAAATTGTGTGGAACGCGAGTGCAGCGCGTAGGTCGGCAATCCTTTGCCGACGGTGCAGTTAAGCCAACCGGTCCATCGGCAAGGGATTGCTGATCTACGACCGTATCACCCTGTCGGTCGGGAATCCTTTCCAATCGCAAACGGTCGCTTTAGTCGCGACCCTTCCAATCGCAAACGGGCCTTTAATCGGCCCCTTCCAATCACAAACGGCGTCTTCGGGAAGGAGCTGGCCGGCGCTCCCGGCCAGGCCGTTTGCGATTGGAAGGGTCATCCCAGCGCTCCTGGGATGGCCGTTTGCGATTGGAAGGGTCGTCCCAGCGCTCCTGGGATGGCCGTTTGCGATTGGAAGGGTCATCCCAGCGCTCCTGGGATGGCCGTTTGCGATTGGAGCGCCGAAGCCCCCCTTCCCGACGGTGCAGTTGGGCGAGCGGGTTCGTCGGCAAAGGATTGCCGACCTACGAATGCTTGAATCAATTCACCCCAGCCGAAGGCGCCAACGACTTCCGCCAGGCCTGTTTTGCCGTAGAGCGAGATGAAAACGCTCTAACGAAGCGCTCTCAGCAAGTCCTTGCCTTTTTCGATCAAGAGCACGCCGTCCGGGAAGTATTGAAGCCCCAGGCTGGTGGTTTCCGGACGGTTCGGCAAGGGATAGATCCGCACGTCGTCGGCGCGCTCGTCGATGCGTTCGACCAGGCCCGCAATGATTCGGCCCAGTTCCTTGGTCGTCAGCTGGGCGGTAAACACCGAGTATTGCACCGGGATGCCTTGCTCCCGGAGCAAGCGGTGAACCCGCCCCAGACGCTTCGGATCGGCGATGTCGTAGCACACCAGGTAGGTTTGAGCTTGATTGAGCGGCATCACACAAGCTCGATCAGCCAGCGGTGCAGCCGGTTGAGCAGGCCGAGGGTCAAATGTTCCGTGCGTTTCCGACGGGCCTCGAAAAAACCGACGATTTCGATACGGTCCGGGATGCCGAGCCGGTTCTCGCGGAGCCGGTCTTCGAGCCAGGCCAGCCGTGCCAGCTGGAAATCCCAGAACAGGATGGAACTCAAGCCGATCACAGGATTGAGCTCGCCCATGGGCTCCAATTCGGCGGTAATCCCGGCGTCGGCCAAATGCCTGGTCACCAGGCCGGTCAGCAGCCCGTACACCTCGCGTCCGATACGCTCGTAGGCGGGGAGTTGATCCATGCCCCGCGCACCGTCCTGGAACAGTTGGCGCAGCTCTTTCGCCGAGGGCGGACGGTCGAAGCCAAGGCCGGTGCGGCGAATCACGCTGCGCACCGCCATGCGCTCCATAGCGCCGTTCCATTGAAGATATAGATCCTGCCAATCCGGGCGCAGCAAAAAATCTAGCAGGCGCTGTCGAAGCTCGTAGCGTTCTCCGGGCCTTCCTATCAATCTCGCCAGCACCGCCCCCTCGTCGTCGATGAAGCTCACGGTGATGCGGTTTTCCGCGCAGGCCAGCAAGGCGTCGACGGACCAATCGATGTGCGCCGCCGAGACTACTTGCGAGATCCGCCGCAACGGAAACCAGCGCTCCGCGGCGCCGGCGCGGATGACGCGCAGAGCGGGGCCATCACGCTTGATCGTGGTTCCCGCGCCTTGCAGATACAGCGGTCTCACGGCGCCTCCTCGGTCAGACGGTGCGCGATCAACAGGCCGTAGCGGTGCAACAGGCCACGCAGGGGACGGACGAAGCTTTCGTAGCGGGCATAGAAAACTTCCCGGCCGTTCTTTTTCAAGAGACAGCGGTCGGCTTCGGTCGCGAACGAATCGGCGCGCAGGGTTCGCTCGGCGAACAGCCGCCATACCCAGCGATCCACCCTCGGCCGCAGCGGCTCTATCAGGTCGGCCCCCAAGGATTCGCGGTAATAGGCCGGTTCGTGATAGAAGCCGACGTAAGGGTCCAGCCCAGCGGCATGGCAGGCGTTGACGGCCTCGAAATGGAGCAGCGTATATCCTAGCGACAGGGCCGCGTTGACCGGGTCCTTCGGCGGCCGGCGATTGCGTCCGGTAAAGTCGAGACTGGCCGGAAACAGTTGCGTGAACCCCGCGAAATAAGCCGCCGCGGCCGCGCCTTCGATCCCTTGTAGCCGTTCCAGCCGCGGCGCGTCCTCAATGTTTGCCAAGGCACGATCAATTCGCGCGATGCCATCCGTAAGCGGCTTGCGGCAATCGGGCCGGACGTTTAGCGCCGAGCGCAGCAGCCGGGCCTGGGCTTTCAATTTGAGCGCCACCAATCGGCGCGCCCAGGGCAGCCGGTACTCGTCATCGTGGTGCCAACGGTATTGCGCGATGCGCCGGGCGGTGTCGCCGTGTCGGTTTCCGTGCAGAATCGCCGCGGTGCGTCCCTGCCGGCCGCTCAGGACCAGAAGGCCGACGCCTTCCTCGGCGAGCAGTCCCAGCACGCCGGTGCTGAGCGTCGCCTGTCCGCGGACGACCACCCGCTCGACCACGTTCAGGGGAATCGTCGCGCTCCGGCTGCCTCCCTCGTAAAGGCAGAGATGCCGGCCCTCGCGGCGTAATTCGATGTCTTTTCTGTCCAGGTAAAGCGTGCCCATTCGATCCTCAGCCGACGTAGAAGAACTCCGGGTCCGCCGGAGGAACCGCGATGCCGAGCACGCGAACCTTCATCCGGGGATCCTGCCGCAAGAGCAGAAATCGGTCGGCTTCCTCGTCGATGACCTCCCGGACCTCGTCGATCAATTGGCGTTTCTCGGCCTCGGTCAGGAAACACTCGAACACGGATTTCTGCCCGCCGGTGGAATAGTTGCGCAGCACAAAAAGCGCCTTGCGCAGGCGGGCGTCGTCGGAGATGTCGTAGGCGGCGATGTAAAGCGACCGTTTGCTCATGGCCGCTACTGTAATGCCGCATGCCGAAGGCGGGGCATTTCACAAGCTTGCGGGCTGATCGATCGGTTTTCGCGCGCCAAAGTCCGCGACGAGGCGGCTTGATCAAAATAGGGGAGGGGCTAGGGCATTTTTCCCATCGTGTGGCGGCAGCACGGGCGAGGGCGCCGGCTAAAAAGCGCTCTTGAGCGGGAGACTATTTTGCAGCCGGGCGTCGCCCCGCACACGGGTTCCTCGACCGGAATGTAAGCCGGATTAATCGAAGCGTATCCGGCCTTCGTGAGTCTGAGGCACGAAGCGCATCGGCCGAGTTTGCGGTTAGAGCGTTTTCCGAATCGGTGTAAAGGATTCGGATATGTAGGTCGGCAATCCCTTGCCGACGTATCGGCTCGGCGAAGGGCTTTGTTGGAAGGGTCGCGACTAAAGCGACCGTTTGCGATTGGGAAGGGATTGCCGACCTACGTTCTGATGTATAGAAGGGTGAACGGGATTTTGCACGGTCTAACTGCCGTTTTTAGGTTAAAACGATCGTTTGCGGCAGGCGTGGTGACCAGCGCAACCCGTTAGAAGCCCATATATCCGTGCTGGGTGAATTAGGCGCGCTCCCGCTCAATGCATGCAACCCGCCGAAGCGAGCGGCAAGGTTGCCGAGCGTTGGTGGGTTACGGCGCATGTGAAGCGCGGCGATCGATGGCCAGCCGGCGCCGGAATGCGCCTAACCCACCCTACGACATCCCGGTTTCCGCAATCCACCAAAAGGGCGAAGGACCCTCCTCAGCTCGACAACCCTTCGCCCGGCCCATCCGTTTGTAGGATGTGCTGACCGAAGGGAAGCGCATCTGTCGCAAACCTAGCCGTTCATGCCGAGCTTCCCGGTACGGAACCGACGAAAGTCTTAATCCCTTCTTCATAAGGTCTCGATTCAAACGACCTGGGACGATCGCGTTTCCTTCGTCATCTGCGGTCTTAATCCCTTCTTCATAAGGTCTCGATTCAAACACCAATACCAACGGCGTTATCACTGGTGAAGTTATGTCTTAATCCCTTCTTCATAAGGTCTCGATTCAAACCTGAACGCCTCGGACGGCTGGCGGGACATTTTGTCTTAATCCCTTCTTCATAAGGTCTCGATTCAAACTTGTTTCCATCCTTGTTTGCGCGGGTTGTCAATTGTCTTAATCCCTTCTTCATAAGGTCTCGATTCAAACTGATAGGCGAAGACGGGTTTATCTACAAAAAAGCGTCTTAATCCCTTCTTCATAAGGTCTCGATTCAAACTGTACTTAAAACTGGAGACAATCATGACTGACGTCTTAATCCCTTCTTCATAAGGTCTCGATTCAAACATCGGTGAGGTATATGACTACCTCACCGAAAACGGGTCTTAATCCCTTCTTCATAAGGTCTCGATTCAAACATCACCGATGCGGATTACCCGACGCCGTAAACCCCGTCTTAATCCCTTCTTCATAAGGTCTCGATTCAAACACAAATACTGTGCAAAAGTAACTTGTTAGTGCCTAGGTCTTAATCCCTTCTTCATAAGGTCTCGATTCAAACGAGGGATTGGAGGGCGGCGCCGGGGTTAGTCATTGTCTTAATCCCTTCTTCATAAGGTCTCGATTCAAACATAGGTTTAGCGCTTGCCCTACCTTGGGCAATAGCGTCTTAATCCCTTCTTCATAAGGTCTCGATTCAAACGGCCGAACAAATCGCCCTTGGTCAAGAGCAAGGGTCTTAATCCCTTCTTCATAAGGTCTCGATTCAAACAATCCTACAACGCATGGAACGTATCTCTATGGATAGTCTTAATCCCTTCTTCATAAGGTCTCGATTCAAACGTCTCTCTATTGACTATAGGGCACGTGGTTTTATGTCTTAATCCCTTCTTCATAAGGTCTCGATTCAAACCGTTTGGAGCATTGACCAAGGACAAATGCGAGCGTCTTAATCCCTTCTTCATAAGGTCTCGATTCAAACCATGGTACCGTACTGCCAAAGGATTAACGCTAGGGTCTTAATCCCTTCTTCATAAGGTCTCGATTCAAACGGCTCGTGTCTAAAACACCTCCAAAGTCAATGGTTTACAAAGGGGGTTGCAGAAAAATCGGCTTGCCGAAAAGTTAGCATTCGGTACCGGGCGGTTCAACCTATCCATCGGCGTAAGGTTTCCTTCAAGGTTTTCAATTCCGGTCCGGCGCAGGTCAGTATCCCATAGGCGCGGGCGCGATCTTGAATGGCGGTGGACAGGGGCTGATAACTGACCAGCATGGCCTTTGCCTGGAGACCGCCCAGGAGGTTGGAAAGCGCGTCGAGCCGATAGATTGCATCGGCGCCCGCACCGCCGGTCTCGATATCGTCCCTGAACTGGCGGGTTTTGCACTCGACGATGTACAGCCGGTTTTCCGCGAGAAAGGCAACGTCCAGTTCATTGCGAATCCGCTCGGCGCCGTTTTGCCGCTCGACTTCCAGCCCTCGGCCGATGTCCTGTATCGCTTTGAGTTCGCTTTTCAGGCTCTGGACCAGACTGTACGCGTACTGTTCCAGCCATCCGCCGTTGGCGAAGAAGCGGGCCGGCTCGTCGGCGAAATGGAGGCGGCCTTGCCTCGCCATAACGACATCTGCGTTCTCAAACCAGCCGAGGAGGGCCTCGAAGTCTTCGCGCTCGATCTGGCCCGGTCTGAGTTGGTCGGAGACCAGCGATTCGTTCTGTTCCGCAGACATTGCCGCCCAGTTCAAAATTCGGAGAGCGTTCTGATATTTGTCGATGTGCCGGACCAGCCCTTCGGCCAATGTCCGCAAGCGCTCGGGCATGCCGAAGTTCGCCGGCCGTTCGCTCAATTGAGCCCCGTGGGCCTGAAAGAATCCCTTGAGCTTGATGCGGTTGGCGAGCTCCCTCGGCGGCCGGCCGGCGGGATGCATCCATATCAGCCGGTCCTGTTCGGGATGGACGTAGAAGATCGGTTGACCGGCCGTGCGGAACACCTCGTAGGCGGCGATGGCCATGGGCTTGGTGCCCCCGGTGACGTTCAGGGCGAGCTGATCGAGCTCGTGTTCCGACACCAAAGCCAGCAGCTGCTCTCGTATGGCCTCGATATCGTAGGCATTCTCGATCCTGATCTGGCTCACCGTGACGCCGGCCGGCTGCAGAACGGCCCGGAGCCAGTCGGCCCGCCGGGCCATGTCGGGGCTTACCAACATGATGATGTGCTTGGGTTTGATCTCCGGATCGAGCGCCGGCGTGATGTTGGGCGTCGGCTGACCGGAGACGAGGATTACATGGGTTTGTATCTTCATGGCGTTAGCGGGTCTTCCGAAAAACTGAGATGGCGCGGGTTGAAACCTTCTCGAGGCGAAAATTGGGCAAGGACGTGCCGGTAAACCAAAGCGTCCATCCGTTTCAGCAACGCTTCTTTTTCCTGGCTCGGCAGAAACGCATGGACGAATGCCTGCTTGATCATGGCCAAGGCATCCCAGCAGCTGAAGCAATCGCCGACCATGCGCGCGGCGGTCAAATATTCGCCGGTCATGGTGGTGCGGCTAATGCCGGGATTATCCGTGCAGAGCGTCAAAGGAAGCCCCGCCTCCCAGAGTCGCCACAGCGGGTACTCGGGGCAATGCGCCGTTTCGGGAAAAGCGGCGTCGCGATAGCCGACGACTTCCCGGTTGGAGCTGGGACAAAGCTCGATACAGATACCGCGGTCGCGGAAGCGCTGGGCGAGTTTCGGATGACCGCCGATCGTCAGGCCATGCCCGATCCGGTCGGCGTGAAGGTGATAGGCCGCGGTCCAAATCTTTTCCGCGGTCTCCCCCTCGCCGGCATGAATCGTCAGCGGCAGGCAGATTTCGAAAGCACGGGCAAAAGCCTGTGCGACATCCGCCGAAATTGATTGCGTCTCATCGCCCGCCATGTCGAGCCCAACTACGAAATTTGGCAATTGCTCCTTCGCTCGTACCGCCAGATCAATTACCTCCGCAAGACGTTCGGGCTGGCGCCGGTCGGCAATGAGTATGAATCGGAACAAGGCCCGCGAATCGGCCGGCAAGCTTGCCGCAGCGGTTTGCAGGGCGTCGGTCAACCGATGAAGAAAGGCCAGCCCATCGCCGTATTTGTGCGGGCTGCCGCGCAGCTCGACATAGGCCAGCCCTTCGTCGTGCGCCTGACCTACGAGATGAGCCGCATAGGGTTGAATGGCGGCGGGATGCGACAGGATCGCCGAGCCGGACAGTTCGCCGGGCCGTTCATAGGCCTTGAAGCCACGGGGTCGCGATTTCAGATCGAATCTCGGCTCGGTGGCGTCGAACAGGTTGCCGGTCAATTGGGGGGCGTCGGCGTGTACGAGCAGCGCCGCGGTCCAATGCGGCCTCGGAATGGCCGAGGTCTTCAGTCGGTCCGGCCAATTCCAGGGCCAGATGGCTTGCCGCAGGAGCGGCGCAATATGGCCGAGGGCGCGCTCGCGCTCGGGAGGGCTCAAGGCCTCCCAAACCGAGCGGCCGACCTCGCGCTGGGCATCGAGATCGAGACAGCCGCCGATGTGCCGGTGCAAGTCCGCTTTTGGCAGGCCGTTGAGCCAACCGGCCAACTCGGCATTCAGCGGCCGCTTCCGCAAGGTCTCGATCACGCGCGGCGGCAGGCGGTAAAGGCTGCGCCAGTTCTCGTGGTGTTCCGTCTCACCGAGCGCTCTCAAGTAATTTCCCAGCAGTTGGCTCCCGGCCTTTTCGCGCGACCGGATCTCCTCGCAAAGCCCGTGGCCGGCGGCCGGCGTCCATGTCAACGAGGCTCCGGGTGAGGCCAGGGGAAGCGGAAAATCGCGGCTGACGACGGCGCGCCGTCCGTCGAGCTCGACATCCAGGAGCTCGCTGCGCCGGCCCGCTCCTGCAATAAGCGGCACGATCGCGTACGCAACCTCGGTTGGCAATTCGCGGGTGAAGAGCTCGGCTGTTCCCGTTTTCAAAAGCTCCGGCAGGGGATCTTGCCCTACCACATGGACCAGCGCGTCACAGCCGAGCACGGAGCCCGCCCATTGGAGATCGGCGCTCATGGTTTTCCGCCCGCCGGCCAGCGACAAAACCACCTGACCCTTCCCGGCGCACTCGTGCGCCAGGAGGCAGGCGCGCAGCAGGAGTTCGCGGAATCGGTCGCACTCGGGCTGATTAGCGAGCTGGTCGGTTCCTGCCGCCTGCCAGATCCGAAGGACCGGCGGATGCGCCAGCCGCGCGTGCCACTCGCGGAGATATGCGAGTCCTTGCCGCGGCAGATCTCCCAGCGTGGTACAGACCCAGATTTCGTCGGGAGCCTCCAGTCGATAGTCCTCGCGTTGCCGCGTGAAATCAGCGCATCGTGGATGATAACGGTAGAGCGGCAAACGGTCCGGCGCGAGAAAACCGTAAACCTCCGGAATTACTGCCCAGGAGGCGCCGAGCGTGCACAGCAGAATATTCGCTTTCATACGGAATTCCGGATCGAAAATCCGGCGGCGAGACGGCTCCACAATTCGAAGCGCGCGTCATCCGCGATCCGCCCCGCCGGAATAAAGCCGATACCGCTCAGGCCTTGGCCTTCGGCCGGTTTTAGCGGCGCATCTTCCGGCCAGGAAAGGAGATACAGCAGGCCGATGTGCACGCGGCCGATTGCCGAAAGACCCTCGTAGATCCAGGCGACCGGTTCCGGGATGGCCGTGTCCGGCTGCCAAAGCAGCTCTTCCCGTAATTCGCGGCGAAGCGCGCGATCAGCCATTCGCTCGATCGATTCCGCCGCATCGATGTCCTCGATATGCCCGCCGACGCCTGCGCTCAGCCGGTCCCGCAGCCGCGAATCGCCGCCGCTCCTGGCATAACACCAGATCTCGCCGCGAGCGTTCCGGAGCAACGCATAAGGAATGATCTGCAAAAACCGCTCGTCGCCCTCGGCCTCGGAGCGACGCCGCCATGACCAGTTCCGGGGCCACGTCCAGGTGGTTCGCGCCCAGGCATCAGCCTCCGGTAAAGATGGACACTCGGCTCGCGGGATGACCAGGACACGTGCGCTCATGGGTTTTCGCCTTCAGCCGCGATGACGCGGTATTCCACGATGCGGGCGCCGAAACGCCTAAGATCCTGAGCCGACAACTCGCGTCCCCGCCAATCCGGGGGTATTTCGAGCGCCAGATGAAGATAGCGGGCGCCTCGGGCACATACCTCCGCGGCCAAATGGACGGGCAGGGTGCCGATGACCCGATCCCCGGCTTTCACCACGGCCATGTCCATGTGCGCCAATTGCCAATCCACCGCGATGCCGCTTTCGCGTGCCCATTCGATGGCGCCCGCATGGCGGGTAACGAAGTAAGTTGTCATGGTTAAAAAGAATGGTTATTGGAAAGAGCTTATGATTGCTCTTTTAATCGTGGTTTTCATCGTTTGCATATATCCCTTCTTCATAAGGTCTCGATTCAAACAAGGAGCTTGCGGGCGGACGGTATCACAGCGTCAGGTCTTAATCCCTTCTTCATAAGGTCTCGATTCAAACTTACTGCTGTTAGTTTGTGGTGGAAAGATCAAGTCTTAATCCCTTCTTCATAAGGTCTCGATTCAAACCGTCTTATTCTCCCGTTTACCTTATAAAACACCCGTCTTAATCCCTTCTTCATAAGGTCTCGATTCAAACCGCGGACCATTTGGAAAAGAGTATTTCGAGTATCGTCTTAATCCCTTCTTCATAAGGTCTCGATTCAAACATAAAGAAGCTTCTGGATCGGAGAGATTCCCATTTGTCTTAATCCCTTCTTCATAAGGTCTCGATTCAAACGAAGAAAGAAAAAGAAAAGAAGCTTTAGAACTTGGTCTTAATCCCTTCTTCATAAGGTCTCGATTCAAACGAACCTTAACGGGAGTATCCGCGCGTTCTTTATTGTCTTAATCCCTTCTTCATAAGGTCTCGATTCAAACCGGTTGCCTGCACCTGAAGCGAACGAAACACCTGCGTCTTAATCCCTTCTTCATAAGGTCTCGATTCAAACCGAACAAGGAATAAACCTCATTTTTTCCGGTATGTCTTAATCCCTTCTTCATAAGGTCTCGATTCAAACATCTACAGCGGCCATAGGTCGGACGCTCAACGCCGTCTTAATCCCTTCTTCATAAGGTCTCGATTCAAACGGACCCTGACGAGCAGAAAAAAGCCAAGGCCAAGTCTTAATCCCTTCTTCATAAGGTCTCGATTCAAACCATTGCGGGAAGCCAAGCCGAGTTAGCGCGGCGCGTCTTAATCCCTTCTTCATAAGGTCTCGATTCAAACAATCTTCTGAACCTCAAGAGTGACAAAAAGAGGCGTCTTAATCCCTTCTTCATAAGGTCTCGATTCAAACTCACCAACGGAACAACTACGCTGGTGAATGCCTGTCTTAATCCCTTCTTCATAAGGTCTCGATTCAAACACTGATAACCTAAGGAGTACATACAATGGTTACGTCTTAATCCCTTCTTCATAAGGTCTCGATTCAAACGGCTCGTGTCTAAAACACCTCCATAGTCAACGGTTTACAAAGGGGTTTGCAGAAAAATCGGCTTGCCGAAAAGTTAGCATCAAGAAGCGCCGATATTCGGGTCGTCATGCGGGCAGAATCTCCAGCAATTCGGGAGCGGTTCCGTTTTGCAAACGGACTCTGACTCGGGCTACCAATTCCTTGGCTTTCGCCTTGTCTTGCCGGCGTTTCGATCCCAACGCGTCGAACAACTCCTTGGCTTCGCGTCTGACGGCTTTTTGGGTATTCGTTTCGGCGACCATTTCGCGGGTGCTCACGTTGTAGGATACTCTGGCGTTTTCCCAAATCACTTCTTCGACTGCGGCAAGTTCAGGTTCGGCGGCTTTCGCGGAGCGTCTCAGCGCGCCGTATCCGACCGCGGTTTTGGCGCCGAAACCCAGCCAGTCGAAGGCATGGACGAAGGCGGCGCGGAGCAGGGTTTGCCAATGTCCCTCGGGCCAGTCGCCGGGCAACCGCGAGACTTCGCACTGGACGTGGAAGGTGAAGCCGGTTTTCGCCGGGACGGTGAGGAAGAAAATCGGTATAGGACTGTAGCAGTCGGCGGGCGTTTTTCCTTCCTGATAGTACGGCATGTAATGGGGATTCATGATATCGGCCACGAGCGAATCGCATCGCGGAAATACATCCCAGAAACTCAAGGCGCCGCGGGTATGTTCATTGTCTCCGTCGCCGGTTTCTTTTCCGAACAGGATTTCGATGGCAACCTGGTTCCAGCCTTGACTGCCTTCGCCGAATACATCCGCGCTCAGCTCTTCGGCGGCCTTGCGCAGAACGCCCTTGATACCGGAACCCGGCAGGTACGGAAGGCCATAGGGATTGAGAAAGGCCATGCCGTTTTCCAGAGGATGCTCGATGCCGGTGCCTGTGACGAAGGGCGAGATGCTTTCGGTATTCAGGGTCAGAACTCTTTCGGCGAACTGTCGCGCGTGCTCGTGTTGGCGTTCGATCACGGCATCGCGCAGACGGATTGTGCTGTCCGGAAACTTTCGGAACGTGCCGTTCAAGGTCTCGGGCTTGACGTTTTCCACGCGCTTCCAATCCCGTTCAGGCTCCCAATAGGCGCCGTAAAGCGTGTACCGATGCCCCGGCGGGCAATCGGAAAACTCGGAATCGCGGGTGAGATATTCGGGTACGGCGGGTTTTGCCATGCTCGTCTCCCTAGACTACCGCCGCCGCGAACTGGCGTATCCATTTGAGTAGCGCCAGTGCTTCTTCGGTCGCAAGGCGGTATTTGGCCGACCCGGCTTGATGCAGCTCGGCCATCGTACCTGCAAAGGAAGCGTCGCCGACAACGGAGCGTTGCCGTAGCCATTCGCAAAGGTGGCGGTTCAAAGACTGATGGTGATCCTTCCCCTTGCTTTGATAAAACGCCAAAGCCTGCATCAGCCCGTTGTTCATGATAAGCGCCGGGGCGCCCTTGGCCAGGTTCTTGTAATCGCTGGTGCAGCGCTGGACCTTTTCCCAGGCGTATGCTGCGCGTTGTTGTTCGAGGGTTTGCATATTTTCAGTTCCCTATTAAGTCTCTTGTTCGGTTGGGTACATCATCGCGAACGATGCGCTTCACTTCGTTCAGCACATCCTACGAACTGTTTCGGTGGGTTACGCTGCGCTAACCCACCCTACGAAACGGCGGTGATGACGATCTGGCCGCGACCCGTGGTGGCGTCGCCGCCCACTTGCAGCACTTGCCCGTCGAGGCCCGGAATGCCTTCGCCGCCTTGGAGTACGGTTTTCAACACCTCCTCCGCCTGCATGGCGCCCTTGCCGCTGCGCTCGGATGAAGCCATAAGAGGGGCAATCAGCAGCGACTCCGGCGGCAGGTTTTCGGTATAGAACAAGCCACCGTCCTGGGCCGTGCCGGTTTCATTGTCGATGCGCACATGCGGTTCGACCACGGTGGCGTTTTTGACGAAATAGCCGAAATCCTCGTCCGGCAGCAGCACCAGGTCGTGCTTGATCTTTTCCCGGAAGAACGCGTAGGCATCGCCGGGCGGCAGGGCGTGCTCGGCCAGCCATTCGCTGACCTTCATCAAACCCTGGTCGACTCGGGGTTCATATTGAAAAGCTTCCAGATGAAGTTGGTTTTCCGTGGACAGCAGGGCGCGGTTCACAATGCGACAGGTATCGTCGAAGTCGGGCCACTCCAGAGCCTTATCCGATATCAATGCCAGCAACCGTCCGGCTCTCGCCAAGGCCGTCGGCGAAGTCGCATAGACGTAGGCCCGCCGGGTGCAGCGCACCGGGAAGGCGACCAACTGGGCGTCGCCGACGCCGATCGCTCCGGCATGCAGGTCGGCGCTGCCGGCATCCGGGCCGAACAACCGATCGAGCAGGCTGTTCTTGCCGTTACCATTGGCACCGTTCAGCGCCGTCCAGGCGCGATGACGAACCGCGCCCTTGAGTCCGGACCCTGCGAACAACGGATATTCCGTGTGACGTTCGCGCTGGATGGGGTTGTCGATCAGGCCGACGGCGGTGCCGGCGCCCATGTGTACCGGGCTGATGCAGTAGAGAAAGAGAGCGGATTGGGCTTGGTACATGAGATCGTATCTCCTGTTGTTGATTCTTCTTTGGTTAGGCCGGCCAGGCCGCAATATGAATGAGATTGAAGCCCTCCGCCCAACGTGAGCGCTGGGCCAGATGCTGCGCAATTTCGAGACCTTCCTTAGCAAGCTCGCGGAGCGCTTCCACCGGGCCTTCGAATTGATCCAGCCAGTACACCGAACCGACCGGTACGGCGCGAAGAGCCGGTTTTGGCTGCCGGCGGGCCAGGTCCCAGCCGCTCACCACGGTATTGCGGCTGACTGCCGCGGATACCAGCCGAGCCGAACAGCCGCCGGGAACTCGCCAACGATTGTTTCCATCGGTGCCGGGCAAGCGCCAGCCGTCCTCGAACAGTCCAGGCGATGCCAGCACGAGGCGGAAGCGCCGGTCGCGGATGATGGCGTTCCAGTCCGGCTCCGGCCATTCGACGTCCACCGACCGCACGGCGGCGGCGCGGCCGTCGCCGCCCAGGCGCAGCAGACCATGCTCGGGTACTGACCCTTCTGTACCGGCGACATGAACCAGGAATCCGACACCCTTGCACAAAGCCACGGTCTCGGCGGTGTAAAGCCGGCCCTCTGCGGCGACGGCCCGTCCCGGTTCCAGGGAGATGCCCAGGCGCGGATCGTGCTTCCAGAGTTCCGAACTCGGCACGAAATGTTCCTTTCGCAGGGGATCCCGTCGGAGGTAAGCCGTCCATCCGGTCTGGTTCAGCCAAAACCCGCTTTTGGGTTTGGCGGGTCCGTCGCTACTCAGCGCCGGCAGGAGGGGCAACGGATAACCGGAGCGGAGTCCGGGCGGCGGTTCCCGCGGCTCCAGGTACGCGGCATCGCTCGCATCGTCTTCGGTCACCACCACATCCGCCGGCAGCGGATAGCAAGGGTCGAGTTTTCCGTCAGTCCGCCGCGCCAGGGTAAAGGATGCGATGCGGAATGAACCGGGCGCGGCGGGCGTCCCCAGGATTTGGTGCAGGTCCGAGTCGGCCAGCGGCTCATCGTTCGCAAAAGTCCGCAAGTCGGCGCCCGCGTCGGCCAGCATGCGCGAGCGGATAGCGCCTGCCGCTAGCGACGGCCAGGGCGGCATCAGCGCCTCGCCGTGCGCTCCGGCACCGTCGAACAGTTTGTTGCCGCGCAGATAAAGCACGTCCAGAGGTTCGAGAAATAGGTCATTCATGCCGGTCGTCCTTCGGTTCGATGTTGGAAAGCAGAGCGAGCAGCCGCAGCACTACCGTTTTCAGACGGGGCAGTTCGAATTCGATCACCCGCCAGACGGCCACCGAATCGACGCCGAGATAATCGTGAACCAGCACGTTGCGAAAACCCGCAATGGCTTTCCAGGGAATATCGGGCGCTTGTTGTTTGACGGAATCGCTGAGCTTCTGGCTGGATTCCGCCAGGGTTTGCAGATTTCGCAGCACGGCATCTTGAACCAGGCGGCTGTTCATGAATCGGTCCCGGTTGTCTTCCGTGTATTCGGCAACCCGCTCCATGCATTCGCGCATGTGTTCCAGGTAAAGACGGTCGGAAAGCGAAGTGTCTTTCATAGCGGTACGGCCTCCCGCAAAACGCGCTCTTTCAGCAAGGGGTGGAGTGCGGATTCGGTGACCACATCGACCCGGCGCCCCAGCAGCTCTTGGAGATCCATCAGCAAGGCGCTGAGATCGAGCGCGGAAGCCGTTTCGCCGAGGTCAACCAGAAAATCCGCGTCGCTGTCGGCGGTAGCGGTTCCGCGCGCCATGGAGCCGAACAGACGTACGTGGCATACCCGATGACGGCGGGCGAGTTCCAGGATTTCGTCACGGTGTTGTTCAATCAGCGGGTCCATACGTTTTCTCCGTTTTGGGATCGGTGCGCCCCTCGCGGGCGAGGAATTCCGCCACGGCGAGGAAGTCGATAATAAAGCCGGCGGGGTTGCCGGGCTCGACGGCATGCGCCAGTCCGGCCAGGCTGCGCCCCCAGCTCGAGAGTACTTTATCGCCGCCGCTCTGCCGGGCGAACTGATAGCTCAGCATGCCGGCCAGCGATTCGGGATCGGCGGGCATGTTTTCCAGCCAGCCGTGAGTCAGATAGGCGGCGCGACGGGAGAAGCCTTGCCCCGCGAAGCGGTTGCGCAAACGGATGAGCTGGCCCATGGGCGTGGTTTCGAGGTCGATGTCGCTCAGGGTTTCCCAATTCGATCGGACGCCCGGCTCCCGTTCCAGCCAAGGGGAGGTGAGGTATACCGCTCCGCCCGAACGCTTGAGCAGCGAAATCGAGAACGCATCGCGCCCGCCCTGGGACTTGGCGCGTTTTTCCGCTTCGCGCAACTGGCGCAGCACGTATCCGAGCGGCGCCTGATGATGGGCCACGACGGCGCCCATCGACGCCGTGGCCTTGTGGCCCATGACCCGGTAGAGACGGTTGTTGTACAGGACATGGCCCCGCCGGAGGTCGAGGCGGGACGATTCGACGCCGAGCAGCTTCCAGGCCGTCGCCGCACGGTCGGGAAACACCCCGCTGTACGCGAGCCGGAGCAGGAACATCACTGACAGCAGATCATCCACCGAGACCATCGCCAGGACATCGTCGCCTCCGGCGTAAATGAGCTTGCCCTTGCCGAGGTCTTCGACGATGTGCCGGGCCAGGTGCAATGCATAGCCGTTCAGCGCGGCGGAAATGGCCATGTGGCGGGCGGGAGAAACCGGACGCCGCGCCTTGCGGTAGTCGGCCAGATCGCCGGACGGATGGCGCTGGCCGATGACTTCGCGGATCCGTGGATGCCAGGTGTCTTCGAACGGCAGCAGGCAGGCTTTGCCCTCGTCTCCCTGGCCCGACAGCCACGCTCCCATGCGGTCGCCGTCCATGAGGATGAGGGCGTAATAGGTTTCGGGTCTATGGCCGAAGACGGTTTCATTGAGTTCCCTCTCGATTCTGTCGAGCATTTCCTGCGATTGTTCGCGTTCCTTTGGATCGTCGCTGGCGAGATTCTCTTTGCGTTGCTCCATGAACAGCGGCAAGCCGCGCAGCATCAGCCGTTCGTCGCGTCCCGCGTCGAATAAGCGCACGGCGAGCTTGCGCGGCAGTGCGACCGTATCCTTATCCACCAATTGTTCCAATTGGCTGGCAAGCGCTAGCGGCAAGGGCACCGGGTTGTCGAGCCAACGCTCGAGGCTGGTCGCCAGTGCCATGGAATGAGTTGAGACGACATACCGGTTCGGTTTTATGCCGAGGGTATTCCGCATGTCTTCTGCAAACAGGGTCGGCCAGAAACGTTTGAGCGTACACGGCGCGCACAGATGTTCGCCCTTGCGGGCGAGGCTGGTCCCTTGCACCCGCTCCCAGAGGCTGCCGGATTCCTTGCGCCGGCCCGGCGGCAGTTCCAGGAGTTCCCGCTCATCGCTCAGCCACTCCCGTTCGCCGCAGAGAGAACAGCGATAACCTTCCTGGGGCGACTGGGCGAAAGTCCGCACCGCTTTCGCGGCAGCCTGGGCGCGGTCCAGCAGATCGTACAAGGCCGGGTAGAGCACGCCGGGATTGGGCGCAAAAAAGATTTGACCTTCGACTTTCAGTTCTTTGCTCAACAACTTCCAGGCTTCGCTATCCAGAAAACCGGGCTTCCCGTCTCCCTCCGGATGGAACAGATCCATCGCCTGCTCCAGTTTTTCCGTCACCGGCGGCTGCCCGGTCCGTTCCTCGACCAGAGACCCCCATTCCACGGCGGCCCAATGCACTTCCGGAAAGTCGGCGAGTTGCTCGGCGATTTGCGCTTCCGCCACCTTCGGGCGTTCGGAGCGCTCCGCCTTTCGGCACAGGAGATCGAGCGCCCGACCGGTTTGCTGCAGGACGAATTCGCGCACCCTTTGCCGGATTTCGTCCGCGAGCTTTTCGGCTTGCGCCGCCGGGACCAGCGCGACGAATCGGTTCGGGAGGGCGGCGGCGAACAGCGGATTGGCGTCGGTTTGTCCCCTGGTCCAGTCACATTCCGCGAACAGTTCTTTCGGCAAACCGATTCCGTCCCGCAGCCAGAGATCGACCAGGGGTACGCCGCGTAATTGCGGGAACAGCACGGCATCAGGCCCGAAGCGCTCGCAGACGGGTTTGATGGCTTCCCAGGCCAGCCGCGACAGGAAATGCGAACCGGCCCACAAGTCGGACGTGGTCCGCGCTTGCGCGATGAAATCCTGAACCGGACCGAGGCTCACCGCCAGCAGCGCGGGATTCCGGTCCGGATCGGCGTGAAAAGCCGAGGCGTAGGCGGCGGTGAGATCGAGATGCGCCCAGATGGTATGGTCCGGCACGCGGGTGTCGGCGGGGAGGAGATCCCATAATTTGCCGAGATCCGATGCGGGTGATTCCGGCCCGAAACGCCAGAAGGCGAGAGCCGTTTTTCGGGCATCGACCCCATCGTTGTCCTGCTGGACGAGTTCTCTGAAATGGGCGGTACTAATCGCCTTGATATGCTCGGCATCGATCTCGGTAAGCTTTGGCAAGTCGTACCGTTCGCCCGAAAGGGGATGAATCAGCACCGGACTTTCGTCGAACCGAATCTGCGCCCAGCCGGCATAGCGGCTGTCCTTTTCGTCGCGCGGCCATTGGGGACGGTCGCCCGCAGAAGCCCAGCGGTCGGCTCTTGCCACGAGATCCCGAAGATCGGCCGGAATGCCGGGTTGCCCGAAGATGGCCGTTTGCAAGGCCGCGGCGGTACCGCCCTCGTGACCGGCGGGGTCACGCAGCAGAACCAGTGCCTTCTCGGCCGGGTCGTGGGTCCAGGCGGCCAGTTTGGCGTGCCAGTGGGTGAATTCCATATGGTGATTCCTCAAATGCGTTGAAAACCGGAAGCGGAAGCGTCGAGCCAAGCATGGACGCGGGACCAGATTGCTGCCTGCTTTTCTACGCTTGGTTTGTTGCTGCCAAGTGTTTGCGCCAGTTCATGCGGCAGTGCGCACGGCAGGTGGTAGATCGTAGCTAAGAATTTTCCGCTGGAGCTCTTTGCAACTTTGAAACGCAATTGATTACCAAGCCTTGCCTCTCGAGGGAATGTCTCCACGTTATGATTGGTAACGGGATACGCTAAAAGGTGGCGAGATTCGAATGGTCCATTTCTCCCGGCGGTAAACTTCAGGCTGGTCCGAAAGCCAATTTTGGCCCTTGCCAATCCGGTCATTGCGTCCCGCCAAGTCGCGAACTCCTGTTGCGATTTCCAGACCATGAGTCCACGTTCATCTTTCCCGAGAGCATGAGGCCAGTCCCGTCTTAGGCATTGATCGAGCGAGAGAGAGATTCCGTTGATCAGCGGATCAGAAGCTTTGGGTACTGCTTCACTTTCGACGCCTTGGCCGAACAATGCCAGCGAACCCCAACCATTGCGAGAGCGGCCACCGATGTTGCCGAACCAATGGACAAGTTGCAGTGTGTCAGACAGTGCTGATTCACACTTCGGCCAAGCCAGGTTTAGCTTGGCAGATTCATCGGCTTGTATGGCTGCGTTGGCTTTCAGGCTTGTGGAACCCTGCTGATAAACCAATGGACCATACCCTAGGTACAACTCCGCGCCTATTCGCATGACTTGGCCTTGTCGATTGGTAACCTCTGGATGAGAAACTCGGACTTCTTGTACTCCCAGCCACTGTGTACGTTTCAGTTTTCCTTCATCCCACCGATCCAGCCGCAACCGAATTGCGCTCTGTCGCGATCCGCTGTCACCCGCTGTGCCGAACAATCGCGCCTCGGCTTCTCGGAGTTTTTCGGTGTTATATTCGAACTCCTTAGCCGCCGTAATTCGCCACCACTGCCGCAGTAGCGCCTTGAAGGGCGGCGTGCGCCATTGGCCGCTCTGCTCGGCGTTGCCCAGAAACGCGGGCGTATTGAAACGTACGGTCAGTTCCAGTTTTCTCATGATCTGTCCCCATTGCTTGATTTAGCGCTGAAATTGTCTTTGCCCCTATGACGCGCACGCATCCGGCAAGCTTGCTGTCCGAGGCTGGAGTTCCTTTTGCGTCGATTATTCGCTAAAACCGATTTGATTCACCTTCAACCCGAGGCCGAAACGCGTGCGCGGGCGCTTTCCGTAACTTCGGATTTTGTACACTGTCGCCGAGGCGCCGAGTACCGTGTGCAATAACGTATTCACCCGGCTCTTGCGCCGCTCGAAGTAATTTTTGTCCATGCCGTGCTTGAGCCCGGCAAACACCCGGCCATCGTCGCCGAGTTCGCCGATGATGGCGCGGTATTCGGCCAGGAAACCTTCGGCGTAGTCGCGGTCCGGTGCGCCGTCGGGCGGGCAGGGGAGAGGCGGCAGTTCCCGCTGCGCGCGCCGGGCGAGCCAGGCATAGAAGGCTAGTTCGGCGGGTGGAAAGGGGATGGCGATGCCGCCGGCGGTTACGGTGCGCGCGGATAGATCGATGTCGAGGCGCGCTGGTCCCAGGGTCATTTGGGCTGCGCGCACCGCCGCCGAGAAGCTGCTGCGGCCTTTGAGCAGCGCCTCGGGCAGGCCGTGGCGGAGGCGCACGAAGGGAATGTCGGCCAGGGTGACGGCGGCGTTCTGGGTGTCGAGCGGCTTCTGGTCGGGCGGCAGGGCATAGATCACCTGGGAATACGGCGTGGGGTAGAAAAAGCCGGGGTGCGACTCGAACGGCGCGTCGACCAGGACGTGCGACAGACGATCCTGCGGGCGTCCGTACAACGACAGCGCGTAGCCGGCGAAGAAGCCGAGGGTTTTGCGGCCGCCTGCGAGAGACACGTGCAACCGGGTGTCGTCGTCCTCGGTGAGCCGCCGCACCCACTCGGTGATGCCGTCGGCCGCCGCCGTGTTGTCCTCGCCGCTACGGATGTCGGTCAGGGGGCGTCCGTCGCCGTCGGTCAGGGTGTGCAGGCTATCCGCGCCGAACCGGATCGGCGGCAGCCGGTAGTCCTTGCACAGACGATGAAACCAGCCCGGCTCATCGCTGAACAGTGTCAGGCGCGCCCGCTCCACGCCTTCGGCTGTGGAGATGACGTGGATCTCGGTCGGAAGCGTTTCGGGCGCCTCTTGCCATAAGGCAAACAGGGTTTCGGTCACGACTTGAGGCGTCAAGCCGGTGATGACGAGCAAAATTCGCCGAGGGTAAGTCATTTGTGTTGCAGTCGGTCGGGTGAACGGTTGAGCTGCCGTCCTTGGCGTCCCTGTCCTTCGGTCTACAGTGTGCCTCCGTCAAGCGTCGGCCAGGGTTTCCGGCAAGCTTGCGGCGCGAATCCGGTAGCGGCCCAGACCCATGGTGGCGCCCTTGCCGACGTGGGTCCATTGGCCGAGCCAGAGATAGGGCCAGAAGGTCTCGACATCTTCGCCGCGCAGCTCGAACCGGCCGAGCAGTCCGCCCATTTGCATCGCGGTTTGTTGGCGCGAGGAATAGCGGGTCCAGTCGTGCCAGCGGAGCTTGGGCTCATGCACCGGCACGTTTCGCGAGGCCTGTGCGAGGGCGGCGAAGTCGACCTCCAGCGGCGTATCGGTGTGGAAGTAGCTCAGCATGGACAGCCGCCGCAGCAGATGCCCGAACAGGTCGCCGAAACCGAACTGCGCGGGCGTCACCAGATGGTCCTCGCGTTTCAGCCGGAGCGGGGTCTCGATCCGGATTTCGAAGCGCTCGGGGAGGGCGGGTATGGCCGGCGTCCGGCCGGGCGTCATCCGCAAGGGCTGGCCGGGTTCGTAGACGATCGGATTCTCCGGTGCATCGGCCTGCTCCACTTTGATCAGTTCGAAAGCTTGCGAAGCGCGACTGAGTCCTGCTTTTCCAGCTTGGTCCAGGGCATGGATGAAGTAGGGAAGATGACGGTCGGCGCGTCCGAACAGTGTCAAGCCCAATGCATAGGGCGAGCCGTATTGTCGCGGGTCTATGCGCAGCGCGAAGGGATGCGGCGCCGTGGTGTAGCGGCGCATTTTTTCGCTGTCGGGCGGCGGCGGGGTTTCGAAGACGTAAGGGTAGACGCAGCTTCGGTAGAAAAGGCAGGAAGGGCATTCCGTCCCCCGAACCACGCACACGGTGCGCTTGAGCGCGTGGCCGAAGGCGCCGCGCCAGGCGGAGCCGGCGTAGGCGGGCAGGCGGAGCGGTTCGGTGGTTTCGAAATGACAGCGGAACACTGCCAGGGGCAGCGACGGGAGTTGGCGGGCGGAGGACATGAGGCTTTCTTGTTTTTGTTGCTGGGCGTTCAGTACATACCGTTCGCCTAGTTTAGGAAAGATTCGGCAAGCTTGCGAAGTCTTCGAACGATCCGCGCCGGTCGGCCCTCGATCGATGCCTGTCCTGAGCCCGGTCGAAGGGCGGTTCGCTTCGCTCACCGCATCCTACGACCTGTAGGGCGCGGTGAGGAACGACAAACCGGCAGGATAGCCGGTTTGCACGGAGCCCGTAGGGTGCCGGACAAGGAGGTCCGGCATGAGCCGCACCGATGGCATCCGCGAATGATGCCTGTCCTGAGCGAAGTCGAAGGGCGGCTCGCTTTGCTCACCGCATCCTCCGGATTCGGTTCAATAAGCAGGCGGATCGCTCGCCGGGAAGGAGTCTTTGGAGCCTTCGTCGACCATACCCTCGGACGGCGGCGTTTGCGGCGCCGGCCGGGGGGCGGTCGTCATCGCATCGAAGATGGTCTCGGCTTTTTTTCCGGCCAGGAGCTGGCGGAGAACATACCGGAGGATGCCGCCGTTCAGGTAGTACAGCATCTCCTGCGGGGTATCGATGCGGATCGTTGCGTGGAATTCTTTGGTTCGGCCGTTTTCGTCCGTGGCCTGTACGGTTACGTCGCGGCCGTTGGCGAAGCGGGTGGCTATGGCCTCTCCGAGCCCGAGCACGGCGAAGGTCTCGCGGCCGCCTAAGCCCAGCGATTCGACGTTCTCGCCGTCCCGGAACTGGAGGGGAAGGATGCCCATCCCGACCAGATTGGATCGGTGAATGCGCTCGTAGCTCTCGGCGAGGACGAACCGAATCCCCTGCAAAAAAGGTCCTTTAGCCGCCCAGTCGCGGGACGAGCCCGAGCCGTATTCTTTTCCCGCCAGGATGCAGAGCGGCGTGCCGTCCTGCTGGTAGCGCACCGCCGCGTCGTAGATGGTCATGACGGCGTTTTCCGGGAAATAGGTGCTGTAGCCGCCCTCGGTTCCCGGCGCGAGACGGTTCTTGATGCGGACATTGGCGAAGGTGCCGCGCACCATGACCTCGTGGTTGCCTCGCCGCGAGCCGTAGGAGTTGAAGTCTTGCGGTTCCACGCCGTGCCCGATCAGGTACTTTCCGGCCGGCGAGTCCTTCTGGATGCTTCCGGCCGGCGAGATGTGGTCGGTCGTGACCGAATCGCCGAGCAGGGCGATGGCCCTCGCGCCGCGGATATCTTCCACGCTCTTCGGTGCCTCTGCCTGCATTCCCTGGAAGTACGGCGGCTGGCGAACGTAGGTGGAGTTCTCGTCCCAGGCGAAGCGGTCTGCCGAAGGAATGGGCATGGATTTCCAGCGCCGGTCGCCTTCGTACACTTGACCGTAGCTCGCGCGGTACATGTCGGAACGGATGGCTGTGCGTATCGTCTCTCCGATTTCCTCCTCGGTCGGCCAAATGTCCTTGAGAAAAACGGGACTGCCGTCCTTGCCCGTGCCGATCGGCTCCCGGTGCGGGTCCCAGTCGATCCGGCCGGCGATGGCGAACGCCACGACCAGCGGAGGCGACATCAGGAAATTGGCGCGCACTTCGGGGTTGATGCGCCCCTCGAAATTGCGGTTTCCCGAGAGCACCGAACAAGCCACCAGCCCGCGCTCCCGGATCTGCTCCGAAATCTCGGGCGGCAGCGGCCCGGAATTGCCGATGCAGGTGGTGCAGCCGTAGGCGACGGTCTGAAAGCCCAGTTGATCGAGGTATTTCGTCAGACCGGCCTGGCGGAAATATTCCGTCACGACCTTGGAGCCCGGCGCCAATGAGGTTTTCACCCAGGGTTTTCGCGTTAGCCCGTATTCGCAGGCCTTCTTGGCCAGAAGCCCCGCCGCGATCATGACCGAAGGGTTGGATGTGTTGGTGCAGCTGGTGATGGCGGCGATCACCACCGAGCCGTGATCGATGCGGAGCTCAGGCTCTGGCGAGTGCGATTCCGCAGGTTTCTTCGCGGCCGGAAGAAGCGACGGGAGCGTTTCGTGGAAGACCCGCTTCACGTCGGGGAGGCTGATGCGGTCCTGCGGACGCTTGGGGCCCGCGACGCTGGGCTGTACCTTGCCGAGATCCAGCGCCAGGGTATCGGTGAAGATGGGCTCGGGCGCGTCGGGGTTATGGAAGAGCCCTTGTTCTTTCAGGTAGGCCTCCGCCAGCGCGATCCGTTCCTCGGGACGGCCGGTGAAACGCAGATAGCGGAGGGTTTCGTCGTCGGGCGGGAATATCGCGCAGGTCGCCCCGTACTCCGGCGTCATATTGCCGATGGTGGCGCGGTCTTCCAGCCTGAGAGCGGCGACGCCGGGACCGTAGAATTCGACGAATTTGCCGACCACGCCTTTCTTCCGGAGCATCTCGGCGATGGTCAGCACCAGATCGGTCGCGGTAACGCCTGCCGGCAGCTCACCCTCCAATCGAAAGCCGATCACTTCGGGAATGAGCATGGAAACGGGCTGCCCCAGCATGACGGCCTCGGCTTCGATGCCGCCCACGCCCCAGGCCAGCACGCTCAAACCGTTAACCATGGGCGTGTGGGAGTCGGTGCCGACGCAGGTGTCGGGATAGGCCAGGGGGAGTCCGCCGTTGCGAGGGAGTTCGGGATTCTCGTCGGTGGAGAAAACGACGCGCGCCAGATATTCGAGGTTCACCTGATGGCAAATGCCGGTATTGGGCGGCACCACCTTGAAGTTGTCGAAGGCCTGCTGTCCCCAGCGCAGAAAGGCGTAGCGCTCGGCGTTGCGGCGGTAATCGAGCTCGACGTTTTTCTCGAACGCCTCGGGTGTGCCGAAGGCGTCCACCTGGACCGAGTGGTCGATGACCAGTTCGACCGGGATGAGCGGATTGATCCTGGCCGGGTCGCCGCCCAGTTCGGCCATGGCGTCGCGCATGGCGGCCAGGTCCACGAGGGCCGGCACGCCGGTGAAGTCCTGGAGGAGGGCTCGCGCCGGCGAGAAGGCGATCTCGCGGTCCGGCGGATTCTTGGGATTCCACCCCGCTAGGGCTTCGATATCCTCGCGGGTGACGGTCACACCGTCCTCGTTGCGCAGCAGGTTTTCCAGCAGAATGCGGAGGCTGTACGGCAGGCGGTTCACGTCGCCCGCGGCGTCCAGCCGGTATATCGCGTATTCGCGGCCGCCGATACGAAGCGTCGAGCGGGCGCTGAAGCTGTTTTTCATTCGAGTCTCCCGTTTTCAAGCCGTTACCAGCCGTGGAGCCTTAGAGCATTTTCCGATTCGGTGTCAGAGGGCCCGATAGGTAGGTCGGCAATCCCTTCCCAATCGCAAACGGTCATCCGGGGAAGGGGCTGGCCGGCGCTCCCGGCCAGGTCGTTTGCGATTGGAGCGCCCGAATGACCCTTCCAATCGCAAACGGTCGCTTTAGTCGCGACCCTTCCAATCGCAAAACGGCCGTCCTGGGAGCGCCAGGACGCCCCTTCCAACAAAATCCTTTGCCGAGCCGATAAGTCGGCAAGGGATTGCCGACCTACGTTCTTCCTGCCCGACACGAAGCCGTACGCCGGGATGAAAAACGCTCTGGAGCCTATCCCAGTAGGTCCCCAAAACCCTTCGACCGGCCTGTCCTGAGCCCTTCGACTTAGCTCAGGACAGGCCCGTCGAAGGGCTCAGGGCGAACGGCCTACTGAGATAGGCTCTTAGTCCAGCTGCAAAAAGGGAAGCGCCGGTTACCCCTTGATGCAAGCCATCGGCGTGACCTTGGCCACCAGGCGCGCGAGCCCGGCTCTATCCGCGGCTATCACGACGTCATGCACGTCTTTGTAGGCGCCCGGCGCTTCTTCGGCGACTCCGCGCCACGAGGGGCTGCGCACGATGATGCCGCGCGCGGCCAGTTCGTCGACCACCTCTCGGCCGCCCCAGGTGCGCACGGCCTGGTGGCGGCTCATGGCTCGCCCTGCGCCGTGGCAGGCGGAGGCGAACGACAAGGTTTCGCCGCTCGCGGCGCCCGCCAGGACATAGGACGCCGTTCCCATCGAACCGCCGATCAAAACCGGCTGTCCGGTCTCGCGAAACACTTTCGGCAAATCCGGATGGCCCGGACCGAAGGCCCGCGTTGCGCCTTTGCGATGCACGTAGACTCGCTTTTTCCGGCCTTGTATCAGGTGCTCTTCTACTTTGCAGGTGTTGTGCGAAACGTCGTAAAGCAAATCGAGCCGGGCTTCCGGCAGGATTTCCGCAAACACCTTGCGGGTCAGATGCGTGATGATCTGCCGGTTCGCCAGCGCGCAATTGATCGCGGCGCGCATCGCGCCGAGGTATTCTTGCCCGACCGGCGATTCGATCGGGGCGCAGGCCAATTCCCGGTCGGGCAGGGCGATGCCGTATTGCACCGCGGCCGTCTGCATGCGTTTGAGAAAGTCGGTGCCGATCTGGTGGCCCAAGCCTCTGGAACCGCAGTGGATGGTGAGCACCACGTCGCCTGTCGCCAGGCCGAACGATGCGGCGATGGCCGGATCGTAAATCTCGCTGACCTCCTGCACTTCGAGATAGTGGTTGCCCGAACCCAGCGTCCCCATCTCCGCTCGCTGTCGCTCCTTGGCGTGAACGGACACGGCGTCCGGCTTGGCGCCCGCCATCCGGCCGCGCTCTTCGATCCTCTCCAGATCTTCGGGGCGGCCATAGCCTTGCCGAACCGCCCACTCGGCGCCGCCGGACAGCATTTCGTCCATTTGAGCGTGATCGAGGCGGATATGGCCGCGGCTGCCGACGCCGACCGGTACGGTGGCGTACAGAGCATCGACGAGTTCCTTTTTGAGCGGGTCCACTTGTTCGCGTTTAAGACCGGTATGCAGGGTTCTAACCCCGCATGAGATGTCGAAACCCACGCCTCCGGCCGAGACGACGCCACCCTGCTCGGCATCGAACGCGGCCACGCCGCCGATCGGAAAGCCGTAACCCCAATGGGCGTCCGGCATGGCGTAGCACGCGCCGACGATACCCGGCAGCATGGTAACGTTCACAGCCTGCTCCCTGACTTTTTCATCCATGTCGCCGATCAAGGTTTCATCGGCATAAATGATGACCGGCACCCGCATACCGTTCACCGGCTCGATGCGCCAGGCGAATTCGGATAGCCGCGTCAGGCGATTGATATCCATCGTCGACCCTCTCTTGACTGATGCTTTACACGTCTACGACACATTGCGCTATCCAAACGCCGTTTTCATCCCGATAGACTTTGAGCTCGGTGTACGTGGCGCCCTTGACCTCCACCGCGGGGTGGTGGCGTTCCCGTTCGACGGGTTCGCCCCAGGCGATGGCGTGCAAGGCGGAACCGTCGATACTGACGTCGAAGCGGCCGAATACCATCTGGCGCACCGCCATTTCATAAACGAGTGCATTCAGCCAGTCCACCAGCAGCGATTCTATGTCGGGCGCTTCGCAACGGATTTCGACCGGCGTCGTGGTTCCGACCTGGACGGGATCGCAGATGACGGCGTTCAGCGCTTCAGCGGCGTGAGCGAAAGCTTTTTCGATCGTAGCGCCTCGGCCGCGCACGCCCATGTCGGCCATGTGCGGAAAATGCTCCCAACTGGACGCATCGGTTGCGGGTTGCAATTGGCCGGTTTCGGTGCTCATGACTTGCCTCTTGACGGGATTTGGAATCGTCGCGCCTGAAGGCTTTCCGGTAGATTCGTCGGCCTTGCGAAAGCGGATGAACGCGGAATGGCCTGTTTCGCTGGTTCTTGATTGGCCGATCGATCTGCACAGTGCCCAACTTATATTGGGACCCTTAGGAACGATGGAATTATCCGGAAATCTTTGGTTGATCGTGGCGCCGAAAGAACACGGTTCTCGGACACCACGACAACTCGGAAGTCCTTCCTTCTAAACAGGTTTCGGCGGCGCGGCGGGGCCGATCGACGTGCGCAGGCCGTCCGAATTGCTCAGTGGGCTCTTATCCATGCCCCATTTGCTTCGGCCCTTTGAGCTTCTTGATGAAATCGTCAATGTGCATGGCTGGCAAGGTCATGGGAATGACCGAGCCGCGCGAACCCAAATCGACCGCAAGATGAGCGGCAGTCTCATTGTCTGGCGCCTCTATGATGGTCAAGAAATCGTGAGCCCCAAGGAGGGCATATTGGGTAAGAACTTTGCACCCGAATTGCTCGATTTCTTTGTTCACTTCCACTATCCGGTCGGGATTCTTGTGCAGGGTTTGCCGGCCTTCGGACGTCAAGGTGGTCAGCAATACATAAGTGGCCATCGTATACCTCCTTCTCTGGAGATTGGAAAATCCAAAGCGTTTCGATCAGAGCTTGTGCAGTTTGATCGCTCTCGCCATTCCTTGATCCCTACCTCTTTCTTCCTGAGAAAGAACGGAAACATCGAATCTCTTCGGGAAAGATCGCGGTCGAAGCAACCGTTTGCGATCGGAGAGGGGAGAGCGCCTGAGACGGCGAGCATGACGGAGCCGAAAAATAAGGACCTCCCTACTTTTGAACTCCCTTACCTCAACCCTTTCCCGGATGAAGTGCGGACAACAAGCGGATCTGCCGAAGTTCTGTCGCTAAAACCAAGAAAATGCGCCTGCCCCAAGGCACTGTCAAGTAAGGAAATGCCCGTAACCGGGCATTGCGCTACGCGGACAATTTCCACCGCCGGTCGACAAAAGCAGTGTGAACAGGAGTTGGTGGTCTAAATAGTCCTTTACAATCTCTTTGACTGCCTTGGCGACCTGGGCTCGGTCACCGTCGGTGCCCGATGTGGCTGGTTTAGAAGATGTCCCTTTTGAGCCGTGGTCAGGCTTGTCGTTCAGAGTCGCGCACGCTTGCACGGCGGTTGACGCGCGCGGTTGCCGATTCAGCGAATCGATGGCGAGCAGAGTGAGCGCGAAATCATCGAATCTGATTCGTACACACCTTTATTCGAAACCAATAGCATACGTTCCGTCGCGTCGAGCGTTCTGCTGTTTTTGCATCGTGCTTAATCCTCGTAGCCTTTCGAGCTCAAAGGGCTTTCGTGACCTTCATGCTTGAGCTCTTCGAATAAGCGCACTACATGGATGCGATCCTCATCTGATATCTTTTTCATGAATCCATTTATTTTCCCGTGTATATCCTTCTTGCTCGCTAATTTGATCTCGGGATTCCAATCCAGTAGCGCCCGCAGTGCCTTCCGCGCCAAACCCATGCGCCGCAAATAGGATCTGATATATAAGTAGACAAGTGCATCCTTATCGAGCAGCCTATTTTTTAGAACGGCAAATCCAATTACGATCGGTAAAGGTTTTACTTCTATCGAGGACGTTGTATTGAGAGGATCATCGACATTCATCAGAAATGGAATGACGCTGTATGATGTCGTTCCCACGGTTTCCTGGAAGAATTCGTTCAGCTGTTTTGCTTCGTAATAATCGAAGCCTTCTTTCGTCCACGAGTAGTCCAAACCAGTTGCAAGCAACTTAGACCATTTCAGCCCATGTAAAGACCTAGGTGGCTCCTTGCTGAACGAGGCGGTTACAAAGAATCCCTTTTGGATTTCGATTTTTCCTAACTCAAGTCCTAGACCGTTTTCGCAAAAAGTTTGGAAACGTGCGCCGTAGGTGCTTGCGGTAACTGCCCACGTGAAACGGAACATCCGCGATCCGGCCCAGCTCCGAAAGAGATTGGTCCAGCCGCGATGATCCGGGTTCTGGAATTCCCCCGCTTGGTCGAGATTCAGATCGTTGTACACATCCTCCATCAGCTTAATCATGTCCTGGCACAGGTAAAATGCTGCCCGGTATTGGTCGTAGTCTGATGGATTCCACGCGTTCCTCTCAGTCTTCTCCCAAGGCGGTGGTACGAGTGTCGCGATATGCCGTGGAAATTGTTGTAAGGCTTGATCTAGAAGTGGATAGAACTGTGCGTCCAGAAACTCAAGACTGGAATTCCGCCGCAAGGCCGTCAGAATATGAGACAACGCCTCTTCGTGATGCGGAAACGAAGCCTTCTCGAAGGTACTGGGCGTGTACCAATGCTTGCGAAGTCCCCGAAAGAGCTCATCGCAATCGCCGGGACTGGGAGGCTTGGCGGTACCCTTGGCAATTTCGAGAACGGTTTCGATGGCATACTGCCCCAGCCGGCGATAGCTCTCGAACTGGGACTCATCGAACCATTGATCTGTGGTCGGTTCGTGCGGAAAGGCGCAATGTCCGGCGTGGTAGCGGACAATGTCCTCTGGTACCCCCTTGACGAGCGCCGGCTTGACGTAAATGAGGGTGCCATCGGGAACATTGCCGTCCACGAGGCTGTAGCGGATACGACCTACCGCGCAAAGTCTCTGGCTGAGCCCGTTTGCATCGCGGCGGCGGACCTGTTCGAGATCAATCTCAATTTCAATGCCGAAATCCGAGCGGCACTTCTCGATGGCATTGCCGAGTCCCGCACATTCCAGCCCCGGATCGCACTCCGCGTCGCAGGCGATAATGTAGCGGCAGCGCCGCCGCACGAGTTCGTAGATCCCCAGATTTTCGAAGTGTCCTCCGTCGGAAAGGTAGACATATTCGGACTCCGCATCCGTGCGGCCGAACAACTCATAGAGCAAGTAGAGCATACCCCAGCTCGGCTCGCGTTTTTTCCAGGACGGTACATAACAATCCTCAGGCAGACGGCGATGAAACCACTCACTGAATTTTGCCCAAGGACCTCGCTCGTCTCGTTTTTCCCGATCGGCCTCATCATTAGGATTTCTTGACCACCATTCCTCGAATTTTGCCCAAAGCTCGCCTTGCTCGGCTCGTTTTCTCCGAGTAGCTTCATAACCGGGGTTTCCCAACCATGAGCCTAGGCGCACGTTGAATACTGTCATCAGAAGCGCCATCGGATCGGAGGTGTAATAACCCATGCTCGGGCTCGCCGCAGCCCCCGAGATGGTCACGGCCCTCGCTAAAGACACGGACGCGGCGTAATGCTCGGTCGGCCGGTAATTGCGGTCGGATGCTTCGTCGTATTTGCCGAGACGGCCCGCTGTAGCAATGTCGTAGCCGCAATAACGCGGCGTGAATACGAAGGAGGCGGCCTTGCGCTGCTGCCAGGCGAGTTCGCGGCCCGCCACCAGGTTCATGGCGGCGTTGATGATCGGATACGGGCCTTGGTATCCGGTTATATCAGCGTTTTGTAGCTGAGGATCATCGTTGGACGAGCTGACTCGAAGGTGTACCAGTTTCACGTCATTGTCGTGTGGATCGAAGCCTATAAACGGATGTGGATCGCGTTCGGGATTGCTTGCGCCGAGATAGGCGCGGATTAAGCGAGTGCCGTAGATGGCCTGGATGGAGAATGTATTCACACCGATCCGCCGGGAAAGCCACATCGTTACGGCGGTTAGGATTACTGTCGTAAGAAACAAAAGCCACCCGCCGATGTTGTTATTCAGCCCCGTGGCGTAGGAGGGCCAATATGTGCCATTGGGGTATTCAGCGGAGGCAAACATCTGGGGCAGTAAATACGAAAGCGCCCAAGCGATCACGACCAGCAGGCCCAACGCGAAGATATACGGCCCGATCGCAAAGGCTAAACCTGCGATACGCATTCTCCGCGAGTCGGCGGCTTCGCTTTTGCGGGCAAGCACGGCGATCAGCGTTGGGCCAAGCCAGATCGCAATGAGAACCGGGATCAGCCATGATCGGGTACTGATGTCTTGCCTTCCGATCCAATAAAGGAATTTAGGTCCGTACATCGCTATGGTGGCCAACAAGGTAGCGACGACAAGCCACTTGAGCGTTTCCGCCGCCAGTCGGTTCCACCATTCGTATTCCTCTGTGGTGAACTCGCGCGCGGCAAGCCCGATGTGGAGAATGGTGGCTAGTCCGAGCGTGACCGCCACGGTAAGCGGCATCCACACGGCATAATCCCACACGGGTAGGTTGAGTGGCCTCAGCAGAGCACTTAGCGAGAGGAGGAGCAGTCCGGCGACAGCACCTGCGCCAAGTGGGCCGAAAAGTATGCGCCATTTGGGAGACTCCTCCCGTTTATCCTCGGCGTGATTCATGGGAATCAGCCAGAGCAACATGTACAAAACGGCACCCGTCGCAGCCCATCTCGATGCCGCTTGGTCGACGGACGATTCCCAAAGCCATGCGCTGATTAATAGGGTAGAGAAGATGAACGGCAGTACCACCTGGAATATCACCTGGTTTTCTGATCTTTCTGGTCTTCGGCTTGCCTGCTTCGGCATTGTCCAGATCTGTCTCAGCTTTGCCCGGAATTCCCTCAGTTGCCCTGTCGCCAGCGATATACGGGCGACAAAAACATTCTGAGTGCTGGATCCTTGGGCTGGCGGAGCTTGAGATGACGGTTCTGTCTGGCCTTGAAGGTTTACGAACCGGATAGCGATTCCCAACAACACGAGGGACGCGGACAAGGCTAGCCATCCGTTTAGATGATAGAAACCCAGCACATAAAGCCGGGGTACTAACAGCACAATGGCGACGACCAGAACCAGAAGTATTTGATTGAGCAGGAGGTTGCGCATATACGCGGCGCAGAAGCTGAGCGAGTCGAGTCCCAGCCAGCCCTTGCGAGGCGTCAGAAAATTGCTGTAACGGCGCAGGAAACGGATTTGCTCCGGCTCCGGCTTTTGGGATGCAGCGGATTTTGGCGGGGAATTGGCTGGGTCGGCCTCGCGGGTAGTCTTGAGCTCCTTGGCGACTTCCGCGATACCTTTGTAACGGACCCAAGACGCAAACCAGCTTCCGATGTACCCGCCCCCCGATACCGTGGAAAGGTAATCGAAAATAGGAAGCAACCGATGGTTCGCAAGCCCTTGCAGAACGCCGAGATTGAAAGTGGCGCTTCGGATGCCGCCTCCCGAGAAGGCGAGTCCTACCAATTTAGCTTTGTGGGCGCGTTGGATGACCTTGTTCAGTGAAGGAGGATCAGCCTCGTTGTCCGCCGAAGATTTCTCTGGAGTCGGCGAACGGGTTTCATCGGAGGTAGTTTCTGTGGCGTTTTGGCCCTGCTGCGCGGCGTCTGAACTACAGATCGCCTTTCGACACTCGCGGGACTCTTGGATCTCCGACAACTCGTCTGTGAGCACCCACGCAAAATTTCGTGCATCCTCCTTCTGCATATTTGCGTCTGCAGGATTGCGTTTCCTTTCCATGCTCTGCTCCTGGAGCCTACGTCCTCTTCCATGTGTTTTCCGCCGATAAAGATTTGGCGCCGCACCGCTACTAGAACGTTTTTCATCCCGGTGTACGGATTCGTGCCGGGAGGGGAGAACGTAGGTCGGCAATCCCTTGCCGACAAAGCCCTTTGCCGAGCCGGTACGTCGGCAAAGGATTGCCGACCGACATTTCCGGATCCCTTACACCGAATCAGAAAACGCTCGAATTCGCCCGGCCCCGAATCTCAACAATCCGTCGATTGCCGGAACTTCGACAATACAGTCATCAAATACTCGTCGAAACGGATCGAATCCTGCTTACAAGGAAGGTGGAGATACTCGGACAAATCGCGGATCAGATCGTCAGCCTTCTTTAGCGCGCTCGGCCTCCAGCCTCTGGTAAATCGCGCGTCCATGCCGGTACTGCGGATCGATTCCAGCCACTCGTGGGTTACCCGCTCCGGGTAGCCCGCCGCGCATGCGGCCTGGTGCAATAAGGTGTACTCTCGCAGCAATCGGGTGCCAAAGGTCAATGGATCGTCGGAGCCTATGGCGATCGGCACAGGCGGCGGGCCGTCCGGCTCGGGGACTGGCGGGAACAGCCTCAGGATCGGATGATTGCGCAGGTCCAGCAAGTCGCCGATCATCAGGTTGCTCGACGGGTTGACTTCGACCACGATGCCTCTCTGGGCGATTCCATGGCGGAGCGCAGACTGAACGGCGGTCAGCGCCGCGACTTCGTCTCCGGAGATCGGCACGTCGATCAGCGTCTGACCGCGCTGAAAGATGGATTCGTCGTCGAAGTAGTCTTCGAGAATCCTGCCGATCCGATGGGGAGGATGGATTTGCTGCTGCTGGAAGCTCTGCGTCTTAAAGCGCAGAGTTTTGAGGCTCGTCGCCGCTTCCAAAAAGGTATCGAATCTACCCTCGGCCACCGGCTCCTTTACATAAGGCGGCACCAGGAACCGGTGCAGCACATCGTGGACCTCGGCGAGTTCGTCCACGCGATAGCCGCGCCTGCCGAAGACAAAATCCGACAGTTGGCGCACCTGGTTCAGCAGCGCGTCTACCCGGCCGGGCGGCGCCTGCGCGGCGTATTCAGGCTTGATCTTGTATTTGCTGTAGAGGCGCCATTCCCAAACCAGATCCCAGAGCCGCTCCTCGGCCGGCATGAGCACCGAACCGACCGACTCCGCCCAAATCTTGGGATCCACGCCGAGGGCAATCGCGTGGCCGAGCCGCCCGACAGCGCCGCCGAGAATATAGTGCACCTGCTCATAGATCCGGCGCAGGCCCTCCAGCAGGTGCCGGAAATCCTCGCCGACATGCGCGGTCACTTTCAACGGAGGCCCCGCGTCCCGAGCGGTCAAAATCGACACCTTCGCGGCCTCGTCGAGCACATGGCGGAACAGCGGGACGAGCACCCAGGTCGGAACGCCGATCTCATCGGTGCAGACATCGAGCCCGCGGATGATCCATAGGCAGGACGGCACCGCTCGAATCAGTTCGCCAAGCGCCCGGGCCTTGCGGCATTGCTCGGCGAAATAGCCCACGTATCGGCCGTGCTCGACATCCGTTCTCCCGTTTCCTGTCTTGAACGGCTCGGCGTGCGTGTCGGCCCAGAAGGCCGGCGGCACGCCTTTGCGCCGTGTCAGTTCGATATCGCGCTCCTTGACGAAGTGGAAGACGACGCCCATTTCCGGTTCGAACGTCGAACCGCTGGTATCTCTCAACACCTGTCGCCACGACTTCAGGAACTCAAGCACCCTCTCGCCGGTCTGGATAGCCGAATCGCCCGGATGGGTTCTGAGTTCAAGCCCCCGGATGCGGTGCCTTTCGCCGGCCACGTGGTACGAGACTTGTGGGCTAATCGGATCAATGGGGTTTCGCAATTTGCCGAGGCGGTCGTAGAAGCGAAGAAACCACTGCAATCCGCCGGTGAGCGGCCGTTGGACGACGGTGCGATAGTATTGGCAGCGAATCCGCACGGTTTGCCAAAAAATACGGGCGAAATACTCATCCTCGGGAACCTTTCTTCCGTCTTCCGCGCCTTTATCGAGATAAGCGAGCGCGCACCGGAGGAACCAGCGCTCACCGACATTTTCGCCGCGCAAGCCGAGCCGCGCGGCGACGGGATCGCAGCGCTGGAAGGCGTCAAAGACACCTTTGACGGGATCATCGCGCAGCGTCAGCGCGGTGGGATGGATATCCGCGTACAGGTCGCGCAACGGCTCGATCTCAGGTAAGAGTTTGTGGTCACCGGCCTTGAGTGCCCGCAGCACGGCGGCGAGCGTCTCGCGCCGCCGAGGCGTCCAGGCTAGATTTCGAGGTGCACGTTCGCTGCGCGCATTGCCGGAATTCCAGGGTGTCAAAAACTCGTTTAGAAAATTCCCGAAGTTATTTCCGCCGCGAATCAGATGCTCGGCAAGCGCGCAGCGCGCCACGGCAGCGGCAAGGAGCCAAAGTACCATATACCGGCCATCGGCGAATGGTGCCTGACCGCTGACCAATTCGTTTTCCTTCACGTCCGGAGTGGCGATAGCGGCGAGCGCCGAAACCCACAACAGCGGGAAATCCATGCCTGCGCCGACATGCTGGTGGATCTCGGCCACGCCCATATCGAGCAGCCTGCGTACGAGTAATGGCGGTTCTATCTCGACCTCTACCGGCGCCGGATCGACGCCGAGTGCGGCCAGCAGCAAATCCTCCGGGAGGGTCAAAGTGAGCCACCGATAGTGGATGGCCGCATCGAGCGCCGCCAGATCCGTGGTCTCCTTGATCTCGGTTACGCCGGCACGGGGGATGAGATGGCTGCGGGCCAAGGATCGGAGATATTGGTGCATGGGTATCCGCCCAAGCGTAAGCCCCGGATTATTCTCAAGAGAACCGAACCAACTGAGATCGCGGGCGGAAACCAATCGGTCGAGCGACCAGCCCGTATGTGGCGCGAACCGTTTCTCGCACTCGCGCCAGAGCAGGCGGGTCCGATTCTGATCGCTTCGCTCCGGGTCCAGTTCTTCTCGCAGGCCCAGCGTTGGATCGAGTTCGATCAATGGCTTATGAAAGGAGATTTCGCTGGCTAGCGGAAAGGCCGCGATCTCGGCGCGTATATAGGGTTCCGGAACCCGGCGTGGTGTCGGTGTGACGGTGCTTGCTGAGTTAGGGGGAAGCATAGGAGTCGGTGGTGCTGGGCTGGCAGAATCGCTAATCGGCCCAGAGTCTATCTAGGTCGCCTCTAGCCCACTCAAGCACCTGCTTTCGCTTTTCGTTATCATCCGACGGCATTTTTGCAAGGACCTTTTCTTCAAGTTCCTTTTCTAATCCTGTGCGGATAAACAGGCGATTATCTTTCCAATACATCCTTAGTTTGTCCTTATTGCTAATCGAGCACTTGATGTTTTCAAGGCGTCGACTTAGAGCATCGCTATCCAAGGAGACATAAAGTGGACTTATCAGCATCAAGGGTAGTTTTTCTTCCAACCACTCTGCCACCTTGGTCCTCTTAATATCGATATAATTAGTTTCGCTCGTAAATTCAGCTCTGCTCTCCTTCTCTTTTATCAGCGAATAACAGCGGCTGGCCGCTTTTAGGATAGCTCTTTCAATTTCATCAACAGACGGCAGTGATTCTCTTTTATTCGAGAAGATTGTCTTTAACTGTTCGTCTAATTGTTCTAATTCACAATCTGGGTCGCCTAACCACCATTCAAGCCTCACAAAGGTTCTCAATACGCTGGCTATCCAGGCTGCTGCCAGCAAGCGAATTACGGCGCTCCAACCTTGGTTGGCGTATAGTTTAGTAGCTTCTTTTAGCCATTCTTTGACACGGGGCCACTCTTTAAAAAAATGTATTTGCCGTCCCCAAAAAGTATTCCATCCCGGCATGGGCCATTTTATTGACACTTGTTCGAAGTCCGATGATTGAATGGCAATCCAATGAGTAACTTCAACAACAGGAAAATCCACGGATGGGTCATAGTTAACTATCATACTTCCGACACTCGTCTCTGCTAGAATGACGATGTCATATAGGATGCTCAGCCAGGCACCAACTAAAGCCGGTAATTCATCTCCTTTCTGATCAGACCCCTTATCATTGGGATCATCATCGTACTTATTCTTGCGGCTTCGGAGTTTTACGCGTAATCCAGCGAAGTCTTTGACATAAAGTTGGCTCCAAACTGACCAACTGGGGTAGGGGCTGTTTTCCTCGACGGGGCCATTTTCAATGACTGGACGAGATTTAAAAATGTCCGTCATCAACATGGAGTAATACAGCTTCATCTCATCAAAATAAAGCTCAGTTCCGCCATCAGTGCTCAGGCGGATAATACGATCTAGCAGAAGACGGCCTACTCGGCTTGAGATTGTGCTTTCGGTAATGGCGCTCCGGAGCATTGTGCGCGCAATCTCCTCGGCCTTGAAATCTTTATCGCCGGACGGCGGGCCGTTTAAAACCCAATTGGCCAGTAACCATAAATCAAGCACTGTACGGGCGGGTAGACTGAGCCCGTACCGCACTCCAGCTGGAAGCATGTCTGGGGCCACTTCGGGTGGAACTACGGTCTGGTTTTTCTCGCTTGGGAGGCAGAACAGGTCAAGCAGACTGATGATTCCTCTCCCCGTTTTTTGCTCATCGAACTCATGCCATCTGTCTTTCCATCGCTGATCATTTCGTGTCGTCTCGATTTCTCCATTCCATTCGGTCTGAGTAAGTAGTTTTCTCTGCCTACGATTAATCGGTATGAATATATTTGTGAGCAGATATTCGATGGTTTCTGTTTTTTCTCCACCGCCCAGGTAACGCGGGGGATAAAAGGCCAAAGTCTCCCATGGAGTCAAGAATCCGATCTCGATCCGATGCCCCGGCGGCAGAAGCCTATGAGAAGTCGTTGCGGCTTGCCGCCGCGCCATAACGAAGGCTTCGTCCTCCCCAAATTCGCTCGCTTTGAGCATGGTGGCGGCGCCCTCCTGACCGATGCGGATCAATTCCTTCCAGTAAGCACGCTCCAGAAAAGTGTCGAAATCCTCTCGATCACCGGCCATCACTAACCGGAGGTGACGGCACGAAACCATCTGGGCGAGTTTGACCATAGAATAGAGATGCTCGGTGCTCCGGTCGATGTTGTCGATGGACAGAACGATCGAAAGTCCGTCGGCGCGGCAGCCCCTCCTTTGGCCGAGTTCTTTGCCGAGTTTCTCCATGGCTTTCTCGAAGCGGCGTCGAAAATCGGCATAGATATCGGCCGCGTTGATTTGCCGGTTGGCCTTGTTGCGCGTATCCGGCTCGGAGATGTCTTCCCACATCAGCGTCGCGTCATTGATCAGTCGGCCGAGTAGCTGTCGCGCGCTGCCCGCATCTTCTTCAAACGGCGATGTGAGGTGGGCAGTCCCTTCAGCTGTATCGTTACATTCATGGTGGGACGTGTCTAACGCATTGGACACCCACGTAAGTGTGGTCGCTAGGAGATTAGTCTTTGCCGGCAGTGGCTCCAGGTCGAGCACGGGAATCCATACGACGCAATTTTCAAGTTTTTTCGCAGATGCTTCTGTTCTGTTCTTCTGCTTGTCCTCCTGTTGCTTTTTCTTTTTGTTTTGCTCCAATTTTTCCCGCCGGGCCTTTCCATAATCCGTTTCTTTAAAAAATTCTCCGCACTTGCAAACAGCGTCTCTTGCACTGAGGAGTACAGTGGTCTTACCCGTCCCCCGAAGGCCGGTTACAAGAAAATAATTAACGAGAAAGCCGTTCTTGTCTTCTTTCTGCCCAATACCGCCCTCAATGCGCACGAGTAGATCTCGGACGGCACGTTGAATCGGGGGTAAAAGGTCGTCCCATTTCATTGCATGCGCTTCGGGACGGGGCAAGAACCTGCAATTTTCCTTGTCTGCGTCAGCCATGAGGACCTCCGTGTGATCGGCCGGGACGAGAACGTATGGCTAGATATGACTAAACCACGAAGTTTTCGTGGTTTATATAAGACGACCGCAGTAGCTAACGCTAAGTTCCACGGTTTTCGGGAATCTCGAAGCAATACCTTGCTTTGTATGAAGGGCAGACGTCCGTTAGCCCGAGTGCGGGAGGGCAGGCGGCAATCCCTTGCCGACAAAGGTGGCCGGTGACGGCGTTAAGGAAGCTCTGATTAAGCCTCCAATTCGGAGAAGGTGCTTAGGTAACCGATTGATCCAAAAGACCCTCATCCAGAGGGAGAGGGCTTTTTGAAAGATTCCTTAAACGGCTTATCAGCCCAAATCGAGGAAGCTGCGTAGCGGTTCGGAACCCGAGGATTGACGTAGCTTGCGCAGTGCTTTCACCTCGATCTGGCGGATGCGCTCGCGGGTGATGTCGAACTGTCTCCCGACTTCCTCGAGGGTATGGTCGGTGCTCATATCGATGCCGAAACGCATGCGCAGGACTTCGGCTTCCCGCTCGGGCAGACCGGCCAAGGCTTTCCGGGTTGTTTCGCGTAAGCCCGAAGTCGTCGCCGACTCGACCGGCGACGTGGCATAAGGGTCTTCGATCAGATCGCTCAGATGGGTGTCCCCGTCGTCGCCGATGGGGGTTGCCATCGAAACGGGCTCTCGGGTGATCTTGAGTATCGCCCGCACTTTGTCCTCGGACAGGTCCATGCGCTCCGCCAGTTCCTCCACCGTTGGGTCGCGGCCCAGCTCTTGCAACATTTGGCGCGAGATCCGGTTCAGCTTGTTGATCGTTTCGATCATATGGACCGGGATGCGAATGGTACGCGCCTGGTCGGCGATGGCCCGCGTGATCGCTTGGCGAATCCACCACGTGGCATAAGTGGAGAACTTGTAACCGCGTCGGTATTCGAATTTGTCCACCGCTCTCATCAAGCCGATATTGCCTTCCTGGATCAGGTCGGGAAATTGTAGGCCCCGGTTGGTGTACTTCCTGGCAATGGAGATCACCAGCCGCAGATTCGCCTCGACCATCTCCTTTTTCGCTTGCTGTGCCTGATTCTCAGCGATCGAGACACGTCTGTTCATCTCCTTGATGTCACCCATCGAAAGTCCGGTCGCTTGTTCGATTCGGGCCAGTTCGTTTTGAGCTCGTTCGATTCTGTCGGCGAATGCCGCCAGCGGCTCGGCAAAAGGCGCGTCCTTTTTCAACTGTTCCGGCAGCCAATCCGGAGAAGTCTCGTTTCCGACGAAAGAATCGATAAACTCCGCGCGCGGCATTTTTGCCTGGTGTACGCAGATATCCTGGATCAATCTTTCCTGCTCGCGAATCTTGGCGACGGTGCTATGTAAAACTCCCGTCAGTTCCTTAAGAAATTGTGGCGTTTTCTTGAATTCCAGGAAGCTCTCGGTCAAAGCCTGGAAGGCTTTTTCCGTGTGCTCGTGGCGGTAGCCGAATTCTTGAAGCATGCTGAGCGCGGTGTCGTAACGCTTGGCGAATTCCGCCAGTCTTTCCTTTACTTGCACGGAATCCGGACTGCTTTCGGTTTCCTCGGGTAACTCGGCGTCCGATTCCGCGTCGAGCGAAACTTCTTCGGACTGCGGTACCTGACTGACGAAACCCGAAATCAGATCGGACAGACGTACGCCGCCCCGCTCGATGGTTTCGAAAGCCTTGAGAAAATGGTCCATGGCGGGTAAAAAACGCGCCAATTCCTGCGCCGCCTGGTTCAGGCCCTCTTCGATCCGCTTGGCGATGCTCAACTCCTCATTCCGGGTGAGCAAATCCACGGCCCCCATCTCACGCATGTATATGCGTACCGGATCGGACGTGCGTTTTTGTTCGGCATCGATCGCCGAGGTCAGCACTGCGGCGACGGCTGCGGTTTCCTCTTCATCCTCCTCGGTGACAACCGCCGGCACGGAAATCAGATCGGCGTCAGGCGCCTCTTCGTACACGTCGATCCCGATATCCTCGATCAGGCCGACGATATCTTCGATTTGATCCGGATCGGCCATGTCGTCGGGCAGATGGTCGGTGATCTCCGTGTAGGTCAGATAGCCCTGGATTTTGCCCTTGGCGATGAGCTCTTCGAGCTGAAATTGCTGCTGTTCTTGATTCATCAACTGAGTAGTCGTACTAGCTATGTTGCTAAAAAATTCAAACTTGTCTATTTATGGAAATCGTTGAGAAAACCGACGAATATCGATCACTATCTGTAAACAGGTTCCGTTGGATTGAATTCGGGTTCCACGCTTGCCGACGTTCCGGATTATCTCGACGGGTGAGCGTCTTCGCTCGGTCGGCTAGGCCTTAAATAAGGCTAGATCTTGCTTTTCCAATAGACCGGGAAGTCTTTCGGAATGAACGCGGTACCGTGGGAGAGGACCGTCTTTATAGAAGTTCTGTCGGTTTTTCAATGCAATAGACTTACCCATGGGCGCTTAAGTTCCGTATCTATTGGGCGAGTTCGGAGCGGGGCGCGAGTGCCGCGCAGCAACCGAGGATTTGAAACAAGGTCTAATTCATCGGGCGTTCAGTGGCCGGGTATAGCGACTCGTCGACAAGGCTACACATAAACTTTGACGCGATCGGGGAGACAATAGTGCCAGTCGTTTTAATTTCCTCAGTTTTCCGGGCGAGGCACCCATGCTCGTAGATTCGTCCAGATGCTTACCTTACCGTTCAGCTCGGAAGGCGAGCCCCTAGTGAGCGCCCGGCCGATCGATGCGATAGGCATTCGTTGGCTCCCGTTGGTGCTGGCCATGATAGGGGCCGCCGGTTGCGCGATCGATCCGGCCCGTCTGAACGGTCTCAGCGATCTCGATGTTTGTCGCGGGTACGCGGTTTACGCTACCTGGTTCATTTCCAATTCCCGGGCAGATCAATACAGGCATGAAATCGAGCGGCGAAACTTGGTTACTCCGGAAGAATGGGTACTGGTGGAGCAGAAGCGAATCCAAAAGGGCATGAGCCGATGCGCTCTTTATGCCTCATGGGGCATGCCGATGAGTGAGAATACGGTAGACGGGGCCGAGGAAGAAATCCGACACGTTTACCACGCCGGCTGGCTGATGTCGCCCGGCTCCGTCTACACGAAACACGGCAAGATCGAAGCTTGGGCGTATTGAATAGCGGGCGCATCGTCGAATACCCCATCTTCGCCCGTTTGGTCCCGGTGCTAGAACATGGAGCACGTTTGCCCGAACTTGCCACGGAAAAGGCCTTGCTCCACACTGGCGTTATTAACCCGGCCTATAAATATAGGCCGGGTTAATCCTGGGCAGGGATGCCCCGGCGCGGCGACAAGCCGCGTGAGCCCAGGCCGGGCGTGTACCGGCCTGGGCGGCGGCCCGAAATACCAGGAGGGTATTTACGGGCCTGATTAATAGATAAGCCAGTCGCGGTACCCGGCCTGGACAGGATGGATTCGGACCGAACGGAACCAAAGGAAGGATGACCATGGCGACTCAACGGCAACCACTAGGCACCCACGGCTCGAGCCGCCGGGGCAGCGGCCAACCCCAGCAGGTAGCGTAACGGATGGATGGACGACAAGTACTGATCAACCGGCAGACTTGGGATCAATTTATCCGCTCGGTCAAGAGTTTCGCCGGTTCCGAGGTCGGCGGGCGGGCCAAGCGGCTCTTCGCGGGGCTCATTCTCCTGCTGTTCGCGGTCAATGGCCTGAATGTGGTCAGCAGCTACGTCGGCCGGGATTTCATGACGGCGATCGAACACCGTAACGTGTCCGCGTTCACTGGCCAGGCCCTTCTCTGGATCGGCGTGTTTGTCGCGGCCTCGGCGGTGGCGGCGATTTTCCGGTTTACCGAAGAAAGGCTCGGTTTGCTGTGGCGAGAGTGGCTGACGCGATTGGCGGTCGTCCACTACCTCGAGCGCAGGGCCTATTTCCGTCTGGATGAAACCGGGAAGATTACCAATCCGGACCAGCGTATCGCCGAGGATATAAGGGTATTTACCGCAACCACGCTGTCGTTCGTACTCATGCTCCTCAATGCCACGTTCACCGTATTGGCATTTTCAGGGGTCATGTGGTCGATCAGTCCGATCCTGTTCGCCGTTACCATCGCGTATGCCGCCGGCGGTTCATACCTGACCATTGTGTTGGGCCGAACGCTGGTCGAATTGAACTATGCCCAGCTCGATAAGGAAGCCAATTTCCGGGCCGATCTCATCCATGTCCGGGAGAATGCCGCGTCGGTGGCGCTGCTGCACCGCGAACGGCGGCTTGGCGCCCGGCTCTTGCGTCATCTTGACGATTTGACGGGAAATTTTCGGCGGATCATCACGGTGAACCGGAACCTTAATTTCTTTACCACGGGCTATAACTACCTGATCCAAATCATCCCCGCCCTCGTCGTGGCGCCTTTTTTCATTCAAGGGCGCGTCGAGTTCGGCGTGATCACTCAGTCGGCGATAGCCTTCGCCCATTTGGTGGGCGCCTTCTCGCTGATCGTCACGCAGTTCCAATCGATTTCTTCGTTCGCTGCGGTGATCGCGCGGCTCGGTTCGTTGGCCGAGGCTATCAGCGGGGCTCGAGCGCCCGAAAGATCGGCCATCGAGATTAGCGAAGGCGAGCACGTGGCTTATGTGGGGCTGAACGTGCTGTCGCCGAGCGATGGCCGTCCCTTGATCAAGGATTTGACCGTCTCGATTTCGCCCGGAATCAGGGTTTTGGTCATCGGGCCGAGCGAGGAGGCCAAAGTGGCATTGTTCCGAGCCACTGCCGGTATCTGGGATAGCGGAACGGGGCGTATCGTTCGACCCGAGTCCAATCAGATTTACTTTCTTCCCGAACGGCCCTACCTTCCACCGGGCACGCTGCGGGAATTGCTCGTTCGCAGCGGGACAGAGGAATCGATCGCGGAAAACCGAATACTGGGCGTGCTGCGCGCTTTGGATCTCGAGCCTATATTGGCGCGTATCGGCGGGCTCGATGTCGAGCGGGATTGGGACCACATGCTTTCGCTCCGGGAGCAACAGCGATTGGCTTTTGCCCGTCTCATGCTGGCCGCCCCGCGTTTCGCCTTTCTGGATCGCATCAGTACTTCCATGCGGGCCGACGAGGCCGGCCAGCTGTTGAGGATGCTCTCGAAAAGCGAAATCACTTATGTCACGTTCAGTCGATGGACGACTGGACGAAGGGGCACCGATGAGAAGCTGGAGAACTACGATGCCGTCCTCGAACTCGCCGGAGACGGTGGATGGAAATGGCGGTTGATTCAGGATGAAGAATAATATGGAAGCGATTTGTCCTCGGCGGCTATGTTCCGACTCGGATTGGCACTCATTGCATTTCTGATGCTTGTCGCGGCAGCCGGAACCGCGCCGGCCGATTCCGCACAGGTGTTGGACAGGTTCGGACGGGTGGAGGGCTGGAGCACCGTCGCAGGGCAGGGAGCCCGAGTATCATTGGCGCCGGACCGGGGCCGGGAGGGATCGGCCTTGCGCATCGACTTCGATTTCCGGAAGGGCGGCGGCGAAGTCATCGTCCACAAGCCGTTTCCGATTGCGCTGCCCGATAATTACGCCGTTACTTTAGCCCTACGCGGCACCGCGCCGCCCAACGTTCTCGAGATCCGATTGGTCGACCGGTCGGGCAAAAATGTCTGGCGCTTCCGAGATCCCGAATTTCGTTTCCCCAAAACCTGGCAGACGCTGCGCGTCAAGCGTCGCCGGTTCGAGTTTGCCTGGGGGCCGGCGGGCGAAAAAGAATTGGCGGAACTAGGGCTTATCGAGTTCGTGATCGCGCGCGGAACCGGAGGCCGCGGCACGCTCTGGATCGACGATCTGCGACTCGAACCGCTTCCGCCGCAGCGCGCTTATTCCGGATCGCCGTTCTTGACGGCGTCGAGTTCGCTTCCGGGGCTGGAACCGGCGCGGTTGCTGGATCAGCACCCCGAAGCGGCATGGCATAGCGCGAGCAACCGCGAACCTCAGTGGCTGCTTCTGGACTTCCGCGAGCGCCGGGAGTACGGCGGATTGATCATCGATTGGCACCCAGAGGACTATGCCACGGCGTATTCGGTCGAACGTTCCGACGACGGCCGAAATTGGCACAGGGCTTATGCGGTAACCCAAGGCAACGGCCGGCGCGACTACATTCCTATGCCTGAGTCGGAGTCCCGTTTCGTGCGGCTTTCCCTGGCGCAAAGCCGGCGCGGGAAGGGTTTCGGAATTCGCCGCGTCGAGGTCGCGCCGATCGACTTCAGTTCTTCGTCCAACCGAATGTTCGAACGCATCGCCCGCGATTCCGAAAGGGGGGCTTACCCCCGTTATTTTTTGGGCGAGCAAACCTACTGGACGGTGATAGGCAGTTCCGGAACCGAACGCCGAGGTGCGGAACGCGAAGCCCTTCTGAACGAAGACGGCATGCTCGAGGTCGACGAGGGTGCGTTTTCCGTGGAGCCTTTTCTTTATGTCGATGGACGGCTCCATGGCTGGGCCGACGGAACCGCTAAGCCCTCTCTCGAACGCGGCTATCTGCCGATTCCTTCGGTGCGCTTGGAACGAGGGCCGCTCTATCTCACGGTCACCGCGCTGGCGAGCGATGATCCGAAAGGTTCGATCCTTGCCCGTTATCGAGTCGAGAACCACACTGGAGCGGCCGTGAAAGCAAGTCTTTTTCTCGCCGTGCGCCCGTTCCTGGCGAATCCGCCGTGGCAATCCCTGCATACCATGGGCGGCGTTTCGCGTATCTACAGGCTTGGATGCGAAAATGCCGTTCTCCGGGGCGACGACCGTCTCGTCGTGCCGCTGACGCCGCCCGCCCAAGCCGGCGTCACGAGCTTAGATGGTTATCCGATCACTCTGGATCTGGCTCGAGACGCCGTTCCGCCCGCGAAAGCAGTAACCGATGCGAACGGATTGGCCAGCGGCGTGCTTCGCTATCCGCTCGTTCTCGCGCCTGACGAAACGCGGGATGTTTATCTTGCGCTTCCCGCAAAAGGCGATCCGGGTAGCCCGAAAAGACTTCTACATGGCGCGGATGCCGGCCAATTCTGGGAAAGGCAATACGCCGAGATCGTTCGAAAGTGGGAGAGGGAACTGGGGCAGGTCGCGTTTCGGGTGCCGCCGGCCGAGGAGGATTTCGTCCGCACCGTGAAGAGCAATCTCGCCTACATCCTGATTCATCGCGACGGACAGGCCTTGCGGCCCGGTTCGCGACGCTACGGCCGCACCTGGATTCGGGATGGGGCGATTACCTCCGCTACGCTTCTGGCCTTCGGCCATGCGGCGGAGGTGCGCGAGTTTATCCGCTGGTACGCTGGCTATCAGACGGCGGACGGAGCGATTCCCTGCTGCCTGGACCCGTGGGGTCCGGACTCCATGATCGAGCATGACAGTGCCGGTCAATTCGTTTACACAATCGCCAATTACTACCGCTATACCGGCGACCTCGAGTTCCTGAAGAGCTTGTGGTCCCGCATAACGCGGACCATCGACTACCTAGCCGCCCTGCGGCGGCAGCGTTTGACCGAGGATTACACCAAAGGCGAAGCTTTTCGTTTCTTCGGCCTCATACCGGAATCGGCCAGTCACGAAGGCTATGTGGCCCGTCCGGTCCATTCTTACTGGGATGATTTCTGGGCAATCCGGGGCATCGACGATGCCGCTCAATTGGCCGCCGCCGTCGGCGATCGCGAACGAGCGGCCCGCTATGCCGAATTGCGGGATGCTCTGCGCGCCGATGTCCACAGCTCGATCGGCTTGACTCGACGCAAGTTCGGCATCGACTTTGTTCCCGGTTCCGCGGAGCTCGGCGACTACGATCCGACCTCCACGGCGATCGCCCTTTCGATCGGCGGCGAGGCAACGGGACCCCTGGCTCCGGTTTTTCAGCGGACTTTCGGTCGTTATGCCGGCGATGTCGAGGCCCGGATAAGACGCGAGCTCGATGAGCAGGCCTATGCGCCTTACGAATTCCGCAATGTCGGCGCCCTGGTTCGGCTCGGAAAACGGGATGCGGCGTTCAGGACGCTACAGTTTCTTTTCCAAGGAAGACGCCCGGCTGCGTGGAATCAGTGGGCCGAGATCGTCTGGCGCGATCCCCTCGCGCCGCGTTTCATCGGCGATATGCCTCATTCGTGGATCGGGGCGGAATTCATCCAGGCTTTCCTGACCCTGTTTGCTTACGAAGAGACCGATCGGCGCCTGGTGATCGGTGCCGGTTTGCCGCGCCATTGGGTGGAAGCGGCGGGGGGCGTGGGAGTCGCGGGGCTGAAAACGTCCTATGGAATACTGAGTTATCATGCCGAAGTGCCTGCCCCCGGCGAAACCCGGATCCGGATCGATGAGGGTCTGACGATCCCGCCGGAAAACATCATCATCGATTTGCCCCTGCCGCAGGCGCCGCGCCGGATCGAAGTGAACGGCAAGGCGCAGACGTTGACCAATGGCCGATTCTTACTTCGGGATCTTCCGGCCGAGGTGGTTTTCCGCTATTGACCCGAGATTTTCCACGGCGAGCCGCTTGCACCGATAAGAACTGCGGGTGAATCGTAACCGAGAACTGACCGTTTCCTGACGACTCTTGTGCTCTAGCGGGTCTATGATCACTATCGACGTAACTGACAAAAGAGTCTTTTGCATGTTTCTTCTAGAGTCTAAACAACAGATCAGTTGCTTTGCCAGATTCTTCTTTGTGGGCCTTGCGGTATCCGCCACGTCTTTGCTGGCCACCGTTGCCTTCGTAGTGTTCATTCTGGTACCCGAGGAAGTGCGAAGCGCCACGCTACGCGGACCGCTTTTTCCTTGGTAAGTGATTGGCAATATGGTAAGGCTCGAAAATCCTGCTGGCGTGCCGTTGTCGGATAATTCCGAACGCAACCGTTAGCGGTTGACTGCTCTTCCCCAGCCTGTCCGGTTGAGGCGCGCAGCCCCCCTCGCATTTCTGCTTCCGGCCACGCTCATGTTCAGGTATGGCCGCGATTTACTACTTGAAGTGTTTGCAAGTAGTCGCGGACCTCGGCTGATAGTTATACTAAGTTCCGATACGGTGCCTATTTAAGCGCATCATCGAATAAGGCGAGCCGAATTGGGCGGCGCCTTTCATATTCATCGATCGGCCGATACCATGAAAACGAAGAAGGCTGATCCTTACATCAGCGTTTGAATTCGTCCCCTTATACTTTCAACACCGGTTGACATGCTTTTTAGCCAGATGGATCGGCCATCGGGCTTTGCCGGAACATTGCTTGATTCAGCGAGATGCCAAAAAATATTCTGACGATCTCCATTCTTGCCGCTCTCGTGCTGGGTGTGGCCTGCGGAGAACTGGTCCGCCGTTTCGTTCCCGATCCGGACGAAATCAAAACGTTCGTCAGTAATGTCTCGCTCTTGACCGAGGTTTTCATGCGCCTCATCAAAGCGATCATCGCTCCGCTCGTGTTCTCGACTCTGGTGGTCGGAATCGCCAAGCTGGGCGATGTCAAGGCGATCGGTCGACTGGGCGGAAAAGCCCTGTTCTATTTCTTCGTTGCGAGCCTCGCTTCGCTCTCGCTCGGCATGGTCCTGGTCAATCTGGCACAACCGGGCGTTCAGCTCCATCTGCCTGTCTCTCAGGACGCCGTACATGCTGCTCTGCCTGCAAACCACTTTGACCTGAAGACGCTCCTCCACCACGTGATTCCGCGAAATGTAGTGGAAGCCATGGGGAACAACGAGATCTTGCAAATCGTCGTGTTCGCATCGTTTTTTGGGGTGGCGGCGGCAACAACTGGAGATCGGGGCGAACCCATTATCGCCGCGCTGGATGCCCTGGGGCACGTGATGCTGCGGGTGACCGGCTACGTCATGCTGTTGGCGCCATTAGCCGTGTTCGGGGCGGCCGCGGGGATTATTGCCCAGAAGGGAACAGGTATTATCTCGACCTACGGTACGCTGATGATCGAGTTCTATCTGGCGCTGGTACTGCTCTGGGGAATGCTGATTTGCGTGGGATTTCTGGTGATTGGGACGCGGATAAAAAACTTGCTTTCGCGGCTTGGCGGACCGTTCTTGCTGGCTTTCAGTACGGCCAGCAGCGAGGCCGCATTTCCGAAGACGCTGCAGGAACTGGAGCGGTTCGGTTGTCCCAACCGCATTGCCAGTTTCGTGCTTCCCTTGGGTTATTCCTTCAATCTGGATGGCTCGATGATGTACATGACCTTCGCGACCTTGTTCATCGCCCAGGCGTACGGCATCGATTTATCGCTTCACCAGCAAATCATCATGCTGCTTACGCTGATGCTTACCAGCAAAGGCATCGCGGCCGTGCCGCGGGCGTCACTGGTCATCATTACCGGCGCACTATCGATGTTCGATATCCCGGAAGCGGGGCTGCTACTGCTCTTGCCTATCGACCATTTCCTGGACATGGGACGTTCCGCCACCAATGTTCTGGGCAATGCAGTGGCCGCGACGGTTCTGTCGAAGTGGGAGAAGCAGCTTCGCCATTGAAGACACTTCGGCTGACTATCCACAGTTTCGGTGGACAATCCTGTGCCGCAGCGATGCGCTAGCTTTGGGCTGGCCGCACCTCGCGTGAGGCGAGCAAGGTCCTGAGGATACCGGGGTCGATCGGCTTGACCAGATGATGATTGAAACCGGCCGCTGCGCTTCGCTGTCGGTCTTCGGCTTGTCCGTACCCCGTCAGGGCGAAAAGCGTCATCGAGTCTCCGTATTCCTTTCGTAAGTGCTGAGCGACTTCATAGCCGCTCATTCCCGGCAAACCGAGATCGAGCAAAACCACATCCGGCTTATACGTCTGGCATATATCCACTGCGGACCGGCCGTCATGGACGATGCGTGTTTCATGTCCCCACAGCTTCACCAGCAGGGCCATCGATTCCGCCGCGTCGTAATTGTCGTCCACCACCAGAACCCGTAGCACGGGCGGTGCTTCGGACGCCGGTAGAGCGCTCCAAGAGTGGGAAACCAGCTCGGTTTTTGCAGACAAAAGCGGGAGGTAGATAATGAACTCGCTGCCTTTTCCAGGTCCGTCGCTGCGCGCTTCGACATAGCCCCCGTGCATTTCCACCAGCCGTTTGACCAGTGAGAGCCCGATGCCCAATCCTCCGCGGGCACGGTCGATCCCCGGATCGACTTGGGCGAAGAGGTCGAAGACTTCGGACAGATCGTTCTCGGCAATTCCGATACCGCTGTCTCGAATCGAGACGAGGACTTCGTCCTTCCGGTCCTTGACGGTCACCCAGATGTGTCCGCCGTCCGGAGTGTACTTGTTGGCGTTATTGAGAAGATTGTCGAGTACCTGCGTTAATCGAACATCATCGCCCTCGACATAAAGAGGACAGGGCGGCAGAGTCAGCGTGACGGTATGCCGATGCGCCGATGCGCTGGGCCGGTGGTTTTCCACGACCCGAGCGGTTAAGGCCACGAGATCCACGGGCAGTTTGTGCAGGTTGATTTTGCCGCGCGTGACCCTTGAAACATCGAGAAGGTCGTCCACCAGCCGAGCCAGGTGCTGGGTCTGCCTCTCGATCATTTCGAGCGGCCGTTGACTCTCGGGCAGTAGCGGCACTTGGCGATGCAGGATATGGACGGCGTTACGGATCGGCGCCAGAGGATTCCGAAGCTCATGGGCCAGCATCGCCAGGAATTCGTCTTTGCGGCGGTCAGCATCGGCAAGCTCGGCCGCTCGGCGCCGCAACGAGTCTTCCAGCCGCTTGTACTCGCTTAAATCGACGATGAACGCGATCCAGGTGAACGGTGAGCGTTCCAGCGCAGTGGCGCAGATCAGGATCGGCACCCGAGTGCCGTTCTTACGGATGAATTCTTTCTCGAAAGGCGTGATCGCGCCGTGATCCAATAACTGGTTCCGAGCCGCTTCATCCAAGGCTTGGTATTCGGGCGGCGTCATCTCCGGCCAGCGTAATCTTCCCGCCTGCAGATCCTCACGGCTGTAACCCAACATATCGAGGAAGATCTGGTTGGCATTGCAGATCTGGTCTTCGATTCCCTCAAACACTCCGATGATATTGGCTTCCACCAAGCGCCGGGCGCGCATTTCGCTTTCGCGCAAGGCCTCTTCGGTTTGCCGGCGCTCGATGGCCAAAGCCAGCGTATAGGCAACGGCGCGCAGGAATTGGGCATCATCCTCGGTAAAAGCGCGGTGCTTTTTGGTATGCACGCCCAACACGCCGTAGGGCCGCGCATACCCGGGAATGGTGATGCTCATGCCACTCACGACGCCGTGCTCGAAGAGCAGAGGCGGACCGCTGAAGCGCGTCTCGCTGCGAAGGTCGTCGACGATGACCGGTTCGCCGGCGATCAGGGTGCTCTCGTCGGCCGGTTTGGAGATTAGCAGCGTGTAACCTGCTTGAGACTCCAAACCGGCGCTGACCGTTGCTTCTCCAACCAATCCTTCTCGCCAGCCCACACCCGCCTTCAATCGTAAGGCCCGACCATCGGGAAGAAGCTCCAGGATTTTCGTGTACTCGATGTCGAGACACTGGGCGATCTGTTCCACGGCGTGCTTCATCAGCCGATCAAGACTGGTGCCGGCCAGGGCCGATTGGCTCAGATCGGCGAGAATAGCCTTGCGGTGCGCGTGCTCCTGGATTTCGGCCTCGGCAGTCTTGTGGGGAGTGATATCGCGTATGACGCTTATGGTTAAGGTACCTTCCTCCGCCTTGATGGGCGCCAGATGGACGTCCACGGGAAACTCGCTGCCGTCCCGTCGCAGGCCGTAGAGTTCGGGGCGCTGGCTCATCTTGAGCCGATAAGGCGCTGCGCGGTAGTGCTGCCGGTGATCGATATGACGTGCTCTATAGCGCTCCGGAATCAAGCTCTCGATTGGTCGACCCAGTAAATCTTCTCGATCGTAGCCGAACAATCGCTCCAGCTCCGCGTTGATTTGCCGGATGCGGCCTTGAGAATCGACGACCGCGATAGCATCCGGCAAGGCTTCGAAAAGAGCCTGGCACAGCGTTTGATTCTCGGGCGATATTGCTTCGCTCGGCTTGGGCTTCGCGCGATCCCAGAGAGTTTCAAAAGAGCAGGGATTGATCTGTTTCATGATGCTGCACGCTGGGACGGCGGAGTTTACTTCTTCCGCTCCCTGAACGTTAGTGTCTCCTTATGGCATCGACGCAATCGGAGACCGATGGACCATTAAAGACCGCCGAGAATGAGTTGCTATCGGGATACATTCGCGGGAGCACTGCGCGTCTCGGTACCGGGGTGTGGTTATTCATCGCGGTTTGACCTATTCAAACCCGTCCTGGTTTCCATGATTTTAGAGCCTTACGCGATATTTGGTGGAAGTTTCTTTGAGTTTGTCCTAAACGCGGGGCTCGCCGATAGCTGCGCTTTCGCCGATGTGAACGCCGCTCTGTTTTCACTGCCTGAAGTTCGGCAGGTGGTACAGGCCGTCCGCAGCTTGTCATCAGCCGGAAACAATTTATCGAGAAGATATAAGCCGAGGATCTTGGTGCATCAGGTGTCGCACCAAACCGGACCAGGGACGGTCTACCTTTGCTGATAGGCTTCGGTCTCCAAAATCATTTGCCGGAGCCATTCCATATACGGGGTTCCGCCGGTTCCCCTCGGGTCGCCGGTCCAGCGATTGATATATTCCTGCGCCCAGCCGTAATGGACACGGCGGAAAGAGGCAATCGCCTCGAGTATGGCATTAAAAGATTCTTTGTAGCGGGGGTGTCGGACGTTCGGCATGGCCTCGACCTCCTCGATGAGCCGGCGATGTTCGATAGGCATGTAGTTCCGCATGTCGGCCAAATGATCGGTCAAAGCCGAACGCTGGTGCGGAATCTTCAGGAACGCAACCAAAGTCGGCATGATACTGCTCTGCGCGCCGGTCTCGCCGCGGAATCGGATAGGCGCTTGGTCCACGCACTCATAAGTCACGCCGTCGAAAAATCGGATATACGGCCTAAAAGTCTTGTAATACAGGCGTGCATCCATTTTCTCGGGTATCCGTTTGAGCACTTCGACTTGGCGTCGCACTGCACTTTCGATTTGCCACAGTTCGGTGCCGATGTCGGAATTCGGATCGACGGCGAATTTCCGTTTGACCGAAGCAATGGCGGCCAGAATGTCTGCGGCAATCGCCTCGATTTCCACATGTACCAGAATGAACCAGTGTTCATCGTACATGTGAACGAAATTCTGGATCGTGTCGATGTTCCCCAACCGAATCGGCTGGTCTTTGCGGAAGCGCTTCCAGTTATACAAGGCATAGCCGTCGTAGCTCAAAATCGGCGGACGCCCCAACAGCAGGCAGGCTTTTGCCAGCGGTACGGCGATGTTGCGCGGCAGCATTCGCGCCGGTTCCATCCCGACCTGATTGACATAAGCGGAGGCGAGAAAACCGATCCGTAGGTAGTACAGCCGAAGCTGCGGCAGCGTTTCGGCAGTGACCGGTTCCTCCCAGCTCGGGATATCGAGCTCCCGCGCATAAGCGCGAAATCCTACGTCATGCAGAAGGCTCGGCAAATCACGGCCGACCTCGTCGATTACGGCGTAGCGGGAATCGTAAGGGAAGGCCGTGAGGGGGTCCTGTTCTGGTAGAAAGCCGCGCTCAGCATAATGGGATTTCAACAGTTCGCTTGCTCCGGCCTGCGAGGCTCCCGGGCCGAGTCTGTCGTACTGCCCGTGTGTGTCGGTGATCATTGCTGCTCCGGTGAAAAGCGGGTTTTGCTGCGACTGAGACCCCGGTTATGCGAACTTCGTTCGCTTTGTGGGGAGTAGTCTCCGTGGTAATGGCCTTCCGAGCTACTATGCGGCGGCTCCCTTATCAATCCTCCGAACGGCAATCCGAGTCCTTTTGGCTCGTCGATATCCGCCGCGACACCGAGCCACTTTATGATTTGAATTTTTCCGTGTCCAGTCGGGGGGGGGTAATCGACTTGCCGTCGATAGCGGCATGCCGCATGGACGCATTCCGTGCAGCGCGTCAACCACGTCTTGAACGGTGCCGGTCCAGAAGTCCGATGTCTCCGGCACCGTTCATGAGTGCCCGGAATGTCCCAACAAGAACCCGAGGGTTTCCAGCAATACCCCGAATCCTAGAAAAACCAGGCCGATCCAGGCGTTCTCCGGAGCAAGCAGAAACAGCACTCCCCCGGTTGCCAGTAAACCCAAAGATATACGCCTGCGACTGGTCGGACTCTTGAGCATGGGGATCGATGCTACGGTTCAGCCCCAAGCGATTTCAGTTGATTAAATTGCTCCGGAGTCAATACGGCATTGATCGCCGCGCGGGAACTCAAAGCCGTGTTCACCAATGCGTCGAAAGCCGCCGTGTGATTTTTTGCCGCAATACGGATAGCCGCCTCGTCGCTCGCCGGGTTCAGAAAGAGGCGATAGGCCGATCGTTGGGTTTCACGAAGTTTCTTGCCGATTTCCTTGATCTTTTGCTGATTGTCTTGGTGTATCCGCACGATCTTGCCGATTTGTTCGTCGGACAGCTTGAGCTCGTTGACGTGGCGAAGCATCACGTTTTCATAGCTTTCATGCGCCCGCAATCCGCCTTCTTGCAAGCTTTCCAATAGCTTGCGCAGCTTGGCGCCATGCGCGCTGTCCATGGCGCGCGGCTGGCTTTCGGTTGCGGGCGTTTTCGCGGCTGCCGGCAATCCCCATGCGGTTAATGCAAAAACCGATGCCGTCAACAAAGCGGAGAGCTTTTTCATGGGTTTCCTCGTCATCCAACGCCGATCGTCAGATCATTGCGCTTCGAGGCCGACGAGCAACGCCCGGTAAGCGCATCGTCGAGTGTGCCCCGGGAGAACGTTGGACATAACGAGCACCGGAAAGCACTAATCGCGTCGGCCATCGACTTGAATAACCGGGCGACTCGGCCCTGAGCCAATTTCGACCGTCATCGAAATATTCGATCGGACAGCCCGTGGCCTAGTTCCGCCTGGACCACCGCACTCGTGAGTCTCGTGCTGACGGCAGTTGGTCGACTATTCGTGGGCCCCAAGATTTTTTCGCAAACGAAGGCCGCGCACTATGGTCTATCAAAGATTAAAGCGTATCCTTGTAGGAAGCCGGCATGTACGACTGGATTGTCGTTGTCCCGGTGTTCGGGCATGGCTGTAACCTGTTCGGATTCTTGGGCTTCGACCGAAAAGCCGGTTATTGTTCTAGTAAAGGAGATAGACGATGCGGAAGGCTTTCTACGGACGCTGCGCCCCCCGGTTTTTCGTGCTTCGAATTATCTTGGCAAGTGCTCTTACGGCCTATGCGTCTTTACTCTCCGCGAGATCGGTCGATACCGGGAGACACCGCGTGATAGCCGCCGAGATCATTGTTCTGCCCGCGCCGCATACCGCGGGTTCCATGTCATTGGAAGAGGCCTTGCACAGGCGCGATTCGGTTAGGGAGTTTCTCGGGACGCCGATGTCGTTGGAAGACGTATCTCAGCTCTTATGGGCCGCTCAGGGAATCACCCACGACGATCAGCTCCGCACCGCCCCTTCGGCCGGTGCGCTTTATCCGTTGGAGCTGTACCTAGTGGGCGGCGACGTTCTCAATCTGCCGGCAGGCATTTACCGGTATCTCCCTCAACGGCACCGGTTGGAGGTGATCCGTCGCGGCGATTTTCGGGCCGATCTCGCCGCCGCGGCAATGCATCAGGATTGGCTGAAAGACAGCGCGGCAATCCTGGTATTCGCTGCCGTGGAGGAGCGAACGACCGCAAAGTACGGCTCCCGCGGCCGCGCCTACGTCCATACGGAAGCCGGGCATGCGGCGCAGAACGTTTTGCTTCAGGCGGTATCCCTGGGACTTGGCGGTACGCCGGTCGGGGCATTCGATGACGAGTGGTCGGCGCAAGTTCTGGACCTTCCAGCGGAGGAGAAGATCCTATATTTGGTGCCCATCGGAAAGCCGCGCTAAGAGGTTATGCGAGAAGCTACTCGCGTCCCATAGAGGCCCTTTCGACTGAGCCTAGGACGGGCACGCTCTTGGGCTGCCCGCGAGGCTTCCCTTATACCCTCCAAGAGACGCCGGCGGCGAGAGCGATCCCCCTTGTATCCTGGAACGGCACCGTGCCGATTGACGGTTTTGATCATTCAGGGAGTGAACCATGCGACGTTTGCACATTGCCATCGTCGGTTTCGGCAGACTCGGTTTGGCGTGTGCCGAAGCGGCACGGAACGACGAACAGATTGTCTTGGCCGGTGTCGTACGCCGACCGGAGTCGCCGCAGATCCTGCCCGCTCCCTTCGATCGGATTCGTGTCGTTTCCCATATCCGCGAATTATCCGGTCTCGATGCGGTGTTGGTCTGCATCCCAGCGGAGTGGGTTAGGGGCTGCGTACACGATTTGCTCCAACTGGGTCTGCCGGTCGTCGAGTGCGCAAGATTCCATGGCGAGGCTGTTCTTGAGCACAAGCAGGCCATAGATCGCTGGGCGATCCGCTTCGAGCGGCCCGCTGTAGTGGGCGCCGGCTGGGACCCTGGGGCGCTGTCCTTGATGCGGGATTTGTTCGCTCTGCTCACGCCGAAAGGACACACCGACATCAGTCATAGGCCCGGCATCAGCCTGCATCACACCACGCTGGCCGGCTCCGTACCGGGAGTTAAGGGGGCGCTTTCGACGGAACACCGGAACGCCGACGGGCAGATGGAGCGCTATGTCTATGTCGAATTGGCGGACGGCGCGAGACTGGAAGAAGTGAAAGCGGCCGTTGCCGCTGACCCGCTGTTCGGGGGCGACATCACCACCGTATTTCAGGTCGAGAGTATGGCGGCGCTCGAGGACGAGCACGGCGTACTGCTGCAACGCCACGGTTCGGCCGGTCAAACCAAACACCAGTATCTGATGTTCGAAGCGCGCCTTTCCGAGGCCGCCCTGAGCGCTCAAATGATGCTGGCGGCGGCCCGTGCGCTGCCCGGTTTGAAGCCTCGCGCTTATTCGCTGTTCGATCTGCCTCTGGGCGCCCTTTGGGGTGAGTTGCGTAAGGATTCGGAACAGACGTTTCTCTGAGTCGCTGCCGTGCATCCTTATATCTCGATTCTTCCGTTCACAAGAAGCAGAATTTCCGGCTGATCACCGGGAGAGCGACCTCGGATCGGTAGGTTACGCGGAGCCTGTCCTGAGCCTGTCGAAGGGCCTGTCCCGAGCGGAGACTAGGGGCTAACTCACCATCTACGATGAATGTTCACTCGAATGCCGAATGGAATTAGCTATGTTCGCCTGTTTTCTTCCGAATCGGCGAAGGTATGTTGGCCAAGAATGCGTGAAACAAGGTCGGATCGTAACCGACAGCAAATCCCAGCAAGGATAATAGTCCCGCCATCCTGAGATACTGGGCGGCATTGGTCTCGCTGATCGCTTCCGTCGTTCCGCCGGGAATTCCGATGGCCAAACCGGCGATGTACAGCAGATAAACCAGAAAGCTGCGGCACATGCTGGCCAATGGAGATTCTACCCGGTAGGCCATGCTTACGGGAGCCAATGCCTGGTCGGAGTCTGCGGGTTGATCCTGGTCTTCGGTCCCTGCTTGATACCCCTTGAATGTCAACCGGCTCGATACTCCACCTATCACGCCGGAGAGGCATGTCAGTATGGCGACGTTGGTGTAGGTGTAAAGAGAAGCTGCGATGATGAAATCGTGCCAATTGAACGATGCCGCGAGATGGTCGCGATAGGGGCGTGACGAAATCAGCAGTCCTGAACCGAACAGCGTGATCCAGGCGACGAGACCCAAAAAGCCTATGACATAATCGACCCATTTTCGGTATGGCATAGTTTTCATCTTGGCGCCTCCTTTGATAAAGCGCCTTGATTTTAGAAGCTTTTGGGGGATTAGCCATACCGCTGTCCAAGCGCCAGCAATTTTCTGCTCGAAAAGGCTCGATCATTCCTCCGACCAAGGTTCACCGCTTCCTTGCCGCGACTTTTTCTCGCCGGGCTCTTCCGGAGTTCCCGCCGAGGGTTCCTGTTCCAAGGGCTCTTCTTCCGGAAATCCCTCGCCCCACTCGTCTCCGCCTTCTTCCGGGCTTGTACCGGTCGGCCGCTCCTGGGACTTTTCGATTTCCTTCAGAGGCTCGACCCAATCTTCGGGCGGCGTATCGGAGACTTCGGTACCCGTGAGATCGTCCACTTCCGAGACGTCCAGAGGCCCGCTCCAGTTTTCCGGCGCCTCGATAGGCTGAATCTCGAGCCGGTACCAGGCATCGAAATCCATCTCTTCCACATCTCCGTCGAAATGCTGGATCTCCACCAAATCCGCCTCCTCATCCACGAAGACGACCTGGAAGGCTTGACCCTTGTCCAGATGTTGGTACCAATTGCCGACAATAGGATCCGCTTCAGAATTCATCGTTATGCCCTCGTCTTATACACCGAGATCTCGTTCTACCGGCGAGCGGCTCGGATACCCTAAGGAACGCTCGGCCGGTAAGCTAGCCGAATCGAAATTGAGTCTGTCCATCCTTTAGGTCTGCAAAGCAGATGGAAGTTTAAATTGGACGAAACGGCCGAGAGCCGTCGCCGGATCATCGATCGGGCGTGCAAACGCTCTAAATTGACAAAGCTCACATAGCAGAAGAAATTCTTAAACCTCAACGGTCAGCCGATCAGAGAACTTTTCATCAACCGCAACCACCGAAGGACATGTTCGTCATGCTGTGGGATATTTCGCCCGTCGCCTTCACCATTTCCATAGGCGCTTTCCAGCTTCCGGTCCACTGGTACGGACTTTTCTTCGCGTCGACTTTCGTCTACGGTCTGTTCGTCTTCCGTTACTTGTTTCGGCGTGAGGGACGGCCGGAGGACGAGGTTTACGATCTGGTGCTGTTCGTCCTTGCCGGAACCGTGATCGGAGCCCGCTTGGGCCACGTGCTGTTTTACAATCCGGGTTTTTATCTGACGCATCCGTGGAAAATCCTCGCGGTGTGGGAAGGCGGGCTCGCGAGCCACGGCGCGGTGGTCGGCATTCTGATCGCGGTCTGGCTATATTCCCGTCGGGCGACCAATCAATCGTTCCTCTGGGTGTGCGATCGCATCGGCGTTACCGTACCTTTGTCCGGATGCCTGATCCGCATCGGCAATTTCTTCAACTCGGAAATCCTGGGCCACCCCGCCGACGTTCCCTGGGCGATTGTCTTCGCCCGGGTCGATTTGCTGCCGCGCCACCCGGTACAGCTTTACGAGGCTTTCTGTTACTTGTTGATTTTTCTGGTCCAGTTTCGCTTTTATCTCAGGCGCGGGAATAGCGTGCCTGAGGGCTATATGTTCGGTCGCTTTTTCATCCTGGTATTCGGTACCCGCTTCGTCCTGGAATTCTTCAAGGAGGGCCAGGCCGCTTTCGAGTCCGGCTGGACGATTACCATGGGCCAATGGCTGAGTATTCCGGCGATGCTGGTCGGGATGTATTTGGTGCGGCGAGCGTGGCGCTTGCAGCGGGCGTTCGGAGCCGATTTGAATGCCGCGCCGCCCCAGTCGGATGCTTGATCGCGAAACGGATTATCGACCTTTGCGGTAGATGGGCAGTCCTGGTCGCCAAGGATTCCATTCGGGCGGCATTTCGGGCAGCGATTCGTGCGCACCGATCACGAGAAGCCCTCCGGTCGACAGGCGAGCGTCGAGACCGTGCAGGATGTCCCGCTGCAGGGCGATCGAGAAGTAGGTAAATGCGAGGTTGCGGCAGAGAATGAGATCGAAGCGGCCGTCCGGCAAGGTTTTGCGCAGATCCTGCACGGCCCAGCTCACCGGTCCGCGATATTCCGGTTTGATGCAGTACCGTCCCTGATTTTCCGTGAAGGCTAGGTCGCGCCAAGGCGGCGGCAATTCCTTGAGACTGCTCGGCGGATAGCAGCCGCGCCGGGCTCGGGCAATCTGATCCGGATCGGCATCAGTGGCGGTCAGTTCAAACGCGATATCCGGAACCTGCGGCGCGATTTGCAGCGCCCAGATCAAAGTCAGCGTGTACGCCTCCTCGCCGGCGCCGCAGCCTGCGCTCCAGCCGCGGATACGGCGTTCACCGCGGGTTCGGCAGAGGCGAATCAGCTCCGGCAATCCGTCGCGGGCGAGAATATCGAAGACCCGGCGGTCGCGGTAAAAGCGGGAGATCGTAATTCGGCAGAAACTATCGAGCCGCGGCCATTCCTCCGCGTGAGTTTCGAGGTGGCGGCGATAAGCGTCGAGATCATCCATCTGCAATTCCGCCATACGTCGAGCGATGCGCCTGATCACCTGACGCCGGACTTTGCGGAACCCCGGCCAGCGCAGTTCCAGGCGCGGCAAGGCCCATTGCAAGAAATCCACCCATTTAGCTTCCTGGTCCGTCACCGTTGCGTCCTTTTGAATCAAGGGTTCGCGCAACGCCGAACATTCAGGGAGTCCGCAGAGAGGCCCGGAGAACCCTTGCCGCGTCGACCGACCGTGGACGGCTTCCTTCGCTCGCGATCACTTGGGCAGCGAGAAGCAAGCCGAAGCGCAGACAGGTTTCGGGGGCGGCCCCTTGTGCAAGTCCGTACAGAAAGCCGGCGTCGAAGGCGTCGCCACCGCCGGTTCGATCGGCCTCTGTCGCCGGGAACGCGGGATGGGCGTATTCGCCGCTCGGTCCCAACGCCACCGCCCCTCGGGCGCTCTGGGTAACGACCAAAAAGCTTGAAGGCGAGAGACGCTTCCGCGCTTCGCGCGGATCGGTCGAACCGGTCCAGCGGCGCAGCTCGGTTTGGTTCATGAAGATCAAATCCAGCCGGGGGATCATTTCTTCCGTAGGCCCTTCATCCAGATCGCAGGAGACGGTGGCGCCCCGTTCCTTGGCGAGACGGATCAAGGGCAACGCGAGCTCGTGCAGAGAGGTCGCCACGTGCAAGTGCGCGCCAGGGTAAAAAATCCGGCCATCGATCTCCGCCGGATCGAAGCAAGCGTTCGCCCCGCCCGAAGTGACCATGCGCTTGCTGCCGGGAGTCGCGAAAATGGCGGCCATTCCGGTAAGACTCCGGCTGGTGCGCTGAATCAGGCTTGTATCCGTCCCAGCTTCGGCCAGCGCCGCGATGGCAAGCGTGCCGAAGGGGTCGTCGCCCACGCACCCGAGCATTCGTACAGACTGGTTGAGCCGCGCCAGCCAATAGGCCGTATTGGCGGCCGATCCGCCGTAGTTCAAAGCGCATTTTCGGCAGCGCAGTTTTTCGTGTTCTTCCGGCAGGCGCTCGATCGGAAACGTGAGATCCGCGTTCAAGCTCCCGGCGCAGATAAATCGGGTAATCATGTTTAACCTTAGCCGTCGGTTAAAGCGTAAGATAAGCCTATTCCGCCGCTCGGACCAAACGAGGTCTTATGACTAGATTGTCTCGCATGATGCGCGAGATCGAGGAGGAGGTTACCGTCACCCGGCATCTGATCGGCAAAGACACGCTGAATCCGAGGGTGCTGGACGCGATGCGAAAAGTCCCTCGTGACCGTTTCGTGCCTTCCGAGTCCAAGGCTTACGCGTACGAAAACGGACCCCTGCCCATCGGTTACGGTCAAACCATCTCCCAGCCCTACATCGTGGCCTTGATGACCGATCTCCTCGATCCCGAACCGGACGACATCGTTCTGGAAATCGGCACCGGTTCCTGCTATCAGGCGGCGGTCCTGTCGCTGTTGGTTAAGCGGGTTTACACGGTGGAAATCATTGCGGAACTGGCCGAGCAGGCGAAAGAGCGGCTGATGCGCCTCGGCTACGCCAACGTCGAGGTCCGTGCCGGCGACGGCTATCACGGTTGGCCGGAACATGCGCCCTATGACGGCATCATCGTCACGGCGGCCGCCCCGTACCTGCCGAAAGCCTTGCTCGATCAGCTCAGGCCCGGAGGCAGGATGGTGATCCCTATCGGGCTGCCTTATCGCCACCAGGAACTGATGCTGGTGGAGAAGGACGAGCAACGCCAAATCGAAACCCGGAGCATTTTGGATGTGGCCTTCGTGCCGCTCACAGGAGACTCGATGATCGAACCGGAGCGCGAATCCGTGACGCGCATCGATCGAACGAACGAATACGGATGGAGAACGACCATGACTGCAAAATTATCGGATGCCCAGATCAACGAGCTGAAACTGGCGCTCAAGAGCCGCTATCGAGATCTCAGGGAAGAAATCCGTCAGGAGCTCTTGTCTTCGGATAACGAGCAATACATCGATCTCGCCGGTCAGGTTCACGACATGGAGGAGGAATCCGTCGCGGACTTACTGGTGGACCTCAACCTGGCCATCATCGACCGGCACATTCGGGAGCTTCAGGCGATAGACGCAGCCCTGCTCAGAATCGCCAACAACGAGTACGGTATCTGTATCGAGTGCGAAGGGGAGATCGGCTATCCTCGGCTGAAGGTAAATCCCGCGGCGCTGAGGTGCCACGATTGCCAGGAGCGATACGAGCATACCCACGCCGCCACTTCGCCGAGCTTATAGGGAACGGCCGGATATGCGGCGGTACCGTGCGGAACCGGATAGAGGGCCGCCGGTCCGCGCATCCGCCATTCGGTCGATCCGGGCTAATCCAGCACGTGGGACGCCAACCCGTCCGCCAGCTTGGGCTCGAACCAGGTCGATTTCGGGGGCATGACCTTTCCCGCATCGGCCACGGCCATCAAGTCTTCCATGCGGGTAGGGTGCACCGAAAACGCCACGGCCATTTCGCCGGAATCGACGCGGCGCTCCAGTTCGCGTAAGCCGCGGACGCCGCCGACGAAGTCGATCCGCCGGTCGCGGCGGGGATCGGAGATGCCGAGGACCGGCGAAATGAGGTTGTCCTGCAAGAGACTGACGTCGAGCCGCGCCACCGGGTCCGCGGGGATCAACTCGGGTCTTATGGTCAGCTTGCGCCAGTGTCCGCCGAGATACACGCCGAACTGGCCGGGATTTTCCGGTTTCACCGGATTGTCGGCTTTTTCTATGGCAAAGCGCTCGGACACCCGGCTCAGAAACTCCGCTTCGCTCAAACCGTTCAAATCCTTGACCAACCGGTTGTAATCCATGATCCGCATCTGGCTCTTGGGAAATATCACCGACAGAAAGTATTCGTAGCTTTCATCGCCGGTATGGCCGGGATCGGATTGCCGGCGCGAGGCCGCAACCCGCGAAGCCGCGGCGGAACGGTGATGCCCGTCGGCGATATACAGTGCCGGCAGCGCATCGAAAAGTTCGGTGAGCCGGGCGATGGTATCTTCATCGCGAATGCTCCAGAACGTATGCCGCACGCCGGACTCCGCTACCGCGTCGGCTTCGGACGGTTGCTCGGCGGTTTTCGCCAACAGGCTGTCGATCTCGGGCGCATCGGGATACGCCAAAAGCACCGGACCGGTCTGAGCGTTCAACGCCACGATCTGGCGTACCCGGTCGTCCTCCTTGTCGGGGCGGGTGAACTCGTGTTTGCGGATGCGGTTGGCGTCGTAAGCGGCGACACTGGCGGTCGCGACCAGGCCCAACTGCGTATGGTCGCCCATGACGAGGCGATAGGCATAATAGAGCGGCCGGTCGTCTCGCTTCAGGATGCCGGAATTCAGCATCCGCTTCAGATTGTCCGCGGCCTTGGCATAAACCTCCGGAGCGTAAGCGTCGGTTCCGGGCGGCAAATCGATTTCCGGTTTGGAAATGTGCAGAAAGCTCCACGGACGGCCCGCCGCCAGCGTTCTGGCTTCTTCGGTATTCAACACGTCGTAGGGCGGTGAGATAACCTCCGCGGCGCGACCGGGCGCCGGACGGAGAGCGGAGAAGGGGCGGATGAGGGGCATGGTCGTTTTCCTGAGGGCAATGGCTGAATTCTAACACCGGAGCCGAGAAACCTTATTTCAGTAATGACTCGTGCGGCTGTCAGTAATTTCACCGGGTCGTTGGTCCAATGGAGCAAGGAATGGCGAACTGGAGCCCAATGACGATGTCCTGTATTCTCCCTCATCTTTCGAGGCTAGAGCATTTCCCGGTTCGGTGTAGCGCCCCGGCTGTAGGTCGGGAATCCCTTCCCGACGTGGCTGTCGGCAAAGGATTGCCGACCTACGACTATGCGTCTTGTTCTACCATTAGCAGTTTCAGCCCCTTGTATCGAGGTCTTCATTTCAACATGAGCAAAGCCTATCGTCCGATTTTCGTTGCAACGCTTCTTTTGCAAGCCGCCTGTGTCAGCGTTTCGAATCAGCCTCGCGGGATTTACCAACCTGGCCAGATACCGGGCGAGTCCACGGCCGAGCGCCAGCCGGGTACTCCACAGGCAGGCGCGAGAGAAACCCCTGCTCCGTCATGGAGAGCGAAACCACCCGTCAGAAGCGAGCCCGTCGCTTCATCGCCTGCAGTTCTGGCCTTGTTGAGCGAGGCCGAAAACAACCGCAAAAGCGGGCAACTGGACAATGCCGCCTCCGCACTGGAAAGAGGGATACGCATTCAGCCGCGCAATCCTCTGTTGTGGCATCAATTGGCCGAAATTCGGCTCCGGCAGCATCAGCCGGGCCTTGCCGAAGATCTGGCGAAAAAATCGAACCAGCTTGCGAGGGGAAGCCAGCCGCTGACCCAAAAGAACTGGTCCATTATTGCGCAGGCGCGCCGGGCGAAAGGCGACCTGGCCGGTGCGGCGATGGCCGAGCAGAAAGCCGGGAACTGAATTGCCGGATTTGCTTTCGATCTTGGGGGCGGAAGGCCCGTTCGCTCAGTGCTTGCCGGGGTTTCGCCCGCGCCAGGGACAGGCGGAGATGGCGCAAGCCGTCAAACAAGCGATCGACGGCAAGAGCTGCCTGGTCGCGGAAGCAGGTACCGGCACGGGCAAGACCTTGGCCTATTTGGTTCCAGCGGCTTTGTCCGGCAAGAAAGTCATCGTTTCGACCGCCACCAAGACCCTGCAAGATCAGCTTTTCCGTAAAGACTTGCCTCTGGTCCGGCAAGCGCTGGCCGTGCCGTTCAAGGCGGTACTTCTGAAAGGGCGAGCCAATTATCTGTGTCCGTACCGTCTGCAAAACACCCTGGGATTCAAGGCGGGTTACGGCCCACGCGAGGCGTACGCCCTGGAGGCGATCCGGCGCTGGAGCAAGACCACCCGGACCGGTGACATCGCCGAAGTCGTCAACGTGCCGGAATCTTCGGTGCTTTGGTCTTCGGTGACCTCGACCGGAGACAACTGCCTGGGGCAGGAATGCCCCCAATACGAAGACTGTTTCTTGGTGAAGGCACGCCGCAGTGCTCAGGATGCCGATATTCTGGTGATCAATCATCATTTGCTGTGGGCCGACTGGACCTTGAAGAACGACGGCTTCGGCGAGCTTTTGCCCGACTGCGAAGCGATCGTGGTGGACGAGGCTCATCAATTCGTCGAATCGGCGGCCCAGTTTCTGGGGCTCAGCATCAGCTCCCGCCAGCTCCACGGGTTGGCGGACGATATCCTGGTCGAGCGGCTCAAGAACGCGAAAGATATGCCGCAGCTGCTCGAAGAAGCGGAACTGCTCGAGCAATTGACGGCGGAGCTGCGGCAGGCTTTGGGCGACCCTTCGCGGCGGGAGGCGTGGCACAAGGTGGCGGACGATTCGGCGGTAACCGAAAAGCTCGCCGAGTTGCGCCGGCATTTGCACGATCTCGAAGCCATCCTGAAAGAAGCCGCCGTTCGCAGCAAAGGCCTCGAGTCGTGTTGGAAACGTTGTACGGATTTGGGTGTGCGGCTGGAGACTTTCGACAAGGACGAAGGCAGCGAAGCCGTACGCTGGTTCGAGGTCTATAAGCACAGTTTTTCCCTGAACCGGACCCCGTTGGCCATCGCCGGCGAATTCGCGCGGTTTCGGAAGCACAGTCAGGCCGCCTGGATCTTCGCATCGGCAACGCTCACGGTGAGCGGCCGGTTCGATCATTTCGTCGGACAACTGGGACTCGGCGGTGCCGATTGCCGGGCTTGGGAAAGCCCGTTCGATTACCGGAACCGGTGCTTGTTGTTTCTGCCGCCGGGGCTTCCGGACCCGGCGGTCGACGGCTTCACCCAGGCCGTGGTGCGAGCCGCGCTGCCGGTTTTGAAGGCCAGCCGGGGCAGGGCATTCATGTTGTTCACCTCGCATCAGGCCTTGTCGGAGGCTGCGGCTTTGATCGCGCAGCATCTCGATTATCCGCTGTTCGTTCAGGGCAACCAGCCCAAAGCGGTGCTTCTGGAAGCCTTCAAGCAGGCCGGCAACGGTATTCTCCTGGGCACCGGGAGCTTTTGGGAGGGGGTCGACGTTCCGGGACCGGCGCTTTCCTGCGTCATTATCGACAAATTGCCGTTCGCTTCACCCAGCGACCCGGTGCTCAATGCCCGGCTCGAAACCCTCCGCCGCAACGGACTGAATCCGTTTGCGACCTATCAGCTTCCGGCCGCAACCATCGCGCTCAAGCAGGGCGTGGGGCGCTTGATCCGGGATCAGGAGGATCGCGGCGTGCTGATGCTGTGCGATCCGCGGATTTTGTCCCGCTCCTACGGGAAGGTTTTTTTGAACAGCCTGCCGGATACGCCGAGGACCCGTTTGCTCGCCGATGTGCAGCGGTTTTTCTCCAGTGAATTCGAAAAAGAGATCGCGGTATGAAGATTCTGGCCATCGAAACCGCCACGGAAGCGTGTTCGGCCGCCTTGCTGATCGATGACACCGTTCTCGAACGTTATGAGCTTGCGCCGCAGCAGCATAATCGGCTGATTCTGCCGATGATCGACTCCTTGCTGGCCGAAGCCGGAGTCAGGGTTTCGCAAGTCGATGCTTTAGCGTTCGGACGGGGGCCCGGTTCCTTTACCGGCGTCCGCATCGCGGCCGGCGTGGCTCAGGGGATTTCGTTCGCCGTCGATCTGCCGGTGGTTCCGGTTTCGACGCTGGCGGCCCTGGCGCAGGATGCCTTGATCGAGTCTCCGGAAAAGGTCGCATTTTCCTGCATCGATGCGCGCATGGGCGAAGTCTACTGGGCGGTCTACCGTAGGGGAGAATCGGGGTTGGCGGAGCTTTTGGGCGAAGAATCGGTACGGCCGGCCGAACGCGTTTCGTTTCCCGATCATGCCGAAGGCGTCGGTATCGGCAGTGGATGGAAGACCTACGGTTCGGTTCTCCAGGAGCGTTTGGGCAGCGACGTAAAAAGGATTCTGCCCGACCGCTTTCCGCGCGCGGCGATGGTGGCTCGTCTTGGCGCCGATGCTTTCGGCAGCGGTTTCTTTGTGGAGCCGGAACAGGCGCTGCCGGTTTATCTGCGCGACAATGTCGCTAAAAAGCCGGGTTCACGAACGTAGGCGGATCGATCTTTGTAGCGGTCCCGTCGAAAAACGCAGAGAAAGGGAAAAATCCCTGAGGAGGGGGCCTCTATAGTAAACTATCGGGATGGCTCAATATTTTCAGATCCACCCGGACAACCCGCAAGCTCGGCTCATTCGCCGAAGCGTCGAGATCATTCGCGAAGGGGGCGTAATCGTTTATCCGACCGATTCCTCCTACGCGTTCGGCTGTCAGATGGATAATAAATCCGGGCTGGACCGCATCCGCCGAATTCGCCAGTTGGAGGAAGATCACAATTTCACCTTGGTCTGCAGGGATCTGTCGCAGATATCGACTTTCGCGAAGATCAACAACGAAGCATTCCGACTGATCAAATCGCTGACGCCGGGGCCGTTCACCTTTATTCTCAAAGCGACCCGCGAAACGCCGCGTCGCCTGCAACATTCAAAGCGCAAAACCATCGGTATCCGCCTGCCGGACAATCCGATCACGCTGGCGCTGGTAGCGGAACTGAACGAGCCATTGTTCAGTTCGACCCTGATTCTCCCCGGCGATGATGACGCCATGACCGACCCCGAAGACATTCGCGACCGCCTCGAGAAAGAGGTGGATTTAATCATCGATGCCGGAGTCGTTCCCTATACGCCGACCACTATCATCGGCTTTATCGAAGACACGCCGGAGATCGTCCGGCAGGGGTCGGGCATCGTCGCCTCGCTTCAGTAACCACGTTCATTCCTACAAAGATTGCACCAATGGAAGAACTTACCTTCGCTCAACGTTTCGCCATCTGGATCCTCCCGGTCCTGTTCGCCATTACCCTGCATGAAGTGGCCCATGGCTGGGTCGCCAAGATGCTGGGCGACAACACGGCGGCCCGGCTCGGCCGTTTATCTTTGAACCCGCTTCACCACATTGATCCCGTGGGCACCTTGCTGGTGCCTGGAGTGCTGTTGGCGCTGGGCGGTTTTATCTTCGGCTGGGCCAGGCCCGTCCCGGTGGATTTCGGCAAACTGCGTCACCCGAAGCGGGATATGGCGCTGGTCGCCGTTGCTGGACCCGCTGCTAATTTCTTGATGGCGATAGCCTGGGCGCTAGTCGCCCGTTTGGCCAGCGCCGTGGATTTTGATTACGTGTCGGTACCCTTGGGTCTCATGGGCGTCGCCGGCATCGTCATCAACATCGTGCTGATGCTTCTGAACTTGCTTCCGATTCCGCCGCTCGACGGCGGGCGGATCGCCGCAAGTTTCTTGCCGCCCAGGCTGGCCATCAAATTCAGTCAGATCGAACCCTACGGTTTCTTCATTCTGCTGGCGCTGATCGCCACCGGAGGGCTGTCCATGATTCTGGGCTTTCCGATCTATGCTATGCAGAGGTTGCTTTTCGGTTTTGCCGGTCTGTAGATGACTGATCTGGCCGATTGTGAAAAGACCGTTGCGACCGAATCGAATTCGGACCAAGATGCACGGCAGGTCGATTCACAAGCTGTAAGCGAGGGAGCGGTCACCGCTGCACCATTGGCTTTCGTCAACGGCGCGCCGTTCACGGAGTTGCCGGAAGACCTCTACATCCCACCCGACGCGCTGGAAGTATTCCTGGAAACGTTCGAAGGTCCGCTCGATCTTCTGCTTTATTTGATCCGCCGGCAGAACCTGTCCATAGTGGACATCCCCATTGCCGATATCACCCGCCAGTACATCACCTACATCGAGATGATGAGCGAACTCCGGATCGAGCTTGCCGCCGAATACCTGCTGATGGCGGCGATTCTCGCCGAGATCAAGTCGCGCATGCTGCTGCCGCGTCCGACAGGGCCGGAACAGGGCGAGGAGGATCCTCGCGCCGAACTGGTGCGCCGCCTCCAGGAGTACGAACGCTACAAGCACGCCGCCCAGGAGCTCGACGCCCTGCCGCGATGCGAGCGCGACGTTTTCGAAACGTCGGCGGATACCGGTGCCATCAAGGTCAAAAAGATTTATCCCGAAGTGGAATTGAAAGAAGTTCTCTTGGCTTTCCAAGACGTGCTGCGGCGTGCCGAGCGATCGACGCATCATCACATCCAGCGCGAGCCATTGTCGGTGCGCGAGCGGATGTCGAGTATACTGGCGCGATTGCGGACCCAATTATTAATCCCGTTTCCCAGCTTGTTCGAACGGAAGGAAGGCCGGCACGGCGCGGTCGTTTCGTTGCTCGCCATCCTCGAGCTCAGCAAGGAGCGCTTGATCGAGATCATTCAGGAAGAACCGTTGGGCGAATTGCAAGTTAGGCATCTGATGGCTTCCGGTGTCGATTGACGTGGAACTGAAGACGATCATCGAGGCGGCGCTGTTAGCCGCCGGCAGACCGTTGTCCTTCGCCGAACTCGAAAATCTGTTTGCCGACAACGAGCGGCCGGAACCCGCAGAAATACAATCCGCTTTGGCGGAGTTGGCCGAAGATTGCCGCGGCCGGGCCGTCGAATTGAAGCAGGTGGCCAGCGGGTACCGTCTCCAAGTGCGGGAGGCGTTTTCCCCCTGGATCTCGCGGCTGTTCGAGGAAAGGCCTGGGCGTTATTCACGCGCCTTCTTGGAAACTCTCGCCATCATTGCTTATCGTCAGCCGGTTACGCGCGGTGAAATCGAGGATATTCGCGGCGTCGCCGTCAGTTCGGGTATCGTGCGAACGCTTCAGGAGCGGGGATGGATACAGGTGGTAGGGCACAAAGAGGTCCCGGGGCGCCCGGCCCTGCTCGCCACGACCAAGCAATTCCTGGACTATTTCAATCTGAAGAGCCTTGGCGAACTACCGCCGCTCCAGGAGCTCATAGACGACTTGGCGCTGCAAGCGGCGCCGCAAGACCAGCCAGTGACCGAAAATGCGAATACCGAATCGATCGAATAAGACCAAGACGCCGGCGGATGTACGTCCATCACCGGATGACGCCGGCGAGCGGATTCAGAAAGTTCTCGCTCAGATCGGGCTGGGCTCGCGCCGGGAAATCGAGGAATGGATCAGGGCCGGTCGGATATCGATAAACGGCAAGCCGGCCGAGCTGGGGGATCGTTACAGAACCGGCGACCATGTCACCGTCAACGGCCGACCGGTCGATGTCGCCAAAAGGTCCGAAGCGCCAACCCGTGTGCTCATCTATCACAAGCCAATCGGAGAGGTGGTCAGCCGGCGCGATCCGGAGGGGCGTCCGGTAATTTTTACCCGGTTGCCCAAACCATCGACCGGGCGCTGGATTGCCGTCGGACGTCTCGATATCAATACCCAAGGTCTGTTGTTGGTCACCAATAATGGTGAACTGGCCAATCGTCTCATGCACCCGTCGCGGGAAATGGAGCGGGAGTACGCGGTCCGGGTTCTTGGCCCCGTCAACGACGAAATGTTGACTCGGCTGTCGAACGGTATTGCGCTGGAAGATGGACCGGCTCGATTCGAGACGATAGAACCGGCGGGCGGTGAGGGCGCCAACCGATGGTTTCGCGTCACCTTGAAGGAGGGGCGCAACCGTATCGTTCGGAGGCTTTGGGAATCGCAGGGAATTACGGTAAGCCGATTGATGCGGACGCGGTTTGGCGGGATTGCCCTACCGTCCCGATTGAAAGCGGGAGCGTCTTACGAACTCCCCGCTGAAGAAGTCGCCGAATTGATGCGTTCGGTTGGACTGGATATCGGAAAAACGCCTTCGGATCGGCGCCCTGCGCGCCGGCATGCGAGCGACAAAGCTGTCCGCCGCCGAAAAACCAAGATTTTTTAAAACCGTCGGTCTTTTGGCTACGTATCGATTGCAGCCGCAACCCGATTGCGTCCGCCGCGTTTTGCCAGATACATGGCCTGATCGGCGCGGCGCAGCAAGTCCAAATGAGTTTCTCCGGAAATCAGCGTTGCTACCCCCAAGCTCAGCGTAACGCGGACGCCCGAATCGCGTACTCCGCAGAATGTTCCTTCGGCCGTGTTACGAATGCGTTCAGCAAGATTTACCGCGCCGTCCTTGGACGTGTTGGAAAGCAGAATGACGAATTCTTCACCGCCATAACGGAACAGGATATCGCTCCCGCGCACGGAATCCTTGATAGATCGCGCTACCGACCGCAACACGGCATCGCCTGTGTCATGCCCGAAACTGTCGTTGATCGATTTGAAGTGATCGACGTCGAGAAGAATGATCGAAAGGGGGGTGCCGTAGCGGCGCGCGAGCTCAAGTTCCCGCTGCAGACTACTGAGCAGTGCCGGTCGATTCCCGGTTTGAGTCAACTGGTCCGTGTGGGCATAACACAAGGCTTCGCGATACTTGAGCCCGTTTCGCAAGGGATAGAGTAGGCGGCAGAGTAGCGCTTCCACTCGGGCCAACTCCGGTTCACTGAAGCGCCGGTCTCGGCTCATCCGCCATTCGCCGAGCGGCTCGTTCTCGAGTTCGAGATTGTAAGCGCAGACGTGCCGTCCTTTCTTGCCCAGCGAAAGTTCGATGCCGAGCTTTTCGTTGCAAAAGCGCAAGCCGGAATGGGGAACGATAGTCTTCAAGTGCGTGCTGAACAAACCGAGAAGCTGCTCTATGTCCAGCGTGGTCTGAAGAGCTAAGACCATTTCGTAGTAGGATCCATCACCCAGAGCGGTTTTTTTCTCGATCTTTTGGCTCGACAGCGCGGCTAAATTTTCCGCTTTATTATTTTTCATCGCGCAGTTTCTCTTCTCGCCGAAAGGGTGTCTGATGGCTTAGGTCTCTTCTAAAGCGAGATTTATGCCAGTGTCCTCGGCACCCGAAATTCAAGCGTTCGATGCTACTGCCTGTCGGAAATTTGACGGGTGAGGTAGGACCATTTTGTCGGTTTATGGCAAGCGTCGAAAATTGATCGAGGGACAGCAAAGCCGAGCGCGAAGTTGCGTGCCCGTCAAAGAAAACGTCAGTGAATTCTCGGTTTTTTGCCGACATCTAAAACCGGTAAAAATTCGGACTGTTTGTAAAGAGTCAGTGCCCAGCGGTCCTGATCGCTGTCGTGGCGGAGAATATAAATGCCGTCCGTGGTAAGCAGCTTGAAATATCCATATTCCGACGCGAGCCACCGGTCGATGACCTCCACGACTTCGATGCGTCGGTCGCCGAGGAAAAAAGCGGACGGCTCTTGTACTCCAAGCTCGCTTCGGTTAGCCAGAACTGTAATCGGCTGTAAATTGTCGGACATGACAAATCTCTGAATCGTTCGCTATTTAAAAAATGCTTCCAGGTAAGCCCAAAATTCGGAAATGCACTTTGCGTGCCTCGATCCTTCGGTTTCTTGCGTAATCGTACCTTATCCAGGAAGTCGTGTTAACGGAAGTGCGAAATCGATGCGGTATTGATTTTATCGCATGCGATCGGCGAAGGTGAGCGAAGGGATACAATTTATGGTGTCCTTGCGATACGAGGACATAGCGAATGAATCTTGCCCGTTCAGCAAGGCAGTGCCGACGTTATCGTGCGAAGACAGACGTCTCAGGGACTGGCTTCGGCTCCTGTGCTATGCATGTAAATCGCTTCATGGGTGACTGCCCGAGTACACGTTCCACACGTGCAGTTGATCGCAGCCATCGTTGCTGTATCCAGTAACTTTGATCCAGGCCCGCCCGTCCGTGATCGGTTGAGAGAGCACGCCTTCGACCGCTAGTCTCCCGCTACGCTGTTCGGAAATCGTGACGGCGACGGGCTCGTTATTGACCCAGACTTTGATGGTGTCACGGTCGGTATTTTCCGAGGCGACGAAAGAGAACTTTTGGAGTGCCGGGACGCTGGTCTTCTTGGCGGGCGATTCGTCAAAGAAAATCGGTGGCGTGCAATCGAGAATGATTCCGCCGTGGTGACTCACTCCGAAAGCAAAGACTGTGGCGGGTAATAGGTACGCGAGGGACGCAATCGCGACAGGTTTTATCATTGTATTTACCCTACTCGGTTTTGACTGTTCCGTCGTTCAAGCGAACGAGCGTTGCTGTTCCCGCGGAGAAGCGTTTCTGGTCTTTATGATTGTAATTCGGCCTGGAGGCTCGGTTTGACGGTATATCGGTTTTCCACGCACCGCTCTAAATCAAGACAAACAAACTGCCTATCAGCATGCTCAAGACCACGCCTTTCCAAGGCCACCAAAGAGCCGACCAAGACAGGCGCAAGATTTTTAGCTGTTTTTTAATCCAACGCATCAAGGCTGGAATAAGCCTAGTTCGGCTATATCGCCAGAGCCATCTCACAGTGACGATGCCGAGCAGGATCTTGAGTGGAGTTATCGTCCAGGCGGTAATCAGTTCTGCGTGGCGTGGCGAAAGGTCGAACCAGTCCTCCAACTTGTCTTCGATGAGGATTTCCTCGCCGCCTTCCACGAGAATGAAAATAGCGTCCCCAAGCAGTTCCATGATGTCGAGGATCAATTCGAAGATCAGTTCTGCGGAGGCAGTCACGGCGACCAGGCCGATTCCGAACCAGAGCAACGGTTTCCAGCTGGGCTCGGGTCGGGGATCGGTACCGGACTTTTCTATGTCCGAGTTCGAATTCTCTGTTACGTCACTCATGTTTTATTGACGGCTAGTCTGGATTTGCGCAAGGGTAGCTGCGTTTCACGTACCGTTCAAGCACTGGTGGTGTGGGCGCTCCAACGGAAAACGTCTTGAATTTTTGCAGCGTCCTAATCCGGCTGGCCCTCGGCGTGTCAGGCGTGGAGCGTAAAACACCCGGTCCGAGAACATGAGGCGGCTGGAATCGACGCGAACTGTGCTATAGTTCGGCAGCCACAGGGTGCGGTTATCCCGGGATCATCTGAGCCTTCCTAATTTCGGGATTTGCATCGGGGCGGTAGCGAACTATCCGACAGAGTCCGACGAATAAGATCTCATCGAGAGCCTGATGGAAATTAAAGAATGGCTGCATGTATGGCAGTTTGAACATCATCCCTTCGTAATCTTCGACGCAGACCGCGATCCTTATCTGCAGGCGGCCATGATAGAGAACACGTCGTTGCGGTCGGCGTTGCTGAACCTGGACAAGCCTAGTCCGTACGTCATTTTTGCGATCCGAGGAGCCGGAAAATCCTCCATGCGGATCGACACCGAGCGCTATCTGAGACAGTATCAGGACAAGGTGCTGGTAGTCAGATACGTAGAATTCAACGAACTGCTCAGCGAAGTCACCAAGGTGAGGAAGCTTCCGGCCGAGTATTCTCCGAGGAAACCGGGTTTGGCGAAGCTATTTCGGAGAAGAAAGGAAGAGGTACTCATCCGCGAGAGCAAGATCACCCTCGACGATCATCTGGATTACCTTCTCAAATTGGGAATAGAGGAGCTGTACCGCAATATTACCGAGGCTCAGAAGGAAGACATGCTCAAGGACAACCGGGAGTTCGCGGAAAAATTCATATTGCTTACGGCACTTTATTTCTCCCCCAATGATCTGTCGAACAAGATCTCCGCGCTTCGGAAACTGATCAGTATTGCCGGTTACAAGAAGCGGAACAGCTTTTTCTCCAATAAGCAGGCAAAGCTTTTGGCCGGAGAGATTTATCGGAATATCCGCGGCGTTCCGGTTTCGGTGGAGAACATGTTCAAGATCATCCAGGAAATCGGACCTGGTCTGTTCGAGTTCCACGGTATTCCGAGGATGACGGAGAACCGGTTCACGCTGCTCAAGAGCTACATGGATCTAGTCCAATACTTCGGGCTGTCCGGCGTTTATCTGTTGGTCGATCGCGTGGACGAGCCCACCAGCATCAAGGGCGATCCGGAAAAGATGCGCGAGCTGGTAACGCCTATTCTCGACGATCAGCTGTTCCAGATCGATCATCTTGGCATCATTCTGTTCCTGCCGTACGAATTGCACGATCTCAAGAAGTATTATCGGAGCGATCGAATCAAGACCATTTCGTCGATCAATTGGTCGGCCGACAATATGATCCGGCTGATCGAGAAGCGCATGAACGTTTCCCGGAAACCGGGAAGTGCGCCGATCAAACTGGCGGATCTGTTCGAGGAAGAGGGAGAAAGCAAAGCTCAATTCATCGTACGCCAGTTGACGCCGCGGAATGCCTTTCGATTGCTGAGCATCATCGTCGAAGAACACTGCCAGACCGTGGTGTACGGGCCTAAAATTTCGACCGAGGTGTACGAGTCGGCTGTGCAAAGATATCTTATTGAAAAAGAAGGATATTAGTTTTTGCAGTCCGGTGAGTGGCGAAAACTCTTCAACCCCGAGAGATAACCCGCAATTTCACTTGCCGAGCCCATGGCTTGCCCGTATCACATGGAAGTGTTCGATAAGCTTCCATTTCAAGCGGGATGAAGAGCTATGTCGAATCCCCATCGATTGCTTCCGTGCGATAACGATAGATCCTGATCGAGTCGGACCAGTAATCCTTGGGGAGACCGGCTTTCAATTTCAGATGCTGCAAGAATGTCCGAGGATTCGGCAGTGATTCCCAAACCGAGGGCAGAAAAGTTCCGCGCCTGAGCCCTTCTTCCAAGATCAAGCCATCCTCGCCCGCCGCCAATTGTTGTAGCAAATCGTCCTCAGACGTGAACGACACCGGCTCCGCCGGCGTCAGCAACGATAGATGGATATCAAGCCGCTCGATGTCCCACTGTCTGACCGGCGGGAACCGAGGATCCCTAAATGCGGCGGCGTAAGCGTTATGAGCGATGTCTTCGGCTAAAGAGCGAATGGCTTCAAGCGTGCCGATGCATCCGCAGAGTTTGCCTAGTATTTCGAGCGTCACGAACGTAGCTCTCATGGTGATGAGCTCAGGTGCTAGCGTTTGCTGTTCGACGGGAATCGGTCGTCCGTGGACCGAGCCGTACTCGATTGATCGTTTCGCAAGCGCGAGCAGAAACCGGCGGTGCGTTGAGTTCAAGAAACCGTTTGTGTTACGCAAAGACATAGCTCCCATAGCCGACTACTCGATCTTTCGGGCCAGCCGTATCGCCGGAACTGCGTAAGTCCAGCGTTCGGGCTGTTAGACCCTTCTCGCGGGCGAAGTAGAGTAAGCCGTTGACGGCTATCCGTCCACAAGCCGATTCATGACCGATATCCTCCGGCCGAAGCCTTTCGATGGCGACGGATGTGGCCTGATCTATTCGCTTGGCCGTGGCATAGTCATGGTAATGGCTTAAATCCGAGCTGATCACGGTCATAGTCCCCGAATCGTCCCAAAGCCGCTCGAGTACCGCGCTGACGTCGGAAGGTGCGGCAATGCCCACGACCAAAGGAACCAGTTCGAACTGGTTCAAGACCGCCTGCAGAAAAGGCATATGAACTTCAAGGCTATGCTCGAGCAAGTGTGCCTCATCGAGCCTTTTGACGAATGGTAAATCGAGAATCTTTTCGATGGCGGCGCAGTCTATAGGGATGTTGCCCAGGGGAGTGGCGAAGCTGTCCGCATGACTGACGGCGATGCCGTGAAAGCCGATTCTATGAGAAGGGCCGATTAAGACAACGCGACGAATGACATCCCTGCCTTGTTTGATCAGGGCATAGGCGCTGGCGGCTATGGGGCCCGAATAAATGTACCCGGCGTGAGGTGCGATAATGGCCTTCGGCAGCGGCCCGGCTGTGTTTGCATCCAGCAGAAAATCCCGAACCATAGCGCGAAGCCGATGTTCGTCATCCGGGTAGAAAAGCCCCGCGACGGCAGGTTGGCGTATGTTCTTCATTGCAAAGTCCTCTGTGGGATCGACGCCGGCCGACGGCAAAACGTCGACAGGCACCCGATGGGTCATATTTTACAAATGCGATTTTATTTGACGAATGGGGTGTAGATCATGAATCGGACCATCGAAACGGCGCAGGGTTTTCCTACGCGCTACTGGCGTACGCTGGAGGACGGTCGTGTGGAATGCACGATGTGTCCCCGGTTTTGCAAGTTGCATGAAGGACAGCGGGGGTTGTGTTTCGTTCGCGGCAATGTGGACGGCAAGATCGTATTGTTGTCCTACGGGCGCTCTAGCGGCTTCTGCATCGACCCTATAGAGAAAAAACCGCTGAATCATTTTCTTCCCGGTACGCCGGTCTTTTCGTTCGGCACGGCCGGATGCAATCTCGCGTGCAAGTTTTGCCAGAACTGGGATATCAGCAAGTCTCGCGAGATGGATTCACTGATGGATCAGGCTTCCCCCGAAGCCATTGCGCTGGCGGCAAAAGAGCTGGGTTGTCGCAGCGTCGCTTACACCTACAACGATCCCGTTGTCTTTCATGAATACGCCGTGGACGTTGCCAAGGAATGCCGAAAGCATGGCGTCAAATCGGTCGCGGTATCGGCCGGTTATATGTGCGCCGAGCCGCGCGCCGAGTTTTACAGCGTGATGGACGCGGCCAATATCGATTTGAAGGCGTTCACCGACGAGTTTTACCGCAAGATCTGCGGCGGCCATTTGCAACCGGTATTGGAAACGCTGCAATACATCAAGCATGAAACGTCCGTGTGGCTGGAAATAACGACCTTGCTGATTCCCGGTGAGAATGACTCGGATCGTGAGTTGGAGGCATTGACTCAATGGGTAGCCGACAAGTTGGGGCCGGACGTGCCTCTCCATTTTTCGGCCTTTCATCCCGACTGGAAGATGATGGATAAGCGTTCCACGCCGCTGGACACATTGGTTCGAGCTCGGCGCATCGCCATGAAAAACGGTCTTAGATACGTTTATGTCGGAAACGTTCACGATAAAACGGCTGACAGCACTTATTGCCATCACTGCGGCCAGTTGCTCATTGGCCGCGACTGGTACGAACTTTCGGAATGGAATTTGACGCCGCAAGGCGCTTGCAATGCATGCAACACGCCTTGCGCAGGCGTGTTCGAAGAAAGCCCCGAAGATTGGGGCGGCAGGCGCGTGCCGGTCAGCATGTACCGCCGGGCGGCAACGCGCCACTAACGCGTTGCTTGAAGATTGATCGGGGGATGCCGTTCATGAGCCGCTGATCGATGATCAGGGACAGATCGCCGTGTTTCGTGGCGGCTCATCATCGTTTGTGCGAGGATAGTCCAGCGTAAAATGGAGTCCTCGGCTCTCTTTGCGCAATAAGGCCGAGCGGATGATCAGTTCGGCTACGATGACCAGATTGCGCAACTCCAATAAATCGCTGGTGACCCTGAAATTGCCGTAATATTCGGCGATTTCCTGCTTTAACAGCTCGACACGGCGCAATGCCCTCTGCAGGCGCTTGTTGGTCCTGACGATGCCTACGTAATCCCACATGAAACGTCGGATTTCGTCCCAGTTATGGGCGACGACGACTTCCTCGTCGGAGTCCGTGACCTTGGATTCGTCCCATTCGGGCAAGTCCGGAGGCGAAGGGATCTCGGGCAGGGCCTTGATGATATCCTCGGCCGCCAGCTTGGCGAAAGCCAGACATTCGAGCAAGGAATTGCTGGCCATGCGGTTGGCTCCGTGGAGACCGGTACAGGCTGTTTCTCCGACGGCGTAAAGGCCGGGCACGTCGGTGCGCGCGTGGCGGTCGGTTTGCACGCCTCCGCAGGTGTAATGAGCGGCCGGGACGACCGGTATCGGTTGCGACGTAATATCAATATTGAGCTCTAGGCACCGAGCGTAAATGGTCGGGAAATGGCTCTTGATGAAGTCGGAGGGTTTGTGGCTGATGTCCAGGTAAACGCAGTCGATGCCCAGGCGCTTCATTTCGTGATCGATGGCGCGCGCGACGATATCGCGGGGAGCCAGTTCCTCTCTGGAATCGAATCGGTGCATAAAGGGCGAGCCGTCCGGCAGCACCAGTTTTCCGCCTTCTCCGCGAACCGCTTCCGAAATCAGGAACGAGCGGGCATGTGGGTGGTAAAGGCAGGTTGGATGGAATTGAATGAATTCCATATTGGCGATGCATGCGCCGGCGCGCCAGGCCATGGCAATGCCATCCCCGGTGGCGATGTCGGGGTTGCTGGTATATAGATAAACTTTGCTGGCGCCACCGGTCGCCAAAACGACGACTCGGGCCCGGAGCGTTTTTACTTTATTGTCGTGGGTATCGAGCACATAGGCGCCCAGCACGCGGTTCCCGTCACGGCCGACCTTTTTCTCGGTTATCAGATCGATCGCGTTATGGTATTCGAATAAATCGATATTAGGATGGTTGCGGATATGTTGCGCCAGCGAGATTTCGACAGCCCGTCCCGTGGCATCGGCAGCATGGACAACGCGGCGATGGGTATGTCCGCCTTCCCGAGTCAGGTGAAGGTGGTGGCCGCCGCTTTCCGCGCCCGCTGCAGTGAACGGAACACCTCGTTCCAGCAGCCAGTCGATGCATTCTTTGCCTAGCGAAACGACGAGCCGCACGATATCCGGATCGCAAAGGCCGGCACCCGCGTTCAGTGTGTCCTGTATGTGCGACTCGATCGAGTCGTCGGCATCCAGCACGGCCGATATGCCGCCCTGGGCGTAAAGCGTGTTGGTTTCGGTCAAGGCGGTTTTGGACAGGACGGCGACACTCGCGTGATCGGCGATGCGTAGCGCCAAGCTTAAGCCGGCTGCGCCGCTGCCGATGATCAAAACGTCGTGAACTGAGGATGGCATGAAGTGTGTGTGTCGTGGTGGTTTCGCCATCCTACTGTAAAAGTATCTTGTCTAAAACAGGTGGCGTTGAATTAGCCATGGGAATGGCAGCCTAAAGCAGAATCTCGATTCGGTGCTGATGAGTCGTCAAAAGTGTGGGTCGTGGCGGATACGGCGAAATACGCATTGAATGGCGCTTGCGAAACTACGATAATTCTTCCTGTAGAATCAAGCTAATGCAATTGTGCAGCAGTCTTTGACAGTGTTTTCTGTCAAGCCACGTATCTCACTCTTAATGAAGCTCTCAAATAAGCCGTGTTTTTCATTCGCTCGCCGTATTCAAATAAGAGCCCAGATCTTTTGGTCGTGCGTGTGCGCCGTTAAATAGGGAAAAAGGTTTCCCGCAATGGGCGAGCAACTCGATGAGGAATTAGTCCGGAGGGTACAGCGAGGCGATAAAACGGCATTCGACATTCTCGTTCGAAAATACCAGTACAAAATCGCGCAGCTGATCAACCGCTATATCAAGGACCCGCACGAGGCCCTGGACGTCGCTCAGGAGTCCTTCATAAAGGCCTATCGGGCGTTGCCGAGCTTTCGCGGCGAGAGCGCTTTTTACACATGGCTGTACCGGATCGCGATCAATACGGCAAAGAATCACATTGCGATGCGCGCACGCCGCCCTTCGGAGGACGAGATCGAAATCGAGGAGGCGGAACAATTCGAGTCCGCCGTACGTCTAAAGGATCAAGAAACCCCTGAGGGAGTAGTGTTAAGTGAGGAACTCGCTCGGGTAATCCAATTTGCGCTAGACGAGCTGCCCGAAGAACTTCGTACGGCGATAAGCTTGCGAGAGTTCGATGGCTTAAGCTACGACGAAATCGCTCAGGTAATGAATTGTCCGGTGGGGACCGTGCGTTCACGCATTTTTCGTGCGCGCGAAGCCATCGATAAGAAATTAAAAGTTTTACTCGGTTAGGGGGCAAGTCCATGTCGGATGATGATCTGAGACAAAAGCTGTCATTACTGTTAGACGGAGAGTTGAGTGAGAGCGATTCGCTGGCATTGATGGCTCGTATAGAGAGCGACGCCACGCTTCGAAGGCAATGGCATCGTTACCGTCTGGTCAGCGAGGTGATGCGGTCGGGAAAGGTCCTGCCCGTCGATGATCGCTTCGTGGATCAGGTTCGGGCTACTATAGCGAACGAACCGGCGATTCTTGCGCCAAGACCGGAGAAGCACCGCTATCGTGAAAAAGCGGTAACGGCCGCATTAGCGGCCTCTTTGGCGGTGGTTGCGGTTTTGGTCGGGAAGTCCGTAAAGGATTATTCTCCGGTGCCTGGTCCGGAGGTGTTGGCGCAAACCGAGTTGGTCGATCCCGATGAGGTTCGTTCAGCGCTTGATCCCCAGTTCCAGGATTATCTGGTTACGCATTACGAAACGGCTTATTTGGCAGGCGCTCCAGGTCTGTTGCCCTATGCTCGCCTGGTGACCTACGATTCTTCTCGCTAAGTTCGAATTGATGGTTTCACTTTTTGCGCTCTCTGTGGACATGCTCCGCATACGCCGAGTTTTGGCATGGCAGATTTGTCTAATGATGTTTGCAGCCGAAGCTTTGGGCGGAACCGGCGAACCTCGTCACGGTGATGCCGTCCGTTGGCTAATGGATATGCGTCAAGCCGTGACTCAGTTGAATTATCGGGGAGTAGTGGCTTATCTCAAAGATAAACACGTCGAGAGCTTTCAGCTAGTTCATGCGTTTACAGGGGGTACGGAGCACGAACGGTTGGTGTCGATGAACACTCCCTTGCGGGAAGTCGTCCGAAATGCAGAAAAAGTGTCTTGCTACTTTCCCGACACCAAAACGGTCTTTGTCGAAAATAAACCGCCAAGACGTTCGGTTTTGCTGGAGTTGCCAGAGGACTTGAAACAACTTTCACGACATTACGATTTTAAGCTTGAGGCGCAGGAATACGTTGCGCAGCGCTTGTCACAGGTCATCAGTATTGAGCCGCGAGATGACTTTCGGTACGCTCGCCGGATTTGGGTGGATTTGGAATCCAAGTTGCCGCTCAAATTCGAGCTAATCGGCGAAAATGGCCAGGCGGTCGAGCAGATGATGTTCACGTCGCTGAGTATCGAGGAAATCATCCCGGACTCCGAACTGAATGCATCCACAAAGGTCGATGCTTTTACTTGGCAGGTTAATCGGCGTGAGGCGATGCCGCTCAGGTCGTTGAAATGGGCGCTTAGAAGCGTGCCAGATGGGTTTCAAATGATTTCGTATACTCGGCTGATTCGTACGCCGACAGAGCATCCGGTAGAACATATCTTGTTGAGTGACGGTTTTTCTTCTGTTTCAATTTACATTGATGAGTTAGGAGGCGATATCGTCAAGGGACATCAGAAGAAAGTCGGTGCCATAAATGCGCATTCTCGTAAGATCGATCGCTATCTGGTCACCGTGATGGGCGAAGTTCCCGCCAAAACCGTGCAAGCCATCGCAGGGGGCGTGCATCTTCAAGTGAATGACGCCCATGATTGAGGAAGAAGCAGTCGTCTTACACACGGAAGCCGAAAAAGTTTGGGTCGAAAAGCCGCGCAAATCGGCGTGTGGCGGATGTTCGCAGCAATGCGCGTCTGGCGTGGTGGACGAGTACCTCGGGGCACCGAAAATTCGGTTACAGGTATTTTCCCCAATCGAAGTTCATGTGGGTGATCGTGTTGTGCTCGGAATTCAGGAGGACGCCCTGGTAAAGGGGTCCCTATGGGCATACTTGATTCCTTTGTTGGGCTTATTTTTTGGCGCGGTATTGGGAGACATCGTCGCGTCCTCGCTAAGACCAGCTATTTCCAGCGACGGGGCCAGCGCATTCGGAGGCGTAACTGGCCTGATTTTGTCTTTTGTCCTTTTGAAGTTCACAGGGGTTCTTTCTCGCGAAAAACTGCACCCCGTGATACTCCGTAAACTTAGCTGATATCAAATCCGCTTTTAAATCCATGCTTAGGTCCGTGAAGACTTGGGAGTTTCGTATGCTTAAAACCAGGTGGATAGCCCTCGTGCTTTGTTTCCTTCTCATAGGGCTTTCGTCTCAGGGAGTCCTTGCTCAGCTTCCCGACTTCACCGGCTTAGTCGAGAAAAACAGCGCGGCGGTCGTAAATATTAGTACCTCTCAGAAAGTGAGCGCTACTGAGCCCCAGTTGCCGGAAGGGATCGAAATACCGGAAGGAACGCCATTTGACGATTTCTTTCGTCGCTTCTTTGGCGAAGGTGGTGGCCAGCCGAGTGAGGTGAAATCTTTGGGATCGGGCTTCATCGTTTCGGACGATGGTTATGTCTTGACCAATCACCACGTTGTCAAGGATGCCGACGAAATCGTCGTGCGATTGCAAGATCGCCGAGAATTGGTGGCCAAAGTCGTCGGATCGGATAAGCGCAGCGATATCGCGTTGCTGAAGATAGAGGCTGATCATCTGCCAGTCGTAAGAATGGGGTCGGCCGATAAACTGAAAGTGGGTGAATGGGTATTGGCTATCGGTTCACCCTTCGGCTTCGATCATTCGGTGACGGCGGGCATCGTCAGCGCCAAGGGCCGAAGTCTCCCGAGCGATAACTATGTGCCTTTCATTCAGACCGACGTGGCCATCAATCCGGGCAACTCCGGTGGCCCTTTGTTCAATCTCGAGGGCGAGGTGGTCGGCGTCAACTCTCAGATTTACAGCCGTACCGGCGGCTTCATGGGATTGTCGTTCGCTATTCCGATCGAAGTCGCCATGCAGGTGGTCGAACAATTGAAATCGCAGGGCCATGTGTCGCGGGGCTGGCTGGGCGTGCAGGTACAGGACGTCACGCGCGAGTTGGCCGAATCTTTCGGGATGAAGAAGCCGCAGGGAGCTCTGGTATCTAGAGTATTGTCGAAGAGTCCAGCCGAGGCGGGAGGCATTCAGGTCGGTGACGTCATTATCGAGTTCAACGGACAGGAGGTCGTTGGTTCGTCGTCGCTACCGCCAATGGTAGGTATGACCAAAGTGGGGGAAACGGCAGCGGTCAAAATCATCCGTCAAGGTTCTACCCGTGATGTAAAGATCAAAATTGGCACCTTGCCCGAGGATGAGGGAGTGCTCTTGGGGGCCGAGGAGGCTCCGGGGGCTCAGACGTTCGACCGTTTGGGGCTTAGCGTATCCAATTTGACGGTGGAGCAGCGAGAACAATTGGAAGTTCCGCGGCATGGCGTGCTGGTACAAGCGGTCAACCCGGGGCCCGCCTACGATGCGGGTATACGCCGTGGCGATGTGATTCTTCGTATTCAGGACCAAGTCGTCAAAGACGTAAACCATTTCAATGAGGTTGTGAAGGAGTTGCCAAAAGGCAAATCGCTTGCGGTGCTGGTCCAGCGACGCGGCGGCTCATTGTTCCTGGCCTTGAAGCTCAAGGATTGAGGCCGTGGCTGATCAGCAGCATATTCGTAACTTTTCCATCATCGCTCATATCGACCATGGCAAGTCGACCTTGGCAGACCGATTCATCCAGACTTGCGGAGGACTTAGCGATCGCGAGATGCTCAACCAGGTGCTCGACTCGATGGACATCGAGCGGGAACGCGGCATCACTATCAAGGCTCAAAGCGTAACGCTCAACTATAAGGCCAAGGATGGCGAGACCTACCAGCTCAACTTGATCGATACGCCCGGTCATGTGGACTTCTCCTACGAAGTGTCCCGATCATTGGCGGCCTGCGAAGGCGCCTTGCTCGTGGTCGACGCAGCGCAGGGGGTGGAGGCGCAAAGCGTAGCGAACTGCTATACGGCGATCGAGCAGGGCTTGGAAGTCATTCCCGTGCTGAACAAGATCGACTTGCCGTCGGCCGAACCCGAGCGGGTTTGCAAGGAGATCGAGGAGATTATCGGGTTGCCGGCCGACGAAGCCTTGAAAATCAGCGCGAAAACCGGCCTCGGTGTCAATGATCTTCTTGAACAGCTGGTGAGGAAGGTGCCTCCGCCCAAGGGAGATCCCGAGGGGCCTTTGCAAGCGCTGATCATCGACTCCTGGTTCGACAACTATCTGGGAGTCGTTTCGCTGGTGCGAGTGGTTAACGGTTCCATCTCCCGGAAACAGAAGATCCTCATCATGTCCACCGGAAAGAGCCACTTGGTGGAAAAGCTGGGCGTCTTTACCCCAAAGTCCTTCGATAAGGAGACACTCCAAACCGGCGAGGTAGGGTTCGTCGTGGCCGGTATCAAGGATATTTTCGGTGCGCCGGTGGGGGACACGATCACCGCGGCCGATCGCCCTTGCCAGGCCCCGCTGCCGGGGTTCCAGCAAGTCCAGCCGAGAGTGTTCGCAGGGCTCTATCCTGTTGAATCCGACGATTACGAAAATCTTCGGGAGGCGCTGAACAAGCTGCATCTCAACGATGCCGCGCTGCAGTACGAGCCGGAAACGTCGCAGGCTTTAGGGTTCGGTTTTCGGTGCGGGTTTCTCGGCATGCTGCACATGGAGATCATCCAGGAGCGGCTGGAGCGAGAGTATGATCTCGATTTGATCACGACAGCGCCGACCGTCGTTTACGAGGTGCTCAAAACGGACGACGAGACGATTCTGATCGACAATCCGTCCAAGTTGCCGCTGCCCAACGAAATTGCCGAAGTCCGCGAGCCGATCATTGAAGCCAATATTCTTGTGCCGCAGGATTATTTGGGCGCGGTGATGACGCTTTGCGTCGAAAAGCGCGGCATACAAAAAAAGATGCAGTACATGGGCGGGCAGGTATCGCTCAGCTTCGAATTGCCTTTGAGCGAGATCGTATTGGACTTCTTCGATCGTCTGAAGTCGGTCAGCCGCGGATTCGCTTCGTTCGATTACGAATTCAGGCGCTTTCAGGCGGCGCCGCTGGTCAAACTGGACATTCTCATCAACGGAGAGCGTGTGGATGCGCTGTCTTTGATCGTGCATCGGGATATCAGTCAAACTCGGGGGCGAGATCTCGTGGAGCGAATGAAGGATCTTATTCCGAGACAAATGTTCGAAGTCGCCATTCAAGCCGCTATTGGTTCGAAGATCATCGCTCGGTCCACAGTCAAGGCGATGCGCAAGAACGTGCTGGCCAAGTGTTACGGCGGTGATATTACCCGTAAGAAGAAGCTGCTGGAAAAGCAGAAAGCCGGTAAAAAAAGAATGAAGCAGGTAGGGAAGATCGACATTCCGCAGGAAGCGTTTTTGGCGGTTTTGCGCGTAAACAAAGATACCTAGTACCGAAAAACAACAAAAGACCCAGCTTATGGATTTCGATTTTTCGTTTTTTTTGGTCATGGCTACCGCCCTGACCGGGATTATTTGGGGCGGTTACGCGTTGCTGCGGCGCTTTCAGCCGGCTACGGCTTCGGCGAAAGAGCCGATTATCGTGGAATATGCTCGTTCGTTTTTTCCGATCGTTCTGATCGTACTTTTGCTGCGATCGTTCTTGGTGGAGCCATTCCGTATCCCTTCGGGTTCCATGATGCCGACTCTGCTCATCGGCGATTTCATTCTCGTCAATAAATACACCTACGGTATTCGTCTTCCGGTTTTGAACACGAAGATCGTCGAGATGGGCGAGCCTGAGCGGGGCGATATCGTGGTATTCCGTTTTCCGAAAGACCCGAAGGTGGATTACATCAAGCGGGTTATCGGTTTGCCTGGCGACCGCATCGCGTATTACAACAAACAGCTTTACGTAAACGGAGAAGCCATCAAGCAAACGACCATCGCCGAATATCAAGGGGTGGGGCAGGGCAACGCCATGACCGGTGCGCGCCTTTTAAGCGAAGACTTGAAAGGGGTTAATCACGACATCCTGATTCGAGAAGGCCAGCCTTCGGTGCAGGGGGAATTTACGGTACCCGAAGGTCAGTATTTCGTCATGGGCGATAATCGCGACAACAGCAACGATAGCCGGTACTGGGGTACCGTGCCGGAAAGCCATTTAGTCGGAAAAGCGTTTTTCATTTGGATGAGTTGGGACTGGGAGAACGGCGGCATCGCATTTGATCGTCTCGGTACTATATTGAATTAGTGGTTCTAGTACCGAAACTATCCGAAAACTCCCGGAGTACGCGAAAATGGCTAATGTCCCTTCCCGGCAGAGCGGTCTGACGCTTATCGGCTTTTTGTTCGTTCTATTCTTAATCGGTTTTTTCTCCTTGCTTGTACTCAAGATCGGCCCGGTGTATCTGGAGCACTATAAGATCGTGTCGTCGCTTGAATCGCTCAAGAAAGATAACGATCTCGCTTCGAAAACCAGAGACGAAATCTTGACTCTCCTGCAGAAACGCTGGGAGATCAACATGGTCGAACGGGTATCGACCAAAGATGTGAAGATCATTAAGGAGGGATCTTATCTAAAGATTGAAATAGCTTATGACGTCGCCGAGCATCTTTTTGGAAACGTGGATGCTTTGCTGCACTTTAACGATCTTATCGAGGTCGGATCGAATTGATGAAGAGCGTTTCTAGTTACTGCTTTCTGTGTGCTTGCCATCCGCGTCAAATGACGCGGACCCGCATAAATCGGTTGTTTCTCCGAGCTGTCACTCACTCGGACAGGTCGTTATGTGCTTAACTCGTATCCCGCCGGTGGACTCGTGATTTTGGAACCGGAAAAGATCGCCAAAAAACTGGGCTTGCATTTCAAGAATCCCGCCTTGGTCAAGAGAGCCTTGACTCATCGGAGTGCTGAGAGCGAGAACAATGAGCGGCTCGAATTTTTGGGCGACTCCGTGCTCGGGTTTGTGATCGCGGAAAGGCTTTATGACAAGTTCGCGGAGGCGGACGAAGGCGTGCTCAGCCGGTTGCGCGCGACTCTCGTGAATCAAAGCTCTTTGGCGGAATTGGCGCGTAAATTAAATCTGGGGGATTACTTAGTTCTGGGGTCGGGCGAATTGAAGAGCGGCGGATATCGGCGCGACTCGATTTTGTCCGACGCGCTGGAGGCCGTCATTGGCGCTCTGCTTATCGATCAAGGGATGGATGCCTGTCGGGAGTGGATTTTAAACCTCTTTGCCGAGCCGATAGACCGTCTTTCGCTGCGGGATTGGAAAAAGGATCCGAAGACCCGATTACAAGAATTGATGCAAGCGCGAGGACTCGAATTGCCTACCTATACCCTCAAAACGGTCATCGGTCAGCCGCACGACCAGAGCTTTTGCGTGGAGTGCCGCGTGTCGCTGATCCCGGTTTCCTGCGAGGGCGTAGGGCCTTCCCGGAAAAAGGCCGAACAGCAAGCGGCAGAAAAGATGCTGACTGTGCTGGCGGAAAAACTGGGGCTCAAACCATGAAAGCAGGCTTTGTCGCGCTCGTGGGGCGCCCGAACGTCGGTAAATCTACCCTCCTCAATCATCTGGTCGGACAAAAAATCAGCATCACGTCCCGCCGGCCTCAGACGACGCGGCATCGGATTTGCGGTATCAAGACCACCAGAGACGGACAGATTGTTTTTGTCGATACTCCGGGCATTCATGCCAGCCAAAAGCGGGCGATGAATCGCTACCTCAACCGCGCAGCGGTCTCCGCCCTGCTTGACGTCGATGTGATTGTCTGGCTCATCGACAGACCGATGTGGCTTTCCGAAGACGAGTTGGTCCTGGAGAGGATCAAGTCTGCAGGGGTGCCTGTCATCTTGGTCATCAATAAAGTCGACAGGCTCGAGGATAAGGCGCTTTTATTGCCTTTTATGGAAGAGGCGGCGGCTCGCCACTCGTTTGCCGATTTGGTTCCGGTTTCCGCCTTAAAGGGCACGAATCTGGACGTTTTGGAGCGGAAGATCATCGAACTCTTGCCGGAGGGCGAACCGATTTATCCGGAAGATCAAATCACCGACAAGCCGGAGCGTTTTTTTGCCGCCGAAGTCATTCGGGAAAAATTGCTTCGTTCGCTGTCCCAGGAGGTGCCTCATGCGCTGACGGTGGAGATCGAGCAATTCAAGCTCGAGGGCGGATTGACGCGAATCAGTGCGGTGATTTGGGTCGAGCGCGAGGGTCAGAAGGCAATCATCATCGGCCGCAGCGGCGAAGTGCTCAAGAAGGTCGGCGAGCGGGCGCGGCATGAACTGGAACGTTTGCTCGATTGCAAGGTTTACCTGGAGCTTTGGGTTAAGGTCAAGAAAGGTTGGTCGGATGACGAGCGTGCTTTGCACAGCCTCGGCTACAGCGAATGACGCGAGCAAGGGTGCTTCTCGGGACTTCCAAGGCCGCATCTCGCTGCAGAACGGATTCGTCCTTCACAGCAGGCCTTATCGCGAATCAAGCCTTCTTCTCGACGTATTCACATTGGATTTCGGTCGCCTTCGCCTGCTGGCAAAAGGTGCGCGCAAGAGCAAAAGAGGATTGCATTCTCTACTTCAGCCATTCGTTCAATTGCGTCTTTCCTGGGCGGGAAAAGGCGATCTACCAGTCTTGACGGCTGCGGAATCCATCGGAGGAACCAGCATCAAGTTGAGCGGGCCCAAGCTGTTCTGCGGATTTTATGTGAACGAGTTGCTTCTCAATTTTCTCCCTTCCCGCGATCCTCATCCGGAAGTATTCGATCTATATCGGAATACCTTGGATCAACTCGCGGCAGATGACGGCATGGAACGGATTCTAAGATTATTCGAAGTCTCTCTGCTGGGCGAGATGGGTTACGGTATGGCCTTTGATCGGGAGGCAACGTCCGGGCAACCGATCGATCCGGCAAAAAGATATGTGTACAGAATTGAGGAAGGTCCGGTAGAGAACGATGAAAGGGCTGCGGATTCGGTCGGAGGCGCCACCTTGCTTGCATTGGATCGGAAGACGCTGAACGATCCGGATGAACTTCAAGAGGCGAAGCATCTGATGCGACGAGTAATCAATTATTATCTCAACGGAAAATCTCTTAAAAGCCGGGACTTTTTCAAGCAAGTCACAAAAAGCAGACCATGATGACGACCTCTCGCCCTATCTTACTCGGCGTAAACATCGATCATATCGCCACCATTCGACAGGCTCGGCGTACCAAATACCCCGAAGTGATCCAGGCGGCCTTGCTCGCGGAGCAAGCTGGCGCCGACGGTATTACCGCTCATCTTCGCGAGGATCGCCGGCATATTCAGGACAGAGACATCGGATTGTTGCGAGAGATGATCGAGACCCGTCTAAACCTGGAAATGGCGGTAACCGATGAGATGGTCGCTATCGCAAAAACCGTGCGGCCACAAGCGTGCTGCCTGGTTCCGGAGCGACGCGAAGAATTGACCACGGAGGGTGGTCTGGATGTGTCCGGAAATTTCGAACGAATTCGTGCCGCTTGCGAAACGCTGGGCGAAGCCGGGGTGGAGGTCTCCCTGTTCATCGACGCCGATTTTCGGCAGATCGAAGCGGCAGCGAAAACCGGTGCTCCCGTGATCGAATTACATACCGGCCACTATGCCGATGCCGCTTCGAACAAGGAAAGTAAAGATGAGTTTCACCGCTTAGCACGGGCGGCAGAGTATGCATCCGGAATCGGCCTCAGAGTGAATGCGGGGCATGGATTGAATTATCACAACGTAGGGGAAATTTGCCGCATTCCCCAAGTCGAGGAGCTCAATATCGGGCATTCCATCGTGGCGAGGGCGCTGTTCGTCGGGCTGGAGCGAGCGGTGAGCGAGATGAAGCGGGCGATGGCGTCGTCGCGCTTATCAATTGACCCATAGGGCTTATTCTGCCATAGTTGAACAGCTATCGAATCGAACAACTGGTCCGCTTTCTCGCATTCCGTCGTAATCGAGATGGCGCGTGGTGTAGAGAATGCTCGGGGCCCAAATCAAATATAACGATGGTTCGCGATAGCTGGGGCAGCATAGCGGAGGAGATGGGGTGTACGAAAGATATCAGAGCGAGTCGACGACTGCGCCAGCATTGCGCGCCGGGACTACGGTTCGGTATCCAGTGTCGGCCGCTTGGTGGCGAGCTCCGCAAGTGCTTGTCGCCTTGCTTGCGGTTTGTCTCTGTTCGTTGGTCATTCTCTATTATTTATCGACGCGTCTTGAAACCACGGTAGCCGGTCCAACGGAAGGTCACGCCCGGATCAAGGCGATCAACCAGCAAATGGAAGCGCTGCAACGCAAGTTCGGCATTCTCTTGGCCGAATCGGTCGAAATGAGACTTAAAACCCTTCAGAAGAACATTGAGGCGGGAGCGGTCAGTTCCGCGGATCTCGAGGCCTTTGAGCAATTAAAGAGCGATCTGGTGCTGTTGGAAGGTTATGCCGAAGCCGGCGGAGCCAATGCGTTCGACAACACCGAGATCGAGCATTCCCGTTTCCGGCGGTTACCCGGTTCGGGAGTAGTCCGTAACGAAGAGCTTATGGATGAGGTTTTGCAGGTAAAGAACCTGCTTTACTTTTGTGCCGCCAGTCTCGCAACGACCACTGTTCTCATCAGTGGCTATTGGTTGAGACAGCGGAGTCGGGCGTATCGCCTCCACTCGGGAATGACCGCTGTTCCGATGCTGGCAAAGAAGCCCGGCGATTGATGCCTGGTCTGGACCTCAGGAATATTTAGGTATTCGACGAGTCACGATTCTCGTGATGCCCCTTTTTGACATGCTCGGCTTCGATCCGGTTTTTTCCCATCCCCTTGGCGCGATACATTGCAGAGTCGGCCCGCCTGATGAAGGAATCCGCCGATTCGTTTGACACGTACACGGTGATGCCGGCGGAGAAAGTCGGCAAAGCCATGGCCGTGCCGCCAATTGAAAACGTGGTTCGGTGGACCTGCGCCTGAATTTTCTTGAGCGCCCATAAAGCGCCATCCAGCTCGGTGTTGGGAAGCAGTACGATGAACTCTTCGCCGCCGAAACGGGCTACGTGGTCGTGACGGCGAAATGCAGGAAGGATTTTTTGGGCGTAAATTTTGAGAACTTCATCGCCTGCAGCGTGGCCGTAACGGTCATTGATTTCCTTGAATCCGTCGAGGTCCACCATGGCCAAGGCCAAAGGGGTGTAGTAACGTTGCACGCGTCCGATCTCATCCTCCAGCCGATTCAAGAAGGCTCGCCGATTGGAAAGCCCGGTTAATTCATCCGTAAGGCTCAGTTGGCGAACTCGTGTGAATTCCAGATCGGTCTTTCGATTATTCGTCTCCAGCAAATCGAGATAAGCTCGGATAATGTCGATTTGTTTGGCCTGATGTTGATGTTCGTTTAACAAAGCGTCGGTCTGCTTTAGAAGTCCAGATCGCGCCGTATCGGTGAGCAAAAAATTTTCGGGATGGCTCAACGCCTGAGCGATATTCTTCAGCAACTGGCCGGAATGTAGATTTGCATCATCAACTTCGTTAAGGCTTGCCGTCAACGACTTGTGGATTTCGGCCATTCCTACGCTTTGTCCTTCGCGAGGCGGCGGCGCGGGGTCCGTGTTATGTGATGTCTTTTCGGAAGTCGTCACATGGATTTCTGTGGCCTTAGCCCTTTGTGCAATCACGTCCGGTTTGTCGGGCGAGGGTTCATGGTCTCCTATGATTCGATCGGAAAAGGCAAAATTGGAATGGAACAAAGAATGTTTGAGGTCTTCAACGCCTTTAATTAAGGTGTTTAATTCCGCTAAGGATAAAGACGGACTGAGCAGAGTTTGGAGAAACTCGATTCGTCGCGCGAGCCACTGGCTTCTGTCGGAAACCAACTGTTCAACATAACGGAGAAGTTGTTGAACAAGGGCGCGGTAACGGGTTTCCCTCGCGTTATGAATTTGGGTCAGCGACTCGAAACTATTTTGAATATGATCGATAAGAAGAGGTTCGGACGGGTAACGCCTTAACGCGTGCAAATTGGAGAGTATCCGTTCGAAATCGGCCGGCCGCGATTTCATGACTTATCAAGTGTTAAGGTCAAAGAAGTTAAATTCCGACACGATACTCTGAACATCGAATGCGACAAATAGCTACAGTCTAGTGTGTCCTGGCTGGAAACAAGGAGTGGCTTTCACAGTCCCGATCTAAGAAATTCCCATTGTATTTTTGTCGAAAAAGCCGCAATTCATTCTACCGGTAATCGCTTGCTAATCAATCCTTAAGGCTACAGCCTGTTTTCCACTTCTTAAGACGACCATCCATATGCAGAGAATTTTGAGCATAGCCCCGATGCTGGATTGGACGGATCGGCATTTTCGCTATTTTGTACGCCTAATTTCTCGGCGGGTACTGCTTTATACCGAAATGGTCACCGCCGGTGCGATTTTGTTCGGGAATCGCGACCACTTGCTCGGCTTCCACCCCGCCGAAAAGCCGTTGGCGCTTCAATTAGGCGGCAGCAACCCCTCGGATCTTGCCGAGTGTGCGAGAATTGCCGAAGCGTATGGATATGATGAGATTAATCTCAATGTCGGATGCCCGAGCGATCGGGTGCAGAATGGGCGGTTCGGTGCATGCTTGATGGCCGACCCCGAGTTGGTTTCCGAGTGCGTGGCCGCGATGGCCGGTACCGTATCGCTTCCGATCACAGTCAAAACCCGAATAGGCATCGATGAGCAGGACTCCTATGAGGATCTCGCGCGCTTCGTCGAGATCGTCTCGTCCGGCGGTTGTCACACCTTTGTCATCCATGCCAGAAAAGCGTGGCTTAAAGGCTTATCGCCTAAGGAGAACCGGGAAATACCACCGCTAAGATACGATGTGGTCGATCGAATCAAAGACGATTATTCGACACTCGAAATCATCCTGAACGGCGGTATCGTCGATCTGGATCAGGCGGGGCTGCATCTTGAGCGGTTCGACGGTGTGATGATAGGACGAGCGGCCTACCATCAACCGTACTTGCTTGCAGAGGCCGACCGGCGATTTTTCGGCGATGACCGTCCGGTCCGCTCCCGGCGTCAAGTGGTCGAAGCGCTGTTGCCGTATGTCGAAACGGAATTGGGGCGGGGCGTACGTTTACAAGCCATCGCTCGGCACATTTTAGGGTTGTATCACGGTATGCCCGGCGGGCGGGCATGGCGTCGGCATCTTAGCCAGCATGCAACGAAAGCAAATGCGGGAGCGGATGTGCTTCTCGAAGCCACCCGCTATTGCGAAGAGTCAATATGCGTCTGATCGAGAAAGACATGGCGCATTCCTGCGCGATATACTTACCGATCACTATTAGCGACATCAATCATGCAAAACGTAATGGAGCATCTTTTTTCCCAAATCATACAATCTCTTGGGGAGGATATTACCCGAGAAGGACTAGTGGATACGCCTAAGCGGGCGGCGGCGGCTTTTCGTTTTCTCAATAGCGGCTACAATCAGCGCCTCGAGCGTGTCCTCAATAATGCCGTTTTCGAGGCGGATACGGAGGATATGGTGATCGTGAAGGACATCGAATTGTATTCATTGTGCGAGCACCATCTTCTGCCGTTCATCGGTAAATGCCATGTCGCTTATCTGCCTAAGGGTAAGGTGATCGGGCTTTCCAAGATCGCGCGCATCGTCGAAATGTACGCTCGCCGTCTTCAGATCCAGGAGCGATTGACCAAACAAATTGCGGACGCCATTCAGACCGCGATCGATCCCGCGGGGGTTGCCGTAGTAATCGAAGCCAAGCATCTGTGCATGATGATGCGAGGCGTCGAGAAACAAAACTCGGTTATGACCACCTCATCCATGCTGGGTTTGTTCCGCAAACAAATCAGTACCCGTTCGGAGTTTCTGGATCTTATCAACAGAAAATAGCGTGACAGAAGCAGGGAAATCCCACCGTTGGGGTGTGCTTTTGGTCAATCTGGGTACGCCCGAGGCTCCAACCACGGCCGCAGTCCGACGCTATCTGGGCGAGTTCCTATGGGACTCCCGTGTCGTGGAACTGCCGAGGCCAATTTGGTGGATGATCCTTCATGGCGTGATTTTGCGGGTGCGGCCATCCAAGTCGGCACGAGCGTATCGGTCGATCTGGACCGACAGAGGCTCCCCGTTACTGGTGTTCAGCACGGATTTGACTCGATCGGTGCAAGCCGAGATCTCGGCGAGAACGGCTGGGGAAATCCTGGTAGAGGTGGCGATGCGCTACGGTAAACCCGGAATTCGGGAAAAATTGGAGAAGTTGAATAGCGCCGGGGTCGATGGACTTCTGATTTTGCCGTTGTATCCCCAGTATTCGTCACCGAGTACCGGGACCGTATTCGATGCGGTCGCCTCGGTGTTGAAGAATTGGAGATATGTTCCGGAGACCAGATTCGTCAGCGACTATCATGATTATCCGGCGTATATCCGGGCTGTGGCGAACCGAATCGAAGATTTCTGGCGCGACAATGGCGGACCTCATTTTTTGTTGTTTTCATTTCACGGTTTACCGGAACGAAGCCGCTCCCTAGGCGATCCTTACCATGAGCAATGTCGTACGACCGCAAAGCTGATCGCGGCTGAACTGAAGCTTCCGGAGAATGCTTGGCAGTTAGTTTTTCAGTCCCGTTTCGGCCCGGGGCGGTGGCTTCAGCCTTATTGCGTCGATGTGCTAAAAGCACTGCCGCAAAAGGGCGTTAAGGACGTCGATGTCGTTTGCCCGGGATTTGCCGTGGACTGCTTGGAAACCTTGGAGGAGATCGGCATTACCAACAAGGAGGTCTTTGAAAGAGCGAGTGGTGCCCAGTATCGGTTAATCCCCGCGCTGAACGATAGTCCGGAACATGGCCGCGTCCTGGCTGGTTTGATTACAGAGCACTTGCGGTAAAAGATAAAAGTCGCTCAACCGGCATAAATAAGCTTGAATACTTGATTGAATTGTTCGTCGAGTTTTTGGGCCAACTCATTCGCAGTTGCGATGTCAGTGCCGAAAAGACTCGGCTTGTCCATGTCGGTTACTGTGGTGTCGCGTGATGCATGATTAGAATAGCGTGAATAAACAAAGGATTGTGCCTGAGCGACCAGGGCTGCTTCGCAACTGAACACGTCGGCATTTTCCGGCGTATCGTGGTGCTCGATAGTCACGGCGATGATCTCCGGCAGCTTCCATAGCCGAGCCAATTCGGCGCCGACCTGATAATGGTCGAATCCGATAACTCGTCTTTCTCCTTCCTGATAGCTTATGTTCTCCGATTCCGCTAAAAGTGCCGCGGCACGGGCCAATTCCGGAAGGCGGTGATACACGACCAATCGCCCTATTTCATGTAATAGTCCACATAGAAATACGGCCTTTAGACGTTCGCCAAAGGGATGACAACTCGCGAATAATCTTGCCAATAGCGCACAGCGCACGCTCATGGCCCAGAATTCCTTCATTGTCATCAAGGTATTCGTTAAAGATGAAAATTTATCGATCACTAAAGTAGTTAATACCAAACTCCGAATTTCGTGGATGCCGACGATATTGAGTGCACGATGAATGGAGGTGACTTTGGTCGGAATTCCATAAAAGGCGCTATTGACGACCCGTAGCAGCCTTGCTGTGAGACCAGGATCATTTTCAATCAGTGTGCCGGCATCGCGCAGATCGGCCCCCGGGTTATCCAGTAGTTCATTCAGTTTTAAGAATAACTCCGGCGGGGAAGCTAATTGCACGTTCCCATTCAAAATTACGCGGACGCTAAGCGGGGTGAATGCATACATCGCTTTAGCTCTTGATGCGCATACCTAATACTATCCTGTCGTTAATTTGATTTGACTGATACGCCGATAAGTGGCATCTATATCACAGTTGGTTCATGGAAGACTTTATATGTGACGCGAGTTCCAATTGCCTCCTTTATTCTAACTGAGCTTCAGGTTTTTATCGGGTGCTATGACGCCAACCAACCAGTTCGGCGAAAAGTTAATTATTATCGGTGAGCATAATGAGCGTCATCGTGCCCAAGTCGAGTTAATCCTATCCGAAGCCGGTTTCGTGAATTTCGTAGCGGTCTCTAATGGAAGAGAGCTTCTTGAGCAATTGAGAAAATTCCAGCGGAGCCCTGAAGAAATCGGACTTATTATTCTTAATAGTAGCCTGCCCGAATGTCAGATTGACGAGTTTTGCCTGTCTTTTTCCTCGATAGACGAGGGAATCGGCATTCCCGCTATCATTTTTACTGAAGAATCGGTCGAATTGGACAGCACGCAAGTACGCCGCCTAACCCAGCTGAGCAGGCAAGGCGTCAGTCTGATTACCAAGCCTATTCGCGGACGCGATTTTATCCCCTTGGTTAACATGAGTTTGATACTCAGAAACGAGCGTCACCTGAGACGTAGCCAAGAAGAGCAACTTTTAAACGAACTCTCCGAACGCAAAATCATGGAGGCCCGATTCAAATATCTCGTGGCCCACGATGAGTTGACCGGCCTTGCAAATCGCCGCAGCTTGGAAAAGAAACTTCAGCTAGCCATCCACCGGTGCCGGAACTTCGATCAGGAAGGTGCATTGCTGTACCTGGATCTTGATCGGTTCAACATGATCAATGATCTTGAGGGACACGAGACCGGCGATCGTTTATTAGTGGAGACGGTCAGCCTGTTGCACGGCACGCTCGATTCGGACCACATCGCAGCCAGGATCGGAGCTGACGAGTTTTGTATCTTTCTAGAAAACGTCAAACAGCAGGAGGCATTGTCCATCGCTGAACGGCTTCGCCAAGCCATGGATGGTTTTCGCTTCGTTACCGGACAAGACAGTTATCATATATCGGCCAGTATCGGTGTGGCCCTGCTGGAATCGCGGAGGATGGCCAGTCATCCGAGTGTGCTGATTGCCGAAGCGCATCAGGCCTGTTACGCAGCGAAGGCGAACGGGCGTAACATGGTTCAGTTGTATAACGACAAAGATACCGAGGCTTGCACGCGGCGAAGCGACATCTTATGGGTTCCGCTGATCCGGGAAGCCTTGATGGAAAATCGGTTTTTTCTGGTTTTTCAGCCGGTTGTCAGGGTCAAGGACGGTGCCATTACGCACTACGAGGTCTTGATCCGGATGAGGGGCAAGCGTTCGGATATATTCTCGCCGGGAGAATTCATTCCGGTCGCCGAGCGCATGGGTTTGATTCACCATATCGACCTGTGGGTGGTCGATAAATCAATCGATTTCCTGGCCTCTCTGCCGGAACACCAGTCGCATGTCAGTCTAACGATAAATTTGTCGGGTGTTGCATTTCAAGATCAGTCCTTGTTACCCCTGATTAAACAAAAATTGGAAATGACCTGGATCTCCGCGTCTCGGCTTGCATTCGAGATTACCGAAACCGCGACTGTCGCGAATTATCAGCAAACTCGGGAAATGATTGCCCGCATAAGGGCGCTGGGATGCCATTTTGCCTTGGATGACTTTGGTGCTGGCTTTAGTTCGTTCGATTACATCAAAAAGTTTCCAGTCGATTATTTGAAAATCGATGGACAGTTCATAAAAAACCTGCTTCATGATGAAACAGACCAGGTACTTGTCAAGGCAATGATCGATATCGCTCGGAAGCTGGGAAAAAGGACCATCGCCGAATTTGTGGAAAACCCGAAGGTTCTTTCTCTCTTAAAAACGCTCGGCATAGATTATGTCCAAGGTTATCTGATCGGTAAGCCGGAACCCCATCTACTCGACAAAACGACTATCTCGATTAACGAGATCGCCGGTTCTTCGCAGTCGACTCAAGCTGCCTAGCCGAATCCGCTGTTTTTAGTTTCCGGTCCAGTTGATTAAGCCCTGACGGGCATATTTTTTATCCCATGCAAAACACCAGACGCGGCAAGACGCCACGCAAAAAACGGTCGTCCATCTTGTCTTTTCTGAACGCGTCATTTCGGCGCATCGCACTGTATTTGTCTCCCTTCGTGATCGCGATCATCGTCGGATATCTGGCCTATGTGGACCACACGGTCCGTCAGCAATTCGAGGGTAAGCGCTGGTCTTTGCCGGCCCGGGTTTACGCCAGCCCCGTCGAGTTGTTCGCCGGTTACGAGATGAGTGCCGATCGGCTCGAATGGTTATTGGAGCAGCTGAAATACAGAAACGATCCGAGCTTGTCATCGCAGGGTACTTATTTCAGGAAGGGTGCCGAGTATACGCTGAAGACGCGCGATTTTCGGTTCTGGGACAAACTAGAAAACTCTCGCAACATACGGGTGCGATTCGATGCCGGGCAAATAAGTTCGGTTAGCGACCCCGAAGACGCCAAGCCCCTGGCATTGTTTCGTTTGGACCCGGTCCAAATCGGGACGTTTTATCCGGCTCTGAAGGAAGATCGTATATTGATCAAGCTCAATCAAGCGCCGGAGCTTCTCTTAAAGGCCCTGTTCTCGGTGGAAGACCGGGATTTCTACGAGCATTTCGGAATTTCGCCTCGCGGCATTCTTCGGGCGATGTGGGCCAACATTCGCGCGGGGGGAATCGTGCAGGGAGGCAGCACCTTGACTCAGCAGCTGGTAAAGAACTTTTTTCTAAGCTCTGAGCGCACCTGGTGGCGCAAGCTTAACGAGCTGGTCATGGCATTGGTATTGGAGGCGCGTTATTCCAAGGATGAAATTCTGGAAGCTTATCTAAATGAAATTTATCTCGGTCAAGACGGTGCCCGAGCGATACACGGGTTCGGTTTGGCCAGCCAGTACTATTTCAGCCGATCGCTGGAAGAGCTGGAACTGCATCATGTTGCTCTGTTGGTGTCTCTGGTGCGAGGGCCATCCTATTACGACCCGTTTAGATGGCCGGAAAAGGCAAGGAAGCGTAGGGACCTGGTATTGGACGAGATGGTGGAACAAGGGCAGATTGCAGCGAGCCAGGCCGAGGAGGCTAAGGCAAAGCCTCTGGATGTGGTGAAGAATCCGCACCAAGCCATCAGCCGCTATCCGGCTTTCCTGGATTTGGTCAAGCGTCAGTTGCAGCAGGAATATCGTCCCGAAGACTTGACCTCGGAAGGGCTCCAGCTTTTCACGACACTCGACATATTCGCGCAGCACTATCTTGAATCGGCCGTCGAGACAACGCTGAAAAAGCTCGACAAACAGACCCGGACGACGCAACTGGAAACCGCCGTTGTGTTTACTCGCCGCGCTACCGGCGAAGTAGCCGCTTTAATGGGATCAAGAGACCCGCAGAATTCCGGGTTCAATCGCGCATTGGACGCAGAACGCCAAATAGGTTCACTGTATAAACCCGTCGTTTATTTGACGGCATTGGAGAATCCGCAACGCTACACGCTGATGTCGCCGCTGCAAGACATGGAGGTTCGGATCAGGAATCCCGGCGGCCGGCCGTGGACACCGAAGAATTACGATAATCGGGAGCACGGCATAATTCCTTTGCATAAAGCCTTAGCGCATTCCTTTAATCTGGCGACAGTTAATTTAGGCATGGATGTCGGGATTGCCCGTACCGCGGAAACCTTACGGAAATTAGGGGTTGAGAAGTCGGTGGAGCTGGTTCCGTCGCTGTTGCTGGGCACCGCCTCGCTAACCCCGTTTGAAGTCGCCCAAATGTATCAAACCCTGGCCAGCGACGGCTTTGTGGTTCCGCTAAGGGCGATTCAGGCGGTTGTTTCACAAGAGGGGAAGACCCTGCAGCGATACGGCCTCAGTGTCAAGCAGTCAATCGATTCAGCGGCAGTTTATTTGGTCGATACGATCCTGCAGGAAGTCATGCGGGAGGGTACCGGGAAATTTGCCTATGCCTATTTGCCTTCCCATTTCGACTGCGCCGGAAAAACTGGAACGACCAATGATCTCAGAGATAGTTGGTTTGCTGGATTTACCGGCGATTATGTGGGCGTAGTCTGGGTCGGGCGTGACGACAACCAGCCGGCAAAGCTAACCGGCGCCCAGGGCGCGTTACCGGTTTGGGCATCTACCATGCAAAAAGTGAGTAAGGAGTCGCTTGAGCTGGAGCCGCCCGAAAACGTCGATTTCGTTTGGATCGATCGTGCAAATGGCTTGAGATCAGATGAAAGTTGCCCCAGCGCGATTCGCTATCCGTTTATTGCGGGTTCTGCCCCGACAGACGTTTCGCCATGCGGTCGGCTGTCGAATCCACCGGAAGGAGTCGACTCTTGGTTTAGGCGTTTATTTTAGGTCCGGCGGCCAGGGCTAGCGAGAGATATGGGTTCCGGCTGAGCGTCTTGTATGCTTAATCTGCCCATAAGCGCTCTTGCCTCCGTTTTCTGTTGCTCATTGCCCATTTCCAGAACTTCCTTGAGCATGTCCAGCGCCGACTGCTTATCATCCATGTCCGCATAAGCCTTAGCCAAATCCAGTTTGGTTTCCAACTGGTCCATGTCGGTCAACGGCGCGTACTGATCCTCGTTTTCATCTGAAAGATTCTCCAGATTTTCCGTGTTTAGCGCTTCGCTTTCCGCTTGAACAGACGAAGCCAAGTCAAGCTCGAAATTGAAATCCGATGTTTCGAGATTCGAAATGGACGCTACGCGGTCCGATTTGGATACGTCATCTTGCGGTACACTGCTTTTATTCAGCTCATGCAATAGGTCGTCTATGGATTGATCCGCTTCTTCGTGCGTTTTAGTTTCAGGATGAGCTTTCAGTTTGCCCGCGTCAAAAGCAATCAGGTTGTCAAGTTTCGGCAGCTCACTCTCGGGCTCCTTTGAGTTGGCTTCAGAGTCCTCAAGGCCGAAGGAACTGAAATCGAAATCAAACATTTCATTGCCGGATGAGGCGTCGTCAGACTCCGGCTTGTCTTTGTGCTGTGCATTGGCCGCTAGCTCGAGCAAGATATCGTCAATGCTGTTCTCCGAACCCTGTGTTACGGGTTCTTTTCGGGAATTGGACCCCGGCTTGTCGGTCTCAAAGACGATGAGATTTTCGAGTTCTGGAGATTCATCTTCAGGCTGAGCTGTGACGACGGAAGGGGTTTCGCTCCGAAGATCGTCGACATCGAATTCCATGACGGGGTGCTCGGCGGCGATTGCCTGATCTTCATCTGGGTTTTGCGCATCGAAATTGAAGTCGAGAGAAACACGCTTTTCCTCTGCGGATGTCGATGTTTCGGCCACCTCGCTATCGAAGCGCTTCAGATCCTCGATGAGTTCATCGGTAAGATCGATAGAGCCCAGGATATCCCTTGCATTCGCATCAAGAGCCAAAGGTCGGCTGGACGATGGCGACGCGCTAAACAGCGAGTTTCCGGGACATAATTCCCGTCCCATTTCAACCACGTTTTCCCAGAAGTCGGCATCGCCGTCTTTACCTTGTCTTTTGAGTTCCTGGGCGAAACGCTCAAAAGCTTCTCGGTTCTCGGTGGCGTAATGAATTTCCAGAAGCTTGAGTTTGCATTCGTCTCGTTCGGGGTACTGCTCTATCGCGTTCCGGATCAAATCCTCCGCCTGCTTGTAACGGCCGTAAGCGAGATATACATCGGCTTCCGAAATCGGGTCGACTTCGTCCGCCTCGGCTCCTAAGGCGTCAAAATCGCTCGGCGTGAATTCGCTCAGAAAAGAGGTTTTTGTAGCGGTCGTCGGTTCCGAGATTGTGGAGTTGAATTTGGACTCCGCTTTTTTCGCCTTTTGCAGGTTTTCTTTCTCGGTCGCAAGCAAGATGCTTTCGGTCTCTTCGATCATGGCCGCACGGCGACGGGCAAGCAGCCATGGTATGACCGCCAGCAACATCAGACCTCCTGCTGCGGCACCGAGATAGGTCGGCTGATCGAACATGTCGTCCCAAATGCTGCTCTGTTCAGGCTGCGGCGGCGCGGCAGGAACGGGCTTAGGCGCCTCGACCTTCGGCTGCTCGGTCTGGACGGCGGTGGGTTGGGGTGTTTGAGCCGTTTCTGGAACCGTCTCTGGAGAAGTCGGCGGATTCGCCGGCTGGGTGGATGGCTCCACCGGCTTCTGTGCTTCCGGAGCCGGTGTCGTTTGAGCTGTTAGCTGTTCCGGATTAGGGGGCTCTTTCTTCGCCGATTCGGTCGAAGGTTGTTGTGCCTGTGGTTCTTGCAGCAGCGCAATCTGTTCGTTCTTCAGGGTCAAGAGACGATGCATCTCCGTCAGTTGCTGCTCGAGCTGAGTCAGGCGGGAACGGAGATCCTCGTTTTCCTGTTTGAGCGTCTCTGCGATTTCGAGCGCAATTTCTCCCTTGGATTTCCCGGCGCCATCCGTGCTTCCTGCGACCGCTTCTTCATCTTTCGTCTTGGTATCGGATGCGGCTAACAATTTGAGCTGAGTTTGCGTCGGCTGTGTCGCGGAGCCCGTCACAGCGCCCAAGCTCTGTGCCTTGTTACTGCGGCTTGCGACTTTCCCAGTCCGACTGCTTGATCGATAAAGCTCATCCCGCGCTTGCGAGCTGGTGAATTGCAGAACAAATTCGCGATCGGGAATTTTCAGCGTTTCTCCTGCCTTCAAAGTGTCCGGCGTGTCTCCATAAAACGCATGTGGGTTGTGCCGGTAAAGGGCGACGACCATTTGTTCCTGAGCGATGCTTGGGTCGCGATTTACCTGTTTGGCGATTTCCCAAAGCGTGGAATCTCTTTTGACTGGCCCGTATTCAGAACCTTGGATCGGACTTTCAGACTCGGATGAAGCGCTTGCCGTCGAAGCACGGGGCTGGGACTTGCGGGGCGAAACCTGGGCATCCGCAGTTTGCGGGTGGTCATCGTTCGGTTGCTCGAATACCGATGGAGATCGTGAGTCGACGAGCGCGCGATCAGAGAAGGTGGCAGGCGGGTCCAGCAGTACGGTATATTCACGTACTACGCGCCCGCGCGGCCAATTGACCTCTACCAAGAAGCTGACGAACGGTTCGTGCATGACATCGTTCGAACTCACCTCGATGGCATAGCTGCCATCGGGTTTTTGCACGGCGGTAAAACGCAGTTTGGTGAGAAAATAGTGCCGTTCCAAGCCGGCCTTGGCAAACGCTTCCGGGGACGCCAAAGCGATTTTGACGTCCGCCAGGGAATCCCCGCCGGAAAGAACTAGCGGAATCTCGGCGTTTAGCGACTGATTCAGGGCGGAGCGTAGCCTAATGTCTCCAATACCTAGCGCACTCGCTCCCATCGGGGCCAGTAGACTCATCATCGCCAAGGTTTTTGATAACTTACGCACTTATTGCCGCTCCTTTGTCCAATCGTTCCCGCCATTCATGGTGGCGGGAGCTGCCTAGATTGCTGAAGGAAAGCTTAGCCTAGATGTATGTTTTTGCCAGCACCTCGGCGATTTGTACGCTGTTGAGCGCCGCGCCTTTTCGTACGTTGTCGGCTACGACCCAAAGATCCAAACCTCGCGGGTGGGAAATGTCTTCGCGGATGCGTCCGACATAAACGGCATCGTGCCCGGCTGCGTCGGTAACCGCAGTCGGATAGCCGCCGGGCTTGTGTTCGTCGATCACCGCCACTCCCGGAGCACGGCTGAGCAATTCCCGCGCATGCGCAGCGGTGATTTTTTCCCGAGTCTCGATATGGACCGCCTCGGAGTGGCCGTAAAATACGGGTACCCGCACCGTAGTCGGGTTCACCCGGATACTGTCGTCGCCCATGATTTTGCGGGTTTCCCATACCATCTTCATCTCTTCCTTGGTGTAGCCGTTATCCATGAAGACGTCGATCTGGGGGATGGCGTTGAAAGCGATCTGCTTCGGATAGACTTCGGGGTTGATCGGTTTGCCGTTAAGCAATAAAGCGGTTTGCTTGCCGAGTTCCTCGATGGCCTTTTTTCCGGTTCCGGATACCGCCTGATAGGTGCAGACGTTGATTCGCTCGATGCCGACAGCATCGTAGATCGGCTTCAAAGCGACCAGCATCTGAATCGTGGAGCAATTCGGATTGGCGATGATTCCCCGGGGCTTGTACTGCCCGATGGCCTCCGGATTGACTTCCGGCACGACCAAGGGGATATCCGTCTCGTAGCGGAAACAGGAGGTGTTGTCCACGACCACGCAGCCGGCTGCCGCAGCTTTAGGGGCGTAAACGGCGGAAACCGATGCGCCTGCGGAAAACAGGCCGATCTGTGCCTTGGAAAAATCGAACTCGGCCACATCCTGCACGGTGAGATAGCCGCCTTTGAATTCCACGCGCTGGCCGGCGGAGCGTGCGCTAGCCAGGGCATACACCTGGCCAACGGGAAAGTTGCGCTCCTCCAGGATGGACAGCATGGTCTCGCCCACCGCGCCGGTGGCGCCCAATACTGCAATATCGTAAGTCTTGCTCATGGGGAAACTCGTTCGGGATTAGCGGTTCAATGATCGTAAAGCGGATACGATGGCATCGCCCATATCGGCGGTTCCGACCTTCTTCATGCCTTCGGAGTAGATATCGGCGGTTCGGTAGCCTGCGTCCAAAGCGGCTATCACCGCGTTTTCGATCCGGTCTGCGGAGGCGGCATCGTTGAAACTGTAACGCAGCATCATGGCCAGCGACAGTACGGTGGCGATGGGGTTGGCAACGCCCTTGCCGGCGATGTCCGGTGCCGAACCGTGAATGGGCTCGTACATGCCCTTGCCGTTTTTGTCGAGCGACGCCGAAGGCAGCATGCCGATGGAGCCGGTCAGCATGGCGGCACAGTCCGAAAGGATATCGCCGAACATATTGTCGGTCAGCATGACGTCGAACTGCTTGGGCGCGCGCACCAGCTGCATCGCGGCGTTATCGACGTACATATGGCTGAGCTGGACGTCCGGATACTCGCGGCCGACCTCGATCACGATCTCGCGCCACAGTTCGGTGCACTCCAGCACGTTGGCTTTGTCGATGGAGCACAGCCGTTTGTTGCGCTTTTGAGCGATCTGGAACGCGATATGGGCGATGCGGCGGATCTCCGATTCGCTGTAAATCAAGGTGTTGAAGCCTTCCCGTTCGCCCTTTTCATTGATGCGGCGGCCCCGCGGTTTGCCGAAGTAGATGCCGCCGGTCAGTTCGCGGATGATCATGATATCGAGTCCCGAGACCACTTCCGGTTTCAGCGTCGAAGCGGCGACCAACTGGGGATAGAGAATCGCTGGGCGAAGATTCGCGAACAGTTCCAATTCGGCACGTATTCCCAGAAGGCCGCGTTCCGGTCGCACCGAATAGTCCAGCGGTTCCCATTTCGGACCCCCGACCGCGCCCAAAAGCACGGAATCGGCCGCTTTCGCCAGGGTCAGGGTTTCTTCCGGAAACGGCGTGCCTTTGGCGTCGTATGCGGCACCGCCGATCAAAGCGTCTTCAGTTTCAATGTCAAGCCCGAATTCCTGTCTCAGGCAGTCAAGCACCTTTAATGCCTCGGCGACGATTTCCGGGCCGATGCCGTCGCCGGGCAGCACTGCGATCTTCTTGGTCATGCGATTGATGAGTCTCTCTTTGTTTTTTAGAAACTAAGCGTATTCCGGGAACAGCCAAGGCGCGGTTTGGCGGCGGCTCGCTTCGTAAGCCCGGATCTTGTCGGCATGCTGAAGGGTCAGGCCGATGTCGTCCAGGCCGTTGAGCAGGCGGTATTTCCGCGAAGGATCGATTTCGAAATGGATTTTGTCGCCATAATGGGTGGCGATCGTCTGTGTTTCCAGATCTACGGTGAGATCGACGCCGGGACCCGCTTGCTCGAAAAGGCGGTCGACGATTTCGGCATCGAGTACGATGGGCAGAATGCCGTTCTTGAAGCAGTTGTTGTAGAAAATATCGGCAAAGCTCGGGGCTATGATTACGCGGAAACCATAATCTGCCAGAGCCCAGGGCGCATGTTCGCGCGACGAGCCGCAGCCGAAATTCTCGCGCGTCAACAGAATTCGCGCCCTGAAGTAGCACGGTTGATTGAGCACGAAATCCGGGTTCAAAGGGCGATACGAGCAATCCATGTCGGGTTCGCCGCGATCCAGGTAGCGCCACTCGTCGAATAGATAGGGACCGAAACCACTGCGGCGAATGGATTTCAGGAATTGTTTAGGAATGATCGCGTCGGTGTCGATGTTGGCGCGGTCCAAAGGGGCGACTCTGGACGCGAAACGGCGAAAAGCTTTCATTGCTCGGATTTCCTCTTTCGCGCAGACTGATTTCGGGTCGTAGGGGCGGGTTTGGACGTTTTTACGGCAGCAGCCGATTTCGTCCTCGATGCGGCGGCGGTTTTCGCCGGCGCTTTCTTGGCCGGTGCTTTTTTGGGTTCGCTTGCGGGAGACGGCAGTTGACGGATGTCGACAAAATGCCCGTAGATACCGGCCGCCGCCGCCATGGCGGGACTCACCAGATGGGTGCGGCCACCGTAGCCCTGGCGTCCTTCGAAGTTGCGGTTCGATGTGGACGCGCAGCGCTCGCCCGGTTCCAGGCGATCGGCATTCATCGCGAGGCACATGGAGCATCCGGGGTCTCGCCATTCGAAACCTGCCTCCCGGAAAATTCGGTCGAGGCCCTCCTGTTCCGCCTGGCGTTTCACCAAGCCCGATCCGGGAACCACCAGGGCCTGCTTGATGTTGCTCGCGAGCTTATGGCCGCGGACCACCTCGGCGGCAGTGCGCAAGTCCTCGATCCGGGCGTTGGTGCATGAACCGATGAAAATCTTGTCTATGCGAATATCGGTTATGGCCGTGCCGGGCTTCAAATCCATGTATTGCAGGGCGCGCTTCATGCTTTCACGTTTCACGGGGTCCGGCTCCCGTTCAGGGTCGGGTATCGCGGCATCGATGGGCAATACCAACTCGGGCGAAGTGCCCCAGGTGACCTGGGGGTTGATAGCGGCGGCATCGATCTCGACCACTTTGTCGAATACGGCACCCTTGTCGCTTCGAAGTTGCCGCCAAGCCGCCACCGCCTTGTCCCACAAATTCCCTTTCGGAGCATAAGGCCGGTCTTTCAGATAAGCGATCGTCACCTCGTCGACGGCCACCAGTCCGGCTCGGGCTCCGGCCTCAATTGCCATGTTGCACACGGTCATGCGTCCTTCCATCGATAGGCTGCGGATCGCCGATCCTGCGAATTCGATGGTATATCCGGTGCCGCCGGCGGTGCCGATTCTGCCGATCACGGCCAGTACGATGTCCTTGGCCGTGACGCCTTGGCCGAGCTTCCCTTCCACCTTGACCAGCATGTTCTTGGCTTTTTTCTGAACCAGGCATTGCGTGGCCAGCACATGCTCCACTTCGGATGTGCCGATGCCGAAGGCGAGAGCGCCGAAGGCTCCGTGCGTCGAGGTATGGGAATCGCCGCAGACGATGGTCGTGCCGGGCAGGGTCGCACCCTGTTCGGGGCCGATCACGTGGACGATGCCTTGGCGATCGTCGTTCATGCCGAATTCGGTAATGCCGAAGTCGGCGCAGTTCCGGTCCAGCGTTTCGACCTGAAGCCGTGAAATGGGGTCGCTGAGGCCATGTTCGCGTTCGGCCGTCGGCACGTTGTGATCGGCCGTCGCCAGATTGGCTGTAACCCGCCAGGGCTTACGGCCCGCGAGCCTCAGCCCTTCGAAGGCCTGCGGCGAGGTTACCTCGTGAATCAAATGGCGATCGATGTAAATGAGAGTCGATCCGTCCGGTTCGGAGTAAACCACGTGATCGTCCCATAATTTGTCATAAAGGGTTTTGGCGGCCATGGGCTCTTATGAGTGGCGGGTTTTACACGGGGAATGCTGCGCTCCAGCTAATTACTCAGGGGCGGCTTCCCATGGATGTTGGGGTTTGTCCGATAAACCGAAGTTATTCCAACAGCGAAAAAATCTTATCGCGAATGGCTTCAACGCTGCCGACGCCGTCAATGCTGGAGAATTTGACGGCTTCCTGTTCGGCCTTTTGCTTGTAATAGCCGACCAATGGCTTGGTCTGTTCGTGATAAACCTCAAGACGCCTGCGCACGGTTTCTTCTTTGTCGTCGTCCCGTTGAATCAGGGGTTCGCCGGTGACATCGTCCAGTCCCTCGACCTTGGGCGGATTGAAGATGACATGATATGTGCGTCCGGAAGCAGGATGGACGCGCCGACCGCTCATGCGCTTGACGATTTCCTCATCGTCCACCACGATTTCGATGACATGGTCGATATCGACGCCCATCTCCGCGAGCCCTTCCGCCTGAGCGATGGTTCGGGGGAATCCGTCGAACAAAAAACCGTTCTTGCAATCGTCCTGGGCAATGCGTTCCTTGATCAGTCCCAGGATGATTTCATCCGAGACCAGGGCGCCCGAGTCCATGACCTTCTTCGCTTCGAGACCCAATGGCGTGCCTTCTCTCACGGCAGCGCGCAGCATGTCGCCCGTCGAGATCTGCGGAATGTTGAATTTTTCCATTATGGCTTTGGCTTGAGTGCCTTTTCCGGACCCGGGGCTTCCGAGAAGGATCACGCGCATGTCATGGACTCCGTGGTTAATTAAACTTGCAATTCTGTCACAAATGCGCCGGGAATGTCACACTGAGCACTTTATGTGGGAAGCCACCGCTTGCGCCGGTCGCTGGCCGATGTACGTTTCGCAATGTGACCGAGCCAGTTGTGGCCGTATCGTTTAATCCATTCGACAAAATTACCGCTAGACTATCCGAATGTCCGAGCTTAATGACCCGCGCGTATTTTTTGCGGCGGAGCGCACTCTTCTCGCCTGGAACCGGACCAGCTTGGCCTGGATGGCGTTCGGATTTGTGATCGAGCGCTTCGGTTTATTCGTGCATCTGGTTTTTTCGAAACCCGGCGAGCCCTTGCAAAAAGGCATTTCGTTCTGGCTCGGCATCGCTTTTGTGTTTTTCGGAGTCGTCATTGCGATACTGTCCACGATTCAGTATCGAAAGGTCCTGAAAACGCTGAAGCCCGTGGAGATTCCGCGCGGTTATCGGGCCGGTCTGGGGATACTCGCGAATCTGGTCGTCGTTCTGCTCGGCATGACGCTGATCGTTTATCTGTTTTATGGCGAGCTTTGAGAAGATGAAGCGAGATAAAAGCGCCAGGCCCTAATAAGGTTCGAAGTGGAGCCCCGCACGATCCATTCACCATCCTTCCAAGTGGCTAAATCCCTTGATCGATTCAATTTCGTCTTTTTGAATCCGCTGGTATTCCTTCCGCACAACGTCCGGCTTGTATTTTCGTTCCAAACGGCGCAGGGTGAAATGACCGCGTGCCACGTCCTGAAAGTGTTGCATGAATACGAGGTTCAACAGGCCGCCGCTGACGGCGCCGGCTACCGGCACCATCTGCACGGCGACCTCGTCCGAAATGACGACGCCGAAACGGGCGGAAATTCCGCGAATCAACTCGACGCCGGCAGGAACGTTGAGGCCGGAGGCTCCGCCATAATTGGCAACACCGGCGAAATGGAAAGCCAATGTGGATCGCAACCCATAGTAGCCGGTATCGGTTGCATCGTCTTCAGTCGATCGCCCTCCCAAGGCGAACACCTCCACGCAAGCGAGGCGCGCGTCGAGCGTATCCAAGTCCTCGCCCTCGCTGCGCGCGATATCGGCAATCGAACGCAGCATCAGCAAGGTTATGACCGGTAACTCGACCGTCAACCCTACTGGACCGAAAAAGCCGCCGACGGCTCCGGCTGTGAATGCCGCAAACTTGTGGTAGGTGTCACGCGCTCCGGAAACCGCGCGCGCGTCGAGAGTCTTTACCGCCATGCTCATAGCCTGACGGATACTAAATTCGGCTGCTCTATTGACTCGTTGGTGCCAGCTCTTCGGCAATAGTTTGAGCGTTTGTTCGATCGGCGTGCCGATCACGTTGCTTAGGCGCGCGGCGAAGGAGGGGTGTTCCAGATGCTGATACGCCCAGCGCAGTTGCTCCAGTTCCTCGGGGGTGAACGATGGTTTTGCCATGACGTGCTCCACGGTTTGCGGTTTGTGCGATTGTCCTTTAGCTGCTGAGTATTGGGACAAATCGATCTTGGACAGTGTGCCACGGACGGCGGAATGAGTCGGCGGGATTGCGCGATCAATTGCAGTTGGACGGCGGCACTTCCGGCCGGTTCCACGTAATCCGGCCTGCGGGACTGACGCGACGCCGTGAGAAAAACTGGGCTGAGTTTGGCAGGCATACAAGGCTGGGTGTACCCCGCCGCGGTTCGACGCCTGGTCGACAAGCCGCCGACTCATCAAACGCATGAATCGGCGGCTGAGAGGAGGAACTTACCGAGGGAGATCCGAGTGTCCCATCAGGTATTCGTCGACGGCTCGGGCGCACTGGCGGCCTTCGCGGATGGCCCAGACGACCAACGACTGGCCGCGGCGCATATCGCCGGCGGTGAAAACCTTATCCATCGAGCTGCGATAGTCTATGGTATTGGCCTTGACGTTGCCCCGTTCGTCGAGAGTCACGCCGAGATCCTGGAGCATGCCCTCGTGCACCGGATGGACGAAGCCCATGGCAAGCAGTACCAGGTCCGCTTTCAAGGTGAATTCGCTGCCGGGGATTTCGTTCATAACCCAGCGTCCGCCCTCTTGCTTCCACTCGAGCTTGACGCAGCGGATTTGGGTAACGCGACCGTCTTCCCCTTCGATCGACTTCGTGGCGACGCTCCAGAAACGTTCGCAGCCTTCTTCGTGGGAGCTGGACGTGCGCAGCTTGTTGGGCCAATTCGGCCAGGTGACCTCTTTTTTCTCCTTTTCCGGAGGCTTCGGCAGAATTTCCAACTGGGTGATGGAGGCTGCACCGTGCCGAGCCGAGGTGCCGATACAGTCGGAACCGGTATCGCCGCCGCCGATCACGATGACATGCTTGCCCGTCGCCCAGATGCTGGTGTCGTCGGAAAGCGTATCTCCGGCCACGCGGCGGTTCTGCTGAGGCAGAAATTCCATCGCGAAGTGAACACCGTTGAGCTCGCGGCCCGGTACGTTCAGATCGCGCGGTTTTTCCGCGCCGCCGGCCAATATGACGGCATCGTAGTTGTCGAGCAGCTTTTGAACCGGAACGTCTCGGCCGATATGGCTATTGGGGCGGAACACCACGCCTTCAGCTTGCATTTGCGCGATGCGTCGGTCGATCAGATGCTTTTCCATCTTGAAATCGGGTATGCCGTAGCGCAGCAGTCCGCCGATGCGGTCGGCCTTTTCATAAACCACGACACTGTGGCCGACGCGGGCCAATTGTTGCGCGCAGGCAAGACCGGCGGGACCGGAACCCACTACCGCCACCTTTTTGCCGGTTCGATGCTGGGGTATCAGCGGCTTGACCCAGCCCATCTCCCAAGCTTTGTCGATGATGGAGCACTCGATAGTTTTGATCGTGACCGGTTCGTCGGTCAGATTCAGCGTGCAGGCCGCTTCGCACGGCGCCGGACAGATACGGCCGGTGAACTCCGGAAAGTTGTTGGTGCTGTGCAGTACCTCGATGGCTTCACGCCAATTTCCTTGATAAACGAGGTCGTTCCAGTCGGGGATGATGTTATTGACCGGGCAGCCCTGATGACAATAGGGAATGCCGCAATCCATGCAGCGCGCGCCTTGACGGCTGACTTCCTCTTCGGTCAGCGGGACGACGAATTCCTGGTAGTGCTGGAGACGGTCCGCCACCAGCTTGTAGCGTCTGTCCTGACGTGAGATTTCCATGAATCCCGTGGGTTTGCCCATTCTGTTTCTACCTCGTTACTGTGCTTTATTGCACGAGAAAGCTCTAGACCTCGGGGTCTTGTTTGCCGAAGTGCCTTCCATTTTTCCGATCGGTCCGGGTCGGCGAGGGGCGCGTTTACGCCACGCCCCCCGCGTCTAGTGGTGAACTTCGGTCTGCGTTTTTGTCTTCTGCATTTTTTCGAGCGCCTGACGGTAATCGACCGGCATGACCTTGACGAAACGCGGCGCGTAAGCCGACCAGTTCTCGAGAATCTGCTTCGCTCGTCCACTGCCCGTGTAACGGCGGTGCTTTTCGATCAGGGTTCGCAGGCGCTGAACGTCGTGACGGGTCATGTCATGCATGATGTCCACCATTCCGTGGGTTTCCAGATCGCCGCCCTGGTGATCGAGATTTTCCAGGGCGATGTCCTCGGCCAAAACCGGTTCCAGTTCGACCATGGCCAGGTTGCACCGATGCTCGAAATCGCCGGTTTCGTCGAGCACGTAGGCGACACCGCCCGACATGCCCGCAGCGAAGTTACGGCCGGTCGAGCCCAGAACCACGACGACGCCGCCGGTCATGTATTCGCAGCCGTGATCGCCGACGCCTTCGACGACGGCGATGGCGCCGGAGTTCCGCACCGCGAAGCGTTCTCCCGCGACGCCGCGGAAATAGCATTCGCCGCTGATGGCGCCGTACAGCACGGTATTGCCGACGATGATGTTTTCCTCGGGCACCACCGGAGATTCCGGGGACGGATAGATGGCGATGCGCCCACCCGATAGCCCTTTGCCCACGTAATCGTTCCCGTCGCCCTCAAGTTCCAGAGTGATGCCGGCCGACAGAAAAGCACCGAAGCTTTGCCCGGCCGTGCCTTTCATCCGTATGTAAATGGTATCTTCGGGCAGACCGGTATGGCCGTAACGCTTCGCCAATTCGCCGGACAGCATGGCGCCGACCGTGCGGTTGTAGTTGCGCACGCCCATTTCAATGCGGACCGGCTTGCGTTCGTCGAGTGCGGGGCGGGCCAGTTCGATCAGCTTGTGATCCAGTGCCTTGTCCAGGCCATGATCCTGCGGTTCGCAATTGGAGATGGCCACGCCCTCACCGGGCTCCGGCCGGTACAAAATCCTGGACAGATCGACCTTGGCCGCTTTCCAGTGGGCTATGGCCTTGCGCATATCGAGCTTGTCGGAGCGCCCGATCATTTCCTCGAACCGGCGGAAACCAAGTTTTGCCATAAGCTGGCGCACTTCCTCGGCGATGAAGAAGAAGAAATTGACGACATGCTCCGGCTGTCCGGTGAAGCGCTTGCGGAGTTCCGGGTCCTGGGTTGCGACGCCTACCGGGCAGGTGTTCAGATGGCATTTGCGCATCATGATGCAGCCTTCGACGATCAGCGGTGCCGTGGCGAAGCCGAATTCGTCCGCGCCCAAAAGCGCGCCGATCACGACGTCGCGCCCGGTGCGCATGCCGCCGTCCGCCTGCACGCAGATGCGCCCGCGCAGCTTGTTCAATACGAGAGTCTGGTGGGTCTCGGCCAAGCCGATTTCCCAAGGGAGCCCCGCGTGCTTGATCGAGGTGATCGGGCTGGCGCCGGTGCCGCCGTCGTAGCCGGCGATGGTGACGTGATCGGCATGAGCCTTGGCAACGCCCGCGGCGATCGTGCCGACGCCGACTTCGGACACCAGCTTGACGCTGATGCGCGCGGCCGGGTTAACGTTTTTAAGATCGTGGATAAGCTGCGCCAGATCCTCAATCGAGTAGATGTCGTGGTGCGGCGGCGGGGAAATGAGACCGACCCCTGGCGTGGAGTGCCTCACCTTGGCGATGATGGCATCCACCTTGTGGCCGGGCAGCTGGCCGCCTTCGCCGGGCTTGGCGCCCTGCGAAATCTTGATTTGCAGATCGTCGGCATTGACCAGATATTCGGTCGTCACGCCGAAGCGGCCCGATGCTACCTGCTTGATGGCCGAGCGCATGGAGTCGCCGTTGGGCAAAGGTTTGAAGCGTTCCGGCAATTCGCCGCCCTCGCCGGTATTGGATTTGCCACCGATGCGGTTCATGGCGATCGCCAGCGTGGTATGGGCTTCGTATGAAATCGAGCCGAACGACATGGCGCCGGTGGCGAAGCGTTTGACGATTTCCGCGACCGGTTCCACTTCATCCAGCGGTACCGACTCCCGTTCGTCGAACTTGAAGTCCATCAAGCCGCGCAGCGTGAGCAAACGTTCGCTCTGCTCGTTGATCGAGCGGGTGTAGTCCACATAGGTTTCCCAGCTGTTGGTGCGTGTGGCGTGCTGCAGCTTGGAAATGGTCTCCGGAGTCCACACATGATCTTCGCCGCGAACGCGGTAGGCGTATTCGCCGCCTACGTCCAGGGCATTCCGGTACAGCGGGGCATCGCTGAAAGCTACACGATGCCGGCGCACGGTTTCCTCGGCGATTTCTCGGAGTCCCGCGCCGCCGATCGTGCAGACGGTGCCGGTGAAATATTCGTCCAGGAACTCTTCGCTCAAGCCCACGGCATTGAAGATTTGAGCGCCGCAATACGACTGATAGGTCGAGATGCCCATCTTGGACATGATCTTGAGCAGGGCTTTGCCGATGGCCTTGATATAGCGCTTGTGCACCTCGTCTTCGGACAGCTGTTCCGGCAGCTTCTCGCGCAGATCGGACAGGCTGTCGAAAGCCAGATACGGATTGACGGCTTCGGCGCCGTAGCCCGCCAGCAGCGCGAAATGGTGTACCTCGCGCGCTTCGCCGGTTTCCACAACCAGGCCGACCTTGGTGCGAAGGCCCGTCCGGGTCAGGTGGTAATGGACCGCGGAGGTGGCCAGGAGGGCCGGAATCGCGATGTGCTCCGCGTCGATCTCCCGATCGGACAGCACCAGGATATTGTTGCCCTCGTGCACCGCCTGTTCGGCCCGTGCGCACAAGGCTTTCAACGCCGGTTCCATGCCGCCGGCGCCGGTATCGGCCGAGTAGCAGAAACTGATGGTTTTGGTCTTGAACGCGCCTCCGGTGCGGGCCTCGATACGGCGGATTTTTTCCAGATCCTTATTGGTCAGGATCGGCTGATGCACTTCCAGCCGCTTGTGGCTGCCGCCATTGTGGAGCGCCAGCAAGTTCGGCCGCGGGCCGATGTGGGACACCAGCGACATGACCAGTTCTTCGCGGATCGGGTCGATGGCCGGGTTGGTAACTTGCGCGAAACCCTGCTTGAAATAGTCGTAGAGCAATCGCGAACGCTTGGAGAGCACCGCGAGCGCCGCATCGATGCCCATGGAGCCGACCGGTTCCTGACCGCTCAAGGCCATGGGGGTCAGGAAAAACTTGATGTCTTCCTGGGTATAGCCGAAAGCCTGCTGCCGATCGAGCAGGGTCTCCGAGTCGGGCGGCATCGCGGCGATTTCGGCCGGCAGCTTTTCCAATTGAATCTGGGTATCGTTGAGCCACTGCTGATACGGCTCGCGATTGGCCAGTTCCGATTTGATTTCGGCATCGTCGATGATGCGGCCCTGTTCGAGGTCGATCAGGAACATCTTGCCGGGCTGCAAACGCCATTTCTTGACGATCTTGTGTTCCGGAATGGTCAGCACGCCCATCTCGGAGGCCATCACCACGGTGTCGTCGTCGGTGATGAGATAGCGCGCCGGACGCAGGCCGTTACGGTCGAGCGTGGCGCCGATCTGCCGTCCGTCTGTAAAGGCCACGGCGGCCGGACCATCCCAGGGTTCCATCAGGGCCGAGTAGTATTCGTAGAAGGCGCGGAGTTTTTCGTCCATCAAGGGATTGCCGGCCCACGCTTCCGGGATCAGCAGCATCATGGCGTGGACCAGCGAATAGCCCCCCATGACCAGAAGCTCCAGCGCATTGTCGAAGCTGGCGGAATCGGACTTGCCGTCGGCGATCAGCGGCCAGATCTTGTCGAGATCTTCGCCCAGAACTTCGGACGACATCGAATGGCGTCGAGCGGCCATCCAATTGATGTTGCCGCGCAAGGTGTTGATTTCGCCGTTGTGGGCGATCATTCGGAAAGGATGGGCCAGATCCCAGGTCGGGAAGGTGTTGGTGGAGAACCGCTGGTGCACCAGGGCAAGCGCCGACACCATTTGCTCGTTGCGGAGGTCGCGGTAAAACACGCCGACCTGATCGGCGAGCAGCATGCCCTTGTAAACCAAAGTGCGGGACGAGAAGGAAGGGATGTAGAACATCTTGCCTTCCTCGAGATTCAAGGCACGAATCTTCTTGTCGATCTGCTTGCGGATGACGAACAGCTTGCGCTCGAACGCGTCCTGATCCCGGCAACTTTCCGCCCGCCCCACGAAAACCTGGCGAATCACGGGTTCGATTGTCTTGACCGATTCCCCGAGCGTCGAGTTGTCTACCGGAACATCGCGCCAGCCGAGAACGGTTTGGCCTTCGGTGCGAATGAAATCTTCGACGATTTGTTCGCAGGTCGCGCGATGTTCCGGATTGCGCGGCAGAAACAGCATGCCGACGCCATAGTGACCGTAATCCGGAAGGGCGATCCCGAGTGCGGAGCATTCGTCGCGGAGAAAAGCATCCGGTATTTGAATGAGAATACCGGCCCCGTCGCCCGCCAACGGATCGGCACCAACCGCTCCACGGTGAGTCAGGTTTCTTAAAATTTCCAGCCCCTTGCAGACGATGTCGTGGCTCTTATGGCCTTTGATGTGAGCGATGAAACCTACGCCGCAAGCGTCGTGTTCGTTGCGCGGGTCGTATAGACCTTGCTTGGCGGGTATGGCATTGAAACTCATGGTGTACCTCTGTCAGGGGTGTGGTCTGTCGTTTGCCGGTTCGCGGTTTACAAGAGAATATTGCGGCTCCAGTAATGGACCGCCGCGACAGTCAAGAATTCGTGTTCGCAGTTGGTTTTGAAATATCCGAAATGGCGACGTGAGGCCGCCCATTTAGCCAAAATGGGCAAGAAATATAAAGAATCCGGCCGGTCTTTTCAAGGGCGCCAAGCTTGCGCACTCAGTGTTTGTTGTGAATAAGGTGGTGAAACGACTTGTTTCGATAGAGAATGGACCCGCTCGCCGCCCGACCGTCCGCCCCCGAGCCGGCGAGACAAAGCCGGTATTGCTTGCCGAGCCCGGTTACCTTTACTTTATGGCCGGAAATTCGAGGCGGTTTCGCAGCGTGGTTGAACATGCGCGCCAAGCCAAGCATGAGGAATAGAGAATGACCGAAAAATATGACGTGATCGTTGTGGGCGGCGGCATGGTCGGTGCCGCTTTGGGGAGTGGCCTCGGAGGCAGCAGTCTGCGAGTTGCCGTGATCGAGGATGCCCCGCCGCCGGCGTTTGCGTCGGAGCAGCCCCACGATCTTCGCGTGTCCGCGATCAGCATCGCGTCCGCCAGCATTCTCAAAACCGTGGGCGCATGGAAAGGCATCGCTTCGCGCCGGTTTTGCCCGTTCCGGAGGATGCGGGTATGGGAAGAGTCGGGCGATGTCGAGTTTCGGAGCGAGGACATCGATGAGCCGGTCTTGGGCTATATCGTCGAGAACCGGGTAATCCAGCTGGCTTTACTCGACCGCCTGGTCGAATTTTCCAATATCGATTTTCTTTGTCCCGCCAGAACCAAAATGATCGATTACGGGCCGCAAGGCTCGACCGTCGAATTGGACGACGGCCGCGTCTTGTCGGCGCGCTTGTTGGTTGCCGCGGATGGCGGCTATTCCCGGGTGCGGCAAGTGGCCGGCATGGGAGTAAGCGGTTGGGATTACGAGCAGCACGCCCTGGTGCTGACGGTGGAAACCGCATACAGCCAGCAGGACATCACTTGGCAACGCTTTACCCCCAAGGGACCCCAGGCTTTCCTGCCGCTGGACGGGCCTCATGCATCTCTCGTCTGGTACGAGGCGCCGGAGGACATCAAACGCCTGAAGGCTTTGCCGGATGACGCGCTGCTCCGGGAGCTTATCGCTGCGTTCCCCTCGGCTCTGGGCGAGATCAAGCGTATCGAGGCGAAAGGCAGCTTCCCGCTCAAGCGTCAGCATGCCTTGAGTTACAGTAAAGAGGGCGTGGCTTTGATCGGCGATGCGGCCCACATGATTCATCCGCTGGCGGGGCAGGGCGTCAACATCGGTCTTCTGGACGCTGCGGCGCTGGCGCAGGTGCTGGTCGGCGCTCACAAGAATGGCCAGGACATCGGCGCAGCCCATGTGCTGCAAACTTACGAAAGCATGCGCCGCAGCAACAACCTGGTCATGATGACGACGATGGACCTGTTCTATCGCGTGTTCGGAAACGCGAACCGTCCGCTCCGATTCATTCGGAATCTGGGGCTGGGTTTGGCGGAGCGAATCACGCCGGCCAAGAAATTGGTCATGCGATACGCGATGGGCTTGGGCGGCCAGCTCCCGAATTTGGCCCGTGGCGAAGCCATTCTGGGTTGAATGACGGTCGGAAACATTACGATACGTATTCCTGCGGATTGAGCAGAGTGAGTTTGCTATAGTAGGCAGAGCAATTCAGTACCTGTGTTCCGGATACTGTTGCTGAGATATCGATTAACGTCCTATACGAGTGAAACGACTTATGGTCAAAAAGCTACCTGTATTTCTTTGCACCGTGTTGACTCTGAGCGGTTGCGCAACCTACACCGGATGGGAGCCTGTGGTGGACACGTATAACGATCCGAATGCCTATCGGCTGCAGCAGGATATGGAAGAGTGCAAAATGCTCGCTCGCCAAGCGGGCAGTACCGGAACGGAAGCGGCGAAGGGTGCTGCTGCAGGCGCATTGCTAGGTGCCGCAACGGGCGCCGCGGTCGGCGCTGTCGCTGGCAATCCCGGCGGCGGTGCCGCGATCGGCGCTGCCGCGGGCGGCCTCGGCGGCGCTGGTTACAGCGGGGTCTCGGGCGACGATCAATACAAGCGGTCTTACATCAATTGCCTCCGCAATCGGGGACACAGAGTCGTCAATTAAGTAAGCAATCGGTCAAATAAAATAATCCCGCCGTTGTGCCTCTAGCCCGGCGGGATTATTTTTTCCGTTTTTGCTGCCCTGACGAGGGCATAAACCGACGAGAAGGTGCCAGGATGTCGTCATTGATCCATGCACTCCGGGAGAGCGCCCGGCTTTATCCTGATCGGCCCGCGGTAATCCAGGGCTCTCAGGTCATCGATCATGCCACCATAGGCAACCGATCGGATCGCGTGGCGGCGGCCTTGGCGGCCCGAGACGTGGTCAAAGGGGACAGGATTGCCCTTTACTGCCCCAATTCGGCGGAATTCGCCATTGCCTATACCGGCATCGTGAAAGCCGGGGCCACGGTCGTTCCGATCAATTTGCTGCTGAACACGGAAGAAATCGGCTTCATTCTCAACGATTCCGGCGCCAAGGGCTTGATTTTCCATCAAGCCTTTTCGAAACAGGCGGAATCCGCGCTTCAGGCTGCGCCGGGAATCGAGTTTCGCGTATCCATCGGCGGAGAAGTCGAAGGCGCCGAGGCGTTCGATGCTTTTCTAAGATCCGACGCGCCGGTACCGAATATCGATTGCGACCCGCAAGAGGATCTGGTCGTCATCCTCTACACCTCGGGAACCACCGGCCGTCCCAAGGGGGCGATGCTGACCCACGGCAATCTGGTCGCCAACACGCGCAGCGTCCGCGAAGCCATGCACTGGCGTCCGGGGCAGGATGTCGTGCTGCTGGTTCTTCCGATGTTTCACGCATTCGCGGCAACCGTCGGCATGCTCACGCCCCTGACCAACGGCTGTGCGTTCATTCCCCTGCCGCGATTCGAGCCCGATCAGGTCGTCGACGCGATCCATGCCAGCCGAGCCACGATTTTTCTCGGCGTGCCCAGCATGTATTCGGTACTGCTGAGACTCAAAGACGAGCGTGCGCCGCTCCTTTCCTCCATACGCTATTGCGTTTCCGGCGGCGCTGCGCTTCCGGTCGACGTGTTGCGGCGCTTCGAAGAAAAATTCGGCATCAGGATCTACGAGGGCGACGGACCGACCGAGTGTTCCCCGGTAACCTGCGTGAATCCGATCGACGGCCTCATCAAACCGGGAACCGTGGGTTTGCCGGTTCCCGGAGTCGAGATGAAAATCGTCGACGAAGACGGGCGCGAGTTGCCGTGCGGCGAAGTCGGCGAGATTGCCGTACGCGGTGCCAACGTGATGAAGGGCTATTGGATGCAGCCGGACGCGACCCGGGAAGTGTTTCGCGGCGAATGGCTTCTGACCGGCGATCTCGGTACGCGGGACGAAGACGGCTATTTCAGCATCGTCGATCGCAAGAAGGATCTGATCATCGTCAACGGCATGAACGTTTATCCACGCATGATCGAGGAGGTGCTATACCGCTTTCCGCCGATCCGCGAGGCCGCGGTGGTCGGAGAGCCGCACGATTTGCACGGCGAAATTCCGGTCGCGTATATCGCGATAGATGAGTCCAAGCCGATCACGGAAAGCGAAGTCCGCGCTTTCTGCAGGGAGCACCTCGGGCGGCATCAAATTCCCCGCAAGATCGTCTTTCAGCCGGAGTTACCGAAAAACGCCGCGGGCAAGATCCTCAAGCGGCAGCTTCGAAAGCACGGCGAAATCGAGCGTGGCGTGCAGGATCTGGAATAAACTCCGGCCGCTGCGGTTTCTATGCCTCACTGCTTTCTGCGCTCTTCCTCTTCGGCGAGCAGCTGCTTCAAGCGCTCGTCGATGACGGAGTTCAGATAAAAATTGTCGCCGGCCGTTTTTCTGGCTAGCCGAAGTTGCAGTATGGCGGCGCGGTTCTGGCCCGAGGCGTAATAGGATTCGGCGACATAGCGGTGCGATTCGGCATCGTTCCCGAGCTGGCTATAGGCTTGCGCCAGCAGGTTGTAGACTTCCGGAGTAGGCGGATGGCGGCGGGCGTAGTTCTGCAGCAGCTTGCGCGCCTGTTCCGCTTTGCCGGTGGTGAGCAGCGTGCGGACATAGTTGAGCGTCAGCGCCCGGTTTTCCGGAAAGCGTTGCAGGGCCGATTCGTAAAGCTGGATCGCGCGCGGGTAATTCTTGGTCTCCCGTTCGGCGCTGGCCAGCGCATTGGCGAAATGGGACTGATCGGGATAAATCTCCATTAGCCGCTGCAGGATCGGTTTGGCTTCCCCGGCACGCGCGTTGGCGATCAGTGCCAAGGCTAAACCGTAGGCGGAAACATCCTGTTGCAGCTTGGTGCCCTGGCCGCTGACCGCCTTGAAATAATTCAGCGCGTCCTGCGGGCGGGCGGCGGTCTGCACCCGCAGCTTGGCGCGGACGAGCTGATAGGCGAAAGAATCCGGATATTGCCGATACGGAAACTGTTCCGCGCGTCCCCGCGTATCCGAGATACGGGACACGGTCACCGGGTGGGTCAGCAGGAACTCCGGCAATTCTCGGCCGACGAAGCGGGTGGATTGCTGCATTCTTTCGAAGAACGTCGGCATGGCGCGCGGGTCGAAGTCCGACTTCGATAAAATCTGCATGCCGACGCGATCGGCTTCGGCCTCGTTGTCGCGGGTAAAATTGATTTGATACTGGATATTGGCGGCTTGCGCGGCCATCAAGGCGGCTTGGCCCAGTTGCGCGGATTTCGCGCCCAGCAGAACGGCGGCCAGCATGGCCGCGGCGGTGGGCAGCGCCAGGCGGCCGGCGGCCTGGAACGTTTGATAAAGATGCCGCTGCGTGACGTGCGCGATTTCGTGGGCCAGTACCGAAGCGAGTTCGCTCTCGGCTTCCGAGGTCAGGATCAGTCCGGAGTTGACGCCGATGTATCCGCCCGGCCCCGCGAATGCGTTGACCGTGGGATCGCTGACCACGAAGAAATGAAACGCTTGCGCGGGGTTGTCGCTGGACCCGGCCAGTTTCTGCCCTATGGACTGGATGTAATCGTTGACTTCCGGATCTTGGCTGACTTCGAGCTGGGCGTGCAACTTGCGGTAGAAGGCTGCGCCGAGTTCCTTCTCCTGCTGCGGCGTCATGAGGGTTCCGGTCGGGTCGCCGATTTCGGGCAACTCCAGGTTGAGTTGCGCATGGGCGGGTTGCAGCGCCAATGAGCCGTAGCTGAGAATCAACAGCGATGCAAGCAGTTTGTCGAATTTCATGGTGTTTCAGCGCCGTGTGCGGCGCGGGTGTGAATGAGTCCACGGTGTACGGTTACTCGATGAACCGTTTTTTCGAAAGGGTGTCGCCGCGATGAAATACGCCATTCAGGTCAATGCCGGGCCTTGTTCCGCTCAATCGGCGCGCACTGCCTATCAGTTTATCAAAGCCGCGTTGGATAAAGATCACGAAATCGTGTGCGTGTTCTTTTACCATGACGGGGTTTATAACGCGCTGCGATCCGGTTTATCGGCGGAGGACAAAGATTCGGTTCCGCCCTGGCCCGATCTCGCCGATAAGCACGGGATCGACCTGGTGCTGTGCGTTTCGGCCGCGCAGCGGCGCGGCATGCCGGCAACCGGGGCGGACGGTTTTCGGATCGGCGGCTTGGGACAATGGGTGGACGCCTGTCTGAAGGCCGACCGGGTATTGGTTTTTGGTGGTTGAATCGGTGCAAAAAAAATTCTTGTTTGTGATGCGCAGTGCCCCTCGGGACGGCGCAAGAGTCCGGGAATCGCTGGACATGGCCATGACCGCCGCCGCTTTCGATCAGGCCGTACGGCTCCTGATGCTGGACGATGGCGTGTTCCTGCTCAAACGGGGTCAGAGGTTCGAACCGAACGGGCTGAAACCCGTCGCTCCCTTGTTCGAAGCTTTGGCTTTGTACGATGTGGAGGATGTTTTTGTCGAGCGGGAGTCTTTGCGGGGAAGGCATTTGACGACCGAGGATCTCGTCATCCCCGTGCGCGTCGTGGACAGGACGGAAATCGCCGGATTGACGGCGGAACATGACATCGTAATCTCATGCTGATGGCAGTCCTGCATATAGTTAGCCGTTCGCCCCAGGAAAGCCGCGCCCTGGAAGATTGTCTCGTCCGGGCGGGCGAGGGCGATGCGGTTCTGCTGATCGAAAACGGGGTTTACGCCGCGGTGAAAGGCGCGGATTCCGAAGCCGTCCTGAAGTCGGCTATGGGGCGCGTCAGGTTTTATGCCTTGGGGCCGGATCTCGACGCGCGCGGCGTGGAAACTTCCGAGGTCGCCGAGACGATTCGAATCGTCGACTACGGTGGATTCGTCGATTTGACCGCCGATTACCGGCTTGTCCAGTCGTGGTTTTGAGCCATGATCGAAGTGAACGGCAAGATTCTGGAAACGACCGAAAGCGGATTTCTGACCGATGCGAACGCCTGGGACGAGCATGTCGCCGCCGCTCTGGCAGCGAGCATACCCATAGCATTGACCGAAGCGCATTGGGAGATCGTGCGCTTCATCCGCAGCTACTATCTCAGATTCCACCATCTCCCCAACACCCGCATGTTCGTCAAGGCGGTGCGGAAGGAATTCGGGGAAGAAAAAGGCACTTCCCGCTATCTGCACCGGCTGTTTCCGGAAAGCCCGTTGAAGTACGCCTGTTTGATCGCGGGACTGCCCAAGCCGCCGGGGTGTATCTAGTCGTCGGTTTCACAACACCGCGCCATTCCACGGGGAAAACAGGCTGTGAGCCAATCGCTCCGTAAGGTGCGTGTAAGCTCGGCATGTTTTTATCCTAACTTTTCCCTTGCGGCCGATGACACTGGACGTATGGGTTCGTTCTACGGTTTTTCTCGGCAACGGCGCCAGGCAGGCGACCGAACGGCTCCATTCGGAGGGCCGGCGTGGACCGAGGACGCTGCAGATTCAGAAGCAGGCACCGCCGCTGCCTGCCGCCAAAACGGGAATGGAATCCCCATGCATACCCAAAGAGGAGAGCTGCGTGGATATGTTCAGAACTATATTGGCAGCAACCGATTTCTCGGATGATGCCACTAACGCCGTCTACCGGGCGGCCTTCCTAGCCGCGGAACAACAGGGGCGATTGGAGCTGCTGCATGTCTTGAGTGAAACGTCCCTGAAGGCCGTGCGCGAATTGATTCCATCGCACGGCGACGCCGAGATGAAGCTGATCGATGACGCGCAACGCATGCTGGATGCCCTGGGATCGCGGGTCGCGGAGGATACCCGGATGGCCGCGGTTTCCCGAATCGCGATCGGAGCGGTGCTGGACGAGATTCTATCGGCCGCCGAACAGGCGGACTTGCTGGTATTGGGAGCGCACGGCTCTAACCGTTGGCGCGAAATGTTTCTGGGTACGACCGCGGACCGTTTGTTGCGTATGTGCACGCGGCCGGTTCTCGTCATCAAGCGTCCGCCGGAGACAAGCTACCGGCGTGCACTGGTTCCGGTGGATTTCTCCCCCCACTCCATCGCCGCGCTGAATACGGCGATGCGGGTCGCTCCAAATGCCGACATCATGGTTGTCCATGCTTCCGCCGTTCCCTTCGAGGGGATGCTTCGGCAGGGCGGCGTGCTGGACGACGAGATAGAGAGATTCCGCGGTCAGGCTCAGCAGGAGGCAATGAGCCGCATCAGCAGCCTGATCGATGAGGTGGCCGAGGGTTCGCGTCGGCTCTTCCGATTCGTGGAGCTCGAGGATGCCGCTCGCCTGATTCTCGCCAAGGAGGAATCGTTCGGAGCGGACCTGATCGTCATGGGCAAACACGGCAAAAACGTCGTCGAGGAAATGCTCCTGGGCAGCGTGACGCGTCGCATCCTTTCCGATTCGAAGTGCGACGTGCTGATCGTGCACGAGGGTTCCACGGCTACCGGCTCGCCCGCCGCATAACGCATGACCGACCGATAGGGCCGCCGCATCATCCGGGAGTCGGTTCAACCGCGGCGGTGCGGTTGTTTCCTTTCCAAATCAAGCCTGACTCAAGAACGCCTGAAGGCATGGGGAGCCCTTTTGAGCAGCGTTGCAAGCCGTTGCCGTACAGTTTGCTGTCCACCGGTGTCGATCGTGCCTGAGCTCTTTATGAGTGTCGGCGATTCAAGGCGCGGGAAATCGGCGCTGATCGACGCACCCTGATAAACTTCTTGGCTACCTGCCTGCACCATACTCCACATATCTCATGCATAACCTGGGTTTGCTCGAAAATATCGCCGTTACGCTGAGCGTTGCCTTTCTAGGAGGGCTGATCGTTCAACGCATCGGCCTGCCGTCCATTGTCGGTTATTTGCTCGCGGGCGTGGTCATCGGCCCGTTCACGCCGGGTTATCTGGCCGATGCCGAAACCATCAACCAGTTGGCCGAGCTGGGCATCATTTTCCTGATGTTCGGCGTGGGGCTGCATTTTTCCTTTGCCGATCTGTGGAAAGTGCGAGATATCGCCATCGTCGGAACGTTGGGACAGATGCTGACCATGGCGGCCCTGGGTTATGGCCTGAGCCAATACTGGGGCTGGACGCCCAAGTCCGGACTGGTGCTGGGACTGGTGCTGTCCATCGCCAGCACCATCGTCATGCTGCGCGGCTTCATGGACCGCGGCTGGCTGAACACCCCGGACGGGCAAGTCGCGGTCGGCTGGCGCGTCATGGAAGACATCGCCACCGTTCTCATGATCATGATCCTGCCCAACCTGGCCGACACCGGCAAGCCCATGGAATGGCGCACTCTCGGCCTCGCGCTGCTGTCGGCTTTGGGCTTTCTCGTGTTCATGCTGTTTGCGGGCAAACGCTTCATTCCCTGGCTGCTGCTGCGGGTGGCCCATACCCGCTCCCGCGAGCTGTTCATTCTGGCTATCCTGGCCATTTCTTTGGGAATCGCTCTGGGTGCATCGCAATTGTTCGGCGTTTCGTTGGCGCTGGGCGCTTTTGTCGCGGGAGCGGTGGTGAGCGAGTCGCCGCTCAGTCACCGCATCGCATCCGATCTGCTGCCGTTCCGCGAAGCCTTTTCCGTCTTGTTCTTCGTGTCCGTCGGCATGATGCTCGATCCCGGCTTTCTGGTGGAGCACCTCGAACCGGTCCTGATTCTTACCGCTCTGGTGGTCATCGGAAAGTTCATCGTCTCGGGGCTTTGGGTGTTGCCGTTCCCGCGTCCGGCCAGCACCGCGCTGGTGGTTGCGGCCGGCTCCTGCCAAATCGGCGAGTTCTCCTTCATCCTGGATCAGACCGGCTTGAGTCTCGGCATACTGGATAAGGGCCAACACGCGCTGATATTGGCGGCCGCTCTTCTGTCCATCGTCGTGAACCCGTTCATGCTGCACAGCGTTCATCCGCTGCAACGGAGCTTAAGAGGGGTCCAGCCGTTATGGCGATGGCTGGACCGCCACGGCTCGACGCAGACGCCGGTGGAGGAGTCGGTCGCCGACCACGTGGTGGTGGTCGGCTACGGACGGGTGGGTTCGCACATCGTCGACGTGATGGGGGAGCTGGGCATTCCCTATCTGGTCATCGATTTCCGTATCAGCCGGATCGAAAAATTGGCCAAACGAGGCGTCCCCACGCTCCTGGGCGATACGGCCAACTCCGACATCCTGACCCATGCGGCGCTGCACCGGGCCCGTCTGCTGGTGGTGACTTTGCCCGAAGAAGCGGCCACCGAACTCACCGTCGCGGCAGCCCGGGACATTGCCCCGGATCTCCCGATCATCGCCCGCGCCGCCACCCGGGCCGGGGTCAAGCGACTCTCGGAATTGGGCGCACAGCTGGTGATCCATCCGGAACTGGAAGGCGGCCTGCAGGTGCTGCGGCACACGCTGCTGCAACTGGGCTTCCCTCTGCATGAAGTCCGGCGCTACGCCGATACGGTGCGCCGCGAAAACTACGAGGCCCTGGTCAAGTCGCAGGGTGAACACGCCTTGCTCAGGGACCTGCTCGATGCTTCCGAATTGATCGACATCGCCTGGCGAAAAGTACCCGAGGAAAGTCCGCTGGCCGGGAAGATGCTGGGGGAGGCCGCCCTCCGTACCCGGACCGGGGCCACCCTGGTGGCGATCAAGCGCAAGAACGAACTCATGGTCAACCCGTCTACCCAGACCGTATTTCTTCCGGGAGACCGCATCGGCCTGCTCGGAAATCCGGAACAGTTGGAGGTCGTGGAGCGTTTGCTGGCCCCGCAGCCGGCGGAGTCTGACGCGGCGTGAAGGCGATAGGGTACCGCCGTGTACCGGCGGTACCCGTAAGGCGGAAAGCGTTGCGCTGTTTCACCCTACGAACCGGACGGCTGTGAAAGAACCGACTGCGCGGCCCGGTTTTTGCTTGCGATGTTATGACGTGAGAAGAACTCGTCGGGCGGGTTAGCGAAGCGTAACCCGCCGAAAGGCCAGCCCGTAAGAAGGATGGATGCCTTCCGATCGATTCCGTACGGGCATTGCGGGCCTTGCCCCTGCTCAATTCCGAATCACCCAGCTCCCATCCGGCTGGCGGCACGCGATATTGTTGACCGAGTCGCGCTGCTTGCCGTAGGTCATGCGGGTGGAGAATTCGCGGCAGCGCTCTCCGTTGTCGTTGAAGGTCCGCAAGGGCGTGACCAGGTAGTCCACCTGGTTGTCCGGGTTCATCCAATGGACGCTGCGGCGGTCGTCGGCGAAATCGAGCGCCCGTCCGGTGCAGAACATGTCGCTCGCGTCCATGCGGCGAGCGATCTGGTCTCCGATGATCGCGCCGATCACCGTGCCGGCGACGGCGCCAATGACCGTCGAAGCAGTGTCGCCGTTTCCGACCTTGGAGCCGATGACGCCGCCTAGCGCACCTCCCGCAACGCCGCCCAGCACCTTGCCGACCATGGTGCGGTCGCAGCGGCCCGATCTTACGCCGTAGTCGTGATCGTGGTCATGGTAATGACGGGTTTCGCGGTGTTCGTAACGGTCGTCGTAGTCATCGCGATGTCTGTCCTTGTGTTTGCTCCGGTAGCCGTGGGCCGGCGCCCAGTCGGGGGGATCGCTGTACGCGTCCTGAGGAAAACTCAGGCTAAGCGCCAAAAAGATTCCGCCGAGAAGAACGAATGGGTTGAACCGATCGAATACGGGTGACGTTTTCGTCGCCGACATGGTTGCCTCTTATTGTCGAAAAGTGATTGTTGTTATCCGCTCGGCCGTAAAGCAATTCGCAAGCCATCCCTGAAGGATGCTCATTCCGGCTGACGTATGGAGAGCATGCAAGCCGAACGCGTCGCCGGCTCGCGACAAAGCCCAACCCGATAGTGTAGCCAAGAACTCGGCCGGCTTGCTGCGTTGCTTCCGGCAACTTGTTAATATCTGCCAACTTCGAGGGTTCGGTTACGGCGTTTGACGCCTTGTGCTCGCTGCCCTTTTGATCCCGACTTCCATATCCACGACCGAGATAGATAAAAAGGTGCATTCATGTCCGACATCGAAATCGCTCAAAAAGCCAAGATGCTGCCGATCATCGATCTGGCCAAAGACAGGCTGGGTATAGCGCCAGAACATCTCGACCCGTACGGCCACTACAAGGCCAAGCTATCCCTGGACTATATCGACGGTCTCAAGAACAGGCCCAACGGCAAGCTGATTCTGGTCACCGCCATCAGCCCGACGCCGGCGGGGGAGGGCAAGACCACCACGACCGTGGGTTTGGGTGACGCGCTGAACCGGCTGGGCAAGAAAACCATGATCTGTCTCAGGGAGCCCGCTCTGGGGCCGTGTTTCGGCGTCAAGGGAGGAGCGGCCGGAGGCGGCTACGCTCAGGTCGTGCCCATGGAGGACATCAATCTTCATTTCACCGGCGACTTCCACGCCATCGGTGTCGCCCACAACCTGCTGTCGGCGATGATCGACAACCACATCCACCACGACAACCGGTTGAACCTCGATCCGCGCCAGATCGCCTGGAAGCGTGTCATCGACATGAACGACCGCGCACTGCGCGACATCGTCATCGGCCTGGGCGGAACGGCCAATGGCTTTGCGCGCGAAGACGGCTTCGACATCATCGCCGCCTCAGAAGTGATGGCCATCCTGTGCCTGTCGAGCTCCTTGAAAGAACTGAAAGAGCGCCTCGGAAACATCCTGGTGGGTTATACCCGTTTCGACAATAAGCCGGTTTTCGCCCGCGATCTCAAGGCGCACGGCGCCATGGCCGCGCTGCTGAAGGACGCTCTGCGGCCGAATCTGGTCCAGACTCTGGAAAACAATCCGGTATTCGTCCACGGCGGTCCTTTCGCCAATATCGCCCACGGCTGCAACTCGGTGGTCGCGACCAAGACAGCCTTGAAGCTGGCCGATTACGTGGTGACCGAAGCAGGCTTCGGCGCCGATCTCGGGGCGGAGAAATTCATCGACATCAAGTGCCGCAAGGCCGGCCTCAAGCCTGACGGCGTGGTGCTGGTCGCGACCGTGCGGGCGCTCAAGTCGCATGGCGGCGTGCCGGTCAAGGAACTGCAACAGGAGAACCTGGAAGCTGTGGAAGCCGGTTTCGTGAATCTGGAGCGGCACCTCGGCAACGTGCAGCAGCGGTTCGGCTTGCCCTGCGTCGTCGCCATCAATCATTTCACCTCGGACACCGACGCCGAAATCGCGCTGCTCAAGCGCAAGGTCGAGGAGATGGGGGCCAAGGTCATCGTCTGCCGGCACTGGGCCGAGGGCGGAAAGGGCGCGGAAGACCTGGCTCGGGAAGTCGTCCGGATGGTCGATGCCGGTCAGTCGAATTTCAGTTTCCTTTATGAAGAGCAAGCGCCGCTTTGGGACAAGATCAAGACGATCGCCACCCAGCTGTACGGGGCGGCGGATATCACCGCGGACAGCAAGGCCCGTCAGCAGCTCGAGCGCTTGAGCGAGGAATACAGCCATTTCCCGGTGTGCATCGCCAAGACGCAGTACTCGTTTTCGAACGATCCGAATCTCAAGGGAGCGCCGTCCGGCCACGTGCTCTCCATCCGCGAAGTGCGGCCTTCCCACGGCGCCGAGTTCGTGGTGGCCGTCTGCGGCAGCATGATGACCATGCCGGGACTGCCCAAAATGCCGGCGGCCGAGGCCATAGACGTGGACGACAACGGCCGGATTACGGGCTTGTTCTAAAGGTTCAACGAAGCGCCGGCGGAAGCGTCGGCAAAAGGATTGCCGACCTACGACACTAAAAGCCTATCTCAGTAGGCCGTTCGCCCTGAGCCTGTCGAAGGGTTTTATCACCTACTGGGATAGGCTCTAAGTCAGTTGTAGGTCGGGAATCCCTTCCCGACAGAATTGCCGGCAAAGTTTTGTCGGCCTGCGGCTACCGCCACCAGAAATGAGGGGAAGTTTGTTCGGTACAAGGCTTGGGGGCGATTTAAGCGCTCTTACGTATAAACTTCTTAGTACGTCCACGCATAAACTCGTTACATCGCTCGGCGATTGTTCAATTCTCGAAGCGTGTGGCGCGGAATCGTTGTAATGCGAATGGCCGTTTGGTGCAGTGCTAACACGAAAAACCGAAGAGAGACCATGCTTTGAATACAATCGCCCAGACCTACAAGATGTTTATCGTCGCCGGTGCGCGGCCCAATTTCATGAAGATCGCCCCGATCATCCGGGAGCTTCGGCGCGGCTCGTATCCGTTCGAATACAAGCTGGTCCATACCGGGCAGCACTACGACAAGGAAATGAGCGACGTGTTCTTCGAAGAATTGGAGATACCGTCGCCGGATTATCACCTGGAGGTGGGCAGCGGTTCCCATGCCGAGCAGACGGCGAAAGTGATGGTCCGTTTCGAGGAGATCTGCATGAAGGACCGGCCCGATTTGGTGATGGTGGTGGGCGACGTGAATTCGACGCTGGCCTGCTCGATCGTGGCGAAGAAGCTCGGGATCAAGGTGGCTCACGTGGAGGCTGGACTTCGGAGCGGAGACATCACGATGCCGGAGGAGGTCAACCGCATCGTGACCGATTCGATATCCGACTATTTCTTCGTGACCGAAAAAAGCGGCGTAAGCCATTTGTTGGCTGAAGGCAAACGGAAGGACAGCATCTTCTTCGTGGGCCACGTGATGATCGACAATCTGTTTCATCAGGTGGAGAAGCTGAAACACCTCGCGCCGACGGCATTCGAGACGACGATCTTCAAGCAGCGGAATCCGTCCTATGGCGTAGTCACGCTGCATCGGCCTTCCAATGTGGATAGTCCGGAAACGCTGGCCGGCATCGTCGAGGCATTGGCGGAGGTGAGCACCGCATTGCCTCTGATATTTCCCATACACCCCCGCACTCAGGCGAACATCCAGAAATTCGGCCTGACGATTCCCGATTCCATCGTCACCACGAAACCTCTGTCCTACATGGAATTCTTGAACCTGTTCAAAGACGCCAGGATGGTGTTGACGGACAGCGGCGGCATTCAGGAAGAGACCACGGCGCTCGGCGTCCCTTGCATTACCCTGCGCGACAACACGGAACGCCCGATTACGGTCGAAGAGGGTACGAACGTGATCGTGGGTTCCGATCCTGCGCGTATCGTGGCGGAAGCTCGAAAAGTGCTGAGCGGATCGGGTGCGGCAAGGAAAAAGCCGGAGTTATGGGACGGTAAAGCATCGGCCCGAATTCTATCCGTTCTTTCGGACGCTATGCGTGCCGACTGAACAAGTTCATCGCAGGAGGCGCGAAGCGAAGTAAACGGAGCTTATGCGAAGGCGAAAGCCGGATTTTTTCTAGAGTATTTTCCGGTTTGGCATCGCGCTCCGAGGTGCTGTAGGTCGGCAATCCTTTCCCGATCGCAAACGGTTGTTTTAGTCGCGACCCTTCCGACAAAGTCCCTGGCCGATCCTGTGTGTCGGCAAGGGATTGCCGACCAACGATTTTCCTAATCCTCGCCGCTAAGCGGCGGTGAAAAACGCTCTAGTCCCGGCCTCAAGACGCAGTCTGAGGCCTCGGCACGCGCCCCGAACCGGTCGGATTGCCACTCGGGTTGATCCGAGGCCGACCGGCGTCATTTTTCGGCAGTACGTTTCGGCCGCGGCTCGCATAGTCCGAAGCCGAATTGCAAGGTAGCTCAGTGGTTTATTGGAATGATTCCACAGTATGCCGACGTAATCCCTTATGTTTTTCGTATTGCTTCTCGTCGCCGTGGGCCTGTATGGCCTGCTGGCTCTTTGGTCCCCGGTATTCCTGCTCAATTATGCGTTGCTGACGGGGCCGATTCCGTTGACGCCCGGGAGCGATGAGATCAGCTCGACGCCGATGGGGCACATGAGTCTCGCAGCCGTGCGGTTGTTCGGACTATGGGTTGCCGTTTGCCTGGTTTTGGTCCCCCGCCTATCGAAGACACTCAAATACCTGTCCCGCTACAAGCTTCACTTGCTGTTTCTCGCGTTCTGCCTGACGTCGATCTTGTGGGCGCCGAGCTTGTCGTTCGGTCTCAGGATGATCGCCAAATTGAGCGCGCCGCTTCTGTTCGTGATGCTCGTCATGACCGCCGTGTCCTCAACGCGCCAGCTTCTGCAGACGGAGCGAATCATCCTGGCGAGCGGCATCGCCATGGTGGTGTTGGCCTTGATGGCGCGGCTCTTCGGTCTGAGTTCCGATCCGAGACTTACGCTTCCTCATACCAGCCCGGCCACGTTTTCTGCCCATATCGTCGCCGTGAGCATGCTTGCCATGGCCGGGTTTGCCGTTGCCGATAAAACCTTATCCAGAGGACTAATGATTATCGGATTCTCGATCGTGGTGATGGCCGCGTTTACCCGTATCACGATAGCCGCGATATTCATCGGATTTTCGGTGATTCTGTTCCTGGGCCGCCGAGGTATCGGCAGAATTATTCTTCCCGTATTCAGCATCGTGAGTTTCCCGGCCTTGTTTTTGCTCAGCCCGAAATTCCGAAGCAGGATGTTTATCGGCGGCGAGGAGATGAGTTTCGATACGGTAATCGCAAATCCTGAGGATGCCGTGGGAAGAATTCATGGCTCCGGCCGTTTCGACGCCTGGGAAATGGTGCTGAATCGATTTTTCGAACCCCATCCCTTGCTGGGCTCCGGGATCGGGGCGACCCAGGATTTTTTTTACGAACGCTCGGCGGGCGGATTGGGTGTCATTCACTCGGAATACGTGAGGATGCTGAGCGAAATCGGTGTCGTGGGTCTGACCTTATTCATATTGGTCATCCTTGGCTATTTATGGCGATTGTTTCGTATCTTGCGGTTTCGTGACGATTCTCAAACCAGGAAATATGCGCTTGCCGGTGTCGGAGGCTTGACGACTTATGTGATTTTCATCGCCACGGATAACGGTTTCGATTACGTGACGCAATTCGCGATATTCGTGTTTTCTTTGGTCGCCATGGCCGAAAAAGCGAACGAATTGTCCGAGAAACATGGAGGTGCCCGATGACGTTGAATCGTCGGCAATTTTTGGCGGCAACCGCGTCTTTGTGCGTTTATCCGCTGTCCGGCGGCTCCGCCGAAGAGATGAACGAAAGCCGGGCGATTCTCGACGAGGGATTGCATTGGCTGGGGTATTCGAACGCGGAAAAGATATGCCGTCGGGTGAAAGAAGCCGGCTTCAATGTGCTGGTGCCGTGTATCTGGGACGGCCGGGGAACCACATGGCCTAGCCGTCTGGCACCCCGAGACGAGCGGCTGCGGGGTTATATCAAAGGCCAAGGCGAACAGTTCGACCCGGTGCGCATCCTGCTGGATACCGCGAAAAAACATGATTTGGAGGTTCATCCCTGGTTCTCGATGGGGCTCCGGAACCGGGACGATTTATTTCCGGAATTGGCGGTAAAAGGCGCGAAATCGTTCGACTGGTATAAGCCCGCGTTTCGGGATCGAATTACCGAGATCGTGTTGGAAGTGATCGCGAAATATCCCGTCGACGGCGTGAATCTCGATTATGTTCGCTTTTCGGTACCGCAGGGCAAGCGGGCCGACGAAGCGGAGCGCGCGATATCAGGGGTTATAGGGAGAATATATAAGGAAGGAAAACGTTTGAAACCGAATTTGGTGGTCAGTGTCGATGCCGCCCCATGGAAGGACGATATAAAAACCTTCGGTCAAAACGCTCCGAAATGGGCCGACGAAGGAATCGTGGATGTCGTTTATTCCATGCAATATCACGCCAATCCGGATTTCGGCATCATCAAAACCATTCAATCCAAAATGAAGCGTCCCGAGGCGATGGTCGTCATGGTCGGAAATTTCGACCGTGTCGGTCCGGGGAACAAGGTGGTCGATCGCCGTCCCGATCGGCTGTCCGAGCTTATCTCTAAAGCGCGAGCCTTATCGAAGGGGAATGGCGTCGCTGTTTATCTTTACGGACAGCTGAGCGAGCGGCAGATCGAGACTCTGCGAAAAGGGGTTTTTCGAGCCAAGGCGAAGCCGTCTTGGAGGCGGGCCAGGGTTTGATGATTAGGGAATGTATGAGCTCATCATTGGAAAATAGACCCGAACCGCCAAAGGTATCGATCGTCATGACGGCATTCAATGCCGATCGGTATATCGAATCCTCGATATCCGCCGCCCTGGCTCAGGATTATGCGAACTTCGAAGTGGTTTTTCTGGATGACGGATCATCCGACGCGACGGAAAATATTTGCAAAGCGATAAAGGATCCGCGTTTCCACTATATCAGGTGCGAACGCATGGGCCGGTCGCGAGCGCTTAACGAAGCGATTCGAAGGGCATCCGGGGACTATATCGCGATTAATGACGCCGACGATTTGAGCGTTTCTTGGCGTCTGTCTTACGTGGTCGGATTTCTGCTCGATAATCCGGACGTGGCGATCGCGGCTACCCGATATATACCGGCCGATCATTTTCCGGCGACCATCCCCGAAATATCGAGCCAGCCCGCGGCCGCCGCGGGAGAACGGCCGGTTTCAATTACGGTAGCCAGACTCTATCGCAGTAACCCATTGGTTCATTCCACGGCGATATATCCGAGATCGATATGGCGACGCGTCAAAGGGTATGACGAAAGCCTGGAGATGTGCATAGACTACGATCTTTTCATTCGTGCGATGCGGCACGGGGGAGTGGTATTACTCCCGCTGCCGGCGGTCATTTATTATCGAAATCCCTCGAGTTTCTTCAAAACCAAGAGTTCAATAAGTTATCTGCATAATTTACGGATTATCCGGCGCCGAGCCAGAACTATTTTACCGCTGCCGAAATGGGCGAGGATTTATGATTTGATTCCCTGGTATGCGGTTATTAAATGGCAGGTCATGAATTTTGTCCGGGGCAGTATGGAGCAGGTATGAACCTGGCCATCGTAACGAATATACTGACGCCGTATCGGATTCCGTTATTCGAGGCGATATCCCGGCAAGTAGACCGTTTATCGGTTTTGCTCATGGCGGAAACCGAGGAGAACCGGGATTGGATTCTGGACGCTTACCGTTTCGATGCGGACGTTTTGCCGGGATTTCATTTGCCGATCCGGGGCCGTGAGACTGCCGTTCACATGAACTACGGAGTAACCGAGCGGCTAAGGCGACTGAATCCCGATCTCGTTCTTAGCGGCGGATTCGCCCCCGCCAATTGGGGGGCTCTTCTGTATTGCGCGAAACATCGAAAACCGTATTTGGCCTGGGGCGAGTTGGCGCTTAGGAGCTGCGCCGGCGGCAGTCGACTGCGCCATGGGCTCAGGCGGTTGATCTGCGGGCTTTCCTCGGGAGCGATCGCGTCTTCGAGCGAAGCGAAGCATGTTTTCATGCACTATGGAATCGACGAAAAAGACATTCTGTTGGCACCGATGCCGATCGATGTGGACTACGTCAATTCGGAAGTGGCGGCGTGCAGAGCGCATCCCGGGTTTCGGGACATCAAGAGCCGGTATCCGGGGCCGGTCCTGCTGTCGGTCGCGCGGCTCATCGACGCCAAGGGTTATCCGCAGTTGTTCGACATGTACGCGGAGATCGTGAAGACGCGGCCGGAAACGACGCTCCTGGTGGTCGGAGACGGTCCGGAGAGAGAACGGTATGTAAACCATATCGCAGCGCGCGGGTGGGGCAACCTGCATCTGGTCGGACACGTTCAGTGGCGGGATTTGATGACCTATTACGCGCTCGCCGACATCGTCGTCTTTCCAAGCCTCGCCGATACGTTCGGCGCCGTTATCGCGGAGGGTATGGCGGCTGAACTTCCGGTCATTTCGTCGATCCATGCCGCTGCCACGGAAGATCTGATCGAGGAGGGCAAAACCGGGTTTGTCATCGACCCCCTCGATATTTCCGGCTCAATCCAAACCATATTGAAGGTTCTCGCCATGCCCGAGGAGGAGCTGCGCCGAGTCGGACGCGAGGCTTTCTTGCGGGCCCGAAACATCGGCATCGAGGGTTCGGCCCGGCGGATGATCGAATTTTTCCACTCGAAGGTGAAACCTGGAGCCTCTCGCGCTATCAGACATAGATGATGGTTCAAGGAATGAAACGGAAGCTCCTGATCATAGGACCGACGCCGCCGCCGTATCACGGCGTGGCCGTTGCGACTGATATGCTGCTCCACTCCGAGCTTGCCCGGGCGTTCGAGGTATCGTTGGTGGACACGGCCGATAGGCGGGGCATCGCGAATGTATACAAGCCCGATGCCTACGACGTGGTTTTGTTCGTAAAGGAATGGCTCAGCCTGGCCAAGATCGTATTCACCGAGCGGCCGCACTTGGCTTATCTGCCGATATCTCAATCCACCCTGGGCATTTTGAGGGACAGCCTGTTTTTCTGGCTTGCTTATTTGTCCGGATGCCGCCTGGTAATCCATCTGCACGGCGGCAATCTCAGGACGTGGTACGAGGCGCAGGGGAAACCGGTCAAGGCGTACGTAAGCGCCTTTTTGCGGAGAACCGAACGCATCGTCGTGCTCGGCGATTCGCTGAGGCCGATATTCGACGGATTGGCGGATGCCGGGCGGGTCGCGGTGGTGTCGAACGGCATCGATTGGCCTCGTCAATATGTCAAAGACTATGAGCGTCCCAGACAGGATGCGCGATTCAGGGTTCTCCATGTCGGTACGCTCAACCGAGCTAAGGGCACTTTGGCGCTTTTGGCGGCCGTTCCGCAGGTACTGCGCGCCAAGGGGGATCGTGCGGAATTCGTCATCGCCGGCGAATGGTCGAATCGCGAGGATCGGGATGAGGCCATGGCGTTCATTCGGGAGCATGATCTGAGCGCTGCCGTGACGTTTTCCGGACCGGTTTCCGGAGAAGAAAAGCTGAGACTGTATGCCTCCGCCGATCTGTTCGTGTTCGCCGGCATTCAGCAGGAAGGCCAACCTCTGGTCGTCCTCGAAGCCATGGCGGCGGGGTTGCCGGTCTTGTACTCCGATCGCGGTTGCCTTCGGGAAACCGTGATCGAGGGCGTCACCGGACTGGAGGTGACGGCGAACGATGCGGAAGACGTGGCAAGACGCATCATATGGATGATGGACAACCGGACGGGCAGGGAAGAGATGGGGCGAAATGCGCGCAAGCGATACGAGGCCCTGTATACCAAGGAGCGTTTTATCAAGGACATGGTATCGGTGTTTGATAGCGCCGGAGGCGAGTCGACGGCTAGCACCGCCTGATGTCACCCTGTCGAACGGTAGTTTATTGATCTCGGACGAAGTCGCCGGTTCGGATATCGAACGGACACAAGCCTATCGTTGGAAGGGATAGCCAGCGCCAATGGAAATTGAATTCGCCGACAAGTCGTACCTTCTGCCCGATCCGGAGCCCCCTTACCCGTCGGTCTTGATCGAGGTGGAAGAGGCTGTCGCTTTCAGGAAGCCGGTTCAATCGGAAGCCCACCGCTTCGACTATCCGAACCGCCTGTCCAAAATCATCTTCTTTCTTTTGCACGAGGGCCCGAGGCTCGCGCTGTCGAAAGCGAGAGCCGCCGGATTCCAGCGGCGGCTCCACGCAAAGCGTGCCTTGGTATTGGCCTACGGAAAAATCAGGGAAGGCTCGGATCTGTTCGTAGGTCTGGGACCTCAGGAATATCCCTATTCGTCGGTATTGGCCTTTCCCCGTCGCTGGTGCGTCAAGATTCCCGACCGGGAACAGTGGCGGCCGGTTTTGCACCGCGTTCTCCGGTATTTGAGCGAACATCCCGAGGGGTTCGAGGCGATGCACGGCTGGTCGCCTTACTCCGGGACCCATGTCGAGTTCGATTTGGAAAACGCTCTCCAAGACCTCGATTCGCACGCCGCTGACGACGGCGGCAACGATCCGATGATCGAGCGGCGGTACAAGCCGTCCCCGCGAAAATCCCGGTTCCAACGAAAAGAGCCAACGATAGGAAATGAAAGAGCGCTTTTCCTGATCGGCGCCGGCGCCTATGCCCAAGCTTATGTCCTGCCCAGCCTGAGACCTCTGCGGAGGCATACCGTCGTCGATCTGAATCCCGCCGCGGCGGCGGTGGTCGGCGCAAGGGAAGGGTTTGGTTACTGGGATACCTCCGCCACGCGGCCCTTGGCGAGGTTGCGCCATCTGGACGAACCCTGCGTTGTCATCTGTACCTATCACTCCACCCATCTGGAACTGGCGGAGCGAGCCCTGGCGATCAACGAACGTTCCAGGATATTCATGGAGAAGCCCCCGGTAACCGATTATCGGCAGCTTTGCCGGCTCTCCGATCTGCGCCGGCAGGAGGGCGCCTTCATCGAAATCGGATTCAACCGGAGACACAGCCGGATCATCGAACGGTGCCGGGATCTGTTGTCCCTTGGGAGCGGTCCGATTACCGTGACCTGCATCGTCAAGGAGCTGGGTCTTCCCGCTAGCCACTGGTATTACTGGCCGGCACAGGGGACGAGAATTACCGGAAACCTGTGCCACTGGATCGACTTGTCCTATTACCTGATCGGCGCTCCGCCCGTCGGGATAACGCTCGCCTCGCCGAGCGGGATTCCGGCCGGAGACGAGGTTTCCATTGTCATTGCGTTCAGGGATGGCTCCAAGGCGACGCTGGTCTCGACCGACCGGGGCAATTCCTTGCGCGGGGTACAGGAGTACGTCGATATACGGCGAGGGGATATGACTCTGACCATCCACGATTTTCTGAAGCTGGAGGTTCAGGTTGGGGCGCGACATCAGGTATTTCGTTATTGGTTCCGAAACAAGGGCCATGCCGAAATGTATCGGGATTATCTGAAGGCGGTCGAGAATCGGATGCCGCCGTCGTATCCGGCGGAGGATTTGTTTCAGGTATGCAGGATGTATCTGGCTGCGTCGGAAATGGCCCGGCGCGGCATGAGCACATTGTCGCTGACCGAGCCGGAAGCCTACAGGCTGACGGCGGCCGCCGGGCCTCGCACATCGGACGTCAGCGTTACCGGATTTGGTAGGGTGGGTTAGAGCGTTTTCATCTCGGATGTACGCTCGAAAAGGAGGCTGCCTTTGGCAGCCAGTGAGTTTGAAGCGGGTCTCGCCCCGCGGGCGAGTTTCTTTCTTTTGCTTGCCCAAAAGAAAGAAACCAAAGAAAAGGGCACCCGGATGGCGCGCTGATCCTGCGCGTCGCCGGCTGGAGCCGGGGGCGACAAAAGGCACGTCCAGGTGCCTTTGTCGCCGCGCGCAATCCCTTGCGCGCCCCTTCGGGCGGTTCCGACTCCAGCCGGCGATGCTCGGGCGCGCCATACGGGACGATTCAGTAATGCCGTACGTCTGATTAGAAAATGCTCTAAGTACATTCAGGGAAGTCTTGCGGCATACGCACCACTGCAGGAGAAATCCGCCAATCGAACTAATTTGTCGAGATTCCGCAAAAGTGTATGGAATGTACTTAGCCCTTCGACGATCAACATTCACTCCGAAAGACAGGGAGGTTCGCCGAGGAATGAAACAGCTCGTACAAAACTATCGTAAGGGATTGTTGAGGGTTTGCGAGGTGCCGGCACCGATGGTGCGGCCGGGCGGATTGATCGTCGCGAGCCGGTGCTCGCTGATCAGTGCCGGCACCGAGCGGGCGAGCGTGCGGGTCGCACAGAGAAGCCTGATGGGCAAGGCGATGGAACGACCCGATCAGGCCAGGAAAGTGATGGACCAGGTGAAGAAGAAAGGATTGGTGGAAACCGCTAAACTGGTTCTCAATCGCCTGGATGCTCCGGTGGCATTGGGCTACAGCTGCGCCGGGGTGGTGATCGAAGTAGGGGACGAGGTACAAGGTTTCAAGGTCGGCGATAACGTCGCCTGCGCCGGACAGAACTATGCGTCCCATGCCGAAATCGTGTTCGTCCCGAAGAATCTGTGCGTAAAACTCCCGGAGGGGGTCGATTTCCAGGACGCGAGTTATGTTGCCCTGGGCGCCATCGCCTTGCAGGGCATTCGCCAGGCCGAGCCGCGGTTGGGAGAAACGGTCGCGGTCATCGGCTTGGGACTGCTCGGCCAGTTGACGGTTCAGCTGTTGTTGGCCAACGGTTGCACGGTGATCGGATCGGACCCGGACCCCTATAAGCTGGAAATGGCCCGAGAGTCCGGTGCAATCGCCGTGCTGCCGGAGCAACTCGAGGAAGCGGCGGAAAGCCTGTCGAAGGGGCAGGGGGTGGACGCCTCGATCATCACGGCGAGCGCCAAGGACAACGGACCGGTGCGCGCGGCCGCGGCGGTCTGCCGCAAGCGCGGCCGCGTGATCGTGGTCGGCGCGGTGAGCATGAATCTTCCGCGCGAGCCGTTTTATCTCAAGGAGATCGATCTCCGGCTTTCGACCTCGTACGGCCCCGGCCGCCACGATCGGGTCTACGAAGAGAAGGGAGTGGATTATCCCTATGCCTATGTCCGCTGGACCGAGCGGCGCAACATGGAAGCCTTCTTGGACCTGGTCCGAAAACGGCATCTGGACCTGAAGCGACTGACGACCCATCGCTTTCCCATCGATCGTGCGACGGACGCTTACACCCTGATCATGGAAGAGACCGAGCCCTATCTCGGCATCGTGCTGGATTATCCGGCGATTGCCGGAGACCGGCCGGCTCGGGTGGTCGAGCTGCGGCCGTCTAGGAGCGAATCCCGCGTGCGCCTGGGCATCATCGGCGCCGGCAACCACGTTAAAGACATGCTGATTCCGCATCTTCGGGGCCGGCCCGGCGTGGAAATCCGTGCCGTGTGCACCGGCAGCGGGATCGGTGCCCGCGCGGTGGCGGACAAGCTTCAAGCGGCCTACTGTTCGAACGATTACGAAGCGATATTGGACGATAGGGACATCAACGCCGTTCTGATCGGGACCCGCCACGACAGCCATGCGGCCATGGTCGTAAAGGCGCTGGGCGCCGGCAAACACGTCTTCGTCGAAAAGCCTTTGTGCCTCGACGAAAACGAACTCGACGGGATCGCGGAGGTCTACGTCCGCGCGGCGCATTCGGGTCTGCGGCTGATGGTGGGATTCAACCGAAGACATTCGCCGCATGCGCGAAAGGTCCGAGCCCACTTCGACGGGCGCACGAGTCCCCTGGTCATGGTTTACCGGGTCAATGCCGGGACGATCGATCCGAGCCACTGGATCCAGGACCGCGCCGTCGGCGGCGGACGCATCATCGGCGAAGCCTGTCACTTCGTCGATTTGATGCAGTCCGTTTGCGGTTCTCCGGTGACGACGGTTCGGAGCGTTTCGGTCGGATATCACCAAACCGGCATTACCAACGACCAGAGCATCATGGCTTTGGAATTCGCCGACGGCTCGGTAGGGACGCTGATCTACGCGGCGGCGGGAGATACCGGATTGGCCAAGGAGCGCTTCGAAGCGTTCGGCGGCGGCAGAGCCGCCGTCATAGACGATTTCACGTCGACCGAACTCTACTCGGGCGGAAGGCGGCATGCCTTCCGCACCAGGAAACAGGAGAAGGGTTTCTTTGAAGAGATGGCCTTGTTTTGCGCGAGCCTGCTCAGGCCCGATGTCGTATTACCGGCTTTTGACGAAATCGAGGCGGTGACGCGCGCCTGCATCGCGGCCGAACGGGGTTTCGTTACCGGCGAATGTTATCCGATAGGCACGACCACGGTCGTGCCGGGCGTAAGTTCTGCGGCTCTAACCTGATTCCGCGCGCTTTCAAGGAAGATCCGCGATGCCCAGCCAAGTGCCGCCGCAACACTACAGCTTCGAGAGCTACGTTACGCCCGCCCGATGGAATTCGTACTGGCATCAAATCAGGGAGGTTGTTGCCGCGAAGCCGGATGATGTGCTTTACATCGGGATCGGAGACGACATCGTGCCGAAAGTTCTGGAGGCGCGGGGCATCAGGGTAAAGCGATTCGATTTCGATCCGAGTCTTGGCTGTGATTTCACCGGAGACGTGCGGGAAATCGCTTCGATCGTGCCCGTCGGCAGTGCGGATGTCGTCGTGTGTTGCCAAGTTCTCGAACATCTTCCGTACGAACATTTCGAAGAAACGCTCAAAGGGATTTTAGGGATTGCCAGAAAGCGCGTCGTGTTAAGCCTTCCCTACGCTCACGTGACGCTTGCCGGTTTGCGAATGAAATTGCCGAAGACACCGCCGATCTCGCTCAATTTGACTTTGCCTTGCTTTTGGCAGGATTGGAAATTCGACGGACAGCATTACTGGGAAATAGGCACGAAATTCTATTCAAGGAGGCGGATTGAAAATTCCATATCCAGGGTTGGGCGTATCGCTTACCGATTTTTCGCCAGCGACAACGAGTATCATCTCTTTTATATCTTGGAGAAATGAATATTTCCGCTGATTGAGTATTTTCTTGCGCGGTTACGGAATGGAAATGTTCTATGGGTGGCGCCGAAAACTGCACGCACGTTTCGATGCCTCTTCGCGCTTCAAGAAAAACTTTCTTAAAGTCGCCTCGGCGAGCCTCTTTGCCCAGGCCTTGCCGGTACTGGTCTCTCCGATCATGACTCGCTTGTACTCGCCGCACGATTACGGCGTTCTCGCTCTTTTTGCCGCCATACTGGGTGTCGCGGTGGCCATCGCCACCATGCGCTTCGATTGGCTGGTCGCCGCAGCCCACACAGAAAAATCGGCCGCCTATATCGAGGTGATCGGTATCCTCTATCTCTTGCTGATGTCCTTAGCCTATTTCGGCGTCTCCTTTTTCGGTCTCCATCATACGATCGCGCTCGTCGACTGGCGGATTATCGACCCTTTTCTCTGGCTCATGCCTGTGGCGGTATTCGGGAGCGGTCTTCACACCCTGTTTTCGGGCTGGTTCGTTCGCGCGGCCCATCTCACCCCGGTAGCACGGGCACGAGTGAGACAAAGCCTGGCCGGGGTCGCGCTCGGTCTGATCGGCGGCATCTATTCTCTCGGGGCGCTGGGACTGATCGGGGCCACGGTGCTCGGCGCCTTCATCGGTGTCGGAGGTCTGTACCGGCACGCCCGGAACGATCTGCGGCGCAGCCTCGCGAATATCCGCGCGCTCGCGCTGTGCGCGAAAGCCCGAGCGATCCGGCGGCGCGTGCTGGTTTCGGGAAGTACGGGGATCATCAACGTCAGCGGCTTGCTATTGCCCGCCATCATGATTTCCCACCATTTTTCGGCCGTCGAGTTGGGGTGGTACGCGCTCATGTACCGCCTCGCCACCGGGCCGGTAAGTACGCTCACCGGCGCGGTCGGGCAGAGCTTCTGGGGCGAGGCGCGGAGCCTGGCCAATAGCGATTCCAAAGCGCTTCGGGCGCTGTTCGAGCGGACTTCGAGCCGGCTCATGCTTCTGAGCATCCCCGTCGCGATCGCCTGTCTCGCGGGTCCCTGGTATGTGGGCCTGATTTTTGGAAAAGAGGAGTGGAGCGGCGCGGGCGAAGTTCTCGCCGCATTGACGCCCTTCATCGTCGCTCAAATCATCGCGTCGCCGCTTTCGTCCGTCATCACGATCATGCGTCATGAAAGATGGCTATTTTTCTGGGATCTGGCGAGAACGCTAGTCGTGATCGCGATTTTTTCGGCGAGCGGACACTACAACATCGGTTTGACGACGGCGGTGCTCTCATATGCCATCGGCATGGCCGTGATGTATGCGCTCCTTTTTTACAAGACGCGGCGAATCATCGTTTCCCAGGGATAGGAGCCGATTCGAACTCCGATAGGCGCCCATAAGGCTATGGAAAGCATCATCTGGTACGTCAAACGCCTCGGCGTTATGAGCGGGGGGGAGATCGTTCATCGGCTCAGCGAGCTGTGGACGCTGCGGCGGTTGCGGCGGGAGCATCGCCTTGGCGGCCGGCATGCGGACCGTCGTCCGGACGGCTTCACGTTCTGTCGTGGCTCCGTCCGGCAGATGCCCGATCTTCCCTTTGCCTTTCTGCCGACCGCTGCCGAAACCGAAAGCTGGCTGGCCGGGGAGTGGCCGGCCTTGGGATGCCGGTGGGCCTGGGCACCCGATCCGGGCATTTGGCATGTTGCCCCCGATACCGGCCACGTTTGGCCGCAAACCTTCTTCGGATCGATTGCGTATCGACAGGGCAATCCGCATGGCGATGCGCGCGTGGTGTGGGAACCCTCCCGTCTACAGCAATTGGTGAATTTGGCGCTGCTGGCGAACGCGGACGAGGACCGGGCGCGGGAAGCGGTCGAACTGATGGAAGCCGTGCTCGATTCCTGGGTGAAGGCCAATCCGCCCCTGACCGGGATTCATTACGTGTCCGCCATGGAATGCGCACTGCGGGTGATCGCCGCGTGCCATGCGCTGGATCTGACGAGAGATCGCCTAACGGCGCCCGAACAGACCTGGGGCAATCTGTTGAGGCTCGTTTCGTCCCACGCGCCACTCATCGCGAAAAGGTTGTCGCTTCATTCCTCGGCCGGCAATCACACCGTCGCGGAGGCTGCGGGGCTGGTTTATGCCGGAACCCTGTTCCCGGAGCTGCCGGATGCCTTTCGATGGCGGACGCGGGGACTTCGGATTCTCCAGCACGAAGCCGAGCGCCAGGTGCTCCCGGACGGGGGCGGGATCGAGCAGGCCTTCTGGTATCAGCTTTTTATCGTCGATTTGCTCGGGCTGGTAGAAGCGCTGCTCGAACACCGCCGGCACCGGGTACCGCGAGCCTTGGCCGATGCCGTTCGCCGTGGCCGGCGCTTCTTGAGAGTACTGGCCGACGGTCCGGACGATTTGCCACGAATAGGGGATTGCGACGACGGCTACGCCCTGTCCCGTCATCTTCGCATCAGCTGGAGCGAGCCGGCGCCGGCGGGAAACCCGGCGATCTTTCCGAACGCGGGTTATACGGTCGTCAGGGGTCGCGGCGAACGGCCGGTGCGGTTGATTTTCGATCACGGCCCGCTCGGCATGCCGCCGGCCCATGGGCACGCCCATGCCGATGCATTGTCCCTTCATGTGAAGGTCGGCGGCTGCGAGCTTCTGATCGATCCCAACACATACACCTATACCGGCGATCCGACCTGGCGGCGCTGGTTTCGAAGCACCGCCGCCCACAATACGGTGCGCGTCGACGGGCGGGATCAGGCGAGACAGGAAACGGCGTTCCAATGGTCGAACGGCCACGACGCTTCCCTGGTGAAGTGTCATCGCGACGAAAGCGGAAGAATTCAGCTGCTGGCCCGGCATGACGGATATCGCCGGTTAGGAATCACCCACTGGCGGGCGATCGCCTTCGACGGGTCGGATCATCTGCTGATCCGGGATTATCTGGCAGGGCAGGGGCATCATGTCGCCGAACTGATCTGGCATCTCGGCGTCGAGGCGGCGCCCGCCGGAGCGGGGTTCGTCTTGAGCGGCAACGACATCGGCGCCCGGCTGGATCTTGCCGGAGGCGTCATGACCCTGCACCGCGGAGAAACGGATCCCATACTCGGCTGGCGGTCTCCGTGTTATGGAGTCCGAAGGCCGGCGGTTTCGATTCTGGTCCGATATGCCGGCGAATTTCCCCACGAATTCCGCACGGCGCTCTCTTTCGGCGATGCACATCGCGACGGAATGTCGGCTTTGGAATTGTTATTGGAGCGCGCGATGGAGCCTTTGAAAACCATGTAATTCCATTCGGCATTCGAATGAACATTCATCGTAGGATGGGTAGAGCGAAGCGAAACCCATCGATGGCGGGTTAGCCCTTCGACAGGCTCAGGACAGGCCCCTAGTCTCCGCTCGGGACAGGCCCTTCGACAAGCTCAGGACAGGCTCCGCGTAACCCACCGATTGACGGTCGCTCGGTGGGTTACGGCGCACGCGAAGCGCAGTGATCGGCGGTCGGTCAGTGCTGATGTGCGCCTAACCCACCCTACAAACATGAATTCCTTATTGAAAGCGATTTGGAATAAGTCCCTGAATCGTGCCCTGACGACGTCACTTGAGCTTGCCATTCGATACGAAAACGATACGTAGCATTACTGGGGGTGTGACGATTTCACTGCGGATCGTGTCGATATGGTATGAGCGTCGATAACCCGCGATAAGCAGGGATCGACGGGTGGAGTCAGTCGTTCTCGATCTGTAGAACTCGTCAGGGAAGGGATTCCATGAATAACGAGAGAATCGATATTTTCGGCGTGCCCGTGGACGTCGTCGATTTCCCCAGGGCGCTGGCGACCGTCGACGATATCCTTCGAGGCGATGGGGGCGGATTTATCGCGGCGGTCAATCCGGAAAAGATCATGCGGGCCCGCGACGACGCGCGGCTCTTGCAGGCATTGAAGAGCGCGAAGCTGCTCATCCCGGACGGCATCGGCGTGGTCTGGGCCGCGCGCTGGCTGGGGCTGGGCTGCCCGAGCAGGGTGCCGGGAGCCGATCTGATGCCGGCCATCTGCGAAATCGGCGCGGCCCAAGGGCGAAACGTCTTTCTGTTCGGAGCAAGCCCCGAAGTGAACGAAAAGGTGGCCCGGATTCTTCCCGAGCGGCATCCGGGGCTTCGCATCGCCGGCTTTCAGCACGGCTATGTCCGCGAACCCGATATGCCGAGGCTCGTGGCCGACATCAACGCATCGAGGGCCGAGATTCTGTTCGTCGCACTGGGAAGCCCCCGGCAGGAGTTCTGGATGATGCAGCACGCCCCCGAGCTCTCGGTAAAAGTGTGTCAGGGCGTGGGCGGCAGTTTCGATGTCATTGCCGGAAAGGTGAGGCGCGCTCCGGCGCTGTTCAGGCGCATGCATCTCGAGTGGTTTTACCGGCTCGCCCGCGAGCCCCAAAGACTCCGGCGGCAAGCCGAACTGCCGAAATTCGCATGGCGCGTGATGCGCGAGAAGTGGGCGAATCGCTCGGGCGTAGCGATGAACTGATGCATCATCGCTCCGGGCAGGATGCCTCGATGGATCAACATATCGTGAAGGGAATTCACTCCGAGTTACAACGGAGGGCATCGGGCCGGGTCTGGTCGAGGCTCGCCATACTCGGTGTCTTGATAGCCATCATCTTTTTCGACGCGTTGACCTATACGGTCGATGCCTGGCTCAATTCGGATGAATATAGCCACGGCGTCCTCATCCCCTTCGTCACGGCTTTTCTCATCTGGCAAAAAAAGAACGATATCGCGGCCGCGAGAATATCCGGATATCCGCCCGGTTTATCGCTCGTCGTCGCCGGATTGGCGTTCTTCTTTCTGGGCGAATTGAGCACGCTGCTCATCATCGAGCAGTACGCATTCCTGATCGTGCTTTTCGGCGTGGTTCTCACCGCTCTGGGACCGGAAGTTTTCCGGCTTGCCCGGGTTCCGCTGTTTTTTCTGTTTTTCGCGATCCCGTTGCCCAGTTTCATCTATCAGGGACTGTCTTCGGAGTTGCAACTGCTCTCTTCCCGGCTAGGGGTCGGCTTGATCCGCTTGTGCGATATCAGCGTCTACCTCGAGGGCAACGTCATCGACCTCGGCGCGTACAAGCTCCAGGTCGTGGAAGCGTGCAGCGGGCTAAGATACTTGTTCCCTCTCATGGGGCTGGCCTTCATCTGCGCTTACCTTTTCAAAGCGGCGCTTTGGAAGCGGGTGCTCGTGTTCCTGTCGAGCATTCCCATTACCGTTCTGATGAACAGCCTGCGCGTCGGGCTCATCGGGGTGCTCGTGGAATATCGGGGCCCGTCGATGGCGGAGGGCTTCCTGCACGATTTCGAGGGCTGGGCGATCTTCATGGCCTGTACCGCCATTCTGATCGGCGAGATTTGCTTGCTGGCGCGGATCGGTGAAGACAAGCGCCCGCTGAGTGAGCTTTTCGACATCGCTTTTCCCGAGCCTGCCCGAAAATATGCGGCCGAGGGCCGCGCCTTGGCTCCTTCTCCTTCCGGGAGACGGTGGCCCGAAGGGCCCGACGAGGGTATCGCACCTCGGAAGCGGAAGCTGCCTCGGGAGTTCTGGACGGTCGGAGGCATGCTGATCGTTGCGGCCGGCTTGTCGCTGTCTCTGGAGAAGCGGGCGGAATCGGTTCCGCCGCGCACATCGTTCGCCGAGTTTCCGATGCAAATGGACGCCTGGCAGGGACGGCGCGAGATCATGGAACAGCAGTATGTCGATGCCTTGAAGTTCGACGATTACATCTTGGCCGATTTCAGCAAGGGCGGCGCGCCGCCGGTGAATTTCTACGCGGCCTATTACGCCTCGCAGCGCAAGGGCGAGTCGGTGCATTCCCCGCGTTCCTGCATACCGGGCGGCGGATGGCAGATCAAGTCCTTGGAGACGGTGTCAATTCCGGGCATCCGGCTTTACGCCGGCGATCTCAGGGTCAATCGGGTCCTGATTCAGAAAGGCGACGAAAGGCAACTGGTTCATTACTGGTTTCAGCAGCGCGGCCGGAACCTGACCAATGAATATCTCGTCAAGTGGTATCTGTTCTGGGACGCGCTGACCCTGAACCGTAGCGACGGCGCGCTGGTGCGACTTACGACCCGCGCACCTCCGGGCGAGGATCTCGCGGCGACCGAGAAGCGCCTCGTCAGTTTTCTCGCTTCGCTGATACCGCGATTGGACCGGTACGTCGCGAACTGAACGCCGGAATCCCATGCGTGGGCAAAGCAGCACTCGCATCGATGTCCATCCCATGATCTCTCCGGAGCGGAAGTCGGGCGGAAAGCGGAGTGCTAGGGGAATGAGAGGCTACTACGGCGAGTCGCCGTCGATATCACTGCAAAGGATGTGTGGGGCTGCCTCGGTTTATGTTTCATTTCTTCGTCTTTCTCACCGCTTTGTTCGTCGCGATGGTGTTGGTCGCGGTATTCATGCGGCTGGCGCCCCGCCTGAGGTTTGTCGACGTGCCGGACGGACGCAAGATTCACCATGCGGTTATTCCGCGGATCGGCGGTATCGGGATGGTCTTGGGCGCTGTAGCGTCCGTTTTGGCCTGGATCGATTTGAGCCGAAGCACCGAGATGTTTCTTTTCGGCATTGGCGTGATCACGGTTTTCGGTTTGTGGGACGATCGCGTCAATCTCGATTACCGGACCAAATTCGCCGGGCAGCTATTGGCGATCGCCGTGGTGGTTTGGCTCGGCGGTGTGGCGGTCGAACGATTGCCGGGGTTCGAGAGCCGGGAAATTCCGGCGTTCGTTTCGTATCCCTTGACCGTCTTCTTTCTCCTCGGGACCACCAACGCCACTAATTTGTCGGACGGCCTCGACGGGCTCGCGGCCGGCTTGAGTCTCCTGAGTCTCGCCTGTATCGCTTCCCTGGCCGATCTCGCGGAAGGCGACGAGCTGGTTTTTACGAGCCTGGCCATCATCGGCGCGACGCTCGGCTTTCTCCGCTACAACACCCATCCGGCCATGGTGTTCATGGGCGACACCGGCAGCCAGTTTCTCGGTTTCAGCCTAGGCGTGCTGGTGCTCATGCTGACCGAGCAAGTCAATACCGCGCTGACGCCGGGACTCGCCTTGCCCATTCTCGGATTGCCCATCATCGATACCTTGATGGTAATGACGCAAAGGATGGCCGAAGGCCGATCCCCGTTCAAACCGGACAAAAGCCATTTTCACCACAAGCTATTGGCCCTAGGGTTCGATCAGTACGAAGCGGTGCTGGCCATATACGCCGTTCAATCCCTATTCGTGGTATCCGCTTATCTGTTCCGGTACGAATCCTACTGGCTGATCGCGGCGCTTTATCTGGCTCTGAGCGCGGCGGTCGTCCTGTTTTACCCGCTCGCCCGAAAGTTCGGATGGCGGCTGCATGGCGGCACCTCGCCCGTGACGGGTTTTCTCAAGCGCGCGCGCGACCGGGCGAGACTGGACGAAACCCCGAATCTGGTATTGAGCCTGCTCATTACCGGATTTCTGATCATGGGGGCCGTGGTAGCCAGGGAACTGGCGTCCGATATCCGTTACTTCGTAGCCGTCAGTATGACGGCCTGGCTGGTCGCCCGCGTATCGCGACTGCCAGCGGCCAGATGGATAGAGCGGTTCGTGATTTATGCCTGCGTCATCCTGGTGATCTATTCGATCGAGCTCTCCGGCGTTACGGAACGGCGTCTTTGGCACATCGGGCTGAAATACTTTTTCCCGGTCTTGGCGGCCGTTACCGCCGTGGGTGTGCGCTTCTCCGGACGTTATTATTTTTCCGTTACCCCGTCGGACTTTCTGGTCGTATTCATCCTGCTGGCGGCAGCCAACCTGCCTGTCTTCGGCGATGTGAACTACGCCAAGCTGGCGATTCAGTCGGCCGTGGTGCTCTACGGCGTGGAGTTCGTATTGAGACGGCGAAGCGCCGCCAGCCTGGCGATATCGATCGGGGCCATGGCGGCTTTCGTGATCGTCGGAATCAAGGCGCTTTAGGGCGTTGCTCACCATGTCCTAGTCGTAGGCATGAATAAGCGAAGCGTTTCCGGCAAAGGCGTAGGAAGCTTGTCGGCAATCCTCTGCCGATAAAACCTGCTGGCCGACCCGTTAATGTCGTGAAAGGATTCACGACCTACTGTGCGGCCGTGGTTCGTAGGTCGGCAACCCCTTGCCGACAGAACCGTCACCGTCAGCCGAATCTCGGCAGCAGCACGAGCAGCCAGATGATGCCGGCCAAGGTCAGGGCGAGGAACACCGCCGCGGAACCCACGTCCTTGGCCCGGCCGGACAGTTCGTGGTGCTCGAAGCTGATCCGGTCGACCACGATTTCGATACCGGTGTTGAGCAGTTCGACGATCAGGACCAGGAGAATGCTGCCCACCAGCAATGCCTTTTCGAAACCGGTTTGTCCGAGCCAGAATCCTAAAGGTCCGGTAACGATGAGCAGGTAAATTTCCTGACGGAAAGCTTCCTCGCTCAGCCAGACGGCTTTGAGTCCTTTCATGGAGTTGAAAAACGCCGCATGAATGCGGGACCAGCCGGTGAGATTCTGACCTGCCATGATTTCGAATTTACCCATCGGTTCGGTGAACCTGGCTCCAGATATTATCCACCCAGGATTTGTCGACCCTCAGATCGCCTTGCATCAGCCAATCGGCGACGGCCCGTGCCACATCGGGGTAGACGACCCGTGTGGCCCGGCTCTGTTGCAGCCAGGCCTCGACGGTGGGGCCGTCCAAGGTCTGCATCACTTGGCCGAGCTGCAAGACCTCCAGGGCCAGCGCATTGGAGTTCTGTTCCATCTGGCCGTGCAGCGGCTTGACCAGGAGCTTCTTGCCGAGATGAAGCGCTTCGCTGGTCAATTCGAACCCCGAGTTGCATATCACGCCGGCGGCGTCGGCGAAGTCGTGCTGAAATCCCTTCCGGGAAAGCTGTTTGATGTGGATGTGCTCGGGCCGTGGATGGCGTTCGTCCGGCATGGTCGAACTGTAGATGTGAAACTGACGATCGTGGAACGGCTTCAGCAAGCGGACGACCTGATTGATGTCTTCGAAGGGCAGATAGACGACGATTTTGTCCGGCTGAACCGCCGCGGGTTCGAGATCGGTCTCGATGATGGGCGGGAGGATGGGATGATGGAAATGATGCCAGTGCACGCCCAGGCCCACCGTGACCGGCGCGAAATACTTGAGCACCAGATTTCCCATGACATCGGCATTCGCCTTGGGGATATCGTAGCCGAAGGCGTACTGATGGCCGATGCCGACGGTTTTGATGCCCTGCAGCCGTGCGGCCCAGGCGGTAACCGGTTCGAAATCGCTGACGACGATGTCGTACTGGCTCAAGTCCAGGGATTTGACGTCGCGGACGAAGCTCGGAAGATTGTTGCGAAATGCGGTCTTGATGTACCGCACATTGCCGGCTTTGGTTTCGAAGGTAAGACCGGCACGCCATTGGTAGTCGCCGAAGACGTCCATTTCGAACAGCTTTTCCCAAGGGCGGCCGGAAAACAGGTAAGTGACTTCGGCTCCGGCTTGCTCGAGTTTGGGCGCGATGGCTCGCGCTCGGGTAATGTGACCATTGCCGGTGGCCTGAACGCCATAAAACACTTTCACGTAAGATGGATCTCTAAACTCAGAAGGGCCAAAAGGATTCCCATCAGCGCGCCGATCAGCGTGTCGGTGGGAAAGTGAACGCCGAGCACCACCCGCGCCATGCCCATCAGCACAGCCCAGGTTAGGAGCAGAGGCGCAAGGGCCGGATAAAAGAAACTCAGCAACGTCGCCACCAGGAACGCCGCGGAGGTGTGCCCGGACGGGAAGCTGAAACGGTCGGACGGAATGATGAAGCTCGGAATATTCAGCGCGGCTTGGGGCCGGTCGCGCCGGCACAGATTCTTGAGGATGAAATAGACCGGACGCTCGATGGCGAAGCCCGTTAACAGGCAAGCCAGCAGAACCGAGCCCGCAGGCTGCCCGGACCATGCCAGCACCAGGCCGAGGATCAGGTACAAGTGCCCGTCGCCGGTCTTCGAGACGCATCGCGCACCGCGAACCAGCACGCGCCGGGATTTCCGTTGCGTTACCCAGAGAAACAGATTGACGTCGTAGGTTTGGATCGTCTGCATGAATTTCATGGCACGCTACTCCCTAAGGGCTACTCCTAAACCTTAGCCGGGGCAGATGACAATCCGGTGACGGAAAGATGAACGATCCATGACAGCGCTTAGAACTCGTAGGATGTGCTGAACGAAGTGGAGCGCCCTTCGACTAGGCTCAGGACAGGCATCAATCGCGAGGGTGCAGATGCCCATGGCTCGGGCACGGAGATCACGAATACCGCTGCCACCACGCCGTCGAACGCGCGCCGTTTTTCGGAATCGGCGCCAGATAGCTTTCGAACAGGAGGGCGCAATCGCGCCAGGAATAGCGCAGGGCATACTGGCGGCAGTCTTTGGGATCGAGTTTCAGCGCCTCGGTGATAGCGTTCTTGAGGTCTTCGTCCAGGCAGCCGACCCGACCGCTCAGAATCACGTCCTTCGGGCCTTCCACCGGAAAGGCCGCGACCGGAACGCCAGAGGCCAGAGCTTCCAGCATCACCAGGCCGAAAGTGTCGGTTCGACTCGGAAAAACGAAAACGTCGGCGGCCGCGAGATAGCGGGCCAGTTCCTCGCCGAATTTGTAACCGACGAAGCGGACATCGGGATATTTGCTCTCGAGCTCCTCCCGCTGCGGTCCGTCGCCGACCACGTACTTGGCGCCCGGCAGATCCAGCTTGAGAAAAGCCTCGATATTCTTTTCGATCGCCACCCGGCCGGCATAGAGCAGCACGGGGCGGGCATCGGGCAGAAAACCCTTGTCTCGGGGACGGAACAAGTCCGTGTCCACTCCGCGCGACCACAGCACCGGGTTCTTGAAGCCTCGCGCCTTGAGTTCCTCCAGCAAGGTGGGCGTCGCAGTCATCAGGCGCTCGCTTTCGCCATGAAACCAGCGCAGAAAGGAATAGCCGACAGCGAGCGGCAGACCGGTGCGGAGATGGATATATTCGGCGAATCGGGTATGGAAAGAACTCGTGAAGGGAAGCCCGCGCCGTTTGCAAAAACTCCGGGCGGCCATGCCGAGCGGGCCTTCCGTGGCGATGTGAATGGCATCGGGCTGGAATTCGTCCAGCCGGGCTCGGAGTTTCGAGCCGCAGCCCAGCGCCAGACGGATTTCGGGATAGCTCGGACAGGGCCAGTTGCGAAACTGATCCGGCGTAAAGGTTTCGACCGTATGTCCGATCGCGCGGAGCTGCTCAGAGATCGTGCGAAGCGTGGTGACGACGCCGTTAGTTTGTGGGAGCCAGGCGTCCGTGATCAGGGCGAGTTTCAAGTGCGAGATCCTCCAGGAGTTGGGTGCTTTCTTCCAGCCAGCGGATGACGGACAGCGTTCCGGCGTGGCTTTCGGCCAAGGCGGTGCAGCTTTCCACCCAGTCGCCGCAGTTGCCGTACAGCGTGCCGTGCTCGGCCGTCCGGATCGTGGCGTGGTGAATGTGGCCGCAAATCACGCCGTCCAGATTTTGTTCATAGGCCTCGTGAATCAGCGCCCGCTCGAAATCGAAGATGAAGTTCACGGCGTTCTTCACCTTGTGCTTGATGTAGGCCGACATCGACCAGTAGGGAAAGCCGAGAATGCGGCGGACGTGATTGAACCAGCGGTTGACCTCGATCAGGAAGTCGTAGGCGCCGCTGCCGAGAACCGCCAGCCAGCGGCTGGAGCAGACCACGCCGTCGAACTCGTCGCCGTGCAGTACCAGAAGCCGGCGTCCGGCCGCCGTCTCGTGGACCGCGCTGGCGTGGATCTCGATGCCGTTGAACACCGTGCCGATATAGCCGCGGAAGATTTCGTCGTGGTTGCCCGGAATGTAAATCACCCGTGTGCCCCGAGCCGCCATCGCCATGACGGTGCGGACGATCTCGTTGTGCAGGCGGGGCCAGTAAACACCGCTCTTGAGCTTCCAGAAATCGATGATATCGCCCACCAGATAAAGGCGTTCGCATTCGATGTGCCGCAGAAAATCGAGGAGATATTCATCCTTGCAGCCCCTCGTCCCTAGATGTACGTCGGAAATCCAGACGGTACGGTATTTCAGCTTCATGGATAGTCCTCGCTGCGGTTGAAACTGGCAAAGAACTTAAACCGATTTTCTTAAAGCGCCGTGACGGACCGGTTAAGAATTCATGACGGCCAGTCCGCGGCAAGAATGGCCGGCATCCAGCGCGGCCACGATCTGTTGCCGCGTGGTTTGCGCCAACTCGTTCCGGCCCGGTCCGGGCGGAACGGTGGGGCAATAGTGCACATGGAGATCGATCCGTTCCAGCTTGAGGATGTCGAGGAGATGCGGCAGAAATTCGTCCTCGCCGACGAAGGGTGCGCATTCTTTCGCCGCGCCGTCGTAACGCAGGGCGACCGCCTGGACGTGCGCTCCCGCCAACTGCGCCGGGTGGAGCAGCTTGCCGTGAAAACGCAGCACGCGGTCGCCGGTGGTTGTCGTGCCTTCCGGGAACAGCACCAGGCGTTTCCCCTGGCGCAATTGCCAGGCCATCCGTTCGGCCACGGCTGCGCTCTGCCCGGTATCGCCGCGCTGGACGAAAAGCGTGCCGATGCCTTTCGCCAGGTAGCCCATGACCGGCCAATCCGCCACTTCCCGTTTGGCGACGAACAAGCAGGGGCCTTGCGCTCCGAGGGCGATGATGTCCAGCCAGGAAATGTGGTTGGCCACCACTAATCGGGCGTTCGCGTCGGGCCGCCCGCGAATGTGCAAGCGCAGATTGAGAATCCGGCAGACGGCACGGTTCCAGCTCACCACGATGGCGTCGTTCAAGGCGGCCGACTTCTTCCCCAATAGCAGCCTCAGGGCCGGCATGACCGTGCTGACGGCCACGATGCCGGCCACGAACATGGCGGCGATGGCCAGGGCTTTAAACCACTGCCGACAGCGCTGCACGCGAGTTTTCCTGTTTGCTGGCGATGAAGCGTTTTTCGTAGCGGGCCTGCATGCGGGAGAGGTCCAGCAGAATGAACACGTCCATGACGTTGAAGTCCTCGTCCCAGAAAGGATCGCCCAAGACCCAGCAGCCCAGCCTGAGATAAGCCTGCAACAAAGGCGGAATGCCGCTTTCGTCCTGGACGCAGCGCTTGTGCGCAGGAACCGGATTTTTGGACCTTACCAAGAGTTCCGACGGGCCGAACTGGTGCGGCTCGATCTGCCGATAGACCGCATCGACGGCGAAGCCGCTGGGGCCAGGCGGGATGCTGGCGCAGCCCATCAGGTAGTTGAAACGGCCGTTGTAGACGTATTCCGCCAGCCCGTTCCACAAGGTTCCGAGAACCACGCTGCCGCGGTGGGACGGATCGACGCAGGTGCGGCCGATCTCCAGGAAGCGTCCGGGCAAGGCCAGAACCTCGTCGAGTTGGAATTCGCCCTCGGAGTAGAAACGTCCCAGGCGCGCAGCCTGGATGTCGTCCAGCAAACGAGTGCAAGCGACGATCTGCCCGGTTTGGGTGTCGCGCACCAAGAGATGATCGCAGTAATCGTCGATTTCGTCATAATCGAGACCCTCGATCCGGGTATGCAGATGCGCGCCCATCTCTTCGGCGAAAACGTGGTAGCGCAGGGCTTGGGTTGCGCGGACGGTCGCCGGATCGCTGGCGACTTCGGCGGCGTAACGGCGAGGACGGGACGAGAGAGAAATAGCGTCTTGTACTGACATGTAAGCCTTCCGTCTGTGCTTCGATGGAAAGGCACTTTACGGAGGCGGTATGACGCAAATATTGCGGTTTGGTGACGAAATGATGACAAGCGCCGCAGGCGATCCGTTTTGGCTCGGAGTATTTTTCGTCTTGGCGGTCGACGGTTGGAAGCATGATTGAAGGGGGCGCCGCGTCAGCGGCACCTAATATCACCATTCCAACCCCTGACGCCGTAACCGCTCGCGCTCGGCGTCGCCAAGTGCGACCCAGGGTTCCGGCGAGCGGACGGCGCGGTAGAACAGATCGAACAGGGCCGTAGAGCCGCATGGGAAACTTCCTCATGCGGCGCAATACGGGAGTACCCTATTGCGCCCAACGCGGACTATATTTCCCATTTTGGGATCAGCCCCCAATATCGCTGCCGCTCTCTATGACAACGCCATTAACCTGGAGCGCATCTTATTAACCCGGCCTATAAATATAGGCCGGGTTAATCCGGGGCAGGGATGCCCCGGCGCGGCGACAAGCCGCGTGAGCCCAGGCCGGGCGTGTACCGGGCCTGGGCGGCGGCCCGAAATACCAGGAGGGTATTTACGGGCCTGGTTCATAAACTCTCAGGGCATCAAGCATTGAACAGCCCTGATCGGAATTTGATGCCGCGAAGCCGGTCATAGGAATTAGAAAAAGGACGTTTATTTTTCCTGGACTCAAACTCTGCGAGGCTCAGATTCTGCCCAAACGGGGGGTGAGCGCCATGGACAGGTCCGATCCCGGAGAGGGAATCATGCAATACTCGACGCGGCAAAGGGACAGGAAGCCGAGCTCCCGCGGCCGGTTTCCGGGCTTACGGTACTTTTTCCTGGGGCTGCTGGCCTTGCTGGGGGCGATCCTGTTCGCCCGGCCCAAGCATGGCGGTGAGCCGCATGACGCTTCGAGCTCGCCCTCGCCGCAGGTGAGCGGGAAGCTCATTCATCCGAGCGTCCCCTTCATCGCGAACCAGGGGCAGACCGACGAGCGGGTGAGGTTCTATGCGGGGATCGACGGCGGCACTGTCTATGTCACCCGCATCGGCGAGATCGTGTACGACCTCCCGAAGGTGTCCGGCAAGACCGGGACAACGGGTTGGTCCCTGAAGGAGGCGCTCGTCGGCGGCGCCGCTGCCTTGGTGGACGGCGCAGAGAAGGCCCCAACCGAGGTGAACTATCTGATCGGGAGTGAGGAATCCGCCTGGAGAACGAACGTCCCGACCTACGATCGCGTGACCCTCGGTGAGGTGTACGAGGGGATCGAGCTCGAGCTGAGGGCGTCGGGCGCAACCGTCGAGAAACTCTTCCACGTCAGGCCTGGCGCGAGGCCCGAGAAGATCGGAGTGAGGATTTCTGGCGCGACATTCCTCCGGGCGAACGACAAGGGCGAGCTGGAGGTCGGCACGGGGCTCGGCACGGTCGTGTTCAGCAGGCCGAAGGCCTACCAGACGGTCGCGGGCCGCGCACACCCTGTGGAGGTCGCCTATGCGGTCGAGGGAACGAGCTACCGCTTCGAAGTGGGGCAGTACGATCGGACGAAGGACCTCGAGATCGACCCTTTGATCCAAGTCACCTTCCTCGGGGGATCGGGAGGGGACCGCGTCACCGCCGCAGCGGCCACGGCGTCGAACGTGCTCGTGGCGGGGACTACCGACTCGACGGACTTCCCGGGGACGGCGGGAGGGGCTCGACCTGCCCTGGCGGGTCCGAGCGACGGCTTCGTCGCTCTCCTCAGTTCGGACTTGAAGACGATCATCCAGGCGACGTACCTGGGGGGGACCGGCGACGACTCCGTGAGCGGTGTCGCGGTCTCGGAAGCCGGTATCTACGTCACAGGTTCGACGACATCGACGGACTTTCCGGAGACGACCGGAGGCGCCCGACCGGAGAGCGCGGGGGGCAAAGACGCGTTCGCCGCGCTCCTTACCTCGGACTTGAAGGCGTTGACCCAGGCGACCTACTTCGGAGGGACCGACGAGGACGCCGCCAGCAGCGTGGCTCTTTTCGGGGGCGCCTATGCCGTGTTCGTGGCGGGCCGGACGGCCTCGCATGATCTTGTCGGGATTCTCAACAGCGCTCAGCCGCTGAATGGGGACCCGATCATCCGCCCCGTCGGGCAGAATACGAACGACGGCTTCATCGCCGCGTTCTCCGCTGATCTGACGAACCTGACGCAGGCGACGTACCTGGGAGGTCGCTCCTCCGATTTCATCAACGCCATCGCGATCTCGGCGGGGTTCGTCTACGTGACGGGGGAAACCGTCTCGACGGACTTTCCGAAGACAGGAGGGGGCGCTCAGGAGATCCATTATCCCGACGGCCAGTCCGACGCCTTCGTGGCGCTCCTGACCAGCGATTTGACCTCGCTCGTGCAGGCCACCTACCTCGGGGGGCTTGGTCAGGACATCGCGCACGCCATAGCCGTTTCAGGGCCGGACGTCTTCGTGGGGGGAGAGACCACTGCGTCGAGCTTCCCCGGAACGCTGGGAGGGCACACACCGACGTTCGGAGGGGCCACGGACGGCTTCGTGGCTCGCCTCAACTCCAGCCTGGCGAGCGTGATCCAGGCGAGCTTTGTGGGAGCCGGCGGCTTCGATCGGGTGCTCGCGCTGGGTATCGGCGGCTCGTTCTTCGGACCGGTCGTCAATGTGGCGGGGTCGTTCGATACAGACCCGGAGGGGATCACCGGCCCTGATGCCTTCCTGTGGGTACTCGGGTACGACCTGAAGGACTTCGCCGAAACCCCGATCACGAACCCGGCGGCCCTCCGAACCTCGTCCTTCAACTCCTTTGGATCGTCCGACGTCGCGACCGCCCTCGCCGTTCCGCCGTCCATCTCGGGGTTCAATGTCTATCTGGCGGGCGAGATCCCACCGAGCAACGCAGACCAGATGGGAGCCGCTCAGCCGAGGTACGGCGGTGGCGCCAGCGATGGCTTCGCCGACAAACTCGTCCTCGTCAGCGACTACTCCTTCTCGCCCCTTCCTACGATCAACGTCACCCAAGGCGGACAGGGCCTGGCGACGGTGACGGTGAATTCGCTGAACGGGTTCACGGGAGAGGCCGTGAAGCTCGGGATCTTCGCCCAGCCGACCGGAGGGGCGCTGCCGGCCGGCTTCACGGCGCCCGGTTTCCCCCAGGACATCGGCTCCCTCCCGCCCAATGGGTCCTTCTCTTTCACGCTCACCATCGGTGTCGCGTCCACCGTCACGCCCGGCACGTACACGCTGTGGATCGTCGGGTTTCCGGGGACCTCGGTCGCGCACGCGGCCCCCGTGACCGTGAACGTCGTCACTACGATCCCCAGCACCATGCAGACGATCAGCCCGCTCCAGGAGAGGAACTCGGGACGATCGGCAGCTTGGGGAGCGCCGACTCCCTGACATCCAAGCTCATAGCGGCTCAAGACCTGGCCGACGCAGGCCGCGCCGGTGCGGCCATCGAGGAGAGCATGCAAAACCAGGGGGAGTGCGCGGCCTGTTGCAGGTCTTCTGCGGCGGGGACGGTTCGAAGCGGTGGAAGAAATTGATTTTTGGTGCGCTCAAGCGGCATTTTGGAGAGATATTTCAGGAGCTCGCCGGGCACAAGGAATCGAAAATTGTTGAAGGTCACCTGATGGGCGACCACGTTCATATGTGTATCAGCATTCCGCCGAAGTATGCGGTTTCGAACGTGGTGGGCTACATCAAGGGTAAGCGTGCGATCCAAATCGCCAGGAAGTTCGGCGGTCGGCAGAGGAACTTCACCGGCGGGAGTCGATTTGGATGCGTGAAGCGCCCAGCGGGCGAGCGCCGGGGAGGATGCGAAATCAGCAGACAACCCGGCGGCGCGCTGATCCTGCGCGTCATACAGGAGAATTCAGCACGCACGAAAATGTACCGTAGACCAGAATATGCGTCGGCGAATCATATGGGCACAGTGCGTGCCAATCGACATCCGGCCGATTGGTCCGGCGTTTGCGCGTCTCATCATCCGTCATACCACCATTCCAAGCCCTGACGCCTTAACCGCTCTCGCTCGGCTTCGTCGAGCTCGGTCCATGGCTCGGGCGAGCGTACGGCGCGGTAGAAAAGCTCGAACAGCAAAAGATGACGCCTTAGGGTCCGCCGCACGCGGTGAGGAAGGCGCGGATTGAAGACGCCGAGGGCCGAGAATGCCTGCGACCAGTTCTTCTTCACCCAAAGCCACGAACCCAGCTCCAGGGTGAAGGGAATATAGCGGCCGTCGGGCCGGACGGTTCTGTATTCGTCGTAGAGGTAATCCCACAAGTCGCCGTGGGCGAGGTACTGTCGGGACTGGGGCTCTATGCAATAGACGTGGTTGGGATGGGTCTTGTCGATCAGGTGCTTCAAGGCGACGGCTTCCGCCAGTGCCGGAAAGGGCTTCCGGGTTTTCGCGAAGGGAAACCACAGGCGGTCTACCTTCCCGTAGCCGGAGTGCACGTCGATGCTGAGTGCGGTTCGGGCGGGAAAGAGCTCGCGGCGCACCCAATCGCAAAGGGTTTGCGCCTCGATCTCCATGGGAGCGTCTTCCTGCCCTTGATACCAGGGCAATGCGGGAGAAATGCGATGCCCGGCGAATAGATGCCAACGGGACAATCCTTCCGCCCGAACCGGCGCGTTTCGCATGAGATCGACCCGGTTGCCGTTGGATCGTCGTTTGAGATACATGCCGACCGGATTGACCAGCGGCATGATCAGCAGGCGAGTCGTGGAGAGCATGTCTCGGGTCACCCGGTCCCAGCGAGCCATTTCCACCAGGGTCCGGAGATATGAGGTCACGACCTGCGTGCCGATGCGCTCGAGCCCGTGGACCCCGCCGAATAGCGCCAGAGCCGGCAAGGCGGGATCGGGCGGACCGAAGCGAAAGGCCAGCAGCGGAAACGATTCCTCACCGTGATGCAATTCCGCCAAAACTTCCACCCGCGCCCAATCCCAGCCCGCATCCGCGACGTGCTCCGCGAGTATCAGAAGCTCCCGCAGTTCGGGGAGGGCGCGCATCACCGGACGAGTGAGCAACCCCTGTCGAGGCTCGAAGGACGTCGATTCACTGGCGGAGAAATCGGTCATGGGTGTACGTGAAGAGCGTGATTTGGACAGCTTAGCAGGATGGACATCGCTGCCCTAGTCCGTCCGATCCAGCGGTGGACGATGTCTGCCTTCTGTCTCGTCGAACATCGAACGGTAGATAGGCTTAAGTTGTTGGATAAGGCTCTGCGGGGGTGGGCCTGAGCACATTTTCAGGTTTGGCGCAGCGCCGTCAAGGTCCAGTAGGTCGGCAATCCCTTGCCGACCTACGAATTTCACGATCCTCACCGCTAAACCGATACAAAATGTTGCCGGCTCAGCTGCACCTCTCTCCGGTGAAATGGAAGTCGAGGCTCTGTTTCAGCCGCTTGGGCAGGGCCGGCAAGGACGAGCGCGGGATCAGAAAGGTCGAGAGGTTGAACAAATCCTTGAAGATCCGCTTCTTGTCCACCGTTTCCTGGAGATATTCGTGTCCGCTGCTTCCCCCGGTACCGATTTTGCTCCCCAGCATGCGTTGCGCCATCAGGGCGTGGCGGCTGCGCCAGGTGGTGAACTGTTCGTCGATGTCCATCAGGTGACTGAGCAGGCGGAACGGCAGGTGCAGAATCGGCTCGTCCCGGTACAGCTGGATGAAGAGAGCCGATAGCACGGACGTTTGGCAGAGATGAAACATGCCTTGCGCCTTGAGCCGCTCGAATCCTGCCGGGTCGAGCAGATAATCGAATTTCCGCCGGGTGTTTTCCAGCTCGGCGAGCTGCGCGCTACGCTCGGCATCGGAAAATAAAGGATTCGTCTCGATCGAGCGCCGGTCTTTCGCCAGCATAGCCATGACCGCCTGACGGTAGCTTTCCCAAAAGTCGTAGCCCTCGAACTTGAGGAAAGGCATGCGCGCCAGCCAGGCGTCCACCTGTTCGAAAAGACTTGGCTCGCTGGCGATTTCGCGCAGGTATGCGACATCCTCGGATCTGAGCCGGCCGGTGACCGGTTGCGGAACGTGAACGCCCAACCCCAGGCGCAGTTCGATCTCGCGGAATTGCACGCTCTGAAATCCGGAAGCGGGGATCAGGTAATCGCGAAAATCGAGAAAATCCAGCGGCGTGATGGTCTCCAGAACGTCGATTTGCTGAATCAAGACCTTTTGTATCGCAATGACGCGCTCGAGACGGGCGACGATGACGCCCATGCTGTGTTCGTCCAAAGGCGTGACCGCGAATGCACCGAGCACCGACTCGAGTTCGTGCAGGATTTGCTTGAACCAGATCTCGTAAGCCTGGTGCGTGATGATGAACAGCATCTCGTCGTGGGCTTCCCTGCCATGCCGGCGGCTTTCGGGCGTCTGAGCGCTCAAGAGACGCTCGAGTTGCAGGTAGTCGGCGTAGTAGATTTCTTTCGTGGAGCGCTGATTCATCGGGGTGTCTCCGCTTGATTGATTGATGTTATACAGGCATCGTCGGCAAAGGATTGCCGACCTACGCTTGTAGGCAAACCCAAGTAGGTCGGCAATCCTTTGCCGACACGAACGCGCGTTCCGTTCGGCCGGGCGGGAGAACGGCATCAGGCATAACACGCCCGGCTCAAATCCCTCAGCTCGCGAGCTCCGGCAAATTCCTGAAGAACTCCAGCGCCTCGGGATTGGCGAGCGCGTCTCGGTTTTTCACCGGGCGTCCGTGAATGATCTCGCGTACGGCGAGTTCGACGATCTTGCCGGAGAGCGTGCGGGGAATGTCGGCGACCTGCACGATCTTGGCCGGAACATGGCGCGGGCTCGCGTTTTCGCGAATCTGCCTCCGGATTCTTGCCGCCAGCGTTTCGTCCAGCTTCAGGCCTTCGCGCAGGCGCACGAACAGCACGATGCGGACATCGTTATCCCAATTCTGGCCGACAACCAAACTTTCGACGATCTCGTCGAGCCGTTCGACCTGCCGATAGATCTCGGCGGTGCCGATGCGCACGCCGCCGGGATTCAGCACCGCATCGGAGCGGCCGTGAATGACGATGCCGCCGTGCGGCATGATCTCGGCCCAGTCGCCGTGCCGCCAGACGCCGGGGTACATCGAAAAATAGGCCTCGCGGTATTTGCTTCCATCCGGATCGTTCCAGAATCCCAGCGGCATCGACGGGAAAGGTTTGGTGCAAACCAGTTCACCTTTGCGGCCGACGACCGGTTGGCCGTTTTCGTCGAAGACTTCGACCGCCATGCCGAGCACCTTGGCCTGGATCTCGCCCCGCCGAACCGGCCCCATCGGATTGCCGCCCACGAAGCAGCCGATCAAATCGGCCCCGCCCGAGATCGAGGACAGGCAGGCGTCGGATTTGACGCGCTCATAGACGTAATCGAAGCTGTTCGGCGCCAGGGGAGAACCGGTCGAAAGAACGGTCCTCAGCGATGTCAGCCGGTGCGTGCGCTTCGGTTCCAATCCCGCCTTGAGCAAGGCGTCAATGTATTTGGCCGAAGTGCCGAAATGGGTCATGCCCTCGGCATCGGCGAAATCGAACAGCACATTGCCCGAGGGGTGGAAGGGAGAACCGTCGTAAAGGAGCAGGGTGGCGCCGCAGGCGAGGGCGGAGGCCAGCCAGTTCCACATCATCCAGCCGCAGGTGGTGAAATAGAACACCCGATCGTTCGGCTTCACGTCGCATTGCAGTAGGTGTTCCTCCAAATGTTTGAGCAGCGTGCCGCCGGCGCCGTGAACGATGCACTTCGGAATGCCGGTCGTGCCGGAGGAATAGAGAATGTATAGCGGCGAGTCGAAAGGTAGCCGGGCGAAGGGAATCTCGCTCGTTTGGTAGGGCGCGAGATAATCGTCGAAGCGAATCGCCCGTTCGCCCAGCGCCTCTAGCTCAGGCTGCTCGGAGATATAAGGAACGAGGACAATGCGTTCGAGCTTCGGCAAGTTGGCCATGATCGTGCGGAGCTTGTCGGCGGCGGAATGGGCTTTGCCGTTGTAAAAGCATCCGTCGGCGGCGATCAGGACTTTCGGTCCGACTTGCCCGAACCGGTCCAGCACACCCTGTACGCCGAAATCGGGCGAGCAGGAGGTGAAGATCGCCCCGACCGATGCGGCGGCGAGCATCGCGATCACGGTTTCCGGCAGGTTGGGCATGATGACGGCGACCCGGTCTCCCGGCACGACGCCGTCGGCTTCGAGAGCCTGCGCCAGACGGCTGACTCGCTCGTAAAGCTCGCGCCAGCTCAGCCGCCGGCGCACCCTATCCTCGCCCCAGAAGACGATGGCGTCTCCGTCATCCCGGCGTTTGAGCAAATTCTCGGCGAAATTGAGCCGCGCCTCGGGGAAGAACCGCGCGCCGGGCATCTTGTCGCGGTCCGCCAAAATGCGGTCGCCGCGCGTCTCCGCCACGACTCCCGCGTAGTCCCACAGACTCAGCCAGAATTCGTCCATTTGCTCGATTGAGAAGCGGTGAAGGGCAGCGTAATCGGGCAATTCGATGCTCCATCGATCTCGCAGAATGTGCGTGAATCGGTACAGATTCGTGCTTTCGATGCGCGAGCGGGTGGGTTGCCAGAGGGGTTGATTCAAGACGGCGCTCCAGATTATTTATCGCGGGAAAACCCCCGGTTCTGCCGAGGGACTCGCAAAGTTTGACATTTCCGGGAGTCAGGTATTGTCCCAATTTCGCTGGGCCGTCATTCCGGCAGGGATTGCCGGAATCCAGTTCACAGGGATTGTGAATGGTCGAAACCATCCGTGGTCACTGGACCCCGGCACTCCAATCGCAAACGGGCCTTTAGTCGGCCCCTTCCCTGCCGGGGTGACGACATGGCTTTTGCCCGATGGCGGTCAGGCCCCTTTGAGGGGCCAGCCGTCGAAAGCCACCGGCTTTGCCGGTGGATCGTTACTTCACGCAAACTCCAATAGCCGGAATAAGTCCTTCGACTTTTCTCAGGACAGGTTCTGCGTTTCCGGCTTTGTGTTCTTATCCCGTTTGCCGCGCCGAGCATCGGAGCTTTCTGCGGGAATAACCCGTAAGGGGCGCAGAATGGATTCTGCGCGGCGATCGAGGGTCATGGATGACCCTTCGATCGCCTCCCGCCGAAAGCGACAAATTCGCCGGGAGCGAATTTGAACAGCGGTACGCTGGCCCGAAGGGCCAAAACCAAGGATGGTTTTCGTAGCAGCGCAGGACCCAAGCGGCAACCGGGCGGCTTTTTCTTTGGTTACCTTCTTTTGGCCGAGCAAAAGAAAGTAAGCCGACCGTGGGTTCGGAAACCCACATTCAAATAGCTGTCGCGCAAGCGACTCCTCATATTTACGATTTGCGGGAAGCGCTGCTTAAGCCGCTTTCGCCAACGCCCGCCGCTGCTCGTCCAGACCGTCCCAAAACACCGCCACGCCGTCGAGCATTTCGTTGCCGTAACGGATGAAATCATCCTCGTCGATGTCGCGGGTGAAATAAAGCTCTTCCAGTTCCTCCTGGGTATGCTGGGCGTGCTGGGCTTCGAGGCGGTTGTGCCAGGTGAAGAAAGCGAGCGGCAAGTTCGAGCCGGTACGCGCGTTGTAGCGGACCAAACCGTCGATCAGTTCCTGCCAGAAACCGGCCGCCGCCCAGTTTTCCACGGCATAGCTCGCGGCCTGGGTGATTGCGTAGTTCTCGTTGCCGTAGAGCCGGATCAGTTCGTCGCAGAAATGGAGGGTGGCGGGGGTGCCGTGCCTGCGGCCGCCGAGATCCAGAAATCCGAGTCCGAGCTCCCCGGCGATTCGCAGCAGCCACTCGAAATGCGCCGCACGGAAATGGAATATGCCGCCTTCCACCGTGCCCTCGGTGGAGACCAGTTCGGGATCGACCTCATGGTCGGGATCGCGCGTGGCGGACCTTTTCCGCCCGGCATTGAAGACGACGCCGATTTCGTTGGCGAGAATTTCCTTGGAGGCCCGCATGCCTTCGAGAGAATCGGCATTGATCATTTTTTGAAGCTGGGCCACCAGGAACTGGTTCGAAAACACCGAGAACTGGACGATGAACGCCCGGACCTGATCGAAGGTTTGCTCGCCCTGGCTGAACCAGGCGGTATAACGATTGTCGGTGATGATCCGGTGTCTCAGCATTTCGGTGTCTATGCGCCGCTGAAAGGCGAGAAAGCGTTGGGCCTTGTCGACCGAATACCCGGTCCGGTTCGTCGCAAGCGCCTCGAGCGTCGGAGCGGTCAGGCCCGACAAGCGGTGTTCCTCGGCATAGCGCTCAAGTTTGGAGTCGGCGACGGCTATCATGGAACCTCCTCATAACATAAGAAGGAAAACTACTTATTTGACCCGCGAATTCGTTCCGAATTTCTCCGGTAGGTCGGCAATCCGTTGCCGACATGGGCACTCCCGGCGCTACGCCAACCCGAGAAATTCACTATTCGGCGTCCGCCTGCTGCTCCGGTGCCGCGTCGCGGAATGCGGTGAGCGCAAGGCAGCTTTCGTCGATCGCTCGAATTCGGGGGAACCCGTTCAAATCGCAGCCGAAGCGCCGGGCGTTGAACACCTGCGGCACCAGGCAGATATCCGCAAGGGTCGGCGTGTCGCCGAAGCAGAATCGGCTGCTGCCTCCGTGGCGGGCGAGCTGTTCCTCGAACGCCCCGAACCCTTCCTCGATCCAGTACCGAATCCAGGCGTTTCGGGCCAGCTCGTCCTGGCCCAGCACCTCCGCGAGATACCGTAGGACCCGAAGATTGTTCAAGGGATGAATGTCGCAGGCGATGATTTGCGCAAGCGCTCGGACGTAAGCCCGCTCGTCGCGGCGGCGTGGCAGCAGCGGCGGGTCGGGATAGGTGTCGTTCAGATACTCTATGATCGCCAGGGACTGCGTGAACGGCGTTCCCCGGTCCACCAGGGTCGGTACCAGTCCCTGCGGATTGATTTCACGATATTTGGGTTGCCGCTGCATGCCCTTCGCGAGATGCACGAATTGCGGCCGGTAAGACAATCTTTTGAGGTTCAAGGCGATGCGGACCCGGTAGGCGGCCGAGCTTCGGAAGTAGGTGTACAGCTCCAGCCCCATCACTGCAGCACGTCCTGTTCGATGGCGCCGAAAACGGAGCGTCCGTTCCGGTCCAGCATTTCGATCCGTACCGTCTCGCCGTGCCGGAGATAAGGCGTCCGGGCTTCGCCGGATTCGATCTGTTCGAGGACGCGTTTTTCGACGATGCAGGAATAACCCCGGCCGGTGTCCGCGTTGCTGACGGTGCCGGAGCCTATGATGGTGCCGGCGGGGAGGGGGCGGGTCTTGGCAGCGTGGGCGATCAGGGCGGGGAAGTCGAATTGCATGCCCTGGCCGGTGTCGGGATTGCCGACGAGAATACCGCTCCGGTGGGTCAGCAGCGGAAGGTGGATCTTGCCGCCGTCCCAGGCATTTCCCAATTCGTTGGGCGTGACCGCAACCGGCGAGAAGGCCGGTCCGGGTTTGCCGTGCAGGAACCCGAAGCCTTTGGCGAGTTCCTGGGGAATCAGGTTGCGCAGCGAAATGTCGTTGACCAGCATCAGCAGCTTGATGTGCGGGGCCGCTTCCTCGGATGTCGTTCCCATAGGCACGTCGTCGGTGATCGCCGCGACTTCCGCCTCGAAATCCAGCCCCCAGCTTTCATCGGCGAGCCGGATCGGGTCCCGTGGGCCGAGGAAAGCCGCCGATCCTCCCTGATACATCAGGGGGTCGGTGTAAAGGCTCGGCGGCATGGGCGCGCCGCGGGCCTTTCGCACCCTCTCGACATGGGACAGATAGGCGCTTCCGTCCAGCCATTGATAGCTTCGGGGCAAGGGCGACGCCAGCTCGGTAGGTCGTAAGGGGAGCGCATCGAGCTCGCGCTGATTGAGGGCGCGATAGGTGGTTTCCAGTGCGGGTGCGGCGTCTTCCCAGTTCTCCAGTACCGATTGCAACGTTGAGAAGCCGGACTCCAGGGCGGGGAATGCCGTTTTCAGCTCCCGGTCGACGATAACCAGGGTTCCGTCGCGGCTTCCGGATTTCAGCGAAGCGAGTTTCATGGCTATTTCCAGGAATCCACGTAGCCGGCCCACTCGACCCCTCGGGGCAGGTCGGCCACTTCGAGGGCGTCGCGGGCGTCGATCATGACCGCCACCTCGTCGGTTTCGGTGCGCGACCTCGTCTTCGCTGCCTCCAATGCCTTGGGATGAGGGCCGTGGGTGATTCCGCTGGGGTGCAGGGTCATCATGCCCGGATGGATGTTGTCGCGGGAGAAGAAATGGCCGCGGTGATAGAAGATCACCTCGTCGTAGTCGTCGTTGTTGTGATAGAAGGGCACCCGGAGCACGCCCGGATCGCTTTCCAGCGGCCGCGGGCAGAAGGTGCACACGACGAAGCGCTCGCTGGCGAAGGTGGTATGGGCCGAAGGCGGAAGATGATAGCGATGGCTCATCAGCGGGCGGATATCGCGCCAGTTGAGCCGGACCGGCATCAGCGTGCCCTGCCAGCCGACGGCATCGAGCGGATTGAAGGGATAGGTCACGGCGCTGAGCCGATCCCGCCGCTTGACCAGCACCCGCCAGGTCCGGTCCGACTGCTGGGCGAGAAAGGCGTCGTCGATCTTGGGCGTGTCCAAGACCGCCGGGTCGAACACGGCATGGGCTCCGACGATGCCTTTTTCGGGAAGCCGATAGGTGCTGTTGGACGCCTCTATCAGGAGAAAGACGCCCATTCCGGAGGTTTCGATGCGCCACAGGGTGCCCCGTGGAATCACCAGGTAATCGCCCTCGGAAAAGGCGAGATGGCCGTAGTCGCAATAAAGATGCCCGGAGCCCTCGTGGACGAACAGCAATTCGTCGCCGTCGCCGTTCCGCACCAGGTGGTCCATGGCGGAATAGGTATGCCAGCACCGGATTTTCACGCTCAGATTGCCCAGCATCGGCGTGGCGTCCCATGGCGAGACGCTGGTTCCGGTGAGCTGGTTGGTATCGAAGGCGCGCGGCCTGAGCGGTCCCTCGACGCTGATCCAGCCGGTCGGCGGATGGCGGTGGAGCATTTGCGTGGAAGGGCCGTAGAAGCCCTCCCGCCCCAATTCCCGTTCGTAAGTGCCCTCGGGCAAATCGGCGTGAGCCTGGCGGGCGGCGACGCCCTCGACTCTCGGCAGTGAAATCCAGCGGAACATCAGATTACCCCCCGTCGCATTTGATCGTCTTCTATCGCCTCGAACAGCGCCTGGAAATTGCCCTCGCCGAATCCTTCGTTGCCTTTCCGCTGGATGATCTCGAAGAAAATCGGCCCGATCACGGTCTCGGTGAAGATTTGCAGGAGAAGGCCCACTTTGTTGCCCGGCAGGCCGTCGATGAGAATCCGGTTCCGCCGCAGCCGCTCCAAATTCTCACCGTGGCCCGGAACGCGGGAGTTCACCCGCTCGTAATAGGTATCGGGCACGTCCATGAAGCGGACGCCGTTCTCGCGGAGCCGCTCAACGGTGGCGTAGATGTCGTCCGTGGCCAGAGCAACGTGTTGAATGCCTTCGCCGTGATAAAGGTCGAGGTACTCCTGAATCTGCGACTTGGGATCGGAAGGCTCGTTGACGGGAATGCGGATCTTTCCGCAGGGGCTCGCCATCGCCCGCGATTTCAGCCCGGTCGCCTTGCCGTGGATGTCGAAATAGCGGATTTCCCTGAAACCGAAGACGCGCTCGTAAAAATCGGCCCATTCGTCCATGTGGCCCTTGCGCACGTTATGGGTCAAATGGTCGATGCGGGTCAGGCCGACCCCGAAAGGTTCCGCCGGCTCGTTTTCGATGGGAACGAAGTCGACATCGTAGATCGAATGCTCTCCATAACGGTCGACCAGATAAATCAGGCTCCGTCCGATTCCGCGGATGGCCGGGATATTGAGTTCCATGGGACCAGCCTCGCTGGCGGACGGCCTGGCGCCCAGTTCGAGCGCGCGCCGGAAGGCCCAGGCGGCATTTTCGACGCGAATCGCGAAGGCGCAAATCGAAGGCCCGTGCCGCTCCGCGAAGCGCTGGGCGAAACTCCCCGGTTCGTGATTAATGACGAAATTGATCTCTCCCTGCCGGTATAGAACCACATCCTTGGACCGGTGGCGGGCCACGGCCTTGAATCCCATCTGCTCGAAAAGTCTCGCCAAGGCTTGAGTGTCACGGGCGGTATATTCGATGAATTCGAATCCATCGGTCCTTATGGGGGGGACGTCGTCGCTTGTCATATTGGATACCCCAGTGGCGGATTTTTTTGAGTTCTTTGATTCCTATGACCTCGGTGGTCGCATAAAGATTCCCATGGCTCGACGAGTCAGGCGCAGCAAGAACGGTTGTCAATGAAAATGATAATGGATATCATTTGCGACAGGGTGGATGTGCCGTCCGCCGCCGCTGAACGACATGAGGAAAAAGTATGAGCCCAAGCAACCGAACCGAAACCGATCGCCCGCATCGTCGGGGTGATGCGGGGCCCTTTCATTCGAAGCGCAGAGTCACAAGTACGGAGTTGTTGGGCTCCGGTCGTGAAATCGTGATCGAACATGGCGGAGACGAATACCGTCTGCGCCTAACGAGCAACGACAAGCTCATTCTGACGAAATAGTTTGGGTGTGTGAGACTCGTCCCGGGTGGGGAGAGCGTAGGTCGGCAATCCTTTGCCGACAAACCCGCTGGCCGGACTGTTGCTGTCGGCAAAGGATTGCCGACCTACACATCGGGATCCCTTACACCGAATCGGAAAATGCTTTAGTGGAACGCGTCGCAGGTTCCGACACCCCTTGTAGCCAGCCACCCGGCCTCACGGCATAGGTAGCCAGCCAGACAGTTTGGTTTAGTTACGCTTCTGTTGGTGAGGCAGCATCATGTGGGCAGCCACTTTTCCGCCGGACCGTCTCTGGCCCGGCATCTCAATCGTCGATCGTTGTTGGGGAGTTCGCACCGCCGGCATATTGGGGGCCGCCCTGGTCCATGCCGCGGTGCTACCGATGCTGATAGAGGACGAGTCGGTGCCGGCAGTGCAGAGTCCGCAAGCGGCGCCGGTCATGGTCGACCTGATTTCGACGGCGCAGCCGCAAGCCGATGCGCCCCAGGCCGTACAGAAACCGGTAGAACCCGTCAAGCCCAAGACCGAAACGCCCAAACCGAAAGCGAAGCCCAAGCCGAAACAGGTCCGACCGTCGGCCAAGCGGTCGCCAATCCTGTCCAGGCCCAGCCAGGCAGCCGTGCAGCAGACGACTGCCGAACAGGAACCGTCTCTACGTCAAACTTCGACGGAAGCGGCGCCGGGCCCGGTACTGCCGCCATCAGCCGTATCGGCGACGGCTCCGTCGCCGGGGCCGGTCGTTCCGCCACGCTTCAACGCGGCTTATCTGCGCAATCCGGCGCCGGCCTATCCGGTCGGTTCCCTCCGCCGAAAAGAACAGGGCAAAGTCGTGCTTCGGGTTCTGGTGGATGCCGGCGGCGGCGCCGAAGCGGTTAACGTCCAGACCTCCAGCGGATACGACCGGCTCGATGCCGCCGCTCTCGAAACCGTAAAGCAGTGGAAATTCGTTCCCGCCCGCCAGGGAGACAAGTCCGTGCCGGCGTGGGTGTTGGTCCCGATTTCATTCTCACTCGAAGGATAATCCTATGGAAACGACAGAAACCCTGGGCTTGACCCATTTCCTGGCGCAAAGCGACACGGTCGGCAAGGCGATTTTCGCGATCCTCGTCGCCATGTCCGTCGCGAGCTGGTATTTCATCGTGGCGAAGAACCTGCAGGCGCTGATCGCGCGCCGCCGGACGGCCCGCTTTCTGGAGTCCTTCTGGAACGCCTCTTCCCTGCATGCCGTGGAATTGCAATTGGAAGAGCACCACCCGGACGAACCGTTTTCCCATCTCGCCTATCATGCGCTGGTGTCATCCCGGCATCATGCCCGGCACGGCGCGGGGCGGCTGAACGAGGCGGGTTCGGCGGCGGAATTCCTGACGCGTTCGATGCGCCGGGTCATCGACGAGGAAACCGCGTCCCTCGAATGGGGGCTGACCGTGCTCGCGTCCATCGGCAGCACAGCGCCCTTCATCGGCTTGTTCGGCACCGTTTGGGGCGTTTACCACGCCCTGGTCAACATCGGCATGAGCGGGCAGGGGAGCCTCGATCAGATCGCGGGTCCCGTGGGCGAAGCGCTGATCATGACCGGCGCCGGCCTCGCCGTGGCCATTCCCGCCGTATTGGCCTACAACGCCTTCGCCCGCTCCAATCGGCTGCTGCTGGCAAAGCTCGATGCCTTTGCCCACGACCTGTTCGCTTTCCTGACCACCGGCGCGCATTGCGTCGGGACCGAAGCCGATGACCGAAGCGCCGCGGTCGGCCAGGCCGTCGCGGGAGGTGCGTGATGGCGTTCGGAAGCTTCAGCCAGGGGCAGGGCGGCATGCGTCCCTCGGCCGAGATCAACATGATCCCGCTCATCGACATCATGCTGGTCTTGCTGGTCATTTTCATGATCACGACGCCCTTGCTCACCCACAACGTCAAGATCGATCTGCCCAGAGCGGCGAGCCAGCCGAGCATGGACAAAGCCGAGCACGTCGATTTGGCGATCGACGGAGCCGGCCGGCTTTTCTGGAACAATGACGCGATCGACCGGGCAGGGATGCGCGAGCGCTTCGCGGCGGCGGCACGGCAGCAGCCTCAGCCCGAGGTGCACCTCCGGGCCGATAAAGCCACGGCCTACCAGATCATCGCCGAAGTGCTCGCCGCCTCGGCCAATGCCGGCGTGACACGCATCGGCTTCGTCTCCGATCCGAACGAAGCCAAGCCTTGACATACGAATTAGCCACCCAGCCGTTTTCCAGCCAGGTAGCCAGCCAACAGAACCAGTTAACTTGGGGAAAACATCCATGACTAAGAATAACAACTACCGGCTTAAATCCACGGCGTTGGCCGGAACGCCACTCGCGCTCGCCCTGGCGTGCGCGACGGATGGCGCCATCGCGGCGGACGAAGATCTCACCACGCTCGACCAGGTCAAAGTGGTCGGCAAGGTGGAACAGGCGGGCGGCGACACGAAAGGTTACATGGCCAAACGCACCACGACGGCGACCAAGACCGACACTCCCCTGATCGACGTTCCGCAGTCGATCACCGTCATCACGCAGGAGCTGATCAAGGACCAGAACATGCAGAGCATCGCCGATACGGTCCGCTACGTGCCCGGCGTCGTGATGTCGCAAGGGGAAGGCAACCGGGATGCGGTGATTTTTCGCGGCAACGCCACGACCGGCGATATGTACGTCGACGGCATGCGCGACGATGTCCAGTATTTCCGCGATCTTTACAACATCGACCGGGTGGAGGTGCTGAAAGGCCCGAACGCGATGATTTTCGGCCGCGGCAGCTCCGGCGGTCTGATCAACCGGGTAACCAAGCAAGCGAACTGGGAGAACCCGCGCGAGGCGAGCTTTCAGGTCGGTTCCTGGGACAAATTCCGGTTAACCGGGGACTTCGGCCAAGCCATCAACGAGAATTTCGCCGTTCGTCTCACTAGCCTATGGGAGAGTTCACGCAGCTTTCGCGAGGGTTTCCATGCCGAGCGCTGGGGCGTCAATCCAACCGTGTCCTGGCGTCTGGGCGATCAGACCCAAGTGACCTTCGGCTACGAGCATTACGAGGACGACCGTGTCGCGGACCGCGGCATTTCCTCGTTCTCGGGCCGCCCGGTCGAGATCGACGTTTCCACGTTTTTCGGCGATCCGAGGCGCAGTCCGACCTGGTCGAAAGTCGACGCGTTCAACGCCTTGATCGATCACGACTTCGGGAACGGGATCAAGTTCCGCAACCGCACCCGTTATGCGATCTACGACAAGTTCTACCAGAACATCTTCCCGGGGGCGGTCAATGCCGCGGGCGACCAGGTGGCGATCTCGGCCTACAACAACGCGACCCAGCGCGAGAATTTCTTCAACCAGACCGATCTGACGTTCGAGCTCGAAACCGGACCGTTCAAACACACTTTGTTGACCGGCGCTGAGTTCGGTCACCAGGAAACCGACAACTTTCGCCAGACCGGATATTTCACGGCGGTGGGTCCCAATGCGACATCGGCCAGGGTTCCCGTGGCGGATCCGAGATATACCGGCCCCGTCACCTTCCGGCAAAGCGCCACGGATGCGGACAACCACGGCCTCGCGACCATCGCGGCAGGCTATTTTCAGGATCAGATCGAGCTCACCAAGCACTGGCAACTCGTGGCGGGGCTTCGCTACGACAACTTCGAGGTCGATTTCCGCAACAACCGCAACGGCCAGACTTTCTACACCAATGACGACCTTTGGTCGCCGCGCGGGGGCCTGATCTTCAAGCCGTTCGACGAGCTCTCGATCTATGCGAGCTACAGCATGGCCTATGTGCCGCGGGCGGGCGATCAATTGGCCTCGCTGACACTGGCCAATAGCTCGTTGGAGCCGGAAGAGTTCAAGAACTACGAGGTGGGTGCGAAGTGGGACATCCGTCCCGATCTGTCGGCGACCCTGGCCTTTTATCAGCTCGATCGCCTCAACGCGATCGCCACCGACCCCAATAACCCCGCGGTATCATTCCTGGTCGACGGCCAGCGCACGCGGGGGATTGAACTGGGATTGAGCGGCAACATCACCGACCAATGGCGCGTGATCGGCGGATACGCCTACCAGGATGCCGAAATCACCGAGAGCTTGTCGGCCAGCGCTCCGAAAGGCAACAAGGTGGCCCAGGTCCCGGAACACACGGTTTCGCTCTGGAACCGCTACGACATTACCCCTCATTGGGGCGTCGGCCTCGGCGCGGTATACCGCAGCGAAATGTACGCGGCCACCGACAATAACGTCACCCTGCCGGGCTTCCTCCGCTTCGACGGGGCCGTCTATTACACGGTCAACGACAATGTCCAGGTGCAGGTCAACGTCGAAAACCTATTCGACAAGGAGTATTACGCTTCGGCGCACAGCAACAACAACATCATGCCGGGCTCGCCGATTGCCGCCACAGCCGCGCTGCGGGTGAGATTCTGATGAAGCCCGCCGAGTTCGGTCTTCCGGCTCACTCGCCGCGCTCCAAGCCCTCGGGCGGATACTTGTTCCTCCCGAGGCGTCTGGCGCGCGGGGCATTCCTCAAATGGCTGCGCCGCACTCACGCCTGGATAGGGCTGTGGGGCGCGGCGTTGGGGTTTTTGTTCGGGACCACGGGAATTCTGCTCAATCACCACGAGAAGTTGAAAATTCCGGCCGCCCGGATGGAGCAGACCGTGATACAGCTGCCGCTGCCGGAACCGCGTCCCGCCGATCCCAAGGCCTTGGCACTATGGCTAGCAGAAGCGCTGCAGTTCCCATCCGACAAGGCGAAGATCATGCAGGAGCCTGGCAAGACCGTTATCTGGAACGGCGTGGAGGTGCGGCAGCCGGCGCGCTGGCAGATCGCCGCGCGTACGCCGCAACGCTTCCTCCAAGCGGAATATTGGGAAGGTAATGCTTTCGTCACCGTCAAGCGCGGCGAAGCGAATGTCTTCGCCCTGCTCGGCAACTTGCACCGCGGCGCCGGGTTGGGCGTCGGCTGGATCTTGCTGGCGGACACGCTGGCCGGCGGACTGATCGTGCTCGGCCTGACCGGCGTGCTGCTGTGGACCCGGCTGCATGGCCGCCGGCTCACCGCCGCCGGGCTCGGCCTCGGCTCGCTCGGTCTGGGACTCTGGTTTGTCTGGCAGGCTCTATAGAGAGACGGGGGAGGTCGCGCCGACCGGAACAACGGGAATCATCGCAGCGGAAGGCGGCCGGCTGAAAGCAGGGGAACGATTGGCGAACGTTCTTGGTCATTGATACTTATTCATCTTGGGTATTTTCCAGGACTTTCGCCTTGCCCCGGAGGCTTTATGGATTCACCGGCACATGATTACCCCACCGGGCTCTTCTTCGACGTTCAAGGGCCCCCATGCCTCTCGCTGTACGAGCCGACTCACCGGTCCCATCCGGATAACCAGCAGGACCGAATCCGGTTTCGGAACCTGGTGAAAGCCTTGGAAGACTCGTTGCGGCGGACCTATCCGGAAGAAAAGATTCGAGCGCTCATCGAGCCGTTTCGAAACCTGGCCGCCGATCGCGGCTTCTGGAATCACACGCTGGATGGACTAGCCGTACTGGCCGCGCCCGGCTTGTTCCTAGCCTATAGGCTGCAGCGGCCGGTTCCGGAATTGGCGGTAGTGGCCGACAGCTTCCACACCAAACCCCTGCTGCGCATCCTCCAGTCGGCCGATCGCTACCAGGTTCTCGGACTGAATCGTAAGGAAATCAAGCTTTTTGAAGGGAATCGCGACGCACTGGACGAAATCGAACTGGCCGATGAGGTCCCGCGCACCATCATCGAAGCGCTGGGCGAGGAGTTGACCGAGCCGCACCTGACCGTCTCCACCTATGGCTCCGGCCCCGCCGGTCCGGCGATGCACCATGGCCAGGGCGGGAGAAAGGACGAGGTGGACCTTGATGCGGAACGGTTCTTTCGCGTCGTCGACCGCGCCGTGCTGGAACATCATTCGCGGCCCTCGGGCTTGCCCTTGGTGCTCGCGGCGCTGCCGGAACACCATCATCTCTTCCGCCGGGTGAGCCATAACCCGTTCCTGTTGGAGGAAGGCATCGATGTCCATCCGGACGCGGTGTCCGCCGACGAACTGCGGGAGCGCGCGTGGCGGGCGGTCGAGCCTTATTATCTGGCAAGGCTGGACGAGCTGGTGGAGGCGTTCGGCGCCGCGAAAGCCAAAGGGCTCGGTGCCGACGATCCGGCCCAGGTCGCCGAGGCGGCCGTAGCCGGTCGGGTTACGAGCTTGCTGATCGACGCCGGCTGCGAGATTCCCGGCCGAATTGATTCCACGACCGGACAGGTCGAATTCGACGATCTGGCTCACCCCGAGGTCGATGATCTGCTCGACGATCTCGCGGAGTGGGTCATGAGGAGCGGCGGCCAGGTGGTCGTCGTTCCCCCCGAGCGGATGCCCACCGGGACCGGGGTTGCCGCGATTTATCGCTATTAAGGGGGTCGTTCCCGGATAGCCTAGGCAAAAGGACGCGTCCATGCAGATTCAGTTCAACACCGACAGCAACATCGAAGGCCGCGACGAACTGGCCCACTGGGTCGAGGATTCGGTAGCGGCGATTTTGGGTCGTTTCGGCGAAAGGGTCACCCGGGTGGAAGCTCATCTCAGTGACATCAACGCTCACAAGATCGGTCAAGACGATATACGCTGCCTGCTCGAGGCTCGCCCTGCGGGCCTGAAGCCGGTAGCGGTCAGTCACAGGGCCGACAGCGTCGAGCAGGCGGTCAACGGAGCCGCGGAAAAGCTGAAGAGAGCGCTGGATTCCACCTTCAGCCGACTGGAAAACCGCTAGCGAACGGCATTCGCACAGGCGTATCCAGCGAACGATTCGGCGCGGACGTCTGTTTTGAGAATCGGCGTGTGGCCGCAAAAAATGACTCGCGCGTCGACGGCCTGTCCGGCTCGCTTCCGCTCGGCAAGCGCTTTTTCGACTATTAACCCGGCCTATAAATAATAGGCCGGGTTAATCCGGGACAGGGATGCCCCGGCGCGGCGACAAGCCGCGTGAGCCCAGGCCGGGCGTGTACCGGCCCGGGCGGCGGCCCGAAATACCAGGAGGGTATTTACGGGCCTGATTAATAAGGGAAGCGCCGGTTCGTGTGCGTCGTCGAAAATGAAGAGCGTTTCGACCTCTCCCGGATAACGGTGATCGAGTACGGTTCGGATATTTTCTTCGATACCGGTATCGAGTCCTCTGCCCCAACGCGCGGCGGGATGCGAAAGACCTGCGCGATCGGCTCCGCGAGCGGCGTTTCACCTCTCGCGGAGCCGGTTACTCATTCACACTCGTAGATGTTGCCGGTCACATGACCATTGAATGCACCGCGAGGGGTGGCGCTTTCCCATACGATATGAGTGGCTCCGAGATTGTCCGCTTTCCGTAGCGCCCGGCCTTTTGCGACTCGCTCCCAGTGCACGCCGCCATGTTTTCCGTAGCCCGAGTGCCCGCTCACCATGCCGAGCGATTCGCAATACTCGACTGCATCGGATGTGGCCTCGACAGGCGGCTCGTCAGCCAGTGTCGTTGCCGAGAAAATTAGAGCGCTCAAGGCCAAGATGGCGGATCCCGTGGTTTTAGAATTCGGCGGGAAAAGCTTGAACATGATTGTCTCCAGAAATCTCCAAGGACGCGGATTCATCTCGTTGATACTTACGCCTGGCTTACACCACCCAATGCGGGGTACCGAGGCGATGACGATCGTATTGACGCGATACTAAATCAAAAGTTCCGTGAGCGGGCGGATCGGGTCGATAGCGAAATCGTGGGGGAACAATCATCCGTACTGTCTAAGGATGGAAAGCGTCTTTCCAACGACCTTTTTGCCGGATCGGCGGTCATAACGATTTAAGAGAATTTGGACGGCGACAGGTCTATCCGGCAAGGCATCGCACGACCGAGCGGATTCGCCGGCAGCAAGGCTTGAAAGATACGGACCGTGTAAGTCGCTCGCGGCGCCGAGGGTACTATGGACATTGAGAGCGGAATCCGGGAAGAGCTTGGAGCGGTATCGGCCTTCACCAGGCGGGTTGCCGATCAGCCCGATAACCAATTTCCTTGGGAAAGCTTATGCTGCGCGTCTTGAAATGGATCGCTATCGGAATCGGTGTCCTGATCGGGATTCTGATTCTTACCATCGTTCTCGTCATAGCCTTCTTCGACCTGAACAGGCTTCGCGAGCCGCTATCCACGGCGGTCAGCAAGTCCCTGGGCCGCGAATTCGCGATCAATGGCGATCTGAGCGCCGACTGGTCGTGGACGCCGCGCTTCACGATCAACGACGTGGAACTGGCCAATGCGCCCTGGGGAAGCGAACCGGAGATGTTCACCCTCGACCGGCTGGCGTTCGCCGTCCGAATTCCGGAACTCTTCAAAGGGCGCATCGTGCTTCCGGAAGTCCGCGTCTCGAAACCCCACATGTTGCTCGAACGGAATCCCGAGGGAATGGCTAATTGGGAGTTCGGCGACAAAAAAGAGAAGCGGGAACCGGCCGGAGCCCCCGTTAGCGAAAGATGGGTTCCGAAGATCGACAGCCTCGCCATCGACGACGGCCGCTTGTTGTTTCGCGATCCGACCACGGATACCCGCTTGGACATGAACGTTTCGACGGTGGTCGGCGAGTCGGACGAGCAGGCGGTCGAACTGAGCGGCCAGGGCCGATTGCAGCAGGAACAATTCACGCTGAAGGTCAGAGGCGGTTCGGTGCTGGATCTTTGGCAAGAAGATCAGCCTTTCCCGGTTAACGTCGAAGTCGAGTACGGCAAAACCGAGGCCAAGGTATCGGGCACGATAGCCGAACCCTTGGAGCTTCAGGGCCCCGATTTGCAGTTCGAGGCGAAAGGGCCGGATCTCGCGGCGCTCGCCTCCATAGCGCCCATGTGGATACCGGAAACGCCGCCGTATCGGTTCAGCGGAAAGATTAACCGTGAGGGCGAACGCTGGCTGTTGAAGGGGTTCGAGGGCAGTCTCGGCAACAGCGATCTCACCGGCGACCTGATGTTCACGATGCGGGACGAGCGGCCCTACCTGCAAGGCGACGTGGTTTCCCGCAAACTCGACTTCAAGGATTTCGTGGGCGTCTTCGGTGCCGATCCGACGCCGTCCCCGGAGGAACCGGAGCGCCCGAGACTGCTTCCCGACAAGCCGTATCCCGTGGAGGGCTTGCGCGCCGCCGACGGGGACGTGCGCTTCCAAAGCAGCAATATCGTGACCCCCTGGATGCCGGTGGACGATGTGTCCGTGCATGTCAAAATGGATCAAGGCATGCTGACGATCCAACCGGTAAAGCTTACCGTGGGTTTCGGGGCGATCGAATCCAATGTGACTCTGAACGCACGCGGCGACAAATTACAGACCGAAGTCAAAGGAAAAATCGACAAGGTGCCGTTCAAGCGGCTGGTGGCCGGAACCCCGTTCGAAGAAGAAACCGCCGGCACCTTTTTCGGCCGCGTGAATCTGACCACCGCCGGCAACTCGGTGGCGGAGATGGCCGCTCACGCGGACGGCGGCATAACCATCCTGATGGAACAGGGCCGCATCAGCAACCTGATGATGGAACTGTTCGGTATCGACTTCGCGGAGAGTCTCCAGAAACTCATCGGCACGGATCCGAGCATTCCGGTCCGCTGCACCATCGCCGACTTCATCGTCAGCGACGGCGTGGTGAAGACTCAGTTGTTCCTGATGGATACCACCGATACCAATGTGCTGATGGAAGGCCAGGTGAATCTGGCCACCGAGGCCCTGGATCTCCGCCTGACCGCCCATCCCAAGGACTTCAGCCCGTTCAGCGCGCGAAATCCGATCAAGATCGAAGGAAACCTGAAAAAGCCGCGCCCCTATCCCGAGCCTGCGCCCCTGATCGCCCGCGGCGCAGCTTCCGTAGCGCTGGGAGCGCTCCTGACTCCGGCGGCAGCATTGATTCCCTGGATCGAACTCGGCTTGGCCGAGGACAGCGCGTGCCACGCACTGGTCGATGCCGCCACATCCAAAGAGAAAATTCCGGAAAAAGAGCGGGAACGACAAGAACGGCACTAAACCGGGTCCATGTCTTTGAAAAGAGACGGGGCGCCACATTCCGGAATTTATCGGGCCGGACGTCTCGAGTTGTGCGCTGAGTCTCAACCTGCTTGCAATTGACGGGGATACTTTGGCGGCGTAGATTCGCGGCGGATATGGCGTTTTCGCTTACCGACGACGGCTTACGCGGCAACGCGCCATCTACTGGACGTTAGGTCGTGTCGGTCCGATGAGAAAACCGACAGGGATCCGGTGCTCGGCCGGCGTTTTGAATCCCCCTCGATCCCTCTTTCACAATGGGGGGAGGCAAGCGTCATTCCCCCCTTTGCAAAAGGGGCCAGGGAGGGCAATGCCGTTAAGTTAAGGCGAATGACGTCACCCCGGCAGGGAAGGGTGGCTTCGGTGCTCCAATCGCAAACGGTCATCCCAGGAGCGCTGGGATGACCCTTCCAATCGCAAACGGCCTGGCCGGGAGCGCCGGCCACGCCCTTCCCGAAGACACCGTTTGCGATTGGAATGCCGGGGTCCAGAAGCCATGGATGGCAGAGGCGTGTCACTTCCCTGTGCTCTGGATTCATGCCGCACAGTCCCTGTGCGGCACCCTACGGGCGCTTCGCGTGCAAATCGGCCATCCTGCCGATTTGTCCGGCACAAATTTGCCAGGAGCAAATTTGGACGTGCGGAGCACGGTCCGTAGGACGAACCCCAGGGATGGGGTGAGCAATCCCTGCCGGAATGACGAGTTAACTTAACAGCATTGGGCCAGGGGGGATTGCGTTCATCTCTCCCGTCGCGGTGTCCGTACTATCGGGATGAAAATGCGCTGGGCCCAAGATAGCTCAATTACCCGCCTCTCAAAGTCGCGACTCATGGGCAGGGACAACCGAGAGATCACGGCCTGCCGTGCTCGATAAACAGGTGTGTCATTATGAGTTTAAGAATCTTTCGGCCATCTCGCTTGCTGGCACCTTATGTTACGGCGATTTGGGACTATGACGATTTAATGGGTGCTGACAACTCGGCGCTGACGATCTTGCCGGATACCGCAACCTATTTATGTTTTTTGTATGCCGATTTATTGACCACGGCGCACAAGGACCGAATTTATACAACCCGTAGCGGACTCGCCGGTTTTCAAAGTTTTCGCAGTGATCTTGGGTCTTTTGGAAAAGTATCCGGGGTTTCGGCGCGCCTTACCCCATGGGGGTTAAATGTTTTTTGTCGCGGCATAGTGAGAGATTGCGCCGAAAGGCGGGTGGACTGTAGAGATATTTTCCCCAAATATTCGATAGAAGAAATCGAGGATAACTTGTCTCTTAAGAGGAGCGCTAGCGAGCGCGTCCAATGTGTCGAGCATTTCTTGCTTTCGATTTTGAATCGGGACAATGAGGATTTGCTGATTCAAACAGCGTGCAAGGAGTTGGATAAGTCAAACGGAAATTATCCCATTTCGAAGCTCGCCCGAACTTTAGGCTTGACCGAACGCACGCTCGAACGGCGGTTCCAAATTCATGTCGGCGCTACGCCCAAGAAATATGCTCGTATCGTCCGTTTGCGGAACGCGCTTTTCCAGCGCCGAATGCTTTCAAATTGGGCGGATGCGGCATATGCAGCAGGTTACTACGATCAGAGCCATATGATTCGCGATTTCCATGAGCTTTACGGGATGTCGCCGGAATCCATTCATCCTCGATTGGAAGCTTCCAAAACCATACAGTATTCCGGATTATTGAATCTACATCGAGCCGGACGCTAGAGCATTTTCATATCTGCTGTACGGGCACTCACGAGTAGGTCGGGAATCCTTCCCAATCGCAAACGGCGTCTTCGGGAGCGCCGAAGCCCCCCTTCCCGACGCCACGTCCCGGCGAGCGTCTTCGTCGGCAAAGGATTGCCGACCTACGAATACTTGAATCCATTCACCCGAGCCGAAGGCGCCAACGACGTCCGCCAAGCCGGTTTTGCCGTACGAGCGCGATGAAAACGCTCTAAGGGTGATTGTTTTATCGCTCGAAGAACCCTCTTGGCCATTTCTCGCGCCTCTATATTTCTCTCCGTTTCACGCTCGGCCACGCTGTTTAGGACTGTGCCGCTTCCGCTTGTCGGTTTTTTCCAATACGAACGATAGATCGTGTTGCTACAGTACGCCGCACGGGCCGCCAAAAGGTTCGTTGTAGATTGAAGTCGTTGTAGATCGATAGAACGGTGCGGCATTGTCACAAAGGTGTTCATTCGATCGCGAAAACTGGTTAAGGAGATGTCGATGTTTACTAAACAACCGATTACGAAAAAGCTAAATGTCCCCGCCGATATGGTTTGGGGAGCGATCCGAAAAATAGGAAGACTCGACGTTTGGTTTCCGTTCATCGAAACGTGCAGAGTAGAGGGTGATGGAAAGGGCGCATTGCGATATATGACCGTAGCAGGCGGCGGCGAGATAAAAGACACTATTGAAGAAATCGACGACATAAACATGCGATTGATATATCTTCGGCCGATATCTCCATTTCCCGTAACCTATTACAAAGGGACGGTCGAAGTCTTTAAGTCTTATGATGGCTTGGGCGTTGTAGTGTGGACTATCGATTTCGAATCGCAGCCCGAAGATGCCGCATCGGTGGCCGAGCTAGTGCGCGGTGCTATCAGCGCAGGTATTGACGGCATGGAGAAAGACCTCCAGTCCGCATAGAGCATCATCGAATGCAGCGGAGATTTCCCCAAGCACGACGACCGGTGAGCCACTCTTCGAACCAGCCTAATTGGAAATTTGCCCGATGAAGACAGAAACATCTTTGACATTACCCGCGCTCGACCCTTCCCGTGTTCCCGCCAGAACCGCCTCGACCTATCCGACGGAACGACTCCGTTCATTGACCGCCGGACGAAGCAAAAGGGCTCTCGGCGATGCGCTGGGCCTGCAGACCTTCGGCGTCAACCTGGTCACACTGGAGCCGGGTGCCGTGTCGGCGCTGCGGCATTGGCATACCCGGCAGGACGAGTTCATCTACGTTCTGGAGGGGGAATTGACCCTGGTAACCGAGCAACGGGAGCAAATCCTAGGCCCCGGACTATGTGCCGGATTTCCGGGCGGCCGGCCGGACGGGCATCAGCTGATCAACCGCGGACAATCCGTCGCGGTCTATCTGGAAATCGGCGACCGGCTTCCGGGGGACCTTGCCAACTATCCCGACGAAGATTTGGAGGCGCGTGCGGTTCGCGGCTCTTATCGGTTCTTCCGCAAAGACGGTACGCCTTACGAGTGAGGTTCCAGGCGAGCCATGAATGGACATTCGAGCTGCCACTCCGGATGATGCGCGACGCATCAGCGCGCTCCTTCGCGATCTCGCCGGCAAGTACATCGCGCACGAATTTTCCGAGGAAGGAGCCGGCCGCTTGCTCGAGTCGATGAGCGAGGTCGCGATCAGGAGCTACCTGGAGTCGGGTTACCGCTATCACCTTGCCGAGGAAAATGGCGAATTGGCCGGTGTGATCGCAATCAGGGACAATCGCCATCTCTATCATTTGTTCGTATCCGAACGTTTCCAGAGCAAGGGCGTGGCCAGAAGGCTCTGGGAAGTCGCCAAAGCCGCGAGTCTCAGTGCTGGAAATCCAGGTGTGTTTACCGTGAATTCGTCTCGTTATGCCATCGGCTTATACGAGAAATTCGGATTCGTCAGGCAATCCGAAGCGGTCGACGTTTCGGGCGTGATTTGTATACCCATGAAACTGGAGTCGGTAATTCGTGAATAAATTTTGGAGTCCCGCCATTCGGGATTTGACGCCTTATACGCCCGGCGAGCAGCCCAGGTTGAACGATCTCATCAAGCTCAACACCAACGAAAATCCGTATCCTCCTTCGCCCAAGGTATTAGAAACCTTGCGTGGCGAGATGGGTGAAACGCTCCGGCTTTATCCCGATCCCGATGCCGATCGCCTGAAAGAGGCCATTGGCCGATTTTATGGCGTCGAGAAACATCAAATCTTCGTCGGCAACGGATCGGACGAGGTGCTGGCCCATGCCTTTCAAGCGCTGCTGAAGCACGACTTGCCCATTCTGTTTCCCGATATCACCTACAGTTTTTATCCGGTCTACTGCGGTCTTTACGGCATCGAGCACACCTGCATTCCGCTGACCGAGCGCTTCGACATCCGGATCGACGATTACCGGCGCCCGAACGGCGGGATCATCTTCCCGAACCCGAACGCGCCTACCGGCTGCCTGCTGCCGCTCACCCATATCAAAGCGCTGCTCGAAAACAACACGGAATCGGTCGTGGTGATAGACGAGGCCTACATCGATTTCGGCGGCGAATCCGCCGTGGCGGCGGTCGAACGCTTCCCCAATCTGCTGGTGATACAAACATTGTCCAAGTCGCGGTCCCTGGCCGGCCTGCGGGTAGGTTTCGCCATCGGAGACGCCGGTTTGATCGAGGCTTTGGAGCGCGTGAAGGGCAGCTTCAATTCCTATCCGCTGGATCGCTTGGCCATCGCCGGCGCGGTGGCGGCGTTCGAGGACCGGGACTATTTCGAGAGCACGCGGCTAGCCATCATCCGGAGCCGGAATCAGCTCGTTCGGGAGCTATCCGGATTGGGATTCGAGGTATTGCCGTCCGGCGCGAACTTCGTATTCGCCCGGCATCCCCATAGGGACGCAGCGGAGCTGGCTGCGCTGCTTCGGCAGCGGCATATTATCGTGCGGCACTTCAGGCAGCCGCGGATAGAGCAATTCCTGCGCATCACCGTCGGCACCGACGTTCAGTGCCGAGCGTTGGCGGAGGCGCTAGCGTCTATCTTGGAATCGCCGCGCTGAGTCGTTTCATACCGGCCACCGGCATAAAACGCGGGGATCTCTGGCGGAAGCAACGGCACACAACGGACCCGAACGCCTGCAACCGCGGCATCAAACCACATCGCTATGTTGGAGTCATGGTCGATTTTGGGGTGATTACCGAATCCACCAGATTGTAGCTAGGCCACCACGGGTTCGATATCGCTCTCGGGTACCCGCAAAATGCCGCCGGAAGGAAATTCGATAAAACAGTCGTCGCTGTTGAAGCGCGAATAGCGTTTGACGATGGCGGGTTGACCGGGGAGGTAGGAGTCCTTGAAAAAGCGCGGTCGTTTGGGTTTATACAGTACTGCCGTACCGAGGGGAATTTTGGTGCTTGATTGTGACAATCGAGGATTCATAGCCGTGGAAGATATATCCATTATACGCTCAAACCGCGTCGGAATGTCGACGACATCGAGCGGAACTGATCTCGACGAGTGGTCGGTGTAAATCGATACCGAAACAGGTTCGGGTCGTGACTGAGGAAATCAAAGATAAGGTGCGACAAATTTACAGAGGACTCTATTCAAGCCTCCTTTGCGCGCCTTGTAAGCACGTAAAATTACCTACGAGCCGTCTTCGGGCAGACCCAACCGGCTACGACAGCGGTTGAAGTCCCCGCAGGTTCCGGAAGCTGCTGGAACGTACGGTATCTAGGAAGTCCAGCATAAAGGCCGATGTCGCCATCGGCGCGGTAGTCGCCGCGTACAAGGCGCTCCACAGACCTTTTTTGCCGATCGGTTTTCCCAAGACGTAATCCCGCTCCAGATAGCTCTGAACCGTCCAGTTGGGCAAGGCCGCAATGCCGCGACGGCTGGCCACCAGTTGTAGGATAGCCACCGTCAGTTCGGCGGTGCGCCGTTTCGGTTCTATACCGACCGGCTTCAGGACCTTGCGCACGATGTCCAGCATGTCGTCCGGCACCGGATAGCTGATCAGCGTTTCCGCGGCGAAATCTTCGGGTTTCAGGAAGCGTTTGGGCGCGAACGGATGCTGCCGCGACACCAAGCCGACGATTTCGAAACTGAACAGTGGATGAAAAGCAAGCCCCGAGCGGTGCTGCGGCTCGGAAACCACCACCAGTTCCGCGCGATTTTCCAGCAGTAGGGCCAACGGGTCGGTGTGGAAGCCCGAGACCAGATCCAGCTCGATTTCCGGCCAGTGCTCCCGGAATTGGTCCATGGCCGGCATGAGCCAATCGAAGCAGGTGTGACACTCCACGGCAATGCGGAGCTGCCCGGCTTCGCCCTGGGCGATGCGCGCGACGTCCCGCTCCGCATCTCCGACCAGTTTCATGACTGTTTCCGCCAGCGTATGCAGGCGCTGGCCCGCCGGCAAGAGCCGCAGCGGCTGGCTCTTGCGCTCGAACAGGCTGACGCCGTAGTGCTCCTCCAGCTGCTTGATCTGATGCGAGATCGCCGATTGGGAGAGATATATCCGGGTCGCGGCTCGGGACAGGGTGCCGGTTTCCACCAGGGCCAGCAGGGTTTGCAAATGGCGCAGCTCCAAAATCGACTGAATCATGAACAAAATCGATGAAGTTTATGAAAAAGTTGAGTTTGAATAATAATCATCGCGAGCCGATCATGCCAGCTCCGAATCGACCTACAAGAGGAGCAGACTCATGGCGGTGACGCATTCTTTGGGATTTCCCCGCATCGGGACTAAGCGCGAGTTGAAGCAGGCTCTGGAAGCTTACTGGACCGGCAAGATCGGTCTCTCGGATTTGAAGCAAACCGGCCGACAGTTGCGCGAACGGCATTGGAAACTCCAAGCCCGAGCCGGGATCGACCTGGTGCCGGTGGGCGATTTCGCCTATTACGATCAAATGCTGAACATGGCGGTATTGCTGGGAGCCGTTCCGGAACGCTTCGGTTTCGGCGACGAGCCTCCGGATCTCGACCGCTATTTCGAACTGGCCCGAGGCAGCAAGGATCAGCCGGCCATGGAAATGACCAAGTGGTTCGACACCAACTACCACTATATCGTCCCGGAATTCCATCGCGACACGAGGTTCCGCCTGGGCGCGGAGTGGTTGTTCGAAGAGGTGGAGGAGGCCAAGGCTCTGAAACTCAATCCCAAGCCTGTGCTGATCGGTCCCTTGACCTATTTGTTTCTGGGCAAGGCGAAGGAAGAAGGGTTCGACCGGCTGGAATTACTGCCCCATCTGGTGCGGGTCTATGCGGAAATCCTCCGGAGACTTAAAGATCAAGGCGTCGCCTGGGTGCAGATGGACGAGCCGGCCCTCGTGCTCGACCTGCCGCTGGATTGGCTCGCCGGCTATCGGGAGGCTTACCGCGCTCTGGCAGCGGCGGGGCCGAAAATTCTCCTCGCGACCTATTTCGATTCGGCGGCGGATCAGGCGAGCTTGCTGAAGGCGCTGCCGGTGGCTGGATTGCATATCGATGCCGTCAGAGCGCCGGATCAGGTGCCGGTTTTCGTCGACGGGTATCCTTCGGACAAAATTCTGTCGCTGGGGCTCATCGACGGCCGCAACATCTGGCGTACCGACCTCAGACGCACGCTGGCGCTGGCCGAAACCGCCCGTGCCGAGCTGGGCAAGCGGCTGTGGCTGGCGCCGAGCTGTTCACTGCTCCACGTACCGGTAGACGTGGAGCCGGAGTCCGAACTGGATCCAGAGATCAAAGACTGGTTGGCCTTTGCCGTGCAGAAGCTCGATGAGCTGGCGATCATGGACAAAGGCTTGCGGCTGGGCGTGGATGCCATCCGGACCGAACTGGAAGCCCAGGATCGGGTGTTGCAGAACCGGGCGACGTCACCGCGGATTCACAATCCGGCGGTCGGGGCCCGTCTCGACCAGTTGACCGAAGCGGATTTTCGGCGTTACTCGCCCTTTCCCGAACGGATCCCATTGCAGCAGAAAAGGCTGCGGCTGCCTGTCTTTCCGACCACCACGATCGGTTCCTTCCCGCAGACGCCGGACATCCGCAAGGCCCGCGCCGATTACCGCAACGGGGAGCTGAACGACGCCCTGTACCGGGAAACCATGCGCAAAGCCATACGCGAAGCCGTGCACAAACAGGAAGCGCTCGGGTTGGATCTCCTGGTGCATGGAGAAGTCGAGCGCAACGATATGGTGGAGTATTTCGGCGAGCAACTGGAGGGTTTCGTCTTCACCCGGCAGGGTTGGGTGCAGAGTTACGGCTCCCGTTGCGTCAAGCCGCCGATCATCGTGGGCGACGTGTCAAGGCCGAAGCCCATGACCGTGGAATGGATCGCCTATGCCCAGAAGCAGACCCGAAAGCCGGTTAAAGGCATGCTGACCGGTCCCGTGACTATCCTGCAATGGTCCTTCGTACGCGATGATCAGCCCCGAGCTACCACTGCTCTGCAAATCGCCCTGGCCATTCGCGACGAAGTCGACGACCTGGAGCAAGCGGGCGTCGCGGCCATCCAGATCGACGAACCTGCTATTCGGGAAGGTTTGCCGCTTAAGCGGCGGGACCGGAACGGCTATCTGGATTGGGCGGTAAAAGCGTTTCGCCTGGCTTCATCCGGCGTGGCGGACGATACCCAGATCCACACCCATATGTGCTACTCGGAATTCAGCGACATTTTGCCGGCCATCGCCGATCTGGACGCGGACGTGATCACCATCGAAACCTCCCGCTCCGACATGGATTTGCTGACCGCTTTCCGCGATTTCCGTTATCCCAACGACATCGGCCCCGGTATCTACGACATTCACTCTCCCCGCATACCGGACAAAGAGGAGATGCTGCGCCTTCTGGAAAAAGCGTGCGAGGCCATTTCTCCGGAACGGCTCTGGGTCAATCCCGACTGCGGACTCAAGACGCGCGGATGGCCGGAGGCGGAGCAAACCTTGGCTCATATGGTCGAGGCGGCAAGAACGTTGCGTCGAAGACGGGCGCCAGCGGTTGAAGATCGACTTCATTCGTGAGGCGATCCGATTACCGATCAAACGCGCCGTCGGTTCCGAACCATCCGGATCACTTTGACGAGCGCTATGGCCCGTGCCACCGGGCTGCCTACAGTCAGCCGGGAAACCGCCTTGAGCAACTGTCCGGCGACGAAGATGCGGGTTGCCGTCCGTGCCCAGCGGGGAAATCGCGACGAGGAAGAAATTTGGATCATGGCTGCGCGTGCACGTTCGCGGGAAAGCCACTGAGTGATGACGGGCTGAACCTCCGTGTTCCCGCCGACTTCGGCGAGCCCGAGTGGCCTCCCACCCGTTGACCCCCGTCATCACTCAGTGCTGATACTCGCCATCCGTGGAGACGTCCAGAAGACCGCTATTCCCTTGGCTCTCTGGGACGAAACATCCCGTTTCGCACTCGGCGCATCAATCCGCGCGTCCCGCGGGTTATGGCGGATGTCCGAGCCGAGTGGCAGGTATTAGATCGCTCGGAATAGGTTAAGACAATACGTGGGGTTACCTAGCCCGCATTTCTCATACCCTCCAATCGCAAACGGTCGCTTTAGCCGCGACCCTTCCAATCGCAAACGGTTATCCGGGGAAGGGTCTGGCCGGGAGCGCCGGAGCCGCCCTTCCTACTGCGGACGCCGATCCGCTCGCCGTGACGCGCCGTCCGGCTCCGCGCCAAGTTCGGGGTGGCCTTCCTTGGCCACCCGCTCGGAGAAGCCCTTCACGCCGGCTCGACGTCGTATCGTAGGTCGGCAATCCTTTCCCGACACACGCTCGTCGGCAAAGGATTGCCGACCTACAACGACACCGTCACTCAGTCCGTGCGGCGCGCCACAGCGGTGTCTCGACGCCCTCGCTACGAAGGGGTATGAGAAATGCGGGCTAACCGAGTTTTCCTAGGCCGTGATCGAAGCGGCGGTTTGCAGATGATGCGATTCGGATACTCGCCGTATCTTGCGAAAATCGCTAGCTTAGGTGGACATTTCGGCGGTCCAGGACTCGTATTCAGCAAGTTGTTGCTCGACCAGAAGCAGGCAAACGCTCAACATCAGCGCATCGTCCGTGTAGCCCAGAATCGGGATGACGTCCGGGATGAGATCGACCGGACTCAAGACGTAGAGGAGGGCGGCGACAATCGCCGAGAGCGCATACCAGGGGATTTGGCGATAGGTGCCGTTCCGATAGTCCCGCACCAGTGCGATCATCAGTTTGACGTCCCGCAGGAAACGGCCGAGCGGACCTTTGGATTCGAACGTCCGCTTTATGTCGTCGGCCTTTTCGATCACTCGCTTGATATCGCTCTCGGTGAGCTTTTTGGCGTCGGCGTTCAGCCGTTCTTTAATCTTTTGTCTCAACATTGGTTTTTCCTCTCAAGGAAATTCGAGGACCTTTGATCGCGGTTTCACACGATCAGCGGCAGGTCTAATTTACGCTCTCCGTGTGTGCTCCGCAGCAATCTTTGGCGTATTTTCCGGTTTGTTCGATCACGGGATGACGGGAACGCCTGTGAGCGTTCGAAAGGTGCGGGATGAGCCGGGAGCGAAGTGGCAAGTGTGGCTATCTTGTCGGATGCTGCCGGCTGGCTGTGCCGTAACTCAGTGCCTGAAGAGCATGGTGACGAATATCCGCTCGCTACATCTGGCGAGCGCCGGAGGCGGATGACGGCCCCGGCGCCCGTGCCGATTCGATTACTCTTGCAAGTAGAATCTCAGTACTCCCAATGAGTCAATAACAAATAAATGGCGACGGTCATCACAACCACAACGAAAGCCAAAATTGCCAATATACCCGTTCCGCATGCCAGAAGGGTGAAGGAGAATTTCCATGCGGCAAAGACGTTTCCCATGCATTCGAGCGCCGATAGCATGGCCATGAGTATCGCGAAGATGACAATCCACTTCGCCGTGTAGCCTGGCAGGTAGACCCGCTTGGATCGGTTGCGGCGGTATGCCGCAGCGCGCTCCAGGAAGGAGCCCACATTTACGTTTTCAAAGATCCAGAGCGGCCACAGATACAAATAAAGGAGACAGGAGAGAGACCTGTCGTTCCGGATATTCGATACGTCGATATTCATTCTGCGCACCTCCATGATCGTTCAGACTCTCTGCCGCTAAATATATTTCATCTGGTGGTCCGCGGTAGAGCGGAATGGCGAAGCGGTTCCGCTGCGAATGACATTTCGGACGGCCTAGTGCGCGAAACCGAATCCCCCGGCACCAGCCGACGATCGGGAACGTGCCATCGGATCGCGATCTTTGCCGAGGATGCTCGTCTAATAAGGATTGGTGTGGATGTCAGGCACGGATGGGAATCATGCCGCTTCGGTTCGAAATCTCATTCAGGAATCCGCTGCACTTGGCCTTAGTCCTGTGCGTCCTAGCGGTCAGCGGTGGTGTTGTCGGTTCGACGTCCGAGCCGTCGATCCAGTGGGGCGAGTGTCCCGATTACCCGGAATTTAAGGATGTAGCTGCGGAATGCGCCTTCATTCCGGTACCGCTCAGATACTCGAATCCCGGTAGAACGATTCCGATATTCGTTGCGCGAGTGCGGGGCAGCGCGCCGGAAACCGAAAAGCGCGGACAGTTATGGTTTGTCACCGGCGGGCCGGGCGCATCGGCCATCGGGTTCGCGCAACAGTCTCAATCCTTTGCGGAACTGCGCCCGGAATGGGACTACTACATCTTCGAGCAGCGCGGCATCGGCAATTCGGCGCCGCTCTACTGTGCCGCCGCGGCTGACGAGGCGATCGTTGCGCCCGAGGATGCGCTGGACTGCCTGGCCGAGTTGCGCCGAGCTTGGCCGGAGGGTATCGAGGATTTTACCGTCACCAACACCGCACGTGATCTCGCTCACATCATCGACCGGCTACGTCCGCCCGGTCGGGAAGTGGTAGTGTACGGCGTCTCCTACGGCACGTATTTGGTGCAGCGGTACTTGGCCCTGCGCGGTGAGCAGCCCGATGCGGTAATTCTCGATTCGATCGTCGCAGCCGGGTACGAAGCGTACGACACGATTGAACGCGGTACCAATGCGGCGGCACGAATGGTGATGGACCGCTGCGCGAAGGACGCCGACTGCCGTCGGCGCCTGGCCGGCATCGCCGCCGATCCGTGGACCGCTCTCGGCGTGACTTTCGCGCGCCTCGATCAGGGGCAACTGTGCTCGGAGTTGCAGGCGCGACTGGATTCGCCCCTCACCCGTTCCTATTTACGCAGTTTATTCGGTACGATGATCGAGAGGACCGACCTGCGAGGGTTGATGCCGGCCGTGGTGTTACGGCTGAATCGCTGTGTTCCGGACGACGTTATGGCACTGGAACATCTGATCCGATCACTCTCTTCGGAGTCGCTCTTTTCGGCGGCGGATTCGGAAGCGCCCGCGGCCGATCCGGGACCTGGCTTCGTACCTTACGAACAGGTGAAGTACTCGGCACCCCTTAGTTCGCACATCACGCTTTCGGAGCTGTGGGAAGGTACTTCTTTCGCGCAAATCATGAACGAAGCGGAGGGATTCTACGCCTGGTTGAACGTGGCGCCCTCGCTGGCTCTATTGGCCGATGCGCAGGTCTGGCCGGTGTACCGCGATCCATTGAGCGATCTGCACGCTAACACGCGAGCCCCCGTGTTGATGCTCAACAGTGATATCGACTCGAACACTCCCCTGGCCGAAGCCATACCGATTCGAGAGGACTTGAATGGCCCCAATCAGCGGTTCGTCACAGTGCCCGACGCCGGGCACGTCGTGATTTTGAATTCGCTTATGGCTGGCGCCAAAGGCGATAAACCGGCTGATCATTGCGGGACACGCGTGATGCTCTCCTTCCTCGATGATCCGTACCGCGAGCCGGACACGAGCTGCATCTCGGGCGTGGAACGGCTGAGTTTCGATGCCGCAAATTCGAGGAATCGCAAGAGCAGCCTCCAGTACTTGGGCCGGAAGGACATGTGGTCCGCAAAATAAACGTCGCGGAAGTTTTGCTTGACGGCATGCGTCGCCACGAACCTAGGATTCCGGGGTTCCGATCGGCCGAAAACCCCCTCTCATTGCTGGACGGTCACGAACGACAGCTTGCCTATCCCGGAACGCTGGGCGCTGGCCATGACCTTGGCCACGGCATCGAACACTGCCGCCCGATCGGCCTGGAGCTGGATGCCGATCTCGGGATCGCGCTCCTGTAGGGCTTTCAACTCGGCCTCCAAGGATTCCAGCGGCACCGGACGGTCGTCCAGCATCGGCTGTCCCTCCGCGTTCACGCTGAGGATGGCGATGTGTTGGTCCGGTGCCGGTTCGGTTTGCTCGGTCTTGGGCAATTTGACCCGAACCACCTGGGTCAGCAGCGGCGCCGTGACGATGAACACCACCAGAAGCACCAACATCACATCCACCAGAGGCGTGACGTTGATCTCGCTCATTTCGCCGCCGTCGTCGTCATTGGGCAATTGTATGGCCATGTTCGGTCACCGTTTGTTGGATCAGATGGTCTTGGATTGTCGCGTGCAGGAACTCGCTGGCAAAGTGGTCCAGTGCGATGACGATGCGCCGGTTCTGACGCAGGAAGAAGTTGTAGGCGATCACTGCCGGAATCGCCACGGCAATGCCCAAGGCGGTCGCGATCAACGCCTCGCCGATGGGGCCGGCCACCACTTCCAGACTGGCCGAACCCTTGGCGCCGATGTCCTTGAGGGCGTGCATGATGCCCCATACCGTGCCGAACAGGCCGACGAACGGCGCCGTGCTGCCGATGCTGGCTAGCCAGCCGAGACCGGCGTCCATCCGGGCCTTCTCCTTTTGAATCTGCAAACGCATGGCGCGTTCGATCAGGTCGTGCCAGGCTTCATGCTTATCGGCGCGGAAAGCCAATTGTACCTTGGCCCGCGCCAGGGTTTTCAGCCCGGTCTGCTGCACCCGGGCGAGCTGAGCCGCGCCGCGGCTTACCGATTCTTGATCGATACCGAGCTCCGAGCCGTTCCTGACAATTTTCAGAAAGCTATGGTTGCGCAGCTTGTTCAAACCGAGTTCCCCCGCTTTCAGCAGAATCACGCTCCAGGTCAGCAGAGAAAAACAGCCGAGCATGCACAGAGTGCCGTCGACAATGGCGGTTTCCGATAGGTTAAACATGATCTCCTCTCGCGTTTAAGATTGTGATTTCGTTTGTTTCGCGCGGTTGTGGGCCGCACGGTTTCTGCGCCCTCGTGCCTGTCGCAACTTCGCCGCACAGCATCACTCACCGATCAGTCCCGAACGATGGTTAAGGCGGGCGACGGCCGACCGTCAAAGACAAAGCTCTGCCCGACGCGCCTAGCCACCTAACGAAACGTTCCTCTCATCCGGGTCATTCCAATTGGAACTCGATGGGCACGGTAACCCAACTTGCCTGCGCGACATCACCGCGCTTGGCGGGCACGAAGCGCCATTTTTTCACCGCCTCGAGGGCTGCTTCGTCCAATACGTCGTGGCCGCTCGATCGTTGCACCGATAACTCGCCGCAGCGGCCGTCGGCGGTAACGTAGACCCGCAGCAGGACCAGGCCTTCCCAGTGTCGGCGGCGCGCGATGCCCGGATAAACCGGTTTCGGATTGTTCAGATAGTTGGCGTTCGAACTGGCCGGCGTATAGGTGTCGTTGCGCGGAGCAGCGGCACGGTCTTGGGGCGGTGCGGAAGGTGCCGCCGGTGCTGGCGGTGCGGTGTCCGCTTGTTCCTGCTTTTGCGGCTCGACCTGTTTGACCGCGGAATCCTTGCGCACCGGTTTCGGTTTGGGTTTTTTCACCGGCTTGGGATCGGGTTTCTTCGCTTCCTTCGGAGGTGTCGGCGGGGACGGTACGGTCGGCTGGGTCACCGCCGGTGCGGGAGGCGCGGACAGAACCATGTCGATCATCGGCAGCGGCGCGGCTTCGGTGAAGGGCACAGGTTCCGGGCGGGCGAGATACCAGAAGAAAAGCAAACCGTGCAGTACGGCGGCCAGTCCGGCGGCGGCAGCCACCGCGAGCGGTCGCTTCCAGGTGGCGGGGATTTCAGCCATCGTGACCGGCGTACCTCCGGGACCATCGAACGGCGGGTCCCCGGAAAAGAAATATGTGCTCATTCTCGGGACACCGTGCCGAATATGGGAGCGACCGCGCTCGTCGTCTTGCGCCGCGACTTCTGGCACTTGTCGACGCCTTGGAGCGAGAGTGTCGGTCCGACGGAGGATGATTTGTTGCGGTGTGCCTCCGTCCCGCACTCTTCCGGCACTTGGCGTGCAATCCGGCTGTCTTGCCCGGAGGGCTGGCATCCGGTGTTATCGGCAGGACTGTAACTGGAATCTTGTTGAAAATCGGCGACTTGCTGTCGCAACGCATCGAGGCGCAGGCGAACGTCGGCGAGCAACTCCTCGAGATATTCGAAATGAACCTGAAAATAGCGCGCCGAAGGAAACTCCGGTCCGCTCGTTGTCCCGGATTCCGAGGCTCGAGTTCCGTTCGGGTCGACCCTTCGGCTAGAGGCGGGGCGGCCTTGCTTGATCCTCATGACGATTCCTTTTTTGTTGCTTCTTATCCCTAATGACGTATGAGCGCGGCTAATCCCGCACTTCCGATAGAAAAAATTTTTCTGACGTCTATAAGTTGTTGTAAAGCCTAAAAAAGAAAAGCCAGGTAGAGCGGATCTGTGGGATATGCCGTACTCGCTGTGTCTAAAGCTCACGCTCGATCCGGACGAATGCGCTTGGCGCTGATCTCGGGGTGTGTTGGATCGGGGATTTTCGAATGTGGTGTAGCACCCCGAGCACCACCGTCCGAAGCCGGAGCGGCTGCCGGAAACGCCAACGCTAATTCAGGCCATGGCAGGTTATCACTTGTTGTGTTGCAAGTTTTCCGCCCTCACCTAAAGGATCATCCTGAGGATGAACTCGATAAAGGGAGCTGAGTCGGTTTGCTTCATGCTGTTTTGCAGTGCCTGGTAGTACTTCGCCTGATGCTTATAGATCAGGCTTTCTACCGGGATGCCGGCGAACGAGGGATTCCAGCGGGAAGGTTAAGGTCTGCCACGGTCCCCCATGCGGCCGTTGCCGTCTGTGAAGGGATGGATGAACTTGAACTCGTAGTGAAACACGGAACTGGTAATCAGAGTGCTCTTCACCGGTCGCCAGCCACCGGAAGAGGTCGTGCATCAATACCTGGACGTGATCCGCTGGAGGCGTCACTCACCACATACCTTTCGAGGTCGCTCGATATGGGCGATCGTGACGGTCGTGCCCTCTATGTCCAGATCAAAGTCTTTCTCGGGTGATCTGGACCAGGTTCGCCCAGAAACGGCTGGCGTGATTTCCGAAACGTACGTGCGCGAGGTAAAAGTGTTGTTGCACGAAAAGCGGCGTAAGTTGTGAACATCCAAAGTAAAACGCGCCGCCGAAAGAGGTCAGACGCGGTTTTCATCTCGTTGAGGCGGCGTCAATCGGAAATCGACGAAAGCCTTATGGAGTAAGACTTTCAGTCATTCCAGCTTGATCGGCTTTGCCCCGGCCTTTGTATTGCGGATCGCGGCGCGGTATCGGTCAGAGCATGGAGGTAACGCCTTGTAGGATAACTGAATTACCCCGAAAGTGCCCCCAGTTACCCCGGATGTCAACGGACTCTATAGGATCGCGATGGATGGAATATAAACGAAAAAGCCCGCATTTACGCGGGCTTACGGATTTCTTTGGATGTCTTTGAATGGGTGTTTGGTGGTGGGGCGGCAGCCTGCGCCAAACCTATGTAACTCAGCGCCTTAGAGCCGCTGCAAACTGCTGCGGAAAAGCGCGGAACCCGACCCCTGCTGGAAGCAATCCTAACAGTTGCTGCCCCCAGTTGAAATCAACTGCGCGCTTCGGTCAGTTCGATTCCGTGGTGGGCAATCGAACGCCAGCCCTCGATGGGGTTTTGGCCGGCAATCTAATCGCTGCCGTCGATCGCTTGAGACCCGCCTACCGCTAAACCCGCGGCTGTGAGGTGGTACTCAACGTGCCCCGGGTAGAAGCACCTCGCAATCAGCGCTCGGGACAGCAGACCCTGGATCACGCTGTCGCGGGCGGCGCCGCGGATGTTTTGCGGGAGGGGGGCCAGTCTGCCGTCCGGACGGCGGGCGGCCAGCTGCAGGGCGGCCGCCTGGGTAGGCGTGAGTTCGGTCTTCATACGGTGCGTTCCTTGGGTGACTTGAGGCACCGAGATTCACGCGCTGTGCCGGACAGAAGCCAAGGCATGTCGAGAAAACCTGGATGGCGCGACACCTTGCGCGTATTTATATCGTGTGATATAAAGCGCATTAACAGTCACGCGATAGAAATGTGCGTCGCCCATGAAGCCAGAGCAGATCCGCGATCTTCGGAAGTCGATGAGCCTGACCCAGCAGCAGTTTGCTGAGCTGCTGGGCGTCTCGTTCGTCACGCTCAATCGCTGGGAGAACGGACAGTCCAAGCCGTCGGCCATGGGGCTTTCAAAGCTCCGGGAGCTCGCTCGTCGCGGGTCAGGTGTAACGACAGTTGCGACCGTAGAATCGGGATCAGTGTCCGTAACGGCGTCTGACGGGGTGCCTCGGTTGGACTTCCTGGGCGACGCGAATGCTCTCCGGGTGCTTGTCGAGGGTGAGCGGCTCTCCTATGGACACCTATTCAATCCGGCATTCGCCACGGAGATCAGCGAGATCGATCCGCTGCCCCACCAACGCATCGCGGTCTACGAGCGGATGCTGCCCCAGAGCCGGCTGCGCTACCTGCTGGCGGACGACGCCGGCGCCGGCAAAACGATCATGACCGGTCTATACGTGCGAGAGAGCCTCACCCGCCGCACCATTCGCCGTGTCCTGGTCGTGGCGCCCGCGGGCCTTGTGGGGAACTGGTATCGGGAGCTACACAACCTGTTCCAGCTCCAGTTCAACATCGTCACAGGCAGCGACGCCAAGGACGGCAATCCGTTCGTCGGGCCCCAAAGCGATCTGGTCGTAGTGAGCGTGGATAGCTTGCGCAGCGCGCGCCTGTTCAACTGCCTGCGCGACCCAGCCGTAGCACCCTACGACCTGGTGGTCTTCGACGAAGCCCACAAGCTCTCGGCGAACCGCGACCCCGACGGCACGTTCCGCCCAACCGACCGTTACCGCCTCGCGGAGGCGATCGCCGGCGTCCGCGAGCTGCCCGACGACTGGAAGATGCCATGGGCGGCGCATCACCTGCTCCTCCTGACCGCGACGCCCCACATGGGCAAGGAGTTTCCCTACTACTGCCTGTGGCGGCTGCTGGAGCCGGAGCTGTTCAGCACCGAGACCGCGTTTGCCCGCTTCCCGCGTGAGTCCCGCAACCGACACTTCATTCGGCGCGTCAAGGAGGAGATGGTCGACCTGCACGGTCGTCCCCTTTACGCCGAGCGCCTGTGCGACACGGTGAGCTACGAGCTCACCCAGGGCGACATCAGCGAGCAGGCCCTCTACGACCAGACCACGGCCTACATCCGCCATTACTACAACCAGGCACGGTTGCTCAATCGCCAGGCGGCACGCTTTGCGATGACCGTCTTCCAGCGCCGGCTGGCCAGCAGCACCTGGGCCTTGCTCTGCTCCTTCCGCAACCGCCTCGGCAAGCTGGACCGACTGATCGATGACATTCAGTCCGGCCGGATTCCGGAAGAGGAGCTGCGCGCCCAGCAGCAGCGGCTCGACCGGAAGGTGCGCGAGGGCAAGCTGGTGGACGTACTCGCCGCCAAGACCGCCGACGAGGAGACCGTGACGGATGGCGAGGAGGAGCATGAGGAAACCGAAGCCGAAGCGCTGGGTGCCTTCGTGGCCACCAGCCTCGCCGAGCTGATCGACGAGCGGCAGAAGGTGCTGGAGCTGATCGGGTTGGCGGAGGCGGTGCACGCCAGTGGTCATGAGTCCAAGTTCGACCGGATGAGCGCGCTGCTCCGTGCGCCGCAGTATCGCGACCACAAAGTCATCATCTACACCGAGCACAAGGACACACTCGAATTCCTGATGCGTCGCTTGGAAGGTATGGGCTACGCCGGGCAGGTCGCCTTCATCCACGGTGGGCTCAACTTCGAGCAGCGCGACGCCCAGGTGGAGCACTTCCGCCAGACGCACAATGGGGAGCATGGCGGTGCCCGCTTCTTCGTCGGCACCGACGCCGCGGCCGAGGGCATCAACCTCCAGTTCTGCTGGATCCTCATCAACTACGACATCCCGTGGAATCCGGCCCGCCTCGAGCAGCGGATGGGTCGTATCCATCGTTACGGCCAGAAGCGCGACAAGGTGGCCATCCTCAACCTGGTGGCCGGCAAGACCCGCGAGGGCCGCGTCGTCAAGACGCTGCTCGACAAGCTGGAAGAGATCCGCAAGCAGCTGGGCTCGGACAAGGTCTTCGATGTCGTCGGCCGCATCTTCGAGGGCATGTCCCTGACCGAGTACATACAGCGCGCCGTCGAGTCCGAAGACGAAGCGGACCGTGAAGCCATCGAGCTAGCCGGTGAGCTCACCGTCGAGCAGATCCGCGCCATCGCGGCCCGGGAGGAAATCATCTACGGCAAAGGGGGCGAGGTGAAGGCCGCCCTGCCGCAGCTCCAGGAGGCGCTTGCCATCGAGGAGATGCGCCGCCTCCTTCCCGGCTACGTGCGCCGTTACCTCGAGCACGCCGCCCCCCTGATCGGCGTCGACTTGGTGGGCGATCTCGATGGGCAGTTCTTCCTGCGGCCGCGGCGCCGTGGCGTGGTGGAGAGCCTGTTGTCCCTGCTCGAAACCTACCCCGAATCGGCACGCAACCGCTTCACGGTTTATCGGCCCGGCGACCCGCGCGACGCCATCTTCCTGCATCCCGGCGAGCCGGTCTTCGAGCGCCTGTCGAGCCTGGCGATCGAACACAGCCGCAGCGCCGGCAAGCGCGGAGCGATTTTCACGGACGTCTCCGCCACCGCGCCCTACCTCTTCCACGTCGCCCGAGTCAGCGTGATCCGAGCCGTCGACCCGGGCTTCCCCGCCTTCCACACCGAGGAGGTTGTCGAACAGCGACTGGTCGGGATCAAGCAGTATGCAGACGGCCGCATGGTGGAGGCACCCGTTGAGCATCAGCTCCTGCTGAAGCCGGCCGCCAAGGCCAACCCCGGCAGCGTGGTGTTCCTCGCCCAGAGCGATACCTGGCGCCTCGCGGCTGAGCAGCACATTAAGACCGACCTGCTCGGCAAGCTCGCCGAGCTGCAGCGGCTCGGCGCCCGGGAGCGCCTGGTCGAGACTGAGGACCACCTGGTTCGGGCCTATGACTACCAGGAGTCCGAGCTGGCCGCCGCGCGCAAGCGCTACACGGAGAAGGCGCGCGAAGGCAATCGGTCGGCGCAGGCCGAGCTGGAGCGGATCAAGGGGCAGCAACGGAGCATCAAGGAGCGCCGTGCGCTGGCGATCCAGCAGGCGCGCAGGGAGGTGGAGCTGATCCAGCCTGGTGCCGTGGAGATCATCGCCACGGCGCTCGTTCAGCCCTCCCAGGACCCGGAGGACATCAAGGCCCGCGACGCGGAGGTCGAGCGCATCGCGATGGAAGTGGCGATCGCCCATGACGCAGCCCAGGGGGCCGATGTCAGGGACGTATCCACCCCCGAGAAGGCGCGGCTGGCAGGCCTCTCCGACTACCCGGGCTTCGACCTGCTTTCAAAACGGCCGGGCGAGGAGCGCGGCATCGAGGTCAAGGGCCGCGTCGGAACCGGCGAGATCGAGCTGACCGAGAACGAGTGGGCGCGCGCCTGCAACCTGCGGAATCGGTACTGGCTGTACGTGGTGTTCGATTGTGGGTCTGCCTCGCCAAGGCTATTCAAGGTGCAAGACCCGTTCGTGAAATTGCTGGTCCGTCAAAAAGGCAGCGTGGTGGTCAGTGACCGAGACATCGTGAGAGTTGCGGAGGGCTGATGATGCTTCGAGTGCATTTTCTCAATGTTGGGCACGGCGACTGCACGATCGTCGAGCATCCGTCCGGCCGCATCACGATGGTAGATGTGAATAACGGAGTGGAGCTTGATGACAGCTCGCAAGGCGAAATTCTTACGGAGCTCCATTACAACCAAGCCCAAGGCCTGACGAGGCAACCGACGTTGGCCGAAATCCTCGCAGGGAATTCCTCAACGCCACGAACCCTTGGTGGCTTGCTTAGTCAAGGTGGGCTTGCCCAAGCCGCACGACCGACAGGACTTGGCCTTGGCCTGCTTTCCGGCACAGTGCCCAACCAAGGAGGTCCTGCTCTTGGCCTGATGGGGCTTCTCGGGCGGGATAAGAAGCGGGAATTACAGGAAGCGGGATACAAGATCGGCCTTACTAATCCGGTTGACTATTTTCTACGCGAGTTCTCTGGGCGCTCCGTCTTCCGATACGTACAGTCTCATCCAGACCTCGATCACATGCGCGGTCTGGCAGCAATGCGCGAGCACGGCATCGAGATCGTGAATTTCTGGGACACAGAGCATTCCAAGGTCCCTGAGTTCAAGAATGGAGCGGACAAGACTGAATGGTCCACTTACCAACAGCTGCGCAGCAGTTCATCGAACCCTTCGGTTCTTCGCCTGTACCGGGGCGCTACGGGTTCATTCTGGAATTCAGACCCAAACGGTTACGACGACCACGACGGCATTGAGATTCTGTCTCCGACCCGGGAGATCGTTCATCGTGCGAACCAGCAGGGAAATTCGAACAATCTCAGCTACGTCCTGCGTATTACCTATCTTGGCTACCGCATCGTGCTTGGTGGCGATGCCGATGCAGACGTTTGGGAGGAACTCGCAGCGCATTACGGCGCGAACCTTCGCTGTGATGTCCTGAAGGCAAGCCACCACGGGCGTGATTCCGGGTATTTCGCCGATGCGGTCGCATTGATGGACCCCAGGTACACCATTGTCTCCGTCGGCAAAAAGCCCGATACCGATGCGAGCAACAAGTACCGTAGGTACTGCAACAATGTTTGGTCTACGCGCTGGTATGGGAACTTGACCCTGCAGATTAGCCGCGAGCGAGGGATCGAGTGGTTCGCGGAGCACACCAAGTAGAAGAATTGGAGCGCGTATGAGACAGTTCGATTTCTACGAATTTGCCGGCATCCTGGTCCCCGGGGCGACAGCCCTCGCAGGTATGCTGCTGCTGGTCCCGGACTTCATCAAGCCGGAAGCGATCAAGGATTTCAGCGTCGGCGGCCTAGGCTTGTTCATCGTTCTCGCCTACGTTCTCGGACACTTGGTGCAAGGGGTTGGCAACGGCATCGAGTCGATCTGGTGGAAGATCTGGGGGGGAATGCCGACCGACTGGCTTCGCACCAAGCCCGATTGCCTCCTGGCACCGTCTCAGCGCACTGCTCTGGAAAAGGCTGTCAAAGAACGTCTGGGCCTCGATGGTCTGCAGATCGCGCACAGCACTGCCGGGCAATGGTATGCAGTTACTCGCCAGGTTTATGCCGAGGTCGCCGGAGCCGGCCGCGCCGCACGCATCGACGTCTTCAACGGCAACTATGGCCTGAACCGCGGTATCGGTGCCGGGCTTCTCGTCGTCCTCGTAATCGGGCTCATCAACTGGCCGGTTGATTGGACTCTTGCTGGCGGAGTGACCGCGGCCTTGGCCCTAGCAATCTATCGCATGCATCGCTTCGCCCGTCACTATGCGCGCGAGGTATTTGTCCAGTTCCTGCAATTGCCCGCGCGGGAGTTCCAAAAGGAGAACAAACAGTGACCGGCCCTTCAGACAAACGCCTCATCGAAGTCGCCTTCCCGTTGAGACAGGCGTCCATTGACTCGGTGCATGAGAAGAACGTCCGGCACGGGCATATCTCCACCTTGCACATCTGGCCGGCGCGCCGTCCCCTGGCGGCGTCGCGCGCGGCGCTCATCGCCACGCTGCTGCCCGATCCCGGCGACAAGGAGAAGCGCGATGAAATACTGAAGCGTCTGGGCGGAACGCTCAGGAAGACCACCAAGAAGAAGAAGATGCCCAACGGGCGGGTAGAGGAGATCGACGCCTGGGAGACGGCTGGCGGCATCCTGCACTGGGGCAACGAGTCGGAGCCGGACATGGACTGGTTCCGGGAGGAAATCCGCAAGGTCTACGGGGGCCGTGCCCCCAAGGTCCTGGACCCTTTCGCCGGTGGTGGCGCGATCCCCTTGGAAGCGATGCGCCTGGGTTGTGAGGTGACGGCGGTCGACATCAACCCGGTGGCGTGGTTCATTCTCAAGTGCACCCTGGAGTACCCGCAGAAGCTTGCTGGCCAGAAGCGAAAGCTGCCGGACTTTGCGCTGCAAGACCCTGAGTTTATGACGGCGTACTTCAAGGCTAAGGGCCTGAAGCCTGCCGAGATCAAGCGGCATCTTCGGCAGCTTGCCCCGTCGTCCCCGGGTAGCAAGGCCAGGGAAGGCGTCGAGCGGGGCGAGAACTTCGATCTGTTGGATCACCCCGACCTCGCCCCAGGGCTGCTGGAGGCGGACCTCGCCTGGCACGTACGCGCCTGGGGCCACTGGGTGCTCAAGGAGGCGCGAAAGGAACTGGCGCGCTTCTACCCGACCTACGCCGAGTACTGCGCGGTAAAGCCCTACCGAATCATTCCGCTGGACTCGGAGGAGCGCCTCAAGCTGGTGCCCACGAATGACGCCGGCGAACCGCAGGTGGAGTTGCTGAACGCGGGGTTCGATGAGGCGTATCTAGAGAACCTCGCCAATCCGCGCTGGGTCGCCAAGCCCACCGTGGCCTATCTCTGGGCGCGAACCGTTCGGTGCAAGGCCTGCCGGGCCAGCGTGCCGCTGCTCAAGACCCGTTGGATGGCGAAGAAGGACAGCAGGCGCGTACTGCTGACAATGCGACCTCGTGATGACAAGTCAGGAGTCGTGTTCGGCATTGAGCATGATGTTCCCGAGAAACGCGGCAATGCAGCACAGAAACGTGAGCACGACAAGAAGATCGGCGCCGGGACCATGAGCCGGGCGGGCGTGACCTGCCCTTGCTGCGGCACCATCATGACTATGGAAGATCTTCGGCTTGAAGGCCAGGCCGGCAGACTCGGCGCAGTCATGACCGCCGCGGTGATGGATAGCCCCAAGGGCAAGGAGTACCGCTTGCCGACCCCGTTGGAGGTCGAGATGGCGCAGGCGGCGGAAATGGAGCTGGAGAATGTGTTTGCGGATGTGCCTTTCGGGTTGCCGACGGAACCGACCCCCAAAGGGGGGAGTGGTGCATCCCGGGCGTTTTCCGTCGACGGATACGGTCTCGACCAGTGGCGGAAGCTATTCACGCCGCGACAGTTGTTGGGAATTGCGGGGCTCCTCAAAGCAACCCGGCGACTTCAGGCAGAGTTGGATAACCACGCCTATCCCCATCACGTTTCTGAGGCGATTGCTGCTGTCATTGCGACAGTATTGGATCGAATTGCCGATCGTGGCAGCGCGCTGTGCTCCTGGACCGTTGGATACGATCAAATTCGGAACACTTTCGTCCGCTTTGCGCTGCCGATGAACTGGGATTTTGCCGAGACCTCGGTGTTGGCCGAGGCATCCGGAGGCTACCCGGGTGGGATCGAGTGGTTGGCGCAGTACATCGAGCATGCCGCGAAGTTTGCCAAAGATGCGCCTGGGCCGACGGTGATACGGAGTTCGGCGACTCAAGCCGCATCTGGCGAATTCGACGTGGTCGTCACAGATCCCCCGTACTACGACGCGATCCCTTACTCGGATCTGATGGACTTCTTTTACGTGTGGTTACGCCGCACCTTGAAGGGCCTGTCGGTGGATATCGACGAGGCGTTCGCACAGCCGCTCGGACCGAAGTGGAATCACGACGCCAACGATGGCGAGCTGATCGACGATGCCGCGCGATTTGGTGGTGACCGGGAAGCATCAAAACGCAACTACGAAGCCGGGATGGCCCGGGCCTTCGCTGCTTGCCATGCGTCGCTGAGGCCCGAGGGGCGGCTCGTGATCGTGTTTGCGCACAAACACCCTGATGCCTGGGAAACGCTAGTGGGCGCGATCATCAAGGCCGGCTTCGTGGTGGACGGTAGCTGGCCGATCCAGACTGAGCGTGCGGCCCGAACCCGTTCGTTGTCGTCGGCTGCGCTGTCCTCGTCCGTTTGGCTGGTCTGCCGCAAGCGCGATCCGATGACCCGCGCCGGTTGGGACACCCAGGTTATCAAGGAGATGGAAAGCAACATCGTCCAGCGGCTACGTGATTTCTGGGACGCCGGCATCCGTGGGCCAGACTTCGTTTGGGCGGCAACCGGCCCCGCCTTGGAGGCCTACAGCCGCTACCCGGCCGTGAAGAAAGCCTCCGAGCCTGGCGTGCTGATGGGCGTGGACGAGTTCCTGCGCCACGTGCGTCGGATCGTCGTGGACTTCGTGGTCGGCCGCGTCCTGACCCATGGGGAGGCGGAGGCGGCGGTCGGGGATCATCCGTTGGACGACGTCACCACCTACTACCTGCTGCATCGGAACGACTTCGGTCTCAAGGAGGCGCTGGCGGGCCCTTGCATCCTGTACATGGTGTCATGTGGCCTGCCAGAGCGGGACCTAGTCGACCAGTACGACCTGCTCGCGCGCGGCAGCAGCTCTACACCGGAATCCGAGGAGATCGAGGCGGACGAGGACTCTGACGAAGGGGAGGCGGAAGCCGCAACATCCGGGGGTGGCGGCAAGTTCAAGCTGAAGCCCTGGTCTGCGCGTCGCCATCGGTCTCTGGGCGAGGACACCGCCGGCGGTCGCCCGGCACCCCTGATCGATCAGGTGCATAAGCTGATGCACCTGTGGAAAGCGGGCGACGTGGCCAAGGTGAACGACTACCTCGACCGCCGAGGGCTACGCCGCAGCCATGTCTTCGCGCAACTCATCCAGGCATTGATCGAGAAGAGTCGCGACGAGGGGCAGAACGATGAGTGCTCGATTCTCGAGCGTCTCGCGAACCATTTGAGGACCGTGGGCAGCGCATCGCAAAGCGCGCTGACGCTCGAGTAGAGATTGGAGAGAACAAGATATGGCCAAGATAACCGCTAAGCCCTGGCATGAAGTGGTGCGCGTCCGCGCCGACATCAAGAGCGCGGAGCTGTCGCTCAAGGCGTTCGCCGCGGACCTCTATGACGTGATGCTCGGGCGCAACCCGGGTGTCTATCACGACCCGAAGGAGTTCTTCTCCCTCACCTATCCCACGGTGCGCCTGCGTGACCTCGCCCGCGATGTGACCCGGCGGCTGGCGGGCAAGTCGGAGAAGGCGGTGCGCCAGCTCCACATGACCTTCGGTGGCGGCAAGACGCACTCGCTGATCACGCTGGTGCACCTGGTGACCGAGCCGGATGGGCTGCCCGATATCCCCGCCGTGCAGCAGTTCCGCACCCATTGCGCGATAGAGGGCGGGTTTCCCAAAGCCCGGGTGGCGGCGGTGGTGTTCGACCGGCTGGATGCTGAGCAGGGTATGGAGGTCAAGGCGCCGGATGGGACGCTGCGCACCCTCAAGATGCCGTGGAGCGTGCTCGCCTGGCAGCTTGCAGGCGAGGCGGGGCTGCGGCTGCTGAAGGACGACGGCTCGGAGCGCCCGAGCCCGCCCGCGACCAACGTCATGGAAAAGCTGCTCGGAATCGCGCGCCAGGAGGTGCCTTCAATACTGATCCTGTTCGACGAGGTGCTGTGGTTTGTCCGCACGGTGGCCGATCAGGACCCCGCCTGGGTTGGGCGGATGGCCGACTTCCTGCACAGCCTCACGCAGGCGGTCGCCAAGGTGCCCCAGTGCTGCCTGGTGGCTTCGCTGCTGGCCTCCGACACCAAGAAGATGGATGAGCTGGGCAAGCGGATCAGCAAGGAGCTCTACGACGAGTTCAAGCGCGTGGCCGACGAAGGCATCCAGCCGGTGGAAAGCCACGACGTGCCGGAGATTCTGCGTCGCCGGTTGTTCGAGCTGGAAAGCTACATGGACCAGAGCCAGTGGCCGCAGCAGGTAATGGCCGCACTCAACAGCATCGAGACTATCGACGAGTACACCAAGAAGCACCGCGCCCAGGAAGAAAAACGCTATCGCGATGCCTATCCCTTCCACCCGGATCTGGTGGACCTGTTCTACGCGAAATGGACGCAGCTGGAGGGCTTCCAGCAGACCCGCGGCATTCTGAAGACCCTGGCGACGGCCCTGCGCGATGCCGAGAAGTGGGACAAGCTGCCGATCGTCGGCGCCCAGGTGTTCCTGGCCGCCCAAGGCGAAGAAGGGCTGAGCATTGCGGCGAGGGAGCTCGCCAACATCGCCCAGGTGGAGCAGTACGAGGGGCGGCGGCAGAACTGGCCCGCGATCCTGGAGGCAGAACTTGCACATGCCAGCAAGGCCCAGGAAGGCCTCGGCAGCCTGAGCGGCCGCGAGGCCGAGCAGGCCGTGGTTGCGACCTTCCTGCATTCCCAGCCGATCGGCCAGCGGGCCGTCACGCGCGAGCTGAAGCTGCTCGTTGGCGGTGGAGCGCCCGACCGCATCGAGTTGGACAAGGGGCTGGCGCGTTGGGCAGACACTTCCTGGTACCTGGACGATACCTTCATCGACGATCGGGAGGACGGACTACCTAAGCTGTGGCGTCTGGGCTCGAAGCCGAACCTCAAGCAGATGCACCACGACGCGCGCAGCCACATCAGCCCGACGGTTCTGGACGAAGTGCTGGAGAAGGAGATCCGTGGCGCGTCAAAGCTTTCCGAGGGCGCGCGGGGTGCCGGCGTGAAGGTGCACATGCTGCCGGCGCGGCCTTCCGAGATCGAGGACGACGGCGAGTTTCACTATGCCGTGCTCGGACCGAGGGCGGCTTCCGAGGGCGGCAAGCCGAGCCCCGAGGCCAAGCGCTTCATCGACGAGACCACGGGGCCCGACAAGCCGCGGGCACTCAACCGGAATGCCGTAGTGCTGGCCGTGCCTTCCAAGGAGGGCATCGAGGTGGCGCGCGAGAAGGTGCGTGACCTGCTGGGCTGGGAGAAGGTGCGCGAGATGCTCAAGGAGCGCGATGACGTGGATACGGCTGCGACCGCGCGCCTGGAGACCAACCTGCGGGCTGCGCGCGGCGACATGGTCTCGCAGATCGTGATGGCGTACAGCATCGCGGCGACGGTAAACGACGCCAATGACATCGCCGCCTATCGCATCAACGTCGACAACGATCCGCTGTTCGGAAAGATCGTGGCCGACAAACGGCTGCGGATCGAGAGTACGGCGGTAAATGCCGAAGCCCTGCTGCCGGGTGGACCCTATGACCTCTGGGCGGAGGGCGAGAAGGCTCGTTTCGTGAAGGACCTTGTCGGCGCATTCGCCGCCACGGCGCGGTTGCCGAAGATGCTCAATCGCACGGCGATTCTGGAAACGCTGCTCCAGGGGTGCGAGGCGGGAGATTTCGTCCTGCGCGTGACTCGCGGCGACAAGTCGGTCCGGACGTTCTGGAAAAGCCGGCCCGACGAGACCGCCCTGGGAGACCCGAGTCTCGAGGTTGTCCTGTCCGACGCGGCGATGCTAACCGAACTCGATTACGCCGTCCTGGCGCCAGGGGTCTTGCCTGGGTTGTGGGACAAGGAATCCATCACCCTCGCCGATTTGGCCTCTTACTTCTCCGGCAAGCACTTCGTGCCCATCGACAAAGGGGGCTACACGGAGAACCTGCTCATTCCGGCCGCCGAGGAAGGAGCGATCAAGGCGGCTGCCGGCCAGGCGATCAAGAGTGGGCGGATTTGGCTGGTAAACGGCACCATCAGCGTTCTGGGTGAAGAGGTACCCGCAGGGTTCTTGAACGAGCAGGCCGCGCTGTACCCACCACCCGCGCCGATCTCCGCAACCGACCTGTTGCCGGCGCAGCTTAGCGGCGCATGGAGTGGTGATGACACCACCGCTCACCTGCTCCATGCCGCGCTCTCCGCCAAGGCAGGCAAACCACTGCCCTGGACGCCGGTTCGCCAGGCGCTGGATGACGGGTTCCGCCTGGGGCTGTTCGAGCGGACGCTGGAGTCCGGTCCCTGGCCGTGCGACCTCGGCGGCGCAAGCGCGGTCAAGATGCGGCTAGTGAAAAGCGGAGCGAAGGAGACGCCCACAACCGCCTACGGCGCCAAAGTGGCCACTGCCGAGCTTGAGACCCATGAGGTCCAGGATCTGGCCGACCAGATCGATGAGCTTCGGCAGGTGACGGCAGGACATGCCCTGCACATCAAGGTCACGGTTGAGTTCGGGGAGGCTGGAAAGGTCGAGCAGGAAGTCATCGACCGGGTCAACGGCATCCTGGGCAAGATCAAGACGGGCTGGAAGGTGGGCTGAGGGACGCGAGCATGAAAAATCTCGCTACCGGTGCCCGCCAGCTTCCCACCCATCACATCACCATACGCGTGCCGTGGCACGACAATGGGTGGTTGGGCAACGTCTGTTCGCAACCTCTTGCGAATACCAGTTGCCTCGTCCTGCCCCGCATCGGCTAAGCACGTCGACGTTGATCAGTAGGGGCCTGAGTTGATGGATACGAGACACCAACAGACCATAGTAACTGCCGACCACATCCCTGATAGTGGGCTGTTTCTAAACGCGGCTTTCCTCGACTTCGGCGACGCGTCCATTCATGTTGATGTACTCCCTCGATCCAATCAGCTTACGGAGCTTCGCCGCAAGCACCGCGCGACGCACGTACTTCGCGCTATTCGCGATTCGGTCTTTGCAATTCCAATAGTTGAAGGTGCACCACGTCTCAGTGACGAACACATGGAGGTCTCGCTCCGCGAAGATCCTGAGCTAGCGTGCCACCTGTGGCGTGAAGCACTGTTGCGCCGAATGTTCGCGCGTAACCGCGAGATCATCCGAGGCGTTCCCGTTCAGGTGCTGTCGCGTGCGGCTGGCGACGCGCTTGGGCCCGGCAAAGATTGGGAAGCGAAGAGCACACATCCGAGCGTTCTACGCGCCATCGACGCACGTGTGGCGTATGGCTTTTCTGCACAAGTGTTCCGCCCTCCCGGGCAATCCGAGAGTCAAATCGCGGTACCTGTCGTCATTCTCGAGGTATTCGTAGTCGAGCAAATCACCTCCTCGGTAGCCGAGCTCATCTCGCAGGGCGTGGACTTGCGGCACACCTACGTTGGGGAACTCGAGTCCATTTCCGATGAGCGCGTACTCCCAGAGCTGAAGCTGCGTGGGGCGTTGCGCGATGTGGTTCAGGGCGTCGCAACAATCGAGGCAGATGATGGACGGATCGAGAAGCTTGACGCGAGCAAGCTCCGCGTTGAAGCCTCTCGCAAGAACATTCGTCAGTTACTTGAGCACGCGCTGGCACACGGTCGCTGGATACGCGCCAGCGAAGGCATGAAAGCTTGCGCCGCTGCCGTACACGAAGGGTCGTCATGGGTGAAGCGCCTGCAGACGGCCCATGACCTTCTGCGAAAGGACCCTCTTGAGATTGTCCCGGGCGTCCAGGTGACAGTAGGTGATCTCGTGAATCCCGCGATGTGGCCGAATGGAAACACCACAGTCCGACGAGCTGAACCTGCCATCTTCGTATTTGACGCTGCAGGTCGGAAGGTCCACGAGTCATCCAGCCACGGAATTGCGGCACACGGCCCCTACAGCCGATCAGCGCCTATCCCACGAGCCCCGCGAGTTTGCCTCATCTGTCAAGCATCGCAGCAGGGTGTGGCCGAGCAGTTGATGTACAAGTTCCTTCATGGGATACAGGGCACTGTCTTCAGCCGTGGATTTCTACGTACCTACGGATTCGAGAACTGTCAGCCCGTCCCCTTTACCGCGCGCGATGGTTCGGCCCGTGCGTACCATGAGGCTGCGCAGCGAGCTTTACAGGCGGCGAGTGAGAGCCGGCAGCCATGGGATCTCGCCTTCGTGCAAGTCGAAGACCGGACGCACCAACTGCGTGGTGATAACAATCCGTACCTCGTTACGAAGGCGTTCTTCCTCACGCAGCAGATTCCGATTCAGCAGTTCCGTTTCGAGACGGCCCAAACCCCCGATGCACAGCTTGCCTTCACGCTGAGCAACATGGGGCTCGCCACCTATGCGAAGCTCGGTGGAATTCCTTGGCTACTTCGTGCTGACCCTACGACGACGCATGAACTGGTCGTTGGAATCTCCAGCACCTGGGTTCGCGAGAGCCGTCTCTCGCAAGGTGAGCGGCTCGTCGGTATCACTACCGTATTCAGCGGCGACGGGTCGTACTTCCTTCATACCGTGTCGAAGGCTGTCTCCTTCGAAAACTACTCGGAGGCGATGCTCGAGTCGCTGCGCACATCTGTTGACCGCGTGCGCAGGGAACGCAATTGGCAGAACGGGGAGCGCGTTCGTCTGATCTTCCACGCGTTCAAGCCCCTCAAGGATACGGAGGCCACCGCCGTCAAGCGACTGGCCGAAGAGCTCTCCGACTTTCAGTTGGAGTTCGCGTTCCTCCATGTCGCCAGCGACACGAACCTCCAGCTCTTCGACGGGCACTCGCAGGGCGCGCCGATCGGCAAAACCGGAAGATTCAAGGGCCGCTATGTGCCAGAACGTGGCCTGATGGTGGCCCTTTCCGATCGGGACATGCTGTTGGGTGCCACCGGGGCCAAGGAGCTCAAGCGCGCGACAGACGGCGCTCCCGTCCCGCTTCGGTTGCACCTGCACCGCGCCTCGACGTTCCGCGACCTCCGATACCTGGGTCAACAGGTATTGATGTTCGCGAGCCACTCCTGGCGCGGCTTCCAGCCCGCCCCGATGCCCGTAACGGTTAGCTACTCCCAGCTCATCGCGCGGCACATGGGCAAGCTTGGAAAGACAAGCCGGTGGAACCCCGATGTTCTCTGTGGCCGCATCGGCACCACGAGGTGGTTCCTATGACTGGCCTGACAGAGCAACTCATCGGCGATGCCGAAGCGATACTTCGACGGGAGGTCGAGAAGTTGCGCGGCGGCACGTCCCTCGACCGACTACTTGCTGGCTGGCTGCTGCCCAGCACGTATGGATCCGAGGCGAATGCCGTTGTGCAGTCCGTCGTCAGTCAGTGGCGCGCGGCCAAGCAAGGAGGCACGCCTCGATCCTATCAGTTGGTAGGGGCCCTGGCGCTCGCCGCGTCCTTGAACTCCGAGGACTCCGAATGCGGAAACGCGTTCAACGATGGACTCGACTGGGCAATGGGTGCATCGACTGAGGTGGACGGTACACCCGTAGGACTGGCCGCTGATCCAGCAGCTGTGCTTGCCGTGGTTACAGCACTCCTCAGAACCGGCGACCAACCTCGTCAGGCGAGGATGCGTTCGTGGCTAACCTCGGTCATCGAGAAGTTCGAGGCACGCCTCGGACAATGGGAGCGCGCCCAGCTGCACGTGGCAGCTCATCTACTGGGCGAGAAGAGACATCCCCCGATGGAGCTGGACAGCCTCTTCTGCGTCACGCGAGTCGCTGTAGCGCCGCACGGAGAACCGGTCCCTCCAAATGACTCGCGAACGATCGTGGCAGCAGTACTCGAACACTACGCGCAGGTTGATGCGATTGGCGCGGCACTCCTCCTTGCTTCGCTGCAAAGAACGAAGGCGACGGTGGTGCAGAGTATCCGCGCTGACGTCACAACCGTCGACGATGTGCTTGCCTTACTTCGCGGCGTTCAACGATCGCTTCGCGATTGGACCTGGGAAGAGAAATCTCGCACAAAGACGAGCCTCCCCAGGCAGTGGCACATTGACCACGAGTATCACGTGCAGAATTTGCTGTGGGCAGTGCTAGCACCTGCCTTCCCCGACCTGACGAGCGAAGACTACTCAAGGAAGGTGGGATTCACACAGCCGAGAGCTGACCTCGTCATCCCCTCGCTGAAGCTCGTCATTGAGGCGAAATTCGCACGCGCGTCGGACAGTCTCAAGGAAACCCAGCGCCAGCTTGCGCAGGATGCCGCGATGTACTTCCCAAAAGGAAGCTCTTGCGAGCAGATGATCGCGTTCGTTTGGGACGATGACGCGCGTACCGAGGAACACGACACATTCACGAAAGGGTTGGAGCAGTTAGACCATGTCGCGGGCGTAGTCGTCGTAAACCGCCCGGCGAAGATGCGGCAGGAGGCCGGTGCGACTATTGTCCCGTCCAGTAAGAGCCCGGACCAATGACTGCCAAACGCTGTTGCCCGATAGTTTCGAGAGTCGAGAGCCATGACACCGAGAGTGGTCGTAACTATGCTGAATAGAGGCTCTTGACCTCGGCCTCCCGCCTCGCAATTAGTCCTGGCAGGGCTCTCCCTCCGCCGTACACCCATCGGCGCAGTTCTTGCCCAGCAGCAACCCAGTCCCGCTGGTTGACCCGCCGCCGCAGCGTTGACGTCTGTAGACGTCCAGCCCCAAGGTTGAACGTAAAGTCTACGATGGCCGCGAGCCTCCCCTCTGGCTCGGTGGCGAGCACCGGACAGTAGCGCAACGTGGCAGCAAGGGCGGCGCGCAGGTCCTGATGCAGGAAGGTCTCGCCCTCGTCCTCGGTGATGGGAGGATGGTCGGGCTTGCAGAGCCGGCCGTAGCCGATGGTCCAGTACCCTGCCGGGCAGACATAGGGGTGTGCGCGGCGCTGCGGATCGCGCTTGGGAACACGATGGAAGCCCTCGAAGCGTTTGGCCAGGCCGACCGCAGCCGATGGCACTTCTATCACGGGCGCACCCGATCGAACACACGGCCCAAGAACCAGAAGTTCAGCACGCCGGCCCATAGCGCCTGGTCCGCCTCTGTCCAGGCGGCCTGGATGGCGGGAATCCACTCCACACCCGCATCGACCGCGGCGACGAAGGCGGCGGTCTTGGCCGCGCAGTACAGCGCCATGAACCAGTAGGTGATCACCGGCCGCACACTGCTGGAGAGCGCATCGGCCCACCGCACACCGGATCGCTGGCCCTGGGCGGCGACGGCTTCCCGCAGCGCTTCGACCGCGCCACTGTTCCAGGCGGCCTCACCGGCGGCGCCGATCTCGGCCATGCGTTGGGCGCCGCGCAGCTTCTCGAACTCCAGCGCCTTGTCCTGCATCGCCAGCTCGTGGCCGCGCTCGCCGTTGCGGTCGAGCCATTTGAGAATCTCGGGCGCCAAGCGGAAGGCCCCGCCGAGGAGACCGCCGAGCAGGGTCTCGATCATTGGCCACCTCCGAACACCTTGAGCTTGATGAGGGCACCCGCCACGAGCGCCAGCAGGAATCCGGTGGTGACCATCTTGACGACGGTCTGCCACGCAGTGTGCTTGGCGGTGTTGAAGGCTTCGAGCAGACCGCGCAACTCGCGGATGTCGTTCGCCGCCTCGGGACCATCAAGGCCGACGTCGGCCAGGGCGCGCCTCGCGCCGCGCTCAGCGGCGCGCGCGAGCAGATCCTCGAATTCATCGCGCGGCATGACGACCATGCCGTCTTGCAGAGTGGGTGGGCTCATTGCTGGTCTCCAGAAACGAAGAACCCGCTGGGCGGCGGGTTCGGTGGATGAAGATAGGGAAGCGATCAGACGGCGATGCCGGGGCTCCAGCCGGTCGCCTTGTAGACGGAGAGCACGCCCTCGTCCTCGACGAAGCAGGTCCAGCCGATCTTGGGGACGTGGTACTCCCACACGCCCGCGATACGCACCGCGATCTGGTCGGTGCGACCAGCCCAGGCGCCGGTAGCACCGACAGGGATGATGTAGCGATCACCATTCGCGGGGCTGGCCGGCGGTGTCGCCAGGTCGCGGTCTATGACCGACAGGCTGACGACGGCACCCAGCCGTTTCAGGTTGGCGTCCATGCCGGCGGCCCAGCCGCTTTCGCCGAGGGTCCAGCCGTAATTGAGTCCGAGGTTCGGATCGGTGACTGCGGGCATCAGATGCCTCCATAGTATTTGTCGTAGGAAAGTCCGTAGCCGGCGCGCTCGAACGCGACCGAGTGTTTCTGCAGGCTGATCACGCCCGAACGGTTGGACTCGAGCTCGATGCGAAGCTGTGCATTGGGGCGTCCGAGGCCGGAGTCGGCGGTGTCGTCGGCCAGGGTGTAGGTCTGGCTGGTACCGGCCAGGCCGCTGTAGGTGCGGCGCAGGCTGCCCGCTTCCCCGTAGATGCGCAGCGTGTAAGTCACACCGGCTTCGGGGCCGATGTTGCCGTTGGTCTGGGGCACGAGGCTCACGGTCTGGCTCAGCCGATCGCGGTGCGCCCAGGAGATCACCAAGTCACCCTTGGCCACCGCCGGGTAGGCGACGTTGTTGATCTTCACGTTGCCCGGCGGGTACGGTCGGTTTTGCCGCCGGTTCATGGCCAGGGAATCGGTCGGCGCGGATGCCAGCGCCAGCGTGCCCTTGCCCGTCACGGTCAGCAGACGCGCATTCACCGTTTCGCCGGCGGCGTACTCGGTGGGATCGACCCCTTGGAAACCGTCCGCAAACCAGATCCGGCTGCCGGTCGCATGGGCCACCGGCACGGTATCGAGCACGCCGCGATTCACCGTCAGGCTCTTGGTCGTCGTGTTGATCGCCGTGACGGCCATCACCTCGTCATCGAGGTAGGCGTAGCCGCCGACAGTGATCAGGTCGATGTCGGTCTCGCCGTTGTAAGTGATCGTGCTGGTCACTGCCTGGCCGACGTCGGCCGCGAGCACGGCATGGGGGCAGAACTCCCCCTGGCCCCGCAGGTTGTAGGTCGAGGCCGAACTGGTCTTGCCGTATAGGTCGTAGTTGAGCGCCCCGGATGCCGGGCGCCCGCCCAGGGTCTGCAGATAGCAGTCGGTGGCGTCCAGGTAGGCGAGTTCCGACGCGGTCATGGCGCGGGCGATGTCCCAGTACGGCGCCTCGACGAGGCGTCTCGGCGTCGTCACCGAAGGCGCCGGCACCGGATCAGTCCACCCCGGCGGTTGCGGTGCCGTGTAGCTCGCCTGCGGCAGACCGAAGACATCCTCGACCGCGTCGATGCCGATCGCCCCCTGTGTGAGTGTGCCGCCGTCGATAGCGGCGATGCGCATCACCAGGTTCTCGATGCCGAGCGTCGGCCAGGAGAGCTTGAACACGTCCCCGGGTGTCAGACTCCAGGCCCGTCGATTGACCTTCAGCCGCACCTTGGCGAGCGGCGTGGATACTGCCGCCAGGTCGCGCATCGCCACGCGGGCTGCCAGGGCATCGGAGGTGATGCCGGGATAGCGCCGCGTCTGCGACACCACCGCGCCCTGGGCCTGGATGTTGGCCAGGTCCTGCACCGTGATGCTGGTTTCCTTGAACGTGTCCGACTTGGTGTAGATGAGCACCAGCTCATTGGTCGTCTCGCCCCACGCCGCGCGTTGAAAGCTCTCCAGTTCGATCACGTTGGTGGGATCGAGCACCGGCAGGCTCGCCACCGCGTAGTTTGCCCGTACCAGCTTGAGCACGAAGCGTCCGGTCGAGGGCGAGGTGGTCAGCACCCCTCCGATGTGATCCAGCACCTCGCGCACGAACTGCTCGATCGTGCTCTGCTGCAACCAGATCAGGTTCAGCCCGAACCCCTCGGACGAGAGCGTATCGGCGGCCGCCTTGAAGCTCGCATCGTCGATGCTCACCGACGGATACCCCATGCCCCAGGCGGAATTCGTCAGGCACTCGTAGAGGATGTGCGCCGGATTGGCCGCGCCCGAGATTTCCGCCTTGGTCGAGTACCAGGCCCGAAAGCAGCGCTTCACGCGCACCGCCCAAGGCTTGATGTAGGGTAAGCGTCCGAGCCTTACCGTGTTGACGGCGTCAAGCCGCGATGGGCTGGGTCAGTTCCGTCACCTGATCGGCCAGGTTCCAGGGTAGGAACTCGTCGATTCGATTGACGGGATGCTCGGCGATGC